>Ga0196958_10000001_pt1:0-1090000 | contig 1183249 bp, 1258 predicted proteins | sample S1v_10metaG_FD_148654 | JGI IMG/M metagenome (GOLD analysis project Ga0196958, IMG submission 148654) | Soil microbial communities from Anza Borrego desert, Southern California, United States - S1+v_10 | ecosystem: Environmental > Terrestrial > Soil > Desert | place: USA... | reverse complement strand
GTCACCGGTGTAGCAACTGGTGTGGTTGATTTTGGTGTCTTTGTGAATGTCTCGGGCATCGAAGGACTCGTACACATTAGTGAAATCAGCTGGGAACGGGTAAATAATCCAGGTGATTATGTAAAAGTTGGCCAAGCTATCGAAGCGAAGATTATCGCTATCGATAAAGACCGATTAAGCTTGAGCATGAAACAGCTTACCGATGATCCATGGCTAAAAGAAGTTGAGCAGTTCAAGAAAGGCGATGAAGTCGAGGGCACAGTCACTCGCATCACGCCATTTGGTGCCTTTGTGCAGATTAGCCCTGCCGTCGAGGCGCTTGTACACATCAGTGAACTTGGTAGCGGTGATAACGCCGATCCCGAGAAGATCTTTAAGTTGAACGAGCGTAAGATGTTCCGTGTGCTTGACATCGATAAAGAAAATCGCAAAATTTCACTTAGTCTTACAGACAAAAAGTAACATGAAAAATAATTAGCCGCCGTCACATGCGAAGGACGGCAGAAAGGAGCTTTCTGAAACCCTATGTCTGAGAAAGTTATTGCCGTCCCGCATATGATTACCGTTGGTGAGCTTGCCGAAGCACTCGACTTGCCTGTGACTGTGCTTGTTGGTGAGTTATTTAAAAATGGAATCGCTGCCACAGTTAACCAGCGTATTGATTTTGAAACCGCCCAAATTATCGTTGACGAATTAAAACTGAACGTTCGTTTAGAAAAAAAATCAACTGATGAGGTGGCTGTGGCAAAAGCGACCCGCGAACTATCGGACGCAGCCGCTCCCCGTCCACCGATTGTTGCCGTTATGGGGCATGTTGACCATGGCAAAACATCTTTACTTGATGCAATCTTAAAAATGAAGGTTGCATCTGGTGAAGCAGGGGGAATTACCCAGCACATTAGTGCCTACCAAACTACTAAGAATAATCGTTCGATTACTCTACTTGATACTCCGGGGCACGAAGCGTTTAGTGCTCTTCGCCAACACGGCGCCGCACTAACGGATGTTGTAATTATTGTTGTGGCCGCTGATGACGGCGTGAAGCCACAAACTATAGAGGCGATTAAATTTGCCCAAGCAGCCAACGCAAAAATTGTAGTGGCGATCAACAAAATCGATAAAGATACCGCTGATGCAGCACGCGTGAAAGCGCAACTTGCGAGCGAGCACAACTTAAACCCAGAAGAATGGGGTGGCGATACGGTGATGGTCGAAGTGAGTGCCAAGACCGGCCAGAATATCGATAAACTGCTCGACATGGTGCTTTTGGTGGCTGATCTTGAAGATTTACGTGCTGAAGTTAATATTCCTGCTGAAGGTTTAGTTATTGAATCCCATATGGAGCAAGGTCGTGGACCAGTGGTGAGCTTGCTGGTTGAGCATGGCGTGCTTCGCCAAGGAATGTTTTTAGTTGCCGGCGGTACGTACGCTAAAATTCGTACCTTGCTTGATTTCGCTGAAAAGCCTTTTAAAGAAGCTGGCCCATCAACGCCAGCGGTTGTCACTGGTTTTAAAGAATTGCCGCATTTCGGCGATCGGTTTAAGGCGGTAACTAATGAGAAGCTTGCGCGTACCGAAGTTGAAAAGTATCGCGCTGAAACCGAAAGCAATGCCTTAAGCGCAAATGTCACCAGTGCCGATTTATTAAGAATGATGAGCAAAAAGCAAAGCACTCAGGATTTAAATGTTATCTTGCGGGCTGATGTGCAGGGTTCATTGACCTCTTTAAGTGACAGCTTACGCTTGCTTGAAAACGAAGAAATTAACGTTAATATTATTAGTTCGGGCGTTGGCAATATCACCGAAAACGATATTCGCTTGGCTTCTACCAGTAATGCAATTGTCTATGGGTTTAATGTGCAGCTACCGCCGGCAGTTAAACGATTGGCCGTACGAGATAAGGTCGCGGTCCGTTTGTTTAGGGTTATCTACGAACTCCTTGATGACGTGAAGGAAGCCATGGAAGGACTATTGAGCCCTGAAGTAGTTGAGCACGAAGTCGGCAATTTAAAGATCAAGGCTGTTTTCCGCACCACAAATAATGAAGTGATATGTGGGGGCGAGGTTATGAGCGGCAAGGTGACGCCCAACCTCTTGGCACGGGTAAAGCGAAAGGATGAACAAATTGCTGAAGTAGAAGTTGCCCACGTGCAACGTCAGCAACAAGAAGCCAAAGAAGTATTTGAAGGCGAATTGTGCGGCCTCAGCTTAAAAACCAAGAACAAGCTGTTGCTTGCTGAAGGTGATACTTTAGAATTCTTTACTCGAGAGCTGGTAAAGCGCTCACTATAGAGGCTGGCATAAGCGCTCACTTTTGATATCGGTGGCTGGCACGCCGCCACTCGCATCCTTGCTTCGGCTGTAATTGTTGAGGAAAATTACGCTGCTCTTGATTTTACGACGTTTTTGTGCTATTAATAAATAAAGAGAAAAAATAAAACAAAAACACGTTAACCCGTAGGAAGCAAAAAAGCTATGCCTGAACGATTACAACAAGCACAACAATCAGGACAATCAGAAGTTTTCGAATTTGGCGAAGTTCTTTCCGATGGGACGACTGAGCTTGTTCCCCAAGAAGAGGCTCCCGAAGATGCTTCCAGTGACCACCCCCGGTCTTCGACCGAGCTCGACCTATATTATAAGGAAGAAAAAGGAAAGCACGATCGTGACCCAAACAAAACCCAGGTCTCGGTGGATGAGCTTTATCGGAAGCTCGGAGTTGAGAGGCGGAAAGCAGCTGAAGAGGCGCGCCGTGATATCGATAAGGTTACTGAGCAGGTCAAGCAAGACATACGGGAACGCTTAAACGGGAAGCCAGAAAAATCGACCGCTACTGAGCAATCTGTCGCAATCCCACCGGCAAAGCCGAAACCCGCAGCTCCAAAACCAACCGATATTCCACCAAAACGCCCAGCTCCTCAACGAGAAACGTTTAAGGAGGCTCCTCCTAAAGCGCCAGAAAAGTCGCGGGCATCAAATACGCTTGAAAAAGAAAAAACTGCTGAGGCTAAGTCTGAAAGTGTTCGTTTTGCTTCCTTCACAACTTCAAGGAGCGCCAAGCAGCTGAAATTAGCCGAACCACCTCGTATACGCGGTTTAAAGGAAAGTTTCTCTACTCAGGGTCTTGACTGGCAAGATGGAAGAAATAAAAGCTTAGGCGCACAAGAAATAAGAAAGTGGGAAGCTGAAGTAGCAAAGGCTGAACGCGGGAATCAAGACGCTATTTATATTGACGCATCGCGTCAATTATTTGCACTTGCCGACGGTGCAGGTGGACACAAAGGTGGTGAGGTAGCTAGTAAGCTAGCGATGAGCGTGTTCGAAAAGTCACCGGTTCTTGACTACGAGCCTCAGATTAGCCCGCAGGTGGTTGTCGCCGATCATCTTGCTGAGATTAGTAAAATTCGCTTGAAGATGAAAGATTTGGCTACAGAGGATGCAAGTCTTCAAGAGATGGCAACAACAATCGTCACCGCTCAGGTTGTCGGAAATAACTTGATAGGAGTTGCTGCTGGTGATTCGCGAATATGTGTCGTAAGAGATGGCCAACCTATATGGCTTAATACTGAACAGATCGACCCACGCCAGCCAAACGTTATTCGTAACGCACTGAGTCCGGGGATATCGCATGGCCAGGCAGGCATAAATGTTAAATCTCGCAGTTATGACGAGAGCTTTGTTTACGCTCTTGAGCCGGGCGATAGAATAGTTATGATGTCTGACGGTGTATTGGGTGATTGGCCTGAGGAGAAAATAAATGCGGAAGCGCTTGAGCGAGCATTCAGACAGCCTTTGCCTGAAGACGCGATGAAGGCGCTTTTTGAAGCTAGCAAGAAGTACGACGACACCTCGATTATTGTTTTTGATTTCAATCCTGAAGGGTTCGAGCAGTCTGAAGCAACTACCAAAACCTCAAGCCAAGAAGCTCAGACCGAAGCAACTCCAGAGTTTGGCAGCTTTAGCGGTGAACTTCCCATTGATCCAGCTCCACCAACCACATCCCGAGTCACTCCTCCTGTGCCACCAGTGGCACCTCCACCCACTGCTGCCGAAACGACCGCAGAGTTCCCGCGCATTACACCACCAGAAGTCTTTAACGCGGCCTCACTTTTACGTGAAGAGCGGCTGGTTGAAAGCGAAGAAGCCGAAGCTTTAAGGGAGCTGACCGAAGAGCTGATCCGATTGGCGACAGCGAATGAAGCGGAAGATACAAGTAAATATAAAGAGAAGCATAAAAATATAGTTGATTTCGTTAATGGTATTGGTAAACGAAACGCTAGCCAGATTGAGTATTTTAATCAGATCGGTACCGTCAAGGATCTATATGACGAACCAGGGAATAAATACCCTCGTAAATATGTCAAGGGTTTGCGTAAAGCTGCAAACCGTGAATATACGGCTAAATTGGAAGGCGGCCAATATATCAAAAATGATGAAAAGCTTGACGGCGAAAAACTCTTAAGTAGTATTTATGAATCAAGGAAAGAAATTACTAAAGACCTGGGGCGTAAAGAAAAGCGAATCGTTAAAGACATTCTAAGGGACATCGAACGTCTTCCGGCAGCTGCTTGGGTAGGAGCTGACAAAAAGCTCTCTCAGGAAGAGTTGCAAGATCGAATTGAAGAAGAGGCGTACCTGCTTGGTAGAAATAATGCCGAGCGGGAAGCTGCAAAAGCGACTCTGACGAGCCTTGTAACTATGAACCAAGAAGACTGGGAGCGCACCGTAGAGGGCGGACAGATTCTGCAGCGTAACGAAGCGGCGAGGTCACCAGCTGAGCAGCGCCGTACGCTAAACGAAATGCAGCGTAATGGCATGGATGTTCGGAGGAGCCCTTTCCGTAATGAGGACATTCGCACCTCGCGATTCTTGAAGTATATCCTAGATCAAGTGCCTGAAACGAGTGAGCGATCGTCGGTTGAAGAACGGCCAGTTACAAGGGATCTTTCTGGAAAAGTTGCTAACTACTTGTGGATGAATGGCTACAACCTCAATTCAGGTTCATTCGAGAGAAAGAGACGAGAGCTAATCGAAATTGCAAAAGATGCTATAAGTGCAAAAGAGTTGGCTGAAATGCCGGAGCAGCTTGTCAGCCAGCCTCGGCCTTCAGAATACCGAAAGTATGGTTTAAGTCGTGACTACCAGCGGGAAAGCATGACCGTTGGTGCTGCGCGTGACATGCTGCAAGAATTGTATGATGCAAATCGTTTAGCGGATGAATATGAACAGCAAATCGCAAAAGTGCAAAAACTCGAACGAAGCACGCGTCGCCTCCCTGGTTCGCTTGCTTCAGCGCGCGGTAGATTGCAGCGATTAGAGCAGCGATTAAATGATTATCATATTCGAAACGAGGCAGGTAGGACGCGAATCGTCGAAGAGCGATAAGGTTTACTAACTATCTTGTATAATAAACAGTAAATAAGGGGTATATTATACATGTTTCGATTAGACGATGATTTTCTTGACTCGCTGGGGCTCGGTGCGATGCCGAAGGAAGAGAAGGTGCTGTTTTTGCAGCACCTTCGCGAAGAGCTTGAACTTCGGGTGGGCACAAAGCTAGCCGAGGGTTTAAGCGATGCGCAGCTTGCTGAATTCGAAGGTATTATCGATCGACGTCAGGGAAAAATTGACGAATGGCTGGCGGCTAACGTTCCGGCATACGCAAACGACCCGGCGTATGTTTCGATGTTACAAAATGCAGTGGCAAAAAAACAGGGTAATCCTTTGGAGCCAAGTGAAATTGAAGCGATTAGGGCCGAATTCACCGCCACCAAGTGGCTGGAAACAAACCGATCCGAATATCGGCAGGTGGTAGCGAACACGATTGAACAACTACGACAAGAAATTATGAATAATCGCGAGAGTTTTTTGGCGGCTTAAAGGGCGTAGCCGCGCATAAATTCGGGCCCGGTCATGGTTTTACCGTTTACTGCTTGTAGTTCATCGATTATCAGGTAGATTTTATCTTTACATTGAACCGATGGGCGAATAGTGTCGGCAGCTGTACTGGTGTGGGCTTTTAGGATAGTGCATAACTGTCCGAAGAGAGGTAGCTTTGATTTAGGGTAAAGACCGAAGGCACGAATATGCCGTTCGCATTCGCTAGCGGTCATAGCTAGGGGCGTTAGCAGGCTGTCATTTTTGGTGAGTAGCCGGCAATACGTGGCGGTGGCATGGTCTTGTTCAGCGGGTTGCAAACTACCGACTGTAATATCAGGCAAGGCGCTAAGTAGAAGTCGTGCTCCCTCGGTAGCGAAACGCTGATACAGCTCTTGGCTAGTTTCCGTTCCTGTTAGTAGGTAGGCTCTTTGCAGGTATACTGGTCCGGCGTCCATGTCTTTCGAAAGCTGCATGATCGATATGCCCGTTCGAGAGTCGCCATTAAGGATGGCGGTTTCGATTGGTGAAGGGCCGCGGTATTTTGGGAGGAGTGAGGGGTGCACATTGATTATCCCGGGGCTAAAACAATCCATAACTGATTGCGGAATAATTTTGCCATAAGCCACGAGCACGCCAATTGGAGCCACTAGTTTTTTAATTTCCGGAATGATTTCAGATACTTTTATGGGTTGCAGCACAGGAATGCTCGCAGCTTCGGCAATTTGTTTAACCAGGGGCGGCGTTAAGATTCGGCCGCGGCCTCGAGGAGTATCGGGCTTAGTGACGACTAACTCAACGGGCTGGCCGGCTTCAATGAGCGTGCGGAGAGTTGCCGCGCTAAAATCTTCAGTCCCAAAGAATACTATTGGTTTTGATATCTTTGTCATAGTCGAGCTTTTGTAGTTCGCCTTTATCGTCCAGGATAAAGAAATTATCTTTGGCGTCGCGAATGTGATCGATGAAGAGAAGACCATTAGTGTGGTCGATTTCGTGCTGGAGTACTCGGGCGAGATAGCCTTTGGCTTTGATGCGAATTTCATTGCCATCAATATCGAGGGCTTTTACGCGTACTTGTGAATACCGTGGCACGAGGCCATAGACATTTTTTACACTCAAACAACCCTCGTGATCGTAAATAATTTCGCCTTCAAGCTTTACGATCTCGGGGTTGATGAGGGGGGTGAAGGAGCGGTTATCTTTGTCGTCGAGGTCGCTACGGACAATGACAATACGCTCGAGCCGATCGACCTGCACGGCAGCCAGGGCTGCCCCAATTTCGTAGGGTCGAGAAGCTTCCCAGTCGAGAGTGGCGGCTTCCATATCGGCAATGAGGTCAGTAATTTCGCTGGTAATGACATGGATGCGTCGAGATTTTTCTCGAAGGTGGGGGTTTGGTAGGGTGATGATATCGTCTTTGGTCATGTAGCTGTAGTATACCTGATTTCAGGTTATTTTGATAGTTATAACAGGGAGATCGGGTCAAGTTCAAACTGCCAATGCCGTGGGGGAAGGTAGTCAAGGGCGGCGATCAGCTGTTGTCGATCATGGCTTTTGACTAAAAGCTGCCACCGATAGCTACCGCGTAGGCGTTCATAGAAGGCAGGCGCGGGCCCGAAAATCTGTATAGCAAGCGATGAGCTGCGAAGTGTCGTGCTTAGTTCGCGGGCCGCCTTGACGGCCTGTTGTTCGGTTCTATAAGAGCCAATAAGTTTTAATAAATGCGAAAAAGGCGGGAAGTGCTGCTGCTTTCGGCGATGTAGGACAGTTTGATAAAAGGTTTCGTAATCTTGAGTGATACCGCACTGCACACTAACAGCTTCAGGATAATAGCTCTGAACAACTAATTTACTCGATAGCTCATTGCGACCAACCCGACCGCGCACCTGTGAAACAAGTTGAAACACCCTTTCGTCGGCTTGGAAATCGGGTAAATTTAGGCCGGCATCTGCCTGAATAATGCCGACGGTTGTTAAGCGAGGAAGATCGAGCCCTTTTGCGATCACCTGGGTGCCAATGATGATATCGATCGCCCCATCGTAAAGTTCTTGATAGAGCTTATCGACCGTTTCAGAACTGGCGCTGTCGGCATCGAAGCGGAAGATCTTTGCTTTTGGAAAGAGCCGCTTGAGGGCGTCTTCGATGGCTTTGGTGCCGATGCCTTTATGAACTACCTCAGTTGCGCCGCATTGAGGACAGGCCGTAGGGACGGCTGCTGTAAAGTTGCATAAATGGCAGCGCAGTTGAAAAGCGTCGTTATGTAAGGTAAGCGGGAGAAAGCAGTGAGGACAGGCGGCCTGCCAGCCGCAATTTTTACAGAGAGTTGTGGGGGCGCTGCCGCGACGATTATGGAAGATGAGCGATTGTTGCTGCCGAGAGAGACCATCATTAATGGCCGAGAAAAGAGCATTTGAGATAAACGAGTGCTTAGTGAAATGCTCAAGCTTCTTCATATCGATGACTTCAATTTGGGGTGTGGTAGCGTGTGTCCGGGCGAGTGTGGTGAGCTTTATTACAGGTCGCTTAGTTGTTTCAGCTAGAAAACGATCTACTACGTTTGGCGTGGCGCTGCCAAGAATGAGCTTGGCGCCATGAAGTTGTGCAAGCATGCTGGCGGCTCTGAGGGCCGAATAGCGTGGCGTTTGTTCTTGCTTATAGCTTGGCTCGTGACTTTCATCAATCACGATTAACCCCAAGTTTTTGACGGGGCTAAAAAGCGCTGATCGCGGGCCGATAATAATGGCCGGTTGCTCGGTTTTTAAGGATTGCAGCCAAGCGTGGTGCCGCTGGGCTTCGGTCATCCGGGAGTGAGTGACAATGATATGGGGAAAATGCTGTGAAAACTCGGCTATAAGCTGAGAGGTGAGTGCAATTTCAGGGACAAGTACAATCACCGATCTATTTTGATTGATAGTGTTTTTGGCGGCCTCAATGTAGACCTGCGTTTTTCCAGAACCAGTTATCCCCTGCAGTAAATACGTGCCAGGAGGTCCACTATCTATCGCCTGAAGGGCAGCCGTTTGTTGGGGGTTGAGTACAATAGTTGTTCGATCGCGACGGTATTCCTGAAGGGTTGCAGGAATTTGGCGGCGTTTCTTGCCAAGGCCGGTAGGGAGAAGTGTTTGCCAGACGCTCGCCTCGGGGCTACGGTAATAGTCGCGGAGCCACTCGGCAATTTTGAGAATTTGCTTGGGGAGGGGTGGCAGGTCAAGGACATGATGAATAGCCTTGGTGGCGAAATTTGGTGACTGGACTTGCTCTATGACCACGCCCGAAACCAGTTTTTTCCCTACCTCAACCTGCACAAGTTGCCCCGCCGGCAGCTGGGTATCGAAATGATAGGTAAAAGACGAGGTGAAACGGGCGGCACGTGCCAGTGTCGCCACGAGGTAATAGTACTGCATTAAATCTATTATACTGCTAGACTAGACATGTATGGGAATGTATTTTAAGAACCGCCAAGAAGCTGGCCAACAGCTCGCCGCCCAACTATTACAGTATCGCTATGAAAATAGCGTAGTACTGGCTTTAAGCGACGGCGCTGTGCAGGTGGGGGAACAAATTGCAAGCCAGCTCCATTGTATTTTGACGATGCTGCTCCTTGAAAAAATCGATATACCGGGCGAATCGTTAGTGTTTGGCAATGTCAATCAAAATGGCAGCTTTACTTACAACGGGGCTATTTCAGCTGGTGAAATTGAGGCCTACTACACCGAGTTTCACGGCTATTTAGAAGAACAAAAACGAGAAAAGTTCCAACATATTAACCGTTTGCTTGGCGATGGTGGTATTCTAAGTAGTGACATGCTAAGAGATCATGTGGTGATCTTGGTAAGCGATGGCCTTTCTACTGGTGCGTCGCTTGATGCGGCGGCCGATTTCTTAAAACCCATACGGATTGCAAGGCTTGTCATTGCGACACCGGTAGCTTCAGTTGAAGCGGTCGATAGAATGCATATTCTGGCAGATGAACTTCATGTTTTGGGGGTCACGGATAATTTCATTAGCATCAATCATTACTACGATGAGAATGACATCCCGACTCATGAGCAAACCATCCAAAAGATCAATCAGATTGTACTAAATTGGCGCTAAGAGGCTGGTTGTGACTTGCATTTGTGTTGTCAAAAAGTGTAGAATAAATAGCAACGTGATCTAATCAAAAGAGGTTAAAACATAAGATGTTAGACGTAATTATCACTTCCCGAGTCAGACGAAAGATCATTGTTGTGTATGCAAAATATCCTGATTTTCGAACACACGTTCGTGGTTTGGCAAAGCTTATCAAAGAAGATCCAGGTAATATTCAACGAGAGCTAAAGCGACTCGAAAAGTTGGGCTTTTTGCAGAGTGACAAGCAGGGAAATACTAAAATTTATTCGACGAACAAGAATTTCGCGATTTTTAAAGAACTGCAAAGTATCGTTATTAAATCGCAACAAGCCCAAGCACAGCGCACCAAGCGCCAAAATCCAGAACTCTAATGGAACTGCATCCGCTGGTTGTTCAGCTTCTTGAACGGCGCGGTATAGTAGGCGAGGCCGCGCAGCAAGCTTTTTTGCAACCGAGTTACGACGCAAAGCACGATCCGTTTCTTCTGCCGGATATGCAAGCGGCAGTCGATAGGCTGGTTGCGGCCCGGAGTGCCCAGGAGCGCATTGTTATTTATGGCGACTATGATATTGATGGTCTGACTGCAACCACTGTGCTGCTTGAGGCTTTTGCTGCCTTCGGATTTAAAAATGTTGACGCTTTTATCCCGAATCGTTTTGTCGAGGGATATGGCTTAACGGTTGATGCAATTGAGCGAATTGCTGCCATGGGTGCGCAGTTAATTGTGACGGTGGATTGCGGTAGTTTGAGCCATACAGAAATCGAACGTGCCAATGAGCTTGGAATGGCCGTGATTGTGACCGATCACCATAACGTCGCAGAGGTACAGCCACCTGCAGTGGCGGTTATTAATCCTAAACGGAACGATCACCAGTATCCATTTATTGATCTCGCTGGGGTAGGGGTGGCTTTTAAACTTGTCCAGGCGCTGCAGTTGTATATTGATGGTCTCCCTCTTGGCCAAGAAAAATGGCTGCTCGATTTAGTAGCACTAGGAACTGTCTGCGACGTCGTGAGTTTGAAAGATGAAAATCGGGTGATGGTGTATTGGGGGCTTCAGGTGCTAAAGAAGACTCGCCGGCCAGGGCTTCGTGCTTTGATGGCGATAGCGGGCGTAAAACAGTCCGAGGTAAATGCTCGGGCGCTTGGTTTTGGGCTAGGGCCAAGGATGAACGCGGCTGGGCGTTTAGATACTGCTCAGCTTTCATTGGATTTATTAACCACTAAAGATCCTGAAGAAGCGTTGCGTTTGGCGCAGCAGCTCGACGCAATGAATGCACAGCGTCGTTTAGAGCAGAACCGTATTTTTGAAGAAGCCCAAAAACAAGCCGAGCAGTTTAAAGACCATCCGGTACTGGTAGTGAGTGACCCGGGTTGGTCACATGGCATCATTGGTATTGTGGCGGCCAAATTGCTTGAAAAATATAAGAAGCCGACTTTTGTACTGCAAGAAATTGATCATACCGCCAAAGGATCGGCGCGGAGCTACGGTGATTTTAGTGCAGCCGATGCTATTAGGGCAAGTGAAGCGCATATTTTAAAGGGCGGTGGTCATAAAGCGGCGGCGGGCGTGACACTTTTGAAAGATAAAATTACCGATTTTAGGCGAAGTGTGAACGATTATTATCACTCGCTCGAGCTGCAGGACCAAATACATCACCTGAGCCCAAAAGAAGAGCTTGTACTTGAGGAGCTGCATCATCTTGATGAGGCCTTGTTGAGGGCGCTTGAAGCACTTGAACCGTTCGGCCAAGGCAATACAGAGCCGATTTTTCAACTGCACGACATGCTTGTTTTGTCAGTGCGGCGAATGGGCGATGCTGAGCAGCATGTAAAATTACAGCTGCAAGATAAGCACAACCGGGCTTTATCGGTATTGGCTTTTTCAGCACCCGATCATTTCTTCGTACCCGTAGGGGCGCGGGTTCACGCGTGGTGCACGGTCGCTGTTAATGAGTGGCGCGGTGCGCGGACCATTGAAGGTCGATTACTCGAGCTGACGCTGGCTAATTAATGCCAGACTTCTCTTTGCGTTTTTAAATCTGATCTGTTACAATAGTTTTCGATATGGTACAAGTAACACGTAAAGATAGTAATGAGGCTAACGAGAACATTATCCGACGTTTCAACCGCAAGGTATTACAGTCGGGTCTGCTCTCTGTGGTAAAAGCACGTCAGCGATTTTCAAAAGATATTTCTAAAGAGGAGCGCCGCAAAAAGGCGATTATTCGCACTCAGCGTAAGGCTGACAAACTTATGCGAACCCGTCTTGGCGTCCGCTAGGCATGTCCTTAAAGCAACGTCTTGAAACCGACATAAAAGCAGCTATGTTAAGCGGCGATAGGTTTGTCGTCGATGTATTAAAAGGGCTCAAAAGTGCAATTTTGTACGAAGAAGTAGCCCAAAAGCGTCGTGAGTTGGGCCTAGATGACGCGGCAATCGAAGCAGTTTTTGCAAAACAGGCGAAACAGCGCGACGAAAGCGCAGATTTATTTGACAAAGGTGGTAACCACGCGGCGGCTCAAAAAGAGCGCGCTGAGAAAGAAGTGATTCTTCGTTATTTGCCAGAACCGCTGTCAGAAACTGAGCTCCACAGCAACGCCGAACGGCTTATCCAAGAACACAACGCCACAAGCCCTAAAGATATGGGCAAAGTTTTGGGTGCCTTGCGTGCTCAGTACGGTTCTCGAGTTGATGGCGCAAAAGCGGCGGCTATTGTAAAAGAACTACTACAAAATAAATAGGAGCCTTACTGTCGGTGATCATTTTTTTCGGTCCAGCAGGAGCTGGAAAAAGCGTACAGGGGCAGATGCTGGCTGCGCGGCATGATTGGCGCTGGTTAAGTTCTGGCCAGCTACTTCGCGATAGCCACGACGAAGTACTCATCCACCAGATGCAGTCGGGTAATTTAATTCCTACCGCGACAATAAACGAGATTGTCGGCGAGGCTATTAAGCGTGCCAAAGATATTAAACACGTCATTTTAGATGGCTTTCCAAGACGGCTCGACCAAGCGGAGTGGCTCGTTGAGGCTCAGCCAGAACATGAGCGTTCAATTGGACTGGTTGTCGTGCTTGAAGTGCCAAAGCACGAGCTCATTCGACGTCTCCAACTACGAGGTAGAGTCGACGATACCCCCGAGGCAATTGAAGAGCGGCTACGTATTTACCGGCAGGAAATTTATCCGATTTTAAATTATCTAACAGAACAGCGAGTGCACATTGCCCACATTGATGGAACAGGTACGGTAGGGCAAGTACATGATCGTATTGAGGCAGAGCTGGTTGCATGCAACCTCGTATAAAAACAACAGCAGAAATTGCCGAGATGCGTACCGGTGGCAAAATCCTAGGGACGATTTTTCAGCGTTTACGCGGCTATATCCAGCCCGGCATGACCGAACGCGAAATCAACGATTGGGTTGAAAAAGAAATTCATGCACTAGGTGCCACCCCGACCTACAAAGAGCCGACAGTCAATTTCCCAGGAGTGGTATGTATTTCTACCAACGATAAGGTGGTGCATGGCGTTCCTACCGATCACGAGTTACAAATTGGCGATGTCGTCGGGTTTGATCTCGTCATTACCTATAACGGTATGAAGACTGATTCAGCTTTTACAGTGGTGGTGGGCGAGGAACCGCGCGCAGATAAAAAGCGTCTGCTTGAATATACCGAGCGCAGTTTGTACGACGGTATAAGTATTATTCGTGACGGTGTGCGTACCGGTGATATTGGGGTGGCTATCCAAAAAACACTTCAGGCAGGGAAACTGGGGATTGTGCGAGAGATGGTCGGGCATGGTATTGGACACGAGATGCACGAAGCACCAGATGTGCCAAATTACGGTATGGCAGGCCAGGGGCAACTGTTGAAAGCGGGTATGACGATTGCTATTGAACCGATGGCAACCCTGGGGCGCGAACGGATAAAACTAGACCGCGATAACTGGACGCTTCGGACGCGTGACCGCAGTTTGGCGGCTCACTTTGAGCACACCGTGCTCATCACCCAGGATGGTTACGAGATTTTAACTCAGCTCTAGACCGGCTTTTGCAGCGTTAAATGAGACGAGGCTTACTGAGTTAGATTGCAGGAAAGGTTGCCAGACACCCGGCATAAGCGGTATACTTTGACATATGCAGGAACTTTCTCGATATGCGGTTGGTCTTGATATAGGCACGACCACCGTGCGGTGTGTGGTCGGCCACGTTGATGCCGGCGCCCAAACCCCCACAATTATTGGTATTGCCGCTACAAAAAACAGCGGTATGCGCAAAGGCATAGTAGTTAATTTAGTCTCCACGGCTCAGGCTATCGATAAAGCCCTCGAAGATGCCGAAAGGATGTCGGGGCACCAAATTGAAGCGGCCACCGTAAGTGTGAACGGGTCGCATATTTTAGGCATGACCTCCAGGGGAGTGATTGCGGTCGGCACCCAAGGTCACGAGATCAATGAGGACGATCTAGCGCGAGTAGAAGAAGCAGCCACTGTGGTACAGCTACCGGCAAATCGCGAGATTCTCGATGTCACGCCCCGCGGCTATCAGCTTGATGGACAAGAGAATATTAAGGATCCAATTGGCATGACTGGCGTTCGCTTAGAGGTTGACGCGCATGTCATTACTGCGCTAGCGCCCCATATGAAAAATCTCTTGAAAGCTAACGAAATGACCCACACCCAAGTTAACCGGGCAGTGCCGGCAGGCTTGGCCGCGGCACGAGCGGTGTTATCCGAGCAGCAAATGGAGAATGGCGTGCTACTAGTCGATATTGGCGGGACGACGACCAATATTGCGGTCTATGAAGAAGGTGATCTTCAGCATATTGCCGTGCTACCAGTGGGAGGGGTGAACATTACAAATGATCTCGCTATTGGCTTAAAAACTGATCTTGATATTGCCGAAGAGCTCAAATTAAAGCATGCTATTGCTATGCCAAGCCTACGTAAAGCAGGCGAAACGGTTTTGAGCGTCAAGCTTGAAAAGCAATCGCATGAATTTCCGGCCAGTGAAGTTGATATGATTGTCGACGCCCGGCTTGAAGAACTTTTTGAATACATCAATAAAGAACTAAAATCTATTGGCCGCGCCGCCAAGCTGCCAGGTGGCGTGGTGTTAACCGGCGCCGGCGCGCAACTAAAAGGTATTGATGATTACGCAAGAGAGTCCTTGCAACTAGCGGTTCGCATCGGCCACCCAACTGGCTTTAGTGGTGTGGCGGAGAACATTCAAGAGCCACAATTTGCGACTGCAGCTGGGTTGATGTTGCTTGATCTTGAAGGTGCCGGGGCTCACGCTCAGCGCGAGACAAGCAAAACCCAACAAGCAAATGCGGCACTAGGTTCATTTAGTAAGAAGATAAGCGGATTATTTAATAAGTTTCGTTCATAAAATATACTCAACCGCCGCGCGGAATGCAAAATGCATACAAAGTTGGTACATGCGCGAACAAGGTGTATACTAAATGTGAACAAGCGGGGAAGAGGATTTTAGACAATGCCTGAAGTAAAACCAGCCGATATACAAACATTTGCCACAATTAAAGTCGTGGGTATTGGTGGCGCCGGTTGCGCAGCCGTTAATCGCATGAAGGACGTGGGACTTCATGGCGTTCAATTTATTGCTATTAATACCGATGCACAAGCCCTACATAACTCAAAAGCCGATGTAAAAATCCATATTGGCCCCAATACTACTCGGGGCTTAGGTGCTGGTGCTGACCCAAAGGTTGGCGAAGCCGCAGCTGAAGAATCACGTGACGAAATTCGGAATGCACTGGAAGGTGCAGACATGGTGTTTGTAACGATTGGCGCTGGCGGTGGCACGGGTTCAGGTGCTGGCCATGTAGTAGCTGAGGTTGCTCGTGAGCTCGGTATTCTGGTTGTTGGTGTGGCCACAAAGCCATTTAGTTTTGAAGGCGAGAAGCGACGCCAAAACGCTGAATGGGCCATTACCAACCTGGGTCGCCAAGTCGATACGCTTATTACCATCCCAAACGACCGATTACTGCAAACAATTGATCGACGCACACCGCTACTTGAAACCTTTAAAATTGCTGATGATGTTTTACGGCAGGGCGTACAGGGTATTTCTGAACTTATTACCGAACACGGTCTGATTAACCTCGACTTTGCTGACGTTAAGGCAATTATGAGCAATGCCGGCTCGGCGCTGATGGGTATTGGCCGTGCAAGTGGTGATGACCGAGCCGTACAAGCTGCCCAGCAGGCAATTGAATCGCCACTGATCGAAGTTTCGATTGATGGCGCGCGCGGCGTGCTGTTTAATGTTTCGGGTGGTTACGATATGAGCATGAGCGAGATCCAAGAAGCGGCCGAAATTATCACCAGTGCCGTGGCGCCTGACGCGAATATTATTTTTGGGGCAACGCTGAAGCCAGAAATGGAAGATGAGCTCGTAATCACGGTGATTGCAACTGGCTTTGATTCGGCCTATTTCCATGAACAAGCAGCTTCGCTGGAGGATGGAGCCACTGCAACAGCGGCGCAGCCAACGGCCGATACCACACCGGCGACCACTACGATTGATGAATCTGATATCGAAAAAATCAACCTTGATATTGACGAGCCAATGCCCACCGCAAACACGTTTGCCGATGACGATGAGCCAAAAAACATTTGGCACTATGACGATGAAGACACCCCCGCATTTCTCAGAAGGCGCAAAGATCGCCAAAAAGACGACGACCGCTAATACTGTTGTAAAACGCTACATGTTGTGTCAAAAACTCTTGCATTGGCACATATATGGGGTTACACTAAGAAATAGCTACACTATATGGGGGTGTAGGGGCGCTTTAACACAAAACGAGGAGTTTTAGCTAATGAAATGTCCGCGCTGCCATGAAACCGACTTAAAAGTCATTGAATCTCGCGAAGCAGGAGATGGTGACTCGATTCGTCGTCGTCGTGAATGCCAGACATGTCATTACCGGTTTACTACTTACGAACGCATTGAGCGGCCAAATTTAGCGGTTATTAAAAAAGATGGTATGCGCGAATTGTTTGATCGCAATAAACTATTTGCAGCGATCCACCGCTCAGTTGGAAAATTTTTGGCATCAGATGTCGAAATTGAGGAAATCATAGCGCGTGTTGAAGAAGCGCTCTATGCACTCAATGAAAATGAAGTTCCTTCGCGCCTGATTGGGGATTTGGTGCTCGAAGAACTTCTAAAACGCAATGAAGTCGCTTACGTGCGATTCGCAAGTGTCTACCGCGAATTTAAAAGCCTGGATGAATTTGAAGCCATTTTGGCACAAGTCCAGCACAAAATTGCCAACTCTTAGTTTTTGTACTAAAGCCGCGCCGTGCTAGGGGTAGCAACGGTCAAAATAAAAACCATGTACTAACAATTAAGAGAGGGGAATGATATGGCACAAACAGTGTCCACGCTTTCAGTGTCGCGATATTTTACGGAAGAAGGGGAAGATCCGTATAACGCGCTGAAGTGGGTAGAGCGAGATTCAAAAATTGTTAATCCCGGTACAGGAAAAGTAGTTTTTGAACAAACTGGGGTGGAGTTTCCAGACTTCTGGAGTCAAAATGCCATTAACATTGTGGCGCAAAAATACTTTTACGGCACGCCGGGCACCGAGGGCCGAGAGCGCAGCCTGAAGCAACTTATTGACCGCGTGGTTAATACGGTAACAAAATATGGCTACGAGCAGGGCTATTTTATCGAGGAACAAGAGGCGGATACCTTTAATGCTGAGCTAAAATACATTCTGGCCACACAGCGAGCAGCTTTTAACAGCCCGGTCTGGTTTAATATCGGCACGCCCGATCGCGCCCAACAGGCAAGTGCTTGTTTTATTTTGAAGGTAGAAGATACGCTGCCGTCGATTTTAAACTGGTACCGCGAAGAAGGCATGATCTTTAAGGGTGGTTCGGGCGCAGGCCTTAACCTAAGCGCGCTTCGTTCTTCGTACGAAGGCCTTAGCTCAAGCGGCGGCAAGGCGTCTGGCCCAGTGAGCTTTATGCGCGGTGCCGATGCTAGCGCCGGCACTATTCAAAGTGGCGGTAAAACGCGCCGTGCAGCCAAGATGGTGATCTTAAACGTTGACCACCCAGATATCGAGGAGTTCATTTGGTGTAAAGCTCGTGAAGAACGTAAAGCCCGCGTGCTCCGCGATGCTGGTTTTGATATGGGGTTGAATGGTAAAGATGCCGTGAGTATTCAATACCAAAACGCTAATAACTCGGTTCGGGTGACTGACGATTTCATGAAAGCGGTCGAAGCTGACACCGACTGGGATCTGAAAGGCGTAATAGATAGAAAAGTCTATAAAACCATTCGCGCCCGCGATTTGTTTCGTCAAATTGCCGAAGCAGCTTGGGAGTGTGCCGATCCGGGCATGCAGTTCGACACCACTATTAACGACTGGCACACCACGCCAAAAGCTGGGCGGATCAATGGCTCAAATCCGTGCTCTGAGTACATGCATCTCGACAACTCGGCCTGTAACTTAGCCAGCCTGAATCTTCTTAAATATCTCAATGAAGATGGGACCTTTGACACCGAAGCTTTCAAGCATGTCGTAGAAACGATTATTGTCGCCCAGGAGATCTTGGTGGGTTACTCCAGTTATCCTACCGAGAGTATTGATAAAAACGCCCGTGCCTACCGCGAGCTTGGTATAGGCTACGCTAACTTGGGCGCAATGCTTATGGCAAAGGGTCTGCCATACGATAGCGACGAAGGTCGCGCTGTAGCTGGTTCAGTAACCGCCTTAATGACCGGCCATGCTTACGCCACCAGCGCCAAGATCGCTAGGCGAGTCGGGACGTTTGCTGGCTACAATAAAGATAAAGAGGGCATGAATCGTGTACTGCGTAAGCACCGTGACGCAGTGCGCGATATCGACGCTACTCTTGTTCCCGAAGAATTGCTTAGCGCAGCCGCTGGCGCCTGGGATGAAGCTGTTGAGCTTGGTGCGAAATACGGCGTCCGTAACTCGCAGGCTAGCGTTCTCGCACCTACCGGCACTATTGGGTTTATGATGGACTGCGATACCACCGGAGTAGAGCCAGATTTCAGCCTCACAAAGTTCAAGACTTTAGTTGGTGGTGGTTCGATGGTCATTGTTAACCAGACCATTCCGCGCGCTTTAAGGACACTCGGCTATGATGATCACGAAATAAAGGCGATTGTCGACTATATTCACGACAAAGGCAGCGCAATTGATGCACCACACCTTAAGAAGGAACACTACGACGTGTTTGCCTGTGCGGTTGGCGAAAACGCGATTCACTACATGGGGCACGTTAAAATGATGGGCGCCGTGCAGCCATTCATTTCTGGTGCCATTAGTAAAACGGTTAACATGCCGGCAAGTGTTACGGTTGAAGATGTCGAGCAGCTGCACCTGGATGCCTGGAAGCTTGGTATTAAGGCCATTGCCATTTACCGCGACAACAGCAAGGTTGGCCAGCCACTGAGTGAAAAGAAGCAAGAAGAAAAAGCTAATGACGCGCCCGCAAAAGTTGAAACTGCACAGCCAACAGTTGCAGAAGCCACGCCAACCGGGCTGTCGGCAGCAACACAGGTTGTCATTCGCCGCGAAATGCCGCGCATTCGGAACTCAAAAACCTTCTCGTTTAAGGTGGCAGATCTTCATGGCTACTTTACGGTGGGCGAGTACGAAGACGGTACACCAGGTGAGTTATTCCTGCGGGTCGCCAAGATGGGCTCGACGCTCGCCGGTGTTATGGATGCGTTTGCTCGCAGTATTAGCTACGGCCTGCAGTACGGCGTGCCGCTAAAAGCATACGTAAAAGCTATGAGCAATATGAGCTTCGCGCCGTTTGGTATCACCGATGACCCAGAGGTAAAAACCGCCACGTCAATTGTTGATTACATCTTCCGCCGCTTGGCGCTTGAATATTTAAACATCGACGACCGCCTAGAACTGGGTCTAGCGACGCTAGAAGATCTGGAGGCTGAGATGGCTGCTCAGCAAGCGCAACCTGTTACAAGCCAGCCGGCAGCAATAGCACCGCAACAACCCCAGGCGCCACAGGTTGTTTCAGCACCAGCTATTGCTACGGAGCCACAAGCGCCTTTGGCAAAGAAAGACGAAATTTCCATCGCCAAAGAGCTGCACAGTACTCCAGTAGCTGACCAAAATGCTCCGTTATGTTCGAACTGTGGCAACATTACGCAGCGTGCCGGTAGCTGCTATGTCTGTACCAGCTGCGGTACCACCAGCGGTTGTAGCTAACGATAAGTTACCATAAGCAAAATACCTCTCCAATTTGGGGAGGTATTTTGTTATACTAAACAGTAATGGAGACTACAGTTGTGTACAAAGAGGCCAGTGATCATGCCCGAGCGGTTGAAGATTTCTTGCGTGATTTCAAACGCCAAACTGGCAAAACTCTCGCCACCCTCAACCCGGACACCCCCGAGGGTGCTGTCTTTTGCGAAGTTCACGACATAATGGAATATCCAACCGTTATTGCCCTTGATAGCCAAGGGCGCCAGCAACAATTGTGGCGGGGATTGCCGCTGCCAACTATCAGCGAGGTAAGCTACTATGTTTCTTAGGTGGTGGCGCGAGAAAAGCTCTATTGAACGCTCAAACAGCTTAATTTTTGGCACCATGCTTCTTGCGGGGGTCATAGGGCTACTTGCGGCTTTTGTGCTAACACTCGAAAAATTTCATTTACTGCAAGAACCTGACGCCCAGCTAAGCTGTAGTCTCAATGCCGTTTTGAACTGTGCAAGCGTCATGAAAACCTGGCAGTCGTCATTATTTGGTTTCCCTAACCCAATTATTGGGCTGATGGGCTATTCGGTGGTAATTACGGTAGCGGTAGCGGGATTATGGGGGGTCAGGTTTCCTAAAAAATTTATGGTGCTCGCTCAAGTTGGCTATGGCTTGGGCCTGATTTTCGCCTATTGGCTCTTTTTCCAAAGTGTTTATGCAATCCAAGTTTTGTGCCCATGGTGCTTACTGGTGACCGTTGTGACGACTATTCTGTTTGATACGCTGCTGCGCTACAACTTGCGCGAAAACAACTTTTCTTTGCCCGAAACGGTGCATGCTAAAGCTCTCAGCTTTCTCGCAAAAGACTACGACAAACTGATTGTTGTTGGCTGGCTAGTATTGATGGCGGCGCTGGTATTTTTGAAGTTTGGTGATGGCCTTTGGCTCTAAAGCGGCTTGCGCAGAAGACTGCGAGAGCTTGAAAATTTACCCTCTTCAGACTACACTAAAATAAATACGTTCTACCTTTTGGTAGATGAGTGGTTATCACCCACGAAGTAGCGGAAAGAAATTGCTTTAAGGCAAAGTAGAATCCGACGGCTCACGCAGTCCGTTATCTGTAAAACCAAGCGCCAAAGAATCACTTCTTTTGGAAACTGGATGGTACCGCCCGGATAACTTTGGGTTCCAGTGTCTAAAAGAGGTGATTTTAATTTTTAGGAGCAAAATCATGACCGAACTTGAGCTCGAACTGACTTATTTAGCTAAGTATTTCCCAGAAGATATAGCCACGAACCCCTCGGAGATTGTTGAGGATATTTATATCCCCGAAGATCGCGATCATGCCTCGTTGCGGGTTCGCCGTAAAGGAAGCAACTATGAAATTACTAAAAAGGAACCAGTCGACGGCACTGACTCTTCTCGGCAAAACGAGCACACAATTCCACTAGTAGAAGACGAATATCTCGCACTCGCCAGATGCTCCAAGAAAATTGCGAAAAAACGGCGGTACTACACCGAAATTAATGGTTATAAAGCAGAAATCGATGTATTTCAAGATAATTTAGCTGGCCTGGTACTGATTGATTTCGAATTTGATTCAGACGCGGCCATGCGGCAATTTACTCCGCCCGATATCTGCCTGGCCGATGTCAGCCAAGAAGCCTTCATCGCTGGCGGCAAACTAGCCGGTAAGACGTACCAGGACATCCAGGCTCAACTTGAAACCTATAACTATCAACCACTGTTTATGGAAAGGAGCACTACATGAAATTTCAAAAAAACACCCGTCGCCGCGCAAAAGAATACGAAAAAGCTCTCGTTGACTACTGGAAAAAACATAAAACTTTTGAAAAATCGATTGAGAGTCGGCCAAAAAGCAACGCCTTTGTGTTTTATGATGGCCCGCCGTTCATTACCGGTGTTCCACATTATGGCACGCTTTTAAGTTCTATCGTAAAAGACGCAGTGCCACGCTATCAAACCATGAAAGGCAAGCGGGTCGAGCGCGTCTGGGGTTGGGACTGCCATGGTTTGCCAGCCGAAGTGTTCACCGAAAAGAAGCTTGGCATCAAAGATCGCCGCGAAATTGGCACCAAAATTAGCCTTGAAGAATATATTAGGGCTTGCCGTGAAAATATGGTCCAAACCGGCAACTTGTGGGAAGATACTATCGATCGGATTGGTCGCTGGGTAGATTTTAAAGGCGCCTATAAAACCATGGACAAACAGTACATGGAGAGTGTTTGGTGGGCGTTTAAGACCTTGTACGAAAAGGGCAAAGTTTACGAAGGTGAAAAGGTACTAATGTATTGTACTCGCGATGCGACGCCACTTTCAAAAGCAGAAGTAACCATGGACGCTGGCGCTTACCAGGACGTGACTGACCCAAGTGTTTTTGTAAAGTTTAAATTGAATGTTGCTGACTATAACGAGCGGCTCGAAGAAGCGACTGTGCCGCTTTATAATTCTGGCTCAAAATCTTTTGAAGTGGCGCTTAAGGAATCACAAGAGGCAAATCAAAAAAACAGTGAAGCCGCCGAAAGTATCAAAGGTGACGTTTATCTTTTAGCCTGGACGACCACGCCCTGGACATTGCCTGCAAACACGGCACTGGCAGTTAATGAAAAAATACTCTATGCCGAGGTACAGCTTAGCGGAGGCGACGATCGCTTTATTGTTGCCAAAAAACTTGTCGATGAAGGAAAGATTTTTAAAGATGACAAAAAGCAGCCGCTAGAGTATGTGATTAGGCGTGAGTTTGTAGGGAGTCGTTTGCTTGGCTTAAATTATGTGCCTCTCTTTGCGAATCGCGGTGCCAACGCCCATAAAGTATGGCATGCCGATTATGTCAGTGAGGATGATGGCTCCGGTGTAGTGCATCTTGCTCCTGCCTATGGTGAAGAAGATTTTGCTTTAGCAAAAGAGAATGGTATCCCTGTTGTTCATCTAATAGACGAAAATGGCTTTTATACCGAAGGTAAATGGCAAAGTCAAAATGTATGGGAGGTAAATAAGCCAATTGCCAAAGAGTTACACGGCCAAGGGGTAGTCTGGAAAATTGATTACTACCGCCACAGCTACCCGCACTGTCATCGCTGTGGCACGCGCCTAATGTACCGGGCGCATCCGAGTTGGTTTATGGATATCGACGGCCAGCGAGAACAGATGCTGGTAGAAAACACCGAACACATCAACTGGTTCCCTGAACACATCAAGCATGGTCGTTTTGAAAAAAATATCCAGCAAGCACCAGACTGGAACTTGTCGCGCGACCGCTTTTGGGCGACCGCTATGCCGGTGTGGGAGGGTGTTGATGCTGCGGGCAAGAAGCACCGCATAGTTGTGGGTAGCTACGCCGAACTCAAAGAGCTTTCTGGCAAAGAGCTTGACGATTATCATCGCCCGTGGGTTGACGATATTGAATTCGATAAAGACGGGGTGCACTACAAGCGCATCGATAAAGTGATTGACGGTTGGTTTGAAAGCGGCAGCATGCCTTTTGCCCAGTTCCACTACCCATTTGAAAACGTAGAGAAATTCGAACAAAATTTCCCTGGGGATTTCATTGTTGAATATATTGGCCAGGTGCGGGCATGGTTTTACTATGTCCACGCTGTTAGTGTGGCGCTATTTAGCCAAAATGCCTTCAAAAATGTGATCGTTACGGGTACATTGGCGGGGAACGATGGCCGCAAGATGAGTAAAAGCTACGGTAACTTTACCGACCCGAATGAGTTGATGGACACTTATAGCGCCGATAGCTTGCGTTTCTTGCTGCTTAGCTCGCCCGTACTAAATGGCGAAGACTTTGCTCTTCAAGATAAAGACGTCGCCGATGTTGCCCGTAAGCTCGCTATGGTGTGGAATATGTACGACTTCTTCACTATGTACGCCGATGTTGATGGCTGGGAATGGAACGGTGACTTGAGCGACCCGAGCGAAAAACTACAACACCCGCTCGATCAGTGGATTGTGAGCCGCGTGCATCAGCTCACACAAGATATCGAAACGCACATGGAAGGCTATGATCTACCGGGTGCGGTAAAACCAATCTTAGAGTTTCTTGATGACGCCAGTAACTGGTATGTCCGTCGGAGCCGCAAACGATTTTGGAAAAGCGAGGACACTGCCGATAAAAATCTCGCTTACACTACTTTGCACTATGTACTCACCCAAACAGCGATTGTTATGGCGCCCTTCACGCCATTTCTCGCAGAAGAGTTGTACCAAAAGCTCACCAATGGCGAGAGTGTGCACTTACTCGATTGGCCAAAAGTTGGCCATATCAATGAGCTGCTCATACACGAAATGGCGGTCTTCCGGCGCGCTATTAATGATGGGCTGTCTAAGCGAGCCCAGGCTGCTATCAAGGTGCGACAACCACTCGCCAGCGCTAAGCTGATTAACGTAGCTAGTAGTGCAGTATCACCTGAATTAACAAACGAGCTTGTCGATATTGTAAAGGACGAGCTAAATGTGAAGGCTGTTGAACTTTTGGCCAGCCCAGAAGACGGTGCTGTTGTTTCTGTTGAGTTAGATACAGCGATCACCCCTGAGCTAAAACGCGAAGGCATGGCGCGTGAAGTGATCCGACTTGTGCAAAATGGCCGCAAGCAGGCTGGTTACGACGTTGACGATCGGATTATCCTGACTATAACTACCGAAGATAAAGAACTGGCTAAAGCCGTCTCTGAGCATTCAAAAGTAATAAAAACCGAAACCTTGGCGGTTGAAGGTACGATAAAAAAAGAAGCATTTGAGCTTAATACCAAGGTTGAAGGACAAGATTTGCTTATCAAAATGATGAAAGCCTAAATTAATCAGGCTCGAAAAGCGGCAATGCTTTTCGAGCCTGGTGGGTTACTGCCGCAATCCGAGGGCACGCTCTAGCTCGGTGGCCAGGTTCGCGGCTCGCCTAAATTCTTCTTCGGACAACTTACGCTTTTGTAGCTGGTTGTTAAGATTGTTAATCTGTTGCTCAACAAGCCCTCGGTCGTAGGCTTGGGGAGTATTGGCTTGCTCGTCGAACCTCCTCTTAATCGCGGCCGCTGCACGCCGCAGTGCGTCAGTGTCATTACCCATTGGGAAAAGTGTCTTCAGTGCATCGACTGCCTTGCTCGTTTTCACGGGTGCTCCTCGATCGATAAGTCCGGTAACTTTTAAGATATTCTCATACACCTCGTCTGTCGTCAATTGTCGCATAAGAAGTCTGTGTACTGTATTATTAATTCATAAGATGAAATCCAACAATGAAACAATATAATTTTACCGCGCTTAGGAAGTTACAATTCATTAACGGCTGGAAATACTTCGGCATTGGCGTCGGACTCTTGGTTTTGTGGCTAGTTGCTTTAATAGCGGGTGATGACTGGGAGACAGTGGCATACTGGTTGTGCTGGGGGTGGGTAATTGCTCTCGTGCTTGGGAGTGTATTTTGTTTTATCGCCTGGCAAAAACTACGAAAACACAATCGGCAGGTTTTTACAGACTTTGCGGCGCAAAATAATATGACCTTTATCGAGAGTGCCAATGTCACCATCGAGGAACCGTCGTCATTATTTGGTTACGGCCACTCACGTCGAGCAAGCGAAGTGCTCAAGGGTGAAACCAATGGCCTGCCGTTTCAGCTGTTTAATTATACCTATACAGAGGGTCATGGCAAGTATGCCCACACCTACAATTTAGCCATGGCAGCGGTCGAACTTCCGTATCAAATGCCACAACTAGTCATAGATTCGCTAATCGAAACAGGCAGCGGACGCACTTCGGTTTTGCCAATTGATTTTAAACGGTCGCAAAAACTAACGCTTGAGGGCGATTTTTCGCAATACTTTGCCCTCTATGCCCCCGAGCAGCACGCAGTGGACGCCTTAACAGTGTTGGCGCCCGATATTATGCATACACTCATCGAAAAAAACGCTCTTTGCGATATTGAAATTATTGGGCGTCGTATGTACTTCTATTGGCCGAAAAAGCTCCGGCAAGCGAAAGACTACGAACAGGTGCTCGAGGCGTTCGAGTCGGTGATGGCTCAAGTTGCACCGCCGCTAAAGCGAATGCGCTCCTTGGCGTACTCGGCGAAAAAGTCGGAAATCGTAGGCAAGGTGGAACCTGCTAAATTGAAGAGGGTGTCCGCAGCGGGTAGTATTCTCGGTATTATGGTACTGGTGATTGGTGGGTTGTATGTTAACTACGCTGTACCTGACATCAACTGGATACCGTTAGTGGCAATTGTTACAGTCATCATAATAGCTGCTCTGCTGCAATCTTTCGTTCGCGAACGACGATACAGTCGACTACGGCGACGACATCTTAATAAATAATCTGTTACAATTTTAGATGTCCTTAATCGTGCCGCCAGAGCGCCACAAACATGATATACCGCTAGAATCGTTATAAGGAGAAACAAGATGAATGTCACAAAGGCCATTATTCCGGTTGCCGGGTGGGGGACGCGTCGTCTGCCCATTACAAAAGCTATTGAAAAGAGCATGTTACCGGTGGGGAATCGGCCAATTATTGATTACGTTGTGCAAGATTGCATACGGGCAGGGATCACCGATATTTACTTTGTCGTGAGTAAAGCTGGCAGTCAGCTAGAAGCTTTTTATACCCGCGACAGTGAGCTTGAGGACTATCTCAAAGCCAATAATAAAGAACAACTCTTACCGCTCGTGACGCCACCAAAAGAAGTGAATTTCCACTATATTGTTCAAGATACCTCTTCAGAGGCGCCGTATGGCACGGCTATTCCCGTAGCCCTATGCGCAGAATTTGTTGCTCAAAACGAACCGATAGCGGTGCTAATGGGGGATGATTTTATTTATAATGCCGATGGTAGCTCTGAACTGGGGCGTTTGATTGCCGCAACTCCCGAAACGGGGTCGTCAATGATTGGGGCGGAGGTGCCGCGCGAAGACGTGTCTCGCTACGGTGTATTAGCAATGGATGCTCGTAATAATTTTGTTCGAATTGTTGAAAAGCCAGCGATCGAAGCGGCGCCAAGTACCCTCATTAATCCGAGCAAGTATGTTATATCAGCCGATTTACTAAAGGAAATTTGCCACTATACAGAGCAGCCCCGAAACGAAGAATATTACATTACTGATCCCATCAATACGTACGTGCAGAATGGCGGCATCATGAAAGTTGTCCCAGCAGTTGGACACTATCTTGATGGCGGCACGGTTGAAGGCTGGCTGAAAGCCAACGAGATAGTAATGGGCGTGGCGGCCTAGCAGCTTTACATCTCCTTGGCAATCTGTTAAAATGAATCACTGATTAGATAACTAAAAGGAACGAAGATGAAAGCAGTTGTAAAGCTTGGCGGCAAGCAATATGTTGTCGCTGAAAAAGAGACCCTCTTGGTGGACCGCCTCCAAGATGGCACAAAAGAGCTCACGCTTGAACCGCTGCTGGTGTTCGATGGAAAAACTACCCAAGTTGGAACGCCAGTTGTAAAAGGGGTCAGTGTTAGCGCAAAGGTCATCGAAGATGAAGTAAAAGGCGACAAAATTCGCGTCATTCGCTTTAAAGCAAAAAAACGCGTCCACAAAGAAACTGGCCATCGACAAAAATATAGCAAAATCGAAATCACTTCGATCAAATAAATAAAAGAGCCCTGAAACTAGAGGGCTCTTTTATTATGCCCAAGAAACTTTTCACGCTTCGTGGTATACTGGACATAACGACAAAAGGGAAGAAAAGAGTGACAAAAACCAAAGTGATCGCTGTCACCAACCAAAAAGGTGGTGTCGGAAAAACTACTACTGCTGTCAACGTTGCCTATTTCCTAGCGAAAGCTGGGCATTCGGTGCTGCTTGTCGATCTCGATCCGCAAGGCAACGCCACGAGCGGCCTAGGCATTAATAAGCAAGAGCTCGAACGCACGGTAATGGATGTCGTGCAGCACGGCGTGCCAGTGCAGAATGTAGTACTCGCCACGGCGCACAAACAGCTATCGATTTTACCGGCCACGCCACAACTGGCAAACGCCGAAGTGGAGCTTGCCGGTGCCGAGCGCCGATTCACCAGGCTTAAACAAGCTCTTGATACTACCGAGGGTTACGATTTTATAATCATCGATAGCCCACCAAGCTTAAGTCTCTTGACCGTAAATGCACTTATTGCTGCCCAATACATTTTGCTGCCGGTCCAGGCCGAATTTTACGCCCTCGAAGGCCTAGGGCAGCTGCTTGAAACTATGCAGCTGGTGCGCAAGGGTATGAACCCAACTGTGGAATTACTGGGCGTACTGGTAACCATGATGGACAGCCGGACAACCCTCAGCGGCCAGGTGCATGAAGAAATCCAGCGGCACTTCCCGGGTAAAGTTTTTAAAACCACCATTCCGCGCAATATTCGGCTGGCCGAAGCTCCAAGCCACGGACTACCGGTAGGCGCATACGACCGCTGGAGCAAGGGCTCAAGAGCATATAAAGCAGTTGTAAAGGAGATGCTTGACCGTGTCAGCTAAAAAAGGTTTAGGACGAGGATTTGATTCGCTGCTGCCAACGGAGCTGTTGAACGAGGCATTCGATCCAACCTCGGCTCAGGATGAAAAAATCTCTGAGCTGCGGTATCTTAAAGTTTCAGAAATCACACCCGACCCAGAGCAACCCCGGCGTCATTTTGATGAATTAGCGCTTGATGAATTAGCAGAATCAATTAAAGAACACGGAATCGTCCAACCACTGGTGGTTATTAGTAAAGGCGAGGGGTATCAATTGGTGGCTGGCGAACGCCGCTGGCGCGCAGCCCGAAAGCTGGGGCTCGAAAAAGTGCCCGCTCTGGTGCGTACTCTTAGTAACCAGCACAAACTCGAGATCTCGCTTATCGAAAACTTACAGCGCCGCGATCTGAACCCGCTGGAAACCGCCACGGCGTACCTAAAACTGCGCGATCAGTTTAATCTCACTTACGAACAAATTGGCGCCCGTATTGGCGGAAAAGCGGTGAGTACCATCAGTAATGTGTTGCGATTGTTACAACTTCCTGACAACGCTAAACAAGCACTAGTGGAAGGCAAAATTTCCGAAGGCCACGCCCGGCAAATTTTAGCTCTTGATGCGGCAGAAGCCCAAAATGAACTCCTGAACTTTATTTTAAAGGAAGACTGGAGTGTTCGGCGGGCTGAGCAATACGTCGTTGGCTACAAGAAAGGCACCGCCAGCCCAGATAGGCGCGAACAAGCTGTCAAACACACTCGCACCGAAACCTCTACCACTAAAATGCTTGCTAAGCGCCTCAACACGCCCGTAAAACTAAAAACCACCGCCAAGGGTGGCCAGCTAATTATTAGCTTTAAGGACGAAGGCGACCTGGAACGAATCAGTACTTTGTTAAGCAAGTAATGCTTAATATACAATTTAAGACGCTATTTATCCTTCTTAGGCCAAAAATTCTAGAAGAAACGAATTTTATCGAAAGGATAAATCCGCAGCCCAACTGGCCCAATGACGTTCTCGAGCGGAATGGTTCCAAGACCATTGCGTGAATCGAGCGAATAACTGCCTGTTCGGTGGTCGCCAGCGACAAATAATTCATTATCTGGCACCACAATATCAACGTCGCCGGTGGTCGGCTGACCGGGCTCTTTGGTGGTGTCGTCCGGGCGGAAACCATCGGGGTGCTCTTTATTGTAAACGGTTAATACGCCGTTACTTACTGTTACGCGTTCACCCTCGAAAGCGATGACTCGTTTTACAATAAACTCATCAGCCATGCCCGGCTCGTGTAATGGGTTTTTAAAAACGATAATCTGGCCGCGCCCAGGGTTGTATTGGCGTCCAAAAAGCGTATCCCAGGTAACCGGTAGGCGGTTAACGATAACTCGATCATCGGTGTACATCGTTTTTTCCATACTTGGCCCTGTAACACCGAAACTGCGAAAAATAAAAGCGTGAATAAAAAAGACGCCGACAATAACCAACAAAATAAAACCAGCAATACCAAGTATATCTCGCAAAATCGAGCGTTTTTCGTGTGTTTCCATACGCTTATAAGCATACACTTATTTTGATGAAACCACAAAAGCTAACGTGATCTTTTGGGCAAGTTTATAGAGATAGTAAAGAGGCGTAATTGCAACCGATTTTCTAGACTCTCCAGTATATGCACTGCACAAAATATGTCGATAAATGAGAAATGATCAACAAGCGAGTGTGCGGGTTTACTTTTTAGGTTTAGTTTACGATTTGGCCTAAATTCGCTATAGTGAGGTAAGTTATTTATGAAAAAACGTCATACCCCAATTGATGACTTTACGCTGCGTCGACGCACGCCAGCGGATCCAAAGCATAAAACTAACACCGACACCTATACCGTGCCGCGGCGTTTTCTTGACACCACACGAACTCCAGGCGTGGCTAGTTCACCTAAAAAAACCGGTACCACAGAGAAAGCAGCTCTGTTAAGAAGTGAATTAGACGCTTCTCTTGCTGCCCTCGACGACGAAAAAAAGCCTAAAAAACGTCGATTCTGGCCACCGAGCAAAAAAGCGGTCAAGCGAACGATAGTTATTATTCTGATTTTGATTCTGGCAATCGTTGGTTTTCTTGGGATTCGCGCTTTTCTTGCGGGCACGCAGGTGCTAAGCGGTAATCTTTTTGATCTTTTTAGCCAAGGTAAACCGCTGAAGATGGATGAGAATGGCCGCAGTAATATTCTTATTTTTGGCACCTCCGAAGATGATCGAGCGCACGACGACGCTGGCCCGCACCTGACCGATTCAATCATGGTTGCCAGCCTTGACCAGAACAAAAAGGTGACGATGCTCACCAGCGTTCCGCGGGATCTATGGGTAAAGTACGGTGATGCCTGTATGGCTGGCTACGAAGGCAAGATCAATGCACTGTACCAGTGTATGTCAGATGACGGACGTAACGAACGAACCGGCGCACAAAAGTTGATGCAGGCGGTGGGTGAAGTCTACGGCCTCAAGATGCATTATTATGTACATGTGAATTACACTGCCTTAAAAGAGGCGGTGGATGCCGTTGGGGGCATTGATGTCGTTATTGAAAGTAGCGATCCGCGCGGTATCCTGGATCGTAATTTCGACTGGGAATGTAATTATCAGTGTTACCTGGTAAAGTACCCCAATGGGCCTGCTCATCTGGATGGTAAGCGGGCGCTGGCGCTCGCTCGGGCACGCAATAGCTCGGGAGGCTACGGCCTAGAGCGCGGTAACTTCGACCGTGAGCGAAATCAGCAAAAAATCTTGATTGCTCTGCGTGATAAAGCTGCCAGTGTCGGCACGTTAGCTAACCCGGCAGCCGTAAGCCAGTTGATTGATACCTTAGGCAAAAATGTTCGGACTAATTTTGAGGCCGGTGAGATGCGTACCTTAATAAATGTTGGCCAAGCCATGAAAAATAAGGATATCACGACACTTAGCCTCGATAGTGAAGAAAACAAGTTAATCACTACCGATAACGTTGCTGGGCAGAGTATCGTTCGACCAATGCTCGGACTGTATGATTTTAGCGATATCCACCGCTTTATTAAACGCCATATTTCTAACGATCCTGTCATTCGCGAAGCAGCTAAGATCGATGTACTAAATGGTTCAGGCGTGCCGGGAATGGCGCAGCAAACGGCCGATAAGCTTGAAGCCAAGAACTACACCATTCATTCGGTTGATACTGCACCTGCGGACAGCTATTCACCAGTTCAGATTCACCAGTTGAATCCTCAAAAAAAGGGCACAAAACAAAAATTAGAGCAACTTTACGGCATAAAAGTTATTTCAGGCAATCTGCCGGCGGGTATTGTTTCTGAAGCAGACTTCGTGATTATTATTGGTGCCGCGAGCACCGGCGCGCAGTAGTCTATGGCTGGCTATCTATGCTACAATACACGATAGATGGATCTACTTAAAACAGTGTCCAAACGCTCATTCCTGAGCGAAGCGACCTATATAGTACTAAATTTGGGGCTGGCTGGAGCAACACTAGCGTTGGTGCTCGCATTTGAGTCGCCTTTGCCGGCTTTTATCTTTATTCTATTAAGTAAGTGGCGAGTATTTGCGGTTCGCCCACGGTTTTGGTTTGCGAACCTACAAACCAATTTAGTCGATACGCTGGTTGGGCTTAGTGCCGTGGTGCTAATGTGGGCCAGTGGTGTGCTAATGTTCCAAATAGCCATAGCCGTACTATACGCTGCCTGGCTGCTGCTTTTAAAACCACGCTCGAAACGACACACCATGTTGCTTCAGGCGGGTATTGCACAATTTGTGAGCCTCACGGCACTTTTTACGGTGGCGTACGCGTGGCCGTCGTGGTTAGTCGTACTGCTAACATGGCTAATCACCTACAGTTCAGCCCGGCACGCACTGACAGCTTACGACGAAGACGACATCACCTTGCTTAGCCTGGTCTGGGGGTTTGTTGGCGCCGAACTGGGCTGGTTGGCTTACCACTGGACGATCGCTTATGCGCCCTTTGAAAGCGTGTCTTCGTTCAAAATTCCGCAAATCGCCATCTTGCTTTTAAGCTTTAGTTATCTCGCCGAGCGGGTGTATGCTTCGTTTCGTCGTAATGACGGTAAGATTGTATTCGCCGACTTTAAATGGCAGCTTGTCTTTATAGCTGCGCTTGTTATTATGATTTTGATATTTTTCAATGGCCTAGATATTACTGAACTATAAGAAAGGAGAGAGAATGAACCAACATCCCACCCCTCAGCAGCCAACCCAAAACGAAGCGCCTATTATTCCCACGCCCTCACCCAAAAAACTTCAAAAGACGGGCAAGAAAGGCGTACCAAAAGGTGTAAAAGTGCTTGGTATCGTGTTGTTGTGCTTTGTTGCTAGTTTCTTTGGATCGTGGGCGTTTATTAGCAGTGGACTTATTAAATTAAGCGACCACACAACGGTTGAAACGCGCCGGCAGCTTGTGCTGCAAGAAGGCGAGGTGGTCGCTGAAACCGCTAAAGAAGTATCGCCAAGTGTTGTATCGATCGTTACCCAAACCGCCCGTAGCCGTAGTTTTTTTAATACCAATGAAGGTGGCGGCTCAGGTACAGGGATTGTAATCAGTAAAGATGGCTACATTATCACCAACAAACACGTAATTCCCGAAACAACGGCCGCGGTTAAGGTGATTCTAGCTGATGGTACGAGCTACGAAAATGTAACAGTTGTTGGTCGCGATCCGCTGAATGACATCGCCTTTTTAAAGATTAATGGGGTTAACAACCTAAAGCCGGCGCGCATTTCAGACGAAAAAGTTATTACTGGCCAAAAAGTTGTCGCCATTGGTAACGCGCTTGGTCAATACCAAAATACCGTGACGGCCGGCATTATCTCGGGTATGGGGCGGCCGGTAACAGCCGAAGATAATGCGGGCGGTACTGAACAGCTGCTCGATTTATACCAAACTGACGCCGCAATCAACCCCGGTAACTCAGGTGGGCCACTTGTTAACCTAGCTGGCGAAGTTATTGGCATTAACACCGCCGTTGTGGACGACGCTCAAGGGATTGGTTTTGCTATTCCTATTAAAGCAGCTAAAGGCTTGATTAAAGGAGTGCTCGCTGATGGTAAGGTTGAACGCGGTTATTTGGGTACGCGATTTATTACGTTAACACCTGAAATTGCCCAGAACTATTCTTTAAATATCACGCGAGGCGCCTATATCAAAACGCAAAGCGCGTCGGTGCCAAGTGTGGTTGCCGGCGGGCCAGCCGATAAGGCGGGGCTCAAAGAAGGTGACATCGTGACCAAAGTAAACGATGAAAAAATTGATGAAAGTGCTGGGCTTAGCTTACTGATTGCCCAATATGCGCCTGGCGACACTGTCCAGCTCACTGTACAGCGAGGTGGTGGCGAAGTGACACTGAATGTCACTCTCGGCGCTTATAGCGCGGCAAACCGCTAGCGCTGAAAAGCGATCATAAAGCCATCGGCGTGAAGCAGAGAAAAGCCAAGATTAGTCGCTTCTTCTTGGAGGGCGGGGAATTGTCGGGGGTCGGCTTCCAGAATGATGCTGCCACCCAGCGGTAGGAGCTCGGCCGCTTGATGTAGCAGCGCGAACATTAATTGTAGGCCATTTTGATCAGCAAAAAGAGCAGTTTTAGGTTCAAATTTAGTTTCGGGTGAACGTTCCCAAGACGGGTCAACGTAGGGAAGGTTCGCAACAATTATATGTGGCGTTGGTCCTCGGTAGTTACTCAGTAAATTTGAGCGGTGGAAGGTAATGGCGGCCTGCAGTTGCTGAGCGTTCTTGGTAGCAATTTCAAGGGCCTCCTGGCTGCTATCGATTGCGTGTACCACCGCTTGGGGACAAGTAAGGGCGAGGCTAACTGCAATACAGCCCGAGCCAGTGCCGACATCTACTATAGCTCCTTCTGGCTGAAGATTTTTTACAAAATCAACCAGGGCTTCTGTTTCGGGCCGGGGAATAAGCACTGCCGGAGTGACCTGAAAATCAAACCCGTAGAATTCTTTATGACCGGTAATGTAGGCGAGCGGCTCGCGCTGCACTCGCCGGGCTAACTGGGTGTAAAGAATGGAGGAAACGGTAACCTGTTCGGTGTTATGGGCGAGAAGCCAGCTTCTATTGACGTCCAGTTCGTTCGCTAGTAGCAGCTCGGCGTCTAATCTGGCAGATGTGATACCGGCAACCTGGAGTGCAGCGGTTGCCTCGGCTAGCCACTGGTTAACGACTATTTTCGACGCCTTGGGCGGCAAGTTCGCGTTCATAGGCTTGGAGCTTTTCGATTATATCGCTAATATTGCCGTCAAGCGCACTAGGAATATTGCTTCGTGAATAGCCAATGCGATGATCGGTGATGCGATCTTGAGGGAAGTTATACGTGCGAATCTTCTCTGAGCGGTCGCCAGAGCCAATCAGTGTCCGGCGCTCGGCGGCTAGTTTCGACTGTTCTTCGTCAATTTTCATTTGTAATAAGCGGCTCCGAAGGACGCTTAGGGCTTTTTCTTTGTTTTTAATCTGAGACTTTTCGTCTTGGTTAGTGACCACCATGCCGGTAGGCAGGTGAGTAATGCGAACGGCCGAATCGGTGGTGTTAACACTCTGGCCACCGTGGCCACCAGCGCGGAAGACGTCAATCTTGAGGTCACTTGGGCTAATTTCAATATCGGTTTCTTCGGCTTCCGGAAGAACAGCCACCGTCACGGTGCTGGTGTGTATTCGGCCGGAACTTTCGGTGGCTGGAACGCGTTGCACCCGGTGTACGCCGCTTTCAAACTTTAATTTTGCGTACGGCGCTTCACCCTTAACAGCAAATATTACTTCTTTGTAGCCACCAACCTCAGATGGGCTTTCGCTAATGATTTCAGTCTTAAGGCGTTCGTTTTCGCAAAAGCGCAAATACATCCGTAATAGTTCACCGGCAAATAGGCTGGCTTCGTCGCCGCCGGCACCGGCGCGGATTTCGATGATGGTATTTTTTTCATCGTTCGGGTCTTTAGGCGCCAGCATGACAAATAAATCGTCGTCAATAGCGCTAAGCTCGGCTTCTAACAGAGGAAGCTCTTCTTTGGCAAGTTCAGCCAGCTCATCGCTGCCGCGGGCAAGTTCTTTGGCATCGGCAAGCTGCTTTTTAAGGGCAGCTTGACGTTCGAGCTTTTGGATAATCGCTTCAAGTTCGCTGCTGCGACGAGTTTTTTTAGCAAAATCCGGGTCGGCATAGGCAGTGGGCGTACTTAAAAATTGCTCAAGTTCAGCGAGTTCTTGGCGGACATCTTCGAGCTTAATGTTAATAAGGCCCATAACTTCAGGCTGCCGTTAATTACTAAGCGGCTTTAGCTTTTGGTTCGCCAGCGTCTTTTTTGGGAGTAGCTTTTTGAGCTGCCTTACGCGCTTTGTTTGAGAGTGCGGTTTTGCGAGCTTCAGCAGCAGCAAATCGCGCTTTAAAGCGATCAACGCGACCTTCGGTGTCGATAATTTTTTCTTCACCAGTGAAGAAAGGGTGAGAAGCGCTTGAAATATGCACTTTTACAAGCGGGTATTCATTGCCATCGGTCCACTTGATAGTGGCAGTGCTTTTGGCAGTTGACTGCGTGAGAAACGCAAAGTCGGCCGAATCGTCCTGAAAAACGACTGGGCGGTAATCGGTGGGGTGTAAGTTTTTCTTCATAATCTGTACTATTGTAGCTGTTTTTAAGGAGAAAGTCAAAATATAGCTACTATTGAATCGTCTCGTGGAAAGAGCCTGCCACAAGACGGGAACGAACGGGGCTTGTAGTAGGCTAGTGTACTTAAGTGTGTTTCTATGAACCGACTACTAGCTTAGGGCTATGCTATTACGAAGAGGTAACGTTCAAAAGTCCTATATATTGCATAATTTTATTTATGTGATATAAAGTAATAGTCAGGCAATCCAAATTTCGCTCAATTCGGGAGAATAAAATGAGCCGTGGTGCGCTGTTCGATATAGAAGGTGCCACATGGGACGCGGTAAACAAGCGGGTATTGGCGCTCGACTTTACCACCGCCCAGCGGGTTGTGAAGAGGCTTCGCAGCGAAGGCTACATCCCTACTACCTTCAAGCCTCATGTCCATGACTGGATGAGCGCAGGATCGTTTTGGGATTTTGAAGGACGACACGAAGGTCGAGCAAACGGTCGCAATGAGTGGGTCACGCTCGACTGCTGGAACGCTGAAGGTCACCGGCCGTGGTCGTTGATTCTCCGCACCAAGGAAGGTCCGTGGGCGACCTATGCCGAGGGCGACAATCAGCTCTTTTGGGGCGGTGATATCCTCGTCGAGGAAGTGATCGGGCGTTGTCGCCGGGCCAACCCTAATGCGATAGACCTCACGCCATGGGACTTCGAGCTGCTCGGCGAGCCATCAACCGAACTGAGCTGACTTTTACGCCCCGTCCTTTTTCCGAAAGGGCGGGGCAGCACTATATGGAGGGGCACCACCTTTATTTTTTGCCAAGCTTTTGTTATAATTATCTTGTTACACAATTTAAATGACACAGCCCGCACAACTATTCCTCTTAAATATAGAGATGTACGGGTGAGGAGAAAGGAATTACTCTTATGGCAGTAACTGTCGATGTAAAGGCTTTGCTCGAAGCTGGTCTGCATTTTGGCCACAAAACGAGCCGCTGGCACCCGAAGATGGCGCCTTATATTCATAGCAAGCGCCAGGATAGCCACATTATTGACCTCATTAAAACCGCTGAGGGCCTTGAAAAAGCTTTGGCTTTCATGGCTGAGGTGGTAGCAAGCGGGAAGCTAGTATTATTTGTTGGTACTAAACGCCAAGCTAAAGATCTTGTAAAAGCCGCTGCCGAAGAAGTTGGCCAACCGTATGTTACCGAACGATGGCTGGGTGGTGCTTTAACGAATGTTACTACCGTCGCCGCACGCGTCAAGCACCTTAAGAGTCTGGAAAAGCGTATGGATAGCGGTGAACTTGCAAATCGCTACAACAAGCTCGAAGTGCAGCGCTTTCAGGAAGAAATTGAAGACCTCAACAACAAGTACGGCGGTATCAAAGATCTAAACGGTAAGCCAGGAGCGCTATTTGTGATTGATGTGACCGCTGAGCAAAACGCCATCCGTGAAGCCAAGAAGCTCAACATTCCGGTTATTGCACTGGTTGATACCAACGCCAACCCAACCCCAATTGATTACATCATTCCAGGTAACGACGACGCCATTAAAGGCATCCAGCTGGTACTCGATTACGCAAAACAGGCGATAACCGAAGCTACTGCCCGTCGCAAAACCGCTAGCGAAGCAAAATCTTAACGTCAATAAGGAGAACTACTATGAGCATATCTCTTGAAGATGTGAAAAAATTGAAAGAACTGACAGGCGTTGGTTTGAGCGACGCTAAGGCCGCCCTGACTGAATCTGAAGGCGATTTTGACAAAGCTCTTGAAGCTATGCGCAAAAAAGGCCTTACGAAAGCCGAGAAAAAAGGCGAGCGTGAAGCTCGTGAGGGTTTGGTTGATGCCTATGTGCACAGTGGTCGTATCGGGGCAGTGGTTGAAGTTAACTGCGAAACCGATTTCGTTGCCCGCACCGAGGACTTCAAGACTTTAGTGCACGATATCGCTTTGCACGTTTCAGCCACCGCGCCACTCTATATTTCAATGGACGACATTCCAGCCGAAGAGCTACAGCGCAAAACAACTGAATTTACCGAAAAAGCCGAAGCTGAAGGCAAGCCCGCCGATATTGCTGCTAAAATTGTTGAAGGTCAGATTAAGAAGCATTTTGCTGAACTGACCCTGCTTGAGCAGCCGTTTATCAAGAACCCGGATATCACGGTTGGCCAACTAGTGAAAGAGCACATCGCTCGATTGGGCGAAAACATTGTTATTCGCCAAATCAAGCGAGTTGAGCTCGGCGCTTAGGCCTGTTACCAAAAACACAAAAAAGCCCCCAAGTTTTCGAGGGGCTTTTTTGTGTTCTCGTTCAAAAACAGCCATCAGTGATATACTAATACTATGTTTGACCTACAACCTTACGAAGACCGATTGAAAAGTGCCATCGCGCACTTTGAAGATGAACTCAAAAAAATCCGCACTGGCCGCGCGCATCCGGCGATGCTTGAAGGAATTATGGCAGAAGCGTACGGTACCAAAATGCCGCTGAACCAGGTAGCTAATATTCTAGCGCCCGAGCCGCAACTTTTGCAGGTAAGTCCGTTTGATCCAAGCAACATCAAGGCTATTAGCGACGCCATTCGCAATGATCAAAGCTTAGGCTTCAATCCAAGCGACGACGGGCGGGTAGTGCGCGTGCCCATTCCAGCCCTCACTGAAGAGCGGCGTTTGCAATTAGTAAAACTGATTGGTACGAAAGTAGAAGATTGTCGAATTGCGATTCGAAACATTCGTCAAGACGCTTTAAAAGACGCCAAAGCCAAAAAAGAGCAAAAAGAATTATCTGAAGACGACTTAAAACGAACAGAAAAATTGTTCGACAGTAAGCTAGCTGAAATACAAGCAAAAGTCGATGAACTCGCGAAAGCCAAAGAAAAAGACGTTATGACTATTTAATTCTGGGGCGGATGGGCTTTAATGGGGGTGCTACAGCCTTGTAGCCTTATCTCGTACCTGGAATAAGTACAGATCGTTGGATTAGCTTTCAGAAAAAGCATGACAGCTAATCTGACACCTGCTATCATACAAAGAGTATAAAATCGTCTCATCGTTTCGGAGGGTAAATGGATATATTCGCTGCGCTGCAATTCATCTTGTCGATTGCTGTTGGCTTACTGATACTAGTATTTTTGGTCGTCGTGCATGAACTTGGCCATGCTATTGTTGCGCGTCGCAACGGTGTGGTTGTGGAGGAATTCGGTATTGGCTTTCCGCCGCGGGCGTGGTCAAAAAAACTGAAGAATGGCGTTCTATTTACTCTAAACTGGCTGCCACTCGGCGGATTTGTAAAATTACAGGGCGAGAACGATTCAGCCGCGTCGAAAGGCGACTACGGCGCCGCCCGTCTTTGGGTAAAAGCTAAAATTCTGCTTGCCGGCGTCACTATTAACTGGGTGGTAGCAGTGCTTATTTTTACGGTTTTAGCGCTGACGGGCTTACCTAAAGTCTTGCCTCATCAATTTACCGTGCCATCCGATACGCGTGAGACACGGGGTCCGGTTGTACTTAGTAGCGTCAAGCCCGATTCACCGGCCAAAAAAGCAGGCCTAAAGGCGGGCGACGAATTGTTGCGATTCAACGGCAAGCCTATTCCGACGCCGGCAGATTTCCAGCGGTTTACTGCTGTTGAAAAGGGCAAAGAAGCGGAAATTATTTATAAACGTGGTGGTCGCGAAGTAATTGCAAAAGTACAGCTTGCAGCGAATCCGCCACAAGGTCAAGGGCCCATTGGAGCGGCAGCTGGACAACAGACCACCACTCATTCAACCTGGTCGGCACCGATTGTTGGTGTGATGACCACTTTTCAGCTGATTGGCGAAACACTGAAGCAATTAGGAGAAATGATTGCCAACCTGGCGCGCGGTTTGGTAATGCAGTTATCGTTTGACCAAGCTGCCAGGAATGAAGGCGGTCAAGCCCTGAACGCTGCCACCCAATCAGTTACAGGACCAGTGGGGATATTGGCGATTATTTTCCCAATGGCTCAAGAGGCTGGCCCGACTGTGCTGCTCTTCATAACTGGTTTGGTATCTTTGACTTTGGCACTGATGAATGCTTTACCAATTCCGGCACTTGATGGTGGTCGACTGTTTGTGACGATTATATTTAGAATCCTCAAAAAGCCGCTCACAAAAGAACGCGAAGAGTTGATTCATGGCACCGGTTTCCTTGTATTAATGTTGCTCGTAATAATCATTACCATAGCTGATGTGGGCAAGCTTTTCTAAGAACCGATTCGTTTATGCCGTTGCGTTAAGCGCTTGGCTGTATGGTGGTTTTTTGACGTCGCAAATTGCTGTCGCGCTGCTGCTACCGCCGCTTTTACTCTTGTCGCCGCGCGAAATGCTGGCTGAAGTGCAGCTGATGCTGGTGGCGTCGGCTTTGGTGTATGTGGTAGCGGTGCTCCTTGTGATTGGCGTGCCGGCTTTGTTTCGTGCTTGGCCATCAAAACGAGCACTCTTACAAACGCTTGGTATCGCCCAAAAGCCGACTTGGCGACAGCTAGCCTGGTCGCCAATTGCTTACATCATTTACTTTGCCCTAACGGCGGTGGTAATAAGTTTCATTGCGCAACTTGTGCCGAGCTTTGATCTTGCCCAAGAACAAGATCTCGGGTTTTCAAATATCAGTGCCCTCCATGAGTACGTGGCCGCTTTCGTGGCGCTGGTTATTTGCGCCCCAATTGCTGAAGAACTTTTATTCAGAGGCTTTTTATTTGGTAAGCTCCGCGAACGGCTGGCTTTTATTCCGACTGCCTTAGCGGTAAGCCTGCTGTTTGGTTTTGTGCACGGGCAGTGGAACGTGGCGATCGATACTTTCTTTTTGAGTCTGGCACTGAGCTACTTACGTGAAAAAAGCGGCACTTTGTGGCCAAGTATGCTGCTGCATATGATTAAAAATGGCGTGGCGTACTATTTTCTTTTTGTACAACCAGTGAGTATTGTGTAGAATAAAACGCATGCGATTATCCACACTTTTTACCAAAACGCGAAAAGAGGCGCCTGCTGACGAACAGGCGAAAAATGCACAGCTACTAATTCGTGCTGGTTTTATCTATAAAGTTATGGCCGGTGTCTACGCCTATACGCCGCTCGGTTTGCGGGTGCTTGAAAATATAAAGCAAATCGTACGTGAAGAAATGAACGCGGTTGGTGGACATGAGCTCATCATGACCAATTTACAAGCTAAAGAGCCCTGGGAAATCACGACCAGATGGGACGATGAAGTGGTTGATGTCTGGTTTAAAACAAAGTTAAAGGACAACACCGAGGTTGGTTTGGCCTGGTCGCACGAAGAGGCGATTATGGACATGATGCAGCACCATATTCAGAGCTATAAAGATCTCCCTGCCAGCGTGTATCAATTCCAGACTAAGCTCCGCAATGAATTACGGGCTAAAAGTGGTATTATGCGTGGCCGCGAATTTGTAATGAAAGACATGTACTCGCTTCATGCCACGGCTGAAGACCTGGACGCTTATTATAAGCGTGTTATTGATGCCTACAAACGAGTGTATGACCGCTTGGGCATTGGCAAAGAGACGTTTGTTACCTTCGCCAGCGGTGGGGCATTTACCAAATTTAGCCACGAATTCCAAACAATTTGTGAAGCCGGCGAGGATGTCCTGTATCTCCACCGTGAGAAAAATATTGCCGTTAATGAAGAAGTGCTTGAAGATGCCACAAAAGAGCTTGGCATTAATAAGCAGGATCTTGAAAAGGTAAAAAGCGCCGAAGTCGGGAATATCTTTAATTTTAGCACCGAAAAATCTGAACAAATGGGCATATTCTTTACCGATAGTTCAGGTCAGCAACAGCCGCTGCACCTGGCGTCATACGGCATCGGTATTACAAGGGTCATGGGCGTGATAGTCGAGAAATTTGCTGATGACAAAGGATTGGTCTGGCCAGAAGCGATTGCACCTGCTAAAGTATATGTAGTCAGGATTGGAGAAAGCGCTGAGGTTGTAAAAAGCGCTGATAACCTTTACGAAGAACTTACCCAACGTGGCGTGACTGTACTCTACGATGATCGTACCGTACGGCCAGGGGAGAAATTTGCCGACGCAGAGTTGATGGGGATGCCGCACAGAGTTGTGGTCAGCGATCGGCATCTTGAAAACAAGACGTATGAATACGCAGGTCGTACAGCAAGTGACACTAAGCTGTTGACGTACGATCGGCTACTTGCTACACTTACGTAACCCCACGAAATCGCTTTTCAGGGAGGGTGAAAGCCCTTTTGCAGATGTATTATACACCGACATGCCTTAACGGGCATGTTTGGTTGATGAAAGGAGAATTATGAAGAAACAATACCAATTGACCGTCGATGGCAAAAAAGAATTAGAAAAAGAATTAGAAGAATTAAAGTCACAGCGCAGTGAAATCGCCGAGCGTATCGCTAGCGCCCGTGATTACGGCGACCTCCGCGAAAATACTGAATACGACTCAGCCCGCGAAGAACAGGCTCGCCAAGAAAGTCGTATCGCTGAAATTGAAGAAATCTTGCTTAACGCCGAACTTATTACCACCCACGGTTCAAGTAAGGTGTCAGTAGGTTCGAAAGTCGAACTCAAGACCGATGGTAAAACGGTTACCTACACCATTGTTGGCCCAGTTGAAGCCGACCCGCTTGAAGGTAAAGTATCCGACGAATCACCAATTGGCGCCGCGCTACTAGGTAAAAAAGTTGGTGACATGGTGACCATAGCCACACCTAAGGGTGATGTGACCTACGAAATTGTAAGCATCAGCTAAAAGCATTTGCATACACTAATGAGAAAGACAGCACTTCGAAGGCTGTCTTTTCTCTGTTATACTAGAACAAATGACGATTAACTAAAAAGAGTATTATGGCAACACTAAAAGAATTACGCGCAGAACGTCTTAGAAAATTAGATGACCTCAGGCAAAAAGGGGTCAATCCGTATCCAGCTACCTCGCATCGAACGCATACTATTGGGGCAATTGTTTCAGATTTCGAACATCACGAAGGTGTCTATGCGGTTGCGGCTGGGCGCATTACCAGCATACGCAAATTTGGCAAACTAGCTTTTATTGTATTGAAGGATGCCAGCGGTAGCATGCAGCTATTTTTATCGCTGCAAAAAATGGCGGCTACTCTTGCTGAAATTCCCCAAGTGCACCTTCCAAATGAGCCGGCGCCAGCCGCAATCGATCGCCAGAGCGGAGAAGTAACTTTTGAAGATATTCCACTGCTTGATACGGGCGATTTTTTGGAGGCTCGCGGCCAGATTGTCAAAACAAAAACTGGTGAGATTTCAATTGCTGTTGAACGGATGCGCCTGCTCACGAAAAGTCTGCGGCCACTACCCCTTGAACGTGAAGGCTTTACCAATAAAGAAGAGCGCTTACGCCGTCGCTACGTCGACACTAATGTTAACCCCGATGTCTACCAGCGGTTCTTGCGTCGGAGCGATTTTTGGCAGGCAACCCGGCAATTCCTTTTAAACGAAGGCTTCAAAGAAATTAACACGCCGGTACTTGAGCTGACAACGGGTGGCGCCGATGCCACACCGTTTGTGACGCATATGGACGCACTCGATCAAGACTTTTACCTGCGAATTAGTCACGAGCTACCGTTGAAACGACTGCTCGTTGGTGGTTACGAAAAAGTTTTTGACATTGGTCCGCGATTTCGTAACGAAAATTACTCCGACGAACACCTACCCGAACATAATGCCATGGAGTGGTACTGGGCTTATGCCGATTGGCAACAGGGGATGAAGCTGACCCAAGAACTCGTGCGGTTCGTAGCCGATAAAACCTGGGGCAAACGAACATTTACACTGCTTAATGGGCATGAAATTGATCTTGGCCCAGATGGCGAAGACTGGCCGCGCATTAGTTTTGTGACGGTAATGAAAGAGCACTATGGGCTCGATGTGTTTACCTGTACGCTTGAAGAAGTGCAAGCTCAGCTTAAAAAACACAAAGTCGAAGTGGAGAAGCACGACAACCGTGCCCGTGGTATTGATAAACTCTGGAAAAAGATCCGTACTACCATTGCCGGCCCGGCTTTTTTGGTAGATATCCCTACCTTTTTACAGCCGCTGGCGAAAACTCAGCAGCAAGACTCACGCTTAACGGAGCAGTTTAACTTACTGCTCGGCGGCAGTGAGCTGTGCAAAGCTTATTCGGAGCTAAATGACCCAGTAGACCAGCTCAACCGGTTTGTGGAACAGCAGGCCATGCGCGATGCTGGCGATATAGAGGCACAAATGCTCGATATTGACTACGTAGAGGCTCTAGAATACGCCATGCCGCCAGCATGTGGCTTTGGGTATAGCGAGCGGTTGTTTTGGTTCTTAGAGGGCATTACGGCGCGTGAGGGCGTGGTATTTCCGCAGCTGAGGCGTGAGGTTGACGAAACAACCAAGGGTATTTACCCAGAAGTCACTTTATAGGGAAAAAAGCATCTGCCTACATGCTTGACAAGTCTTTTGACTAAGGGTATATTTTATTAGTTGCTACAGACGAGGAGGATCACTGTGGGCTCGGATCTGGTTGGCAGGACTTCTGGTACGGCTGATCTTGGGCGGGGTTACTCTTTCACCTGGGAAGGTGTAAAGCTAACTGAACTGACCGATGGCAATGCCAAGTTCGAAGGCGGAGGCTTTATCAGGTTGCTGGAAGGCGGCCCGGATGTTGATATGCTGAAGGGGGAGGTAACCATCTTCCTCAACGGTCAGCAGCTCGGGGGAACTCGCCAGCGCGCCACTGCGACGGGTGGGGCTCGAGTGAAGCAGTCCGGCGGAGGTGCTGACAGAGCCGTACAGGATGCTCGGGCGTCAGACGGTAGCTCTGTGACCCAGGCCGGACGTGATGCTTACTGATCTCAACAATTAAGGAGCGCCCTGGATGCCATTTTGGCCATCCAGGGCGCTCTTACGAAACGTATTACTTGTCTTTTTTGTCAACGCTTTTATCTTCAGGCTTCTTAGGTTCGTCTGTACGCTTCACAATAATCGTGCACTCTGTCACTAAGGCAGCAACAGCGCCAACCGCAGCTAAAATTGGGGCAAAGACTGCGCCAATAACCCCAATTGTTACCGGAAATTCCATCAAGATCTTGTCATTTCTATCTTTAATAATAATTCGCCGAACGTTACCCTCGTTAATCAGTTCTTTGACCTTAGCTAGTAGCTGATCGCCGCTTATTTTAAATTCTTCGTCTGGTTTTTGATTTTGTTGTTGTGTCATAGTACCTATAAGTATAGCAGGTTACTGCCGACTCGCCTTGAGCTTAATAATCATATTTTACAACACTTCTACACAAAAACGCAGGTTATCACGGTAATATGTGTAGTGGTTACTCATCTTGACTCCTCTGTTACAGCTGCTACAATGAAAATCCACTTGTAACTATATTGTGCTTTCTTTAGCGCCCGCGTCGGTCTCTTTATTACATAACGAGGCAATAAATGATGAGCACGGCGGAAATTTTCAAAATAGCAGTTATTGCCGGTACAGCCCGTGAACAACGCCGTTCAATTGCTGCCGCTCGTTTTGTTGCCGATATTGGCCGTCAGCTCGATGGTGTTTCGATTTTGGCGGTGGATCCGCAAGATTTTGTACTATCTGGTGATGGTAACGCGCCCGAGCACAAAGATCCGCGCTACACACAAATTACTCACGAAGCTGATGCTTTTTTTATTGTGACGCCCGAATACAATCGTAGCTTTCCGGGCAGCTTAAAGCGCCTTCTCGATAGCGAACTCGAGGGCTATAGCCATAAGCCGGTCGCTCTGGCTGGTGTTAGCGATGGCCCGTGGGGCGGCGTGCGGGCAGTTGAGGCGCTGCTTGGTACGGTGCGTCACCTAGGGCTTATTACGACAAGTTATGATGTCTACTTTCCGGAAATTCAAAAAATTTTTGACACCGACTGTACTATAAAACCTGAATACGCAACGACTTATCAGCGACAAGTCACGAAGGCCTACCGGCAGCTGATTGGGCTGGCTCGGGTATTAAGAGATGCCCGCGACAAAGGGCTTATCTAGCTGCTTTATACCCTCCGCCAGGGAAATTTGTCACGCTGCACTAACTCTTGCCATGCACCAGCCGGTGTTGTTTTGCTATACTACTATATATGAGTAATTTCCAAGAAAAATATATGGCACGTGCCGTCGAGCTATCCCGCCAGGGTATGAGCCAGGATAAAGGCGGCCCGTTTGGTGCGGTAATTGTGAAAAAGGGTGAGATAATTGCTGAAGGCTATAATCAGGTGACTTCAACTAACGACCCAACGGCGCATGCTGAAGTAGTGGCGATTCGTCGGGCTTGTGAAAAGCTCGGCTCTTTCCAGCTAGATGATTGCGAGCTCTATACCAGCTGCGAGCCGTGCCCGATGTGCCTCGGCGCGATTTATTGGGCGCGACCAAAAGTTGTCTACTATGCTAATTCCCAGCAAAATGCGGCTGATATTGGCTTTGATGACTCGTTTATTTATGAAGAGCTGGCGGTACCGTACGAAAACCGGTCGATTCCGTTTATCCGGGTTTCCAACGACGATGCTATTACCGTATTTGAAGGCTGGCAGCAAAAGACTGACCGCGTCGATTACTAGGCTATGAAAAAAGATTTTGGTTTTAAAGTTACTGCTCGACTTGGCAAAAATTCCTTAGCACGAACAGGGGTGATACAGACGCCTCACGGTGATATTGCAACGCCAGCGTTTATTGTGGTCGGCACAAAAGCAACGGTCAAGGCAGTCGTGCCAGAGCAAGTCGCGTCTTTGGGTGCTCAGGCGGTGCTAGCGAACGCCTATCACTTGTATTTGCAGCCTGGACCACAGGTGGTAGATCAAGCAGGTGGCGTGGGTAAGTTTATGAACTGGCCAGGGCCAACTTTTACCGATTCAGGCGGGTTTCAGGTGATGTCGCTAGGAGTTGGGTTTAAAAAAGTAATTGCTATGAATGCCGATGGCTTTACCCGCGATGACGTGATCGCCCGAAAAAAGCAGCGTTTAGCTTTTGTCGATGAAGAGGGCGTGACTTTTAAGTCGCATTTAAGCGGTGACTTACATCGTTTTACCCCTGAAATCTCTATGCAAATCCAACACCAGCTGGGCGCCGATATCATGTTTGCCTTTGATGAATGCACAACGCTGCTTAACAGCCGAACATACCAGGAAGAATCGCTCGAGCGAACCCACCGTTGGGCGGAACGCTGCCTGACTGAGCACGATCGCCTCACCAAAGAGCGGGCAGGCAAGCCCTACCAGGCCCTATTTGGGGTGATTCAGGGTGCTCAGTACGAAGATTTGCGGCGAAAAGCTGGCCGTTTTATGGGAAGCCTGCCATTTGATGGTTACGGGCTTGGCGGTGCGCTTGAAAAAGAAAATTTAGGCACAATCGTTCGCTGGATCAACGAAGAATTGCCCGAAGACAAGCCGCGGCACTTACTAGGTATAAGCGAACCAGACGACATTTTTGCCGGCATTGAAAACGGCGCCGACACCTTCGACTGCGTATCGCCGGCACGAGTAGGGCGTAATGGTTCGGTGTACTTACCAACCGGCCGAATCAATATTGGCGGAGCTCGTTATCGGCAAGATTTTTCACCGGTCAGCGACGACTGCGATTGTTATACTTGTAAAAATTACACCAAAGCCTATCTGAATCATTTATTTAAGGCACACGAGATGTTGGCGGGTACCTTAGCCACCATTCATAACGAACGGTTTATTGTAAAACTGGTTGATGATATTCGTGCCAGCATCCAGGACGGCAGCTTTTTCGAATTTAAAGCAGCCTGGCTGGCGCGCTACTACGGAACAAATTAATCGGTTGAAACTTTAAAGGGTGTAAAGTTGGTCTGATCATCAAGACTGTCTTGCTGCTCGCGTTTTTTAAGGAAGCTAATAACGCGGTAGGTAACTGGCAGTAAGATAATCTCGACGGCAGTTTTATAAAGTAATCCGAAGGCGACGTAAGTAATAAATTCCTGGCCACTTAAAATGCCGGCGAAGGCAATTGTACAAAAAACCAGCGTATCAAAAAACTCACCAACAATGGTCGAGCCAATCAGCCGAGCCCAGAGTTTTTTGCCTTTGGTGCGCTGTTTAAGCTTGGCAAGCACGAAGGCATTGAAAAACTGTCCGATTAAATAGCCACAGAGGCTGGCGAGTACAATTCGGGGCACAAAGCCAAGCACAGTTTCAAAGGCCGCTTGGTTTGGCCAGGCGGCAGCCGGTGGGGCGATTTGCACCAAGAAGAGTGTGGCCGATAGTAGCACCGAAATGCCGAAGCCGGTCCAGATAGCCCGACGGGCGTATTTGTAACCGTAAACTTCCGTTAATACATCGCCGAGTAGGTAGGTAAGTGGAAACAAAATAGCCCCGCCATCAGTAATAATACCGGCGATGTCGATCAATTTTACTGCGCCGATATTTGATATCAGCAGCAGGGCAGCAAAAGCAGCCAGAATGAGGTCGTAATATCTAAATCTCTTCATATTTTCCCGTAATTTAAACAACTTCGTTATTATACGCCATCCTGCTTTGCTATACTAATGAAAGTAATGGAAAATCACTTAGGAATCACCGACGAAGCCTTCGGGGCGATTGTGGCTGAGGCAATCGATGCCCTACCCGAAAAATACGGCCGTCGTCTCGATAATGTCGCCTTTGTCACCGCCGACCAGCCCAGCCCGCAGCAGCGCGAAAAAATGCGTCTTCGCCACTACGAGACGCTATTTGGGCTGTACGAAGGTATTCCCCAGGTAACCCGTGGGGCTGGCTACAGCTTTGTACTGCCGGATAAAATCACTATTTTTAAGTTACCACTCATTGCCGCCTCGCGGACGGTAGAAGAGTTACGCGAGCGAACCCGCAAAACAGTCTGGCACGAAGTAGCGCATCATTTTGGGCTCGATCACGAGCAGATCGACCGCTTAGGAGGCTCTTAAAATTGGTAAAGATATAAAAATCCTGACTATCTGGCTACAGATAGTCAGGGGTCTAGCGCAGCAACCTCATCTCAAATCATAATCTTCGGGCGTAGTTGAGTGAGTGGTGCTGGCAAACCACTTAAAGTTTGTTCCATTCAGCCTCATAAAATCTGATAGCGCTTTGTCAAAATCGGCTTTAGAAGAAATGCATTTACCCCGTTGGGTTGTTGCAGCGCTAGTAGAACAAAACACGACCAGTACTTCATCGGGGTTGAGTAGCGCCTTGAGCTGGTCATAGGTAGCGCTTGCCAGTGCCCTGAGTCGACGATTGCCTTGTTGCATCGTATCTCCTATTTGCGATATCGAAGCTGTTCCTTGATTACAATATTATGAATAATAGAACTTTGCAAACGAAAAATTTAATAGCTTTACTATTCTTTAGTACAATAAAAGGTAGAAACTTACATTAAGGAGAACAACATGCGTAAATGGAAACTTGCCCTTCTGGCATTAGCGTTGGTTGCGTTGCCAGCGGTGGTTGGCGGTATTGCACAAGCCACTGCCTTTCGGAGCGGGGAAGTCGTCAAAGCTGAGAAAACCGAAAAAATCGATCACACGCTCTTTATTGCGGGTGATGATGTGACGGTTGAAGCCGATGTTAATGGCGACGTATTCTGTGCTGGTCAAACGGTGACGATTAACGGAAACGTTAGTGGCGACGTGCTGTGCGCGGCGCAAACGGTGCGCCTGAATGGCGTGGTCGAGGGCGATGTTCGACTCGCCGGTCTGGACGTCACGGTAACCGGGAATATTGAAGGCAATGCCAGCGTGCTTGCCCAAGCGTTTGTTATGGATAGCAAGGCAAAAATTGGGAAAGACCTCACTCTAGCGACTCTTTCAGCCAGTATAAATGGCACCGTGCAGCGCGACGCGGTAATTAGTTCGGGTGAAGCGCAAATAAACGGCAAAGTTGGCCGCGATGCCACGGCGGCAGTTGATATTTTTAGCTTAGGCACGGCTGCAAACATCGCTGGAAATGTGCACTATTACAGTTATGCTGAAGTGCAGCAATCGGCTGGTGCAAAAGTTGGCGGTGAAATAACTCGTCACGATCCACCCGAGCAGCCTTCTGAACAGCCAGCAACGCCTGCTGAAAAGCTGATCGACTTCATTTTTATGACTTTAATGATTCTTCTGGTTAGTGTTGGACTAGCGGCGTTGTTTCCACGAATGCTGCAAAACCTTACCGCTCACGCCACTCAAAAACCAGGGGTGGTGGCGCTGACTGGTGCGGTAGCGATTTTTGCCACACCGGTTGCGATTATTCTGGCACTGCTTTCAGGTATCGGGGTGCTCCTAGGTGGTATTTTAGCGGTAGGCCTGATGTTGGTAGTGATGGTGAGTGCGCCATTATTTGGCCATTACATTGGTAATCTCATCTTCAAAAGCCGACCAAACACGCATCCGGTTATTGAAACGCTGGTCGGTAGCTTGATCTTGAGTGCCTTATTCTTCATACCAATTGTGAATATTTTTGCCTATGTCATCACCTTTGGTTACGCTCTTGGGGTAGTGCTTTCGGGGCTGGTTCGCTATAACTTCTCGCAACCAAGCGAGCCGCAAGCCAAACTGGTGAAATCTTAGAAGTTCTCGGTCTCGCCTATAATAATACAAGCCAAGGCAATCTTTGGCTTGTATTATTTTACCCCTGTAGTGGTATACTACAAATATGTTAGATATCCGTTATGTGCGCGACAACCCAGAGCGCGTGAAACAATTTAGTGTCCAAAAAGGCTACGAAGTTGATATTGATGCTGTGTTAGGACTCGACGCCGAGCGGCGCGAAATACAACAAAAAGCCGACGAACTGCGCGCGAAGCGTAACGATATTGCGTCGAAAATGAAAAAAGGTAAGCCCGAGCAGAAAATAATTGATGAAGGACGAGTGCTTAAAACTACTCTAGCTGAAGTCGAAGAGCGGTTTCGGGTTATTGACGAAGAATTTTTAGTCGCCCTCAAAAGGATTCCTAACCTTCCGCTTGATGATGTACCAGTCGGTGCCAGCGAAGAGGAGAATGTTGTCGTAAAAACCGTCGGCAGGCCGCCAGAATTTGGTTTTACAGCCAAAAATCACGCTGAAATTGCTGCCCAGAATGGCTGGCTCGATAAAGAGCGGGCCGCTAAGGTTGCTGGGAGCCGCTTTGCGTACCTAAAAGGCGATTTAGTGAAGTTGCAGTTTGCCTTAATCCAATTTATTACCGATAAGCTTAGTGACCAAGCGTTTGTTGATGACGTCATTAAAGAAACCGGCCTGCCGGTGAGCAACAAGCCTTTTGTGCCGATTCTGCCGCCACTCATGCTCCGCACCGAACTATACGACGCCATGGATCGCCTTGAGCCGCGCGACGATCGCTACAAAATAGAAGATGAAGATTTGTGGCTACAGGGCAGTGCCGAGCATGTGCTTGGCAGTATGCACGCCGATGAAACCTTCATGGAGGCCGATCTACCTTTGCGCTACATTGGTTATGCCACCAGCTTTCGCCGCGAAGCCGGTACTTACGGCAAGGATATGGAGGGTATGTTCCGTATGCACCAATTCGATAAGCTGGAAATGGAAAGCCTCACCACCGCCGAAGCCGGCAAAGACGAGCACCTCTTTCTGATTGCCATTCAAGAAAAAATCATGGAGCTGCTTGAGATCCCTTATCAATTGCTTCTAAAATGCACCTTTGATATCGGTAAGCCTAATGCGCGCGGGGTAGATATTGAAGCCTGGCTGCCAGGGCAGGGGAAATACCGTGAAACCCATACCGCCGATTACATGACCGACTACCAGTCGCGCCGGCTAAAGATTCGGGTGCGCCGCGCCAATGGCGACCTTGAATTAGTACACACCAACGATGCCACCGCTCTGCCGCTGAGCCGGGGGCCAATTGCCATCATTGAAAACTACCAAAACCAAGACGGCAGTGTACGCGTGCCTAAAGTATTACAGCCATATCTTGGCGGTCGCGAAACCTTGCGGTAGCTACCTAATGAATGCGGACAAACCGTCCCAATCGAAGCGTTTTTCAGGTATACTAAAAGTACAGTACTTTTCATAAAAAAGGAGGTTACTATGATTGCATCAATTGCGATTACAGGGGTAAAATACGACATCGATGCCACCACGCGGCGCTATGCGATGAGCAAAATTGGTAACCTCGACCGCTATATACCCAGGCACGCCCGCAAAAGCGTGAGCGCCGAAATTAGGCTTAAAGAAGTTAATCGGGCAAACGGTAACAAATACGAATGCGAAGTAATTTTGCACGTCCCCGATCAGACATTGGTTGCTAAAGATTCAACCGTCAACATGCTGGCGGCGGTGGATATTGTCGAAGAAAAACTTAAAAACCAGCTCAAAAAATATAAGGATGAACACTCCCCCCGACGCGGTGCGTACGGTATTTTAGGGAGATTCAAGCGCAATCTTGGCCGAAGCTAAGATACAAGAAAGCTTTATACCTGAACTCACCTGACAATTGTATCTGCATGTGCTATCATATTTGCGGCTAGATGGTCTAGCGGCATAACTTAGGGGTGCAGGGTGACCTTTTCCTGGGATGATCTGCGTCAGGCTGCCGGCAGGATGATAAAGTCTGGTAGATGGACTAGAGAGAGCTTGAATGCACATGCTGCTGCTATCCTGCAAGAAAAGGAAGCCGAAGAAGAAGCAAGACGCGAATACTGGGCGTCTCGTATTTCGCGAGGTGAAGTACTTCGCCTGGTCGCAATAGCCAGGGAAGAAGCCCTTAGGAAGTTTGAGAAAACTAAAGTTCATGGGTCGAAAAGACCAGTGTACTGGCGTGAAGGTACAGTTAGTGGGCATCCAGCTATGCTGAGATTTGGAGAAAACGATCACCCTGATCGAGTCGATATCTTTTATGGCGGAACTGACGGACCAATGGGCTATGGGCACGGGCATATTATTGTGAAATATGGCAGCATTGAAGAATGGCTTCTGCCCGGTCCGCCTGGCAAACGCTTCTCAGTTTTCAAGAAGAGGTTTGAATAGGCGATCAGCGCACTTTCTTAATAAGAGAGTGCGCCTATTTTTTTTCGAACTGCTCGATTACAAAGAGAAACTGCCGCCATGCGCTCTCGCTATATACTTCTTTGTTCGGCTCATTCTGATAAAGTGAATCAAAGAGCGACATATCTTCAAAAAAGAGGTCTAAATTTTGCCAAGCTCGGCTATTTGCAGAGCGTTCGTCGATGGGTTGTTTTTGGCTTAAGTGAAGTACCATTGCAAACTGCTCATCCGAGGCGGCATAGATGACTTCGTGAGTTTGCTTAGCAATGCGGGAGCGATGTGAAGGATATTTGTTACCTATTTCATACGCGTGACGCAAGAAATTGACGACTGCTTGCAGGCTGCCAAAATCAAATGCTTCGCTTTTCATGAAGTTACAGAGGGCATCAAATTGTTTGAGCGGCGGAGGCAGTTGCATGGATCAATAATAACAGAAATGGACGATATAGAAATTCTTACAACAGTCGATTATGCTAACAGGATACTAACATAGCAGCAGGGGTAATACTAGAGGCTCACATCAAGCACGTATGAAGCAGGCCACCACTGTTCTTTTTTAAAGGCATTATATTTGCACAGGCGGCGTCAGCTATCTTGCTTTTTCGTCTGTAGCCATGTAAAAGATCTCGGCTTCTTTCTGTTTTACGCCAAACGCATAAAATGGAATATTCATTTCCTTCGGGAAATGTAATGTCGCACCTTGTTTTAACACAAACTCCTTAAATGTGTCATCTAACTGGCACTGCTCAAAGGCAGACGGGAGATCCGTGCGCTGCGAAGGATATAACTTGGTGTCTTTATCAAATATTGCTCCTCGCAGGTCCGTTCGATAGGCAAATAACATACCTGTGGTATTCTCTAATCCTAAATGCCGAGCGCTGCATGACCATAAGGCCGTGGGCCAAAATTGCATGCCCTCGAAAGTAGCATTATCTAAATTACAGTTCTTAAAGCACAAGAAGTCGGAAGGAATATCTCCGAGATCCAAGCCTGAAAGGTCTAAATCTTCAATGTAGAAGACATCTCCCTCCTGTCCGTAGGTATAGCGGATATCTTTAAACAAACTCCAGTCGGCAGTTCGAAGCGATTGTTCTAGTTGTTGGTGAGCTTTTTGAGGGAGGAACATATTAAAATACTGGTGTTCGTTCTTTTTAGTGGCGACAAGGGGCAGCGCAAGAACATTTAAGTCCAAACTCCCTCAAACTGTCAACACTTTTTAAAGAGAAGAATGGCTTACCTATCAATAATAGAAATTAGCTGATCCGTCTACCAGGCTTGCACGGGCAACTTTTGACTACTCTTTCTTAAATACGAAGCTGGCATACCTAAAAAGCTATAAACATGCTGAGCGAAACCTTCCCAAGACACGTCGCTATAGTAGCTATTATTTTCATCGTCGTAATATAAATCATCAAACATATCAAGATTTTCAAGATCAATTACAATTTGATTCCAAGCAGGGTGATGACTAATATGTTTCACAATAGAGAGATCTAGAAAAAGCTCTTGAATCAGACGCGCCATTGTGCCGCGCATGCCGCGATATTCAGGTGGCTCGGCCAGGTCTACCGCAAAACGCAGGAAGCCCTTCAGCTCAGGAATGCTACTGATCTTTTCTTTACTATTCTTAATTGCTTCGTAGCGTTGCATGAAGGTTTCAGGTGCGCGATCGAGTGGCGTGAACTGCTGGTAGTAGTGGGCGGCTTTTGCCAGCATGTCACGTATCGTGGCTAGCCTTAACTGAATATCTTTAGTGCTTAGGGTGGCATTTTGTAATTGCAGAAATTGCTCGTGCAGGCCTGCAAAGTCCGGCACGCGGCAGTGCAAAAACTTGCTGTTTTGCGATTGACGAGCGGCATGATAGGCGAGCAAGGCATGCTTTTTTGGTTCGTGTTGAATGCGCGAAGTGTAGGTATTCCAGCAGCCGATGAGATCAAGGGGAGTATTGAAAGGTTGTTCGAGCCGCCAAAACGAGAATTCCGGCACTGAGTTACGAGGTTGTTCTAGCGTGCCCCTCAGTTTGGCCTGCAGTAGTTGCAATAATCTTCTTAACTCTGTCCATTGTGCGGTTATGCTAGTGGTCGGCTTGGTGGATGGGTGAGCGATAGCATAAAACTGCGCATAGATTTCATCAAAAATATCGGCGTCGTCTTTTAGCGGTGTGTCTTTATGAAAAGCGGCTATTCTTTGGGCGATTTTATGACGCTCAGCCGGGAAGACATCGCCAACTTCGAGCGCCCGTAGCCATAACTCAAGCATGGCCTGCGCGTCGTATTTTTCTTCAGCGTGCTTTGTAAAAAGTGCATCGAGTGTATGAAATTCATCTTTAGGCATGGCTGCTCTCAAGTTTACGGTAGGTATTTGTTTAGAATGGGGTACGGAAGACCTTACGTATGATACCAGATGCTCATTCTTGGTGACTAGTTCACCGCTATATATCGTTAAGGGTCATAGTATTGATTAGTATTTCCTAGGTAAGGTGTTATAATGATTCTGCTTCATAGTACATCGCCTAGTGAAAGGGATATCGTGGGCGACTCCAAGATCTTTTTGATGGATAGCGCGGCTGAAGACTTCTTGAATAACTTGCCGCGACGTTCGATGGGCACGTATATTACTTGGATCGAGCAGCAGCTTAAGAATCCGCGTACGGCCGGTGTTCCGCTAAAGGGCGATAAGCTGGCCGGTCTCCGGATGATTCACCAGCGGCAGCATGCATTTGTGGTCTTCGGGGTTAGTGACGCTGGTGAGGCGGTGATTCTAGTGGTGCAGCCAGGTGTCATCGATCTGGCGCTGAAAGAACTTGAGCTCATTCGGGTGCTCGAAGAGCGTCGGCCACTCACCCTCCTAAAGGATACGGCATCTAGCCCGCCAGCACGTATGCAGTTGCTGGCAGACTTCCGCAAGGCAAACACGGAGTAGGCTCGACTAGCTAGTCAAGCGACCCACATCAATCAAATCGATTGGTGTGGGTCTTTAAATTTATTGGCTCGCAGTAACTCACCAGCGATTGCCCTTATGGCCAAAAAGGCGTATACTGTTCAGTAACTGAATACTGATACCAATAAGAGGGGATGTTTGGATGAAAAAAGCGCTCACCAAAGTGTTTGGCGACCCGCAAGCGCGCACACTCAAGCGACTGAAAAAACAGGTAGCTGCAATCAATAATCTTGCTGATAAGTATAAAGCAATGAAGGAAACCGAACTGCGCAAGCAGACGGCGATACTGAAAGAACGTCTTGAAAAGGGGGAGAAGCTTGATAAAATCTTGCCCGATGCTTTTGCACTAGTGCGTGAAGCGGCCGATCGCAAGCTTGGCATGCGCCACTACGATGTACAGCTGATTGGTGGTATTGCCCTGCACGAAGGCAACGTGGCCGAAATGAAAACCGGTGAAGGAAAAACGCTTGTCGCCACCTTACCGACTTACCTCAACGCCCTGACTGGTAAGGGTGTGCACGTAGTGAGCGTTAACGATTACCTGGTGCAGCGTGATGCCGGTTGGATGGGTAAGCTGTACGATTTCTTAGGCCTTTCGACCGCTGTTATTATTAACGATGCTTCGTTTATTTATGACCCGAGCTTCGACAATGACGCTCATGACGACCCCCGCATGCGCAAACTACGCCCAGTCACTCGTAAAGAAGCTTACGCCGCCGATATTACATACGGAACCAACAACGAATTTGGCTTCGACTACCTGCGCGACAACATGGTTAATGATGCCGATCTTTTGCGCCAGCGCGATTTGCACTACGCGATTGTTGACGAAGTAGACTCGATTTTAATCGATGAAGCCCGGACGCCATTAATCATTTCAGCACCGGCAGCCGAAAGTCCTGAGTCGTATAAGCAGTTTGCCAAAATTGCCGATAAACTCGATCCAGCCACTGATTACGTGGTTGATGAAAAGCGCCGCGCTGTTTCTTTAACCGAATCTGGCGTTGAAAAAGTCGAAAAAATGTTGGGTATAAAAAACTTATACAGTCCCGACGCAGTGCGCGCTGTGTACCACATGGACCAGGCACTTCGAGCCCAGGCACTGTTTAAACGCGACAAAGATTACGTGGTCAGTACCGACAAAGAGGTGATTATTGTCGATGAATTCACCGGGCGTTTAATGCAAGGCCGTCGCTACAACGAAGGGCTGCACCAGGCGATTGAAGCCAAAGAAAACGTGCCAGTGCTGCAAGAAAATATGACTCTGGCAACGATTTCGTTCCAAAATTACTTCCGTTTATACGAAAAACTCGCCGGTATGACCGGTACCGCCTTTACTGAAGCCGAAGAGTTTCAGCAGGTGTACGGCCTAGATGTAATCCAGATTCCATCGAACAAGCCAGTTATTCGCGACGATCGAACTGACTTGATCTTCCGTACCGAAAAGGCCAAAATAACCGCTATTGCCAAGGCAGTAAAAGAATTCCAGGAGATTGGTCGACCGGTACTGATCGGGACGGCTTCGATTGCCAAAAACGAGCTTATCAGCCGCGAATTAATCAAAGCTGGCGTAAAGCACGAATTACTTAATGCCAAAAATAACGAGCGCGAAGCAGCGATTGTGGCCGGAGCTGGCCAAAAGGGCGCCGTAACACTGGCTACCAACATTGCCGGGCGCGGTACCGATATTATTTTAGGTGAAGGCGTGCGTGAGCTTGGCGGTTTGGTGGTGATTGGTTCTGAACGGCACGAATCGCGCCGAATCGACAACCAGCTGCGAGGTCGCGGTGGCCGTCAGGGCGACCCAGGCATGAGCCAATTCTACGTCAGCACCGAAGACGACTTGATGCGTATTTTCCAGGGCGACCGCGTGGCGGCTTTAATGACCCGTTTGGGCGTTGACGACGACACGCCCATCCAAAACAAGGCGATTAGTAAAACCCTTGAATCAGCTCAAAAACGGGTTGAAGGCTTTAACTACGATGCGCGTAAAAATGTTGTTCAGTACGACAACGTGATCAACCGACATCGCCGAGTAGTCTACACCATGCGGCGCAACATCTTGCTCGGCGAAAATATTAAACCCGAGATCGAAAAGTTAATAACTGCAGCGCTTCAAGATCTGCTGCGAAATCCAATCAAGAATAATCCAAAACTCATACAAGAACTTACGACTATCTTCCCGCTCGACGAAAAGCAGGTCAAAGATTTTGGCGCCGAAAAGAAGGACAAGCTCCGCCTCGAAAAAGCCAAAAAAGCCGTTGCAGAGTTTTATAAGTCAAAAGAAGCCGAAGTTGGCGAAGAAGGCATGCGGGCCGTTGAACGCGAAGTCTATATTCAGGTGCTTGATACGCTCTGGATGCAACACCTCGAGAATATGCAGCACCTTCGTGAAGGCATTCACTGGCGCAGCATGGGGCAGCGTGATCCGCTGGTTGAATATCGCCAAGAATCGCAAAAACTGTTCGAAGCCCTACAAGGCACTTTGCGCGATGAAGTGCTACGGGCAGTTATGCATGTCCGAAAGAGCGACGTTAAATTACAAGACGACGAATACGGCACCGAGCTAACCCGCGCCGCGCAATCGGCGGTTATAAAAGGCGTTAACGAAGTTGCCTCCGGTGAAAAAGAAGTGAACTTTACGGTCAAAAAAGCTTCAACCGAGCAAAAAACGAAAAAGGTCAAAGCTAAAAAACGCAAAGCCGAGCGGCAAAATCGCAAAAAAAGTCGGTAATAGCTAATTTTAAGGGAAGATAAATTGAAGCATACTGTTACAGAAGTAAAGCTTAAGACGGGTGCCAAAGGGTTGCTGATTGATGTGCCCGGCGCCACTGTCATGAGCTTTCAATTCCAGTTCCGGGCGGGCAATCGGTTTACCCGCAGCAAAGATATTTATGAAACCGCTCATATTATGGAGCACATGGCTTTTGGCGCCAATGCACGCTTTAAAGACGAACACGCCTACGAAGCCGAATTCACCAAAAACGGCGCCTATCACAATGCCTACACCAGCGATTACAGCATGGTGTATGTGAGTGATTGCGCCGATTTTGAGTGGGACCGCATTCTTGACTTGCAGCAGTTAGCAATTGCCGAGCCGCGCTTTAGCGAAGACGACTTAAAGTCCGAAACCGGCAATGTTCGCAGCGAGCTAACCGGCTATCTCAATAATCACAATCGGGTGCTTTGGCCGCGCATGCAACAACTGTTGGGTGAAGACGTTTTGACCTATCAGCAGCGCCTAAAAACCATCGCTAATGTTACGCTTGCCGACGTACGCGAACATTATGCCCGCACCCATACCAGCGAAAATCTCCGTTTTGTAATTGCCGGCAAACTGCAAGGCCGCAAAAAGCGCCTGATGGAAATGCTTGAATCATGGCAGCTCCAAGAAGGACAGCGCCTCGATATCCCCGTAGATACGCTCCATGCCGTTGAAAAGCCGCTACTTATTAAGCGTAAAGAATCGCCCAACCTGACCTTTGGCTGGTCGATGAATCTGCCACGTCGCCTTAGTAACAAAGAGGCCGATGCGATGGCCTGCGCCGACCATATTCTTACTGGAACATTGTATTCACGGATTTATGGTAAAGCACGCAAGAAGGGCTTGGTTTATAGTATCTTTTCGGATACATCGGTCTATGAGCACACTAGTTCATGGGATTTTGGGGCGCAGGTTAATCTTGATACCGCCGAGGGCTTGATGGATGTCATAGTTAGCGAAGTAAAGAATTTGCTCGACGGCAAATTGACCGAAGAAGAAATTGCCGCAGCGAAACAATACGCCCTCGGTCGCCATCAAATGGGCGCGCAAACTGTCGGGCAAATTAACGGCTGGTACGCCAACCGCTTTTTCTTTGATGACACCTTCGACAGCTATGATAGTCGCCCGCGGGCCATTAATGCCATCACCAAAGATACTATTGTGCGAGTGGCGCAGGAATTCGTGAATCAGAACTGCTGGCTACTCGGCGGCATTGGCAGCGCAGATGACGCCCTACTTGAACGCCTACACCAAAAGTTAACGCCAATCTTTAAGTAATTTATGAAAATAGCCCTGCTTGGTTACGGTATTGAAGGGAAAAGCGCTCACCGCTACTTAGCGGTTCAGTATCCGCAGGCCGAATTTACAGTCTATGCCGCGCCCATCGAACGGCCAAGCTACTTGCCCGAAACGGTGAATTATATAGGCGGGCGGACAGATTTTTTGGACATTCCCGCCGATCTGGTTATCCGGACGCCGTCGATTGCACCACACCGCATTACGTCTAGCGGCGAAATTACTTCGGTGACTAAGCTCTTCTTTGCCGATTGTCCGGCGCATATTATTGGCGTAACCGGCAGCAAAGGTAAGGGGACGACCGCCAGTTTTATAGCGAGCATCCTGCGGGTAGCTGGCAAAAAAGTCCACTTAGTTGGCAATATTGGCCTCGGTGCGCTCGATGTGTTGCCAACTATTACTGCCGATGACATTGTGGTCTATGAACTAAGCAGTTTTCAGCTGTGGGATATCGAAGCCTCACCTCAAACTGCTGTGGTGCTTACCATTGAAGCCGATCACCTTGACGTGCACCGCGACATGAACGATTACGTCCAGGCTAAGGCGCGTATTGCGCGATTTCAAACCAGCGAAGACCGGGTTATTTTTTACGCCCCTAATACGTATGCTCGGCAAATCGCGGCGCAATCTGCCGCAATAAAATTTGGTTATCCCAGCGCGGACGGGTTTTATATACGTGATGGTTATTTCTACCATAAAGCCCAACAAATCTGCGCCACAACAGCGGTGAGATTGCCTGGCGAACATAACCTTGAAAACGCGCTGGCAGCAATTATTGCCGCCTGGCCATGGGTGGATGAGGGCGAGGTGATCGCCAAAGGCCTCACCAGTTTTCACGGTTTGCCGCACCGCCTGGCGTTTGTGGCCGAAAAACAAGGAGTAAAGTACTACGACGACAGTATTGCCACCACGCCTGGTTCGTCGATTGCCGCGATCCGGGCTTTTGCTGCACCTAAAGTACTTATCCTTGGGGGCGCTACGAAAGGGGCCGATTTTAAGCCTTTAGCCGAAGAGCTACAACGTCACAATATCCGCAAAGTACTGCTGGTCGGAGCGGAAGCCGAAACTATTGCCCGAGCGCTCCAGAACGCCGCCTTTACAGAATATGAACTCATTGGTAACAAAACTATGCCCGAAATTGCTCAAAAAGCCGACCAAGCCGCCCAGCCAGGCGACGTGGTGCTCCTTAGTCCAGCCTGTTCGAGCCTCGACATGTTTCAAAGCTATCAAGATCGCGGCGATCAATTTATTGAGGCGGTAAGGGCGCTCCCCAACTAGTTATGCAGCCTTTATTGAAACGCAGTAAAGAGTTAACGGAAGCCATAGAACGAGCCTATGTGCAATTGGCAATCGACGCTCAGCTGCATGAACAACAGGCTCTCGAGCAAGAACTCAGCGAGCCGAGCGTTTGGAACAACCCCCAACTTGCGCAGGCTAAAAGTAAGCGCCTCGCCGCCAGCAAAGCCATCACTGATCCCTGGATCACCTTAAAAGCACAAGCTTCAGATATCGCTGAACTTATGGCGCTGGGCGATGAATCGATGCTACCAGAATTTGAAGAGCAAATGGCGGCTATGGAAACCGAATTTGCGGCTTTAAAAAAACAACTCCTTTTTAAAGGCCCCTACGACGACCACAATGCAATTGTGCGTATTACCGCTGGAGCCGGTGGTACCGATGCGCAGGATTGGGCGCAGATGCTCGAAAGAATGTATCTGCGGTGGGCCGAAAAAAACAGCATGACCACCAGCATCATCGAGCGTTCAGCTGGCGAAGAAGCCGGGGTGAAAACCAGTGTTATCGAAATTACCGGCCCTTATGCTTATGGTAAGTTGCAAGGGGAACATGGGGTGCATCGGCTGGTACGTTTGAGTCCGTTTAATGCCGATAATCTTCGCCAAACCAGCTTTGCGCTAGTAGAAGTTTTGCCGCAAATCGAGACGCCCGATGAAGTGCAGCTCGACGACAAAAACCTTAAAATCGATGTCTTCCGCGCTGGTGGCCACGGCGGTCAAAGTGTGAACACCACCGATTCCGCCGTTCGGGTGACGCACCTGCCAACTGGTATTACAATTAGTATACAAAACGAGCGTTCACAGCTACAAAATAAAGAAACAGCTCTTAAAATGCTCCGTTCAAAATTAGCACAACTACAAATCGAGCAGCACCAAGAGACGCTCCAAGACCTAAAAGGGCCAAGCAAATCGGCCGAATGGGGAAGCCAGATTAGAAATTACGTACTGCACCCGTACACGCTGGTAAAAGATACGCGTACCGGTTTTGAAGTACGCGACGCCCAAAAAGTACTTGATGGCGGTATTAATGAATTCATCGATAGCTTTCTTGATGCCAAAGCCGAAGCCGCTACAAATAGGTAAGCGGTTTGCGAGTAAAGCGCTGCATGTGCGCTACGCATTACCATGAAATAAAAAATCTCCTTAGGTGTTTAGTCTAAAGAGACAAGAAAAGTGAAGCAATATCTTTTTCACAACGTTACTGTATCTCTCCCACGTAGCGCGAGTATATCGCTACGTGGGAGAGATCATGTCCTTCTTCTAGATCAACACCGGCGTCAGCTTGATGCAATTCGGCAAGTTGTGACTGCCGCAGACCACCTCATAAAGCGCGTCGGCGACCTGCGTCATCAACTGCTCCTGTGCAAGCTTCGGGTGGGAAGCGCGCATCGACGAGCCATTCGTCTTCACTGAAACCTCCAGCTTGACTCCAGGAAGACGACTGCTCAGGTCATCAGGGTTGACGTAAAGGTCGGGCTGCTGGCCGTTTGCATCAGTAACACCCTGCAAAAACACCAGCTCCGTACCTTCCATGTCGTCTTCGATTCGACTGGTGGTGGTCAGCGTGCCCATAAAGCCGACGGCACCAGAATCCAACACAAAACACTGCGTATGCAAATACACGATATCTCCCAATTTGGGCAAGGATGTGTTTTAGTACTATACCATAAATATAGCAAGTATGTCTAGAACAGATACATAAACGGTCTAGTGAAAATGACCTATTTCTTGGTATACTTTTTGTCATGAGCATCTCAAATTATCGAATTGCAATCATCACGCTTATTGTCACTGCCGTGCTGCTTGGGGTAAAATTTGCGTTACACACCTTTCAACTCGAGCCAATTGTTCTTGGCTCGCTGCATAGTAGTGCGATTTCGGGCGTTATTTTTGTCATCGGTTTCTTGCTTTCAGCCACCATTGCCGATTATAAAGAAGCCGAAAGAATACCTGCTGAAGCCGCGTCGACACTGGAAAATATGTACGAAGATGCCCTATCAATTAGCAAAAATTACCCTGATTTTGATTTTCAAACCTACCGCCTGCAGCTAGAAAAAGTAGCAATTTCACTTACCAATGACCTGCGCGATAGCCGCAGCCATGAAGCGCGTAACGAACTGCGCGCACTTGGCCAACTGCACGCGGTAATGGAAAAGGTTGGGGTGCCGGCAAACTTTATCGTTAAGCTAAAGCAACAGCATGGCTCATTGCAGCGCAACTTGTCGCGAGTGAATTATATTCAGCGGATTACTTTTTTACCGTCAGCAAATATTCTTGCTTGGTCGATTGTGATTCTGGCGATTGCGCTACTGCTTTTTACCGAAATTGAGCCATTTTTTGGTGGCTTGTTAATCACCGGTGCTATCACTTTTATTCTGGTATACGTACTACTGCTTATTGGTGTAATAAAAACACCATTTCATAGCGAGGGCCGCACCAAAGACGATGTCAGTCTTTTCTTGCTTGAAAGAACAATTGAACAGTTCAAAAACGAAAACAATAATATATCTAAGAATTAGTTAATTGCTTTATAAGCCTAGGGCTGCTATAAATCTGAGTGTCCTTCAATGATTGGGGCAGCGTGGCACCGATTAGTAAGGAAGTCTGGGAGCGGGCTTGTTATGGCCAGCCGGAGCACTTCGTGCGCTTTATGATTACTTGGAAGTTGCTGATTGAAGCCGAAACGCGACGGCCGCTAACCCGCCGAATGCTGGTTGGGCTAAAGGCTCAAACTGGACACCCAGCGACTATTGCGAAGCTGATCAGGTGATCCACATGCTTACTGAGTGCAAATGGCGACTTGCGGAAGAAGTGAGCCAAGCCTGGTACCAACGGTGATATTGCCTAAAAAACTGTATAATGGATACGGCGTCTTTCGAAGGAGTGAAGCATGAAGAAGCTGATCTTGGTAGTTGGTGACGTGTCAGTTGGCGCACGGGAGCGTGTGAGGACTCGTGTGCAACAAACTGGTTCTAGCGTTCTCGTATTTCCCCTGACAGAAGACGAATGGCAGCTGGTGAATCTTACTGTTGGCGAACGAATTCCATTCTCGAGTCTTCCTGCCGATAGCGATACTTATAAGTTAGCACCCAATTCTAAACTAGCGGTTCCGGTGAGTGAGCTGCTGGGAGAGGATAACCCGGCAGAAAAGACCATTGCCTGGATGGCGGAGTATTTTAAAAGCATCGGTTATATCGTCGCAGTTATGGCCGCAAAGAAGGTATACGATGAGCCTGTAACCCAACGCTGGCTCCAGCATCTCAAGCCAAAAGAGACGCTCGATGCAGCAGGTAACCCTAGGGGTTAGAATAACGTCTGCACTGCAATGGCGTAGTGCAGACGACAAAACAGGACTATATTAAGATAAGCTGTCCTAGCTTAAGGGGGCAAGGACTAGCGTAATCTGTTATTGCAATACCAGAATTAGATGTTATGATTAAATAGTATCTGAGATCACGGAGGCCAAGGTGACAGGCGCAATCATCATCTACAGTGGTATAGCCGTCGCGCTGATTTTCATAATGATCTTCGGCATTACGATTGTTCGCGATAAGGCAAAGACATCGGGAAGACGTCTTGCTGGCATTGCGGGGGTGTTACTTGCGGGCTTTCTCTTCGCGGCGATCTGTGTCGTCAATTGGCCGTCGACTGTCGCGCACATGGAGCAGGCAGCAGCTACGCATTCGCTCAAGGAGCGTGCCGAGGGTGAAGTGCAGCAAATGCTCAATGCTCGAGGCGTCGACTACTTGTCGGTGAGCGTGAACGATGCTGCGGATCGCGCTGAGGTGAAAGTTCGAGGCGCAAACGCTAACAATGGTAGCGGTTGGCATGAAATTACCGCTATCAAACAGAACGGCACGTGGATTCTCGGCTGTCCGTATGGTGAGCGTACCACACCGCTCGAGGGTCAGCTTCTGGAGCAGTACAACCAGCAGGGGAAGTGTCCGGTGATCTAACTACCCCCGCCAGTGCAGTGCGCTGGCGGGTTAATTTATGGGCGTAATTTCCACATCAAACCAGCAGCGCTATTATGCTTGTGCTACAATGAAACTACATGATTCTGTTAGATCGGGTTACAAAAATCTACGGGAAGGATACCAAACCGGCCATAAACCGGGTGAGTCTTCATATAGAACCCAAAGAATTCGTCATTTTAGTTGGTACCAGCGGGGCAGGGAAGTCAACTTTATTGAAATTATTGACCCGCGAAGAAAAGCCCACCAGCGGTAAAATTGTCGTTGGCGGCATCGATTACGACACCCTCAAAGATCGCCAAATCCCGCTGTTGCGGCGCAAAATTGGGGTGGTGTTTCAAGATTTTAAGCTTTTACCCCAGCGCACTGTGTTTGAAAATGTGGCCTTTGCGCTTGAAATCGCGGGTATGACCAATCGCGAGATCAAGAATACCGTCCCAAAAGTTATTGACCTTGTGGGGCTGACCGGCAAGGAGAAAAAGTTTCCTCACGAACTTTCGGGCGGTGAACGGCAGCGGGTGGCAATTGCCCGGGCAGTGGTACGGCAGCCTAAAATCCTGATTGCCGACGAGCCCACCGGTAACCTTGACCCACGTCACAGTTGGGATATTGTGCGGCTGCTCGAGAAAATTAACCGTTATGGCACGACCGTACTGCTTACTACGCACAACGTTGAAATTGTAAATAAATTAAAACGCCGAGTGATTACTATTGATCATGGTAAAGTCACCTCTGATCAAGTGCAGGGGAGCTACCGACAATGAACCGTTCACACGATGCCCGGGCCACACTTCGGCAAAACAAACAGCTGCGTCGCCGTTGGCTAACGTTTGTGCGCATGTGCCGCTATGGGGTTAATAACTTCTCGAGGAACGCTTGGCTAACCGTTGCCGCAACCGCCGTCATGACGATTACGCTGCTGATTGTATTTTCAACCTTCGTTGCCCGTAACGTACTTATTAGCACGGTGGATGACCTTCGTAATAAAGTCGATGTGTCAATTTACCTTAAAAATACCATTACCCCTGGCGACGTGGCGATTTTAACCAACAAATTAAAAGCCTCACCGAATGTTAACGGCGTACGCTACGTAAGCGCCGAAGAAGCCAAACAAATTTATGCCGAGCAAAATAGCACCGACCCAGAGCAACTACAAGTGATCGCCGAACTGCCAAACAACCCATTTCCGGCGAGTTTACGGGTTAGCGTAAAAGACTTAAACAATATGAAGGCGATTGAAGAAATCGTCACCAACGACACTGATTTCAAGAACTTTTTAGAGCCAACCCGCAAGCCGTCTTTTGCCGGCGAGCGCAAAGAAGCCATCGAAAATATAGGCCAGGGGATAGAATTTGCGCAGCGCGCCGGGGTTATTGCTAGTGTCATATTTATGATTATTTCTATTTTAATTATTTTTAACACTATCCGCATGGCAATTTTCAACCGCAAAGAAGAAATACAGATGATGAAGCTGATTGGGGCGGATCGCAATTTTATCCGCGGGCCTTTTCTGGTCGAAGCGATGATGTATGGCTTTTTCGCGGCGGTAATCGCTACCTTTATTGGTTGGCTGGCGCTTCGTGCGCTACAAGGACCATTATCAAATTACGGCATTATCATTCAGCCTACCCTTGAATTTGTCACTATCATGAGCCCAGTTATTTTGGCTGGTATGATCGTAGTTGGCGCTATAATAGGCATAATATCCTCGCTGTTTGCGGTGCACCGCTACCTAAAAGTTTAGCTCCTAAAAAACTACCATAAGCAGGTTGACCTGGCTAAATATATGCGTTAGCATTAAAAGAGATTCTATGAAAATGTCTACCACCACACCATTTAAAAAGTTCGTCTCTCGTGCCCGATACTACGCGCTGGCCCTGCTAATGGCAGTGTCGCTGCCGGCTTCTTTTGGTGCTTTGCCTGTTTCGGCCAATGCTGCCGATCGTATTCGCGATCAAATTGAGGCAGCCGAGCGGGAAGTAAAGCAATTTGAAGCCCAAATCGAACGTTTACAGGGGCAGGCCAATACACTACAGAATGCCCTGGCTAAATTAGCCGCCGAAAAAGCAGCCATACAGGCAAAAGTAGACGCCAATGAGGCAAAACGCAGCGGTTTAATTACTGAAATTGCCGAAACAGAAGCAAATATTAAGCGCAATCAGGCAGTGCTGGGTGAAACCGTGGCTAGCTTGTATCTTGATGATGGGTTAAGTCCGCTAGAAATGCTGGCTAGTAGTAAAAGCATCGGTGACTACATCGATAAACAGGAATACCGCACGGCGATTCGCGAACAGCTGCAAGTGTCAATCAATGAAATCAAAGAATTACGCCGTAAGCTGAACGAACAAAAAGTAGCGGTTGAGAAAATCTTAGCTGAACAAAAGGGTCAAAGAGATCAAATCGCGGCTAAAGAAGCCGAACGCCAGCGATTGCTTCGTGAAACCCGTGGTCAAGAAGCGAATTACAGCCGCATGGCGGGCGAACGTCGCCGCGAAATCAATCAAATGGCTCAAGAGCTGAACGCCCTCTATGCTCAAGCCGCTGCTCGGTGGCGCGGCGGATACATTACTGTTGGCGGCGGCGGTGGGTACAAATATGCCGGCCAGGGGCTAACCATAGGTAATTGCCCTGGCGATTGTGTTGACGAGTTCCGTCTTTATCGTGGCCAGTGTACCAGCTACGTCGCTTGGCGCCTTGCTAGCGAAGGCTATAAAGTATATACCTTCGACGGTCGTGGGGATGCCACCCAATGGCCTGACACAGCTACATCTTACTGGGCTTCATTGTACGGCGAGGTAAACGCAGCCAAGGTACGAAACTACCCGCGCGCTGGGTTTGCGGCGGTCGATCAAAACATTGCCCCGCCATACGGCCACGTTATGTATGTGGAAGCCGTAAATGGTGATGGTACGATCACGATTGCAGAATACAATTATCAAAGCCCGGACACCTTTTCAAAAAGAAAAATTAGCCCTGCTGGCTTAGTCTTTCTTGAATTCGCCCGTCAATAACTAAGGTACTTTAATGACAAACACTTCTTCTGAAAAACACTCTAGTCAAAAGCGCGGTATTTCTTATGGGCTTCTTGCGGTAATCGTAGCCCTAACCTTAATTATAGGGTTTATTGCTGGGACTCGCAGCCACCAGCTTGCCTCAATATTCCCATTTTTGAAACAACAATCGCTCGATCTTTCTTCGATTCAAGAAACCTACAATCAGCTGCAGCGTAACTACGATGGCAAGCTCGATGTGCAAAAGCTGTTGGATGGCGCTAATCGTGGCCTGGCCGAAGCAGCTGGCGACCCATACACCACCTTTTTAACCGCCGATGAAGCAGCCGAGTTCACCCAAGAACTCGAAGGTACTTTTAGCGGCGTTGGTGCTGAGCTTGGTCGCCGAGACGACAAGCTTACTATCATTTCCACTCTCGATAACAGTCCTGCCCGGCGCGCTGGCTTACGAGCTAACGACGTGATTGTGCGCATTAATGACGAACCGGCAACCGGCTTTTCGGTAGATAAAGCAGTCGGCAAAATCAGGGGGGAAAAGGGGACAACGGTAAAAATTACCATTTTACGCGAAGGCGAACAAGAAGTAAAAGATTTCACCATTACCCGCGACGTTATCACCGATCCAAGTGTCAAATCTGAAATTAAAGACGGTATTGGTATTATGCGTATTTCGCGCTTTGGCGACCAAGACACGGTAATTCTGGCGCGATCAATTGCCCAAGAATTTAAAGACCGCGGCGTTAAGGGAGTGGTGGTTGACGTCCGTGGTAACGGTGGCGGCTACGTAGATACCGCTCAGGGTATTGCCAGTTTGTGGCTTGATAGCCAGCCAGTAGTGATTGAAAAAGGTAAAAATGTGCCCGAACAAACCATTACTTCAGGCGCTAACCCTATACTTAAGGGTATACCGACGGTAGTTTTGATTGACGGTGGCAGTGCCAGTGCCAGTGAGATTTTGGCCGGCGCTTTGAAAGATCACCGCGCCGCAAAGCTGGCAGGTACGGTAAGCTTTGGCAAGGGCAGTGTACAGAAGATTATCGCTATGCCCCACGGCGGCCAGTTAAAAGTAACGGTCGCTAAATGGTTCACGCCTCTCGGTAAAAATATCGATAAAGAAGGTATAGCGCCAGATTTTGAGGTCAAGCTGAGCGAAGAAGACATCAATAAGGGCCGTGACCCGCAGCGTGACTGGGCCATCCGAGAGCTAAAACGATAAGGAGCAGTTGTACAGAAAGTCGATTTCTAGTACGATTAAAGCAGTATGGAATCCAAAAAGAAAATTCTCCTTGTTGAAGACGATACCGCACTTGCCAGCGTCTATAAATCGCGGCTTGAGCTCGAAGGCTTTGCCGTCAGTGTGGTGCATAACGGCGAAGATGCCCTGTCGACGGCTGTTGCCTTTCACCCGGATCTTGTGGTGCTCGACGCCATGATGCCTAAAATCGGCGGTTTTGATGTTTTGGACATTCTTCGTAATACCCCAGAAACCGCTAACATCAAGATCATTATGCTTACCGCCTTAAGTCAACCAAAAGATAAAGAACGCGCCGAAGCGCTTGGGGTTGATGATTACCTCGTGAAATCGCAGGTTGTGATTGGCGATGTAGTAGCACGTATAAAGCATCATCTCGGGCTAAACTAAGCTACCTCAGTGAAAGATACCAATTAATTGGTAAGGGTAGGGTGGTCGTGCACTTATAAGAGCTTCTCATAAGCATGCGCAACTATTAAGAGCAGAACCTCCCTGTTATAACAGGCAGCTGTATGTTAATTACTCTGAGCTTTGCTGAAGCTGCTTATGGCTAATTGACTTTTATTATGTTTTGTGATAGAATCTAAAGTAAGTAATAGAAGAACCAGCATGAATACACTCTCCTCAGTACCCGAACATAGCCCACTCGTCGATAACGATGGTGTGATTGGGAGTGCTGAAGTTACTCTTAATGATCGTTTCAGTGATACTGAGGTTGACCGACAATTTGAAGGAATTGTTCAAACACTAAAAGCGCCAGAAGCTGAGTTGCCAGAAACGAAAGAGAATATCCCACCTGCTGAAGCGTCTACCGGCGCTATCGAAGAGGTCAAATTCTCCGAATTAAGTCTTCGCTCGAAGCTTGGCCGGGTGGCGATGCGCGCGCTCCAGGGCGTCCACCGCGCTGTAAGTGGCAGCTCGACTGCTATCGATAGCCCTCTGGAGCTTACCAAGCCTGCACGTGGTGAAGACATTGCTTTACCACGCCACCGAACGCGCCCAGCGTCAGCCGAAGCGGCCAAAGCGGGAGTGATTGAGAAAGACCAGCCATTATTCCGCCAGCGTGCTAAACGCTTCGGACGAGCAGTGGTTGGCAAAGTGCTTGATAACAGAATTATCAATGGCGTTTTTGCACTTCCCTCGATGGAAAGCGCTTACCGGAATCCTGAACGCAAAAAATTTGAAGAATAATATTGGTACAAAAAAGAAAAGCGCCTTCTTTAAACGGAGGCGCCTTTCTAATTGTAAGAATGTTTGTTTATTTTACAATAACTTGAGTACGAGTAGCAGTTTTGCCGGTGAATCGGCGAACTTTTACTTTTTGGAAGCTCACCACGCCATCTTTAGCAGCATGGATAGTGAAGTTACGGCTCATGTAAGTTCCAGGGCCGGCAACCTTGGTGGCGCCGACTTGGCGAACTAATACTTCGCCGTTATTAACGACTTGGCCGCCGAAACGCTTAACGCCTAATCGTTGGCCGGGTGAGTTGCGGACGTTTTTGGCGCTACCGCCGGCTTTCACGTGTGACATATTACTTTAATTACTCCTTAATCAGTACTAATAATTCACGCCCAACAATCTGTCCCTCACGGTGGTAGATCATTTCCTCGCGGGATGCGTGTATAAAATCTATTCGATTATAGCCAATATTCTTGAGGTCGTCAAGTGTCGAAATATGCTCGATGCCTTTTTTGGTGTGCCAAGCAGGTACGGCGATACAGAGGCGAGTGCCCGCGGCGATTTGTGGGGTAAGATTTTCTAAAAACTTTTTTGTAATAGTGTGGCACTCGTGTTTAATTGCTGCCAATGTTTCGGCTGACGGCTCGCTACTAAGGGGCTTTCCGAGATACGTTTCACAGACCACGGCGTCAACTGGTGGCTTCCAGGTGGCAGTGGTAGCATCGGCCTGTTCAGCGGTGTAATGAAAAGAAATACGATGTGTTCGCTGGAGCCAGTCGAGATTTTCCTGGGTATAGCGAACCATTTTATCACTGATATCAGTGCCGTAAACTTCATAGCCAAGTAAAGCGGCTTCTTGCAGTACAACACCGGTACCACAGAAGGGGTCGAGAAGGCGAGAGGGCGCCTTTTTCTGGGCGCCTACGAGGTTAATCATGGTCTGAGCGAGTTTTGGTGGCAGCATACCAACATAAGCGTCGCGCTTTGGGCGGCTGCGGTCACGAAAAGTGTAAGCCTCGATATCTTGCACGTGCTTGGTGAGGGCCAAGAGCGTTTGGCCAGCGCTGGTGGCACTCACGATCAACTCATGCTTATTGGCGGCTGTTCCGAGCTTGTTATGGAGCACTTGTGCAGTGTTGAGGGCGCTCTCAGTATTAGGGATGAGTCGCACTGAACTGCCGGTCTTCTTAAGGCGCTGTTTAATAATCAGGCCGGTTTTCTGCACATCGCGCGGCGAAATTGTAAAGTTATAGGCACTAATGCCCAAAGTCAACTTGCCTTCCAGCCGTAGGGCTTGGAAGTGGCGCACGGCTCGTTTACCAGCTGTTTCCCATGAAGTAGTGGGGACGCTATCAATTATCTCACCAATCTTCATCACGCCACCTAAGGGCCGCTGAAGCACCTCGGCAACGGGTATATCGAGCACCGCGACGTTTGGCGCTACCGGTGTTATTTTGGCGCTGCCGAATACACTTTCAAGTTCCGCCAAGGCGAGCCCGGGCTGCCGTCCTAAAATACAAATTGTCATGTTGCTACTTATTATACCTAAGTTTGGTGCCTGGTGGGCTATAATGTAGGGGTATGAAGTTCAAAACTTGGGTTAGCATTATTACACTTGTGCTCTTAATTGGGGTGATTTACTTCGCTCGGGATGAGCTTATTCAGGCATGGCAATTGCTTGGGCAGGTAAATCTTGGCATTTTATTTTGGATGATTCCGGTGCAAATATTTAGTTATTATGCCACTGGGGCGATTATTTTTTCGTATTTGCGAGCAAAAGGCAACGTTAAGCACTTAACGCACTGGCAGATGACCCGTATCGCGCTCGAATTAAATTTTGTTAACCATATTTTGCCGAGTGGCGGCGCAGTAGGATTTTCTTATCTTGGCTGGTTGCTGAGTAAACACGGCGTAAAGCCTGGCCGGGCCACCATGGCGCAAATTGTGCGCTTTGCTTTTACGTTTATATCATTTGTGATGCTTCTGATAATTGCGGTGATAGTGGTAGCCTTTGATGGCGCCATGAATGCGCTGGTGTGGCTGTTAAGCGCTGGGTTGGTGTTATCGGCAGCGTTTGCTAGTATCGCCACGCTGTACATCATAAAAAGCGAACGGCGTTTAAAGAAATTCGCCCACTGGGTGGCGGGAATTGGTAATAAAGTTGTTCGTATTGTGAGTCGCAAAAAGCGCAAAGAAATTATTGCTTATGAAACGATTGAACGATTCTTAGAAGAGCTACACCAAGACTACCTAGAGCTGCGAAAGGAAAAGAAGATTCTTATCGTGCCGTATATCTGGGCGACAATTGCCAATATTGCCGATGTAGCGCTGCTATGTATTGCCTTCTTGTCGCTCGGCGTGTGGGCTAATCCGGCCATGATCCTGATTGCCTTTGGTATTTCTTCGATTGTCAGCGCCTTAACGGTTACACCAGGCGGCGCAGGGGTTTACGAGGCGATTATGATCGCTTTCTTGGCTTCAGCCGGCGTAAACCCCGAGGTGGCTATTCTTGGCACACTGCTAGCTCGAGTGCTGCTTATTATGGGGACGATCGTCTTTGGGTACATTTTTTATCAGTTAACGATTTTGAAGTATGGAAAACGTCCAGCTTAGCGTTACCGATTGCATCGCCCTTATAAACCAAACGCTTGATTATGCGTACCCAGCGGTGACAGTCGTGGGTGAGGTGTCGTCTTTTAAAGTGAATCAGGGCAAATATGTGTTTTTCGACCTTAAAGATGACCAATCGACCATGCCATGTTTTATGACCGTTTGGCAATTACGACAACCACTTGAAGACGGCATGAAGGTGATGGTGGTCGCACAGCCCAAAATTACCGCCTGGGGTAAATTCAGCATGACCGTACGAGAAGTGCGGCCGGTGGGTGAAGGAAGCTTAAAACGCGCTTTTGAGCTGCTAGTGAAGAAGCTGCAAGCCGAAGGGCTGTTTGACGAAGCTCGCAAACGATCTTTGCCAATGTTTCCGGAGCACATCGGGGTGATCTCTTCAACTCAAGCTGCCGGCTATGCTGATTTTATTAAAATTTTAAACGATCGCTGGGGTGGCATGCGGATTGATGTAGCCCACGTGCAGGTGCAAGGGATGGCCGCGCCAGGCCAGATTATGCGGGCATTAGAACACTTTAACGAAATGGCTGAGCCACCAGAGGTAGTGGTGCTACTACGAGGTGGTGGCAGCGCCGACGATTTAGCCGCCTTCAACGATGAACCGCTGGCTCGGGCAATTGCTGCCAGCCGGGTAGTTACACTCGTGGGAGTCGGACACGAAGTGGACACTTCGCTCGCCGACATGGTGTGCGATGTGCGCGCCGCCACACCGAGCAACGCCGCACAATTATTGGTGCCTGACCGTAGCGAACTACTGCGTCAACAGCAGCTAATGATGTCGCGCACGGCAAAAGTGATTTGTAACCGTTACGATGAGCTAAGCCAGGTTTCTCGCCATGCTGTTGGGCATATGCTTCGGCACCTTGAAGCCAAACTTGGGCAACTAGTTGAAACGCACAAAAACATGCAGCAAACCCTGGGCCAAATTAATCCGCGAACAGTACTGAACCGTGGATATAGCCTGGTGCGCACCGAGGCGGGCATAGTGGTAAGAGGCAATGCCGAAGAGGTTAAGCCAGGCCAAAAGCTGACCGTTGAATTAGAAAAAGCTATAATAACTGCAGGAGTTATTGATGTCAGCCAAAAATAAATCGTCACTTAAACAGCAAATCGCCGAACTTCAGGAGTTACTGGAGTGGTTCGATCAACCAGATATTGACCTTGAAGAGGCACTAGAAAAATTTAAAGTTGCCGATATTTTAGCGCGCCAAATTGAAACTCGGGTTGGCAGCCTAAAAAATGAAATTACCGTTTTAAAAGAGCGTTTTGACCAGGACCAAGCGGCATAATGCCTGAAGCCATTTTGTGGATTGGCGGGGCTATAGTTGCTTGTTTTTTATTGGTAGTGTTTTGGGGCGCGCCGTATGTGCCCACCCGAAAACGTCAGCTAAACCAAGCCTTCGATGAACTATACCAGCTAAAGCCCACCGATGTGGTCATAGATGTCGGCGCGGGCGACGGGGTTGTGCTACGGGCAGCGGCCGAGCGGGGAGCGAAAGCAGTCGGCTACGAACTTAACCCGCTGCTGGTATTGGTGGCGAAATGGCTCGGAAGAAAGTATGGTTCGCGAATGGTAGTGCGCTGGAAAGACTTTTGGCGTCAGACACTGCCACCAGAGACAACCGTAGTCTACGCCTTTTTGGAGGGGAGAGATATTGCCAAGATGGAGCGTTTCTTGTTGGAGCAGGCCAAAGCCAGAAAACAGCCACTGTACTTTATAAGTTATGGCTTTGAGCTACCGGACATACCACCACAGAAGAAGGTTGGGGCAATGGTACTTTATGAGTTTGCAACCGAACGCAAGAATAGAGGCTGACACCTCGCCATTATAGACACTCTTCGCTCGCAAGCAGCTCGCTGCGTTGCAGTGGAAAACACTGACGTCTATGATGGCGAGGTGTCAGCCTCTATTCTCCATAGACAAATCGCTCTAAAGCCATAAGCTTTACAAAACCCCAGCCGCCTCTTATAGTAAGAGCATGCAAAACAAAGACTTTTTACAACAAGGAAGCCTGAACGGCCTGCTTGTTATGACGATTGTGCTCGGCGTGCTTGCGGCGGGCTTTGGCGCAGTGATGGTGTGGGCGCTGGTGAATTATAACGATCAGAAAAATAATGTCGATTCTAAAGTGGCAATTGCCGTAGCAGAAGCCAAGCGGGAACAAGCGCTTGAAGATGAAGACAAATTTGCCGAAAGGGAGAAAGAACCATATCGGCGCTTTATTGGGCCCGATGACCTCGGACGAGTAGAGTTTGATTACCCGAAGACCTGGAGTGTTTACATTGGGAAAAATGGCGAAAACGGCCGCTATGAAGCTTATTTAAATCCAAACACGGTGCCGATGGTACGGCCCAGCCAACAGTTTGCCCTGCGCGTAATTGTGGAAGATCGCAGCTACGAGTCAATCTTAAAAACGCACGAAACAGCGGTCAAGCGCGGTGAACTGCGCAGTTCAGCCATTACTGCCAGCGGTTTCACCGGAACGCGACTGGATGGCAAATTCTCGAACGACATTGAAGGATCGATGGTGGTGTTTAAGGTGCGGGATAAAACTTTGATGCTTGCTACCGATGCGACCATCTTCAAAAACGACTTCGACAAGATTATTTTAAAGACACTTAGTTTTAACCCGTAGAAAAAACGGTTCGCTTACGCTACACTTAAAAGAGAGATGAGCGCAAAAGATGGTACTGGCGAGATGATGGGGCAAGAGTTTTCGCTGCCCGCGATTACGGCGGCGGCTCATGAATTAAAGGCGCCACTGGCGTTGATTCGGCAATTATCGCTGGTTCTTCAGGAGGGTGGCACAACACCTACCGAACAACAGGAACTGCTCAATCGGATTACTCTCACAAGCGAACGTTCTTTGCGGCTGGTTGGGCTTTTAACCAAGCATGCTCGCCTTGAAGATGCTTTGTTTCAATTAGAGCCAGTGAACGTGGCACACGTTTGCCAGCAAGTGAGCCATGAGCTGCTACCGCTAGCAAAAGCTGGTAATAGGCACATTGCACTGCACCTAAAAGGTAAGCAGCCGCCAATTGCTGTGGCAAATAGCGAGTTGCTGCGGGCAGTTATTTTAGGCTTGTGTGATAACTCGCTTGCCTATGCCCAAACGCGTGCACCACTTGAATTAAAGGTGCACAAAAGCCACGAGAGCATTCGGATTGCTGTGCGTGATCATGGCACAGGCATGCCGGCAGATGTTTTTAAAAAGCTAGCCAGTCGGCTAGGTAAGTCGGCGCAGCCAGTAGCGGGCCGGCCGCAAAGCAGCGGGCTAGGTTTGTATGTGGCCAGCAAGTTTGCTGCTGCAATGCGTGGTAGTCTTGGTGTTCAGCGGCATCAGCGCGGTGGCGTGACCTTTTATGTTGATATGCCGGCCTCAAAACAGCTGAGTCTTTTAGCCTATGAGTAAAAAACGTGTTCTAATTGTTGAAGACGACATATGGCAAGGTGACTTGTATCTTTTTTTATTGAAGCATGATTATACTGCTTTACGCGTGACGTCAGCGGAAGCCGCGATGGAAGCTATAGATAGCTTTCAGCCAGATAGCATACTGCTTGATGTACTGCTTGATGGTGCCAATGGCATCACCTTATTACATGAGTTGCAGTCGCATGACGATACGGCGAGGATACCAGTAATACTGTGTACCAGTCTCGAACACATGCACAAAAATAGTCAGATACTCGCCCATTATGGTGTAAAGCAGGTGCTCGATAAGGCTACCATAACGCCCCAAAAAATACGGGCAGCAGTGAACGGAGTAGTAATATGAAGCCGATCCGAACCGAAGCAATTGTGTTAAGGCGTACAAATTACGGCGAAGCTGACCGAATAATTCAGTTACTCACCCCACAGCACGGAAAAATAGCCGCCATGGCAAAAGGTGTCCGGCGTGAAAAAAGTAAACTTGCCGGCGGGATCGAACTACTGGCAATCACGGAAGTAAATGTACAACCGACAACAAAAAGCGATGTTAGCATTTTAACAGGGGCGAGATTGCATACATTTTTTGTTCATATACTAAAAGACTATGATCGGATGCAGCTGGCCTACGATATCTTAAAAAGAATTAGCAGTGCTGTAGAGCTAGTGCCAGAGCCTGAGTGGTACTTCTTAACAAAAGAAGCGCTGAGTGCTTTAAATGACGAAAAAATCCCCAAAGATTTAGTAGAGTTGTGGTACCGTTTGCAGTATACGCACTTGCTCGGCCACGGGCTTAATCTTCGGACCGATAGTGCTGGTGGAGCGCTACAGTTGGCTGAACAGTATATATATGATGCGACGGAAATGGGGCTTAAGTCGCAAACTAATGGTTCAGTGACGAGTGAGCACATTAAACTACTGCGATTACTCCAAGATAACTCACCCAAAGCGGTATCGCAGGTGGGAGGCATCGAGAGTTTGATTTCGGAATGTTTATGGGTACTGCGCCAACACGACCAATAGCATGAAGATGCCCCGTCTTGGTGACGGGGCGGGCGGCTACACCTTCAGTGAATCGATGAAATCTTTTTGTGAGCCGTAAAAGTCCCTAAAGAAATAGAGGATCACTAGACGGACAAGATTTCGTTGCTGACGCGAGCTGGCATAGCCCACGGCTAGCCACAGTGATGCATCACCGCCGGACATATCTTTCAACCGACACAAACAAATACCTTCGATTAGCTTGCGCCAAAAGTGGGGCAGGCACCGAGTCCAAAAAGCCGCGGCTTCGAAATTTCCGCTGTTGTAAGCGGCCATAACCCGGGACATGGCTTCTTCGAAAGAATGGCTCACAAGATTATCCCAACAGTCGATGACAACTATATTCTATAAGAATAACCACATATGGTAAACCCTCGCCGAAGCGAGGGTAGGCGGGCGATTAGCGGAAGTTCTTGAGCCGCTTGAACTTGTCGACGGTATGCTGAGCCAACTTGGCCTTGCCCGACAGCTGTCGTGCCGCTGGCAGTAGCCGCCGGTGGAGGCGCGCTCCGCCGAAGCAAAGCAGCAAAACTTCCAAGCAGCGTTCGACGTGCTTCGCCCTGATGCTCTGGTAAAAGGTCTTTGGCGTCATCGCTAGGCGGCGCACCAGCGACTCCGCCTTCATCAGTCTAATGCGCGCGTTGAGCTCATACGGCTGGTGGCCGTCAAGCCCTTGCACGGCGGATCGCAGCAGGTTAAGCCCAGCCAGGCGGTCACCCTGTTCATAGCGCAACAGCCCCAAGAAGCTATTGGTGGCCTCGCGCTCCAACCAAATGGTTTCTTCAGGCCTTTCGCTGGCCGTCTCAGCCTTCTTAAGAAGCTCAAGTGACTGCTTGAAGAATCGGTGCGCTTCTTCGAACGCACCACCATCCATCTTCAACTGTCCGTGGTCACGATCGATACGCGCTGCATCGAAATTGCTGCTGGCTCGACTACGGGCAGTAGCAAACGCCTCCTCAGCTTCGTGGAAACGCACCGGCCCCATCAGGCGCAAAGTGATTGCCTTCAAGTGGTGTGCTTCGAAACGCTCAGGGCACCGCTTAATGGCACCTTCAAGCATTTCCAGGCCCGTGGTACGCTTTCCCTGATTCAAGAGGCAGATTGCCCTTTGGACATCGACGTCGTAGGTAGACATGTCACTCCTCGTCTCGTCTAGATCACCGGAATTTTATCGTACACAACTTAGCGACATTATTCAATACGATACGTCGAGCCATTAATTTTAGGCGTCTCTCTGTTATAATAACTGCAATATGTCACAAAAAACTACTGCACTTGAAGATATCGTCAGCTTAGCTAAGCGCCGCGGGTTCATTTACCAGGGTTCTGAGATTTATGGTGGTCTGGCCGGAACCTGGGATTATGGTCCGCTTGGCGTTGCCTTGAAGCGCAACATTAGCAATCTCTGGTGGAAGTTATTTGTCGAAGATCGTGAAGATATGTACGGGCTTGACGCCGCCATTTTGATGAATCAGAAAGTTTGGCAGGCGAGTGGTCACACCGGAGCGGGCTTCGCTGATCCTTTGGTAGAAGATGTGAAAACTAAAAAACGATACCGTGCCGATCACTTACTCGAAGAAAACGGCGTAGAAAACCCAGAAGCGTTATCGTATGACGAAATGAACCGCGTGATTCGTGAAAAGGGTATAAAAAGCCCCGACGGTAACGATTTAAGTGACGTCCGCGTGTTCAACTTGATGTTTGAAACGAACGTTGGGCCGATTCACGATGAAAAGTCGAAAGCCTACTTACGCCCCGAAAACGCCCAAGCGATGTTTGTTAATTATCGCAATATTGTTGATACTTTTTACCCAGATTTACCGTTTGGCGTAGCCCAGATTGGCCGCGCATTCCGTAACGAAATTAGCCCGCGCGAATTTATTTTTCGTGTGCGCGAATTCGACCTCATGGAATTTGAATACTTCATCCACCCAAACACTTGGGAAGAGCAGTTTGAATATTGGCGAACAAAATTTCACGAATGGATTCAGGCATTAGGTTTGCCGCTCGATAAACTTTATGAGCTCGAAGTGCCAGTCGAAGACCGAGCGCATTATAGTAAGCGAACAATCGATTTTGAATATGCCTTTCCGTTTGGCGTAAAAGAGATCGGCGCTGTGGCTTACCGGACCGATTATGATCTTTCAAACCACATGAAACATAGCGGGGTTAATATGCAGTATTTGGTGAAAGGTACCAATGAAAAGCTAATTCCGCACGTGATTGAACCAACCTTTGGGCTCGACCGCACGCTGCTCGCAGTGCTCAGTGAAGCCTACGCCGAAGACGAAGTCAACGGCGAAAAACGCGTACTACTGAAATTGCCCGAACACTTAGCGCCGGTGCGCTTTGCGGTGTCGCCACTGCTCAAAAACAAGCCTGAATTAGTGGAAAAAGCCCGCGAAGTGTTTACGGCACTAAAGAAAAAATACGGCGCCGTTATGTGGGACGACAATGGTAATATTGGCAAGCGCTATCGCCGTCAGGATGAAATCGGCACGCCATATTGTGTTGTGATTGACTTTCAGACGCTTGAAGACGGCACCGTTACCGTGCGTGATCGCGATACGACCGAACAGACACGCCACCCAGTTACTGAGATTTAGGTTGATTAAAAGTGGCCTGCCCTTACTTTTGGGCAGGCCGACGCATTGCTAGCGGCTTCTCACAAGACTTTCCTCATAAGTTCGGTTGCGGCTATCACAGCAAGCTCCGATAGCTCGCCATAGCTAGTACGCATACCTGGGATACGAGACTGAGTGATCCATACAGACATCAATCCCTTGTTGGGATAGATTCCCACGCTCTGAATTTCGCCCCGTGGTGAGATGAGCCGATCAGTAGCCTCGATGAGTTTATCCTGTTGTGGATATTGATCGATCAATTTCTGGAGTTTCTCCTTCGAGCCGGACATCGAAACAAGTACGCCAGCGGCAAGCACCTTCTTACCGTCCGGAGAGAGCAGATCATGGTTATGGGCATGTTCAAACTTCAACGCTTATCCTATTTAAGGTAGTTGGTAGCGATCAGGGTAGTGGCATAAACACACAATGCTTCTCCGCGGTCGTGTGCCTGCTCAGACGATTCAGCCGCCCCCGGGTGAAGCTCAACCACGAATTGATTATTTGATCGAACAGTGCATCGGATTGAATGAGGAGTATCACCCAGAAGGGCTGCCATTTGCTCCGACACCGAACTACCCAGGGGTGGCAAATTGAGTAGAACGTACCATTTCTCGCCATCAGCCCAAACTCTTGCAACAGTACAGAGCTGCATGCCGGTTCCTGTCTTGTGCGTTTGACTGCCAAGTTTGAAGTATACTATTTCTCCAGAGGAATCACAATAAGATGTTGCTCAAAGCACGCAATAACCCAACGCTAAACCTTGTATAATAGACACATATGATAACCTACTACACCGACGGCAGCTGTAGCCCTAACCCCGGTCCGGGTGGTTTTGCAGTGATCAAAAATATGCAGCCGATACTCCTGGGCGCTGAAAAAGTATCTACCAATATTCGCATGGAAGGCAAGGCAATCATTGCCGCTCTCAAGGATGCTGATGGCGCAGAATGCCAAATTTACACCGATAGTGAATTTTGGGTGAACGTGATTACCAAATGGTCCATAACCTGGGAAAAAAATGGCTGGAAGAAAAAAGGCGGCGACATTAAAAACCTTGAAATCGTCCAGGAAGTAGCGCCGCTGTACCGCAATTCTAACGCCACGCTTACCTGGGTGCGCGGCCACGCCGATGACCCGGGTAATATTTTGGCCGATGAATGGGCCAATATCGCTCGCGAACGTTTTAAAAAGGGCGAGTCGCTGGCTATTACTACCGCAGCCACGCACGAAGAACCGCCTCAGGTGCCAGAACTAATTAACCAGTATTTGCTTGGGGGCCGACTAATGCAGCTGGCAACGGTAAACAATGATCAACCCTGGGTCTGTACGGTGCATTACGTATATGTTCGCGGTAATGTGTACTGGCTTAGCTTGCCGTCGCGACGCCATAGCCAAGAGATCGAATGTCACGATAAGGTGGCCTTTGCCATGGCGGTAAAGCACGACAAGCCGGTGGTCGGCATTCAAGGCGAGGGCAGGGCTGAAGTGGTGCGCCACGAACCAGAAATCGCCGAAGTTATGCAGGCCTACGTTTCAAAATATGGCATTGGTCAAGATTTTTATGAAAACTTCCTCGCCGGAAAAAACCAACACTGGCTATACAAATGCCCGCCACGCTTACTGGTGCTATTTGATGAGGTACATTTTGATAAAACCATCTCGCGTCAGGAATGGCGACCAGAGCCTGCTGTAGCTGGTGCCTAAAGGCAAGCACTAGCATCTTGCTAAAATTACCGCTATACTAAACAGCAATTGTGATACGAACCAGCCGCTAAATAAGGAATCGACATGGATGAACCTCAGTTAACTGATATTTTTTTGTGGGCCAACACTACTGACGCTATTAAAAACGAGCTTGATGTTGAGTTTTTTCTGTTCAACAAAAACTACACGCCGTATCTGGCGGGTTTCAGCGCTGAATTGAACGCCCAAATAAAGCCATTATTTTTGTTCGAGCTCATGAATTTTGTCAATAAGGGCGCTGGTATGGGGCTAAGTGTACGAGATTTCGAGCTAAGCGAAGCCGAAGAAAACGTGCTGCTGCGCACCAAGCTCGACAAAGTAGGGCGGGCGGAAACTCTGCTGCATACCATCGAACACTCGCGTCACGAAATTGTGCCTTTTTCGGAGCAAGACCACGAATTTAAACGCTTGAAAGGCGTGGTTGCGCGGTTTTCGCACAAAGAGAAAGGTCATTTTTACGTTATTAAGCAGCTGCAGCAGTCGCAAATTCTTAAAGGTGCAGTGTCCTGGGAATTTATTGATGGCAGCTTTCGGCCGTTTGCGGCTGATGCCGGCTTAAAAATGCCGCCAGACAACCAAGTGCTGGTTGTGGGTAGCGATATATTTGTCTTTAGCCAAAGCAAATTCGAGCGCTTATTTGACTACGATTACAAAAAGCAAGCGCTGGCCGAGAAAAAAGCCAAAGAAATCACGGCCCATTTTTCGCTAAGTTTTCCAGAGGGTATGGATCTTCAAAGCTTAGTCCGGGAGCGTAAAAAAACCGTTACCAAATTACAAAAGATTAACCCAACGCTTATAAAGCAAGAGCAACTGATTGACCATGCCGAAGAAATGGGCCTTGAACTAATGGTCGACGACGCTGGAGCGATTATTATTATGGACGGCAACGATCTTGATACTTTTGTAAACCTTTTGAATGACGACTATATCACCAGTGATGTTACCGGCATTCGCTACGAGGTAAAAAGCAAAAAACCGCTTGACGAAGCCGCTGAAGATGAGTCGAGCCCTGCTCCCGGTAGCTTATAAATCTTAAATTTTGCTATACTATCCTTTGGGCTTCACTCGATTTAGGAGGAGGAATGCAAGCTGCAACTAGTGGTGAGCTGCTCGAGAGGGTTAGTGCGGCTGTTCAGGCTATCGGTAGCGCAGATCAGCGCCAACTCGCGGCCGTTCTGCGACAGAAGCCAGAATTGTACGTACGCTACGCCTCTATTCTTGAAGAGATGGCCAGCGTGGAGGCAGAGTACCTTCGCCTTGTTAAGAAGGTGGGGGCGCATTTGTCGCTGGAAGAAATGAAGGCAAGCTTGCGGCTACCTGCTGCGCTCCGCGAAGAGGCAAAGCGACAAGATCGTGAGCAAGATCGTCGGCTTAAGAGGATCGTGACTACGTTAGAAGAAGTTGCTCGCGCCCTAGGAGAAAGAAGCACTCACTAAATTCCCGCTAGTTCGTTTTGCATATCGTCAGTAACTAGAGTATTGTAGATGGGATGGCGCCGATTATTGAAGGGATTGTAATGGACACCAATAAGTTCAAACAACTTCTCGCCATGCAAGCTCGGTGGCTGATGGCAGCTGAAGAACGAAATGGATATCCTCCAAGGGAACTCGCGACGAGCCAAGAGCAGAATCGGTCACTTTGGCAACGGTATGAGCAGGCGAGGGTGCAGAGCGACCCCTTCCTAGCTAAGCTGGAGAAAGGGGCGCTACCTGACAGCGAGCTTGACGCTGCGCACGCTGCCTTCCGTGAGGCTGCCGAAGCCACCGAAGCCATTGTGGCGACACTCGCCGCAAATCGCCGGCAACAGTAGCGAAGCTTCATGTCCTGTCGAGATTCCTTCGGCAGGACACTTTTTGTTGTAAATTCCAGTTTTTCATCCTGCAGGCGGTTTTTAAGCGGTACAATAGCAGCATGGATCAAACTTTGGCTCTCGAGATTATGAGTGTGGGCGAGAATGTTTTTCTTACCGGACCGGCGGGTTCAGGGAAGACATTTGTGTTAAATGAGTTTATTCGACGAGCAAAAAGTCAGAAAAAATACGTTGCCGTGACGGCGACCACTGGACTGGCGGCGTCTCATTTAGGCGGAGCAACCATCCACGCCTGGAGTGGTATGGGCATTCATGATAGCTTGCCCGAGCGTTTCTTTGAGTATCTTCCTAAAGGTCGTCGGGAAATTATTGAGAAAACCGATATTCTTATCATCGATGAAGTATCGATGCTGCATGATTTCCGCCTCGATCTGGTGAACGACATCGCAAAAACCGTCCGAAAAAACGACGCGCCCTTTGGTGGGATGCAGGTGATTTTGTGTGGTGACTTTTTTCAGTTGCCGCCAGTCAACCGCAGCGAAAACCAGCAGGGGCGATTTATTGTGCATTCAGCTGCCTGGGAAGAAATCTCGCCGGTGATTTGCTACCTCGAAGAACAGTATCGGCAAAATGACGGCCAATTCCTCGATATTCTAAACGCTCTTCGTGCGGGCGATATTCGCCGTCGACACGCCGAGGCGCTTCTTGGCCGCCGAAACGCCCAACTACCGGGCGATCAGGAAGTCACCGAACTACATACCGTTAATATTGATGTTAATCGCATCAATAACCAAAAATTAAATGAGCTTCCCGGCGACGAAATAGTGTTTTCGATGGAAACCACCGGCTCGGAAAATTACGTCGAAAGCTTAAAACGGTCGTGCCTGGCGCCTGAAGAACTTCGCCTCCGAAAAGGCGCTTTAGTCATGTGTATAAAAAACAGCCCCGAACGTCGATATGTTAATGGTTCGATTGGAAAAGTGATCGAATTTGAAAAGGGTACCAATTACCCAATTGTGGAGCTGCGCAACGGCAAAACCGTTACCATGCTGCCCGACACCTGGGAACTGCGCGATGGCACGCGAAAGCGGGCATCGCTGACACAAATACCGCTGCGTTTAGCCTGGGCAATCACGGTGCACAAAAGCCAGGGTATGACGCTCGATGCTGCCCGGATTGACCTCGCAAGGGCTTTTGTGGAAGGGATGGGGTATGTGGCTTTAAGCCGGGTTCGTAATCTGGAAACGCTGAGCCTTGTTGATATTAACCGTATGGCCCTGAAGGTCAGCGCAGATGCTTTAAAAATCGATGCCACTCTAAGGGAGCAGTCGGCCACCCATGCTCAAAAGTTTGCACATCTTCGAGAACAGGCAAAGAAAGAAATTGTAAAAGATAAGACAACTTCAGCGTCCTCCTGGAGCGAAAAAATTGAAAAAATGCGCCAAACTTACCCCAACGCCTACCGCCCGTGGAAACCCGAGGACGACGCAGCGCTAAAAGAGAAGTTCCTGCAAGGCGAGGCCATCGAAACACTGAGTCAGCTACTCGGTCGCCATAAAAATTCAATTATAATGCGCCTCCAGAAGCATTATGGCGAAGATGTAGTGATAAACGGAGAGGCAGCCTCATGAGCGAACGTGGCGAACACTTCTTTGTTCCGGATGTTCTGCGCCCCCCTGACTATTTTAGGGAATTAGAAATTGCTGAAACAAACCGCTTAATCGATTACCTGGTAGCACCAGCTCACGAGCGGGTTGGTATCTTACCCGAAGACGCTGCTCAGGAACGTAAGGTGACGAACGAAGGCACAGTAAGACTGGTGCAGGCGCGCCAAATTACCCCAAAGCATGGCGATCCGTATATCCAAAGGCTAGCGCTACACAGCCAAATTGACTCCGAGCGACAACCGCTGCCAGGGTTGACCTATGAAATCTCGCACGAATTGTCGTATGTTTATGATAAACAAAAGGCCGGTGAGCCATTTCTGCACCAAATGCACACTGTCTTTGAAGCCCAATATAGAAATGGCTATATGACCGCCGAAGACTTTGCTGAACTTTTGACGGCGAAAAGTGTTATTTATACCGAAGGGTACAAATACGTCCTTCAACGCGACTTGCCCGTGTCCCGGTTGTATGTTGCCAGTGTTAAGGTGCAGCATCAGCCGCAGGGTGAAGCCGAACCTCCCGCTTATAGTTCGGCGCGGCTGGCCTTTATGAACAGCATGACAGCCCGTACTTTTCCCGAGGGTCGCTCACTCACTGTCTTGGATCAAGAGGCAACCGAGGGCCTGTTAACCGGCGATACCGACCACGAAAAGCGCCTGATCAGCGTCCTTTACCTGATGGGCTTAGTATCTGAGCACGAGATAAGACAGTACGCCGGTGTTTCGTAAAGTCAACTTATGCGCTTACCTAAAATAGTTGGACATTGATTATTTCTTTAATTTAGAAAATAGCGGCTGACCCAGTTGCACTACCTTGAGCGTGCCATCAGTAATGATATTGACGCCAAAGGTTTGCCCGCGGAAAGCTAGCTGTTCGCCAGCAGTTACAATAGTGGTATCGCGTAGCTTATCGGCTGCCTGCAGAGTACTAATAACAAAATCACGCTCGCGCTCAGTATCGCTATCAATCTGGTGTGTAATTTGGAAGTTGCGCATACGAATCGCAAACGGCCCGATGTCATGGGTGGCAGCGCCAATCCAGATTTCACGACGACCCTGCACCAAACCTCGAAAAACCTTTTCCCAGAATGATTGATGAGCGTGAGGTTGATGTTCGTCGGACAACCGCCATAGACGAATATGGTGGCGGTGTCGGGGCGTTGGCGGCGTGCCTTCCTGGATCTGAAAACCGATATCCTGGCGTCGCCCAAAAAGATACAGGCTACTAAATGGAGCGGCAGGGTAGGGGCGATTGAATATTGTGGCCCAGGCCATAATAACCGCCGATTTTAAGGTCACTTTATCGGCGATCGTCCAACCGGCGGCTTCCATGCTGCGGATCAGCTGCTTTTCAGAGCGGCATACAACAGCAATATTGACCGGATCCGACGGCCAACCATCAGAGGTGGTGGCGTAGAGTGGAATATGATTCGGTTTAATCGCAATTCGCCACACCCGCATTAAGCCAGGAATAGCCACATAGGCAATCCAGATATAGATAATAATCAAAATACCAAGCAGGGGAATCTTGCCATCTAAAATTGGCACCAGCAGAAAAAAGGTTGCGTACGCGGTGACAACCGCAATAATAAACACCAACAACCGCCATAGTAGGCGGAATACGAGTCCGAACATATCCACCATTGTACCTCAAGACGGCAGGAAGCGGTATAATAGTAAAACATGAGCCAGAAACAATTACCGTTACAATTTCCTAAAAAATTCTTATGGGGCACGTCAGTTAGCGCCCATCAAGTTGAAGGCGGCACAGACAATCAATGGACCCGTTGGGAACTCGAGAATGCCAAGAGCCTGGCAAAACAGGCCGAATATAAACAAACCTGGTTGCCACGGTGGGACGAAATACAGCAACAGGCAACTAATCCTGACAATTACATATCTGGCAAAGCTGTTGATCACTTTCATAACTATGAAGAAGATTTCAGACTGCTAAAGAAAATGCACATGAATGCCTTCCGTTTTAGTATTGAATGGTCACGGATCGAACCAGAAGAAGGCAAGTGGAGCCCGGAAGGTATTACTTTTTATAAAGAATATATTGCCGCGCTAAAAGCCAAAGAAATCGAACCGATCATGACGTTATTTCATTTTACGTTACCGGCATGGTTCGAAGAAAAAGGGGGGTTTGAAAAACGGGCTAACAATAAATATTTTGTTCGGTTTGCTGAAAAAGTACTGAGCGAACTGGGCCAACACGTGCGCTATGTGATCACGATGAACGAACCCGAGGTATATGTGTACCAGGGGTGGCGCGATGGGTCATGGCCGCCCAATAAAACCAGCAAGTGGCCGGCACTAAAAGTGTATCTGAACTTGGTGGCAGCGCATAAAAAAGTTGCTAAGCTCGCGCATGGTATGAGCCGGCGGTTTAAGGTAGGCTTGAGTACAAATGCCGCTCACCATTACCCAGGTGATGACGCCTGGCTCACGCGGCTGACAGCACAGCTCGCACAGAAAGGCGATGATCTTTTCTTACGGCTGACGCGTCGGCATCTTGATTGGATTGGTCTGAACTACTATTTTGCGAATCGCTATTACGGCTACCGAGCACACAACCCCGAAGACAAGCTAAGCGATCTAGGCTGGGCGATGGAACCCGACAAGATTCAGGACGTCGTGGAACGCTTGTATGTCAATTTTGGTGTGCCAATTATGATTACTGAAAATGGCCTGGCCGACGAAAAAGATGAGCATCGACAGTGGTGGATTACCCAAACGTTGCTTGCCCTACATAAAGCACAGGCTAGTGGCGTTAAGCTGCTTGGTTACCTGCATTGGAGCTTGCTGGATAATTTTGAATGGGCGTATGGCAAATGGCCACGATTTGGTTTATTTGCGGTTGACTACAAAACTGGCGCGCGGACGCCACGTAAAAGCGCGGCCTGGTTTGCGCTTGTAGTCAAGCGATTGAGGGATAAAAAATAATGGCGCTGACCCGTTTTGGGACAGCACCGTAAAAGCTATTTTCGAACAAAGCCAAAGCTACTATACTCCCTATGATCACAGCTCACAAAAATTAGCTGGCTGGTTTCATTGGTCTGGACGCCAAGTTGATGGCAATGGAAATGATCGATTCGCTTACCGGTAACTTGGACAACGCATTCCACACGCCGGTCACTCGGCAGGTTCTTAAGTTTATTCGTGGCGGCAGTCAGGATGAGCTCGAAATTTTGTTCTAAGCTGGCTGATGTTAGTTCGACGATTTCTTCGACCGCTCGGCGACCCATTTCGTACCCCGTTCAGTATCTTAGGCAACCGTAAACCCAAAGGTCTCGCGGCCAATCTTGTCACGCCTCCACCCTGCAAACATTACACCGTACCGAGTGATGTCGCTAAAGCCAAGATGAAAGATTATCCTACTCGTCTCGACCTCCTCAACTTGAGCTGCTACCGAAAATTCGGCACCAGCACGGAGACCATTATCCTGCACGAACTGCTGTACGCGTGAGAGGAAAGTAGTAATTGCCTGTTCTGGCGTTGCTTGGTTCACCTTAATCACAGGAACGGTCAGACGAGCCATAACTCCTCCAAAATCAAATCGATAAGACATCCATAGTGTAGCCTATCTCAAGTTCAATTTCAAATCATAGGCAAGCTAAATCGTCCAGAATAGTATATAATGGTTGACATTTAAGCTTAAGCATGATAACATGAAGGTATTATGAAAGAAAACACAAAAAAAGCGACAAACACAACTAAAAAAATAACCACCACGGCCGCAGCGGCGCCAACCGCTGATATGCGGAACTATGCTTTTGAAGATTTCAAAAACGCAGCGCTACTAGTATCGGTGTTTATGAACGCCTTTGTTTTTACCGGTTGGCTAGCACTTCAGGTGACCGACCGCTATAACGCTCAGGTAGTATCGTTCTTATTTGGTTAAAAGGGGGACTATAAAAAGAAATCCACAGCCATCAAAAGCTGTGGATTTCTTTTTATACTGTTAATGAGTCATGTTATCCACAAATATGTGGATAACCACCCAGTGGAGGTTGTGGAAAACTATTTTTGGGTATTGCAGTGGGTAGTGGTGGGTATTAAACTGAGTTCAGTGGGTAGCGGTGGGTAACACCACCAGAAAAAATAAAAACCACGAACGTAAAATAACCAATCATCAAAGGAACCAATGGCCACACTCGATTATTTCGAACGCAAGCTTGACGAAAAGCGTCGGTTAACTATACCGGCGGAACTTCGGGCTGAGTTTGCGAGCGGAGTCGTGTTAACCCAAGGGTTCGGCGACTACCTCCACTTATATCCAAAACAGGTGTGGGACAAAGAAGTCGAACCAGCCTTAACCGGCAGTATCCTCGATGAAAAAATCGCCGATCTGAACGTTAAGTTCCGGATGGGCAAGACCGAAGCCTCGCTCGATATGAAGCAGGGGCGTGTCACTATCGAGCAGCATTTGCTCGAGTATGCCCATATCGATAAAACGGTCCGGGCAGTTAGGGCAGGGGCGTACTGGCGAATAATCGCTGGCTAGCGTTCAAAATCGCACCTTCACAATTTGGTAAAAACAGATAGCGAAACTTTAGGAATGACTCTCGAGGTCAGCTATCTGGTAGTCAGTGGTGGACGAAAACGGCCGCCACCTATAAAATGGTCGTGGAACCTTACTTAAAACACCTCCCAAAAAACTCCACCTCACACATAAGTCTCTCACTTGTTGCCTTCCCTTGTGTTCTACTTTCGAGTTGTTTCTGTAACAGCCCTTACTAACGACACAAAAAGGCAACACCACAAAAACAAAAATATTTTCGCACAAAAACAAACATACTGACTACCAGATAGGTGACCTCGACTATGAGAAAACAACATCCACCACAACAACTCCACATTCCGGTCTTGCTTAAAAGTACGCTCGACGTGCTGCAGCCACAAAAGGGCGAGAAATACCTCGACCTTACTGCTGGCTATGGCGGTCATGCGCGTGCGTTCATTGCGGCAATTGGCGATGCTCATTTAGCGACGCTGGTTGATCGTGATGAGATGGCGATTTCCGAGCTGCAGCCTCTGGCGCAGCAAGGTGCGCGTCTTTTGCATACCGATTTTAAAACTGCCGCTCAGCAACTGGTTGAGGCCGGCGAAACATTTGATATTGTGCTTGTTGATTTGGGGGTGTCGTCACCGCAACTTGACAGAGCAGAGCGAGGGTTTTCCTTCCAACATAATGGACCGCTAGATATGCGTATGGACCAACGCGAACAGCTTACCGCTGAGCGCCTGGTAAATACGTTCTCAAAAGAGCAGCTAGTCAACATTATTGTTCGCTACGGTGAAGAACCGCCGCGTATGGCTGGGCGTATTGCCGAGGCCATTATTCGGTCGCGTCCGCACCATACAACAGCCGAACTCGCAACTGTTATTGCCAAGACTTATCGTGGCGGGTATCACAAGATACATCCGGCTACGCGTACCTTTCAAGCACTCCGGATTGCGCTCAATAACGAGCTCGAGCAAGTAGAGTCAACTTTGCCCTTATTGCCGCAGTTACTTACCCCTGGCGGCAGGGTAGGGGTGATTAGTTTCCATAGCCTAGAAGATAGGCTGGTAAAGCGATACTTCGCTGAAGCTGATGCCGCTGGGTATGAAGCCGAGCTCAAGTTACTGACGAAAAAACCAATCTTAGGTGCCACCGACGACGTTCACAATCCGCGTTCGCGAAGTGCAAAGCTTCGCGCCGCAGTGAAAATAAAAATATAAAAAAGAAAGGACTTGTTATGCCAATCGTAGTTGTTGACAAGTCACGCGCCACTAAAATCACCGTTACTCGCGGGTAGACGCGTCTAAAAAACAGGGTGGCTTGCCCGAACAAAGGGCGAGCCACCACCAAGAAAAAATAAACACTAATAAAATAAAGATAGCACCACATGTCTTATAATCGTAATGCCGTACTTGCAAGCAATCGTTCCCAGCATCAATGGCGCCGGAACCAAAACACCGTGGCTTTTCGCCCAAGTGCAAAGCTCGGCCCTGTTACTCATACCGTGCTGGTAGCTCTCATGATCGCCGTGCTTGGCCTCATATACTTAACCCAAATCACCAAAACCAGTACATATGGGTACGAGCTGAGCGATCTTGATCAAAAACGGGCTGAACTAATGAGCCAAAAGAGCGATCTTGAGGTTGAAAACGCCCGCTTGCAGGCGCTCGAGCGCGTTGAATCAAGCAGCGTTGCGCAGGGCATGACTACACCGGCAAATGTTGAAACCGCTCGTAATTAGCGCGTACAATAGTGAATCATGAGTCTTAGTTTTCAGAAGAGTAGTCGATCAAGGGTCCTGGCAACAGGACTGCTTGTGTTAGTGGTGATTTTTGTCGGCCAGCTGTTTAATTTACAGATTCTTCAACACGCCCATTACCGAGAAGAGGCTGAAAAAGAGCAGGTGGCTCGGCTCACAATTCCCGCTAAACGGGGCAAAGTTTATGCGCATGATGGCCAGAATTTGGTGCCATTAGTGCTCAATGAGCCGGTGTATACAGCGTATGCCGACCCGCACGAAGTGGAAGACCCGCGTAAAATTAGTGAAGTCATACGAAGAATTGCCGGCGGCACGGTGGTAAAAGATTTTGAAGACGGCTTAACTAGCAAGCAGTCTCGCTACACGGTGCTGGCGCGCCAATTGACCCGTAAACAAGCTGAGCTTCTAAAAAAAGAAGAGATAGCCGGTGTTGGTTTGCAAGAAAGTGATCGGCGCGTGTATCCAGAAGGCAGTTTAGCGGCCCAATTGCTTGGGTATGTTAACAGTGAGGGTAAAGGGCAGTATGGCATTGAAGAGGCTGCTAACGACCGCCTTAAGGGCGAAGACGGCTTACTGCAAGCTGTAACTGATGTGCGCCGTATTCCGCTAACTATTGGTCGTGAAGACATCCGAAAGCCAGCTAAAAATGGCGATGATCTAGTGTTGACCATCGACCGCAATATTCAGGCCTATGCTGAAACCGCCCTTGAAGTCGGATTAAAACGCGCAGGGGCAACAAAAGGCAGCGTTATTGTGATGGATCCGAAAACCGCAGCGGTGAAGGCGATGGCTAATTTCCCGACTTATAATCCAGAAAAATATTACGAAGTTGAAGATTATCGGCTGTTTCAAAACAATGTAGTTAGCGAGCCGTATGAAGCTGGGTCGGTCATCAAGGCACTGACAGTTGGTGTAGGCCTCGATACGGGCGTAGTAACTCCACACACCACTTTCAATAATCCAGGCTTCGTAAAGGTAGAAGATAGAATCATACGGAACGTCGAAGAAGATCCAATCAGCCCGGCTGCCACGATGACTGATATCCTGCAGTACTCGTTGAATACAGGGGTAGTGTTTATCATGCAGCAGTTAGGCGACGGCAGCTACAACCGTAAGGCACGCAATGTTATTTACGATTACTTTACCAATCACTATATGTTTGGTAAGAAAACTGGTATCGAGCAGGCGGCAGAATCTCGCGGAGTGGTTATTCCACCAACTGATGTACAAGGTAACAATGTTCGGTACGCCAACATGACATTTGGGCAGGGGATGGACCTGACAATGGTGCAGGTAGCAGCCGCTTTTTCGGCAGCAGTCAATGGCGGTACCTACTACAAGCCACACTTGATTGCTGGCACACGGAGTGCCGATGGCGCAGTGAAGCAGGAAACGCCAAAAGTGGTAAAGCAAAATGTTTTGAAGCCAGAAGTTTCGACGACGCTGAGGGATATGATCTACCGGGCGCGGCAAGCAGGTGTGCTTGGGGGAAATGACCGCGGCTATTTTGTTGGTGGAAAAACGGGCACCTCAGAGATTATTGACCCGGCAACAGGGAGATACACCGATGCTAATTCAATTGGGAGCTACGTTGGGTTTGGTGGTGATACTGAGCCGAAGTATGTCATAATGGTGCAGGTAAAAGACTCAAAGCTTCCTGGCTATGCCGGTACGACAGCAGCAGGGCCAATTTTTACTGATATTTCTAACTGGATGATCGATTACATGAAACTGAAAGCGAGGGGAAACTAAGGTGGTAGACCAGCTGACGATTGCTGAAATTACGGAGCAACTGACAAAAATATTTGCTTTGAGCGTTGGGTCGTTTGTACTGGCGATGGTCCTGACGCCTATTTACACCGCCGCGGCCTACCGCTATAAGTTTTGGAAACAACAGCGTAGCACTTCTACTACTGGTGAGCAGCTCAAGGTGTTTACAAAGCTGCACGCCGATAAATTTAAGCGGCACATACCCACAATGGCGGGTATTGTCACGGTGGCAGCCATCGGCGCGATCACTTTACTTGGTAATCTTGACCGTCAGCAGACGTGGTTACCGCTGGCAGCATTGGTTGGTGGTGGGTTAGTGGGGCTGCTTGACGATATTATTAATATTCGTGGCCTCGGCGGTGGAGTAAAGGGTTTGCGCTCAAGCATGAAGTTCTTGATGATTACGCTGGTTGCCCTAGCGCTGGCCTGGTTTTTCTTTACAAAACTTGGCTATACCGAAGTTCATGTGCCGTTTATTGGCGATATTTTCTTAGGTGTGTTAATTGTGCCACTGTTTGTATTTGCGGTGGTAGCCACCAGCAACGCGGTAAATATTAGTGACGGTCTCGACGGGCTCGCTGGGGGGCTGCTGGCGACGTCGTACGCTGTATTTGCAATTATTGCGCTGCTGCAGGGCAATTTTGGGATTGCCGGCTTTTGTTTCACGGTGCTCGGCGCGCTTTTGAGTTATTTGTGGTTTAATATTTATCCAGCGCGCTTTTTTATGGGCGATGTCGGCTCGTTTGCGCTGGGGACGGCACTTGGGGTAGTGGCTATGCTCACCGATACACTGTTCTTGCTGCCGGTGATTGGGCTATTGTTTGTGCTTGAAGCTGGCTCGAGCTTGGTGCAAATTCTCAGTAAAAAAGTGTTGAAACGAAAGATTTTTCTGTCGGCGCCGTTGCATCATCATTTAGAAGCCAAGGGCTGGCCAGAAACCAAAGTGACCATGCGATTTTGGGTGATTGCGCAAGTGCTCGGCAGCATTGGCTTATTGATGGCGCTAGCCGGAGGTCATATTAAGTAATGCGGCAGCGGCTTGAAAAAGCAAAGCAAACCGCCACAACTTTAGTTCGGCGGCATCGGCCAGATTACCAGATTATTCTTTTTATGGGAGTGCTAATGCTGCTCGGTTTGGTGGTGCTGTATTCAATTAGCACCGCTCGGGTGGAATTTATTAATACTTCGGGCAGCTCGCTCGACCAAGCGCACTTTATGCAGCGCCAACTGCTTTACCTGCTGGCGGGGCTGGTGGGCTTTGCGGTGGCGGCTTCGGTACCGCTGCGGATTTGGCAAAAATACGCCAGTAAAATTCTCCTCCTTAGTTTTGCGGCCTGCGTGTTGCTGGCGATAACCGGTGCCTTAGAGATTTGGCCGGCGCTCTGTACATCTGGTGCTTGTCGTTGGTTCGATGTCGGTTTCGGTACCTTTCAGCCCGCCGAGTTGGTGAAATTTGGCCTACTTTTGTTTTTGGCTGGTTTTTTGGGGCGAAAAATGGCCCAAGGGAAGGTGAATAGTCTATCAGATACGCTTATTCCACTTGGGGTGATTGTCGGGCTTGCAGCTTTCTTTATTGTGGTACTGCAAAAGGATATGGGGACAGGCATTGCAGTGTTCGGATTGGTGATAACTATGCTATTTATGGCGGGCCTCAATAGGCGCAACGGATTATTAGTTGGTGGGGCGCTGCTGGCTTTGAGCGTGGTGATGATTATCATAGCGCCGCATAGGCTAGAGCGGGTGGCGACTTTTCTTGATCCTTCGCGCGATACCCGCGATTCGAGCTACCATATTCGTCAGGCCAAAATTGCTATTGGCAGTGGGGGATTGTTTGGCGTAGGGCTAGGCCAAGGGGTGCAGGCGTTTGGTTATTTACCAGAGGCGGTCAACGACTCAATCTTTGCGGTGATGGGGGAGGTGTTTGGGTTTGTCGGGCTGGTGGCAACACTGGCGTTATTCGTGGTATTGTTACTAAGAATCCTCATGATAACCGATCGGCTGCATGATCCACCGATGAAGTTGTTGGCGGCTGGTGTATTTGGTTGGGTCGGGACACATACGGTGGTGAATATTGGCGCGATGATTGGCATTTTTCCGCTGACGGGCGTTACGCTACCGCTGCTTAGTTTTGGCGGTACCAGCTTGCTATTTATTATGATGGCGCTGGGGTTGGTATTTCAGGTGTCGCGCTACACGTCGCATGTAAAAGACAAAGGAGATGATAATGAAAATTCTTACGGTCGGCGGGGGGTCGGGCGGACACGTCACGCCAGTAGCAGCCGTTATTAACGAACTGAAGACCCAGCAACGAGACGTTGAGGTACAGTTTTGGTGCGATAAACGCTTCGGCCAGCAGGCGCGAAACATCATGAAGCATGTGCTGGTGGAAGTGACGGTCAAAACAGTGGTAGCCGGTAAATTACGGCGCTATCACGGGGTGTCGCTGTGGCGGCAAGCACTCGATTTACCAACGGTAATAAAAAATACCACTGATGTGTTTAAAATTCTGGTCGGTTTTATCCAAAGTTTTACCAGAATGCTATTTTGGCGGCCAGATGTCGTGTTTATGAAGGGGGGGTTTGTTTGCTTGCCCGTCGGTTTTGCGGCGCACATATTACGCATTCCGCTAATTATTCACGATTCAGATACGCTTCCGGGGCTCACAAATAGGGTGCTTGCCCGCTATGCCTCACGTATTTTAACGGGTGCGCCGTTAGAAAATTACTCATATTCTTCAGAACGCGCCGAATATGTAGGCATTCCGGTTGATGCCGAATTTTACCCCCGAAACGATGACGATAAACGGCGTATTAAAAAGGAGCTACATCTCGACCCAGACCTACCGCTATTAGTAGTAACCGGCGGGGGGTTGGGTGCGCTCCGCATAAACCAAGCGTTATTAGCGATTGCACCGATGTTGAAGGGCATAGCCAGCGTGGTACATATTGCCGGCGCGCGAGACGTCGAAATGGTAAAACAGCGAGCGCCCAAAGACAGCGCTTACAAAGTGTTTGGCTTTGTATCTGAAGGCATGCCGCAATTATTCGGAGCAGCTGATGTAGTGATTACCCGAGCAGGGGCGAACACCCTACAGGAGCTCGCGGCCAGCGCGGCACCGACCATCATTATTCCTAATGGGTTTTTAACCGGCGGACATCAGCTAAAAAATGCCGCCGTGTTTGAGCGCGCAGGGGCCGCCATAGTGCTTGATGAACCAGCCATGGCTGATTACCCGGAAATTTTATTCGATGCGATCAGTGCGCTGCTTGAAAGCCCAGACAAGCGACAACAACTAGCGGCCGCTATACATTCATTTGCACGACCAGATGCTGCAAAAAAAAGCGCAAGTGTTATTATTAAGACAGCTAAAAAACATAGGCGCTAAACTAAAAGGAGCTAAGGAGTCACTTTGGGGCTTTTTCGTAGCAAACAAAACACTGATACTCCGCGGCGCAGACGGTCTTCGGAGCCAGTCAGACAGCCAAAACTCATGCAAGGACAAGATGAGTATACTTTTCGACGTAGCCGCACCATTACCGGCAGTGTTTCATCGGAAGTAAAAGTTGCCAGCGAACAAAAAGCTCAACTAAAATCGCCGCGACTACAAGAGCATGAGCTGCGCGCTCGTCGCCGTAAATTGTTATCGGGGCTGGCGATTATTTTATGCCTGGCCGCTAGTATTTATTGGCTACTCACACAATTTACGGCTCGGGTGGTTATTCATGGCTATACTCCCAAGCCAATCAAAGCAATTAATTCCCCAGAGTATGCTGAAGCTATTCAGCAGTATCTTCGCGAACGGCCCTTTGAGCGCTTAGCCTTTGCCCTAAACCAAGAGCAACTGTCCGGGTATGTGCAAAAAAAACATCCAGAAGTTGCGACCATTCAGCTTGATAACGACGCAGCGATTGGGAGCAGCGGCTTTACGATTGGTTTACGCGTGCCGGTGGTCAGTTGGCGGGTGGCGCCAAAGCAGTATTATGTTGATGGCAACGGCGTATCTTTTGAGAGGAATATGTTCAACGAGCCTAGCGTGAAAATTAAGGATGACACCGGCTTAACGCTTGGGGCGAGTGGTGCCGCCATTGCCTCTCAGCGCTTCTTGGGCTTTGTTGGGCGGGTTGTGATACTGGTAAATGATTCTGGTATCGGCACGGTGTCTGAGGTAGTAATGCCAGCGGGTACCACCAGGACTGTTTCGATTGGTTTGAAGGGGAAGGGGTATACCCTCAAGTTGCACATCGATCGCGACCCGGCAGCCCAAGTAGAGGACGCACGATTGGCTATCGCCTATATGAAGCCGCGAAATATAACACCAAAGTATATTGATGTGCGGGTAGCAGGGAAGGCTTTCTACCGCTAGCCTTCTACTCTACTCTATGTTCTATTTTTGTTCTAATGAATAAACTAGCGCTGTTTTGTCTAAAAAACATAGCAAAGATATTATTTTCACAAAAAGCAAATTTTAGAATAGGAGAGTGGGAGAGCAGGGGATGTGGAAAACTAATAAAAAATATATTTTTAAGACAAGCCGTGAAAATGTCAAATAATCATGAAAAAACAACATCAGGCTTAAGGCATGGATAACAGCGAGTTGTGAGGAGCTGATCCATAAGGCCCATCCAGCCGATCAAAACTTGCTTATAACGGGGACAAAAAAGATAAAACAAATGATACGAAAACGACAGGAAGTGCTTTTGGGGAACCTCCCCCACTTAAGGAGTGGTGCCACAACCCATCTTTAGGTTACTTCGTTAATGTCGTAAAAGATATATTGTACGACATTAAGTCTATATCACTATCTACTACTTTCTAGTTGCATTGATCCGAACATTTCGCTGATTGGTACGGCCTTCTTTTTTCGCTAGTTGCTCTTCTCCATTGTGCTCTCCTTGTGTATTCCGGGATTGATATGTACGTATCCATAATCAAGTTTTTTGGTCATTTCGTTTCCATAGTTTAATTACTTTGATATTTAGCGCCCGCCATTCAGGTTTATTAATAACAGATGTTCTAATTTTGTTCGATTATTTTACAAACGGCTGACACATAAAAAGAATGGCTCCTATCACAGCAACCATTCTTTAAATGCCGGTACCGGGGGTTCTAGCGTAATCTAATTTCGGTTTCGTTTGAGCTTGTACGCGGTGGTATAGTAACACTGCGTGGTGTGCTGCCGCCGTTTGACGAATCACCGCCGCCATTACCGTTGCCGCGCGAGCGATTACGTGAACGACGTCGTTTTTTAGCTGGGCCATTATTTGCGTTGGTATCGGCCTGCTGCTGAGGCTGCATGGCCGGTCCTGAAGCATCGACAGGTGCTGGTGGGACGTCTTGAGTAGGCTGGAGGGTGTTATTATCGGCCGCGGTGGCAGGTTGAAGCTGAGCTTGCGGTTGCTGCTGGGCTGAAGGCTGTGGGTTTTGCAGCTTTTGCGGCTGCGGTCTATCTGGCCGCGGACCGTTAGGTTTTGGCCGTTGCCCGTTTTGCTGATAATTTCCACCCTGTCCTGGCCTCTGGCCTTGCCCGTTGCCACTTCCCTGCCCTTGCGGCTTTTGTTCGCCGGGTTCATTCGGGCTTGCCGCTACCAGTGATTGAATTTCTTCCTCTACCACTGCTCGAGGTCGGCCGTAAAGCTTTCTGGTGTTTTCCACGATGTAAGCAGAGTTATCTGTTTGAATCGGTGGCAGCTTAAGGGTAGTGGCGCTAAAGGCTGGTGCTTTTTCGCCGTTAATCACCATGTTTATCACGAAGTGGCGGTTGTGCATCTGCAAGAGGTCAATCGGTAAGAAGTTAGGCTCAAACTGCTTGGCAAGCAGTGGCGCGTCGTCTGGACTGACACGGAAGGAAATCATGGTACCGACGTTACCAAACACCGCATCGCGCACAGTTGGCGCCATCTGTGAGACGTATTGGTTGGCTACGGTAAGATTGAGGCCATACTTACGCGCCTCGGACAAAATGGTAGCGAACGAATCGGTAGCAAAGTTTTGGAACTCGTCGACGTAGAGATAAAATGGCCGGCGGTCTTCAATTCGCGGAATGTCACTGCGGCTCATGGCAGCTAATTGGACTTTGGTGACCAAAAACGAACCAAGAATCGAAGCGTTGTCTTCACCAATCAAGCCTTTCGACAGGTTGACGATGAGAATTTTTCCTTCATCCATCATCTGGCGGATGTTAAAGGTGCTTTTTGGCTGGCCAATAATGTTACGAATAATCGGGTTAGCTGTGAACGCCCCCACCTTGTTTAATACCGGTGAAATAGCTTCTGAAGCGAACTTATCCGTCCAGCTGGCAAATTCATTGTTCCAGAAGTTAAGCACCACTGAGTCTTTTGAGCTGGCCAACACCTTCTTGCGAAACTTTTTGTCGGTTAGCATACGGGTAATATCAAGCATGGTGGTATTTGGGTGATCCAGCAGTGCCAGAATGGTATAGCGCAAAATATATTCTAGTCGTGGGCCCCAACTATCGCCGAACATGCGCTTTAACACGCCAATAATTTCCGAGCTGGTGTTGCTCTTCATGTTTTGGTCGTGGACTTCCATAGGGTTAAAGCCAAGCGGATAAGCCGTATCGGCGGGATTAAAGTAGACCACATCCTTGATGCGACTCGCAGGAATGAACCGCATATTATCGGTAGCAAAGTCACCGTGCGGGTCGATTATCGCGTAGCCATGGTTATGAAAGATATCACTCAGCGCAAACAGCTCGAGCAACCCTGACTTCCCTGCCCCGGTTTGTCCAATAATATAGATGTGACGGCTGCGGTCGTAGCGATTCAGGCCAAATTGGTAATTAATACCGCGGAAGTTAGTCATGCCGAAGGCACTGATGTTGCGGTCGATATCGTCATTACCGGTAATAATAGGCAGTTTAGCTGGCGGTTCAGCCGTTTTTGAGCTGGCCCAAACAATATTCGGCGTTTCTACGTTGGTATGTGGTAAGTGGAAGACGCTCGACAGCTCCTCAATATTTAGAATATATCCCCTATCAATAAAAAAGCGGGCGGTGTACTGCGCAATATCTTCGCGCTTAAAGCTGGCCTTGGCGCTTCTGAAGCCGTTTAAGTTGGTGCTGTTGAACTGTTTGAAGGTGCCAACCAGGGCCTGCATGCGCAGTTTTGCCACGTGTTGATCATCGCCCAGATACGCTAAGCGAATCTTTACCTGGTAGCCAAGCTTGGTCGATTTTTTCTCGGCTTCGCTAATTCGGGTGCGGTCGCGCTCGGATAGTTCTTTGGCTGGTGTCTTAGCTTCGGGTGCTTTCCAGAGGGCTTCAAAAAAACGAACCAAAAAACCGCCAAAACCGGTAAGAAAGTCCCCACTGCCGCTGCTCCCGCTATTCTTGACATGGCTGACATAGCGGGAAGATCGGCGGTGCCAATCGTCGGCAACCGGACGAGCCAGCACCTGGATCCACATTTCTTCGTCGTTGCTTTCGAGCTTTGATAAAGTTGCCGTGATACCGGCGAGCGGGTCGACTTCGAAACTTTGGAAGGTTTTAATGGGTAATACTTCGTTGCTAGTGAGGACTAATTCTGAGGTATATACCACGGGGTGCTGCAGTTCGCGTTTGGTGTAGTCTTCGTCGGCCACGCGAATCTGGACGGTGGGATACTGGGCATAAATCTGCCCTTCAACGAAATTTTGTAAATGTTTTGGCACCCAGACATAAAAACGAATTAGCTTCCCAATCGCGGCGACTTCAAAGCTAATGTGCTCCTGCATGCCGCCATTCAGTCGGAGCTCTTTTTTGTCGCGCAGAATGCCGTGTAAACTAGCGAACATTTGTTCGGCTGCCAGTTCTTTTTTATCGTTAGCGCGGGGAATTTCTAGCGCTAGTAACACGTGGTCAATGGCTTCAAGCTGTTCGGCGCGCTTATAATTACGCCAGGTGATGTAACCGAGGAGTATGACAATAGGCACCCAGACGTACCACTGAGTGAGAAAACCAATTAACCAAGACAAAATAGTGCCCAACATTGCTATCTCCTATTGTCGCGCAAACAGAGCGTGAGTGCAAATAAACCGCGTGGGTTTATTCCTCGGCCAGTACGTACGTTGCTTTGGCAACGCGTTTAAATTGTGGTTTACTTTGTAAGTTTAGTAAAATAGTCGTTTCTTTTACTTGTCGGTGCTTGAGCACGCGCTTAACAATCTCGTCGCGGTGTAACGGTGCCTTTTCTTTTTTCAAGATATCAGCGATGATATCGGCGACCGTTCCGCGACTAAAGCCCCATTCATCGAGAGCGTAGATACCGCGACCAATCAATACAAAGCGATCATCTTTGATCAGTTCGTTATGAATTGCTTGGGTGGTGACGTCTTTGCGCTTGAAATCTGACTTCTTAATTGAGTCGGCGATTTCAGAAAAGTGCATAGGCTTTGTATTCTCGGCGAGGATGACATAAATTTTGTCGCGGATGTTTTTAGGGTTGACGGTCGGCCATTTTACAAGACCCCAGCTATCTTTTAGGCTCGCAAGATGCTTGCTGACGCTAGCGAGCGCTCGAACATGATCAGGGTGCTCATGGGTAAGTTTGTCGTGCAGATGCTCGATGGCAATTGGTTCGCTGTGTTTTTTGATGGTGTGCACGATTTCATCAACATGAGAGCGAACTTGTTTGTCGTCGTGGTGTTCTTTAATTGCAACACTATGATGGTAATTGTCGTTTTCGTCAACAACTGCTAAATGTGGTGAGAGTTCGGCAATAAATGCAATATGCGCTCGATCTCGCTCGGTGTGATTTGGATTAACCTTGGCGGTTAGGTCGTGGACGCGGGCAACCCGACCCATTTCGTGGAGGTGGCGAATAAGCTGCTTTTCGATGCCGGCAATTTTGAGGCTGCCCTCTTCGGCGGCCATTTTTAAGCGAATAAGAATAGCTTTTTCAAGCTGTCGTACGCGTTCGCGGGTAATACCCAATAACTCCCCTATTTGCTCTAGGGTTTCTTTGCGGTCGTGCAGGCCAAAGCGGCGGGCAATAATTTCGCGTTCACGTTCGCGCTCGATGCTTTCGAGAACGGCCAGCGCGGTGCCTCGTATATCAAGAGCGGTGTCGGCAGTGTCTTGCATGGTTATTCTGTTCCTCTCAGTTTATTTATCATAGTGTATGTATAGATTTATATCCACTATAAAACATAATTTTTATAATGTCAAACTATTTTTATAGTTACTTAATTATAGCATGAAATAGACGCTTATGGTAAAGTCTGTTTTCGGACTTTTTATTGTTCCCCTTTGTGGTATGAAGTAAGAGTCTAAAAGCATCTGAAAGCAAAGCACCCTCAGTATCAAGGGTGCTTGCTTGATTATGAGGATGCGGGTTCGGGCCCGTATGGAATGGTCTATAAAGACTCTCTCTGGTACCCCTTGGTACAAGTTTTAGTCGGTTTTGATGTGTGACTCAAGCTTCATGAAGACATTCTGCTTAATGCGCTCTAGCGAACAACCATTGTAGTAGACAGTAATGGTAGCTTTACTAAATTCGAGGTGCTCGACAAAATTTGTAGAACGAAGTAGTTCCGCTGCGTCTACCGTTGAAATATCTAGCTGAGTACACTGCACGGTGATTGCCTGACGATCTGGTAGTTTGTGCATGTCGAGCTTTCGCTTCTGACTGGCCTCGCTCATCGTAACCTACCGTTCTTTTCGAGTACCGATCTACAAAACTATACTATATAGATTGGTAGTGGTAAATGGTCGATAATAAGTGGGCTACTTTTTGAAGCCGCGTCGGCGGAAGCCTTTTTTGGCAGGGGCTTTTTCAAGGAGATCTTTGGCTTGTTCCAGGGTAATAGATTTTGGATCAGTACCTTTGGGTATCTTGGCATTCTTCTTGCCGTCGGTGATGTAGGGGCCATAGCGGCCATTGAGCACCTGGATGCCGCCTTCAAACTCGTTTATAAAGCGCTCAGCCTTCTTTTTGGCATCTTCGACAATTAATTCACGGGCGGTAGTCAGCTCAATGGTAAACGGGTCATGGCCGCGAATCGACAGATTGGTGCTGCCAACTTTTAGATATGGGCCAAAACGACCGGTGTTAGCTAGGATTTCTTGCCCGTCGTCGGTCTTCCCTACTACACGGGGTAGGCTGAAGAGTTGCAGAGCTTGTTCAAGGGTGATGGTTTCAACCGAAAGGCCATCAGGAATGCCGGCAAATTTTGGTTTTTCTTCATCTTCAACACTGCCGATTTGTACCATCGGGCCAAAACGGCCATAGCGGGCGCTGACCGGCTTGCCAGATTTAGGATCGGTGCCGATGGTGCGGCTTTGGGTGGCTTCGGCGCGGGAAATGTCGGCTGATTCATCGACGGTTTTATGGAAAGGCTCGTAAAATTCTTTGAGCATTTTGCGCCAGTCTTTTTTGCCTTCGGCAATGTTGTCGAACTCGGCTTCGACGTCTTTAGTGAAGTCGTAATCGACGATGCTGGGGAAGTATTTTACCAGGAAGTCGGTCACCACATTACCGGTATCGGTGGGGAGTAATTTGCCGCGATCGGCACCAACCCGAGTGGGCTCGGTGGTTTCTGAAAGTTGGCCGTTTTCAATGATCAGTTTCGATAGCTGGGCTTCTTCGCCTTCGATATCGCCCTTTATAACATAGCCGCGGTCTTGGATGGTGCTAATGGTCGGAGCGTAGGTACTTGGTCGGCCGATGCCTATTTCTTCGAGTTTTCGCACCAGGCTAGCCTCGGTGTATCGGGCTGGCGCACGCGATAGCGTTTCTAGGGCCTGGGCTTGCTGCAGGTTAAGCGGATCACCAACTTTTACCGGCGGCAGGAGCGGCGCATCTTTTTTGCCAGTGTCTTCGTAAACCTTCAAGAAGCCATCAAATAGCACTACTTCACCCTTGGCCTCCAGCTGTTCGGTGGCGGCGCTAGCGGCAATGGTGATGGTGGTTTTTTCCAGTTCGGCGGGTGTCATCTGGCTGGCTACGGTGCGTTTCCAGATGAGTTGATATAGTTTTTGCTGCTGGGAATCGTCGCCAGCGTTTGTAGTAGCCGTACGTGTGGGGCGAATCGCTTCGTGGGCTTCCTGGGCGCCAGCAGACTTAGTGGCAAAATTGCGCGAATGGTGGTAGTTATCGCCAAAGTTACTTTTAATGTAGCTGGCCATGTCGCTAAGCGCGAGCTTGCTAAGATTGACTGAGTCGGTACGCATGTACGTAATGTGCCCGGCTTCGTAGAGGCGCTGTGCCAGCATCATGGTTTGCTTTGGACTGTAACCGAGCTTGCGGCTGGCTTCTTGCTGCAAGGTACTGGTGGTAAATGGTGCCGAAGGGCTGCGAGAACCAGGTGTTTGTTTGACATTTGCAACTGAAAAGTCGCTCTTTAAAAATGCTTCGAGAACTTTGCGGGCTGCATCTTTGGTAGAAAATCGTGTCGGAGCTTCAGCGGTGAGCTCGGTGCCATCAGAAAGGTTGAAAACAGCGGTCAGTTTAAACGTGGCCACTGCTTGGTGAGCGGTGATCTCTCGTTCACGCTCGACAATTAATCGCACAGCTACGCTCTGAACGCGGCCAGCGCTCAAGCCCGGGCGAACCTTTTTCCAGAGCACTGGGCTCAGTTCGTAGCCGACAATCCGGTCAAGAATGCGGCGCGCTTGCTGAGCGTTGACCAGTTCAATATCGATGGTGCGGGGCTTTTCGATCGCGGCTGTGATAGCTGGTTTGGTAATCTCGTGAAACACAATGCGTTTGGTCGTTTTTGGATCAAGACCAAGCACTTCGCTTAAATGCCAGGCAATCGCCTCTCCTTCGCGGTCTTCATCGGATGCCAGCCAGACTTGGGTTGCTTGTTTGGCGAGCTTTTTTAGTTCTGAAACGGTTTTCTTTTTGTCGGGGCTAACTTCGTAGGCGGGCGTAAAGTTATTGGCGATATCAACGCTCATGCCTTTTTTAGGCAAATCGCGAATATGGCCAAAACTGCTTTTGACCTGAAAGTCCTTCCCAAGGAATTTTTCGATGGTTTTTGCCTTTGCGGGGCTTTCTACAATTACTAGATGTTTGTTACTCATGCTTTGTCCAGTATAGTCTACACATCGTTGCATGGTAATACAAGTAGATTTTATGAACTTGGTGGTGATGCTCCTGCAAGTTGCGACTATTACTTAACCATAACCCAGCTAGTTGCATTTTTCAAATTATCTGATATCATCTATTATGCATGTTTTGGCTGTTCTAGGATAGGAATCGAAGAATGGTATCCAACGAAGACCTTATGGGCGAGGGCATCGACCCCACCGATGAGGTTGATGCTGCCGATGACAAAGGCCTGCGCATTGCATACGACGCTAAAAGTCTGAAGAGCGCTGCGCAGAACCCCAAGGCCAAGCCGAGGATCCTCGGTTACGGCCTGGTGGACGAAATGGGCTTCCTCTACTTCCCTAGTGGCAACAAGCTGATGCGGCTCTTTCCGGACGAGCAGGCGGCTCAGGAAGAGCTAGGGCCAAAGATCACACTCAAGGTCACCGACGTGGATCTCTCCCCAAAGGAAGAGGTTGCGATTCGGCGTGGGCTGAACACGGTTCTCTATATGGCGCTGCATGGCGTTGACAAGGGCGCCGCTGAAAAGGCTGTGCGGCAGATGCAGCTGACCGAGTCGGTGAAGGCAATCCGTGACGGCCACGCGAGTTTTGACGACGCGCTCTTGGCGCAGGCCTGGCCGCATGTCAGGCCGCTTCTCCAGCGCGCATTCAGGGCTCTCGATGCTTGGTCCGTCAAGATGGACCAGGCGCGTGCTGTTCGGTTGTCCGATAGGCTCGAGGCCGAGTCTGCGCGTCAGGACAAGGCCGCACCGGCGCGGAAGAGGCGCGGACCCTTCGGTCAGCACTAGCTGTGTGTAGCGGCCTGCCGATCAGCTGCGATTGCTGATCGGCAGGCCGCCTTTTTTATGGTCACATTTAAAATGCCAATGATCCTCTTCTAGCTGTTGCTTGTGGTGTTCACGGTTCTCTGCGAAGTCTCAACGTTCAGTTCTTCCACGTCGCGATGGACTGACGCTATATCTCCGGCGCTGCTGTGGGCGGCACCGGAGATATAGTTTAGTTTACGCAAGTGTCCACTGATGCGCGCCGAGCGCCCGAATAGCCCCTTTAATCTCAAGCATAGTAAGGGTTTGGTTAAAGACACGGACATCCAGCTGGCTTTGCCGGTGCAGCTCATCGCCGTCGCGGATGCCGTGCTGCAAAAGTGCAATGATGGTCTTTTCTTCTCGAGAATCACCTAATGAAAGCTGTTGTGGTTGGGCGCTGGCGCTCGCCAGCCGTGGTGCGATGACCTCAAGAATATCTTGTACCGAAGTAGCCGGCTGCGCGCCTTGTTTGATGAGTTCATTGCAGCCAGCGCTGAGCGGGCTGGTGATGGCACCGGGCACGGCAAACACCTCTCTGCCCTGTTCGAGGGCATGCGAGACGGTATTTAATGTGCCGCTGCGGCTAGCAGCTTCTATAACAATAACCGCATCGGATAGGCCACTAATAAGCCGATTGCGGGCTAAAAACTGGTATGGCAGCGCGCTTTTACCTGGTTCATATTCGCTAATAATTGCTCCGCCGTTTTCAACTATTCTTTTACCGAGTTGGTAGTGCGACGAGGGGTAAATGGTGTGGAGGCCATTTGCCAGCACAGCCACGGTGGTGCCACCGGCATCGAGGGCGGCTTTATGGGCAATGCCATCGATACCGAGCGCCAAACCACTGACAATAATCACGCCCTGTTTTGCGAGCTCGTAGCTAAATGAATAAGCTACTTCCTTGCCATAAGCAGTTGGCTTTCGGGTGCCAACAACCGCCACTACTGGTGCCATATGTGTCGGCAATACACCTGTAACATACAATGATGTTGGTGATTTTACAATATTATCTAACCTCTGTAAAAATGGGTGTTCTTGGGTAATTATTCTATTGATTTTCATATGTTTTATGACAAAAAGTATTGACATTAATTATTAAGCGTGCTAATATAGCTCATGATTGGTTGCCACCCCGGTAGCCAAACGCACCTTATACCCCTATTTAACAATTTTTTGTTGGATTGCATGCAACGCGCTCTGGGCAAGTTTCTTCCCCTCCACTTCCCGGGCATTATACAACACGTTGCATGTAAACCAATCCCTTTAACCAGCGGACCTCTTGATTTGTGAGGTGGGTCACGCCAAGCCCTCCATGGGTGGGTTAAAGGGCCAAAAAGCGCCAGGTGATGCCCACCCTTACCTGGCGCTTTTTGGTGTTAAAAAATAAATTTAATCTAATTGTCGCCGAGCTTCCAAGTGGTAGCCGGCAAGGTTTTTAGCTTAATGAAGTCTTCTACTGCATCTGTAGCGTAATCGCTAATGGTATGTAGTTTTTCAAGCTCGGCAGATGAAAATTTGCCCAGCACAAAGTCGCGGTCATCGGTGTGGTTGCGCTGTTCTTGCCAGACGCCCACGCGAATGCGGGTGTAATCCAGCCCGAGGTGTTGATTGAGGCTTTTGATACCGTTATTGCCGGCATCGCTGCCGCCTTTCCGGGTGCGCACCGTGCCGAGTGGCAACACCAGTTCGTCGTGGATAGCCAAGATGTGCGATGTCTCGATTTTATAAAAGTCCATCACCGCGCGGGCAGCTTCACCGCTGTTATTATAGAAGGTTGTTGGTTTAATAAGCAGGCTTTTTCCGCCCGTGTGGGTATATTCGGCGATAAGTGCTTTAAACTTTGGTTTCTCTTGCCACTGTAAGCGGTGTTTTTCGGCAAGAGCATCTAACATAAAAAACCCAACGTTGTGCCGGGTGCGGGTATAATCTGTGCCGGGATTACCGAGTCCTATAATGAGCGTCATAATTCGTTTTGCTGTTTGGTCATTCTACTATAGCACAGAGACGGACACTTCCCCTTAGGGAGCGCCCTTCAGATGCTTGTTGAACACCCTTACTGATATTGATTTATCCTAATTTTAATATATAATATAGTCTGATCGAGATTGAGAACTTCCGTGAATCCCGAGGTGCTACATGTTGGTGCAAGCGACTTTGGCTGCCACATTCTTGATGCAGCTTTTCTGTGTTATAGAAGGAGCGGCCAAGCTGAACGAGTATGCCTCGCTAAACAAGTACGAACGAGAGCCAAAGCCGGTTTACTGGCTGGGCGTGACGGCAAGTGTAGTCGGCATGCTGGCAATTGGCTGGTATTTGCTGAGTTTTAACTTGGCGAGTGCTATGATTGCGATTGCTGTTTTACAGCATACTGCGAATGTGGCTGATTGCAGTCATCGGCCTGGTCTTCCTGGTTCCGCTACTCATGGGCGTTTTTAGCCTGCAGTCGAGCATGGGTACCTTTGAGGGTGTGATTGCTCTGCTGGTCGGTCTCTTCGGCGGGTTGCTGTTCAGCCTCTGCTTGAGAAAGAGAGTTGCACAGGACGCATCGTAACGACCCGGTACGCTCACCGACTACTAACGCAGGGAGACAAAGTGAATACCCCACTGGTTATAACAATGAGCTCAGCGCACTACCGCAACCTGTGCGATTACGCGCAAAAGACGCACGGCGTGTCTATGGAAGAAATGAAACAGCGCAATCCTGCCGAGCTGTTTAAGACCATTGCCATCTTTTGGGTGGAATCCACGAAGCTCGCAGGGGGTCCGGTTAAGCATCGCCAGCAAGGTGTGGTGGTGTCTCGCTCTGACCTGGATGGTGACGCGCCGCTCAACGCCTTTCTCCGAACGTTGAAGGTTGATATGGATGTTCAGCAAGTGACGCTTGTGCTTGAAGTGCAAGCCTCGCTAAAGGAATTGATCTTGTCGCTGGGAACAGCGCCGACCGCGCGGGAAGTGTTTCGCCTCGTGGTGGAGCCGCCTAGCCTAGCCGGCTAAACTTCTGCTTCGCCTGAACTGCTGCGATTGTATCACAGCAGTTCAGGCGAATTTTATTTTTGTTCGGCTAGTTTCTCGCGCTCGCGATTAGCTTTTATTTGTTTCTCATCCCGAAAACTAAAGTTGATTGGTGTGCCGCTGAAGTCAAATTCTTCACGCATGGCGCGCTCCAGGTAGCGTTTGTAGCTCCAGTGTAGAAATTTAAGATTGCTGCCAAAAATCACAAACCACGGCGGCGAAGTATCGGTTTGGACCATGTAGCGCAGTCGTGGATGGGTATTTTTCAGGCCGGCTGGCGGATGCTTTGCGAGGCAGGCTTGGAGGACTTTATTAAGTTCATGGGTTTTTAACTGGGTGTGGCGGCGTGCTTCAATTTGTAGCGCCAGATCAAACAGCTTAGTAACGTTTTGGCCGGTGACTGAGCTAGTGAAAATCAGCGGCGCCCACGGCACAAAAGCAAAATTGTATGAAATTTGTGGCGCCAAGGCATCGCGGGTGTACGCGTCTTTGCCTTCAACGCTATCCCATTTGCTGACCACCAAAACCAAGCCCTTGCCGGCTTCTTTAATCATGCCAGCGAGCTTTTGGTCAAGCTGGGTACTGAGCTCGTTGACGTCCATTAACAATAGGCAGACATCGGCCTCTTCAATCGCCTGCAAGGTACGTAATACACTGAATTTTTCGATGCCGACCTCTACCTTGCCATTACGGCGTACGCCAGCGGTGTCCAAGATTTCCAGGTCGCGGCCCTCGTAGCGAACCGACACGCGGTTTACGTCACGGGTGGTGCCAGCAATGTTGGCCACAATCGCCTGCTGTTTTCCGGCTAGGGTATTAAACAGATGGCTTTTGCCGACGTTTGGTCGGCCAATGAGGGCGATACGCAGGATGTCATCGGCAGCTGTGTCTGGCCGCGGTGGAATGATTGCCGTAATTTCATCGAGGACAGTGCGGATACCGTCGTTATGTTCGGCACTGGTTGGAAGAATAGTTTTGATACCGAGCCGGCGAAACTCGTCGATGGGCAGGCTTCCTCTTAAGTCGGTTTTATTGGTAATTAAGATAACCGGCTTGCGGCTTTTAAGCGCCTTTTTGGCCACAATGCGGTCGTCGTCGCCAAGGTACTGGGTGCTATCGACCACTACCAGGATAACGTCGGCAGCGTCGGCAGCTTCGGCGATTTGCTCTTGGATCGAAGCTTCAAATTCATCGCTTGGATCTTTAAGGCCAGCAGTATCGACCAGCCAAAAAGTGTGGTCGCCATGGGTCACTTTTCCTAGCACATTATCGCGGGTAGTACCGGCCTCACGGGCCACAATCGCCTGCTGTGAACGCACCAAACGGTTAAACAGCGAACTTTTGCCGACATTCGCTTGGCCAATAATAGCAACGGTGGGAAGTGGTTTTTTCATAATTTCTTCCCCTACTCTAACAGATTATTGCGATAAAGTGAAAATGAGTAGCCGCGGGATGCCCTCCCGCGGCTATTTCTAACTGAAGGCCGGCCAACGATAGGTTTTATTGTTGACCCTTACCTCGGACCCCGCACCTAGGCGGATGTCATCAATCGGTACATTTGTTACTTCCCCGCGATGCTTCACGTACCCACTGAAGCCGAGTGTGGCACGCAAGCTCCGCGACTTGCCAGACTTAATAGTAACCTCACTGGAGGTACCGAGCCGAGCGGTGATATCTCCTGCCACAGAAGCGAAGGTGAAAACACCAGAAAAGTCGGTCGTCAAGTTCAAATCGCCGGTAATGGCTCCAGTTACTACTTTGGGGCTGGTGGCTCCAGCAAAGGTGACGCTACCACCAACCTTGCCAAGTGTAAGTGTTCCTGATGACTTACCGAATGCAACATTATGAGCCACTTGCCGTACTTCAAGCGACTCGCTACCCAGTGCTCCGCTGATACTCGCCACGGATACGATGTAGGTATCGCGCAAGAATGCAGGCTTCATGGTAACGGCGCCCAGTGTCCCACTCATACCGATGGCGCCGAGCATGCCGCCGAGTGTAATCGGAGTGCCGGTCGGCACTTCGATCACCAAGCGTAGCGCGCGGTGGAGATCGATAGTTTGCCCATTGATCATGAGCTTATCGCCGCTACTGACCTTGACGAATACCGCCGCTGCACTCTTGAGACTACCAAGAAGCTTTGAAATCATTTTCGATCCAGCTCCATTACCGGACTTTTCCGGCAACGCTGCCGAGAGTTCGAGTTTCTTCTGATTTTCATTTGGGGGAAATGCGTCAAACTGGGCGGTTTCTCCATACCCCATAACGCGAATGCCGCGTCGATTCCGCGCCACGACCGTAACGTTAGCCAGCATCAAATTGAACTTTAGCTCGGTGCTGCTTGGATAGAGGCGATCAAAGACTGGAGTCTCGGGAAGTGCATTATCCCTTGCGAGAAGGATAGCTTTCATTAGACCAGGCACAATCTCGTCCTTTCGTAGCGGGGTCGCACTATAATATAGCATGTTTTTAGAGTCTTTCGATAGTTGCCTACACCAAGACTGTGTTACTATACCATTCATGCAGCCAGTCGTATTTTTTGCGCCAGGATTTCAACGCGGCTTTGAGAAGGGAGGCTACAACCGAGTCCGAAAAGCAATTAAGCGAAAGGGCTATGAGTTTGTTGAGGTGCCGATTGAGTGGCGCACCTACCCTGAAGATTGGAAGCGGCAATTCCTCGAGGCATACCGCGCCCGAGTGAAGAGCGGACAAAAGGTAATCTTCGCGGGTTTTTCGCTGGGAGCAGTAACGGCCTTCTTGGCAGCTGCCGACCAGCAGCCAGACGAGCTGTGGCTGTTTTCATTTTCGGCCCGGTTTGCTGAAGATATCCCACATGTTCCCGCTGAGCAGTTGGAATATCTTGAAACCAAGACGCCAGGTTTGGTTGCGAAGCTACGAGAGCTGGTGTTTGCGCAACTTGCCCCGCGCATTCAGTGCTACACCCTGCTCATGATGGGGGCTGTTGAAATTAAGGGGAGCCCGCTGCTCCACGAGCGAATGCTAGCAGCACAGCGCAGTTTGGCAAACACTAGCTCGCTGGTGGTTGTGGAAGGCGTTGGGCACAAAGCGAACGACCCAAAGTACGCCAACGCAATTGCGGCTTCTATCTTGCGGGCCAGTTAGTTGGGGCGCAAACGAACTCATTCTTCCGAGTTCGTTTGCGCCACTTTTATTTATAAAGATAAGGTAAAAATAAGCATTTTCAGGCCAAAGTATGCTACTTTATTAACTGGCGAGCACACGAGAGCCGTCTATTTAGGATGGTGAATCTATGAACGTGCCAATTATTGGTAGCGCGACCATTTTGAGCCTCCCGCTGGCATTTATCTTGATGGGTGCCAGCGGTTGCCACATCGCTGCTTACCATGTGGACGGTAAGCGATTGTCCCTCAGTAAAGTTGCCCGTAATTGTGGGCAAGGCAGCGTGCTCTTTATGGTGAGTCTTTCGCTACTTGCGGTGCAAGCAGGCGGCGCGTCTTCCGTGCAGGTTCGAATGCCTTTGATGCACCTGTTGCTGGTAGCTGCCTTGCTGTTTTTTGCCCTGCTTGAGCTGGTAAAGGCCTGGCGGCGCGCCGAGCGTACCCAAGTGGTTCGTGCTGGGATGACGGCTGCAATTTTGACTACCCTTTTGGGTGATGTTGGCTACACCTTTTTGACCTCGGAATGGAGGCTAGTGAGCCTGATTGGTTGGTGTGCAGTTGCCGTGGTTATCGCCGCTTGTTTTTGGATGATAGAGCAGGCAGCACAGATGAAAGCACCGGCAGCACCAATGACATCGCTGCAACTGCTCGGCACGGACGAATCCTACGCCGGAGCGGTTTATGTAGTGGCGCCCGGATCGGCTCACCCCACAGTCCTGCGCACGTAGTGCCTCCCCGCGGCTTGCCATGGCCGCGGGGCCTTTTTATGCATGCGTCTTGCGGGGCGAGGATAGAGTGGTGTATGATAATCATCAGTTCTCACGATAAGGAGAAGCGAATGGCTCGGCAAGAACGCGCTATCGAGAAGGCTTTGCTGGCTGTGGAGCTTGAGAAGCTCCACTCTCTTGAGGTCATTACGATTCAAGGGGTGCGGTATAGCGTGAAGCAGCGAGCTGTCAGCTGTCGGGCTGGTAAAAAGGTGGCCACTTGCGTTGTGGTTGCTGCAGTGCACGAAAGTCAGCAAGGGCTTTTGGTGAAGACCGGTAGAAACATCATTTTCGCTAGCTTTGTCGGTGGACCATTTGCTGAGAAGGACCACCGGCTGTTCTATGAAGCCCGGTTCTACGATGCCCAGGGGCAGCCCTTCTCCGATGACGCTGGTTCACTTGCCTTTCGGTATTATCGCAGGAATCGACAAAATAACTGGCTAGTTGTGCGGCACTCTAGCATTAAGGGCTTGTCGACAGGTGTGTACAGCTGCATAGCAGTTAGCGCCGAGGACCTGCAGCGAACCTAAGCAATCTGCCAAATGAACGCTAGGGTGGTCGAATCTGACCACCCTTCTATAATGGCTTTATTTCTTGCCACTTCCCTTCTGGCAGCTGCCCAAGTTGGTAGGGGCCGAACTCAGTACGGTGCAGCCGTACTACTACATAACCTAGGGCGCTGAACGTCCGCCGGATTTGCCGGTTACGACCTTCGTGCATTGTCACTTGCCAATCGCGGCGATGGGTGTCGCTCAGCCGACTGAGCTGTAATTTGCTGGGTCCATCTTCGAGCGTAACGCCAAAATCGTTGATCATTTGCTGATGCAGAGGTTCGAGGTCGCGGTTTAGCGACACTTCGTAGCTTTTGGTTTTGCGGAAACTCGGGTGCGTCATGCGGTGAGCAAAGTCGCCATCGTTAGTCAGTAGTAAGAGGCCAGAGCTATCTTTATCAAGCCGACCGACTGGTTTTAGATGATGAAACTTTTTTGCTAGTAAGCTATAAATAGTGGGAATGTCGCCTTGTTGTCGGCGCGAGCTGACGTAGCCAATTGGTTTGTGCAGTGCGAGATATCGCAGCGTGGTGGTATGCCCTAAAAGTTCCCCGTTGACGCGAATAGCATCGTGCGGCGTCACCGGGCGCCCGAGCTCGGCCGGGACATCATTGACGGTTACTTTCCCGCTGGCGATTAACTCGTCGGCCTCCCGGCGGCTAATGCCAAGCTGTAAGGCCAAATGTTTATTAAGTCGAATAGATGTCGAAGTCATGTATCACCAGTATACCCTACGCCACAAAAAGCTATTGCTGGAATGGATTACGAAAAGTATCCGGCATTTGCCGTGGGGGTGGCGTGATTGAGCCTTCACGGGGTGTTTGAGGGTAACTGACAGGGCGTTCTGGCAGTTTTTGTGGGGGTGTCGTCGGTGGTTGAGCAGGCGTGCTGGGCTCGTTAGGGGTGGTGCCGTTGTTTGTAGGCTCTGTTGGGGCGAATTCTGGAGTGCTGGCCTGCGCAGGCAGTGTTGCTGGCTGCTGGTTGTTAATGTCAGTAAAGTTAATTGGCGCCGGCGCAGTTTGCTGGGCAATGAGCGCATCAAGTTGAGCGTCTATGTCACCAGTATTTACTGCTTGTTGGCCATTGTTTGCGCTAGGTGTATCGTTGGTTGGTGCAGCTGGCTGAGGCGCTTCATTTGCAAGTTCTTTATCGAGCAACTCATTCATATCAACCCCGTGCGGACGCGAAAGATCACTCAGCGGTTGGATAACGCGTTCGCCAAGCGAAGCCGGCCGCGGCGAAGAAAATGGTGCTGTGGGCCGTGGTATAGAAGACGGCTGCGGTTGCGGTGCAGGAGCCGCAGAGTTTGTTTGTGGGTTTTGTGGGTATGGTTGGACGGGTTGCATAGGTGCGGTAGGCGGAGTAAACTGCCCGGGCATACTAGGTTGTACTGAAAACGGTTGCGGTACAGCTTGCGGTTGAGTAGAGGGCATGCCTGGCATTGCCTGGGGCGTTCCTGGTTGAGCTGCTGGTGCCGTAGCTGGGGCGTCACCCAATACCTCGTGTACCGCCCGAACGACATCTTCAATGCCCACTTGAGATTTTACTAAATAGCGGTCGGCTCCAAGCTGTTCACCGCGGTTACGCTGATCATCCGAACTTAAGGCGGTCATCATGATAACCTTAATAGTTCTGGTTTCGGTGGTCGAACGCAGGATGTCGAGCATGTCAAAGCCACTAATTTTTGGCATCATGACATCGCTAATAATCAGGTGTGGTCGTTCTTTGATGGCCATGGCGAGGGCTTCTTCCCCATCGCCCGCCGAAACGATATCATACCCTTCTGCAAGCAAGCGTACGCCGTATATCTCACGTAGGCTCTTGTCATCTTCGACAAGTAGAATCTTGGTCATATTACTTCTACTATACGTGCTTATGGTTAAAAAAGCTATAGTTAGGCTATTAAGTTCGGATTTAGTTGCTATGAGGGCGTTTTATGTCGGCAATTATTAAGATATTTTCTCGATCTTCAGTTTGCTGCGAGGAAATAATATTGAAACCCGCTTCATCGAATTGTCGAAAAACCTCAAATGCGCTCATGTGCTCGAAGGCCTTACGCCAGATCAGATTAAAAAGATTACTGATTTTTTTTGCAACTCTCGTTTAAGCGCCTCGGCGATGAACGCAATAAGAGGCTATTATTATCTTCGCGGTGGGATAAACAAATGAGACCTTCCGTCGTTATATGGCTGAGGCTGGGGTGACGAGGGCGACTGCTGAGGAGCCGGCTGAGGCGGTGCAATGTTCTGGCCGGTGGATGGAGGGACCGGCACGTTAGGTGAAGCTTGCGGCAGGATAGCTTGAGGTTGTTGAGGGGCCGGGCTTAGTGTAGTTGACTGGGTATTTGTGGGGGCTTGTGGATTCATAGGCGGCATGTTTGCGGCAGTGAGAGTGCTGGGCTCTAGAGGCACGGTGGTAGAGGTGGCGGCTTGGTAAGGCGTCGGCACAGCCACCGCACTGCTCGGCATCACCGGTGCTTCAACATTACCAACTCCGGCTTCAATCTTCGCCACCGCTTCCTCGTGCGAAACGCGCGGAATTTCTATATAAAACGTACTCCCCTTTTGGTACTCACTTTCAACCCAAATCCGGCCGTTCATGCCCTCTACAAGGCGCCGGGTGAGGTAAAGGCCGAGGCCGGTGCCGCCAATTTCGCGGGTGTCGCTATTATCCACTCGGTAGAATTTTTGGAACAAGTGCGGCACGTCTTCGGCGGGGATGCCAATGCCAGTGTCGTGGACGCTAATGGTGATGTGTTTAGTATCGCCGGTGACATCGACCGTAACATCGCCATGCAGAGTGTACTTAATAGCATTTTCTACCAAGTTCGAAACCGCTTCACGTAAGTGATCGTTGTCAACTTCGGCGTAATACACGGGGCTAATTTTTCGCGTCGAACCGGCATCGACACCAGGTTTAAACAGTAACACCAGCTGCTTCTCGGCGGCTTTTAAGGCGAATTCATCAACAATCTGCCCGGTAAAGGCAACCACGTCTACAATCGATGGGTTGCTGCGCAAGCGACCATCTTCGGCTCGCGAAACATCAAGCAGATCTTGGAATAGCCGGCCAAGGTGCTGGGCGGCTTCGTGAGCCTTCATGAGGTACAGCCGCGCGCGATCATCAATCGCAGCGGTTTGCGGATTGAGCGCCAGGCCTAAATAACCCTCGATTGATGCCACTGGTGTGCGCATTTCGTGGCTGGCGGTAGAAATAAACTCGGCCTGTTGTTTTTCTTCGGCTTTTTCTTTGGTAATATCGCGAAAGACCACAATGGCACCGCCGCCAGGCTGCCCAACCGGCGAAGCCAACAGCGATATGACGATCTTCTTGCCGGAACTAGTCTCGAGCTGCAGGTCGTTGGTGAGCATAGATTCGTTCGCTTCAAGCACGTGCTGAATCGGGTGCGCCTGGCCTTGGGGTGTGTTGCCCTGGCTGTTTTCAAGCTTTAAAACCGAATGGTAGTCAAGGCCAAGGGCATCGCGCTTTCCCCAGCCAATAATCTTTTGAGCCGCCGGGTTAATAAGCTGGATAATGCCTTTACCATCAATGGCTACTACCCCATCCTGGATGCCATTGATCACAATTTCAGATTTGTTGGCCACTTGGTTGAGCTCGCGGGCCAGTTCGTTGTAGGCTTTCTCTTTTTCGGTGTCACGGCTGCCTTTGTTGTGCCAAAGCAGCCAGCTAACAATAATCGGCAGCTCAAAGGCCAATAGAAAAACAATAATTTGGCTGCGTGAGGTAAGCGCTTCTTTAAATAGCAGCAAATCGAGTGCCAGGAAAATATTTGTTGCCAGCGCGACCGGCGCCAGGCCGTAAATGCCAAAAAGCCCAGCAAAAATCGCGACCAGCATCCCTAAAGCTATAAATGGCGAAGCTGTCACCCCAGTAGCTGCAAGGAGCGTGCCGGTAGTCAGCGCGAATAGTAAAAACAGTGCGAGTGCCACTTGGTAAAGCCACTTTTGCGGTGCCCAAAAGTAAGCCACCAGGCTCCCGAGTGCCGTGACGCCAGCGAGTACAGCCGAGTGCAAAGGGACGATCAGCTGCATTGAAACAAAAGTGTCGTCTACAATAAAGCGCGAGAAATAAAGCGCCAGCATAATACAAGCGCCAAACAGCACCACTTCGCAGATGCGTCGGTACCAAAATGGCGAAATGACAGTCGATGGTTTAATAGTGCCCTCCTAGGAAATTCTGAATGCTTATGGTTATTAGTATGGCGAATTTTGCCTCCGGCGACAAGTGCCAGCTTGACTGCGTGCTATAATAAAGCAATGACAGCCGCAATACTACTGACAATTGGTATCGTGCTCGGGGTATTTGTGGTTGTGCAACTTTTGTGGGTGAAACTAAATGGTCGGCGAGTGCCGCTGCCAAAAGTGTCTCGATTGCCGCGTAAAATTGGCGCCGGAGCACCGCTGCGTTATGCAGTACTTGGCGATAGCACCTCGGTTGCCCAGGGTGGCGACTATTCCCAGGGCTATGCTGTTGCCACGGCGGAATACCTGGCGTCGCGCTACGAGGTTGAGTGGTTGAACCTTGGCGAGTCTGGGGCGCGAGCTGGGTCGGTGCTCCATCGGCAACTGCCGGCAGCCCTCGCCTTCTCGCCGGATATTATCCTGATTGCAGTTGGCGCCAATGACGTGACGCACTTCACAAAAATGACCATCTTTACCGCCCAGCTTGAGCAAATTTTACATAGCTTACGCCAGGCAAACCCCGATGTGCGGGTAATACTCACCGGCGCCCCGGCTATGGGAACAATACCGCGGTTTCCATTGCCACTCCGCTCGATTATGGGTCGGCGAACTCTACAAATAAACGGCATCGTGAAAGAGCTTGCCAAAAAGCACAAGGCGGTTTTTGCGCCAATTGCCGAACAAACCGAAGAACTGTACCGCGCCCATCCAGAGCTATTTGCAGCCGATAAATTCCACCCCACCTCGGAAGGGTACTTGCCATGGATTCCTATTTTGCAGCGGGCGATTGATAAGGCGGAGGGTTAGGTTAATTAGCGCTCTTCCCTTTGCAGAGTCGCGAGCAATAGCATGTAGTCGTTATCTGGCGTCTTACTCACTTGTAGCGGGTTGAATCTGTTATTTGAAAAATGATTGACAACTTGTGTGGCACTTTCGTGTCGTGCTCGCCAAAGCAAAATTTTATCGTCCTTGTTAAGACTTACTAACCATTCGTATCCATCCATGGTAAATGTTATGTTGAGAGCATGCTTTAATCGAATTTGCAAATAGCGAGCTGACTCTTGCTCATTAAATCCAACCTCGACGTCGTAAAAAGAAGGGTCAATGCCAAGTTTGTCGACAATAAATTTATACTGCGGAGGCAACGGCTCTTCTGCAGTAAGTGGAAAGCTGAACCGATTCCTCATTGTGGGTGAATCAAGGGCGACAGTATAGGCTAGGAGGTCACTTCGTTGCATACTGTGCATGATTGTGCGAATACCATCTTCAGGCTCTCGAAAATTGCCTAAAGTACCACCGAGAACCAGCACTAGATTAGCCGTTTCTTTAGCTGGTGGCTCTGCGATTACCTCAGAGAATCTTTCAAAGCTAATATTCTTGCAATATCCCTCGAACTTCACGTCTTCACCGAACCACTTTTTTAAATTATGTTCAGCGACTTCGAGCATCGTTGGGCTAATATCAATTCCGATGTACCTCTTTAACTTCCCCGTCTTAAGGAAGTGCTCGGTTAGCGCTTTAGTTGGTAAAGCGTTTCCTACTCCAACATCGACAATATTGACGTATTTATATCTTTCAAGCAGAGACTCAATGTACTTTAGATTTAGATCGAGTAACTTTATTGTGCTATTAAGCATATTCGGTGACTTATCCTCATAAAGCCTTTGGGCATAACCATCCCAAAAGTAGGCACCTTCATCAATGTAGTTATATTCTCGCGATATTTCACGACCAGTTTCTATATTCGTAATAATGTCAAGAATTTGAGCTTTTGAATACAGCTTATAAAATTCTGGGATCGGCTGAGCATGCTTAAGGCTAAGGGTATTTAGAAACTTCCGACGCAGCGGCACCAAACCCTTCATAATTAAGTGGTTCTTTGGATTATTACTGATATAGTGGCGGCCACTGTCCTCAACCAGTTCAAGATTCAAACGTCCTTGGCGGGTTTGTTCGATCCAATTAGTAATAGTACGACGGCTGACGCCGTATTTTTCGGCTAGTTCTGTGCTTTTGAAGTAGTTCATTTATGTTAAATCTGGACGGAGAGACCGCTAATTGTTATTGACATGTTTCCCAAAATGAAGGTATCATTTACATAAGGTTAGTAACCCCATGGAACATATCGACCATACCATGTATGGAAAGTTTCAGCAACCTGCTTCTGTTTTGCAGGAGGAGTACTTTGCGGCAATGCCGAGTGCTACCGATATAAATAAGGTGCCTAAAACGGGCATCTCAATAAGGAGTAATCATTATGAGCAACGCTCATGTATCACAACCAGCAGATTCTGAGGTGATTGAACGGACTGTTCTTCGCCCTAGAGAGCAAGCAACAGTGCTGTTAGGTGTGTATGAAGATCTTATCCCCCAACCTAACTTTATGGTCGAGTCAAAGGCTGCTAAGGCCGCTACGGTGCATTTAAAGGCCAACTTGGTCCGGGTTAATAGCCATGGCGATTACCGCTTGTCGTACTTTTTAGAAAACAATTCAGACTCCCCTGTCGAGGTCACGATTCGCGAAAGCTACGCAGCGGGTGTGTAGGTTTCCCGAATACACGGAAACATATCAGTTGTGAGATAATAAAACAGGCCGGTCCACAAAAATGTGGAGCCGGCCTTTTTGTTCTAGCCTGTGGCGCGAAGATCTGAAGTAAGACTCCCCGCTAGCCAGCGGAGCTGCAGAGCGTTACCGGATCGCACCGCGACCACTAGTGCTTCGATCTCGCTTTCGGTAGGATCAAGAAAGTAATGGCTGGTGGCGCCTTGGCCGGGAATTTCAGACATCACGGTTAATTCGGCAATTAGCCTTTGACTCGCCGGGGCTTGCTTCCGCGGGGAAGCATCAGGCGGTGTAAACAAAGCAACGAGCGGGGCGGAAAAGTCCTTCGAGAATACTTCCTTCATGACACTTCCCTTCTCTTCAGGCTCAGGCACCTTATAGTGTGTACAAGAAAAATGCCGCAAAGCTTCAGTATAGCACAAGAAATTCTCCAAGCCTCGTTTAGCCATTTAGGGCATGGTCATAAAAATGCACTGCCGGCTCATGCTAGCAGTGCATTTGGTAGTTCAATCTTAGCTGTTAGCTACGGAGTAATTTTATAAATATGGTAGGTATGATCAGCGGCAAAGGTATCGGTAAATTGCCCGTCCGTTATTGGCAGGCTGCGGTTTTCGAACAAGACTTCAGCCTTACTTGCGGTCAGGCCGTTCGGTAGACGCAGGCTTTGCTGGCTGGTGGCACTGCCGCCCTTAACGCCGGCTGGCATGGCAAAAATGTAGTACGAGCCGTTTTTTTCTTTCAGCATGGTGTCGAGTTTGGGGTTAAAGCTGTAGCTGAACGACTGACTGTTGAGTACTGGGGCGAGCTCGGTAATTTGGGCATTCACCTGTTTTACTTTGGCGCGGATGGCAGCGTAGCAGTCGCGGCCGACGTATAGCGGGTCGCGGACGACGTTCGAGCTTTGGCAGGGGCCGCTAAAGCTGTGATTGAAGTAATTTATGCCGCGAGCTTCGTGGATTAGTGAATTCCAAACTGCACCAGCTAGTTGATTAGGTGTAATGCCGCGGTTCTCGGGGTCGGTGAAGGGGTGGCCGGTTTCAATAAAGCCCCACACTGGCTCGCGCTTACCGCTTAAAGCCGCCAGCCGGCGCTGAGCGTCGATCTGGTGGCCATAATTTGAAGCGCGGTGGCATTCATCGTAACTGAGGTCGTTGTAGCCGTTTCCGTGTGGCTGTTTGGCGCCAGAGCCATCCTTCCAAATCTCGCCGGCAACACTCCCGCCGCAAACAAGGTCGCGGGTGTACCAGTAAATATCCAGCGATACGACATCGTTTTGATCCAGCCACTCTGCGGCAATGGTATCTCCTGGCGTGTAGTTTGGCAAGATCATATTACCGGTGAAGTTGGTGTAATGGAAACGGCCATCTTTGGGTAGTTGGGCCTTCTTGGTCTTGAGGTGATTCAGCACTTGCCCTGGAGCCTGACCAAACTGCTCGGGTTCATCGCTCACAAACCAGCCAACGGTTTCGTTGCCAACGTTCGGGGCGTCGGTATGTTGATGAATAGCCGACATGCCGCTTTGGCGGATGGCTTCAAAATTTGGATAAACATTGGGTCGGGCGCCGTCTTTGTAGATTTCTAAATACGTGTTGATACCGATGGCTTTATCGGTGTCGACGTCGCGTTGGTTTTCAACAGTAGCGCCCCATAGGCCAATTGGGAAGAAATGAGGGTTGGTCCAGCCGTGGCTTTTGGCCTGCGGAAACTGTTCGTAGAAGCTTGGGCCGCCTTCCCAGGGCACACGTGGCAAGTCCTTTAGGTCGACTGGGGCTTTGGGGGCGATATACACGACGCCCACGGCAGATGAAAGCTCAGATACCTCTCCTTTGACGTCGATGGCCTGTACTTGGTAGCCGTAGGTTTTTTGGTCTTCAAGGTTTTGGTTGTCGGTAAAGTGGCGGGCGTCGCCGTTAAGTGCTGCGATTTGGTTGCCGTTTCGGAAAATGCGGTAACCCGATATTGTGCCATTAGGGCTGGTGCTGGGCTGCCAGGCCACGGTGATGGCGGCTTGATTTTGGGTAGCCGTCACATTTGCCGGTACGGTGGGCTGAGCGGTTGTAGCGGTCGGCCGGAAAATGACATCTACCCAGTAGTTGGCTGCATTGTAGCTGTGAGTTGGAAAACTAGAGGCGCCATACTTGTAGACGCCGTTTTCGCCGTCGGTGTGGTTCTGCAGGGCGGACAAGGGGCCATTTTTAGCAGCTTGGTTATGGAAATAGCCCGGCTCGGCAGCGTAAAACCCGTGAGGCGCGTGATATGACACGATGTAGGTCGTGTTGGCGGCAATAGCGACTGGTTCACTAAAGTAGGCTCGCTGCCAGCCGGCGGTACTTTCATTGGTAAAGCTAACGCTGGCGAGCTTGTTGCCTTGAGCATCCCACAGACTGCCGGTGTGTTGTCCGGTATTCTTTTCGCCCTTGTAAAACTTCACGCCAAGCACTTTCCCGTTGGTGTGGCTACGGAATTTTACGCCAAGCTCAACGCTTTCGGTGTCATCGTGGTGTTGTACGGCGGGGATGGTGTTATCTGGCCAGACGCTGACTGGTGCTAGAAATAGCACCTCGGCTGCTATAGACAAATCAGATTTTCGGCCGTTTGAATCGATAGCTTGAACTCGATAGGAATAGGTGCTGTTGTTTTCTAGACCCTGTGTGTCGTGGTAGCGAAGTTCACTGCCCGGAACGCGGGCAATTTCTTGATCGTTTCGGAGGATAATATATTCGCTAATTGTGTCACCAACGGCGCTACTCGCCTGCCAAGTCACTGTAATCCCCTCTTTTTCTGGCTCGGCGGTCACTTTTTCGGGGATCGTTGGTTTTTGGGTTGTATCTGGGATGAACAAAACATCCACCCAGTAATTGCTGCCACGGTAGCTACTCGTGGGGTAGCTGCTGTTACTGCCATAGGCATAGACGCCGTTTAAGAGCTCGGGGCCACTTTTTGGTGCAGTTAAAGGCCCGTTTGTGCGGCTATTTTTAGTGAAGTAGTGCTCGGTTACCGAGTAGTGCCCGCGCGGCGCGTGGTACGATACGGTGTAGATTTTGTTGGCCTCAATCTGCACCGGTTCTGGGAATGCTGCTGTTTGCCAGCCGCTGGCCGTTTCACTTTTAAATGTCACGCTCGCGAGGCGCTTACCGGTATTATCCCAAAGCGAACCGACGTGCGTGCCACGGTTTTTAGAGCCTTTGTAGAACTCTACCCCGGTTACCTTGCCGCTTTTACTGCTGTTAAAACGGACGCCAAGCTCAACGCTCAGGATATCCGGATCGGTGACGATGCGCGGTTTCGCCGAGGTACCCCACAGGCTATAAGTTTCTTGGCTAGCACCGGCAAAACCAAAGCGCACAATGCCGGCAATCGCTACAACTGCCAGAAGGGCGAATGCGGCGTAACGCCACTTAAAAGCTTGCCAAATAGTTGGTGTATGTATGCTGCGCATAGACAAATTTCTTCCCCAAAATATTAAATGTGTCTTAACTATAGCAGCAGCACGGATAAAAGCAAAACGGCAAATTGCAGCTGGAAGAAGAGAGGTCCAAAATGATATACTCCCTAATGTCTCATTGATTCGGTTAGGAGCTAACGTGTCCCGGCTTAACCTTACACCAGAGCAAATCGACGCACTGCAGGCCTACGTGATGTATACTTCTCAAAAACAGCGAGCGGCTGCGTTGAATGTTAGTGAAAATGCCTTCACTGCCCTAACTGCCAAGGCCGTAAAGGCGGCGCGCGCCAGAAACCGTCTGCATGCGGCGGTGAAGGCGTACCAGAGTGGCTTGTTTGATGAAGCAGAGCTGGACAAGACGATTCCCGTGCCGATGCTTGAGTTTGAGGACCTCTTTGAGAACCACCGCAAGATCATCTGGCTTGCAGCTGATGGGTATGAAAATTACGCAATTGCGGCAAAACTTAAGGCTTCTGACGGTCTCGTGGCTCAGTACTTTAGGGCTATTTTCGATAACACAGGCTATCGCGATCGTAACCAGGCCGTTTTTGTTTGTGTGCGAGCGAAGGTGCCGCGAGTAACGTAAGGCAGAAATACCATGGCGAACCTCTTCTAAAGGTTCGCCTGTTTTAAACTATGAAAAACCGCCGGATTGGCGGAAAAGTTGTTGGCCGCGAGGCCGACGGAGTACGACTGGTGGGTCGTGTCCGTCGGCCTCGCGGCGTACCGATCAGATAAGGAGGTGGCTGAGCGTGGAAGGGATCTCCCCCAGGCTCCAGAATGCCGGCTGGAAGCCGCAGTCGAGCCGAAGACTCAACGTACGGACCGTGCCATTCTGCAACTTCAGCGGGATGATGTAGTACCAGCCCGCGTTGTGCACCTTCGAGATGCCAATGTGGACCGCGTTTGGCACGGGCTCCATGAAGAAGCTGTACGCCTCTTCGTGGGCGCGCCATTCGATGCGCGCTTGGTCGAACTGAAGCCTTTCGTTGACGAAGGTCTTCACGCTCTCGCGCCACTGGCGAAGCGTGAACGCATAATTGGGATTGCTGTCATCTGCCGCGCTCATCAGAGCCCGATAGAGGGCATCGTCGCCCCCAACTGGGTAGCCTTCCTCGCTGACGTAACCGCAGAGCCGAGTGATCAGCTCATTGGTCGTCTGGTTGAGTTCAGGCGCCTTTGTGATGGGGGCGAATGGGGTGTGCCCGTCGCGTACGTTGGTGATGGATGGTGGCCCGAAGGACCACGGCTTTTCTTTCGTCGTGCTGCGCCACGTGGCGTAGTTGGTGAAGGTATCGCTCTGCATTTCGCACAGCGGAGTTTCTTCTGTAGGCGTACCCACCGCGGGGGTGGGTGCGGCCATCTGAACGTCGACAGTGCTGATACCACTGAGCAGGCTGAGCCCGCCCACGAACAGTAATACTACTGCCAACGCCAACAACGCACTTCTCTTGACAACCATTTTTTAACCTCAGTTCTTGTCGCGACGGCCGAACAGCGACCCGCCAACCAGGCCACAGGCGAGAGCCAAGACGCCTACGATGAGGATCTTGACCCACGGGAAGTCAATCCAGCCATCCACGGTAACCTGCTTGCCAATTGCCTCGAAGATCACCGGCTCGGCGTTGAGGAAGTAGTTGAGCAACAGCCCAGCGACGACACCAACAACCATGCCGATCAACGCACCGACCCAGCTGAACATCTTCTCGATGTGCCAGCGGTTGCGGACAACGGTCCGCTTCTCGATCACACGGGTCTCGATGACACGTGCCGCATCGACGTGCTGTTGGATAAGCAGAGCGAGTGCCGGCGAGTTCAGAACCGCCACCGAAACATTGGCGGCGGTAGTCGCCTCCAGCTCTTCGAGCCGGGCAGTAAGTGCTGCGATCTGCAGCTTCATCTCCGTGTTCTGTTGCTCCAGCTTACGCGTTCGACGCGCGGCGATGTAGTCCATCAACTGCGCGTCGAGCTGCTGACGCTTTCTGAGCAATTCCTCCAGGTCGCTGTCCTGAACCGGGTTGGCCAGGGCGGCCTGCAATGCAGTGCGGAACGGGCGAAAGAAAAACAGTAACCAAGAAAGCACGAGTTTCTCCTCTGATTCGGTACAAGCTCCGGCCCGCCCACAAAGAGCAGCGGTAAACTATGTGTATATTTATATCACAAAATTAAAAATAAATCAAGCATGCAACAAAAAGATACTGTTGGGTGTTGATGTGGTATCGCCTCGAGGGTAATTACTCGCTTGGCTATGCTATACTGCTACTGCTATCAATAAAACAAACAGGAGCAACAAAAATGGATCCAGAGATTACTTTTACCGGCGGGGTAAACATCGCTCTAAAAATACCAAAATATTGTTATGAAGACACGGTAGCGTTCTACCGAGACACCTTAAAACTAGAAGTCAAGGAAGAAGCAATCGATAACCCTACCGTTTCGCGCACGCATTCGGTGGTGTTTGGGCCAAATACGGTATGGCTTGATTGCGTTGATAATTATACCCACAGCGAAGCCTGGCTGGAGATTCAAACGCCAGATGTGGCAAAAGCCACCGACTATCTTCGAACGCGCGGTGTGACAACTAAAGATGAGTTCGAGCAAATTCCGGCCGACAAACACTGGATCACTGATCCGGCTGGTACTGTAATGATTGTCAGCGCGCCCGAGCGAGCTGGCGCGTATTAGGCCTAAAATAAAAATCCCTGCAGCGGATAGGGCCGCTGCAGGGACGAGCTTAACGCGTGTTGTACTGCCATACCTCGATGTAAGTCTTATCCAGCATCAACGCCGCCTTAAGGGGCTTCACCAAACTGTCGGGGTTGCCAAGCACAAACGGCTCATCAACTACAACAGTAAAGCTTTGGCACTCTGCGCACGAGGGGGCCGTCATTCTGGTCCACTTACGATCCTTACTCGCCCCCTCGGGAGCCGACAGGCGAATAAACGGAGTGCCCCGAGTCAAAACAATGTCTGTCGCCCCATTGATCTCGAGCCCTCTTTGAAAACCCTTTTTGCCGGGGTTCTCCTGCGCTGGTGCTTTATTGCTCCAAAAAAAGAACTTGTCGGTGGTACTAGCTTTAACCATTACTTCGCCATAGTGCAGATAGGAATGAGCCACGCTTAGGCTAACCCCATGTGGCTTAAGAGGCGTGTTCTTCGCAACGTCCTGCAGTACCTGCTTGAAATCGAGCGAGGTCGCTTGGTCGTATACCGGAATGCCCCATCCTGTTAGCCCTTGCTTCACCTCTGGAAGCGATGCCGCTACTACTTCATCATGCAGCCTGCTAAGGTTCATGTATGCATCGGAATCTTTATGGGTGAGCTTTGGCGCGCCGAATGGTTGAGCAAACTTCCCGCCCACTCCAGTGTGGTGCCGATTAATACAGATTTGCATTGCGTGCGACAAGCAGAGTCTGAGAAGCTGAAGCTTATCTTTGGCCGAGGCGTTCTTGAGCACGACGACGGCCCTTACCTGGGAAATGTGATCGAGGATGATAATTGCGAAAGGCTTACCTCCGCTTTTTGCGATCCAGCGATCGTTATCGGTGTTGATCGGCTTGTGCAGATCCACAACTTCCACCTCTCTTTTGCGGGTCCAAGATAGTATATCACGCACTGGATATATATGGTAATTGATTTTGAAGAAGAGTATAATTAATGAACAATACTAAAAAATAAAAAGAATATAAAATGAAAACACAAGTTTACCCTTACCTTAATTTTAAAGATAACGCTCGACAAGCTATGGAATTTTATCAGTCGGTGTTTGGTGGCAAGCTCGATATCGCCACTTTTAAAGAATACGCTGACATGCCGCAAGATCCGGCGGATGGCGATAAAGTAATGAACGCGATGCTGCAGGCCGATAGCGTTGCTTTTATGGCTGCCGACACACCAAGCAGCATGGAATACACGCCCGGAAATAACTTTGCCATGGCGCTTAGCGGCGATAACGAGCAAGAGCTGCGCGGCTTTTGGGATAAGCTTGCCGAAGGCGGCACCGTGGTGATGCCCTTAGACACAGCACCTTGGGGTGATGTATTTGGGATGGTGGTTGACGGGTTTGGTGTGCAGTGGATGGTGGATATTGCCAAACAGAGCTGATAGATATTGCCTTTTACCTACCTATCCTGGCATAATGGGCTAGTTCTACTAGTGACAAGGAGACTGCTCATGGGCGTAAGCGAAGTGGCACGATTTACGATTCCTGCAGAAACAGAAGCTATTCGTGTAGCGAATCTTCCTGCCGCTCTTTCTCGAGAAGACGTTCTGGTTGTTCCCGATGCTTCACTTAAGGATCAGGTGGTCATTCAGCTGAAAGAAGGCGCTAAGGCTATCGAGCTGGTTTTCAAGTCAAAATGGTACAAGGGAACTAGGACACTGGAAATCTTCCGGGATCCAAGCCAGCCGATCAATGACCTAGAGGTTCTGAGTGCTATTGTGCTCGGGATTCGAGTGCCGACAAAGTACAGTACTGATGTCACGATTGTGTAGAAACAGCTAGAAAGCTGCGCCTCGCCAAAAAAAGATTTGACGAGGCGCAACAATAAAAGTTAAATCCTCTTAAGTAAAATAAGTAACGTGATAACAAACAAAAGGCACCGATACGGGTGCCTTTTGTTTGTAGATGCAATAGATAGCTATCTAGCGCACGCTGCGGAAGCGCCAGGCCAGTGCGCCACCGGCGAGGGCAAGGATGCCGCCGATAGTGGCAACGAGTGATACTGATGTACCGGTGTCGGCTAGTTCTTCACAGTTGAAGCCGAAGTCGACCGTCATGTTGGCTGCATCGTTTGGTGCGCCTTGCCCGCTAGGTGCGAGGTCTGTTTCGTTAGCTGGTTCGCCAATGGCGAGCGTGACTTGCCCTGAGCGTACGGCATCGCCAGCTTGGGCAGGGTCGATACCGTTATCATCGCTCTCGGTGTCGTTGTTAGGATCTGCGCTTTGTAGGGCGCCGGTTGAACTGATATTGCATGATTCAAGCGAATTACCAGCCATAAAGTTGTCACTGACCACTTCAACTTCGTAACAGCCAGGGTTCAAGTTGTCGAAGCGGTAATAGCCTGCGCTGTCAGTCGTGGTGGTAGCAATTTGTGTTCCTGTACAGTCGTAAAGTGCCAAAGTAACACCGGCGACACCCGGGTTAGGGCCATCGGCTGCATCAATATTGCCCGAGTTGTTAGTGTCAATCCAAACACGGTTACCAAGGCTATAGGGCTGCCAGTAGCCAAAGTCACCTGTTTGGTTGCTCGGAGTGCTTAAACTTATCTCTACGCAGTAACCGACTGGGTCCTGGCCATTATTATCGGTATTTGGCGTACCTTGTGTGTTGGTGTATCTCGCCAGGACATTATTGTCGTCTGTCACCACCACAATATAGCGCGCAAAGGTTCCTTCGAGGCTGGTAACTGGCAGATTAGTGAACTGATAAAGGCCGTCAGCGTCGGTCGTGGTTGTCGTGACCAGCTGAGTTGGATCCAATGTACAGCTACTGTCGGTGCGGTAGATTGCTACCGTGACACCTGGGATTGGCTTGTCGCCTTTTGCTGGGTCGTATACGCCATCTTTGTCGTTATCTTCAAAAATTTGGTTACCAACGGTGCCGTTTTCTGGCGCAGGTGCAAGTGCCAAGAATGTGCCGGCTGGGTTAAAGCAGATACGGCGAATTTGGAAGAGGATATTACCGCCCGCATCGCGGAAAGTAATATATTCTTCGGTGAATGCTGGATTTGGGCAATTCGGATCGTTGACAGTGTCAGTAAAGAATGACCCAACATCGTTTTGGTCAATCAAGTAGTAAGTGTTTATGGCGCCACACGGCAAATGAGTTGGTTCTTTCCAGGTGACTGAACCATTTACGCCGGTTGAGTTACCTGCTGCATCAGTGGTGTTGGCATAACTCATGACTCGAGCCTTCCAGTCAGCCAGCTGTTCTGGGGTAACAGATTTTGGAACAGTTGCCCCTGGTGCTGGCTGGACGCCAATCATCTTTAAGATCACGAATTGGGCAGCGGTGACGGCCCGTGGGTCGCTGCTGTTTAAGTCGCTTTCTACCATTGCAATGTACTCTGCAGCCGTATCTACTTCTGCGGGTACACCTGGATTAGCTGCAGTTGGTTCAACGTACGAACCACCTGGGCTTGGCACGTTACTATAAGTACCGCCACGGAGTGCTGGCCCGTCCGTCCAGCCGGTGTTTGTAAAAAAGCCACACCATCGCTCACGATTGAAACCGGCTACTACCGTTGTTCCGTTACATGTTGCTGGTGCGGCACTTGCTTCTGGTGCTGCGCTAAAAAGCACTACGCCACTCGCGACTGCGAACAGACTGAGTGCGTAAGCCGCAAAGCGCTTTGCGAACGAACTTAATCGTTCGACAGTATTTGCATTGCTCATACCTTCCCCTATTTCCCTTTTGTTTATTTATTCCCCAAGCATAAATTTGCTTATGTTTAAAGCATAGGCAATTTTGGGTCCAGTGTCAAACAAAATGTTGCTTATTTTACTAGTTTTTTATTGTCAATTTGATAGCACTCAGAAAAACAGGGTTGCAAAGTGAAAACCTTTACCGAATATTCGTACGTTATAGCAACTTTTTAATTTCTTGCAGCTCGGGTAAGGAAGATTTTTTAATAAACTGAAAGGCGAAAAAGATTGTCGCCAGGTGCATGCTTTGGTAAGTGCCAGAGGTAGGATCTTGGATCATCGTCGCAAAGTCTTTAAACGGCATTTTAATAATTTCTAAGTCTTCGCCGTTTTCGAGTTGTTGCGGTTGTTGGCAGCCTCCGCCAAACGCGATAAACGAATGCACTCGATTGGTGTGGCTGGCCGAGTTTGGGTAGCTCGCGCCAATTGGATGCACTTCCCCGCCAACATAGCCCAGCTCTTCCTTTAGTTCGCGGGTAATTCCAGCTAGCGGCGAGCTATCGGAAGCGTCGATGCCGCCACTGACAAGTTCGGGAAGATATTCACCGATACCATGGCGATAGTGATTCACCAGGAGTACCTGCATTTGATCGTCAATAACAAAACAATTTGCCCACTCCGGATGCTCTACTACATAATAAGGTGCGATTTTGTGTCCATCGGCTGTTAAGCAGTCATCTGCGCGAAGCTTGAGCCATCGGTCGTTAACAATATAGCGAGATTTAGTAATGTGCCATTTCTTGAGTTGAGTCATGATAGTTACCTCCTGCCGTTGATAATACCTGGCTGTGGCTTATAACGCCACGCTTGACATTGGCCCCAAGGGCACTTATTATGTATCAATTGCCCGTGCTAACTAGCGAGATGAGGGAAAATGTTCAATCTTGACCTCAAGATCTATGGCGCCAAAAGCGATGGGTCAAATCAGATTGTGTTCAACTATTCTGAGGCTGGCGCAGCTGCGGCCCGCGAGCTGAGCGCACTACTCAGTCGTCACAATATGAATCACAGTGATGTGCCAAGCTATGTACCCCTGCAAGGTTTGGCGGCAGACCGCATGGCTAAACTGGGCTTGCGTATGGATGTCACTATCCTCAATGAACGTGAGCACATGCTTGTTTCGAAGTGGCTAAGTGACCATTCCGATGTTGTGAAGGGCGTTGACTAGCCTTTTTGCTGTAGTACGGCGCCTCGCTAGACCCGAGGCGCCCTTTTAATTTAAAAGTGTTTATAGAAGCAAAGCGCCAGATCAACTACTCGGCAGCGGGTTTACTTATGGCCGTAAATATTCCAGCAATGCACCATGAAGCGGGCCATTCGACACCACTATCCCATTTGAAGTGCCAGTGTAACTCACTTCCCCACCGGCAAGATCGGTGGCCGTGCCGCCAGCTTCGGTAACAATTAGGGCCGGAGCGATGGTGTCGTAAAGTCGTCCTACCCCTAGCATAGCTCCCGATAGCTTGCCCTCGGCCACTTTCATGGCTGAATAAGTAAACGAACGAAAATTAAACACCTTGCCTTTAGCGGTATCGATGCGGTCGAGCACTGTGCCGGTTGAAGCAAAATCCTCGGGGTGAAAGCTGCTGGTTGCAAAATAGCTGGCGCCAACCGCTTGGTTTTGGTTGCAAAAAATCTGCTGATCGTTTTTATAGGCACCCTTCCCTGCTTCGGCATAATACAGGTCGTCAGCTATCGGGTCGTAGGCTACGGCCAGTTGCGGCCGGCCGTCACCCACTAGTGCAATGACAATTGTCGAAACGGGAATACCATTTTCAAAAGGCTGCGTGCCATCAACCGGGTCGATTACCCATAGTCGATTGCTTTCGGTAGTGGTTGAAGCTTCTTCTCCATAGACGGCATCGCCGGGGTATGTTTCGGCGATTCTTTTAATAATCAGGTCGTTAATTTCGGTGTCGGCTAGGGTGAGCGGGGTGTTATCGGCTTTCCATTCGGTATGGGCACCACCAAAATACTTCTTAAAAATAAGGCTTGATTCACGGGCGAGCTGAAGGGCAAAAGTTAAGTCAGGAGACGGTTGATTCATGGAAGGTATTGTAGCACAGGCGGAATTAAGGCGCCCGTACTTTAAGCAGTGGGCTGATTGCTGATATTGTCAAAACTGCCGTCATTAGTTCTTTATGAACGTCGTTGGCGTAAAACATACTTGCAACTGAAAAGTCTTGTTGTTTTGTCCACCACGAAAAAGGTATAATAAAATTCTAGAGCATTAAAGCCCTTTCTGGGCAGGAGCGGTAGATGAAAGACAAAAATAATAACCAAGTAGTAGTAATGAGTATTAGTGCGGTTTTGGGTGGTCTGATTGGTTGGTTTGTGGGCACTTACTGGCTGAGCCCGGCGATACTTATTCCAATTGGGGTAGTGATAGGTATTGCTGTTGGTATGGCGGCGACTAAAGCCAAATAGCCTCCTCAGTTAGCTGAGCGCCCTCTAACAAGGCCTTACTTGTGTATACTCAAAATTTGTTATGTGATATACTATATAAGATCTTACGTTTTGGGATAGAGAGCGAGTGATGACAGATGCGGCGACGTAAGGCGTCCCCCAAGCGGACGTCATCACCAGAAGGAGCCTGTGTGACTGGTGTCGCAGTTAAAGATTACGCGGCCGAAGGCGATGGCCTGGTGGTTATCTTGCAGCTAAGCACCGCTCTACTCAAGCCGCTAGTGGCTGCAAACGCTGTGGAGCGGTTTCGCCGTAAGGTGCTTGGCCTCGATGATATCGGCCGCTGCGTTATGCCGAGCCGTTACTATTCAGACGATTCCGTACTGCTACTTGAAGTAAAGATTAACGCAGCTGGACTCGTCCGATATCGTGGGCCAAACGCACAGCAGGAACGAGCTCAAGTGCTTTGCGCGGCAGTCGAACGAATCATCAACGAAACGTCAGCAGCTCGCAGCTAGAAAGGGCTATGTGCCGTTTGGCGCATAGCCCTTCATAAATCAGTTTTGAGCCGTGTCAATGTCCGAAAACGCAGTAATCTTACCTGACGTCATGCTACGCTATGATTATGAATTTTTCGCAAGAGTCATACTATAAAGCCGTCCTTGCTCACGACCGCCGGTTTGATGGTCAGTTTTTTATTTGTGTCAGCTCGACTGGCATATATTGCCGACCAGTCTGTTCGGCACAAGTACCAAAAATAGAAAATTGTTCGTTTGTTGCCACCCCAGCGGCTGCAGAAAAAGCCGGGTTTCGGCCTTGTCTGCGTTGTCGGCCCGAACGAGCGCCTGGCACCACTCCTACCCTACCATCTGCTGCACAGCAACTTGCCGCTCATATCGATGACACGCTACTTATGCAGCAAACACTGGCCGACGCCAGCCGCAGTTTCGCAATGAGCCCACGGCATGTACGCAGGCTGTTTGCTCAAGAATTTGGCGTTGAACCTAAAGATTACCTCACTACCAAGCGCTTGCTGTTTGCCAAACAATTATTACAAGACACCAACCTGCCCATAGCTCAAGTGGCGTACGCTGCCGGTTTTGCGACGCCTGGGCGACTCACTATTAATATGCGCCAATCATATGGCTTCACCCCGCGACAACTCCGGAAAAACCGCCAAGACCTACCCGATCAAGCAGTGAGTTTGCGCACGGATTATCGGCCACCGTTTGATTGGCAGAATCTGCTTAGTTTTCTCCGTGGCCGAGCAACGCCATTCGAGCGTGTTTTGGGCGATACCTACATTCGAACCATTAATAATTACGAAATCAAAGTCCAAAACGTCGCCCACAAAAATCAGTTGCTGATTGAAATACCCGCGGCCCTAGCCGGACAATCGTACCGGATTGTGCGCCGAGTAAGAAAATTGTTCGACCTCGATGCCAACCCGCTGGTGATTGCGGCCTCGCTGGCCGAGGATCCACAGTTGAAGAAGTTAATTGAGCAGTACCCAGGTCTGCGCGTTCCGGGGTGTTGGGATAATTTTGAAATGCTGCTGCGGGTTATTCTTGGCCAGCAGGTTAGTGTTGCAGGGGCAACGACTTTAATGAATCGCTTGGCGAGTAACATTGGTACTCGGCCGGCACAAATCGCGGCCAGCACGCCCGAAGCCATTGCGCAAATTGGCGTGCCACTTAAACGCGCGACGACGATTTGGCAGGTCGGCTGCATGGTGCAGGACGGCTCGCTACGACTTGACGAGCCAAACCCGGTGCGCTTTTACGAACGGCTGGTTGCCATTCCGGGTATCGGCCCGTGGACGGCCGAGTACTTGCAGATGCGCCTTTTACACTGGCCCGACGTTTTACCAGCTGGCGATTTGGGCCTACAGAAAGCCGTACAGCCCGGCAGCCGCTTCACCGAGCGCCAATTGCGCGAACGGGCCAAAAAATGGCAGCCCTGGCGCAGCTACGCCACGGTACTGTTATGGAAATCATTAGATAATCAAGGAGGCTAAAATGACCACATTCTACAAATATCTCGATACGCCCGCCGGCACCATGCTCCTAACGAGCGACGGCACCGCCATAACCGGTATGCACTGGAAAGTATTTAAACGAGCGCCTACTGCCCTGCCCGACTGGATTCAAGATGATACGCCATTTGCGGTGCTCTTGCAACAGTTGCAGGAATATTTTGCCGGTAAGCGACAAGTGTTTGACGTCCCAATTAAAGCCCACGGTACTTCATTTCAACTAGCGGTTTGGGGAGAAATAGCCAAAATTCCCTTTGGCGAAACCAGCACTTACGGCCAGCTTGCAGCTCGAATCGGCCGACCTTCGGCCATGCGGGCAGTCGGTACGGCGGTGGGCAGCAATCCGCATTCGATTGTAGTGCCCTGCCATCGTATTCTCGCAACTGGTGGCCGAATCACGGGTTACGCTGGTGGTCTCGAGAGCAAAGCGACCTTACTGGCGCTTGAAGGCGTTCCGATCCGCTATTAACCAGCAAAATGCTTTTGATTATAAATAAAATGTGATATAATAAGGAAAGTGACAGAAAGGCGTTTGTTCTCGTAAAAATGATACAACTTACTAACTCATAAACCAGCTGCAATTCGGTTTTATTTGTTATGTAAGTTAAAAATGTCTTCTTTAAACCAGGTACCGTTTTGTAGCGTCAAACAGGTACCTGGTTTTATTTTCGAGGAGCTACATGATCAATTTTACAAACCTTTCAAAATCTTTTTCAGCCCACCAAGTGTTTAGTGGTATCAGCGGTGTCATTGCCACCGGGGACCGCATTGCCATAATTGGCCGTAATGGTGCGGGGAAATCAACATTGCTTGATGTTCTGCGTGGCGCGTCGCCGCCAGATAGCGGCTCGGTACAGCTGGGTGGGGAAATTATTGGCTACGCAGCTCAAGATATTCAAGCTGACTGCCTAGTGAGCAAACTGGTTGCAGAGCTTGAAGAGTGGCGGGTGCTGTATGCGCTATCGCAGGTGCAGTTGCAGCCAACAGTTATCGAGCAGTCAGTGCGTGAATTAAGCGGTGGACAGCGGACTCGATTGGCGCTCGCGCTGACCTTGGCCCAAGACCCTGCCCCCACTACCCTACTGCTTGACGAGCCGACAAATAATTTGGATAACGAGGGCTTAGTGTGGCTTGAAAGTTTTATCCAGCACTATCGCGGCAGTGTGGTGATGGTCAGCCACGACCGCTCTTTTATTAATGCCGTTGCAACGAAGGTATGGCAGTTAGATAAGGCTGAGCTCAGAGAGTTTAAAGGCAATTACGATGCCTACAGCGCGCAAATTGCCCAAGAACAAGCCCTGAGGGCTAAAGAGTACGAAAAATATCAAGAAGACCGAAAGCGCATCCAGCGCCTTATTCGCGAGGCGAACGACCGTTCTCAGCGTGGCGTGCGCGATAGCCGCCAGCGCGACAACGACAAATTTCTCAAGAATTTTAAAAACGAATATGTTCAAAATTCGCTAGGCGGGCGGGCAAAAGCGCTGCAAACCAAGCTAGAAAAACTTGAACAAACTGAAAAACCTCAGGTTGAAAAACGCTACACGACCCACCTTTTGGGAGCGGTGCATACATCAAAAATAGTGCTCGGCGTTCAGGAAGTAACAAAATCCTTTGGCGGTAAAGGGTTACTGCAGCCTCTGTCGTTTGAACTGCGCGGAGGCGATAGACTGTGGGTACGGGGCGAAAATGGAACCGGTAAGTCAACCCTCCTAAAGCTCGTAGCGGGCCAGTTTGCACCAACAAGCGGTAACATCGCTTATGGGGCGAATATCAGGGTGGGATATTTTTCACAAGATGTCTACGGTCTGGAGCCAACGAAGACTATTTTTGCAGCCACTCAAGCAGCGGGTATCTTCGACGAAACTTTGGTATACCAACAAGCAAAAGCGCTCGACTTATCGCCTGAAATGCTCCACAAGCCAACTGGCGAACTGTCGCGCGGCCAGCAAGCGAAGGCAAGCTTCTTGCTGCTTCTTTTAGGCCAATTTAACCTGCTGGTGCTGGATGAGCCAACGAACCATCTGGATATTCCAACCCGCGAAACAATTGAAGCTGCACTGAATGAATACAAGGGGGCTTTAGTGGTCGCTTCGCACGACCGGTATTTTGTGGATAGATTGCGGCCAAATAAAACGGTTACTCTAACCCGGCCTACAAATTAAATGAGGCTTGCACTTCCTCTCGGGGAAGAAGTGCAAGCCTCTTTTCTAGCGGCGCAAGCCGTGGGCAGTCAGCCACTGCTTTACCTGGTTGGGATCATCATGACGAATGATGTCGAAGTTGAGCTCGACGCCCGAATCGTGCCACTTACCGAGGATGGTGCGGAACTGTGCGTCCTCAACCTGCTTGCCCCGCTTAAAGGCAATAGCGGCGTCGGTGAAACGACCGCTACCCTCGATGAGCAGACAGTGAAACCCGTACTCCAGCGCGCCGCGGATTTCCTTGGCGGTGACGAGGCCACCGTTCCAGCAAATAGTGGCCGGCACAAGCCCTGCGTCTTGGCGCATGTTGTCCATGAACTCCAAATAGACCTCAACGTCGCCATCCCAGCCGGAGGTGTCGTTGACTCCATACTGCACCACCCACAGCATGTCGAGTGTCGGGTTGGGCAGCATGGAGTCGTTCATGATGTCACTCAGCATCAAGCTTGAGTGTTCACCCTGGTACGACATCGTGGCGCTGGTGCGCGGCACGCTTCCAAGCGCGACGCAATCCGGGTTCCACAGCTTTGCCAGGCCGGGCATCTCCAGAATGCCGGGGATCACTTTGAGTCGGTCGTTGACGATCCGCGTGCCCCCACTCATGAGGGCCAGCGGCTGCAACTTGCCGTCACTAAAAACCGCTTCGGTGAACCTAAGGGCAGCTTCACCGCTGACCGTGTCATTGCTGGTGCCGCCAACGAACCGGATGATCCCCGCCTTATCGGCACAGAGCACCTTCATGGCCTTGGGCGCACCTTCTTTGCGCTGCCCCACGACAAACTTGGCAATACCGCCGGTGACCTTGCGGGCAGTACCAGGAGGAAAGTAGTCCATGACATCTCCCTATTGCTGGACTATTTTGAGTTCACGCAGTACTTGCGCCAACTCATGGGGCTTGCACGACAGCACTTCGGTTTGATCGTTGTACTGACTACGAAATGCCTTATCGGCTGCGTATTTGCTTGCCATTCGTCCGCTTCCTTCGATCAGAAGCAGCCGGGCTTGCTTTCGCTTGGTCAGCTTGGCAACATGGAGCAGCTCTTGCTCGGTATACATGCCGCCATTGTACACAATATGAAGCGGTTCGTAGCCGCCGCTATCACGGAGCAACTCCATGTACTCCAGCGAGGCTTGCCACTCCTTTGTCCAGAGGTCTTTGAGGCCTCTGTCTGCATATTGCAGGATGATGCAGCTGTGGAGCTTTGGGTGGATGATATTAATGTGCTCGGGTTCGCGGTAGATAACCAGGTTCCCGTTATGGAGCACCATGTTGTCAATCCGCGGCACTACCCCGATTGCCCGTGCCTTAGGGCTACAGGCAATGATTTTCGGTAGTACCTCGGTGATGCTCGGCTTTACCTGAGTGTAGCCAGGCGCAGCCAGCATACGTGTGCCGCCAGCAATCAGGGCGACTTCGCACCCTTTGAAAGCGCTGACGAACATGTCGTACATTTCGTTAGCTTGACTGGCAGCCATGCCACCAGCACCCCCGGTTAACCGAACAACCTTTTTATTCGGCGCCGATGCCAGGAATACCGCTGCACGGGTAGATTCAGTGCCTAGTTCGCACACCTGTAGTTCTACGCCGGCGAATCTGCTTAGTTCACTCACCACACCACCTAAAAGGCCGGGATTGACTGTGCTTATACAATATAATAGTAACGATTTTTTGTAAAGTGATCTGCAAACTTGGTGCCCTGCGGTGCGGAAAATGCCTAGGATCGATGTAAAGCAAAACACCCCATCCTTACAGAAGCGACGCGGTGTCTGCTGGTGTAAGGAATGGGGCGTGGGGTCGCTAATCAACCTTTGGTGCGGGCAGGACGGACTCGATTATCTCGATCACGACCTTGGCGCCAGCCTTCACGAGCATCCCATTGGTGAAGATCTTTCGATCGGCGCCAAGTGGAATATCAGCAAAGTACGCGTGTGCCTGCAAGGCATCGCGGAACAGGTGCGGGAAGATTCGCGGCGTTTTAGAGCCAGCCTGCAGCGACTCCGTAAGGCCCGGGAAGAGTTCGCTCGGCACCTCCTTGACGAGTTTGTTGCGGTACTCGCAGGCATACAGCCATTCGCTCGGGTTATCCTTAAGGCGGTAGGCGTAAACAACCAAAAATAGCTGGCCGCCAACTCGGATGAAACTACCAGGTTGGAACCTGCGCTTCGGCGCCTTTCCACCCTTAAAAACCTTGATAGTCCCCCGCTTCGTCCAGCCGATCTTCCCGCCGACCAAGCCCAGTATCTCAGGGAGCGACACCTCAATTTCTTGAAACACCACTGGCCGTTGGAACTGCTGCCCGGATTGGCGATAATTCCCTCGCATGAAGGTTCCTCTCGGTGAAATCGGCGATCTTGATGAGATTAATCAAATTATATAATAGAATAATGAAATAGTAAATCAAAGTCAGTGGTTGTTGGTAAATAAAACGGCCGGTGTCTGCTGCTTAAGTCAGACACCGGCCAGGTTCAGTGTTTACTGGGGCGGAAGGGTCAACCCGCGCGTCCAGCTTGCCGTGACTCTGTCTTCAGTAGCAGTCCAGCCAATGCAGGCGCTAAAGCTCTCTTCGATAAACTGGCTTAGTTGCGCTACTGCTTCGGCTACCTCCAGTGTCTCAAGCTCATTAAACAGAGCAAGCCGGATCCTGGCGATGGCTTCTGTACCGACAACTTGGGCGTGACGGTTCAGGAAGTTGCGTGCAAGCTTCCGCCAGTCGTTCAATAGGGGGAGCTTTTTAACCAGTTCGCGACCTTCAGTATGAATGGGGATGATTTGCCCGAGGTCACACCACACATGCCCTCGCTGATAGGTTGTGTGAACGTTGCGCTCCATGTTTTACCTCGCACTAACAGTGACGGCCCATCAGTGATGGATGACTGCAGTAGTATACATACTTGCTACACATAAAGCAATACCAGCCCATTGTTGATAAACGAGCTTGCCCTACGCTCTAACCGCTGAACTCCCAATTCTGTCTATCCCTGAACCTTCGGTGTGGGAGCGTGGCTGGCGGTGCATCATGCCGACGCGTTGGGGTGCTTTGCTGAAGATCACTAAAACCCCCCGGCCTTCCAGGTGTGACCTATAGACGAAACGCTCGATGTGGCGTTATGATACGGCTGGGTAGAAGGACAGTGCAAGAGCTTTTCGTTAGGTGCTGGCAGTTAGCTTAAAGTCTTGGTAATGCCGTACGGTCGGTCATGGTGAGCTCGGCTGGGTATTCGTAGGTGCTTTTAAGGGTGGTGGGGCTGAATTCGGAGGCAATGCCATCAGCGGTGGTGTGGATTTCACTGTAGATGGGTAAATTGGTGTTTTCATCAATAATGTAATACCCTTTTAGACCAGTGAGAGGGCTGGTTAGAAAGAACCGCTGCTCGAAATGGTGCGGAATATCTTCGGCTTGAATACCGTTGCCGCCCTGTGAACTACTGTTGCCGTCGCGGAAAGCGTAGAAAAAGGTATCGGCTTTGACTGGTTTCCCGGTTTTTTCCTGCCCAACTTCAAAGCTTACCTTTTTACCAGTTTTGCCTTTGTAGGTTGCGGCGCCCTCATTGCGGGTAATTATGCCATCTTTTTCGTCGGTCAGCGCCTGCGCCATAGTGCTTGCTTGCTGGGCAGTGAGGCCAACAGGTAAAATGCCATCGCTAGTGCTGCCGTGATAGCGGGAGCGAGTGTAATCGCAAGAGTCAAGGGCGATGCCGCTGGTGGCTGGTTTCCAGGGGCCGGTTATGGCGGTCTCGGCTTCTGCGCGGGATGCAGGGCTTTTTATGGTGGTGCTTTCGAGTGGGGTATTTTTAACGCAGCGGTACGCCCGCGGCGAAAGGCTGTCTGATACGGCGACGAGGCTATACTCGCGCTTCGCAGCATCGTATTCTGCGAGCGAACGCACGCTCACCGCCGGGAAATCGCTGCGTTCGGGAACAGTCAATTCGTAAGCGTAGCGAACTTTAGTTTGTTGGGCCGCTGCTTCAATCATTTTGTAAAAAATGTTGTGCTGGTTACTACCTTTTGACGATTGGTTCATGAAGGTTACTAACGCCCATACCGCAAACAACAAGACAGCCACGACTATGGCTATAATAAACCACGACTTTTTATATATTGGCTGCGGGGCTGGGTTGTTTGTTGGTGGAGACGTTGTTTGCTTTGGGTCCATATTTCTGATCTCGCTGTTTCACTATGGTATATACATATAGTAGCACGCGGGCAGTTGTTGATGGTTGCGGACCTGGGGCGATTTTCGTCGCCACTGCACTCATAGCTTAGGTATGAACAATTAGCTATTTCCCCCTTTTGGCATAACAAAATGAATTTTTTAGTAGCTAAGTTGCTTGGCGACTTGGTATACTAGTTACGCCCTGCTACGCGCAAACGAAAGAGGTATGCGGATGTTCGCAGAAATGACGGACAAGCTGCTCAAGGAACTCCTGCGCCTGGCGCTTCATCAGCGGCTTCGCTGGGGGCGCCTGCGCCTTACCTTGTGGGACGGCACCGCGGAGCGGTTTGGCACTTCCGGAGATCTGCTCCATGCAGCAGTAACCGACCGCGAAGTGGTGCAGCGAATGCTGACCAACGCCAGTGTGGCCGTAGGCGAAGCCTACATGTTTGATCAGCTGCGAATTGCCGAGGAAGACCTTCCGCTGTTCTTCGAGATGGTCAACCGCAACACGCCCAAGCCCAGCCTTCAGACTCGACTGGTGCGGCGCGAGCCCAACCACGAGCGCTTGCAGCGCCGGCAGATCGGGGTGCATTACGATCTTGGTAATGACTATTACGATCTGGTGCTGGGCGAAACCGGGTTGTACTCGTGCGCCTACTTCGAAGCAGAAGGAGACGATCTCGACACCGCACAGCGCCAGAAAATTGCCCATCTGATTCGTAAGCTCGAGGTGCAGCCACGAAACAGCGTGCTGGATATCGGCTGTGGCTGGGGGTATTTGGCAGTCGAGATTGCCAAGCAGCACCCAGGTGTTGAGGTGCTTGGCATCACGCTGAGCAAGGAGCAGCTCAAGGGTGCCCGCGAGCGCGCCAAGCGCGAAGGCGTGGCCGATCGAGTGAGCTTTGAGCTGAAGGGCTACCAGCAGCTGGACGGACAGTTCAACCGAATTATTTCGGTGGGCATGTTCGAACACGTGGGCCGCAAGAACCACGACGATTACTTCTCGCAGGTGGCTCGCTTGCTGGCGGAGCGTGGCGTAACCGTGCTGCACACCATTACGCAGGAAGAGCCGTGGCGGCCAGTCAGCCCTTGGGTGGCGAAGTGGATCTTCCCCGGTGGTGACCTGCCAACGATCGCTCAGGTCGAAAAGGGTTTGGGCCGGCACGGCCTGCACTCGATCGACCGTGAGAACCTGTGGGAGCACTACTGGTTTACTCTGGCCGAATGGTACCGGCGCCACAAGGAGCATCGCGAAGAAATTATCGCGCTACTCGAGGGTCGCGTGCCTGGGCTGGCGGGCGAGCAGGCCTTCCGAATGCGCTCGTTCTGGTACGAAGGCTCGATGGCTGGTTTCGCCGAGCATGGTCGGCTGGGGCTGAACCAGTGGATTGCCACTAAGGGCAAGCCGCGGCGAGGCGCTTGGCCGCGGACGCGCCGGTACTTGTATCGGTCAACGGAGACCGCGTAAGTTTTTCACGGGTAGCTCTTTCTTGTCACAGCAACAAGAAAGAGCTGCCCAATTATCTTTAGACCAAAAGCAGCAATTATTTACTCCCCGCTTTTTAGATAGCTTAATTTAAAAAGCTCGGCCAAACGTCACACAACCAATTGTCAATTATATTTCCAGGCTGTATGCTTAAACTAATGCAAAATGTTACAACACCCTCACCTACGCCAAATGGAGCGGCTAGTGCGCCCTCAGCTCCTCGTTCAAACAAAAAAGTAATACTCATCGTCGGGGCAATTATTCTGGCCGTCGTGGTGCTTATGGGAATTTTTCTCTTTTCGGTTTTCCGCCTGGTATCGAATCAAACCACCAAGGTAACTTTTTCAGGTGATCTGCCCTACCAGTTTACTGAACCGCAACTAAATCTCGATCCACGCCATAAATTTGTGTTTAACGCCGCCATCGACCCAACCGCCATCGATTCTGAGCACAAAAATGCCATACAGGTATATAGCGACAGTGCCTTTACTAAAGAGGTGCCCGCTAGCAGCTATTACTTCGATGGCAAGCTGGAAATTAGTGCCCCGAGTGCGATCAATGCCATTGGTAGCGGCACGACAACCGGCAAAAGCGTGGCGCTCACCGGCTATGAAACCTGGGGGCTATTTAAAGAGTACTTTTTGGTGCAGCGGCGCGATCTCAGCACCGGCCAGCCGCTCGAAAAACCAATTGTGACCAAATTTACGGTTAAGCCAGCAGCACTTGCAACGCCAAAAGTGTCATATACTATTGATGACCGCGGGGCCGTGCAATTTTCTTGGGAAAAAGTAGCCGGAGCCGACGCATACTATATTGTGAAACTTGAATATGACAAAGGTGCCGATGATCGAGCAAACCTCACTGCGGATTTAATTGGTGAAACAAAAGACACCAAATGGGATTCGGTGCAGCAAGATAAATATTTGCAGCAAGATTTAAACAACCCTTCACGCGGGGTGGTGGTTCAAAACAGTGCGTTTAAGAACTTCTTACAATCAGAAGACGACTTACGGAATGCAGCGCCGGGCTCATTAACCGAAGGTGAAAAAAAGAAAATCACCGAATACGGCGTGGTTGCCTTTCGTGCTGAAACCGTCTCGTCACTGGGCGGCGTTGCCGGTGAACAAATTGAGCCCCAATTGCCTGTTAATATTGCCCATAATGCCCGCCGCGAACAGGATATCCCGGCAGATGTGAGCGTGGGGACCTTCGATGCGATTCCGAAGCAAATCCCTGTGACTATGGCCGATGGCAAAACCGCTCTGCGGCCGGTGATGGTTTCAGCCGAAGGCGTCACAAAGGGCGAAATTATTTCAAACGAAACTGGCCAGCCAGGCGATACGCGGCGCATCATCACCCTCAAAGTGCCGTATAAGGTGCAAGGGACGTTAATCAGTGGTTTTTATCATATTAAAGAGTATTCTGATGCCACTTACCCACAGGAAATCGCTCGAATTGCTACTCGTAACAAAGCCGCCCAAGCCAAAACCGGTAACTTCTCTACCTACACCTACGCCACGCCCAAGAAAGATTTAAGCAGTATCACAATCAGCAAGGCCGCCCCTGAAGTTCCCTATAAAGTGAACGCCACTAATTCATTTACGAATTACATTGCGGCAAATATGATCGCCGGCAGTGAGTACATTGATGTTTCGCAGTTCCAAGATAGCCCAATCGACCTCTGGGACGCCTACCGCGAAGCAATCTCGCAAAACCCATATATTCTGGCTGTCAAAAGCGCTTACTTTTATGACGATCGCAACCTGCTAGAAGTGCAATATTACGGCACGGCCGATCAACGTAAACAAGAACAACAAGCGATTGCTGCCGAAATTCGCCGTGTCACGAGCAGTATCATTAAGCCAGGCATGAGCGACAGCGCGAAAGTCACGGCTATCAATAATTACCTAATTGAACATGCCGAGTATAATTACGATGCTCTCGGTGCCCTCAAGACGACGGTCAGTTTTATCCCCGATCAATACACGCGCTCCTGGACGCCGGCCGGTACGCTGATTGACAAAAAAGGCGTTTGTGCCAGCTACGCCTACGCCTTCAAAGCGCTGGCCGACGCCGCAGGCTTACAGGCGGTATATGTGACCGGTTTGGCAAATGGCGAACGCCACGCCTGGAATAAGGTGAAGGTTGACGGCAAGTGGCGCGCAATCGATGTCACCTGGAACGACACTCCTGTGCAAACCAATTCGTACTTCCTATTAACCGACCAGCATATGAGCAAAGATCACCAGCAAGATGATGATTTTGTGATTGACGTTTTGGCGGGCCAATTTGCTACCCAATAAAATCGTAGTCGCTATCCATAAGCGCAATAAAGCGTTCTAAAATAGCCAATACCGAAGATCTTGTTAGTAATTGTTCGGCTTGGGTAACGGTTACCCAGCGGCTGCTAGCGTATTCGTGGTCGTGAACGCCGGTGTCTTCTTGCCAGGCGACGGCAAAATAGTGGGTGATTTTTGAAATCGGATAGTCAGTTTGCTTATCTAACCCTTCATCTAAACGGCCGCCTAAGTATGCGGTAATCGTCCCTCTTTGACCACTTTCCTCCTCGATTTCCCTAAGGGCGCAGTGTTCAAGAGTTTCGTTATGTCGGAGGGTGCCTTTAGGTAGCATAAAGCTACCGTCGTGGTCGATCAAAAGCAGCACCTCAAGTTCTTGGCCACGGTGCCGATAAACCACACCACCGCACGAAATGTGATACGGCGAGATTGGGGTAAAACGATATTCTTTCACGCTGTCACTATACCATAATGTCACTAACCAAAAATGTTGTTAGAGTATAATAACCTATATATGTATCAAAACACGACCAATCTCGACTACTCACCACTCACTGCTCCACCTTCGCGAGAGGTTACAACACCGAATACTGCTTTTGCCAGCGGTGCCCTGCGACAAGTCTGGGCGTTCATCGCTATCGGGGGCGTTTGTCTTCTGCTGGGCATTGTTGGCGTGGTTGCGACGCAAAATGCAGCGCTAGGCATTATCGGTGGCGTGGCGGGAGCTATCTTACTGATTTATGGACTCATTAATCTATTTAAAGTGAAAGCCCGGATTGGCCGGAACGTGGCGTTTCAAGCCTTTGCCACAGCTAATAATTTTAGTTTTACCCCAGCTTGGTCGTCAGTTGACGAGCCAGGTAGTATTTTTAGGCTAGGAATAGGCCGAGCCACTGAAGCAACGGTGCAAGGAGTGTATAATGCGCTCCCCTTTTGGTTTGGCACACACCGCTATAGTATTGCGCAGGGCCAGTACCGCCAAACGATAGTTATCGGAGCGGTCGCGGTGCAGCTGCCACGCCGACTGCCGCATGTGGTATTCGACCGCAAGGGCAATCGAACGCATATTAGTGATGGTATTGCTCGCTCGCAGGCTTTGCAGTTGGAAGGAGATTTTAACCGCTACTTCTCAGTCTATTGTCCGAAAGAATATGCTCAGGACGTGCTGTACTTCTTAACGCCTGAGCTGATGGAGGCGCTTATCGCTATGGACGACTCTTTGGATGCTGAAATTGTCGGCGATCGATTATACTTCTATCGCCGCGGTCCGATTGAGCCGAACCAAGCCATGGTCGCCAAACTATTTAGCCTTATTGCAGATATTGGTGGGGCGGTGGCAAAAAACACAGCGCAATATAAAGATGAGCGGTCAGACTATCCCGGCACGATTGCTGCTGGTGGCGCAGCACTTAAAACGAGCTTGGTGCCGTTTATTGTGGGAATTGTAGCAGTAGCCGCTTTAATTATTTTATATTTCTTACGCTGAATGCGGCACCGCAGAGGTAGTAACCTATGAATGATACTATATCCTACAAGCAATCGGCGGGCGGCATTGTGCATCATAATGGCAAGTTCTTAGCATTAGAGGTGCTTGATTATGGCGAAGTAGTATTTCCGAAAGGTACAATTGAGCCGGGCGAAACCCCAGAACAAACAGCTGTTCGAGAAATTTTAGAAGAAACAGGCTACCAGGTTACCATTACAGCTCCTCTGGGCGAAATAACTTATGATTTTACTGAGCATGACCAACACTACCGAAAGATGGTGCACTACTTTTTATTGAAGCTAATTGACGCTAAGGCTGCGCCAAAGCCCAATCGCCAGGCAGGCGAAAACTTCGAAAATCTTTGGCTGACTGCCGAGGAGGCCTTTACCAGGTTGACGCACGAAGATAGCAAGAAAATGTTACGGTATGCGCTCGAGAAGCTGGCCGTGAGTAAAGATAGTTGAGTAGAGCTTAAAGATAGCGCGCAATAAGTGATTGTTTGTTTTTGAGCAGGTCTTTGGTTGTACCTGTAAACATAATTTTACCGCCTTTGTCGCCGCCTTCGGGGCCAAGGTCAATAATCCAATCGGCTTGGCGAATAATATTAACGTTATGTTCGATGGTGATTACGGTGTTGCCAGTATCAACCAGCCGGTCAATCAAGGCTATAAGCCGCTTAGCATCTGAAACATGCAGGCCGGTTGTGGGCTCATCGAGCACGTAGACGCTCCCCTGCTTGTGCAGTTCGCTGGCTAGCTTAATGCGCTGGCATTCACCGCCTGATAGCGTGTTGAGTGGTTGGCCGAGCGTCAGGTAATCAAGGCCGACTTCGTTCAAGACCTGGAGCTGCTTAGTAATTTCGGGTAAGTCAAAAAACTGGCTGGCTTGAGCCATGGTCATAGCAAGCACTTCAGTGATAGATGCGCCGTTATATTTGTAGGCCAATACGTCATCTTTAAAGCGCTTGCCGTCGCACACGTCGCAGGGCGTTTTGGCGTTATCTAAAAATCCAAGATCAACGGTTAAAAAGCCGGCGCCCTTACAGTTGTCGCAGGCACCCTTAGAATTAAAACTAAATAGCCCGGCATCAACCTGGTTGGCTATGGCAAAAGCGTTTCGAATAGCATCCAGGATGCCAATATAGGTAGCTGGATTCGAGCGATTTGAGGTGCTAACCGGTGTTTGGTCGACCACAATCGCTTCTGGATGTTGGCGCAGAAATTCCTGGTTTATCAGCGAGCTCTTGCCCGAACCCGAGACACCAGTTACGACCGTAAAGACACCAGTGGGGATATCGACGGTGAGGTTTTGAAGGTTGTTTACACGTGCGTTAGTGATTGGCAACTGACCGGTTGGTTGGCGAAACACTTGTTTCATTGACAGCTGCTGCTTCAACTGCTGGCCGGTGATGGTCTTGGCTTTTAATAATTCCCGGTAAGTGCCTTCAAAGACCACCTGCCCTCCTCGCGTGCCGGCCTGCGGGCCAATATCGACAATATGATCTGCTACTGCAATAACATCGGGGTCATGTTCGACCACCAGGATAGTATTGCCTTCGTCGCGCAGTTTTTGCAACAGTTGATTAAGCCGCTGAACTTCGTGGGGGTGCAGCCCGACGCTGGGCTCATCAAAAATATAGGTGACATCAGTCAGGGCGCCATTTAAGTGTTTCACTAGCTTCAGGCGCTGCGATTCGCCGCCAGATAGGGTGTAAGTCGGGCGGTCGAGCGTTAAGTAACCAAGGCCAATCTCAACTACATGAGAGAGGCGATCAGTTATTGCCGTAATGAGTGTATGGTTTGCCTGCGTATCGAGCTGCTTGATGACTTCAAGAAGGGCGTCTATTTGCAGGGCGCTAAGCTCGGCGATATTGTACCCTTGTATTTTGCTGGCTAAGGCCTTTTGGTTGAGCCGCGCACCGTGACACACCGGGCAAGGTCCGGCTACGATAAATGGCGCTACCATTTTGTGCGTGCGCTCCGACATCGGCTTACCGTCTTTGGTGGCGTACTTGCGGCTAATGTAAAGGCGGTCAAATTTATCAACAATCCCTTCAAAATAAACGTTAAAACCATTACTGGTGCCAGCTTTAACTTTTTTCGCGTGGTAGAGATCGTCGAGTTCTTTTTGGCTGAAATCTTTGAGTTTTTTATCAAGGTCAAACAGCCCGGATTGTTTTACCAACTCAAGGTTCCAGTCGCCTTCTTGGTATTCTGGCAAACGAATAGCACCCTGATTGATTGATTTGGTTTTATCGAAAGAGGCCTCAAGATCAATATTCATCTTTTGCCCCTTGCCGTTACAGTGCTTGCACATGCCGGCCGGATCATTAAAAGAGAACCGATTGGCAGTACCGACATGCGGCTCGCCAAAACGCGAGAATAACAGGCGCAGCACCGTGGCGATATCTGTTACTGTGCCAACTGTTGATTGTGGGCCGCCGCCAAGCGGTTTTTGATCGATAATGACGGCCATATTTAAGTGCTTAATCTCGTCAACGTCAGGCTGGCTGATACGCGGCAACAGCTGCCGCACGAACATACTGAAATTATCGTTTAGTAGCCGCTGCGATTCGGCAGCAATGGTATCAAACACTAAACTCGACTTGCCCGATCCCGAAACGCCTGTGAAAGCAGTAATTTTACGCTTTGGGATTGTTAAGCTCACATTTTTAAGATTATTTTGGCGCGCGCCGCGGATGTCAATAAATTCTTGCATGGTTTATAATCTTACGATTCTTGCAGTACGTTTATAGCGTTGCCGTCTGGGTCCTCGATGCTTATAAACTGCGTGCCCGAGCCTGGGCCAAAGAGGTCGTCCATAATTTCGCTCACTTTGACGCCTTTTTTGCTGAGCTCACCCCGGGTAGCTTCAAGGTTAGTGGTGGTAAGGTACATGCCTATCATCCCAGGTTTTAGGGGTTCATCGGCACCATATTTTGCGGCCTTACCCAAGGTGATCGCGGCGCCACCACTGGGGAATTCTAAGGTCACCCACCAATTGTCGTCGTCTTCGCGATAGTCTTGAGTGATCTTTAGGCCGAGCGCGTCGGCGTAAAACGCCTTTGACTTTTTCATGTCGCTCACGGTGATGCTGAACATTTTTAGGCTATCGATTAGCTGCATGGTGTCCCCTTTTTGTGGTTGGCGGTATTGTATAATCAATGTACTTGATATCATCACCACCGTCAATTTAACCTTATCCAAAAAGCAAAAACTAAAGGAGTAAACGATGCTAACCACGCTGACACTCAAAGAAAAAGCACACCTTATAGCCGATGTGTGGGCCTTTCGTTTTGTGGCAGACCAACCAGTACAGTGGATCGCTGGGCAATATATGAGCGTTGAACTGCCGCACGATCAGCCAGATGGCAAGGGTACGAAACGCTGGTTTACAATTTCATCGGCGCCCTATGAAGGAATTATCCAAATCACCACCCGACTCACCGACAGTTCTTTTAAACGGGCATTAGCGGCACTGCCAATTGGCGGCAAGCTACCGTTACTCGATCAGCCGCATGGCAACTTTGTGTGGCAAGACACCACCTCGCCGCTCATATTTGTGGCTGGCGGCATAGGAATTACAGCCTTTCGTACTATTTTGCGGCAACGAGCGCATGAAGGTTCGTCGCTGGCGGTGCATCTGCTATACGGCAATCGCACCCACGATATTGTTTTTAAGGAAGAATTTGATAATTACGCCGCAAACGATCCACACTTTACAGTAGATTACGTCGTGGGCGAGCCGTTGAATGTGGCTAAATTGGCAAAGTTAGCGCCAAACCTCAATAAATCCTTGGTGTATGTTTCTGGTCCAACCATGATGGTCACTGCGCTTGGGAAAGAGCTTGAAGGGGCTGGCTTACCGTCCAGCCAGTTGAAGCAAGACTTCTACCCTAGTTACTCCGAGATGAATTATTAAATAATACCTTCATGATATAGGTTTTAATAAAAAAATGACTTTTAGGCGTACCACTCTTTGCGAATGATTTCTCCGCAAGAAGGTACGCTATTGACACGAGAGTTCTCAGACAACGGCGTGGATATAGCCCAACGCTAGACAGCCAATTCCCGATGAAGCATGTACAATGTGTATGGCTTAATCCGGTACATAGCTGCCAACCAAACGGCAGTGGTAACTATGATAAACCCAAGAACCCCAAGCCCCACTGCCCACCTTTCTTTAGTAGTCAACAACTATTATTATACAATATCAAAATAAATACAAAAGAGGTGTGGTGCTGGGAGGAGATGTAATTATACACATCACACTCCCAGCGACCCAGAACCTTTTTATCAATCGCACTTCCTAACTGACGGCGAGGCGTGGTTGTTAAGCTTTTCTCTTCCAATCTGCACGTAGTCGTATTCTATAACTAGTTCGCCGTACATATCGTTCCGGCCGAGGAAGGGAACACTGAGCCGTCGACAGCGACAGCCACTCAGGCTTGGCGGCGAAGCACTGTTGCCCCACGCAAGACACCAATCGGGAAATTGAATCAATGCTGACAGAACTTCTGTGCTTGCCAAGCGAGGGTTACCCCAAAGTTCTTGCGGTGGCTTTCCTTTGCCATGCTCAGGATCGAAGGCCAGCCACACTGGTTCTTCATGCCTACGGATATTGGGAGCAGGGTTTAGCTTTCGCTTTCTTCCTGCACCACCATTTCGTTTGGTATAACCAGGCGGTGGCGTAATATTGCACCAGAGGTTCTCGAACGTGTCTGGGACATGGAGCAACAGCACTTCTGAAGTGGTGAGCGGCACAAACTGCTCTGGTGGTGCTGGTAGAGCAGCCGCCGGCCACAGTTGTGCTGCCTTTTCGAGCTGCCGTTTAGGAGAGATGTACCATGAAGGCGTGTTGGTAGTGTCAGAAATTACAGCAGTGATATTCTCTGGATTACGCGTTTCCAGGATAGCCTGGAGGGCAACCAGTGTCCTGTCTGGATCAAGCGACCCACTATGAACACCCGTTACAAGCTCGCTTACTTGAGCGTGTAGTCGACTGAGCTGTTCAGGGGTGGCCATTCGGTCTCCGTTCTGCTCATGATTTGTCGTGTGGCTAGGATATTAAGGTTCTTACTGATTATATCATGTATATTATATTGTGCAATATAGCTTCAAAGCCACCACACATGAATAGTTCTTTGATATAAAGCTATTCTTAAGCTAATTTTGATCCTTGTCTTGAGGTAGTTGCAGAGCCTGAAGGAGTGGTGTTCGGGCGCACGCCACCGTAAGTGCTAGAGCCATAGCCGATACTCTCGGGCCCCGGTGACATAACGCTCGACAGCGTTTTTAGCATGGCAGTAATACCGAGGATCGCCGCAAAGCCAATACCCACATGTTTCAGAAAATCGCGCCGATCCATATCTTTTCGTAATAATTGCTCGAAATCTTGTTTTATTTTCATTCTTTGCCCCTTAGTACTTATGCTTATAATATACGTTTTAGGGTGAGGTGTCTATATTAAGAGTCCGCTAGACTGGGGGTGGTTTGTTTTTCTAAGAAAGGCCCTCTTTAGAGGCGGAGGATAGCGGCAATTGTGCCTTCTTGTTTCTCGACTTCTTGAGATGTAATGAAATCAAAACGCTCATTACGCCTAGCTGGTAAAGCCCGATAACCGGGCCGGCTATCATTAATTGATTCACGACATCAGGTGTTGGGGTAATGATTGCCGCGACGATAAACGCCCCCGCAATCACCCAGCGTTCAGATTTTAACAGGCCGCCCGGACTGAGCGGGCGAATCCAGTGCCAGAATAACAGTAGTAACGGCAATAAAGATAATACCGCCAGCCCAGCTATGTAAGCTAAAAAGAAATGAAGATAGGAATCGGCCGTTAAAGACGGCGTAACGGCATCGCCGGCAAAATTATTCAAAAACTCAAGCGCAACCGGAACTGCAACAAAATAACCATACAACACCCCAAGCGTTATAAGGCAAATAACGGCCGCGATTAACTTTACTGAAGAACGACGAGCATGGAGCGGCAGCGCCGGGCGTATAAAAGCATACAGTTGATAGAAGAGCACTGGTAAGCAAACAATGAGTCCAGCGTAGATCGCAATCTGAAAGATTAGGTTAAATCCACCGCCGGGCGTTAAATAAATTAATTCTTGCCCTTTCAGGGGCAGCATAATTACATGGAGCAATTCTTGCTGGTGTGTGTAGGCAAAGCCGGACGCCAGCAGAAAAGCCAAAGCCGTCAATAATAAGCGGGTGCGAAGTTCATTTAAATGCGAAGAAAAAGTGGAAGTCTGGGAGGCTTCGTTAGCCCTACGACTTCTCTTCTGGTGCTGGTTTCTTTGGGCTTGGCTCATCGTCTCGCATACTATTACGCAATTCTCTAGCGGATGTACCAATACTTTTTGCCAGCTTTGGCAATTTACTTGCCCCAAAGAGCAATACCAGTATTACTAAAATGACGACTAACTCCGGTGCGCCTAATCCAAACATACTTCTTCCCCTTCAACAACTATTCAATTGTGTTTGCGCATTATGTCTCAGTCCATTATTATATTAGTATATTGGTTATGTTTTCGCAATAATATCGAGTCATCGGGGGAGCTATGATACACAGTTTGGTACATCTTGCTGCAGCGGCAAACTATAATTGCGATACGTATGGCCAGAGCGCTTATAATGAATGCACCATTTCTACCACTCCTCCTACGCCGCCACCAAATGTTGGTTTTCTACCTAATACTGGCTACGAAATTATTATTCCGGCTGCGCTCGCCCTCGCAATGCTCATTGCTTCAACCATTCTAATTGCAAAGAAATTGTTGCGACGCCGCTGATTCTACTCGTAGATGTGAAACTGGTCTTGCCCTAATTGGCCGTATTAAAAACCAGTCAACTTAACCTCAAGCTGACTGGTTTTTAGTAGCTAGCAGTATAGATATTACAGCGCCACCCAGTTCCAGGATGGGGCCGAAGAATACGTGAGCTTAATTGCCTTGCCACTCGGCACGATAACCGTACCCGAAGTAATACCCGTCGCTGTACCGTCGACAGCCACTTCTGTTACCGTGCCACCTGAAATTGTGACAGCTGCATCTCGCCAGAAGGGGTTAACTAATGAAGTCGTTGAAGCCGGTACAGCCGGAGCAGTTTTGTGCCCGGGCGACGATGGTTGGTTTGTAGAGACGATCTTTAAATGCGCTGCGCCGCGCACAGTCGGCGGATTGCTGCCGATACTGGCAAAGTTAATGGTTCCCGTAAAATTATTGTTAGGATCGTCAATGGTATAGCCTGTCGAAGTTTCGACATGCATGCCTAAGACATCTATTGGTATTGAGCCGCCATTCCCATTCAAACATTGAATATTGATAGGAGTAGCTTCTACGGAGAGGTTAACAATGGTGATGCCATGAAAAGATGCGCCACCTACCCCACCAACGTAAATACCTACTTCGCAGTAAATGAGAGCCAACCGAAGGGCCGTTAAATGTTCCCCTAAGGTGCAGCCATAGTAAAAACCTTCACACGAGAAATCGACAATTACGGCGCAGTCATTGTTGAGATTATCGGGCATGCGCAGACCGATGCTAAGGTCATTTGTATGAGATGTAGAAAGTGACGGGGTACCGGCAGGGCTTGCGTTAGCTAGAGCGCTGGCCGAAAGAATCACGGCCTGAGCAATCCATTTAAAATCCCAGCCAATAATGCCTGGTTGGTGTGGCGCCATGACAGAAATGCCATCGACGGTAATCACCATATTCGAAAACATACCGCTTCCCTGCGGGACGGACGGGCCACCTACGATTGAAGGCGCTCCCCAGGTACCGTCTGCCGACAAACCGGTTAGAGTAGAGCGTATTACTGCGCCCGATCGCTGCTCGGTCGTTTGCTGCCAGTGGGCAAACGCCGATCCGTTTTCGGTGCCAGAAAGGACAAGCGAGAACTTTTTACCCGTTGTCTGTATATAAGGAATTTCGATTTGAGCATTGCCCTTGGCGACGCCGCCCTTCGTTGTTGGGCTGGAGACGACGTATGTACCCGGAGGAAAATGTATTCGGGCAAAATGCGTGCCGTCAGCAATGCCATCCTGCACCGCTTTATTAATTACTTCATTCAAAACGGCGGTGTTATCAGTTGCGTTATCTGCTACGGCGCCGTAATCCATAACATCGTAGGTACGTGCCCGTCCGTTGAGCCGCACTTTGTTGCTTAGATTAAAAGTAGCACCGCTGGTGTGGACGGTTGTAATGATATATATTCCTTCTCCATGATGGGTGACGATATCATTTACTGCATAAGCTGTTGAAGGTGACCACTCACCTTTGTAGCGTGACGCCGTGGAATCAACCGCAGGCGCCCAGGTGTTGTCGCCGCGTAGAAAGTTAGTTGCATCGCCACCAGTGCCGCCCAATTGTACGGCAGGCACCTTTGAATCGCCATTAAGCGCCGCATATCCGTCGGCCTGGCCTTTGTTTGCTGTCTTTTCTGTCGCGGCTAAATCACTTACCAAATTAGTAATTTTAGTTTGCGATAGTGTGCCCACTTCGGTGTCGCCAATTGTCTTCAAAGTGCCGTCGTTGTTATGAGCAACACTTAAAAAATCATTTAGTATATTGCCCCACGTGCCGCTGTCGCCGCCTGGTGATGGAAGTCTTGCCATAACTACTACCTTATTCCCCTTATGCTTCTTACTATTGTATTTATAACTACTTTGAAACACAATAGCGTTATCATAATCAGGACCGCATGTAGCTGCGTGATTGCTTTTTAGCTGCACGAAGCTTTGCTACGCTTTAAACACCTACAGGTCTTCGGGCATAGTTGCGGGCAGAGGCTTTGACTTATCTACGCCGAGAGGTGTAGCTTCCTTAGAAACTGGGCATTAACCGCTACCACAATAGTTGAAAGCGACATAAGCACGGCACCTAGCGCCGGCGACAGAATGAAGCCGAAACCGGCAGTAACGCCAGCAGCCAGTGGAATAGCCAGGGCGTTGTAGCCTGTGGCCCAGGCCAGGTTTTGGAGCATCTTGCGATAAGTCGCTTGTGAGAGTTTTATAATTTTCGCCACGCCGCGAGGGTCGCTGCTGGCGAGCACAATGCCGGCAGATTCAATTGCGACATCGGTGCCGGCACCAATAGCAACGCCAATGTCGGCTTGGGCCAGCGCTGGGGCATCGTTTACACCATCGCCAATCATGGCGACCTTGCTGCCATCGGCCTGTAATTTCTTGACTGTTTCGGCTTTATGCTCGGGTAATATCTCAGCAAAATATTCCTGAATCCCTAACTCTTTGGCGACCCAAGCCGCAACTCCGGCAGAATCACCGGTGAGCATGGCGACACGCTTGCCCATGTCTTGCAGTGTTTTAACTGCTTCCTTAGATTCTTCACGAATGACGTCGGCCAGCATAATTGCACCAATGACCTTTTTAGCTACAATCACGTACACCACTGTTTTACCGTCTTTTGAGGCAGTTCTTTCGGCCTTCTTGATTTCCTCTGGCATGTTAGCGGTAAGCTCTTCAACCAGGCGCGGGCCACCAACACACACCGTTTTTGCGCCGATTTTGGCTTTTGCACCCCGACCAGCCAAAGCCGAAAAGCCGCTAACTTCCGGCACTGCAAGCCGTTTAGCTTTCGCAGCGTTAACAATTGCGCGGGCGATTGGGTGTTCGGATTCGTTTTCTACAGCTGCGGCAAGCGCTAATAATTCCTCCTCATCACCATCGGCCACGATAGCAACCACGCCTTGTTCGCCCTTGGTGAGGGTGCCGGTTTTATCAAATAGTATGACGTCTACATTACGGGCCGCTTCAAGCGCCATACGCTGTCGAACCAGCAGCCCGCTACTCGCCGCCTTGCTGGTTGAGATTGCCGTGACAAGTGGAATAGCCAGCCCTAGTGCGTGCGGGCAGGCAATCACCAGTACGGTCACCACCCGCTCGAGAATAAAGCCAGCCGATTCTCCGGCCAGCGCCCAGCCGATCCAGGTAAGGAGCGCCGCCGCTAGCGCCACAAAAGTCAGGCAATACGCCGCTTTATCTGCTAAAATTTGGGTTTTCGATTTACTGTTTTGTGCTTCGGCGACCAACTTCATAATACCCGCAAGTGCGGTGTGGCTGCCGGTTTTCGTGACCTTAATGGTGAGCGAGCCGCTGCCGTTGATGGTACCGCCAATGACACTCGCCTTCACGGTCTTTTTTACCGGCTTCGATTCGCCCGTTAACAGCGATTCGTTAATATCTGACTCACCTTTTATAACTTCACCATCAGCGGGAACCTGCGCACCGGGGCGAACCAGTACAGTATCGCCAGGCTTTAGCTCGCTAACGGCGATTTTTTCGGTTCCGGTTTTGGTAACAAGGTCAGCTTCATCTGGCAGTAGCTTCGCTAATTCTTTTAACGCACCTTGGGCGTTCATAACCGACGCCATCTCAAGCCAGTGCCCCAGCAGCATGATAGTTATGAGGGTTGCAAGTTCCCACCAAAAATCCATACCCTCTACCACACCGAGCGTTGAGGCTAAGCTATAGCCAAAAGCCACTGTAATTGCCATAGAAATGAGCGTCATCATGCCTGGCTGCTTGCTCTGGAGTTCGGCTTTAGCGCTCTTCAGGAAAACCAATCCGCCGTAAAAGAAGATAATGGTACCAAAAATGGCCGGCAGGTATTCCATGCCCGCAAACTCCCAGCGCACGCCAAACCAGCTTTGTACCGTGGGCGAAAAAATAAGGGTCGGAATAGTAAGTAGCAGACTCAGCCAAAATTTCTGTTTGAACATATTTGGGTTGTGTCCGGCGTGTTTGTCGTGATCTTTGTGCCCGCCGTGATTCACGTGGGCTTGGTGATGTATCTGCTGATGCTGTGCGTGGGTATGCTTCATAATGTCTATTTCTTTAATTTCGCCCACGGATGTTATGTAGCTCGTAAAGGCTCAGTAACTCCTCGACTGCCTTTTCCTGTGCCGCGGCATCGCGAGAGCTGAGCATATCGGTTACGTGGGTGCGTAAATGGTTTTCAAGCACCAGCTTGTTGAGCGATGCCAGCGACTTTTGGATGGCCAGGCTTTGTGTCAGGATGTCCATACAGTAAGTGTCATCCTCAATGGCTTTTATGAGAGATTCTAGCTGTCCCCTGATGATCTTTGACCGGTGTAAACTGCGCTTTTTGTAGTCTTCATTCATAACTTTATAATATACCCCCTAGGGGTATTAAGTCAAGATGTGGCAATGCATTTCTGTCTGTAGCTTTGGTAAAAATGCTTCGTATAAAATAGATAATATACTGAATGAAGTAGATAATCTTACTCCAAGGAGGACCCAATGAAAGCAGTGAGAGTAAATGATACTGGGTCGGCTGACTCGCTAATCTTGAGTAATATCCCAGTACCTGAACCAAAAAAGAATGAAGTGGCTATCGATGTTGCCTTTGCTGGGGTCGGCTTTTGTAGATGTTTTATTTCGAAATGGAACATTTCCGCTTCAGACACCCTTTACTCCTGGTATTGAGGTCTCTGGCTACATCCGCGCTGTCGGGCCAAATGTCACAAATTTTAAAATTGGCTAAAGAGTTGGAGCTATACTAAATGATTTTGGACGTGGTTCTCAAGCAGGCGATATGCCGAAGTAGCAATCGCGCGCGCAGATCTTACGCTGCCTTTGGATGATAATGACGATTTAGCAGTGGTAGCTGGCTCCCTTATAAACGGCCTACCGCCTGGATCGCTCTCCATCACCAAGCGAAGCTTTCATCACAAGATACATTTCTTGTTTTAGGCGCAAGTGGGGGTATTGGCGATATAGCGATACGGCTTGCAAGAGCGGCCGGTATTCGCTCAATCATTGCCGTAGTTAGTAAGCCAGAAAAACAACAGGCGGTGCTCGACGCTGGTGCATCGTCTGCAATTTTAACGAGTGACCTACCGAGCCTTCACTCAGATAGTGTAACGGTAGTTATCGATCCCGTTGGCGGTGACCCACGCATCGAATCATTTAAATTGTTGGCGCCGTTTGGTCGATACGTTTTGGTTGGCAATGCAAGTGGCCGCGATTCTACGACGACACTTGACGCGGTATGGCACCGGAGTATTACTATTACTGGCGTAAGTCTTGGAGGCATTGCTCACTTACGGCCACGGTTAGCGGCTGAGAGTGCTCGAAATGCGCTGAATATGTTACAAAAAGATAATTATCGAGTTGCCACGCGACCGATTGAAGAGATTGTTTCTCTGCACAAAGAATTAGAGAACGGGAAAGCAGCGACAAAAACGGTAATCAAGATTCGTTAACCTGCGCAAAGCGAACAGGCCTTCTGCGGTAAAAGAATAGTCACTTGATCGACTGGCCTTGGCCTTAGGTGGAACACTTCGATGAATTACTGTTCGTCATGACAAATAGTTTATAATAGACCAACTATTTATGTAACTCAATAAACCATACGGCCTTGTTGACTGCCATGGTTGCGTGGGGATGCTCTTTTGCATAATCTAACTCTTCTTGAACTTGATAGTTTCTCTCCTCGTTCAGATTATCGAGGGCGGTGTTATCGATTTTGAAACCAGCCTCTCTGCACATTTCTAAAAACTCGGTAAATACACTCAAGTATCCCCAGCATTCCTCTGGGCCACGCAAACCTGCTTCGGTAAAGCGTACACCGCTTTCATCTTTCTGAAACACATCGCCGATCAAAACTTTGCCGTCAGGTTTTAGAGTGCTAAATAGAGCCTTTAGAATCTCGAGTTTGCTTTCGTAGGCAACATGACAAAGTACAAGATTAGTAACCACATAATCAAACGCGTCTTCAGCAAAAGGCCATTCTGCCGTGTTAAAGTCATATTCCACATTTTCAATCGAGGCAAAGTTTTCAAGCAGGCCTCTTTCCCTGAGTTTCTCAATGCCTCTTATCGTAGAAGCCTCCTGGCCCACCGACCAAGGCCCGGATATATCGCTATTAACCAGATTGATTTTAGAAGCTATCGAGGCAGGTATCGTCCTGGCAATATCCAGCGTACCCGCTCCTAGATCCAGAATCGCGGTTTCGCCCTCTTTATCTTTAATGTAATCCTGAAGAGCGGCAACTACCTTATGGCGAGCATACGTTTCAGGAGTACTATTTTCCAAAGAGCCATCTATAGGACTAACGAAATCAAACTCGCCTCGATAGAATCCGTCTTCAAAATCATAATTCTTATTTATGAAAGGACTATGCGGCGCTTTGTCGTTTTCTATATGTGTGTATTTGACGCCATTAACAACCTCTGTTGGGAACTCCCCTTTAAAAACTCGGCTCATACCAAATCCTTCTTACACACGGTGACAATTCGGGTACTATCCAGCTTTTTATAGTCGCTGATATATTTTCCATACTGTTCGATATCCACGAAGTCCCCTCGGGACAATAGGTATCTTATCTCTTGTGGGAAAAACATCCGAAACTTAGTTACGTTGGAGTTTAGTTTGCCATCTTCTGTTTCTACTGTTTTTGTTTCGGTGAGTATTTGGGATGCTTCATCAATTTCGTGATGGGCTATGAGCTTTAAACCAGCTTCAGTGTAGCCTTCTTTACTTTCACCAAAGTAATTACCATCAAAGGGCAATTTCTCTAGGTATGCGATAGGATTGAAGACGTCAAAAATAAACTTGCCGCCAGGGTTTAATAGTTCACTTACATCCTTTAGAAACTTGTCCAGCGCATCATTATCAGTTACATAGCAAAGAGTGGTGCAGATGCAAATAATTACATCAAACTTGTCTTTAAATTGGCCAATGTCGGTCATATTCATTTCAAGGAATGTGCAGTCGGGGTAGTGCTCTTTCGCATAACGTACCATGTTTTTATTAAGGTCAATCCCCGTCACGTCATGGCCTAATTTCTGAAGCCTATCAGCATGCATCCCTGAGCCGCAACCGATGTCCAGTATTTTTAAAGGTGCCTGATCTCCGATGACTTTGTTAATAAACCGAGTCTCTTTATCTAAACTATGACCCCTTAACAACTCCCAAATATCCGGATTATTGAAATAAAATTTGTCAGATTGATCTTTCATCATACTATCTCTTTACAAAACGTGCTCTTAATACCGTTCGAGGGCCCGTGTTTTCCTCTTTGAGTTCTTCAATGTATTCTTCTTCCAAAAATAATCCCGCATCCTTCATCATTGAATAGAAAAGCTCTTTTGGAAGAAGCGTCATTAGCAAGCCTTCCTTCGTCTGTACGACTGTACGCTCGTCGTCAAGATATGTATAGGTTGGGTCTAAATCTCTGTTTGTGAAGATATTTAGTAGAATAATCGCCCCTTTTTTGCATACCCGGCTAAGTTCACTTATTGCTTGCCTGTACTCTTCTTGAGACTTGGCTTGATGAAGCACACCTGTAGTAATCACAATATCAAAGAAGTTATCCTGAAAGGGAATCTCAGTAATGCTTCCTTCTTTAATCTCTGGCGTATTATCTAACTTTAAAGCATCAACACGAGCCTTCGTTGCTTCCAACATCGCCGAATTGATATCCACTGCGTAAGTTTGGAACCCTTTAGTCACGAGCAGCTCAGTATGGCGACCACCACCACAGCCCAAGTCCAGCGCTTTTATTCCAGCGGCCTCTTTATCTGGGTATCGTTTCAAGTATTCAACCATTAAAGGGTCAGCGGGCTTGCCTTTAAAGTACTTTACGTTTGAATTATCATTCCAGAATTTATAATCTTTTTCCATGATGATTCACTCTCTCCTGTAAACTATGTTATTGTCGCTTAAATTAAAGTAAAATGTTCTATATGACTAACCAGATATACTTACTTACCGGCAATCAGGGCAAAATTGACGCAGCTAATCTCATTTTCAACCGTTACGATATTCAGGTTCTGCCATTAGACCTTGATATTCCAGAGATTCAAGCCGCTTCTAGCGTTGAGATTGCCCGCGCAATGGCGCTAGAGGCATTCAAACGCACAGGCAAACCCGTTATCCGTGAAGATCACAGCTTCTTTATTGACGAGCTGGGTTTTCCAGGACCGTTTATGGCTTACATTGATAAAGCCATCTCGGTCGAACAACTGCTTAAAATCGTCGATACGCTAGAAAGCCGGGATGCGCACTTTGAGCTTGCGGCTTGTTACGTTGATGCCGAAGGCGAAGCCCATGACTTTTCTTACTCGGTTCCTATCACACTTGGTCATGAAATTAAAGGTACAGACAAGCTTCGCTGGGAAAGGCTTATGATGTTCAAGAGGGATACCAAAACCTTTGCTGAACTTGACAAAGATGATCGGGCCGAAGTGTGGACGAAGAATTACGAACAAATTGCTGAACTTATTAGTAAAGCTCTATAGCTTTACTGGCAATCAGCCGTAGCACTTCTTCCGATTTCGCTTTTAGCTCAACTACTGAGCCCGTATTTTCGATCCTATAATCTGCAACGCCCTCTACTTCTCCTAAGCCTAACGCCAAGTCAACTTCAAGCAGATCACAGAACTCTTCGAACGACATTTGAACCTTTTCGCGTTTCAGGTAGCGCTCATACAGCAATTGGCTAGGCGCATCAATCCAAACAATTTCATGTTGCGCATGCGGCCGTGAAGCCTTGAGCTTCTGGATATTATCGTATGACCGCATCCCATTAACTGCTACTAGGTTACTGTCTTCTTCAGCACCCCTTATTAGATTATTCAAATAAGCGTCAAAGAAGTTCTCGTCGTCGGCGAGCTTTTGTTTTACGTAGTCTTTAATATCTAGATTTTGATATTCCTCCTCTCTACCCCTGTATAATCGTCTCATCATTGAGCCGGTTTCAATGACTCGGAAACCATGCTCCTCAGCTAAATAGTCACAGAATTCCGTCTTTCCAGAAGCATGGTGGCCTACTGGATAAACGATCTTGGGTTTAATTATTTCAGACATATCTACCGTTCTACTGCTACAGAATAAGCGTTGTTATGTATGGTGGTTACAATCGTTTTAAGATCGAGCTTTCTAAACTCTTCTTCAATGTGCCCAAGATCTTTAGTTAGTGCAAAAAAACCGGGGCCTACGGACGAGAGAGATAGTATTTCTACTCGCGAATCATCCTTTAGAGGCCGCATTTTTTCCGCTAATTCAACGAGCCCAGGATAGACAAACGAACAATTTTTAATACTTCCCATGTCCCAACGGTAATCAAAGATCAATTCTTTGCACTTTGACAGATCACCGCTGCTCAAAGCGGGCATTACTTGATGGACAAGCCTGTAGGCAATTTCTTTGCCGTAGGTATTACCCGCAGTGCGAAAGCCCTCCATATTATCGACCTCCGCTTCTAGAAGGGTGCGAGAATCTGGAGCGGTAAAGTCACTTGGGATGCCAATAACAACGCTCATATCGTCGGGAATATTAAAGGTGTAAATTGGGGTTGCTTGCCCGGCAAGTATAATCAGGCCTCCTTCAAAATGACCGCACACTCCGGAACCGCCAATACATTGAACCGGCGCTAGCTGGGAGTCATCGCCCTCAACCTCTTCTCCATGATTTTGCGCACAGTATTTCACAAGATCAAGGCTCTTAATCGGTTTTCCGTACAGTTCGTTAATAGCAGCGGCAGTTCCAGCAATAAGCGAACTGCTAGAACCTAGTCCGCAGTGTTTTAGGTTGGTCGCATCATCAACGTCAATCTTAAGGCCGTGTTTGAACTTCAGCGCAGCTTTCATAAGGAGAGCCGCATGCATAATAAGGGCTTTACGAGGCGATCTTTCAGTAATGGAAATGTCGGAGTTTGTCTGATCTACCTCTACGGTTGTATGCTTGAAAATCGATACGCAGAAGTCAATCTGGCCCGCTTCATAAATAAGATTATTGTTGTCCGATATCTTTGCCGGGTCTAAGGCCATCGCCTCGAGCCGCGAAGGATAGCCGACGGTCAGTTTATTGTGTCTTAGGGAGACATCATCGCTAACTTCTACAGTATTGAAAACCGTTCCTACGGTAAATTCTTTAAAATCAGTCTTATTCATGTCGTGACCCCTCAACCCGAGCTATAGCTCGTTCAGTTTTATCAATCAGTACGTCTAGAATGTCGGGCTTATACGAACCGCTACCTACGGCATCATCAGGCCGTAGTTTGAAGTTGTCTTGGGCAATTTTTCGGTGTGGATAACGGAATTTTCTGATCTTTCTTAGGAGATCAAGTGCTGCTTGGCGGGAGTCGTCACCCATTTCAGGCTCTTGAGTAATGAGGCTCACAACGCTTCTATCGCCATTGTTTTCAAGATAATTCTCGATAGCTCTTTGCTGGACAGGGGTGAGATAACCTACGTTTTCCGCAAAGAAAGCGAGATAATCAGGGTCTTGCTCTTCGCATCCCCACAGCATAAAATCGATTGCGACCAATTGTATTTGCGCGCCGCCTGAACCTGTGTATTTTTTATCGCCAATCGTTAAGGATTCAAAATAGGGACGCATTTGGGAAGAGAAGAACTCCGGCGTCACCGTCCGCTTAACTTCAATGATTGAACGTACCATCTCATCCATTGCTACGCCAGAATCATTGAGAGCAGCGACAAGGCTGCTTTCGCGCCCGTAGGTAGAAATATTGCCAATGTTATCAACTGCACCGTCTAAAGCCACAATACTTCTGCTAACGGCATCAATAAACACTTCTTCTTCAGGCGTGCCCGTAAAAGAGCGTCTGCGATCACCAGCCGGATTAGCTGCCGTATAAGTAAAAACTGTACCTCGCGGAACCGTTTTTGCAGCTTCACTTACCCTTAAAAGTTCTGCTTCTAGCTCTGGCATTGCTTCAAAAGGATGCACTTCGTGACGGAGCAGCGAACTTGCCAGAAAATCCATGTCCCGGATTATCGCAAGCGCATCAGTTTGCGACATATTAACTTGCCGCTGGCTCTCCTCAAGAGCCTCTCTAGTGACAACCTCAAGCCCCTTGACATCACCTTCAGCGTTCAGCTCAGGCAGTATTCTCATCGCCTGATCAATCTTAAGCGGGTCACGTCTAGCCACCTCATCGTAAGAAGGAAAATCTAATCTGGGTCCGAGCGTCTCTAACATCATCTTCATCATTATTCTGTTATGTCATGCACAACAATAAATACTTGGGACAAGCTTACCAGACTCTGCCCGCCAGGGCAACAAAAGAAGATTAATTATCGATCGAGCTGTGTAAAATTTGGCGGATTAGTTCGCCCTTTGATATGCCGATCTTGTGGGATTGAATAGTGAGATAATGGTCAATCTCCCTCGTACTCATAAAGCTGGTGCGAGTTGTGAACATTTGCTTTTCCGCAAATTTTATAAAATCATCAAGTACTTTTTTGTAAGTTTTACTATTGTATCTCTTGATCTTCATTCCTCGCGAGGGTATATCTCCGATCACTCCTGCTGGGCGACCTTTCTCGGTTGCTCCATAAAGGTATAGGCACGGTTTTGATAGGTGGAGAGCATACGCAAGCTGGAATCCAAGTGTTTGGCTCGCTCGGCTCATTTCACCAATAAACACGTCGGACTTATTAATCTTTTCTATAATATCGCTATACGAGTATTCTTCATTCGGGCTAGTCACATCATGAAGATAATGAAATACCTGATGATTTTTCCTCAGGTGAAGTAGTATGCCGTTTTGGTCCGCTGCATCGCCTAATGTTGATGATGCAAAAAATATCTTCATGTTAATCAATATTATACTATCGTTTTTAATCTCTTGCAAAAACGATAGCACTCAAGGTAGCGTAGGTCTTTTATGTGATATACCTATTTTCCTTCGGGAAACAGGTCAACTTGCACTTGCTAAGGCAAGATGCAGGTTCTTATTAAAGCTCTTTTAGAGATTTTCTTAGGTTTAATTCTTCAGGGTCGTTTGACCATATACTATCGTCGTCGGCCTTTGCAGACAGTAACGTAGTCATCGTGGTTGTAAAGATATTTAGGTCTTCGGTTATTGCGCCTCGGCGTTTTAATAACTTCTTCTCCTGGGCACTACCAGGACAAACAAAGAGGATATCTGGAAATTCACTTCCTGTAGCGCCCCATTCTTCGCTTTCGTATACTCAGCATATTGCTTGAGTCATCTTTGAAGAACGAAGCTAGGCGTACCCGAATCAATCACGTGCAGAAAGAACCGCTTTGTCTCGTCCTGGTGCTTGAGCGAAATAAAATCATCGGGCAAGGGCTTGGGGAAATATTCATAGTTGCAAGCTCCGGCTTGGTAAATATTTTTATACTGTCGCCATACATTATCTTCAACTGAGTACTTACATGAAAAACTACTAAGCAGTGATCGATAAATTGCCGCGAGACACTTCTATTTTTATAAATGCTTTTGCTAACACTATCGGGAATGTCGGAGCGAACTTCAAGTTCTGGCGAGGTCAAATATTTTGTGGAACACCTTGATGAATTGCTACTCCAACAGATTGACCCGATCAAAAAAGCCCAGCTTTTCGGTGTCATTTTTGGCTACATGCCAACAGTCGAAGAAATAAAATGTGGAACACCAAAAACACCCCTTTTTACAGGGGTGTCTCCGGTCTTTCAGTTACTGAAAGCAGAAAATGATCTTATGGTGACCCTACCGGGAATCGAACCCGGGTTACCAGGATGAGAACCTGGCGTCCTAACCGCTAGACGATAAGGCCGTTAACGGTTGAATAATAGCATAATAATTTTTTAAAGTCCAGATTGTTGCTGTACCCGCGAGTAAGTAGATCTACTCGCGGGTACAAGCCGCCAAAGGATCCATCAGAGGTCAGGAAGCTCCTTAATATCAACGAGCTCACCACTAATGAATTCGATGCAAAGCTTTCTAATCTCAGGATCGGTCATGGGTTTTTCGCCGTGCTTTAGTTCCCCCTTCTTGGATCGCAGCCACATGTCAATCTCAGCACCGACCTTCTCAAGATTTGAGATGGCATCGGCATCTTTGACGTGTTGTGGGCGTGCCATGTATTCTGCGATGCCAAAACTGACAACGACGGCGAGCTCACCAACAGGCTTAAAGAGGAGTTGGTTTTTGGACGGTCGGGACATTAGATATCCTTCCTGTGGCAACCAACACATATCATACACCTATTCCACATCATTGTCCACTTCTTTTTCTCGCGTGGGCATGCTACGCTAGCTAGGCCCTTGTAGTATGTGCTTAGGAGTGGCAGTGTATGAACTTGCTCAGCATGCAGAACTTGAAGGAGTGACCGTAATTCGGCTCGAAGGCGCCTTGGCTTCGATGCGCCGACGATTGGTGGTGGATAATTTTATGTCGGTGTTGGTTGTTGGCATTGAGGCAGACTCAGCAGAGCTTCCCGTGCCTTTTCCTCGGATCGTATGCCAGGTTAATCATCGCTACCGAACACTGGTTATCTGGTGCGACAAAGCCGAAGCTTTTAGACTCGAGAAACTAGTGTTGTGCATTTGTTTGCCTAAAACCTTTTTGGGTTTCGTCGAAAGCGCCGACATGCATGAAACCACGTTGTTTTCATCGGTAGCGGTAGATGACTTTCCAGAACGCCGTGGCCGCCCGCGACTGGTCAGTTGAACGAGGCAATCGGCTCAGCGCCACACCGCGCGCTGAGCCATATTTATAGCTTATTTTTTGAGTGTTTCGATAATTTCAAGCAACTTGCGTGGGGTAATATCTGCTTTAATCAAATAGGCGTCTGCCCTACTCTGCATCGCCAAGCGCGATTCTTCATCTTGATCAAAGTTGGTCAGCACGATAATACGGCTATGAGGGATTTTGTCGCCGTCTTTGCCGCGTAACTTTTCGAGAATTTCGTTGCCCTTTTTTTCGGGCAGCATAATATCAAGCAAAAGTAAGTCGTAGTGTTTACTGGTGGCGGCCGCAATTGCGTCGCTGCCGCTGACTACCCAGTCAACCTCGTAGCCGGCTTTCCGTAAGCTGCGGACATACATTTCACCGATAAAGCGGTCGTCTTCGATGCATAGTACTGTACGAATATCTGTCATATCACCCCCGATACATGGCGTGGTTGCGGATCCAGCCGTTTGAATTTTCTATAATGCCTTCGTTACTATTATTGCTTGCGGCGAGCTTATCGGCAACGGTTTTATAGATTGGCAGCGTGAAACTAAAGGTTGAACCGTGTCCTTCGGTGCTACGAACGCTTATGGTGCCGCCATGCGATTCAACGATGGCCTTTGAAATGTATAACCCCAGACCCGAACCGGCGGCTGTTTCGCGCGAGCGGTGTGAACGGTAAAATTTAGTGAACAATTTTTGGATGATTGGCGCCGGGATGCCAATGCCAAAATCTTGCACACTAAACTCGACAAACTCCCCCGCTACCCTGGCGCTGATGACAATTTGGCCGCCTTCGTTGCTGTATTTGATGGCGTTATCCACCAAGTTAACAACCACTTCGCCAATACTGGTTTTATCGGCAGCAACAGTAGGCAGATCGGCGGGGATGTCGGCTGCCAGAAGTCGATTTAAGGTGTGGGCCCGTAGCTGTAGGTCGTCGCTGACGCCAGCAAATAATTGACTCGGGCGTTGTTCGTAAAGATACAGCTTAAGATGTCGGCGATCGTAACGGGCAGCGCCGAGGATATTGTTAACGTAGCCGCTTAAGCGATTGGCAGACACGCTCAGGCGGTCCATAAGAGCCTTTTGGTCGGGCGCAAGTTTATCGGCGAGCTCATCGGCCAGCACATCTAAATAGCCGCGGATAACCGTGATTGGCCCGCGCAGTTCGTGGGCTGCCAGGGCGATGAATTCCATGTGTTCTTCGTCGGGGCCGTAGTCTTTGGTGCGGTCGATGGTCATGATGATGGTTTCCACGCCAGCGGAGCCATTTTTATGGTACGAGGCAAACACATCGTAATAACGGCGTTCGCCGGTGTCAGTTTTTTCGGCGACTCGGCTCCAGGCCTGTTCGGTGGCGATACCGTTTTCTTCGCTGTTTTTAAGCCAGGTTTCAAGCGAGTTATTTTGGTCGAACAATAAATTTATTGCTCGGAAGTCGGTCGGGTTTTCGCGCAAAGGCGCCGCGACATTATAGTGAATGATAGTACGGCTAGCGTCGAGCACGATAATGCCAAATGGCAGCTGAGAAAAAATATGGCGATAGAGCGAGCTTGAAGTGTCTTTTTTGCCTCCGCCAGCGAGCGGCCGAGCGGCCAGTCCGTAAATAGCCAGCACGAGGTCTTTGAGGCCGCTGCGAATGTACCTTTCCTCATTCACCGGTAGCGGCGCCTCTTGGTTGGCGCTGTTACTCGCGTGCGTCACGGCGTCGGCAATCAGTTTTGTGGGTTCGGTGGCAATGGCAATGGTTATAGCAATTGCCATGACCTCAAGCAAGCTGAACGGCAGGAAAAATAAGAGCAAATAGTCATGGCTGGCTATGCCAAAAGTGGTTGGCGCCGATTGTAGCCAAAAATACAGTAGCACCCCAACCAATACTTGCAGCAAAAAACCAACTAAGAGTAACTTTACTTGAAAACGGGCATGGAAGTTCTTGAGTTTTACTGCCATGTGACGCTCCGGTCACTCGGAAGTGCCGTGACCCAGGTTTGGCCACGCACTAGTGGAATTGGCTGGCCAGCTTTTGTGAGAAACTGAATTTGCTGGCGTTTGTGGTTTTTGCGCCAAGTGCCTTCAACCACCTTACCTTCTTGGAAAATATAGGCCTCCCCACTGCCGATAAACTGAATTTGCTCGCGCCAACCATCTTCGAAGCCCAAACTCATTTTGACTTTCATAACCACCACTACTTTTGGCGCGATGCGGCCTTTTTCGCGGTCGAGGTGCGGCTGTCCGCCCTGCGAGCGCGGATAGTTTTTAGCCCGGGCGTCGTAGGTGTAGCTGGAATTATAGGTAGGGCTTGAAATATTCACCTGGATGGCGGTGGCCTTTTTGCCTTGTGTTGGTGCAGGTGTAGCGCCTGTCTTGGGGATCTCTTGCCGCAAAAAGCCCTGTACTTTTGAAGTGGTATATTTCTTGGCTCGATTTAGGGCATCGAGATGGCGAAAACTGGTATACACATTGTGCGGCGCTTCGCGGTCGGCGGCTCGCCAGTAGGCGCCATCGTTAAAGAACTGGTCGATATCTCGATAGCCTCCGCCGCGCACTTCTTGCAGCGACAAAAAGCTCCCGCCAACGTGAGCAATACTGGCGTCAAACGGCGCTGCCCAGGCTAAATAATATGGCCGCAAGCTACGCACTGGCCCAATGAGCTGCGGCTTTTCTTGCTGGTAGATGACCTGAAAGCGCGTAATGCCACCTTCGGCGATGGCTTCAAACACGACGCCCGATTCCTTTAGGCCAGATTGTGGCCGAGCGTCGGGGCTGTTTTCGATCATGATGGCTGTGGCGGCTTGCTTGGTAGCGGCTTCGTCTTTTACTTCAAGGCCAGTCAGTGGCGAATAATGGCGTTTTTCTGGTGGCGGCTGGTAACTATAACCTGTGTGAGATTCGGGAAGCGGTTGATTAACTAAAACCAGCAGCAGCACTCCAACCGCAACAATACCCCCTAGCGCCAAGAAGAAGTACCGAACGGTGGTGTGATCACCTAGTAACCTGTGAGTCTGGGTTTTTAGCTTTTGCCAAAGGGCTAGTATTTGTTTTTGCTGCATTACGTACCTATTATAACAAACTGTTCTAGCAGCCGTGATTTCTGAGAAGCTCGAAACTACCCGGGCAAGGTTTACAGCGTACTTATAGAGCTGCTCGCTTTAGGCTGTCATGAAATTGCGAATGCGTTCAAGCACGCGCTCTTTGCCAAGTAGCGCCATGGTTTCGGCTAGGCCGGGGCTAAAGGGTGCCCAAGTGGTCACTATCCGCAGCAGCCCAAATAGGATGCCAGGTTTTTGGCCAGTTGTTTCAAGTAGCTTGTTCAAGGCTTCTTGCAAGGCTTCGGGGGTAAAGTCGGTGGCTTCAAGGCTATCAAGGCATGTTTGAAGCAAAGCTTTTTGTTCTTCGGGGGTAAGCTTTTTGAGCTGTTTATTACCCGTAATTAGGCTAAGATCGGGGGTTGGCTCAGCAAAGAAGTAGCGCGTCAATAATGGCAGGTCGGCCAAGGTTTTGAGCCGATCTTGTACCAGGGCTAATACCTGCTTTTTATAGACCTCGGGCGCGTTGTTGGCTTCTTTGGGCCAGAAAGATATGCTCCGGCTATGTAGTTCATCCAAGCTTAAACGGCGAATCCACTGGCCATTGAGCCACAAAAGCCGTTGTTCATCGAAGCGGGCGCCGCTGCGCTGTACGCGGTCGAGGCTAAATTTTTCAATTAATTCGGCTTCAGAAAATACTTCTTGCTCAGTGCCATCGTTCCAGCCGAGTGAGGCGATAAAGTTAATCAGAGCTTCTTTGGTGATCCCGTCCGCTAGGTAGTCGAGCACATCCTTGGCGCCATCGCGCTTGCTAAGCTTTTTACCACCAGTGGCGGCCAGAATGTGCGGCACGGTGGCAAATACCGGTGGCGTCAAGCCCAGCGCTTCATACAGATTGAGGTAATTTGGCTGGCTGGCAATGAATTCTTGCCCGCGAATAATGTGGGTAATCTGCATTTCGGCGTCATCAACAATATGCGCAAAATTATAAGTTGGAAAACCGTCAGATTTTATAAGAATGAAGTCGTCAACCGCTTCAGCCCCAGCTGAAAGCTCCCCCATCACTTCATCGTGCCAGGTATAGTTTTTTGGCTCAGATTTAAACCGCAGCGGCGTGGTACCATCCCAGATTGGTGGGTTTTTTGGCCGATGATCTCGGTATAAAAAGGCACGTTTTTCGGCTTTGGCGGTATCTTTAAGGCCCTGGAGCTCTTCGGCGGTATACGGGTCGGCATATGCCCGGCCGCTGTCGATCAGCTTTTGGGCCCAACTTTTGTAAATTGCTAGGCGCTCACTTTGGCGGTATGGTCCGAAGGGTCCACCGATATCCGGCCCTTCATCGTAGTGCATGCCAAGCTCGTGCATGCATTTCAAGAGGTGGTGCGCTGAGCCTTCGACTTCTCTTTTTTGATCAGTGTCTTCAAGCCGCAAAACAAAAGTGCCATTTGCGTGGCGTGCGACGAGCCAGGCAAAAAGAGCAGTACGGAAGTTGCCAACATGCAAGAATCCGGTCGGACTGGGGGCAAAACGAGTACGTATTGACATAATGGTTCTACTATAGCATGTTTTTTTGGATTGTCGCTGGAGCGCTATGTAACTGGCAGCAAAAGTTGGCATATGCCGGTTGATTATGTTTAAAACTTTTGTATTAATTCCCTCCGGTAGATTAGCCGGTTCGTTTGGCACTGTGAAATAGCTCACAGCTCGACAGTTGCATCGATAATAGTAAATCACTAGCTGGCTCACGGCTTAAAATAGCCAGTGCCGTATAGTAAAACTTACCAACTTAACAAAGGAGGCGCGTATGGCAAATGGTACCAGCAATCGCGGTTTGGGTTCAAGTAAGATGAGCCCGGAAAAGAAGCACGAAATTCAAAGCAAAGGCGGTAAATCGCAGGGTAAACAAAACAACCCGGCTAACTTTACAAACGATCGCAAGAAGGCCAAGGCCGCTGGCCAAGAGGGTGGAGAGAAATAATTATGTTCGGTGGTGATGGCATTGGGGAGTGAGAATCTCCTCTTTAAGCTATAAACTAAACACCGCTCCTGCCAAGAAATGACAGGAGCGGTGTTTAGTTGTTGGGCTCGGAGGGTTACATTCAAGCGAAGGAACTTTCTGGATGCCCTTGAGTGCGACGCCGCGAAGAGTATCACCGGCATCTGTCAGCGCGATTATGCCTATTCTTTTTGCATAATTTATGAGTAGTTGTTACATCAAGGCAGTAAGTCGTGCTTGTAAAGCTACCCCACCCTATTTATACTTGCTGCATGAAAACGATTCTCACGCTTGACCAACGAACCTTCGATCCATCTGCGGATATCGCCGATCGCGAAAACTACAATCTTCGCCGGGCGGTGCGAGCGGTTGTTCGTGACGCTGAGGGCGCGGTGGCGCTGCTTCATGCGCGCCAGCGCGATTATTACAAACTGCCTGGCGGTGGCGTCGAAGGTAGCGAAGAGCTACTGATAGCGCTCGAGCGTGAACTGCTTGAGGAGCTAGGCTGCCGGGCAAAGGTAGAGCGAGAGCTGGGCCAAGTAGTCGAATGGCGTGATTATTGGCGCTTGCAGCAGCAATCGTTTAGCTACACCGCGGAAGTAATTGGTGAAAAGGGTCAGCCAGAATTCACCGAGAGCGAGATTGCCGAAGGTTTTGAAATAGTGTGGGTCCCGAATGTAGCTGCTGCAATTACCATGGTAGAATCTGTGCTGCTAAGCGCCGATCTACCGGTGAAGTTTATGGCAACGCGCGATGCCGCTATTCTTAAGGCAGCCCAAGCAGCCTTGTAAGCCAGCTAGTTCAACATGGCCAACCCGGTGTCTAGCATTGAGGCGCCGGTTGGATTTACATACTGGCGGCAATGTGTTCGATTTGGTTGTACGACAAGGGCGAATCGCCGTAATCAATCTCGTGCAGTAACCCGCCGTTCACCCAGACTGCTTTATTGCCAAAAGTATAAATCGTCAGGCCCTGAACGCTATGAATGTTATAGGCACCGTTTGATTCTTGCAAGACGTAATTGTCAAGCACGGCCTGCGAATCCCAGTCGCTCTCTTTTTGGGTGATGATATACCCTTGATTGCTGGTGTTAGCGGCGTAGCGAATAGTAACTTGACCTTGGGCGTATTCTGGTGGGCCGTTAAAGCTATAACCATCTGGCTGGTACTCGGGCATTTTGGCGTCAATACCAGCTTGGGCAGCGGCAACACGAATTGAAAGGTTCGGCACGTTGATATACGTTAGGTAGCCACCAAGGAGCACTAGCGCCAGTGCAGAGGTAGCCACCGATAATACTTTGGGGTGCTTATCGAAGAAGCGACGCTCGGGGATAGCGCGTTTAGTTGGCGCTTTCTCGAGGTGTTCACGCAGCAGCTCTTCTTTGATGGCACGCGAACTAATAGGTTGTTTCGGTGTCTTTTGTGCGGTAGTACTATGATGTACAAACTTGCGCTGTAATGCTGGCTGAGCGGCTGGTGCTTGTTTTACAGTGGGCTTGGCGGGCTCGCTTATTGGCTGAGAAGAAAATTTCTGAATCTGCGGGCTGCGCGTCATATGAACCCGCGGCCGTTCTTTTACTGGAGGGACGTTAGAGGTTGGTTTTTTGAGTGCAGCTCGATACAGCGTACGCGAGCGGTCGAGTCGACTATGGACGGCAGCAGCAGTAGCGGACGATCGCTTAACGACTGGCTGTTCGGGAATGCGCACTGATGGCGCGATATCTTGGACGATTTTATTTGCTGCAGGTCGTGGTGCGTGAGGTTTAGCACCGTCTTCAGCTGATGAAACTGCCAAACCGGTGGTGGCATCATACGCCTGTCCGTTAATAGTGATAATTGATTTCCCCGCCATATTTCTCTTTTGCTTCACGTGTGCTTATGCTTAATGAACTATTACTATGGTATGCGCATCTTGTAAAATCTGCAAGGCCTGAATTCCAGAAACCTGCGCGGCCGATTGGGGAGACTGTGAATCGATTGCAATAATCGATTTTCAGCCGAATGCTTCTATAAGCTTCCAGTGGAAGGTTATAGAAAAAGAGTGCTCCCCAATCGGCCCGCTGGTTTCTGGAAACTGCTCTAAAGCCAAAGCAAGCTATTTCCCCGAACAATTGCTATAATGATGCCATGCACCAACATACTTCCAAGCGACGCGAAGTCGCCTTCCGATTCTTTATTTACGGCGTGATGAGCGTCGCGGTTATTGTTATTTCTTTAATCTGTATTTTACTGGTTCTCGGTTACCGCTTTGATCAAGTCAGCGGCCGGGTGGAGCAACAAGCGCTGCTGCAGTTTCGCAGTTTCCCTAATAATGCCGCCGTGTTTGTTGATGGCAAAGATGCCCGCTTAACTACACCAGAGAAAATGACGATTAGCCCCGGGCACCATACGGTGCGCTTTACGCGGCCAGGCTATCACGATTGGAACAAAACCTTTACCGTAAAATCTGGTGATTTGCTGTGGCTGAATTACGCACGCCTGATACCGACCGAAATTACTACCGAAGCTGTCGCCCACTTTCCAAAGCTTGCTAGCACGCTGGCCTCTCCCGACCGGCGGTGGATTGCTCTGCTTTCCGATGCCAAAAAACCCACCCTTACCTTCGCTGATATCCGTAACGAAGCCGAGCCAGTAGTAAACGAAATGACGTTGCCGCCTGAAAGCTATACCATGCCTGGGCGAGCCGCCGGCAGCCTTAGTTTTGTAGAGTGGGATTTTGGGAGTCGCTTTATGCTGGCGAAATATACGGTGGGTACCACCACTGAATACTTGCGAATTGATCGGACCGATCCAAGCGCCACCATAAATATCAGTCGGCAGTTGCGCATTGGCATTGACGACATACATTTTATCGGTACGAGTGGTAATGTGCTGTTCGCACTCAGCCAAGGTACTATCCGCAAGATTGACCTGCAAGCTGGTACCATTTCACGGCCGCTTGTTACTGATGCTGATTCATTTATTTTATACAAAGAAGATACCATAGCTTTTACCGGCACCCGAAATAATCAACGCATCGTGGGTATGTATAAAGACGGCAAAAGCGAAAAAATCATCAAACAATTCCCGAACGATCGCCAGCCACTTTTTGTCACCGCAAGCAACTACTTTTACGATGACTACATGGCGATAGCCCATGGCACCAACGTAGAAATCTTGAAAGACCCTTATGGCCAGAGCCGAGAAACAAAGACCGTTGCCAGCTTTACTTTTACGCCCGGCGTTGCAACCCTTCGCTTCTCTAGCAACGGACGGTTCGTGCTGGCGCAAAACGGCGGCGAATTCACGAGTTACGATCTTGAAACCAGCAACAAAGCCCAGGCAGACATGACCGATCTTGGAAAACCAAGCGGTCCTTTGCGCTGGCTTGACGATTACTACGTTTGGAATGATGCCGGTGGCAAGCTGCACATTGCCGAGTTTGACGGCACGAATCAGCGGTTTATCAATGCCGTGGCGCCGGGATACGACGTTACTTTAAGTGAGAATGGTAAGCGTATCTTTAGCATTGGGCGCAACCAAACAACAAAGCAGTTTGTACTACAAAGCGCTATAGTTGTTCCAGAATAACACTTCTTCTCGTTCTAGCGACCACCGCCAAATACCCGCTCGAGCAGCGTTGGGGAATTAGCCGGTAGCTGAGCTGGCTCGTTAGACGTGTTTTGCTGCGGAGCCGATGACGCACCCGCTGGGTCGGGGCTAATTTGCTCAGCCACAACAATCAGGCGTTTTAGGGCCGTGCCGGGAGGCGTACAGGTTAAAAGCGTGACCAAAGGCTTATCGGTTTTTTGGGTTAGTTTATGAATGTCGGTTGGTTCGATAACTTCTTTATAGCTCACGCTGTAAGTGTAGCGGGTGCCTTCGTAATGAATATAGAACGTGTCGCCCTTTTTTAGCTGATCAAGCTGGACAAAAATAAATTTGTAGCCGCCATTATCGAAGACGTCGTTACTCGAGTGCCCCAGAAGCACAGTGTTGCCTACTTGCCCTGGAACGCTGTTGGCTCCCGGGATTGGATAGTGCACGACCCCGCTTTCAAGCGCTTTTTGTACGGTCGGCTCGGCAATTGAATTAAGGCCATAAACGACTGGCGCTTCAACGTTTATTTTAGGAATGATTACCTTTGGTTCTTTACTTACTTTAATATCGGTCGTTGGGTCGAGCACGATATTTTGTGGATTGATACTTCCAGGGCTGACGTAAGCGTGTACCTGGGCTACTAATACGCGGTTGTACTGCAGCACGGCAAACACCAATCCAACTACAACCGCGCTAATTATTGGCATAAAATGGCGGCTTTTACGAACCGCAGCAGCCCGAGTGCGGATCTTTTGCAGCAGATCATTTTTTAGCTCGTGCGTGGCTTCTGTTGAGCTAATAATCTGCGGGGCGGGCTCTACTGCTGCTGATGATGTGGCTGGTAGTGCTTGCGTGCGGGCAGCAGCTTGCGCTTTGGCTTCGAGCTGGCTACGGGTGGCGTGCAGCTGGTGTAAATAGTAGCGTTCATAGTATTGGCGGTAGTAGCTTTGCCAGGCGCTGTGATACTGCTGCAGTTGTTCGGGGGCCTCGGTCATGACAGATGGCCGGGTGTGAGTGCGGCCATAAACAGTTTCGGCCGTGGCCTGCTGGATATCTGGTTGCGGAGGGGCAGCTTGCTGTGATTGCAAATTATCGATGGTTTCTTTATGTGGTGGATTAGTGCTATAGATGGTGTCTATTTGCGAACGGACAATATCGGCGGCAGCGGCATGAGTTTCGGTGTGTGGCCGCTGATTTTGCGCAATTGGTGCAGGCACCGGGCCTGCGAGGGGTCGGTGTGGCGGAACAACGGGCGTGTTGGGTGATTGTGGATTGAATGGTAAATTTGGTTGCATAGTAGATTATTTCTACCTTTTATTGTACAATCCTAGGGTAGTGAACGCCAAATAGTTTATGCCGCGGTGGTGGAATTGGTAGACACGCTAGACTCAAAATCTTGTGAACATTTTGTTCGTGCCGGTTCAAGTCCGGCCCGCGGTACCACGGTGAATATATAGATGAATTATGCCCCGATTTGTTCGGGCGTTTTTTGTGTTTCGCTAGCGTCGTGTTTATGCTCGGCAACTTCAAAGACTTTATTGTGCATGTAGGTAGTTGCTGCTTGGATTAGCTCTTCTTGATGATCGGTGCTGGTGCCCTCAAGCTCGGCAATAATCGCTCGTGGAAGGGTCATGTCATCGAGCCGGAAAGTATCTTCTCCGAGCGTATTTGTGGCCTCCTTTAAAAAAAGCATGGCGATGTCATCGTCGTAATGTAGCGGCTGCAGACCTTTCGCTTCGCGCTCACGATTCTTTTGATTGATTGTAGTGTCAGCCATTTTTACTTGAGCCATTACTACGTGAGTGTAGGTATTATTTTCATCTGCTAAATAAAAGACCAGGTCGCTGGCACGCGTGCGGCCGTAGCGGTCGATTTCTTCGGAGGCCGGCACGGCATAAAACGGTGCATCAGGATTGTAGCTATATTCACGAGCCGCCAGAGCTTGGAAAGTGATTTCAGCGATGCGCCCGATTTTTTCCCGAATAATGCCATGATTTCTTGCCCGTTCTTGGGGGTTGTCCGAGGCAAATAGTTGCGCCTCGGCTTCATCGAGAATACTTAGTTCAGTTTGTAGTAATTCGCCTAACTGGCCATAGCTGGCTTCGATGTCGGATTGTATTTCGCTGGTTTCTGTAGGAGTGAAGCTTTCGGGCTGCTCTAAGAGATGCTGGATGTAATGGAACGGTAGCCCTAGCCGTTTCGCTTGAAGTCGCGAACGCTCGTTGTTGCTGGCGGTTAAAGGGATGCGTGCATCGAGTAATTCCCCCGCTTCTTCAATGTAGCCAGCGGCGGCATAAACATCACTGGCGGTTTCGACAGTGCCGAACGGGAAAGGATTTGTCACTCGTTCACTCATAGGGTAATTTACTATAACACACAATCAGTTTAGTAGTCAACTACGGCGCCGGCAGTTGCCTCAAGCGGCCGTTCTGGAAACCAGGCCCAGTATGTCGCCATGCGGCTCGCAACGCTGCCGCGCCAGATGGCCATTGGGTTGTGCCATGACATAGTAACGACCTGGCCGCCGTGAGCCATAACCAGTTGCTCGTTATGCAGTGTGGCAATCGTGACTGGATACGTAATAGTAAATTTATGCAGCGCTTCGACTAAATTTGCCAGCTGCATGCTAAAAGTTAGTACCTTGGGGTAGTAAATCGTCTGAAACAGTTTCTGGAGTTGGGCGAACGACAGCACCAACAGTGTCTGTGGCCGTTCGGCAATGGTGCTAGCCGCATTTTTTAAGAGGTCGATTGCATCGCGCGTAATAACGGTGGGCGTGGCGTGCATCCGGAGTAATGTTTCGAGCACGACAGCGGTTTCAGAATTACGCCCCGTGTCGCCAATATATAGGGCAACCGACGCCCAGGCCATAGCGGCGTGGAGCTCCGGTTCGGCGTCTTTTGAAAACCCTCCGGAAGTATTAGTCGGGACAAAAATAACCTCCGAAATGTTTTTGGGCAGGTTTTTCTTCAGTGCATTTGGCAGTAGAATACGCGTCGTACCAATGCCGCTTCGGGTGGCTTCTTCATGAGCGCCGACCACCGCTGCAAAACCTAGCGAATTACCGCCAATAATCGCCAGTCGTCCGGCGTGGGTCTTTTGTTCTGGCTTGCTCCATTCAATATCGGGAAAAAGCGCCTTGCCTGGCTCTTGCCGTTGCCAATAATCGTAGAGCATTAGCGGGTCATGTCGCTTTCGTGTGGCAATGTATCAACCGAGCTGACGGTGTGTTCCAGAAGCTCGTGCTGATCGTTATAGCGGAAGGTGCCGAATACTTTGGTGCCAGTGAGTGCTTTGGGTAGCCAATGGTGATCGGCTGGCCACATGGCTTCATAGGGGATATCAGCTTCATCAAACCATTCGGGCATCATTTCGTCGCTTTCGATTGGTTCGCCTTGCCAGTCGTGGCAGAAGTACACATACGCCAAGCGTTCTACCGGCTGGCCGGCTTCTTGTTCTAAAAAGACGAGCTCGGCCGCTGGTGTTAGTTTCAGCGGTCGAACACCAATCTCTTCTTCGCACTCGCGAATTGCGGCCTGCTGGATAGTTTCGTCAAGCTCAATTTTTCCACCAACGCCATTCCACTTCCCTGTCCCGTGGCCCCGTTTTTTCATGGCTAGCAGAGTCTGGTTGTCTTTCCTTAGAAAAAGTAAAGTTAAGTGTGGGTCGTTCATAGTCCTTTTTTAGTATAGCCAGTTTTTTGCTGCAGCCATACTTTTTGTTGTTCATCGCTAGTTTTGCCTTTAAAATGCTCGGCCGGATATTTTTCGGCGGCTTTTTCTAGCTTGGCGGAAATGGCTTTAGGAATGTCGATGTCATAGCGGTGCGCGAATTGAAAGGCATAGATCAAAATGTCTGCTAGCTCAGCTGCGAGCTCGTCTTTTTTGCCAACTGGTTCATCCTGCCACTGATAATGCTCAAGCAGTTCGTTGGCTTCAAGGGCAATCGAAATCGCCAGGGCTCGCGGAGGATTGCGTTGCCAATCGCGCTGCACCTGATGGTCCCAAATGATCTGGCTGATTTCTTCGAAAGTCATGTCGCTTTGTGCGGCAGGTTGGCTCATATATTTAGTTCCAGGCTAACTGGGCAGTGGTCGGAGCCCATGACATCGGCGTGAATTTTGGCTGACACAATGTTGTCGCGCAGGGCTTCGGAAGCTAAAAAGTAGTCGATCCGCCACCCAACGTTGCGAGCACGGGCATTGGCCCAGTGGGTCCACCAGCTGTAGTGACCATTGCCTTGAGTGAACAGGCGGAAAGTGTCGATAAATCCAGCGTCAAGGAACTTTTGGAAACCGGCACGCTCTTCATTGGTGAAGCCGTGTTTACCGATGTTGGGCTTGGGGTTAGCGAGGTCGTCTTCGGTGTGGGCCACGTTGAGGTCGCCGCAAAAGATCACCGGTTTGGTTTTTTCTAGAGTTTTACAGTGCTCCAAAAAGGCAGGATCCCACTGCTTGTCGCGAAGACTAAGCCGCGATAAGTCGCCCTTGCTATTTGGGGTGTAGACGGTCACGATATAAAACTTTTCAAATTCGGCGGTAATGACTCGGCCTTCGGCATTTGGGTCGCCGTAGCTATCAGGTACGATGCCATGTTTTTTGGCGATATCGTCGGCAAAGCCATTCACCACACTCAGCGGCTTAGTTTTGGTGAAAATTGCCGTGCCGGAATAACCTTTTTTGGTGGCGGAGTTCCAATATTCTTCGTAGTCGGGCAGGTCAATTTCGGCCTGGCCTTGCTCGGCTTTGGTTTCCTGGAGGCATAAAATGTCTGGCTGATGAGCTTCGATAAACGGGAGAAAAGTCCCCTTCTTGACGACGGCGCGAATACCGTTGACGTTCCATGAGTAGAGTTTGATTGTCATACCATAAAGTATAGCAGACGATCTTGCGGAGCCACCAGCGCTTGTCGCACTGTTGACCATGAATAGATTGATAGTATAATTACAAAGCCACTTCGAGTGTGAGGACGAGCCATGGCAAAGCTTTCAATCGAAGATCAGATTGCGCGCAAACTGACCAACGGGAGCGCTTGGCTGGACGAAGCTCTGCTGGATAATGTTGAGAGAGAGCTTCGTAGCCGGCTCTCTGGCCCGGCGTACACTCTTGCGTCCATCGTTCTCAAGGAGCTATATAATAACGGCTTTGTGCCGCGTAAGCGAGCGTTTAGCTTGCTAGCCAGCGGGAATGCTGTGGCGCTTAGAATTGCGACGCCAGAGGTCTACGCGGTGTTGGTAAGCCCCGACCAGCCAGCGGCTTGGCTGCTGACGGAGGTCACCGATACCCAGGCTGAGCAGGTGCTTAGTGAGGCTGAAAAGATTTTTCGACATCGCAACACCGACCAAGCCATCAAGCAAATCGTGACAAGGTTCATCCAAAAAGTCCTGATTGCCGATTTCGGCTTTGTGGAAATGCCGGTAAGTAAAGTGAACCTTGAACAAGAAACGCCCGTGCGCGGGAGCCTTGAATGGGGAGGTATGCCGTTTAGCTGCCGCGAGTGGGAGTAGGCACAGTGCATATGAACGCGTGATCCGCCCGAGGAAGTGTAAGAAACACTTCCTCGGGCGCTTTTAATTAGCTGCTCTTAACGCTTCAAGGGGCGCTCACTACCGATGGATTATCCGAAATCTTAAATACCGGCGCATTACCAGGCTGGTACATCTTCCCTACTCCGTGGTAGCTAAAGCCTGCCTTTACGGCAGCTGCTTCATTCACGACATTCATGCTGTCATAAATATTCTTGCTGTTTACGGCACTAGCAAGTGCCGGAAGGTCGAGCTGCTTATACGCTTCCCAGGGTGTTAAAAATACCTGCAAATCGCTGCCCTTAGCGGCTTCGAGTGGGTCGTCAATAAAGGTCAATGAAGGATGTGTCGCGATTTGTTGTGCTGCAGGAATGGCGTGCGGATCGGTGGCACGTACGGTTATCCCATCTTCAAGCAGTGCTTCAATAATTTTTAAAGAGAATGAGCTACGAACATCATCGGTATTGGGCTTGAACGATAGCCCAAAAACAGTAAGTGTTTTCCCTTCGCCCAGCAGGCGGCGAATGGTGTCAATGACATGACGCAAATGGCTTTTGTTGTGTTCGCTAGCACCGCGGAGTAATAGTGCCGGTGCTCCTACTCGTTCGCTACTTTCAATCAGGGCGGCAATATCTTTTGGCAAGCACGGTCCGCCAAAGCCAATACTTGGCGATAAATAGGTGCCGCCAACCCGAGGGTCCATTACCAGTGCTTGCGCCACGTCGTTGACATTGACATCAAGTTTCTCACAAATCTCGGCTACATCATTTATAAATGCCACCCGGGTTGCGAGGAATGAATTGGCGCTATATTTTATCATTTGAGCGGTTTTTGCGTCGGTAATAATAGCCGCCCCACCGAGCCCATAGAACAAGCCGGCTACCTCTTCAGATATAGCAACGTCATTCGAGCCGACAATAGTGCGCGTGGGGTGAAAGAAGTCGCGAATAGCCGTGCCCTCAGCCAAGAACTCTGGGCACGACACAAAAGTGATTTTGCCATTTTCTTTTACCGATTCAAGCCCCTCAAGCTCATTGAAAATGCCAACCGGCACGGTAGATTTTATAATCAGCAGTGTCGGGCTCGTGGCGACGGTGGCAATAGCAGTAACGGCACTATGCAGCGCCGATAGATCGCTTCGGCCGTTGGCGTCTTGCGGTGTTTGCACACTAATAAATACATATCGCTGTCCCGTGTAGGCTTTTTCAAGATTATCAAAAAAACGCAGTCGGCCATTTGCAAGGTGTTTTTGTAGTAGTTCTGGCACTTTTGGTTCAAAAAAAGGTGGTCTGCCCGATTGTAGTGAAGAAATTCTTTCTTTATTTATGTCGTAGCAGGCAACAGTGTTTCCAAGTTCAGCCAGGCCAAGGGCTGTTATGAGCCCTACGTACCCCGTCCCTACCATTAGTATGTCTTTTCCGGTGTTTTGCTTGATCATAATTCCGCCTCACTGCTTAAGGTTGCCTGCTTTTGGTAGGTATATTCTAGCAGACTTTGGCGGAAAGCCAGCTGTTAAACTTACTCTTTCGTCCTTTTGGACTCGTCAGTATATCCGCACAGATATAGAGAGTAGTGGGGCGTGCTGCTGCAGTGATGCAGCAGCACGCCCCTTTAGGGTTGTTTCACTCTACTTCCAGTCCTGCAAGCCGAGGTAGGCGCCAATGCCACCCGACTGACGGGCCAGGTTGGTAAGATCAGAATTCTCTGACACGCCAACCTGGAAGGCGTGAAGGAGCTTGCCGTTCACTACCGACAGCGAAGGCACGGTTGCCTGGCCGTCAGTAATGAAGACGATCTCTGGGTCGCGAAGATCGCGGTCACCCACGATTTCTTCAGAGCGTTTGCTAGCTGCTGTCAGTGTCCCCGTGAACTCGGTGGTGTATCCCATGTACTGAGCAGGATCACTGACGATCCGCATCAGCTCTCGGGCCGACTCGGGTGAGTCAGCGTGAAACTCTTCTTCACGTAATGCGCCATCGAAGAAGCGCAGGTACAGCTCGGCGTCGCCATCAATAACCGCCCGAAGGCGATTCATGACGATGCCCGCAGCTCGACTAGCGCCGAGACGTCCATCGTGAAGCATCGATCTAGATCCGTCAACTACCATGAACAGCAGCTGCTTCTGGGTGCGCCGAGTGCGCGATTCGCGCACGGGCAACTCACCAGAAACAGCACGCTGTATGCGCAGCTGCTTCGGAAGGGCCCAGGCAGCTTGTGCCGCCCGGCCCAGTTCGCTTAGTTCTTTGATGTCTCGCAGCACCACCTCTTCGCCGTTTGGGTCTGGCGTGAGCTTGCTTTGACCGTGGAGTTCGCTCAGCTCGCTGAGCTTACGCCCGATACGAAGCATCTCGTCAACTTGGAGGCCGCTCATCGTCAGCTCGAGCCCGAGAAGAAGTGCTTCTTCGTTGGGCTCATTGCCGCCGACAAACGCTTCCAGCATCTCGATATCTTGCTCGCTTAGAGCGTCAATCTTCTTGAATGCACCGGCGAGAGCTTCGATGAAACTTAGCTCGACGGCGATTTGAAGAATCCGCAACACCCACAACCGCTGCATGGCCCTGAACAGCCACAACAGGCGCACGGCCTGCGTTGGCTTGTTGTAGCCGGGCAATTGGTTGAGGTCCACTTCCACAAGTGCGTCGTAAAGCTGATGCTGGTATAGATGCAGGTCTCGCTCGAAGCTTTCAATAATTACCCACTCGGGGGTATTCTTGTTGCTGTTTCGAGCCAGAAATGCCTGTGCCTCGCTCATTGCGTGAACGGCGGTTTCGGCCTGCGCCTCGATCTCGTCGAACGGACGAATTTCAGCACCAGCAGTCTTCGCAAGCAAGTCCCAGACGAAGTCGAACTCCATTTCGGTGAGCTCGCCCAGGCTCTCTCGTCGTGCGATGTGCTTGACGGTGGCTTCGGTGGGAGGTATGAAGTGCGCGGGATCTTGCGTGTAGCGCATGAATTCCCCCTAGCGGTTATTGCGCTGGATGACCATGATCTTGCTCAGGATGGCGTCTTGACTTGCATTCAAGCTGGGGTGGCGCAACATGTGTGAGATTTCGAGTCGAATGACAACGAGTTCTCCCAAAAGCTGCCGCTTTTCTGCCTCGGAAATGGAACGACTGAGCCGCTTGCCAATTTTTTCGACTTGCGGGGCCAGCTCCTTCAGGCGCCGGCTGTTCTCGTCGGTGCTCGCCTTTTGGCGAGCCTTTTGCAGTTCTTCTTCGGCGAGCCACAGCAGGGATTGAGCGTCGCTAACGATCCTCTCAGCCTGGGCTTCGGTGTGCATGCCGTAGGTCGGCAGGTTCGAAGCATCTTCGAGGATGGCGCGAGCTTCACTGCTGATCTGCTCGTACTCAGGAATGGACTTGCCATCCCCGAGCTTGTACTGTAGTTCCAGTAGGTCCGCCTCAAGCTTGTTGAGCTCGATGCGCGTCTGGTTGTCGCCCGCCTCACCGACTAGCGAGTGAGCGGAATCGTACAGGTGACGTCGTCGATCGAGCAACGTCTCCGGAACGGCCACCGCGTGAATGCGTTCAGCAATGCGATTTGCCTCTGTGGAAATCCTCTGAAGTTCCGCGCCATCGGTCGCCCTCTTGAACTTAGTGACAAGGTTGGTCAGATCCAGCTCGGCCTGGTCGAGCTTCTCTTCTGCTTCGATGGAAGCGGCGAACTCATTGATGAGCTGGTTAATCCGCTTGCGCAGGTGAAAAATGCCCGGCAGGTAGGCCATTGCCTTGAGGTCTGCCGGTACGACACGATTTCGTCCGTTGATCGTCGCGGCGGCTTGCGCAAGCTGCACTGCTACTACTGCTGTACGCGGGGAGATTCTTGCCTTGTCCCTGATCAGCTCCTCTACGATCTGAGCCGTCATGCGTTGGATGCCGACACTCACCTTCGTCGCCTTTGCCTGTCGTTGCAGCGTCTCGACATCCGACCACGTGACGCCAGACTCTACCTCTTCGCGACCGAACACGGCCGCAAAGAGTTCCATGAAGTTATCCTTGCCATACGCTGGCCACTTTACCTCGAGCTGGATTGGGAAGCGCTGGATCAGCGCCTCGATATCCCGTCCAGCTTCGGCAATCTCCTGGGGAGAGTGGTTGGTGGCGGCAGCGATCACGCGGGTCTTCATTTTGACACGCTGGTGACCGTTGCGCAGCTCCTTTGCCGTCAGTGTATCCTTGAGGTAAGCCAGCACTCGCGGGGGAGCGTCAAACAGTTCCTCGAAAATAGCGATGTAATGGTTCAGGAAACTGAACTCGTGCTTGTACTGCATGGTGGCACCGACGGCGCGGTTGATTGCGTCAAGGTCGAGACCACCGAACAGGTCTTCGGCGCTTGTGCCTTGACCGAAGCTCTTGATGTACGTCTCTTGGCCCTTAATGGAGCGGAAAACGGCATCGAGAAATTCGGACTTGGCGTGCCCGCCGTCTCCGCTGAAGATCAAGTTAACGCCAGCCACAAGGGCCAGCGATACCGCCTCGCGCATTTCATCGCAGTAGACAAAACCTTGAGTCACTTTGGTGACCCACGGCAAAGTCAGTGTGTGCGACTGAACGGGGTGAATCGTTGCGGTCATGACCACCTTCTTGGTATAGAGTGAAACAATGTTAAATAACGACGAGCGTCTACATGGGCAACGGGTGCCGGCATGAGCGCTCGCATCACAAATAATATACTATAAAATACATAAAATGTCAACAATCTGCTGATCAAAACATGTCTAATCTAAATTGCTATTTCAGCTTGATCTCCCGCTTTGCCTCCCGCTCTTGATCACGGCGTTTAATGGTTTCGCGCTTGTCGTAATTTTTCTTCCCTTTTCCAAGCGAAATCACTACTTTAATAAACCGGCTACTCGTTAATAGCCGTAAGGGTACGATGCTAAAGCCGGATTGCCGGCGGTCAATTAATTCATCAATTTGTTTGCGGTGTAAAAGCAGTCGACGTGGGCGGGTATCAACGGTTCGTTGTTCGCCAGATTTCAGCAGCGCTGGCTTTACGCTAAAGCTGGCGTTTGACAGCCACAATTCTCCACCCTTCACCGATATAAAGGCGCCTTTAAGCTGTACGTGGCCGTCGCGGGCGGCACGTACTTCGGGGCCGGTGAGCTCGATGCCGGCCGATAATTCATCGCCGAGCTGGTAGTCAAACCGGGCGCGGCGGTTTAGAATGGCGCCGGGCGAGGACTTTTTCTTTTTTATCATCCACACAATTATACCTGATCTTCGCTTATCTGCCGACTTCCACTTATCGAACCCATATCGTATAGTAAGAAGGTTCAAGCAAAAGACAAGGAGCGGCTGGTGCAGATTTTTCGTTTTAAGTTGAACGAGCTTCCTAAGCGAGAGGTCTCTGAAATTCTTCGTGGTATAAATAATATACTTGGCAGTAAAGCCAGCCAGCTGATTTTTGATGAGGGGCCAGATTGCTATGTCTTTGTTTTGGACCTGGAAACTGCCGATGCCTTTGAAGAACGCCTGCGATCTAACGTACCGCCCGGTGTGTCCTTCTACGAAGTTCTCAATAAGGAGGATGTGCCTAATAGCGTGACGAATGATCCAGCATACACGGTGTTTATCGAAAGGTACGGACAAGCGTAACGGCGCATTTTGCCAAGGATTATCCTTGGCAATCTTTTTGGCGCGTTTTAATGAATCGGGTTTTTATGGGGTATACTGAGGCCATGTATAAACGTATTCTTCTAAAGCTTTCGGGCGAACAATTACAGGGCAAGTTTTCTGGTGGTTTTGACGCCGAGCGCGCTGCCTGGATTGCAAATGAATTGCGGCCGGTGCTGCGTGATGATGTACAAGTGGTAATTATGGTGGGTGGCGGCAATTACGCCCGTGGCGCGCAATTGGTGGGCCACGGCATCGAACGAGTGACGGCTGATAATATTGGCATGCTGGGTACCATGATGAACGCCTTGGCGCTAGCCGACGTGTTTGAATATACTGGCGTGCCGGCTCGGGCGCTCACTAATATTGAGGCCAGCCAAGTTGCCGACCAATTTACTCACCGCCGGGCAATCAGCCACTTAAATAAGCACCGCGTGGTGATTGTGGCTGGCGGCATTGGCCGGCCATACCTTACCACCGATACCGCAGCGGTGAGCTTGGCGCTTGAGCTCGATTGCGACGTGATTTTAAAAGCCACTAAGGTTGATGGCGTCTACAGCCAGGACCCAGCAAAGTTTCCGGAGGCTGAAAAGTACCCGTCGCTCACCTTTCAGCAAGCTGTTGAAAACGAAGACATTAAAGTGATGGATAAAGCCGCGCTTGGTCTGGCTATGGAACAAGACCAGCCGGTGATAATTTTTGATCTGTTGACTCAGGGCAATATTGCCCGGGCGGTTCGTGGCGAAACGATTGGCACAACTATCTCATAAGCGTATTGAGCCGTAAATCTGGCTCATTTTTTGCGCAAAATGTTCGCGGCTGAATAACTGGGCTTGTTTTTGGGCGTGTCGCGAAAGCTCGACCACCTTGCGGCGATCTTCAGCTAGCGCAACAATTGCTTTTGCCATGGCCTCAGGCGATGGGCCGTCGCTGCGGTATCCTGCCTTGCCAATTTCATCGCTCAATAGCTCGTCGCAGTACAGCACCGGCCGAAAGCGCGTAATGCTTTCAACGACCGTCATTGGTTGATTGTCGAAGTGGTACGACGACAGGACGGTTATATCGGCGGTATCGATAAGCGCGACGGTGTCGGTGTGGGTTTTCTTGCCATGAAAAGTGACGCCTTGCATTGTGGCGCGTTGTTTCATGTCGTCCAGCAGGCTGCCTTCCCCGATAAAATCAACGGTAAAGGGCGCCTTGGTGTGGGTGCTTGCGAGTTTGATGGCTTCAATAAATTCGAGCGGCCGTTTTTCTGGCTCACAGCGGCCTATCCACAGTATCCGTAAGGCTTGAGGGTTATTGCTCACAGGCGTAGCGGGCACGCTGCCGCTTGAAGCAAACGGGTTAGATACCACGTAGCACGGTGTTCGTAGCCCTGCCCGCAGCATGGTGTCGCGCTGGTGAGCAGAGGGCGAAATCACCGCTTGGGCGGCTTCGGCAGCAGAAAGCGTAATATCTTTTAAGGTTTTTTCTACAACATTACCTTCTGGCGTCCCTAGATGCAGTGGCTGTCGAAAGACCAGCTCGAGCGCATTGCGGAGAAACCAGGCGGTTGGTGCTTTTACAATACCTTTATATTGCCAGAAAAAAGTATGCACGGTGTAAACGCTAGGGACTCCCAGTTCTTTTGCTAGTCGCTGGGTCATTCGTGCCAAGCTCATTTCGGATTGCAAATGAATTACATCAGGCCGCTGTTCTTTTAGTATGGCGCGAAGTTTCTCAAGATTTTCAGGGGTAGACAGTAACATCGGTAAATCATATAAACTTCGCGGCAGCGTAAAGCTCGGCTCAATAAAAATCACGCCGTTAAGGTCAAAAACGGTTGATTTAGGTCGGTTCCCAAGTTGCAGAATAGTGACGCTGTGTCCGGCCGCTTCAAGTGCCTTTTTTTGCTCAAACATTGAAGACACCGCGCCGCCAATATGCTCGATTGAATAGTCATTAACAATGCAAATACGCATGCCAATATCCTAGCATAAATTGGTTGGTCGCTTTCATTCAATATTCTAAAATCCATTTGGATTTCTACAAGTTATATGGTGTAATACATGATGCAGGATCCTATTTTAGGGAGGAACATTGAAAAAATCCAAGGTTGTTTTGGTCATTGACGGACCCGACCCCGACAACTACGCCGCACTACTGGCAGCACTATCGGCGACGATGTGCTACGAGCTGGTTGCGGTAATCATGACCGGTCGGCCGGTTTCGACCGTGCCTAAAGCCAAGCCGTACGAGCTTAACCCGCATGCTTCGCGAGCCGTTCGGCGCGATAACGCCCTGCACGCTAAGGGCATTCTCATGCGTCATGGCGGCGAGCGTGTGCCAGTTTTTTCTGGCGGCTTGGCGCCTTATTCAACGGTGCCTCACGACCTGCACATTCACGAACGCGTCACGGATGTGTTTGACGATTCGCATGCTGGCCACGAGCTGAAGGGTGACATTACCGACGCGGTCGTCTACCTGGCGTCGTTCGACGAAACGATCCATGTCATTTGCGGCGGCCCGCTCACCGATGTTGCCTACCTAATGCGGCACCCGATGCTGATGCACAAGCTCGGCGTGGCGGTAGCACAGCTTGGCATGTTTGGCATCAATCCTGATGTCAAGGTACTGGCTGGTGGTCGCCGTCAGTTCAATGCGTTGGCAGATCCGGCGGCAGCGCGCGATGTGCTGCTGCACTATGCCGGGCCTTTTTACTTCATTCCAACCGATGTGACGAAGGCACCCGAGTTGGCTTTTGGCGGCGCGGATGAAATTGCCGCCCTCTCGGACTCAAGTGCTGCCCAAGAACTAACGGCGATGTACCGTCAGGCGTGGCCGGTGATGTGGGGAGGCCGAACGCCGTCGATTCCTGCTCATTTGCACGATATTCATCCGGCAGTGTTTATGGACCAACTGCTGCGTGACGTCCCCATGCATCACTTGCGCTATTCGCGTGACGGTCACGACCGAATTGGTCACTACACTGTTTCGCCAGTTGGCATTGCGCATGTACCGCACTTGCCGCACGAAGAGGACCGTTGGGGAGAGATCGATCTGGGCGAAGCCGACGACAACCAGCCGCCACGATTCTTGGTGGATGGTTTTGCGAACGAACAGTTCCGGCCCCTACTTGCAGAGATCCTGAACACCATCACCACCTCGAGCCCGCTCCCGGCTCTGGTGTGATCACGGCCACTCCCACACATAAACTCGTGGGAGTGGCCGATTACTTTAGGCGTGAATTTGCAGCGCATCGGGGCTATTTCCTTAACGAAAGACCTGAACAGTGTATAATGACACTATGAAAATCGTTATTGCTGCCGACTTACACTGGCCTACTATAAATGGCGTTGCTACTTTCAGCCGAAACCTAGCTCACGGACTCGCTGCTCACGGACACGACGTGACGGTCATTGCCCCATCACAAACGGGTAAGCGCTACGAAGAAGTTGATAGAAATCATATTGTTCGCCGAACTACCTCGCTGCCCTTCCCGTTTTACCAAAATTTCCGCATCTCAGTTTCGCCGCAGCGCGAAGTTAAGAAAATTATCGAAGAAATCCAACCGGATGTTATCCATGTACAGGGAATCTTAGGGATTGGCCGCGCTGCCTTGATGATCGGTAAACGCCTCAATATCCCGGTAGTAGCTACCAACCACGCCATTCCTGATAACCTGCTCGACAACCTAAAACTACTTGCCCCGTTCGCCAAACCAATCAGTTATCTTTTGACTGAATACGGCGGACGTTTTCATAGCAGCGCCGATTATGTAACACTGCCGACCATGGCCGCTATTAAAATGTTTGGCGATAAAACCGAAGAAATGGGCGTGCCAATTGTGGCTATCTCGAATGGCATCGACCTCAGTCGCTTTAAGCCCGGTAAGGTGCCAAAAGATGTTTACACCCGCTTTGGGTTACCGCAAGACAAGCCGCTAATTAGCTACATCGGCCGTCTCGATGGTGAAAAACACTTACACGTGCTACTGCGTGCCGCCGCCCGAGTGTTTAAGTCGATCGACGCGCACCTTTTGGTAGTAGGCAGCGGCAACGACCTCGAAAATCTTGAAGCGTTGGCTATTGAATTAGGCATTGCTAATAAAGTTACCTTTACTGGCCGCGTGAGCGATGAAGATTTGGTGCTACTGCACCGCGTAGGCACGGTGTTCTGCGTGCCTTCGCCAGCCGAGCTGCAGTGCATTGCGGCGCTCGAGGCCATGGCGTCTGGCCAGCCACTAGTGGCCGTAGATGCCGGAGCGCTCTACGAGCTGTGCCACGATGGCGAGAATGGCTATCTTTGCCGCACCGACGATGACGAACAAATTGCCAAAAAACTGGCCATCATCTTAAAAGATCCAGAGCTCCGAAAGAAATTTTCAAAAGCCAGTATGGCCATTGCCAAAACGCACGATCTTGAGCACACAATTACTCGTTACGAAGCAGTCTACAACGAGCTGCTACAAAAGCACCAAGCGGTGCTAGCTTAAATTATGAAACCAGCGACTGCTCATTACTTGCAGGTGCAAGACGCCACCGTTAAATACTGGCGCTACCATCACGAATCGCGCCCCACAATAGTGATGGTACATGGTTTTCGTGGTGATCATCATGGCCTCGAGTATATTACGCGGGCGTTACCGTACGTACGGGTTATAATTCCGGATCTGCCCGGGTTTGGTGCATCCGGGCCATTCATGACTCGCGAGCATAACGTTGAAAATTACGTCGCGTTTTTAAAAGAATTCATTGAAAAGCTTGCACTGCCCATGCCGCCGATTTTACTTGGCCACTCGTTTGGTTCAATTATTGCCGCGGAATTTGCCGCCACCTACCCTGAAGCGCTGGATAAGTTAATTCTCATTAACCCCATTGCTTCGCCGCCGCTTAAAGGTAAAAAAACGGCACTCGCCAAATTGACCAATCTTTACTATTGGCTGGGCGGGAAACTACCAGAACACGCGGGGAAAGCCTTATTACGTAATAAAAGCATCGTGTTAGCTATGAGCGCAGTCCTTACTAAAAGCCGCGACAAAGCCTTGCGAGCGCGGTCGCACAGTAACCATTTGTCATATTTTAGTTCATTTGCTAGTCGGCGCGTGGTGCTTGAATCCTACCAAGCTTCAACCAGCAAGAACGTCGCTGATCATGCCCATAGCATTGTGACCCCTACCCTGCTGATTGCTGGCGAACTGGACGACATTGCTCCAGCTCAACATCAAAAAATTTTAAAAGAAAAATTGCCCAACGCCCGCCTGATGATACTCGACGGCGTAGGGCATCTAGTGCATTACGAGGCGCCCGAAAAAGCCGCCGAAGCAATTGAGGAGTTTATCCGTTCAGCATGACCACCCAAACGTTTCATCTCGACGACTGGCTGACAGAATTTTCACGCCACATTAAAGCACGGCAGCCCTACCGCGAGCCCACACCGGAAGAAGCTGCCGCATTTATAGGCGGTTTGTGGGCGCTGATTCGCGGCGATACTGAATCGCCAGTTATGGCTGAGTTAGGATTTACCACTCACGTCGCGGTGGATACAAAAACCAATCGGCCCTTCACTCTGGTTTACAACGAATATGGCACCGAACGGGCTTGGGGAGCTTATGTAATTGACACCACGTTTACAGCCGCTCCCCGCCCCATCCGCGGCTTAGTAGAGGCACCGCACATTGTCTTCGATACGTATTCAGAGAAGCTTGCCCTTGAAATTTGGCGCGCTTACCCCGGTATCTTGCTGCTGATTTCAGGGACACATCGCACGGACGTTTCCTTTACCAATCCGCGCGATGTCGCCCATCAGCCTGGCTCGCTATTTCACCAGGTGGCGATGGCGTTCACTAAGCGGGGCATCCCGCAGTTTCAGCAGCACGGCTTTAGCGACGAAACCGACCCTGAGCACGACATTATTATTTCAAGTGGTGATGCCAAAAATTCTGAAGCTATTAAGCGCTTGGCAGATGCTCTTGAAGCAGCCGGTTTCCGGATAGCGCGAAACTGGGATAACACCGCCACCATTATGAAAGGCATGGATAACGTTCAAGGTGCTGCGGCCGAGGCAGATGGCACTGCTTTTGCCCATGTAGAAGTGAGTAAAACGGTTCGCGTATCAGAAGAGTTGCGAGCACGCTACCTTCAGGCGGTTGCGGCGGCACATTTTTTTACAGCCTAATAATCAACTAATTATTTGATTGTGACATCGGTTGCGTGCGCCATGTTTTGCCATCTTTGGTTGTTGTGCAAGCACCCCACAGTCCTTTTTTTGCACTTTTTGCGGCGGCTTGAGTAGTAATAAATTCGTCCTTTTTTTGAAATGGGAAAAGAGTGTACTCAAAGCCGTGGCCGGTGGCGATGAGCTCCTTATTGAGTAAGGTGTTATCTTTTAAGTACACATAGCGCAATAATCGGTTATAGCGGTCGCGCGGGTCGTTGGTTGGGTCGGCTACGAGCCGTACCACGCCGCCCTGGGCGGTTATTCGTTGCTTAGTAAACTCGGAGGCTTGGTGGCTGTAGCACTGTTTTGGCTTATCTGGGTGTTGTTTTTCTGGGGTATCAACGCCAATCAGACGGACCTTTTCGCGCTTGCCATTCATGTCAACGGTGATGGTATCGCCATCGGCAAAATCGACTACTTTGTAGTAGCCGGGCTCGGGTGCGGGTGCGCCGGTGGTAACTAGTGAAGTGACTTGGGGTGAAAGATAACTAACAATTAAGGCGAATAGTCCTACACTGGCCCACAGTAATTTCTTCGGGTTATTTCTTCGAGACATAAGGTGAATCGGTGATGTAAAAACGCAGCAGCTCATCGGCCGCTAGGCGTATGCCGATGCGGGTAGCGGTGGTAATGCTCGAAGCTTTTACATTGCCAGCATCATACACCTGCAAGGGTGGCTGGCGCAAGTCGTGGCCGTAAAGCATTTTATCGATTGCCAGCGCCTGGGCCAACTTACCTGGGCCATTGGTAAGCTGCGCATCGGGCGCGCCTTTCCGGAATTCGCGCATGCGTTCAATGCCAGCCAGCGGCTCAATGGCTCGAATTAGCACCCCGGCCCCCTCACCTTCTACTCCAGCAGTCACATTAAAGCACCAGTGCACGCCGTAGGTGAAGTAAATATAGGCGTGTCCAGGCGGGCCAAACATGGCAGCGTTGCGGGCGCTTGGGCCGCGGTAGGTATGGCTGGCCGGGTCGCTTTGGTGGTAGCTTTCGGTTTCTGCAATTCGGCCTTTTAAAATAGTGCCGTCATCGAGCCGGCGTTCAATAACTGCTCCCAGAAGGTACCGGGCGCCTGCTGTGGGGTCTCGTAGCTTTTGTGGGTCAAGAAATGTTGGCATTAAAAATCTATTCCTTTTTTCGCGAGGAATTTATCGTCAAAGTGGTGCTTGAGCTTGGTCATGTTGGTGGCAATGTCAACCAGTGGCAATAATTCTTCAGGAAAGTGCCGCCCGGTGACGCAGAGGCTGGTTTTTGGCGCTCGTGTTGTGAGCAGCGTTTGTAAATCCTCCTCGCTCAAAAGCCCATCGTACACAGCGTTATTGATTTCATCGCAAATTACTAAATCGTAATCGCCGCTGGTAGCGCACTCAAGCGCGAACGAAAAAGTTGCTTTGGCCGCAGCAGCGTGGTCTTCGTCGCTGACTGCTTGTTCGCTTAGCTCGCCTGCGTTAAAAAACCCTTTGCCACCTTTATAAAAAGTTAATTGGGTTTCAAAAATAGGCATAATCTTCTCAATAAAAGCGTGCTCACTCACCTGCCAGCTTTTAATAAACTGAATATAGGCGACGCGCCAGTCATTACCGAGTGCTCGCACCATGAGCCCTAAGCTAGCGCTGGTTTTGCCTTTGCTGTTGCCGGTGTACGCAAGGGTGATACTGTCTTTTTCTTGGTAGTCCTCGAAGGCCATACTTAATAGTGTAGCTTGTGATGACTGAAAAAAGAATGACCTCAAGGGGTTTCTTACGTAAAGAAAAATCGTAGTTATAATTTGCGAAAAGCAACACTAGAGCTTACGTGGCAAAATTAGTACGACTATAGTGGCTAATTATCTTCTTGCCCTAGAAGACTACGCCTGCTATTCTGTCTAAGGCCTGCACGCCAAAAGGCCACAACCTCGAAAGGTTAACCTGTGACTATCGGCAGTGTTACGATCAAGCCGAGCGAAGACCCGGTCAAAAAGGTGGTAGAAATCTTAAGGACGCAAGGACCTGTCGAGTATACGACGTTCGTAGTTGGCAAGACGATTCATCAGTCGCCAAATGTCCTAAAGTTTAACCGCGAACTCTTTGTGGTTGAGGTGCTTCGATCTGATCGAGTGTCATATCGATCGCTCAGGAAAGATGAAGTAAGGCCTGAAACGGTGCTCACCAGGTACCTGGCGGGCGTCCCATACCAGCAGTTGCTGGAGATGTGGTTAACCAAGGCTAAACAAGCAAGGCTTTCCGTGTCGGAGAGGATGACTACTTATCGGAGTGGCGCTCGTCTGGCGCTCGTTATTATTAACGGCCTAGAATGGGAAATTGTTCGGGGCTTCGGTGCCCATGAGGGTTACATCTGCGCCATTCGGTAATTTCCTTCGAATTTAGAACCGACGTAGCATTTCGAAGCAAGTCGTGAACTTTTGAATGGTGGAGGAACATCCATTACCCACCCGAAGCGACTGTTCGTTTCGGGTGGGTAATTTGCTATACTTAACCAAGCCATGATTGCCGATATCTCTGTTACCGAGAAAAGTTTTAATGCCAAAACCCTCCTGACCAACGTCCGGTTCTCTATTGATGATGGCGAAAAGGTGGGTATTGTGGGCAGAAACGGCGTTGGCAAGTCTACCTTGTTCGGAATCTTGGCCGGCACAGATACCGATTTTAGCGGTGAAATTATTTATCGTCGTGGGACGGTGGTGGTGGCGACTCGCCAGGAACACCACGGCACCGAAACCCAAACCGTTTTGCAGTATGTTCTTCATGGCCTACCCGAATACGCTCGCCTGTCTCATATTCTCGAAACCTATCCTGTTACCATGGGCGAAGACATGAAAAAAATTAGCGAGTACACCGAAGCCCTACAGCGATTTGATGACCTCGGGTATTACCAAATTGAAGAACAAATTACGCGCGAGCTCGATAACTTCCAGCTACCAGGGGTGGCCCACTCGCCTTTTATGTCGCTGTCTGGTGGGCAGAAACGGTTGGTCGAAGTGGTCAAGATTATGCACTCAAACGCCCACCTGGCGCTGGTTGACGAGCCCACCAACCACATGGACTACGTGGCAAAAGCCCAGTTTATTGATTGGCTCAAAACCGCCCGCGAAGCAGTGCTGGTGATTACTCACGACCGCGATGTACTGCACGAAGTCGACCGAATCATCGAAATAAAAGACGGTGGCAACATAAGCTACCCCGGTAACTACGACGCTTATTTAAAGCAGAACGCCACTCAAACCTCAAGCCAAATGAACGATTTTGAGCAAATCGAACGCCGAAAAGTGAATCTAAAAGCTAAAATCATTGACTACCAGCGCCTAAAAGAGAAATCACGCAACCCCGGTACCATCCAAAAATTTAAGCGGCTAGAAATGAAATCGCGGGAAGAATTAGCTGAGCTTGAGAAAATCGAAAAGCCAACCTTTTGGATTGATAAAAACTCGGTTGAAGAACTCAATTACAAGGCAACCGCCAGGTACGAAAAGTTCAAAAGCAAGAATATTCGCATGGCGCTTAAATCTGAAGCCTCGCGTAGTAAACACGTGCTGATACAAGCAAAAGGGCTTAGTTTGGGCTACGACAAACCGCTGTTTAAAGCGATAAACATTGACCTTCGAGAGGGCGAGGCGCTCGAGCTTCGCGGGCGTAATGGCGCTGGCAAAACAACTTTAATCAAGGCGCTACTCGGTGGTATTGCTGGTGAAGAATCAGTTACGACATCTAAAATTCACAGATTCTCTGGCGAAATTTCACTCGATTCGCAGGCGCGCATTGGCGTGTACGAGCAAGAAGTCGGCACCACCTATTTTGAGCTCCCGTTGTTTGATGCGATTGAACGACTGTATCTAGATAAAGGTTTAAGTGTCGGGCGCGAAAAAGTCATGCAGCTGATGAGCGACTACCTGTTTGACCCAATTGGCGACGCCAAAACACCTATCTCCCGGCTGAGTGGCGGTCAAAAAGCGCGCTTTCAGCTAATTTCGATGCTCGCCAACGACCCGCAGCTGCTGATCCTCGACGAACCAACCAATCACCTCGATCTGCCAAGTATCGAAGAACTTGAAGAAGCTTTAAAAAAGTATAGCGGTGCTATTTTATATGTCAGTCATGATGGTTATTTTCGCGAAGCTTTGGGTGGTGAGGTGGTTGAGCTAACGGCAGATAAATAAAGTTTGATATCTATACTTTGCGGCAAGGAGCTTCTACCGTCTAGCAATCTATTTTATTTCTATACTTTAATATTATTACTGGCAAGTAGGAGAGTTAAGTATCTCTCTCCTACCTGCCAGTTTCTGCACTACCTAGCTAAGATAACCGCCGGCATATCCTCTGGCCGGCACGCCATAAGTCTTCTTTAGTCCCTTTTCTGGGGCGTAGACCTTTAGAAAATGTTGTACCATTTTTGGACTAACGTGCCCAGAAAGAGTGATCTTCTCAGGGCCTCCTGGCTTGTCGGCATGACGCAGCAAGGCAGCAACCCCTGCGATATCAAGCGCGGTTTGAGCTGAAAGGAGCTTTAGACTGTACCCCTCTCCAAGATATGCTTCGGTAAGGTCAATCACTGTACTATCACCAAAAGGTTGATTCTCCTGCTTTGCCAAAATACCTCGGTAACTATCGATTAGACTTTGTACTTCTCGCACCTCCTTGTCGGCTGCTGCAGCGATTTCTGTTACGCGACGGGAGATTACCTCTTTAGCGCTTACACCAGGACATTTGCCTAGGATAGCCGCCTGGCGACAATGATCCATGGCCGCCAATACACGCATATCCTGCGTGATGGTAATCTTATGGCCCAGTTCCTGCAAGAAACCGATCAATTGTCCTAGTGAGGATGCCTTCAAGTAGTGGGTTGGCCCGAGCCCGTAGCCTGGATCGCCCTCGTTATGATGGTCAATAGTTTTCACTGGCGTTACGCCCACGACCTTACACTCAACGAACACCACATCTGCGGCTGAACTAAGCTGATTCCTCGCTTCGTAAGCATTGCCTGGATGGCAGCGCCTACCCTCAGCCTTGGCGTACACGTAAGGTAGAGCCGCGTTATTGAGGATGCGTTCAATCTCCCGCATCTCCGGATCGTCTGCACCGAGGACAAAAAGAACGTCTTTCATTACAACTCCAGTTCCTCGGGAATCGAATAGCTGCAATTATGCAGGCATCGTATAGTTTAGCATTTTTAGGCGGAATTTCTAAATATGTCAGAATACACTAGTTGAAGGCTTGCTCAATAGCCCAGTTCTACTCCATAAAATTGTACAATATTTATTAACTTATTTATTATAGTAGTACTTGCGAATTCGCGAGTGCAAGGGGCTTTAGTAAACGCGACTGTTACGAGAGGGTGAATGAAACGTGCTGATCCGCACGAAGGCGGTGTATGTTGTCGCGAGAAAAGAACTTTATGTGTATGAGCTTGTGACCGAGGGCAGGAGACAAGATATTGGCATGGCGTATGATCTTAGTGTGAGGCACTACGAAACCCCGCCTACAATGATTAGTACCGATCATGGAAATGTCGTTGTTGAACAGGTTTCTGATCTAGTTGAACTCGATAAAGTACGAGAACAGCTTGGCCTCTATCGTTCCAATCTGTTTAGCAATAAGGTTAATGCCCTGTGGCGAGCGCTAGGACTCGATAATGTCCCTCAAGCGAGGGGCAACGGCGGTACCCTTAGGCTTTACCGCGTAGGCCATCCCGATCACCGGGGCGGCTTCTTCTAAAGCCCAGTCCTTCCGCCTGCTTCTGATTCCCAGTGATTCAGAGGCAGGCGGTTTCCATTTAGTTACCGGCCATAGCTTCTATTCTTGTTTTGAGAGCCAATAAAAAAGCCTACTGCCAATTAAGCACATTTGCTTAATTGGCAGTAGGGTCAAGCGTTACGGCTCAGACGCAACGAACAGTGACGCCCTTCACCTCGCTGAGCTTCTTAGCTTGCTCCGCCGAGAGTCGAAGCGCCGCCTCCCAGAATCCATTAGAAGGCCTCGGAGGGGTGATAAGCCCGTCAGCACGGCTACCTGCGTCGAACTGGTCGAGATTGTCCGGGAGCTTGTCCAGCTCTCGATCGAGCGACTCGTAAGCCGCCTCCAGAGTCTGCTTGCCATTGCCGAAAAAGTGGTAAAGCTGCTAGTCACTCATACTGCACCTTTCGTAGCGGGAACAACAGTAAAAAATTATAGCACGGGAGGTGATCCATCAACCCGGGTTTCGAGAATAAATTAATCAGCCCCACCAAAAAGTAGGGCTGTTTTTGGGAAGTGTAATCTTGTTGCTATCAAAGGTAGCACTACAAGCATCAAACTTGATCCTACACCGGGGTTATAGCGACCGATAGAATGCGGGCAGTTTCAACTGCCTTATACTCTTTAAGCGTGAGGTAGGCAGTGATTTCCCACTCACCCGTTTCCGCATCATTTCTGTAAAAACCGAGCGTCCCCTCAAGCACGTAGCCCGCTTCAATAAGGACCCTGCCACACTCTTCTAATGATGCTTCACTTCCGCCGCTAATGTAGTACAATCGTTTCACTGTCTTTACCCTTCTTCCAGCGAGCTAAAGACTGACTTCAGGTAACAATTGTCTTTCACTATCATTACCTGTTTTTTGGCTATTGTCCAGCGAGCCAGAGATGGCTATAATAAAACGACCAGTGCTACCAAGGAGGAGTTTCATGCGGCATTGTAAGCCGAATAAGTTGCGGCGCGTGAAGTTGCCGTTGTCCTTTGCTCAGAGGCAGGTGACGCCAAGGCGTGGACTGAAGAAGTCTTCTCTGCCCGTGCTGGCGGCGCTCGCGGTGCTGGTGGTGATGGCGAAGCGAAAGTTGCTGCGCGCTACCTGGCAGCAGCTGAGCGGACGTATGCCGACAAAGCAGTCCGAACGGCCGTAGGGTGTTCGATGCGCTTCCCGAAAAGGAGGTCTCTTGATCTCTCTTTTCGGGAAGCGCCTTTATTTTTGTAGTCAAATAAATATACCCTCGGCTTCAAGTGGCTATCTTGAAGCCGAGGGAAAGCGCTTATCCTACTACAACCCAACCAGTGTCGAAAGCATTTGGTTTGGCTGTGCCGACACTGCGGAAGTATTGCGGCCGTTCCGTTACCAGAGATGCGGGATCATCCGGGTCGCAAAAAGCGAAGAAATCTGCCTGGCCATTCCCAATCCAGTTCGATCGTTTGAGTGCCGGAATGTCATTATGATTTGGCACCAGGGGTTGCCACAGGCGCTTGTCGTCCATCTCCAGGAGTATTGCCCGGATCAGGCCCATTTTTTCGGCATGAGTCGATAGAGCAATGATACGGTTTGGCGCAAGTGTGCGGCACTGCTGCAGTACCACTGTCACATGATGACGGATATCCCACCAAGATTCGCCACCGGGCGGCCGCCACCGCCAGGCAGATTCCTTGCCTCGCTTGTAATCCGGGTGGGCGCGCGCCCACTCGTCGGGCGCGTAGCGGAAAATTCCGCGATTACGCTCGAGAAGGGCCGGTTCAGGGGTAAAATGGCTTAGGCGCTGCCCACCAAGCGCAACCTTGGCCGTCTCTTCGGTGCGGCGAGTGGGCGAATACAGGCAAGCATTGATCTTGTAGTGCCGTAGGACTTCGCGGAGCGCATGGGCTTGCTTTTTGCCTTCGTCCAAAAGTCCCATCGTTGTATCGGCATCAAGCGGAATACCCGCTTCGACTGCTTGAAGTGCCTCTTCACCTGTAAGCTTTGACCGCTGGTTCAGTTCAAAATAGCCATGGCGAAAAGTTATGATCATTCGCGGCATTGTCATAATGCTGCCTTCCTGCTTGGGCGTCCGTATGCATAATAAAGAATAGCTCACCTGGTCCACAATAGTAAAAACAAAAAAACCGCCTGTCGCGGACGAGGCGGTTTATTCAGGGTGAAGGTGGAGCTTAGGCGGCAGCAAGCGGCTGAATCCCGTGCCTCTCGATGGCCTGGTTAATCGCCGCGCGGTCGAAACCTAAAATCATATCGCCACCAATATCGGTCATCGGTACGCCAACGTATTGGCCGCCAGTTTTGTGCATTAATTCATGGTAGGCTTCCGGGTCTTGTTCGATATCTTTAGACACAAAGGGAATATTCTTTTCGGTTAAGTATTGGCGTTCGCTTCGGCAAAAACCACACCAACTGGTGCTATAAATTATGATTTGCGGTTTATTGGTGGTTTTGGGTGCGTCGTTCATGTGCTTGTCCTCTTACTATATTAAGTATATCATTGTGAAAAAATATATCAATCAGATTGATCTGTTGTTAAATGCCAGCCGCCGCAGTAAGGGCAGCGATAGACCCTTAAGGTAGTATTGTTTTGTAACAGCAATTCTTGGGCGACTTTTTCAGCTTGCTGCTTAGAGTCGTAGCGAGTTTTATTCTGGCAGTTCGTAGGAGTAAACCGTTGATGTTTAGTAGGATTATTTCGACGAGGCATTACTTCCAGTTAACCACAAGTTAGCGGGTTTATGACTAGTTGGGCCCTAAAGTGTGCGATAAGTCTGATTTTAGTGCACTCGCACCGTTTCACCTCTTGTTTTCGAGTCAATATCTGTTACAATGGCCTCGTATATGGCTACGACGCAGCAACCCAAAGACCGCGACCCTGCGCCTGTGCCGTCGAAGACGACGGTCATTTTGCTGATCGGCACGTTAGTTGATACAACGCTGCGACTATTTATCCCGGTAATTGCTGGTTTGCTTATCGGTTTATGGATCGACCATCAAACGAATACAAAACCCGCACTGACAATTGTTGGGGTGCTGATCGGGGTTGTAGTGGCAGCCTTACTGATTTATGCCCAAATAAAAGCAATAAATAAAGAAAAAACATGAACCCAGCAATATATTTTGCCAGTGAAAATTCACCGCACGTCAGCCTTGTTGCCGAAGAAGTATTTCGGATTGGCGATTTTCCTGTTACCAATTCACTGATTTTAGGTATTTTTGGCTATGGCTTTTTAATTTGGTTGTTCTGGTATGTCGTGTCTTCGATAAAAAAGGGTCGTAAAAACTTCTTGGTCAGCGCGATTCAGTGGGTATTTGAAATGCTGTATAGCACCGTTGAGCAAGTGATTGGCGATAAAAAAATCGCAAAGCGGCTGGCGCCTTTACCAATTACGCTTTTCTTTTTCATTGTTATCCAGTACTGGCTCGGCATCTTCCCGGTTATTGGGCCCATTACCATTGATGGCGTGCCGCTGTTCCGTGGGCTGGCGGCCGATCTTAATACTACTTTTGCGCTCGCAATCGTCACCATTGTTACCGCGCAAATCTATGCCATTAAGGTGCACGGTTTTGGTGGAAACCTCGGGCGTTACTTCCGTAACCCATTTAAGGATCCAGCCGGTGCGTTTGAAGGGATACTCGAACTTATCGCCGAATTCTCACGCCTAGTAGGCTTAAGCCTGCGGTTGTTTGGTAACGTGTTTGCCGGCGAAGTACTGCTGGCCATGATCGCCTTCCTGACCGTCTGGTTTACCCCCATTGCCTTGCCGCCATTCATGATATTCGAGCTGTTTATCGGCGGTGTTCAGGCCTACATTTTCTTCATGTTGACTGTCGTGTTTATTTCGCTCGGCATTGCGTCGCATGGACACGACAATCATTCCAAAGATCATTCTCCCACTCCCCTACCTAAACGTGCGGTTGTTGCCGGAGATGATACGAAGTAGTTACAATAAATAAAGGAGATACAATAATTATGCAAGAACTCGCTTTCGGACTAACCTACGCAATCCCAGCAGCCTTTGCCGCCATAGGTGCCGGTATCGTTGCTGCTGCAGCTGTTACTGCCGCTGGCCGTAACCCTGAGCGCGTTGCAGACATCCGTACTTTGATGATCTTGGGCATTTCATTTGTTGACGCCCTGGCGATCATCGCCATCATCGTGGCTATTATTGCTGGCGTAATCTAGGATTTGCTATATGGAGTATATAGCACACTTATTTGCCGCCGGCGCGACCCAGGTTGAAGCCGAGCCTTCGCTGTTTAGCGCGCTCGGTATCGATTGGCGTTTGCTTGCTCTGCAAACAATCGCCTTTCTCGTGTTGCTGTGGTTTTTAGGTAAGTTTGTGTACCCGCAGCTGGTAAATGCCATTGAAAAGCGGGAAAAAGCGATTGCTGAAAGCGCCGCCGCCGCCCAGGAAGCCGAAGCCAAGGCATCGGCAACCCAGGCCGAAGTAAAAAAGCTACTCACCGAAGCGCGTAAAGAGGCAGATAGCATTGTCGAAACGGCTCAAAAAGAAGCCGCAACAATTGTGGCCGAGGCCGATGAAAAAGCCCAAAAGCGAGCTGAAAGAATTGTAGCTGATGCTCAAGCAGAAATCGCTCGCGACGTCGAAAAAGCGAAACAAGCGCTTCGAGCTGAAACCACCGAACTGGTAGTAAAAGTCACTGAAAAAGTTTTGCGCCAGAAACTTGATGCTGCCAGCGATGCTCGGTTGGTGGAAGCTTCGCTAAAGGAGGCGCAGTAACGCATGCAGAGCCTTTCTCGTCGCCGGGTAGCGGCTTACGCAGCAGCACAACTGGCTGCTGGCGCCGATACCAACAAGCTTTCACAGCAGCTCGCCGCCTATGTTGTCAGCCAAAAGCGACTTTCGCAGTGGGAACTATTACTAACCGATATCCAAGCTGAATTGGCAAGGCGTTACCACACGACAAGCGCGACGGTGACCTCTGCATTTCCGCTCACCGATGCGTTACGCCAAAAAGTCACTGCCTTTGTGCAGCAGCAAACTGGCAGTAAAACCGTGCTGCTGGAAGAGCAAATTGATACCGATCTGATTGGCGGCGTGACGATTCAAACGACCGATGGCTTTTTTGACGGTTCCATCCGAAAACAACTGCAACAACTTACCACACTAACAAAAGACAAGGAGTAAAACGGTGGCAGAGATAGCAATCAAAGAACTAACCCGCGAACTGCGCGATGCCATTGAGGGCTTACGTAGCAGCAAGGGGCTTGAAGAAACCGGCATCGTGACCCGTGTTGGTGATGGTGTTGTCTGGATTTATGGCCTCACAAAGGCCGGCTTTAACGAGGTGGTCAGTATCGAAACGACTGATGGCAGCACGGTTGAGGCCTTCGTGCTGAACTTAATGGAAGATGAAATTGGGGCGGTGCTGATTGGCTCGGATAGCTTAGTACGTGCCGGGGCTCAAGTTCGCCGTAGCGGTAAGGTGCTCGACGTTCCCGTTGGTCCAGAACTACTCGGACGGGTTGTTGACCCGCTTGGGCGCCCGCTTGATGGCAAAGGCCCAATCGTCACCAAGAACCGTGGGCTGGTAGAAAAGTCAGCACCAGGCGTTATGGCCCGCAAGACCGTTCACGAACCAATGATGACCGGTATTATGGGCATCGACGCGATCGTGCCGATTGGCCGTGGACAGCGCGAATTGATTATTGGCGATCGCCAAACTGGTAAAACCGCCATCGCCATCGACACCATGATTAACCAAGCTCGCCAAAAAACTGGTGTGGTGAATGTTTATGTGGCGATTGGCCAAAAACTTTCTAAGATTTCCCGGATTGTTGAACGCCTCAAAGAAGAAGGCGTGATGGACAATACAATTGTCGTTGCCACTGGCCCAGCTGATCCAGCCTCTCTCCTCTATTTGGCACCATATGCTGGTACCGCGATGGGCGAATACTTCCGTGATAATAAAGCCCACGCCCTGATTATCTACGATGATCTTACCAAGCACGCTATCGCTTACCGCCAAATGTCACTACTTCTACGCCGCCCACCAGGCCGCGAAGCCTTTCCTGGCGACGTATTTTACCTGCACTCCCGCCTGCTGGAGCGTTCAGCTAAGCTTAACGACGAACTTGGTGCTGGTTCGCTGACGGCTTTACCAATCATTGAGACCCAAGCCGGCGATATTTCTGCCTACGTTCCGACCAACGTCATCTCTATTACCGACGGTCAGATCTTCCTGGAAACCGACCTGTTTTACCAGGGTATCCGCCCAGCGGTTTCGATGGGTCTTTCGGTGAGTCGTGTTGGTGGTGCCGCTCAAACCAAGGCTGTCAAAAGCGTCAGCGGCAGCCTAAAGCTCAGCCTGGCCCAGTTCCGCGAATTAGCTAGCTTTGCGCAATTTGGCTCAGACCTCGATGAAGCCACTAAGCACCAAATTGAGCGTGGTCAACGGCTGACAGAACTGCTTAAGCAGCCCCAGTACCAACCGATGAGTATTTGGGAGCAAGTAGCGAGCATCGTGGCTATCACCGACGGCACCTTTGATGACGTGCCGGTAAAGCGCATTAAAGACGCCCAGGCTGCCCTGCTCACTCAGCTGTGGACCAACCACAAAGAAGCCATGCGCGAGCTTAATAAGGGCGACAAGCCAACCGACAATCAGCTTGCGGCGATTAAAAAAGTTGCGACTAAGGTGGCAAAAGGCTTCCTGAAGGACTAACCAATGGCCTCAATCCGACAACTAAAAACGCGCATTCGTTCGGTCAAGAACACTCGCCAAATCACAAAGGCGATGGAGCTAGTGGCTGCTAGTAAAATGCGCCGCGCTCAGGATGCTGCCCAGGCCACCAGCTTGTATGCTCGTTCGGCTTTTGAGCTGCTCACTCACCTAGCTGCCCGTGATGTCACCGATGATCACCCGCTCTTCACCCAGCGGGAAATCAAGACTCGGCTGATTGTGGTGGTAACCAGCGATAAGGGCCTAGCCGGCGCCTACAACGCCAATGTTTTCAAGCGCTACGTCCAGCTTTTAAAAGCCGACGACGCGGCTGGTATTCGTAATGAAACGCTGGCAATTGGCCGCAAAGGGGCACAGTTTGTCACGCGCCTAAAAGATACCGAGATTGTCGGAGCCTACGAAGGCCTGCCCGATCAGCCAAATGGTGCCGAAGTCCGGGCGATCATGGCCACCATCTTGGATAAATTTACTAGTGGCCAGGTTGATGCTGTCGATGTTATTTATACCGAATATATTAATAGCATCACCCAAGAAGTCACCAGCAAGCGCTTGCTGCCGGCGGGTTTTATGGAAGTACCGGTTAGCGTAGAAGTAGCCCAGGCGCGGTTTGAGCCATCGGCTCGTGAGGTGCTTGAAGGCGCGACGCGTCGGCTTGTCGAGGCGCAAATTTTCCAGGCACTGCTTGATGCCACTGCCAGCGAACACAGCATGCGTATGTTGGCCATGAAAAATGCCACCGACAACGCCAATGAACTGGTTGACGATTTAACTTTAGCGATGAACAAAGTTCGTCAGGCCAGTATCACCCAAGAGATTGCCGAAATTAGTAGCGGCGCCGAGGCGGTTTCATGAGAATTTTAGGAGAGAATAAGGAGTAACTATGGCGACAGATAAATCTACAACCGGAAAGGTCACTCAAGTCGTCGGTGTGGTAGTCGACGTTGAGTTTGAAAAAAATAATCTACCAGCAATTTATGATGCGCTGCATATTGACCGTGGCGACAGTACCTTAGTGCTTGAGGTGGCGCAACACCTGAACGAAACCAGTGTTCGGGCGATTGCCCTGGCGACTACCGATGGTATCGCTCGCGGGGCGACCGTGACTGCTACGGGTGCACCAATTAGCGTGCCAGTTGGGGCAGCAACTCAAGGTCGAATGTTTAACGTGGTCGGCGAGCCTATCGACGGCAAACCAGCGCCAAAAGCCGCGACTTCCCCTATCCACCGCGAGCCACCAGCGCTTACCGAACAGTCAGGTAAGGCTGAAATTCTAGAAACCGGCATCAAAGTGATCGATCTGATTGCACCAATTGCCAAAGGCGGTAAGGTTGGATTGTTTGGTGGTGCTGGTGTTGGAAAAACGGTCTTAATTCAAGAGTTGATTAACAACATTGCCAAGTTTCACAGTGGGACATCGGTATTTGCCGGTGTTGGTGAACGTACCCGTGAAGGCTATGACCTCTATGACGAAATGAAAGAAGCTGGCGTCATCGATAAAACGTCGCTTGTCTTTGGCCAAATGAACGAACCGCCAGGGGCACGTCTGCGAGTAGCACTTTCGGGGTTGACCATGGCCGAAGCCTTCCGCGATGAAGGCAAGGACGTGCTGTTCTTTGTTGATAACATTTTCCGCTTTACCCAAGCTGGTTCAGAAGTATCGGCGCTGCTCGGCCGGTTGCCATCAGCCGTGGGCTACCAGCCAAACCTACAGCAGGAAATGGGCGCACTACAAGAACGCATTACCTCGACCAAAAAAGGTTCGGTTACTTCGATTCAGGCGGTCTACGTGCCAGCCGACGACTTAACCGACCCAGCGCCTTCAACTACCTTCGCCCACCTTGATTCAACTATCGTCTTAAACCGCGCGCTCACCGAGATCGGTATTTACCCGGCTGTTGACCCACTCGATTCTAACTCAACCATGCTCGACCCAGAGGTGGTTGGCCAAGAACACTACGAAGTCGCCCGCGAAGTGCAGCGCGTGTTGCAGCAGTATAAAGAATTGCAGGATATTATTGCGATTCTTGGTATGGACGAGCTCTCCGACGACCAAAAACAAACCGTCAATCGCGCTCGCCGCATTCAGCGCTTCCTTAGCCAGCCATTCTTTGCGGCCGAGAAGTTCACCGGCAACCCCGGCAGCTACGTCAGCTTGAAAGACACCGTGCGCGGCTTCAAAGAGATTCTTGAAGGCAAGCACGACGACAAGCCCGAAAGCGCCTTCTATATGAAGGGCGGCATTGATGAAGTGAAGGGTGAATAAGCGAGAGCCGTATGCAGCTTGAATTAATCACCCTTCTCGGTAAAAAAGTCGATCGAGCAGTTTACGAAGTGATACTGCCCACCGCAAATGGTGAGATTTCAGTCTTTCCTGGCCATGAACCGCTTGTTAGCTTGGCCGTGCCGGGTGTAATCGCGGTGCGGTACAAAAAAGAAGACCCCGATGAACTTCTGGAGTATTTTGCAACCAGTGGTGGCATCATCGAGGTCAGCCCTCGGCGCGTGCGGGTGCTGGTTGACGAAGCCGATCACGGTGATGATATCATCGAAGCTGAAAGCAAAGCCGCGCTTGAACGAGCCATGCAGCTGCGCGAAACCGCCAAAGATCAAGTTGAGCTAGAGCAAGCTCATCAGTTGGTCGATCGCCACGCGGTGCGCTTGAAGGTGGCCGAACTCCGACGCCGCAAAAAACTCTAACGGTCAGTTATAAGTCAAAAGTACGCACCGAAAAAGTGCGTATTTTTTGTTATTTGGCAAGTCATCATCAGATTAGTCGTTACTATGCAGCGGCCATTCTTTACATTTTCTTGCAGTAGGCGTATAAATAGCAAGGTTACTTCATCTAAGCGAAAGGCGTCCTCCTTACATGTCTACCCAGCTACTGCTTCCCGATGGTTTTGGTTATGGTCTCGGCTCGATTAGCCGGATTGATCGGCTAACAGCCCGCCAGTTGAGCCCCGATGACCTTACGATTGCCGATGAACTACTGCGTAGCGAGGCCTTTTTCGCACCAGTAGAGGCCGATGACGATGGTTGCGGTGACGGCCGGCTAACGATTAAGACGTATCGTCGGGATGCAACCAAGGGTAACACCACAGATGCAGAGTATCGTTTGCGGGCGAAGATTTTTGGCGGTGGGCTCACGGCAGCAACCAGCATGTTCCGCGCGGTAATGGGCCAAGCGCATCCAGATGGAGTACTGGCCGACAGGCGGTTGGTTGCGGAAATGCTTAAAAACCGCACTATCCAGTTTGGCGGCCACGACGACGACCATGCTCATGGTACGGTATGTGGCTGTGGCGCCATCGATAAATACGCTCTAATTACCGAAAATATTGTTCGCTTGCAGCCAAATATTCTTGGTAGCCTTGAGACATTGCTTGGAAAGCCAGCCATCGGTGCGATGCAGCCGACGCTCAATGCCGTGTTTGGTCTTTATCATCAGCTGAATACCCAAAAGAGTTACTTCACCGATAGCGAGGGTGCCAAGACGCTTCAGTTGATGCTCCGCCAAGGCGCGGTCATTAAGCGGCTCGGTGGTCCACACCTTGAAGTATTTGTCGTGGTGAATATGGTGCCACGCACCACCTTTGACGCAATGAAATTCGATGCAGCCCTAAAAAACAAAGGCATTACCACGCCAATTCAAGTGTTTGTAGTGGACGCTTGGCGAGGCGACCTGTATGCCGAAGCTGTCGCGCACTACGCGAATGAAGTATATAAAAAGGCTCTGCAGCAAGCCCGAGCCACGGCTAAGGCCGACTTCCTGGTGCGCACCCTAGCAACAGCCGCGACACTGACGGCTGGTGACCTCCCGGTATACGTGCGAACCGCCGCCTAGGCAAGTCCTGTCGAACAATGATTGCTTTAGCGGCCTCTTTTCTGTATACTCGAAAAGGTTTTTCCGATTCTAGAGGAGGAATGATGGGTGCCAAGTCCGTTCACGACTATGCCATCAGCGGTACTGGCGATGCTTCCCTGCGGGCAGTTCTCGCGCTACTCGGTGCTCAAAATGTGACGCTTCCGAGTCGTGCTGTTGAGGCTGGGGAGGTCGGCGTCGACGTGCCAAACGCCAATTTCTGGAAGTACGGCGGCCCAGATGGAGGCTGGGAGATCTCTTGGATGCCTCAGGGTGATGCCACTCAGCTTAGGTCCAAGGTCGCGGCCGTCAAGGGCGTAAGCATCTCGCGAGATAACGCGCCTGCCTGAGCTAAAGTAATTTAGCTGTTCGCGCTAAAGCACTTCCCTATCGTACCTTTTAAGGTGCGGTAGGGCTTTTTTATGACTTGCATTACCTTGTTGCAGTACGCTACACTTTTAGATGTTCGTAACGCTAGGGGCAAATCGCGAAAGTGAGTGTTTCAAGGTGAAGGAGACCTTTGAAAATGACTATTATATTACCGGTTGGAGTAAGGAAGCGTTAGAAAAGGTTTGTGAGGTGCTCGGCTGTCCAGTACCGAAAAACCCTCGGGCTCAAGCGGAGCTACGCAAACCTGGGTGCCGGGATTCTCTTGGACGCATCATTAAATACATGGGTCCTAACCCAAACTGGTCCGCCAGAGTGACCTTGGTTTTGCCGAATGACGAGCATAAAGACACTCAGCGTGATCTTGAAGATATTCCGGGCGTCACCGTCACAAAGATTGATCCGCGCACCTAAACACTCGGCCCTTGACTGTCGGCGTGAGCTATTCTCATCGACCAATAAGGCTACCCCCTGCTTTAGTCCACCGCTCATCTAACGACATACTTCCCTAGAAGTTTTAAAAGCGCCCAAGTCTCCAGCGAACAAGAAGTCTCTGCCACACTACAGTGTTGTAGTGTGGCAGAGCCATTTTAGTAATTGTTATAAACTGCAGCCAGCTGTTCGCGCGCTTCAGCGGTGCTACGGGTATGCATCAGGGCTTCACGTAGTTCGCTGGCGCCCGGAAAATCTCGGATATAAATTTTAAAGAAACGTTTTAACGGCTCGTAACGGCGTGGTTCGAGTTCGCGAGAGTACTTATCGAAGAGATCTAAGTGCAGGCGTAAAAGCCGCAATAAGTCGTCGCGGCTATGCTCGCGCGATTGCTTTTCAAAAGCGTAGGGGTTATGGAAAATCCCTCGGCCAATCATTACGCCGTCAACGCCATATTCTTTTACGAGTGCTTCGCCGTGCTGGCGGTCACGGATATCGCCGTTAATGGTTAACAGGGTATGCGGTGCGATATGGTCGCGCAACTTTTTTATTTCTGAAATAAATTCATAATGCGCCGGCACCTTGCTCATTTCTTTGCGAGTCCGTAGGTGAATCGTTAGATTCACGACGTTCTGCTTGAGTATGTGCGCCAGCCAGTCGTGCCATTCTTCGGTGCGGCTATAACCAAGGCGGGTTTTAACGCTCACCGGTAAGCCACCTTCTTTGGCGGCAGCGATTAGCTCTGCTGCCCGTTCGGGGTTCAAGATAAGCCCGCTGCCACTTCCCTGTTTTACTACCGCTTTATCTGGGCAGCCCATGTTAATATCGATACCCTTGTAGCCCATAGCAGCTAGTCCTTTGGCCATGTATGAAAAGTGCTCGGGGGTGTTGCCCCAAATTTGGGCTACCATTGGCTGTTCATCTGGGGTAAAAGTTAGCCGGCCGCGGGTACTATGAACACCGGCGGGGCTGTAAAAGCTGGCAGCGTTAGTGAATTCGGTGAAAAAGATATCGGGGCGGGCGGCACTAGCGACAACGTGGCGAAACACCACATCGGTCACCGCCTCCATGGGGGCTAAAATAAAAAATGGACGCGGTAAATCGTGCCAAAATGATTGCATATAACTTAAATTATAACAGCTTAATTTGTATAGTCAAAATTACCGAGTGGCGCTACGCGGCAGCGCCACTCGCTCGTTAACTTACGAGCTCTTTGGGAAGAATTCATCCAGGGGGAGCGGACCATGCTTATCGCAGGTGATCTTCTTTACAGGGTACGGCCGAATGGACTTGCCGGTTGTGGTTGATCGAATCATTACACCTTCCTTGCTAACATGAACTGTAACGTTCTTTTTGCAGTCGCTTCGGGGACAGACAGGCGACTTTCGGCCGCTTGGGCCAAAATAAACGACTCGATGGCCGTTTGGGCACCTTGTTGCTGACAGTTCACCCTTGTAGTCTGCGCTGATTGTCACGTGCTCGTCACAATCCGGACAAGGAATCTGACCAGGGACAGTATCGGGCATGGCATAGCCTTTCTGGGCTCTAAAATGATGGCCGGGTGGCCGCTACGACTTGCCGTCGGCAGCGGCCACCCGGGTTTAGAGGGGTGGATGGATGGTCAGTGTAGCTGCTTGAACTACCGATCGTCAGTTCATGACAATTCCTCGCGGCCCAAGTCGAAGCTCTCGCCTTGACCTCCCAGGATTACGAGGGACATCCTCGTTCAGCCCTCGCGATTCAGGTCCGAACTGTGGCGTCTGGGCAGAGCTGCGCGTCCGAATTTCTTCATCCACGCCTGGAATTTCTGGAACGTTGAAGTCTTCCAGGCCGAAGTCAATACCTCGTGATCCTGGCGAAGTACTCACTGTTTTCTCCTTCTTGCCACTGCGCATAGTTGGTTTATGCGCAAGAAGTATCATACCAAACCATAGAATATACGTCAAGCATGTGTAGGTGATTAAATAAAAATTAAATCTTCAAGCTTTTCTAAAATAAAAAAGGGCCGCGGAGGCGTTCACGAAAGCTGTAGTGAGCCTCGTGAACGCCCCGCGGGACCGCTTGCCTTTAGCCCCCTTTTATTTCACCAGGGCCAGCCGACAACCTTGCTCTCTGCTTCAGCGACTTGCCTTTGCGGGCAATTGCTGAGGTGGGGCGCACTAGGTGATGCAACCTGTCCGCAGCCGTCGCTTCGGCTGCATTGATTATTGGTTGAGTGGTCGACGCGGTATGGGCAGCAGGCTGGGCAAGACTTCACATTACCAAGACCCAACATTGGAACTCTCACTTCCAGCTGAGGAGATGGTCAATCGCGACTATACACCAATTAAATAGCGCCGTCAACTAGGTCTTGTTCGAATTTTTGAATGTCTTTAAAGTTTGGTTCGTACTTGCTGACATCGGGGAAATCGAGGGCCTGAATATGTCGCCATACCGCTGTAATAAGGTTTTCAAAGCGCGCCAGCTCGGCCGCTTCATAAGCTACCCCAAGGGTGGCAATTCGCCCATGTTTATCGGGTTCTACAAATTCGAGCTGAGCGGCGGTAACGGCATAGTTTTTAAAATCGCGCGATTTTTCAACCAATAGTTTATAAAATAACAGCTGCTGTTTATAGCGGTGTAGCTTGATTTTTTCTTGGTCGGTTTTACCGTGCCAGGCAATGGCGGCTTTGCCAGTTTTGTAATCGGTGATGGTGACGGTGCGTTCGGCCTGGTTGACGCGCAGTAAGTCAATCGCACCGGTGAGTTTGGCGTTACCTACCACCACGCCCTGCGAGCCAAAAGCTTTTTCGGCAATGTCGGTCTCGGTAAAGGTGCCGTAACGGGCGGCCAGAAAAGCATGTAGAGTGTCACTTCCTTTTTGCAAGTATTGCTCGTGATCGCGTGGCGACAGGCGCCATTCGGTGAGGGCAACTTCAAAATCGCGCAAAATATCTTCAACCGGGCGGCGCTTGCCAGTGGCACTAAAGTGAGCATGGGCACGCTGCAATGTTTGGTGAATCGCCGAACCAAAGGCCGCACTTGGTGCCATGGCCTGCGGAAAACGAAGCAGATTTTGCAATAACACCGTTTGCGGGCCGCCGGTGGTGATATCGATGAAGTTGTTCAGGTGCGTGGCGCTTAGCTTGTAATTTTCGAGCACCGGCTTAAGAATGGTGGCCATGTCTTGTTTGGGCAAACGGAGACTGGTTTGTTGCCAGCGGCTTTCGGCGGCGGCAATTTGTTCGCGTGGTGTTTCAGGGAGTGCAGGTTCGGCTTCTTGCCAGGCGTCGGTTTGCAGAAAGTAGGCTTTTAAGCTGTCTTTGGCGGCACTGTCTTTGTGGCTGTACGATACCAGTAGGTTGGTTTTGGCTCGGGTTGTGGCCACGTAAAACAGGCGCAGACGTTCGTCAGTGGTGTCACCGGCTGGGCTGATTGGTAAATTGGCGGGGAAATTTATTGTGCGGCTGCGGGTTCTGGCTTTACTCCCCCACACCGAATCGGCAGCATTCACCACAAATACAGTGTCAAATTCGAGACCTTTTGATTTATGGGCCGTCATGACACAAATGGCGTTTTGGTAGTCTTGCGCCATGGTGCGCAGGCTGGCAATGCCAGTGCCGGTTTGCCGGTGAAGGTCTATGAAGCGCAAGAATTCGGCTAGGGTTGGCGTGACATCTGGCTGGTAATCACGAAACTTTTGGCGGATGGTGCGCAAGGCTTCGAGGTAGGCTAAATAAGCCTCAGGCTGTTCCTCAAGAGCGTCATGCGGGAAGAAGTAGCTGCGCAGCGGCGAAACAAACTCTTCGGTTTCACCATTAGTCAGTGGTTGGCCGTCTTCGGCTTCGTCGCCTGGGGCTTGTAGTTCGCGGCTGCCAAGAATGGTATCGATGGTGGTCTCGAGGGATTCATGCAGTGCAATATGCGCGGTGGTCACCAGCCACTTGGCGATATCTTGGAGCCGGCCTTCTTGCTCAAACATAACCTCTAGCCAGAAGCGCTGCTCTTTATGAGCCGCTAAGCTCAATTCCCACAGCGTGTATGGTGCAATGCCCCAGGCCGGGTGAGCCAACAGTTCGGGCAGACGTGCCTGGACTTCATCAAAACGCTGCTCGGCAATTCCCTGCAGCACGCGGGCCACGAGCTCAATGGCTTTTATCGGCGGGCTTTCCAGAATGTTATCGCGACGTTCGTAATTCACGGCAATATGTTCGCGCTGCAAATACGGCAGCAGTTGCATAATTTCTTTATGCGTTCGGGTGAGCACAGCAATTTCGGCGGGGGTGTGGCCGGCCTGAATTTTTTTGCGGATGGTTTTAGCCAGCCAGTAGTATTCGTCTTCGAGGGTGGGCAGGGCTGCTAGCTGCACGCCGGCATTGTTGGCGGTTTTGTGCGGTGTAAGGGTTTTATCAATGAAGTCGAGCTGGTTTTCCAGCCGCTCCTGCCCTTGGGTAATGATGCTGCGCGCCGCTGTAAGAATTGGTGCCACCGAACGGTAATTATCGGTTAGGGTGATGATTTTAGCGTCTTTAAAATGCTCGCGAAAGGTTAAAATATTACTCAGCTCAGCCCCTTGAAAGCTGTAAATTGCTTGGTCGTCGTCGCCTACTACCAGGATGTTTGGTTGGCCTTCCTGGGCCTCATTGTTGGTAAGATTTAGCAAAATTCGCAGCTGGGCGCCGTTGGTATCTTGAAATTCGTCTACCAAAATATACTGGAACTGCTCTTGCAGGTTGTAACGCAATTCAGGGAATAGCTCGATGGCGTGCAGCACCCGCAAAATCATGTCGTCAAAATCGTATAGTTCGCGCGACTGCATGGCAATCAGGTATTCGTAATAAACATGCGATAAACTGCGCAGTTTTTTGCTGCGAGTGGTGTCTTTTAACACCGTGCGGCCGTCGATATCTTTTTCGCACCATTTTGCCCGCCAGGCAGTAATGGGCGTGGTTTTGCCGAGTTCATGGGCGGTATCGAGCGTCGCCGAAAATTGTTGCGCACAAATTTTACTAAGGCTGGTAAATCCGGGTAGTTCGAGCGCTGATTCTTGAAATTTAAAAAAGTGTTCGCGCAGTGGTTCGAGCGCCGCTAAAGCGGCTTTACTACGAACCGGCACTTCAAAGGCGGCAGTGATGGCCGGGTTAGCGTAAACAATAAACTGGTCGTTATGATCGAGGGTTTTTAGCAGTTCATCTGGTGTTAAGCCGCTGCGTTTTAGCTCGGAGATGGCGTTTTGGGTGTCGCGAATTTGGGTGAACTCATTATTTATGCGGCTGGCAAGTGGGTCGTCGTAGGGCAGTTTTTCGAAAATTCCCTGCAAAATTTCGTGGCTGCTAAGTTCATCGGCTGGCCGAAAATGCGCCCCATGATAAAAATAGTTGGGGTAAGAATGAATAATATCTGAACCAAAACTGTGAAACGTATGAATTGCCACGTGGTAAGCCGCTGGCCCCATCAAGCGCACCAGCCGTTCGCGCATGGCGGCAGCGCCTGATTCGGTAAATGTTAAACACAAAATATTTGCCGGCAGCACATCGGTTTTAGTTAGGATGTTCGCCACTCGCATGCTCAGTAGCTCTGTTTTGCCGGTTCCAGGGCCAGCAATGACCATTACAGGGCCTTCAATAGTGTCGACGGCTTGTTTTTGGGCGGGGTTGAGATTGTGGTAGCGGCTGGCAAAAGTGTTCATCGTATCTATTGTATACTATCCGCCTCTTGTCGAGGTAGAATATCCGCGTTACACTTAACAGTAATGAACAACGCCATCTATGACGATACGGCCATCGAACGGCTCGCGCGGGAGCAATTTGGCGTCGCGCTAGAAATGAAGCACGTTATTGTTCGGCAGGCACCGGTTAGTCACACGGCCGAAGCCACGGTGTTTTTAACCGCCAAGAACCAATTATTTGTTCTTATTAATGCCAAGTCGCGCTTACTGCTTGGCGACGTGCGCAAAATTGTTATTCGAATGGGGCTTAAAGCCGAATTATTTTTGCCACCCCGCACCGAACCCGACTATTTTGATCGCATTGGCCGCGAGAAATTTCGAGAAGTTTTTCCTGGGCGCACTAATATAACTTCGGCTGACATTGCTTTTTATCGAACATTAGCGCCGTATAATCCGGCATTGGTGCAGATTTTAGAGGTTAAAGAAGGGATTATTCGGAAGTTCGACCCAGATAGCAGCAATGCTTGGCGCACGGCAGCCGAATTTAGCTACCGGCGGATACCGACCAGTTAGCTACAGGGGGTGCGGCGCGCTAAATTTACCGCAGCTCTAGAACAGCGAGATGCTCAATGTGTGGCGTCCGCGGAAAAAAGTTGTAGCCGGTATGGGCGGTAATGGCGTATTGTTCGTGCAGAAGGGCGACATCGCGCGCTTGAGTAACGGGGTTGCAGCTGAGGTAAATAATTCGTTTGGGTTTCACTGCCAGCAAACGATCGATCACTGCTTGGTGTAAGCCAGCTCGCGGTGGGTCGAGGATGATTGTTGCTTCACCCGTAATGGCATTGGTGGCCTGTTCGGCGGGCGTGTGGATGACCTTGGCGCTGCTTTTGAGCGCCTGAACGTTGCGCTTCATTTCTTGAACGGCTGCGTTGTTACTTTCAACGAGCGTGAGCTGATCGCCACCTATGGTGAGGCCAATACTGCCGACACCGCTATAAATATCAATCACCGGACCGTTTGGAATAAACTGCTGCATGTCGCGGAGGGCCAGTTCGTACAATGGAATATTCACCTGGAAGAAACTTTCGGCGGCGTAGCGGAATGGAATGCTAAGAATGGTGTCTTCGAGCCACAAATTGCCTGCTTGGGCGTAGCGTTTTGTAATCACACTGGCGGGCGATCGGTGATCGGAATAGATCACTTCTCCACCACTTACCTGCCAGGCAAGAATGTCGGCTGGGGTAAAATCTTGGGCGACGGCTTCGTCTTTAACATACAACTGCGCCACTACCTCGCCGGCTTGTGTGCAGCGCAGCAGCAGGGTTTTAAGGCTGCGGGCCTGGCTGTGCTTTTGACCGAGCTGCGCTATGATTCGCTCGGCGGCCGCTGTAATCGCCGGGTGGGCCAAACTAGTGCTGTGCACCGGTACCTTGCCGTTGCCGCCGCGTTTAAAGAAAGCTAGGTCAAGGGAGTCTGAATCGGTGTGCCACCAAAAACTAAATTCTACTTTATTGCGGTAGTGATATTGCTGCTGATTAGTTTTAATTTCTACCTGGTGCGGCAGCTGGAGGTTGTGAAGTGCGAACGCTTCACTAATGAGTTCGGCCTTGTACTGCTGCTCGGCGGCAAAGCTATAAATTTGCCAGGGCGAGGTAGATAAATAACTTTCTGGATCTTCTGGGGCGACGCGTTGCGGCGAAGGGAGGGTCACTTCGGTGGCCACCGCTTCAGCGTAATTTTTCTTGCGCTTTGTGAGTTGTACGATCACCTCTTCGCCGGGCACGCCACCCCAAACAAACACCCGGCGGCCATCAGCTAGCGTGCCGATGGTTTGACCACCACCGACGACTTTTTCCAGGATAACTTTTTCTTGCGGAAATACTTTCATTCCAGACGATTGTACTGCTTTTTCCGCGAGAGGTCTAATTATTGATGCTGTTAATGTATTTCCAGGTGTCACTGGCTTCGTGTTTGTAGCTGAGTTTGAAGGCTTTGCAACGCGGCTCAGAGACAATTACAGCTAGCTTTGTAGCGCTAAGTTTTGGAGTGTAGAGGCGACTATAATCATAGTCTGTCCATCCGGTGCTCGTGCAGTCGGAATACCCCGAAGCGCCATTTGTTAGTCCCTGATAGCGAAATACATCGTTAGCAGTTGAATCAGGAGTGCTGGCAAAATTAACAATCGAATTAAGCGTACCGCTGGGTGCGCTTGGGGTGAGTAAGGCTTTTTGGTCGACCCGAAGAGTATTCGCTAAATGGTCGACGTCCTCTGGATCGGTGCTAATCATGGTGCCAACATTCGGGTACTCGCCATTGCGGTTATAGTAATCTTCAAGGGCGTTCGCAATGATACGGGCACTTGCTTCGCGGGCAGTGTCGCGGGTACGCATTTGGTAGCCGGTATACGACACCACGCCAATTGTTAATAAAATGCCAATAATTGCAAGAGTAACAATTACTTCAAGAACAGTAAAGCCAGACCGGTTTTTTTTGAATTGTTGCATATAAAAGCGCCCACTTAGTTAGTTTTAGTGTAGCATGGTTAAGCCAAAATATGTTTTTAGTGAGTGTAGCGCCGAAGATGGTGCTACACTCACTCGCCGAGCGCTCTTTTTGCTAACAGAAAGCTCACGGTGCACTAGCTTTGCGGAGTTAAGTCATCCGGCGTAACCAGCTACCGTATTAGCGTCTAGTAACTTTTACGTCACGGCGCACAGATGGTGGAATGCGCAGCACAACATTTGCTAATGCGGGGCCAGTATTTCGTACGCGAATTGTGTTTGCAAATGGCTCAATCTCGCAATCTTCTGGGCAGAGAATGGTTACCTGTCCAGAATTTTTATCAGGTGGATCGGCTATCTCGGAGGTAATATTGCCCACGAGCACGATCTCCCACAGGCTATAGGCGTCGGTACTTCTTTCGGGCACTGCTCTGCCTTTCGCTTTTGGGTCAACTGCGTAAGTATTTAAACACTGGTAAGATTTTTACGCAAGTTAAAAATGGGCCCTGACTGCGCGTTTGTGCAGTCAGGGCCGTTTTTCAGAGGTGCTTTACTTTAAGCGATGTGCCCTGTCGGAGCTTGATGACAATCGTGGAAGGTCCGGTGCGGCCAGGGCTCACAGTTTCGCCGGCGATTTGAATCTTGCCGGTGCCACGTGGGACGGTGACGCCTCCCGAGATGTGTCCAGCTTGAATTGCCCCTCCGTGAACAGGGCCGTTGATGATATTTTCCACACCGCCGAAAGTCGAATGCGCTGGCGGTCGCGAAGCATCGGGGCCGGTCAGCTCAAGCACCTTCTTCCCGAGGAAAGGCTTTGTGGTCCGTTCGTTCCAGTTGGGGTCCGATTCTACGATGACCAGTTCATCTTGTTCGCCGGGCCGCTCCTCGTACCGTACTTCGGCCCGTCCACCTCGCACCTCGATGTGCTTGATTCCCCGACGCAGGTATTGTTTCATGAGTTCTCCAAAATCGGTGCCAACAATGCCACTAAAATTATATAATTAAGTAAAACAAATTTAAAGCACTATAAAGCTCTACTCAGAGCAACGGTACGATCCCTATCGCCAAGTTCAGCAAAAATCCGATGCTGCTGCAAATTGCCGGCAACGTAAGTGATGGCTGCAAGCGGGTCAGCATCGGGCTGTTTGGCGTTGGCCTCAATCACCATAACGCGCTCGGTGTAGGGCCGAACGACTTCTCTCTCCTCCTTTTGGTCGTAAAAATACGCAGCCGAAACCAGCGTGACGACGTTGGTTTTGACGGCTAGAGCGCCAGCGCCTTTTTTGAGCAGCAGCGCTAAGGCTTCGGCTGGCGGGTGTGCGACTTGATCTTTATCGTAGCCTTCAAGCAGGCCGACACAAGCCCGAACGTCAGGACGTTCTTGTTTTTGGGGTGTTTCTACGAGCGGCCAATCAAATCGTTCACTGAAAGCACGGGCGTAGCGCTCGCTCTCATCGATTGGCGGCGCCGATGGTGTGCGGCTGCGGCTGGGGTCGCGGACGAATTCGATGGCCGTTACTTTATCGCGGCTGGTGGTCAGGTAGGCTGAGATTGGGAAATGGGTGTCGGCGGTAAAAGCCGTAATGGCCTCGGTCACTTCCTGCAGGCTAGCATTAGGCACATTCATACGGGCCGACCAAATGCCATCGGCCTGGGCAGCTTCGGCATAAGGAACGTCAAAACGGCCGAGCTCAGGTTGGCTGTCGTGATTATCTGCGAAATATTTGGCCAAGTCGCTTTCAGGGAACATGCCGGTGAGTACGTCGCGGTAGGGGTGGCGCAGCGCCAGCGGGCCATCGGGCAGCCAGGTGAAGAGATGGCTTAAGGATTTGCTTTCAGCATCGTGGTCGGCCGGAATGCAGCAGCGGAGTTCGCGGTTGTTTTCAAGGTCGGGGTATGCCCGGTGAATGGTGTGGGCGCCGGCATCGGCCAAGTAGGCAATCATCATAAAAGTATCGAGCCGGCTTTGAAAGCGCTTGGGAAAGCTAGCCTTAAACGCTTCAAGCGCCTGGCTCGAAAACCGACCCTGTAAAGCGCCACCAATAAAATCTTGATTTACTAGTTTTTCAACCGCTTCTTTGGCATCGCTGGCTAGTAATTCTGGGCTAATGTGCGGCAATAAGTTAGCCACCCCAATAGCATTATATTTTGCCTGGGCTTGATTGCTGCCGGTGGCCTTAACGGCGACAGGTTTAAAAATATCTTGCAGAAAACCGGTCAGGCGTGAAATCACTCGCTCTTCATCGGTTTGTAGCAGTTGCATAAAATCGTCGTGGCCATTAACTACTGCGTATACGTGTTCAAAATGCCGGCAATCGCGCGGAAGCTGTAAGTCGGTACGCATTAGGGCGGCGCCTTCGGCTGAACCTTTAGTGAAGGTTTCGATGGCGTGCATTGGATCGATTGGTTTAGGTGTTTGGAAGCCACGAACAATTGCATCGAGGGCTTCGGCAGAAACAACTGGTTCGCCCAACTCTACTTTGTGCATAATTGCCGCTTCCTCGGCATCGGTTAATAACCGTTCGCCGAGCAGCAGGCTGGCGAGTTCGTCGCGTTGGTGTTCAGAAAATTCAGGTTGAGGCAAAGGTTCCATCTTCGGTAGTCTCCACTTATAGTTACCGGGCTATTCTATAAAACAATTTCAGCTGAAGCAATATGAGGCTCTATTTCGCTGAGGATATTTGCCGCCTAAAGCACCATCAAGATACTTTAGGCGGGTGCGCTATTTGCCAAACACTAGCGGTTTGATATCTAGCGAAGCAAAAAGCTTTTTGATCTTGCTATCTATCTCGTCGAGCTTTTGCACACTTAGGAAAGGTTTAACTTTGATCGTCAATTCGTACTGGTCGAAGTGAAAATCCACGATACCTTCAATGGCGTGCAGGCCACGGGCGATCTCGACGGTAATGGAATCGTGCTGCGAGCGGGCACGGGGTTTATCAAGCCGATTCTCAAAACTCGCTGTGCCAATATCGAGCATCTGTGAAAATTTGTAAATATACTGAGTGTCGTTGAACTTCGATCTTTCCCTAAGAAAGTTTTTGACGACCGCCACTACTGCCCCTCGCTTTCAGATGTAAAGGATGCCCCTTTCACTATAGCGATGAAGTAGCAAGTTGTAAAACGGTAGTAACTTGGTATAATTTTGAGGAAGCGTCGTCTATCAGATAAGGGGCTGCCCTCATGGCAAGAAGTGATCTTCTCCGGGTAGTACATCATGAATATGATACAGTGCCGAAGCCTCATGTTGGGATGGTGCTCGGGTTCTGGCTTAGTAGTAACGGCCATAAGCTAACCGAGCAAGACAGGCAGGCCTTAGCAGACCAAGTTTGCCAGAAGCTGACAGAGCAAAGCCCGGAGCATCTTAAAAAACCAGAGGCCAAGCTGCTTACAACTGACGATCCGACTGATCTCGAACTTAGCCTGCTGGTCTACGTTTCGAATGAGTTTGATGAGCAAGATGTGCCGGGGCTTGTTCAGAGTACACATCGAGTGGTAGAGGCTGTGGCTGCGAACATTTTGAGCAAGTATCCGCCAAAAAAGTAAGGGCACAGATTTGCGGGGATGGTGTCCTCTCGAGGTACGAGAGGACACCTATTTTTATCGGTAATTCGTATAATTGAGCGTAAAGTCGTAATCTTGCTCGTTTAATAAGCGCATCACTGCCTGCAGTTCGTCTTTGCTGCCGCTTGAAACCCGAACGGCTGCGCCTTGGATTTGGGCTTTTACTTTTGGAAAACGGTCTTTAAGAAGTTTGGTGATCATTTTGGCTTTTTCTTGGTCGAGCCCTTCTTTAAAAGGTACTTCTTTCATCGCCCGTAAATTGCTTTCAGTCACCGGCTTGGTGAGGTCTAAGGATTTTGAACTTTGATTGCGGCTGGCTAATTTTTTACGGACAATATCTAAAATCGAATCGATTTGCCATTCGCCGGCGCCAATAATTTTAAAACCGGCTTTATCGGGCAACCAGTCAATCGCAGCCGGGGTATTTTTGAAGTCAAATCGGCTGTCAATTTCGCGCTGAGCTTGCTGAAAAACATTATTCATTTCGCCCTTATCGTATTCGGAAACTATATCAAAACTAAATGTGGCCATACGCTAAGTGTAGCATAAGTTAGGGCGCGCACCGATGGGGTGCGGGCGTAAATTTATCGCCGACGATCTTGAAGAATTTCGACAATCAATCCCATAGTATAGGCGCATCCTTCTGGCTTGAGCCACTGAATGCTGATTCGTCGCTCAGTTACCTCAAAAGTTGCTACCAACCCAGTAGTTTTGTCGTCTCGCAGATCATTGTTGATGATCTTCAGCTCTTCATCGGTAAACGGCGGCGTAGCGTGATTGAGCGTCCAGCTTGCGGTGCGCTTGATCGGGTCGAGTTCGTGCGTGTAGGGATACTGTGACATATTCATGACAACCCTGCCTCTCGGTCGGTTTAAGCGTGCTCGACAGCTTCCATAACGGCTCGGTGTAGCGTCGAAAGCAATTCGGTGATGTGGTACTTGGTATGGCTATTGCCAAACTGTACGTCCAGCACGTTGTCCTCAAAAGTGAAGAATTCGAACTCCTTGCTATCACGCAACCCCACTAAGGAATTAACCAGCAAGAATTCTGCCGACATTTCGAGGGGCTGTGTTAATTGCCAGCGGGCGCGTTTTGTACGCTCGTTGTGGCTGAACTCAAAAGGTTCTTGCGCCATCATGCTCCTCCTCGTGGCCATCATGAAGTATCTCGTATTATTTAACGCCCGTCAACTACCAAGAAGAGCTTGATGCGTTATACTGGCTTTTATGATAGTACCAGTTGTAAACCGTGACGATGTAATCATTGGAGCAAAAGATCGATCAGCGCTTGATTTTAAAAAAGATATCTTTCGTACTGCTTCGCTGTGGATCACCAATAGCCAGGGCGACGTGTTACTGGCACAGCGAAAGCATAATAAAAAAGTTGACCCGGGTAAGTGGGCCGAGGCAGTTGGTGGAACGGTCGAAGGCGGTGATTCGTACGAAACCACCATTTACCGCGAAGCCCAAGAAGAGCTAGGTATTGTTGATGTACCGTTTCAGCTTGGCCCAAAGCAGCTTATCACCTTTCCGGCGCGCTATTTTGTGCAGTGGTACAGCGTCACACTGGATTGGCCGTTAGAACGCTTTATGATACAAACAGCTGAAATTGAACAGATCGCCTGGCTTCCCCGTGCGCAACTTGAAACAGAACTTAAAACGGCGCCAGGAAAATATATTGCGGCGATGCCGGATATCATAGCGCTATTTCCTAGTTAGTTTTGGAGGTTGATTCTTTCGCTTGCTGCAAAAGTTAGGGCGAGCTAAATTGTGAATATAATTTCCAGAAATGGTGCGCCCGCCAGGTGGTGTGCCTGGCGGGCATTGCCGTGAATGTCTGAACGAACTACCTTGCTGCCATCAGCCCATTCGCATTTTTTGCAAACTTCCGGAGGGCAGCATCCTTCTCTTGTGCGCTCTTTGCCCGGGTCAATTCGTCATGCAGCGTAGGTTCAAGTCCGGGAAGAGCATGGCGCGAGTTGGGGCGAGTCAATTCAAGAGCATCGCGGATGAGACCGTCAAGAAATCGTTCTCCAATCGTTGCCGAGGGGTTTTCGTTAAGAGTGAAGACTAAAGCAGGGATGTTCATGTCGTCTCGCCTTTCTATCGCGAGTTACAGCTTATGTATAATATCATAAAATCTATTAAAAAGCAATATTAACGGTATCCTGAGAGTAAACAACAAAAAAGCCCCTCTGCTAATGTATGAGGGGCTATGTTTATTTGGAAGTTACTGCAATTTGCTTTTTGCGTAATTAACGCCATCAACCAAGGTTGTAAACACTTTCTCCATTTGTCCGTCGGTTAAAGGAGTGGTATCGGTCTTGTAAGGTTCGGTTTGGGCTCGCTTCATGATTGAAATCACGTACACGTGATTGTCTTTAGCGATATAGTGCAGGTAGCTATCAAAAGGTGCGTCCTTGATGGCGGCGTTAAAAGTTTTGACGCCCTTATCGCCGAGCTGCACTTCTTCAATTTTTCCAAGTGATGAGTCTCTCCCACGGGCTTCATCGCCACTTTTTTTGAAGTTAGTAACATATTTTTGAGCATCTTCGGGCGATTTGGTGATGATCAGTTGCACCATAAACTGGTGTGGGAAATTCACAAATTGGGCTGATGGCTGCTGCTTAGCTAATTCGCTTTGGGCGGCCATGTCTTTTTCGGTGCGGAAGTAGGTATTGCAGATTGATGACATCGCTTGTGGCGCATCGCTCTCGGCATCGGACGGACTGTAGTTTTGATTTGAATTAAACAGCGCCAGATCGAATTCGGCATTGCCGCCAATGGCTTCAGCGACTTTAGGGAAGTAGGTGTTTTGACATAAGTCGATAAACGGCATGTCGCCTATTTTGTTCACACCGGTGTAGTTTTTAGGTGTTTGGCCTTCACCGGCCTCGATGCGGCGAATAGCTTCGGCGTGGATTTTTTCGGTTCGGCTTGCCTGTTCCTCGGGGGTAGCGCTGCCCTGTGGAATTGAATAACCAAACTGCATATTCTTGTACTGAACAAAAACATTTAGATACTTTGAATCCTCGGATTGTGGTGCGAAGAAGCCTTTGTCTCTATTTGAAGGCAATGGCTTGGCGTTTTTATACTGAGATTTTGTTTCAAGGAACTTTGCCATAGCAGCTTGTTCGTTTGCGAATTGCTGCAGGGTTAAAGTAGCCGGAACAAAGGTTGGCTCACGGCCTTCGGGGCCATCTTCGAAGCGAATATCGGTTTTAATGCGGCAGGCACTAGGGATATTCTCGCGGCCAGTCGCTTTTAGGATGTCGATTTCTTTGTTTTCGGTATCAAATGGCGAAAAGGCATAGGTCTCTTCGGCAACTTGCTTGTTTTTGTCGCCTTCAAACTTAAGATTAGTCACCACGGTGTCGGTATCGAAAACGCTACAGGCATAAATATACGGATTTGAACCAACCGTTAGTGCTGGGCCGCGAGATGGTGCCTTGGCGCCATTAAAGAAAAACACAGCCGCGGCAATTGCACCAATAACAATAACCACCAGTGCGACAATAAGTAGAATAAGCTTGTTTTTTGATTTTTTAGGTGGTTGTGCGCCACTTCCGACAGAAGGCGTTGCTGGCTGTAGTGGCGTTTGGGCGCTACTCGCGGCCGGGCTTGGCATCTGTGCCGGTGTATTTACGGGTTGGTTTTCGTTGTTTGGTTGCATGCGGGCTCCTTGATTTTGCAAAATTCAGCTATATTTAGAGTGTAGCATATTGTCTGGTTGCAAATTGAATAAGAGCTAAAAATTAAAGGGTTCGGCGTGAGTATAAGTCACACCGAACCGCACACTAGCTATTTATCACGAACACCACAGCAAGGACACTGCTTCGGGTCTGAGCCGACACAGGTACACTCACAGCTGACGCAGAGGGTCCTATCGGGATCGGGTACGAAGTCTTCGAGCGTGACCTTCCGCTCGTCCGGAGAATGATTGCATCGACACGAACATCCGGCTGGCTTGGCCATTACTTCACTTCTCCTCGAAAAAGTTAGTGTCATAGTGTCATCGGTTTCTACGTAGCGCTAGCTATCGCAGAGAGTATAACATAGACCGTAGAAGATTAACGGCTCGCTGCGAAAGCACAGCGAGCCAGCACGCCCTACCCGAGCCAGAAAGTCGCGCTTACCAATCGGTGATCGGATGGCCACTTTCGGCGGTTGTTACCAGCAGGAACATGCACCTTGTAAGTCTTGGGCGCCAGGCCGCCCTTTTTAAGCCACGCAGCATTAATCAGCATGTAGTCAATCAGCAGCTCACCGCCAATATCGACTCCTTCGTTTACCGTTGGCATAAAGGCTTCCTTGGATGGGGTGCCACTTTTCGCGGCGAGCTCCGCCACGATATGGAAACCCTCGCCATCGTACCGGCGCGCTTTAGGATGCCCCCACGCATACGTTGGATCCCACTTGCCGACAAGCCTGTCGACGTTGTCGGTATACGCCGTCCAGCTGCCATCAGGGAGTTGCCTGCCCTTGCCTCGTCGGAAGCCTGGTGTGGCAATTTCCCAGTTAAATTGCGGCAAATGAAGACCCGAAGCAGTTTCGTTGAGGTCACCCATTAGCAGCTCAGGAACAGCTTTTTTACCCAAGGATGCTGCACGACCGGCTTCAGTCATGCGGAGTTCTCCGCCGTCGGGATTCCAGTGCTGCGCCAGCACCTCAAAAGGCTGCCCATTCCCGCGCACCACGAATCGCCCGAGATTTCGCTTGTCGAGGTAAGGAACTCGTTCGTCGCCCCAGTACTTAATCTCCAGCACGTTTGGGTCAAAGAATATAGCTGGCCCAAACGGACCACGCTCGGAATGGCCGAGATGCGCTTCGTAAGTGCCGCCGAGTTCGGCCATAAGCGCAGAATTGGCTGCAAACAGCGGGATACTCCCCTTGCTGCCCCACTCTTTACCTTCATTAATGACGATCAGCACCGGTCGCGGACGAATATTCTTAAACGCGAGTCGCAATTTTCCAAAGTCGTACTGGCCAGAAGGCTGCAGGCCACCAGCTTCGAAGTTAAACAAACACATTGGCAGCTCAACGCGCATGAGCGGCACCTTTCTGTTAAGGGACGTTATGTAGTATAAAACTTGCTTTTTACCGTTTCTAATCTTGATTTTTCGTAGTTTCATTGAGCATATCAGCATTTCTTGTACAGCACCCCTGTTCTCGCATTTTAACTACTTCTTAACTTTTTGAGCTTGTAATTTTTACCAAGCAGGAGTATTGTGTGGAATGGATTAGAAAAAACTCTTAACGGAAAGAAGAAAGTATATGCCTTTAGTCGCATGGATAGGTGCGGGCGTGTTTGTGCTTGGGTACGCGCTGATCGCCTTCGAACAAAAATTCAATACGCATAAATCGGCCATTGCCTTAATGATGGCGGGCGCCCTATGGGTGCTGGCGGCAATTTTGGGTCATAATAGCGAAGCCTTCGTCGCAATTACTAATGAAACTGCCGTCAATGTTTTCAGTATCGCCGCTTTTTCACTAGCGTCGATGGCGCTGATTGAGATCTTAGCGCATTATCGGTTTTTTGACTTCATTCGCACAAAATTAGCTAAATTAAAAATTACCGAGCGCGGACAGTTTGTACTACTGTTGGCGCTGTGTTTTATGCTATCGGGGGTGCTCGATAACATCAGTTTGACTATTTGTTTCATTTTAATTGCTCGTCGTTTCTTTACCGGCCGCAACCTGATTTTGGCGGCGTCTGGTATTGTAATTGCCGCTAATGCTGGTGGTGCTTGGTCGCCAATTGGTGATGTAACTTCGCTACTTCTATGGTTGAGCGGTAAGATTAGCGCGATTGATATGATCACCACTGCGTTTATCCCGACGCTGGTGCTGACAGTAGTGGCAGGTGCGTTTCTTTACCGCAAACTCCGTGATGATGAGTTTGTAAAGTTAGATACCGAAGATGACGCTATTACGCTTTCGCTGAGCGAAAAATTGGTTATTGGCTCAGCACTGTTTGCTTTTGTGCTGCCGCTGCTTGCCAACATGATAAATGTCCAACCATACACTGCCCGTTTGTTCGGCCTTGGTATCACCTGGGCAATTATTGAAATTGTTCGCCATAAGAGCCGCAAGCCACGTCAGTCGCATTTGACGGCTAATATTGAGAAGATTATTCAGTCGGTTGATTTGAGTTCGATCATGTTTATTATTGGTATTCTGCTCAGCGTTGGCGCCCTCACCTCGCTGGGCGTGCTGGCCTACTTTTCAGAAGTGGCTGTCGGCCCGCAACCGTCAGAAGGCTGGCTGATCGCCTTAAGCTCGATTCTTGGCTTGCTGTCGGGCGTGGTAGACAACTCAGCCTTAGTGGCGATTGCGATTGAGGTCTTCCCAATTACCGACCCACGCATCTGGGGCTTGGTGAGTATTACTGCCGGCACGGGCGGTTCGCTGCTGATATTCGCCAGCGCAGCTGGTATCGTAGCGATGGGAAGCTTAAAGGAACTGACTTTCCAGGCCTACCTGAAACTGGCTTCGCTGCCGGCGCTAGTTGGTTTGTTCGCGGCAATTATCACCTGGATGATCCAGTACTTCTTGTTCTGGAAGTAAAGCGACCAAATTAAAATAGCGATACCGTTTTAAATTAGGTGTCGCTATTTTAATGCCACTACCCTGATGCTCACCAGGGTTAAAGCAAATGTTGCGGCTCGCCGCTAAGTCTGCTACACTAAACACATGGAAGAGCCCATGATCGAAGAGCAAAGCATCCAAGATCAGCCAGGACGTCTGCGCTTACTTCAGCTTGCCGGTCTCGCTCTACTTCTCTTAGCTTCAATTGGTTCAATTATCGCAGGTATTATTTCGGTCGCTCTCTAACCTATTTTGCTTGATTAAAATTAAAATCGCCTGGCAACACTCCCTCTCGAAGAATATTGCCAGGCTTTTTGCTAGGTCAACTTCTGGCCGACCGGCGGCAGATCCAAGAAGCTCAGCGCCAGCATCTCACAGCAGTTCTTGCTACTGGGCGGCATAATACGCGCTGTGCGTCCGTCCCGCAGGAACCGACTGATGGTTGGGTTGAGCAAGCCGTTAAGGCCCACCAACTGATCAGCCTGGTGAATCAGCTCGGCAACCGCCTCCCCTACCAGCACCTTGGCCCTCGCCAGCGACTCCATGGCTACCGGTGAAATGCCGTCTTCGTCAACCGTTGTCGCCGCGTTCCATAGCGTTGTCCAGGCTGCTTCGACCTGCGCGATCAGCTTTCCGAACGGAATGCTGTTCGATTCCAGGTAGATCAGCGGCAGCGTCTTGCCGGCGGCCTTGCGTGTCTTAAGCTCGTATCCGAACTTGTGCAGCAGGGTAATGGCGACGCCCATGTACACCGAAGTGTAGTAGAACAGCCGATCATCGGTGTACAGCGCCGACTGCAGGAAGTTATCCCCGCGGTACAGCAAATACTCCTTGGGCACGAAGACCTTATCGAAGGTCACCTCGTTGCTGCGCGTATTGCGCATCCCCTCAGCAGCTTCATTCCAGATGTCCTTGACAGACAATCCGGGCTGGTTGGTGTCGACGATCAATACCATGAAGGCGCCTTGCCCATCACCAGCGTAAACCAGCGCGTAGTCACTCACTTCGAAGTTTGAAGCAAACTTCTTAACGCCCGAAAGCAGGAAGCCGCCCTCGGTTTCTTCCACCCGAAGCTTTGGGTTAAAAGTTTCAGGCAGCGCACTGCTGGCACCGGGCTCGCTGGTCAGCGCACTGAACAAGCGGTCCTTGCCAAGGCTTGCCAGTAGCTGGCGGCCTTCGTCGGTCAGCTGTCGGTGCGTTTCGCGCATGGCATAAATGTGCATGTTAAAACCAAGCGCAGTTGCAGGGTCGGCAGTGGCCAGCGCCGTGAGCGCCAGTACGGTTGCCCGAACATCAGCGTTCAAGCTCCCGGGCAAGCCGGGCGCAATTCCCAGGCCAAACAGCCCGGCCTCCTTAATGGCAGCAAGCGACTTTACCGGCGCCGCGCCTGTCTTGTCGTATTCAGCAGCAAACGGCGCGATGGCATCTGCGACTCGCAAATAACGCGCCCACAGCTGGCGGTAGCCATCGGAAAAGTTCATGCTAGTAAGCACGGGTACCTCCACATCGGTTGCCTACCCCATCACTATACTACAAAGAATAAAAACTATTAATTGAAAATTAACTGGCGAGTTCTACCTGCAGTTGGCTCTATATTCAAGAAAGGACCAACAGGGGGATGTGGTCCTTTCTTGAATATATAGGATAACTAACTAGCTAGTCTTCGTCTTCTTCGTCATCGTTACTCGGACGACCGCCACCTTGGCTGTTCTCGCCGCCCTTTTGTCCGGCTTGCTGAGGATCGGCGCCGTTTTCTTCGCCAAATGAGCCGGTACTATCAAGGCCTCCTTGACGAGCCTGCTCTTCGGTGTCATCTCGATTACCGAACTGACCTGGATTGTTTGGATCTGCCATAAATCCTCCTTTCGTTATGTTTGTACTGCTTACTGTAAAGCCAGAGCACTGAGAGAGCTGTACTACTATTCATTGCGGCTCTGTGACACGGTTTAAGGATACTGTGTGAAGTACTTCACAGGGCTCAGAGGTAAATACAGCAGATTTTCTTAAGTGAGATATAATAGAAATATGGCCACAATTCTGCAGAATCCAGTTATTGCGCCGATGCTTGAACGCGCACGTATACGCACGTACGCCAAGGGTCAAACGATTCTCTATCCAGATGATCGCTCGCCTGACCTGTTTCTTATTAAAGATGGCGCAGTGAGCATGCACGATATTGATGATGAAGGAAGCCGAAAGGTGCTCCATATTTTTGGGCCGCTGGCATTATTTCCGATGGTAAGCTTTTCTACGAGCCTGGCGCCATCGGCCTGGTTTTATACGGCGCTGGCCGATACGGATGTTTATTTGCTATCCTACGCAGAGGTCAAAGAGCAACTCGAAAATGCCAATGGCGTTTCGGCGTACAACTTGTTTTTAAAGCAATCACTCGATGAAATTCACGAATTACTGGTGCGTTTAAATAGCGCCACCAAAACCACTAGCCTTGGTAAATTAATCGCCGCTTTAAAGTTTTTGGGGACGCACCATATTAAAGCTCGCAGCGGCACCTGGCAACCGGTGCGATTTGCTGTACCGCACCAATTATTGGCAGACATGACTGGGCTCACCCGCGAAACAGTCAGCGTAACGATGAAACAGCTCTACGATGACAAAATTGCTCGTTATCCAGCATCCGGCAAGCTTGAGCTTAACTGTACAAAGCTTTTTAAAGTGTAATTCTTTAAACGAAAAAGTCATTAAGATGGGCTTTTTACAGAGATAACTGTATGCTAGCTCACATATTTAGTGTAAGTTAGCTTGAGCCTGGCAGTAAGCACGCTTAACGAGATAACCGAGCAGCGGCTTTATAGTAAGGCAGTACATTAATAACGGAGAATAACATGCAAGAATTGACAGTGCTCGATTGGATTTCGCTTATATTAGTAATTATCGGTGCATTGAACTGGGGATTGGTCGGTGTGTTTAAGCTTGACCTCGTTAAGGCGATTTTTGGTGAGGATTCCGTTATTGCGCGTATCATCTTCGCGCTGGTAGGTATTGCCGGTATTTACTTGATTTTTCTTTCAATGCAACTCGTGCGCCAAACCACATAATCTAAAGAGAACAAAGTGCGAGCTTTAATTCTCAACTGCACACTAAAGAAGTCACCCGCCACTTCAAATACGCAGGCACTTGCAAAAGTAATGAGTAACGCCCTACTGAGCCAGGGCGTTACTTCTGAAATTATTCGTTTAGTTGACAGCTTGTCCCATTTGACTATGGACAGTGATAGCTGGACTGCGGCGGAAGACTGGCTGTTTTTACGAGCTAAAATAAACGCTGCGCAAATAGTAGTGTTCGCTATTCCCGAGCGAGTGAGCGGACAGCAAAGCGTGGTCCGGCAGTTGGTTGCCTGTTTGAATAGCCAAACAGTTGCCGGTAATGACGATCCACTACATTGGGAGAAAAAAGTGGCTGGTTTCATTTTAGTCGGGGTTGAGAATCGGAGCAGTGACATTACTGAAATAGCCATCGACTTAGTTAAGGCTGGGTTTACAATTCCTGGAAGATGCTGGGCGCTTAGCAAGAATTCAGCGGTCGAGTCTGCTGATGCCGAGGCGACGCAGGCAGAATCGAAACCACGCCGTCATCAGAGTATTGAGCATGCGGCACGCCAATTAGTATTCACGGCAAGGGCGCTTGAAGCATATAGAAGAAGACGGGCTGCTGGAAGCCAGGAGGATAATTAATGATAGATTCTCTTAAAAAAGCTCTTGCTTTTAGTAGTGTAATTTGTGCTACACTAAAGACATAACCTTGGGCAAGATAAACAAATGAAAACCAAAACGATTCTCCGCTACTTACCGCGCCTCGCCATTTTACTGGCACTTTTCACGGTTTTATTTCTTGCTAAACCAGTTAATGCCGCCACATTTCCACTTTTTCCCCTTGATACTACCCCACCAAGCGTGCCGACTGGACTTAGCGTTGCACCGCAAGAAGCGTACTTATCGGTATCATGGGCTGCGGCTTCCGATAATGTTGGGGTAACCGAATACGAAGTTTGGCGCGATGGGTCGCTTTATAAAACAACTACTAAGCTTTCGTTTATTGATTACGCCGTGGTGCCTGGTCAAGAGTATAGCTATGAAGTGCGGGCAAAAGATGCCTCTAATAACTACTCGGCCCTATCAGCCGCAGTGGTGCGCGCACCGACGTCCACCAATGTTTGGGGTGAAACCTTGCCTGCTGTTGAAGATGGCGGCGATGGCGGCTCGATTGAGCTTGGCATGAAATTCACCCCCAAGCAAGACGGCAAAGTCACTGGTGTACGATTTTACAAGGCACCCGCTAACACCGGGGCGCATATTGGCAATCTTTGGTCCACGACTGGCGCCAATTTAGGGTCGGTGGTTTTTTCTGGCGAGACCGCTAGCGGCTGGCAGGAAGCAACTTTTGCTACCCCGATCGATGTCACGGCTGGCACGACCTATATTGTGTCCTATTTTGCCCCCAACGGTCACTATTCGATTGATCGCAATTATTTCAACATAACAGGCATGGAAACGCCATATATTTTAGTGCCAAAAAACACCGCTGGCAATGAAAATGGCGTGTTTGCCTATGGCGCCGGGCCAACCTTCCCTAATTCAAATTTTAATGCCGGGAATTACTGGGTAGATGTGGCATTTGCACCCGAACAACCGGCACCGCTCCTTGGAACCAACCCCTCGGCTACGACACTTGTAAGCCCATTACTCCCAACACCACTTACGAAGGCCGGCATGAGCGCTTCGATGTCGGGTGGGGATGGTTGGCGGCCAATCCCGTACGGCGATGCTATCTATAACATTGGTCACCACCAAGAAGTTACCAGCACCTACCCAGCAATTTACGCCACCGATCGAGTCACTGGCCAGCAGTTGCCGGGCTACCCTAAGGCCTTAAATAGCGGTGATCCAACCATGCCTACCGACTTGGTAAGCGTAACGCATACCACCGAATTTCTAGATCGTGAAGGTGCGTTTGGCCCGGCTGGCGCAGTGTATATCGGTGTCCAGCGCATGAATCAAAGTGAGGTTGGTGTTGCTTGTTTTAACCTTGAAACAGGCACCGGCTGCGGTTATACACCGGTTGGCAATACCGTTGGCAACACAAGCGGTGCTGGCGGTTTCAGTATATATGCTATTTTAAGCGCCGGTTATGAGGCAGAGGGAATTTTTCATTCGCTTACTTCTGATGGTCGGCTGGTGCGAATGGATATTGCTAGCCGAACTGCCCTACCTCCAGTTAGCTTGAACTTTCCTGATTCCACCGATCAAAATGGTGCCTATGGCCCTGCGCTCTATAAAGTTGGCGACAAACTAATTGCCTATATTCGCTACAATGCTTCATCAATTGGCGCCCTGCAGCCATTAGGAACCAGAATGCAGTGCTACGACCCAGCAACTGGCGCGATTTGCAGCGGCTGGCCAGCGACCCCGATTACTTTACCATCAACCGCCAATAACCCGGCCCACACTATTCGTGGCACAACCCCTATGCTTACCGGTGCTGGCGAAGAGGATGGTTTTTGTACCTTTTGGATTGAAGGAGCCACTGAGGGCGCGTACTGCTTTGGCCTCGATGGTACGCCGCGCACAGTGCCGCCTGTCCTGCTATCACCCACCGAAATACCTAACCCGGTATTCGATACCGGTCATTTGCCAGGTACCGCGCGAACCTACATACCCTATCGTACTGAAATAAGCCCAACAGTCGTTTACGATACCTATATGTGTTTTGACTGGGCAACGATGGCACGCTGTGCAGATTTCGGTGATACTCCAGGGAGTTTAAAGACCTGGGATCCAATAAATAACGGCAATCTTGCCACCTATGGCATTGTCTATGATGAAGCTGGGGGCTGCATGTTGGCACTTGGTGACCGTTCGTGGATGGTAGCTTTTTCGCCAATTACCGGTAACTCTCCCTGCCAAACACTAAAATATACCTCAGTGGTCGACCCAGTGGCTGCTTATTGCGACAACATTTCGCTGGCCACCACCTGGCGACAGCTGGACTTATACAATATTGATCCTTCGCTGGTAGACACTGCTCAGGTGACCTTGCGCGATAGTAATGGGGCGATTGTGCCGGGTTTTGAGGACATTGTCATTACCCCAGGCAGTCCGCTTGATATCAGCGCTATTCCGGCAACTGGTGCAACGCAGCAGCTGACCATTGAGCTTGAAATGACCACCCATTCTAACTGGTCGTGGCAAGACGGCCAACCGAGCATCGCTGCCAGCTTTAATGGCGATACTTTCAACCTCGAAGCCGACGACTGTACATTATCGCGGATTGGCGCTTCAGTATTTGAAGACACCAATAATAACGGTGTCCACGATAGCGGCGAAGCGCCGCTGCCAGGTGTTGAGGTAGCGCTACTTAACGATGCCGGTTTTACCGTTGCTGTGACCACCGTTCAGCCAGATGGTACCTACGAGTTTACGAACCTAGCACCCGGCAATTATGCAGTACAGTTCCGCACGCCAACTGGTTACCAATCATCACCACTCGTTGTTGGCACCGGTACCGGCATGACCTCTGATGCCGACCCGAATAGCGATGTAGCCACCAGATTTGTTACTTTAACCGGCGGCAATGCCCTTTACGTGATGGGTGCTGGCTTTTTAGTCGAACAACTTCCTGAACCGAACCCGAACCCAAACCCAAATCCAACTCCAAGACCGGAAACACCTAACCAACCTCCACAGCTTGCCCCCGACCTTGCGGATACTTCGTCGCAACTTCCGCAGTATATCCTTTTGTGCATAGGCTTATTGGCGCTTTCAGCTGCATCCTTCCGGTACGCGAAGAAACGATAGTCCCGTAATTAGTGTAGCTCTGGCGCTCGATGGAGCTCAACCCCCTGCTTGTTATGAGACTTGATAAGAATATGAGCGCTGCACCACAAGTGATAGCGTTTAAGAAAAAGTTAATGATATAATATGAACGTGCACTTGTCAAAGGAGGTTGGCATGGATCATCAGGTTGCTACCGAGGTTATTGTACGAGCGGCGCAACGATTGATCAGGGGTGTTAACCACCGCACTCCTTCGAGTCAATCCGGGCAGTTCTTGGTGAAGCAGATGGTTGAAACAAGCGATATTCGCACAGGATCTCAGGGTATCTATTTTGGACGCACAATTACCTGCAATGGTGATGGCGATGTGGTATCGTATACTCATCTTGCGATCCTCGATCACGGAGATCCGGCTAGCTACCTCGATCACGTGCCCACCACTAAGAGCTCACTGAAGTTGGGCCATCATGACGGTGAGGTGGTAGACCTGCAAGCTCTAGCCGCTCTCCCCGATGATCAAATCCTCCGCATGGCAAGTAACATCCTGCGGGTGATGCCAGGGAGTGACCAGGCCTGAGCTGCCTGCGCCGCTGGCTGCCGAGACTCGGTTCGGCAGCCAGCGATTCCATCTGTATAATATTTTGCCTTCGAAGCGGTGACAGTAATGATCCCGGCACCATCAAAGGGCAACAAGTGTATAATTATGACTAATGCTTGCTGTTATTTCAAAACATCGGTTTTACCCCTATCTTGGGCGATGGTTGTATTGGACAATTCTCCCCTTTTTAAGCGTTTATGGCCGGGTGGCTAAGCGTCCACGAGTGCGAGCGGTTTTGGTGCACAAAAACCAAGTGTTGCTAGTAAAAAACTGGCTTGGCGCCCAAAATTGGACCTTGCCGGGTGGCGGTATGAACTGGCACGAGAGCGAGCCTCAAGCCTTGCAGCGCGAGCTGTATGAAGAACTTGGCTTAAAAACCGTTCCCGCGCCCACACATTTAGATCGGCTAGTTCTGAAAAGTGCCCCTTACGCCCCGTTTAAGGTAAGTGTCTACCATGTTGTGCTTCAAGATTCACCACCACCGCTAATTACGATCGATACTACTGAACTTATTGCCGCCCAGTGGTTTCCAGTTGATAAATTGCCAGAAAAACTAGTGCCAGAATTCAAATTAATGCTACAAGATATCGCCCCAAAAACAGAATAGAGCCACGCTCTTCCCCTGCTAGCTGGTTCACAAGTTCTCAACTTCTTGTTTAAATAGAAAGACGATTACAGTAATACGACGGAGGCTTTCATGAAACATCGTACGATTACCCTTAACGACATAACTATCTTTTACCGCGAGGCTGGCCCTGAAGGCGCACCGGTTGTGCTGCTTCCCCACGGCTATCCAAGCTCATCTTTTCAGTACCGCAATCTTATTCCCGCGCTTGCCGATAAATGGCACGTCATTGCCCTCGACTTCCCTGGGTTTGGCTACAGCGATACACCGGAAGACTTTTCTTATACATTCGATGGCTACGCCGAATTTCTTGATGCCTTTGCGCAGCAGCTTGGGCTTAAAAAGTACGCGCTTTACTTGCATGACTACGGATCGCAAATTGGCCTGCGACTAGCAATGCGTAACCCCGAACGCATAACCGGGCTGATTATCCAAAATGGCGATATCTACGAAGACGCTCTCGGGCCACGCTACAACGCCCTCAAAGCTTACTGGCAACAGCCAACTCCGGAAGGTAAAGCTAAGTTGCGCGACGCGGTTTCTGAGGAAGGCTTCCGGGATGAGTTTACCGATGGGTTATCGAAGGAGGTTGCCGAACGCGTGGCACCGGATATGTGGCGATTATCGGGGGCGTTACTGCTCACCAAAAAGCGTCGTGAAATTATGGTCGGTCTTATGGAAGGCCTGAAAACTAATTTGCAGTGGATGCCCAAAGCCCAGGCATACCTACGCGAACAGCAACCGCCAACCCTAATTGTATGGGGCCCGCGTGATGGCTATATGCCCGAAGCCGCCGCCCGTGCTTATTTACGCGATCTACCGAATGCCGAACTCCACCTACTGCCCGACGGAAGCCACTGGCTGCTTGAAACGCACCTTGATGAAGTGGTATCACGAGTGCGGAATTTTCTTGAAAAGACATCTTCTTAATAGCGCTTCGTTATTGACGGATGAGTGCTATAGCCTTGACTGTTTATTCGAGCTCGATAAAGCTCTGTTTCTCTATAATTAAAACTTGGTGGTAAGGTGTGCGCAGGACGGATACTTCTCCGTCCTGCGCATCGGCACTAGTTAACGGTTGCGACGCACAATATTCCGCATCTTTTCAACGGTTTTTGCATCGGTAATGCCGTACAATTGGCACAGCGAATTGACATCAACGAGACTAGGTTGAGTCTGCGCTCCTTCGATTCGGATCACTTTCGACACCGACCATTCCAGTTTTTCTGCTGCTACATTCTGGCTCATGCCCTTCTGTTTACGCGCAGCAGTAAGGGCACTGGCCAACCACTCGAGATTAGGACGTACTCCTATAACTGTTACCTTGTTTGGCTTAAGACCATCCTGGAGGCATTTGGCAATTGCATCGAGATACTGCTTGGTTATATCAGTCGCCGCTTCCGGCTGAAGATCTGGGTACATAGCTGAAAGAATAGCGGCAATGTCTTTCGCGGGCACGAGTACTCCCAAGATCGGTTACTATTGCATAAATACTATAGCATATATCTGGACGACCATGGGCATACACTTAATGCATACTATGATATAGTAGGTAAGCACGACTTTTACAAGCAGCGAGAGGGGGTGAGGAAAACATTCCACGCAAGGATCGTGCGTTTGGCGTCTGGTGCACTAAAAAGCAGAAGGGCGTCAAGCGAGTTCACAAGGGTTCTGGAGGTGGTCGCAAGCGGCAGCAGCCTGTAATTGAGCCGCAAAAGCGGCGTCGTGGGCTGTAACGAAGGCTGATAGGAGCTTCGCCGACGGTTGCTTGAGTGCTCTATTTTTTAGGAGTACTCAAGCAACCGCTTTTTAATTTAGAAAAATTTACTTCATAAAAGTGAAGCAGTTGTTTTATACTACTAAAACCAAGTAATTACGGATACTCTTATGCCTTCGCCAGAAAATTTATCATTCCCCCACTATCGCAAATCTGATTCCGCCCCTTCTCTTGAGCAGTCAAAAGAAAAGAACCGTAATTGGGCTCACGCTCAAAAAATTCTAGCGCTCACTAATAAACACCCTATGAGCTTAGCCCAACGAAGAGTAGATATCCTTACGAATCTGTTACGCCAGGCGCAGAATCCGCTGCTTAAAAAGCTAACCATCGCCCCTAATTATAGCAATACCTCTAGCCTAATGGCCCGAACGGATTTTTACCATCGGTACGAAACCAAAGATGGCACCGATGCATGGCTACTCACTTGGGGGCGGGTGTCGTCAGGAGCGGCGATGCCCGGCGAATTGCTTCGGCTGATTGCCGTATCTGAAGAGAAAGCCGTTCAGCAAGAGGTATTGGGCGGCTACTATGTTTATAGCCATGAGCGTACGAAGCGCATCATCCCCTTTCGGGTAGATGAACCAAATGGCAGCCGGCCGATACTACAGCTGGTAGAAGGAGAAGAAGCTGCCGGTGTGTTTGACCAGCTTGAACAAGCAGCGCAACTACCGCTCGATACGCCGGCTACCCGCCAGCCTGCCTATGACGTAAAAGGTCGTTATGCGCGATGGTTACCTCAGGTTTCTGCTCACGCGGATGAAAAGTATCTTTAAGTGTAATCGTGAGTTATTTTGCGGGAGCTGGTGCTTATAGACGACCAGGTTTCCAGTGCCGCCACCAAAATTGACGTGGCGAGGCGGGAATGGCCACGGAGTAATTTTGTTGGGCTAGAAATTCTAAAATTCGTTCTAAGTGAGGTCGAACTTGGTCGATAATTTTGTACAAGCTGTTATTATCTACTCCGTCCATGGCGTCGTAAAGGGCTTGGCTTGGTAATCCTAGCTCTGCATTGTCGCCGGTGGCTGCAAAGGTTCGCAGCTTCGGAAAAGCATAGGTAAAGCAGAGCAACTCCTCGGCGAGGTCGAAGGGTCGGCGAATCCGTTCTTTGTCGAATTCATCTTCGCCTTCTATAACTTCGTCTGGTGTAAATTCCTCTAGGGTATACCATTCTATCGGTCGCTCGATAAGATCAAAAAGTTCGGCGATTTTACTCTTGAGCTGGATGTCTAGAAGGCTGGCGGTGAGTTGAGGGTCCCGAGCGGCGGGCTCAAGAAATGCTCCGGCTGCACCCGAAATGACGAAGCTATGGAACTCTTTCAGGTTACTGCCATAGTCTGATTCCCGCCAATACTCCACATCCTCTGGTGGTATCGAAATCGGAAATTCCTTCCAACCATGAACATGCAGCCTGGCTTCGCCGTAAGCCGCAATGCAGCCTACAATGTCTGGCACAGGCTTGCTTCCGTCACCCAGATACGCAAGCCAATGGTCGCGAATCGAGTTTGCTTTCGTAACCCAGTCATAACTGTTGTCAAGCTTCTCTACTTCATGCCAAAGTGGCGTATTAAGTAGATGACGGTTGCTTACATACCAACGGCTTGTCGGCGATTCAAGCTTTGATCGCATTATCTTGTCCTTTCGATTCCATTATAGCCTAAATGACCTAGTACCAAAGTCCACGCGTTACTTTAGTATTGACTTCAGAGACGAGCAGATCGTCGTAACTTGTAACGGGCTCATAAATGTCACCCTGGCCTCGAAAGAAAGTTACTTCAACATGCCGGTCGCCTACCGGTACTGCCTTAACGTATTCGGTGGAGCTAATATTATAGAGCATCACCTCTTCCGAGCTATCGGTAGCGATGCTACTGATAGCTTCGTACAGGTCGCGCGCGTCGGCTTGTGCTTCCACGAGCGAAGTTGCAGACACCTGTCGGCCTCCTCTCATCGGTTTGCCAACCTCAGTAGATGGATGCCCGACAATGTGCTTTCCGAAGTGAGCTTTTCTATAGGAACTCAGACTCTTGTAGTCCATGAGTGGAAGGCTGACGTTTTGCTGCTTCTTCTTTAGCTTATTGCGCGTTGGCTTCCGACTATACTTCGACCGGCTTTTCTCGCCACTTTCACACTGCTTACAAAGCTCAGGCTCAATAAACGCCCCCTTCAACTTATGGTGCATGATTTTAGCACCGCGGCTGAAAGAAATCCTGCGCCTGCATTTTTTGCAGAGGCGCGAGGTATCAACCTGCGTGTTTTTCCAGCTCCGGCAATCCGGGCAATTTTTAGGAAGACTGAGCCCCATACCGAGGAACCATTCGGGAATGGCTTTGTAAAAAATGGACTTATAGCCATTGCTACAGCCACGGTTTTCGCACTCGTATGGGTGCAGCTGTGGATCTCCCACGGTGAAGCCCTTCTCGTCGAGGTAACCAGTAAGAAAGGTGAAGTACTAAAAGCTGCTAGCGGCCAATATGCGCCAAGCGCCACATGGTGGCATCGCCCTTTGCCTGACGGCTAGGGACAATCCGGGCAATCAAGGTCTGCGCGCCATTCAGGGGTACCGGCGTATTATCTTGGAAGATAGTGCCGCTGCGACCATTGACGGTGTCGATCCAGGTGTAAAAGCCGGTGTCTTCGTCAAACACAAGCCGAACCGTCACCGAGCCGGGCATGGTGTAAAGACTGCTCCACAAACCGCTTTCGGGGAATGCCTTGAGCAGTTGCCGCCAGGGCAGATACAGCAGCTTTGGCGCCTTTTCGCTTTCGAAGAGGTTCCGAAGCAGGCTGGACTCGCCGTTGGTTTCCCAGAGCAGCTGCCAAGTGTCTTCGACAGCTTTTGCGGCCTTGCGGAGCTTCCTGATATCGACGCCTACCGAGTTGCACCACACCCTGAAATCGAAGAGGTCATCCGAATCTGGCTCGAACCACCCATCCTTAAACAGGGTGTCGGGCTCATAGCTTGCCGCAGTGGCGAACATCTTGAAAACCGACACGTCTTCGTGGTTGGCCCAGTGTGACCAGACGTCATCGATGTGGGCGATGGCTTCGTGCTTGCCCTCGTAATCGACAAAGTAGTCGTGCGGGGTACGCAACGCCGCCGCTGGCGAGTTGCTGAGCGCCGTAGCAACCACCCAGAACATGACATCAGATACCTTGGCATCTTCGGTCAGGCTCTTCTGGAGCTGCACGGCGTACGCCAAATCGACTCGGCCCACCCACTTCTCCATGCTGATACCAAGCGGCGTCAGCACGTAGTCCTCGGTGAGACCAAGCGCTTCAAGATTCGCAAACTGTTCGTGCAAGTATGCCATACGCTCGCTATTATCCGCCAATCTGGACGGAAGCGCAAGTGCCCGGATTTCGGCATCGATGTCGCGCCAGCCCTGCTGACAGGCGTAGTACGCCAGTGGCATCAGGGGTGAAGCGGCCAGCGGGAACCGAATCGGTTCGTACGGCAGCGTTTGCTTGTCGTTGAGCTCTTCATCATCGAGCTCGGCATAAAAGGCGCCGACTTCGTTGGTGATGAAGGCAATACCCGGACGCCGACGCCCAACCCGGCCAATTCGCTGTCGTAGCGAATTAACGCCCAGCGGCGCCACCACCGGAAACGTCACGTCGCCCACAGTCTCCTGCTCGTAGCCGGAATCCATGGTGACCACGAAGTCGAGCGTTGGGAAGGTGATGCCCATCTCGACCACACTGGTGGCCAGTACGACGTACGGCTGATGATCGCGCTCGATATTCGCGAGTTGCGTTTCAAAAGCCTCCAGTAGCCGCCGGTCGCGAACAACCTCGCTGGCCAGTTGCAGCACCGAAAGATCCGGGTGCGCCTTTTGGATGATCGCCTTGAGGCGCGCCGTGTCGCTGTAATCTCCGGCAAAGGAGTTCACCACAACCAACATGCCATGGGCACGTCCGGGTTCGGCAACGGCTTGGCAAACCTCGCCTGCCGCAGCGTAATTGTGGGGCTGCGGGAAATAGCTGCTGGAAGTATCCGGCGCGATCAGCGTGTGCTGAATCAGTTCGGGCAGGCACTCTACCGCCGGCGCGCCCAGATTGTGCATCCAAATTGGATACCGCTGGGCGTCAGCCTTAATGATGGTTTCAAGCCCTAGCGTTTCTTCCAGGTTATCGGTATCGACGGTGGCCGACATGTAGTCAATCGTCACGCCAGCCTTGCGCGCCAAAGCAATACCTAGCTCGACGCCAGGGTTTTGCTCAATCGTGACGTGCGCTTCATCGATCACCACGCGGTCGCGTTCGGGCGTGAGCTCGCCGGCCTTAGCCGTCAGCTCAAAAATACCCGTTGTTACAAAGGTGATCGGCGCATCGGGGTTGCTATTACCCGACACCGAGCTGATGCAGCCAAACAATGGCGGATGCGCTACCCCACTTTCTGAGGCAAAGCGCTCCCACAGGCTATTCATGAAGGCCGCCAGCCCAATTGCAATTGGAATACGCGGCTCAACAATCCACACCCGTGGCGCCGGATTCGGCTGCCAGGCCAACTTTTGCAGCTGGCGCAGCAGCACGTGTACCGGGACACCGACCGTTTTGCCGAGCCCAGTAGCTGCCACCAAAAAGAATGGCTCCTGGGTCATCAGCGGGAAATACCGGGCGATCTCAAGATCGTCGCGGTCGATTACCCACTGCAAAAACTGCACTACCTCACTGGCAAGAACCGTGAAGTCCTGCTTCAGCTCGAAGCGCGGGTCGCCAGAAAACTCGTACGGCGGAAGCTGCATGGCTTATAGCCTTTCTTGTAAGTTGCAAAAGAACATCGCCGATGGCGACTTTGAGTACCATAATATGGTTTACCCTAATTTGTCAAGGTGTATCAATCGTAAGGTACTGTGCGTCGTTTAAATAAAGGCCTTCTTATTCTTTGCAATATGCTAGCGTCGACTTTCTGGTTTAAGAAGCCGCATGTCGTACTGCTTTGAGAGTCGTGAAATAGGTACGGGCCATCTATCCTGCCGTTGGTGGACAATTGTCTCGTAAAATTATATAAAATATGCTACCTTTAAGAAGTCGTCTTTTGAAGGGAAGTGTTATGTCCAAGGGTAAAACAACGCGAACAGCTATTATCTGGGCAGATGTAGCCTGGCAACCATTGGCAGCACGAATTAGGCAAGGAGCCGTTCAAAGAAGCCGACTTCAGCGAGCGCTTAAGCTGGTTTTTGAAGCCACACAGCCAGGTCATCACGTGTATGTAAACGTAGTGAACGGGCAGCTTTCAAAGCAAGAAGTACAGATTGTTAAGGATATCAGAAATCGACGAGCGTTCCACAATATTATTGTCCGTCAGATTTTGAGTTCGCCTGATGAAACCGAATGGCTGATTATCCTCGATTTAAAGAAGCGTGGTCAAAAAGACTTTAGCCGCGAAGATGCTATGGAAGTTATAGCGCGGGTATTCAGCACCTTTGACAATTTCGAGACTTCGTACAGCGGCGAGCCGAGCTTCGAAGTATTTATTGAGATGACAAACGGCAAGACGGAATAAACCCCCTCGATGCGGCTGGCCCTGGCTTTTTAGCCAGGGCCATTTTACAATACGTCACGTGTTAATGTAGCTAGCTTCTCGCGGTAAGCCCGCTGGTTGAACCGCCCGGGGTAATCCACCAGTTCGGTATTTAACACGGTAAAACCCGCCTTACGCAGTGGCTCGGCTGCTACTTCAAATACATTAGATTTTATTAGAATAATTTTCGTTTCAGGGGTTGCCAGTGCTCGCACCCGTTCGAGTAGCCGTGGCAGACTGGCGGCAATGCGTTCTTGGCGCTGCTGCTTGGTAACTTCGTGTTCCTGGGAATCTTCCAGCGCTTCAATCATATAAATGCCATCAGCTTGTAAGCGGCGTAGCCACTGTTCTTTGGTGGTTTCTAGCTCACTTTCTGCGGTATCGGCAGCTTCCGGGTAGAGCGCGCGGATGGTATTAGTGAACAAACGGTCATCTTTACGAATGCGATCGGTGTAATAAAGTTGGCGACTACTCTGGATTTCCGGTGCTGGCGGCGGCGATTCGGCAATGAATAATAACTTGATCTGTTTGGGCTTATATTGTTGACGAACGCTGTTGTAATTCACGGGCGATGTTCCTATTAGATATGTAAATTATGCCATAGTAAGTTCGGGATGCGAAAACCGCACCCCGAAACAAGCTTTTACAGCGCCAGCAGTGCCCTCAGAATCTCGACCCTGTCAAGAGCAAAAACAGGGATGGTGAGACCCTTGCGGCTGATGGCTTCGGTGATCTTATCGCTCCCGAGCCACGACGGCCTGAAAATTGCCAGCTTGCTGCAGCCTCGAGTAGTCAACTGTTCGATAACGCTCCCTAGCTTATCCGCAGTGCTTGGCTGGATTGTTCGGTACACCGGACCCTTACCGATAGTCGCTGGCCTCAATTCGTAGGCCTCAAAACCGGTGCCATTGCTACTTCCCGTCCAGATCAGGCCATCAAACTCGCCTTTCTTTGGAGGGTATGCGACCTGGCTGGTCATGACGTCGATCATGTTAAAAACCTGAAATTTGCCGCCGCTCTGGTTTGCTTCGTGACGAATCAGCGACTCGTAGCCAGGGGCGTATACCCGCACTTCACGTGCCGGATTGTCCTTGAGACGTTCACAAATTTTTTGTACCCAATCGCCCATTGTCTTGTCACACTTAACCGTTGACGAATCTTTAGCCGTACCATAAGTGATCTCCCCGTCAACTGCAACAATCGCGGCCGTCATAGCTGCTCCCTAATAAATCGCGGCTAACGGTAGGCTATTATAAACAGTTTGAGCTTACCTGCCAAGCGATTTTACGCTAATTAATGCGCGTGCAAGATTATTGCCGAGCTTCAACCAGCTTTTTCATACCCTCCAAAACTTGCTGCCAATTTTCCACTGAATGATTAGCGCGCTCCTGGGCGTCAACATTAGACTGGGTGATGGTGACTTTGGTGCCGTCACCTTCGTCGGTTAACTCGTAGCGGATTACTTGGTAGAGCTCGGGCTTGTCTTCGATGCCGCTTGCTGGCGACCAGTAGTTAAATGCCAGCGAAGTTTCAGGGGCGAATTCGAGTACCGTGCCCTTATCTTCATATTGCTGGCCTTCCCATTCACCACGGAAGTAAATTGGCGTACCTACTTCCCAGGTGGTGACCAGATCGGTACCAAAAAAGTACTGCTTCACCAGTGCCGGCGTGGTGAGTGCTTCCCACACGGCGCTACGTGGAGCGTTAATAGTAATGTTGGTGCTAGCTGAGTAGGTGTTCATGTGTGTGATTATAGCACTGTTGTTCAAAATATAAGGAGATATTGCCTCTAGGTCCGAATTAAAACTCAGCTACCGCCACCCGCTCGCCTAAAGCGGCAATTGTCTTCTTGCTCCAGCCTAGCCTATCGCTAACGCCATCAAATGTCAGTAGATCGGGGTCGTCGCCCCACTCTGCCTGCACGGCCTCGAAGCTCGCCCGAATTAACAGTGCCCATTTATCCATAATACTCATCTCGCGAAGTTCCTCAAAGGCGTAGCGCGCAAGTTGTTCCTGCAACTGCTCGGTTTCAAGGGCTGCAAAACTGTATTGCTCTGGAAAAGTGGCTTGCAGTACGCCTGAACTCACTAAATCTTCCACGGCATTAATCCAAAATGTTCCCTGCAGCAAGATTTCAAACTCGCTGCGGATTCGTTCGTTTGATACTTTCTTAATTGCGGGGACGGTGTGGCGCGCGGCTTCAAGAGTGTATTGTTCGGGCTCAAAACCAAGCTGCGAAGCAAAACGGAAGAGTCGCAGAATCCGCAGCGGATCATCGTAAAACTTTTCTTCGGCATCGCCCACCGCCCGGATGAGCCTGTTTTGAATGTCGGCTTGGCCATCAAACGGGTCAACCAGGCGGGTGTGCGAATAAGCCATAGCGTTCATAGTGAAATCTCGCCGAGCGAGGTCAGTTTTTAAGCTAACGCCGAACTTAACGTCAGGATTACGCGATTCCTCATGGTATTTTTCGGCTCTAAAAGAGGTAATTTCCACATAGAACGGCCCGATCTTTGTGCCAATAGTGCCATAGTTTTTGCCGGCAAGATAAGTTTTTAAGCCTTCGTTCTCTAAGGTTTTTTGAATATCGCCGGGTAGTGCTGGCGTTGCAAAATCGAGGTCGGGGCTGTCGCGGCCAAGCAACATATCCCGCACTGCACCGCCCACGAGGTAAATTTCGTCGAAGATACTTTCAAGCGATTGCAGTACTAACTTGCCATTAAAAAATTCCGGTTGTGAGGCCTTTGGTTGTAGCGTGGTGTGGTCGGTCATGTATATATAACAGTAGCGTAAAAGGCAAGAAGAGTAAAATACTTGCTCAGGCCGAGTAGCAATAAATGCAGACAGAAGTTGACTACTACGCTTTGCGCGCCTTATGCCGCAAAATACTGGTAGCAACAGCAATTGCAATTACCAGAATAATAATCGGCCAGGCAAACGCCCAAAATACGGTTGTGTCACTGACGGGCGTGCCAATTAATAAGCTGCGCACGGTTTCAACAATCGGGGTGATCGGCTGATATTGGGCAACACCGTGAAGCCATTCGGGCAAGGTATTAACCGGTACGAAAGCGCTACTAATATAGGGTAAAAACATCACCACAAACGACACCGCAGCTGCCGCCTCCACGCTTTTCGCGATCAGCCCAAAAATGATGGCAATCCAGGTGAGCATAAAGATAACCAGCAGCAACAGCCCAGCGACGATTAGCCACTCCAGCGGTGTGGCATCGGGGCGAAAGCCAATTACCAGCGCCACTACAAACACTAAAGCTGCCGAAATACTGTTTCGCACCAAGCTACCGACTGCGTGCCCGACTAACAGCGACGACCGAGCCATCGGTAGTGATCGAAACCGCTGGAATAGGCCACGGGTCATATCGACGTTTAAAATCGACGCCGTGGTGGAACTGCCGTAGCCAACGCAAACTAAAATGACGCCCGGTACGATGTAATTAACATACGACGTGCCAGTCGAAATGGCGCCGCCAAACACCACCACAAACAGCAGCATAATCATAACCGGCAGCGCCAGGCTGGTGACCAGCGAATCAACGTTGCGGAATGTATGGCGGATGCTGCGCCTTACTGCCGTGGCCCAGTCTTTTAAGAGCCATGAAGTAGCATTATTCTGCATGGTTGTCTCCTCCTTGTGGTTTGGTGCCGGTTAACGATAAAAAGACATCGTCAAGCGTCGCTTTACGCAAATGAATTGTTTGGGGTTCGGCATTTTGGGCGTGTAATTGGTTTAACAGCTCGCGAATGTCGCTAGCTGCACCGTTGGTGGTCACATCTAAGGTTAACGCAGGTTGGTTGCTGCCAACCACCCGGTCGCCAAGCGCCTTCATAGCCTTTTTAAGGAGGCTGCTGTTACGAAAAGTCATTTCGGCCATGTCTTTCCCGACCAGTTGCTTCAGTTCTTCGGCTGTGCCGAGCGCGACAATTTCTCCATCGTTTAAAACAGCAATTGTATCGGCTAGCTGATCGGCCTCTTCAAGATATTGGGTGGTAAGAAAAATGGTGGTACCGCCTTTTACCAGCTCGGCAATTAGTTCCCAAATGGCTTTACGGCTGCGCGGATCGAGCCCAGTGGTCGGCTCATCCAGAAAAATTAACGGTGGTTCAGCCAGCAAGCTAATCGCTAGGTCGAGTCGACGTCGGGTGCCGCCCGAGTAGGTGCCGGCCCGTTGATTGGCTACTTTTATAAGGTCAAGCCGCTCGAGAATTTCTTGGCTGCGTTTTTTGATGACTTTTTCGGGCAGATGGCTAAAACGACCGATCATCTGCATGTTTTCGCGCCCAGTGAGCAGTTCATCGACCGCCGCGTATTGGCCGGTCACGCTGATCATCGCCCGCACTGCTTGATCGTCACGGACGACATCGTATCCGCCAATAGTCAGCTCGCCACCGCTTGGCAGTAATAAGGTTGATAAAATGTTGATAGTGGTGGTTTTGCCGGCACCGTTTGCGCCTAGCAGCGCGAAAACAGTGCCCTTTTTGACCTCAAAGCTGACATTTTTGAGAACTTCGTGATCGCCGTAGTTCTTTCGTAAATTCTTTACTGATACTAACGTTTGCATGATTACTCCCTGTTGGCGGCTGCTTTAATTGGCGGTACGCGCAGCGCAGCCGTGGCAGCTAGCCAGGTGACTAACAAGTTAAGCAGTAGCGCCCCAGCAATAACACCGAGGAGAATCATCCAGCCACCGCCCGGGAGCGGGCTGCCGTTGACGGCGATGCTAAACGGTACAAGCGAAACGCTCGATACCAGTATTCCCCCGATCACCCCGAGAATCGACATGCTGGCGGCTTCGAGCATGGTCATCCGCAGGACCTCGCGGCGAGTCGAGCCGATTAGCCGCTGCAGCGCAAACTCACGCCGGCGAGCTAAGATAGTGATCACCACGGTATTGATTAGGAACAGCAGCGCATAGAGTGTGACCATAATGGTAAACAGCGTATTTACCCACGATAACACCGATACTTGGCCGGCCACACCGCTGCGTAAGCTATCGCCGCTACTCAGTTGTACGCTCGCTTTGGTGGCTGCTTCGACGGCTTTTTTTAGCTCGCCAGGATTGGTCGTAGCGTTTGTTTGTAGTGCTATGGTTGAAATCAGGCCGCTGGCGGTATGTGGTGCTAATAGGTCTGCCGGCACAATGCCGCTTTCAAAGCCTGCCTGAGCTTCGTAAATTGCCACCAAACGGAGCGTTTCGTCGCGGCCATCACTAAAGCGGACCTTGACTGTATCGCCAACTTTGCGATTTAGATATTCAGCGTTGCCTTTTGAAAGCGCCAGTGTTTGTCCGGTCAGCCCATCAAACGACCCCGCAACAAACTTGTGCGCGAAAAGTGGCTTACCCGTTTCAACCGAGATACCTTGCATACGGAACGGTTCTTCATCGGGGCTGCCGTCGTTTCGTAAGAACCGGCCTTCGCTCACCAGTAGTGGCGAGCTAGCAGTAACGCCAGAAATTTGGCCAAGGTTTTTGGCAGTTTCAACCGAGAAGCCGTTCGAGGTCGCCTGTACGATACTATCGGCTTTAATGTCCTGGGTGAACGTCCGTTCCATCGTTTCAGACAAAGTTGCCTGCTGGTAGAGCATGCTGAGCGCCATGGCTGAGGCCAGCATAATAGGTGTTACCATAGCTGCCGATTGCAAATAGCGGACGCGGGCGTTCTTGACGGCCAGGAAGCCAGTGCCGTGGCCGAATAACCGGAGCGGACCGGCAAACAGCGCCAGGCCAGGAATAATCAGTGCTGGCGCCATGAGCCCGAATGCCAGTAGCCACGGCAAAACTGCTGGGCCGGCAGTGCTGCTAGCTAGTGCGCCGCGCATGACGAGCGCTGTAACAATAGCCAGCGATAAACCGCCAAGCAAGCAGGCAATCGCTACCCCGAGCTTCCACCAACTGAACCAGCGCCGCTGGGTAGCAACATCGGCCAAGGCTTCGATTGGCTGCACTCGGGTGGCGTGGCGAGCGGCGAGCAAGCTTGCGACTAATGCTGATACCAGGCCAACACATACCCCAATTAGTACTGGAATAAACCCTTGGTAAAAGACCACTGGTTCGGGCACCAACCGCACCGATTTCAGGGCATCGAGCATAAATTCACCCAACCAATAGCCAGGAATAATAGCCAGAGCGGTTGCTAAAATAGCGATCACCATAACTTCTGCCACCACCATGCCGCGCACTTGGCCGGGCGTAGCGCCGATGGTTTGTAGCAGTGCCATTTCGCGCGTGCGCTGACGAATAGACAGGCCAAGAATACTGGCAACCACAAACACGACCACCACAACGGTGTTGCCGCCAAACGGTGCCGAACCAGCAATCAGCACTTCTCGTGCACCACTCATGCCGGAATATTCGGCTTGGCCGCGGTCGTCACCGGTGAGCACAAGAACGTTATCTGAAGCTAAAGCTACCGATAAATCGTGCCGCACCTGCTCAACATCAGCTCCACTTGCCGGAACAATCCCTAATACGTCTACCCAGCCGCCGTCAATCTGTGATAGTCCAAAGTTGGTTTCAAAGAATAAAGCCGGCTGATTAAAAGCGGCGGTCGTTTTCGCTACGCCACTAACAGTAAAGTCCGAGGGCTTACCTTTAACGCTAATGGTGAGCTTGTCGCCTACCTGCACGTTTTGGATTTCAGCGGTCTTGCTATCAACTACCACTTGATCGGCCCGGCTAGGGGCTTGCCCGCTAGCAAGCGTGTATGGCGTGAGCTGAGCGCTTTCCCAGGCATGGCCATGTAGCCCCGGGGTTGCGGGCGCGCCGGTAATTTCGGCTGCAAATGATACATCACGCACAACCGTCTCGACGCCTGATACCGCCTCAGCTTTTTTAATGGTGTCACCCGAAATTCGCGCTCGTTCACCCGATTCGTAGTCGCGGCTAACGAGAATCGGCGCGTTGAGCCGTTCTGGCGGGGCATCAAGCCGGATGCCCGTCTCCATTAAGCCGCCACAGGCCATAATTATCGCGACGCCAGCAAAAATAGCTAAGAAAGCGCCGAGAAAACTGGCTTGACGGTAGCGGAGAGTTTTGAGTGCAAGCCGAAACATCTAGGCAACCTTTGCCGGTGCTTTATCCCAGGCGCCCAAGCGAATCATGCGCTTCGCAACGGCGTCGGCGGTTGGCTTCACAATCTCATCGACCACTTCACCATCGGCGATAAATAGCACGCGGTCGGCATACGAGGCTGCGACTGGGTCGTGCGTTACCATGACCACAGTTTGGCCATAAGTATCAACGGCGTCGCGCAACAGCGTCAAAATATCGCGTGAGGTTTTGGTGTCGAGTGCACCGGTTGGCTCGTCGCCAAATAAAATCGATGGTCGGGCAAATAGCGCCCGGGCAATCGCTACCCGCTGCTGCTGGCCGCCAGAAAGTTCGTGCGGCAAAACATGCTGCCGTTCGGTGAGCCCGACGGCGGCAATAACTTTATCGAGCGCGGTTTTGTCGATGGGCTTATTGCTGAGGCGCAGTGGCAAAGCAATATTCTCACGCACGGTCAGTGTCGCCATAAGATTAAACAGCTGGAAAATAAATCCAATGTGTTCGCGGCGGAATTTAGCTAGGTCAGTGGCCGATAGGTCTGCAATTGATTGCCCATCGATTATTACTGAGCCGTAGGTTGGCTTATCGAGGCCGGCGGCGCAGTTAAGCAGCGTACTCTTCCCCGAACCAGACGGTCCCATGATGGCAGTAAACGTGCCAGCGATGAATTCTTGATTAATATTTTTAAGGACGGTGTGTCCTTCTCCGCTACCTTTGAAGACTTTTCCGACTCCTTGCAGCTGTAAAATTGCGTTATCTTTTGCCATGCGTGATCCTTATTCTGAATGATTGTTCAAAATATAGCATACTTTTTGGGAAATGTCTAATATTTTTTACAACAGAGGTACGACACATTCCAGGACAGATTTAATTTTTACTTTCCCTGATATCAGATAACTTTCGCCCCGTAGTAGCAGAACACAGGCAAGAATTAGGCAGTTTTCAGGCAAACCTCAGCAGAAATCATTTGACAGCCAAGCAATAGCGCTTTATAATTTTGACTATGCATTCAGCCAAATCACCCCGTCGGGCCATTAAAGAAGAAGGACGACGCGCTCAAATTATTGCCGCCACCGTGTTTACCTTGGCTGAACTTGGGTATGTTAATACCAGCCTAGCGAAAATTGCCAAACGGGCTGGTATCAGCACCAGCCTTATTTTGTATCATTTCAAAGACAAAGACGAATTAATGGCCTACGCCCTAAACGACATTTCGGCGAAATGGTATATGCATGTACAAAACAATATTCGCACAGCCAAAAGTGCCCCCGATAAACTGCACGCTTATATTCGGGCGAACCTTATGTACATGGTCGAACGGCCAGAAATGATGGCTGCCCGGATTGAAATTATTTTTAATAAGCGCGATGAAGACGGCCGATTGTTTTTCCAAACCGAAAGTCACGAAACGGTTATTGCGCCGCTCGAACAAATTCTTGAGCAAGGCCGGCGTAGCGGTGATTTTCAAGACTTCACTACTGCCAGCACGGCGATTGCGATTCGGGCGGCAATCGATCAGTTTTTAGGCCTAATGAACAGCGCCACCGACGCTCCTAGCTATATTGCCGAGATAACTCGACTATTTGATAAATCACTTGGGCGTTCAATAATACGAAACTAGTCGGTTGACAAATTAAATATTCTTAGCCGGCTGACGCCTTGTGTCGTGGGTTCTGCCTAGTCGCGACATGACCACTTATCTCTGTCGGTCTATGGAATATATAGCACTTCGTCGGTCAATTGCTAAGCCCTCGTGTTACACTATCTTGTATGTTAAAAGATGATTGGCATTCAAAGTGTTTTTACCGTGTCTCGATTAAGGCAGTTATCCGTAATGCACACGGGCAGGTGTTAGTAGTCAAAGAAAAGAATAACCCCAAGTGGAACCTGCCTGGCGGTGGTATGGATTATGGCGAAACGGAGCAAGAAGCTTTGCGGCGCGAGCTGTATGAAGAAGTTGGCTATGTGGGCGACTTTTCGTATGAACCGCTTGGTATTGAGCCAATGTTTCTTGAGTCTAAGCAGGCGTGGCAACTATGGGTGGTCTATGATGTTGCCCCTGCGCATTTTGACTTTATAGTTGGTGAAGAAGCCGACGAGATCGCCTTTATGGATCCGGCAGTTTTTAAAAAGGAGCGTCCGCTGATATATAAATTCGCCAAAAAAACTAACCTTGACATAAGCAGTAGCAGTTTATAAAGTAGAACCATTCCTGCGAGCCTGGAGGTGCTATGTTTAAGGCAGATGCGGCGGTTGTTTTTTCTGATCGCGCGCCCGAACCAATCCGAGCCCAGAGACTAAAAACGGCGCTGTCGGGCTGTGGGCTTACTGCTGTACTTCGACCCTATACGTTGTCGCAAGGCTTTCTCGACATCGCTGCGTTTTATAAGCGCGCCCGAACAGTGCTGCTGCTGGCCTCGGGAGCTTCAAAGGATTTTGTGGCTGATGCTTTTGTAACCGCCGTTGCCGAAGGCTATAAGCCAGTACCAATTCAGTGCGAGCCCCACGCGGTTGCTCCACTCATAAAGCCGGCCGAGGTTCTGCCTTTCTTTCAGAAGAATACTGGCGCGGCACAAGAAGAACTACAGTTACTAACCGCAACCGTTGGTCGTTTGTGTAAGTCTGACTAACCTTACAAGTATAGTTTGTGTGGTGGCTTATTTTGCTACCACACAAACTCTTGAGTGTACATTTACAGACGATCCTGGAAAGAATCAGGTAGTTGCGATCGTAATTCGTCACGGGTAAGATTAAGAAACGGCTCGCTGGTAACTAAATAATCTTCAAGTTGTAAGTAGGCGTACGTTAATTTTACTTTGTCGCTATCGGTCAGCTGGTCTGGATTGGCGATGCCTGCCACAATGGCATGGGTCTTTGCTAACACTACCTCAGCGGCGCCCGGATTCGATATAAAACCTGAAACATATGTAATCACGTCCATATAATTTGTATTCTGTGGGAGTCGTGAGAAATTATTACTAATTTTTCTAAAGAACAAGCTGGCGCCAAAGAATAAGCAGGCCACAACAAAGAGTGGCCACAGCGAGAAGCCGTATAGGATATAGCCGATGAACGGTTCTGTATCAAATAGGGGCACCATCCGAATGAAGGTTTCGTGGAAGCATGCAAAGCTAACGGCAACAAATGACGCCATCAGCCACTGCATTGCCGTGTGATAGATAGGTGCAATACTATGATGCAGTCGTGAAACCAAGATGGCTGCGCCAATCGCAAAGCCACCTGCAGCCATATAGGTACCAAAAATGATATCAACAATCGGTTCGCTAATTGGATAGGGTGTGTGCGGGGCAACTGCTGCGCCAATTGCGAGTCCGCTTGCTAGCGCGATTGTAAAGCTAGCGTCACGTTTTGAAACTGCCGTACCAAGCAATTTGGACAAATGAAACATGCTTATGTACGAGACTACCGCCCCAATTAAAGTGCTTAATGTAATGGCCAAAGATAAGATAATAGGATCGATCGCTATAAAAGAGACCACCGGTAATTGTATTTGATTAAAGCTAAAAAACAGAATACCCAGTGTCAATAAGTAATAGGCGGCTCGCAAGCTTCTTCTAAATGCCCGAAGGCTTGTAAGAAAAGCCCCGATGGCGATAAGCTGTAAGGTTAAAATAATAAGACTAATCGATAGGTTAATCTTATCGGGCAAAGTGCTGAACTGAGGAAATAGATAAAAAGCGGTCGAGCCGATAAAAATTGTGACGATAGCCGTGGCTATTAGCTTTTTCATTTATTCATGACGCCTTATGCTCACTGTAGGCCAAGCTGGTTGTGCTTGTCAAGTTACCTTTTATTAAGGAGAGGGTGTGCGGGTTTGTTGCGAGCCTCGCGGCTTATCGCAGAAGGTTTAATCGATCAAGTCCAAGGAGCGCAACCTCGACATCGGTCATCTGGCCTGCGCGCACTAGCTGTAGAAAACTCGGTAGATCAAATAATCTAACAGTAATAAATTCACCGGCATCGAGCTGCTGAGCGGCGACCTTTTTGCAGTTGGCGGCAACAAAACAACCCCGGACCAAAGTGGCGTAAGCATCGTCGAAGCAATCGGTCACAAACTGAACATCGCCCGCATAACTGGTTTCTTCACGCAGTTCACGGGCCATGGCTTGTTCGGGTGTTTCGCCGGCGTCAATATAGCCGCCAGGAAGCTCATAAAGAACTTTGTTGGGCCCAGGCCGAAATTGTTCAACGGTAATAACCTGCTGTTCTTCGGTGAGCGCCAGCACACAAATGGCTGGCTTGGTAACTTTAATGTAAAACGGCTGCACTTGGCCGTCGGGCATTTCATAGGTGCGTTCTTCAATTTTGGTAAATTTATCAAAAACGATTTCTGACTTCAGTAGCTTCCACGGTTGCATAGCTTCTCCTTTAGTAGGACATCTCGCCTGGGCTTTAGCGAAAAACTGCCCTGCCCTTTTCGCTGGTACCAGCTTTAATTATAGGTGGTGTGTGGGCGATTGTACAAACGAGTTCAATGCTTACGGCTAATGTGTTTTTTGCTTGTTTGTCCAGGCGTGAAGGTGTGCGGGCAGTAAATCAAGCGGCATTTCGCCGTGCTGCAACACGGCATCGTGAAACTCCCGCACATCAAATTGGCTGCCGAGCTCTGTTTCGGCGTGATGTCGGAGCTCTCGGAACACCCCGTCAAATAAATAGGCAGAAATTTGCCCGGGCCAGGCTAAGTAGCGCAAAATTTCGTAGTGAGTTTGGCGGTCATCGTTGCCGTGCATCGCCAGTTTTTTCTGCTTGGCTTCGGCAATGCTCCAGCCATAATAATGCAGCCCAACGTCAAGCATGACGCCGCGAGCAATTAACAGTTTCGTTGCTATCATGGCGGCGTGTTCGTACGGGTGCACCGGAATGCCTAATTCGTGTACTAGTGATTCGGCGTACTGCGCCCAGGATTCACGGTAGGCTGGATGCCGGACTGATGCTTGCAGATAAGGATGCTTACTATTTTCGGATTGCAACGACAGTTGTAAGTGATGTCCGGGTACGCCTTCGTGCAGCGCCAGGCCAAGAATTCGGGCAGCTGGATAGGTTGTCGGGTCATCAACGGCAACATGAATACCACCAGCGCGTTGGCCGTCTCGGCTCGGCATAACGTATTTCGCTATATTCGCCCCGGGCAAAGCTTTTGTTAAACGAATTTCAGGATATTGTTGTGGCAAGGTTTTGAAAAGTCGCGGCAGTTGCTCCATGGCGATATCGGTAATGGTGGTGTATGCGCCGTGCATTTCGGCTGCCGATGAAAACGAGTGAAACTGATGATTCTTTTGAATGGCGGCTATCAGCGCCGCCGCGCCTCTAAATCCTAGCTCAGCTGAAAGTGCGGTTAGCTCAGCTTCATGCTTCTGGTATTGTTCTTGGGCGTAACGAAACAGCGTCTCAGGATGAAGTTGTTCGCTTGTCCAGTAGCGTAAAATGCGCTGATATTGTTCGAGGCCAGTGTCGAGATACTTAAGGCCAGGCCGTTCGTCGCTTCGAGCAGCGGGAATGTAGCGTTCGGAGACGTATTGTGAGAGTTTTTCGTAATTTTGGGCGGCGTTACGCATAGCTTGTTCGTATTGTTTTTGCAGCGAGGTGGGAATTGCCTCGGCTTGTTGTAACGGCGCAAGGAAGCCTTCAAACATACCATTCTTGATCATGGCTAAGTGGTCGTGGGTGGCTATAGCCACTGCACTTGGGGTGGTCTCCCCTTTTTGTGCGCCTTCTTCCATTGTGCTAATGGCTGCGTCCACCCAATGAGCCCACCCAGCTGCGCGCAGCATGCCCTTTTCGAAGTCTTCAGGCGTCTCATAGCGAAAATAGCCAGCGCCAGTTATATCGGTGAATGTCAAAAACGGTGTTGATTCGTCGGTGTGGTCAAGCGGACGGAAATTGTCGGTATTATAGCGCAGCAGGTCAAGGCGTATCTGTGTATTGCGTTCTAGTCGTTCTTTAAGTAAAGCGGTTTCTTCAGTAGGCACGCCTTGTGTTGCTTTTAGCAGCGTGAGCGCTTCGACGTAACCATCTTGTAGTGCCGCTTGCTTTTCGGCGTCTAGCGGGAAGGGATAGTGATAATTCAATTGATTAGGGAGCTCATGAGCATCTCCAGTACCTTCAACTGCTCGGGTTAAGGGATTGTGGTCGTGCTCGTGGCGGTGAAGCTTATCGAGGATGTGAGAAAGCTGGGCTTCGGTTTTGTGTTCGTGCGGTTCGTGAGGTGTAGTGTGCTCCATAAATACTTATTTTAAAACAAGAACCGCGATGGACGACCATGTTTAGCCGTGATAATTTTGTTTCGACTATACTTACTTTTAAGTAGGTACTTGAAAAAATGTGTGTTTTTGCTATATTTTACAAGAATGAAAGGAAAGGTAACCATGAAAAAAGTCCCTATTGCAGCGCCTAAAGCAACGAAAAAAGAGTGGTTGGGCCTCGCGGTGTTGGCTTTGCCGTGTATTTTATATGCCATGGACTTTACGGTCTTGCAACTGGCCGTGCCGCACTTGATTCGTGACCTACAACCTTCGCAGAGTGAGCTGCTATGGATTATGGATATTTATGGCTTTGTTTTGGCCGGTGCACTAATTGTCATGGGCATTTTAGGAGACAAAATTGGCCGCCGAAAGCTTTTATTGATTGGCGCGTTTCTGTTTGGCGTGGCATCGCTGTTAGCGGCTTTTTCGCAAACCGCCACGCAGCTTATCATTTCTCGGGCGGTGCTTGGTTTAGCGGCCGCAACACTTGCGCCATCAACATTATCGCTGCTCAGTAACATGTTCCAAGACGCCAAAGAAAGAACAATTGCGATTAGCGTTTGGATGACCAGCTTTTCGGTGGGTTCGGCAATTGGCCCTTTGGTGGGGGGCGCACTGCTCATGCATTATTGGTGGGGTTCGGTGTTCTTGATAGCAATTCCAGTAATGCTGTTCTTGTTGCTTATTGGGCCAAAGCTGTTACCGGAATACAAGAACGAATCAGCCGGACGCTTAGATGTTGGGAGTGCCGCACTGACACTGCTTACAATTCTACCGATTATCTACGGCATAAAACACACTGCTTCGCACGGTTTTGATGTCGTATCGGCTGCTATGATTGCCGCTGGGCTGGCTTTTGGCTATTGGTTCGTACGTCGCCAAAAAATGCTCGCGCAACCATTTGTTGATCTGCAGTTATTCCGCTCGCGCACCTTTAGCTCACTGTTGCTGGTGTACTTGTCGGTATTCTTTGTCATGTTTGCAGTTTTCTATTTCATTAGCCAGTACTTACAGTTGGTTCGCGGCATGAGCTCATTGGAGGCTGGTTTATGGACGTTGCCGTGGGCGGTGGCTTTTATTGTAAGTTCTATGGCCACTTCACGAATGGTGCAAAAACTGGGCTTAAAGAGGCTGCTGCTTGGTGGGCTACTGCTCGCGGGCGTAGGTTTGGGTATATTGGCGCTGCTACAGGCAGATACGCCACTACCACTTTATGCAATGAGTTTAAGTATGGTGGCAATTGGTTTTGCGCCGGTTATGGGCTTAATCACCGACAGTATTATTGATAGCGTCCCGCCACATCGGGCGGGCATGGCCTCTGGCGTCAGCGAGACCGCCGCCGAGCTTGGTGGTGCACTGGGTATTGCGGTGTTTGGGAGTTTAGCGGCGTTTATTTATACGAGCTATCTTCAGGGAGCCCACCTTCCGCAGGGTATTGGTGACAGCCTTGGTGCGGCGCTTCAGGCCGCGCAAAACTTCGCACCTGGTGTTGGGCATATAATAGTCACCACAACACAAACTGCCTACATGCATTCACTGCAGTGGGTGTTTGGCCTGAGTGCCGTATTAATAGTTGCAGCTGCGGGTATGCTGCGATGGGCCTACCGGCGTAAACCAGAATAAAATGTGACGCCCTCCGATCGAGTGATCGGAGGGCATTCACCCTTTCTATCTTCTTGGAGGATCAGAGGATGCTGAGGAACGGCTCGCCGGTCTCCAGGTGGAGTTCGGCGGCCGCCATCAAGTCGTCGAAGCTGCGGTTCAACAACCCCTCGGTGGGTTCGACCTCGATGCCGAGCAGGCAGGCAGCCTTGGCGATGCTCTGCCCCATCAGCAGGGGGCCGAAGTGCGCGACCTCGAACGTTTTGGGCTTGCCGCCCGTTAGGCTCGACAACGAGCGCATGGTGCCGTCGATGAGCTCGTCCTTGTGAGCGGCGCGGAGCTGGAGGCTGTAGCCTGCCGCCAGCACCAGTGGTCGCATGTCCTTCTCGCTGCCCGTGAAGGTAACGACATCCACGGAGCCCAGAACTGGGGTCTTGCACACGACCTTGGTTGGGCTAAGGTCGACGATGACTCCTCCGTAACCGATCTCAAAACGGACCAGGGAGGTGTAGGCAGCGTGAGTCGACTTTTTGTGCTGAGTGACGTTCGGCTCGGGACTGCCGTTGTAGCGCGCGTTGACGTAAGTGATCACACTGACCTTCCCAAAAAAGAAGGGGTGGTGGGTGACCCGAGGGTATCTCGCGGCCAATAAATCGATAATACAATGAAATGTTATAAAAGTCAAGTCAAGTCGCTTATCCTTGCAAAACCAGCGTATTTTTACTATAGATAAAGAGGTTTGTAATAAGGGACTCTTTGTAACTATGGAAAAATTTGAAGCTTCGACAAATTTTCAGCGTGACACCGTGCCGCTAGCAGATACTACCGAACGCACCACAAGCGCTTTTATTGAAGCTTCTGGTCGCATTACCATTGCCGGAACAACAATCGATATACGCACTGAGACGGGCGCTTTTGAGGCTCTCTTACAGCATCGCCACCAACCATATACCCATGCCGAACTTCACGAATTCAGCCAAGCCACAGAACCACTCCCCGACTTTACTCGGCAACTTGGAAGACTAGCCGCTAAACTGTTTGAAGTGAAGAATCAGCCGCTTGTCATTGTGGATGGTATGGCTCCGGAGGCAACTTACCAACTGTTTCCAGGGCTAGAGCTTATAGACCAACGAAACCAAGCCAGCGCCGATGTCGTGACTATTTTACGCCAGCGGATTCGCGCTGAACACACCCTCCAAAACGAAGCTGACAGCCAGCTCTCACCACGGCAGCGGCTCTATATATTATCGCAGCTTGTGCAAGAATACGCCGAGCATAGGCAGGCTCGACGAGCTATCTTGCAGCTGTACAGAGAGCACCATACCGCCCAAACGCGATCCGACTGGATAACACCTGATCCAAAAGACTGCCAACAATACGCTGAAGCGATTGAAAGCGCCCTGCAGGCCATTGCTTTTAGCGATGCGTCACCCGAAGCGCTAGAAAGTGAGATTATCAATGCCGTGATTGCGCAGCAAAGCCTGTACTTCCAGCACTTTTACTTGATAGATAGCTTAGCAAGGCGCTACGGCCACCAACTCAATCCGCGCGACCGGTTAGTGCAGCAGGGCTCGATAGCGCTGCTACGCTTCATTGGCGAGTATACAGCTCAACAAGGAGAATTCACCAGCGGCGCCTTTTATGAAGTTTCGAATGCTATGCTGCCTGCTTCTGTCCGGATGCATAAATTAAAGGAACGAATTTCCGTGGCGCGTGAGGTATATATTCAGCGCTGCGGCGAAGAGCCGAAAAGCTATGAACTAGCGGATATGCTCGGCATTCCGGCGCAGGAAGTAGAAAAGGCCGACAAACAATTAAGTACCAAGCGGGACGCAGCCTTATTAGAAAAAACTATCGATCAAGAGCTTGAGTTGCTCGAACTACGCTCGCGAGTGGAAGAGGTTATGGCGAGCGATGCTCTGAACGACCGGGAAAAAGTTGTCTTGAGTCTTCATTTCGGGTCATACGCCCCGGCCTTAGCGGGCGCAACTTTTAATGCTCACAGTACATATGAATACCCATTTTCAGAAGCCGATATGCCAAATGGTTATCGATCGGTGTCAATTTTAAAAATCGCTGAGCTAACGGGCGCGTCGGTTGGTGCGGTCTATGCAGTAATGAACAGCGCCCTTGAAAAAGCTCGGGCACTCTTACAGCAAGCTGGTATTGACGCGTTGGATGACTGATATGCACCCAGAAACGCGCGACTTCATCCCTACCGGTAACTGCGTTGAAAAAGACGCACCGCTTTTTAAGAGCTCCACCACCGCCGAACTCGCCCGCCGCGCCTGCGCCTCATGTTTGCAGCTCCCCTACTGCGAATCGCAGCGGGAAGCGATAGGGGCGATTTTATGGAAGCGTGGCGAGGTGGACCCGATGGTGGGAGGAGAAATTGTGAAGTCCGAAGCGCAGCAGGTCGATCTTTCTGCCATTGAAACCTTTGGCGAAATAACGCTGCGTTTTAATCGATCGCGTCGTCCTGACGATCCTGTGCGATTGCTTCGCAGCGTGCAACAATCGTTTCGGGCCGGCGAGCAAACCCGGAGTCGCTCGGCTTTCATGCGTCTGCAACATCCCACTTTAGATATTACAGAGTGGGCTATGGAGACGATGCTTAGCGCTGACCCAAATCTTCTTGAAAATGATTCAAAAAATCGAACCGAGCTGGCGAAAGAAATTGGACGCCACGTACTGTTTATGGCAGTAAATCGTACCGATGATGGCCAGTTGGAGCCGTTAGCGAAAAGATTCCAAGGCTTTGAAGCGCAACAATTTATTCCATTTGTTCATGCTTTTGCTAAGGAGGCTGCTGAAGTTGCCGCCAAAGGGTATCCCGACCCTGCTTTGTGGGTAGCCTTTCATAGCGCTGCATTTTACGACGACTACCAATCAATGGGTGAAAAATGGCATGTAAATCAAAAAGCTTTAATAAAAGCGGCGAAAGACTCCCTTGCTGCACCATGGCGACGTGTTGTAAAGATCCAAACGCAGGATCATGAGAAAAACAAACAGATAAGGAGCGCATTGTTTGCTCAGCAGGCTGGATTGAGAAGCATGGATCAGCTGATAATGCTCTTTGACAATAAGATAGCCATAGCTAAAATGGAAGAGCTAATATATGCAAGGATCATTCAAGTAAAGTCCGGAAGCAAGAAAATAGGTTTTAGTAGTCGCTTTTCAATGTATACCGAAGCCGAGAAAGCGGCAATTATTAATGAATTTGACTTGTTACAGTACTTTGAAGCAGATGAACGGGACCATCTAAAAAAGGCATTGCACGAGCAAGATCTTCGCAAGAAAGTATTTACTACCTTAATCCCCCACTTAGATCCAGCTATTAAAAAAGATGATAGTGCTACTCTTGATATTCGCACAGACCCCCAACTTCTTTTGAGGGTATTAAGACGAGAGCTATTCACGCAATCGATTCAGGGTGCAAAAAAGATGCTGAAAGCACACCCAGGTAAACAAGCCTTTGTCGAATATATTGCTACCGCGTTTAGAGAGGATATTACTAATTATGCAAATACACTATACCTATCGGCGGCAACCCTACTCGAACGTCGAGGGGTATTATTAGAGGCTGAAGTTGCTTCTCAAATCGCTGATCTGTTCATAGAGAGTTGCCGCGACATTCATATGCAGGGCGATATGGCTGAAAGACATGCCGCAAAAATTGCACTTTATTACAGCCCGGAAACGTATCATTCTATTCGAAGCTATGTAGAGCAGAACCCATTTATTACTCGTGATGATGTCAGGCAGGCTTTTTTAGGGAGCCCGTTCAATTCTATTGGGTATATAAGAAAATTGGAACGTACGAATGAAACCGTGCAAAAGGCAGATAGTCTTTCTCAATTCTCGCCGAGTGCGCGCAAAGCGCTCGCAAAACGCGGACTAGATGCTGAAGGGATAAATAAAGTTGTTAGTATGGCCGAGGAGTTTGTAAAAATTTACGGCAGTAAACTGAGCGAACATAAAATTCGGAGTGTCTGTGTTAAACACGGGACAAATAAAGAGAAACTAGAACAGTTACTACAACAAAGAATTCGCATGCGTACGCAACTAATTACACAGTATCAACAGGACATATCTCCTCAGCGATTGCGAAGCATAATCGATAAAGCGGGCTTCGGCAAAGAAATAGAGGCAGTAGAGCGGTTTTGCAAAAGGAGACAGCTCATACATAACTATTTTGCTCAATATCCCCACCCGGACATAAACGAATTTATAATTGACGAAAGAGCGCAAGCGGCGGTGAAAGATATGGACTGGTTAGAGCAGTATGAAAAACGCTTGGCATATGTTAAGCAGTACGGAGACGCCACTCTGCTTAGCAATGAGTTATTGCAGAAAATTGTTTTTACTCATTCAACCGAACCACTTGATGCCGTACGACGAGTGGTAAGGCTGTACCGAAAATACGAGTTTGACGATTATATCGATACAAAAATGATTGAAGAGGCTTTCCATCCTAATATTGGAAAAATGACACAACGGCTTTTGGTGCTCAGGCGATTTTTGAGCTCTAATAAAGTGGTGCAACTCGATCAAACATCGCCTGGTGAGCGCTCGAAGCACGAGACGATCAGCTCTCCAACTTCGCCTCACCGAGAAGCAGCAAGTGACTATTTGCGGGAGAAAATTGCCAGTTTGTTAGAAAACTTGGACGACTTTGAGAAAGCAGCCGTAAGCATTGTCTTTGAACTTGACTGGCTGGCTTCTGAAGAGCTAGAGCGTGAGACGGTTTTTCGCTACTTTAAGGTCCAGAACGAGCAACAGCTCGAAGCCTACGTGCAACAGCATATTTTGCCAAAGTCGATTTCATAACTATAAAAAGAAGAGCCAACTTTAGCAGGCTCTTCTTTTTGGTGCTTTTAATTAAGAATACTGAGGCATCTCTTGTAGCGCCCAGCTATTGCCATCTGGGTCTGAAAAGAAAGTAAAAGTACCCCATGGAAATTCTTGTAAATCGCTGGCCTCTACGCCTCGGTCGCGCAGCTGCTTTTGGCAATCGGCGGCACTTTTTACAACCATTTGCAGGCCCTGCTGGCTGCCTGGCTTCATTTCGGTAACGCCATCGCCGATAACAATCGAACAAGCCGAGCCCGGAGGGGTGAGCTGCACAAAGCGCAAGCCGTCTTTTACCTGGTGGTCGTGATCAAGGTTAAAGCCAACTTTATTCACGTAGAAGTCAATTGCCGTATCGACATCTGATACGGGCACCGGCACGAGTTCTAATTTCATTTCCATAACTTTTCCTTTGTTTAGGTTATTACTGTTCTATTTAACCATTGTGGTGCTTGTTAGTTTTGTAAAAAAACGACGCTATTTTACGGTTGATGGGCGTTTGGCTGCTGCGATACCGTGCATCTTGAAATAAATGTTGGGATGTTTTAAAATATTTGATTGGGCGCAATCGGCGCTCTTAGACCTTAGCTACTACGGAGCGTTCATGAGCGAGTCGCAGCGAGCAGTATACATGGCTTTCATTGCCGCCTTGGTGGCGCCTCTAAATGAACCGCAGGCGAAGAGGCAGGTGAGTCCGCGATTCCTTGCGGAGATTAAGCCCGACCAATCCAGCCTGCCCATGCAACGATTTAACTTTCAACAGTTTATTGTTGAAGTTAAGCGTTTGCACGAGGCGTTTCCGGACTTTGCTCAGAATGTAACTGTGCCTACCATCCTGCAGGATGGTAATGTTTTGCAGGCAATCTATCAGATGACGGTAACCTTCACCAGGAACCTCAAGAGTCGTGACGGTAGAACTACGTTTGAACCCAATGGAGCGAAAATTGTAATTCCTCAGACCGATACGGTGACATTTGCTGATGGCAAGATCGAAAAGTTCACCGTTCAAATTGACTCCAGGAATATCCTTAAGCATCTGTGATACGGGTGAAGAGCGCCAAATTCTAGGTGGCGGAACTCACTAGGGTCACCTAGAATACAGGCTGAGACGCATAGGCTTCCCTATCGTCTCGGCCTGTCTTAAAGCATCATATAATTGTTTCGATAGCGTTAAAACTACTGAACTAATTCTAAATACAAATAAAAGACTGGCGAGCTATAAGGCCCACCAGTCGTCAAGCTTATCCCTCTACAATGTGCGGATGCTGACAAGTGTACGTCGAGGCCGTGGTTGTGCCACGGCTCAAGACGCGAAACCCAGCGGGCCCCTCAGCACGCACCCAGGTCTTGGCGATGATTGGTTGGTTTCGCCAATTCAACAGCTTCGCCAAGAAGCTTGTCTGCGGATTCTCTTTCAGGTAGCTAGTTACGCGCTGGCGTTCAAGAGAGTTGGGCGATGCATTAAATTGGACAGTATCAACCCTGCCAGGCTGGCTCGTTTGCCCTTTAATGTGCAGTGAGCTTTCGCCGCTTCGCAGCGCACTCAACCTGATGCCTTTAGCACCGTTTCGCAATACTGCCCTTACGCCATCTGCATCAATTAGATACACCCATTCCCAAGGGGCTATTGCCTTAACGGTTAGCCGGCTAAGCAGTTCAACCACTTCTTCAAAAGTGTCCGGATCTTCTGGGCGGCCCTTCTTTCCAAGTAGAGCCATGAATGAACCGGTCATCGATGTGCGATGGCCAATTTCGGCACGATGCAATTCAACACGCACGGGAGTCTCCTAGAAGCAGTAAGTAGGACGGTAATTAGTATAAAGGAAAAAGGATGGTTTTTAAACTTTATGTATCTTGTTGTTTTAGGCTGAAAGTAGCATCTAACCATGCTCATTACTAGATCATGAAGCTAAATTGTAGTGATGGTGTGTAGTGGATTTGGTAAACTCGGCTCTTTAATTTGACCGAGTGATTGCCTGCACACTTCTGCCAGAATCGCGACGCCACGCGTGATCTGTTCTGCTGATGGCGTGGCAAAATTTAATCGAAAATGGTGCCGATGATTCTCGGGTTCAATAAAGAAAGTCGCGCCCGGAATGAAGGCCACGCCGGCGGCGATAGCTTTTTCGAGTAGCCGCTCAGCGTCAAGCCCATCTGGGCCGTTAACCCAAATAAACATGCCGCCCTCGGGCTTATTCCAGTGAAAACCTTCGGGCATGTGGGTTTGCAGGGCCTCGAGCATGAGTGACAGTTTTTTGGAATAGTGGCTATGTACTCGTGCCAGATAGTTTGCAGCCTGACCGGTGCGAAAGAATTCATCGGTCAGCGCCTGAGTGTAGACCGATCCTTGAAGATCGAGGCTGGGCTTGAGGCAGACAATTTTTTCCATAACGACCGGTGGCAGCACCATGACCCCAATGCGCATTGCCGGGGCGAACATTTTTGACACGGACCCAATTAACAAGGTGCGGTGTGGCGCAAACGAATGGATTGGCGGCAAAGGCTGTCCGCTGTAGCGCAGGCTGCCGTAAATGTCGTCTTCAATAATAAGCGCGTCGTATTTTTGTGCCAAAGCTGCAATCGACTTTCGCCGCGCGAGCGAAATAGTTCTGCCTGTAGGGTTCTGAAAGTTTGGTAAGACGTAAATAAATTTAACGCCTCCCTTTTTTAACGCCGTTTCAAGATCGCTCGGTATCATGCCTTCGTCGTCGCAGGCAATCGGGGTGACTGTCGCATCAAAGGTACGGAAGGCTTCGATGGCTAAGGTATAAGAAGGCGTCTCTACCAGTACGGTGTCGCCTTTATTTAAAAAAGCCACGCACAAACTATTGATCGCCCCTGAAGCGCCAGTCGTTAGATTGATATCCTCCGCGCGGCAGGCTACCCCCTGGTCGCTGAGCTGCTTGGCGAATGTTTGGCGCAGTGGCAAGAAGCCCTGCATGTGGCCATACTGCAGTATTTCTTTGCCGTACTTTTGCACGATGTTGTTGGTCAGCTCGCCCAGCACTTCCGTTGGAAGCAGGGTGCTATCTGGGGAGCCGGCGGCAAAAGAAATAATATCTTGGCCATGGCTGAGTAAGTTCAAGGCACGTGCAATTGGCCCAGGTTTTAAAGACGAAACTCTCTTTGAAAAATAGTGATTGTAATCAATCATATCGGTGCTCGTATCTTTTAGTGTCGCCATTACACACCTTTTTCCTGGGCTATTTTCTTGCCCGGCTTAGTGGTGGCGCCGCCAATGGCGCTGACCCGAGCGCCAATGAGCGGTACAGCATCAACGTCGACCAGCGCATCTATTAGTAATGGTTCTTTGCGGCGGTAGAGTTTTTTGAAGTCAAGCGCCCGCAGTTCTTCGTTTGAAGAAATTCGCAAGCCTTCAATGCCCATGGCTTCGGCCATTTTAGTAAAATCTACCGGTGATAGCTCGTCGCCCATCGGTTTTACGCCCTGGATCATCCGTAGGTGCCGGACCATACCAAACGAACTATCATTAAAGACCACGTAAATAACCGGCAGGCCGTACTGTTTCGCCACCGACAGCTCCTGGCCGGCCATCAAAAATGCTCCGTCGCCAATCAGGCACAGTGCCGGTGTGCGCTTAGCGAATGCCGCACCAATGGCTGCAGGGGCGTAGCCCATAGTGCCATAGCCAGTGTTAATCAAAAAATTGCCCGGTAGTAGATTTTGTTGGGTGTAGTGAGTAACCCACGACCAAATATTGCCAACATCAACCGTTAGGGTTGCTTCGCGCGGCAAGTCTTTGGTGGTGGTCTCAACCAGCAACTGCGGGCTTACTCGGCTATCATGTAAGGTGTAAGGCGACCGAAGTAATGGATAACGAGGTTCGGCAGCTTCTTTGCTAGCGACAATCGTTTTTAGCCGCCGCAGAGTGGCCGGTAAAGAACCGTATAGCTGCAGGTTTGCCATGCTCGCGAGGTCGGTGTAGGCTGGGGTAGTGTCAATCGTTACTAGTTTATTGTTGAGTAGTTTTGCGTCCCAGTTGCCAGTGTTCCATTCAGAAAATGTTGCCCCGATACTGACAATGACTTCGGCTTCAACGAGTGCTTGCACTGCCGAGCTATGTTCTGCAAAACCAAAAACGCCGGCAAATCGCGGATGCTGGACAGGTGCCCAGCGCAGGCCGCCCGGCGTGGCAACCATAGTGGCATTGAGTTTTTCACTTAGGCTGATAATCTCGTCGGTGGTGTTGTCGCTGTTTTCACCAATCACAAAACAGATGTTATTGCGATGTGCGAGCAAGCTGGCGAGCTCGGCGATGGCTTGCTCGTCAATCAGGGACGAGCGACTGGTGAAAATATCTTTTGCTGGGAGGGCCATCTCTTTTGCCGGCGCCTCTAAAATATTTGTGGGAATGCTTAGGTGCACTGGGCCTGGTGTTGGCGCGAGGGCTGCCTTTATTGCGGTAATGAGTTTTGGAATTAGTTGATCTTCGTGCGATACCAACGTGCTGTATTTGGTGCAGGCTTTGAGGATAGCCACGGTGTCGATGCCGGTATCTGAACTATCTTGCATGGCCCGTCTGCCAAATTTATGAAGCGGGGTTTGAGCGGTGATGGCTAATAGTGGCGTGCTTTCGAGCATGGCCGATGCCAAGCCAGTCACCATATTCGTGGCGCCTGGCCCCGAAGTGCCGACACACACACCAAGGTGCCCGCTTGTTTTTGCATAGCCATCCGCCATAAAGGCCGCATCGCCCTCGTGGCGACAAGTGATATTAAAAGGGCCACCCGTGCGCTCGGCTTTTTCAAGCGCATCATACAGCGGCCCTATGGCGCCGCCCTGGACGCCAAATAAATATCCGACTTCTAAGTATTTAAGTACATGTAAAATATAATCTGCATTTGTCATCTGTGTGCCCTACCCTTTTTGTTTATGCCCTAAGAGAGTATATGCGGGAGATCTTAACTACCTTTTAACTATAAGTTTTTTGCTGAACAGTTAGTCAAAAAGCCAATGGCAGAGTGCTATGCTAGATTCTAGGAATAGCAATAACAAAATTTTAACGGAGGACGCGCATGCTTAAACCCCGCTCGATTGCTAAAATTATTGCGGATACAGAAGGAAACACTAGCTTTAAAGATATAACCCTTGATACATCTCAACTTAACTTTGCGCCGCCTGCTCCCGTGTTACGCAGCACCGAAGTGCTAGCGGCAACCGGCATACGGTTTTTGGTGCTGCCTGAAGGCTGGTCGGGCGATTTTCATCCTGCGCCGAGCCGTATTTTAGGGATTGTTGTCGAGGGCGAGCTTGAAGAAGCTACCACCGATGGCGAAACGAGACTGTTTAAGCCGGGCGAGATGATACTAGGTGAAGATATGGGTAGCAAGGGGCACACCACCGTGGCTATCAAGAAAACGACCCTCGCGATTATTCATTTGGCCGAAGACGAGTAAGAGTGAACTTTGGTATGCTACGATGAATGAAAGTAATTCTAGATAAACATCGAGGAGAAGAAATGCGCGCCACTTCCTACATTGCATTGCTGCGTGGCATAAACGTTGGTGGTAAAAACAAAGTGCCTATGGCGGCGCTCAGGCAATATCTTGAAGAGCTTGGGTATCAAAATGTTAAGACTTTGATTGCCAGCGGTAACGTCGTTTTTACTTCTGATAAACAACCCGACCAGCTTACCAAAGAGATCGAAGCGATGTTACCCACTAAATTTGCGCTTGATAGCTCGTTGATTAAGGTGCTGATTTTAACCAAAGACCAGCTAAGCCAAATTATTGCGCAAGCGCCAAAAGACTTTGGTATCGCCCCCGACAAATATCGCTACTACGTGTTTTTCTTGATGGGCGTTTCGGTCGATAGTGCCATGGAGGCTTTTGAATTGCGGGAGGATATCGACCAAATCTGGTCAGGTGGTCAAGCAATCTACACGCAGCAGCTGCTGGCCAAACTAACCCAAAGCCGCATTAACAAAATTGCCTCCACGCCGGTGTACCAATCGATGACTATTCGTGGCTGGAACACGGTGACCCGACTTCTGGAGCTATAACAGTCAAGCACAAGACGGAGCTAAGAAAGATACGCCGACGGGTCGCGCCCAGCTGATGCCAGTAATTTGTGTTCAAGTGGCGCGTTGCCGGAAACTGTAATTGCCGTGGGTAGCACCTGCATCGAGTGTAATAAATCCGCAATCGGTAAGAGAATATCCCAGAGCTGCTGCACCACCTCTGCTGGCAAGGCAGCCTCGAGGCCAATTGTTTGGGCGACATCGTAGGCCGTAAGACTGCGTTCAATGATAATGTCGCGCAGGTAGTCTTTCGCTGGAAAATCGCCGTAAGACAAATGAACTAATTGTTCGAGGTCGTCGTGCTTCTGCACGGCTGTATTAGCAACTTCGGTCAGCTGTTGAAATGCTGCAACAAAGTCGTCTGGCAGTAAGTCTTCTTTTAGCTCGTAATTAGCTGAAATGTTCTTTTCGCCTGCCAGCACGCGCGGCACGCTAGCGTTCTCGTGGGCCTGAATGTTTATGGCGTCACGCAGCGTCAGCTGATCGCTATAGCGGATGTGTAGCGGTGCCAGTAATGAAAAGTGCTCGGGCTTGATGTGGATCATGCGCTCGGTCAGGATGGTGTTGGTGGTAGTAAATAATGTTTTAATGTCCATATGCTTCCTTTACAAACGTTGCTTTAAACGGACAGTAACAGTATCGCCCAGTTGTTTACCGGCTGCCTCCATAATGGGCGCGCGTAGTGGCAGCATGGCAACGCCACCGCCGAGCGGCATGAATGTTGCTTGAAATTCATGGCCTTCGATCTGGGCAACTACTTTCACCGACTTTCCGGTGCCAAAAAAGTTCTTGGCTTCTGGCCAGGCAACGTAGCTCCAGGCGCCTTTACTGCCTCCGCCTTCAATGGTGGCGGTAAATGTTTTATCGAGCATGACGCTCCTCCTTGTTCTTTAATTGATCACTCATCGTAGAAATATACAAATTTGCGGCCATGACTTCGGCAATCGAGGTGAGCCCGGTGACTACCTCTTCGAGTTGACGCAGGTCGAGTTTAGTAATGACTGCTTCGGCCCACGCTGCATTACGCAGCGCGATTTGCTGCAAAATGCGCTCGCCTTCAGGCGTAACCTGGAGCAGTTTCGTGCGACGATCAGCCGGGTTGTCTTTAAAAATCACCAGTCCATCCGCAGCGAGCGCATCGGCGATTCGCTGCACGCTTTGTCGAGCGTGACCCATGGTTCGGGCGATGCCGGCGACTGTTTGCGGCTGATGATACACGCGGCCCAGCACCTGCCATCGAGCACTGCTCTGCCCCAAGTCTTTTGTAAGTCGATCGCCATTTTGCATGAGTAAGTCGTTCGCCGTAAAGACGGTGAGGGCGAATTGTTCGATAAGGTGCACTGATTTGGGTTGTGAGTCTGGGGTCATAGAACAATAATAACTAATTGACAGTATACTGTCAATATTAATTTACATTATGATCTATGCTATGATTTTCCTAATGACAATTCCAACAAGGAGGCGTATAGATTATGAAGAATATCCGTAAAAATACCATCCGCATTGTCGGCGCCCGCGAGAATAACCTAAAAAACGTCTCGCTCGAAATACCAAAACATCAAATAACGGTATTTACGGGCGTTTCGGGTTCGGGAAAATCGTCGTTGGTGTTTGATACTATCGCTGCCGAATCGCAGCGTCAACTCAACGAAACCTACTCGAGCTTTATTCGTCATCGCTTGGCACACTATGGCCAGCCTGATGCTGATTTGCTTGAAAACTTATCGGTGGCGATGGTGGTTGACCAAAAACGGATTGGCAATAATGCTCGTTCAACTGTTGGCACGGTAACAGATATTTATACTTTCTTACGCCTGCTGTTCTCGCGTGTTGGCCAGCCGTTTGTTGGGTATTCAAATGTTTTCTCGTTTAACGACCCAGAAGGCATGTGCGCGCATTGCCAGGGTTTGGGAACGGAGCAAACGGTTGATGTTGATCGTTTAATCGACAAATCGAAATCGTTAAACGAAGGGGCGATCCAGTTCCCTACTTTCCAGCCGGGTGGCTACCGCTGGAAGCGCTATGTGCATTCTGGTCTATTTGATAACGATAAAAAACTAGGCGACTACACTGAAGACGAGTGGGATACGCTGCTTAATAAAACCGATGTCAAGATTACCAATCCACACCCCGAGTATCCTTCGACGCACCGCTACCGAGGCATTTTGGTCCGATTTAAAGAAGACTTTTTCTCAAAAGACAGCCGCGAGCTCAAAACGCACGCCGCCATCAAGCAGGTGGTGGTAAAAGGTGTTTGCCCGGTGTGTCATGGTGCCCGGCTGAAGCCTGAGGTTTTAAGCTGTAAAATAAATGGCAAAAATATCGCCGACTGCGCGGCTATGCAAATAACAGATTTACAGGCCTTTTTAGCAGGTGTAACCGACGCCAAAGCCCGAACCGTCATTCAGGAGATAAGCGAACGGCTGGAAAATCTAATTGAAATTGGCCTAGGTTACTTAAGCCTAGACCGCCACACCGGCACGCTTTCGGGTGGTGAGTCGCAGCGCATTAAAATGGTCAAACATCTGGGCAGCAGCTTGAGCGACCTGACGTATATTTTTGATGAACCGAGTATTGGTTTGCACCCAAGTAATGTACACAAGCTCAATGCTCTGCTTCGCCAGCTGCGCGATAAAGGCAATACTGTACTGGTCGTTGAACACGATCCGGACGTAATCAACATTGCCGATCACATTGTCGATATGGGGCCAGGCGCTGGCACGCACGGTGGCGAAGTTGTGTTTGAAGGTAGCCTACACGACTTTCAGGCATCGGAAACACTCACGGCTCGGTTTTTGCGGCGCCAGTTGGCGATTAAGCAAACCCCCAGAAAACCAAACGGCTTTTTATCTATCAAAAATGCTAATCTGCACAACCTACAGAACGTGAGCGTGGAAATACCAAAGCAGGTGCTAACAGTGGTGACTGGGGTGGCCGGTTCGGGTAAAAGCTCGCTGATACACGGGGTGTTGGCGGCGCAGCACCCAGAGGCTATCACTATTGATCAAAGCGCCATTCATGCCTCAAAACGTTCAACCCCGGCTTCATTTGTGGGCATTCTTGACTCCATTCGTGGGTTACTGGCAGCGGCAAATCAGGTTGAGTCATCGTTGTTTAGTTTTAATTCTGAAGGCGCCTGCCCAGAATGCAAAGGCTTAGGTGTAACCTCTACCGACCTAGCCTTTATGGATCCGATCGTCACCGTTTGTGAGCTCTGTAAAGGTAAGCGATTTACCGACCGCACCCTTAGCTACTCGCTTCGAGGCAAAAACATTTATGACATTTTGCAGCTGAGTGTTGACGAGGCGGCGGTATTCTTTAGCGAACCCGATATTCACCAAGTGCTGGCCCAGATGCAAGAAGTGGGCATCGGCTATCTAAAATTGGGCCAGCCGCTCGATACGTTATCTGGTGGTGAACGGCAACGTATCAAGCTGGCGCTACATTTAAAAAACCGCGGCAATATATATATTCTGGACGAACCAACGACCGGGCTACATATGTCGGATGTTAAGCGGGTGATCGGCATCATGAACCGTTTGGTTGATAATGGCAGCACAGTTATTGTGATCGAACACAACCTCGATGTCGTAGCACAGGCCGACTGGGTAATCGATATGGGCCCGGGCGCTGGTCACGATGGCGGGAAGATTGTATTTGAAGGCACACCCGAAGAAATGAAACGCAGCAGCCAATCCGTCACTGGCAAATACCTCTAAGTGCGTGTCACGTATAGCATCATGCAGTGCCAAGGGCATCTACTGAAACCAAGCTCACGCCGCTATGGCTTCAGTTGAGGTCCGGGTAGCGGCAGAGCTTCGCCGTCTCGAGGCGGAGTGACTCGCAAATGCCTCGTGCCGCCCATGACTACCAGTAGCAATCCTAGGGCAACAAAACCGACGGCTAAAATTTGGTAAGTTGTCGTTTGGCTGAAGTTGTTAAATAAGATGATCGCAACACCAAAGATGCCTAATGATACTACCTGACCACTAAAAGAGGCCAAAGATCCAATAGTCGCCCGGCGGTTATCCTGAATAACATGCTGCATCGATGCGCCAAAGAGTGTTTGAGCCAGCATGATGATTCTCATAAAAATCAGCATGGCAACTGGCCCAATTAGCTGATAAGTGGTTCCGGCGAATAGCACGGCACTGGCACCAACCACAAACAATGCAACGGTTACAAAACGAAGCCCTGAAAGTCGATGAGCAAACCAGCCCACCAAGCTCGATAATACCAAGCCGGCCGCCAGCCATAACGGGATAGCGTCAATTGGAACGCCGATATTGCTATAAAAAAGCGGCGTATATTCTTCCATCGTGCCAATGATGCCGGTAAGAATACCGAGCGCAATAACATAAATGAGCGCCTGCTTGTTATGCTTAATGTCTTTAGTGGCCTGACTGAGTGTTTGAAAAAACGGCTCCACTGGCTGCGATGCATGCTTGACCCGTTTGCTCTTGTAGGGCAAAAGAAAGGTTACACCGAGAGTAATGAAAGAAATTCCAGCGCTGAGCCAAAGTAAAAGAGTATAATTAGTGGCTCCTAGCAGTGGCGCAGTCGCGTAAGCCAGCATCATTCCGGCTAGTTTCAAGCTTTGACTGCGGGCAAACACTTTATTAAATAAGATTTTGTCGCCTTGCGCCTTTAATTCTTCGTATAAATACGCCTGAAATGTGCCAGAAGAAAACGCATACCCAATCCCCCACAGCACAAATCCGGCTGCATACCCACCAAACGAAGGCACGGCAAGCCACACAAGAAAAGCCGCCGCCTGCAGCAAATAGCTATACATAAGCGCCTGTTTGCGTGACATTCTGTCGGCTATAATACCAGTTGGTACCTCGGCGACCATGGCGATGAGTACCCAAATAATAAACAAATAGCTAATCGCCGTATTATCCAAGCCACCCTGCTGGGCAAACATCAGCGCGTAAAGTGGGTAGATTGGCATACAGTCGCCAAGAAATTGCTGGATATAGATGAGACTTTTAAATTGTATTTGTCGGAACATTTTACTTATCATAGCAGTTGTGTGGGCCTGGTGACTAGCTGGATCAAGCCGTGGAAGATTTGGCACTCTCAGGCATCCATGATTAAATACTTGGCACAGATAAGTGCACAAGGAGCTTCCTTGCTCTCGATTCTTGAAAGAAAAAAAGCAACTCCACGTCGGCTTGATCGGAGAAATGTAAGCACGGGAATTAACGAAAGATGAACTTATTAACTATTCGGACGTATTATGCACTCATCAACAAATCAGCATTGGAGCCAGGTATACAAGCAAGAGCGAGACTTTCAGCTCATTTCTTCCCAGGAGATAGATAGCTTCTTGAAATACGAGCTACCCGATGCGCCAAAAACCGGCCTTGACCTTGGCTGTGGTACGGGACAGCTTACCCGTGAGCTGTATCATCGTGGCTATAGTTTGATTGGTGTTGATGCCTCTGAGGAAGCCGTGCAGCGCGCTGCGAGGCTCACCAATGTTTCGAGTCAACGCCTAACTTACCTTCAGGCGGATCTTGAGCGGGATGATTTAAAACAACAGCTCGCAGCTCTAGCCCCTTTCGGGCTGGTAACGTGCAAATTAGTCTATGCATTTATTAAGGACAAGCCAGCGTTTCTTGAGAAGCTGAAGCAAATGCTACATCCACAAGGTTTGTTCGTAGTAATCACTCCACTCCTTGAAGATGTCGAAGACCATAAAAAGGTCATCGCTGTAAGTAGCGATGACCTTCAGCTACTTGAGATTTATTTTCAACAGGTGGCGATGGATAGAGTAAAAGGATTGACCTATTTCGTCGGGCGGCCTAAGCTCGCTGCCGTAAGCCATACCAAATAAGGGCGGTGCCAACCAGCGTGACCGCAACGTTTACCGCCAGAGCTAAGTGAACGCCGGCGAGTTCTACGCTTTGGGTGGCGGCGACTGCACCTAGCAGCGGAACGCCAATCGTGAGGGCGACTTGCTGGGTCATCGACACCAAGCCGGTGGCTAAACCTTGTTCTTCGTTTGGCAGTTCAGCAGTTGCGGTAACCGTGAAGGCAACAATAGCGCTAACGTGGCCAAAGAAGCCGATGAACAACGCTGGAATTAAAATTGCGAGTGCGAGCGCTGCATCGGCACCGAGCAGGACTAAGGGCAGAGTTGCAAGCGCCTGCACGACCAGCCCAATCGTCAAAACCTTGCGGCTACCGAAGCGGCTAATGAAACGGCCAGCAATCACACCCGCTACCACCGAGGCAAGGCCCGGGATACCAAAGATCAAGCCGGTAGCCAGCGGCGACATGTGCAAAATATTTTGTAAGTAAAGTGTCACCAAGAAAATCATAGCCGGTTCCATAACAAAGATAATCAGCCCGGCAAAATTACCCCATTTGACGGTTGGACGCTTTAAAATTCGTACCGAAGCGAGCGGTGCGGCCGAGCGGAGCTCAATCAGCCAAAACGCAACCAGCAGCAGTACGCCAACGGCGCCAATCAGAAGCTGCTTTTCAATAATCGCATACACTAAGGCTAACAAACCGCCCGTTACTGTTATGGCGCCCGGCACATCGAGCTTCACATGATGCGGGTGCTTACTTTCGTTGAGTAAAAACGGTGTGAAGCACAAAATAATGAGCGCGATCGGTATGTTTATAAAGAAGGCGGCCTGCCAGCTCAACAGGCTCACCAGCGTGCCGCCAACCAGTGCGCCAACCGTAAACCCACCCGAAAGCAGCGCTCCATTAAAGCCAAGCGCTCGGGCGCGGAGCGGCCCTTCTGGAAAAGTGGTAGTTAACAGTGACATCGAGGCCGGAATAGCCATAGCGGTAGCCAAGCCTTGGAGGACTCGGGCAGCCAGCAGCATTTCGGGGTTAGTTGCAAAGCCGCCAAGCAGTGAGGCGACAATCAGCAGGGCCATCGCTGCTAGGAATAATTTGCGGCGCCCCAGCAAATCAGCCAGCCTACCAAAGAGCAGCGTAAAGCCAGCTGCCGGTAAAGCAAAGGCAGAGACAACCCACGGCAGCTGAGCCAGTTCCATGCCCACCCCCGCTCCTACTTGAGGCAGTGCAACATTTAATATTGAAAAATCAACCGACAGCATAAAACCAGCTCCTAGTAGAAGAAGCAGAATCATGCGCTGCTGATTGGTGAAACGCGGCGTGGGGCCTTGCTTCGTGGTGGTATTGTTTGAACTTTTCATAATCGTCAGCATACAACATTGTGTAATAATATGCAACCATTTAGTTGCTTTTTTTAAAGAAATACCATATACTAGCGATAATTGCTTATACTAAAGAAGCAAGTAGAATACTACGGAAAGAAAACAAGGAGTCATCGATGCAAGATGTTATTACTCGAGAAATCACCCTTAAAGCACCAAAAGAACGGGTGTATAGTGCTATAACTGATCCTGAACAGATCACGGCTTGGTTTCCCGATAAAGTAGAAGGAACCCTCGAAGTAGGTCAAAAGCCAACTTTTCACTTTGGCGAATATAAAACGCAACTTTATATTGAAGCTGCGAAACCGCACGATTATTTTGCCTACCGCTGGGTGCCCGGAGGTGGCGGCATGGTGGAGGATATTTTACAGGCACCAAACACATTGGTGGAATTCTTTATTGAAGAGCAAGAAAACGGCACCAAAGTAACACTCAAAGAATCAGGCTTTGCGGCGCTCCCGGCCGACATAGCCAAAGCCAGCTTCAGCGATAACTCTAACGGCTGGGATCATATGATGAGCCGGCTCGAGAAAGTAATCAGCGAAGAATAGTGGCTCCGGCAGAGCTATTTCGCGCCCTGGGTGACCCAACGCGCCTGGAAATGGTGCAGCGTCTGGCATCTGGGGTGCGCCATACCATCACCACTATTTCGCAGGACTTGCCGATTAGCCGCCAAGGTGCCCGGAAGCATCTTCAGATTCTTGCTGATGCCAAGATCATTAGTTTGAAGCCTCGGGGCCGAGACGTGGATATTCAACTGGAACCGGCCACGCTCGACCAAGCCAAGGCTTTTATAGCCGAACTGGAACGTCGTTGGGACGAACGACTCGAAGCACTTCGCCGCCTTGTCGATGACGAGCCAGAATCCAGCCTACCTTCTCGCCAGAAGTCTTGAACCAGTTTCTGGCACTAGGAGTTGTGTCGCCCCGCTATAATACCTGCGGGGCGATGATTTTGGTAAAAGACGGCAAGAAGATACACTGAAGGGTATAGTATTTACTGTTACCAATAATCAGCTAGTGGCGGAGAGGATGAGTAATGCGAGAATTTAAAACCACCTACTGGGGGGCCGATCAATCAACCGCCGTCAGGTTCGAAGTTGTCGCTACTTCCCCGCCGCAAGAGCTTATAAGTGCTGCTTTTGTTTTTGCCCTAAACCAGAATCAAGAAGTTATCATTGCTAAATCCCAGCGTGGCTGGGGATTACCAGGCGGGCATCGCGAAGGTGACGAAACGGCAGAGGCCTGCGTTCGCCGCGAAGCGCTTGAAGAGGCCGCTGTTGCACTTCGTAGCCTAAAACTGATTGGGCAGTGGGTAGCGAAGAAAAAGTTTGACTCACCACTGAATCAAAAATATCCGCCACTCGCCTACCAACTTTTGTATATCGCCGATATTGATGCCATGCTGCCTTTTACCCCTGATTTTGAAACCACCGAGCGAACACTCATACCGCTCGCGCAACTGGCTGATTATCACAACAACCACCAGGATCTTGATGATATTTTTGAGTATGTTATTGATGAGCACTGCCGTATTTGATAAATATCTTTCTTTCAAAAGACTATACCCTGGTCTTAGAGGAGCTTTATCTGGTACTATTAGCATATGGATAAAAACTCACAGTTTACCGCGGCAATACACAAACGATTAGATAAAATAGCAAGTAAGCTGCCCGAAGGCGCGCCACTTCAGGTGCTACTCTATTCTCCAAAAAACGCTCTGGATAGTAATTATTCGAATGTCGGCGACGATCGACCTTACCATATTGCAAGTATCGGCAAAATGTTTACCGCAACTGTCATTGGTATGCTGCAGGACAAAAAACTGCTTAGCATCGACGACACGATCAATAAATATCTCACAAAAGATGTACTAAGCGGCCTATTCGTGTTTGAAGGGGTTAATTATCAGGACCAAGTTACCATCCGGCAGCTTCTTGGCCATACTTCTGGTGCCGCTGACTATTTTGAAAATAGTGCCAAAACTGGCCCTTCGTTCCAAGAGATTATAATGAATAATCCTGATAAAAAGTGGACACCAACGTCGCTAATCGATTTCACCCGCCAAAACCAATCGGCAGTTGGCGCGCCCGGAACCACCTTTAATTACTCTGACACGGGGTATCTCCTGCTGGGCCTCATTATTGAAAAAATAACGCAAAAAACGCTTGATGTGGTGCTGGAAGAATTTATCTTTAAGCCACTCAAAATGGATGACAGCTACTTATTATTCTACGGACAGCCTTCTAATCCGGTCCGCGACATCGCGCCCATGTATATTAACGGCATGAATGTCACTGGTACTAACATTTTAACCGGCGACTGGGCAGGTGGCGGTATCGTCTCTACCGTGCGCGATTTAGTAAAGTTTCAGCAAGCATTTTGGCAAGAAAAATTAGTCAGCAAAAACTACATCCAGCAGATGGCGGACGCTAAAAGCAAATTTCGCGCTGGTATGTATTATGGCCTCGGCATGACCGAGATGCGGTTCGAAGGTTTCTTCTTTTTGTTGCGCGGTCTTCCGCGGCCAAAAGGCCACACTGGAGTGGTTGGAACGCATATGTATTACGACCAGGAGCATGACCTGCATATTATAATGAATTTCGGTTCAACCGAACTGATGCGAAAAAGTGTGCAGACATTTATCGTGATTGAGCAGTTGGCTAAAAAATATTTGAGTAACTAATCATACTGACGAGCAAAAGAATTGCCGAGTGGATTGACGATGCGTTCGCTTATGTCGATCGAGATAAGCGAATTGTAGTGCTATCTAGTTTAGCCATCAGGCCACTCGAATTATGGCATTGAGGCGACTCTGGCTGGGCACAAGGCGTTCATTCGTAATATGAAGCAAGTACGCTCGTTTTGTCGTGAAGTTTGTAGTGAGGTGAATCAATTGCTGCCTGTCATTAGCGACTACGGCCCAAGCCTGGAAGCCCTGCGCTCAGTGGTTTGCTGCGGTTAATGAATTCATTAGCCCGACCAACAGCCATGGCTTTATCGTTAAGCTTGCGCGCGACTTCCGGACCCGTTGTTCGCAAGCCGGTTTTAATCTTGCCGAGTGTGTCGTGGTTTCTTTGTCCAGCTTGAGCTTTACGGATAAGGATCACCAGCGAAAGCAGTACTGGCTCTGATTTCTTGCCGGTTGGTTTCAGCTCGGCTTCAAGCAATAGCTGCAGCGCTTCACCGGTTGGAGGCAGGCCAGCTATCTGCAATCTAAGATTGTTAAGTAGGCGTTCATCGGTCACTGGGGCTTGAGTAATCTTTAGGTTGCGTAGATTGCCATAGAATTTACCGCGCAGCAGCGCACCAGCCTCTACAGTGTCCCAACCAGTTAAGCGGAGGCCGCCATTATCTTTTTCATCCATATTTTCCCACAAGGCGCGACCAATGAGTTCGATATGTTTGTCGATAAGCTTATCGAATTGCCTGGCCGGGATGAGGTTGTCGGGTTTGGTCACCAAAACCGATTCGCCAAGGCCTGCCTCAAGCACGGCTGAATTGACATCGGGGTCGTTAAGGAGGGCTTGAATTTCTATAAGATTACTATTTTCTTCTGGTGTTTCAGGAGTGGTAGTGGTATTGTTTTCGGTGCGATTGGCTTCGGGCCTTGAGAGTGGTGGAGTAACTGCTAAATTTTGAACAAACTGATTGTTAACCGCTGCGCGCGCTAAACTCTTTGCAGTGTTTAGATTTCGCGCGGTAATCTCACTTTTGCGTCGCAATTCTTCTTCAAACTCTTGGGGTCGCTGCAAAAAGATCCTACAAATTTCTTCTCGAGGTACCAGTGAATTGCGCGCTACCGCCTGATGAAGTTCAAGGAAAGAGCGGTAAGCCAGAGGCATTTGTGGCGGATGTGCATATTGAGGTAAAAGCGTAGGGTCGATAGTATCAATATAGGTGCACATTTTTACCCATTCGTCGGTAATAGCTAGAAGGATATTATTTTGATGCGTGCGAGGTATTTGATAAAAATCAGGTGCGGCCGATCGAAACGGTACGTCTTCAACCGCAATGCGTAGGTTTTCAATATTTTCTTTTTTGAAGCCTAACTTATGTACCTGATATTTTAGTTTATGAGGCTGCGCGGGTGATGCATCGGGTATGTGTGAGCGGATAACTTCGTATTTGGCGTTTTCATACGATGTCGCTGCGGCGCTGTGTGGCATCAAGACGATTCCTTGCAGGTTAGCGGTGAGGAAGTCAAGCATTTCATCAGAGGTGAGGTCGATGTTGTCGCCCGAGGCTCGACGCAGTTCCGGTAAAATGTATGATTGCACCAAGTTCCCTAGTAAGGCTTTGTCCGGCAGTTTACTCATCTGATCTGGATTTAATGCAGCTGCAAGATTAACTCTTCTCGCCTGTTCTAAATAACCCGACGGGCCTCTTTCGATATCATAATCTGGGCCTTCAACTGTCGGTGGGCGATATTCTTGTATGGCCTTAAGACTTCGGGCGCGTTGTGAACGTTCTGCAGCGATAACTTGCAGCCAGGGGTTATCAATTCGAGCCACATTGGCTTCAGAATTAGTAAATCTGTCATCTAGTTCAACCAACTGGCGGGTCTCTAGAGTAGCTATTGCCGCCTCAGGGTCACGTGGGGCACGATGAAGATATTCGGGAGTATTCATATTTGCATATTATAACATGAATACTTAATTTATACTAATACTGATTGAACACAGTACACAGAAGCTCTTTAAGCAACGCGATAAAGGCAAGGTATTAAGTATCTAATGGAAGTGTCTTGTTACGCCTCCATCTTCACCAGTTTTAACAGAAAATTATTTATGCTTCAAGATTCTTTGTCTGATAGCGCAGCAGCAGTGCACCAGATTCGTAGACCTTGGCTTCTGTTTTATGAAGTGCCAGAGGTTGCTTGAGGTTGTTGAAGAGCGGTTTGCCGCTGCCGATCGCGACGGGGCTCACGAACAGATGATATTCATCGATCAGGCCATTTTCTACGAATGCCTGCGCGATACCTACGCCGCCATACAATACTAAATTCCCCTTTTGTTCGCGCAGCTCAGAGATTTGTTTCACGAGATCCGTTACAACAACTAGCTCTTCATTCTTCCACAGTAGCTCTTCTTCGGTTTGCGACAGGATGATTTTAGGTTTTTCATTGATGTGCTCGGCAAAAACTCGCTCGCCCTCGCTGTTGGCTTTGGTAAGGGCGGCTGGCCAGTACGAGACCATATCTTTGTAGGCGCCGTAGCCAACCAGCATGGCATCTACCGACTCCATAAGCTTGGTGGCGTCGTGGTCCATTGCTTCTTCCCAGGTCACCCAGTCGAGCTCGTTGTTAGGATCGGCAACATAGCCGTCGAGGGTTACCATCATGCTTAGTGTTATTTTACCCATTAGTATCTCCGTAAATCTTTAGTGTAAGTTTCCAATCTTGCTTAGTAGTATAACACGAGTCTGATTCGGTTATATAGTGTCAGGATGAGCTTTTGCGAATGCAAGAGTCAGAGTAGCATCACATATCTTAAGCCTGGAGAGAGTAAGGCCAAGATTAACTAAAAGTTATTGTGCGTTGTCTTGTTCTTTAGAAGAAGTCTTGACCGAGCCTAACTCATGCTTTACTGACGTAAGCAACTGCCGACTATCTGTGTAGAGGCTGCGAAGATTGGGGTTACCCATAACAACCCCCACGATTGTTATATTTTGCCCATCTTTATTGGTGTGACGTGCGGCAAACAACAAGCAACTACCGGCTTCATCAGTGGTGCCGGTTTTGATACCAATTACGCCTTCGGTGCCAAGTAGTTTATTAGTGTTCTTTATGTGGCCAATGTCCGGAAGCCAGGCTTCTGGTTGTGCTACGATTTCGGCAATTACCGGATTTTTGAGTGCTGCGATGCCGAGCGCAACGACTTCAGATGGTGTGCCTATTGTGGCTGGGCTATACCCACTGGCGTCGGCGACAACTATCTGGTGGAGTCCCATGCGCTGCACCATGTCTTGGGCGTACGAGGTGTATGCCTCCATCGAACCAAATATCCTTTTGACCAAAGTGTCGGCCATGTTGTTTCCCGAAACAATCAGCATCGCCTGCATGGCTTGGTACTGAGTGAGGACCATGCCTTCATATACTGGCACTACCGAGCCGTTCTTGGCGACATACTGGTGATAATTCACTACGTCTTCGACGGTGAGTGTATAGGGTAGGCCAGATTGGCCGAGCTCGAGCGGTTGCTTTTCCATGATCGCTAAAGCAGTGATAACTTTTGCCATGCTGGCTATCGGGCGCGCTATTTCGTTCGGTGATGAACGCGCCAGCAGGCCATCCTCTAGACTGCCAATCGCTGCCTGCCCCGTTGCTGGCCAGAGAGGCTGTATTTTTTTGGGTTTTGAAACTTCGGGTGACGGAACTGTTACTGCCGGTGGAGGTTGGGCAACGTCTTTTCCTAACGTCATCATGCCATAGCCAAGAAACACAACCGGAATAATGCTCACTAAGCTGCCAAATAATAGTCGGCGACGCGGCTTTTTGACGGGTTTATAAGTGCGAGTGTGATAATTTCGGTTTGATCTCATTTTGTTTCTGCTTCAGGCGCGGTGTTATTCCAATTGTGTCACTACTTAAATTAATGAGTGCTAAGCGTAGCGATTGATTGTGAAAATGGTGTGAATTTTTTTAAAAGCAGCTTGGGTAAATTTCATATTCATTTCACATCTCAGCGACATCTTAAAAACAACGGGTAATTTTCTGCCATTGTCAAAGACATGCCACCAGGTCGGATACCCGAAACGAAAGGACTATTAATAATGGTAAAACAGGAATCACAGTATGGATGTGAAAAAGACGAGGCTCGTTTGTTTCAGAAGCTGACGTCCGACTATAATTTTACACTCACTATGACCGACGCGCCAGTACCGAGGCCGAGCTGGCTCAGGTAACTCGATGCATCAGCATTAGTCATAAGCTCACGCTGCTGACGGCCTTTGCTCGGCGGTCGGGTTGCTCGTCGTTTAGCGGCAACCGAGCAGCTTTTTGCCGGTAGGCTATCATCTACTCGTGTTTGATGCTTATCAAAGTGTACAGGTACAGCGGTCGCTCCATGCTTTCGAGCTCGAAGCGAAGGGAATTCGTAACCAGTGGTGATACGATCGAGATCTGTGCTAATAGAATGATTGGTTATCGATAAGACGATCGCTACAAAGCGCTCTTCCTCTCAAATGGTAAAATAGAGGTATGCAAGAAAGAAATTCTATCATCCTAAAAAATGGTAACAAATTGGCTTTTGTTACTGCTGGCGATGAAACCCGCCCGGCACTTTTACTGCTGCATGGCTTTCCCAGTTCGGCTAATACTTTTCGTGACATTTTGCCTGTGCTAGCTGAAGAAGCTTATGTGATTGCGCCAGATTTACCTGGTTTTGGCGATTCTGATGTGCTGGAGGAAACCTCGTTCGATAACTTAGCTCAGTCTGTAACGGAGCTGCTTAAGCGCTTAGGTGTTCGCGAACGCTTTATTTACTTGCATGATTTTGGCGCGCCGGTTGGGCTGCGCCTTGCCATGGATCAGCCTGAGCTGGTGAAAGGCTTGATTATACAAAACGCCAATGCACATCGCACCGGATTTGGGCCGCAGTGGCAGGCGACGCAGGAGTTCTGGAAGAACCCTACCGAAAAAACCGAAGCCACTGCCACCGCTCACCTCACCTTTGAAGGTGTGCGTGATCAATATGTGAGCGGCGTGCCGGACGATATTGCCCGCAAAATCTCGCCATCAGTCTGGGAAGAAGACTGGCGGGTGATGTCATTGCCAGGCAGATTGGCTGCCAACCGAGCACTTGTAGCCGACTACGGGAACTACGTTAAGAAGTTTGCCCAAATTTCCGAGTACCTTCGGTCATTTCAGCCACCGGCGCTCATGGTTTGGGGACGACACGATGTTTTCTTCGATCTTGCCGAGACGGTTTCCTGGATGGAAGATCTTCCGCGCATGGAGGCCCATATATTAGATGGCGGACACTTTTTGCTCGAAACGCATGCTGCGCCAGCTTCGGCATTGATGAAAGCATTTATTAAGAAGGTCAATGAGCTGCCGGGCTAGGACTCTACTGATACAAACTATATCGCTGCATAGTCTACGGTAACCTATGCCTTACCGAGTAAGAGCGTGTAAAACTGTAATTGCCGTCGCTGCAAAAGAGCATTTGTGAGACGCGACACCGCAATAGCAATGGCCACTGCAACCAACAAACCCGCGATAATCGGAGCTAGCGAAGCAGCTCCGTATCCGGCAACTACCGCTATGATTACCGGTAAGGCTGCGCCTAGTAGCACTGCTGGAAACACCGTCATCTGGCCGCCAGTCGCATCGCCGGCGCGTTGCCCGAGCCTTACGCGTTGGCGTGCGTCGGTGCCGATGGCCGGCATGACGACCGCGAGTAATGTTGCTATTGTGCAGCCCGTAGCGATTGCTGCCAGCGTTGCGCCAATCGCCGTGGTGGTGAGTGGCGAACCGCTTACGGCGCCGAGAAGCAGCGTACTAATAATTGCTGGCGCACCAAACAACACCAGCCAGGCGAGATATCTTCCGTAAAGGTCAGCTTTAAGCGCGCCTGGTGTAGTAAGTAGCTGCCAAAAGGCGGTTCCGTCAAGCGCGTAAGTATTTACCGCCACCATGGCGCCGAAAACCGCAAAGGCTACTCCTGTAAAAGGCAGTGCCCAGTCCCAGCCAGATAACCAAACAATAACCGCCATAAAAATCGGCGTTAGCCAAGCGTGCCGTAGTTCTAAAGAACGAACCGGATCGCGAAACCAGGTTTTAATCTCGCGGGTGAGGGTAGCCTGGAGCTGGGAATCTGGCAGGAATGCGGAGAATGTTCGGGCTTTTGCATTCAACCTAAGCCCACTCACCTGTCGGGCGGGCGGCTGGCGCAATGATTGTACGGTAACCATAAACCAAATTCTCCATAGCATAATTGTGAGGCCAACAAGTGCTGCTATGTAAGCCATGGCTGCTCCCGGGTTGCCCCCGAGGGCTTGCCATACGGCGGCAAACCCCCAGCCGGTCGGTAGCTGCAGTAAAATATTCTCGAGCCAGGTGGGCAAGTCAGCGGCGATAGTACCCGCAGAAAGTTGCATAATACCAGTGTTAACTTGAGAAGAAAGCAGCGCCGCAATCGGTATCCAGCCGGCAAAAGAAATCGCTAGTAGTAACGACATTTGCGTCGCGGCAATCGCTCGCCCAAAGCGCAGCTGCATAAATCGCTGAACAACTGCTGCAGTAGCTTTTCCTAACCATATAAGGAACATGACTTGTGCGATAACAGCCGCAATGCTTATTGTCATAACTAGCCCACTCGCCACACTGGCCGGTATAAGTAGGCTCGCAAACGCAACTACGGTTATAAGCGGCCCGACGCCAAATAGCTCGGTTACTCCAAGTGCCGCCACGATGGCGTATGGCGAGTGTGGAAGTGAGCGAAACCATTCGTGCTGGAGGAGTGGAGCGGTATACGTTGGCTGGATAAGTGGCGCCAGTAACCACATAACTCCCCAAGCGGTTAAGCATACGAGCAGCCAATCCGCGCTGATCGTTCCATTTATTATTGGTGTTGCGAGCCCAACAAGCAGCAGCGCAAACACCCCGCCGGTCACCAGGCCAAAGCCGCGCTCGGCGTTAGGGCCGTGCTTAATAAGTAGGAATTTGAGCCGAAGTAAGGTAGCAAGCAGTTTCATTACAGCCACTCAAGTTGTTTATGTGGTGGGCGGGTTTCTACCAATTCTACAAATCGTTCGTGCAACGATTTGCCGGCTGCCACTTCTTTGACTGTACCTTCGGCGATTACTTTTCCGGCTACAATTATGGCTAGTCTGTCGCATAAGCGCTCGACAAACGCCATAACGTGACTCGATAAAATCACCGTTCCTCCCCTACTCACAAATTGGCGCAGTACTGCTTCAATGGCGTTGGCGGAAACTGGGTCGATTGATTCGAACGGCTCATCAAGAATAAGCACATCAGGTACATGAATCAGTGCCATGCCAAGGGCAATTTTCTTTCGCATACCGGTAGAAAAATCAACCACCATGGTGGAATTAGCAGTATCAAGCTCCAGCACTTCCAAAAGATCAGTCACCCGTTGTTCAAGGTCGCTCGGCTTAACTTTACGCAATCTGCCGGTGTATTCAAGTAATTCGCGGGCGGTGAGCCGTTCTGGGTACGACAACCCGTCCATTAGTATGCCCAGGGCTTCCATGGCCTGAGTGTGATCTGACCATACGTCATGGCCATTAATGAAGGCGGTGCCGGAAGTTGGCTTTAGCAGCCCGGCAACCATCGAAAGCGTGGTGGTTTTCCCGGCGCCATTTGGGCCGACAACTCCGTAGAATATGCCATGCGGAATCTGTAGGTTAATAGCATCAACCACCGTTCGTTGATTGTACGCTTTTGTCAATGCTTGCAGTACGACGGCTGGGCTATCGCTTGTTTTGGTATTTGGGTCGGGTTTCATAGTGTAGAGATCTTTACTGTTGGGCTTATATATTTTTACAGAGAACTATTAGAATAAAGAATGCCAGTATTGTGGCGACAGTCCTGACCACATTCCATTTTACCCAAACGTGTTCAAAATTGTGGCGTGCACCAGCTAGCTCTTCATCGCTCATTGTATCGACGTTAAGGCTTTGCAGCTTGTTATTAAGTGGCAAATGCACACGCATCGTGGGCAGAACCATACCAAAAACGTACAGTAGAACGGCGACAACTAACAGTATTTTATCGGTTTCACCAGCGATGCCGATTGCGAGTGCTGCACTTGCGATTAAACTGAAGATTGCGCAAAAAAACACCACTCCAAAAATCGGCGCCGTTGAAACGGCAGGTAAGCTATTTTGCAGCACGCTATCTACGGCCTGGAATGACCGTATATAGTCTTTGTTTGTCAGTCGGCGCAAGCCGGGCATAAATATGACACTAAAGGTAAAAAAGAAGCCCGCAATCAGCCCGACGAGCAAGGTTGCGATTGTAAGTAAAAGTTCGTAAAGTGGCATATATTTCCTTTGGTTTGAATGTAGCTTTATAACATTGTCTCAGGCCAGCATGAACTACGCAACTATGCGCTTCGTCGCATCACCAGCCCATAGCCACCTCCGGGCCACTGCCAAGCCCCTGTGATAAGGGTGTCGTTTTCAGAGAAAGTGCCTTTAAAGAACCAACCCGACTGTTTGTTATTAAGCCAAAACTGAACCGTATCCCTTTCAATCTCCCAAATATATTTATAATGATGACCACTGCTACTCTCGAACCAATGGCCGACGATCTCTGTACTAGGTTCGGTTTCTTCCCAGCCCATTTCATTACCAATGACCATAAGGCCGTCGATACTCCCATTGCCGTCTTCGTGATGCCGAAAAGTTAGGAATCGTCCTCCCGGTAGCCAGGCAAACGTGTCGTTGCCAGCCCATTCTTCTTTAGTGTTAAAATCTCGGTGTGTCAGATCCCAGTTGCCGATGAGGCGGGAAAATGGTTGTAACGGAGAGTAATTTGTAGTTGAGGTATTGTTCATAAACTTTCTTTCTTGTTCATTATTCTAAAGAAAGTATGGCACAATGTGCGTTAAGAGTATTGTATTATTAGGACATTAATTTAATTAAACACCTTAGGCGCTGTTTGATAGACGGACATTTGTCTATTTGGTCCGCTGACTCAGCCCAATACCGCCAAAGTCTTCTGTAATATAAGTGGGCTGGTTCGTCGTGCTTAAAGTGACGCTGTACTGGTAGCCTAAATCTTTAAATTTTTCAAAATTTGGCGTTTCAGTTTGCTCGGCAATAATCCATCGGGCAAAAGCGCCACGAGCAATTTTAGCGTGCACCGTGACAAACTCTGGCTCGGCAGCTGGGCTTTTTCTGGTAAGAAAACGTGGGATAACCTGCCTTTTTGGGAGATGCTGAGTAATTAGTTTCTCGTATTCCTTTGAGGTAACGTTAATGATAAGTGCCTCAGGGTCGATACAGGTTTGCAGTATATCTTTCCAGTAGCTATACAAATTTGCGAAGCGCACATTGGGTAAACGATAGGCCGCTTCAAGCCGATAGGGCTCAATCGCATCGTATGGTCGCAAGATGCCGTACAGCCCGGATAGTATCAGCAGGTGGCTTTGGGCGAAAGAGCGTTCTTCTTTGGTAAAATTAAGGGCACGCAGGCCACTATAAATATCTCCTCGAAAGCACTCAGCGGCTGGAGATTTTGTGTGATGCGCAGCGTATAGCTTGTGAACTTCTGCGGCTTTGCCGTGAGAAACTTTCATACATTTTGCAATTTCTTCAACCGATAAGCTTCTAATGTAGCGCCGCAACTCCTCTGCTTGGCTAGAAAACAAAGGTTGACTCATGACGTGTTGGCTGGTTGTCGGTACCATTGTTTTTGAGGAATGAAGCAGGATTTGCAATTTGGGCATATGTAAGTAGTATACCAAGTTATTCTGTCGGTTGTGGCGAGTACTCACGTTGCTTGACAAATTTTCTTGATGCGCTTATTTTAAGTAGCTGTAGGCAACATTCTCGAGTACGAGACTGGAAGAGGTGGAATGATGAGCCGTGATAATACACAGAAAAAAACCAAGAAAAGCTACCGGGAAAGGCAAGCAGAGGCGGCCCTGGAGTTAATTAATGCACAAAATCCAGACGTTCGCATGGTTGCAATAAAAATCATTACGCAATACCCTTACGTAGAAGCCTCATCTGCCGGCCAAAGGCTTGACTGCGCTTTTGAGGCTGCTAAGGAAGAAATCGAGTATAATTTGGAACACCTAACCTACCAAGCAGCAAGAGGCAAGATCATTCGCGGTATGGATTCGGCACGGTCGGCCTTAAATAAGGCACGCCTGCAGATTAACTGCCAACAATACCGCTCATTTCTCGGTACCCCGTGCATGCTTTCAAGTGCGCGGGGCTTTTTAATGACTTGAAACTGGAAAATACATGAAATAATCATCCAACACAAAAATACTAACTGGAGCGATCGAATTGTAGAGAGTCGTCTTAATGGCGACTCTCTATGTTTAGAGGCAAGTCAAACAGTTTCTCAACGAGTAGCTTGCCAAGCTAAAGCCCCATACACTCCGCTTGGTGCTATTAATGGTTGCATTGGCGATAGTTGGGAGCGGTTGTTTAGCTCTTCAAGTGTAATGTCCAAGCACTTAATGTGCGCCTCTTTTGTAACCCAGGTTTCGTAAAAAAGCTGTAGTGGCCTTGACGATTCGGTCACTATCTTATACTCATCAGCAGTAAAGCACAGCTTCCCTACCCCATAGATGTCAACTTCAGGATCTCCCTCTTCGATGTCGATGCCAACTGGGACTTTTGCGATCGCCAGGGCAACGTACCGTCTGGTGTGGCTGAGAGAAAATTCGATGCCACGACCGGTTAAGATGGGTTTACCGTGAGCTGTCTTCTCGAAGACAATATTCTTGGGGGTGCCGCCCACATACTGAGCAAGAACTGTTTTAAGAAAATAACGAGCTGCTTGCCAATTGTATCTTTGGCTGGCATGTAGCTTCTCTGCTCGCTGAAGTTCATCGGCTGAAAGAATACTACTAAAATCATTAATACCACCTAAATCCGAGAATGACTGGATAAACACGTCCACTGCATCGTCTGCGAGAACTCGTCTTTTTTTACTACCGATATTCCACTGTAAATAGTGTATCTGCATCGCATGATTAGCCTGGGCTATGCCGCTCATACTCTTACCATACCATGCCCTCGCTCCTGTATGTAGACGATTTTTAGTAGGAAGGTTTTACCTCGCTAAGCACCCGCCGCCAGCTCGTTGATGGTGCACTTAATTTGCTTACGCTTATTGCACAAAGTATAATTACGGGTGTAATGGAGGAAATCGTATGCGAGCAGAAAAACGCTTAACGGTAACAATTAATCGACCTCTGGATGAAGTTTTCTCCTTCATCGTTGACCCTCGTAATACACCAAAATGGATCAGTGAAATAGTGCACGAAGAAGTAACCGAACTTCCTCTAAAAGTCGGTGCGGTGTATCTGCCGCAAGGCGAAGGCGGCGTGTCGTTAGGGAGATACCCGGTAACTCAGTATGAGCACAACAAGACATTTACTTACACCAAAGAAGGCGCAAAGTATTTTGCGCAATACACTTTTAGCCCAATCGATGAAACGACGACGAAGTTTGACTACTACGCCTGGGATGAAGAGAGCGATCTAAACAACGATCCCGTTACCGAGCAAGCATTACAGAAGCTCAAGGTGGCGCTTGAAAATGGAGAAAACTCTTTATGAACGAAACGTTAATCCAGCACGCCAAAAGACTTATTCGATCAATTCAATACGCCACGGTTGCGACAGCTTCGGCCGAGGGCAAGCCATGGAACAGCCCTGTTTTTTACTTGTACGATAATGACATGAACATATATTGGCTGTCGGATAAAGAAAACCAGCATTCACAAAATGTGCGAGCAAATGGCGATGCGTTTATCGTTATATACGACTCTACTGTCCCGGTCGTGCCGGTTGAAGGATGCAAGGGTGTTTACTTGCAAACAAAAGTAATAGAGATCAATGACCTCGAAACAGCTCGGAAAGCACTGGCTAACAAAAACATAAACCTAGGTGTTGCAGCTGAAGATTGCGTCGGCGATGCTGTACGGCGAATCTACAAAGCGACACCAGTGTGCGCCTGGGTAAACGACGCCGAAGTTGTCGACGGAGCACCACGACGAGATTTCCGTCTTGAAATACCGCTAAGTGAAATAAAGAATTTACTGGCGTAACAAAAAGAGAGTTGGTCCTAGCGCCGACTCTCTTTTTGTTACGGTAATTTTTACGCGACGGCTGGCTGTAGCTCGAATTCTTCCTCCATCGATAAACCGTCTTCCAGCGTCTGCTTTGATGGTTCAGGAATAAATCCTGTCTCTATCATGTAGTTAAAGTACGTTTTTAGTAAGTGCAGGTCAAACTGCGGGCAAACGATAGCTGCGTTCCTGAGGGCATGTTGGGTATTTGTTGAATCGTAGATCGGCATATTTTCGTAGAGCTCCCACACCGTTCGATCCTTGTATGTTTTTCCAGTAAGCATTGGCAAGAAAGGCGTGAGCGGATTACTGCTATCTGAAAGTTCAGCAAGTTGTTGCACCCACTCGGCGAACGGTCGTTGTTCTAGCCGGTATCCAAAAGTGTTCTTGATCGCCACAAAGAAATCGTTTAAATCAACACTTTCTTGATGAGGCGGCACAAGGTGATAGCTCTTATTAAAATTGTCAGGTGACTTACAGATAGTGCCAATAGCTTTGGCGACAAAATCAACTGGCGTAAACTCTTTCCGTTGACGCGGCAAATACGGGTATGCGCCCAATTGAATACAGCCTTTTACTAACCGGGCGACAAAATCATCTGGGTTATTAATGCCGGTCGTGCTTTCGCCCATAATAAACCCAGGTCGAAGAATAGTAGAAGGAACTCCCCGTTGTCGGGCCAACAAGAGAATTTTCTCGGCCACCCATTTACTCTGTGCGTACCCCATGTCTTTATAAAGCACATACTCACTTCTATCAAGACTATCTTCTTCCATGATTTTTTGTACGTGGCCTAAATAGCCAATCGGCCCAAAACTTACAATGGTTGAAAGGAAGTGAATCGGTTTTGTCTGGGCGGCACACGCAAAGGCGATAATGTTTTGGGTGCCAATAACATTTGCTGCTTTGTGTAATTCGTACGATTGCACATAATTCACCTTGGCTCCATTGTGGTAGATGGTGTCAACAGTTTTTGCCAAATGGTTATATGCAGCACGACTCAAACCAAGCAGTGGCTTATCGAAGCTGCCCGCCAGGGGGATGAGTCGAGAAGCGTAGCTATCTTTCCATAGCGAATATTTTTCCAGATTGTGTTTAATGCGCTTCAAGGCTTCTTGCTTGTTGCTGGAGCGCACAAGGCAATAGAGTTGAATGTCTGGCGAAGAGTGCAGCAACTCGCGGATCAAAAAGGCACCCAAAAAGCCTGTCGCACCAGTCAGCAAGACGGCGCGTTGATGGTAGGTCTCGGGACGAAATGGCTGTTCGGGCTGGATGTTTTCTGCAAGCTGTACTTCGGCAGCGAGGTCAAGTGTAGCGGCGGCTGATTCGGGGCGATTTGAAAGCCGGCATAGTTGAGCAATCGTGGGATGCTCGTAGAGTGCGCCGGCCGACAAGTCCGTTTCGAGCAATTTTTGCAGTTGAACCGTTGCACGGGCAGCCAGCATCGAATTACCACCGAGGTCAAAAAAGTTATCATTCATGCCGATTTCATCAACCAGTAGAAGTTGACGCCAAAGCGCCGCGATGGCCTTCTCTTTTTCGCTGCGAGGTGGTTCGTAAGCAATACCAAGGTCGGGTCGCTTGAAGCTCGTTTGCGGCAGTGCCTTTTTATCTACCTTACCACTGTTGTTGAGTGGCAGCGAATCAACAATAACAAAGTGCGCCGGTAGCATGTATTCGGGCATTTTTTGCGCTAGGAACTGCTTAAAAGCAGTGAGGTCAAAGGCAGCATTTTTTGTGCGGAGGACAATATGAGCAACAATTCTTTTATCGCCCGGTACTGCTTCTTGTACGGTAACGGCGCAAAATTTTACTGGACTGTACTTTAAAATAGCATTCTCGATTTCGCCTAATTCAATACGGAAGCCGCGAATTTTAACTTGCTGGTCGATTCTTCCCAAGAATTCTATATTGCCATTTGGGAGTTCACGCACTAAGTCGCCTGTGCGATAGAGTGTTTCGTTTGGCTGTTGCGGATCGGGTACAAAACGATCAGCCGTCAGCTCAGGGCGTTGCCAGTAACCCTTGGCAACACCAAGCCCACCGGTGACGAGTTCGCCAACTTGTCCTTTTTCTACCGGCTTCAGCTGACTGTCTACTATTCGTGTCGTGGTTTTTTTGATTGCCTTACCAATTGGGACGCCTCCCTTAAACTTCTCGTTTGGCTTTACGGCATAGGCCGTGGTATACACAGAGTTTTCGGTAGGGCCGTAGCCGTTTATGATGGTAGTGTTCTGCAGCGCCCGCGCGGCTTTTTCGGTGAGGTGTGGCAGCATCACATCACCGCCGGCAATTATGTAGCGAAGCGATCGGAGATCGTCAAGTTGCTCTTCAACCAGCAAATGGAACAAGCCCGTCGTAAGCGAAAGCACCGTCACGCCATATTTTTGCATTGCCTGGATAACACTACTAGGTGTAGGTTTTTCGGGGTTTGCGATGGCTAACGTCGCGCCATTTAACAGGGCACTCCATATTTCGTACGCAGAAACATCGAACGAAATAGGCGTTTGCAGTAAAAAGGTTTGTAGCTCAGTAAAATCGACATAGCCCATATGTTTCGCCAGTCGTACCACGCCGCGATGTGGCACCATGACGCCTTTTGGTGTGCCGGTGGAACCCGAAGTATAAATAATATAGCAGAGGTCTTCAGCAGTTACGGAAACTTTTAGTGATGTGGCTGGCGCTTGCTTAATCTCGAGTCCCCTAGTGTCTAGATGTAAGAATTCACATTCTAACTTTGGTAACCTTTGCGCCATAGCGGCTGTCGTTATAAGAAGCTTGGCTTTGGCGTCTTGGGCAATAAATTCGATCCGCTCGGTCGGAAGATCTGGCGCAATCGGTACGTAGACAGCGCCGGTTTTGACTATGGCCAGTATAACAACAATGAGATCAGCAGATCGATCAAGGACAAAGGCGACGAAATCGCCCTTTTTTACCCCTTGAGCTTGGAGGAAATGTGCCAAACGATTGCTCGACTCATCCAGCTCTTGATAGCTTAACTTGGTAGTTTTATATACTACTGCGGTTTGCCCAGGCGTTTTTTGCGCCTGCGCTTCGAATAATGTTTTTAAAGTGTCTTGCCGCTTCATGTGTTTTCCCCTGTAAAACTTTCAAATGTTATAGCACTGCTGTAGCCACGTAGTGGACAGCGTCTTGAATATTTTTACCCGTCGCTAAAACTTTAATTGCCCACACAAAGTTGGCGCCGATCGGAAGTCGAATGAGCAAATACCAGGCTGTGCACAGCCATCAACAACTTATTCTAAAATGTATGCATAAGTCCCCCTTGGTTTGGCCGCCTAATTACAACTATTTTTAGCATAACCATTGAATATTAAAAAACGATTAAAAAGCTTAGACCGCATAAGTCAAGTGGCTTTTATTGCACCACTTAAATGAGTCGCCGCGACCGACGACTCATTTATTTCACTACTCTAAAAGAATATTACTGTTCGCAGTTCACTACACCTTCCGTAGCGGTGCAGGTATCGGTGCCAAAGCTTGCGTCACCAGTGTCGGTTCCGGCGCCACCGTTTATCGTGTCGTTACCAGAGGATACGGGGAGTACCAGGCCGGTAGTAGTCTTCACGTCACTGTAAACTATGTCATCACCGTCCATGCCGACGATGGTGTCATTCCAGGCGTTAGTGAGGCTTAATGGACCAAGGCCGTTACTAAAGGTGAGCGTTTCGACATCGCCGTAAACCGTATCGTTACCGGTACCACCGATAATGGTATTGTTACTATCCCCGATTATGACCGGCCCAAGCAAAGTGAAAGTGAGGTTTTTGCCGAGGCCATAAATAATATCGTCGTCGGCGCCACCAAGCAGCGTATCGTTGCCGTTATTTGCAGAAACGGAAGCGGTAGTTATAGTGACATCTATGAAGCCGCCAGCAATAACATCTGCGCCGGCACCGCCATCAATGTAGTCATCATTGCCGATCGCTCCCCCGCCAGGCGAATCAGTTGTGAGCTCGCGGAAATCACCCAAAAGTTCATCGTTGCCGGCTTCCCCAAAAATTCTATCGTTGTCACCCAAGGCTACGCCCGGTTCGCGTATTTCAACGTCGCCATAGACTGTGTCGTCGCCCTCGCCAGCACAAATTCGATCGTCCCCACCGAGGCCAGATATAACATCGTTGCCACCCAACCCAACAATAACATCAACACCGGCAGTACCGGTGAGAATATCAGATCCACTCGTGCCAACGATTGTTGCCTCTGTGTCATCGCACATGTAAGTAGACGCATGAGCTGGTGTCGATACAAACACCGAGCTGAGCACCAAACCGCCAACGGCCAGCAAAGAACTTACTTTTTTAAAATTTATAGGCATAGGCCCTCCTTTTTGTTTTAACTTGCCCCGATGGGCTACTTTTAGCATAGCTATTAAGTATGAAAAAAAGATTAAACAACTCCCGATCACGGGATTAGGGGAAGCGCCAGGATAGTTGAAGCTAATTGACAACGCCCCAGGCTTTGAGGCGCTAAAGGCAAAAAGAGCAAGCTAGTCGATGGAATTTGCCGCGCCACTACGGCTACTAACGCCAACACAAGAAGTTAAAGCTGTGGCGTTTCCCAATTTAAGATTACTTTTCCCGAATCTCCACTCCGGGCCGCCGCAAATGCTTTTTCAAAATCGGCAAATCCAAACCGGTGCGTAATAACCGATGCTATATCGAGCCCATCTTTAAGTAACTGTGACATAGCCTGCCAGGTGGCAAACATTTCGCGCCCAAAAACTCCCTTGATAGTCAGCATTTTCGTGACAATAGTTGACCAGTCGGGTTGCACGGTTCCTGCCGGCAAGCCGAGGGCGGCGATTTTGCCGCCAGGTACGCTATGCGAGATCATGTCATTGAGCGCGGGCGTAGTGCCAGACATCTCAAACCCTACCTTAAAGCCATCGATAATGCCATATTGTTGGCGGACGTCTGCAAGCGAGCTAGTTGAAACGTTGATCGCTGTCTGTACCCCTGCTTGTCGCGCGAGCGAAAGACGATACTCGTTAACATCGGTAATCATAACCTTTCTTGCGCCTTTTGCCTGCGCCACAAGCGCAGCCATAATACCAATTGGTCCGGCGCCAGTAACTAAAACGTCAGCCTCCGCAAGATCAAACATGCTCGCCGTATGCACGGCATTGCCGAATGGGTCAAAAATTGCCGCCACATCAATTGCTGTATCAGGAGAATGCTTCCATATATTTTCGGCAGGCATTGCGATGTACTCGGCAAAAGCTCCGGGTATGTGTACGCCGATAACCTTTGTTTGCGGACAGAGGTGTTTCATGTTTGAGCGACAGTTATGGCAGGTATTACATACTAGATGTCCTTCGCCGCTCACTAAAGTGCCTGGGGAGACATTTTTTACCTTGGCGCCAACTTTCTCAACCACGCCAACGAATTCATGGCCTATGATCAAAGGGGCCGGTACCGTGGTTTGTGCCCACTTATCCCAGTCGTAAATATGTAAATCGGTCCCGCAAATGCCCGTACGGAGCACGCGCACTAATACCTCGTGCGGCCCAATCGATGGGATAGGCACTTCTTCGAGCCATAATCCTGGACTTTTTTGTCGTTTTATCAAAGCTTTCAACTAAATGTCCCCTGTTTGTTAAAATAATACTCACGCCGCGGCTTACTGAATTGGCAGCATGGCCGGAAAACCCGCTTGTAAGGAATAGCGCTGATACTCTTCTTCGGTTAAGGCACTACTTAAATCACCTACGTCACTATTAGCTAGCAACTTATCTTCAGCCGTCGTATGGGTGTGGGGAAGATTAAAAATGATATGTGCATTGTGGCGATCGCTTGGATTGCCGTATCCATGTACGAAACCTTTGGGAATTGACACGATTTCCTGTGGCGAGACAATGCGATTAACGATAACTTCAAACTCCACCCGACCATCCGGCGTGAATGTATAATCACCATCGTCATTTTTGTATGGACGGCCAAAAATAGCCCGTACTGGTGTTAGGGCGATTTGCGACTCACCGCCTTCAAGATGTAAGTGCGCTGACACGGCCTTAAGGGGCTGCATGCTAACCAGTAATATATCGATTTCTTGACCGGCAATTTCATATGATCCAAGCGGCGTCATGGCAATGCCAGCTTCATTGTATTGTGCACGCTCGATTGCCTCTGTGATACTAATAATCCTAAACCCATCATTTGTGCTATAGTGCGTCTTTTTTGCTGTCTCCATAATTTTCTACACTCGTGGTATACCTTTACTGCCTCTAATTCCTTAACTGGCATATTTAGCATAACTATTAAGTATGAAAAAAAGATTAAAATTATAAGGGTATGCGCTGACAAGCCAAAAGTAGGCGGAGAACTGTCATAAAGACAGTCGGATCGCTTAAGACGAAGATCGTCTAGATTCATATTTACTACAAGTAGCATACCGCATAGATTGACTTTGTCAGGCAATTGCGAAGCCAAATTGGCATTAGAAAAGCATAAACTGCATGAGGTCCTTGCACGGTTAAGCGATATACTATATATATGAACAGCACAACGCTTATTTGGAGGGAACGCACGACGGAGCTAGAGGCTATAGCTTCAGTCTGGACTTGCAATGCTTCCGAAATTACTTCACGCACTGTCCTTGCTGATCCGTGTATTTCTATTATCCTGGTAAAAAGTGCCGACAGCACCGAGGTGATACTAAGAGGCCCTGAAACCAAACCGCGCGGCGAAGTATTGCTCCCGGGCTACACCTGGACGGCGATTCGTCTGCAGCCGGGGGTAGTGTTAAGAAACTTTCCAGCCGAGCAGTTTACCGACAGCTTCTTGACGCTGCCAGCCGACAACGAGGCGCGATTTTTATTTGAAGGCATGTGGTTGCAATTTCCTGACTTTCGTCACGCCGAGCAGCTCGTAATGCAGATGCAAAATCTCGGCCTCATTAGTGGCAAGCCGTTGAGTAGTGAAAAAATTCCCCTGCAAGGCATGTCATCGAAAAGTTACTCTCGGTTAGTTAAGCGCACAACCGGACTTTCACCTTATAAGCTCCGTCAGCTGCAAAGGATCCACCAGGCACTGCAATTACTTAAGCAGGGCGTTCCTGCCGCAGCTGTCGCCGCCGATCTCGGCTTTGTCGATCAAGCCCATTTAGTTCGGGCGGCCAAGCAATTTTTAGGCCACACGCCAAAAGAGCTCCTACACTTGCCGCAAAGTCCTTAAAATTGTCCAGAATATCCAATATTTATAGCTCTCAACTCGGTATAGTACCATTGAAAGTTATAAAAAGGATATATATGCGAAAAATAGTAGTATTTACCATGCTGACCCTTGATGGAGTCATGCAGTCGCCCGGTGGACCAAAAGAAGACGATTCGAATGATTTTCAGTACGGTGGCTGGAGCCCGCCATTTGCCGACGGCGCTCTAGGTGAAATTATTGACAAAGAAGTGAGCGAGCCGTTTGATATGTTGCTGGGTGCCAAGACATACAGCGACATATTTGCACCAGGGTGGCCAAAGCAAACCGGCACCATTGCTGACGCTTTTAATAAAGCGACAAAATATGTAGTGTCTGATAAGCCGATAGAGCTTCCCTGGAAAGAATCGGTGCTGATCGATGGCGATGTGATTGCCAAGATAAAGGCGCTAAAGCAAGAAGACGGCCCGATGTTACAGGTGTGGGGCAGCGGTAACCTGATTCAAACATTGCTTGAGAATGATCTGATTGACGAGCTACGCCTCAGAACATTCCCGATAACTATCGGCACCGGTAAGCGTTTATTTGCCGAAGGAACGAAGCCGGCCACATTTGAATTAATAGAAACTGGCGCTTTGTCGAACGGCATTATTATTGCTAATTACCGGAGGGCCGGCGAACTTAAAACGGGAGCATTTAATTTTTAATAAAAGGTACTTTCAACTGGATAAGTTATATGAAACAAGTAATTGATAAATTAAAAGGCAAGAAACGCCGAATGTGGGCGATCCTTGGGTTGGTGCTACTGGCTGACGCCATCGACGTTATTGACGGAACGGTTACCAATATCGCGGCCCCCACTATCGCCGAAAGCCTTGGCGGTGGCGAGAGTCTGATTAAATGGGTGGGACCAGCTTATTTGCTCGCTATGGGTATCTTATTACTGATTAGTGGACGACTGGGCGATAAATATGGCCAGCGCCGGCTCTTTTTGATCGGCATGGGTGGGTTTACCGTTGCTTCAGCCATCATTGGCTTTGCAACCGACCCAACCTTACTTATTATCGCCCGCATCATTCAGGGAGCGTTTGGCGCACTGCTTATCCCGCAAGGTATGGCAATTATGACAAAAGTCTTTACGCCCGACATGCTAGCCAAGGCTTTTGGATTGTTTGGCCCAATTCTTGGTATCTCCGCGGTCGGTGGCCCGGTTTTGGCCGGGTTCATCATTAATGCCGACCTATTTGGCTTATCATGGCGTCCGATCTTTCTGATAAATATCATTTTGGGCATCATCGGACTAATCGTTGCGAGCAAGATTTTGCCACGCGATGACGCCGACCGCTCAACGGTTGTTGACGGCTGGGGTTCGGGCTTGCTGGCGGTGGGTATGTTTGGGCTGCTCTATGGTCTGATTGAGGGCCCGACGAACGGCTGGGAAATTGCATCGATTGCCTCAATTATTGTCGGTATTGCGTCTTTTATCGCCTTCGCCTTTCGTCAACGCACTGCGCCACATCCGCTTATTAAGGCGTCACTTTTAAAGAATCGCGGCTTTACCTCTGGCATGATTGTAGGCTTGATTGCCTTCGCTGTCAGCACTGGGTTGTTCTTTGTGCTGTCGCTATTCCTGCAAGAGGGGCTACACGCCAGCCCGCGCGACGCCTCGTTAGGGCTCGTGCCACTTACCGCCGGGCTTATCGTGGCCAGCTTTGCCGCCATGGGTGGCTTGGTTGCCAAGCTTGGCCGCAAGCTGGTGTTTATTGGGCTCGGCATCTCGCTGGTGGGCTGTAGCTTAGTATTAGCATTAGTGGCTTCCTTTGGTCTTAGTATCAATATTTGGGCTTTAGTGCCAGCCTTCTTTATCGTCGGCATTGGGACTGGCTTGTGCTTTACTACTATTCCTACCGTTGCCCTTGGCGATGCAAAGCCCGACGAAGCCGGCAGCGCCAGCGGCTCATTGACTTCAATTCAGCAGCTTTCATCAGCTATCGGTTCGGCCGCTGTTACGTCGGTCTTCTTCCAGGCGGCAGCCAGTGGGTTCGATTACGCAATGACAGTTACCTTGATTGTCGTTCTGGTGGCAACCGCCTTGAGCATCCCCTTCGTTTTCCTGATGCCTCGCAAGGCGCCGGCAGAGCCCGGGCAGTAACCGGTAAGCGTAGGGCGGTCAGCAACGAGGTCTAGGCTTTTACGATAAAGTTAGTTTAAGAAGATTGACGAGTCTATGCCGGCTTGGTAGTAACTCGATCTGCGATCTCCATTACAATAAGAAGAATTAAGAGGACAAAATATCATGCGCAAAATTATACTATTCATTCACAGCTCTTTTAACGGAGTGGTCACGGGCGATCCGGAAAAAGACAAAACTAACTTCGCTACTTGGGCAAAGAGTCGAGGAACGGGTTCGGATTATGTACTGCAAATTATGGAACCTGTCGATACTATCCTGCTTGGTCGCGGTACCTACGAAGATCTTGTTAGGAAATTTCCGCCCGCAAATGCTTCGCCGCTCGGTAAAAAAATAAACGCTACTCATAAAATAGTGGTTACTGGCGATCGTCCGCTAAAGGAGCTGGCTTGGGGCAAGTTTGCAGCCCCCGAGCAGTTGGTGGGCAACGATATTGAGAAGCAAATCAAAAAGCTAAAAGCGAGCGAGGGCGGCGATATTATCATCTTCGGTAGCCCGGTGTTGGTGCGGTCGTTGACTGATGCAAATCTTATCGACGAATACCATATTAAAGTGCACCCAATGATCGTTAACTATGGTGATCATCTATTCGACAACTTGAAAAAGAATAAAAGCTTGCAACTGTTAGATGCCCAAAAGCTAGAGGACAGCTGTCTTTTAGCGGTTTACGCACCGGCTAACACTCGTTAGTCTTGGGTAATGCTGCTCGCTTCGCTTGTGGGTTACGTAATTTCAAAAATACTTCCTGCCAGACTTCTCTGATACAATATAAATTAGAGATCGAATTGAAAAAAGGAGAACCTACATGGATCCACAGCAGCAACCAACCAATAATGTGCAACCAAATAACTCTCAAGCGCCACAGACACCTGGCGAACCGTCAAAAAATAAGAAAACTATGCTTATTGTTGTCGTTATTGCGGCAATAGTTATCTTGGGCGTGATCGTATTTGCCCTGATGAATCAGAACAAAGGTACCGATACCGGCAATCGTGATCCAAGGCCAACTCCGACCAATAATGATAATAACAACACCCCTGATACGGGTAAGTATCAAAAGTATTCTGTCACCGATAAACCAAGTGGCGTCGCTTTTTCAGTTTCATTCTATAAAGACGCCAAAGTCGAAGAAAAGAATGGTCACACCTACCTCAATCATGGCGAAGTTGGCTCAATGCATAGTGTTTATTTGGGCGCTGCCAGCGGTGACAAGATTGACTGTGGTGATAGCCCAACAACGACCATGCAGCTTGGTGGTGAGTCAACAACCGTTTGCTATGCCGAAGACAATACGCGCTACGCTGGATACGCTAAAACAACGAACGGCACAGTTCAATTAAACTTGGCAGGGCAAAAAGCAATTAGCATGGAGGACGCCAAGGCTATCATGGAGAGTGTAACGTTTAATCAGTAATGCGCGTGCAAGTCTTGTTTTATCGAGATTGACAAAACAGAATTTACGAGCTTTCGGAGGACGGCTGCCCGAATCCTGGACTATTACGTATATTAATGTTATAATATACAAATGAAAGATACAAGCCTGATTTGGCGAGAACGAGCTTCAAACTCAGACTTTATAGCGTCGGTTTGGACATGCACTACCACTGCGGCAACATCGCGAGCAGTGATTCCAGACCCCTGTATAACGTTAACGCTCGTTAAAGAAAACGGCAGTACCAGGGTTATTTTAAGAGGTCCCGAGACTAAACCACGCAAAGAATCACTGGCGGCGGATTATTCGTGCATGGCTATCCGCTTGCAGCCGGGCGTGCGCTTAAAAGGTTTCTCGGCCCGCAAATTCATCAACCGTTCGATGTCTATATGGTCTAATCATACGGCGCAATTTTGGTTCAATGAAACCTACTGGCAATTCCCCGACTTTGATAATGCAGAGGCGCTCATTGATCAGTTTTTTGCGGCTGGTTACCTACAGGAAAGTCCCTTTAACGATAAATTTAAGCAGATAACCAGTACGCTATCGCCTCGAGCCTACTCTCGATTGGTTAAGCGGACAACCGGCCTCTCGGCCTATCGACTTTATCAGTTGAATCGTATGCATCGGGCACTGCGGCTATTAAAAGATGGTCAATCAGCTACGGAAACTGCTGTGGAGCTGGATTTTGTTGATCAAGCGCACTTTGTCCATGCATCAAAACGACTTTTAGGGTACACTCCTAAACAACTGGCTCACTTACCGCAACTTCCGTGAACGAGGGTGTCAAAATATACAATATTTACACGTCCGGGTATGGTACAGTGGGCTTATAAATATAAGTAAGCAGGAACAGTATGCGTAAAATTAGTCTATTTATTCACAGTACTTTTAATGGTGTGGTGACCGGCGACCCACGCGAAGACAAGACCAACTTCATGGCTTGGACAACTAACAATAGCCTAGAAGTGGGCTCTGACGCTTTGCTCGAAGCTATGGAAAACGTCGACACGATTCTGTTGGGCCGAGGCACCTACGAAGACTTATCAAGGAAATGGCCGATAATGCCCGCCATCAGCGATATACCTTTAGGTAAAAAAATAAACAGTGCACACAAGATAGTTGTTACTGGCGATCGCCCGCTTGACGAGCTGAAGTGGGGCGATTACGAGACTCCCGAGCAGCTGACTGGTGACAATGTTGTAAACCAGATTAAAGACTTAAAGATGACCGACGGTGGCGACATTATCATCTTTGGTAGCCCTGTTCTGGTGCGATCCCTTACCGAAGCTGATCTGATTGATAAATATATCATCCAAGTGCACACGGTTGTAACGAACGATGGCGAACGCTTATTCGACACGCTTTCGGAGCAAAAAGATTTCCGACTAATAGAAGCAAAGGCGCTAGATGATACTTCGCTGCTCGTGACCTTCGAGCCTGTAAAAGCCTAGCTACGGCCGGCCAGCTATTCTAGCAAATAGGAGCGTCAATTAGACGCTCCTATTTTAGTGCATTTCTAAAGAGATATTTGAAAGTAGATCAGTTCTTCGCTGCTCGTTTATTAGCCAGTTGAATTTCGGCCCGGCAAGACGCTATCGAGGATGAGATAATAACCGGTGCTTCAAATTGCGTAGACTGTTGTGTTACGATAGTTATCGTATCTCCCTACTATGATCTGGAGCGATAATGCCTGAGTATAATCCATATTTCACTAGGCTTGAAACTTGTCCTAGCAGTGAGCAGTATGTTGATAAAGGGGAAGTTCGTCATAGACTAAAGCCTGGAAAAGGTAAACTCTTGAAGCAACTCGTAAAAGGCGCGCGGTATCAGCTTTTCTGTTGTCGACCAGTAAATTTTTATGATCCAGCGGCAGGATTTCACCACGTTGACTCGACCTTTATCTTTAGGGGTTTTATAAGCGCTCAGAACGACATGGGTCAGTCTCTGACAGTGGTTATCATGGATGTCGGTGATCATGAAGTGGGAGTTGAAGCCCATGTGCTTGGTTTAGCACCTTTTGATGGATGGGGCGAAGATGTGTTCTATGATTCATTGGGGATCGATTGGGCAAAATACCTAGGGAAGTGGAATCACTTTTCCTGCGTGATTTCAGCACCCTAGGCATTTACACATGCGCCCAACTGACTAAATCGGTTGGGTGCACTTTTTTATTTCTGTTTGCACCAGCTCTCCACAATTTAGTGTAATTCCCTACAACAATCTATTTGCTAGATAACTCTAGGGAACTGCCGGTGGCAAAGGCTGTGGTCCGAAGACGCACAAAATCCTTCGCCGACCGGCTGCCCTGACAAATCCTTAGCTGATACTACCAACCGGAGGCGCCGACCAGCTGTCGTCCGGGTGCAGGTAGAGCACCGTGGTTGCGGTGGTGCCGTCAACACAGCCAGTACAAAGTGCCGGTCGATGACGAGCGGCGCTGGCGGCAAGCCGCGAGCGACAACGCCGGCGAAAGCCGCTTCCAGCCGTGCGCCACGCTCGTTCATGTAGAACTTAACGTGCTGACGACACGAGGCCAAGATGTTCGATGTGCCATCGGGCGGGTTGATGCGCAGGCCATCAAGCCAGTTCAGCTCGGCAACCTGGTCGAAGGTGATCATCGGAATGATGGCGCCGCTGAAGCCGTAATCGGTGCGCGCACGTGCCGCCAGCATCTGACGAGCCATCTGGAGCAAATGAGCACCGTCTCGCGGGCCTTCCATCTCTTCTGGCAGCATCGCCAAATAGATGGTCTCGTGGCCCTTCGTGGCGATGGCGATGCGCCGCGAGAATACGCCGTGCTGGAGCGACTGAACCTGTGCGGCATCCCCTTCGAGCTTGAAGCCCGGATAGGACTTGCCATCCGCGTCGCGGTAAATGGAGGTCGGCGTGCCGGCCGCTGTCCATTCCATGGCCTTCTTGACGATCGAGCAGATGCCCAGGTCGTTCGGGTCGAACTGCGTGAACAGCGGGTCGAAGCCGTTGCTAACCAAGAAGTTGTTGAGCACTTCCCAGTCGTGACTAGTCATCGAAGTCAGATCGCGGAGCTGCGGGATCTCAGCGTAGTGCTTCACGATCCAGTCGACGAACTCCTGCTGTGCCTCGTTGATGCCAATCAAGTTGAGATTCTCGAGTGAGCCGAAGCCAGAAACACGAGCAAACTCCAGTAGCGCTCGGGCCGCCGGGCCGTTGGCAAAAGCGAGACTGCCAGTGAGCTGCGGCAGCTCGATCTTGGAGCCGCCGGGGGCACTCGGGGCAAGGTCACGCTGCGTGTCAGGCATGGTAATCCTTCCGTTTCACGAACAGTCAGCTACCAGAAGCCACTCACCTGCTGCTAAGAGATGAATAGCTCCCGGTGACTTGTCAAGGAACTTATCTACTCTACAATAAAAAACCGCAAAAAGCAATTAAGAAGTAAAGTTTTTGTCCTCGATACTATGGCTGAAATAATCCGATCAAGTTACGCGCAAAACTTCCTAGTGGACAAGTTTGGTGAGCACTTTCAATCTTATTCCCGGCGGACGAAGGTATTCGCTTTGCGGCATTAGGTAACCCAGTAGCATATTGCGCCTCCATGCCTTTAAAGTTCAGGTATTGCATAGTAGCGGCAGGTGGCACAATGTCGATTTAAGCAAAGTTTAAACAAAGCAGCGTATACTTAAAATGATAATTGAAATTCGGGGGTGGGATGACACAGAAACAGACTGTTGTAGAGGTGTTTGGCGCGCAAGTGCGCAATAATCCGGACGCACAAGCGCTAATTCAAGATGGCCGCGTGATGACCTACAGAGAACTCGACGCGGCTAGTAACCGCTTGGCGAATTATCTGGTGCGGCAAGGCGTAAAAAAGGGTGACCTGGTGGCGTTTACACTTGATCGATCGATAGAGTTAGCAGTCACCATCCTGGCTATTATAAAAACCGGTGCCGCTTATGTGCCGGTCGATCGGCGCCTCCCGGCTGAACGATACACCTTTATTATTGAAGATACAAAAACACGACTGCTCATTACCACTTCCCTGCTCACCGAAACTCTACCGAAGCTATCAATTAAGACAATCAAGCTTGACGCTGAAGCTACTCTTATTAATGCGCTTCCCGATACGACGCCTAAGGTGCATCTTTCTGGTGATGACCCGCTGTATGTGATTTATACTTCCGGATCAACCGGCACGCCTAAGGGTGTGGTGATTCCCCATCGCGGCATTACGCGCATTGCTAAGCATCTGCCGAAATACGTTGATTTTAAGCGGCCGCAAACTTTGCTGTTGCAAGCCCAGACGTCGTTCGATCTTTCGGTGTATGAACTGTGGACGGCGCTGTTGAATGGTGCGCGCTTGGCAATTCACAGCGATGATACCACGCCAGCAAGTATCAGTCAGGCAATAAAACGCTATGGCGTTACTGTTCTTACTTTAACCACCAGCTTGTATCACATTATGATCGAAGAACATTTAGATGACCTGCGTAATGTAGAATGCATCTACACTGGCGGCGACGTAATGCTGCCAGCCCTTACGCAGCGGGCCAGTGCCCGCTTAAAGGCGACGATAATTAACGCTTACGGTCCAACCGAAAATTCAATTATGGCGACCTCTTATAGTATTCGACCAGGCGCAAAACTGACTGGGAACGTACCGATAGGTCGCGCAGTCCCAGAAACGACGTTATACATTCTTGATAAAAACCTGCGAGAAGTCCCCGAAGGCAGCCCGGGCGAGCTTGTTGTTGGTGGCCAGGGCGTTGGGCTCGGCTATCTTAATCGACCAGAGTTAACGAAGGAAAAATTTATTGTTAATCCGGTCACGGGCGATCCAAACGATATTGTATATCAGACTGGCGATTTGGTGCAGCTGAACCACCAGGGTGAGGTGGAATTTTTGGGTCGAATAGACCAGCAGGTCAAGATCCGCGGCTTTCGTATCGAACTGGGTGAGATTGAGAATACTATTCTTAAACACCAGAACGTTAAGGCCTGTGCGGTGGTGGTGCAAGAGCCAACCGCTGGAGACAAGCGGGTCGTCGCCTTTGTGGTGCCGCGCGCAGGTAGAGCGTTTCGCGCAGATTCCCTGAGGCACTACCTTGCCAAAAAGTTGCCCGACTACATGCAGCCGGCGCACATCATGGCGCTCGAGTCGTTGCCACATAACACAAATGGCAAAGTCGACAAGAAAGCTTTGCTGCAGCTACAAACTTTCGAACGGACACTCAGTGCGCCGTATGTGGCACCACAAAATGACCAAGAGCGGCAATTAGTTGAAGTCTGGCAAGCACTTTTGCGCGTGCAGCCAATCGGCATAGAGGATGATTTCTTTGCGCTTGGCGGCAACTCGCTATTAGCGGCCCGTCTAACAGTTGATATGCAGCGGCTGCTTAAGACAGAACTGACGGCCGGGATTTTATATGAACAGCCAACCATCGCACGGTTACTAGCTAGCCTCAAGCAGCAACGAACACTGCGCCTACCAGAAGAAGTAGCGCTTGCCGATGACATCCGGCCAAAAGAGGTATTTAATCCAAATGCATACAGGCAATCAGCAGTACTGTTAACTGGCGCGACCGGGTTTTTGGGTGCGTTTTTGATCCGGGAGTTAATTGCAGCTTCACCGCAAATAACCATTTACTGTTTAGTGCGCGCTGCAAACCAGCGTGAGGGCATGAAGCGTATCCGAAGCAACCTCGAGAAATACGGCATATGGAATAATGACTACGCCAAGCACCTAAAGCCGGTCGCGGGTTCGCTTGAGCGGCCACATCTTGGGTTGTCGCGGCAATCCTACGAGAAATTAGCGGGAGCTGTAGACACGGTGTACCATAACGGCGCTAAGGTAAATTACATACAATCGTACGAGCTTCATAAGCCGGCTAACGTTATTGGCACCCAAAACATCCTCGAATTTGCCGGTCATGGCCGTACGAAGCCGGTTCATTATTTATCGACCGCGGCGGTTTTTGGGCCAATCGGCTTTTTAGAGGAAATTACTACTATTTACGAAGCCGACGACCTTGATCGCAGTGAAGCAGCCGTTAGCAAAGACATTGGGTATATCCAAAGTAAATGGGTAGCAGAGAAAATTTTGCGGATCGCTCAGCGGCGTGGCATGCTCATCACTGTACATCGCCCCGGTTTTATTATGGGCGACAGCATTAGCGGCGTTAACAACACCGACGATTACGTGGCCCGGCTCGTAAAAGGCTGCATTCAACTTGGTGTTTATCCAAACTTGCCCAGACAGCGCAAAGAATTTGTGCCGGTCGATTATGTGGCGCGGGCAATTGTTGCTGTCTGTCGAGATTCACGCAATTTTAATAAGGCGTATCATATTGTTCCGCCACATCAAGAAAGCACCGGCTTGAATGAATTCTTTGGTGCAATACGGGCTACATTTGGCTACCAGCTCGAGGAGCTGCCGTACAGTGTCTGGGCGGAACGCGTGACGCAGTACAAGGGTCACGATAATGCTTTGGCGCCATTCTTGCCGCTGTTGACTGAAAAAATTTACAAGAGCCGTACGCTGTGGGAATTGTACGAGAATATGAGTATATACGACTCGTCGAATTTGCAAGAAGCGCTAAAAGATTCAGGCATTACCTATCCACCATTCGATGAACAGTTACTTCGTACCTATTTTGCGTATATGGTCGATGTCGGCTTTTTGCCGCAGCCACCTACCCTGCAGCAGGCGATCGACAACACCATGCAGGAAGACCGCATTATTACGGCGCTACAGCCTGAAGGAGCCGTCAAGTAACGGGGCGCTCGGTAGACGCTTGTGCGCTTCTTTTCATGCTTGTTCGATTTTTTCGGCAAAAAGGTTTACGCACCGGTGGATATGTGCATCGTCTGTTGCAGGGGAAAGCTAAGCCAATTGGCTTAAATATTCTATAATAAAACTATGGAAGGAAACTGGACAATCGATACACTATTTGGTCAGCAACCGACTAACTTAAAGCTTTTCAATTATATTAAACGCCAGATTGAGGCTTGCGGTGACGTAAAGCTGGCTGTTACGAAAACTCAGGCGTCATTTGGTGTAAAAAGAAAATTTGCTTGGGTATGGGCAACGCCGGCAACAAAAAAACAACCAGAGGGCACGCTCATGCTGACGCTCGATATGCTCGAAAAGGAGACCGACAATCGTAACCTGATACGCGAGATTATAAAATACCGGGATGACAAATGGACTCACCAAATACCTATACAGGGCATTGAGACAATCGATACTATAGCTCAACTGGGATGGTTTGAGGAAGCGTATAAGTTTGGGTTGGGTACCAATACCTAGGCGTACTTTGCGGTGTAATCCCCTAATAGCTTTAGGCTAAGAGTTATTTTTGTCTTATAATAAGCTCAACACATGTCACAAATCCACAAAAGTCGCGCATCTATAAGCCCCTACATCGATACTATCTGGAAAACACAGAACATTAGTGATGGAGTATACCTTGCAACTCCCGATGGCTCCTGGGATTTAATTGTTCTCATTCATAAATCAGGGGCACGACAAATGCTCCTAGCGGGACAAGCCACAAAACCGCAGTATGTCCCGTATCAAGCCGGCACTGGGTCGGTGGTTATCTCGTTTGCGTCAGGGGCCTATATGCCGTTCCATCCGGCCGATACGCTAACCGATAGTGCTGAAATGCTCCCGAATTTAGATGATGATCATTTTATGCTTGCTGGGCACGCCTTTGAGTTCCCGACCTTCGAGAATGCTGAGCAGCTTGTCGATAAGACGGTTGCACTGAAAATTTTAAAAAACGATGCCGTTGTTGAGGGCGAGCTGCGCGGTGCACCGAAGGCGATGTCTGAACGCGCAAAGCAGCGCCATTTTTCGCGCACTACCGGACTAACAAAAAAGTATCTCAATCAAATTAAGCAAGCCCAGCGGGCAATCATCTTGCTGCAACAAGGCAAACGCCCTATTGATGCAGCGATCGAAGCTGGTTACACCGATCAGCCGCACCTTGCTAAGTCCCTAAAAAAGATAATGAACTCTAGGCCATCAAATATCGATGAAATACATAAACTGTAATGTTCTTGAACCGTCGTCTTACCAAGTCAAATAAGCACATTCGCCAACAATAACTAAAGAGAAACCATGACGACAATTTCACCTAAAATCGGCGCAGCCACCTCAAGCAAGCCATGATGCCAAACGAAGCAAAGAAATTACTATGATATCGCCGCTAAAAGATTACAAAGCCAATGCATCGACGAGCCAAAATTTGACACTGCTCATGAAGTGGTGTGTTGGATGGGCGCGGTGCAGGCGCAAGATTATGGCCAGGCTTTGTTGGGCTTCCCTCTCGGCAGGACCTGTCTTACTATAGAATCAGAATCCGCCCCTAGTTTTAAAGAAGTGAAATTCTATCCTATAAAAAGCCATCGAGCCAAACCTCTCAGGAGCTATGAACTACGAGACGGTAATCGAAGAAAAACGCGTCTGCGAGGATACCCATTCAGAAAGAGGACACAAAGCTTCCAAAAGCGATGCCCCAAGTGGTGTAATTGAATATTCCACTTTAGGTGGCAGCGATTTAAAATCACGTCGCAAAATCAGACCATCCTGCTCCATTTCCCGCAGCTGCTTAATAAGGATTCGCTCACTAACACCTAATAGGTCGCGCTTTAATTCGCCGAAACGATGCGGGTTCTCTTCCAGTAGCTGTAAAATCGCTCCTTTCCATTTCCCCCCAATCAGCTGGAGGGCGACTCCTAGGCCACAATTGTAGCCGTCTATTACTTCTTTGCATTCTTGTTCCATATACATACATTAATGTAAGTACTTGCTATTTTGCAAGCATTTATATTATTGTCGGTATAGCAAGATTGATAGCATAATAAACATGAAAAGAGATTCTATGGCCACGCAACTACCTAAAGCAATGCAAGCCGCTGTTATTAACGAATTTGGAGGGCCGGATGTTATTCATCTACAAACGCTGCCCGTTCCGCAAATCGCTGCCGACGAAGTGCTAATAAAGGTCAAAGCTGCCGGGGTGGCCGCCTGGGACGCACTGGAACGCGAAGGAAAATACGACGAGGCATTTGGCATGCCGACGGTCTTTCCCTATGCGCTTGGCTGGGATGGAGCCGGCGAAATTGCGGCGGTAGGTGCAAACGTGCAGGGCTTCAAGGAGGGCGACAAGGTATATTCTGCCTCCATGCCGCTCCCGCGTGGAGGGTTTTATGCAGAATATAAAGCAGTTGCCGCCGAACACGTGGCCCACATCCCGCAAAAAATAACCATGGAACAAGCGGCGGCCATGCCCTGGTGTGCTTTAACAGCGCTCAGCGGACTCGACCGACTGAGCTTAAAGCAAGGCGAAACACTTATGATTCTCGGCGCAAGTGGCGGCATCGGACACATTGCTGTTCAGCTTGCTAAAAGAATGGGCGTGAAGGTATTTGCCGTCGCTTCGGGTGCGGATGGCGTGGCACTTGCTACCCAGCTTGGTGCCGATATGGCAATCGATGGCCTAAATGACGATATTGTAGCAGCGGCGCAGCAATTTACCCCTGGAGGCGTTGATGCTGCGCTGGCACTGTTTGGCGGAAAAACAACCAACGTGGCGCTAGAAGCAGTTCGTAGTGGCGGGCGTGTGGCGCGCCCGGATGCCGAGTGGCCTGATCCGTATGTAAAACAAGGCGTAGAGCTTCTAAAGTACAATGGCGACACGACCCGGCGGGCAACCGACAGGCTAAACACACTTATAGAATCCGGACCGTTTACAGTTCATATTGATAAAGCCTTTCCGTTTGAACAGGTGGTGGCTGCCCACGAGGCACTCGACGCTCATTTCATAGGGAAGATCGTGTTAACAATTACAAACTAACCAAGTTATTACATAAGGAGCTAAAGATGTACAAAGAAAAGAAGGCAGTGGTTATTGGCGGCACGAGCGGCATGGGCTATGCAGTGGTAGAAAAATTAGTAAACGGCGGTGCGGAAGTTATTTTAACCGGACTGAATGAGGCAAAACTTCAAGAAGCAGCTGCAAAATCTAACGCAACCGCACTTCGCTCGGATGTCACAAAACCTGAAGAAATCAGTCGACTTTACGATGCCGTGAAGCAAAAATTTGGAACGTTTGACTACCTGTTTATCAATACGGGTATCTGTGAAATCGAAACCCTAAGAGAGATTACCGAAGACTCTTACGATCGGCATTTTGCCATCAATACAAAGGGCCCCCTCTTCACTATCCAAAAACTCGAGCCACTCATGAATGACGGCGGTGCAATTGTATTCACGAGCTCAATTGCCGATAGCATGGGTATTCCGGGCGGGCTTGTTTATTCTGCTACCAAGGCGGCGCTTGTGTCATTCACTAAAGTGCTCGCCGCTGAATTGGCGCCCCGACAGATTCGGGTGAATGCAATTAGCGTAGGGTTTGCGAATACTCCAACAATGGGCATGAACAACCTCAACGATGCCGAACGAAAAGCCTTCGCCGACGACGGTGCGGCGGTTACGCCCTTAGGGCGTCTCGCATCGGTTGAAGAATTTGCAGCCACGGCAGTATTCTTAGCGCACGAAGCGACTATGATAACCGGAGTGAATCTTCCGCTTGATGGGGGCATTGAGCTAGGCGTATTTGCTCAGCCTAGCCAAAGTGGCCTCGTGGCAGCTGCTTTATAGCAGGTAGTTTCAAAGGCCGATATATGATGTTGAGAAGTGCGTACTCCTTTTGACTCAGCTGTGCTCGGCGCTCGGTCGCAGATTGACCTATGTCAAATAGACGCCGCTACACGCGAGACCAAAAACTTATTTATGCCAAACTAATCATTCTGAAGAATATTTAGGACACCGGCCTTGTCTTTGTCGAAGATAAGAATACCGGTACTAAAAACATACTTTTTGTGGTCACCGAGATTGACTTCATACAATACGCGACTGTCGTTATCAAAGAAACGTAAGAAGGTCTCCCATATTGCCCCGGCTTCTTCAGGGGGCATGCGGTAGTCTCGATAGCCGAAGGCGGGGCCACCCATAAGATTGCTCACAATTTTCTTTGCTGCCCAACTTTCAGTTATGGTTTCCCAGAATGGCCCGTCATCGTTTGCTGTTTCAGGATCAAGTCGAATCGGCCAGATTTGAGTGTCGAAGGCTTCCGATGTAAGATCGGCAATCTCATCATTTGACTTTCCAGTGGCACGTAAGTCTGCGATAGAGGCAAACGCAATGATGTTATCATGATAAGCGCTAACACGTTTTCGAAAATCTTCGTAGTGTTCATCTTTGAGAAAAGTGGGAGTGTATTTCATTATGAATTAATCATATAAGAAGATGCAGGTTAAGCAAAGAGACTGCCTGAACGGTTAGGGCAATGGAGGGCTGGTGGATTGAGAAATAACCGCAGAAGTATAACTTATTACGTCGTATGATCGCAGGTCACATAATATGAATAGGCTCACGTTGACGTGAGCCTATTCAGTACATAGGGGGTCTTAGTTAGTCTACGGTTGCTCCACCAGTTACATTAACAACTGTTGCGGTCATAGAACGGGCATTGTCAGAAGCCAAGAACGCTGCGGTTTCGGCAACCTCAGAGAGTGTTGGCAAACGCTTGAGCATGGTTCCTTGAGCCATAACGCCCATGAATTCATCGTTAAACATTTCTTTCGTGTATGAGCCCGCAGCTGGAGCGTCGATCATGGCGTGTGGCCGTATACCAACGACGCGGATATTCTTTGGTCCCAGCTCCGCCGCAAGAATGCGCGTAAAGGTTTCTTTACCCGCGCTCGATACGGCATGCCCCAGGATGCCCCCAATAGCCAATTTTGCCCCGGGCTCAGACATATTAATGATTACGCCTTGACGCTCGCCACCCATGTGCTGGGCCACGGCTTTGCTGGTATTAAACTGCGCCTTAAGGAAGCCATCCACCGGGCGGATAAACTCTTCCCAAGAAAGATCAGCGAGTTGTGTTCCCTGATCATGCCGAACACTCACGGCATTGAAGGAAATATCAATTCTGCCAGCTTGTGTTGCAATTGTTTCAGCATGCATTTTAACCGCTTGTTGGTCAAAGACATCAACTACGGCTGTTTCTGCTTTCCCGCCAGAAGCAGTAATTTCGGCCGCTACTGTATCTAATTTTTCTTGTGCGCGATCGGCAAGAAAGACATAAGCGCCTTCTCTTGCGAATACTTTTGCCGCAGTACTACCGAGTGCGCCACCGGCTCCATAAATAACTGCAATTTTGTCTTGTAGCATTAGATTCTCCTTGCTTTAACAGGTGTTACAGTACAATAGTACACCGATCTGTTTACTTTTGCAAGGATTTTTGATATAGTGATGGCATGAACAAGACTATGAGTAAAAAACCAAAGGACAGAATCGTTAGCACGGCCGCCAAGCTCTTTTCTAGTCACGGCATTCATACTACCGGTGTTGATAAGGTTAGTGCGGAAGCAGATGTCTCTAAACGCACGCTTTATAAGCACTTTCCTTCTAAAGAAGCACTCGTATCGGCAGCAGTTACAGAAATAGGCCAAGCCTGGTTCGCAGCATGTACATCGTCGGATGCCAACGACCCTGCCGAACGGATTAAGCACGTCTTTACCATGGTTGAGCCAATGGCCGAAGTAGAAGATTTTTATGGTTGTATTATGATGAATACTAGTATCGAGCTACGTGGTTCTGATGATCTCGGCGTGAAAGTTGCGCGAGAATTCAAAACTAAACTCTATAATTATTTCGAAGAGCAAGCTACACTGTTTAACGCAAAAGAGCCCGCTGTACTTGCTGAACAGTTAGTACTGCTATATGACGGCATCAGCGCCTGGATTGTTATGCGCCGAAAATTCCCAGCATCCGCGTTTCAGACACTCAACTTGCTGCTGCTACACAGCAACCCATTACTGAAATAATCATAACGCGGCATGCGAGCCTATTCACTCACAAACGAGCACAATTAACCCTGACTTTTGAGTGTAAATATTTCTTTACTCAGGACGCCCGCCATTATATCTCGTATGAGCTGTTCGCGATCATTAGTGATCCGGTCAAGGATACTACTCGGTACGTCGACATCGTTTTTGCCATAAATGGCACTCCACTTCACCAGTTCAAGAAGCATAGGTAGAAGATCCAGTGTTTTCTGGGTGGCACTATACGAATCTTTGCGTTTATCGGTGGGGTGAGGTGATTTCGTGATCAATCCGTTGGCTTCGAGTGTTTGTAAACGGCTCGCGAGAATATTTGTCGCAATCTTTTCGTCTGACTTTAGAAATTCACCATACGTTTTCTTGCCGTAAAACAAAATATCACGCAAAACCAAAAGTGACCATTTATCGCCAAAGGCTTCAATGCCATAGTTTATGGGGCAGTCTGATCTGAGTGTCTTTTTAGTCATAACTACAATATAGCATAAAATACTTGCATTTTACAAGTGATATACGATATACTGCCTTCAGCTCGAGCTAATTAAGACCAATCTAAACTATAGGAGACCACCTATGCCCCTTTGCTACTTAGACGCACCAAAAGGTGCCAGTATCAGTGTAAAAACCCAAATGGCGCAGGAGATAACCGCAGTACTTGACGAAGCCTATGGCATTGATGACATGCGCATCTACTTTCGCGAATACGAACCAGATCAGGTGAGCCAGGATGGCAAGATAGGCGCTGAACCTATCCGCACATTATTCACCATTAATGGACCGGTGCTCAAAGATATCAATAAAAAACGTTTATTGGCCGAAAAGATCAACGCCGCAATCGTGACTGCATACCAAGGTATGGCGAATGTTAGCGAAACGCCTATTCTCTTCAATGAGTATCCCCTGGAAGAGATTGGCTGGGCTGGTCGTATGCAATCGGATATTCCAGAGATGGTTGAAGCTATGAAGCAAATGAACAGCTCTAGCTAGCGGGCTGTTGTTGCCGCCGTACGCCGCGACTATTTAATTTTCGTCATCAATTTTAAGTTTAAGATATACTGCTCGCAGTTTAGTAGCGGAAACTGGCTCATGTATTTCATATGCTTATCTACAAATGTTAGCAAGTTTCTATCATAAGTAGAGTACACGCTTCTTGTATTATATTCTTGGCTTTGAGTCATCTTTATGAGCTCGGACCGGAGTGAGGCACCCTTATCCGATGCCAAAAACTGCTTCGTTCGTGTGTTTATATTCCCTCGAATCTTCGCTTGCATCAGCGATATTACTTTCTACCCTAATTATATCATAAATTATTGTAAAAGTAACCACACACTGTTATACTAGAAACTTAACCAGAGAGGGTTTTATGGCCAAACAAAGAAATAATCATGGCGCAGATATAAAAAGGGCCCGAAAGAAAAAACTAAAAACAAAAAAGCAAAACTAATTACGGCTAAATAAGCTTAATAGCTCAGGTCCTGTAAAAGCTGGCAGTTGCGTTCTTTGCTTCTGGAGCGATTATCTGACACTATCCTGCCTTTAGCTGGTAGGAACTAGCCATGAAAGATTGACAGCTCGTCAATCTTTTTCATTTCTGAATAAAAAGGTGCAAAGACGAGCACCTAACAGCTGAACTTCGGCAATTTTTGGACAAACGCTAAGGATTGTTTAATTTACCGCAAATTCTTTAAATTGTCCAAAATGTTCAATATTTATGGTCTCTAACCCGTTAGAGTAGTTTTATGGCTGCAAAAGATTGTAGCGTACAACTAACATACAACCGGTCGACGACGGGTATATTTAAAAGTGTACGTGTCCCTTTAAGCCTGGCGTAATAAATAATAAGAAGGAATACAGCCATGTCATTATCGACAGAAGAAGTTCTAAGTCAATTTAACGATGCTTTTCAGAAGCATGATCCAAGCGGTCTGGAGGCTATTATTGCCGATAATTGTATCCTGGAAAACACCGGTCCTGCCCCGGATGGTGCGAAATACGAAGGCAAAGACGCATGTGTAGCATTCTGGACCAACATAGCCGCTAACCGCGATATGCGTTTTAAGCTTGAGGCTACCGATATATTAGGTGACCGCGGGATAATCTTATGGCGCCTCTACTGGGGTGCAAGTGACGCCGATTCTGTGCGCGGCGTGAATATTATGCGCGTTCATGAGGGCAAGATCGTAGAAGGACTCGGTTACGTCAAAGCGTAATGCTTCGTTAAACAATTAATTAATCACAGGCAAATAAGAAAGCAGAGTATATGAATAAATCTAGGAAAATGGCGCTGAGTATAGTAGCCATTGTTGTTGCAATTGGGTTGGGTGTCGGTGTGGTATTGTGGGTAGCGCCTAATTTTACTAGTAAGAAAGAGGCGACCACTAGTCAGGCCCCGCATAAAAAGACTGGTTATGCCGAAGTAAATGGTGTCAATATGTACTACGAAGTGCATGGTAATAAAAACGGTAAGCCCCCCGTGCTATTATTGCACGGTTCCCATATGAATATCGAACTCTCCTTTGCAGAGATGATCCCCAAACTTGCCAAGGACAGACAGGTGGTTGGCATAGAAATTCAAGGCCATGGACACACTGCAGACGTTGAAGGCCGGCCCCTTACGCATCAACAGGTAGCCGACGACATTGCCGGTTTCTTGCGACAGCAAAACATTACCAAGGCAGACATATTTGGCTGGAGTATGGGTGGAACCTTAGCTACCGAACTAGTACTCCGACATCCAGAGCTTGTGCGCAAAGTCGCCGTCATAGGTTCTAACTATAGATACTATGATGAAATACTGACCCCAGAGCAATATCAGCAGTTTATTGGAGTTCTCGATACAGGGTTTTCTCCAAAACAGCTGAAAGAGCCGTACGAAAAAGTCTCTCCACACCCAGAAAAATGGAACGAGCTCGTAACGAAGCTGTTTGCAATGGATGCTCAAAACAAATGGCCAACTGACGAACAAATTAAAAGTATTAAGGTACCATTCTTGATTATGAGCGGTGACCGCGACGCCACACCTGTAAGCCACGCTCTCAAGTGGTACAGCCTCTTGCCGAAAGGCCAGCTGGATGTTTTGCCTCATGCCGATCATTTTGCGCCTGTACTTCAGCCGCAAGTAGTAGTTGATTCGCTGCAGACCTTCCTAGATGCGCCCGAAAACCTGTCGACTGAACATATGAATAGCCCCGAGGCCTTAGATAAGCGATAGAGGAAACGACATATCTTAATAAGAAACACGCATTTTTTGCGTGTTTCTTATTTTAGAGCCTACCCTTGAAAAATATTTCCGATGTGAAGAGCGTTGAATTAATTATGGAACCCGGTTTTCGCAACTAGTCACTGAATAGGTATTATTTGCTCTACCACTTTCTTCCAGGATAGTTTTACTATACGCAAAGCAGCCTAAATAGGACGGTAGCGCAGAGTAACTCATGAGGCAAAGATCAGATCCTTTTTGCTAGAGAATGGTCGTCGCAAAACTTTTGAGGGTGATCTCAAACGCTCGAAAGATCTCCCCAATTCGCACACCCCTTGACCAATGACGTCATTTTGGTTAACGTAATCCGTGATTGAATCGTTATAGTCGGAAGGATTTACGCCATCGAGAACTTGTCCTATGCCAACAGCGTTAAATGTGACCGAATGGCCAACTTCGTTTGTTATGTAGGTCATATACTGAGCCAGTCCGCCGCCAAGCGAGTGGCCGGTAAAGCTATAATCTGTATAATTGCCCGGACCAACAAGCTGCATGGTATCTGCCCAAAAATCAAAAGCGTCGTCAAACTGGCTAGGACCTGATAGGTTTGTGTCGGTGGCGATTTCTAAGTCTGTCTCAAAATCTTTTAATGCCTGGATAGGATCAGAAAATAGCTTAGGCTCTGTACCGCGGAATGTGAAAACAATCTCACCTGTCGGAGATTGAAAAGCGGTACCGGCAAAACCGGATGCGGTATTCGATTGAAAATTAACTAATTTCCAGTCACCGATGTTTGCAAGGCCCTCCAAGACTGGTTCATCCGCATGCTCAATCTCGCGATTAGGATCAGTTAGAATTTGAGATATTGTTAGTTGGTTATTAACGTCTGTCTGACTGAAGTCATTATGCGCGAACTGCGAGAGAGCTAAGTACTGTTCGATTGTTAATGAGGACATATCTTTATTTGTTCCTTCTATTCAGCCTTTAGTATTCTGTCATTTAAAAAACACTCTTCCAACTTGCCTTTGATGTTATTAAAATCTCCGCCATACAAGTTGCATCCGTATCCTCGATTCGTATCACCAATACGTATTGTTATGCCGAGAGCAGGGTGAGCAACTTTCTTGCCGAGAATAAATTGTGCCACTTTATTAAGCCTGCTAATTTCTTCTCGCTTATCTTGAACGCTTAGCTTTTCTGGTGTATTAAGATGAAGTGATACCGTATACGAACTTGTCGCTATATTTAGTAATCGCCTCTTCGATAGGCGTTATACTACCCCTCATAGGGTTATCTTCTTGAGACGGAATCCCAATCGTTAAATCAAAATCCGGCGTAGTCCGATAAACCGTCTTTAGGAATGTTTCGGCTTCAGGTCGTCCTTGTCGCGCCCATACGGCAGGCACATATTTATCGAAATAGACGCCCGTATTTCGACTTTTCCCCACTTCGAATGTTAAAGTACTGTCATTAACAGGGTGGCCGATGCCTACGCGCTGTCCTGGATCTCCTATCGAAACAGCTCTGTCTTCTAAGTTGTAACTTTAAATTCTTGGCCGTATTTATCTTGTAGATACCTTTCCATGCCTATTTTGTCGCCAGCCATAGTTCCCCCAATAATGTAAAACAACATTACGCAGATGAGGACTATCCCCGCAATAATAGCCAGTGCGCCTTTGTACCATTTGTGTTTTCTCGGAGGCGCCGCATTGCTTTTCTTGACTTGCTGTTTTTTTGCAACCGGCATATCTCTTCCTCCGCTTTTTGATAGTAATGCTTTTGCTTAACTTAAATATATATGAGGTTTTTACAATAAGCAATATAAGGTGTCTCTAGCTATTCTGATTCAAGAAAGTAAAAATGAGAAAAGGGCGGTAATTTGCCTTCTTCGTATTCGCGCTGCCTTTGCCGCCAACGATCTACCCTAAAAGGATGCCAAGTCTGCCCTTCCATAAGCTTATCGTTCTTATGCTTTTGATAAATCATCTCAAAAGATTGCGCTGAGTCGGCGTACGTACCATTTGAGCGTATGCCATCGCCGCCAAATCGTTGATAGTAAGTGCCTAAAATTTTATTAACATATAAAAAACCGTTTGGATACTTACTGCCTATCGACAGTGCTAGGTCCCAGTCTTCCATAAGGGGAAGGGTTGGATCCCACCTTATTCCATCCTCGTACACTTTGCGGTGATGTATAAAACCATTTGTGTCTACGTGAAAGTTGTACATAAAAATATCATGGACAGTCAGCTCGCTTGCATGCGTGCGTTCTTCGCGGAAGATAGTTTTGACCAGCACCCCATTCTCGTAAAGTTCTAGCGGACGATTCATTCGGGGCAGGGCAAATACTTTATCGGAATGCGAGCTAAGCTGTGTATGCATGACCTCGAGATATTCGGGCAGTAGCTCATTATCGCTGTCTAGGTAAGCAATCCATTCTCCCCGTGCTGAAGCTAGGCCTGTATTTCTAGCCTCGGCTACCCCTGCGTTCTTTTGATAAATATAGCGTATGCGATTATCTCGTAGGTCATCAATGACTTGCTTGGTGTTATCGGATGAACCGTCATCAACGATAATAAGCTCCCAGTTTGCATCGGTTTGCGCTAAGATGGTATTTATTGCCTTACCTATAATGTATGCTCTATTGAACGTAGGCATAATAATCGAGGTGTATGGATTTGTCATTTTACACTAAGTAAGCTACCTTACAATGGCCTTATCTATGTTATTCGACCTTATGATACCTAACGCAAAATAAAAAAATATTAACTAATGCTGCTAATCATGACTGACTTAAAGAGGTGCCATGGGTTTAAATACCTTATACTACCCCTTAATCTGGGCGCAAAAAGTAAGGGGTTAGCTGTTACATTATTATCGATGAGTTGGGTGTCGTTGTAGTGCGCGGCAGCAGCGCTCCCCTATTTGTTGGGTATAATTTAAGTATGCAATATGTCTGTTGCTACTCCGAAGCATCAATGTGGTGGCAAAAAAACAAAGTTCCAATGTCAGAGCTCAAGAGCTGCGACGCCCTGGCTCTTTATGATCAATGACGATCTGTAGCTGGAACGCCATCACCAAAATTACTAGATTTATTAAATACAATAACTATCCAAAAAAGGAGATGTAAGAATGAAAATCAGCATGTGACCAAGCGGAGAAGAATAATCACACCATCGCTTCATCGTATGCGCACTAAAAGGTGTCTCGCTTGTGTCTAGTCTCATGGCGCTTCACCATTTCCTCAAAAGTGAGCAGCTCCACCACATCGCTGACCGAGAACAGTCACTTTATTTAGGTAAGTATTTACATCTCCGTACGACAAAAGTAAAGCACCTCGCCAATCCTGGAGGCATTGGCGAGGTATTGTTCGACAGGTAGGTCAGGTTTAAAGATGGTAGCAGCTACGTCCGCTCGATGACGAAGTTTCCTTCACGGTACGATACGGTACGCCCAGGGTAGATGGTGTTGGCTCGCTCCACTACCGCTCTGTAGTCCTCGTCGCTCGGATCATAGTCATCGCTCATCACGCTCCGTACGACATTTAGTGCATCCTCAGTGGCCGGGTATTCCCCCATGAGCGTAGCCACCGCGATTGGTGCAGCGAGCTTCCTGGCAGCGTCATCGATATTCGTCCAGTTCAAAGCCATTTTTACGCTCCAAATCCGTGATTGTCGGTCGTCAACCTATCTTAAATAATATAACATTTATAATTGCATTTGCATAGATTCATGAACTGGACTAGCGCAACAAGAAAAGAGGGTTGCCTGGCTCATTACGCTATTTTGGAAAAATAATTACATGAAAAAAGATTGATAGATTATCAATCTTTTTTCATGGCTGGGGATGAGGGATTCGAACCCCCGAATGCCAGGACCAAAACCTGGTGCCTTACCACTTGGCCAATCCCCAGTAGCAGGGATGATTATAGCAGATTTTTTACTGAACTTGAAGAGTATAATTCATGCCGTACTTCGTGTCCCACTGTTTGACGGTGCCACAGAGGTCAGTGTCGGTGCTAGTGTGGGGCAAGGTTTCAAGATTAGCGAATAAATACACCCGCTCTTGGCCGTCTTCCATGCAGTGACCCTTCATATAGGTGCGGCAGTTGGAGTGGTCGCTATCTATCTCGCAGCTACCAGCGCCAGAAGGATCAATAATATCAGTCGATATGTACCCAGCTTTCTTTAAGCAATCTATCATAGAGTTACCGTTTTGATTGCCCCCACCAGCCGAACCTCTGGCCGAGGTGAAGTGCTCACCATGCGAATTTGTGGTGCAGTTATTGCCAGATTTCGGCCACTCCCCTTCAGCTTGAAAGTACGAAAGCATGGCAGTCTGAATGGTTTTTAAGTCTTGTTTGCGCTTGGTATCGTTGGCCTGGGCGGTGATGTTTCTGAAACTGACGAGCGTGAGACTCGCCAGAATAGCCACCACCACAATAACAATCAGCAATTCAATTATAGTGAAGCCACCAGCTTTGAAAGTGCTTATGTTTTTCATAGCTACAGTATAGCAGGTATGAAAAACAAGACAGCTGGCCTAGTCTCTGCCGGTTTAAAATTATGACTATTTAAATGGCGGCACCGTATGGGTGCCGCCAACCACCTTAGCTCATAAGAATAGCTTCTGATCGAATAGAAATTTTATTCCAGAGGGTCGCCCAGGCTTGGGTACTGAATTCTCTGTCACCTACCTGGTGCTTCTCTTCGATGTAGACCAGTGCACGATCGCGGAGCTTTTCGATCTGTTCCCGGCTGATGCCAACTTCTTTGAGGGTGAGTACTCTATCCACCATCAATTCAAACAAATCTGATACAGCTTCGGGAAAATTGCTGTTACTCTGCGCGGCTTCGCACTGAGCGACGCACGCTCTAACATGGTGGATCAGCGCATGGCGGATCCACCCATCAACTTCTACCTGGCTGGTCCCGATGGTACCCAGGTTCAACCGGTACTTCACCGCTGTAGCGGCCAAGTACTCTGCGCCACGCATATGACCGGCGCGACAACGGCGTACGATGTTTTTCAGCAGCTCGATCGTTTCGGGTGGGGCTTCTTTCACCGCTTCTCCTTATGCCTATGGCTTGATGACTACTATAAAATATTACTGAATAAAAGAATAGACCCACGTAATTAAATGTGCCGGCAGAGAGGGGTTATCTCTGCCGGCAGCGGCTAGGCCAGGAGGCCGCGAATAGCACCCACAACTTCTTTGTGGATACCCTGGTAATCCTGGTAGCCGAGTTCGGTAATTGCTGCGTGCGTGAGCTCGGTTACCACATATAGCTCTTGGTTCTCCGGAAGATGCGCGGCGGTCGTGAGAAGCATCTTGCCGGCCTTTGTGCGGGCGATCTGTCCTTTCAAGATCATTCGGAGCTGCGTACCGTCATCATTGAAGTCACTGCGGGCGGGCCCAAAATGGACTTCACTGATGAAGCTGCGACTCGCAAGAAACGGCAAAGCCTCTTGCCAGGGCGGCATGACATGGCCATTGCGCCTGGCCACCCAGTGGAAGGTGTCGATACAGAGCTTATCGAAACCCATCTTGGGCATGGCCCGCACCATGCCGTCAAGCGTGACCGTTGTGCTCGAGTGCAGTACATTGAGTTGCTGCAGCACTTCAGCGGTCGGCTGCCACAGCCGCTCGGCAAAGACGCCTGCCAAACTGCGGTAGTCAATGGTCTCGCGACTTGGCGGCTGCTGCTCGTTGGGGTAAAGCACCGCCCGCAGCGGTTCGCCCTTGCGCTGCTGGTACAGCTGCAAATGTGCCAAAGAGCGCGACAGACTTGGCAGCATGGCGGCGAAAGCCACCTGCCGCTGGCGAGGCTTAATTGGCTGGGGCGGCAAGGCTTCACGAGCCAGACCACGCAGCGTGCTCCCCGAAAATGACTGGTGCAGCGAGGTCACCAAATCAAGCGCCGCACGCTTTCCGGCCAGAATTTCAGCGGCCAAGCGGCTGCGCAGCGGATGCATCTCAAAGCCGTCGTAACCAACTTGATTCAAGAAATCCTCATGCCCGCTGCTCCCTTCCAGGAATGCACGTTTGTAGGGGAGATTCAGATTAGCTGAACTTACCACCAGAGTGTGCATACTGCTACTATACGCTGAAAAAGATAATTATGAAATATATGTACCTTAAACGACAAATGTTCTACACTGTAGAGGCAGGTTTCGACGAGAGGTGAAATACTGTGAGCTCCGCTGCAATCCGGGTGTTAGTGCCCTTCGGTCAAGCTTTGACTGCTGCTTTCGTCGCTGCCCTTAAGCAGCATAAGGTGGCTGTCGAATTTACCGAGCTCTATCTTTGTGACAATAATAATCTTCGCGGTAACATCATTCGGATCAAGGGAAAGCTGTATGTTGTTGAAAGCCTCACCGACCGCGTATCGAGGCAGGAGGCTGAGGAGCACGGCGCACGTACAGTAGCCAGCACTCGCGAAGTCAAGCCTCGAGAAATCGACCCATGTTCGGTTACGGTCACAGTCGGCCGGGGTACGCAACCTCAGCAATGTATTACTGCCTGGGAAAAGGTCGCTCGAGAAGCCTTGGTGAAGTGTACTATCACCGAAGCCCAAGGGAACATACTCGCGAGTGTTGAAGTTGAAAGACCTGGCCGCGGTGGCCGGCCGCGGAAAATGTTCAAGCTAATTCTGAAGGGTACTACTGTCAGCCTGACCGCATAGTCGAAAGCCCGTCCGGTTTATGCCGGGCGGGTCATATTTTACATGAAGATATGAATACTTATTAAATAGTTAGCGCCCACGACACGAAAATGGTGTCGTGGGCGCGCTGACGATGTTGGCGCGAAACTAGTCTGTCTTCACGCTAAGCACTTGGGCCACCTTCTCAAGGAAATCAAGGATTTCTTCAAGCGTATTGTTCTTTTCAAAGATAGCTTGCTCAAGACTATTTCGATCAATGGGCTGAGGTGCTGACGTACCCGTCACGATACGTCGGATAATTTTGGGGAGTGCATTTTGCTCACTCGTAACTTTGATCAGGTGAGATTCGGCGTCTATCTTTCGACCTAGAGCATTTACTAGTTGAATGTATTTCTCGAGCAAATTATTCGCGAGTGGGTCGAGTTTGCTTGCTCTGACCTCTGGGTTGATTTTTCTAATCGCACCAAGCAAATTACGCGCCTGTTCGGCCTTCGTAGCCATGACTCACCTTCCAGTCTAGCTTGCGGACACTTACTATATCATAACAAAAACGAACGTAAAGTGAAAGTCGGATACCTGAGCAATAGATAATGACAGAAGCGTCTGTAAGCAGTTCAAATTCCGATTAATCTGTCATAATAAAACCATGTCGACAAAAAACAAACAAGCAGCCTACTTGCTAGAAATCGAAGACGCATTACAAGAATACAGCGCAACAACAACCGGTCTCACTGATCACGAAGCAACGAAACGACAGCAAAAATACGGGCCAAACGCGCTTGCGGTTGAACGTCGCGAAACTTGGGCGCACAAATATCTTCGACAGTTTAAAGACCTAATGGTGCTGCTTCTGCTCGTCAGCAGTGTAATATCGTGGTATTTGGGTGATACGCGCACGGCTATAATTCTTGGCATATTAGTATTGTTCAATACCTTGATTGGGTTTTTTCAGGAATTCCGGGCGGAAAAAACCATGCAGGCGCTCGAACGGTTGGTGACGCCGCAAGCCCAGGTGTACCGAAATGGCAATTTAAAACAAGTCGCCTCCAAGGAACTTGTGCCGGGTGATATTATTCGACTTGTCGAAGGCGACGCCGTGCCTGCAGATGTCCGAATTATAGAAGAATTATCTTTTTCCACTAACGATTTTGCCCTCACCGGCGAAAGTAACCCATCGCGCAAATTCACCCGCGCCCTGCCCCATCATGTACCGCTGAATAATCGCCACAACCTGGCCTTTATGGGCACAACTGTGGCCACTGGTGAAGCCAAAGGTTTGGTTATTGCCACCGGCGCCAGCACCGAGCTTGGGCGAATTGCGAGCTTGAGCCAGGCCACGCCATCCGAAATGAGCCCCTTGCAGCGCGAACTGCAACACATCGCCACCCGGGTAACCTACGGCGTGGTACTGCTTTGTCTGGTGCTGTTGTTCGTGGCGATTCAATCTGATATGGCTATAAAAGATGCTTTTTTGTTTGCGATTGGTTTTGCGAGCTCGCTGGTGCCGCAGGGGTTGCCGGCCGAAATTAATACCTCCCTCGCCCAAGCCGCTGGCAAGCTGGCCCGAGCAAAAGCTTTAGTGAAAAGATTGAGTGCCGTTGAAACGCTTGGCGCGACGCATATTATTTGTACCGATAAAACCGGCACCTTAACTAAAAACCAAATGACTGTTCAAAAGTTTATTGTTGGCCGCCACTACTACGAGGCAACTGGCACTGGCTATGCTCCGAGAGGTCTCATACAAAAAAATGGCAAGGCCGTTACCGCAAAAGAGCGCGAACACCTAGAGGAATTTTTGGTGAGCGGCGCCCTTGCCAGTAACGCCAAAGTGTTACCGCCAGATGATGCACATGCCGATTGGCACTGCTTAGGTGATCCAACTGAAGGCGCGCTCATTACTCTAGCCCGTAAAGCCAGCTTGCCGCTTGAAAAGTGGCAAACCCGCCTGCCGGAAGTTCGTGAACTCACCTTCGATTCAGCCCGAAAGCGCATGACTTCAGTCCGCCAAGCCGGTGAAAGAACAGCTGTGGCGTACGTGAAAGGCGCTCTCGAAAGTGTGCTCGAAAAATCGACCCATATCTGGGATGGCCAAAAAACTCGGGCAATCACCGAAGCCGACCGTCAATGGTTGCTTGAGCAAAACGACACCCTTGCTCGCGACGCCATGCGAAATTTGGGGTATGCCAAGCGTGAACTGCCGCTGGCTACAGCTAAAAAAGCTAGTTTAGCTGAAATTGAAGAAAAGCTCACTTTCCTGGGTATGGTGAGTATGATCGACCCACTGCGTGACGAAGTGCCCGCTGCCATGGCCGCTGCCCGGCAAGCGCACATTAAAGTTACTATTGTCACCGGCGATTTCGCTCTCACCGCTGAAGCCATCGCTCGGAAGGCCGGCCTCGATGCCGCGCACGGCCTTACTACGATTTCTGGCGAACAGTTGGTTACCATGAGCGACGAGGTCGTGCTAAAGCACGTGCAGCGCGGCGCTACGATTTTTAGCCGGGTTTCGCCAGAAGATAAAATGCGGATTGTCAGCTTAGTGAAACAGGCCGGTCAAGTGGTGGCGGTCACCGGTGATGGCATCAACGATGCGCCGGCTTTAAAGCGAGCCGATATTGGCGTGGCAATGGGTATCACTGGTACAGACGTAGCGAAACAATCATCTGAAGTAATTCTGCTCGACGACAGTTTTGCCACCCTCATGAACGCCGTGCGGTATGGTCGGACAATTTTTGCTAATATCAAAAAGAGCACCCTTAGCTGTTTCACTTCTAACTTTGCAGAATTAGTGGTGAATTTAGCAAGTTTGGGTGCCGCCAGTTTATTAGGTATTCCGCTGGCAATCGGTATTATTCAGATTTTAGCGATTGACCTGCTGGCAGAATTATTCCCGATCGCTGCGCTTGGTTGGGATAAAGCCGAAGGCGAAACTATGAAAGCACAGCCGCGCCACCCTAAAGAACATATCTTGAGCTGGCAAAATATTGCTGATCTCGCCTGGTGCGGGTTATTGATTGGGGGCTTAGCTTTTATGAACTATTTGCTGTTTTATGGGCGGGCCGGGGTGGATGCTCAGGCAGTAGATGCCACGTCCCTGCTCTATTTCCAAGCTACGACCATCACTTACCTAACGATTGTTTTATGCCAGTTGGTGAATATTATGCAGCGCCGCAGTGTGCATGGCTTCTTTACCGCTTACCAGTTCCACAACTGGCATTTCTGGGCGGCGATCGCGTTTTCACTTAGCTGCGTACTGGTGATCATTTATAATCCGATTATCGCTAATTATTTTAAGACTGGGCCGCCCGGTTGGATAGATTGGTTATATGCATTTGGGGCAGCGGTCATCTTTCTGTTGGTACGCGAGATGCAGCGACTTTACAAACAAAAACGCAGCCTACACTAAGGCAAGCTGCGTTTTTAGTAAAGGAGGAGAAATGTTTATTTGTGGAAGTCGTAGACTCTGGTGAAGCCTTCGCCGTCTTTGCTTGGCTCAACCCGCACGAACTCGGTACCTAGGTTGTGGTAGAAAGTATCAGGGTTGCCAGTAAGCGGTTTTAGCTCAACAATTACCTCTACCGCTATAGTATTCAGATCTTCAGTATAGCCCTGTTTTTCGGTGCTTATGTTGCGGCTATCGCTTAATACTACCGAAACAGTATCGCCAGCTTTGATGCTCTCGAGGCTGCTTGGCGCATCGTAATTAAATGCCTTGAGGCTCGGTGCCAGCTGGTAAGTAATGGTGCGTTGGTCACTATATTTAGGGTCGGTTTTCAGGGTGATGCTAGTATCGTTGATGGCCTGAACTTGCATCAGACGAGTGCTGGTGACGCTCTTCGTACCTTTAAGGGCTTCGTGCAGATTTTTAGACTGTTCGTTAACGATCTTATTCATGACATTTTCTTCACAAATGCCCTGAATCATGGCGACAACTTGTTCGTTGCTAAGCTTAGAGTCTTTCTTTACTTCATAATAAGCAACTTTGTTGTGCGGATCGCCGTTAATCGATTTGGTATATTCGCAATTTTCGGCTTCAACTTTTACGACGCGGTTTCCCGACTTTAATTCTTTTTGGCCACTAATCATGGTTGAGATGGCCGGCCAATTAGTCAGCGCATAGGCTGTGCCGCTTAATGTAATAACAGCGGCGATGGCCGTGACTAGCATCATTGGTTTTTGCATTAGTTTCATACGAAAGGCTCCCTGCAAGGTTTGCCACCACGATCTTTTCTCGGGTTTGGTAGCGATACCTGCAATTACGTTGGCAGTAAAATCTTTGCTCAGTGCGCGACGTGGCGATGGCGCCTTGCCACGCTCTAGAAGCGTGTCGATATCTTTCATGCTAGCTCCTTTTTTAATTCTTGTTTGGCTCTCGCTATCCAACCCTTTACCGAACCTTCCGGAGATGCCAGTACGGTGGCGATTTCGGCGTAGCTTAAGCCTTGCCAGTAGTACAGGCTTATTACCGCTTGGTATTTTGGCCGCAACTTTTTAACAGCTTGATGCAGTTCACTATACTTGGCCTCTGTTTCTGGGCTTGGCAAGGTGGAAGCGATGGTGGCGAGGAGTTCGTCATCGGCGACAATTACTTTAGCGTTCTGTTTTAGCCAGTTCAAAGCTTTATTGGTGGCAATTTTAAATAGCCAGGTGCTAAATTTGAACTCTGGTTTATAGAGCGCGAGCTTGTAAAAGCCGGTGATGAAGGTTTCTTGCGCAATATCCTCGGCGACATCTTCATCGCGCACAATTGCAAAACAATGATGGTAAACTGCGTTTTTATAACGGTCGACCAACTCGGCATACGCTTGGTGGTTGCCGCTTAAGCTATGAGCGATTAGCTCTGATTCATCTTTATTTTGCATACTGTACTTACAATTCTACGGTGCCAAAAGTTACACTGATTTTATAAAATGAGCACCTGTTGAGAAAACCAAGGCTCTTTTTTGACTAAAATAGTTCTAGAATTATCGTAAACAGCTGTCCGATCAATAGTGCCCCACTGGTAATCGCCCCTGCCCAAGGCGTAAAGCTGGGCGAAATGTGAAGTTTGCGGGCTTCGGGTGGATCGCGGCGACGTATAGCAATCAGCGATACGTTAACGGCAAAGAAGACAAACAGCAGTAACAAACTTGTAAACCCAGCAAGTTGCCCGAGCGGGAAAAAGATAGCACAAATCAGCGCGAGTAGACCGACAACCAGCACTCCCCGTGCTGGCACGTGATATTTTGAAACTTTGCCAAACCAGCTAGTAATCCAACCCCGAGCGGCTAGGCCGTACAAAAAGCGTGATCCCATCACCACGTTAACAATTACCCCGTTCAGGGTGGCGATTAAGCTGATAATTATAATGATCATTGCTGATTGTCCAGTTGCAGCGGTGTAGGCATCGGCCAGCGGAGCCTCGCTGCCACCGAGCGCTTGTGGCGATAGCACCCCTAATGCCACCGACGCCACCATAATATATAGCACTGTCACTACGCCAACCGCCACTAGAATTGCACGCGGGAAGGCTTTTTGCGGTTGCTTGACTTCTTCGGCAATATTTACCATATCTTCAAAACCAATAAAAGCGTAAAAAGCCACAAAAGCAGCAGCTAAAATTCCAGCCAGTCCCGCTGCATCGAGTGTCCCGAGGCTGTGCGAGAAATGAGCAAAGTAACCACCAAACGAGTCGGGCTGCGACCACATAATGGCGGCAATCAAAAACAATAAGCCACCCACCTCAATAATCGTCAGCACCGCCGCCACACCCACCGATTCTTTTATGCCCCGCAGCATAATAAACAGCAAAATAAGTGTGGCGCCAATTATTGCGACTGCGGGTTCAATTGGCACTAGGCTCGTAAAATAGCCGCTAAATCCTTTTAGTAAGGTGGCGGTTGAAATCGTGCCGGCCAGTACGAGGAGTAGCCCGATCGAGGTCGATAAGAACTTTCCTTTAAAAGCCTCGTGCAAGTAGACCGATATCCCCGCGCTAACCGGAAACCGGGCAGCTAACTCGGCATAACTTAGAGCGGCACAAAAGGCTACCAGCGCCGCCGCCAGAAAAGCAATAATGGCTAAGTAGCCTGCCGGTTCGGCAATTTTTCCTACCAGCACATACACGCCAGCACCAACAATGTTACCAATGCCGTACAGAGCCAGTAGCCAGGTGCCGACCGAACGTTTTAATTTTGGAGTAGATTCAGGCATGGTTAAAATTTACGAGCTGGGTCGACATTTTTTTCCACCAACTTGGCTTCGAGCACTTCGCGAATATGCTCGGGGTCGAGCAAGTCGCAGGTGTACAGCGTTAATCGATGCTCGTCAGTTGGGTTTTCAATGCTGACTTGGGTCGATTTTACTTCGTAATGTTTCGTTGTTTTATAATGGTAGCGCACGCCTTCAAAATCGACATAAATGCTATCCCCTTCTTTCAAGCGGTCGATGTGGTAAAACGGCGAAGCCCGCAGGGTTTGGCCTGGGCTAAAACCCAGCTGGAAACGGTGGCCGGCAACAATAAAGTTCCCGCCTTTTTTCGGGTCGCCGCGTTCTGGGAAGCGGTGCCAGGCGTTCTCGTTTAATACCTCTTCGCCACCAGATTTGTAGGTGATATTTAATTTTATCGCCGGAATGTATAGTCGGTTTTCTTTAATTTTTTCTTTGGCATGAGCCACCGGCACATTCCAGTCGGCTAAGGTTTGCTGCATATAAAACTGCGGTGCCAAGGTTAAAAAGGCCAAATAAGCGCCAGCCGCCAGCAATAAACATCCCACAAATAACAACACAAAATCGCGGATGCGACGCTTTGGTTTGCCTGATGTTTGAAGCGTAAGCGGCATGATTATAGTACCCCGAATAATTCTTGTTTCATTTTATCACGTAACTAGGGTGTAAGCACTATCTTTTTTGGCGGGAACTTGGCTCGGGGTCGAGCTTTTGAAGAAAATCCAGCTCTCGATGTATACTTGATCATATGACAAAAAACTCTTTCCTCCACCCGATCCACGAACTGCACTTTGGCACTTACGCTCCCGAGGACGTCGAACCTGCACTTGACGCCACCGAAAAACTCGCCTGGGAGCGGCTGAAGGCACTCGAAGAACTACCGGCGAGCGAGCGAACTTTTGAAAACACCATCCTCGCCCTCACTCGTTCAACCGATGAATTTGATGCGATTGTGAATATTGTTGGTACTTTGGAATCTGGCCTGGGTGAAACATGGAACGATCCGTATGAACTAGCCGTCAAGCGAAGCTCGCAGCTACATAACGCTATAAACATGCACGAAGGTTTATTCCGAGCGGTCGAAGCCTATGCTGAAGCCGGCATTGAAAACTTGCCAGCCAACAAGCAAAAACTAGTGACGGAAATCGTTCGTGACTTTAAACACAGCGGCGTTAGTTTGCCAAAAGCCCAGCGCGATGAACTATCGGCCTTACGGCTCAGGCTTAGCGAGCTGACCACCAAATTTGCCCAAAACGCGGTGAAGGCCAGCGATGCCGCGGGACTCCTCGTAAGTACCGAAGCCGAGCTTGCAGGGCTGGACGCCGAGTTTATTGCTGCCGCCAAAGATGCGGCTACCAAAAAAGCTACATCTGGCTACTGGATTTCCTACAACGAACCCAATTACGTGAAGGTAATGTCGCAGTGCAGTGTTAGCGCAACGCGCCAAGCGTTTCACAAAGTTGCTAATACCCGGGCGGCCGATACTAACCCGCCAGTTGCCGAAGAAATCTTAGCTCTGAGGCAGAAAATTGCTGCGATGCTCGGCTATAAAAATTACGCCGATTATGTCCTGGCTGAGCGTATGGCGAAAAATGGTGACGCGGCGAAATCGTTTATTGCTGATTTAACCAAACGCTACAAGCCAAAATCGCTTGAGGAACACCAATCGTTAGTGGCTTTTGCCCGCGAATATGAGAAAAATCCAAAGCTGGAGCTATCGATTGCCGACATAGATAGCGGATTGCATTTTTATTACGCCGCCAAACAGGCCGAAACGATTTCGGGCGTCGATGAAGAAGCCGTCCGGGCGTACTTCCCGCTCGATTCGGTGCTCGAGGGCATGTTCACTACCCTGACCACCCTGTATGGCGTGACGTTTGCTCAGAACAACGAAAAGGGTTGGCACGAGGATGTCGTGTCATACGACCTTCATGATGAGCAAGGACGCCATATTGCTCGAGTGTGGTGCGACTGGTTTGCGCGGCCCGGCAAAAAAGGTGGTGCCTGGATGGATGGCCACTACACCGACCCTAGGCCAAGTGGCGCGGTAGACAAACCGCACCTCGGACATGTGTGTGCTAATCTTGAGCGTCCGGCCAAAAACCGACCGAGCCTTTTAACTCTGCGCGACGTTGAAACAGTCTGGCATGAATTTGGGCATTTTATGCACTTTGCTTTAAGTAGCACCGAGCTTCCCGAGCAATCAATGAACGCTTGTTTATGGGATTTTATTGAAGCGCCCTCGCAAATTATGGAAAACTGGGTCTGGCAGCCAGAAGTTATGAAGTCGATGGCCAAACATTACCAAACCGGCGAGATTTTGAGCGATGACACAATTGTGGCACTCGTAGCTGGCCGGACGTTCCGGGTGGCATCGGCAGCGATGCGCCAGCTTTATTTCGCGACGGTGGATTTGGCGTTACATACTGAATTTTCATCTGGTGAGCAGTCGCTACTGGTATTTAGTCGTGATGTAAAGCAAAACTTTGTGCCACTCCCGATTGCACCTTATGAAGCCAGCATCGCGACTTTTTCACACATTTTTGCGGGCGGTTACGCGGCGGCCTACTATTCATATAAATGGGCCGAAGTTATTGAAGCCGATTTGTTCTCACGCTTTAAAAAAGAAGGCGTGCGCAACCCTGAAACTGGCCGCGCTTACGCTAAATACGTACTGAGTCGGGGCGACGAAGTTGCGCCGGATAAGCTGATTGAAGATTTCTTGGGCCGCCCAGCCAGTAGTGATGCAATGTTGCAGCGCGATGGTGTGGCGATTGACTAGTGTAATATAAGTTCTCCCTTCGGCGCTATCGCTGTTTCTTGGAGAGCACTCTTTTTAAACGACCTTCCACTGGAAGGTCGTTTAAGCGTTCGGCTGTGAATCGATTATTGCAATCGATTCACACAGTCTCTCCAAGAAACAGCGATAGCCCCGAAGGGAGGTACTGTCTACAGCGCGTTAAATCGTTCAATCGCCGTCTTAGCTACAGGCAAAATTCGCTGCTTGTAAGCATCCAGCGATTTGGCCTTGCCTTCTTCGCTGTCGTAATTGACTTCAATCATGACGCTCCCAATGCGCATAACCATTGAATAGTAATTTGTGGAAACTAATTCGCGAGTTTTGATATAGCTCTCATCACCGTAACCAGCTTCACTTACCGGAGTGAGAGTCACGTTTTCAGTGTTTTTCAGTGCTTCAAGGCGCTTTTTAGCAGCTTCTTCATTGCGGCTTTGCGACAAAGTAACATCGATGCTGCTGATCTCAGTGGTGCCGCGACGCATAGTTTCAACGCGGGTACATTCGCGCTGCGCGGTGTCTCTTTCGATTTCGGTTAGGTAGATTCTTTCCTCAGCTTGAGCGCTGACTTCCAGCTTTGTCAAGTGCTCAAAGTCTTCAGCGGTAATAAGCCGGCAAGGGTTCGCCATTTTATTGTACATCGCTGGAAAGGTAACGGTCAGAGGGCCGGTGACGGGCGAAAGTAGCTTTGTCGAAATTTCTTCGGCAGCCGCCTGAGCTAGCTTTTCGAAGGGTGACGTAAAGGTGACAACCGTATCGCTTTTGCGGATGATAAAGGTAAAATTAGCGTCACGTGGTGGCTCAACATATACTTGCAAGCCCGAAACTTCCTTCACCAGTCGGCCATCGGCCTTAAGTTTATCAAGATATTTAATGAGGTCACTCGAAAGAGGGGTCGGTTTTTGTGTTACATATACTTCGGCAAAAACGGTATCAAAACCATCGCCCTGGCCATACTTACAGTTATTGTCGAAGTTTGATGTAAATGAACTGGCCTGATGCGATGTTTCAATACTATCGCCGCCAACAATGACTCCGGTCGAACGCGGTTCGCCATCGCCACCGCGGGGCTGAGCAAGCGAACGATCAAAGTAGCCGTGGTCGACGACTAGCGGTGCTTTTAAGAAGTTTTTGGTGCCCAAGTTCTTGATTGATTCGTCGTATTTTTCAACGTGCTTTTTCAACGTGCTGACCGCTAACAAGTTACAGGCATCGATTACTTTATTCCCGGCATAGGTAATGGGCTGCGCCTCTGTGCCAAAAGTTAGTACGGTCGGACCATTATTAGTATCGTTTTTGTTGCCAGTTTGATTGTTTGACGTGTCATTTTTTGGCTGCAGCAATAAGTAAATAATAACGCCGGCCGCGATGACTAAGATGGCAATTGCTATGGCAATTAGCAGCTTGGCTTTCCGCTTATCACTTGCTGGCGGCGTTGGCGCCGGAGTCGGATTTTGGTTCACCGGCGGGGTAGATTGTGGTTCCATGAGTATTCCTTTTAGTGGTATTACTTTGTAGCAATTATAGCAGGTTTGAGCGGCTCGATTTCAAGCAAATGGCTGCGGTGCATAATATACGATCGCAAAATGCGATAGGTGTCAATATCAAAGGCGGCGCTGCCAAGGAGCGCGTTGTTGGCTTCCTCAATGACTCGCCATTGGTCGATAGTTAAAGCGGTATCGGGCTGGTCGCGGTGCCGAAGCAGTACGGGTCCTTCATAGGGCCAGCGCTCAATTCGGGTGTCGTGGAGAGCTTGGTCGAGCCGCTGGTTGTAACTTTCAATCGGTTCTTTTCCAACACAGGCGCCCTTACACCAGCCTAAGTGGTGGTGAAAACAGGCGCCTTTGGTGTTTTCTAAGCCCAGTAATTTTGAGCACAGCTGAAATTGTTTTTGGCGCTCTACTAATGCCCGGCGGGCGGCTAGGCGGCTATCGTAGGTGCCGTAGACAGCGGTGATATCGGTGTTTTCAAGCGCTTCTTGGGAAATACTAATTGTGGCGTAGCCTTCGGGAGTAAGGTTACGCTTCACCACCACCTGAGTGCGCTTGCGCCGCAACAAACGGTTATATACCGGCAGCAGTTCTTTTATGAGTTTGGATTCAAGCAGCAGCGCGCTGAGTTCATCGGCTGTTTCAATGTGGCGAATGTGATGCGTTTGAGTAGCTAATTTTCGCTCTTTTGCTACCGAGGCACTCTGCGCAAAATGAGATAACACCCGGGTCCGTATGGTGACGCTTTTCCCAACGTACAGCGGCCGTCGGGCTTCGTCTTCAAAAATGTACACCCCAGACGTGTTTGGCAAACTGTGGACTAGGGCTTCATTAAGGTGTGGCGGCAGATTCGGGCGTTTTAGCTGGTGATTGACGGCGGCTTTAAAAGCAATCTCACCGTGATCGGTAAGGGCAATCTTACTGAATTCCCACAGAGCCAGGGCGTCGTCGTAGGCACGGTGGCGAGCGGCCACTGAAATATTGTGGCGGCTAAGAATATTCTCGAGGCTATGGCTTTTGTGCTGCGGGTACAATGCCCGAGACAGCCGCACGGTGCACAGCCGGGGCGGCGCAAAACCTAAACCCGCAGTCTGCATTTCATTAGCGATAAACGAATAGTCAAAGGTAACGTTGTGCGCCACAAAAAGCGCATCTTTAAGAATGCGGGCCAGCTCGGGGGCGATTTTCGGAAAGTACGGTGCAGATACCAGATCGGCATCAGTGATGCCCGTGAGCTTGGTAATAAAATACGGTAAGTTCGTGCCGGGATTCACCAAGCTGTGAAACGTTTCAGTAATTTCCCCATTCTCTACCCGAATGACGGCAATTTCAATAATTCGGCTATTAGTATAGCTCCCTCCGCTTGTCTCAATATCGACGAATACCACCGGCTCCTTAAACATCTATTTCTATTTTACCTTCTGGCAAGAGAATATGTAAGACAAGCAGTACATATTGACCTTTCGCAAGCAAAGGGTTATTGTATGTAGGTTCCGTCTTTTAGAGAGGGGTACCAGCGGTGAATTCTGATGCTTTGGCCAGTGCTTTGTGGAGTGGGGTTAAGAACCAGTGGCCTGGTATTACGCTTGATCAGTTTAAGGATGCAGTAAAAACTGCACATCGTGAGATGAACGAAACGCAAGAGAAGTCGACTCTCGGCGACATGGATAAGCGAATTATGGCCATTCTGATTGAAAGGCATGGCTTGCCCGTCAATCAGAATGACGAGGGCTAGTTAACCGCTCTAGCTGAAAGAGCGATAGGCGCAACCCGTCTATCGCTCTATTACTTTTGATAGCATATTATATGTACATGGCAACAAAATACATAATAGATTATCAGGGCATAGACTTTCGCAAGCACCCAGAAAAATACAAAATTGGTCGTGGTGAGCAGGGTGTGCTTATGGCGGAGCCGTATAAAAGTGAAATACTTCCCTACTGGAAGTTCCGCACGCCTGAAATTGCCACTCAATCGGCTGAGAAAATTTACACTTTATTCAAAGCATATCTTGCACAAAACGATTTTGTTGGCGCCGATATGGCTCGAAAGTTTTTACAAATGGGCTGGACTCGGGCGCGGCGGTACGCTAATCATCCTTCGGGCAAAAAACATGATGCCAAGCAAAAAGTTATTGCTCAGGACAGTCAGGCGCTAACGTCGGATAAAGCGCAGTCAGCGGCAATCTTCAAAGACTATTACGATCGCGCCAGGCAGGATAAAGAGTATTTGGCGCTTAAAAAACTGCATTTACAAATTCAAACCAACTCACCAAAACCTAAGCATCAAACAGCCACAGACTAATACGCTTGTCGGCTAGCTCACGGGTAAAATGAGTAAACACCGGGGTGTGTAATGAGCTAGTTGGTGGTTGCGGCGACCAATACGACCAATTGGTTTCTTCGGTCTCTTCGCTTTTATCCTGGGCGAAAATGTTAATCGCTACTTCATATCCCTGTTGCTTTACAAGTTCGGCCTGGGCGCGAATGGTCAGTAGAATTTCTTTACGGCGCGCCGGTTCGATAGTGCGGATACTTTCCGGGTCCAGCGTATATTTTGTAGAAAAGGTACCGGTATTAAACCAGACTTTTTTCGTACCCACAATATCTGCCATTTCGGTAAGTAAGGGCGGATTTAAGAATTCCGCAGCGTTGAAAATAACGCCATTTCCGCCCTGCCGTGATACCCACGGGAATCCTTGAATGCCGGCGTAGGTCACTAGGCCAGGCGTGATGCCGCCTACATAAGGCAGTAAACTGTTGTAGTCGCCGCTTTCCCAGTTGAAATCGGTCATTTCATAGGTAGCTGAATTTAACAGAATGCTGGTTTGTAGCCCAGGGAACTGTTCGCGCGCACTCGAAAGATAGCGGTTAACGGCTGGGGCGAAGTACTCTGGCCGATTGTTCTTCCAGTACGGCAAGTTGGCTTCAGGAAATGGATTCCAAATACCTAGTTGGTTGTCTTTGAGGCCTTGGGCTTTGAGTTCGGTGAAGTAGGCTTTAATGGCTGCATCAAGGCTGCCATTCGCGAATAGCCCAAAGTCGATATTTACCCCTTGGGCGTCGGTTGGTTCGGCAATCACCAGCGGTCGTATGCCAAAACGGCTGAATTCTTTCAGGATTTTAGCGTCCTGCTTTGCGTAGCTAATGGCCTCAGTTTGGTTTTTTGGCATCGAGAAAAAGACCATCAGCGTATCAGTAACAAACGACCTGCAGACCTCTTGGTAGCTAGCTAGCTTCTTGAGCTGCGGCAAACTGGCACCGTGCAGCTTGTTGTTGGCGGGTTTTGTGCTGCAGGCGTCGGTGGTGATGGCTGTGGTGCTGGCGGGTCTAGCGAGCAGCTGGGCAAAGCTGTGGAGCGGCGAAGAACCGGTCATAAATTCATAGACCGTGCTAGCTGAAAAAGCCATCAGCCCAAAGAAAATGATATTTATAAGAATAATGTGGCGTTTTTTCATCCCTCAATCCCCTCGCGCTTCCAGTTTTGCCAGGCTAACGTATCGCCGCGGAGTACCATATGGAAGCTGCGCAGCAGCGCGTGAAATTCAATCCAAACAATCACATAAAACAGCGGCCAGGTAATCGGCCAGAGCAGCAGGATTTTCAAGCGTTCTTTAAACGATAATCTACTGCCAAACACCGCTACCACAAAATACGAGATGCCAATGAATAGCATACTCAGCGCCAGCGACACGAATTCACCTGACACAATGCTGTAAGTAATCAACAAGGTAGCGCCGATCGGCTCAAGGAGCAGCTGAAGCTCGGCAAACAGCGCGAACGGCAGCACAAACCACGCTAGGAACGGGTTGTGGTGGCGCTCCCAGGAAAAGAATAGTCGGCGGTAACGAATAAAGGTGTCAAAGCGACCTTTTTTCCAGCGCAGTCGCTGGGCGATGAGGCTAGCATAGGTGGCGGCGCCTTCAGTGTAGCAAATAACATCCTCGGCATAGATAGAGCGCAAGCCATGGAACTTAGTTCGCATCGAGAGCTCAATGTCTTCGGTTTTGTTTAATTCATCGAAGTGTCCAAAATAGTCGAAGGTGGCCGAACGCCGAAAAGCCGCGCAAGCACCACCGTAGATGTACTCGGCACCCATGGCGCAGTGTGCCCGTTTGAAATAAAAGCCGAACAGATATTCCAACTGCTGCATATAGCCAATAATTCTGCCTTTTACATTAGCTACCCTCACTTGCCCAACGACGGCCGCTACGCTGGGGTCGCGGAAGTACTCGGCGAGCCTCTCTAAGGCGTCGGGAGCCAGGGCGGAATCGGCGTCAATCGTCAGAATGACCTCACCGCTGCTATGTTTGATGCCGTGATTTAGCGCCTTACCCTTGCCGCCGTTTGGCAAACGATACTGCACAATACGCACCGGATTATTCGGGTGTAAGTTTTGCTGCTCGGCAATAAAAGCGTCAACAATATCGCCGGTTTTATCAACCGAACCATCATTTACTACCACTACTTCTAGTGCCGGATAGTTGTTGGCTAATACCGAGCGCAATGTTTTTAAAATACCGACTTCTTCATTCCAAGCGGGAATAATCACGCTAATACTGGGCTGGGTTTTTAATACCCGACCATAGGCTTTCTTTTCTTTTTTTAACACCCGGTAGCGCCGTACGGATTCGCGCATCGAATAAAAAGCCGCGAACAGCAAGAAAATGAAGTACTTAATAAGCATGATGGTCGCGAGAAAAATGGTGATATCGCGAAAGAGTATAAACAGGCTTTCGTTGGTCATACTTCGATTCCTTGTACCGACATAAGGCTGGCCTCGACGGTTACTAGCTGCTTGGCGGCTTCGTCGATGCACCCGATTACCATTTTACCGGTTGTGCCATTATCGGCAACAATCTGCGGCTCTGTGAGCGGTGTGACGCCGGCATGAGTTACTTTATATAGGTAGCGCCAGTCGTGCTCGGTATCAACAAAAATATTGCTGTCGATCTTTGGGAGATTCGTCTGGCTGATGGTCTGAATATTCGCCCGACAATACAAAAAAAGCACGCCAATATTCCCGGCGCGTGGGTTTTCTGGTAGCAGTAGGTGCATGGTGTTGGTGCGCGCTAGCCATTGGCTGTTTGTGTGCAGCGGCGGTACGATATCAAGCCGCGCCGAGCGGCCAGGGAGCTTAATGGTTTTTGGTTTGCCGTAGGTGCCGTATTTTTTAGGATGCAGCTGAGCGGCATCTTGAAGATTGTAGGTGCCGGTAAATGGCTGTAACTCAACCGCATCAAGCGTGTGTACGAGGGGTAAGGAACGGTTATAAATAGATTCATATCCCGACATAATAAGAAACACACTTAAAACTCCGCAGGCAGCAAACACCAACAGTCGTAAACTACCCAAGCTAACGGCTTTTAGAAATCGCATTTAAGATTTGTCCTTTTGCAAACGACGAATGCGCCAATTAAAAAATGCCGCAATAAGTTTCGATAAGACATTCACAATAATGACGATCGCTAAAAATACCAGGTAAATATACCAGAGCAGAAGAAATGGGCTGCTTTGTGCTGTCGGGAATTCCATAAGTCAATTACATTGTTCGGACAATTAATCTATAGATATTTTATAATGTTACTGCGCTAATGACAAGGTGATATTACAATTTAAACCGCCGGGCCTGCGCACTGCTGTGCAGACCTGGCGGATTGTGCCTCTATCGCAACTGTTGCATTTGATACGCCAGGCTACCCTTCAATCGTCGCTGTTGGTCGCTTGCTGCAACCACGACCTCGGCGATTTGGTTGCGAGCTCGTGTGAGCACTTCTTTGATACTATAGTCGCAGCCCTCCGTGTTAAGCGCCGCCATGATGGCTGCGGCTGCGTCAGCCACTGTTGAATAGGAATTGTCAGCCAACTGCACCAGTTCTGTGAACAGCTTATCGGTAAAGTAGAGCTTAGTCTGCAAAGGGAGCTGCTCGAAAGCGGCGCGCATGTCACCTTGATTGCGAAAAGTAATCATTTTTTGATCCCTCTCGGGAGCGTAGTGGTCAGATTTATCAACTTCGCTTCAATTGCTTCTCGGAGCTGCGCTCGTTGCCCTCGTCCGCTACTACCGCGTACATCAGCTTTTCAAGCTCAAGCCCGAGCAGTAGCCGAACGAGGGCATCTTCGCGAGTGCCCTTTGCGACACAACGCAACAAATGGAGCTGCTTTCTCTAGTGGCATTCGCTTGCCTGCTTCCTCAAGCAAATAAGGAAGCAATTGTTCTTGCAGTGCGGGAATTGTAAACTTTTTCTTGAATGCTCCGATCAAGGCTTCTCGCTGTCGAGGCTGAATCTCGGCCATTTCTTCCCCTCCCATTCAGGTGCGCGAACCCCTTTATTATACGGCAGATAGTCGCAAATACTACCCAATCCTTTCCACATGCTCCCATGAACTAGTACTATGACTGCGGCGAAGGAGCTGCGGGGCGTTCTTTATGGATTGCACTAGAGCGGCAAACTCCACGACGCTTAAAATATAGAGCAAGAAATACAGTAACGGCAGCAGTGCGCTTAAAAGTAGTTTTGCGGGTAAGGTTTCGGTTTCTTCGCCCAGAACCAGTAAAAAGACAAAACCGGTAACAATTAAATAGACGCTCACAAGCGAAGTGAGGTCGAAAAAGAGCACGGTCGTCACCAAAATAAAGCCCACCAGCAGCGGCTCAAGCAGCAGGGCAACTTCGCCAAATACAGCGTACGGCAACTGATACCAGGTGAGCTGCTTGCGGTATTTTTTATCTTTTGAAAAAAACAATTGGCTATTTTTGAATAGCGACTGCATGCGGCCATACTTCCAGCGAAAGCGCTGCCGGATGAGCGAGCGGAAACTGAGGACGTGTTCGGTGAAAGCAATAGCGTCGGCGGCGTAATTAATCCGGTAGTAGCGGTTGCCGAACTGGCGAATCAGTTTTAGTGTTACATCGATATCTTCGGTCATGGTGTCGGTATCGTACAAGCCGACTTTTACAAGGGCACTTTTTCGGAAGGTTGAGCCCACACCGCCGACGATGTATTCCATACTGGCTAAGGTTGAGGCGCGTTTCAAGCGATAGGAAATTAGATATTCGAATCGTTGCACAATGCCAAGCAGCGCTCGGTGCGGGATAATTTTAACGTTTGCCGCCGAAGCCACGACCCGAGGGTCGCGGAAGTGTTCCACCATGCGACCAATCGCCTGGCGATCAAGTACCGAGTCAGCATCGACCACCATCACCAATTTGCCTTTTGCCCAGTGACTCACTGCTCGATTAATGGCGGTGGCTTTCCCGCTATTTTGTTGATTGACAATTGTAAAACGACCTTGGTGTTTGCGCTGGAAATTGCGGAGTTTAGCGAGCGTGCGGTCGGTTGAGCCGTCGTTGACCACGATTACTTGTTTTTTGGAGTAGTTATTTTCGAGTACCGACGTCAGGGTGCGAAGCACGCCCACCTCTTCGTTATAGGCTGGAATGATCACTGTTATCAGCGGTTTGTAGGGGCGCTTTTTAGCGGCTTGCTTGCGCGCGTGGCGAATATCGTAAAGGTCGGCGCCAAGAAGCATGTACGCAATTCGGGCAAAGTTTAGTAGGCTGAGCCCGGCGATCACATGAAACATTATTTCAGAAAAATTCATGACCCGCTCGGCTCCTCAAGGCCAACAAACTGAAACTCGAGTACCCGCCTTTGGCTAAAGTCTGGCCCGGTGCAGGTGAGCAAAAAGATGGTGCGATATTTCTTTTCGTTAAGAATTTTGGTATTAGTCGGTGCGACTACGCGGTCGCTTATAAATCGAAAGATGAGTCGCTGCTGTTTGTTGTTGGTGATATACAGCAGCTCATTTTCAGCGACGCCGGTGAGTTTTAGGAAGACTTTTTCGGTAGCATGGCCATAAAATAAGGGCGTGGCTGTTTCGAGGGTGTAAAAAGCATGGGAATCATCGAGTGACCAAGCGGTCTGCGGTGAATAGTTAGCTTTTTGGAGGTTTACGGCGATACCCAGCCGCGGCAACTGGAGCTTCGTAGGGATTTCAAAAGGCGGTGCAGATAACGGCTTTGCTTGTTGCTTGGCGTCTATAAGTTGGGCGGTATTGGCAGTTTCGCCTTGCTGGCGGAGCGACCACGCCTGGTATTCTGGCGCTAGCAAAAATACTAAGCCACCGATAACCAGTGCGCTACTTACGATCATTACGACGCGGGAAATTATGCGGCTCGTGGCCATAATCAACCTAAAGAACTATTTACTGTAGCGTCGCTTTATAATTCGCACCGCAACTTGGCTGATTAATACTGCGAGGCCAATAGCGATAGCGCTATAAGCCAAGATGGTACCAAGCGTGTGGCCACTGGTGCTTGGTAAAGCGGCAATGCCGACTCCGGTAATTACGCTGCTTGAAACAATTGGACGTGCGCCAGTTTGGTACATTATCTTTTCTCCCTTACATAATAAAAGAGGTCTCGCGCTTAGCGAGCCCCTCTCTGTTATTACTTTCACTATATAATATGAGTGAATATATGTAAATAAAGTTTTGTAATTATGTCATCAAGCTGCGCTTTGCCCTGGCAGCACCTCGCCATAAAGAGCACTCTTTTTCTATAACCTTCCACTGGAAGCTTATATAGAAGCGTTCGGCTGAAAATCGATTATTGCAATCGATTTTCACAGTCTCTTTATGGCGAGGTGTTGTCAGAGCACCCACATCTTCTAAGGATTAAAATAGAGACCCCTTTTTAGGGCCCCTATTTTAATAGCAGATACTACTATTTAGCGAACAGTCGCGCCGTAGCCACCACCGTGGTCAGCGACGTACTTAACGCACTGTCGTTGGTTGTTGAAGCCGTAAACGTACCACCAACCACCTTCGCAGTCTTCGCGCTCTTCAGGCTGATCAGTGCTTACATAGCGCAAGCAGTGGTCAAGGCTCTTGAATCCAAGTGCCTTCCAGCCTTCGCCGAGCTGCTTGTAGCAAATGCGTTGGCTATTTGGCTTTTCGACATCCATGTAATTTGGAGACGCTAAAGCCACGCCATTGGCACTAAACGCTGCAACAGCTGCAACGACTGCAAAGCCAGCAACGAGTTTCGTCGAGCGGACTTTTTCGAGAACTTGTGACAATTTTTGTAACATCGTTCTACCTTTCATTAAAATTAATATCAACCTTACTATTGTAGCGCATACTTTTCTTTAGTCATTAACTAAATATTAACTATGCGCCTTTCTTATTACATATCTTTGCTCATGCTTCCTCCTTTCTTTCGGTTTTTGTTTCAAAAATGGCAGACAGAATGCCAACGATAATAAGAAGAAAGGCGTAGGTGGCGAAGTTCTTGGCGACTTCATCATTTTGAGCTAACACTAACAAGATGATGCAAATAAAAGAGATTATTGCCATTTTAAAGGACTCATTACTGTTAACTTTAAAAATAATTGCAACCACCCCATATCCTATTATAAGCAGTTGGCCATACATTGCGTCTTGAAAAAGAGTGCCCAACAAGGCCAATCCAACCAGCCCTAAAGCGTATAATGCCCAACGATAAGGACGGGAAGAAAATGCAACAGAGGACTTTTGTGGATGATGGTACTTTGCCTTCTCTCGATCGCGTCGGGTATTGATGTGCATTAGTATGCCTCCTCGGGGGTAACTTTATACAGGATTAAATTTTCGGTATCGGCTATTTTAATTAAACCAAGATCGTCAATAAACGCGTATTTCTTATAGTCGAATTCCTTTGCTAGCAGAACATATTTTACAGATAATAAATTCAGCTCCTTTGTAAAATCTTCTCTCTTTGGATTATGCAGCAATGACTCTATACGGCGCTGGTCATTGGTGGTATGGCCTGCATGCGCTCCCCGAAATTCAGGGTCATTACTTATTATAACTGGGTTACGAAAGAAGGCTGGGGCAGGGTTCATGATGACTTTGCCGGCGAATGAAAATTCCATATACATGTGCCAGGGCAGAAAAACAACCTTTGCGCTCGGCTCTTTATGTAGCCGTTCTCTAATCATGTGCCAATCTTGTGGGTAGTCTCGAGGTTGGAATTGACCGTGAAGCCCGCCAAATACCAACGGTGCAGTAGCCAGAGGCAATACGAACAGTAGTGGTAAGCAAAGGAGTGAGCCAAAAGCCTGCGCGTGCAAATTATTAACAAGGCGAACAATAGCATAGCTCCCATAGCCTGTCAGTAAACTAAGCACGATAGCTACAACTGCGGCAAACTTTTGTGGTTCTCTGTAGCCCAAGGTGAAGAAGCTTGCCGCGCCTGCTGCAAGTCCGACAGTCAAAACAAGCAAAATTAAAAGGCTGACTGCCGCGTCCTTCTGGGCCTTAAAAAGCGCGTGGAATCCCAATATTGCTACCACCCAAAGCCCAACGAGCGGCAGCCACCACCAGCTATACAAGTCTTGTGTTTTTAAGTAGAGATTCATTCCCTCCGCCCAAAAGCCTTGGAGTGTGAGAATATTTCCGATGATCCCCAATCCCCCGCCATAGGTTGCAAAAGCCAGAAGGTCATTCGGAGTAAAACTAGTGATAATAGCAACGTGGCCGCTACCTGCTACGGCAGGAATAAGCCAATATAGACTACCGATGAGCACGCTAATGATAACAACTGAGGTTCGTATTAAAAGTGTTCTTACCTTTGGCAAGCTCTGGCGAATTCGATACAGGTTAAGCGCAAACAACACCGTTGCTGGCAAAATAAAAATTCCAGCCATATGGATCGAAACAATACTGAGAACCAAGAGGGTTAATACTAATATGCCGCCGTTCTTAAGATTTGGTCGCTGCAGAAACTTCCATAGAAGCACCAAGCTTAGCGGCAAAAGCGCATACCCAAGTAATACCGAGAATTGCCCAACCATAAAGCGTGAATAAACAAAAGGGTTGACTGCGTACAGTACACCGGCGATATAAAATGACCATGACGGCTGATTCTGTAGGGCAAAAGTTTGAGCTAACCGAAATGCCCCTATTCCTGCCAGAAGAAAGATAGCAAGGAGGAGGATTTTCTGCAGGGCATCAGCAGGAATGGCCATATTAAGAATATGTAGTGCACCATAAAATAGATAGCTACTACGTACATCACTCGGTAACTCGATGTGTGGCCCAAATACCATATCGAGTGCAAAGATAAATCCTGGCGATAGTAAAGGCAGTAAAATTACAAGCGCTAAAGCACTAAAGAAAATATGCGGCAGGAAGCGTTGAAGGATACTATGTAGCATTCTCTACTCTCTTTCTATGTTTTCGTTCGTGTAAGAACTCCCAGATACAGTATGCCACTAGCCCGACAAAACTGACAGCACTAAGGATAAGACCAAGGTATAGCCATTTTTGTGGTACGAAACGCATCGTAAGTGAAATTGTATAATTACCAGAAGCGTCTTTTTGGCATACTTCCGCTGATCTACATAGTTCACTTGGCTGAATGTACCAAGCATTCATAGTATTATTTAATGCAAATTGTTCGCCGGCAGTTGCAGGGTTACTTAAGCTTGGTAGCCAGCTATCGTTACGCGTGGGGACAAGTTCCCACAGCTTACTGTACGTTTCGCTTGTGGCTAAGAAAAAAGGCGTGTCATTTGTTGTGATAGTGATTTCCTTTTGAGTTGGATCTTTGGCAATGGTTTCGATCTTCGGGCTCCCTAGTTTTGTGGAGCGATCTTTCAGAAGAAAAAAAGAGTTCTTAACTGGTGGAATATTAATAACGGCTACATTGTCATAGAGTACCTTCGACCGAGTACCTACTTTGCTGTCTGGATAGGCATATAGCATGAGCTTCATGCTAGTAGCATTCTCTGGAACCGTTACGGTGTAACCGAAGCTTTTCCACGAACTTCCGCTTTCCTTTATGCGCTGTGTTTTATCAATTTTGTAAGGGTCATCAAAACGAACTGAAAATCCTGCTACTGGCCCGGTTTCGGCTAAATAGTCGAAGCTTATAATATACTGTTGGCCAGGAGTAACTTTGATTTCTTTAGGTCCGGTGCAGGCGATGTGCGCCTTTGACTCAAGTTGCAATGATTGCTTACCGTCATTAGCTTGAGTATTGTTAAGCGACATCGATATGTCAGGCTTATTGTCGTAATTGTAGCAGTCACTGACCTTCTTCTGCCACAGACCACTCTCAAAGGAGCCGTTAGAAAGACTGTTTTTATATTTGAAAGTTGGATCATCGTAGACTAGCTTGTCATGCTTATCGTTTAACGAGATGCGCTGTGTTTTTGCACTCGGATCCAGCCTGTGGTAATCTGGCCGTTTTTGCGGCGATAGGGTCAAGGTGTTATCAGCTGATTTATAGTAGAGTGGCGTGTGAAGTTCTGGCACCAATAGTTCCTGCTTACTAACATGCGATCCTAATTGATTGTTCGTAATAATCTTATTTTCACGAATATTGTTGCCCGAAACGGTACTAAACGGATCTTCCAAGGCTATCATTGGTAAGTTCTTATTGTCGAGGCCGGTAAAGGAAAGTGGTGATCCAAGGTTGTTCTTTGTCATGCTGTAGGCATCGGCAACACTTTGTCTCTCGTCTAACCCATATAGATTTTCTAGTGCATATACTTGAGGTATATTGATTTTATTTTCGTATAGCTGGAAGTCTCCACGAAGGAAGCTGTGGCTGCGTTTAAAGTCGTATTGATGCGTCAGCATTCGGGCCAGGTCGGATTTTTCGCGGCAACTCAGGACGTAATTGTAACTACCCACGTTAATACTATCGATGCTGTCGACAAGTACACGCTTCACCTGAACGTTCTTAGCCGTTAGTACTTGGTTTAGCTCAACCGTTTCTTCCAGGTGGGTACTCATGTAATCCAGACAGCGAGGACTATTTACAAAAAGCAGAGTTTTATTTTCTAAAGGGGCGTTATTTAAGGCGGTGAAGTTCTCTAATGTTCGTGGAGTGAGCAATTTCTTATGGACATCGCTGAGCACGTATCCGTTCATTCCAATAAATATAATCGCTAAAGCAGCGAAGCTATATGTGCGAAGTTTGCCGGAAGTGCGGGCCATCAACAATACTATGATGCCGGCTAAGACAAAAGGAATATACAGCTGCCACTTTAGAGGCGAACGGAATGCCCAGCCGCCCGGCAGGGTGATGAGTAAACGGATTAAGGCATCGATATTCCAAATGGTCGTGGCTGCAAGAGCGATAAATATGAGAAATGCCAATGAAAACAGCAATAAGCGCCGCAAATCTAACCTTGAAAGTGAACTGCGCACTTTTATAAATAGAACTATTAGGAGAATGTAGAGGCTGAAACTAGCTGCAAAATATATAAACTTGTAGTCAGGATTATAAAATAAGAAATCGAGAAATACTTCTTTTGAAAGCGACAGCCCCGTAAGAAGATCAGCAGTATTCGAGGTTCCCACAAGCGCAGTGTAATCCATGGCAACCGGTACAACATTGGCTGAAATTACATCCTTACTTACGCTCCCCATGCTTAACAGAGAAAGAATAATATATGAATTAGCCAGAATTGCTCCGATTATAAGCGCTGTAATTTTTAAAGTATTCTCCCGCACGAAGTCCCAGTGGCGCCATCCTAAATAAACAAGATATACACCTGAGATAACGGTGTTAAGAATAAGCGTGTAAGGGTGAAGAAAAGAGATGTTTAAACATGCAACATAAAACAGCAGGTACCGTAATTGTCGTTTTTCAAAAGCAATTTTAATGAACGTTAGACATAGAGGTAATAAGGCTGCCGCCAATACTAGCCCAACCTTGGCCATATTGCCTAGGAATATTGGGTTTAAGGCAAAAAGCAAAGAACCTACCAGCGTAACGGGCAAACTATCAATCTTGAGAAACTTGCGGCAGAAATAAAAGAAGGCAAGAAATGCGATTACCAGCGATGATATGGCATAGAAATAGGCAGCTGCTTCGTGGCCAAATAAGCCAAAAACCAAAAAATTAAACACACGACCGGGCAGACGTATAACACCATCAGGGTTAGGTGTTCCTGTTTGAAACGACCACATATAAAAATGCTTAACCCAGTACGTGAGCCAATCAAATGGAAAAACAAAGTCACCGTTCGATAAAAAGCGCATTTAATCCCCTTTTATGTGCTTATCGATAAAGGCTTGAACATCAGATAACTGCAAATCGTTGATGGCGATATGCTGTGTCTCATCAACGCCAGCCTTTTTTAACATTTCGCGTACCTTATTATCATAAACTACTGGTAAAAATGGCGCCGAAGTTAAATGGGCGGTGATGATAATATGAAATTGAGGTGCGATAGCCAGTAATTGCCTGTGATGCTTCTGAAAGAAAGCAAAAAGCCCTAACGGATTATGCGTGAAGTCGAGCGGTTGAATATTTGAATATTTTTGACGCCAGGCTTGAATATAACTATAGCTTTCGGTGTCGACATTTTTATTCTCAAGCAGCGCTACAATGAATTGTTTGTTTGGATTGGCTGCAATAACCTGCTCCATTAAGAGACTAAAGTTATTTTTGTGCCTGGCCTTAAAATGCCTTAGGCCTATAAAAACTGTCTTCTCAGAAATCTTTATTTTTTTCTCGATCAACGCTAACTCTGATCTATAGTTATTTAGATCAATTTCATCAGTTGCCCAAGAAAGGTCATGGTCTAAGTGTACTTTTTTAGTATAACGACTGAAATTTTGCAATGATTCATCGTCACGAGCTAAAATAACGGCCGCACTCTTAGCTGCTAAAAATGCACCAATTCGTCCGAGAGTGGTGGTCGATGAGTAATATCCAACGCCAAGCAAATACACTTTTTTGCCAAAAATTCGAGCAATAAACAAGAACACACTTAAAAGGAATGTGTTAAGGTTCATATCGAGACCCCACAGCCCACCACCGCCAATGATTACATTTTTATTTTTTAAAAGCGTTTTCAACACTTTCAACTTGTCGTACATAAGTACCCGTTTAAAGCCGAAATCCTTATGCATTTCAGAGAAGGCTTCTGGTCGTTGGTAGGCAATCGTCAGATTCTTTACGCCTTGTTTAGCGAGGAGGTTTTGCAGTACCTCAAGCAATAATTCATCGCCGTAGTTGCCGCCGCCGTAATAGCCGATCAAAAAACTATTTTCAAGATCTGTAGTTTTAAGTAGCTGCTTAAATGTCATTGCTTTTAATTATCTCCATAAAATCTTTATAACTTTGCTCAAAAGTGATTGTTTTGCTCCACTCCCAGCCGGCGGTGCGGATGGCTTGGTAGTGTTCTGGACTGGCAAGGATCTCGGCTATGCCCACGGCGAGCGCTTCAGGATGGGGTGCGGTAACGATGCCGGTGCGGTTATGGCGAACGCTGTCTCGAAGGCCATCGACATCATATACAACAGCCGGGGTGCCTTGGCTATTGGCTTCGGTAACGATTAGCCCCCAACCTTCCTTGATGGAGGTTACTGTAATAAGGTGGCTCCGCTTCATGAGTTCGTCTTTTTCTTGCAGGCTTACCCAGCCAAGCAGGGCGATATCTTTTTTGTAAGGGCTCGCTTCTACCGCCGCCGTGAGCTCGCGACCATAGCTGCTATTGGTGTCGCCAGCGATTTTAAGCTGTAAGTCTGGTAAAGTTTTCTTGGCTATCTCGAAAGCTCGTAATTGGTCGATGGTGCGCTTCATTGCTCGCGCGCTCCCAAGACTCAGCATGGTTGGCCGATCGTACTTTTTCACGCTGGTGAGATCGGGCAGCGGCGTTAGTTCAATACCCTCCGAAATTATTTTAATCCGGTTATCTTTAAAGCCAAAATGCTGCAGATCTTTTTTGGTGCTTTCAGAAATAGTGATAGTAGTAGCGCGTGTTTTTCCCATAATAAACGTGGCGATTGGCTCAAGTAGGTAGTAGCCAATGTGGCTCAGTGGCGCGCGCGTTTCGTGAAACCAAATTTCGCGGGCTAATTGATGATAAAACAAGAATGCCTTTGCCTTGCCTTTAAAAAACGGGCTAAAATACGGCGCGGTGTTAACAGCTTCAACAATGACATCAAACCGATTTCGCAGGTGGCGCAAATAGTACCATAGCGCCGCAAACGAATGGATGTATCGGTTGGTGCCTACCCTGATGATTGAAATACCGTCAATCACATCATGGTTTTTTGCTCCTGGGTACTGCGCGGTCAGAATAGTTACCTCATGGCCGGCTTTTACCAAGCGTTTTGAAAGCTCGTGCAGAATGAGCTCGGCACCGCCGGCTTCGGGGTGTGAGGTGTCTTTCCAGGAAAACCACAAAATCTTCACAGGTCGCTACTCCGTCTCGCTTTGCACTACTGGTTCGGTCTCGCGGCGCACCACATACAACGGGCGGTTAAGTACTTCGCTGTGGATGTTGGCAATGTATAGCGCCACTAACCCCAGGCAGACCAAAATAATGCCCACCAAAATTAGCAGAATAAAGGCCAAAATAGCCGGGCCGCTAAAGTTTAGGTTCCATGGGTCTTGTAGTAAGTATTTCTCAATCAGAATAAACAATCCAATTGGGGTGGCAACCGCCAAAATGAACGCCCCAATGTACCCTGCTAGTCGTAACGGCAGCATGCTATACGAGGTAAAGCTGTTAATCGCCAGTGTGATCAACTTTTTAAGGGTGTAGGCTGCTTCGCCATGTTGTCGTTCGGGGGCTTCAAAGTGCACATATTCTCGCTTAAAACCAAGCCAATCAATCAGTCCGCGGGTCATGCGGTTGCGTTCAGTGAGGATGTTAAATTCATCTACTACTGCCCTATCCAGCAACCGAAAATCGGTGGCGTGCGGGGTGATGTGGGTGTGCGAGACGCGCTGCATGATGCTGTAGTACAGACGCGAAGTAAGCTTTTTAAAGGCACTCTCGCCGTCGCTATACGTCCGCACACCAACGATCACTTCACCGCCGTTTTCCCAGTGCTTAATAAATTCAGGCAGCAGGCTTGGCGGGTGTTGCAGGTCGGCATCCATAATAATCGCCGCGTCGCCTTTTGCGGCATGAATACCAGCCGAGGTGGCGGCTTCTTTGCCAAAGTTACGTACGAATTCAATCAAACGGACCCGTGGATCTTGCTTCCGCAAGCGGCGAACAATGATGGGTGATTCATCTTTGCTGCCGTCATCAACAAAAATAAATTCGAACTCATAGCTTAGCCCAGCAGCGACTTGCCGGAGCTCCTCATATAATAAGGGGATGTTTTTTGCCTCGTTGTGACCGGGAACAATAACTGAAATCAACTTTGGTTTAGACATGGTCTCTCCTTAAAACTCTATAACTCAGCCGCCAGAGGGCAATCAATACCAGCGTACCGACGCTTCCCCACAACAGCCCCTGCACAATACTGCTTAAACTGCTATGCATTTGCAGCAGTACGATAATTGTGCCAACAACGCCAACCGCCGCCAGTAAACTAATTTGGTAGCGTCGAAGCGCCATATAATATGAAACCACAAGGTTTAAAATAGACAGCACAAACAGCGCAGTCGCCAGTGGTGGCAATAAGTAGGCGTAGGCTTCAAACCGATGCCCCATTAATAGACTGACAAAAAAGTTAGGAAATGCCAAGAAAGCAATCAGACCAATTCCGCCGAGGCCGGCTACCAGTACGGCTGATTTTACTAGCAGTGCGCGGTTTTGCTTGGCCGGCGCTGCTAGCTTTACCGAAGAAAGCATCACTTGAGCTACCGAAGCCGTCAGGAAGAACAGTACCTTTGCAACCGTGGCAATACCGGCGTATCCACCGGCCGTTTCGGCATCAAAAAAATACTTCACCAGCAGTACATCGACGCTGGTCAGGACCATAATACTTAATGAAGCCACCAGTACGATGGCGCTATAGCGCAGTTCAGGTACGATTTCTTTACTATTTGGCAAGCTAAAGTAACTTGCGTGACTCTCGGGCTTGATGAAACCAGCTTGCTTCGCTTTGTAGGCGGTGTAGGCAAAAGCCAGGAGTTGTGCAGCCACAATACCAAAAATGGCGCCGGGGGTGCTTAGCCCAATCACCACCAATAGCGCCGACACGACTATCTTCCCTGCAGCCCCAAGAATATTCCCCGCCGAAACGGTGGCAAACTTTTTATTGCCACGCAAATAAGCGCTACGGAATGTGAGCGGCACAGTTGCCACCAGCGCCACTAAAAGAATAATAAACGGCCATGGCGACTCAAATCGTAAAACGTTTTGGAAAAATGGACTTGCCAATGCGCCTATCACCAGCAAAGCAAGACTTATGAATAAGCTCAGTTTCTCGAGCTCAAATAGCACGCGGGCTTGTCGGGTGCGATCTTCGTAATTTGCCACGATGTTTATTGCCACCTGGCTCAGCACGGTCAAGAAAATGGTTAACTGCAAAAATAATGAAATAAGTACTTGGACTTCACCGTATTCCTCAAGGCTCAAAAGTCGCCCCAGCACCGGGTAATACGCATAGTTGAGCACACTAACTGCGAGCGCGCCAAAAAAGAACACGGCATTATGCCGCACGAAATCACTCCTGCCCAAAATCGAGGTAATTCGTGTCTTCACGCTTTTAAGCCTAGCAATCTGTGGACGGTTAGACAAGACACTTTACTTTATAAAGTAATGACTTATTGATACGATACGAACCACGGAACAGGGGTGATCCCGTAGGTTTGTGCCGGTGAAAATGTCGGTGTATCTTCGTTGTAAAAATTCTTCCATCCCATGTGAATGCCCTGGGGTAAATCTTTAGTTAATACTTGCCAGGTGCCCAACTTGGTGGGCTGATCACCGTGACCATCCATTTGGATAATGTGCGCTAGTTCGGGGTGGGTGCGCAAAAGCTCACGCTTGTGAATCATTGAACTGCGGAATTGGTGCAGTAAAAATACTTTTTGCGGCAGGTTACGATGCCGGGTAAGACTAGCCAACCACGCAGCAGTCTGATTAACTTCATGCGCATGGACACTGCCAATTTGCTCTAAATGTTGTTCAGTTTTCTTCAGGCGCCATTCGGGATCGAGCGCCAGCCCCACGTGCGGATAAAGCAACAGCTTTTCAAGACGCTTAGCTTGGGTAAGAAAATGGGTGCGGCCAGGTTGTAGATCGAGCACGACGTATACTTTGGCTTTTTCAGCTTCCCTCACCCACTTTTCTAGTTTTTCAATCGGAATTTCACGCGAGTAATCACTGTCGGCGGTAGGTTCGGCGGCAGCAACGGTGGCAATAACCTCTAGTGCTGGATACACCTGCTGTTTGGTGTGCGGCTGGTAGTTTTGTGCCAGCTTTTTGACGCGCTGCAGTGTTTTTGGTAGTGACTGCTCCCCTAGCGCACCCAGTGCTGGTGTATCGGGCGCACCATACAGCGCGACGAGCCGCGTATGTGGTAATAGTTGCTGCCGACCGTCAAACAAAATCTTTTGTGGCTGCTTCTCTTCGCGTAAAGCCACCTTGGGAATGGCAGGCTGGGTAATCACCCCAATTAAGTACCAGCCGAGTCCTATGGTGAGTAAGGCGGCAATGGCCAGCAGAACAGGCTTCAGCCAGGGCAAATTTGCACTCTGCAATAACTTGTTCATAATAGTACTATACTAAACGAAAGGAAAGCCTTCTATGCCACAGCCATCCTCAGCTTCCAAAAAACCATTACTTGTCTGGATTATCGTAATCGCGGCAATTGCAGTTGCCGGATACCTCTTGTTTTTCTTGCCAAAATCGCAGCCAGCCAACCAGCCAGACGAAGATAATTTGCCAGATTTTAGTGCCGTTAAATCTGCCGAAATTGTACTTTCTGATCCTACTAAAACAAAGGCCGCCTACCAACTTCCTCAAAATTCGGTGAAAAAACTATCACCGGCCGAGCAAAACCAACAAACAGTAACCCTGACTTCGGGAAGCCTTGTGCCACTTGAAAAATTGACTATTGAAAAGCATGAAGCCAACAAAAAAATTATCGGTGTTGAGTTTACGGTCTATCAACTAAAAGATGGACTTGAAAACACCAGTTTAATTGACATCTTCCAGCAACAAGACGACGCTAAAAAGGCGGAAGTCGAAGCTAAAGATCAGCTGCTCACCCACGTTCAGTCGGGAACGCCACCTAGCCTGACAATCCAAACCACCGATAACCAAGCGGCGCCACTTGCCTCAATCAAGCGCACTACGATCATAACAAAAGACAGCAACGAAACTGCCGCTTACGAAATACTGAGCGGCTTAAAAACCGGCAAAAATTTACTAGTAGCCCACTTCACCACCGATTCAGAAACGCGATTGCTACAAGCCGATAGCATTTTTCAGGATTTGCTTAACCAGGTGCGGCTAAAAACTCAGTAAACAAGAAGCCGCTGCACTATTGTCAGCGGCTCCTTGTTTCCTTTCAGGAACAATACTTTTAGTGAACCACAATCGGCTCGGTAGCTGCGCCTGAAGTTTTTTTGCTCTGCTTAATGAATAAAGCGGCAAAAATGAATCCAAGCACTAAGATGACCAGTCCGCCATAAATCGCTGCCCGATACCCAGCCACAGTGGCTTCGGTAACATTTGTGGCGACCTGCAAGGCGCCAGTGGTCACGCTTGAAGCAATGCCAGCCAAAATTGCCAGGCCAAGTGCCCCACCAACTTGCATTGAGGTGTTGAGTAAGCCTGATGCGAGGCCAGCCTCACGCCCCGGTACACCACTGGTTGCGGCGACGTTGAGGGCCACAAACGACATCCCTAAGCCGAGCGAAATCAGTACTGAACCAGGCAAGATGGTCAAGGCGAAGACACCATCAGTTGGCATTTGGGCAATCCACAGCATACCCGCCATTAGCAGCCCAAGCGATACCAAGATGATAGGCTTGAAGCCAATTTTCGGCAAGATTCTTGGGGTAAGCGTCGAGACGACCCCGATAATAATCGGAATAGGCAAGAAATTCAAGCCAGTAATAACCGGCGAATACTGTAGAACGGTTTGCGCATAGAGCACGGTAATATAAAACATGCTCATCAGGCTAGCCATCACCGGTAGCATGATAACATTGGCGGCACTTAAGTTGCGAATCTTAAAGATCGATAGTGGCATAAGCGGATGCTTTACCTTAGCCTCGTTGAAGATGAAGCCAGCTAACAGCAAGGCGCTGACCGCTAGAATCGTCCATACGGTACCGTTACCCCAGCCAAGATGCACGGCTTGTTCAAGAGCATACACTAGGAGCATCAAACCGCCGGTTACCAGTGCTGCACCACGAATATCAACGTGTTTATCCTGTTCTTCAATCTCGTGCTTCGGCAGGAATTTCAGGGCACCATAAACTGCCAAGAGTCCAATCGGTACGTTAATAAAGAAGTTCCATTCCCAGCCGACAAACTGGGTTAGCGCACCGCCAACCATCAATCCGACTGCTGCCCCACCGGCGCCAACCGCTGCCCATACCGATAGTGCGCGGTTGCGTTCTTGGCCTTCTTTAAAAATAGTCAACAGCAGCGATAGGGCTGCAGGTGACATAAAGGCAGCAGCTAAGCCTTGGAGGGCTCGTAGGGCAATCAGCATGATACTATTTTGTGAAAAGCCAATCAGTACTGAAATGGCTATAAAAGCGAGCGCACCGCCAATCAACATTCGTTTGCGGCCAAACAAGTCGGCCATGCGACCGCCAAGCAGTAAGAAACCACCGAACGTTAAGGTATACGCGGTCACGACCCACTGAAGGCTTTCAGGCGTAAAATGCAACTGCTCTTGCAGAGCTGGTAAGGCGACGTTCACTACTGAAGAGTCCAGCACTACCATAAATTGCATCAACGCCAGGAAGCCTAAGACAAGCTTTTTGCGTGTGTTTGTCATTGTTGTCCTTTTACGTTAATTAACTTTAATAACTCGATCATTATATTTCTTGATATTTGATATTGTCAAGTATTTACAAAATGAAGTATAATGAAATGAATATGAAAGACGCAATTAAAAAGAATACCGCCTGGAATCTACTACAAGTCGCTACTTTTGCTCGTGTGCAGGCTCAGCATATCGCGGACGACTATGACCTTACCAGCACTCAGCTCTATGCGCTCTGTAGCCTTGACCCTACCCGGCCCATTTCTATGCGGAATATATCACTTGTGCTTGAATGCGATGCGTCGAATGTGACTGGATTGGTAGATCGCCTGCTGCACCACGGCTACGTTGAGCGGCACGAGCTACCAGATGATCGCCGGGTAAAGGTGGTGAGCCTCACCGACAAAGGTATCGCCTTACGCGCCGAAGCCCTGCAGCGCTTAGCTGAGGCTCCGCTTGATGGATTGCAGTACTTATCGCCTGGCGAGCGCGTCTTGCTTGATGAGCTACTAGTAAAAATGCTCACCAAGTAATTCTCCTTCACTTTGCTATACTTATCTCCATGACAACTGAACAACTTATGGCGCGGGCGATAGATATCCGCAAACGATACGACGAATTAAATGCTTCGAAATATGGTGACGCCTGGAATGGCCACCAGTTAGCGCTCGGTTTTGTGGGCGATGTTGGTGATCTTGCGAAAATTATTATGGCCAAAGACGGCCTACGCGACATCGATGGTGATGTCGATGAAAAGTTGGCACATGAACTAGCCGATTGCTTGTGGAGCGTTCTGGTGCTCGCGCACCGCTATGGCGTGGATATTGAAAAAGAATTCTTAAATACAATGGACCATCTCGAACAGCGAATCGCCGCTGAAGTGAACGCCTAGGTTCTTTCTTGTTTACTTAGTATTAGATCTTCCAAGCGCTTGACTGAAAAGAACAAAAGCGGCACTTTAACCACGGCTCATACCAAAAGTAAGGAGGCCGGGTAATGCCACACTACTACTTGTTGCGGCATGGTATTGGAAGCGCAGACACCGAGTTGCTCTATACCTTAGAAAGGAGAGCCAACAGCCTACTGAGACAAGATTTGTCGGGTTCTCAGCTATACCGGTAGGAGTGCTTGTAGTAACGGAAGTCGAACTTCGGCAGCCCAGCGGCTATACCCTTCTCCCCTCCTTGTGAAACTCCCTGGTCTGAGCGGGTCTGCTTAGGCCAGGGCAAAATTTTAAAGTGTAATAAAATACGCCGCAGAATATTGCGGCGTATTTCTATTTCGTAGCTGTTTTTATTTGTTTAAGAGTCGGTCGATAAGATGCTTGCGTGAGCGGAGGTAGTAAGCGCCGGCTGCAGTGATGCTGCCAAGGCCGAAGGCACCGCCGATGAAGTCGGCTGGACCAGTCTTAGGAAGTTCGACTGGAGGCTTTGGTGCTGCAGGCTTTTCACAGTCAGGGTGGCCAACAGGAAGCTCAGGGTTGTATGGGCAAGGCTTACAGTCAGGATGGTTTACCGGTAGCTGTGGGTTCAGCGGGCAAGCTTCTGGGCTTACTTTGATACTGACTTCACAGGCTTTGCTGGTAACTTTACCTTCACTTTCAAAGCTGACAGTGGCCTTGATGGTGTAGTTGCCTTCTTTCGCGTATTTGTGAGTGGTTACAACGGTGGTTGGGTCGGTTGCATCTGGCTTTACATCGTTTTGGCTAGCGCCGTCACCGAATTCGAAGTTACCGCTGATAAGGGTTGCGCCTTCGGCTTTAGTGTGAGCAGTAAATTCGTATTCATTACGGTTCAGCTGCTTAGCGGTAAGAGCGCTACACTCGAAGATTGGTTCAGGCTTTACTTCTACTGGTGTTTCACAGCTTTGGCGAGTATCGCTGACTTCTTTGCCGTTAACGTTGAAGTAAACAGTGACTTTGGCGTTGTAGTTACCAGCCTTAGCGTACTTGTGAGTAACAGCTTCGCTTGGATTGGTGCGAGTTTCGGTGGTACCATCGCCAAATTCGTAGACAACGCGGCTGACGGTAGCGCCATTTTCGGCAACCACATTAGTGCTGAACTTAAAGGTGGTGCGGTCGATTTGTTCTTTTTGTAGACTGTCACATTTGTATTTCGGGCTATTACCCCAGATAGGGTTACCACAAACGGTGAGGCTTGCGAATTCCATCTCGTGCGTGTCAGGGTTCATCATGACGATGACTGGAATCGCGTTGCTACCGAAGTTAGCTTGTGACGGACCAAAGTAGTAGGTTTTGCCAGCAATGGTGACCGGTGTACGGTTTTGACCACCCAAGGTGCTGCGGCCGAGGCTGTGAGCGCCGGTGGCAACGGTCTGGCCGTCAACTTCAATTCGGCCGTCCTTGAAAGCGGTACCCATTTTAGCGGTAGCAGCAAAGCGACCAAGTTCATCTGGGCTTAGGCCGTAATGTGCGTAGACATTGTGGAGGTCGCCAGTGGCGTTTTCATTATATTTGTTGACAAATTCTTGTACCGAATGTGCACCACAGTTGATGATATCGTTTGATGGATTACATTTTGCGGCGTTAGCTGTAGTTGCGCCACTTGCTGCGTTGAGGGCTAGTACTCCCCCGGTAACTACGGCTATTGCACCGAACACAAGCGCTTTGTTGCTGGCAGCAAGGCGCAGATGGTTCAGTAGACGTTTGACTATTTGCATCGCTTTACTTTCCTTCCTCTCTTTAAACTATTATTAACTCTATCATAAGTGATTAACATTGTCAATAATATGTAAGGCTTTTTTGCAATAATTACAACTATATTCTATAGAGCTTATGGTTAGCCGGTCCGCATATGAATATACAGACCGGCTATTTAGCGCTTGCGAGCTTTAAAATTTACTCCCAGCCAGCCTCGCGCCTAACGCGCGCCACAAGTTCAGGGTCTGACCCAAACTTTGAATTCAGCAGATGCGACTCGTAGGCGTGAGGCTGCGCAACGTCGCAACCTGTGCAGGGCTCGTGCTGCTTACCAGCAAGCGGCCGCATGTTCTTTACGAGCTCACTTTCTACTTGGGCTGTTGCTAACCGGTGCAGGGCTTCGTTCGCCATTGTTCCCAGGTAGTACTTGATGATTACCGACAGCGGAAGTGACATGGTCCTCTCCTTTTTTGTTGGCGGCACAACGAGCTTATTGTAGAGCGAGGCGCTATGTTTGTGAAGAGTAAATCTCGGCTTCAGATTTTCCGTCTCCTAAAAACAAGAGTATAATAAAAAGACATACCACTGACATCACGAGGAGGACATATGGCGCAACATTCGACAAAAAACCAATACGAGATGCAGGATCCGACAACGCAATATCCGCGGCCCGAATTTCCAGAACAAACGCAGCCCGAGCCTGGCCTCGCGAAAGACATGACCCCAAAACCTGATCACGGCGAAGAGTCGTATCAGGGGTTTGGCCGCTTGAAGGGCCGTAAAGCGATTGTGACTGGCGCCGATTCTGGCATTGGTCGGGCAGCGGCAATTGCTTTTGCTCGTGAAGGGGCGGATGTCGTACTTAATTATCTGCCCAGCGAAGAACCGGATGCCCAAGAAGTAATAAAAGTGATCGAAGCCACCGGACAAAAGGCCATCGCTATGCCGGGCGACATTAGCGACGAAGCTTTTTGCGAAAAACTAATTAGCGAAGGCGTAAAAGCGCTCGGCGGGCTCGATATTCTAGCGAATATTGCGGGCAAACAGGTCGCCCAAAAGCACTTAGCAGATATTACCACCGAGCAATTTGATCAAACTTTCAAAACCAATGTTTATGCTATGTTCTGGCTATGCAAAGCGGCGCTTCCCCACTTGCCGGCTGGCGCGAGCATTATAAATACTGCCTCGATTCAATCGTATGCACCGTCTCCAACATTGGTAGATTACGCGTCAACCAAGGCGGCGATTGTTGCTTTCACCAAAGCTTTAGCTAAGCAAGTGGCCGAAAAAGGCATCCGGGTGAATGCCATTGCGCCAGGGCCAGTCTGGACACCACTGCAGCCGAGTTATGGGCAGCCTGCCGAAAAAATCCCGGTATTTGGCGAGCAAGTGCCACTGGGCCGGCCAGGCCAGCCGGCTGAAGTAGCACCGATTTATGTGCTGCTGGCATCGCAAGAATCAAGTTATGTAACCGGTGAAGTGTATGGCGTAACCGGTGGGAATCCACTCCCCTAAAAGCTTACGGAAAATGATGATGCCTCCGGTGTGAGCCGGAGGCATGGTTCAGTATTCTTTGAGCTCGTTTTCTACGAATTTATTCAACTGCTCCAATGCTGCCTGGCCCAGATTTCTTGTTTCCCAGTCGTAACCAGGCTTGAGCACAAGGGTGATACTTTCGTGAGTTGAGAAACAGCTTACGGGACCATTACCACTAAAGTAGTTTCGAAGCCGCCTCTGTTCGTAATCAGTGAGGTGACGTCGTCGCAAGCTACCATTAACAACCTCATATACCCTCCTACCGGGATGGCCAGTTTCACCGCGGCCGATGACCTTAAGCACCATGCGTCCAAGCCTTTCAGGTTGTAATATCAGGCAAGCTTGCCTTCGACCGACTCAGCGGCGAGCGTGCGACCAAGAGCACAGATCACCTCTCGATCAAATCGATCATCGCTAACTACGGCCAAAACATGATCGGCGTAAATGTGTACGGTGTACCCGCTCATGCATCTATACAACTCAACTGCCAGCCAGTCCTGTTCGCCCTCGTCTAGCTGGAAATCGCAAAATTCGAACTTTCGGCCTAGGCTAAGTGACGTGATCGATACCTCGTAACGTGCCATCAGAACCACCTTAGGCTTATAGATTGCCGTATTTATCATTGGCTATCTTGGGGTCAAAGTCAATAGTATGCGCCAGTGTCTCATTGCGATTCGAGCCAAACTACCCTATACTTTGTGTTTGAATAGGACAGTCATCTTTTTATGAATCAAGCAAACAATTTACTTTCTGCTGAAGGCGCGATACTCCGAGAGCAGTTACAAGAAGCCCAGCTTGCCCAAAAAACACACGCTGCGGCGTTTGAGGGCAGCCGTAAAATTCATGTTGCAGGAATTGGCCGGGCAATTTCGGCGGCCTACGAACAGCTCCGAAACGCCGCCGCCAATACCGAAGAACATTTGCTGCTGCAGCAAGCTGTACGGCGATTTTTGCGCCGCAATATTTCCTTTACTGCGCAATCTATTGAAAAACCGCTGGCCGAAGAACTGGTGGTCGAGCTCACCCAGGCCGGTTATTTGGTAAACGATACCGTAGCGGTTGATACGGTTAGGTTAATTAATACCGCCATTGAACGCTCGTTTCGGGCGTACCTGACACTGCGTGCGGGGTCGATCACCCAGGAAACGGCCACTTCCTGGATGCTCGATGTTCTGTGTGTTGAAATTGAGGAGCTACTGACCGCACCCCGTACAGCCCAGGGAGTGTTTATCCATTTTGCCTATCGTCATTTCCGGGAGCTTTTTTCTGAAGAAGACGCCAAAAGCGTGGTACACTACGATATTTCGCTCTACATCGCTACTCATCGGGCGCTGCTGCGATCTGATCTTGCCAACGTTCGCCGCGACATGCTGCGCCTTTACCAGCGAACTATTGATGACCTTCAAGAATATATTGCTACTAACCAGCTGATCGATGAGTTGTTTCATAACGAAACAACCAATAAGTTAACCCGGGCGGTGAGCAAGTATGGCGCGCCGTTTCGGACATTTCGTAGCTTGCTTGAAAGTGGCGCTCCGGTTGAGGAGTTGCTGTTTGATAAAGCCAAGTTTAAGTCGGCCTATGCCGCACAGGTAAAAATCGAGCAAGAGCGTGTGGCACGCAAGCTCAACCGCGGGGTGATTAAAAGTATTATTTTCTTATTAATCACCAAGGTTATTATTGGGCTGGCGATTGAAGTGCCGTATGACATTTTTCTTACTGGCACGGTAGCTATTTTGCCGCTCATGATCAATATCTTTTTCCCACCGCTGTATATGGCGCTGCTGCGCATGAGCTTAAGCTTGCCTGGGCCGGCGAACAGCGTCGCTATCCAGGATTACATGACGGCGGTGTTGTATCAAGAGCAGCGCGAACAATTAAAAGTCTCACCGCTTAAACGAGCCGAATCCTCAACGGTACTCACCGGTCTCTACTGGCTGATGTTCTTGATTTCTTTTGGTGCGGTGGTCACGGCACTGTCGTTGCTTCATTTTAATCTTGTTCAGGGGATAATCTTTTTCGTCTTTCTTTCGACGGCAAGCTTCCTTGGGTTCCGCTTGTCGCGCTTGGTGCGCGAAATTGAAATGTTTGCGGCGCGCCAGGGGTTCTTTGATGCCATTCGCGACTTCTTTTATACCCCGTTTGTGATTATTGGGCGTTGGCTATCCGATAAATATGCGCGAGTAAATATTATTACTTTGATGCTCGATATGGTGATTGAGCTGCCATTAAAAACCATTCTTCGCTTAACTCGCCAGTGGACGCGTTTCTTAAACGAAAAACGCGACGAATTATAGGGTTAGGGTAATAGCCAGGTTTCAAGCAGCTGGTAGTATTTTGTAAGGTCACTGCGGTGCAGCCATTCGTTGGCGCTGTGGTGTCCGCCGCCATTTGGTTGCACAATAATGCACGGGATGTCGTAGGCCGCAAACCAGCGACCGTCGGTGCCGCCAAACGATTCTGAAAAACTAACAGGATTACCGGTCGCGATTTCCATCTTAGCGATAAAATGAACCACATCAGGATGAGTACGATCGAGCAGCAACGGCTTTGAGCGCACAGGCGTTTTAAATGAAAAGCCGTAAAGCTTACTTTGCGCTTCAATGTAGGTAAGATGTTCGGCAATTGCTTCTTCCTCGAAGGCTCGAAAATCGATAGTTACCGTAGCGGTGTCAGGCACTTGGTTCCAGGCGTCGCCGGCGTGGAAAGTGCTAATGGTGAGGGTTGGGTCGGAGGCCAGTTTTAAAGGGTAACGCTTTTTAATATCAGCTAAAAAAGGGAGCAAATTTGTAATGGCATTGCTGCCTTCAGCTGGCCGCGAGGCATGGGCAGCTTTGCCGGTAGCGGTGATTTCGGTTAATGAAAAGCCCTTGGCGCGTTCTTCAATCTTCCAGCCCATGCCGCCATCTGGAATGAAAACCACATTCGCGCGCCAGCCCGCAGCCAAGATGTCTGAAACACTTTGTCCGCCCAGTTCTTCGTCGGTGGTAAAAGCAAAGCCGACACTCTGGTCCTTGAGTGTCTCGTGGTGTTGCTTGGCAAATTCAATAAAACAAGCGGCCGCGAACTTCATATCAAACACACCGCGGCCCAACAGCCGATCTTCAACCGAGGTCACCGTATATTGCGACGGATGAGCCGGCACGACATCAAGATGGGCAAGGAGCAAGTAGTGCGGATGTTTGGTGTTTTGGGTGGTGGCAATTAAATACGGATTATCGCGGTCGATATCGACATGCACAAATAAACCCAGCGGTTCGAGTTCGCTGCGCACGTATTCGATAATTTGATGGCAAGCACCCCGGTTGCGACTTTCGCTTGGAATAGCAACGAGCGATGCAAGCGTCGTTTCGAGTTTTTCCTGCATCTGGTATCCTTTTTGTAAAAAACTACTACAAGTATGTAGTCTATGTGTATATCTGTCAATAAGCATGCTTCTATGGTTTGGCAAAGAGGCGTTTATTATGGCCTACGCACAGCTTCTTGTATGATAAGAGCATGGTAAAAGACTACCTGCTTATTTTGCGGCGCAACCTGGTGAATCCTTTAGTTATTTCGATTGCAATTTTAGCGGTAGGGCTGCTGCTTTTAAACGAACTGCGGGACGCCTGGTTTATCTCGGTAGTGATAACAATTAATGTGACGCTAGCCATAATTCAGGAGATTCGAGCGCGGCGGGCATTAAGAAAACTAGAAATCTTGACTGCGCCGAAAGCCGTCGTTTTAAAGGATGGACAAAAAACAACTGTTGCGGTCGAGGCGGTGCGTCGTGGTGATGTGGTGGAAGTAATTGCCGGCGACCAGTTACCTGCCGATGGGACGGTGGTGGCATCGCATGGCCTGGAATGTGACGAGAGCTTATTGACAGGCGAAGCCCGCACAGTAGTAAAACAGCCTGGCGATGCAGTATTTGCTGGTAGCGTTGCCGTAGCGGGCAGTGCGAGAGTAAAAGTGACGGCCGTCGGTGTCGAAACACGCGCCGGCACGATGACAGCGCACTTAAAGCGTTACGAGCCACAAAACACCCCTTTGCAGCGTCGAATTGCTCTGACTATCCAAATCCTGACGTACATCGCAATTGGTTTATCGATCGTAGTCCTGACGGTGTATCTGGCGCAAGATTTAGGCTTGGTGGCTGCTTTAAAAACGATAACTTCTGGGACTATTGGGGTAATCCCCGAGGGTTTATTGCTGGCTAGTACCCTGCTTTTGGCCTTCGGGGCGGTGAAGCTCGCCCAGCAGCAGGTGTTACCGCAGAAGCTTTCAGCCATAGAAGCCATGGCGCTGCTCGATGATTTATGCGTGGATAAAACCGGTACCCTCACCAGCGATACAATGCAACTTGAATCAATTGTGCCGTTTACTGGCACCAAAGATCAAATAAACGCCTACGTTCGAACACTGGCTCACGAAGCCAGCGGCAATAACGCCACGGGCAAGGCCATGCTGTCTGCTGTCGGTTCTGCCGAGCTGCTACCGGTAAGCGAAGTACTGGCTTTTTCGTCCGAGCGAAAGTTAAGTGCTGTGAAACTGCCCGATAACAGCGTAATTATGATGGGCGCACCTGAAATTGTGACCAAAAACCTGCGGCTATCCAAAAAACAAACTGATGAAATAGACCAGCGCGTCGAAAAAGGTCTCCGGGTGATGTTATTGGTACGTGCGCCGCGAGTTCACGGGTCGATCCGGGAGTCGTCCGTGCTTAAAGCCGCAAATTTTGCACCGGTCGGCCTAATTGTTCTAAGCAATGCTCTTCGCCAGAACGCGCGCGAAACAGTTGGCTTTTTACAAAAACGCGGTGTGCGGCTGCGGGTAATTAGCGGCGATAATCCAAAAACGGTGCAAACAGTAGCAGAACAAGCGGGCATTAGCGGCGCTGAAAAAGTTATTACTGGCCCAGAGTTAGAAAAACTACCAGGGTCAGCTTGGCAGCAAACTGTGGAAGATACGGTCGTCTTTGCTCGGGTTTTGCCTGAGCAAAAGCAGCAGATCATCAAAGCTTTACAGGCGAGAGGTAGTTTTGTCGGTATGGTTGGTGATGGAGTTAATGATGCCTTGGCGCTTAAACAAGCGAACTTAAGCGTGGCGATGTTTGCTGGCGCAGCTGCGTCGCGGCGGGTAGCCGATATTATCCTTTTAAATAATGCTTTCACGTCGCTCCCGATTGGTATGCGGCTCGGTAACCGAATTATGCAGGCAATCGAACTGATTGCTAGCTTATTCTTTCATAAAATTATTTATGGCATTTTGCTGCTTTTGGCGTCGCTTGTACTGCACCTGCCCTACCCTTTTTTGCCGCGTCATTTGACGTTTATGAATATTTTTCTCGTCACCCTGCCTTCGGTGCTTTGGACAATTTTCCCGCCAGAAACCGATAAGCGAATCGACCCGCGCCGTTTTTGGAAGCACACTCTGTTTGTTATGCTACCGCTCGCTTCACTCAGCTTTATAGGGATACTTTCTACGTATCTGTGGCTGCACAATGTCTTGCCAGGCGGGACCCTAGGTGTTGCGCAACAAGCCCAAACAATTACCGTGTTAATGACCACATTATTTGGTGTTGGAATGGTCTTTTTGGTACCGTGGCTGCTGGCTGTTCCGGCGAGCAAAAATATCCATCGCATGCGGCTACTCTATAGCGCGGGTGTTTTCTTGGTGGCATTAGTGGTGTTTGCTGTAGAGCCGCTGCGTAGTTTTTTGGATTTTACCGCCCCGATGCCGCAATTTATGCTAGTGCCGCTACTATTCACCGCGCTGACTATAGGCGCACAGCTATTTTTGGCTAAAAAACTAAGGCAACAGTTAACCGTGAAGTTTTAGGTGGTGTCGCCCAAAATATTTATGTAGCTCGCTGACAGCAATCACAGCGCTCGCAGCAACAAGACTAGTAACAAACAGCATTAATGGTGGTACTTGCACCACGTGCAGCACCGGTTGCAGTGGGCCAAATAACGCCAGCAACTGCAAGCTCGCGGCAATGCCGAGCCCTATGTAAAACTTCTTATTGCTCGCTTCCCCCCGCCCAAAAATAGACTGTAGCTCACGGCGAGCATTTAAGGCGTTCGCCCACTGCATTACTACCAGTGCGGTAAAGGTGAACGTTTGTGCGGCGGCCACGCCATGAGATTGCATGAAGAGCTGGAAGATAATTAATGCGACAACCGCCATGGTCGCGGCAGTAAGAAGTAAACGGCTCACAAGATAACGGTTTAGCAAAGGCGCGCCCGGACGACGAGGCCGTTGTTTCATGATGTGCTTTTCGCCCGGCTCGAGCCCAAGCGGAATAACTAAAGCGGTGTCGGTGACTAAGTTAATCCATAAAATCTGGACTGGCGCTACGGGCAGCGGCAGGCCAATAAGTAACGCGCCAATCATAGTCAGAATTTCACCAGTTGTGGTGGTGAGGAGGTAAAACAGCATTCGCCGAATGTTACTAAAAATAACCCGCCCTTCTTTTAGGGCGCTGACGATACTTTTGAAGTTATTATCGAGTAGTACCATATCGCCGGCGTCTTTTGCGATTTGTGAGCCACTGCCCATAGCAATGCCAACATTGGCATTCGCCAGTGCCGGAACATCGTTGACGCCATCACCAGTCATGGCCGGTACGCCGTGGGCTTTGAGGGCGCTCAAAATCCGATATTTTTGTTCTGGTACTACCCGCGCGAAGACATTTATTTTGCCAACGAGCTGCACCAGTTCTTTGTCGCTTAGTTCATTTAATTTTCGGCTGTCAAATACTTCATTTCGATGGGTGGCAATGCCGAGTTGCTGGGCAATTCGATAGGCGGTTTCAACATGGTCGCCAGTGATCATCTGTACTTGAATACCCGCTTCTTTCGCAGCAAGTACCGCTGGTTTGGCTTCTGGGCGAAGGACGTCGGCCACTGCTACTAGCCCAATAAATATCAGTTTATCGGGTAAAGTTTCGAGGGTGGTGTGGCGTGTGGCGCGCTGCAGCTTTGCGAAGGCAATCACCCGATTGCCTTCGCCGGTTAATTCTTCGAGCGCCGCGAGTACCTGCTGGGTTTCGGTTTTGTTGAGGCTCGTTTTCCCCAGGATGTGTTCGGGCGCACCTTTAATATAGGCACTAAAAGTTGTTCCATGCTGCCAAAGATTGCCGCTCATTGCGAAACGATGATCAAACGGCAGCGAGGCAACTAAAGCGTGCGTATCAGGCACGGAACGCTTCGTGCTTTTTGCATGCACAGCAAAGGCAATATCGAGCGGGTCGTGCAAGCGGCCTTTTGTTTGATTGACTGTGTAAGGTAGGATTTCATTAAGCGCATCGTTTGCATGCGGTAACTGCCAGGTTTTTTGAACCGTGAGGATATTTTTTGTCAGAGTGCCGGTTTTATCAGTAGCTACGGTGGTCACCACGCCAAGCGTTTCAATAGCAGCCATGTTCCGAATAAGAGCTTTTTGCTTCGCTAAACGGCGCATGCCCAGGACCAAAATAACGGTAATTGCCACCGGTAAGCCTTCTGGCACCGCCGAAACAGCCAGGGTAAGAATAAATCGTATCGCCTCGCCGACCTCGATGCCGCGCTGCATGCTTAAAATAAAAACGATAATCGAAACAATGACCACCATTATGATAATTTGGGTGAGCAGAGCATCGATTTTTTTCTGAACCGGGCTTTCGATGTCGGTGCGAGTTGAAAGAGCGGCGATTCGGCCGAATTCGGTCTGATTACCCGTTCTGACGACCGCCGCTGTTGCCTCACCGCTAACCACAAATGAGCCCTGGAATAAAATATTACTTTGTTCGTAAGCCGGTTTTTGGCCCTTAAGTGGTTGCGGCTGTTTGCTGACCGGTTCAGATTCACCAGTGAGCAACGATTCGTCTACCCGCACGCCCTCGGCAGAGAGCACCCGAGCGTCAGCCGGAATTTTCTGTCCTTCATTGACGACGATAATGTCACCCATGACAAGATCGGTGGCACTGATGGCGCGCTGTTTGCCGCCACGCAGCACTTTGGCCTGTTCGATTGACTGATCGCGAAGATCCCGCAGAATTTTTTCGGTTGAAAAGTACTGAACATAATAAATCGCGGCGCTAATAGCCATAATAACCCCAATAATAACCGCATCAAGTGCGGCGCCATGAAGAATACTAAAAACCGCCGCGACAATCAGCACGACCATAAACATATTAGCAAATGGCTCAATAATAATTCGCCACAGAGGTTTACGCACCACCTCGATAACATTCGGGCCGTAATGAGCCAGGCGCCGGCCGGCTTCTTTTTCTGATAGGCCGTTTTCGGTAGTACTAAATTCTTCTAAAATGGCCGAAGAGTGCTTTTGGTAAAAATCCATATGCTTATTGTAGCGTGAGATGGGGCTGTTTACGAAATCTTGCGCCCATATTGCGATCGGTGCGGTGAGGTGCTAATAAGCTAGTAGTGTCGTGCGCCCCATTCGGCCATTTGGGCTAATATTGGCCAAAGATCTTTGCCTTTTTCGGTTAAGGAATATTCTACACGCGGCGGGACCTCGGCGTAGGTTTTACGGATCAGCACGCCTTCATGTTCAAGATATGACAACCGCGCCGAAAGCGTCCGGGGATTAATGCCCTTCACCGCTCTTTGCAATGAAATAAACCGCATCGAGCCATTATTAGCCAGTTGGCGGATAAGTTGCGGCGTCCATTTATCGCCCAAAATTTTGGTGGCGGCTATCACGCAAGGTAATTCCGAGGACACAGTTTTCATGATTGCTTTTCATTATACATTACTATACAATGTATAGCAATGACGAGGAGGATGCCATGATTCATATTATAATTATTACTGCTTCAAATCGACCCGGGCGTTTTGGCGTTAAGCCAACTGAGTGGGTGCTGCAAACCGCTAAGGCTCGATTTGGTAATAAAGCAGAGTTCTCGGTAGTGGATGTCGCCGAACTTGCCCTCCCCTTTTTGGACGAACCAACACCAGCCCTCTACGACCGCTACGAAAATAAACACACAAAAGCCTGGGCGAAAACAATTGCTGAGGCCGACGGGTTTATTATCGTCACGCCCGAATATAACCACTCATTCCCGGCACCGTTAAAAAACGCCATCGATTATCTCTGGAAAGAATGGAATCATAAGCCAGTATCGTTTGTGAGCTATGGCTCAAGTGCTGGTGGCGTACGCGCTGTTGAGCATTTGCGCGGTGTTGCAGTGCAAGTAAAATTATTTGCGTTATTTGAGCATGTCCTTATCCCTAACTACTGGACCCAAGTAAATGAAGCCGGTGATTTTACGCCCGATGACAAGCAAAACGCCGATTTAAACAAAGCATTAGAAGAAATCACTTTCTGGGCCGAGAAATTAAAGGCCATTCGCACTGATTTGTCGCGGCTATCTCGCAGCTAAAGCGAGAGCGCCCTTACTGCCGCTCATCGCTATTTAATCAAAGAGCCTTGAGCCGAAGTACGGATATGGTTCATGCTAAACGACCATAAAGCATCGGTTTTCTTGTGTGGATTGAAGATGTTTTTGTCGTCGAAAATAGTTTTTACCGCTTTAAAGTGAGCCATCATCTCCTTCCCAAACATGTCGGCGAGCCACGGGCCGCGTATCATGCCGTCATTATGTTCACCCGCCAGCGTCCCTTGATATTTAAGCACCAGTGCCATCACTTCGCGCATGGCGGGTTCTAGTTTGGCTTGCTCTTTGGGCTTTTCGATGCTCATCAGTGGAATGATATGAAAGTTGCCATCGCCAAAATGGCCAGCGATCGTGGCGGGCAGTTTGTATTTTGCAATAATTTTGCGAAGTTCTGGTAAGAATTTCGGCAAGTATCGCGGCTGGACTGCCAGGTCATCAATGAACGGCGCGGCGTATTTATCCTTCACCTTTTGCCGCAATAAGTTAAAGCTCGCCCGTCGGATAAGCCAGAATTTCTTACTTTCAACTTCGGTACTATCGATTTCAGTTTCTAGGTCAAATGGCTTCAACGCAGTTTGCAGCTTCTTGATTTTCTTAAGCACTTCGCCTGGAGTCGGACCGTCAAATTCAACCATCAGCACCAATTTCGGCAGGTTATGTTTAAATTTAAGAACATCGGGAAGCAGGCTGGCCTGAACCCGTAGGAATTCTTTGGTGCCAAGTTTTTTACGAAAGCTCGAGAAATAACGGATGCCGAGTTCAAAGGTGATATCGTCAAAGCCTTCAAAGGTTGCCGGTTTATGGGCCATTATGGCTGGGATGAGTTCGCCAAGTTGGTCGGTATCGCGCATAAAGCAGACCAGTAGGCCGCTATGCGGCTGTCGCGGTACAAGCCTGAACTTAATGTCGGTGACGATGCCGAGTGTGCCCTGAGAACCAACAATGAGTTTGGTCATATCAAAGATACCTGTGTCTCGGTCCCAGACCGCCCATAAATTGTAGCCCATTGAATTTTTGCTGGTATGCGGTCGAGCTTTAGTGATACGGTCGTAGTCGGATTCTATAAGTTCAAAAACTTTGCGATACAGCTCGCCCTCAAAGTCGCCTTGTGACATTTTAGCCACTAATTCTGGCTTGGTGAGCGGTTTGACGGTGTATTCCTTGCCGTCAGCAAAAATAACTTTGAGTTCAGTTATGAAATTTTCAGTGTTACCGTATTGCAAGGATCGTTCGCCGCCAGAGTTGTTGGCCACCATGCCGCCAAGCGTGCAAATATCACGGCTCGCCGGTACCGAGCCGAGCTGGGCGTTATGAGCGATTGTTACTGGGTCGAAATCGCGGTAAAACACGCCTGGTTCGACATGGGCTGTGGTTCCGGTTACTTCCTTGATGGCCGAAAAATAGCGAGTCATATCGATAACAAGTGATTGCGACAACGGCCCGCCAGACATATCGGTGCCGCCAGAACGGGCGGTAATTGATAAGTCGGGGTGTGCAGTTTTATGCTTATTTACAAATTGCACCAACGCGCTGATGTCTTTGCTCCCTTTCGGATATAAGACCGCCTGAGGCTTTAATTCAAAAATACTGGCATCGTGACTATAGGTGGTACGGGTTGAATGATCAACCGCGATTTCGCCTTTAAAGATTGTTTCCAGTTTTTTAAGTAGCTGTTCCATAAGCTTTATGGTAGCATGAAATCGTCTCATTTTTACATCATGCTTGTGTTTATGTATAATAAGGGCTATGAAAAACGCTTCAACAACACAAAAAAACAAGGCAAAAGCGACCTACGAGCCAACCAAAGTCGCCCTCGGGGTGGCAGCGGTGGCCTCGATGTCGCTGCTACTGCTCGCGATTAGTCTGATTATCGTCTCGTAGCTTCGAATGAGCTTAGCGCGTGGCATTGATATTGTAGCTATCTGTAATTTTATTGCAGATTAGGCATAAACCAGCTACTATTAAGGTACGATGAATACACCTCGCCACGTAAAAATAGATATTGATACTCGTACTTTTGTGCGGTTTTGGTTGGTGGTGATTGCATTTGTGCTGGCTCTCGGGTTAATTTATTGGGCCCGGGCAGCGCTGCTTACGATTGGCATTGCCGTCTTCTTGGCGCTCGCCTTAAATCCGCCGGTATCATATATCTCGCGGCGATTACCTGGTAAAAGCCGAGTCGGCGCTACGGCTCTTGCCTATGTTGCGGTAGTGCTTTTCTTGGTTGGGTTTGTGTTTGCGGTTGTGCCACCGGTGGTTGAACAAACCGCCAAGTTCATCCAAACTGTTCCCGATGTTATTAAAAATCTCAGTGGGCAAACGGCTTTCATTGATAATTTTGTCGATCAATACAACCTCCGTGACCAATACAACGACGCACTCAAGAACGCTCAGGATCAAGCGGCGCACTTTGCATCGTCGCTCAGTGGGTCGTTTGTCAATGGCGTCGGTATTGTGTTTAACGCCTTTACTTCTACCTTAATCATCTTGGTTCTGACCTTCTTCATGCTGGTTGAAGGCCCGGGTTGGTTGTCAAAAATCTGGGGATTATACCGAGATCAAGAGCGCCTTGAGCGACATCAGCTACTCATGCATCGTATGTACGGCGTGGTAACCGGTTACGTAAACGGTCAGCTGCTGGTGGCGGCCACGGCTGCTGCCAGTGCGGCCATAACAGTGCTGATTTTGAGCTTAATTTTCAATTTTTCACCAAGTCTGGCCATGACGGCTGCCGCGTTTGTGTTTATTGGCGGGTTAATTCCGTTGTTTGGCCCGCTGATTGGTGGCGCGATTGCCGCGATACTTATTAGCTTAAACAGTGTCAGCGCGGCTATTGTTTTCCTGATCTACTTCATCGTTTATCAGCAAATTGAAAACAATTTCATTTCGCCTACTATTCAATCGCGGACGGTTGAGCTTTCGGCTTTAATGATTTTAGCGGCGATTACTATTGGCGTGTCGCTATTTGGTATTTTGGGCGGGTTAATTTCTATTCCGATTGCCGGCTGTTTGCGGGTACTGCTGATGTACTATCTTGAAAAGAATCGCCAGGCTCGGTTGCGAGATAAAAAAGCTTAAAATTGTCGCTTTGAATCTGTTTTTATGATTCACAATTTCAGGTAGGTTCTGCGCCGCTAGCGGTAAATAGAATAAACTTGTAAAACGAATAAAGTTAATTTACAAAAGGGCGGCAAGTGTCTATTCTACCCTTACCGGTTTTGGCAGATGCGACCATACCACGCCGTGCGGGGTGTCGCTTAAGGTAATGCCTTGATGCGTAAGCTGGTCGCGCAGTGCGTCGGCTGGCTGCCAGTCTTTATGTTCGCGGGCGCGTTCGCGTTCGAGAATAAGTTGCTTCAACTCGTCATCGATATCAGGTGTGTTGGCAAGTAGTTCAAGCCCGAGCAGAGAATCTAGCATTTCAAGTAATTCTACTAGCGCCTGATGCTGTGTGTCAGCGAGTGAATGCTTGGCAACTCCAGAGAATACTTCATCGATAATTTGTAGGGCGATCGGCGTGTTGAGGTCGTCATTGAGCGCATTCAGGACATCTTGTTTCGCTTGAATAAGGTGGATCGAGGCGGCATTTGTGGCTTTTTCGTCGTCGTCAATTAGCGTATCAAAGGTTTGCCAGCGCAAGCGGGCGACATTCTGCCAGTGTTCAAGTCGTCGCTTGGCAGCTTCAAGATTTTCCCAGGTGAAATTACTCTCAGATCGGTAATGACTCTGCAAAATAAACATCCGAAAGTCGAGGGGTGAAAAGCCGCGCTCTGCAATATCGACGAGCGTATAGCCGTTACCCAGACTCTTGCTTATTTTTGTGCCATTCGATTTTAAGTGGTTATTATGCAGCCAATAGCGCGAAAATGGTTTGCCGGTTGCAGCTTCGCTTTGAGCGATTTCATTGGTGTGATGTACCGGAATATGGTCAATGCCGCCAGTATGGATATCGATGGTTTCACCCAAAATATCCATCGCCATCGCCGAACATTCAAGATGCCAGCCGGGAAAACCTTTTCTAGCCTTACCGTCATCAGTAATATCAGATGGCGTGTCCCATTCCATGTCGCGCTGTTCATTCTTCGGGCTAAATTTCCATAAAGCAAAATCACTGACATTTCGTTTTTGCTCATTAACGCTTACCCGTGCGCCAGCTTGTAAGGCTGCTAAATGCAGGTTAGCAAAATCAGCGTAGCGTGGGAATTTACTGGTATCAAAATAGATACCATCATCTATTTGGTAAGTATAGCCCTTTTCTTTGAGCGTTTGGATGAGCGCAATTTGTTGCGGGATGAAGTCGGTGGCTTTGGTGATGTGGTTGGGCGTGATAAGGTTAAGCTGATGCATGCCCGTAAGGAATTCTTGGGTGTAACGTTTGGCCACTTCCCAAGCGGTAGTACCTTCGCGTCGAGCGCCTTTTTGTAGTTTATCTTCACCCTGATCGGCGTCGCCATCATTTTCGCCGGTTAAATGGCCGACATCGGTGATGTTCATAACCCGCTCGACGGTATAACCATTAGCAATGAGGGTGCGAACAAGGATGTCCCAGCGAATATACGCCACCCAGTTGCCGATATGCGGCGCATTATACACGGTGGGCCCACAGGTATACAGCGTTACACGCTCTTTTTGGAGCGGCTTAAAAACCTCGTCTTTTTTGGTCGGTGTATTATGCAGAATGAGCATGACTATCGTAGTCTTTCAAGATTTTATCGACGGCACCAATCAGTTCTGGCACGATTGTATCATATGCTTCGTAGGCGCGAAAACCAGCAGCGTATGGGTGGCCGCCACCGCCAAAGAAGCCAGCGACGCTTTCGGCAACTTTGGCGTCGGCATTGGCGCGAATTTTAGCGGTGAGCTTGCCGTCGGGGTAGGTTTTAATGGCAATGGCTAGCCGAACGCCTTCGACCAATCGCATTTCGTCAATAACGAGCATGCTTGGGTTGTACTGATCGCTGTACTGCGAGATTTCTTCCCAGGGAATATGCACGATAGCCAATTGACCATCAAGATAATACTCAATTCGTTCGAGTAAGCGACCTTTGTAGGCTAAAATCTCGGGTGACTTTTTCATGAACTCGCGGCGTCGGTTTTCGAGGTTGCTAATCGATGCGCCAAGCTCAATAACTTTTGCGATTGCCATGACACTTTTAGCGGTCGTACCTTCGGTGGTGAGGCCTAAGCTGTCCGACAAAATTGACATGGCAATATGCTCGGCCGCCTGAGGGTTGATGTGCCAGCCGGCGTTGGCAGCTAGGTCGTAGATAGTCTCACCTGTGGCGACAGCCGCGACGTCTGTAATAGCGGTATGGGCAAAAGGCAGGTCACTTTTGGTGGTATGGTGGTCAATCACGAGCACGGGATGGGCCGTAATATGACCGAGATTTTCTGGCGCCAAAGCTTTTTCCAGCAGTGTTTTACTGCTAGTATCAACGATAATGGTCAAGTCAGCGTTATAAGGAAAGTCAATTCCCACTCTGTCCCACCCGGGTGCGTAACGTAAATATTTTGGAATATCAACCGGGCAATATAAGCTAACGGTTTTTCCAAGGTCACCTAAAATTTCTTCGAGAGCCAAGCTTGATCCAAGGCTGTCGCCATCTGGATTTTCGGCTTGTACGACAACAATGTGTGTCGCCTTTTCAATCAATGTAACAGCAGCAGTAAACGAGTCTTTCATAATTTTCGCCTTCCTTCCAGGGCGTGACTGAGGGTGATTTGATCGGCGTACTCAAGGTCGATACCAACCGGTATGCCGCGGGCAAGGCGGGAAATGGTAATATGCTCAACATTTTCGTTGATCTGTCGCTGCAAGAATAAAGCGGTTGATTCCCCTTCGACACTGGCATTTGTCGCCAGAATCACCTCTTTTACCTGATCGTCGTTTAAGCGCTGCAAGAGTTCAGGAATGTGTAGCTGCTCTGGCCCAATGCCATCAAGCGGGCTAATTGCGCCACCAAGTACGTGATAGGTGCCTTTGTACTGGCCGGTGCGTTCGATAGCAATGATGTCAAGCGGTTCTTCGACCACAGCGACAAGTTGTTTATCGCGCGACGCATCGGTGTACAGCGGTGAGATGGCTTCGTCGGCGTTAATTAGGGCAAAGGTTTTTGGGCACTGCTTGACATTACCATGAAGCTTTTCAATTGCGTCGGCTAAGTCTTTAGCGATTCGCGGCTCGCGGCGCAATAAGTAATAAGCGTACCGTTCAGCGGTACGTGGGCCGACTCCGGGCAACTTGCCAAGATCTTCGATCAGCCGCACTAAAGCACGCGGGAGCGCAAAGGAAGCCACTCTATAAATTTCTCGTTTAGAGCCCTAGGTTACCCAAGCCACCCATTAATGGCTTCATTTTTTCGGCGGCAACCTCTTGGGCGCGTTGGGTAGCGTCGCGAACGGCAATTTCAATCCAGCGTTCAAGCTCGCCAATATCGTCAAGATCAACCCGTGCCGGGTCGATTTTTACTTTCTTGAGCTTTAATTCGCCATTTACCTGTACCACTACTGCGCCGTCGCCAGCAGATACTTCAATAATCTCTTTCGACAGCTCTTTTTGAGCCTTCTTTAATTTCATCACCATTTTAGCTTGGTCAAACATCTATTCGTCTCCTGATAATACTTATCTATTGTATCATTTTTCGCTGATTTCACTGTTGTTTTATTGCCGAAGTAATTTTAAATATTAACCTAAAAAATTAGTAAACAAAGAATCGGGCATTCTGCTCGGCAAAGTGATTAGTAATAATTTTTGATGGCTTGGTCGTTATGGCAGTGCCGGCATGCACCGCCCGAGAAACGATAAGTCCAGAACTGGCTTGGGCTAGCGGCGCTTCGGTCACAACTTGCAGCTTTGGATATTCGCGCGTCAGAATGTGATAAAAAGGCTGCTCACTTTTGCTTACCCATAAGGTACGCGGCTGGTCTTTTTTAAGCTCGTGCCGGATAAGCGATAAGTCACTGCTAAAATACTGACCAAGCGCCGGATGATGGCTATAATTATTGATATATCTATCGAGGCCGGTGAAGACAATGCCAGATATCAGAATTACCAGCGGCACCAAAGCGGCCGCCCGTGCGTACGGGTTACGCGGAAATAGCCCATACCATTCGCGAAATAACGTGTCGATGCCGATAGCGAGCATAAGAAGCAGTGGTACAAAAGTAATGGCAATATAGCCTGGCTGCAGTAAAAGCACCACGCCTAAAATTAACAGCCATAGCCCAATAGTATACGTTCGGGCGGAGTGATGATCTACCGCAAGCTTGAACAAGCCAAGCAGCATGAGACTAGTTGTGGCAAAACCGTAAATTGGCGTGAGAGCGACCCCTTGAATGCTCGGCTGCGCAAAGCCAAAGAAGGAGCCTAACAGTTGTTGGATGTTTTCACCAATCAGTGTCCAGCTGACATCATCTGGAACACCAAGCAGAACGAGTAATTCTTCAGGCGATTGGCTCACTCGCCAGAAAAGCGGTATAAGCAGCAATATTCCCACGGCTGCCCCGAGCCCGAGTTTCCAGCGCTTCATATGGAGCACCATAAACCTGAGATGCGGGTGGAATATAACCGCGAAGAATACCGCTATCAATACGTAGAGACTAAGCGGTGTGTAAAGACTAAGTGCAGCCGCAGCAAAGAAACAAATCTTCCATATTAGCGTGCGCCGTGGCCGAGCAGAAATATAGGTAGCCAGCAGCAGCAAAATAGTTGGCCAAAAGAAAAGCATAATTAACGGGGTGCCATGTTGGGCAATAATAAGGAATTGCCCGGCTGTTACGGCGATGATCGAAGCCAGAACAGCCACATTTTGCTTAAACCAACGCCGCAGAAGAAAGAGTAGCCCCAGGCTTGAAAAAACAGCTAAAAGCAGCGACGGTAATTTAATGCCGATTGGTGTTAAGCCAAAAATAGCAATGCTGGCTTTTTGCAGCAGATGATACGGAAGGTCAATGATTGAGCCGACAGCAGTGAGCTGCAATTGGCTGCTTTTAACAGCGCTATTCATCTCGGCTTCGGTGAGCATTCCGGGAATGGCTACCCCCGCAATTGCGAGCAAACTAATCAACGCAACTGCGAACAATCCATAGCCAATGGCATAACGATAACGGTATAAAATGAACTCGGTGAAGGCATGCTTTTTCATAGGCTTTTGTTCATTATACCCTAATGTTGTTTGTCGAGCGACATAAATCGCAGGCGTTCTGGGTGGAAGTAAAGCTCCACTTTGCCGACGGGCCCGTTACGATGCTTCGCGATGATGAGATCGGTAATGCGCTGGCGATCAGTATCTGGGTTGTAATACTCCTCGCGGTAGATAAATGCCACGATGTCGGCGTCTTGCTCGATTGAGCCTGATTCGCGCAGGTCGGCGAGCTGCGGGATTTGCGGACTGCGACTTTCAACCGATCGACTGAGCTGCGACAGGGCAATCACCGGTACGTTTAGTTCGCGAGCGATCAGTTTTAAGCCGCGTGAGATTTCACTCACTTCTTGCACGCGGTTGCCGTCGCTGCGACCGCTCGGTTGCATCAGCTGTAGATAGTCAACAATAATTAGTCCAAGCGGATGATTATGCGCTTCGCGGCGGGCCTTGGTGCGCATTTCAAGGACGGTCATGCCGGGCGTGTCATCAATGAAAATTGGCGCCTCGGCCATTTCGCCCATGGCTTCTGATATTTTACCGAAGTCATCATCGCTTAAGTTGCCGGTGCGAATATTCCAGGCGTCAACTCCCGAAGCATCGGCGAGCATACGGTCAACCAACTGTTCTTTGCTCATCTCGAGGCTGAAAAACAGCACCGGATGTTTATCGACAGTAGCGACGTTATATGCCAAGTTGGTTACCAGAGTAGTCTTCCCCATTGCCGGGCGAGCTGCCAGAATAATTAAGTCAGACCGCTGCAAACCGGCGGTCATGCTATCAAGGTCGCGGTAGCCTGTGCGAATGCCCCGTAGGGCGCCTTTGTTGCGGTGCAGCTCTTCCATGCGATCGAAGCTATCGGTCAGAATTTGCTCTAGACTGGTTAGATCTTGCTTCAAGGAAGCATCGCTCACCGAGAAAAGCTCAGATTCAGCCTGACCAAGCAGCTCTTGGATATCTTTTTCTTCGTCATACCCGAGCTCGGCGATTTCGGTGCTAGCCTTGATTAAGCGGCGACGCACGGCTTTTTGGGCGACCAAATCGGCATAAGCTTCGGCGTGAGCAGATGTTGGCACGTAATTGGTGAGATCAGTAAGATACACCGATCCGCCGACTTGTTCCAGCTCATCTCGCCCCTTAAGCTCGTCGCTCAAGGTCAACAAATCAACTGGTTTGTGCCGTTCGTAAAGGCGCAGCATGGCCGCAAAAATTAGTGAATGTCGTTTATCGTAAAAATCGGCCGCGGCTACTTTATCGGTCACTGCCGACAGTGCATCTTCGTCAATTAAAATTGCTCCTAGCAGGCTCATCTCGGCATCAGTATTTTGCGGCGGAATTTTGGCTGCCAGTGTTTTTTTGGCGTCTTTACTCATTAACTTTTACTTCCTCCCCGCCGCCCATTAAGGCTGCTACCGAAGCGGCTGTTTCGTCTTTTGGCGGTGCATGGCCGAGGGTGGTTTCAATAGGCGGGCAATTGCCGTAGAGCTTGGTAATACTCTCGACCAATAGCGCGCGATATTTTTGATCATCAACTTTTTTTCGGTGCAGAGCATAGGCAAAATAAAGCCGGAGAGTGCCTTCGGCGGTGTATTCTATGCTGGCGTGCTTAATAACGCCATACACCGAAACGTGCTCGGCGCGCACGGCTTCAACCACTTGTTCCCAGTTGAAATTTTCAATGATTGTAGCTGTGGTTACTTCTTGTATAGTTTCGGGTTGAATCGGGTCGTTAACAATTTGCTTTTCTTCTGTGGTTATTACTTTCGCGGCTGGCCTAGGCTTAGGTTGCTTCGGCGGTTGCACTGGCAAAGATAACGTCGGCAGCGGAGCCACGGCACTTTCAGCGGCGTTTTTGACTGAGGTAGCTTCGCCAGCAGCAATAGCTAGTGTGGCGAGCAACTTAGCGCTCGGGTTAGTTGACTTCCCGACTTCAAGTAACTTGTCGATTAACGGGGCGGCCTTTTTTTCCGAATCAATAATCGATGCTAAATATTTGATAAGTTGCTGCGTGATAATAACTGCTGCCGCACCTTTTTGTTCGATGCTTCGAAGCAGTTGCACGGTTGTGTCGAGTTTATTTGCCAGCACCGCTTGAGCAAGCTTAATAACATCGGTTTTCGGTGCTAGGCCTAAGGTGGTTTCGACCATTTCGGCAGTTATTTCCTTAGTGCCAAAAGCCGAAAGTTGGTCGAGCAAACTAATACTATCGCGGAAGCTACCGTCGCCGTGTTCGGCAACTAACTGCAGGGCGTCATCAGTTATAGAAATGGCTTCTTTTTGGGCGATCATTTGCAGATGAGCCACAACCTCAGGTACTGGCACCGGGCGAAAATGAAATCGCTGCGTCCGGCTAATAATCGTAGCCGGCAACTTGTGCGATTCGGTGGTGGCCAGAATGAAAATGGCGTGCGCTGGCGGCTCTTCAAGTGTTTTTAAGAGCGCGTTAAAACTTTCGCCTGTGAGCATATGTACTTCGTCGATGATATATACTTTATAGCGCGCCGAAACTGGCGCAATGTGAATTTTGTCGCGCAAGTCGCGGATATCATCGATACGGCGATTGCTGGCAGCATCAATTTCGATAATATCAAGGTGGGTGGTTTCATCGGTGTACGGCAACTGATTTATTTCATGCGCTAAAATACGAGCGATGCTGGTTTTGCCAACGCCGCGCGGCCCGGTGAACAAAAAAGCATGGTTAATTCGCTGCTGCTGCAGGGCGGCAGAAAGTATCGTTACGATGTGCTGCTGACCAACAATTTCCTGTAATGTTTTTGCTCGGTATTTTCTGTATAAGGCTCTAGCCATTTCGTTGTTTGTTCCACTCTCCCTTCTTCTAAGCATATAAAAATGACCGGGCAAATACTAGCCGTTTTTATCACTACATCCTTTTAAGTGCTGCATACCGGGCCTGTCATGTACTTACCGCAAGAGCACTCTTTTCAAAAAGCCTTCCGCTGGAAGGCTTTTTGAGCGTTCGGCTGAAATCGGTTATTGCAACCGATTTCACAGGCTCCTGCGATAAGTACATGGCAGGCCTGTCTAAGTAGTTGTTATTTAGTTTTTACAACTGAAGGAGCTTTTATAATGCCGCTTCAACTGCCGCCCAAGTAGCCTCTGGGTTATCTTCAGGGATAATGATCGTCACTTGATCGCCAATTGACGCCTTGAAATAAGTAACACTTGCAAGCAAAATACGATACTCGCGACCATTGGCCTCCACATAGTATGCACCATCGTGCTGTACGAGTGTACCAATGATTTGTCGGCGTGGCACGGGGCCGATTTGCTTGTAAATAAAGCTGCCGTCATCGGCAATGGTAAGCTTTAGGATGTCGCCTTCGACCAATTTTGATTTACTGGCGTAATTTGCCGGCACGGGGTAGGTTTTGCCGTCTGGGCCAATCATGGCTTGGCCATCAAACACACCTTCAATAATTTTACCGGTGGCTTCTTCGGTAGAAGGGCGCACGGTTGTTTCGTCATCACCAACAAGACTAATTAATAGCTCTTTTGCGGCTGCTAAATTGGTTTCAGCATCCTGGATAAGCGAACGAAGTCGCTTAACTTGTTTTTCTGGTAAGTCAGACATGATTCTCGCATTTCCTTGTCTGTTTTTGTAAACTTAGTATTGCCATGAGCATAGCATCGCGCCTGTTCATTGTCAAGCAATTATCCACAGGCCGATAAGATAGCGGACGGCTAAATGTTGTCATTTTTATGTAAATAGTTATGCTTATCTACGCCTTCACGATAACAAAAATACCCGCAGCCAAAAAAGCGCGGGTACTTTTGTTTGCAGATTCGGCCCAAGATAACAATTAGCTGAGTTCAGCTGTTGCGCCTGCGTCTTCGAGAGCTTTCTTAGCGGCTTCAGCGTCTTCTTTGTTAACTTTTTCTTTGATGGTGCTTGGTGCGTTATCAACCAAGGCTTTTGCTTCTCCAAGACCAAGGCCAGTCAATTCTTTAACTGCTTTAATAACAGCTACTTTTTGGCTACCAGCGTCTTTGAGGGTAACGGTGAATTCGGTCTTTTCGTCAGCAGGTGCAGCAGCGTCGCCACCAGCAGGTGCAGCTACGGCAACAGCTGGAGCAGCAGCGCTCACGCCCCACTCTTCTTCGAGGTATTTTACGATTTGGCTCAGTTCAAGAGCGCTTAATTTGTTGAGTTCGTCAACGATTTTCTTTTGAGCAGCAGAAAGCTCAACAGGTTTCTTTTCGTCCATGATTGTCTCCTTAATTGATAGATCTCGTTAATTACGAGCTTCGAACTATAGTTGTTCAGCGCGCTGTTTAAGTACCTGGGCAAACCCGCGCTGCGCACCATTAGCTACGCCAAGGAAGCCAGTAAGCGGTGCGGCGATAGTGCTGACCACCATGCCACGGAGTTGCTCTTTGGTTGGTAGCTCGGCGAGTGCTTTAACAGCCTCTGTAGACAGTGTTGCGCCGCTGGCATCAAAGCCGGCAACCAATTGCAGGTGCGGATGCTTTTTAGCAAACTGGGCCAGAATTTGGGCTGGAGCGACTTCGTCGGTAGCGCTAAAGGCGTACACTAGCTGTCCTGTAAGTAAGCTGGTGTCGGCATCTTTATAGGTGTCATTAGCACCAAGCGCTACGCGAACGAGGCGGTTTTTGACAACTTTAATTGTCACTTCCGCTTCGCGGGCTTGGGCGCGCAACTCTTGCAGTTCAGCTACCGATAAGCCAGCGTAGGCAGCGGCAGCGGTGCTTTTGGCGGTCGCAAATAGTTCTGAAAGCTCTGTAACTAACGCTTGTTTTTTCTCGCGTGAAATTGCCATTACTGAAAACTCCTAAAAAGCGTCAGGTTACAGTTGATATTTTTGGGCCGAATTGTCAAAGGGCGAATTTTCGAGGCACAAAAAAGTCTTTGGACCTCGCATCGCCAAAGACTTTCGGGAAAATAAACAGTGTTGGTTGTTCATCCCTCGGTAGCTAATTAAGTTCAGGTTCCTGAACCGCTACTGTCTTTGGTAATGTTCTTGTCGATTATACTACAGGTCTTTTGTTTACGTCAACTACTTCTTCTGGACCGGCTGATACCTAGTTTACGCATGGAACATCGTTTGATAAAATTATAACCCCGGTTCATTTCTTCAAGAAGGGTGTGATTGTTATGGCTCGTAATCACAAGCCAAAAAGGGTCGACGGGCCGGATGCGGCTAACTTGCGAAGCCTCGAACGCGCTGCGTCACAGTTGAAAGGGGGGAAGAAGACAAGGCAACAGTGGCAAGAAGAAGTTGCGAGGCTGAGGCGAAAATGGCAAAGCTTTGATAATAGAATGAAGAGGCGGCTTGCGCCTCATCTGAGCCCAGAACTTAAGGGCTTGCTCAGGCTTCAATGAATGCCGCTGAATATATTTTGCTGCCGCAAGAAGATGCTGCTAATCAGTATCTTCTTGCGGATTATTTTTAAGATGCCGGCTAATGAGCTCCCAGATTTCACTATGAATATCTTCCCGGCTACGCATAGTTTCTTCGTCTTGCATGCAGAAGATTTCTTGGTAATCATCGCGGGTTTCACTGAGCTCTTTATAGATTTTGGCTGCCCGCATTTCAAGGTTGAGGTCGGCTTCGTGAATATCTCGGCCGTTGATATAACTTCGTTCGCCCTTTTTGTCTACCTGGGCTTGGGCCACGCGCGGCTCAACGGCCAAAAACAGTGTGAGGTCAGGGCGCGGCAGCTTGTTCTGCTCGTATTCAAGCTGTTCTATGGCGGCAATCAGCGCCGCTTGCTCGTCCGGATTGGTAAGTCCGGCGCCTTGGTAGGCAAAATTAGACGATACGTAGCGATTAATAAACACAACACCTTTCGTATTGACTGCCTGCCACAGCGCTTCGCGCACGGCAAGCCGATCATTAGCGTATAGCACGGCGGCGTCATAGGGTGCATAGCGCTTTTCACCGCGCAAATACTCTTCAATTGGCCGGGCGCTGACTTGGCCATACCGTGGAAAATCGAAGCTGGCAATAGTAAGCCCTTCTTGTTCGGCCCGAGTTTTCGCTAGCTTAAATTGGGTCTCTTTGCCCGAGCCGCTATTTCCTTCAAACACCACCACAAATGCTTTTTTCATATCTCCCCTTTCGCTGTCACAAGTATAAATAAGCTACGCTAAAAACACTAGCGTTATGTTTACTACGTCGGCTATTTTCTATACACTAAAGTTATGCTTTCACTGATTGTTGCCCGCGCGAAGAATAACGTTATTGGTAAAAACAATGCCCTGCCGTGGTATTTGCCGGCCGACTTAAAGCACTTTAGGCAAGTAACGCTTGGTAGAAGCGTCATAATGGGGCGCAAAACGTACGAATCAATCGTGGCGCGGCTTGGCCATGCGCTACCAGAGCGGCAAAATATCGTGATCTCGCGGCATACGTGGCCGGCGACGTCGAGTGTTGTATTCGTTACTTCTTTTAAAGAAGCTCTAAAAGCAGCAAAGTCAGATGAAGTCGTTGTGATTGGTGGCGCTGGGGTGTATACCGAGGCGCTGCCGCAGGTTGAGAAGATTTATTTAACTGAAGTTGAAGCTGAAATCCCGGGTGACGTGTATTTTCCAGAACTCAATATGGATGACTGGAAAGAAGTTGCCCGCGAACCCCACCAAAAAGACGAAAAGCACCCGTATAACTATAGCTTCGTCGAATTAGTTCGGCGCCAATAGAATTATACAGCGATCGGTGCCTTGATTGGCGGATGGGGATCGTAATTTTGCAGCTCAAAATCGTTGATAGTAAAGTCAAAGATTGAGGTGACTTTAGGATTAATAACCATTTGCGGTAGTGGCCGCGGGTCGCGTGACAGCTGCAACTCTACTTGCTCCAGATGGTTTAAGTAAATATGTGCATCGCCAAGTGTGTGTATGAATTCGCCAGGCTCTAAACCGGTTACCTGAGCTATCATCATGGTCAGTAGCGCATACGAGGCGATGTTGAACGGCACACCCAAAAAAGCATCGCCGCTTCGCTGGTAGAGCTGGCAGCTTAACTTACCCTCGGACACATAAAATTGAAACAGCGTGTGGCACGGCGGAATGCCGGCTTTGGCCATTTCATCAATATCAGCAGCGTTCCAGGCCGAGACAATAATACGCCGTGAATTAGGGTTGTTTTTGATTTGATCAATGGCGGCTTGGATTTGATCGATGTAGCGGCCATCGGGTGTCGGCCAGCTGCGCCACTGATAGCCGTAGACTGGTCCAAGTTCGCCGTACTTTTCGGCGAATGCCAGGTCGGTTTTTATGCGTTCGGTAAACTCTTGAAGCCCGTTATTCCAGGCAGCGCTGCCAACTTTGGGCAGGGCTTTATTTTGCGAGAGTAGATACGCGCGGTACGGCCACTCGTCCCAAATATGGACGTTATTATCAATCAGATACTTAATGTTGGTACTGCCCTGCAAAAACCATAACAGCTCGTGAATGACCGAGCGGAGATAAAGTTTTTTTGTTGTAACCGCCGGAAAGTCTTCTGATAAATCGTAGCGGACTTGTCGGCCAAAGACGCTTAGTGTGCCGACGCCAGTGCGATCTTCGCGCTTTACGCCATTTTCTTTTACGTCTTTTAATAAATCTAGGTATTGTTTCATAGTATTCTCACTTTATAGTTACCGGTAGTGGTGTGTGGCGAGTATCTTTGTAAGCTCTAGGGAGCATCTGCTCTGGTTGCCAGGCATTCACAATCTGACCCAACTCATCGGCTTTGGTGTCTTGATATTTACCACTCAGTTGATGGTATTCGCTTTCGACTGGGCCAGTACTATAGAACACCAACTGGGCAATTCGCTCACCAACCGGTAAAATTACCGCGTCGCGCTGGTTCATGTTATAGATTTCCATTGTCCAGCGATTAACGTAGCCCGGGTCACCCCAACCGGCGTCCAGGCAAACTGCAACGCCATTTCGCCCCCAAGTGCTGCGGGCTTGCATAGTGCTCGTGGCGTCGCCCTTAACGCCAATAAACTCATGGGTGTGCGCTAAAATGCGCTCGCCAGGTTCGAGCACAATGATTGGGTGATCTTTTGGAATCCCTACAAACAATTTTCGGCCGTGTTTGGCACACCATTCGTCGTGTCGTTCGGCTTGGTGGGCGCCATCAAAATAGCGCTTCACTGCTTCTTCGTCGAATGGATTGTATACACCGCCAAAATTACTTCGTTCAGTTTTGTAGTACCATTCACCAAGCGTAACGTCGATGCTGCTGCCATTTATGTGTTCCTCAATATACGGATGAAACACCAGTTGGCCATTCTGAACAGCATTTTTAATATCTGTGTTGCTGAAAACCCCCATACTCCCCTTTTCTTACACGCTTATTCTTATTGTGACGAACAGAGCGCATTCCAGCAAGGGGTTTGACGCACTAAAAAACACCCCTGTTCGAGAGGTGTTTTTTAGTGAAGCTGTAATTTTTACAAGCTGTTGCTATCAACTTTAACGCCGGGACCCATGGTAGTAGCGATGCTGATGGCTTTGATGTAACCACCCTTAAGCGTGGTAGGCTTGACGCTTTGAAGACTCGCGAAGAAAGCTTTGGCGTTTTCTTGAAGTTTGTCTTTACCAAAGCTGACCTTACCAAATGCCAGGTGTACTACGGCTTGTTTGTCGACGCGGTACTCTACTTTACCGGCTTTAGCGTCGGTGACTGCCTTCGCAACATCAACCGCAACCGTGCCGCTTTTAGGGTTAGGCATTAAGCCACGAGGACCGAGCAAGCGAGCGTATTTACCAAGCTTTGGCATCATTTGCGGGGTAGCGATTAGGACATCGAAATTAAGCTGTTCTTTATCAAGTTGCGCGAGTAATTCATCTTCACCAGCGATGTCGGCACCGGCTTTTTTAGCGGCAGCCAGCTGCTCACTTGGTGCGAAAACGGCGACACGAATTTTCTTACCAGTACCGTGCGGCAAGCTAACGGTAGCGCGGATGTTTTGGTCGGCTTGGCGAGGATCAACACCTAGGTTCACGTGCAGCTCAACACTGCTATCAAATTTGGTGGTGGCAGTTTTTGTGGCCAGCTCGATAGCCTCGTCCAGGCTGTAAACTCTATCTTTTTCAACTGCTTTAGCTACTGCTTGGTACTTTTTGCCGCGGCGTTCAATTTTTGGCCGGGTGATTGGCTTTGGCCCTTTTTTAACCGTTACGCCTTCGCCATCTTGAGCGCTGGTATCGCCCGAAGTTTTTCGTGCTTCTTTGGCCTCAGCTTCTTCAGCTTCGCGCTGCGCTTTGGCGCTATGCTTACCGGCTTTGGTGGTTCGAGCGGCTTTTTCTTCGCTCGTTTCTTCTGTTTCGGTTGCTTCTTTTTGAGGTGCTTCAGCAATTGCTGCTTCAATTTCAGCAATCGTATTCGATTCGTTTACATCGAGACCAAGTTTTTTGGCTTCTTCAAGTAATTCGGCTTTCTTTGCCATAATATAAGGTATCCTTTCTGTGGTACAAGCGGCGCCAGGCGCCTCCCAAACTTTGGTATTGTTTTAGTATTATAGCATAAATGGCGGTTGCGTAGCAAGCGGGGCGGCTTGATACGCTTTATGCGTTAGGGTTCAATATATCCCGAAACATCACCCGGTCCAGAACAAGTCGGCTTGTACTTCTTTTCGATTCCTTCAGCTAGTTGTTGGTATAGCTTAAGGTTACCGTCTGCTACGGCTTGCAGCAGGTTTTCGAGCTCGTCACACAGTGCTTCGAGCGAAAAAGAGTTACTCCTCATTGAGATCCGGAAAACTGAATACGAACCCGACCGGCCACCGTATGTGAAGGTCAATTCGGGGCCGAATAGCTGGGAAATTGCCGGCCCAATATCTCCAGCAATAAAGAAGGTGCCAGCGCTTACTTCAAAACCTTTACGCGGCACTTCTACGTATCTAATGATTGGCATGACTTTTCCGTTCCTTGAGGTCGCGCCGCCCCGCTTGCTCTTTTACTATAATATAAAATATAATTTTGTAAAGCAAAAATAGATCACGCGATTAGGTGATCTATTTTTATACATCGCTTTTTTATTCAGTAACAGTCACGCCCATCGAGCGAGCGGTGCCAGCCACAACTTTTTGTCGGGCTTCTGGAGTGTAAGCGTTAAGGTGGTCTTTTTTGAGTTCGGCAATTTCAGCAATGTCTTTCATAGAGATAGTGCCGACTTTTTCAGCATGCGGTTTGCCAGAGCCCTTTTGGATGCCAGCTTTTTCGCGGATGAGGTCATCAACGGGTTGGCCGAGGGTTTTCCAGGTAAAAGTGCGATCTTCAAACACCTGCAGGTGCACGATAACCATTTTACCCATCATGTCTTTGGTAGCTTCGTTGAATGGATTGATAAAATCCATCATGTTTAAGCCCCATTGGCCTAAAATAGAGCCAACTGGCGGCGCTGCAGTCGCTTTACCGGCGGTAACGCGGAATTTTAAATTTCCAATAACTTTTTTTGCCATACGTATTTCCTTCTTTGACTCGAGTTAACGAGTGCGTAACTTAGTAATTGTAACAGATTATAGTCGTTTTTACTAGGCTGTTTAGGCAACCTTCTTGGCCTGTAGCGCGTCAAGCTCTACGGGTGTATCGCGGCCAAATACGCTTACCAGTGCCTTAATTTTGCCCTTTTGGGTGTCAATTTCATTAATAACACCATCCAAGCCTTTAAATGGTCCGTCGTTAATTACAATTACTTCACCAACGCTAAAGTCGATGTTGTGCTTCGGATCTTCAACGCCCATGCGTTTTTTAATCTTGGTGATTTCATCATTTGACATCGGTGTTGGTTCCGTGCCACTACCCACAAAGCCGGTGACGCCAGGCGTATTACGGATGATGTACCATGCATCCTCGGTAAGCTTCATCTCAACCAGTACATATCCCTGGAAGATCTTATTTTCGACAACTTTGCGCTTGCCATTTTTAATTTCAATCTGCTTCTCTTTTGGAACCAGTACGTCAAAAATCTTGTCGGCCATGTCCACCGCCTCAATTCGCTGACGGATGCTTTCGGCGACTTTTTCCTCGTAGCCTGCATAGGTGTGGACGGCGTACCACTGTCGTGTTGAATCGTATCGTTTTTGTGCCATAGCTTTAGAGTAAAATCCTATTAAATAAATATTGGAACCCTGAGTCGAGTGCGAGAATGAGTACTGCAAAAAACAGAGTGAAAAGTATAACCGCCAGCGTTAAGCTCCAGGTTGCGCTGCGATTTGGCCATTGTACTTGGCGTAATTCTTGCCAAGACCCCTTGACGTAGCGGCCGATTGCCCGAAATGGCGCAGTGATGATCCGTAGAAACTTTGGTGCTGGTTTTTTATCTTTTGTAGCAACACCGTTTGCTTCACTGGTATCATCGGCTGTTTTTTTGGCTTTTGGTTGTTCTTTTGCCACCGAATATTCTCCCAATTAAAAAAGACTGCATTTTCTGCAGACTTGTCAATAATTAGTATAAGGGTTAGCGAGGAGATGGTCAAGTGGTAAACCGTGATCCTCTACTCGGATCTCCATGGGGCAGCTGACGAGACGGGAGCACTCTTTTCAATTAATCTTCCAGTGGAAGATTAATTGAGCGTTCGGCTGTCAATCGGTTATTGCAACCGATTGACACAGTCTCCCGTCTCGCCGTCTGCCCCCATGGAGATCGGCGTCACTTGTGGATTTAAAATTCTGCCTGATTATAAATCCCGACCAAATATGTGATATATTGCTTATACTATGATATTTGTCTTAGCGCTAATGTGGAGCGCAGTTGAAGGGGTGCTTGCGGTTTTATTGTTATTGCAACTTCGGCTTGCCTGGCGTCGATACCATTGGCAGCATGACAAAGTAACGCCGCTGTCTTTTACCGATAGTCCAACCATTAGTATCTGTATTCCGGCGCGTAACGAGATGTTTGCGCTGGCGGAGTGCTTAGATACAGTGCTGGCGTCGGATTATCCAAAGCTCGAGATTCTAGTGCTCGACGATGCCTCGCAGGATAACACCTCGCAGCTGATTCGCTCGTACGCGCATGCTGGCGTTCGGTTTATCGAAGGTGACGCACTGCCGGATGGTTGGCTTGGCCGAAATTATGCCCTGCAAACGCTGGCAAAAGCGGCCAGCGGCCAATACATTGTGTTTATGGGCGTTGATACGCGTCTCGGGCCAGCAACCGTTTCAAAGTTAGTCAATTATATGTACGGCAAACGGGCGGCGATGGTGTCGGTCTTGCCGCCCCGCCAAAAGCTATTTCGCGCAAGTAGTTTTTTCGCTAGCTTTCGCTATTTCTGGCAGCTGTTACTACCGCAATTTGTGCATGTTCCCGCAACATCTGCTTTATGGATGGTCCGGGCGGAGGCGCTAGAAGAAGTTGGTTTCGAGCAAGTCAAGCATGACATCCTGCCCGAAAACAGCTTTGCTGCACATTTTATGAAGCAAAATACGTATCGGTTCCTGATTGGCGATCAAGAGCTCGGAGCAACCTACATGAAAAAGTGGTCGTCGCAGGCTGAAACTGCTGTTCGGCAGTATTTCCCGGCGCTTAAAAAGAGCCTATTTATGAGTGTGGTAGCAATTCTGGGTTTACTGATAGTTGGCTTGTTGCCGTTTATTGCTGCAAGCAGTTTGTTGCTCACGGCTCAATTCGGGAACAGTCTTTTGTGGTTCTCGCTCGTTGTCTGTTTGGGTTTGGCCGGCATGTACGGTGCGTATGCTAAACATGTTCTACGGATTCCCTTTTTAATCGGCTGTATACTCTTCCCGTTTTTGCTGGTGCAGGAAATCGCGTTTCTTGTAAGCAGCATCTACGCTTACTCAGCGGGGGCGGTCCGCTGGAAGGGTCGAACGATTACTAGGAAGTAATATCGCTGGCCTTGCCTTCTTTTGAACCGGCACCAGTATCCGGTAGGATGAAGCTAAAAGTTGATCCGTGATTTAATCGGCTTTGAAGTTCAATTTGGATAGAAAGCTTCTGGGCTAATTTGTTCACCACGTACAGCCCCAAGCCCGTGCCGTTGGTTTCGCGCGTTCGGTAATCTTCGGATCGATAGAATTTGTCAAAAACTTTCTTTTGCTCGCTTTTGCTAATGCCGATACCGGTATCTTTAACGGCGAAGTACACGCCGTCTTTTTGTCGCTTTGCAATCAGCATCACGCCGCCTTCAGAAGTATATTTAATAGAGTTATTGATAAAGTTTTGCAGTATTTCTTCAAGGTACAACCGGCTGGTTTTAACTGTGCCAATACGTGGGCTGATATCAAGATCGAGACGTAGCTTCTTGGCGGCCGCTTCGGATTGATATTCGTGATACAATGATCGCATCAATTCTTCGACATCAATTTCTTCTTTTTCATCACCCAAGCCTCGCTCGGCGCGCGATAAGGTGCTGAGGTCGTTCACCATCTTGGCAAGATACAGTACTTGGTGGTGTGCTTCTTCCAGGGCTTTACTAATATTTTGAGTCGACATTTTGCCATGCGTCATCATAAATTGAGCATTCGACAATGTGCCTTCTGCAATAGTGATTGGTGTCCGGAGTTCATGGCTGACCACCGATATAAATTCATCGCGCTCTTCTTCAAGGGTTTTTGCCTTTGTGATGTCGCGAATAATTAAAATGTGGCCAGTTTGTTCACTATTAACCTCGCTAAAGCTGGCCCGCACCGGCGAACAGCTGATACTGAGGCGGGCTTTTTCGCCATCTGAAAATACATAGGTTAAATCTTCGCGCACGTACATGCCGCGTTTCCCTTGAATTGCTTCAAAAAACGACACCGTCTGGCCTTCTTTATCGTATACCCGCAGCACTGCATCGAGGCGTTTGCCATTTAGACTTTCGTTGGTATCAAAAAAATCGAGGCTGGCGGCATTATAGAGCCGAATAACGCCCTCGGAATCAATATTAAGAATCGCGTCGCCAATACTGTTCACTAAAGCTAAAATTCGTTCACGCTGAAAACTTTCTTTGGTGCGTGAGAGCTGGAAATCGGCGTGTTGCCGGTTTTGAATGTGCCCGATCAAAATAACTGCGCTACCAACGAGCACGATACAGCCCGCCACCACGCTATCGAGCAGCAAAATTTCTAACTTACCGTCGCCCCAAAAAGCAAAATCGAGCACTGCAGTATGAATAAATAAAAGCCCACTGACAATTAAGCCGCGTAGGCCAAAAAAATAGTAAGCACTCATCATAAGCAGGATCCAGCAGGCAGCAATTGGCGACTGGAAACCGCTTACCCCCAGAAGATAAGCCGTCGCAAGCGCATGAAAAGCTAAAATCCGCAGCAGCGTACCAAACGGTCGCGGACGCTTTACCAAAAAACCAGCCAGACCAAACACTAATAACAGCCCCGAGACATACACAAAAACATTCTCGTTGTAATACGTCTGGCTAAAGGCGCCAGCGCGAATAAGCAAGCCGTAAGCAATCAAAAACAGCGACGCCACTAACGCCATGTAGCGAAACATGAGCACGAACTGTTCGGTGTATTTGTCGCGCTGCCAAATAATGCCCAGATATTTTTCCATAATGCTTATGAATAGTATGCCACAGCTCAACGTTTAAATATAGGGATGTTCTGCACGTAGCTGGCGCCGATGCGCTTGAAACTGTGGGTCGCAAGCCTTCACCGTATCCCAGAAGGCTGGGCTGTGATTCATGTGGCGGGTGTGGCTAAGCTCGTGCAACAGGACGTAATCGATGAGCTCGTGCGGTAATTTCATTAAGGCAATATTAAGGCTGATTGTGCCGCTGCTTGAACAGCTTCCCCAGCGGCTGCCAGCGTGCGAAAAGCGAACTTTTTTGTAGGAAAAACCGTAGTGCTGCGCGAAATAGGCTAAGCGACGCGGCAAGAAGGCTTTGGCTTCACGGCGAAGTGCGCGGCCCACTTGTTCGCGGATGAGAGTTTGGACTTCAGGCGCCGTGATGGTGGTATCGGCAGGTAGCCCAACAATGATTTTCTGCGCATGGGTGGTGATTTTTAGTTTTGGCGCCTTCATTACCACAAGGCTGTGCGACTTCCCGATCTGGGTACCGTGGGTGTAGATTGGCGACTGCGATTGCGTGCTCACCAATTCACGAATATTTGACCGCGAGTTGGCAATGAAGCGCTTGACTGCTTGCAAACTTGAAAACACAGGAATAGACGCCCGTAAGCGGCCGTCGGGCGCAATACGGATGCGCATATGGCGCGATTGAGCGCTGCGGCGAACCACAATTTCGCCAAATTCGGTATCGGTGAGGACTGGCATTTATCCTATTATAATCGATCGGCGTGGCGCGGAAAGGGGCGGATTAACTGAGCGCTCTGGTGCCGGTGGCTGAATAGTGGTAGTTGTTGGGCGGTTTTCGGTGAGTTTTTTAAGCACTACTTTTGCCTGGGTCGCATAGGTGTGTTTGCCGCTTATTACCACGTAGGCCTCGCTTGGGGTGGGTGCAACGAACCGCTTTGCCAGCTGTGAAAACTGATCGGGCTGGATGTTTCGTGAGGAAGTTTCTTCTTGGGTTTGCGGTGACCGCTTGGTGGCGCGGAACTTGGCGGTAGCTTCATCGGTCTGCACCCAAATAAGTAAGTTTTTGTAGCCGTGTTTTTTTGCTAGCTTTTCAAGCCGGAGCCGATCGATACGGGTAGCTGGGTAGCCGTCAACAATAATTGTTTGTTGGGTTTTCATCGTTTCTTCAATTTGATAGTCGGCAAGGGTGGCCAGTTGTTGCTGCTCTGGCGGTGAAAAAGTCGGGTTTTCTAGAATTTCATAGCGCAATTTGTCAACACTCACCAGCGGCGCCCGGAACATATCGGCGAACTGCCGCGCAAAGAAGCTTTTTCCGGCGCCCGGCAGCCCAGTCATTATGATCACTAGTGGCGTGGTGAGACTTAGCGACTTCATGGGTCTTAGTATAACAATTCTTATGGTAATTTGAAAGACGGGTCTAATTTAAACAAAAAAGACCCTTAACTTTCTTAAAAATTGTGTTACGATAGTATCCGTAGTCGAAGTACGACAGATTGGATAAGTCATGGTTAAGACTAAGCCCAACGGCATGCTCGTCACCTATTCGGTGATTGAGAGTGCGGGTGAAGGACGTCGGCCAAGGACGGTTGAATCACCGGTACTGATTATCAGTTTCTTGGACGACCGAGACCTTAGCGGCCTTGTCAAGGACGTTAAGCGCCTGGAACGAGTTAATAACGCTGTTGTTCCAAAGGGCTCCAAGACACTGCATGTTCATCTCGAGCTAACGTCGAATTTCTTTTCTGTCATGCGGGTGATCAATTTTGTCCGTGACCCGGAAGCGGCCAGCGCTGAGCTTGATGAGGAGCAGCAGCGTTCTGAAATTGAGACGCGCTTTTCGTTTGGGGGCAAGCAGGGCAAAGACCAGGCAGTTTTCGTTAACACTGTGCTCGATGCAATCACGAAGTTGAAGCGCTAGTGTTGAGGCGCATTATACAAAGACGTATAATGCGCCACTTTTATTATTCAAAATGTGCGTATTGTTTGACTTTGAGCCCGGTAGTATATAGTATATTTATGTACCGTCGACTACGAAGGAGCTTCAAAGTGTTTGATCGAACGCGTGCTGCTGTGGCTGGTGTCAAGCGCGTTGCTGCAATGGATCTGAGTGAGCTTGGTAGGGCAGGCGCGAAGACAGTCGTCAAGGCAGTCAAGGGTGGTGTTGACGCAACGAGGGGTTGGAATAGCCAGCGTAGGGCTAATGCCGGCAAATATATTGAGGTCGCTGCAGCGGTCGCAAACCTCGCTCCGGGCACGGGGCGAATGAAGAACATTAGTAGCCGTAAGGTAAAGGGTGTAACGATCGTTTATGACCCTGCTAATTCTGAAGTCATCCTGATCAAGGGTGCAGCTGGCAATAAGGGTGCAGTGAAAGATGCGCTGGCGATGTATGGGATTAGCTCGTCGGATGGCGTGACTGATCCGAAGATCATTCGTATTCTGGTTGACGACGCTTTGAAGGCCGACATTCCCCAGAAGTAGTCTTACGGGGCTCAGTATGACCATACTGAGCCCCACACAATTTTTAGGTTTTATAAAGTAGTGTGGGGTGTATCTTATCTAAACTGATTATTAGTAACTTATTTGCTCGTGCACTCGCCCCCGTCTTCACCACATCAGCAACAACATCCGCCACCCCTAATTCGCACATTGCTTCAACTGCCCCGTACACCGGTAGATCTGATAATACAACATTTAACTTTTTACCATTTTGCTCTATTTGTTTCAGGCATTTTTGTAAGAATCGTGGGTATGCCGTTGCGACAACCAGCGGCGGTGCCGCTGACGAATACAGCCTTTGCAGTAAGGTAGCTTCTTTTTCTTCAGGAATAAGTAAGCAGAAGTTGAGTTCTGGGCCTGCTAGTTGCTGGTAAGTTAGCGCCGAAGCGTTCTCGTACTCTTCGATGACGTCGCTAAATACTAAGCCGGCATCAGCATAGCCTTTATCGATGAGCATCGGAATACTATTGCTGCGCACACGAATGTAACTTGTGTTTTGTGTTTTTACGGTTAGGCAACGCTCGGGAAAGGGCGGTATTTTTATGCCGTATTGTTGTTCAAAGGCAGCCACGCAATCATCATAGTCGTGGCTATTTGGCAGTAAAATTCGTTTCCAGGTCGAGATTACGGTCTTGCTCAGGATTATTTTATCAGAATGATTCATCACAGCGTTCTATTGTAGATGAAAGTAAATATACACACAAGATACACATATTAGGAGTTGGTCGTTCTATAAAAAGTAATTGACAATGATAAGTACCTTGTATAACATAGAACTATGGAAGAAAAATTAACCAGCGAACGATATGCAGCACAACTTGCTACGCAGCTACGAAAAGGTTTTCTAGCCTACTGTGTACTAATGATTTGCAGCGAAAAAATGTACACTTCTGATATCATCAGGCGTTTACAAGCAGCCGAGCTCGTGGTGGTAGAAGGAACCATCTATCCCCTGCTCTCACGGCTCAAGAATGACGGCCTCCTCGCCTATGAGTGGCAAGAATCCGAACAAGGACCGCCGCGCAAATATTACCAGGTAACACCCTTTGGTGTGGCGGTAAAGAACGAACTGACCCACCACATTGAAGCACTAAACGCCGCACTTAAAAAACTATAAGGATGAATATGAAAGAGATCACCAGAATCCATATCGCAAAAGTTGCCTACGATATAGAAATTGAAGCTAAAAAAGACCTCGAACACTACCTTGAAACGGTGAAAAATGTCACTGTTGATCAAGAGGTGGTCGACGATGTTGAAATTAGAATCACCGAAATTTTAGCCGAACACGGCGTGACGAGTGGCGGTGTCGTCACAGCTACAGAGATACAAGCCATTAAAGAACAACTAGGCGCACCTCAAGAATTTGGCGACGGCGAGTCACGGCCGACCGCTGATGAAGCTTACGACAAAATTCGACCGCGCTTATTTCGCGATACCGACAATGCCGTTTTAGGAGGCGTTTTAAGTGGCATTGCAGCGTATTTTAAGATCGATGCGGTTTGGGTCCGCTTGCTGTTTTTGGTGCTTTTAATTGGCTCATTTGGCATGGCTTTAATCATTTATCTAGTGCTATGGATGGTTATTCCCGAAGCTAAAACTTCAGCCGATAAGCTGCTTATGGCTGGGCGGCCAGTAACAATCGCTTCTTTACGAGAAATGAACGAACTTGAAGCTCAAAGCGCAAAAGATCGCCCAGCAAGACTAGCCGGTCGTATAGTAACCTTTATACTTGGCCTTGGCGCGATGTCGGCAGCCGTTGCCAGCTTAGCTTTTACCGTATATGTCACATTTGGCGTGACTTTTTACGAAGGTACTCATGTTAATTCGAGCGATCCGATGTTTGGCTTCTGGCTGGCGGCGTTCATTTTGGCAATTGTCAGCGGCCTTTTGCTGGCGGTGCTCTGTGCGCAAATTGCTATCGCGCTCTTTCGGCAAAAGGCAACAAAGCGCAGCCTTGTATCGATGGGGGTTGTCACCTTAGCTGGTACGCTTAGCTTTGTTGTGGCAATTGGCCTCGTACTATTTGCCGAAGTGCAGCAAACAAACTTGCAAAACGCCCATACTCGCGAGGTTTCGCTTGCCATTCCAGCCGAAGCTAAAAAAGTTACCTCATTGGTAGTAGAAGTGCCACGAGGAACGGAAGTACACTACATGACAGCCAAAAGCCAAGCTCCTTCAGCCAAGTTGCAAACAATTGCTGCCACCAACAGCGCCATCATTAAGCCCGAAATAAAGGTAGAAGGTGACGTTCTTAAGATTTCCTCAAAAGTTTCACCGCAGCCCGTGTGCTCTCCGTTTGATTGCGAAGGCGTTACTACCGCGACCATTTACGTGTATGGGCCGGAGCTTAAGCATATAACCACAAAAGAAAATGCAGCTTTACAATACGGCGGCCCAAATCAACACGCTTTAACCCTCGACGCTGCCAAAAATTCCGATATCACCCTGCACGACGCCACGATCGAACAGCTGAAAGTCACGAGCCAAGAAGGTGTAAACATTATGGCAGCCGCCGCCACGGTTTCAAACCTAGAGACAACCGCTACCGGCTCATTGCTCGAATTTGGCACTATTCATACTCTGAAGATTACCGATCAGCAAGCCTGCCCGGCTGGAAGCGAGTCAACCATTGGGCTTGAGGATATTTCAAGTGGCACCTTTGTCTGGAATGGCCAAACCAAAGTGGCAGATAACACACGACTCGGCTGTACAAATGTTTCGATAGAAAAAGAACTAAACGAAGAGCTGTAAGTACCTTGTTCCCCACTGCTTATAACGGCCGGATCATAAGTCCGGCCGTTTTTATGGGAATTAGGATTCGAAAATCGGGCTCACCCAATAGTTGGCGTTATTGTAAAAGCTGGTGGGAAAACCGCCGCCATAAGTATAGACACCCGCCCCGATCGGTGCAGTAAGGGGCGCTGCGACATGCGGTTGATCAAAATAGCCGCTATTAGCTGAATAATACCCCGTGGGTGTAAAGTACGAGGCCACGTAGGGGGTATCGGCCTGAATTTCTACAGGAGTGTTAAATGAGGCAGATTGCCAACCGCTGCTGGTTTCACTCGTTACTGCAGCGGTCGCAAGCGGCGTACCGTCAGCACCCCAAAGGGAAATCGTGTGCGGTCCGAGGTTGTTTTGGCTTTTATAAAAGCGAACCCCCGTGATTTTACCGGCTGTTTCTGAGCTGAATTTAACACCTAGCTCTACAGCTTGTGGATCGTCAACGCTGGGAGTGGCGGGCGTTGGGTTATCAGGCCACAAGCTACAGGGGCAAACTGGCCCTTGGGTAGTAGTGAAACTCCAGCTGACATCTGCCGGCAAGGCGTTCCCCGCCATATCCTCTACCCGCGGGCTGGCACCGCCGCCGCGTAGCTTAGCGGTGTAGACGGTATTGGCAGCCAGCGGTGAGGCTGGTGTTAAGATGGCAGTTTTACTGGCGCTATCGTAGGCCGCCGTGCCCGCAATGGCTGCGCCGGCAGTGGTCTGTAGTGTGAAAGTTTGGCTGTTGACCGTGCTTGGATTAAGGGCTTCGTTAAAGGTGGCGGTAATGGCGGTGGTCTTGGCTACGCTAGTGGCATCGGCGGCTGGGACGGTGCTGCTGACGGTAGGTGGCGTGGTATCGATAGCGTAAGCTGCGGTGTACTGGCCGCTCGTAACTGGGAAGAAGGCATACTCGACGCCTTTTATTGTTTCGAGCGTAAACGACACGCTATTGCTGCCGGAAGTAATGCTCACGAGGGAACCATTCTTCGTATGTACCGGTAGCATCGCCCGCATCATGGCGTGCGCGTCACTGTGCACTACTGCATTAAAAGTAAAGTTGTTGCCATTCCAGGCGAGGTCCACAAACGACGAATCGTTACGCGCATCGGTCCATTCGAGCATTTGCTTAGCCGATACCATAGGTACGCCGCGAGTCTTGGCCGATTGTACAAGCTGTCGATCAAACGGGTCGCTGTAATCGTAGTGCGTGCCAATTGCGCCATAATAGCCTTCTGGCCCTAGTGCGCGGTCGATCTGCAGATTGATCGCATTCGGGTACGAAGCGCCGTTTTCATTGACTAAGTGCGATGGTAGTTGGTAAACATCAATCATTGAACCGTCGCTGTCGGCAAACCGCATTGGCAGACCCGAACCAGTAAAGTACCCGGGGCGGTTTTGCACCCAGCTGCCCGGCCAATAGTAATAATTTAGATCAAGCCGAATATTATTTGCGAGCTCGACTTTCGGCGAAGTTGCCCAGTCGCTCCAGACAATACAGTGGGTGCGACTGCTCACTTGGTGTGGCAGGCTGGTATATTTTGAGCGGAAGGTACCGAGCTCATCGGTAAAGGCTTGGATCAGCGATTGCGGTGTCCAGTTATCACAGCCGGTGCTGATATGCGAACCAATTTCAAACCCTTGGGCGGTAAACTGCGCTGCTTCTTGGTTGGTCAGTGGAGATGATTCATAAATCAGTGATGTCGCCCGAATGCATTCCCAATTATCCACACTGCAACCCGCCGGGCTATTGGCCAGCATATAATTAAAGCTGTCTTTTGTACCGGTAGCTGTGGCATGATCGTCACCGGCCATCACCAGCACAGCTTTCTCGCCTTTCGGGAAATACCAGAATTTTGGCAAGGGCTGGTTATCCTGGTTCATTTCTGAAATCAGATTTGCCAGTAGTCGCTGCTGTTCGTCGGCTTGAGGAATCGCTACTTTATTGAGGTCAATGTAATCGGGCTGGTCGCCGCCAAAGAACATATCGTTCGATCGTTTTGGTGCTAATCCATCGCGCTCCTGGCCAGCCCAGGCAGGGTTGCCCTGATGGGTATAGATCACCGATCGGGCGAGGTCGTAAGTAAAGGCGGCAGCTTGGCCACTACCGACGTTTTTTACCGTCACCGCCGGATACGCTGTAGTGTTGGTGGCGGTGGCATAGAGACTGGCAAGGACGGTTGTGCCGGTTTGGGCAGTGTAGGCATCTGCGGTGCCATGAAATTGCATAGTTTCAGTAACGATACCCGCCCCCACATTGGTGGCACTGTTGACCCGCAGGTAAGCATCAGACAGTGTCGTGTTGGCATCGGTGAGCCCTAGCAGCTCCGACAGTTTTTTATCGGGGCGCATTGCGATTAAGTTACCACCAGCATGTACCCAATCGCTGAGCATGGCGACTTGTGTGGTGGTTAGTGGCAAATCTCCAATAATCACTACCTCGTAGAGGCTTAAGCTGCTCGAGGTAACCTCGGTAATATCGCGGGTTTCAAATAAGTTTAACCCTTCAGCGCGCAAAATCTCGGCGTAATACTTGCTAAACGGTCGACTATTTGCAGTAATTGCCAGAATTGGCCCGCCTGGCCCTTGTTCAATATCTGACGGCACTGATGGCTGGGCGGTAGTGAACTGCCAGGTAAAGCTTGTTGTTAAGGCGTTGCCGGCGGCATCCTTCACCCGTGGGTCAAACAAGCCACCTTTAATAGTGGCCGCATATGTGGCGCCAGGTGCTAAATCGTTAACCGGATCGATGGTGACGGTGTGGGCTGTTTGGTTGTAGCTAATAGTGGCAGGAATAAGAGTGTTGGTGGTATCGCGCAACTCAACTGTGGCCTCTGAAACGCTACTTGACTGCATCGCCTCGTTAAAAGTGGCGGTCGCCGAAGTCGTTACGGCGTTGTTTGCGCTATTCGGTGCCGGTGTCACCATGGTAACGCTCGGCGGCGTGGTGTCTGGCCCGGTAGCGTCTGTAAAAATAACATCAACCCAGTAGTTAGTATTGTTGTAAATCGTCGTCGGGAAGCCGCCACCATTCGCATAGCTAAACACGCCGTTATTGGCAGGTGCAGTAAGCGGACCGTTGGTTTTTGGCTCGTTGAATTGGCCAGCGTTATACGAATAGTTACCATTGGGTGCATAATACGACGCCACGTAGGTAGTATGAGCAGTAACAGTCACCGGAGTATCGAAATAGACTTGTTGCCAACCACTAGCCGACTCGTTAGAGAACGTTGCCCGAGCCAACAAAGTGCCACTTTCAGACCATAAACTGCCCCGGTGCGTGCCAGTATTTTCTGGTCCTTTATAAAACCGGATACCTGAAATCACACCAGCGACATTTGTCTGAAAATTTACGCCTAGTTCAACCGCCTGAGTATCGTTAGCGTGAAGCACCGCCGGCGTGTCTGCTGCTCCCCACAGACTGCACGGACAATCGAGCGCCGTAGCGGTGAATGGTATGGTAATTGCAAGCAGCATCGCCGAAAGTAAAGTAACTGTAGCGCGCCGCAAGGTAGTGTGTAGTGTGTTTCGCATATTTCCCCTATTGAAACAAATGATGTGCTCCTATCATATAGAGCGCGGCACCATTCCGCAATACTCAAGGAGTGTTACAATAGATATATAGCAACCATTAACTTCTTAAGGAGGTGCTATGAATAAGGTTTCAAAATCAATCATCAACCAGCTGGCCGAACAGCGTGGCACGGCGCAACTGACTATGTATATGCCAACGCATAAAGAATCGAGCTTGCAAGCAGTGAGCGAAGATCAGGCGAGGTTTAAGAATCTTCTGAGGCGTGGTCTTGAAGAGTGGGAACAGCAGGTCAACCCGCAGAAAATTGCCGCCATACGCAAGCAGTTGGAAGAAAAAAATGAAGATCGCGCTTTTTGGAACGATACCTCCCGAAGTTTGGCCGTCTTTGCCAGCAAGCAGCAGGTTCACTTTTATCACCTGCCGATTGAAAGTGATGAATATATCTATGTCGGCGACACATTTGATGTCGCGCCGCTACAAATTGTTGATGAACTAAATCAACCCTATTATCTTTTTACACTAGCGCTCCACAATTCAAAATTATTCTATGGGGATATGTACGGCCTGGCGCCTGTGACAATTAACTTTCCGGCCAGCCCTGAAGATGCACTGAACATTGATGAGATGTTCTCTGGTAGCAACACCATCCGCGGCATCTCGGTTCCGGGTAAGGGCAATGAAAAGTTCAGTTCGCATGGCCAGGGCGATTCCAATCATGCCGGGCAAGAAGAACGCTTAAAATATTTTCGCATACTAGACGACACTATTGCGCGGTCGCCAGCGGTTGATAGTCAATTCCCTATCTTGCTTGCCGCTACCGATAGCGAAGCCAGTGATTACAAGGCAATAAGCAAGCTATCTCACCTGCTACCCGTACATATTCAAGGCAATTATACCCAAACGCCACTGCCCGAACTGCACAAACTTTCCTGGGCGACGATTCTTCAAGAAGTGGTTCAAAAAAAGCTCGCCCAGCACGCCGAGAAGTTTCATGAACTCAAAGGCCTCAAGCAAGCTTCAAGCGACATGACTGAAATAAAAGAAGCAGCGGCCATGGGTCGGGTTGACACGTTGCTGGTTGGGATTGTGCCAGAAACCAACGATTCGGTCAGCGAGACTGCAGATGGGCCACTCATTCGTTTACAAGGCGAATATCGAGATGGTCTGCGCGATGCCGTGCAAGTGGTAAGTTCGCAAGGAGGCGCTGTTTTAGGGGTTGATGCTTCGCTTATTGGCACGCCAAGTTTGGCGGCGGCTATTTATCGTTATTAAATAAGGCGCTTTAAAAGCGTCCCGGCTTTCCGGTAAGTAAAGTGTCGAGTCGCTATTTGCTAGGCTGGTTCTTCGGTATATTCCGAATACCCTATCCCCCGCTGCACGTCTTCAATGACCAGCTTTACTAACGGCAGCATGTTCTCGGGCAAGTTATCAACCGGAAACCACGAAAGATTATCGCACTTTTCGGGCTCGGCATTAAAAATGTCGCCCTGCCAGTGGCGTGCTTCAAAAAATAAATCAAGTCGCTCCTCACCACCTTATTCCTCGTTAAACGATGGCAGGTGTGCATCAATCGAAGGTCATGCGGCCTAATTGTAATTCCCGCCTCTTCCTTGGCCTCGCGTGCCATGGCATCGGTGGCAAGCTCGTCGCCATCTAAATGGCCGGCAACTACACTGTATTTACCGTCTTGATAGCCACTGTTGGCGCGCATTGATAACAGTATTTCATTGTCGCGCCGAAGGAGTAAATAGACAGCTGGTATGAGTTTGAATCGTTCTCTTGGAGTGGTCATAGGTATAGCATAGCAGAATGTCGGGTAGGCATTAAAATATTAGTCCGACTGCGATATCCCGACAGATCTGTTAGCAGCCTATACTATTTCATGATCGGGATATCATGTTATAATCAAGAAATGCTATAATATGGCAATTGCTGCACCTGGTAGGTGGCGAGATGAGAATTGGCTTTGATCTTGGGAATGTACTCTGTGCCTCAGACACAGAATTTCTGACGAAGGGCGATCTGACGGCCGCCCAGCGTATTCCGGGCGGATTTGAAACGGTAGCAGCTGCTGTTGCACAGAACGGGCCCGAAAGCAACTGGATTGTGTCAGCTTGCGGGCCACGGGTGCAAGGCTTCTCTGGGAAGTGGTTGCGCCAAGAAGGCTTCTTCACGCTTACTGGTTTCCATGAGAGCTGTTTTGCTCTGCCGCGCCGGTTTGAGCTGGATAAAGTTGCTGCTTCGCTACGAGAAAATCATGTTTTGTTTTGTGAGAAGCGCCCTCATAAGGCGATCATCGCCGCCGTTCTTGGGCTTGAAGCATTTGTTGATGACCGGATTCAAGTTCTTCAGGAACTGCCTGATTGCGTTCGACTCCGAATTGCTTTTCGCCCAAAGGCAGAAGAGCTGGCCAAGTTGGATGACGACCGGATCGTGGTCGTCCAGGATTGGCTTGAGGTGCGTGAGTTGCTTGAGCTAACAGTGTGGCAATGCCCCGTCTCTATAAAAAGAGGCGGGGTTTACTTATATATCCATAAAACTCTACCCTATTATCCAGCTTTTCTATTGAGCTGTCGGATCTAACTTGGGATTAAATTAGCTATAAAAATATCTACAGTCGATCTATTGATATCATGGCAGGAGTGGAGGGATTCGAACCCCCGGCCCTCGGTTTTGGAGACCGATGCTCTGGCCAGCTGAGCTACACTCCTATAACGCACCTTACTATAGCACAACAGCGCCGTGAAATCGAGAAGAAGTGCATTACCCTAAGGTTGAAATATTATCATTAATGTTGTACAATACATAGTTGTACTCTCTGTCGAGCGGAGGATCATGTCTATCCAGATTTTGGTAGAAAGCGTCACGGTTACCCGTGAGGGGATTGGTATCGCTTTTGGAACGTCAATGCGAGGTCGCGACAACGAGCTGACCCAAGAGGGCGCCCGCGCTCTTCGCATCCTGATGATTCATGCGGCGGACTTCAGTATCGATACGCAGCCATACCACGACACTGCGGATTATTTCCTCATCAAGACCAACGGCGGGCGCATTCCGGAGCTCGAAACCCAGCAGGGCGTCCAAAAGTTGATGGACGTTTACGGCAAGGGCGACATCAAGGTTACCTTTCAGGAACCGAAGCTATATGCCTCTCAGAACGGGTCCGTGCGGGGCGATGGAATTCAGCCTAGGCAACTGGCTGACAGCCTGAAGTCGGGCAAGTTTGTCCGCGCCCAGATGGTATTTGCGTTGAGCCTCCCAGTGCTCAACAGCGATTCGCAGGCGGTTCGGAGTGTGCTGCGAGACGAATGTGGCGTCGCAACTACCGCTGAGGTTAAGAATGGGATGAGGGTCTACGTCAGGGTGCGGACTGACAGCGAAGATCCGCTGATGACCTTGAGGCGTCTCCAGCCACGAATCGCCAAGGCACTGCGGTAACAAGTAGCGCACTACTCGGGCTATTAAGCTGGCCCGCGTAGTGCGCTGTATCTATAAGTCATTATTTGGCCAACCGAGCGCGGTGATGGCATCAAAGCTGTAATGAAATTGCTTGGCTCAAAGGCATGAATTAATAGAGATGGGTATGCTGGTAAGAATATTCGGGTTGAACTCGCGAGATTAAAATAAACTGCATCTTCCACCTCGGCTTTCAAAAGAGGTAAAATAAAAACATGCACATCAGATTATCAGCCGCAGAACGCGCCCAAATGAAAACGTGTGTTTGCCCGCGTAAAGTTCCTGGCGTCACGCCTTCGCCATCGGCGCGAACACTTGGCCGCTTTATTATTGGATTTGTCATTCTCGATGGGCTTTTAGCCTTGTTTTTGCCACTCGTTGCTTTAATTATATTCGGCATCATTTTTGCGTTTGGCGTTTTTAGCTCGTGCTGGTATCTTATCCGTGGGCACTCGCTAAAATGTGCTTTACTCTGGGGATTTGCCGGCTGGATACTTTTTCTGGTCGATGGAATTATTGGTAGTATATAACCCTATTCGATCAAGCTAATTGAGAGTTGGTGTGCTGTTAGCTTTCAACTATACTGAAAGCATAAGCATCTCAAACGTAGACGGAGCGTAGTATGAAAATTGTCATTGTTGGCGGCGGATTTGGTGGAGTGAAAGCGGCTCTGGAACTCGGGCAGCATGCTGACTTCTCAATTACCCTTATTTCAGATGAAGATTATTTCCTGCACCACGCTACCCTGTACGCCACCGCTACAGGCCGTAGCCGCGATGAGTCGGTGGTGCCGCTACGGGATATCTTTGCTGGTTACAAAAATGTGACTGTGGTGAAAGATCGGATTACTTCACTTGATCTTGAGCGAAAATTAGTTATTGGTAAGAAAAATTATCCGTTTGAAAAGGCAATTTTTGCCATGGGTGTCGTGACTACCTACTTTGGTATTAAAGGCCTCGCCGAGCATAGTTACGGCATCAAAACTTTGAACGAAGTGACGCGGTTTAAGCAGCATTTGCATAAAGAGTTAACTGAAGATAAGCACATGGATAAGAATTACGTCGTGGTGGGCGCCGGCCCCACCGGCGTTGAATTAGTGGCGGCTCTAAAAACCTATCTTACCCAGATCGCTGCGGCGCATGCTATTAAAAAAGCTACCATCAATTTAACTTTGGTTGAAGCCGCGCCACGAGTACTCCCCCGAATGAGCGAAGCTGCGAGTGCGGCCGTTACTAAACGGCTACAAGAACTGGGGGTAAGCGTACTCGTTAATAAAAAGGTTGAGTCGATGGACGATGATAGCGTAATGATAGATGGCCAAGACATTCCGTCGCAAACAGTGGTGTGGACATCGGGGGTGGCAAACCATCCGTTCTTTGCGGCGCACGCGCATATATTTAAGCTTGCCAAAAATGGCCGGGTGGAGGTTGATCGGCACCTTGAAGCCGCACCGAATGTATTTGTGATTGGCGATAACGCCGCGACTCCTTACACCGGCGTTGCCACTACCGCGCTGTACGACGCGAGTTTTGTGGCCCGCCACCTTAACCGGCTGGCAAATGGCTTGCCGGCCTACGCCTATGTGCCAAAAGCTCACCCCGTAACTGTGCCGGTGGGCGACGACTGGGCAATTTATGAATCATCGGGCATGCGTGTGACGGGAAAAATTGCCGCAGCGCTGCGACGATTTCATGAATTTCAAAATTATAAGAATCTCCTCAGTTTCAGTAAGGCCTTTCGCGCCTGGCGAGCGCGCTATCACCGCGACGAAGACTGCCCTGTATGCAAGAAATCAAAAGCTTAGCATAAAGCATAAGCATTGCTTATTCTAGCCTAAACCGATATACTACGGATAATAAAATGAAGGCAGGATTATCTATCTAAGGGTGGTATGAAGATATTGATGCTTGGTTGGGAGCTGCCGCCGCACAACAGTGGAGGCTTGGGGGTTGCTTGTTATAATATGTCTAAGGCCCTAGCGGTGCAAGGGGCCGACATTGACTTTGTCCTCCCCTATAATCCGGTTGGGCACGATATTTCTTTTATGAAGGTCCACGGCGCTACCCCCACCACCCCGGACAAAATAACCTATACCACCTATAGTCACCCACCTTTTGCTAGCGGTGCCGGCGCAACAATCAGAAGCATCCAGCAGCAATATGCCGCCTTTACCGAAACGCTCGTGCGCCAACAGCGGCCGCAGGTGATTCACGCCCACGATTGGCTGACAATGGAAGCGGCGGTGCGAGCCAAGCACATCGCGAACGTCCCCTTAATTGCCCATGTGCACGCCGCCGAATTCGACCGTTCGGGCGAACATTATGGCAATCCTTTTATTCACGAGATTGAACAAATGGGGCTTGAAATGGCCGATCGAATCATCGCCGTCAGTAACATTACCAAAAATATTATTGTCAAGCACTACGGTATTCCGGCCGAAAAAATTGCAGTGGTCTATAACGCTGCCGATGAGGCGCAATACGCTGAAGTTCAAGATACCAACACCTACGCTTACCTTGAGGCCATGAAACGCGAGGGCTACCGCGTCGTCGTGACGCTTGGTCGCTTAACCGTGCAAAAGGGCCTGACCTATTTCCTTCGGGCCGCTGCCCGTGCCTCCGAAAAATACGACAAGCTATTGTTTGTGGTTGCTGGTGACGGTGAACTGAGGGACGAGCTTTTAGAGCTTTCGGCGTCGCTTGGCATCGCCGATAAAGTCTTTTTTACGGGCTTTGTACGTGGTAAACAGTGGCGCGACGCCTACCGGATTGCCGACGCTTTTGTGATGAGTTCGGTCAGTGAGCCATTTGGCTTAACTGCGCTTGAAGCTGCCGCCAGCGACACAGTGGTGGTTTTAAGTCGCCAATCTGGCGTTGGTGAAGTGCTCCACAGCGTGCTTCGTTTCAACTACTGGGAAACTGATCGGTTAGCCGATCAATTGGTGGCGGTGGCTGCCTCACCGGCTCTATATTTTGAACTGCGAAAAAACGTCGCCCAAGAATATGCCCGGATTTCTTGGCAGGACGTCGCCAAGCAGTGTCTTGGGTTATACAAACAGCTTGCCGAGGTACGAGCATGAAGCCAAAAAGCATTGCGCTATATCTGCACGTACATCAGCCGTTTCGACTTCGACCGTATACGGTGTTTGATACTGCTACGGCTCACAATTACTTTAGCGCCGAGGATAGCGATAAAAACCGTGAGATCTTTGAAAAAGTCGCCGAAAAATCGTACCGGCCAATGAATCAATTGCTTGAAAGGTTACTACAAGAACATCCGGCTTTCCGCTGCAGTTTGAGTATTACCGGCACTTTTATTGAACAAGCCGAAGCTTGGGCGCCCGATGTACTTGAAAGTTTTCGGCGACTTGTTGGCACCGGCCGGATGGAGATTGTGGCCGAAACGTATCATCATAGCCTGGCCTTTTTTTATAGTCGAACCGAGTTTGAGGCGCAGGTGCAGCAACATCAAACCAAAATACAAGAGCTTTTTGGCGTGCGCCCGAGCGTGTTTCGCAATACCGAACTGGCGTATAACAATCAACTTGGGCAGTGGGCCGAGCAAGCCGGATATAAGGGTGTTATTGCAGAAGGTTGGGATCCAGTTTTGGGCGTACGCTCGCCAAATTATGTTTATCGGCCGGCGCAAACGAAAGCTATTTCGTTACTGCTGAAGAATTATCGCTTAAGCGATGACCTAGCGTTTCGTTTTTCGGATACAGCCTGGCAGGAATGGCCGCTCACGGCTGAAAAATATGTTGCCTGGGCCGATGCTTCTGATGCCCAGACCATTAATTTATTTATGGATTACGAAACATTTGGCGAGCACCAGTGGCAAGACACGGGCGTGTTTAGTTTTTTTGCTGATTTTGCTAGCCAGTGGCTGGCCTCCCCCGAGCGCACGTTTCGTACCTTAAGTGAAACCATTAGCGCTTACCCGCCGGTAGATGAAGTTGATATGCCCAACACCGTTACCTGGGCAGACACCGAGCGTGACTTATCGGCCTGGCTTGGAAACGCTATGCAACAAGAAGCCTTAAAGTACCTTTACAACCTAGAAGAAGATATTTTACGCTCGGGCGATGACGGGCTGATTGATGACTGGCGCCGCCTACAAACATCCGATCACGTGTACTATATGTGCACAAAATGGTTCAAAGATGGCGACGTACATGCTTATTTTAGCCCTTACGAATCGCCATATGAGGCATTTATTTACTTTATGAATACCCTTCGTGACCTGCGCTGGCGTATAATGGAACACAGAAAGGGAGGGCTGCAGTGGCTAGACCAATAATACTCAGTAATGGCGAACTTCATGTCGGGCTTAATAATTTTGGCTTGGTGCACGATTTTTACTATCCATACGTTGGCCTAGAAAACCACGCAGCGGCAAAATCGCTACGCCACCGGATAGGCGTCTGGGAAAACGGCACCTTTAGCTGGTTGGACGATGGCAATTGGCAGTTTGAATTCTCGTATCCTTTTAATGCGCTGATAGGTAAAACCATAGCTCGGCACGAAGGCTTAGGCATACTACTGGAGTTTGAAGATGCAGTCGATGCCACGCAAAATGCCTTCCTCCGCAACATCCATGTGGTGAATGAGCGCGACCAGCCGCGAACGATTCGGCTATTTCTGCACCAGGTATTTGCGATTGGTGATACTTGGGGTGGCGACACCGCGCAGTGCCTACCCGACGACGAAGTTATTTTGCATTACAAAGGCCACCGGGCTTTTACAATTGGCGCCACCGATAACCACGGCCGCACCTTCACGCGCTACAGTGTAGGGCTTTTTGGTATTGAAGGCCATGACGGCACCTACCGTGATGCTGAAGATGGCGAGCTGTGGCAAAATGCCGTCGAGCATGGGCGGGTGGACTCGGTGCTTGGCTTTGAGCTCTCGCTCGATGCGCACGATTCCACCCGGGTACACTACTGGATTGCCGCTGGCAAAACACCCGAAGAAGCGCTCGATATTGATCGCAAAATCCGGGCCGAAGGGGTGTTGCACCGGATTCTCACCACCGACATATGGTGGCATAAATGGCTCAAAAAAGCCGAAAAGTTTGCCAGTAAGCTTGATGAACGTTATCGCCAGGACTTTATCAATAGCGTGCTGCTACTAAAAGCTCATATAGATAAACGGGGCGCAGTTATCGCGAGCACCGATACTACCATGCTCAATTATTCCCGTGATGCGTATGCCTACTGTTGGCCACGCGACGGCGCTTATGTGGTCTGGCCACTCATTCGTCTGGGCTACGAAGACGAGCCGCTGCGCTTTTTTGACTTTTGCCGCCGTGTGCTGCATCCAAAAGGCTACTTAATGCATAAATACCAAGCCGATGGCGCCCTTGGCTCCAGCTGGCACCCTTATGTTCATGGCGAACGCACCGCTCCACCAATTCAGGAAGACGAAACGGCGATCGTGCTGTTCATTTTTGCTCATTATTATCGGCTTCATCCGCAAGCAGCGGTGCTTGATAGCTACTATGATGCGCTGGTAAAACCAATGGCCGATTTCTTAGCTAGCTATATTGACCCACACACTCACCTGCCCAAACCAAGCTACGACCTTTGGGAGGAAGTGTTTATTACCAGCACTTACACGACGGCTGTTGTTTATGCGGCATTACTGGCGGCGGCTGACTTGGCCGAAATTAAGCAAGATTCAGGGAGCGCTGTCCGTTGGCGGGCGGCTGCAACTGATATTGGCGAAGCGGCCGAGAAATACCTGTACAACTCCGACACCGCTTGCCTTAATAAAGGCGTACATATTGCGGTTGACGGCACCGTCACCCCGGATGCTACTATAGATAACGCAAGCATTTTTGGAGCTTTTATGTTCGGGCTCTTCCCATTGGATAGCGCAATTTTACGCACCAGCGTTGAAACTTCGCAGAAAGCTTTCGGACTAAGCGACCAGCACCCGGGTTTGCCGCGCTACATGCACGATAATTACCGGCGAGTTTCAGCTGAAAGCTTGGGTAATCCATGGTTTGTGACTAGTTTATGGCTCGCACAGTATCACCTGGAGCTCGATGAAGTAGAAAAAGCCGAAGCAATAATTGCCTGGGTGCAGCGCCATATGGCAAAAACAGGCGTGCTACCGGAACAAATTAACCCCTATGATGAATCGTGGCTATCGGTGGCACCCCTTGCCTGGAGCCAGGCTGAATTCATTAATACGCTGCTCGATATGAAACTTTATGACCACAAATAAACCTCTATCTATAAAACCTCATACAAAAGCGCTCCATGCATTGCAGCGCCTATTACCCAGCCGCATGATGCAAAAATATACTCACCGTAAAGTCATTGAAGCTTTCTCCGCCCAGCTCGGGTTAGTGTATTTTGGATTTGTTGATCAGCACGCAGATGAGCACGAATTAGTGCGCGGTTTCACGCTCTCTGTTGGCCATACCGACAACCATTATAGCGTCGGGAGCGCCTATGGTTATGATATTATCCTGGTTGAACGCACCGATGTCCTAAAGGCACCTGGCGCCCGCACCCAGCGCTATAATTGGATTATTTTACAAATTGATCTACGCAGCTCAGGGTTGCCGCACGCCTTTTTTACATCGCTCTCACACCCAAAGGTCTTTTACTCGCACTTTTTTATAAAATATGCTCGGTTCCAGCCGCTTCCGGCAAGTGTATGGCGAAATCATGATCCGCTATTTCGAGAGCGGTTTACCACTTTTTCAACTCCCGAAAGCGCCGAGGAACTAGTGCGGCTTTTCTCGCTTGATACCACCGCCACCATTGGGCGTTACTTTGATCGTTTTGAAATCGAACTGCAAGATGACAAACTGTTTGTCTATCTTAGTAATCAGCCGGTGACATTGGCTTCGCTGGAAGTATTGTTAAAGAATGGCTTGTGGCTAGCTGGCCAAATTGACAGCCAAGTTGCGGCGAGCGTCACGCAACAATCCTAAAAATAAAGCCCCCACAGGTTTAAGGCGAAGGCTGTATTTTTAGGAAGTATGCCAGATTAGCTTTTACGTGCTTTTACCACGTTACGGCCAAGGTTTTTCTTGGTCTCTTCGTACTCGGCGTGTACGCGTGCAATCGGGTCGAACTTGCGTAGTACCAACCGGTGCGGGGTATTCTGCGTATTCTTGCGGGTAACATAGGTGCGGTGGCCGGTAAGCTTGCTGACAAGAGCAATGATGATTCGCTTGGTATTCTTTTTTGCCATAAATCTCTACTTATTATTGCTATTAAAAACTTTTTAAAATTATATCACAGATAGTGGCATCTGACTAGATTGTAATAATCTCTGGAGCCCAAGACGAGAATTGAACTCGTGACCCCTTCCTTACCATGGAAGTGCTCTACCTCTGAGCTACTTGGGCGTGTAACAGGCTATAGTATAGCAGATATTTTTATGAAAATGAAGCGATTTTAGAATCGATGGGTAAAAATATGGACATAATTCATGCCAAATAGCGGATCGAGTGGCTCGGTGGTGCAGCCTTTGCTTTGCCACTCGCTAATGGTAGTCGTATCTCTATCATTTGGCGATTCGAGTTTAGCGAAAAAGCCGTAGGTCGTGTTGTCTGGATCGTTTTTCTTGCAGCTGTAAAACATGTACGAGCCTGGCCCAGAAGGAGTTGTCGGGTCTTTGATGTCTCCTGAAGGCGCCAGCAGCGTATCGATATTGGCAGCGTACTCTGATCCTTCGCCGCGAACATAGCCCTCCCCCAGGCCGTTACGGCCAGCGCCAGTTTCGGTTGGTTTCTTGGCGGCATCATTTGCCCAGGATTGCATCGCTTTGGCTAATGTTTCTAAGTCGGTGCGGCGTTTAGTGTCGCGAGATTGCTGATTGACTGCACTATAGCCAACACTGGCAAAAGTCGCCAGAATAGCGATAACCGCAATCACCACAATAACTTCGATAATTGAAAAGCCGCGATTCATAGTAGTACTATTATAAAGCACTACCGCTTACAAATTGAAAACTATTTACGTTTAGCGCTGGTTTTTTCTTGAACGCTGGGTTGCGGATACAACAGCGAATAGAGCACCGCCCATACAATACCGTTGATTGCAAAAATAGCCAGCGCGCCGAGGGCGAGGCAAACAATCAGCCGCCCGAGTTCAGGGTTCAATAAGCTTACTAAACCAGCAATAATAATAAGTACACCCGCAAGTGCGAGATAGACGTGCTGCAGTTTTGTGCGGTCGCCAGTTTTGGTGGACCAATTCTTGATTGCTTGTGGCATATGACTCCTTGTTCATTATATTATATCACGTGTGAATGATTAAGTCAATAATTGCGGGCGATCGATGCTCTGCGGGTCCTGAAGCTGGCTTTATTTATAGCGGTTATTTTTCCTAAAAAAAGAAAAACACCCGGTAAGAGGTGTTTTTCTTGGTGCTGGGGGAGGGATTCGAACCCCCGAAGGCGAATGCCGTCAGATTTACAGTCTGATGTGTTTGACCGCTTCACTACCCCAGCCTGGAGCCGACAGAGGGACTCGAACCCACGACCCGCGGTTTACAAAACCGCTGCTCTACCAACTGAGCTATGTCGGCATAATTAGTGTAGTACGCAGACAATAATACCTTAAACTCCGGTTTCATTCAAGCTTTGTTAATAAAAACAAACTGGGAAAGCATGGTAAAGGTCCTATCGACTTACGCCGATAGGACCTTGATTACGGACGGTTGGAGACAGAAGCTACATTATCACCCGGCGGGGTTGCTTGATTTTTTTCGGCACAGTGGTCTGGGCGGCGGTCATGCGGACAATTTTGCTGCGTAATTTTTCGGCGAGCTCCGGCCGGCCATCACGTTCGTAGGCGTCAGCCAGAATAGTAAGGCTTTGCGGGTTTGGTTCTAACTTTACCGCGTGTTCTAAGGCGTTAATTGTTTTACGTATGTTGTTAAGTTTTTCTTGTACTTTAGCGTAGGCGATATAGCGGGCGGCCAGGTCGTCTTCCATTTCAATTGCGCGTTCAAACGCTAAAGCAGCTTTTTCGTATTTGCCGGTTTCGTAGTAAATGAGCCCGACGTTGTGCAGGCTGGATGCACTTGGCTCGAGGCTCTGGGCGATCTCAAAACACTCAATGGCGTCTTCATAGGCACGTTGTTTGGCGTAGAGTATACCGAGGCGGTTGTAGGCAGTAGCGCTGCGTTCGTCAACTCGAAGAATAGTCAAGAGTGCCTTTTCAGCCCGTAGGTACTTCTTTTCTTTTAAGCTTTCTTGGGCAACTTGCCATAATTTATCGAGCCGGTCGACTAACTTCACCGGCATGTCGGTGGCAGTTTCTTCGGACTTCTGGTACAACAAAACCCAAATACCTAAGATGATGACGAGTAAAAGACCAAACATGTATGTTCCTTAGTATAACAAACTCTTTACATCATTCAAAAATTAATCGCAACAACTGAGTGCGCGGGTGGCCATTAGCGAGTAGTCTTTCTTGCACTTCGAGTACTTGTAAAAGTAACTGTGCGGTCTGGGTGGCTGGCGCGCGTTCAAGAGTGTGTCGAAGTACTATTTCAAGACTTCGCGCGAAACGCTGGGCCTGGATCCGGTCGGCACTAGTTGCATGAATTATCAGCAGTTTTCCGTAATTGTCGGCTTCTAAAAACTGCCGGGCCGAGCGCATGGTAGCCGCCGCAAGCGCAAAATAGTCTTTATCGCGTATCAGCCGGACAATTTCTGCCGGTAAGCCAGCGGCTATAAAGGCAATCTGTTTCTTTTTGGTTGCATCGATGGGTATGTTAGCTAAAGAGGTAATGAATTGTTCACTGGCCTGCGCGGGCTGCAATTGGTACTGCTGTGCTCGTGAGAGCACGGTTGGAAGGAGCCGTGTTGGTGCGTGTGAAGCTAGTATGAAGGCGATTCCCTGCCCCGGTTCTTCCAGTAGCTTCAAAAAGGCGTTCTGGGCTTCAGGTGTCATTTTTTCTGCATCATCAATAATAACCACTACCGATCCGTGCGGTCGAGTACGCAACTGAGCGTATAGTTCACGAATAACCTCGATGCCAATACTATCGTTCGTACTGGTAACATCAATCACCGATTTTGTGTGTTGCTTGGCTATAAAAGTAGCAATTGTATGCAGACCAATGCCCTCGGCGCCGCTCAGCAGTACCGCATGGGGCAGAGCTTGGGTTAACCTACCGACGATGGTTTTGGTGTGGCTATGCAGCTGCAAGGACATAGTTAAATTGCTCGGTAAAGTCATCCGGAACGGGAGCGATAAACGTTTTTCGTATACCGCCAGGAACGGTAATTTCTAGCTGCCAGGCGTGCAAAAACAGGCGTTCGGCAGGCGTACCATACACACGATCGCCTTTTATCGGACAGTTCAAATAAGCCATGTGCACCCGTAATTGGTGCGTTCGCCCAGTGAGCGGCTTCAGGAGCAGCAGGGTTTCGCGGTCGTTATGCGCCAGGGTTTCGAATACTGTTTCAGCTGCCTTGCCGTTTTTATCAACACGAAATGTTGCTGGCGCCTTAGGATTACGCCCGATGGGCAGATCAATTTTGGCGGTCGCAACTTCAGGTACACCGGTTACTACGGCAACGTACGTCTTTTTTACTTTTCGCTCTGAAAATTGCTTCCCCAGCAAACTCGCCGCTTCCGGATTTTTAGCAGCAATGAGCACGCCACTCGTGTCACGGTCGAGGCGATGGATAATCCCCGGCCGATTGCCTTCGGTGCCAAAAGTTGTTCGGGGCCGCATAAATTCTGCCACCGTGAATTCTTCAAGCTGCTCGCCCTTGGCATGTGTCAAAATACCAGCCGGCTTATTGATGACCACTACATTTTCATCTTCATAAAGCACCGGCAGGTCGAGCGGGGCAATCGGTGCAGCTTCTGGTACGTCCACCGTGACGATGTCGTCTTCGCTGAGCTGTTTGTTGGGCGATGTAATAACCTCACCATTCACCTTTACGAACCCTTGAGTGCAGTATTTTTGCCAGGTTGTTCGGGAATGCTCGGGCCAAAATTCAGCTAAATAAGCATCAAGTCGCATTGTTACTCCCGTGGCCGCAAGCCGACCGCTCGCTGTGCTCGGAGCAAAGTAGCGTTGGCAATGCTTCGCATGGCCGCTTCGTCTTGTTCGAGCTTTTTGATTAAATGTTGGGTATCGATTTGGTGATATCGCTGCTGAAAGCCGCTCAAAAACTCCTCCACGGCAGTTGCGACGGCTTTCTTTAAATCTCCGTAACGGTCTTTGCCTGTCCAGTCGGCAACCACAGATTCAAGCGGCTGGCCAGATAGTACAGCTAAGATTTCAAGTAAGTTGCTGACTCCTGGCTGCTTGGCGGTGTCGTAATGGATAACCCCCTCGCTGTCAGTGGTAGCACTCATTACTTTTTTAGCAGCCGCAGCCGGTTCGTCGCTAAGCAGGATAGTGCCTTTAGGGTCTTTAAGGCTTTTACTCATTTTTTTCGTCGGATCGGTGAGGCTCATTACTCGGCCGCCAGCAGTTTGTTTTTTGAAGGCAACCTGTTTCTTTACTTCTTCTGGCACCACAAACACTCCATCTGGAAAGATATCGGCAAATTTATGGTTAAGCCGCTGGGCGATATCCCGGGTAATTTCGAGGTGCTGTGTTTGATCGTCGCCAACCGGCACCCATTTGGCGTTATATAGCAAGATATCGGCGGCCATGAGCACCGGATAATTGAGCAAACCCACGGTGATGTTACCTTGATGTTGAGCAGATTTATCCTTGAACTGCGTCATGCGGGTCATTTCGCCGTAATACGTGAAGCAGTCGAGTATCCAGGTTAGCTCGGCGTGGGCAGAGATATAACTTTGGCGATAGATAAACGTATCAGGCTGTTCGAGGTCGAGCCCGGCCGCCACATAATAAGCGAAGCCTTTTAACACATTATCATACAGCACACTGTGGTCGATAGGCGTGGTAAAGCTATGAAGATCAGGTATGAACATGTTGATTTGGTGCGAGCCGGCAAGTTCTTGCTGCAAACGCACCATAGGCAATATTGCGCCTATGTAATTACCAAGCGTCAATTCATCATTACTCCGAATACCGGTCAGAATAGTATCTTTTTGCATAATTACCCCTTATTATACCTTTTATTAGCTAATTCTTGAAATGGCTTGCTACAATATGGTTATGATTACTGACGAACTGCGCGAGCAGGTGAAGCTGTTATATGCCAAAAATCGACGACAGGTAAAAGGTCACCTCTATACTGTGCCATCAGAAGATACTTACCCGTATCAGTGGCTATGGGATAGCTGTTTTCACGCCGTTACGTTAAGTTATTTTGATAGCCAAGCAGCGAAGGCCGAGCTGCGGTCATTGGTAAGCGCGCAATTTTCAAATGGTATGATCCCCCACATGATTTACTGGCAACCGGTGAAAAAAAGTTTTTTCCCCGAGATAAGCTGGGGCAAACGGCGCACCAGCAGCATTACGCAACCGCCACTCATTGCCGCAGCGGTCGATAAGATTAATGCGCGCGAGCCAGACCTCGAGTTTGTAAAAGAAATGGTGCCGCGGATAGATAAATTTCACCGGTATTTATTTCGTCATCGTGACCCACGACACACGCACTTAATAGGGGTTATTAACCCAGATGAATCCGGCGAAGATAATTCGCCGCGGTTTGATATGGCGCTCGGTTTTACAAACCCAAAGCATCAGTTCGTCGATAATTTTTCTTCACGTCTTAAACTAGTGCACGATTGGCGCGATGCCCGATTTGTCGTGAAGCAGCGCATGGATGTCCGGCACTGGGTACGTGACGTGCCGATTAATAGTATTTTATGCGAAAGTTTAGCCATTACCGCCCGGCTGGCTGATTTGGTGCAAGAATACGAAATTGCCGATTGGTCTTACCAAAAACATCTTGCCATGAAGCAGGCTATGCGTGAGAAGTTTTACCATGACGGGCTGTTTCTTTCAACCATGGGCTACGGCGATGCCCTAAAGGTGATTCCAGCTAAAACCTGGGGGATATTTATGCCACTGTATGCCGGCCTTTTAAGCGCCGCTGAAGCGATGACGTTGGTAGACTCGATGCTGCTTAACCCAGAGACGTTTAAAACGCCCTATAGTGTACCGACAGTCGCTAAGAACGAGCCAAGCTTTGACCCGAGCGGCGATTGGCGTGGTGATTGGTGGACCGGTACAAACTGGCGAGGCCCAGTGTGGATGGCGTCGAACTGGCTGATCATTAAAGGTTTGCGACAGTACGGTTTTTTAGAAGAAGCCGATAGGATTGCTAAGGATTCGCTGGCACTGCTCAAGAAATCTGGTTTTCGAGAGTACTACGACCCATTAACCGGCGAAGGCCATGGCGCCGCTGGCTTTACTTGGGGCGGGCTAGTGCTTGATATGTGGCAATAAAAAATCCAGCTCGGTGATGGAGCTGGATTTTTTATTAACGCTTCGAGAACTGTTCGCGTTTACGCGCCGATCGGAGGCCGTACTTCTTTCGTTCTTTTTCACGAGAGTCACGCTTGAGTAACCGTGCTTTCTTTAGGGTGCCACGAAGATCTTCGTTCATGACACTCAGAGCTTTTGAGATAGCCAGTTTTGCTGCATCGACTTGACCGCTTAGGCCACCGCCCTTAACAAGCAGTGAGACATCAAATTCTTTTTGTTTACTAACAAGTGCCAGTGGATCAGAGATTTCAGCTAACAAAGTTTTATTACCGTTAAGGTATTCTTCGGCTGGCTTGCCGTTAATAACAATTGCACCTTTGCCTTTAAGTAGGCGTGCGGTTGCAGTTGCGCTTTTACGACGGCCGAGGCCGTAGAAATATGTAGTATTCGCCATTATTTCACCTCTACTTTCTCAGGTTTTTGTGCGGCATGGGTGTGTTCGCTGCCAGTGAATACTTTGAGGCGCTTCAGGCGTTCAGCCGCAAGTTTATTCTTAGGAAGCATACCCTTTACTGCTTCAGTAATAACACGCGCAGGATCTTTTTCGCGAACTTCTGCCAGGCTAGCGCTAGTAATTCCACCAGGGAATCCACTGTGGCGGTAGTAGGTCTTTGCTTTTTCTTTATCGCCAGTTACCACAGCGGCAGCAGCGTTTATAACTACTACGTAGTCACCGCCATCAATATGTGGGGTAAAGGTTGGCTTATATTTACCGGTTAAATAACGAGCAATTGTGGTAGAAATGCGGCCGAGCGGTGCTGATGACGCATCGATTACTACCCATTTGCGGGTTACTTCTGCTGGTTTCTGAGAATATGTTTTCGTATTCATAGTTATGCTTTCACCTCTTCTTTAGCCGGAGCTACCTGAGGCTTGTCACTAATTTCGTCGACAAAACTAACGCTGGCAAGCTGGGCGTTATCACCAACTCGCAAGCGGGTACGCGACACACGGACATGGCCGCTATCTCGACCGCCAAGCTGGGGTGCGATAACGTCAACTAGTCGATGAGCAGCGTCAATCGAGCCGGTATTTGCAATGATTTGGCGCCGGTTATGGAGGTCGCCTTTCTTGGCTTTGGTTATTAGTTTTTCAATGACTGGAACAATTTCCTTTGCTTTTGGCAAAGTTGTCTCAATCTTGCCGTGTTCGATAAGGCTCACAACCAGCCCTTTGAGGAGGGCGTTTCGTTGATCGCGTTCACGACCAAACTTTCTTCCTTTATATCCATGCCTATGCATTTTTAAAGCTCCAACTCCGCCAATTTATCCTTGACCTCATCAAGGGCCTTGGTACCAAAGCCTTTGAGTTCACGAAGGTCGGCCTCGCTGAGGGTTACTAGGTCGTGGACAGTACGGATATCATTATTTATTAATGCATTTGCGGTACGAGCACTGAGGTTTAGGTCTTCAATAGGCGTGTCGAGCTCAGAGCTTGCATCGTCTTTAGCTTGGCCAACAGCAGGTGCGGCTTCGACCTTAGTGCTACCAGCAAGTGCGGTAAATTGATTAACCAAAATCGCTGCTGCTTCTTCGAAGGCTTCGCGCGGTGAGATTGAGCCATCGGTATCAATGGTGATCATCAATTTGTTGAGGTCGGTCATTTGACCTACGCGGGTATCTTCCACCTTGTAGCGAACGCGTTGTACGGGGCTAAAGATTGCGTCAATAGCGATCATATCGCTGTGAATACGCTTTTCGCTCGATTCTTCGATGGTGCGGTAGCCGCGGCCGGTTTCAACGACAATATCCATGACCACATTGGTATTTGGATCGTCGACGGTGGCGATATAGGCATCTGGGTTGACGATTTCGATGTCGGCAGTTGCTTTAATGTCGGCAGCCGTAATCGCTCCGGCGCCCTTCTTTTCAAGACGGAGCTCGAATGGGCCATCGGTGTGGGCGCGAAGACGAACGCTTTTAAGGTTAAGCATGATGTCAACGACGTCTTCTTTAATGCCTTTAATTGTGGTGAACTCGTGAGTGGCGCCTTCAATACGGAAAGCAACGATAGCAGCACCAGCAATGCTCGAAAGCAGTACGCGGCGAAGGCTGTTGCCTAAGGTGGTGCCGTAGCCCGTGTGGAGCGGCTCAACGGTGAATGTTGCGCTGGTAGATGAATGATCATCTACGCTGGCGAGTGTTGGGTTGTGAATTACTTTTGACACTTTATTTGCTCCTTACTCTTTTAGCGTGAGTAGTACTCAACGATTAGCTGCTCATTGATTTCAGGCTCTGCTTCTTCTCGCTTTGGTACGCCGGTAACTTTGATGGTGAGTTTTTTCGTGTCGCTCTTTAGCCAGCTCAGTGGTGCTTGACTGGTGTTGTTTACTACCTGATCGATTTCTTTGAAATAGGTTGACTCTTTGCTCTTTGGGCGAACAACAATCTCATCACCTTCTTTAAGGCGGATTGAAGGAATGTCGACGCGGCGGCCATTGAGCATGAAGTGACCGTGACTGACCAGCTGTCGGGCGGCTCGTCGGCTTGTAGCGAGACCAGCGCGGTAGACAGCATTGTCGAGTCGACGTTCGAGTAATTGCAGGAGCGTTTCACCAGACTGGCCGGCGGTACGGCTGGCTTCAGCCATTAATCGTGAGAATTGCTTTTCCAGTAAGCCGTATAGGCGGCGAACTTTTTGCTTTTCACGAAGCTGTACAGCGTACAAACTAGCTTTACCCTGACGACTGCGGCCGTGCTGTCCAGGAATGCCGCTTTTCTTAATCATGATCTTGTGCGCCTTCGGATGCAGTGCATATCCTTCGCGGCGACTTTGTTTTACAATTGGACTACGATCTCGTGCCATGTTCTACGCTCTCCTCTGCTTGCGTGGACGAACGCCACCAAATGGAATACCGGTAACGTCTTTAATGCTTTCAACGACAATATCAAAATTCTGAAGTGCGCGAACAGCAGCATCACGTCCGAGGCCAACGCCTTTAATGAACACGTCAACTGAGTTTAAACCATACAACTGTTTTGCGGCTTCGGCAGCTTTCTCGCTTGCAATCTGAGCAGCATACGCGGTGCCCTTTTTGCTGCCGCGGAAACCACAAGCGCCAGCGCTTGATGCAGCCAAAACGTTACCCTTTTTGTCAGTAAAGGTAACGATAGTATTATTAAAGGTAGCCTGAACGTGAAGTTGCCCGCTTGGTACTGAACGTCGCTGTTTCTTTCGTGTAGAAGTCTTATTTTCTGCCATACATTATATCCTTTAGGTCTTTGATGGTGCTTTCTTCTTAGTGCCGCCGACGGTAGTTTTCTTGCCCTTGCGAGTTCGTGCATTGGTGCGAGTTCGCTGTCCGCGTACGGGCAAATTATTCTTGTGTCGCAAGCCACGGTAAGCGTTGATGTCTTTAAGGCGCTTGATGTTGTTCGATACAATTCGTTGTAGGTCACCCTCGACAGTATAGTCACTATCGATTACTTCGCGAATTCGCTTCAATTCGTCTTCACCAAGGTCTTTTACGCGCTTCGTAGGCTCAACTTTCGCCTTTTCGAGGATTTGTGCAGCGAAAAGTGGACCAATGCCATAGATGTATCTCAGGCTTATCTGTATTTGTTTTTCAGTCGGTATGGTTACTCCAGCTATTCTGGCCATATGCTATCCCTGCCTCTGCTTATTTTTAGGTCTTCGTTTGTTAATGACACGCAGGCGTCCTTTACGACGCACTAGCTGGTCACCAGGACTAATTTTCTTGACGCTAGGACGAACTTTCACAACGAGCAAAATCTCCCTTTATCTTTTATGATTGATCTTTTAGCCGGTAGCTGATTCTACCCCTTGTAAGGTCGTAGGGGCTCAACTCAACTTCGACTTTGTCATTAAGCACTAACCGGATAGAATTACGACGCATCCTTCCTGAAATACGTGCTGTGACTTCATGGCCATTCTCGAGTCGGACGATAAATTCAGCACCGGGTAGTGGTTTCACTACCGTTCCGATTACCTTGATTACTCCTTTTTGTTCAGCCATAAACTACAATAGTGAATTATACAGTAAACTGCACAAAAGGTAAAGTGATTTTAGTATTTTTATCGGTATTCATCATAAGTTACCATGAGGGCACGCGAATTAATTTGACGTAAGGCTTCAATGGCTACTGTAACAACAATTAGCAAGCCCGTTCCGCCAATAGCTAGGTTAGCTGCGTTTATGCCAAACTGAGCGAATATATATTCAGCGACGAAAGGCAGGATGGCGATTATACCCAGCGCAAGCGAACCGAACAGTGTTAATCGATTAACAATAGTCTTGAGGTAGCGCTCGGTGTTGGCACCAGGGCGAACGTTCTCGACAAACCCACCTTGCTGCTGAAGATTCTCTGAAATTTCTGCCGTGTTGAAGACAATACCCGTGTAGAAATAGGTGAACATCACAACCAAGATAAAGTAGCTAACCGGATAAATAAAATCGGTTGCTGCCAGGCCTGTAAACGTTCCTGGTTGTGGCGCCTGGAACCAGAGTATAAGATTGTTACCAATCTCTTTATAGGCCTCATTGCCAGTCGCAACGAGAAGCTGACCGATAAACGCCGGCAGCGCCAAGAAAGCCACCGCAAAGATAACCGGCACGACGCCAGCGGTAATCAGCTTAATCGGCATCAAACTCTTCACGCCACCGTACTGGCTATTCCCTTGGACCCGCTTTGCGTAGTTAATGCTAATGACGCGTTGTGCTTCATTAATTTTTACTAACAGATACAATATGAGCAATGAAGAAATCAGCACCGCAGCCGTGACAAAGAAGGCCGTGGCATTCACTGGGAGCGTAAACCAATTGAACACGTTCAAGCGATCGCCCTCAGCTGAAAATAGTGACGTGCCAATTGTCGTGAGTATTTGCGGTAACTGGCTAATGATGCCAGCGAAAATCAGTAAACTAATACCGTTACCGACGCCCTGCTCAGTCATTAGTTCACCAAGCCACATAAGCAGCAGTGAACCGGCTGTCATAGCCGTGACGGCCACTACCCACTCAACCATGGTGGTCTCTCCAAGCACTGTGGTGTTGCCCGCCAGGATAGTTTGGCGAAGAATGAATATAAACGCGATAGATTGAATAATTGCCAACGGCAAAGATACTATACGTGTCCATTGATTAATCTTTTTACGGCCAGATTCTCCGTCTTTATGGAGCTCTTCAAAGCGCGGCACGACTTTTGTGAGCAGTTGCATCACAATCGAAGCCGTAATATACGGCCCAAGCCCAACTAGCACAATTGAAAAGCTCGCCAGCGCACCACCGCTTAGTAAGTTCAGGAACCCACCAAAATCACTACTCGAGACTAAGTTATCGATTACTTCCTTGAGCTGTGTTGGCTCGGCGATTGGCACCGGAATGTGTGCCAGGAAACGATAAGCGATAATGAGTCCGAGCACGATTAATAGGCGTTTTTGCATATCGCGACTTTTTAGCGATGCGAAAATTGTCCGCCATCTCATCGTATTGCTACCCCCTCTCTAGGTGCAAAAGAACGCTCAGAATATTTGAGCGCCCTTTTACTTTTTGGTTTATTCAGCTTTTTGCTTTGCACTCTGTTGTAATGGTACCGCAATTTTCTCAAAAGCGCCACCATTTGCTTCAAGTGCAGCTTTTACGCTCTTCGAGGCACCCTGAGTGCGCAGGGTCAGCCCTTTGATGCTTGAAAGATCGCCGCGAGCAATCACCTTCACACTGTGGAATGGTGTCATGATGAGCCCGGCTTCAAAAAGAGTAAAGTTATCAGCTGTCTTACCTTCAACTGCCTTGAGGTCTTCAAAGTAAACTACCTGGGCAGGAGTGCGCAAGCTCTTAAAGCCTTTCAGCTTTGGCACGGCTTGCATAAGTGCCCGCTGACCACCCATGAAGGTTGCGTTCAGTTTCTTGCCGGTGCGTGCTTTTTGACCTTTGGTCCCACGGCCAGCAGTTTTACCTTGGCCGGCGCTAATACCGCGCCCAACTCGCTTTTTGTTCTTACTAGTTGTTGCCTTTAGCTCGTGATATTTCGTCATATACTAATCTTCCTTTTTTGCCGTTCGCTTCTTAGGGGCAGTGATCCACTGATCGGCAGGGACAAGGCTCTTAAGCGCATCGACTGTTGCATAAGCGATGTTGACCTTGTTGGTACTACCGAGCGACTTGCTTAGGAGGTTGCGAATACCTGTTACGCCAATGATTGCGCGTACGACGCCACCAGCAATAATACCAGTACCGGGAGCAGCGGGTTTAAGAAGCACTCGAGCGCCACTAACCTTTACCTCGATGTCGTGCGGAATGGTATCGTTCACTACTGGAATGGTGATGAGATTTTTCTTGGCAATATCAGTCGCTTTTGCGACTGCCGCTTGCACGTCTTGGCCTTTTGCCACGCCAACACCCACCTTGGTTTTGCGATCCCCAACAACCACCAAAGCTTTAAAGCGGAAGCGACGACCACCCTTTACAACTCGGGCAACGCGGTCAATGTTAATGACCAGTTCTTCAAATTGCTTTTCTTCTTTAGGAAGCTGTGTGCGATCGTTTCGTGGAGCGCGACGTTCGCGAGATTGTGTTGTGGTTTTATTGTTTTCTGCCATACTAGAACTCCATTCCTTCCTTACGTGCAGCGTCGGCCAGTGCTTTTAGTCGGCCGGCGTAGCGGCGACCATTTCGATCAAACACAACTTTTGTGATCTTAGCTTTTTTAGCTTTCTTGGCTATTTCCGTACCAACCCAAGCAGCCTTCTCTGTTAAAGAGCCTTTCGTTTTGGTACCGACGGTTGTCGCAGCCACAAGCGTGCTCTGTTTGCTGTCATCGATCAGTTGTGCACTGACATGCAGATTGCTAATAGTAACGCTGAGGCGTGGTCGCTCTGAGGTGCCTTCAATTTTAGCGCGAACACGATTTTTTCGAAGGGTCCGACTAAGTAGTTTTTTTGCTAGCTGATTCATAGTTTATTTACCTGTCTTTCCGGCTTTTCGGATGATTTGCTCATCGAGGTATTTAATCCCCTTGCCCTTATATGGCTCAGGCTTCTTTAAGCTGCGAATTTCGGCTGCAGTTTGTCCAACTTGCTGCTTATTGATGCCACTCACTGTAATGAGATTCTTCTCGACCGTAAGGCTTATTCCTTCACCGGCCTTATAGGTAACCGGGTGCGAAAAGCCTAACTGCATTTCAATTTGTTGCCCGCCGCCAGCAACGCGAAAACCGACGCCGTTAACTTCCAGCTTCTTTTCAAAGCCTTTTGTAACACCATTCACCATGTTATTGATCAGGGCGCGCATCAGGCCATGCTGTGCGCGTGCGATCTTTTCATCACTCTTGCGCTTCACGCTAAGCGTAGTGTCATCGATGTTGACCGTGACATGCGGGAGCACTGCTTGCGACAGTGTACCCTTTGGTCCCTGGACCGTCACGACGTCTTGGTCGACCGTGATTGTCACACCTGTGGGGATCGAAATTGGTAGTTTTCCGATTCGACTCATATATTCTCCTCTTGTTAGTATATTTTACACAAAACTTCGCCGCCAACTCGTTCTTTACGAGCTTGCTGGCCAGTCATGACGCCCTTGCTTGTACTAATGAGCACGATACCGCGGCCGTTTTTAACGCGTGGAATATCGTCGGCGCCCACATAGACACGACGACCAGGCTTACTGACACGGACAATTTCGGTGATAACCGACCGCTTGCCGGAGTCGCTCAGGCTTAGAACGAGTGTGCTCTGCGGGGTAGCTTTTTCTAGCGCTACATCTGTAATGTAGCCCGCTTTTTTTAGCTCGCGAGCGATAGTTTCTTTAATTTTGCTACTTGGAACGCGAACTTCTGTTTTGCCAACAAGCGACGCATTGCGGATACGTGTCAACAAGTCGGCGATTGGGTCAGATGATTGTAATGACATAATACTCTGTTCCTCTCTTACCAACTACTCTTTGTGACACCAGGTACCTCGCCTCGACTGGCAAGTTCACGGAAGCTAATGCGGCTCAGACCAAATCGGCGGAAGTAACCACGAGGACGACCCGTAAGAGCGTCGCGGTTTTTCCAGCGAGTAGGACTTGAGTTAAGTGGTAGCTTAGCTAAGCCTTCTTGATCGCCAGCTGCTTTGAGCTCAGCGCGTTTTTGTGCGTATTTTTTAATTAATTTTTGCCGTTTAAGGTCACGGGCAATCATGGATTTTTTAGCCATTAGCGCTTACCTCCTTTTTCAAATGGTACGCCAAATTTTTCTAATAGCAGACGGGTATGTTTTGGCTTCTGGCTGCGGAAGACAAACGTCACCTGAAGGCCATGGAGCACCTGGGTGTCCTCGAAGTTGAGCTCGGGAAAGATAGATTGTTCAACAATACCGAGGCTATAATTACCGCTGCGGTCAAATCCTTTAGCGCCCACACCATGGAAGTCACGAACGCGCGGCAGTCCAACATTCACTAGGCGATCAAGAAATTCGTACATACGTGCGCCGCGAAGCGTGACGCTGACGCCAATCCGGTTCATGCCTGCTCGAATCTTGAAGCTCGCAATGCTCTTTCGTGCCATGCGGTCAACAGGTTTTTGACCTGTAATTTTGGTGAGTGTATTCGTGACAACTTCATAGTATCGCTTGTCGTCTTTATGCTTTCCGATGCCCGAACTGATAACAATCTTCTCAAGGCGTGGCACCTGATGTACATTATCGAGTTCTAGTTCTTTCTTAAGCTCAGCTACCAAACGCTCATTGTAGAGCTGTTTCAGTCGCGGAGCGGCGGGGCTGATACTCTTGGTAGCCATTACTTAATCTCCTTATTCTTAGCTTGACGCGCGACGCGGATTTTCTTGCCGTCCTTCATAACAAAACCGATGCGGCTGGTAGCGGCGCTTTTTTCGTCAACAACCAAAGCGACCTTGCTCACTGGAATCGGCACGTGAATTTCTTTCGTGCCCCCTCGCGGATTGAGCTGGTTTGGCTTAATGTTGCGTTTCATTTTACCAATGCCTTCAATCAAGACACCTTGTTCTTTGGTCACTACGGCGAGCACCTTACCGGTTTTGCCCTTGTGGGCACCTGCCATGATTTTGACGATATCGTCTTTTTTGATCTTTTTAATCGATTGGTTTGCTGCCATATTAAAGTACCTCCGGTGCTAGGCTGATTATCTTGCTGTAGCCAAGATCGCGGAGCTCGCGCGGGATCGGGCCGAAAACGCGGGTTGCGCGAGGCTGCTTGTCATCATTGATGATAACCGCGGCATTCTCGTCGAATTTGATAGTACTGCCATCTTTGCGCTGGATCGTGTCGCTGGTGCGCACTATAACTGCTTTAACAACAGACTTTTTCTTCACTGTACCGGTTGGACTAGCTTGCTTTACTGAGGCAACGATAATGTCACCAACGCCTGCGTAACGACGTCCTGTACCACCTAATACACGAATGCATAAGATTTCCTTTGCGCCACTGTTATCAGCGACTTTGAGGCGTGATTCTTGCTGTATCATTACGCAGTCTCCTCGACAAGTTCAATTGAACCGTGACCAGTTTCAATAATCCGGTCAAGTTTCCAGGTCTTATTCTTGCTCTTTGGTGGGATTTCGCTGATTTCAACCAAGTCACCAACGTGAGCTTCATTTTTAGGATCGTCGGCTGCATACTTCTGGGTCTTGGTGCTTTGCTTGCCGTACACTGGATGTGTGACACGGCGCGTTGCAGTGACTACAATGGTTTTATCTTGCACGTCAGAAGTGACAGTTCCGATAACTTTCTTTGCCATTATGCATTCTCCTCTGTCGATTGCGCTGCTTCGTTAATGAGGGTCGCAAGTTGAGCGATTTCTCGACGAATTTTGGTCAGCTGTCGAGGATTTGCTACTTCACCCGCGGCGTGCGAACGCTTCAATTCAACCTGCTCGAGTTGTTTTGCGCGAAGTTCAGCCCGCAGTTCTTCGACTGTTTTATCTCTTAGTTCTTTAATTGAGGCCATTTAGGCTTCCTCCCGTTTGATGAATCGCGTTCGAACTGGCAACTTGTGGCTTGCAAGGCGCATTGCTTCACGAGCAATTTCTTCGCTGACGCCTTTCATTTCAAACATGACAGTTCCGGCTTTTACTTTTGCGACAAAGAACTCAGGGTTACCTTTACCGCTGCCCATCTTAACGTCCTGGGGTTTACGGGTGACTGGAGTGTGCGGAAAAATTCGGATCCAGATTTTACCACCGCGCTTGATGTAGCGAGTCATCGCTTGACGAGCTGATTCGATTTGTCGACTTGTAATGCGCTCGTTGCTGAGGCTTTGAATGGCAAAATCACCAAAAGCAATGTAATTGCCGGCGGTAGCGATGCCATCATTCTTGCCTTTTCGTACTTTGCGGAATTTGGTTTTCTTTGGTAATAACATATCTAGCGTCTCCTTCGACCTTAGGCGCGCTCGCCCTTATAAATCCATACCTTGACACCAATGATGCCGGTAGGAGTTCGGGCTGTTGCTAAATGGTAATCTATGTCAGCGCGGAGTGTGTGTAGTGGGACACTACCGCGGATTTCTTTTTCGCGACGGCTCATTTCAGCGCCGTTCAAACGACCGGCGACCTCGATTCGCACGCCTTTGGCGCCGGCGGTCATGGTGTTCTGAGCGGTCATCTTAACAGCACGTCGGAAGTTAATGCGTCGTTCGAGTTGGTGAGCGATGTTCTCAGCTACTAATTTAGCGGCTAATTCTGGCCGTTTCACCTCTTCGATGTTAACGCGAACCTGCATATCAACAATTTTTTCGATCTGGGCTTTTAGGTCTTGGACACCTGCACCACCGCGGCCAATGACGACACCGGCTTTTGCCGTGTGGATCGTAATAGTTGCCAGGTTAGCCGATCGCTCGATCTCGATCTTGTTAATGGTAGGCCGTGAAGCAAATTTCTTTTCGATCAGCGCGCGTACCGCGGCGTCCTGCGCTAACCAGATAGCGAATTCGCGCTTGTTAGCAAACCAGCGTGATCGCCAGTCTTTATTTACTTGCAGGCGCATGTTGATGGGGTTGACTTTTTGTCCCATTACTTGCTCTCCTTGCTTGTAGCTTTTTCAGCTTTGGCTACAGCTTTCTTAGGTTTCACATCACCGGTCACTACTACATGAATGTGGCTGGTTCGTTTTTGATACGGCAAAGCTTGGCCACGAGCAGCTGGGCGGAAGCGCTTAAGGCGAGGTCCAGCTGTCACTTGCAAAGCTTTAATTATCAGTGTTTTTTCGCTCAAACCATGGGTGGTGACGGCATTAGCTTTAGCACTAGCGATAGCTTTTGCTAATGGAAGCGCAGCTCGCTTTGGAGTATGCTGTAGGATGACAAGTGCGTCAGCCACACTGCGACCACGCACCAGGCTGGCAACCAACGACACCTTGCGAGGCGCCAATGTTACCCCTTTAGCAATTGCGCGAACATCTTTCACTTCGGTCATTATCTCTTCTCCTTACCGCCGTGCTTACGGAACTTACGGGTAGGAGCAAATTCACCAAGCTTATGACCAACCATCATTTCGGTGACGTACACAGGGACATGTAAACGGCCATTATGTACGGCAATGGTTCGGTTCACCATTTCTGGGGTGATCGTGCTTGCTCGAGCCCAGGTTTTAATCAAGGTTCGATCGTCGTTTCCAAGCGCCGCAACTTTTTTCGCGAGCTTGAAATCAATGTATGGGCCTTTTTTAAGAGAACGGCTCATAGTTTACTTCTTCCTCCTCTTTGCTTCATGGCGGCTTCTTGCGATCATGTTATTACTATATTTACGGCGTCGGGTGCGGAAACCGAGAGTCAATTGACCCCATGGTGTTCGTGGCGGTTTACCAGAACCATGGCGACCACCATCACCACCACCATGCGGGTGATCGACGGCATTCATGACGACACCACGGACAGTTGGGCGGATACCCATACGGCGTTTGCGACCAGCAGAACCGATTTTAACGTTCTGATGTTGAATGTTGCCCACGACACCGATGGTTGCCATACATTCTACGCGGAAGCGGCGAACTTCACCGCTTGGCATGCGTACCAGTGCATAGTCACCTTCTTTTGCCATAAGTTGGGCTTTTGCGCCAGCTGCGCGAACGGCTTGACCACCCTTACCGGGCTGTAGCTCGATGTTGTAAATCTGAGTACCGGTTGGAATTGCGCTAAGCGATAAACGGTTACTTGCTTCGACGGCTGCACCTTCACCACTGGTGACCTTTGTGCCGATCTGCATATTAGTGTCAGCAATGATGTAGTGGTACAAACCGTGTTGATCTTTGATACGAGCAATGCGCGCGCTGCGATTTGGGTCGTATTCGATGTGCTCAACGGTGGCAATCGTACCAGGTGCAAGCCGATGGTTTAAGATGCGGTAAAACCGTTTTACACCACCACCGCGGTGACGAGTTGTAATTCGACCAGTGTTATTTCGACCAGCGGTCGATTTTTTGATGACTACTAGGCTTTTCAACGGTTTACGTGTAGTAATATCCGAAAAGTCCTGGCTTGTCATACCACGTCGTCCTGGCGTGGTTGGTTTGTATGCTTTAATCGCCATTACTTGGTCTCCTTAGTATCGGCTTCGTCAAAAATCTTAATGCTGCTACCTTCGACCAAAGTAACATAGGCCTTTTTAGTATCTTTTCGCTGAGCGGTGCCAGGCATACGACGGGTGCCTCGTGAAAAACGGACTACCTTGCCTTTTGACACAAGTGTATGTACGTCACTCACTTCAACCTTGTACTGTTCGGCAACGGCTTGAGCAATTTGCTGCTTGTTGGCCGATACGGGCACGCTAAATACATAGGTGTTATTTTGGGCAGATCCGTATGCCTTCTCGCTCATGCGGGGGATAAGACTTATAACAGTCATTACGCATTTCCTCCTAGCCAAGCTTCAATAGCCTTCACCGCGCTTGAACTCATGATGATAGTATCTGCATTGAGTACGTGGAAAACAGTTAGGTAGGTCGCTCTTACGAGTACAACATTTTCAATGTTGGCTGTTGCTCGCAATAACTCTGGAGTTTTTTCGTCGACAACGATAAGCACACGACGATTAGCATTGTTGTCTTTTAGAAACGCTGCTACCTCTTTGGTTTTTCCAGTAGTACTGATCTCGGCAATGACAATCTTGTCTGCTTGCTTTGCAAGTGTCAGAGCTTGACGAACTGCTGTTCGTTTTGCAGTTGTCGAAAGCTTCTTCTTATAATTTTCGTTACCAAGTGGACCGAAGACCGTGCCACCACCACGCCATAGTGGGTTGCGGATCGAACCAGTACGGGCGCGACCGGTGCCTTTTTGGCGATAGGGTTTTTTACCACCGCCACTTATTTCACCACGAGTTTTCGTGGTAGCGCTTGCGAGCCGTGCATTTGCTAGGTAGGCGTCGTACGCCAGTTTCAGCAGCTCGTGGTTCGGAACGTCAACGGCAAACACGCTTTCTGGTAAAGTAGTTTTAACTTCAGCCATTACGCTTTACCTCCAATTGTTACGATTCCGCGACGAGGACCAGGTACGGCACCTTTTAGACCAATAAGGTTGTGCTCAACGTCAACAAATGCAACCGTTAAGTTCTTAACTGTTACTTTGTCGTGACCCATACGGCCAGCCATCCGCTTGCCTTTAAAGACTTTTTGCGGATACATTGAACCGATTGAGCCTGGCTTGCGAACATTGCCGTTACCACCGTGGGTTTTCTTGCTGGTATTGAAGTTGTGCCGCTTAACAGTACCAGCGAAACCCTTACCCTTGCTCGTGCCGGTGACATTGACATTTTCACCCAGCGCGAAATTCGTTACGTTAATAGTATCGCCGACCTTTACCTCTTCAGGCAGATTATCGACACGGATCTCACGAATAACTTTCGGAGATACGTTTGCGGCTTTCACATGGCCAGCCACGGCATTGCTCAGTTTCTTACCCTCACCATACCCAATTTGTACTGCATTATAGCCGTCTTTTTCGACGGTTTTTACCTGAGTCACAGTACAAGGGCCAGCTTGAATGAGCGTTACAGGAATTGCAACACCATCATCGCTAAGGATCTGGGTCATACCAACTTTGGTACCGAGAAGTGCTTTCATTTTTTGAGCCCCCGCTCCCACTTAAAATTCTTGGTGGCTGGTGGTATCTGATAACAGACCTGCCAATTCACCAAGAATTGCTTTAATATTTCGTTAAAAGTTACCTCGTAATTTTAACAGAGACCACCGCTGTTTGTCAACTATATTGTTACCGCGTGATGTGATCACGCTTTTTCTTGTGGGATCTAGCGGTTGTATTAGTTTACGAGCGACACATAGGAACGTACTAAACGGTTGCGAGCTGCTTCGAGCATTGTTTTACTATCGCCTGATAGCTTCTGCAAAGAGGCATAGCGAGCTTGAAGTTGCTTTAGCACTTCTTGGTAACGCTGTTTATTCTGATTTTTATCAGCTTCAATGAGTGCTTGCCAAGCCGCGGTCAGTTGCTGGGTGTTCTCTTTAAGTTTGCTCGTCATGGCTTTGGCGGCTTCTGGTACCGTCATTTTTTCGAATACTGGCAGCGCCGCTTGCCACTGCTTAAGGTAATCATCCGGCGATTTATTGGTGCCTTGTGCGCTCGCCTGCTTAAGTACATTTGTTATCGCTTCCTCAAAATTAAGCAATTCTGTGGTGTAGCTAATTTCTGATTGCAGTGCGGTCGTGTTGGTTATGTGTTTTTTACATGCCTCGATTGCCTGCGCTGCAGCTGGACTACGCTGCCACCAAGCAGGTTGATCACTACAAACTGGGGTTGCAGCGACGGCTTTAATGGCGGTGAGCGCATCAATCTTTTTATGTTTTTCGCCGCTTTTAAGGTGTGCGGCTTGCTCTGCTATTCGCGCAGAGAGGGTCTGCTTTTGCTTATCGATTGCGGTGTTCGTTTTAGTGGCGTAGGCAGCGCCACTCTGAAGCCACATGATGAGCAATATAATCGCTAAAAGGAGAATAGAGGCGATAATAAACCAAATCTTTGGTACAGCAGCAATTTTTTGTGATAATGGCGCTTTCTTCATGCTATATGCCTAACTTCGATGAATATAGCTCGCTTTGTAGCGGCCAGGGATTAAACGTGCAGCCTTGAAGATTGATCGACTGCTGCTGCATCACTGGGGCGGGCTGCCCGGGGCTTGGGCAGTTCTGGTGGCCATGACCAAGCCAATGACCCGTCTCATGGTTAACAACCATATGCCGGTAATCACGAAGACTTCCCCTGCCTTCATTCCAGGCTGGCGTGGCATACAGCCAACGATCTTGATTTATGATCACATCACGGCCAACTTGACAGCTATAAGTAGAGTCACAGCCAAGCGCTGAAAAAGTTGTCATTTGATCGGCGGAGGCAAGGTAAAGAGTGAAGTCACCGCCGCTGGCAACGCGTTTAAACTGCACTCCGAGTTTTATCCAGCCATTTGGGTGATCGTAAGTTTCTTGTGCTAGGCGGGCAAATTCTTCAATATTAGTTGTGACTGCGCCTCTTGAAGTAACACTATAGGTTACTGTTCTGGTTACTGGGCGCACTGGTTGAAACCATGCTGGCTCTGGTAAGTTTGGTGCTTTAATGGCGCTTAGTGTGTGGACAAGGCCATTCTTTGATTCGACCAAACCGCATAATACTACAGCCTGTTTTTGGCTGCAGTCGTACTGTGGAGCTGCTTGTGCTGACCCTTGTATGACGCCGGCCAGCATGAATAACGCTAGCGACATGCTGCCGCCGACGACTAAGAAACGCAGTTTTTTGACGACGTTCATATAACCACCCCGGCGGGAAGAAAGTAGGTAACAATAGTCATGATCAAAAGAATGGCATATTCTATCTTTCGATCGATCTGAAAATGGTCATGCCGCGCAAAAAGTAACCCAATAACGAGACCGAGTGGCAACCCATTAATTGGAAGACCAAAAATAACCAGTGGTGCGCTAAACTTTAGCCATAAAGTGCCGATAAGAATATATAGTACAAGTTTGAGAAAAAAAGTGCTGTCTTTTTCGCTGGATGCAGATTTTTTGGGAGGATTTTTCATAGCTGTTATGATTATACCCTATCGAATCTACTGCACAATAAAAAACTCGCCGTAATTTGGCGAGTTTTTTATTGCGAGTAGCAGTGCTACATGCGGATTTCAGCATCACAGCCAGCAGGCAAGCTGAGGTTCTGTAAAGAATCGATAGTTTTTGGGGTCGCACCGATGATATCGATTAAGCGCTTATGAACCCGCATTTCATATGTTTCACCACCAGTTTTATACACATGCGGCGACTTCGAAAGCGTAAATGTACTGCGTCGGGTTGGAAGTGGCACCGGACCGTTAACGGTGGCACCAGTACGATTAACAGTTTCGATTATTTGTTTTGTGGAAAGATCAATCACTTTGTGATCATAAGCCCGTAAGCGAATGCGGATACGTGGTAGCTCACTGTTCGTTTGTGCCATGGAAGACTCCTTGCTATATGTGCAATGCCGTAACCTCTATCGGTTTTTCGCGATCGAGTTCTCGACATGATTAATGTTATAACTACATTATACATGTTTTAATGTATTTTTCAAGTTCTAGCCGCTCACCACTCACCAAAAAAGCCGCTTTTCAGGCGGCTCTTTTTGGTTGTGAAAGACTGTGATTACTTAGTAATCGCAGTGACAGCACCAGCACCAACGGTGCGGCCGCCTTCACGAATGGTAAAGCGCATACCTTGATCCATAGCAATTGGAGCAAGTAGCTTCACTTTGAAAGTAACGGTATCGCCTGGCATAACCATTTCTTTGTCGGCAGGCAGCTCAACTTCACCGGTTACGTCAGTCGTGCGGAAGTAGAACTGTGGCTTGTAGCCCTTAAAGAATGGTGTGTGACGACCACCTTCTTCTTTAGTCAGAATGTAAACTTCTGCTTCGAATTCGGTGTGAGGGGTAATGCTACCAGGTTTTGCAAGCACCTGACCACGTTCGATGTCATCGCGTTCGATACCACGAAGCAGTACACCAGCGTTGTCGCCTGCTTGGCCGCGATCGAGGCTCTTCTTGAAGGCTTCAATACCGGTAACAACTGACTTACGAGTATCGCGGATACCAACGATTTCAACTTCGTCGTTAAGGTTAAGGACACCCTGCTCGATACGACCAGTTGCAACAGTACCTCGACCCTTGATTGAGAAGACGTCTTCAATTGGCATTAAGAATGGCTTGTCGAGGTCACGTACAGGCTCTTCAATGTAAGTATCCATAGCTTGAACCAGTTCCATGATGGCGTCTTCGTATTGTGCGTCGCCTTCAAGTGCCTTCAAGGCTGAGCCCTTGATGATTGGGGCGTTGTCGCCATCGAAGCCGTTCTTGTTTAGAAGTTCGCGAACGTCCATTTCAACCAGTTCAACAAGATCTTGATCGGCCATATCCATCTTGTTGAGGAAGACAACGATCTTAGGTACGTTCACCTGACGAGCAAGCAGTACGTGTTCGCGGGTTTGTGGCATTGGGCCGTCAGCTGCGCTGACAACCAGAATAGCGCCATCAACCTGTGCCGCACCGGTGATCATGTTCTTGATGTAGTCAGCGTGACCAGGCATGTCAACGTGCGCGTAGTGACGAGCTTCGCTTTCGTATTCCTGGTGGCTTGTTGAAATGGTAATACCACGAGCTTTTTCTTCTGGTGCTTTGTCGATTTCATCGTATGCAACAGATTTGTTAACAGCGCTAGGTAATCGCTTTGCAAGTACAGCAGTAATAGCTGCAGTCAAAGTAGTCTTACCGTGGTCAACGTGGCCCATAGTACCAACGTTCACATGCGGCTTATCACGGACAAAAGTGTCTGCCATTTGTTTCTCCTATTATTACTTTGTTCGCATGGGATTAAAACCCCACAACGTATGTAGCAAATTATAAATTCTCGAAGGCAAAAAGTAAAGGCTAAACTTACTGTTTCGCCACAGTGTAGCGACCTTGTGACTTCTACTGCGGGTATGGTCGTTTTGGCGAGGTTATGCTTTAGCAACGCTTGAGTGCTTGGCGGGCTGACCAGCTATTACGCTCTGCTGTAGCGCGGCCTAACAAAAACCACTCCGTAAAAGAGTGATTTTTGTTACTGTGTCAGAGAATGTAATGGCTAAGCTGATCGCTTGGCAATAATCTCCTGTGCGACATTTGGCGGTACTTCTTCGTACTGCGCAAGTTCCATGGCGCTCGCTGCGCGGCCTTGGCTCATCGAGCGAAGGTCGGAAGTATAGCCGAACATGTTAGCTAGTGGTACGAAAGCCCGAACGAGCTTAGCGCCACTTGCAAGATCTTCCATAGCGTCAATCCGTGCGCGCCGAGAGTTGAGGTCACCAATGATATCACCCATGAATTCTTCAGGAGTGGTCACCTCAACCTTCATAACTGGCTCGAGGAGCACAGGCTTGGCTTGCTTGATACCATCTTTGGCAGCCAGGGTACCAGCTAGCTTAAAGGCTAATTCACTAGAGTCGACTTCGTGGTAGCTTCCATCATACAAGGTTGCCTTGACGTCTACTACTGGATAGCCAGCGATCACACCGCCGTCAAGTGTTTCCTTGACGCCTTGCTCGACTGGTTTGCGGTATTCTTGAGGAACAACACCACCTTTGATTTCATCGATGAACTCAAAGCCTTTGCCTGGCTCGTTTGGCTCAAAGCGAATCCAAACATCGCCATACTGACCACGACCACCAGACTGCTTGGCGTGTTTACCCTGGACTTCAGCGGTACCGCGAATAGATTCACGGAAGGCCACTTGCGGCTCACCGATGTTGGCTTCGACCTTAAATTCACGACGCATGCGGTCAATCAGGATATCGAGGTGCAGCTCACCCATGCCGCTCATGATGGTTTGACCGGTTTCATCATCAATGTGCACGCGGAAGGTCGGGTCTTCTTCAGCCAGGCGGCCCAGCGCAATGCTCATTTTTTCTTGGTCGCTCTTGGTCTTCGGCTCAACAGCAATCGAAACTGGCGGTTCAGGGAAGGTAATGCTTTCGAGGACGATTGGATTCGCCGGATCGGCCAGTGTCGCACCAGTAAAGGTATCCTTAAGGCCAACCACTGCCGCAATGTCGCCAGCGCCAATCATGTCGATATCTTCGCGCTTGTCGGCGTGCATCCGAACAATACGGCCAACGCGTTCTTTATTGCCAGTGTTAGTGTTAAGCACGTAGCTACCGGCAGTCAGCTTACCGCTGTAAACACGGACAAAGATTAACTTACCCACAAATGGGTCGGTAGCGATTTTGAAAGCCAGGCCAGCAAGTGGTTCGTTTTCATCTGGTTTACGTTCAATTTGCTCGCCAGTTTTAGGATTTTCACCCCAGAGTGCATCGATATCAAGTGGGCTTGGAAGGTAGTCGACAACGAGGTCGAGCACTTTTTCAACGATAACGCCGCGGCCATCACCGCCAGTAACGAGGTAAAAGTCGCCAGAGAGCACCCGCTTACGAAGGGCGGATTTTAGCTCATCAATAGAGATTGCTTCTTCACCTTTTTCAAGGAAGCGTTCGAAGAGCTCGTCATCGGCTTCAACGGCAGCTTCAACTAGTAAGCTGCGCGCGTGCTTTGCTTTTTCGAGCATGTCAGCTGGAATTTCTTCTACTTTGAGCTCGCGGTCGGTGAAGTCGCTATAGGTGTAGGCTTTCATGTCGATGAGGTCGACAACGCCGCGAATGTCCTTTTCAAAACCAATAGGCAGATGAACCGGCAAAGCTTGCTTTGACAGGCGTTTGTGAATTGATTCGAGTGACTTATAAAAATCGCCGCCAATTTGGTTGATCTTGTTGATGAAGCAGATGCGCGGTACACCGTACTTGTTGGCTTGGCGCCAAACAGTTTCGGTTTGAGCCTCTACGCCGGCCTTGCCATCGAATACAGTCACTGCACCGTCGAGCACGCGGAGTGAGCGTTCAACCTCGGCAGTGAAATCGATGTGACCAGGAGTATCGATGATGTTGATCTTGTGGCCTTTCCAAAAGCTAGTAACCGCAGCTGAGGTAATTGTAATACCTCGTTCGCGTTCTTGTACCATCCAGTCGGTGGTGGTTTCGCCTTCGTGAACAGCACCGATTTTGTGGCTAATACCAGTGCGGTACAAAATACCTTCGGTAGTAGTGGTTTTACCGGCGTCAATGTGCGCGATAATGCCGATGTTACGGAATAATTTAAGAGGGACTTTAGTTGCCATAGATTATCCTCGTGCAAAGTGCGCAAATGCGCGGTTAGCTTCTGCCATGCGGTGGGTGTCTTCTTTCTTTTTGAAAGCTGCGCCAGTTTCGTTGTAGGCATCGATGATCTCGGCCGCTAGTCGCTGATGATAGGGCATACCCGAACGAGCTCGAGCTGACTGGACTAACCACATAAAGGCAAAGTGCTGCTGACGATGCCCCTGAATTGGGAATGGAATCTGATAGTTCGCACCACCAACACGACGGCTTTTTACTTCAAAATTTGGTGAAATGTTTTTTAGCGCTCGTTCAAAAACTTCAAGCGGTTCTTCGCTGTCAAGTTTTTTAGCGGCGATCTCAAGCGCATTATATACTTGTCGCTCAGCCAGCAATTTCTTGCCGTTAAGCATGCTCTTATTAATTAAGCGCTGCACCATAGTACTTTGGTATTTACGATCTGGAGCAACGGTTCGTTGTAATGATTTAGTGACCTTACGAGGCATTACTTAGACTCCTTTTTTGCACCGTACTTAGAACGACCTTGCTTGCGCTTTTGTACGCCCTGAAGGTCAAGCGTGCCGCGAACGATATGATAGCGAACACCTGGAAGATCTGGCACGCGACCACCGCGAACAAGCACGGCGGCGTGTTCCTGCAAGTTGTGACCTTCACCACCAATATAGGCCCAAACTTCGTGACCATTCGATAAACGAACACGAGCAACTTTACGAAGCGCCGAGTTTGGCTTCTTTGGGGTTTTGGTAGTTACTTTGATACAAACGCCCCGCTTGAGGGGTGCGTTTTGTTCGTAGTAGCGGCTTTGTAGAGCATTATGAATACGACTAAGAGCGGGACTTTTGCTCTTCTTGGCGGCATCTTTGCGGGGCTTACGAATAAGCTGGTTAATTGTTGGCATTATGTCTCCTAAAAGTTAATGGTGTAGGATGAGCCGAAGCGGGCTCAGCATTCCTGCTTTCGGCGCAATTCTTAAAGGGGTTACTGCCTGTACACACTCTCATTGCAGTGTCACCTTTAAAAACATGAAACTCATCGAGAATTATAGCAGAAATACGGATCGGGCACAAGTGAGCCCGGGCGTTCTACTACCCTGCTCTTTACAAGAGCCCTAAAAGAATACGCCGAACGTAAAAACACCCGAGAGATGGGTGCTTTTACGGAATAACAAGAGTTTAATACTTTTCTATTATTCTTCGACGTCCACTTGATCGTCTTCGGTCGGTCGAGCGCCAGTGCCGACAGGGATCTTGCGACCAATGATCACATTTTCCTTGAGGCCATAAAGGTTGTCTACTCGTCCACTTGTGGCAGCGTTGATTAATACGCGAGTCGTATCCTGGAAGGAAGCAGCTGAAAGGAAGCTGTCGCTCCAGATTGAGACTTTGGTAATACCAAGCAGCAGTTGGGTGTACTGAGCCGGCTCTTTGCCTTCAGCGGTCAGTTTGCCGTTGGCTTCGATAACTGCAGCCTTTGACACGATGTCGCCGGTAACAAACAGGCTGTCACCTGGGTCCTCGATTTGTACGCGGCTAAACATTTGGCGTACGATGATCTCGAGGTGCTTATCGGCAATGTTTTGACCTTGAGCAGCGTAGATGCGCAAAACTTCATTGATGATGTAGCGCTGAGTAGCCTCGACGCCCTTAAGGGCCATTAAGTTACGGAGGTTGATCGAACCGTTAGTTAAGCGATCACCAGCTTCGACGATATCGCCATCGGTGACGACTAACTGCTTAAAGCCCGGAATTTCGTAGCGCACTGGATTTTGCGCAATGCCAGTAACGATAAGCTCGCCCTCTGCCGCTTCGACCGTACCATCAAATGGTGCTTTCAGCGGCATCAATTGATCTTCGTTACTTGCCAGTACGTCGCCAGCAGTCACTTCAGTGCCCGATTTTACACGAACAATCTGACCGTTGAGCTTGATGCGTTCAATCTTACCCTTGGTTGGCGTTACCTGCACCACGTAATTGTTGCCGTCTTCCCAGACTTGAACATTACCGGCAACTTCGCTCAGGTAGGCCTCGCCTTTTGGCGTTCGCACTTCGAAGAGCTCGGCAACACGGGGCAGACCTTGGGTAATGTCGTCACCGGCCACACCACTGGCGTGGAAGGTGTTGAGGGTCAGCTGCGTACCCGGCTCACCAACCGACTGGGCAGCGATAACACCAACCGGTTGAGCAATATTGATCAGGCTACCGGTTGCCATATCGAGTCCGTAGCTCTTTTGTGGAATACCGCGGAGGTTCTTAGTGCTTAGGACGCTTAAGATCTTGACACTTTCAATCTTTTCGTCAGCTTGAATGGCGTCAGCGATCTCGCGGGTAATTGGCTCGCCACGTTTTACATGGCCCGGTACGTCCTCGGCAGCATAACGGCTAAAGAGTCGGTCGCCAAATTCCACCATTGTTTCTTCGGTTTCAGAGCGGTAGATCGCGAAGCCTTCGTCTTCATCATCGTCTTTTACGGTGAAGACGTCTTGGCTCACATCGACCAAGCGGCGCGTTAGGTACCCTGAGTCGGCGGTACGAAGCGCGGTGTCGATGAGCCCTTTTCGAGTACCACGAGTAGCCACAAAGGCTTCAAGCGGGCTCAGGCCAAGGCGGTAGTTCGAGCGAATTGGCAGCTCGATTTCCTTACCGGCGGCATCCACCATGACACCAATCATAGCGGTCGCCAGCTTGACGTTACTAATATTACCGCGAGCGCCTGAGTTCACCATGATGCTAACACCGGTGTCACTTTCGAGCAAGCGATTTTGCAGCAGGTCAACAACTTTGCTGTCTACCTGACGCCAGACTTGCACCGTAAGGGTGTAGCGTTCGTTTTCAGTAATCAGCCCCTGCTCGTACTGTGACGAGACCAGCGCTGCGCGTTCTTCGCCTTCTTGAATCAGCTCGGCGATTTCTTCAACATCGAAGTAATCAGCCATACCAGTTGACACAGCGGCAGCGGTAGCGTGCTCAAGTGCCAAATCTTTTACTTCATCGGCAATGTGCGCCGTCACTTCTGAGCCGTACTTATCAAAGATTTTAGCCATTACTCGGTTGAGCACTTTTTTGGTCATGGCTTCGTTGATATATGGGAAGTCTTCAGGCAATACTTCGTTAAAGTATACACGACCGAGGGTGGTTTGGCGCATTTCGCCTTTTGCCGTCACGCGGATTGGAGTTTGCAGCGCAATCACGCCCTTTTCAAATGCCATAATGGCTTCGTTCACCGATGAGTAGCTGCGGATTTTGTCGGTCTGAGCTGATGGTTTTTCGTAGGTAATGTAGTACGAACCAAGCACGATATCCTGAATCAAGTTAAGGATAGGCGTGCCATCAGCTGGCTTTAGCAGGTTGTTGGTAGCTGACATCAATTCGCGAGCTTCGGTTTGCGCTTCATCGCTGAGCGGCAAGTGAACCGCCATTTGGTCGCCATCGAAGTCGGCGTTAAAGCCGCGGCAGACCAGCGGGTGTAGCTGAATGGCTTTACCTTCGATCAGTTTTGGCTGGAATGACTGAATGCTTAAGCGGTGGAGTGAAGGTGCGCGGTTTAGTAGCACGTACTTACCTTTAATCACTTCGTCGAGGGCGTCCCATACGATACTTTCGCCCGATTCAATCAAGCGTGTCGCCGAACGAATGTTGTGGGCGTGTTCGTTGCGGAGCAAGTAAGAAATAACAAACGGTTTAAACAACTCGAGCGCCATAGCTTTTGGTAGACCACACTGGTTAATTTTGAGCTCAGGACCGGCAACAATTACCGAACGACCCGAGTAGTCAACGCGCTTACCAAGCAGGTTTTGGCGGAAACGACCCTGCTTACCTTTGAGCATGTCGCTCAGTGATTTCAGGCGACGTCGGCCACCGGCGGCGCTAACTGCGCGACCACCACGAGCAGCACTGTTATCGATCAGCGCATCAACTGCCTCTTGCAGCATGCGCATTTCATTGCGGCGAATAACTTCTGGCGCGTTGAGGTCAAGTAGTTTCTTGAGGCGGTTATTACGGTTAATGACTCGGCGATATAAATCGTTGAGGTCGGCAGTTGCAAAACGACCACCAGCTAGCTGCACCATCGGACGAAGATCCGGAGGAATAACCGGCAGCACCGTCAGACACATGCTTGACGGCTTGACGCCGGCGCGCTGCATGCCTTCAAGCACTTTTAGACGCTTTTGAATTTTCTTGGCGCGCTGACCTTTAGCTGTTTCAACTTCTTCAGTCAAGCTCTTGATAAGCTGGTCAAGATCGATTTCATCGAGCAAGCGCTTCAACGCGGTGCCGCCCATGCCCACTTCGATAAGCTCGGCATATTCGTCGGGCAGCGCGCGGTAATCGGTTTCGCTCATCAGCGCCATCTTCGACAGGCTTTCGAGCTGTGTTTTGCGCTGCAGGTATGATTCATTCAAGTCCTCGAGTTCTTTTGACTGCTCAGTGGCTAATTGCTTAACATCGGCTCCGGCTTCTTCAGCTGCTTTTTCGTAGCGAATTTTGATCGCAGCGCGTCCGGCTTCAGTTTCGGCCTCAAGATCGGCGAGCATTTGATCACGCTTTTCGGCGTCGGCAGAAATAATAATGTAGCTCGCAAAATAAGCAATGCGCTCGAGATTCCGCACAGTAACACCTAATAGTAGTGCCATGGCGCTTGGTGTCCCACGCATAAACCAAATATGCGCTACCGGTGCGGCCAGGCTAATATGGCCCATGCGTTCGCGGCGAACGATACTTTTGGTAACAATTTCGCCGTTTTTATCGACTGCGACTTCACGCGAACGAATACCTTTTAGCTTGGCGTCGTGCTGGCTAATGTCTTTTACCGGTCCAAAAATGCGCTCACAGAATAAGCCGTCGCGTTCTGGTTTTTGGGTTCGATAGTTAATGGTTTCTGGCTTTAAAACTTCGCCGTAACTCCAATTAAGGATGTCATCGGCACTCGCTACGGCCAGCCGCACTGCATCAAAGTCGGCAATGCTGGTGTTAGTCACGAGGCGACTCATCTTATGCTAGCTCCTTATTTTCAGTTTGTAGTTCTTCAGCGTCTTGGATGGTCATACCATCGCCAAGATCAATATCATCATATTCATCAACTGCATCGGCTTCAGCAACATCAAGTGGCTGGACATCTTTTGGATTGACTGTCACGCTTGAGGTTGCGGCCATACTTTCTTCAAGTACCTGTTCGGCGTCGATGATTTCATCTTCGCTTTGGTCGAGCAGGTCAACACGCAGGCCAAGTCCTTGCAATTCTTTTACTAACACGTTAAAGCTTTCTGGAACTTTTGGTCCGGTAATCGGTTCGTTCTTGATGATGGATTCGTAGGCTTTTGCACGGCCGTAGACGTCGTCGGATTTAATGGTAAGCATTTCTTGCAGCGTGGTAGCGGCACCATACGCTTCAAGTGCCCAGACTTCCATTTCACCAAAGCGCTGACCACCGTTTTGCGCCTTACCACCAAGTGGCTGCTGGGTCACCATTGTGTATGGCCCAATCGAGCGAGCGTGGATCTTATCGGCGATCATGTGGTGCAGCTTAATCATGTACATGCTGCCGACGGCAGTTTTTTCGTGGAATGGCTCACCAGTACGACCATCGAACAGCTGCATCTTGCCGTCTTCGGGGAAACCAGCCTTCTTTAGCTCTTCAACAATAGCCTCATGAGGTACGCCGTTAAATGGTGGCGTTGCAACTTTGTAACCAAGAGCGCGCGCAGCCATGCCCAGGTGTACTTCGAATAGCTGACCCAAGTTCATGCGCGATGGCACGCCCATCGGGTTAAGAATGACGTCAACTGGGGTACCGTCTTCCATGAAAGGCATATCGGCCTCTGGGAGGATACGGGCTACCACGCCTTTGTTACCATGACGTCCGGCTAGCTTGTCACCAACGGCGATTTTGCGCATTTGGGCAACAAAGATCTGGATCTGCATCAATACGCCGGCCTTCAATTCGTGGCCTTTATCGCGGCTAAAGACTTTAACGCCCACGACTTTTCCGTGCTTGCCGTTGCTCATGCGCTGTGAAGTATCGCGAACATCTTTGGCTTTTTCACCGAAGATGGCACGAAGCAGGCGTTCTTCTGAGCTTAGTTCTTGCTCGCCTTTTGGTGTAATTTTTCCTACCAGTACATCGCCGGCTTTTACTTCAGAACCAACTTGCACAATACCGTTTTCATCAAGGTGGCGCAGACTATCTTCGCTGACGTTTGGAATATCACGGGTAACAATTTCAGGGCCCAGCTTGGTTTCGCGGACTTCAACCATAAAGTCGTTGATGTTGATGCTAGTGAGGTCATCATCTTTCACGATTCGCTGACTCAGAATGATGGCGTCGTCCATGTTGTAACCGCCCCATGGCATGTAGGCAACAATGAGGTCGCGGCCAAGAGCCAATTCGCCATCAGCGATTGAGGCGCCTTCGATCAAAACGTCACCCTTTTTCACCTTCTGTCCACGACTTACCACAACTTTTTGGTTGATGCTGCGATCGTCGTTACTTTGGCGGAAATGAACGGGAGTATAGTCTTTCACTCCATCGGCGTATTTTACCTGAACCAGTTCAGCATCAGCACGGACGACTTCGCCCTCGGCCTCAGCCACAACCAGCTGGCTGGTGTTACGAGCAATTTCAGCTTCAATACCAGTTCCGACGATCGGACTCTCTGGGCGTAACAGTGGCACTGCCTGCTTCTGCATGTTCGAGCCGGTCAAGTTGCGGTCAACGCGGTTCTTTTCGACGAATGGAATTAGAGCGGCCGTGGTACCAATGATTTGCTTCTTGGCGGCATCGTAGTAAGTCACTTCATTGGCTTCAGACTCTTCAGGAACCAGGCAGTTACGAACACTTACACGGCCTTCTTTGAAGCTGCCGTCATCATTAAGCGCGTTACCAGCTTCGGCGATAACTTCGGTGGCTTCCTGAGCAGCATCAAGATAAGCCACTTCATCGGTAACCTTTCCGTCAACAACTTTTAGGTAAGGTGTTTCGAGGAATCCGTATTCATTAACTCGGGCGTAGCTGGCCATGTTAAGCACCAACCCAATGTTGGCGCCTTCTGGTGTTTCAACTGTACAGAGTCGACCATAGTGGGTTTGGTGTGCGTCACGAACTTCAAGTCCGGCGCGCTCGCGGCTCAGACCACCAGGTCCCATTGAGCTAAAGCGGCGCTTATGCGCAAGTTCAGACAGTGGGTTGGTTTGATCCATAAACTGCGACAGCTGTGAACTAGCAAAGAACTCACGCACGGCAGCCACTACTGGTCGAGCGTTAATCAGCTGGCCGGGAGTGACGGTTTCGATTTCACTCATACTCATGCGGTCCATGGCGTTTCGCTGCATGCGGAGCATACCAATTCGGAATTGACGAGCAACTAGTTCACCGACCAATTTGACGCGACGATTACTGAGAGCGTCAATATCGTCTTGTGCTTCTTGGGTGTTGTTAAGACGAATTAGCTCCCGAATAATCGCGATCAGATCTTCAAGGCGCATGATGCGATTTTCGGTAGTATTTGCGACGTCAAGGCCGAGGCGCTGGTTGATTTTGTAGCGACCGACGCGGCTAAAGTCGAAGCGCTTGAAATCAAAGAACATCCGCTCAATCATCGAGCGAGCGTTATCGACAGTTGCCAAATCGCCTGGGCGCAAGCGGCGATAGACTTCAATCAAAGCCTCGTTAGCGCCGCGGCTTGGGTCTTTATCGAGAGTGGCATCAATGTATTTAATAGCACCGGTATCAATATCTGCAAACAACTCTTTAATGCCAGAACTGGTTGGGTAACCCAGCGCGCGCAGTAAAGTGGTCACTGGTAGTTTACGACGACGGTCAATTTTTACGTAAATAACACCACTAGTGGCAGTTTCAAATTCAAGCCATGCACCGCGGCCGGGAATCAGTTTTGCACCGTAGTAATTACGCGTACCCGATTGTTCGGCCGTAAAGAACACGCCGGCGCTACGAATAAGCTGGCTCACCACTACTCGCTCGGCACCGTTAATTACAAAAGTACCGCGATCGGTCATCCAGGGGTATTCTCCCAGATAAATTTCTTGCTCTTTTACTTCGCCAGTTACTTTATTGGTGAGCTCAACTTTTGCCATCAACGGCGCCTCAAAGCTCACGTTGTTATCGTGGGCTTCTTCTTCGCTCATTTTTGGTGTGTCGAATCGGTAGTCTCGGAACCGAAGCTCTAGCTTCTGACCGGTGTAGTCTTCGATCGGGTTAATTTCTGCAAAAATTTCGCTCAAACCGGTTTCAACGAACTCTCTCCATGAATCACGTTGATGAGCAATAAGATCTGGCAATGGTAGCGCGGTATCTTCTTTCGTAAAGTAGACACGCTTTGTATTGCCTAGCTGTTTTTGTGCCACGTAGCAACTCCTCGCTAGTTATATTAGTGATAGAATCGGCGCCGAAGATTCTCTATCCGTAGTCCCACACTTCTCTCATGCCATTGACGATAAGCACACCCGAACTACAGTTACACTGCTTCTTAATAGCAAATTATGAAGGCTCAGAGCAAATTAGTCAATTACTTTTTAACTTTATCTAAAACGACCACCTAAAGCGGCGGCCGTTTTATCGATGAAAAGCGAAAGCTAGACTTTTTCAATAATTTCGTCGATCAAGCCGTAAGCCTTGGCTTCTTCGGCACTCATCCAGAAATCGCGGTCCATGTCTTTTTCGATTTTTGAAACCTTCTGGCCAGTGTTCTGGGCGTATAGTTCGTGCAGGCGATGCTTCAAGAACAGCCCTTCGCGCAAGGTAATCTCTTGATCGGTGATCTTACCATGAGTACCGCTACTTGGCTGGTGGATCATAATGCGACTATTTGGCAGTGCGTAGCGCTTGCCTTTTGTGCCACTACTTAAAAGAAACGAACCCATACTCAAGGCTTGGCCAATAGCGATCGTTTGTACGTCGGGGGAAATATAGCGAATCGTATCAAAGATCGCTAACCCGTCATATACCGAGCCGCCGGGGCTGTTGATGTATAGCTTGATGTCTTTTTTCGGATCTTCATAAGCGAGGTGCAGCAGCTGGGCTACTACCAAGTTCGCAGTGTGCGAATTGACGTCCTCACCTAAAAAGATAACGCGCTCTTTTAGTAACCGCGAGTAGACGTCGAAGGCACGCTCGCCCTCGTATGATTTCTCAATAACTGTTGGCACCAGATAGTTAGATGGTTGTGTCATGTTCATACCATTATTATACACAAAAATTAGCACTCAATACAAGTGAGTGCTAATTTACTTGTCCTAGTGTTGCGCGAAAACTATTTCTTCTTGTTGAGCGCAACTAGTCGTTCAACAGTTTTGCGCGTCAGTTCACGATTGGCAAGATCCCGGCGAGCCTCAGGCGTATCAAGCTGCTTGCGAATCTGTTCGTCTTTGTAAGCTTCAAGCATTTCTTGGTGCCGCTTATCAAGCTCGTCTTTGGTGACTTCGATGCCTTCAGCTTTGCTTAATTCGGCGAGCGCTAGTCCAGCTTGCACACGACGCTCGGCGGCATCTTTTAACTCTTTTTCGTGCCATTCATCGTGCGTCATATTTTGCTGCTCGAGGTACTGCTCGAGCGTCAAACCGCGGTACATAAGATTCTGCACCGTGTCGCGCTCGATATTTTGCATCTGATCTTTCACTAGAATTTCCGGAACAGGCACTTGGCTGGTTTTGACCAGCTGTTCGACCAAGCTGTCTTTTAGCTTGTCGTCGCTTGCTTGTTGCTTCTGTTCGGTCAGTTCGCGCTTGATGTCAGCTTTCAATTCAGCAACCGTTTGGAATGGGCCAGCTTTTTGAGCGAATTCGTCATCGACTTTTGGCAGCGAAATCTCTTTCACCGACTTCAGGGTGACTGAAAAATTCACCTTAACACCAGCTAATTTTTCAGCGTGATAATCTTTAGGAAAGGTCAAGGGCAACGTAAAAGTATCACCAGGTTTTTTGCCGACAATGCCTTCTTCGAAACCCGGAATAAAGGTGTTGCTACCTAACGTCAGTGGGTAATCTTTGCCAGCTGCGCCACTAACTAACTCACCCTTTTCGTCTTTGCCTTCAAAGTCAATAGTGACCTCATCACCGTCTTTTGCAGCCCGGTCAACATCGTTCTTCTGGGCAAAGCTGGTGCGCATGCGGTCGATGACTTCAGTAACATCTTTGTCGGTTACCGTCACTTTTTCTTCGGTGACTTTCAAGTTCTTGTAGTCGCCAAGCTTAACTTCTGGCAAAATTTCAGCGGTGGCGGTAAAGATAGCGCTTTCACCAGGCTTAATTTCTCTTACGTCAACCTGCGGGCGGTCGAGCGCCTGAAAATCTTCTTTGGTAAAAATAGCAATCACGGCCGTATTAATGGCATTTTCGAGCGTCTCATTTTCAATCGCCATCGGTGAAAGGTGTTTCTCGGCAACCGCAGGCGGCACTTTCCCGACACGGAAGCCCGGCACTTTGGTGTCTTTCGCAAGGCGCACAAGCGCAATCTGTCGAGCGGCTTTTAGGTCAGTTGCATCAAGGGTAACTGAAAGTTCAACTTTCGTGTCGGATAGTTTCTTAAGAGTATGCTTCATAGTTATCTAGTGTAACAGATTAAAGGCTGCTTGACTATTGCTGAAACCAGGTTTTATGAATATCTAGGCGAAGAACTCATCGAGTTCATCCGAAACTTTTCGTCGGCGATCTTTCACCACGCTCACGACTCGTTCGAATCCTAATCGCTGCTCTTTGGTGGTTTTGACGTCTTTAAAGGTGTAGAGTTCTTCTTCTGCCTCTTTACTCCCTACAAATACCATGAACGGAATGCGCTTTTTCACGACAGTTTTGATCTGTTTATCAAGGTTTCTACCAGTGATATCGACTTCTGTTGTCACGCCTTCTTCGCGCAGTTTATTGGCTAGCTGAAGGGCTTCGTTGGTTTTGCCATCGAGCACGATGAGGTAGACCTCGGTGGTCGAATCAAGCTCGGGCAATAGGTCGTGCGAACGTAAGAACAGTTCGGTGGTAGTGTAACCAGGCGCCATGCCGACCGTCGGGATAGGTGGCGCCCCAAACAGGCTGGTCATGCCATCGTACCGGCCGCCGCCAAACATCGACCGGTTGTTATCGGGGTGGTTATCAAACACTTCAAAGACGATACCCGTGTAATAATCGAAGCCGCGCATTAAACTGATGTCAAATGTTGCATTTTTTACTCCCGATTCATTCAGCAGCGTAAAGAGGGATTGGATTTCTTTAATGGCATCGCAATTACGAATGGCCTCAGGAAGTTCGGCCATGGTTTTAGCACTGACCAGCGCGGCAATTTTGCGTAAGCCGGTGGTCGCCCGGTGGGCTTCAAAAATCTCGGCCGCCCGATCGCGAAATTCTTCCGGAGAAATTTTACCGCGGCGATCAAACAACTTCATCATTAGCTGCGCCTGCACCACATCAAGCTCCAAATAATCGGCCATCATGTAATTAATCAGCTTGCGATCGTTAATTTTAATGGTGTACATTTTTTTCGTTGCGCCAAAAGCTTTCATTAAGCGGTCGGCTAGAATAATAATCTCGGCGTCAGCACGAACTGAAGCCACACCAAAGATATCAGCATTTAGCTGCCAGAACTCACGCTCGCGCCCTCGCTGTGGTCGTTCGTAGCGCATATAATTCGCAATCGAATACCAGCGGGCAGGCATGGCAATTTCTTGGTGGCGAGCAGCGATCATTCGGCTAACGGTGGGAGTCATTTCTGGGCGAATAGCGACCGTTCGTCCGCCCCGGTCGGTGAACTGATAGGTTTGTTCGCCGACAATTTCTTGCCCGGTTTTGGCGGCATAAATATCGAGCGGTTCAAGCAGTGGCGCGCCATGCTCCTCGTAGCCAAAGCTCTCGACCACCTTCCGCCAGGTTGAAAAAATGTAGTTTTGAATGCGCTTATCTTCCGGGTAGTAGTCGCGCGTGCCTTTGTATGGTTGGGTTGGCAAACCTGCCATAATTTATGCCGTGTCCTTTAGTGTTACGTAGTTACTATAACTATAAAACTCAAACTCATATTTGTAAATAATTTGCTATCTGGCCGATGAGGCTCTTAAAACCAAACTTCGGCCGTTGTTTTGCCGCGTGCTTTTGTCATATCACGAATAAGCGCGGCGCCGTCGATAAGCGCAATACCGAGGCTACTCATTTCTGCATCAGGCAACATATTGATCAGCTCGGCCGTGACACCTTTCTGCTGGTAATAATGACGTAAAGTGGCCTTGTCTTGTCTGAAGGTCGGGAACCCGCTGCATTTACTAGGATTTGCCGGTGGTTTCTGAAAAGCCCTGGGAACCCATAATTCACTTTCCTGCGGAGAAAATAAGTTTTTACCCCACTCAATGACGTTAGCTCGCAGTGGATTTTCTTCACCCTTATTCTTCCAAGCTGCTTTTGTTACTTGTCGATTAAATGCTGCTGGCCGCTCAAGTCTTTCCAGCTGTGACAATGTTGCAGCGAATAAATCGTCGGACGTGGCGGCCGGATTTCGCTGTAACTGGTCGAAATAAAATGGCAGTAACACCCGCGCTAAAACGATCTCGGTATTTTCTGCCGCCATGTTGTACCACATCAAATCCCATGGCGTTTGTTGTCGCGGTCGAACATAGGACTCGTCCCCAGCGCTCTGAGTCTCAAGATAATCGAGATAGGCTCCATGTTTTTTCGAGCGATTATCAGCCACCCTTGCCAGCGACTCCCAAAATATTGCTTCGGGATCTTGCGGATCTTGGCCTTTTGCTTCGGCGGCCGCCACAAGCAGCTCGTTACTGGCTGAAACAACCGTGGTATACGATCGAAGCAATAACTCGTGGTATACCTCATCAGAGGCGTAGCTACGAAAATAAGGGTGATGATTAAGACTCTGTAGTCGTACATCTTCTTTAAAAGCAAGCGGGCTTTTTAGAACCTCGGCATACACTTTATGCCAGCCTGCCGCAAAAGCCGTCGAACTAACGCTCACCGTAGATTCATACTCTGCACGTGCGGGCTCTCGGTGCCATAGTAATTGCTTATTATCTTCAACAGGCTGCTCAATACCTAACCGGGTGTTCTCGAGTGTCTGGAGCTCATCTAACAGCCGTGGCGTATCCTTAGGTGAATCTATTAACGCCTGAGTGTATCTCTGGCGAATATCAAATAAAGTTTCGCGGTCATGTTCTTTGGAAATAGCCGCTGTGGAGGTTTCGGGAAAATTTTCTTTCATAACTTAATCTATCCTAGCGCATTTTAAGTGTCAGGCAATACAGCCAGAGAATTATTTATCCCTTGCTGCAGGCGTCGCCACAGCAAGGGATTACGCTTACTTCTACAAGAAACCGAGCAACTTACTGGCATCGCGCACCAGTTGTTTTGTGCTTGTCACTTTTAAGGCTTGCCAACCTCGGTTTACGGCGCCTTGTACGCATTTATCTTGGTCATCAAGCAAAAGAATCTCTCCGGGCCTAATGGCTGGCAGCGCTTGTTCGACTTTGGCATAGATTTCAGGATCGGGCTTAGCGCAGCCAACTTCGCACGACAGGATGAGCGGGTCGAAGCCTTTGTACGAACCATCTTTATGCAGCCTAGCGGCAATCGCCGGATTGATGTTCGACAGCAATCCAACATGCAGGCCTGCCGCGTGACACTTCCCAGCAAAATCGTAAGCGACCCTCTCTGGCTTCAGCGATAGGTAAACGTCATCCCACATCTTATCCGTCAGTACGTTGGGAGCGTCAGGGTAGAGCCGATTAACTTCTTGGACAAAGATGTTGTTATCGATGCGTCCTCGCTTCAAGTCGTCAAGGAGCTTTGGAACTACAATTGTTTCACGTAAGCCTATTGCCCGCGTTGCGGCTTTTTCGTTGGTTCCTTTCTCGCCACCCAGGGAAAGTACCCCGCCTTGATCAAAAATGACAGCTTTAATTAAGGTAGCCATCAGTACACCCTTCGCTTATAGTGAATATGCCATCGATAGAATAACATATATCAAGAGCATCGATAATTATATCGCCATAGTATTTTCGGGCTTTTCCGAGATAAAAGATCGAGCCAAAGCTCGATCCCTTATTCTGGTGCGCGAGAGAGGACTTGAACCTCCACGCCCGAAAGCACTAGTTCCTAAGACTAGCGTGTCTACCATTCCACCACTCGCGCATAACTGTATATATCGTATCAAAAATAATCAAATCTCGCAAAAAATTAGCTTCCGCTAACTTCCTTGCGGTAGAAAGTGAGCACCGCATTTCCATAACTACGATTGTCCACCACAACAACTCCAGTTTCGGTCGGTATCTCACTCCTACCTGAATGTGATAATACCATAAGCCCGTTTGGTTTTAAATATGCAAAAAGCTTGCTAATTGTGGAAAACTGCAGGTCGTGGTACGGCGGGTCGCAAAAAATCAGATCAAATTCTTGCGAAGTCGAGGAAGACAGCCAATTATTAAGCGTTGTTTTAATGACATCATATTTTTTATCATCGATTCTTAGGGCGTGGGCATTTTCCTCAATTACCCGAGCTGCCACCCGGTCTTTTTCAGTAAACACCACGCGGAGAGCCCCGCGGCTCAGCGCTTCAAGCCCTAGCGAACCACTGCCAGCAAAAGCATCGAGCACTACAGCGCCTTGCACTGCTTCACCCAGAATATTAAACAAAGAACCACGAATCCGCTCACTCATCGGGTGAGTGCGGTTATTTTTAGGTGTTGCCAGCATCCTCCCGCCATATTTGCCGGCAATTAAGCGTACATTCATGAGTTTTTTCGGCGTTCTTTCCGTTTCGCTGCCCGAAGAGCTGCTTCATACCAAGCAAGCACCACGGCCTTAATAATAAGCGGCGCAAGTTCAATCCTAGTTTGCCGGGCGAGCTCACGACTCCAGCCGTGTCTATGGAACGTTTGATACATTTTTAGCCCGTAAATCTGCAGTGCAATTTCTTGAAAGATGGGCAAAAAGCCCTCATTTTCAACACGAATCCGCTCGTTTGCATTGGTCATAGCGTGTTCAAGGCGTAATGGCGCCACGGTGGTCGCGACCCCAGTTTCAAATAACAAATGCGTGGTCATTACCCCTTTAGCACCCCAAAATTCCCAGTTATTACGCACCTTCTGCCGAGGCGTTTTACCCGGCAGTACCAGCTTCTCCTTCACGCTAGTACGGGTTTCAAGCCCTTTGCCTTCACGTAGTTCCGAGAGCTTTTCTTCAAGTGGGTAATGGTGCGCTGGCGTAAGGCCATCGGTAATAGCGTGCGCCAGCCAGGCGGCTTCAAAAGCTGCTCGTTCGTGGTTGCCGTCGGAGAGTGCTGTCGTTAAATTAGCTAAATGATCTTCAATAATTACCAGTAAGCGGCGATCGCTACTGTCGGTTGGGTCAAAATAGTGCCACGGCTCATCGACGGCCGGACTTTTTCGTTTGATGCCATCGGGGCCATTTTTGCCTTCAAATCGTAGGATTTGCCGAGTGGTCGGGAAGGTAATTCCGGTAGGAATAAATTTCTGAAATTGCCGGCGTGCGACACGATCGATCTTTTGATGCGTGCCGATAATATTTCCAGAACCATGGCGCAATGTCGTGCCTGAATACATGTTTTCTTCGTTTTAATTAAGCGTTGTGAGCCGCTGATAATGGCGTACTTGCGCTGCTAACTTCTTATATTGTAACAGATCAAACCCTTTTTCAATGAAAAAAGATGCCGCCCGCTGTGCTCGAGCGATAAGCGGCGTATCGCCCAGGCTCGCCAGGCGCATATTAAGCTGTCCGTGTTGCGCCCGACCATAGATTTCACCGGGACCGCGAAGCTGCAGGTCAACCTCGGCCAAGTAAAAGCCATCGTTGCTTTTTTCGAGCTCACGAAGTCGTGCGCTGGGTTTGGCGCTGGTACTGGTAAGCAAGTAGCAGCAACTTTGCTGATCGCTCCGCCCAACTCGGCCACGCAATTGGTGAAGCTGCGCCAAGCCAAAGCGATCGGCATCTTCAATTAAAATAACTGTGGCGTTTGGCACATCTACCCCTACCTCCACCACCGTGGTGCTGACTAGAATATCAGTTTCACGGCGGAGAAAAGCGTGCATTACCGCCTCTTTTTCGTCTCCCTTTAGCTGCCCGTGCAGTAGGCCAATCCGGCGGTGCTTAAACGGCCCTTGCTGCAGTTTTTTATATTCGGCCTGGACGCTTTTGAGCTCGTTATCGGGATTGGCGTCGATTAACGGACAAATAACGTAGGCTTGTCGACCCGCTGCCAGCTGGTGTTCGATCTGATCATACAGCTGCGGACGACTGTTCGGTGACCAAATAACTGTTTTTATCGGCTTCCTTCCTGCTGGCCGCTCGTTAATGATTGATATATCAAGTTCGCCGTAAACCGTTAATGCCAAGCTGCGTGGTATAGGGGTGGCTGTCATAGCAAGTAAATGCGGCATATGTTCGCTTTTATGGAGCAAGGTTTGTCGCTGCTGTACGCCAAAACGGTGCTGTTCGTCGATCACCACGAACCCCAACTTCTGAAACTGCACTTTTTCTTGTAATAACGCGTGCGTGCCAACCGTTACCTCTACCGCACCCCCGGCTAGTTGTTCGTACAAGATTTCTTTAGCTTTTTTTGGCATATGGCCAATTAGAAGCCCGACCTCCACGCCAAGTGGACCGAGTAGGTTTCTAAGGGTGGCGGCGTGTTGGGTAGCTAAAATCTCGGTGGGCGCCATAATTGCCGTCTGGAAGCCGGCTCTGGCCGCCATATAGGCAGCAAAGCCAGCTACCACCGTCTTACCCGAGCCAACATCCCCTTGTAGCAGGCGATTCATTGGCACTTTAGCGTTAAAGTTTTGCACAATTTCCCAGGCGGCCAAGCGCTGGGCGTTAGTTAGCTTGAACGGTAATTGCCTAACAAATTCTTTGGCCGCTTGAACGTCAAAAGGAATATGCCAACCTTCAAGCTTGTTGTTTTCAAGTTTGTTATAACCGCTGGCCAGCAACAATTCAAACAGCTCTTCAAAGGCAAAGCGTTCTTTAGCCCGCTGCAACTGTTCGTCTGATTCAGGAAAATGCAAGCCAAGCAGCGCGTCGGCGTAGGAAATTAATTGCTGCTGAGTCACAATGTCGTTCGGCAAAGTTTCGGGAAGCATGGTAATGAGTGGCTTTAGTTGGGCAATAAGGGCCCGCACTGTATGTGACTTTAAGCCTTTAACTTCGCGGTAAATCGGCAGAATCCGATCGGTGTTAATGTGTTCGCCATCAGCTTTTTCAGCACTAGGATTAATTAGCTGATATTTATTATATTGCAGCGAGAATTCACCAGACATAAAAAATTCTTGCTGTGCCTCGAGCTGCGCCGCTCGGTACGATTGATTAAACCACACCGCTGACAGCTTGCCCGTTGGGTCGCTAAGGGTGGCTTCGGTAACGTGCATGCCGCGCCGAACGCGGCGAGTTTTTACGTTCTCCACCGTTACTTTAACCGTTACTTTTCCGGGGCGAATGGCGGCAATCGGGGTCACCTGAGAAAAATCTTCATATTTTCTAGGTAAAAACTGCACTAGATCGTCTACCGTAAAAATACCAGCATCGTGCAGCTTTTTCGCCGTAACCGGGCCGACGCCTTTGATGTTCGCAATTGGAGTTTGGAGTGTCATGAGATTAGGCGGCGTAGGCAAGGAGGCAGAAAGTATTTTTGCCTTTTTTCACCAAGGTCGGCTGCGTGAAGGTGGTGGGTTCAGTTATTTTTTCCCCATTTACAGAAATAGCCCCGCTCTGCAGTAGGCGCCGCGCCTCACCCTTTGATTGCGCGATGCCGGCCTCAACCAGCCCTTCAACAATCTCTGTGTTCGCAGCTGTTGGGATTTCTGCCGCGAGTTGCTGTAGTTCGTCGTGAGCCATATCGGCAAATGCTTTACCGCCAAACAGTGCGTCCGTAATATTTCGCACAGCTTGTGTGCGTGCTTCACCATGCACAAGTTTGGTAACTTCTTCAGCCAGTTTTTGTTGCGCTAGCCGGGCAGCTGGATTTTGCTGATGCTCTTCAATCAGGGCGGTGATTTCGTCTTTTGAAAGTAGCGTATAGATTTTTAGGTAGTCTATCACTCCTTCGTCATCGGTGTTGAGCCAAAATTGATAAAACTTATACACCGAGGTTTTTTTGTCGTCGAGCCACACTGCGCCGTCTTCGCTTTTACCAAATTTTTTACCAGTAGCCCGATTGATCACCAGCGGTGCAGACCAAACATGGGCTTCAGCCCCTTCGAGCTTGCGAATGAGCTCGACACCGGTAATCGAATTGCCCCACTGATCGGAGCCGCAGACCTGCAAAGTAACACCATGCTCGCGGTATAAATGCAAAAAGTCGTAGCCTTGAATTAACGTGTAGCTGAATTCGGCGTAGCTAATCCCTGAACCACCCTCTCCAATTCGTGACCGCACAAAATCACGATCGAGTAGCTGGGTCATAGAGAAGCTTTTCCCGACTTCCCGCAAGAAATCTAAATAACCAATGTCTTTAAACCAGTCATAATTATCAACCAGCGTAAACGGCATGCCGTCAAAAATGTGCTGGTACTGCCTGGCAATGGCAGTTTTATTCTTTACTACTTCATCGATTGACTTTAGGGTCCGCTCTTCATCCTTGCCACCGGGGTCACCAATCATGCCCGTTGCACCGCCAACAAGCAGTACTGCCTTGTGGCCATGGCGAAGGAAATGGCGAATCATCATCGCAATCGCAAGATTCCCGACTTGCATCGAATCGGCGCTTGGATCGACGCCAAAATAGAAAGTAATTGGCTTTTTATCAAGCTCACTCGGGTCGTTAAGGGTCGTTTGGTTGACAAAACCGCGCCAGCGCAGTTCTTCGGAAAGCGTCACGATAATGCTGTCTCCATTACTTTATATTTAACCTCTGTTTAGTATATCGATAAAAGCCATTTGATGCTAGACGAAAGGTGCTATAATAGTGCGTAAAGCATAATGCTTAAGGAGTACTATATCGGTGACAAAACCTTCAAAAAGAGGCGCACGTGGTTTGAGTGTCTATTCAAATCTGTCGGCTAATCGTCGTTCAAAGAAAGATGCGCGCGCCCGCCAAAAGGCAGAATATTTAGCCAGCTTACCAAAACATCCGGTCAAACGGTTTTTTTATAGGTTGCATCCGAAGCGCTTTTTTGCGTTTTGGTTTAGTCGCCGCGGGGCCTTTTTAGCATTAAAAATAGTGGGCGTGGCGGCGCTGTTTGTGGTCCTTTTTGTGGGTGCGCTGTTTGCTTATTTCCGTCAGGAATTAAATGCGATTCGACCAGAAGAAATCAACAAACGTGTCCAAACCACTGTCACCCGCTACTACGACCGTAATAACGTACTCCTCTGGGAAGACCGTGGCGATAAAGATTATCGACTGGTGGTTGAATCGAAAGATATTTCTAAATACATGAAAGACGCCACCGTCGCCATTGAAGACCGCGACTTCTATAAGCACAATGGCGTCAGTTTTACTGGCATTATGCGCGCAACGGTCAATAACATCACTGGCGGCGACACCCAAGGTGGTTCTACCTTAACCCAGCAGTTAGTTAAACAGGTGTTTATTAGTGAAGAAGAAGCTTTGGCGCGCGGCATAACGGGCATCCCAAGGAAGATAAAAGAATCAATTCTCGCAATTGAAGTAGAGCGGATGTTCACTAAAGATCAGATTCTGACACTGTATATGAACGAATCACCATACGGTGGACGTCGTAACGGTGTTGAATCCGGCGCCCGAACTTACTTTGGTAAATCCGCTAAAGATCTTAACCTAGCAGAAGCAGCGCTTCTTGCAAGTATTCCGCAACAGCCAAGTCGGTACGACCCCTACAACCAAGAAGGCCATGAAGACTTAGTCCGTCGCCAGCATACAGTGCTTGATAACATGGCAAGCCAGGGCTATGTTTCAAAAGAAGAAGCCGAAGCCGCTAAAAAAATCGACATTCTTGATAAAATTCGTCCCGAAGCCGATCAGTATAAAGACATCCGAGCGCCTCACTTCGTACAAATGGTGCGCAGTCAACTTGAGAATGAGCTTGGTAAAGCTACGGTTGGGCGCGGTGGATTAACTGTAAAAACCACCCTTGACTGGCGAGTACAGAAAGTGGTTGAGCAAGCAATCACTAATTTGTTTAATTCATCACTGCCAGCTTCTGCCAACTTTAACAATGGTGCCGCAACTATAGTTGATACGCCAACTGGTCAAATTCTTGCCCTCCAAGGTAGCCGAAATTACCATCACCCTGGCTACGGGCAAGATAACGCCGCAATTGCCTTTATCCAGCCAGGTTCAACCATCAAGCCGCTGGTTTTTGCGGCGCTCTTTAAGCAAAAACCCGAGGGCCAGCTGAACTTTGGTGCTGGTACAGTGCTACGCGACGAACCAATTAATCATATTTATCGTCACGTCCTAGAAAACTACGACCACCGTTTCCTGGGAGATTTAACGATTCGCCAAGGTCTGGCCCAATCACGTAACGTGCCGGCTGTGAAGGCAATGTATATTACCGGTCGAGATGCAACTATTCAAACTATTCACGACATGGGTGACAAAAGTTACTGCACGCAAGGCGTGGACCGCCAAGTGCAGTTAGCGGCGGCCATTGGTGGTTGTGGCTTGCGCCAGGTAGAGCACACGAATGCTTTTGCAACTTTTGCCCGCATGGGAGAATACAAGCCCCCAACCGCTATTCTGGAAGTAAAAAACACCCAAGGTGACGTCATTAAAAAATGGAAAGACGAAGGCAAACAGGTACTTGACCCCCAAGTTACCTATATGATCAACGACATCCTCAGCGATGACGTTGCGCGAGCCCCTTCCTTTGGTCTTGGCGCATCCGGGCTTAATGTTCCGGGTGTAAAAACCGCTACCAAAACTGGTACCTCGAACATTGGCGATTTTTCAAAAGACTTGTGGATGATGAGCTATACTCCCCGTGCGACCCTTGGTATTTGGGTAGGCAATAATGACACCTCTCCGATGAGCCATGCTCTTTCAAGCGTTGTTGGCCCGACTGTAAGCGAGATCATGGGGCCAATCCATACCGAGATTTTCCAACGCGATGGCAGCTGGAAACCCGGAGATTGGTTCCAGCGACCCGCGGGAATACAAACCCTAGCAGTTGCCGGGCGGACAGATATCTTCCCGTCGTGGTATTCAAAGAATCAAGGCATTCGTGGCCAAAAGATGGCTTTCGACACCGTCTCTAAAAAACGCGCTACTAATTGTACGCCGGCACATGTCCGTACTGAACTAACGGTACAAAAGGTGATGGACCCTGTTACCCGCCGCGAAACACTCATCGCTCCAAGCGGCTACGATGTCACTAAGCAAGATGATATTCATAAATGTAACGACGTGAAACCGTTTGTATCGTCAATAACTGCCGAGCAAGTGGGGACTACGGGCCAGTACAAGATTACAGCAAATGTCAACAAGGGCACTCATCCGCTGAAAACTGTTGAGATTAAGGTCGATGGGCAAACCATTGCCAGCTTCTCTGCTCGTGGTGGCGCCTCTTATAGCAAGCTCCATACCTTCACCACTGCCGGTAGCCATACTATTACTGTTGTTGTACGAGATGCTGCCGAGTATGAAACAACCTCATCGCAATCCCTCACCGTGACTCTAAATAATGGCGGAAATGGCGATCCTGGTGGTGGCGGCGGTAACCCTCTGGAGTAATCTAGAGCCCAAATAAAAATATCACCCTGCTGGAAGGGTGATATTTTTATTACAGAACCTACTTGATTATGAGCGGTCTTTATTAGCAAGCGAAATTAAAGCATCTTCGGCGCTATGGGACGTTCGGCGACGAGGCTGACTTGCCGGACGAGCGGGCTGAGTGGGTGTAGCCAGACCTTCGCTTGATGCTACCGTTGATTGCTTAGGCGGAACCGGTGTTACAGCTGCTTCCTGACGTTTCTGGTTGCCACGCTTTTTATTGTTCTGGCTGTTATTTTGTGCACCTTGCTGCGTGCGCTTTTGCTGCGCCGGTTGTTTTACTGGCTGTGGTTGGCTCTTGATCTTCTCGGCTGGCTGCTGAGGCGAATGCGATCGTGATGACTGCTGTTCTTGCCCAACCATTCGGGCAAACATCATCCGGCCAGCTTGCGTTTGCAGATTACGAGTAAATTCAACTTTTACGTCACGTCCTATCAGCTTATGGCCATTTTCTACTACCACCATGGTGCCGTCTGGCAAGTAGCCAACAGCTTGCATTGGGCCTTGGCCAGCTTGAACCAGCGATATAGTTGACTGTTCGCCGGGTAAATAAGAAATACGCAGTGCCTGAGCCAGCTCATTGATGTTTAATACTGTTACTCCCTCTACCTGGGCTACTTTGTTTAAGTTATAGTCGATAGTACTTAGCTGGGCGTTATAGCGCTTCGCCAGTCGGATAAGCTGCGCGTCAACTCCATCTACCGGACGTTCATCTTGCAGAATCTTTAAATCAATGTGTTTCATTTGTTGCAGTTCTTGCACCACATCGAGGCCGTGGCGGGCACGGGTTCGCTTTTCGTGATCTGCCATATCAGCCAAGTATTGCAGCTCGGCAATCACACTGCGAGGCACAATAAGCTCAGATCCGGCAAAGCCCGCTCGGGCGATTGCCACAATTCGACCATCAATCAGTACCGACGTGTCTACCAAGGTCGCGGTGCCGCTTTTTCGGAGCCGGGGCGCAGCATTAGAGGTTGCGACCAAATACGCCACACCAGCAGTTATAAGTAATAATAAGGCTATAACAAGCCATTCAAAAATATCCATCTGATATCCTTTATTTTATTAATTTTGTAGATAATCGACTAATGCCTGTCGGAGGTCTTTCACTTCGTGCACGAAAGAGGATTGTGGCCGGACTGGTGGCGCGATGGCAAAAGAGAAGCCAAGTTTTTTCGCTTCGGCGATGCGGCGTTCGGCGCTATGTGTCGAACGGATTTCACCGCCAAGACCAACTTCGCCAAATACAACCGCTTCATCGCTTAACTTACGACCGGCGGCTGCCGAGGCAATCGCCATGCAAACTGCTAAATCAGCAGCTGGGTCTTGTAGCTTTAAGCCACCAACAACGTTAATGTAAATATCTTTATCCGATAAGTTCAGTTTCGTACGTCGTTCGAGAACAGCGACTAGCAAGTTTAATCGATTTAAATCAAACCCTGAGGCTGTGCGTTTAGGATACCCGAAATGCGTCGAATTAACAAGTGCTTGAATCTCTACCAGTAGCGGACGCGTGCCCTCCAGCGTGGCGAGCACAATTGATCCATCGGCATTTTGCCTTTCTGCCAGTAGTGCAGCCGAGGGGTTATCGACAGTCTGCAGCCCGCGGTCGGTCATTTCAAATAAGGCTGCCTCACTGGTTGAGCCATAGCGGTTTTTGACGGCTCGCACCACTTTAAAACCACCGTAGCGGTCGCCCTCAAATTGCAACACCACATCAACCAAGTGCTCAAGCACCTTCGGCCCGGCAATACTTCCCTCTTTGGTGACATGACCTACCAGGACCACTGTTGTAGTGGTTTCTTTTGCCGCCCGAATGATAACATTACTGGCGTTCGTTATTTGACTCACCGTCCCCGGTGCTGAAGCAATTTCCGCCAGGCTGACGGTTTGCATTGAGTCGACAATCACAAACCTGTAACTTCCCTGGCGAATTGTGGCTGCAATGTCATCGGCGCTTGTGGAAGCCGCTAGCGCCAGACTCTCATCGGCAGTTGCGCCTAAGCGCTCAGCTCGTAGTTTAATTTGTCCAGCCGATTCTTCACCACTCACATATAAAACCGGCGCGTGTTTCGCCACTCGCGCAGCTGTTTGCAAAAGCAAAGTACTTTTCCCCATGCCCGGCTGCCCGGCCATCAGCACTACGCCGCCCGGCATAAAACCGCCACCAAGCACTTCATCAAGTTCGTCGAAACCACTTTTTAAACGCCTCGACACTTCTTCGGTTGCGACTTCGGCGAGCGATGACGCTTTGAGCACCGTGCCGCTGCTTTTCGCTACCACCGACTTCCCGAGTGCTTCAGCTGCTTGTTCTAAGAGGCTATTCCAGGCGCCACAATTATCACAACGCCCCGACCATTTGGTGTGGGTAGCGCCACATTGTTGGCAGACGTATCGAGTTTTCGCTTTTACCATATGTAGTATAGTGTAACAGATTTAGACTGCCGGCACCGGCTGAGCAGTGCTGTCGAGACTACGATGAATACTCTCAGCCTGCAGCTGCAAGGCATCAAGCTCTCGCTTTTTGCGCTCGTAGGTATCGTGCGCCGCCTGAATTGCCTGGTATTTTACCGCCAACGCTTGCTGACGCGTCACTAATTCGGCCCTGGCGGCATTGAACTCATCAATTGAAGCAAAGCCACCCTCACGCTCGGATCGGGCGTTAAAAGCGGTAATATCTGCCGTTAATGCGCTACTTTCAGCGTTATAGCTGCCGGTATCACGGTTAATTTGGTCAATCAGGGCGTTTATTTCGCTAATAAGCCGATCTTGGGTGTTTTTAAGATCTGTAAAGACAGTTTCATATTGCCTAAATAGCGCGACTACAGCCTGACGATCAACGAAATACTGTTTGTAGTAAGCCTCAAGCTCGGGGGTTAAGCGTTCTCTTTCGGTGGCAAGGATCGAATGTAATTCATTATCTTGCACTGTTTGCGGTTCGTTCTTGTATACCGCCAGCCGTTTTTTAAAGTCAGCATCGGTGATTGACTGCGCCTGCGCCCGGAGCAGCGATACAATCTCTTCCCGTTTAGCACCTGGTAAACGCTCGTAAGCAGCATGAAGCATCTCATGGGCGGCAGTGACCTCTTTAATGCCGTCGAGGCGCTTATCGTCAATATTATAAACGTAAATCTGCTGGTTTACGTAGCAGCCAAGCGTCACGGCTTCAGTGTGATGGTTCACGCACGTAGCGTTAAATTCATCTCGATCGCTGAGCTTTGGCTGCGAAGCGTAGAAGTAAAACCGGCCACTTTCTGTGAGCTGGGCGCTCTGGCTAATGGCGGCAACTTCTGCTGAAGGCTTGAATTGCCAGACCGTGAATTGATCGATCAGCCACTGGCGATTGAGCAAGCCAAAAATAGCTAGCCCGATCACCACCATGCTGATGATCGGCTGTAATAGTGTGCCCCGGCGCCGCATTATTCTGGTTTTACAGCTACCGCTAGTTTACCTTTTTGCATGGTCGCGAGTAGGACATCGCCTTTATCGAAGCTTCTATCCAGAATGCCTTCGGCAATGGCATGTTCAAGTTCTTCTTGCAGCACTCGGCGTAGCGGACGAACACCGTATTTTGCGTCATACCCCTTATCAAGCAAGAACCGCTTGGCACTTGGCGTTACGGTAACCCGCAAACCCTTTAGCATAAGTCGGCGCTGCAAATCTTCAAGTTGTAGATCGAAGATTTTCCCAACTTCTTGCCGCGATAGTGCGTGGAAGACGATCACGCCGTCAAAACGGTTAATGAGCTCAGGACGCATCATGCGACCCAGTGCTTCTTTAGCGGCGGCAGCGTTTTCTTCATGCGCTCGTTCGAGCTGAGTTTGATCGTCTTTGCTTTTTGAAGCTGCAAAGCCAAGCGATGCTTCTTTGTACATTCTTTCTGCACCAAGGTTACTGGTAAGAATGATAATGGTGTTACTAAAATCGACCGAGCGACCTTTGGCGTCCGTTAAGCGGCCGTCTTCAAGTAACTGTAGCAACAATTGGAACACATCGGGATGCGCCTTTTCGATTTCATCAAATAGCACTACACTGTAGGGTTGGCGGCGAATTTTATCGGTCAGCTGACCGCCGTCCTCGTAGCCAACGTAGCCAGCCGGCGCACCGACCAAACGGCTCGTGGTATGGCGCTCGCGGAATTCACTCATATCGATTTTTATCAGCGCGTCATCCGAACCGAACACTTCGCGAGCGAGTACCCGGGCAAGCTCGGTTTTACCAACACCAGTTGGCCCCATAAACACGAACGAACCAATTGGCCGACGGGCGTGCGCAATACCGGAACGGCTGCGGCGAATCGCCCGAGCCACCTGTTCGATGGCCTCTTTTTGACCAATCAGGTGCTTGGTGAGGTGTTTTTCGAGCGATTTCATGAGCTTAGCTTCGGAAGTCACCACGCGCTTAACCGGAATACCGGTCATGGTTGAGATCGCCCCGGCGATATCATCGGCAGTTAACACAATTTGTTTTTCGTCCGCTAAGCTTTGCTTCATTTCGGCAATTTTGTCGTTCAGCTGACTAATGCGCGTTTTATAGAGCGCTGCCCGCTCGTAATCTTCGGCCGCCACGGCATCTTCCATTTTTTCGTTGAGTACCGAGATTTGCCGGCTATATTCACGCAACTTCGAAGGTCGCTTGGCATTGGCTAACACTCGCGCCCGCGATGAGGCTTCATCGATTACATCTATGGCTTTATCTGGCATAAAGCGCTCGCTCACATACCGGTTTGCCATATGAACGGCGTTTTCCAGCACTTCGTCGCTGAGCGCGACACCATGGTGTTTTTCATAGTAATGCCGCAAGCCCTTCAGAATGGCGATCGTATCCGTTAGGCTGGGTTCGGGCACAGTGATTGCTTGTAGACGGCGCTCGAGGGCGGCATCTTTTTCGACGTAACGGCGATATTCATCAAGCGTGGTGGCCCCAATCAGGCGCATTTTGCCGCGCGCCAGGGCGGGCTTGAGCATATTGGCGGCATCAAGTGCGCCTTCTGCGGCGCCTGCGCCCATCAAAAGATGGAGTTCATCAATAAAGACGATAATATTCTCGTCGTTGCCAATTTCTTCAATGACTTTTTTGAGCCGTTCTTCAAACTCGCCGCGATATTTCGTGCCGGCAATCATTCCTGCAAGATCGAGCTGAATCACCCGTCGATCAAGCAGATGGTCTGGCACCTCTTCTTTCGCGATGCGCTGCGCAAGCCCTTCGACAATTGCCGTTTTACCAACACCCGGCTCACCAATAAGTACCGGATTGTTTTTGGTGCGACGGGTCAAAATGGTAATCAAGCGCTCAATCTGTACGTCGCGGCCAATTACAGGGTCAAGCGCGCCCTCGCGGGCCTTGGTAGTAAGGTCGTCACCAAAGACTTCCAACATGCCTTTACCTTTGCGCTTACGGCTTTTGGTAGTGGCATCGCCCGAGCTTTCATACTCGCCCTGCTGGCGGCCCAGGTAATTTTCGATTTCTGCTAATAGTTCGTCGACATTCACCTTCATGTCCCTGAGTAGCACGGTAGCGCGGGCATTCTTTTGACTTAAAATACTATACAAAATATGCTCGGTGCCGCAATAATCCTGGTTAAATTCCTGGGCGATATCCCAGCTCAGTTTTAGCGTAAGTTTTGCGGTTTCGCTTAAACCTTTTGCGCCGGTACTCACTACTAAGGTGCGTGGTGTTAGATTTAGGGCTAGTTGGGCTCGATCGAGCGTGATACCAGCGTCAGCGAGTAGCTTGGCTCCTACCGATGTATCTTGACTTAGAACCCCTAACAACAGGTGTTCGGTGCCGATATAAGCACTGCCGAGGCTGCGCGCGATAGCATCTGCATGCTGCAAGCTATTGCGTGCATTATCGGTCAAGTGCTCTAAAAATTCTGAAAAGCTTTCAGGCATAATAGATGTCAACCTCCAAAGTGGTGTCTTTTGATAATACCATATTTTTAGTATATGAAATTAGCACTCTATATGCAAGAGTGCTAATTGACTTTTTTGGCAGTGTCGAACCTAAGCCTATTCGTTTTATTTAGTTGATTCTTCAATCACATCAAGCAAACTATCTTCAATGTTCTTTCGGGGTTTCTTTTCTTGGGTTGCGCCACGGGCAGTTTCAATATCAAGATCGTAGCCGGTCAGTTTGCTCGCTAGACGGACGTTCTGGCCACCACGGCCGATTGCAATCGATTGCTGGCTTTCATCGACAAACACTTTAGCGCGCTTTTCGCCGTCTTTCGCAAGCTCAATAGAATGAATGTTAGCTGGACTCAGCGCATTAGTAATAAATATAATCGGATCCTCGCTGAAAGTGACGATGTCGATCTTTTCCTGTTCGCCAATCTCATTCATAACTGCCTGCACCCGGGTACCGTGACCACCAACAAAAGTGCCTACTGGGTCAACGCCTGGCACAGTAGAATGAACGGCAATTTTTGTGCGCTTACCGGCTTCACGAGCCAGACCCTTAATTTCAACGGCGCCGCTTTCCATTTCGGGCACTTCTTGACGGAAAAGATATTCCACAAAGGCTTCGTTTGCGCGGCTAAGAATGAGCTGCGGGCCGCGATTGCCACGCTCAACGTCTTTCAAGTAGACCTTAATACGAGCACCGACGCTGTAGTATTCACCAGGGATTTGTTCGCTGGCGGGCAAGATGCCGGCAGCTTTGCCGAGCTCTACACGCACCAAGCGCGGCTCAACACGCTGTACGGTACCGGTAATAACAGTACCGATTTTATCAGCAAATTCTTCAAGCACCACTTCACGCTCAGCCTCACGAAGCCGCTGTAACACCACTTGCTTGGCAGTCTGGGCTGCAACGCGGCCAAAGGTTTCGGCTTCTTCAACAATTTCTACGGTGCCGCCAACTTCGGCATCAGCGTTGATTTTCTTGGCATCTTCAAGGCTGATTTCAGTGCTATCGTTGATAACTTCATCGACAACTTCTTTTGAAATGTAAATTTTTGTAGCGCCGGTGTTCGCATTCATCTCGGCACGTACTTCTTGATCGCGCTCACCATGATCGCGGCGCCAGGCGGCGGCGAGGGCCTGCTCGATAATGCCCATAACCATATCTTCAGGCAAATTCTTTTCGTCGGCAATAGTCCGAATAGCCAGCGCGAGTTGTTTGACGTTAATTCCATCCATAATAATATCTCCAGTTACAGTTAGTTGTTATGAAAAAGTCCGACCTTCCGGCCGGATCAACTACTGTTAGTATACTACATGTAGGCAGAGCCTGCCAATAGGCTTTTCATAAGGATAATTTTCTGTTTTTTGTGAATAAAAAGTTATTTCTTATCTTTTGGCACTTTCCCACCTTCTCTACGTGCCTTATCTAAGCCAATTGCCACTGCCTGCTTTTGGCTTTTTACTTTTTTGTCACTCTTTCCGATGGTAAGTTCGCCACTTTTCATCTCTTTTACTGCTTTTTTAACTTCTTCTTGAGCCTTTTTGCCGTATTTAGCCATGTCACTGTTCCTTTGTATTACTGGTATCTCTATTATACCCTCAGCGCGCAGTCAGCCATTTTACAAAACATTCTTCAATTTGCTACTATGTCAACGACTTCGCTATGAAGGAGATCACAGCGTGCCAACACACACGTATCATCCAGAAATTGATGACGACACAGCCTTGCTGCTCGTTCGAAACGCACTCATAATTCGTGCGACTGCAATCGAAGTCGTGGCGTCAGCCGTCAAGGCGCAGCCTGGCGCACCAAAATATGGCACCATCGTCACGCCATCAACCGTGAGCAATGCTGCGTTCACCAGCACCGGCCTTGGACTGGTCGTATCAGACGACCTCCCGGACTATGTCGTCACACCCTGGGGCGCACTTCGTATTGGTTCGTCATCCACCGAAGAACTGGAGTATGCATGGACGATAATCGAAAGGCTTGGGACCGAAGGAATTGAACTTGGATTTGACGATCCTTGGGGTGATCCGCGACCGTCCTGCAAAGTGATCTCGGTTAAAGGCACGAAGCTGCCACCCGCTCAATTTGATTACCGCAGATTCAAGACTTTTACGCAGTCGGTGCAGTCCTTCCAACGAGCGCTCCATGCAGTAACCAGCGAGCGCAGAAAGTAGCCTGCGTGGCCTATGGAATTAGACATCCCATAGGCCTCTTTAATGCTATTGCTGCGGGCACCGTATTGCTGCAGGCTTACCCTGCGCGCTTATTTCGCTTATAATGCAGTACAGTAAGAGCCGAAAAAGGAGATAAGTAAATGCATACCGTGCCTCGCCTTGTTAATCAGTTTCGCCCCACTAATTATCACCTGCAGCTGCGCCTCGAACGCGAACAGCGTCGCTTTAGCGGAACAGTGCGCATCGTTGGCGAAAAACTTGATGACAGTGCGGTTATTTCACTGCATGCAAAAGACTTAAAAATTCTTGCCGTGCAGATTGATGGCCATTCGGCTGATCACGAGCACGCCGAGCTTGATGAACTTCGCCTCACTGCTCCTGGCCTTACGAGTGGCGAACATACAGTTGAAGTTACCTTTTCAGGCGCAATTACCGATGCCATGCACGGCATGTATCCCTGTTACTTTACGCATGACGGCCAGAAGAAAGAACTGCTTGCTACACAGTTTGAAAGCCATCATGCGCGTGAGGTTTTTCCGTGTATTGATGAGCCGGAAGCCAAGGCAACCTTTGATGTCACACTTGAAACCGAGCCCGAAGTGGCCGTCATTGGCAACATGCCAATTAAAATACAAACTACTACTGCTAACAGCCTCGTCACAACTTTTGAAACCACGTCGCGCATGAGCACCTACTTACTGGCCTTCGTCGTGGGCGAGCTCCAAAGCCTTTCGGGCACTTCTAAAAGTGGCGTCACTACCACCATTTGGGCAACAAAAGCCCAGGCAGCTCGTAGCTTACAGTTTGCACTTGATACCGCCGTCCGCACGATAGACTTTTTCAACGACTATTTCGGCATTCCTTACCCACTGCCAAAAGCCGATCATGTTGCCCTGCCCGACTTTTCTGCCGGCGCCATGGAAAACTGGGGGTTAATTACCTACCGCGAAGCCGCCTTGCTGGCAGATGCTCAAAATGCCAGTCTTGAAAGCCAGCAGCTGGTAGCGGCAGTCATCGCTCACGAACTCAGCCACCAGTGGTTTGGTAATTTAGTCACCATGCGCTGGTGGGATGATTTATGGCTCAACGAAAGTTTCGCGAGCTTAATGGAGTATGTGGCGCTCGATGCACTGTTCCCCAATTGGCATTACTGGGAGCACTTTACCAGCCGTGAATCACTACCAGCTTTACAGCGTGATAGTATCCCCGGTGTGCAAGCCGTCAAAACGCCAGTTAATCACCCCGACGAAATTAGTACTTTATTTGACCCGGCGATCGTCTACGCCAAGGGCGCCAAAGTGTTGCGAATGCTACGGGCTTATATTGGCGATGAAGCCTTTCGGGCAGGGCTAAAACGCTACTTCTCAGAAAACGCCTACAAAAACACTGAAGGCAAAGATTTGTGGCACGCCTTAGAAAGCACGGCTCATAAAAAGGTTGAGCAATTTATGGCCGCCTGGATCGAACAGCCGGGCTTCCCGATGATTCAGGCTTCCCTTGAAGGTAAAAAGTTGCATCTCCAGCAGGCACCCTTTAGTATCGGCGTCACACCCATTACTAATAATGATGCACGGTGGCCTATACCGCTCGGCGGGCTGCAACCAGCCACTACGTCTCTGCTAGAAGACAAATCAACTCTCGTTGAAGTCGATACCGAGCAGCCACTACTCTTAAATCATGATGACACCGCTCATTTTATTACCGCTTATGATACTACCCTCCGCATGCAACTAACCAGTCGCTTAAAAAATGGCCAGCTCACCGTCGTCGACCGCTTAAATATCCTGAATCAGTATATGCTGTTAGCCCGTGGCCGGGTACAATCGGCCAGTGAGCTCGTTCAGCTTTTACCTGCTTATGCTGGCGAGGCTGCCGCGCCGGTGTGGCAGCTTATTGGTGCGGCATTTGGGCTGCTCGAGCGCTGCATTGAGCCCGACACCAAAGCAGAAGCTAAGCTTCATAAGCTCATTCAAAGCATCACCTGGCCGCTCTATGAGCAGCTGGGCTGGGAAAAGCGCGCTGAGGACACCGAAAACGATATTCTGCTTCGTAACACCATCGTTGGCCTACTGGTACACGCCAAAAATCCCGATGTAATTGCCAAAGCTCAGGCAGTTTTTACCCCTGAACTTGAAACCCTAGATGGTAACCTGCGCAGCAGCATACTAACAGCCGTCATCTTGCGGCATGAGCATCCTGAAAAAATTGCGACAACATTGCTTGAAACCTACCGCACTACAGCTGCAAGTGATATTAAGCAAGACATTGTCGCTAGTCTTGCAAGTGCTCAAAGCCAAACAATTCTGGAAACAGCCCTAGCCGCGCTCACCACTGATACAGTACGCCCTCAGGACGTTCGCCGCTGGTTCTTGTGGCTACTGAGGAATCCCCGTGCTCGCAGCCAAACCTGGCAGTGGATGAAGACAAATTGGCAATGGATTGAAAGTACTTTTGCGGGCGACAAAACCTATGATATCTTCCCAACTTATACGGCTAACTACCTGCAAACTGCAGCCGAACTTCGCGATTACCAAGAGTTCTTTAAAGAATTACGCCAACAGCCAGCGCTTTCGCGGGTGATTGCAGTGGGGGAAACTGAGATTCAAGGTCGCGTTGCCTGGCTTGAAGCCGATGCCTCGAAGGTCCGTAGAGCGCTCGAATCGCTCGCTGACTAAACTTCGGGGAGCCAAGCGGCAACTTCAATTGGCGCGCCGCTTAAAGAGAGCGCTGACAGGCTGTAATTTTCGGCAGTTAAACCATTCTCTTGTAGCCACAATTCAGCTGCAAAGCGCATTTGGCGGAGTTTTTGTGCGGTCACAGCTTCAACCCCACTCCCTGCTGCGTCGCTGCTGCGATACTTTACTTCCACAAAATAAATCGTACTGGCTTTTCTGGCTATCAAGTCAATCTCGCACCACCGTGTTCGCCAATTGGCGGCCAGCACCTTAAAGCCTTGGTTACGTAGGAACGCCGCGGCTTGCAGCTCGGCTTGTCGGCCCACAGTTCGTTCAATGGTACTGACCGGCTTAAAAAGCTCTGTCCGCTCCACAAGTGGCGCAAAGGTCATTCGGTGCAAGGGTGTGACGCCATGCCGCCGTAGCGCCTCTTGGTGACCTTGGGTGCCATAGCCAACATGGCGGTCAAAACCGTGGTGCGGAAAGGCTTTTGCAACCTGTTTCATATAAGCATCACGCGCGACCTTAGCAATCACTGAGGCTGCCGACACACTCGGCACTAAAAGATCAGCCTTTTTCATTAGCGTCACCCGAGGATCGTCGACTAGTTTTATGGTGCCGTCAATAATAATTTCTTTAAAAGAAGCATCGAGTGCCGTAAGGGCTTGCCGGGCGGCTTGCTTTAATGCCCAGCTTAACCCGCGAGCATCAACATGAGCGGCCGAAACCCAGCCCAAGCCGATAGCTTTTGCCTTGCGGCGAATATCATGGGCGATTACTTCCCGTTGTTTGGGCGTCAATTTTTTGCTATCGGTGAGGCCAGCTATTTTGGCGCCATCAAGAATCACCGCACCCACCACCAGCGGTCCCGCCCAACAACCGCGGCCAACCTCATCTATCCCAACAATCATACGGCCATAATAAAATACCCTGCCAAAATACTCAACTGGCAGGGTATTTTATTATTGTGAAAGAGATCTTAAGCTTCAGCTTTTTTCGTAGACTGCTTAGCGTCGGTGTTGACCGCGTTGATTTTTTCGCGGTCAAATGCAACTGGCTTAAGCCGGGCACTTTTACCACTTCTTTCGCGGAGAAAGCTAAGATAGTTGCGGCGAACCTTACTGCGCTTAACTACTTCAACTTTATCAACTAGCGGGCTGTGCAGCATAAATCCTTTTTCAACGCCCACGCCGCTCGTCACTTTACGAACAGTAATTCGGCTCGTTAAAGATTGCTTACGATCGGTACGAATAACCACACCTTCAAAAATCTGGATTCGCTCTTTGTTGCCTTCTTTAATTTTTTGGTGAACACGCACGGTATCGCCGCTGCGAACATCGACAACAGCGGTCTTTTTCTGCGCATCATTTACTCTCTTGATGAGTTCAAACATGAGTCTCTTTGCCCTTTTAGCTTTATAACTGTAATCAATGAAGGATTATAGCACAATATTTCTTTTTTTGAAAGTTACCATAAAATATCTTTTCTTTTCAAACGCTTGTAGCAAAGAGGATTTTGCCACCACAAAGCTGAAATGCTTTATCTGGGAAGAAAATTCGAAAATACCCTTCCCTTTCGAGGGAGCATCTGTTAGGCTTGTGGCGTGTCGAAGCTACGCGTTATGCACCAGATACCAGAGTTTGATCGTCCGCGCGAAAAAATGCAAAAGAAAGGGCCGGCGCATCTTTCTGATTTTGAGCTGCTTGAGGTCATTATTGGTAGTGGTAATCATCGCGTAAGTGTAGGGCAAGTCGCTCGACAAATTCAGCGACTACTCCGCCAAGGTAACGAAGAGCTGACAATCGAGAAGCTTATCGGTCTCCAAGGCGTGAGTATTGCGCAAGCATCGCGGATTCTCGCTAGTATAGAGCTAGCCAGGCGGCACCTCGTGCTGGATGCATTGCCTCTACGTACCTTTCAAGAATATATAGGTCGTCTTGCTGAAATACGGCACAAACAGCAAGAATACCTTATTTGTCTTTCGCTTGACGGTGGCCAGCGCTTAATTGCTCAGCGCACCGTAACGATTGGCACACTCGATGTTGTATTAGCGCACCCCCGAGAAGTGTTTGCTGATCCAATTGCAGATCGAGCTGCCAGCGTTGTAATTGCTCACAATCATCCCTCTGGTGATTGTGAGCCAAGCGAAAAAGACGTTATTCTTACCCAACAATTGGCCGCTGCGGGCCAGCTCCTTGGCATTCCGCTTCGCGACCATATCATACTCACAAAAACGTCCGCCTTCAGTTTTCGTCAGCAACATTTGTTATAAGAGGATACACAAGAAATGGCTACCCGTTATTTTGAGCTTCGCTCACTACAAAAACCAACCACCACACTCGCCGCTGATATCGCCCGGCATATCCAACTGCGGCAGCGGCTCGGTAGTGCGCTCATAATTTGTGAAAATCCACACGCATTACTCAGTGCGACGCGCAAGCAGTGGCTCCGGCTGAGCCGGCAGCTGCAGCTCAAGCGTGCCGCAACACTCAATACTGAAGAAATCTTGCGGTTGACGCACATTATTGTCCTTATGCAAAAAATGAGCTTTGTTGCTAAAACCCCCGAGGAACGACCAAATGCACAGGTGTATTTTGTCACTCCAGAAGAAGCAGCCAGCATGCCGGCAAGTTGCTACACATTATATATCACCCTTCCGCCCTCGCTGCCAGTTGCGCCGCTCATTAGCAGCATGCCCGCCGCCAGTTTAGTAGTTGATTACACGACTCAGTTACCGATTGCCGAATTTGCACTGCACGATAAGCAGGAGCTCGAAGCACTATTGCTCGAAAAATGGCAGACAATGGAAGCGCTCCTTGCGAGTCGCGGCATTACTGTTGAGCTACTGGCCTCCCAGGATCCAACCACGCTTTCACTGCTCGATCACGCCATTGATTCCTTGCTTGAAATTAGCAGCCAGTTCCTTACGGCTGCCTTTGAACTGCAGCACGCGGTTGATCTTGCGCAGCCATTGGTCACAGTTTCTGCAGAAAAACAGAAGGTATTCCTCATCGTCACGCGTTTAGCCTACAAAGTACAATCACTTTCTTCTCCGATGCTGCAAAACCCATTCATTTCTGATTCATACTTCCTCCGGGACCACGCCAGTGAACAAGATCCGTTACAACCTGGCATTGGGATATTTCAATCTCCTCGATTTATGGTTAACCTGTTATACTAGCTTTATTATGAATAGTGATGAGCTTGCCCTACAGTTACACAAAAAATTTAAAGGCAAAATAGCCACTTCGCTACGCGATACCCCAGATAGCCGCGAGAAGCTAAGCGCCTATTATTCGCCTGGCGTGGCAGCTATCAGTAAGCTTATAGCCGAAGATCCCTCACAACTCCGAAATTACACCTGGACCAACAACCTAGTGGCCGTTATTTCTAATGGCTCAGCGGTTCTCGGGCTTGGAGATATTGGCCCTAAAGCCGCAATGCCGGTAATGGAAGGAAAAGCGCTTCTTTTTAAACACTTTGCCGGTATTGATTCAGTACCGATTGTACTAAACGCGACAACCGCAGATGAGATTGTCGAAACTGTCAAACGGATCGCACCCAGTTTTGGCGCTATCAACCTTGAAGATATTGCCGCGCCGATCTGCTTTGAAGTAGAAGCTCGACTAAAAGAAGAGTTGGACATACCGGTCTTCCACGACGACCAACATGGCACAGCCGTAGTAACACTCGCCGGCATCATTAATGGCCTAAAAGTAAAAGGCGAAACAAGCATCCAAAATCAAAAGATCGTGGTGGTAGGTTCGGGTGCAGCTGGCACAGCGATTGCCAAGCTCCTCAACTTATACGGCGCCAAGGATATTATTGCCGTTGACAGCAAAGGCATTATAGGGCCGAAGCGCAGTGATTTAAACGCTGAAAAGCAACAATTGCTCGCCTTTAACCAACTTGGGCGTAATGGTCAACTAGAAGACGCTCTTGATGGCGCTGATATCTTTATTGGCGTGTCTAAGGCGGGCCTACTCACCCCCGAGCTTATAAAGCGCATGAACCCCAATCCAATTATCTTTGCACTGGCGAATCCAACGCCCGAGATTATGCCCGATGTGGCTAAGGCAACTGGTGCGGCGATTGTCGCCACCGGCCGCAGCGACTTTCCTAACCAGGTGAATAATGCCGTGGCTTTCCCCGGAATTTTTAGAGGAGCTCTTGATAACGGCGTCACAAGAATCACCGACCAGCACAAAATTGCGGCCGCTGAAGCCATCGCTTCGCTGGTTGAAAATCCAACGGCCGATACAATCATACCGAGCGTTTTCGATGACCGACTAGTGCCGACCGTTGCAAAAACCATTATCTAAATTAGCGCTTACTTCAATCAAAAAACTTACCCCCACAGCTTGTTAGCCATGGGGGCGAAACTCAGGTTGGCAGCGAGGCCAACGCCTGGCGGAGCAAGTCAGGCAGGCTTACCATCGCCTGCCGATACTTCGGCCCGACCGATGAATGCCTTAGCAGTTCATCGAACGCAGCAATAAACTCTGCATCGGACATAGCTTCAATATCTAGATCTAGATCTGGCTCTGTCTGGCCAGGCAGTAGCGCTAACCGGCTATACACTTCCTGAAGGACCTGCTCGCCAAGTTGGTTACGTGGCAGCCCGCGCTCTTCGATAATTGTTGCGTAGCTCTCTACAAGGTCACGGTAGGCACTGCGCAGCAGCGGAAACGACGGCTCCAAGGCGGCACATTTCACGACTGCACGATACAGTCGCTGTGCATATTCCTGCACTTAGCCAGAGCTCCTTCGATTGCTCGAAATGAATCGATTGTATAATATTATACAATAGTTATGAAATAAATTCAAGAATATCCATTTAAGTATTGTTTTCGGCTATATAACCCGATTTATCTCTTCTAAGGTCGTCTCCCCGGCCAGCGCGCGCAGCACACCCATTTGCAGTAAGCTTATCATGCCCTCTTTTTTAGCAGCTTTTTCAATAACATCGGCATTGACATCCAAAATATCGCCACGCAGGAATTTTTGAATTTCGGGGCTAATTATCATTTGCTCCATCAGAACAATTCGACCCTTAAAACCAAAGGGCGAATCTGGCGTTTCAACTGGGCGCCATAAATAAATTTCATCGAGGTTTGGCCGCTCGGCATGTTCAGGTAGATCTTTTAGCACCTCACGAATCCAGCGCTTTGTGGCGTCGTCCGGTTCGTACTTTTCTTTAGTGGCGTCGTCTAACTTTCGCACTAAGCGCTGAGCAATAACCATTCGAATCGCCGTGCTGAAGATCGGATTAATACCAATTAAATCGATCATCCGACTAAAGGCTGTCGCGGCGTTGCTGGCGTGAAATGTGCTCAGCACGAGATGCCCAGTGATTGACGCCTGAATAGCCGTCCGGGCAGCATCGGCGTCGCGAATTTCACCCACCATCACCACATCCGGGTCGAGCCGCAACACCGCCCGCAGTTTTTCAGCAAAGCTATCACCTCCGGTTGTATCTACTGGTATTTGGCTGACACCCGAAATACTATACTCAACCGGATCTTCAAGAGTAATAATCTTGCGATCAGGCTGGTTTAAAGCAGTAATCATGCTATACAGGGTTGTCGATTTACCCGAGCCGGTTGGTCCTACCACTAACACCATACCGCGTGGATGCGACACGACCTCATCGAGTGCCTTGCGCTCCCAGTCCGGCAAGCCAAGTAACTCAAGCTTCAGTAATGACTCGTCAAAGTTAAATAACCGAATCACAATATCTTGGCCGTAGATAGTTGGGATAGTTTCGATACGCATGTTCAGTAAGTGCGATTTGCCGTCTTTGGTGAGTTCCTGCTGCATATGACCCGATTGCGCATCAGTAGCAGCGGTAGAAATGTTGCTTTTTGAAGCAATTGAAGCCTGTAGTACACGGTATTTATCTTTTGATATAACAGCCACGACATGCAAGGCGCCGTCCACCCGAAACCTAATGCGCACATTTTCGCGCTGGCATTCAAGGTGGATATCGCTAGCATTTAAAGTATCGGCTTGCTGGATCAAATAGTTAAGCACGTCATCACTGCGTACCGATTCCAGCGTATTCGATACTCGCTCGAGAGTGGTGCTATCGCCTTCTTGAGCAATCTTAACGTCGTCATAAACAACTTCTTTTGGCGGATCAAAGCGACGCATAAAAGCCCAGAAGCCGCTGTTGCTTATAAGCACCAGTTGCACATTAAAACCACGGTCGTTATAGCTTTTTGTCAGATTTTTCACCAACGATTGCGGCGTTGAGCTAGTGATGCCAAATACATACGGGTTTTCGTCGTCGCCAACTTTCAATGGCACTAAGCGGCCTTTATACATCACATCAATCGGCAACACATTTTGCGCGAGTGAGGTGGTAGCTTCAATGTCTCGGGTGTCAAGATATTCAACACCCAAAATTGCCGCCCGCTGCATTGTATTGCGCTCATCTTGTTCTCGATGACGCGCTTGAAGTTGTAGATCGTCCATTACATCTATTGTATATGAAGCCATAAGTTTTTTCGACTGGTAAAATAGAGGTATGAATGATTACCCGCTGGTTTTAATAGCGCATAATATCCGCTCGACCCATAACGTTGGTGCTATTTTTCGCACCGCCGAAGGTTTTGGGATTAAGAAAATTTACCTTGGCGGCTATACGCCTTACCCAGCCACCCCGCAGGACCTACGCCTACCCCACATCACCGAAAAAATCACTGCTCAAATTAGCAAAACCGCTCTTGGCGCCGAAGAACTGGTACCGTTTGAAGCCTACCGCGATATCGACGGCTTGTTAACGAGCTTGAAGCACGGCGGCTATACCATCATTGGCCTTGAACAAGATGAAAAGAGCCGGCCGCTACAAAATTTTTCACCCACTGGGCCCACCGCCATCCTTCTGGGTGAAGAAGTTGCCGGTATCGAGCCGGGGCTTCGTGCCCAGTGTGATAGCTTGCTGGAAATTCCGATGCTTGGCAAAAAAGAATCTTTTAATGTCAGTGTCGCTTGCGGCATCGCCTTGTACGCCTTCAGAACTCAGTAGAACTTACTTGACTATCACACAGTTCTCGCCATAAATTGCCGAGAGGTGCGTAGTGAGTTCTGGAGTAGGATCGGTTTTAAACGGCAAGCGAATAGCTGACTTTTTATCTTCGCCGAGCACCAGCACGACTTCGCTGGTACCAGGATAGCCATTGAGAGCTTGTTTCATTTTAAGCAAGCTGTCTTGATCGTCGGGGTTCTTGATATGCACATAGAGCTTACGAATGGTAGTCTCGAGTGGTTTGTACGTCACTGGTGGGGCATCGCTTTTTGGTGGCGCTGTTTTTACTGCGGTAGCGGTGGCAGTTTTACGAAAACCACCCCGGTTATTCTGCGCTGCCGGTGCGGCTTTTGGCGCCTTCATTTTTTCGCCAGTGGCCTCGTAGCTATCGAGCTCTTCTTCGGTAATAATCATGACTTCATCGGCGATAATCTTCGCTTCACTGAGCATGTTGCCCTCACGATCTCGGGCATTCACCTTGCCTTTTACCCGAACCACCGCGTCCTGCTGCAGTTTGGCGCCTACTTCTTCATACAAGTTTGGGAAAACAATCACCTCGCCTTCGCCGTTTTTATCCTCAACGCCCACAAAAGCCATCTTTGTGCCACTTTTTGTCAGGATTGTCCGAACGGTGGTAATAACGCCGCCGACAATAGCCGTTTTGCCATCAAGCTCGGGCTTTAGCTCGGTAAGGGGCATAGTTTGTTCCTGGAAATAGGCGTCGTATTTATCAAGCGGGTGCGCACTGAGGTACAGCCCGAGCAAATCGCGCTCCCACGTTAGCTGTTCTTTTTCTGAATACTTCGTGGGGGCAGGCTCAATTTTAACACTCGGCATTACCGCCTCGCCAATCAGGCTGCTGAACAAATCGGTTTGCCCGCTGAGAGCTTCTTTCTGGAGCTTACTCGCAAAGCTAAGGATAGTATCGAGATTAAATAATAAGTCCGACCGATCACCCATTCGATCAAACGCACCGGCCTTAATAAGCGATTCCCACACTCGTCGGTTAACTTTGCTAGTGCTGACACGCTTGGCAAAATCCTCAACGCTCTTAAATGGCCCGTCGAGTTCGCGCGCTCGCAAGATTTCTTCTACCGCCGATACACCAACGCCTTTGACGGCCGCCATGCCAAAACGGATCTGCTGCTTGTCTTTCACCACACCAAACTCAACAAAACTTTCATTGACATCGGGCGATAACACTTTTATACCCATGTGCTTGCACTCGGTGATTTCAATAGCCAGTCGGTCAATATCGTCTTGGTCGCTGGTCATCAGTGCCGCCATGAAGGCATCCGGGTAATGCGCCTTTAAGTAAGCCGTCCAATACGAAATTAAGGCGTAACAAGCCGCATGACTCTTGTTAAAACAGTAGTTAGCGAATTCTTCTAGCTGTCCCCAGAATTTTTCTGCCATCGCCGGGTCGGCATCACTATGCTTAACCGCCCCCTCAATAAACTCCGGTTTTACCTTCATCATGAGATCGATTTTTTTCTTACCGACCGCTTTACGAAGCGTGTCGGCCTGACCGCCGGTAAAGCCAGAGAGATCCTTGGATATCTGCATAAACTGCTCTTGGTACACCAATACACCATAGGTGCTGGCCAGAGCATTTTCCATTTTTGGATGCAAATAGGTAATTTCTTCTTCACCGTGCTTGCGGCGAATAAAAGTATCGATAAACTGCATTGGCCCAGGGCGATAAAGAGCCACCATCGCAATGATATCTTCAAACACGGTGGGCTTTAATTCACGCAAATAGCGTTTCATGCCAGCCGATTCAAGCTGGAACACGCCGGTGGTATCGCCGCGCTGGAATAATTCATAGGTTTTTTGGTCGTCGAGCGGCAAAGACGAAAGGTCAATATCGGCGCCGTACACCCGCTTAATGATTCGCTGGGCATTATTAATAATTGATAAGTTCGATAGCCCTAAAAAGTCCATTTTTAGGAGGCCCAGTTCTTCAACCGGACCCATTGGGTACTGCGTAGAAACCACACCTTTTTGGGCCATTTCAAGCGGTGCAAATTTTACAATTTCATCCGGTGCGATCACCACACCGGCGGCATGAATACCGTGCGAACGGTTGGTGCCTTCAAGACGCATAGCAAAATCGATCACCTGTTTGGCGGTTGGATTCGTTTCGTATTCGCGCTTTAAGTCTGGATCTTGCTCAATGCTAACTTTCAAAGGAATGTGACGGCCTTGTACCGGCGCCGGGATGAGCTTTGCTAGTCGGTCGGCGTCGCTATAGGGCACCTGTAATACGCGGGCAACATCGCGCACGGCTGCTCGGGCGGCCATTTTACCAAAAGTCACAATGTTGGCCACGCGGGCGTCACCATATTTGCGAGCACAATACTGAATCACCTCGTCGCGGCGGGTATCCTGGATGTCGATATCGATATCAGGCATCGAAATTCGGTCGGGGTTCAAGAAACGCTCAAAGAGCAAATCATATTTTAACGGGTCCAGATCGGTGATGTTTAAGGCGTAGGCAATAATCGAACCGGCAGCCGAACCGCGGCCCGGGCCAAAAATAATCCCTTGGTTCTTTCCCCAGTTAATAAAGTCCCAAATAATCAAGAAATAGCCATTGAAGCCCATTTTATCAATGATACCGAGCTCATATTCCACGCGTTCGACTACTGCTTCACCGACTGTTTGGCGAGCTTGCTCAATCGATAGCGCCCCAGCGGCATCCTTTGTGGTACCGCCATAGCGCCAGGCAATACCCTGCCAGACTAATTCATCCAGATAAGTTTTTTCACTGTAGCCTTCGGGAGTAGGAAAGGTTGGAATTAAAATGCCACCCAGCTCAATCTCGACATTGCAGCGATCGGCGATTGCTTTAGCATTTGAAATATATTCTGGGTGATCCTCGCCCCAGCGGCTAATTAGCTCGCGGGGATCGGTGACGTGTAGGTGAAAATCCTTCAAGCTCATTCGGTTTTCATCGCTTAAATAGGCACCCGTACCGACACAGAGCAGCACTTCATGGGCATCGGTATCACCTTCATCAAGGTAGTGGGCATCGCAAGTAACAACGCCAGGAATGTCGAGTTCTTTAGAAAGTCGCATCAACCCTTCGTTGATTTTGATCTGCTCATCCCACGACTTCGGTGCCTCAGGGTGACCGTGGTCTTGCATTTCAAGATAATAACGATCACCAAAAATCGATTTGTACCACTCAGCGATGCGCTTAGCTTCATCGTAATTACCGGCGCGCAAGTTTTCGCCCAATTCGCCACCAGCACAGGCGCTTAAGGCAATTATTCCTTCGTTGTATTTTTCAAGCAGATTGTGGTCAACCCGCGGCTTGTAGTACATGCCTTCAAGATTAGCGGTGCTCGAAAGCTTCATTAAGTTTTGATAGCCCGTATTGTTCATAGCGAGCAAAATTAAATGATAACGGGCTTTATCTTTGGCAGGGTCGCGGTCGTGGATTGTGCGGGCCGCGACGTAGGTTTCAATACCAATAATTGGTTTTACGCCCTGGTCTTTGCAGGCTTTATAAAATTCAATGGCACCCGAAAGCGTCCCGTGATCGGTCATGGCAACGGCTTCCATGCCGAGCTCTTTTACTCGGGTAACCAACTCGTCAACCTTGGTCAAACCATCAAGAAGACTGTGATGCGTGTGATTATGCAGATGCACATAATCAGACGGCTTCAATTCAGCCTGCATTAGTCAGAATCCCCTCCAAATCACCTTTACTTAGCCTTATTATAGCAACTATGCTGCCCGGTCGCCAATGTGTTATTGACCACGCGCGCGGCTGGTAGCTTCAAGAAACCCCCTGAAAAGATCGCCTAAAACTGGCAAGCCCACCAGTTGCGATAGGAGCCAAAAGAGTGCTGCCAGAATTAACGTACCGCCGATCACGCTCCCAAGACCAAAAGAAATACCTCTAAAAAAGTTGACTAAATAGACTTGTTTACGATGAATATAAATATCATTAAATAGCTCTTCCAGCAATTCTCGTTGTGCGCCACGGGTATTATCTTTTTTAATGCCTTCAATGAAGCTATCGTCTTTTTCGCGTTTGGTTGACTGCTTTTTTTCCATTATTCCTCCTAAACAAAATGCGACATCAGATCGCTCTAACATCGCATTTTGTTATTAAGATTGCTTACTTAACGCGCTTATTGAAATCTTCTTTCACATCCTTGGCGGCACCCGCTGCGTGCTGCTTAAGATCGTGCGCGTGGTGCATGACTTTATCGGAATGCTCTTCGAAGTTTTGCTTTACTTTTTCGACAGTTTCACTCGCCTTAACCTTGACCTCTTGCGCTTTTTCGTTGGCAGTTTCTTTTAAGTCACCTGCCTTGCGCTTGATATCTTGTCGGGTTTCCTTGCCAGATTTTGGAGCGGTGAGAAAGCCTGCAATAACACCCGCTACGGCGCCTACAACCGCTCCTAATGCAAATTTACCTTTTCCAGCCATAAAGAATCTCCTTGTTTACCTTATTTTGTACTATCTTTTTCGCCTCTGAATAATCGGCTAATAAACTTAGCTAAGAACGATGGCGAAGTAAAGGTAGCAATATCAATCACGCCTCGCTCGATATGTTCGGCAGTCGTTCGGGCAGATTCGGCAACTTTATCGATTTTTTTCGTTACCTTAATAAGCATAATCGTTAAAGTGATCGCCAGCGCCAGAAAGATCGCCAAGAACACCGAGAGTATAATTACCAGGACTTCCGCGGCTTCGCTCATTGTGTGATCCTTTATTTAAACTTAACTTCTATAACCAGTATAGCACCAATACTAGCGACGGATCATTTTAATGATCCAGATCAGCACCACGGCACCAACTGTTGCCACAAGCAGGCTATATAGGTTGAAGCCGGTCACATCTTGGCCACCAAAAGTTTGGAACAAGAAACCGCCAATGAAGGCGCCGATGATACCAACGACAATATTAGCCACCAATCCCATTGAGGCATTAGATTTGGTGATGATTGAGGCAATCCAACCAGCGATGCCACCTAGTAGTATCCAAAGCAAAAAGTTCATATACTTGCTCCTTTTACGATTGTTATATATCTAGCGTAGCTCAGCCGAGACGATTACGCAAATAGGCTTCAAAGTCGGCGCCTAGTTTTTCGTTGGTGAGAGCCGTATCAACTACCGCTTTGAGGTATTTTAGCTGGTCGCCGGTGTCATGCCACTCGCCTTCAATAAATTCACCGTATACTGCATCTGTTTGAGCCAGTTCGTTTATCGAATCGGCTAAGGTAATTTCGCCACCAACCCCGGGCACTTCTTTTGCAATAATTGGCAAAATATCAGGCGTAAGTAAATAGCCGCCAACCGACGCAAACTGCGAAGGAGTTTTTTCTGGGCCGGGCTTTTCGACCAGTTCAGAAACACGGAAAGTGCGTTCACCAACTTTATCAGTGATTGCTGCCATGCCATATTTATCGGCGTCGCTCTTTGGTACTTCAATTAGCGAAATCACCGACTTACCGGTGGCTTCGTGAGCTTTTAAAAGCTGCATCGCCCGGGGCACTTCGCTCCTAAAGAAATCGTCAGCAAAAAAGACAAAAAATGGCTCTTCGTCGTCAATTAGGTGGGCAGCGTTTAACACTGGTCGAGCATTGCCTTTTGGGTTGCCTTTTTGCCGTACATAAACAAAGTTCGCCATTTGTGCGATTTGCTTTATTTGCTGGGCTAAATCGTCTTTTCCGCGTTGGCGCAGCTCATTTTCTAATTCATCCGAACGGTCAAAGTGGTCTTCTATTGCACGTTTGGTACTACCGGTTACAATTATAATTTCGGTTACCCCAGCTGCCACTGCTTCTTCCGCGATCAGCTGAATAACTGGCCGGTCGATAATCGGCAACATTTCTTTCGGCATGGCTTTTGTTTGCGGCAAAAAGCGGGTCCCAAGGCCAGCTGCACAAATAATAGCTTTCGTTGGACGTTTCAACTGCATACTAAATCCTTTCTTTGATCAACTTTTGGACAATACCAGGATGGGCCTTGCCTTTAGAAAGTTTCATGGCTTGCCCCACCAAAAACCCAATGGCTTTTTCGTTACCGCTTCGGATATCGTCGAGTGCTTTTTGTGAGCCCGGTGCGGCTAGCACTTCTTCTACAATTGCAATAATTGCCGCTTCGTCGTTTTCTTGAATGAGATTTTTATCTTCGGCAATCTTGCGCGGCGGCGTATTGGTGCGCAACATTTCGTTAAATACATCTTTGGCGGCAGTAGAACTCAGCTGTTTTTCTTCTACCATGTCGGCGAGTTCAGCGAAATAGCTGGCTTGTGGCTGAGTAGGTGTTGTTTCGGACGTCTCAATGTCCGTTAGCGCACTCGCAAACCAGTAAGCAACCCGACGTGCAGTCGCATCGCCGTAATTTGCTTGCAATTCAAGCACCACCGCAGCATTTTGCTGTGAAGCCAGCAGGGCGTTAACCACTGAATTGTCGAGTTGCATCGTTTGCCATGCGGCACGGTACTCTGAAGGCAAGGTTGGCATGGCAGCGCGGACGGCTCCAATTTGCTCTTCTGAAATCACCACTGGTGGAATATCGGCATCAGGAAAGTAACGGTAATCCTGTGCGTCTTCCTTAGTGCGCTGACTAAAAGTTTCAAGCGTGGCGTCGTTCCAGCCGCGTGTTTCCTGAACCACCTTCTCGCCACGTTCTAAAAGTGCAACTTGCCGTTTAAATTCAAACTCTGCAGCCTTTTCAACACTTCTGAACGAGTTCAAATTCTTAATCTCAGCCCGCGTTCCCCACTCTTTGGCGCTTTTTTTTGCCACCGAAATATTAACATCAAAGCGCATGTTGCCATGATACAAATCGCCGTTCGTCACACCCGCATAAGTCATAAGCAAATAAAGTTCTTGGGCGTAGGCCTTGGCTTCCTCCGGAGAGTGCATGTCGGCCTCGGATACTATTTCGATCAATGGCGTACCGGCCCGGTTTAAATCAACCAGGCTGTAATCTTTGCCGGTTGGATGCGTTAGTTTGCCGGCGTCTTCTTCAAGATGGGCGTGGTGAATACGCACCGCAATGCTGCGCCCGTCACTCAGCGGCGCCTCGACCACACCGGGGCCAATAATTGGCTGGTACATCTGAGTGATCTGGTAACCTTTAGGAAGATCTGGGTAAAAATAATGCTTGCGGTCAAAGCGGCTTAAGCGGGCGATCTCGCTTTTTAAGGCCAAGCCAGCACGAATCGCCAATGTTACGGCTGCTTCGTTGAGTACTGGTAGCACGCCGGGAAAGCCAAAATCAACCGGGCTCACGACGGTGTTCGGTTCTTTATCGCGGGCGTCGTTATCGGCACCAGAAAACAGTTTTGTGGCAGTTTTTAGCTGAACATGACACTCGATACCAATAGTCGGCTCGTACTGTTCAAGAATATTCGCGGTCACCATTTAGAGCGCTCCGAGATCTTTGAGGGCGATCTTAAAGGCCTTTAGGGCTTGGCGAGCGCTAATAGCAGAAATAGCGATGTCTTCGTGAGCAATCCGATTGCGCAATTTATGGGCTGCCCAGATTGCGTTGGGGTTACTGAGCTGCTTTTGGGCGCTTTTGAGTCGCTCGCCCATGGTGTTGCCGCCAAATCGCCGGGCTTTAAGGGCCTGGTCGACTAAAGTATCAGCACTTATGATCGCCATTTTACGCGCTGAATCATCGCCAGTCGCGTTTTTTTCAATCGCCAGCCATTTACTACGAAACGCCTCGCGGTCGATTCCGGCTGGTGCCTTGCGGGTGGCTCCAACAATAACTAAAAGTAGCACACCAACAAAGATGATGGCTACAAACATTATGATAATCATGCTGTCCATTACTTGTTTTCTCCTGTCAGTTGTTTCGCTAGTTGTAAAATTGCCGCATCAGCCTTCCGGGCACCGATAACCTGCAGGCCAATTGGTAAGCCTTGGCTGTTAACGCCGGCTGGCACACTCACCGCCGGGAGGCCAGCTAAGCTAGCCGGCACCGTCATGAGGTCAGCCAGATACATTTTTACGGGATCTTCGGTATTTTCTCCCAGCTTGAAGGCTGGCGTCGGCGCAACTGGCCCAATTAGCGCATCATATTTTGTGAATAACACGTTAAATTCGTTAATCAGCAGTGTGCGGGCTTTTTGAGCCTGCAAATAATAAGCGTCAAAATAGCCACTGGAAAGTACGTAGCTGCCAATCATGATGCGGCGTTTGTTTTCATCCACAAAGCTTTCATCGCGGCTGCGGCCATAAAGTTCGGCCAGGTTTGCCGCTTCGGCACGCCGGCCATAGCGAACGCCGTCGTACCGGGCCAAGTTAGAGCTAATTTCGGCTGGCACAACAATATAATAAATCGCCAAACTATAGCGCGCCATCGGCAAGCTGACTTCTTCCACCGTGTGGCCGGCCGTTCGCAACGCCGCGACTTGCTTTTCTACGGCTTCACGCACTTCGGCATCGACGCCTTCGTCCATCCATTCTTTAATTAAACCAATAGTTTGCTTTTTAGGTGTGTCCGCTCGTGGCGTAAAGAAACCTGGCAAGCTGGTGCCATCTTTTTCGTCTTTACCGGCCATAACTTCAAGCACCAATTCGGCGTCTGCAATCGTTCGAGCAATTGGCCCAATAACATCGGTGCTACTTGCCATTGCCACAACGCCGTAGCGGCTAACGGTGCCGTACGTCGGCTTCAGGCCCACAACGCCGTTAAAACTGGCTGGCTGGCGAATCGAGCCACCGGTGTCGGTGCCAAGTGCAAACGGCACAATGCCTAGTGCCACCGCGACTGCCGAACCACCAGAACTACCGCCGGCAACCCGCGTAGTATCGGTGGCGTTTAACGTAGGGCCAAAAGCCGAGTTTTCAGTGCTGCCGCCATGTGCAAAGGCATCGAGGTTAGCTTTGCCAATGCAGATCGCCCCTTCGGCTTCAAGTCTTTCGATAGCCGTTGCCTGAAACGGAGCGTTAAAATTCTCAAGAATCTGGCTGGCGGCTGTTGTTGGAGCACCAAATGCCAAAAAATTGTCCTTGGCAACAAATGGTACGCCGGCCAATCGACCGACCGCTTCACCCTTAGCAATTTTTTCGTCAATTAGTTTGGCGCGTTCAAGGGCGCGCTCAGTCGTCAGCGATAACAGCGCATGGTAGTCGCTCGCCGACTCGGCCTTTGCCAGCGCGCCTTGAGTTATTTGGACCGCCGACGCCGCACCAGTAGTAACTTTTGTAACAATTTCAGCAATCGTCATTTTTTATAATACCTTTGGCACTTTAATTTGGCCGGCTTCGGCTTGCGGTGCGTTTGCCAATAGCTCATCACGACCAAGGCCATAATTAATGATTGTGTCGGCACGTGTTGCCTGGGTGGCATCGGTTACTTGATAGGTAGGTTCGATGTTATCGGTTGGTAGCTCGTTGAGCTGACGGATATAAGCCAGAATATCTTCCAATTGGCCTTTGAGGTGTTCAATTTCGCTATCGGTTAACGCTATATTACTAAGGTAAGCCAGTCGGCTCACCTCTTCTCGAGAGATATGTGTCATACTGCTAGTAGTATAGCAAACTCTGCCGTAAAAGTAAGAATCCTGGCATTCTTTACTGACTAAATTATTGCCATATTAAAAGTGGCGCTGAGGACTGATGTCCCCAACGCCTGAGCTTACTACCCGTTACGACGGATCCTCGAACTCGAACTGCTCGTGAAGCTTCACCAGCACCTTCTGCCGGTGACCGGGCGACATGGGGTCGTAAGCTGCAAGCAGCTCTCGGGCACCCATGCTGAGGCCACCCGGGGCCGCCGCGCAGAGCTTCGCAAGCTCATCGTACCAATCACTGTCAACGAGCGCAGTGGACTGCTTATCACTGAGTGGATTAAAGGTCAAGACAATGTTATGCACGTGACCATGCTCGTCGGGGAAGTCGTGCTTCTTGGCCTCAGCGGAAATCTTGGACATTTTACCCTTTCTCTACGAGGCTCTGAACAGAATTTATAATACAGATGGTCGTGTCTTGTGTCAATGTAAAATTGCACCCGAACGGCGCTCTGACACCTGCATACTTACAGCCTATAGGCGCACTTGGTCTACGTAAAATTTTCGTTTGATTTCTTCAAGCACAACATAATGGAATGTTTCGGGTCGACAACCAACATTGTTGTTTTGGATAATCATGATCGACTTCGTTTTTTCACTGTACTGAGCAATAATTACAGCTCTTAGTGTTGCAACAAGATGATCGCACCACTTTGAAAGCTCCTCGGCATTATCACGAAAAGCCTGGTCGATAGGCGTAATTACCGCCTGCCTGCGTAGGTTATCGTGATTACTAAAAACCACTCGAACTGCATCCTGCTCCACGTCCATGTGATCACCTTTAATGTAGGCCGCAGCTCCAACCTAATAATAACATGGGTACCCTCATCCCCTTTACCACCCATCGATGTTTTGTCGGATAGCCGTATTGTTTACATCTTAGCTTTAATTTCAGCAATAATATCTCGAAGCTCGGCGGCTTTTTCAAACTGAAGGTTAGCGGCGGCGAGATCCATTTGAGCTGAAAGGTCGCGAATAAGGTGCTGGTATTCGTCTTTTGGTACTTTTTTGAGGTCGAGCTTCGGTTTTTTATCATCTTCTTTTGTTGGAATAATCGCCCGTAGGCCTTCGTCGACTTCTTTCGCCACGCTTCGCGGAGTAATGCCGTGCTCGGTATTATATGCTTCCTGAATTGAGCGACGGCGATTGGTTTCGTCAATAGCGTACTGCATGGATTTAGTGATGGTGTCGGCGTACATAATCACCCGTCCTTCTTGATGGCGGGCAGCACGGCCAATCGTCTGTACCAAGGCGCTGGCACTACGCAAGAACCCCTCTTTGTCGGCGTCCATAATTGCTACTAGGCTAACTTCAGGCAAGTCCAGCCCTTCGCGCAGTAGGTTAATACCCACCAGCACGTCGAACACTCCTAAGCGCAGGTCGCGCAGAATGTCACCTCGCTCAAGCGTATCAATATCTGAATGCACATAGGCAGTTTTAATACTCAGTTCTTGCAAATAGGTAGTGAGGTCTTCAGCCATCCGTTTTGTAAGCGTAGTAATGAGCACCCGTTGGCGCTTTTCAATTCGGTCGCGAATCTCGGCGATTAAGTCATCAATTTGACCTTCGGTTTTACGAATATCGATGATTGGGTCTAATAAGCCAGTTGGGCGGATCACTTGCTGCGCTGGTTCAGGCGAGTGAGTGAGCTCGTATTCAGCTGGTGTCGCTGAAACGTAAATTACTTGGTTGATGTGACGTTCGAATTCACTAAATGTCAGCGGTCGGTTATCGAGGGCGCTTGGCAAGCGAAAACCGTGTTCCACCAGCATTTCTTTGCGGGCGCGGTCGCCGTTGTACATGCCACGCACCTGCGGAATCGTCATATGGCTTTCGTCGATCAACAGCAAGAAATCATCGGGGAAATAATCAAGCAGGGTTGCCGGTTGCTCACCTGGCTCGCGATTGGTAAGATAGCGCGAGTAGTTTTCGATACCTTTTACAAAACCGGTTTCTTCAAGCATTTCAAGGTCGTATTTGGTGCGCTGGGCCAGGCGCTGAGCTTCGAGCAGCTTATTATGCTTTTCAAAATAAGCCAAGCGATCCTCAAGCTCGTCTTTAATTTTACCAATGGCTACCTTTAATTTATCTTGCGGGGTGACGTAGTGGCTACCCGGGAAGATTTTAATTATGTCGGGTTGGTCGAGAATCTCACCAGTGAGCGGGTCTACTTGGGTTAGGCGGTCGATCTCGTCGCCAAAGAATTCTATCCGAAAAGCAGTCTCGCTCCCCGCCGGAAATACATCAACCACATCACCGCGAACCCGAAAGGTGCTGCGATGAAAATCGATATCATTGCGCTGGTATTGAATGTCGGTCAGCCAGCGCAGTAGCTTATCACGCTGGCGGCGTTCACCTTTTTGTACCGTAATAGCCATCTCACCATAATCTGAAGGCGATCCAATGCCATAAATGCAGCTAACACTGGCGACAATAATCACGTCGCGGCGGGTCAACAGTGCGCTGGTGGCTGCGTGGCGTAAGCGATCAATTTCTTCATTGATACGTGAATCTTTTTCGATGTAAGTATCGCTGCTCGCGATGTAGGCTTCTGGTTGGTAGTAATCGAAGTAGCTCACAAAGTAGTGGACTTCATTTTCCGGGAAAAAAGCTTTGAATTCCGAGAATAACTGCGCGGCTAAGGTTTTGTTATGCGCCAGCACTAAAGTTGGCGCTTGGCGATTTTGAATAATATTCGCCATAGTAAAGGTCTTACCAGAACCGGTGACGCCAAGTAGTGTCTGTTCTTTTTCGCCTTTATTCAAACCGTTTATCAACTGGGCAATTGCCGTCGGTTGATCTCCGGTTGGTTCGTATTTTGACTGCAACGAAAAGCGCTGTGACATATCACTTAATTATACCATGCATCATCGATAGTTTAATTAAGCCAGTCCATAGCGGCAATTCATTCAATGAACTATTTACATTTATATGATGATATTATATAATCAATCGTCGTATCGCCAAACTTCAGGAGAAAGTGTGCGAAGTCATCTTGGGCTTTTCATCGCATTGCTTGCCATGGGTGGTGCGGTCGCCTGTTCTGATGTGCCTGCCCAGACGCCGGCTTTTGCTGACGGTCCAGCAGTCCTGAGGCATCTCGAACAGCAGCTGGGCTACACGCCCAGCGCCATGAACGGCCATGTCACCGACATGAAGGCAGTTTTCGAGAAAGAGAGCCGCGAGACGAAGACCAACGGAAAAGGCGCGAACAGGCGCTCAACCGTTTCGGTTGAACCGGCTCACTGGCAAGTCACTTTCACTTTCCGCGCCCAGAACGGTAAGACATGTCTCGTGGAACTGGACCAAGAGCCGAACCAGTACACTACGACCATCGCCGTTGATGAGTTCGGTGAAGAAGAAGTGACTACCGACGGTCTGCGGACAACCTCCCTTGACAACATGAGGTTCGAAACGCTTCAGGACAAGCTCAACAACCCTTCGGTGCAACAGCACTTCGAATGCTTCAAGTAGGCTGAGGTGCGTGGTCGAGAGATTACTTCTCTCGACCACGCACCGCTTTTTTATTTAGCCCTTCCGATTTCGCGAAACCTTGCCCTCGTCTTCGACTTCTTCTTTAAAGTCGGCGTATTTTTCATTCAGCACTTCAATTACCTGCTTTACCAAGCGCACCGGATCAGTGTCATAGATAATGCCTTTGACTCGCGGCGTAGTGACATTTTGGGTCAGCGTGGGGATAAAATCCGCTAAGCCGCCGCTTCCAAGGAGCACGGCGCAAACTTTATTGCTTTCAATGGCCGTAGAAAATTCGTGCAAGCTCCCCATGCGGCCGCCAACAGTGATAACGGCATCACTGGAACGCACTAAATGGACGTCTCGGCCGACGTATTCCATGCCAGTAAAGTTTATGTAGTCAAATTCTTTGGTGGGTAAATGGTACGAATTAATGTGTTCGCGGTAGGTAGCGGCTGGCGAAAAGCCAATCGAAAGCCCATTGACCGACTTTGCACCCATAGCCGCATAATGCGGCAAGCCCACCGTTGCCCCGGTTACCAACGTATGCCCAGCTTCGGCAATCGCCTTGCCAACTGCAAAGGCTAATTCATGCGATGATTGTACAGTATTTCCGGCCGCTGCTCCTGATACACAAATCTGAAATTTACTCATCTTTTCTCCTTACTTTCTTGGTAGTCTTTCTGGGGCAATCATGTCGTTATCGAGCTGGTTAAGAATCTGGTCTTCCAGGTTTTTTTGCCCCATATAGCGCATAAAAATTTCGTTCCACAAACTTTCACGAAAATGATAGACATAGCGCCGTTCGTAAGGTTCGCTGTTTGAGTAACTAAGACTCACATCTACCAAATTCACCGTAACCGGTAGGCCATCGAACAATAGCCCCACGTAATCTTTGTCTTTCCAGAATTTCATTTCGGGATCAAGCGCGTAGAGCATTTCTTCGGCTCGGCGCCAGTGCAGATCCTCTGGATGGACGTGTGGCTGAAAGGCCTCGGGATGGCTTTCGTCTTTTAGCTTGCCGAAATAACGTTGAATAACTCGCCAGTGCACATATTGGCCTGCCATTTGGCTAGCATTGTCCAGATCAGCAATCAGCGTATCGACTACAGTAGCACCGAAGTTCTTAGTGGTTCGCTTTAGCTTAAAGAAGGCCGAGTAGAGCCGGATTTCATTGATGTAGTGAAAAATCAGCGGCAAGCTTTTCAGCGTGATGCCTTTCATGTGCAATTGACGCATCGGCACTACCACAATCACGCCGAGTTCTTTGGTGTGGGTAATGTTGTGGAGCTTCTTTTTTACAAAACCTTCCGCCAGATCAACGTATTTGTCGTGATCCATTATCACGATTTCGATGTCGCGCGGTTCAAAATCATCGGGCGTCACCGATTTAAATAACTCGTTGTATGCATTGAGCCACTCACCGCCTTCAGAAAAGCGTAGGGCGGTGTACATTTCGCTCAGGTTCTCGTTCTCGAACATCGTCTCGAGTGAGTCATAGCCCAAGTGCGCCATTAATTTTTTAGGTGGCATTTTGCGCAGTAGTTCTTTAGCGACTTCATGTTTGAGCACCCATGATTGCATGTTAACGCCAACCTTATGAGCAGCCTCGACGATCAGCGGCACCATGGCTCGTACATCTGACGGATCGTTCCCGCCAATCAGTTTCGTTACGCGCTGGTTGTCTTGTTCGATCCGGTTAAGCAGTGCTTGGTAAAATTCCTTCCCGGTGCAATCACTTGGGTCCAACCCTAAATCGCGCATTGAACTATGGGTTTTTTCAATAATTTCCCCTATTAATCGTGTATCGACCCCTTGTTCGCCGCTGGCTTTTTCGAGCTGCTGTAAGGCTAAACTAAAGAGGGGCTCTTCGGCATCTAAAAGATCTCGTAATATCTTTGCCATTTTTTACCTCGTTTTATGTCAGTATATCATGCTAACGTTTATTATTGCCACGATACAAATCGTGGGTACCTGCAGAGTTCTATAGGCAGCTTAAAAGGCGACTTGCTTCAGCGGCATGTCATGGAGCGGTGCGCCCTTATGCAGAATCCCGGCCTTAGCGCCGATGTGCTGCACCACCGAGGTCGAGTTAGCACTGGCGAAAGTCATCGCATCCTCTAGCGGTGCCCCCTTTGCCCAATGGCTAACAAACCCCGAGCCAAAGGCATCCCCGGCCCCGGTTCGGTCGGTGACCGCTACGTCTTCGTACATCCCTGCTTCAACCACCACTTGGCCATCAGTCGCTATTGCTCCATTTGGGCCGTCAGAAATCACCACCGTTGGCACTAACCGCGCTGCGTGACGGACGAGTTCGGCCATGGTTTCCCCTTGGACGAGTTTTTTCATTTCGTCTTTGTTAGTAATCAAAACACTAACATCTTCGAGTAGTGACAGAACTTTTTTCGGTGAAGTAAGTTCGGCCGTACCAGGGTTAAAAGCGATTTGTACACCGTGTTTGGCAGCTTCAGTGACGCAGCGTTCGAGCAGTTCCATCGAGCCAACCGACGATAAATACACCCAATCGGCTTCGGCAAGCGGACTAAGGTCGTAATCTTTTGCTTCTAGGCTGCGCGTGGAACCATAAAAGCGCAGAATCGTGCGCTCCCCGTTTGGCGCCAATAATATTGAAGAGTAGCTGGTTTTAAAATGATCTTCTTGATGTAACGATCGGGTACTGACGCCTTCGTCGTCGAGCTCGCGGGCAATAGCGAGCCCGGCCGGATCATTACCAACAAAGCCAATAAACTCGCTGTACAGCCCCTGGCGAGCGAAAGTGACGGCGGCGTTCATAGCGTTTCCTCCAGAGGCAAACACCACATCGTCCATTACGAGCTTTTCGCCAAGCGGAATGTGGGTAAAATCTTCACCATTTTCGTAGTAGGGGGTGAAGATTTTTCCACCGACCAAAAATACATCTTGCGTTGCCGTGCCCACTGCTACCATTCTTATCTGATCGTGTCGCATATTTTCTCCTAGACCACGGCTTTCCCGGCACTCCCAAAGGCCTCAATTTTTTCTTCAACCACTTGCTGCACAGCTTTATATACCTCGGGCATAAGTTTTACCACCGCATATTCGGTAGGGTTATCCGCCAAGACTTTTTCAAGGGTTTTACGAAATACGTAGCGCATATCGCTATTAATATTTATTTTGCTGACGCCGATTTTGGCGGCTTCTTCAAAATAATGTAGCGGAGTGCCGCTGCCGCCATGCAAGCTAATAGCACAGGGGATGGCTTTGCGGATTTGAGCTAGTAGTTCAAGGTCGAGCTCTTTTGGCACCGGATATTTACCGTGCAGGTTGCCGATAGCCGCAGCAAAAGTGTCGATGCCCGTTGCCTCTACAAACGCGGCTGCGCCTTCGGGGGTGCTGAAGGTTTTTCTAATTTCTTCGTAATCGATTGCCTCCGTAAAGACATTCGAGCCGCCGCCAAAGTAGTGCGGTTCGCTTTCTACTAGCGCGCCCGTAAATTTAGCGTAAGCCACTACCTCTTTGGTGCCGGCAATAATTTCTTCGTCGCTAGCTTCATGATTGGCCTGGCTGATATCGATATGAATGAATTCAAAACCGGCGTCAATACCGCGCTTGGCGGCTTCAACGCTCGGGCTATGATCGAGGTTTAAGTACATTTCGATGCCATATTCCTGGCGGTAGTTATCAACCATATCGCGAATATTCTCAAGGCCAATGGCTTTTACTTCGCCATCACTAACCTCCACCAACACTGGTGACCGCTTGGCTTGCGCTGCCCGCGCCACGGCGATGAGCGTTTCTTGATTATCGATATTAAAAGCGCCGACCGCAAAATCTTGCTGACGCGAGCGCTGCATGAGGTGTCGCGCCCGTAAGGTACGGTTGCGAATTTCTTGAATACTTAAACCCATAGTGTTGTTCCCTTTATTGATGGTATTGTGGGGTGTTAGCGATAAAGTCGTGAATTTGCAGTGCCATCTGGGTGCCGGTGAGGCCAAAATGCTTCAGCAGCTCTTCGGGCTTCCCTGATTCACCAAAGATATCAGGAATGCCAATGCGCTTGAGCGGTGTGGGTAGTTGCTCGGTAAGCAGTTCAGCAATCGCGCTTCCGAATCCGGCCGCCGCCTGACCTTCTTCGGCAGAAAGCGCCCGGCCAGTCTTCTTGACACTTTGAATGATGGTTTTTTCATCAAGCGGCTTTATTGTTGGCACATGTACCACTTCGGCTTCAATGCCATCACCCGCTAGCATTTTTGCGGCCGCCAGTAGCTGGTAGGTCATCGCACCGGTGCCGAGCAGTGTGATGTCGTGGCCTTCACGGAGCACGTAGGCTTTTCCTAGCGTAAATGGTGTCTTATCGGTAGTGAAAATCGGAGATTTATCGCGTGCTAAACGAATATACCCTGGCCGCTTGTCTTGCGCTAGCGCCATCGTTGCTTTTTCGGCTTCCACGCTATCGCCCGGTGCCACCACCACCATGTTTGGCAGCACACGCATCAAAGCAATATCCTCGAGCATTTGGTGAGTGGCGCCGTCTGGACCAACACTAATGCCAGCGTGCGAGCCAACAATTTTTACCGGCCGATCATTCAGCGCAATCGTTGTCCGGATTTGTTCCCAGTTTCGCCCCGGGCTAAAGGCCGCATAACTTGAACAAAACGGAATATATCCCAGGGCCGACATGCCACTTGATACAGTCACCAGGTTTTGTTCGGCCACCCCGACTTCAATAAATCGATCGGGAAATTCTTCTTTAAATAGGCTCATTTGGGTGGAATCGGTTAGGTCAGCGCAAAGAGCCACCACCTGTTCGTCGCGCTTTCCGGCTTCGAGGAGCCCTCGGCCAAAGCCTTTACGAATCGGTTCCTTTGGTACTTGTTCGGTAAAGGCATCTTCTCGTAAATGCATGTCAGATTTCATTCGTGTTCTCCTGTTATACGGCCAGACAGCGAACGGAGCTTATGAAGCGCTTCTTTGGCTTGGTCAGAATTTGGCGGCATGCCGTGCCAGTGGTAATCGTACTCCATAAAGTCGACGTCTTTACCGGGAATGGTATGGGCAATAATGACACTCGGTTTTTCAACGATCGCCCGGGCCATGCTGCACGCATCGATGATACTCTCGATGTTATGACCGTCAATTTCTTGCACGTGCCAGCCAAAAGCCTCCCATTTAGCATGGAGGTCTTCAAGCGGCATTATATCTTCGGTATTGCCATCAATCTGGATGTTGTTGCGGTCAACGATTACTGTTAAGTTGCTGAGGCGATATTTGGCGGCAAACATCACACCCTCCCAAATATTACCTTCATTCAGCTCGCCATCTCCCGTCACAGTATATACTTGGCGCCGAGTATTTTTTTGGAAGTACTTCAGCGCATACGCCATACCCGCCGACTGGCTCAGGCCACTGCCCAGCGGGCCGCTGGTGGTTTCCAGCCCCGGTAGCTTTAATCGTTCAGGGTGGCCTTGCAGCCGAGAACCGAACTTGCGCAGAGTTTTTAGCTCTTCCTTTGGGAAATAACCGGCTTCTGCCATGGCCGCATAGCGCACCGGCACGCAGTGACCATTACTTAGAATTAAAATGTCACGCTCTTCCCAATCCGGGTTCTTTGGGTCGTGGTTTAAGACCGAAAAATAAAGCGCACTGAAGATATCCGCGAGGTCTAACGGCCCGGCGCTATGGCCGCTGCCGGCTTCAAGCAGCATTGATATGATACTTTGCCGAATAAGATTGGCTTTTTGCTCTAATTGCTTAATTGTCATACTGCTTATGATTATAGCGCAGCTTGGCTTTCTGAGCTAGGCGCAGCTACCAGCGCGTCGTAAGCAGCTTTTGGATCCTGGGCTTTTTGAATTGCACCGCCAGCGTTCAGCACCGCAACGCCGCTTTGAGCAATCGCACCGGCAGTAGCAGTATTTACACCGCCATCCCAACCGATTTCCGCTATCGGATTAATTGCTTTTACCGCCGCAACTTTATCAAGCAGCATCATGTCGGCTTGCCCGCCGAACTTCCCTAAATCACCACTAAAAATCAAAACATGATCGGCGGCCTCGATGAGTGCGCGGGCGGTTTCAGGCGCGGTTGACTGCAGTAACGCCACCCCTGCCTTTATGTGCAGCTTTTTAATATGCTCGAGCATACCCACAAGGTCACCTTCTGCCTCGGCATGCACAATAATTAGGTGTGGCTGCAAACTTATTAACGTCTCCAGATGCTGCAAAGGCTTCTGAAACATAACATGCAGGTCCGCCTTGAGTGTCTCTGGCCACCAGGCTTGAATTGGTGCGATACTTTTGGTAGGCGCAAAGCTGCCATCCATGAAATCAACATGAATCCGGCTAGCAAAAGGCGTTACTCGTTCAAGCTGCTGCTGGTATTCAGCCGGCGTCGAAGCAGTAATGCAAGGACACACCACCGGCATCACGACAACTCGTCTAATTGGCGGTTACGCCGAACGTAGCGCGCCGCACCGGCAAATGGGGTATTGAGCCAAGTTTCAATTATGCCCTTCCAGGCTTGTTCGTCGTCCTGCAGTACTCGTGATGGCAGGCAAAGTACGTTGCTGTCGTTGTCGTTGCGTGTCATTTTGGCTTCGTAAGCGTCCCAGATAACACTGGCCCGAATACCGCGAAAGCGATTTGCGGCCATACACATGCCCTGGCCGCCACCGCAAATAAGAATCGCTCGCGGATCGGTTTTTTCATCTTCACCGAGTACCTTCAGTGCAGCTTGTTGGGCGAATTCTGGGAAATCATCTTCGGGATCGAGCACTGCATCCCCAACGTCTTCAACGTCGTAGCCATGCTTTGATAAATAGGCAAACACCTCCTCCTTCATATGGAAGCCTTGGTGATCGGCAGCAAGAAAAATCTTCATAGTCCTAAACCTATTTGACCGTCCGACCAACGTCAGCCGTTAATTCAACGAGGCGGTTCGAGAAACCCCATTCGTTATCATACCAGGCCACAACTTTCACTAGGTTGCCGCCCACCACGCTGGTGAGCCCCAGGTCAACAATTGCGCTATGGCTATTGCCTTTCATGTCGCTCGATACTACTGGCTCTTCGGTGACCGCTAGAATTCCTTGGTAAAAAGGCAGGTCAGCTGCCTTCTTAAAGACTTCATTAATTTCTTCAGCGGTGGTATCGCGCTTGGTTACGACCACAAAATCGCTTAAACTCACAACCGGTGTCGGCACCCGCAACGACAACCCGCCAAAGACACCGTTCAAAGATGGAATCACCTGGCCAGCTGCGAGGCTCGCGCCGGTACTGGTTGGGACAATATTTTCGGCAGCAGCCCGGGCGCGGCGCAGGTCTTTATGGGGTGCATCTTGCAGGCGTTGATCGGCAGTGTAGCTATGCACAGTGGTCATCATGGCTTTTTCAATGCCAAAATTGCTCTCGAGCACTGCCATAACTGGCGTGATGCAGTTTGTCGTGCAGCTACCGTTGTTGAGCACGTCTTTAACATCATCTGCTTTTAGCTTGTCCTCGTTAACCCCAAGCACAATCGTATCCGAGCCTTCGCCCTTGGCTGGCGCGCTAATAATCACTTTTTTAGCACCCGCTTGGTCGATATGCGCTCGAGCTAATTTCGGATCGACAAAAAAGCCCGTGCTTTCAATCACCACGTCAATATGTAAGTCGCGCCACGGCAGCTTACCTGGTTCACGTTCAGCAAGCACCTGAATTTTCGTGCCATTGACCACGATTTCTCCATCGCTCGCTTGCACTTCGTGCTGGTAAATTCCATAATTAGAGTCGTATTTTAACAGATGTGCCAGCGTTTTCGCATCGGTAAGGTCGTTGACGGCGACAATCTCAATGTCGTCGCGTTCGAAAGCAATTTTAAAGGCATTACGGCCAATTCGGCCAAATCCATTGATAGCAACTTTTACTCGAGCCATGGCTCTCCCTTCGGTTTATGTCTTTTATGCTTATTATAAGCATAATCGCAAATCAGTAAAGGGTGCGCTAAGGAAACTAACTCTGATCGTGTTTAGCGCCGGAAAACATTATTATTTACAAGATTTTTTTATCATGATTTAATTAAGCGGAGTCAGAATTGGCGAATGGAGCGGCTATGGTTAAGCTTTCGATTCACAACGAGGATGTAAACAAGTTCCTCGAGGCGCTTAAAGCATCTGGAACCGCTAGTAAAAAGCCTACCTTGCCGGTTATACTTGATGGCCAGCGCAGAGAAGCCACGCTTTTTACGTCTGATCCGCTCATGCTTAAGGTGGAGATATCTGGAAATTCCATTCTTTTTCGTCTTGAAAAGTCTAGCTCAGGATGGAAGACATATCACACTGATCTGCCGGTGCCGCCGGCGGTTTTTCCGGAGCATAGCGCCGAGCATGCACAGAAAATTCAAGAATTGGCTCGAAAGTCTGCGGCTGAACTAGCACCAAGCCAACATGCAGCTATTCTGCGAGCAATCCTAGAGTACTTCCGCTCGCAGGGATAGCAGTAGAGGTCTGGAGCAAAGCTCTAGACCTCAGTTAATTCTGCCTCCATTAAGAAATACTCTATAATAGTAGCTATGAAAAAACGCGACCTGCTAGCCAGCGCAAAACCCTTTTATGCCGAAGATATGCTCGCTGAGCTCGAGCACGCGATTGACTATGCCACTGAAAAACACCGCGGGCAAAAGCGCAAAAGTGGCGAGCCGTACATTACGCATCCACTGGCGGTCGCCGATACGCTGATTGATTGGGGCATGGATATCGACACGGTTCTCGCGGGCGTGCTCCACGATACGGTCGAAGACACCGCTGCGACGTTAGCAGAAATCGAAAACTTATTCGGCCGCAACGTTGCCTTTTTAGTTGACGGTGTCACAAAAGTAAGCCAAGCCCGGGCAGGTATGCGCGATATTTCTAGCTACCTTCCGCAAACCAAAGATAATTTAAGCAAATTGCTGATTGCTGTTGGTCAGGATGTGCGGGTGATTATCATAAAACTCGCCGACCGGCTCCACAATTTACGCACTCTACAGCACATGCCGCCGGAAAAACAACAAAAAATCGCCCGCGAGAGCCTTGAGGTATTTGCGCCCCTGGCAGATCGGCTTGGTATGGGGCGGGTCCGAATGCAGATTGAAGAACTGGCGTTTAGCTACATTGAACCAAGAGAATTTAAGCACCTTAAAAAGCTCATGAAAGACCGGCTCGGTAAATCACATCGCAAGCTGGCTATAGTGCGCCAAGAAGTTGCCGCGACACTCCGCCGTGAACACATCCCGCACACCATCGACGGCCGCATCAAAAGCATTTATAGTCTCCATAAAAAGCTCCATAAAGTTGATGGGAACATTGACGATATCTACGACCTGATTGCCCTACGGATTATCGTTGAAGATCACGCGGCTTGTTATAAGGTGCTCGGCATTCTCCATAGCTTGTACCAGCCAATGATTGCCCGCATTAAAGATTACATTGCGGCACCAAAACCGAATGGCTACCAAAGCCTACATACCACGGTTATTACCCCTAATAAGCAAATTGTCGAGTTTCAGATTCGCACCCATGACATGCACGAATACGCCGAACGCGGGCTGGCCGCCAGCTTTCATTACCATGCCCAAAAAAGCAGCTCCTCTTACAAAAAACGCCGTACCGCCGCTTTGCCCATGGAACTGCAGTGGATCACCCAGCTGCAAGAAATTGCCATCAAATTAAAAGTCAACCAAGATGTACCATTGAGCCAGCTCAAAATTGACCTGTTTGGTGATCGTATTTTTGTGTATTCACCAAAGGGCGACATTTACAACCTACCTGAAGGCGCACTGCCGCTGGATTTTGCCTACTTGGTCCATAGTGATATTGCTAAGCACGCTGCTGGCTGTAAGATTAATGGCAAGATTGCCTCTTTTGACACCCCGCTAAAAGCTGGTGACGTGGTTGAAATCCTGACAAAACGCCTGAGTAGCCCAAAGCCAGCCTGGCTGGAACTCGTGAAAACTAATCATGCGCGTGAAAAACTGAAGAGTCAGCTAAAGAAGACGTCTCTGTTGAATTGAGCTAAATATTTGCCAGAAATTGTGAGTTACGTTCTTAGAAATCAAAGCCGCCACCCAGGGAGTTGCCTACTGGTGAGCCTGTAGAATCGATTGTAATAATCGATTTCTAGCCGAACGCTTAAAGAACCTTCCAGTGGAAGGTTCTTTAAAAAGTGCGCTCACCAGGAGGCAACTCCCTGGGTGGCGGCTTTCAAGCTAGTTACTACTGATTCTGCCAGCGCTCAATGCACTCCTTAATTGTTGCTTTCGCTTCTTCAGCATCGCCCCAACCAAGCACCTTGGTTGAACCAAGTTTCTTAAGGTCTTTATAGTGGTTAAAATGGTGTTCGATCTTTTTCTTCCACTGCTCACCGAGGTCATCTAAACTGGTAATCGCGTTAGCGTTGTTGCGATCATCGGCTGGCACCACCACTACTTTGTGATCTTGTTCGCCGTCGTCTTCAAAGTTCAAAATGCCAATAATTTGCCCCTCAAGGTAAACACCCATTGGAATCGGTTCGCCAGAGCTGGTATAGATTAGCACATCAAGTTCGTCGCCGTCATCATCAAGTGTTTGCGGAATAAAACCATAGTTTACTGGCTTAGCAAAAATCTGGGGCTCTTCACGGTCGAGCTGAAAAACTGCCAGCTTACGGTTCCATTCAATTTTATGGCTTGAGCCAAGCGGAATTTCATTAATTACATTAATGATGCCACCATCGACATCACCGGCATCGAGAATTTTGTTAAAATCAGCCATTATTACTCCTTCGTTACTGCCTTATCATGAAGTAGTATAGCATAAGTTCATGGCCTTACTTGCATCATCTGATACACTAGTGACATGATAGTTATTAGCCACCGTGGAGCAGCTGGTTTGCGCGCTGAAAATTCGATTGCTGCCATTCGAGCCGGCATAAAAGCTGGTGCCGATATAATTGAATTTGACGTGCGAACCACCAAAGACGGCATACCGATTTTAAGCCACGACTTCCATACCGTCCGGACCCAAAAAAAGCTCGATTTTATTAAACGACACACCCTTAGCGAACTTCGAAAACGCTTTGCTGGTTCGGAACACCCCATTGTCACCCTCGATGATGCGCTTCGTGAGGCTTTTGGGAAAGTTATGCTGAACATTGAGATAAAACAGCACAGCGCCGTAGCGCCAACGCTAGAAGTTTTAAAAAAGTACATTAAAAAACGTTCCGACTGGGACACAATTATTTTTTCGTCGTTTTCGGTCCGGGCATTGAAAGCTATCCGAGCAGCCATTCCCAAAGCCCAGCTTGCAATGCTCCATTCGCTGAATCCGCTAGCGTTTATTGCGCACGAACGAAAGCTGCGACTTTCGGCTGTCGGGTTTCATCGCTTGCGGATCACCAAACTAGCAGTAGAGGTCGCAAAACGCCTCGATTTATTTGTTTATGTCTATACAGTGAATCGGCCGCAAGCGCTGCCGGCACTTGAGAAGCTCGGCGTCGATGGCATCGTTACTGACTTTCCAAATAAATTCGCCGACCCGCCTCGTTAGCGCAGGGGGCCTTCTATATATTCACGAAGATTCAAGGCGGCAGTCGCACCTTCGCCAACCGCGCTGGCAATTTGCATGGTGGCGCCACTGCGGACATCACCACTGGCAAACACACCGGGCAGCGTCGTCATAAGGTGCCCATCGGTTTTAATGAAGCCCTGTTCATCGAGAGCGATCGTGGTGCTTTTTAGAAAGCCGGTATTAGGGAGCAGGCCAATAAAAACAAACACGCCGTCGGTGGCAATAGTTTCAGGTTGGCTATCTTTTTTGACTTTCACACCGGTGACTTTATTATCTTCGCCGACAATTTCGTCGATGGTGGTTTTCAGGTGCACGGTGACCTTCCCGGCATCAATATAGCCCTGTAGCTCTTTTTGCAGGATATCGCTAGCCTTGATACTGCTGCGCACCAGCATGTCGATATGCGTGGCGTACCGCGTTAAGAAAATAGTTTCTTGCACAGCCGAGTTCCCGCCACCAACCACTACCAATCGTTTATCCCGGTAAAAAGCACCGTCGCAGGTGGCGCAAAAATGCACGCCGCGACCATAGAATTCGTTTTCTCCTGGTACTTTCAGCTTTTTGTAGTCACTGCCAGTCGCAATTAGTACAGCCTTGGCTTTTAACGTGCCTTCAGTGGTAATAACTTCTTTTATCTCGCCTTTATCTTCGAGGCCAGTTACTTCGCCAAAGTCAATCTTGGCGCCAAAACGCTCGGCTTGCGCCTGCAATTGATCGGCTAGTTCGAGGCCATGAATACCCTTTGGAAAGCCAGGGTAGTTATCAACTAAATCCGTGACCGCCGCTAGCCCACCAATAGCCCCCTTTTCAATAAGGAGGGTTTCAATATCTTCGCGAGTAGTATACACGGCAGCAGCTAGCGCACTTGGCCCAGCACCAATCATTACCACATCATGAATTGTATCTTCATTCATATAATTCTCAATCTAAGCGGCCAAAGCAGCCATAATTTCGCCCGGCTTCCAACCAACTGTTACAGCCTTTTTGTCCTGCTCTTGATCGCTGACCACCGTTACGGGCACTTCCATTCGGCCGGTAAGGGAAATAATATTTTGGCGTTCTTCTGGCACTTCGTCAATATTTATAACACTGTAGGTATAGCCTTTGGTGGTGAGCCACTGCTTTATCGTTCGGCACGATGCACAAGTGTTTGAAGTATAAATAGTAATGTCTTTGGCCATAAGCGCTTATCCCCTTTTTCTGTTTTTCTCTGCCTTACATTATATATAGCGCCCCGCAATATGTACAGGGCGCTATATGTTGTTTTTAAGAAGTAACTTTTGTAATTTCGACAATGAAGGTCAGTGGGGTGTTTGGTGGGATGCTACTACCTGAACCTTGTTCGCCATAAGCCTGCTTAGCGGGAATAATTAGTTTGCGAGTACTTCCTTCTTTGGCGCCGACTAATCCTTTGCTCCAGCCTTCAATCACCCCGCCTAGCGATAAGCCAATAGGTTCTACTTCGCCACCGCGGTTGGTGCTATCAAAAATCTTACCATCCGGCGTCCAGCCAAAGTAATTGACTTCAATCTGTGCGCCTTCTTTAACCTCTTTGCCATTGCCTTTTTTCAGGTCTTCGGTTTTTAGCTCTTTGACCTTTTTAGCATCAAATTTTTCGGCTTTGTAGCCCGGCAAAGCTTCAGCTGGCTTGCTCGCACGCTCTTGAGCTTTTTGCTGCTCCTCCTGTGCCTGCTGCGCGATTCGATTACGGTTTTCGTTTTCAACGATAATTAAAAAGTAACCGCCAATCGTACCAACCGCCATAACGATTGCAATGGTCCAAATACCGATTCGCTGGGCGCGACTTGTGCTCATTTCCCCTCCTTATATAACTCAAAACTAGTAATCACTATAGCGAATTGCAGCTGAAAAGTCGACTCTAATCTCGCCCAGGGTGCTTCGTAGGGTTCATTCATAGTAAACGCACATTAATTGACTAATACGTTAAATAATATATAATTAACAAGCATTTACCTTACGGCAAGTGTAATAGGACAGAGAGGTTTGCTCATGAACGGAGCAAAAGCTGCAGGTTTTTTTGGCGTGCCCATCGGGGCATTCTCTGGTGTAACCGTCGCCGGGCTTCAGTACGGCAGCCCAGGCTGGGTGGTAGCGGGCGCGCTCGCCGTTCTTGGCCTGGTGTTGTATTTCATCCGTGTTCTTGGCCGTTACGGCTCGGGCGATCGCATGACATGGATAGGGCTACTAGTAGCTGGCTTCAGTACATTTTTTATTGTGCTGTGGCTCAGCCCTCAACTGGTTAATTCCACCTAAACCGTGAGCATACGTGTACAGAGCCGCTCTGTCCACGTATCCAAAGAAGCTAAAGTATTAGCTTTTTTGGATACGTTATACAATTTTAGCCTGTAGCTGTTTGTCCACCGCCGTTTCAATTGCGGTAATAAGTTGCTTGACCTCTTCAAGATCGATTGTCTTAATCGGATCATGCAATGTCAGATGCACGGTAATATTTTTGTATGCTGCATCGGCCGGCTGATACATATCAAGCGGTGAAAGTTGCCACTGGAAAGGACTGTCCTTAAGCGCAGATTGCACCACCGCTGCAACTTCAGCGTACGAGCGATCGGGCGCTACTTGCACACAAACGTCTTTTTCTGTGCCCTGGAAGCGTGGCGGTGGTGTAAATTCCTGCATAAACGTATAGTTTTTATAAAGCACGTCCAGATCGAGCTCAAACCCGGCAGCATATGTGGGTAGCTTAAAGTTCTTCTGTGCAGCTGCCGTATATTCACCCACCACGCCAATTGGCTGCCCAGCCATAAGTACCGTGGCACTTCGACCAACTTGAAACGGCGCAGCAAGCGGTGAATCGTTGCTGGCGAGCGGCTCAAAGGAAAGCTTCTGGCCTTTTAGCAGAAACTCAAGGAAATACTTTGCCTGGTAGTAGGCACTGCCTTTTAAGGCAGCGGTTTTTTTACTCGCCGCTAGCGTCAGCGCCAACCGGCTGTATTCGGCGGGCACCTCTGGTTCGGTGGTATCCATCATGCCTTTTTGATGGACTTTATTAATTTCGTACAGCGCGAAATAATCAAAGCCTTGCTTGCTATTGGGGTGCACTTTTGTTAGTAAGCTCGGGGTGAGGCTCAAACGATAATACTGCAGCTCAGGACTGATTGCATTGGTAATCCGGAAAGCTTGGGCTGCATCTTGCCCGGCGTGTTCGAGGACTTTACCGTGTACAAAGCTATAAGTCAGCAGTTCGTTAGCACCGGCGCTCGTAAGGCGCTGGCGTAAGCCTTGCTTGAATTGGTCGAATGGCTCAGGGTGGACTGCGCGGTAGGTCCGCAGCGGTAACTGCGGGATGATGGTATCATACCCCAAAACTCGGCCAATCTCCTCAATCACATCTTCGTCAATAGCAATATCTTTGCGCCAGTATGGCACGGCAACGATTAGCTTGTCGCCTTCGGGCGTCGCTATAAATTCGGCATGCTGCAGCGGCGTGGCAGCGGCTTCTAGGGATAAATCAGTGCCAAGCACGGCATTAATTTTTTGCAGCTGTGGGCGTAATATGCGCGTCGATTCGGGCTGTGGATAAATATCTATAACTTCGGAAACTCGCTTTGCGCCAGTGAAATCAGTCAGCATTCTAATGGCACTGGCAAGCACTGGTGCGGTTATAGGTGCCGGCTGGCCCTTAGTGAAGCGCGTAATTGCCTCAGAAAAGATGCCGTGGCGCATTTGGGTGGCCCGCAGGTTATATAGGTTAAAGCTGGCGGCTTCAAGTAAGACATTTTTTGTATCACTGCTGATTTCGGTTGAGGCGCCGCCCATGGCGCCACCGAGCGCGACAGGTGTTTCACCGGCGGCAATAACAATATCTTCTGAAGTAAGGGTGATGGTGCGGCCATCAAGCAGCTCGAGCTTCTCGCCGTCATGGCCAGTTCGGACCACCACATCAGGCTTACCCGTGCTACTTGCAGCTACAAATTTATCATAGTCAAACGCATGGAGCGGCTGGCCGGTTAAAAGCATCAAATAGTTTGTCACATCAACTACCGCGCTAATTGGCCGCACCCCAACCCGTGATAAATACGACTGCACCTGCAGCGGCGATTGCATGGCAGCATCAACATTCGCTAGCACCACTGCCTGGTAACGTTCGCAGATATCGGGGCTGGCAATAGTAACGGTTGGTTCGGCTTTGTCGCTTGGTGTTTTTCCAGCCAGAATTGGCTCGAGCATGGTAAACCAGGTAGGTGTCGTGAACTGCAGCCCTTGAATAGCGGCGATTTCGCGTGCAAAACCAATTAAACCAAAGGAATCTGGCCGGTGGGTTAGCGATTTATTTTCAATATCAAGCAAGTAGTCGTTGAGTTCGTAGGCCTCGGCAAAAGGAGCGCCCGGTGCAACCTGCTTATCGATGGCCACGATCCCGTCGTGGTTGTCGCCAATTGCTAGCTCTTTAGCGCTGGCGAGCATCCCATTGCTTTTGATACCGCGCAGCGGGCGAGCTTCAAGCACGAATGGCTCAGCATCAGAAAAACTCGCCGGCACCATTGCCCCTGGTGGCAGCCAGGCAACCAGCATGCCTTCTTGCACATTAGGCGCACCGCAGACAACTTGCACCAAACCATCTGCATCGCGTTCGACGTCCGAGTGAGCTCTACCGTCATCGATCATTACCACTTTTAGGCGGTCAGCATTGGGGTGAGGCGTCACTTTTTTTGCCTGAGCGACGATTATTCCCTGATATTTGGCGCCAAGATCAATCACTTCTTCAACTTCAACTAGTCGGCTGCCAATTAAAGCTACCAGCTCATCGATCGGTCGGTCGATGGGGACAAATTGTTTTAACCAATTTACACTTATAATCATCAGAATTTCCTCAAGAAGCTAAGTTTGCCAGATTCAAAGTACCGTAAGTCATTAATGCCGTAAGCGAGCATCACCAGTCGCTCGAGGCCGCCGCCCCAAGCAAAACCACGATACTCTTCGGGGTTAACGCCGGCAGCTTTCAAGACGTTAGGGTGAATCATCCCGCAGCCGAGCATCTCGAGCCATTCCCCTGGCTTGCCGCCAATTGCAGCCGGTTTTTCAATCATAAACTCAAGGCCAGGCTCAACAAACGGAAAGTAACCAGGCTGGGTTTTGATTTTAAGCGATTGGCCATAATAAGCTTCAAAAAAGCTCTGTAAGGTGGCGAGCATCTCAGCTAAGGTAGCGGTTTTACTGACATACACCCCTTCTACCTGGTAAAACGTGTGCTCATGCGTGGCATCAAGGTCTTCGTTACGAAACACCCGGCCGTAACTAACACTCGCGATTGCTTCGCCTTTTTCAAGCGCCGCTTTTCCTTCACGTATAATGCGCGTCTGCATAGTGCTGGTGTGGGCGGGGGGGATAAATCCTTCTTCGGTACGAAAAGTATCGTAACCATCGCGAGCGGGGTGGTTTTCAGGAAAGTTTAAGGCGCCAAACATGTGCCAGTCGTCATCGATTTGTCGCGATTCGATCGCCCGGAATCCCATGCGGGTAAAAATATCGATCACCTTTTCGAGCTCAGTGGTCAGAGGGTGCTGGGTACCTTGTTCGGCTGGCAGCAACTGTGGCCGCTGGGCTTCGGGCAGGTTAGGGTCCCAAGGGGCGGTGACGTCAAGAGGCTCAACCTCGGTAGTGGCTTTGGTTTCTTTTTCGGCAATGGCTGTTTCAAGTGCTTGCTTGAGTTCGTTAACTGCCTTACCAAACGAAGCCCGCTCTTCTGGCGGCAGGCTGGCTAGTTTTTTGTACAACTCTTTAAATTCAGCTGCCTTCAAAACAGTTCTTGGCTCGGGGTCTCGGGCAATACGTTCTAATAACGCCTCGCGAATGGATGCTATGTCGTTCATAATTACCTACAAGTATACGAGAAGCTCGCCTCTCGCGCTAGCGTTGAAAGCTAATTTCCGTTTTGTATGGTCGCGACGATAATCCCGACAATCACCAACAGCGTAATCAGTGCCAGTATAATCAACCCCGCCGGCCGTGTTTTGTTTTGGCCATCAAGCATCGCCGGCTGCGATTCGGTATCGGCTTTTAGTTTCTGCTGCATGCGGTCTTTCATTTCAGCAGCCAGTTTCTCTTGTAGCTCGCTGCGCTGATTCTTTTGTTGTACGAATAATGCCATATGCCCTCCTATTCGTGATGATATTCCTCGTGATGAGATCCTTCGTGCTCGTGGTGGTGTTCGTGGTCATGACCAGGCTCATGGTGCCCTTCTTCAACATGCACTTCTGGATGATGGTGCATAAATTGATGCGCCAAAGTGGTCGTCATCCCTACAAATAGCATACCACCAAGCAGTATCAGCGTTTGCAGATTAGCGACTTTGGTACTTGGTTCAGCGTGAATAGCCGGTACGATATCTGAGGCGGCAATATATATAAAGAAGCCGGCAGTAATTGCAAGTAGCATTGCCTGCGGAATGACGAAATGTTCGCCTAAGCCAAATACCAGGACCGCACCCACAATTGTCGCTAGCGCACTAAGGGCGTTAAAAAGCAGCACCTTTGAGCGCTTGACGCCCTTCGACAGCAATAGTCCAAAATCGCCAATTTCCTGCGGAATTTCATGTGCCGCAATGGCAATTGTGGTGATAATACCAGTAATTGGGCTGACCAAAAAGGCTGCACCAATCGCTAAGCCGTCAATAAAGTTATGCGCCGTATCGCCAATAACCACCAAGGTGGTCGCCGACGAACGAGTTGAGCGTTCTTCCTGGCCTTCAGCGTGCTTCCGATGGTGATGAAACCAGTGCAAAAACCGCTCTAATATAAAGAAACCAACAAACCCGGCCAATACCGCCATTGAAATTACCCTGGCATCCTCGCGGATAAGCGCCTCTGGCAGCAAATCAAGGAAGACAGCAGCTAAAAGCGCGCCGGCCGCAAACGGCACGGCTATTCGCTGGACGCTTTTGTTGCTTACCTTTCCATACAGTAAATACAATCCACCCGCTAACGATACCAGTGCGCCGGCGAGCACGGCGCTTATTACTAAAATCCATGAACTTTCCATGAGAAGTATTGTAAGAAGTTTTTGCTCACCCGACAAATCTGATACAAATCCACAAGTAATTTGCAACAATGATGCAATTTTAAGCTTCTTCGAAGGCGGCAATTATTTCTAAATTACGAGCCGTGATATACTATGGTATACATAAGAATTATAGGAGGATCCACATATGGACACGGCTGAACAATCAGCGCCCAACAACGAGCCAGTTCGCGACACAGCACCAGCTCGTAAGAAAAATCTGCCAATTGGACCGCTTGCCGCTGAGTTTATCGGCACATTTTTACTAGCAGGGGTTATTATCACGACTAGCGGCCAGCCGCTCTATATTTTTCTTGCGATCGCAGCATTAGTAGCGATTCTTGGCGGTATATCTGGCGCCCACTTAAACCCAGCTCTTACTATTGGTGCTGCCATGGTCCGACGTCTGACCCCGCTCCGTGCACTTGGCTACATTTTGGCGCAAATCATTGGTGCAATGCTAGCCTTCATTACGCTGAGCTGGCTGCTTGGCGGCGTACCTGATCAGCCGAATGCCGTCACCGGTCAGATGCAACAAGCCGAGCTATTTAAAGCCGCTGCCTTAACCGAAGGTAAAGAGTGGTACGCCTTCTTTGCTGAAATACTTGGCGCGTCTATTCTCGGTTTTGCTGTGGCCCACGCACTGACTGAAAAGCGCGAACGCTTTACTTCAGCCTTCAGTGTTGCCGGCGGACTTATGATTGGTTTGATTCTTGCAGGTTCAACTGCAATTTTAAACCCTGCCGTTGCACTGTCGCTGCAAGCGCTCAAATTTGAACTGTGGCCAATTGCCGTGCATGTTATCGCCCCAATTATCGGTGCCATTATTGGTTTCTTGATCTTCAAGTTGGTTGAAAAATCTACCCCTCAAGAACCAGCTGCACAGCCAATTGAATCGTAAGTAAATCCTTACATACAAAAACACCCCCAAAATCGCTTGGGGGTGTTTTTATAGCATTTTTCTAATAGCTATTCGTCTTTTTGCGGCCGATCCACAATCAGTGGCGTAATTACTTGTTGAGTTTTCGCAATCTTAACGACGTCTTTATCGATCTTCTGTAGCTCTTTGTTAGCGGTGTTGTAATGGTTAACAGTAGTACTCAGGCTGTTACCAAGTTTTTGCATAAAGGTATCATAAGCTTCAAGATGGCGACTCAGTTGCCCCACGCGCACTTGGATATCTTTCGCTTGTTCTTCGATTTGTAAGCTCCGGAGGCCTTGCAGCACCGTTTGCAGATACGCCATGAAGCTGGTTGGACTGACGATTATAACCCGCTTATCACGAAAAGCGTATTCAATTAAATCGCGCGCGCCGACCGCGGTCACACCAACTTTATTAATCAATAAGTCATAATACAGCGCCTCACTAGGAATAAACATGAAAGCAAAATCCATGGTATTTTCGTTTGGCCGGATGTACTTGCTGGTTTCATCAATTCGCAGTTTTAAGTCGGCTTTTAGCTGCGTAACAAGTTTGTCGCGCAAGGCTTTATCGGTCGTTTCAATCAATCGGTTGTAGTTTTCTAGGCTAAATTTGCTATCAATCGGCAGTACTTGATTTCTATCGAGGAAGATAACAGCGTCAACAATCACGCCATCGTTAAATTTATACTGCATCTGAAATCGTCCGGGCGGCAAAACGTTTGATAGCACCGTTTCAAGATAATACTCGCCAAAAACACCACGCTGTTTTGGGTTTTGTAGTACATTTTGTAAAGTTTTGAGCTCGTCGGCGACATCAACAACCCGACGGTTGGTTTCATCGAGCTTAGTAAGACGCTGCGTCACATCAGCTACAATCTTGGCGCTTTCGCTCAACTGCTGCTGCATTGACACATGATTGCGATCAAGGCGATCCATCATGGTTTGCTGCAGTCCGTCGCGTAAATCACCAATCCCGCGGGCGAGCTCGGTAATATCTTGTTTTAAGAAATCGGTGGCCGTGTTCGACTTTAAGTCGTTTAATCGTTGATACAATAAAAACAGTACCACCCCAACAACAAGTAGTAAGATAATCAGAAGCCCAACAATAATTTCCATACTTCTAGTATACGAGCTTTAAGCGCTCAGCGCCACTCGTGCTGCGCAAACCACCGCTACAGCCAGTAGCAGTGCCATCGGAAAATGGTGCAGGCGCAGCATCCAGCCAAATGCCCAATAAGATAGAGCGTACAATCCGACAATCCACAGCAATGCTTCATACCAAACGAATGAACCAATAAATCCTTGCAGCCCCCAGAGCGTCACGGCACTGGCAATCGCAATCAGCAGCGGCCGAAAAGCCAGCAACTTTACTAAAAAGACCGTACCAATAACCGCACTGAGGACGGTTGCAATATTATAGGCGAGCGCGCCGGCATTGGAACACATCGAAAACGCATCTGCCGAGCCGCAAGTCCAGGGTTCTACCACAAATTCGCGGAGCAGCAGCGCCAACCCGAGTGTACTGCCACCAACAACCACACCAACAAGCGCATATTTCCAAGAAGGATGCGCTTCGGCCCGGATAAAAGTGGCCTCCTTGGTAGTTACCTCTGGTGATTCCTGCGATTGGTCGTTCATTACCCCTAGTATACGCCTCAGCGCGCCGATTTACTACCTCGAGTAGGATCTGAAGCGTACCATAAAGCTCCAACTGCCGCAAATAATAGCCCGCCCACGATATCGAGCGGTGTATGCACCAGCGCCAGCACCCGTCCAAGCGCCATTAAAAGCGTCAGTCCGCCCAGTACCAGCGCCAATTTCTTCATTGGTGTTTCAAAATATACCGCCAGCACAATCGCCGCGGCAAACAAGGCGTGATCAGATGGAAAACCAGGATTGTTTAAGTATGCGGCGCCCGCCTCGACCCCTTTTTCAATAAACGGCCGGACTTCTGACGGCTGCCAAATAGCCGCCACGAGCTTGGCGATCAACAGCGCTGTTAGGCCAGCCATAACAATCCTAGAATAAGCCTGAAGACGCTGCCGATTTGGTACGCGAAACAGCAAAGCAAAGGCACCGAGTAGCGCAATAATAATCAGCGTGTAATCGGCGAGTATACGAATAAGAAGTTCGGGGTTCATACACCCTTAGTATACGCTACATCCCAGGCAGGCTAAACAGCGAGGCGCTGCATTCGGCGTTCGAGAAAGCTATTTATCTTTCGCTCACTCCAACCACGACGCTTTAGCTCGTCTTTTAATTTACCTACCAGAGCTTTATTGAACGCTTCATAGGTCTTAAATCCGTGACGTTTTAATATTTGTTCAAATGTACGGTGCTTTAGCTCGGCCTTCAACTGATCGGTGGTCATGCCCAGCACGCTTGCCGTTAAGTGCAGCTTGCGGTCGTGGCGCTTTTGAATTTTCTCAAGACGTTGAATGCTCGATTTCTTAGCCTCGGCTTCGCTTGGTGCAGCCGAAACGCCGCTGACCATGCTCAAGCTCATCACAGTCACAATCAGTAAAGTTACTAAGGTTTTTGTTGCTATTTTCATAGACCCTCCTTTTTAAGCAATATACTTGCTTATGTTTCTATTGTAGCCTTTTACGAGGCGTGAAAAACTTGTTATTTAAGCAACAGCAGGCCTTTCAAACTTTACTATATAAAAATAACCTCCAGTTACGGAGGTTATTTTAAAGTTCGAACGACTAAGCTTTATCGATTACGTGCCTGGATAAAGGTAAAGGCCTTACCTTTTGCCCCACCACGGCCAGTTCGGCCAATACGGTGGACGTAATCTTCGTAGGTGTTCGGTTGGTCAAAGTTAATCACGTGGCTCACATTTGGAATGTCCAGGCCACGGGCAGCAACATCAGTCGCTACCAGCACGCGAACTTCTTGGTTCTTAAAAGAACGCAGGGCTCGTTGGCGCTGTGGCTGAGTCTTATTGCCATGGATCGCTACCGATGGGATACCCGAACGGGAAAGAGCATCTGACAAGCGCTGTACACCAAATTTAGTTTCGCCAAATACTAACACTTTATCGTAAGCTTCATCGCTAAGCATGTTGGTAAGAATGTCCATTTTTTCTTCTTTAGACGTCGCTTCAATTACATCTTGCTCAACGTGTTCGCTGGTTTCGCTGGTGCGTACCGAAACAGTTACCGGGTCGTTTAAGAAGGCGTGTACCAACGCTTCAATGGTTGGTGTAATGGTGGCGCTAAAGAACAAAGTCTGGCGGTCGCGAGGCATGGTTTCAATGATTTTTCGAATATCATTGATGAAGCCCATGTCAAGCATGCGGTCGGCTTCGTCGAGCACCAGCGTGGTCATTTCACGCACGAACAATACACGGCGTTCAAGAAGGTCCTTCAAGCGGCCAGGCGTACCAATGATAACGTGTGGCCGGCGGCGTAAATCGCGAATCTGGCGGTCAATGTTCATACCACCAACACATAGCGCTGAATAAAGCTTCATGCCGCGTGAAAAGGTGCGAAATTGTTCATCAATCTGTTCGGCAAGTTCGCGCGTTGGTGCCATAATCAGCACGGCTGGCGCAGCGGTAGTGCCAGACAGCTTTTCAATGATCGGCAAGATAAAGGCAGCTGTTTTACCGGTACCGGTGTTAGCTAGACCAATCACATCTTTGCCTTCAATGATATGCGGGATAGCTTGATCTTGAATGGCACTTGGGTGGACGTAACCTTTATCGATGATATTATTCTGCAGAGCTGTGCTAAACGGAAAGTCAGAAAACGTATGCGTTGGTTCGTAAGTTACTTGCTCAACCGCCGTGACTGCTTTATTAATAAACTTACTTGGGTGAATGTAAGCACCACGAGGTCGTTTACTATTATTGTTGCCGCGCGAAAAAGTTCGACGCGCAGTATTAGGGCGCGAAGACGCGTTACGGCGTCCCGCACGAAAAGAGGTGTTATTCATAAAATAACCTTTCCAAATTGTAATAATTTATTCTCGACTGCGAGATGAACAGCGAGATATACTACTGTTTATTTTTTCTCTCAAGTCTTTGGTGCGTTTAAGCTAGGTAAGCTCAGAGAAACTCGATATTCATCGATGCAATAAAACCATGATATCACAGAAAATCAATAATGTCTAGTGCGGATTGTATTTGGCTGGTGACGGCCCTGCTTTAGCTGGACCGGTTATTGTTTAGGTTTTAATTGGTACCGCCGGGACATCCTGGTATAATCTTGGTATGTTCCGCCAAACGATTAGTCGCTTCGATCACCGTATTACCGATTCAATTAAAGGCGACTCGCGGCTGTTTGAACTGATTTATGGCTGGATAACCCTACTTGGCCATCCGATGACGGTGGTATTTATTGCCGCACTCGGGGTGATTACCGGCCTGGGCCTACAAAAAATTGTCGTGTCGTATGCGTTTATTGCGGCGTTGGCAGCACTAGTTGGCAGCACTATTTTAAAAGGCATTATGCGGCGCCCACGGCCAGATACGCTATACGCTAATGCCATGTGGCGCAAAACCTTTAGCTTCCCCAGCGGTCATTCATTCGGTTCGTTGGTGGTCTATGGCCTGCTGGCTTATTTTGCCTACGCTTATTTTATCGCACCGTGGAATATCGTTGGGCCGCTAGGAATTGGCCTGGTAATATTTTTGGTGGGTATTTCCCGAATTTATCTAGGGGCGCACTATTTTTTGGATGTTATCGGCGGCTGGCTGCTTAGCCTACCCGTTTTACTGTGGATTATTACGGGCATTATTAATTAATGGCTCATTATCATGTGTTTTTTAATAAGGCCGCTGGTACGGCTGAAAATAGCCGAGCTATAAAGGCCGCTTTTAAAAAGCATAGCACGGCAGTTAGCTTTTATGCACTTTCCAACCTTGATAAACAGATCAAGAAAATTGCCGCCCAAAATAACAGCGTCATTGTAGCAGCCGGAGGCGACGGCACAGTGAATGCCGTGGTAAACGCAGCTCACGACACAAAAATACCGATCGGCGTGCTACCTTTAGGCACATTTAACCACTTTGCTAAAGATATCAACATGCCTCTCGAGCCTGAAGCAGCGGTAACTGCGCTCCTAAAGGGTAAGCGTAAGAAAATAGACGCTGGCGAGGTAAATGGTATATTCTTCGTGAATAATTCGAGCATTGGGTTGTATCCGTCGTTGGTTGCGCGGCGCGATCAGTTAAAATCACGTTTTGGTAAAGCAATTGGGACAATTATTGCTGCCGGGATGGTGCTCGCGAAGCTCCGAAGGCGCCGTATTCACTTAACATTCGATAAAAAGCAGACAAAACTTCGAAGTCCATTCGTGTTTATTGGCAACAATCGCTACGAGACAAGTGGCAATGAATTCATTAACCGCAAAAGAATGACCGAGGGCGTTTTTAGTGTCTATGTCGTGACTACAAAGTCTTTTTTTAGCCTAGTGTGGTCGTTGTTTCGTTCCTCAACCGGTGGCAAAAAACAGCAAACGGCTATTAAGCAGCTGACGGCGCAGCAAGTGGCACTAAGGCTGCGTCATACTTCGGTAGTCGTCGCTTTTGATGGCGAGATTCGCTCGTTAAAAAGCCCTCTGCAGTACACCTTGCATCACAAATATCTAACGATCATCGCCCCATGAAGCTTCTACCTGCAGACATTTACTATCAACAGTTAGTTCAGCATCTTAACCGCGCCCAAAAAGACATCGTACTGGCTGCAATGGTCTGCTATTTTGAGCCTGGCATGGAGAAACTATTTGCAGCACTAGAGGCGTCAGCTGCTCGCGGCGTAAAAATACATATTATTATTGATGCCTATAACGACTTTCTGTTTTCCCAAGATTTTAACTTTTTTAAAGCTCGAGCTTACAAGCAGCGGATTCGTGCAACAAACAACAAATTGCAAAAGCTGGCGGCTCAAGGTGTTGCCATTACCCGACTCGGTTCGGTTGGCATAAATCCGTTTAAGGGGCGGTTTCATCAAAAAGTAAGTCTTATAGATGATGTAGTGTTTTTTGCCGGCGGCGTTAACTTGACACATGAATCGTTTCTTAATAATGATTACATGCTTTTCATTAAAGATGCGACGCTCGCCCGCAGATTAAATGAGTACTATGACAATGAAGTGAAAACCAACGAAAGCTTTACGTATGAAATTAGCCCATCCCATACCCTGTTAATTGATGGCGGAAAGCCGAACGAATCGATCATCTACCAGCGCGCGATTGAGCTCAGCACCCGGGCCAAGCGCATAACGTATGTGTCACAGATGGCACCATCTGGCCCTTTGGCAGGCTTGTTGGCCGCCAAACACGCCACGATTTATACTAATCGCGTGGCGCAGCTGCTTAGCCCGGCAGCCATTGATCAGCTCGCCTTTTTCCTCCGATACCGCCTGGCGAATAGTTACCAGAAAGAGCAGTTTCTTCATGCTAAATACCTGCTTTTTGAATTAGAAAGCGGCGAACGGAAGCTGTTGAGTGGTTCGCACAACTTTAGCTACCGCGGGGTGCGGTATGGCACCCACGAGCTTGCGCTCGAATCTTCAGATGCTAGTTTATATGCTGAATTTGCGCAATTCGGTAAAGACAATTTGACTTAGAAATAATTACTACTGATACTAATAAAGCACGTTCTCTTTTTGGAGGTTGTGGTTATGCGTGAGATGAGTCCCCTCATTGGTCATTCGATTGCCATAGATTTGGGAGTGAACTTTGATGAAGTTGATGCAGCATGGAAGAAACTTGATCCAGAATTTCGTAAAGCACACTACTACGATGAAGATATTCTGAGGGAGGCGATTGCTGAAAAGCTTCAGGAATAACGTGTTCCACCGTTTTTTGCGGTAATTTTTCCTGTTCTGGCTTGCCACATTCGGCAAGCCAGAACAGGATCATTTGTAGCTAGCGCAGTACCTCCGGCACACGGCGCTTATACAGCTCAGCATTTTGGTCGGTAACGACATAGCGTGGCGGCAGTGGATGGCCGTTTTCTAGCATGCCACTCGATGTGTAGCCAAGCTTCGCCACCACCTTTTTTGAAACATCAATCCGAATCCCCTTACCCGCCCAGTGTTGAACGGTCGTCAGGGTGTTACGGATCGCCTCGTCTGGATCGATGGGCGCGAACTGATACATATTTGCCTCAAGTCCAAGCGCTTGCCGCAGCGCAAAGACCGCTTGCAGATCATGAATTGACAGCGGCGGGTAAGCCTTCAGCTTCTTATCTTCCAGCTGCTGCTTAGCGTGCCGCTCAGCCGTCCGCTCGCGATGACGCCGGAAGATCTCCAGGATCTCTCCCTGTACGCCCAGGCGCGCCAGCTCATCTGCGCCCGTAAAGGTCACCTTGGGGTCGCGGGTGATATCTGATGGCACAAAATACATAGCTTGGGGGTAGTGCAGATAGACTTCAAGCGCTGCCCGCAGGTCCACCTCTAGATTGAATGACATCTGGCTGTAAATTGCCCGCTGCGACAGCTTAAAGCCCGCCTGACAAGCCAATATACCGAGCTTGCCAAAAATTACCGGGTCTTCAATCAGCTTCGCAACCGAAGAGAACTGCCCGCCAATCACAAGATGCACCGTGCCATTGAGACCTCGGATAAAACGACGCGCGTCAGTAAAATCACCAGCAATTGCCTTGAAACCCTGACCCTTTGGCGGCGCATCACCGAACACATCATAATCGTGGTGCTTGGTGTGCGCACTATGTGGAATCGGCGACGTGGCCGCCGTCTGGGTAATATCGAGCCCACGAAACACTTTCACACTAGAGCCCGCCCGCCGAAACAGCCCCGCCATGCGGGCAGTGTGCAACAGATGCACTCGCCGTGAGAGTTCAATATTCCTTGAACCTAACGGCTGATCTTCGTAGTTTACCGCCGTTGGATCAACGATTACTCCCACGAACTGAAAGCGCGGATTACCTTGAAAAGCCCGAAGCGCGCCGTAGTGCATCGCTTGATTGTCGGCGTTTGGACCGTCCGAAAAGCCAATGATGTAATCGGTCATCACGCAAATCCTTTTCTTTTTGTCATGCCCCGACACGGCTATTATACTGAAAAACAACTAACTGCACTTCAAAATCACTACATTAGCTCATATAAAAAATCGCAAGCTGGGTTTCCTGCGATTTTCAGTGTTTCTTTACTGTTTAGCTTTGCTGGGCAAAAACGCCTAGGCCAATACCACCATCAAACGGTAGGTTAACACCGGTAACGAACTCAGCTTCGGCTGCTAAGAATACCGCTGCTTTTCCAAACTCTTCAGGCGAGGCAATTCGGCCCATTGGAGTATACTTGTTGCCGCCGTCCTTAAATGCTTGTTTTTCCGCCTCCGAAAAACCGCCCACGCCCATTGACGGCGTATCCGCGTAGCCCACGCTCAGCGCATTCGCGCGAATTTTACGCGGCATCAGTTCGGCAGCCAACACCTGAGCCATCGACACCAAAGCTGCCTTAGTTGCAGAGTACACCAGCATGCCCGGAATGCCCATTTTATCAGCGACCGAACTTGTAAAAGTGATCGAGCCGCCGTCGTTCATGAGTGGCGATAGTTGCTGAACTGTGAAGAAAGCACCCTTAGTGTTTACATTAAACTGTCGATCATACGATGCTTCGGTGACTTTATCGAAACTTTCAACTTCACAAATGCCAACGTTTATGAACAAATAGTCAAAGGTGCCAAATTTGTCTTTTACGGTTTGTGCTAAAGCTTGACGATCAGCGGTGCTCGTCGCATCCGATCGAAGCGCTACGCCTTTTTCGCCCAGTTGCTCTTGTGTTTCTTGAATAAGCTTTTCGTTTCTGGCCGTAATCAGCACCTGCGCACCATCCTTAACCAGCTCGTTAACAATGCCCATGCCCATACCACTGGTACCGCCAATAATCACCGCTTTTTTATTTGCGTATTTCATAATTCTCCTTATATTACTTTCATCTTTGATCGATTTTCTTGCAGCCTCTTAGGAGCATAATTCCATACTTGACATTATGCAAGTACCTACATTAAAGTAAGTATGGATAGAAAAACACATGATCAGGAGTGATTTAAAATGGATGGATATGATTGTGGCCTTGGCGCCGCCTTTCAGGTAATTGGCGGCAAGTGGAAGGCATTACTGCTTTGGGAAATACATTATAAACCGATTCGGTTTGGCGAATTAAAGCGACGCGTGCCGGGCATTAGCGAGAAAATGCTTATTCAGCAGCTCCGCGAAATGGAAAAAGATGGTGTTATTAGCCGTAAAGCTTACCACGAGGTGCCGCCACGGGTTGAATATTCAATTACCGAATTTGGCACCACCTTAAACGAGGCACTTGTTCCGCTTTCGGATTGGGGCTTAAAATACGAAGATAAAATCGCGGGGACCACAACTACTTCCCGCCAGCATACACTGCATGCTGGAGTAACTGGTTAAAACGAAGCGAATGTAAATGGAGCGAGCCGAAAAACGACTCGCTCCAGCGCTCAGGGATACAGCCTCTCGCGACGCTTTTCTTTCGCCGCGATTCCGGGCTGCGATTTCAGCTCTTGCCAAACCGCGCCAATAACTGGGTCAGAAAGACATTCCAGCATAGTTTCATACTCGGATGAATCGTAACTATTCTGGTACGCCCTAGGATCAAACACACCGGTACGATCAATCTCAATACAGAGCTTGGCCGCCGCGTCTACTGACTTAACCATTTCTGTTACGGCATCGTTGCTTGCCTGAAAGCAATTGTTTGCCATCTTGTGGCGCCCGTCAACAACAAATTCTTTCTCGTCAAAAAGCTGCCGAGCCCGCTCAACAATATCCTTCAGCTTCATGGCTGCTCCTAGCTTCCGGTTGGGCTCTACCAGAGTAGCACACCAAAACCAAAGTTAAAATAGCCCATTTGTATCTAGGCACTCGCAAAAGCACGGCAGACATATTCGCGTAGCGAGAACAAAATTATATTGCTATAGTAAATGTACTATGGCTCCAACTCCGCAATCTATCCAGCGCACTTACTTAACATTGCTCCTATTTAACACACTCGCCGCCTCGCTGGTTTGGGGTATTAATACCATCTTTTTGCTTGATGCGGGGTTATCTAATTTTGAAGCCTTCGCGGCAAATGCCTTTTTTACGGCCGGAATGATGCTGTTTGAAGTGCCGACTGGCGTTATTGCTGATCTTCGTGGTCGCCGGGTTTCATACCTGCTCGGCACAATTACCTTGGCGCTGGCTACGCTGTTATATTTGCTTATGTGGCAAACCGCTGCGCCGTTTTGGTCGTGGGCAGTAGTGTCGGTGTTTTTGGGCTTAGGCTTTACCTTTTTTTCAGGGGCGGTAGAAGCCTGGCTGGTAGACGCCTTGACTGCCAGTGGTTTTAAGGGCAAGCTTGAATCTGTATTCGCCAAAGGTGAGATTGTTGAAGGCTCGGCCATGCTAGTTGGCTCGACAGCGGGCGGTGTGATTGCGCAGTACAGCAATTTAGGCGTCCCGTATATTATTAGGGCTGTCATATTATTACTAACCTTTATTTTAGCTTTTAAATTAATGAAAGATATTGGTTTTACCCCTACAAAAGGCAAAAACATGGCACATGAAGTAAAGGTTATTGCCCAAAATTCCCTAACCTTTGGCCTCAAAAACCCTTCCGTTCGCTGGTTAATGCTGATGACACCCTTCGTTATGGGGGCGCTAGCTTACGCTTTTTACGCCATGCAGCCGTATCTCCTAGAGCTATGGGGCGATCCAAACGCTTACGGCATTGCGGGGCTCGCGGCTGCCATTATTGCTGGTGCCCAAATCGCCGGTGGTTTATTGGTGCCTCATATCGGACGCATCTTTAAGCGCCACACTACCGTTCTAATTATTGGAGTATTTTTAAGTGGCATCAGTTTAGCGATATCCGGCTTAGTGCTTAATTTTTGGGTGGTCGTGGCTATGCTTGTGATCTGGGGGATGGTTTTTTCGGCCACTATGCCCGTGCGCCAGGCGTATTTTAATAGTCTTATCCCATCAAAACAACGGGCGACTGTTTTATCGTTCGACTCACTGCTTGGCTCGGCGGGTGGCGTGGTGAGTCAACCACTGCTCGGAAAAGCTGCCGATATGTGGGGCTACGCTCATTCGTACTTAATTGTAGCCGCTTTTCAGCTTTTGGCCTTACCCTTTGCCCTTCTCGCCAGGCGGCAAAGCGACAAGACGGCAGATGTTATTATCGAGAATCCTATAACCATAGAAACGCCCAGTAAGTAAAGTGCTTAAAATGGCGCTTCATCAGTCACCCTGACGAAGCGCCGTTAACTAGATTTGGTCCCTGAACAAATAGATGAGAACCTCCGTGGCGAGCGCCCGGTGCTCAGAAGCGATTGGACTCTTGCCTTGCGCTTCTCGAATCAGATCTTCAAGCTTACGGTTTTCAGCTTGAGTCTTCGCGGGTGATTTGCCATTATTGACCAGCTCGGTAATTTCTGCTGTTAGCTCGCTCAAGTCGAGCCTTCGTCGCGCAATAAGCGTTACCAGCGCATGTGTTGCCAACGCCTCGTGCAACGGCGCAAGCAGTGCATCCGTCTCGGAAACGTTCTTCTTGGATGCTTGTCGCGCTTTAGCTACCTTATCGTCTTGCGCCTTGATAAAAGCAAGGCCTTCATCCTTGTAAGCGAGCAACTTATCCAAATTCGGGTGTGCCATTATGCGCTCCGTTCCTCGGGAATCTCTATATACCATATACTAGCATACCGATTTCACCAAATTGTCACATCAAGATAATAGTTAATAAACTAGATAATTCAGGTATTATATACATAAGCATGATAAAGGAGGTGGGCATGAAGCAAAGCAAAAAACTAATCGCGCGTTTGTTTATGGGGGTTACGGCAATAGCACTTTTAGCCCAAACTCCAGTTTCGGCCTGGCACCATAATCATGAACAAAACGCCGCCCCAGACAGCCAGCTGCAGCGCGATGTTAACGCAATCCGCGATATCGGTACGGTTGGTGTACTGGCGGTTACCACCGATGACAATAAAATTACTCGCGCACGCGCCGGCACCGCTATTCGTGGCACTAGTCTGCCAGTGCCGTGGGAATCGCATTTTCGTATCGGCAGCAATACCAAAACTTTTATTGCGACCGTGCTGCTGCAGCTAGAAACCGAGGGCAAGCTTTCTTTAGATGATAGCGTTGAAAAATGGCTGCCAGGCGCGGTGGAGGGCAATGGTAATAACGGTGAGCTGGTTACAATTCGAAACTTGCTCCAACATACCAGCGGCTTGTTTGATTACACCAGCGACGAGACATTTTGGTCCACCGTCGAAACACCGCGAGCGTTTTATAAAAATCGGTTCACTAACTACAGCCCCGATCAGCTTGTCGCCGTGGCGATGCGCCATGCACCTAATTTTGCGCCAGGCACAGACTGGGAATACTCTAATACCAACTACATCTTAGCCGGCATGGTGATCGAAGCAGTTAGCGGCCGTAGCTGGGTTAAAGAAGCGAAAGAGCGCATCATTCGCCCACTTCACCTGACCGACACCGTTGAGCCGGGCACAAAACCATATTTGCCCTGGCCACATATGCGCGGCTACCAATTATTTGATACTACCGGTGTTTATACCGATACGACACTACACAACATGACCTGGGGCGGGGCGGCTGGCTCGCTTGTTTCTACCCCTCAGGATATTACCCGCTTTTTTAAGGCGCTTATGGCCGGCAAACTCCTTTCACCCGCACAGCTCGCTAAAATGCAAACCGTGGTTGAAATGGGCCCTGAGTACGAAGAAATCTGGCCTGGCGTGCGCTATGGCTTGGGTATAATGCGCTTTGACCTGCCATGTGGCGGCGTGTATTGGGGCCATGGCGGCGATGTCATTGGCTATAACAATACAAATGGGGTTACGCCCGATGGCAAGCGCAGCGCAGTAGTTGCCTCATCAACCAACACCTTTAGTGACCCAATTTTTGCTGAAAATTCAATTCGCACCACTGACACACTAGTCAAGAATGCCCTCTGTAATGAAGAGGTTTCTGAAACCGATGCGCTTACGGCATCTGGCCGCGAAGCTCTCGCTGTTAAGCAGCGGCTATAACTTTACTTCTTTGCCTCCTCACTACATACTGATAGCATGACTATTTCAGAGTTACTCGCGCTTCGTCTTTACAACCAGAGACTTCTGCACTCTGAGTTCACCACACCTGATCAAGTTGTAAAGTGGTTTGGCGCTATTCAAGCCCAAGAAATGCCCATCTCTTTTTATGCCTTTGGTCTTCGTATCCCGGGTTCTACCGAAGTCGCCATCGAACAAGCCACGACAGATAAGACTATTGTTCGCACCTGGCCGATGCGCAGCACCCTTCACTTTGTACCGGCTGATGATACCTTATGGATGACTCGCCTGCTTGGCCCGCGACAAAACCGCAAGACCGCCAGTATTTACCGTAATTTAGGCATTACAGAAGGACAGCTCAGCAAGGCACGATCTGTACTAGAAAACTCGTTATCTGAGACGCCCACACCGCGGCAGCAAGTATACGAACTCCTCGAATCTCATGGGATTGATACAAAAGGCAGTAAAGGCGCGCACCTTATGCGCTACTGGGCGCAAGAGGGACTACTGTGCCAAGGCCCTCGCAGCGGCAAACAACAAACCTTTGTCTTACTTAGGGCCTGGATACCAGACGCCGAGCAACCCAGCACCGAAGAGGCACTCGCCTTGCTTGCGCGTCGTTATTTCCAGAGCCACGGCCCAGCCACAATCCAGGATTTTATGTGGTGGAGCGGGCTCACAAAAACCGAGGCGCAACAAGGGATCGGAGCCATAAAGAACGATTTTACAAGCGAAGACATTGCTGGCAAAAACTATATCTTCTACCCACTAGTTGCACCAAAAACTCAACTGCAGCACCCTCCGTTATTGCTTCCTCCGTTTGACGAATACACCGTTGCTTACGCTGATCGCTCGGCAGTTATGGGGACAGCCGACATGAAAGCCGTCGGCTACGGTATTGACCCCAATATTATAATTAACGGGCAATCAGTTGGTCGTTGGAAGCGCGTTACCAAAGGCCGCGGCGTGGCAGTGCAGTTATCGCCCTTTCAAGAATTGAGCCCTGCCACTCACGCGGCAATTACCGCCGCCGCGCAACGCTACGCAGCTTTTATCGGTACCGATGTCAGCGTGTTCTAGCGTCATGCTCATTTGCTTTAGGGTGCGATAGAGCTACAATAAAACCTATGGCAGCAGCTATTCTTATTGGTACCTCGGGTTGGCACTACCAAGATTGGATCGGTTCTTTCTATCCCGCCGATATTATCGGCTATAATGAGCTTCGTTTTCATGCACAGCACTTTTCTACGGTTGAGAATAATTCGTCGTTTTATCGTATTGCGAGCCAAGCCACTTACCAAACCTGGGATCGAATGACACCGCCGGGGTACAAATTTTCAATTAAGCTCAATAAACTTATCACCCATTACCATCGCCTAGAGCTAACTGATGAGGTTATCGAACGCATCCAGTACATTCTTGAAACGACCGCTGTTTTAAAGGACAAACGGGGCGCAATTTTAGTACAACTGCCAGCCAGTTTCCATGTAGACATACAGCGCTTGGCTACATTTTTACATTTCTTCGCCAAAGCTGTCCGGGCTCAGGACCATCCGTTTGATATAGCGATTGAATTTCGCAACAAACAGTGGTTTACCAGCGAGACCTACGATTTGCTACGCAAATACAACGTAGCACTAACAGCCGCCCAGTCCTCACGCTATCCTGGCGTGCGCCAGCAAACTGCCGACATCGCTTATATTCGGTTTCATGGCCCAGAAAAGTTGTTCGCTTCAAGTTACAGCAACGAAGCATTAGAAGATTGGGCTAATTACATTAACAGCCTCGCCGCAACAACGCGCACTATTTACGTTTACTTTAACAATGACTTTCATGGCTACGCTATTGCCAACGCTAAAACACTTATGCAATTATTACAGGTACAGCCACCAGAAAATAAACTCTAATGTAGGACACGCTTGTGAGCAAAGAAGCACTATTTATTCCCGGACACGATACTGAAGCAAAAAAAGATTATCCAAAGACCTATGCAGCCTTAGAAGGTGCCGGCTTTAGAGTTGAACAGATTACGCCGCCCTGGGAGAAACGAGATTTTACCGCTGAAGTCACGCAGGTATCGCGCGAGTTACGGCAAAAAATCGGCCAAACCACCGTCGTTATTGCTCATTCGTACGGCGTGATGCTGGCTCTACCAGAACTAACCCGACAGCCGCGCCCGGGCATCGTGTTGGCTTCGCCAAGCCTGAACTGCGCCGAAGGCCTGGCTGATACAGCCGTCGGCGAACCGCTGCTCAAAAAAGACTATCCAGAAAGCTATGCCGCGATACAACACTATAGCCTTAACGAGCTGACCAAGCGCATTCGCACACCCCAAGAACGAGCCGCTGTTCTGGTTGGCGAAGCTGAGACTCAAAAATACCCCATTATTAAACACTTGGCAACAATAGCTGCAGCAAACTTAGGCACGGAAGTCACCTATGCCCCCAAAGCCAACCACTTTATTGATTACAACCCAAGTTATATCGAGACGGTAGTCAAAGCAGCAGACCGAATCAGCGACGCACTTCACCGCTAGCTTACAGTTTTCGCGATATCCGCGCTGTCGCTAAAATAACCGATAGTACACAAAAGCCAATCAAAATACCAATTAGCACCGCAGTCGAAAGCGTCACATTGCCGATCTGCACGCTAAAACCAAACGTATCCTTAATGCTGGCTATAGCAGCGGCGTGCCCTTGCGCCACCTCGGCTAAGGCTTGCCCCGCAAACGGCTCGCGAAGCAGCGCTGCCGCGTGAAAAAACGGCAAAGCGCTAATTGCATCTTGCACCGCAGCCGGAAGTACGCCAATCGGCACATAAATACCGGTAATAAACCCGGCGGTCGTGCCAGTGACAATACTGACCGATGAATACGCCGAGTCACTTTTTACCAGCGACGCAATCAAACTCGCAAACCCCGAAAAGACCAAACAGAATAACGCTAATAATCCCACTGTTCGCAGTACGTCACCAGTCGACAGCCATTCCACACCAGTTGCTACCAAGTACAGCTCACTGAGCCCAAAAACCAATAACGACATGCTGAACGATATTATGAAAGCTGCCCCCAAATATCCCATGATAATTTTCCAGCGCGCTACCGGCGACACGCTAAAATCTTTAAAACGGCTAGCCGCTTGGTCGGCAACAAAAATTTGCATCGCCCCAAGGCTGGTGGTAATTGGTGTCAACGTAAGAATACCGGCAAATACCCACGAATTTATAAACCCTTCAACCTCCTCGCGCGAGGCAAACGGAAATTTATCCTGCACGCTTTCGACCTGCACACTCCCTAAAAACAGAATATACAACAAGAACATCATTAATGACGCCAGCAGCGAAAAAAACACACTCGCGCGGTCGCGGAAGAATATCCGGATATTGCGCAGTATTAAACTACCAATCATAACTTATCGCCTCCTGGTTGGCCGTTTTGTGCCAGCGTTAAGAACATGTCATCCATGGTGCCGTGTAAAAACTCAAAATCTACTATTAGCGCTTCATTGGCTTTTAAAAGATTAAGAGCTGTCGCGCTATCTGGCGGATGAATAATCAGCAAGTCGTCTTTTTGCTGCAGTTCATAACCAGCCGCCCGCAATACTGGTACCAGCCGATCAGTGTCGCCTTTTAGCCGCAACTGATTACGAGTAAATTGTGCTCGTAGCGCCTGCGGCGTGCCGTGGGCAATTATACTGCCCTTATGAATCACGTAGACATCGTTCGCCCGTTCAGTTTCTTCCATATAATGAGTAGTCAGAAAAACCGTCAGGCCAGTCTGCGTCTGCAACTCGTAAATCGTGCGCCACACCGCTTCGCGGCTCTGCGGATCAAGCCCTGCAGTTGGCTCATCTAAAAACAATATCTGCGGATTATGGAGTAGTGCCCGAGCAATATCTACCCGACGTTTTTGGCCGCCCGACAGCGTACCATACGGCTTTTTCAGAAAATCAGTCAGCCCAATTCGCTCCGCTAGTTCATTGATTCGTTCGGTGGTATATTTTTGACTTAATTTATATAATGCTGCCCGGCTCTGTAAATTTTCAAGCACGCTCAGTAGTGGATCCAGCACTGAATACTGAAATACCACCCCGATGGCTCGTCGTATGGCATCATTTTCTTGGCCTAAAACGTGCCCAGCCACAGTCACCTCGCCGCTAGTGGGGGCAAGCGCAGTGGTCAAACAGCTTATAGTAGTGGTTTTTCCAGCGCCGTTTGTTCCAAGGAAAGCAAAAATCGAGCCTTTTTTTACTGTAAAAGAGATATTATTAACAGCGGTGTACTGGCCGTATTTCTTTACGAGATTCGAAACGATAATGTCATGGTTCATTTTTATGGGTTAATGATAGCATACTACTTCTTTAATTACAGCTTGAAACGTTCATCGTTACGTTGTATGCTATAAGAACCGCTTACTTCATCTGGAGGAAAAGTGAGTAGTCGCTGGGAATTCGATAGACAATCAGGCGAACTGACAGTTCGTCGCTTGAAAAAAAGTTTCGCTCCTGGGGCCTTGCCCGACAGCCCGCATATTTCTTCGATTAAAATAGTCGGGAACGCTAAAACTATTGCAATTCAGCTTAATCTAGAACCCGACGGCAAAGCCAGAGGCCTTGCGGCGGCTGGAGTCATCTCAACGCTTATATTGTTGGCTCAGCATGGCTACCTTGACACGGCTCAGAATGTAGCCAAATCAAATGAAGATACCGGCGTTATTAGGTTCATTTTCGATCAGCTCCCAATTCAGCTACCACATATAATCCTAAGAGGTCTAAGCATCTTCCGCAATGTGGATGTTGTGATTGGCGAACGAACGGTTACCATTGGACCTCAGATCGCGGGCGATATTGCATCGGTAAATAAGGCCGCAAGCGACCTTTGGGATCTCTTGCGAAAATATAAGGTAGTTGCCAAGAGCTATCCGCAGCATTAAACAAAGTGCTCGTTGACACACGTAGCGTCCGGACTCGATCGTCTATCCGTGAAACGCCAATACACTGAAAAGTGCACACAGAGGATCACGGCATCATAGAGGGACGCCGCCCGATCAGCAAGCACGCAGGTTGTGCTTGACGCCACTCAGGAGTCAAGCACAACCTATTTTTATAATCAGTCAGTTTTAAGCTATTAATCCATCGCTAGTCGTTGCGGCTGCCTACATTACGGCGCTCCGGCTATACCAGGCATGCAACCACACAGTGTTATACCCGAATAGCCATGCTGCTTGGACCTTCACTATGGGCGCTAGCGATAGCCGCTAGCATAGCAATCTTTGTTATGAATAAACTGCGGTTATTTCATATTCCAGCCGTGGCAACCAGCGCTGTGGCTGTTTTGGTACAGCCAGTCTCGCCAATCGTATTTATGCTGGGCGTGCTTATGGGAAGCATGTTGGTCGTAGCTGTTGCCGCACTAGCTTCCAGAATGACTAAAAAACTTACTTATCCTCTTTTTTGGTAAATAAACCGGGGTGGTATACTTATTGATATGAATCTTGTCCACCCTGATATTGCTACCGTTACCCTGGAAGATGTGCTGTATGCCTTAAGCGATTCGGTGCGCCTGCAAATCGTCAAGGCACTGCATACCGCCGAGCAGCCGCTTACCTGCACCGAAGCCGCTAAAAGCATTGAGGGTTTAGCAATTTCAACCCGCTCGCACAGTTTTAAAATTCTTCGAGAACGTGGGGTTATATACTCGCGGCAGCAAGGCAGAGAATGCTACAGCACCGTACGGCTCGAAGAACTTGAACAGCGCTTTCCAAAAGTCGTATCGACAATTCTTCAGCTACAGTAATTCGCTCCACAGTAAGCCAAGCCACTATGTATGGTACACTTTTATAGATATCATCAGCAGCTATCGGAGGGGGTAAATGGAATATATTGAGATTATCGGCGCACGCGAAAATAACCTGAAAAATGTTTCATTAAAAATTCCTAAGCGTAAAATTACCGTTTTTACGGGCGTTTCCGGCTCGGGAAAATCTTCGATCGTATTTGATACGATTGCCACCGAAGCCCAGCGGCAGCTCTACGAAAACTTCAGTATGTTTATTCGTAACTTTTTACCGCGCTACCCGCAGCCCGATGCCGATGCAATTGAAAACTTATCGATGGCAATTATTGTTGATCAAAAGCGGCTCGGCGGCGGGTCGCATTCTACCGTGGGCACGATTACCGATATCAACCCGGTGCTCAGATTATTATTCTCTCGTGTGGCGACACCGGAAGTGGGCGCTTCAAACTATTTCTCGTTTAACGACCCGCACGGCATGTGCCCGGAATGTAGCGGGCTCGGCAAAAAAATGACGATTAAAACCGATGGTTTTATTGATATGTCCAAATCGTTGAACGAAGGAGCGATCCAGGTGCCGTTTTTTGCCACCTGGGAAAATAACTCGTACAAATCGACCGGCTTCTTTGACAACGACAAAAAACTGGCCGACTACACTACCGAAGAACTCGACTTACTATTGCACGGCAAAGATCGCACCTACAAGCTACAAATTGGCGAAGGCACCATGAATGCGCGCTTTGTTGGCGTGCTCGAAAAAATTACCCAAGCCTACATTAAACGCGATATTAAAACCCTCTCTGCCCGCACGCAAAAAACCGTAGCGCCGTATCTTAAATATGCTGAATGCCCGCTATGCCATGGTGCACGGCTCAACCAGCAGGCATTGGCTGCTAAAATTAATGGTCGAAACATCGCTGATATGACGGCGATGGAAGTTGGGAAATTAATTCCACTACTGCAGGAGATTACCGAACCAATTGCAAAAAGCATGGTCGAAACACTCACCCAACGCCTGCAGCACATGGTGGATATTGGCCTCGGCTATTTAAGCCTGAACCGCGAAACTGATACCCTTTCGGGTGGTGAATCGCAGCGTATAAAAATGGTCAAACACCTCAGTAGCAGTTTAATAGACGTGACGTATATCTTTGATGAGCCAAGTGTCGGCTTGCACCCGCGCGACGTGCATCGGTTAAATGAATTGCTGGTTAAGCTCCGGGATAAGGGCAATACCGTCCTTGTGGTCGAACACGATCCAGATGTTATTAAAATTGCCGATCATATTGTTGATGTCGGCCCACTCGCCGGCACTAAAGGCGGCACTATTATGTTTGAAGGTAGCTACAGCGAACTGCTTCACGCTGATACTTTAACAGGGCGACACTTACAACAAGCATTGCCAATCAAAGGCGAATTCCGGAAGCCAATCAGCACCTTGCCCATAAAAAACGCCTCGCTCAATAACCTGCAAGATGTCAGCGTGACTATTCCTACGGGCGTTATGACGGTCGTCACCGGGGTAGCTGGTTCTGGTAAAAGCTCGTTAATTAACCAGGTATTTCTGCGACAATACCCCCATGCGGTGGCAATTGATCAATCGGGCATCGGTGCCAACCGGCGCGGCAACCCAGCTACTTACACTGGCATCATGGATGACATCCGGAAGGCTTTTGCGCGCGCCAATGCGGTTGATGCCGGTTTGTTTAGCTTTAACTCAAAAGGCGCCTGCGACAATTGCCAAGGAGCCGGAGTTGTGTATACCGATCTGGCATTTTTAGACGGCGTGAAAACACCCTGTGAAGTCTGTGGCGGCAAACGTTTCAAAGAAGAAGTGCTGCGTTACACTTTAAACGGTAAGTCAATTAGCGACGTCCTGGAACTAACCATCACTAGTGCGCTCGATTATTTTGACCAGAAGGAGATTGTTCGCAAATTACAAACCCTTTACGACGTAGGGGTGGGTTATTTAACACTTGGCCAACCGCTTAACACGCTTTCGGGCGGGGAATGTCAGCGTATTAAGCTCGCCAGCGAACTCCACAAGCAGGGCAATATTTATGTACTTGACGAACCAACCACCGGGCTGCATATGTCGGATATTACCCACCTGCTGGAAATCATGAACCGCTTGGTTGACACTGGCAATACCGTGGTGGTAATCGAGCACAATCTCGATATTATCCGTAATGCCGACTGGATTATTGACATGGGCCCAGAAGGCGGCAGTCGCGGCGGAAAAGTGATGTTTGAGGGCACGCCACTCGAGCTAAAAGCTGCCAAGCATTCGATTACTAGTGCCTATTTGTAGATATAATAAATAACTTTTGAAAATTATGCGGGGCTACCAGTTTGTACTGATACCCCCGGTGTCCCGATTTACCTCACCGACTGCTGGTGGAAGTGCTGGATAATCTTGAAGTGGGTCTTGATGAAGCGATCCTCAGCAAGCAGCTTCCTGATTTCCTCGAAGGTCCGCCACTCTGCCGTCACGGCTTCCTTGCTATCTGGCTGAAGCTCTACGCCCTCGAGCGCAGGGTTGTCAGTGCTTCGTGCAAAGGTGAACCATTCTTCGCCCCAGGCGTGAAGTGTATCGGCCTTGCCGCCCTTGGGCCAGGAGATCACCTCCTGCAGCTGGAGCTTACCAAGCGAAGCTCGAACGATACCAGCTTCTTCCTTGGCTTCCCTAAAAGCAGTGTCTTGGGTATTCTTGCCTAGCTCGCAGTGCCCACCAGGGACACTGTACTCAATCTCGCCGTTACGCCTTACCCCCACGATGGCATAGGTGATCAGTTCGTTATACTGACGCTGTTCAATGCGCTGCAGGATCAGGTTGCCAATGCGCTGCGGACCATAGCGGTAATACTTGCCGGGCCCGGTGTACATGCCGATCTTCGGGTGAGTCAGTACCTGCTCCGCGCGCGGATGCAGGGGCCGGCCCGTCGTATCGACCAACAAGCCCAGCTTGCGCCACTCCGCTACCCTCTTCTCTGGGAGAGGCTGTTCCCTTGTGACAATCACATCCATCTCTGAAGATCGCCGCATACGTGTTGCAGCGCCATAGGTATCGGCAAAATGCGGACCACCGTCAGGAATATCAATCCGATTATCGTGCTTTCGAGCATCGTTCAGCAGCTGTCGCCATACCTCTGGCTTATACTGCAAGCGGTTTTCACGCGGCGGGTATCCTTTAACGGGCTGTTTGCCGATAAGCTCTGTAGCCTCGCTTGACGTAAGCTTTGGCATATCCCGGTAGCTGACGGTCATCATCTCACCTCTCTTTGTATCGAAGACAACGCCTTAGTATAGCAAAAAAGCAGGTAGCGCCAAAATGACGCCACCTTTTCACTAGCACAACCCAGCTCGCGACAAGCCGAGCTCCATCTTGGCGTCATGCGGCTCCAAGCCTGAAACGAAGCGCTTCAGCTCCACCGCCAGCACCGGAATAATAGTGATTCGTTCACCTTCCTCGGCAAGACCCTGCTGCGTATTCTTCCACCGCTCAAGATAAGCATCAAGCTCAGTCGATGAAAGCTGAGCTTTGGCCAAGAAAAAATGCGCCTCTTCCTTGATCGTTCCCGGTGAAGCTGCAACTGGCTTGCCGAGCGCCTTCAGCTTCAAGGAAGCGGGCGGCAGTCCGGTTTCCTCCGCAGCCTCGCGGCGTGCAGCTTCCTCTGCAGTTTCTTGACTATCAATACCGCCGGCAGGATTAGCCACAATCTTGGCGCGATAGAGCTCACGGTACTGCTCGGTGAAAAGTACGTAGGTGCGCTTGCCATCACTGACAGTCACCACAACATCCACCGTCGGTCGCCGAATAATGCCCTGCACGGACCACTTCTCGCCACCCACATTCACATACAAGTGGTAAATCTTGCCCTTCCAAGCATCACCATGAAGGACATTCAGCCAGTCGCCATCCGCAAGGGGAAAACCGCACTCCTCAAGAAACTCGCGCACTCTTTCGGGCGTAATCTTGACATCACTAAGTGTCAGGCTGCCATTCGGCGCGCCCTTAATCCAAATCTCCACCACAGCTCCTTAGCTCGTACGACACTTCCATAGTAGCACGCCGCACAAGAAATACCAGACGAAGCGGGTGACAGCTGCCACCTGGCAGCACTAATTGTCGCTACTGATAACGGCACCTAATTAACATAGCAGAAACGACCCTCAGCTAGCTGCTTTTATCTCTTCCATGGCTTTCATGAGCGCCTTGCCGGTCGACTATTGGGCAGTCGATGCACCTATGCCAGATAAATCGCTCGAGGAGTTCTTCCCACAGCGTAGGTAGACACGCAACAAGGTCAGGAATGCTCTTATCCCTGACCTTCAAATTTATTGCAATTGTCCGTTCTAATACTTTTATAAGCTTCCGGGTTATGGACTTTCTAAATTAAACTTCCAACTTCATAATTACCGCTTTTTATATACCCAAAGCGCCTTTATCATTTCATACAAGCTAAAGGCGATTACCATCAGACAAAAGATAATAAAAGCATTAGTCGCAATTTGCTCAACTAAACCCACGTCTCCGCCATTTTTCGCAACTGAAGCAATGAATTCATCGCTGATAAGCGGCCGTACACCAATGAGTAAGCCAAAAAGGATAATTGTTAAGCTATTAAGCACCGCAATCAACCAAACCGTCAGCTTATTCCAGACCCCGACCGCTAGCTTGACTAGTTCAACGGCTAATGATGACACCGATAGCAGAAGTAGCAGTACCAACCAAACTGGCCAAAGACTGTCAGAAAGCAGCAGGGGAACATTTGGTGCGATTGCTTGATGGATAAAGGGTATTTGCCATAAAACTCCAATTATTGCCAGGATCGACCAGACTACTCCGGCCATGGCTTCACTTTTTGGTATTTGTCGCTCTTTTGGAATTATAGGAAGTTGATCTGGCGTCCAGTCGGCGCTGATGGCTGGCTGCCGATCTTTGGATGGCTTGGCGTCAACCCGCTCAACTGCAGCAATAATTACTGTTACCCACAGAAAAATATGTATTGCAACGTTTATTGCAGCATAAGCCGCTTCGGCGAGGAGCTGGGCAATATTTCGTGTTTCTGCTAATTCTAAAACGATGACTGCTATTGCTACGGTAATTGGGACAATTAATAACAAATTTTTAAGCAAAGTAACGTAGGCGTCAAAATAGCGCGGGCCAATTAAATAACGTTTGGCATCCGTGTACTGAGCTGCGAACTTTTCAGGATCGCCCAGCTCTTGCAGCACCTGTTTTACAATGGCCTCTGTTGGCTCGTGGCCAGCTTTATCGGCCACCATAGCTTCTATGTCTGATGTCAATTCCCGCGCGACGTCTTTGCGCTGACGTTCGGGAAGCTTTCTGGTTACCGCGTACACATATCGTTCTATTACATCCATATTACTTCCTCTCCTTAAGAAGTTTTTGCATAATACCCGTCATTGCTGACCATTCGTTTACAAGTTTTCCATACAGAATTTCGCCTTCTTGGCTCAGCCAATAGTATTTACGCGGCCGCGTGTCTGCCATTTCCCACACGCTCTGTAGTACACCTTGTTTTTCCAACCGGCGCAACAAAGGGTAAAGCGTGCCGGCATCAACCGGCACACCAACTTCTTTCAAGGCCTGTAATAGTCCGTAGCCATAGTGCCGCGAGTGCAATAAACTCAGCGTCGCAACAACAATTGTGCCACGACGCAGCTCCAAAACTTGACTATCTATAAATTCATGCGACATTGCTTCTATAATACGGCGGGTGTCTCTCTATGGCAACCATCGAGAGACACCCTTAAATTTATAGGTTTTGATACTATTCCCACCGGAACGTTTTAATACCGACAACAAACACGATTAACATCCAGGCGATAATAATTGCCAGCTCAGTGCCCAAGGCCAGCAAATGCGCGCCATCAACCACAATCGAACGGATACCGTCAACAATTGGCGTCAGCGGTAAGTAAGTCGTAAGTTCTTGCAGCCACTCAGGCATCAGCGCACGCGGAATCCATAACCCACTAAAGCCAAGCGAGGTAATAAAGACGATTTGGCCGTAGACATCTGCCTGGGTTGAATTCTTCGACCAACCGCCAATAGCCAATCCGAATCCGAGCATCAGGGCTAACGAGACTAACGTGAAGATACCGAATTCAAGCCAGTTTCCGCGCATTTCAAGGTCAAAAATCGTTAGCGCCAGAATCGTCATTAAGGCTACAGCGAGCACCCCGACCACTGCATACGCCAGGATCGTGCCAAGAATCAGCTGTCGCGACTTCAGGGGCGTTACCCGCAAGCGGCGCAACACGCCCATCTTTTTATCGGCTGGAATCGCTGAAGCCACCCCAAATATACCCACCATCATAATCGCCATACCAGTGAACATTGCAAACAGGCCATCGAAGATCTTGGCTTCCTTGCCTTCAATACTGACTTTTTCTAAGGAAACCGGAAAAGAAGCTCCAAGAAGGTTTTTATTGGCCTCGCTCGATATTTTCTCCATCACGCTCATCACGATATCGCCGTTAGTTCGGTCGGCCTGATCTAGGTACACTTTTGCCTTGCCCGCCGGCTTGCCATCTTGCATAGCACCAAAGCTTGCAGGCAGCTCAATGATGGCATCGAGCTTGTTATCCCGCATATGTTGCTTGGCTTCATCAAGGCTATACTTTTTGTCGGTTTCTTTAAATACCGTGACTTTCTTTACCCCATCAGCGAAGCTTTTAGCCAACTGATGCTCAGAGTTATTAACTAGCGCAACTTTCATAGAAATATTATCGGTATTGCGCGTAAACGCTCCAAAGATAAGCAGCAGCAGCGCAGGGATAGAAAACAGCACAATCAAGGTGATCGGGTCTCGTATCACGCGCTTAAACTGCGAGACCGCCATTTGTAGAGTAGTATTCATATTAGTCTCTCAACCCTTTTCCTGTTAAGTTGATGAACACATCTTCTAGATCGGCCTGAAGGACCTCTTTTGGTTTTTTAAAGCCAGTTTCTAGAAGCTGCTTAATGAGCGCTGCCGGGCTATCCATAGCAATAATCTCGCCATTATCCATCACGGCCACGCGATCGCAGAGTAACTGTGCTTCTTCCATATAATGCGTGGTCATGACAATGGTGATACCGCGAGCTTTAATGTCCTGGATGAGCTCCCACAAATTTTGTCGCGCTTGTGGGTCAAGACCGGTTGTTGGCTCATCGAGAAATAGTACTTTCGGGGTATTAATTAACGCCGCCGCGATGCTAAAACGCTGCTTTTGGCCGCCCGAAAGCTTTTCAGGGTAATCTTTTGCTTTTTCGGTTAGATTAACGCTGGCCAGAATCTTATCAATGTCAATTGTTACGTTATAGATGCTCGCGAGCAGTTGCAGTTGCTCACGTAGATTCAGCCGTTCATAAAATGCTGTCGACTGCGTTTGTACCCCAATGATTTTTTTAATTTCGTTTGGGTGTTTTGAAACATCTATGCCATCTATAAACGCTTGGCCTTCATCGATGTGGCGCAGTGTTTCAATCATTTCGAGGGTGGTTGTTTTACCGGCACCATTTGGGCCAAGGATGCCAAATATTTCACCTTTTTTAATGGCGAAGCTTACACCCTTGACTGTGGTTTTATTGCCGTAGCGTTTTGTTAACCCTTCGGCAACAACAATAGTATCTTGCTCCATGCTTTATCCTTATATTATTTATTGAACTACGTTCTGCAACACATTATAGTGTGTAGCGCACAGTATTGCAATAGTAAAGATGTATTATTTACGTTTTCATCTGTTATTTTGAATTATTTCCTTACTATTACGGCTCCTTCAGCTTGCGCGCACAACTTATAAGGCTTTATAGCACACTGTGCCCCTATCGTCAGCGAGTATTAATATTTAATTATATATGTTATAATAATGTAACTTGCACTTCTCGCTTCAAGGGTGTACTTTAAGGTTCAACGGCAGGTTTAGGAGACAAATGCGAACCCGGCTCCTGATTATTGGTGTCGTGGCGATTTTCGTCGGCTTATTCCTACTAATCAACTCCGCTATTCCAAATAGCACTCCCGGCGTCAGCATTGTTGGGGGCAACATTGCCCGGCTGCCACAAGGTGAAGCGTTCGTCTTGACTTATCGCGACGGAAAAACTGATTATATCTGGAAAATCACCCATGATAACCAGGTGGTCAAATTCAGCTGCCTGAACTGGTTCTGCCCCGACCTCGGGTCGGTTCCCTCTGCGGGGTTGATTGCACGAAAAAGGTCGACGCCACCCTGTGGTACGACTTCTACATAACACAGCGCGCAGACGGCGTGGTAGATATACAGTGGCCCTGGGGGTGGAAGTACCGCCCAGCGTAGCCTGAAAGTGCATGGGCGCCAAAATGATGCGATTATCGAATCACTCTGGCGCCCTTTTGCATGTAACCAAAATTCGCCCGCCATGAGCTCGATCTGATCGCTGCATGTTGCTTGTGCTCTATTATTCAATTAGAATGAGCGTATCATGACATACACTTTTGATAACGATCGTTACATTTTACGCATGGAGAGGGGCGAGCAATGGACTCAAGTGTTTGCTCAATTTGTAAAAGAAACAGGCTGTCATAGCGCATGGATAAGTGGCTTTGGCGGTCTCGATGCGGTGACCATAGGCTTCTTTGAATTTGACACCAAGGACTATCGGTGGAAAGAATTTGTTCAGCCTTTAGAAATGCTTTCAATCACCGGCAGCATTTCTCTAAACGAGCAAGGCCAGCCGATGTTTCATGTCCACGGAGTATTCGGCGACAAAAGCTATCGAACAATTGGTGGTCATTTGGGCGATTTTACGATATCTGTGACGGCAGAAATTTTCATACAGCCACTTAACAAGCAGTTGCACCGTAAAATGGACGAGAAATTGCGAGTGCAGCTCCTTGATCTCACCGATTAGCGCAAAATGATGCGTGGTTAGGCAGTCAGCTCGAACCAAACCCCACCGAACTAGCTAAAAGCCGCACCTGTTTCCCTTTAAAGGATCCTGTCAGTTGTAAGGCAAATAACATGTTTCAGATGATAATCTCCGTGTGTAGCATCGATCATATGTCGAGCTACTACACTAACCCACACGTTAATACAAAGATAGCAACTCCATGCGCAATAGCCGCTGGCCAGATGCCGTGTTTTAAGCGTAGAAATGCGCATACTGCTCCTTCATACAAGGTAAATAAAAGGACGACTGGGCCAATGTCGGTCACGGTGGTCGCTAAAAATGTATGGCCGAGGGCAAATATAAATGCCGAGAGTACCGCAGCTCGCACCGGTGTGTATATCTGTTCAAAATAGCCCTGTAAATAGCCCCTAAATAGTATTTCCTCAAGCAGATTACCGACAACAATCATGACAAATAACACAGGCAACACGGCATACGCCACCTCGCCACCTCGCTCACTCAGAGGAATAGATAGAAGCGATACTACTGCTATATATGGGAACGTAATGGCGGCCGCACCAACAACACCCCATAGAATTGTGCGACCATTCAACGGCCCCCAGCACAGATATTGCTTCATACTGCGATTCATACACACAAGGCCGAGCACAATTCCTAGTAGCAGCGCGCCCATTAAGGATAGGATTGCCATGTCATCCGTAAATCTAATCCAGGGTATCAACCCATTTGCAAGCCCGAATTCCCAGAAGCCGAGTGGAGTCATAGCGTCACGTAAAAGTATAAAGCCAAATATAAGAAGCAGGATCTTTATTGCGATAGTTTTTTTATCCGCAAGCAATGCATACACCACACCAAAGATAAGTAAGCCAGGCACAATACGAAGTAAATAATCTGCAAATTCAACCATTACGCTTAAGTATGATATAGGAAGGGCTATTTCACAAGAGACTGCTGGAATATAACTGAGATTAAGTCTCTGATACCTAGCAAATTTAGACCCCAAGGCTGAATGGGGTTCAGCCTTGGGGTGACTTTTTGAACAAACGAGACGGTGTTACCCCAGTGAAACTTGAGGAAGAGGCAGTTCCCGGAGGGCGTCTAGCTCATGACCCAGTGCTGCGAGCAGGGTGTCTCGTTTTTGCGCGGAAGCTGCATGATTAGGATAGCGGTTTGCCCACTCCTGAACCGCACGTGCATACGCTTTAACCGCTTCATATCCTATCACAAGCATGACATTTGGTATCGGCTCGATCTCAGGGCGGGCAATTCTACTAGCAACATCTGGGTCGGTAGTACCCCTTATTACCCTGTGCGTCCGCAACCGGTAACCCTTTACGAGCGCATGCCGACTGTTGGTGGTGTGGTTACCTTCTGCTTTAAAGTAGTTAGGCGATGCTATAGTTATTTTCCGTGGCCTGAGTACGTCGAGCTCGCCCCGGTCTGTCCCATCAAGAAAATCAGGAAATGCAACTACAACATTCATCTGTGCGAGATTAGTGCGTACAAGTTTACTATTCTTTTCTACGTATTCTTTTACACTCGTAACGCCAGCTCGATGCGAAAGAGGCTTCGGCTGTTCATGAATAACCATCGCATGCAAAACCATTCGCTTCACAGGGTCTGCAATTGTGGCATCTACCTCCTCCAGGGCCGCTGTCTTTTTTTCAGAAGATCCATCTTCGTGAGCCTTCCAGACACGTTCATAAAGTGATGTAGTCACAAAACTATACTATCGAATTAGTAGCACAATTACTAGTTGCAGGCTGAGAATAGACTTGTGAGACAATGCGCTAACTCATCGGAAGCCAGCCTATCACCCACTCACTATGTAGTGGTGTGGAGCGGTCGTCTGTAGAAGGACCTTATATGAGCTAGTTTAAAAACATTACTGACAATGAAAAAGATTGACTTTCGTCAATCCTTTTCATGGCTGGGGCGGTAGGACTCGAACCTACGATCTCATGTGCCAGAAACATGCGCCTTACCAACTTGGCCACGCCCCAATAGCTTTTAGGATTATAGCAAAATATCTTAATTATCTCAATAAATACTGCCTGCGCCTTCTGGAAAAAAGCGCAGGCAGGCCATACTAGGAATTCATGGCGTGCTTCAGCAGCTCGTATACCCGAGTGTTATTTGCGGCGATCCATGGCTGCTTACCCGGGGCATTCTTTAGCATCGTGGCAACGCCACCGGCCTCAGTAACAATACTCCAAGCAGCAGCCACGTCGTGCAGATGGACTCCGCGAGACACAAATCCAACCACCGGTCCGGCGGGCGGCATAAAGCCTCGAAGCCGATACATCTTGAGCAGCTCGGGGTCGGCAACAGCGCACGCCTTAAATACCGCACCGTCAACACGCCAGGGCGTAAAGCCCTGAGCATTGAGGTTATTAATCAGCTTTTGCGCTTCGGGGGTCTTCTTGACAGTAACCAATACCGTACCCTTGGTGGGCTGGCTGTCAAGGCTAAGCCGCTCCTGGCTCTTCCGCACCGTGCGGAACGCACCGCTACCCTTGCTAGCTGAATAAATAACCGGCTCCCCGCCGAGCAGCGGCAGCCCCACAACACCAACCACTGGCTCCTTATTCCACAGGCCAATCGATGGGCCGGCTAGCGACACTCGTGGCCGCCTACTTTGCCCAGCAATCAAGTCGTGCGTGCCATCAACCGGATCAAGAACAACAATGCCATTGTCGCCATACTTTGCGGTACTGCCATCTTCTTCACTTAGCACTCGGAGATGCCGATAAAGTCCAACCACCATTTCGCTCACTGCATCGTCAAGCGGAGTCTTTTTGGTGCCATCGGACTTAGTGATTACGGTTAGCTTTCCCTTGTGAAAGACATCCTCAATCAGCTCGTTGCAATTGCGGATAACTCCTCGTGCAAAGTGCAGCTCGTCGCTCAGGGAACGCATGTTGCACCCTTTCGTAGTAGGTGCCTTAATTATATCTTATTTTACAGAATACCACTCGACGTTCACTGTAAAACCCATGTCAACTTTTCAGCTTTGTTACCGACAAACACGCCAGCAACGCGATCAGTAGCACAGCAGCAAAATAGACTATGCCGTGGGGAATAATCGAAAACCCTCCAAATAACGCGACTTCGTGCGAACTGCTGGCAGCCATGCCGAGCCACAGGCAAGCTGTTATAAGACCAAGCGCCGCGCTGATTCTTCGAAATGCCCTGCTAAGCGGTAGCGCAAGTACGTACGGCAGTGCAAATACTTCTATGGTGACGATACTAGCCGCAAGCACAATCCCGCCATCAGGCGATAGGGTAAACTGTCGTTCAAGAATACCGCTGAACTCTTCGAAAGTTGCCAGTTGGGTCACCGCCATGCCAGTTAAAAACACGGCGTATAGGGCGATAGCTTTAGCGCGAAAGCTCCGCAGCGAGTAATCCACTGTTTCAGGGCCAGGTAGATGCGCCACTACTGTGCCCTGAATATCTTTTTCACGTATCGGGCCGTGTTCTCGGCTGTCGGTACTTTCGAGCCGGTTATCGCCTACCAAAAAGTAGCCGCGCGCATCATGCCTCTCAACCCTCTTGAGCACTTCCCTGCCGGCTAGCTTCGCCACTACTACTTCGCCAACCTCAGGCAGTCGACGCTTCACCACCACCACCGCCCCCGGGCGAAACCGTGGCACCATGCTGTTGCCTTTGACGCGCCTGAAAAACATGGCTATTTCTGTGAATCAGCGAAGAGGTGCACGACTTTATGCACCATATCATTTAACGCCTCCGCTTCTTCCAGGCTTACTGTTTGCTTGGTTTTACCGGCTTGCTTGGCAGTTTTCCACAAAATGTCGTGCAGATCAGGAAATTGCTCAAGATGTTCGGGCTTAAAATAATCACTCCATAAAATATAGACTTGCTCTTTGACTTTTTGGGCATGTTCTTCTTTGATTTTTACAGCCCGCACGAAGGTATTGTATTTTTCAACAGAATCAAGTTCTCCAAGTGCCGCAATTTTTTCCATCATTCGCTTAACGGTAGCCGCCGCGTGGCGCAAAGTATCGGTTTCATAAATGCCGCAGGGAAGGTCGCAGTGGGCTTCAACATCTTTAAACATGAACGTCTCCTTGTTAGGTTCATAGTAATTATACCGCAGATTGCTCAATTAAGACGTGATCATACCGCTCACATCCACTTTTGTTACTAAAATGGCGCAAAAAATGCTTGAGCTTAAGATGAATTTAATGTATAATAAAGGGAAGCGAATGCAATAAACAAACACTCAAAAACGGTGCAGCTCGCTCTACGATATCCACCACAACACGCTGTTAGCTCAGGTTAAGCCTGAGCTTTTGGCGTTTTATTGGGTTTTTTTTGACTGTTCTTGGCGCCATTTTGCAATATCGGCGTGGTTGCCACTTAAAAGCACTTCGGGCACCTTTAGGCTGCGAAATTCTGCCGGCCGTGTGTACTGAGGAAATTCCAGCGTTTCGCCGTCACTAAAGCTTTCGATTTCGGCACTAGTTTCGCCCCCTAAGACGCCAGGCATGAGCCGAACAATACTATCAATAATAGTCATGGCCGGTAGCTCACCGCCAGTTAAAACATAATCACCAACTGAATACTGAGCTTCAACTACCGCAGTGATCCGCTCATCGTAGCCTTCGTAGCGGCCACATATGAATATCAGTCCATTAGTTGCTTTAGCGTGCTGCACCGCCTCCGCCTGCGCCCACCGTTTGCCGCGCGGAGTCATTAAAAGTACTTGTGCTGTGGGGTCAGTGGCTTTGGCCGCTTCAACTGCCGCAAATAGCGGTTCAGGTTTGAGTAGCATGCCGTCACCACCACCGTAGGGCGTGTCGTCTACCTGCCGCCGTGGGCCCAAACCAAAAGTCCGCAGGTCAATGGTTTCAAACTGTACCACTCCTTGGTTTTGCGCCTTCCACATCATACTGGCGTTCAACACGCCCAAAAACATGTCCGGGAACAGCGTAATAACTTGGATTTTTCGTGGTGATACTTGCATAGCTTCAATAATACTGTATTTTAGTCGGTTTTTCGTAATAATTGCGGCAATTGCCATTCTTCCACTCTGGGGCGCTGCTTCAAGAAGTATTCGCCCGAGGTTGACTCTTGCTGGTAGCGCGAAATATCAATGCCGTTTTCTTGTATATCTCTTAGCGCACCAACCAAACAATCGACATCGTAAAAATTACTAAATATCCCAAAACTAGCACGCACCATGCCCGGAACCGAGCGTTTATCCCCCGCTTCCAAGGACCGAACCGTTTCAGCGAACTCTAATTGCCCCACTCCCAAAAGCCGCGTCACATACGGATGCGCACAGAAGCAGCCATTTCGCACACTAATATGATGCTGGTAGCCGAGTTCGGCAGCAACCAATTGATGCGAGATGCCCTCTAAATTAAAAGGCAGTACTCCCACCCGCGAGGCTGTTTGTTCGGGCTGAGTATCACCATAAAGTTGCAGGCCTTCAATAGTGGCTAGTTTACCCAGGGCATAAGCAGTCAGGGTTGCTTCGTGGTGGGCAACTTTTTCCATACCAACACCCTCAAGCACGCGTGCCGCTGCGGCAAAAGCCGCCGCTCCTAATGCGTTGGGCGTTCCGGCTTCAAAACGATCCGGCAGCTCGGCCCAGCTCACGGCTGTATCGGTCACGACTTTGATCGTACCGCCGCCACTGAGTGGCGGGCGAGTCCCGGTGAGGTATCGTTTTTTACCAATCAGGGCGCCGGAGCCAAGCGGAGCGTACATTTTGTGGGCCGAAACTGCTAGGAAGTCAATACCGAGTGCTGACATATCAATCGGTCGATGTGGCGCTAGCTGGGCGGCATCTACCGCAACTAAGGCATCAGCAGCGTGAGCCTGCTGCGCGATTGAAGCCACATTCGGCATGATCCCAGTGACGTTCGAGGCACCCGACACCGCTACCAACTTTATTTTTCCGGCGTAGCGCACCAAAAGCTCCTCAAAGTGCGCTTCATCAAACCGTCCATCCACATCTACTTCAACATATTGCACGTTGGCCCCGGTGTGCCGCCACGGAAGGTCGTTGCTATGGTGGTCCATGACCGAGCGAATGATGACGTCTTCTCGATCGAATGTGAGCGCTTGCGCCAGAAGATTGATTGCTTCGGTAGTGTTTTTAGTAAATATTACCGTATCAGTTTCGGCATCAGCCCCAAAGAATTCCCCAATTATCTCGCGCGAGCGTTCATAAACTTCAGTCGAAATTCGAGCATTTTCACCCGCTCCTCGGTGCACCGACCCATACGAATCTAAAAGTTCAGTAACCGTTTCCTGGACCGCCGCAAAGGCCGGAGTAGTCGCAGCGTTATCCAGTAAAATTGACCGTTCACGATTGACGCCCACCATTTGTGGCATCCCCTCAAGCGACTGAGCGTTACTTTGTTCAAACATATCCCTCCGTAACTGCCGCTTTTTTACTTATTCAAGAACCACAAAACCCGCCGTTGTGGCGGGGTTTGTAGACAAATAAAGCTCTCAACTTTATAAATATAACGTTGCTCGCATAAGCTTTTTTGGTTCTCGCAGAATTTTGTGCTTCGAACTAATAGAATTATATATCGAGATCGTCGAGATCTGCAAGTTCTTTTCGGGTCTTTTTTGTGAGGTCAGATTCGTTTTCCACAGGACCAGCGTCAGAGTTTTGCACAGCCTGGTCGTCGGTATGGTCTGATGATGTAGTATAGCTTTGGTTCGGGTCGTCGTTATTAACAATTTTTAGGTTATAACGGGCATCATTTTTTGTACCGAGTGCCCTTAGAAGCGTGCGTAAGCTTTGCGCAGTGACCCCACGCTTGCCGATCACGCGGCCAAGATCATCGGGGTGGACAGTCAGCTCCAATAACACCCCCTTTTCGTCGATTCGCCGCTCGACGACCACATCGTCGGGATTCCCCACGAGTGATTTAACGATATATTCGATAAATTGCTGATCTATTGTAGCCGTAGACATGCCGCCCCTCTTTCAGTCTTTCAAAATTTATATCGTTGTTACATTATACCATGAGCAATATAAACTAGTGATTATAATTGCAGAAAATAACCTACCCCTAATTATTGGCGCAGTGCAGTGTGCCTTCAGATAAGCTGTAGTACTAAAAACTCCCGCTCAAACGGCGGGAGCATTTATAAGAGCAAATGCAGCTAACTTAAGCTTCGGCTTCAGTTTCAGCCGGAGCTTCTTCTTTAGGCTGATTTTTGCGCAACTTTTCTGGGTTGCGCAGCTTGCCTTCCTTTTTGTCGGCTTGTTTTACCCAGGCAGGCATGTCAATTTTAGCTTCCTGAATTAAACGTACCACTCGAGGTGTTGGCTGAGCACCATTTTTTAGATAAAAACTAACTTTTTCAGCGTCAAGTTTTGATTCTTTAGTGTGCGGGTTGTAGTTTCCTACATAGGCGACAACACGACCACTTGATGGGTGGCGCTGTGCCTCTTGAACGGCGACACGATACACTGGGTACCCTTTGCGGCCGAGACGTTGCAAACGAATTGCGAGCATACTTACTTTAGTTCCCTTTAGTCATTAAAATTATATAGTTCAACTCTGGCCTATATTACGCGGTTTTGTCTCTGTTGTCAATCTGTTTAGGCAATTTTTTACTCGCTTGCCTCTCAGAAATCCCCGCTGTGCACGTTATCTTTGAGACTCCGTTTCGCGGACAGCTCGTGCTTTATAGACCTTAAGCGCGGCTTCAGCGGCCTTTTGCTGGGCAATTTGCTTAGAGGGGCCAGTGCCTTTGCCCATTAATTTTGGCCCGACAAATACACCAAGCGTGAAAATTTTGTCGTGATCCGGGCCGACTTCTTCAAGCACTTTATAGGAAGGCGTAAAGCCGTCCATGCGCTGCGACACCTCTTGCAGATGCGATTTCGGATCGCGCCAACTGCCGGTTTCGAGAATACCGCTTAATTTCTTTAAGATGTGCTGATCGATAAAATCCCGTGCTGTTTCGTAGCCTTTTTCAATATAAATAGCACCAATCAAGGCTTCGAAGGCATTAGCCAGAATCTGCTGCCGCGCCCGTTCACTGCCTTGGCGCTCGCCACGGCTCAGGCGCATCAGTGGCGCATAGCCCAGTGCCTCACCAGCTGCACCAATGCTCTCTGTCCGCACTAGCGCTGCTCGCCAGCTGGTCAAAATGCCTTCTGGCTCCGAGTAGTTACGATAAAGAAAGTCAGTTACCACAAGTTCAAGCACGGCATCGCCTAGAAATTCGAGCCGCTCGTTATGTTCTTTAGCGCTTTGTTTGTGCTCGTTCATGTAGCTTCGGTGCGTTAGGGCAGTGATTAGCAGCTCAATATTTTCGAACTCTAAACCAAGCTTTTGGCGGGCAAATTCTTTATACGGCGTCGTGTCCATGCCACTCATTTATAAATTCTCCTGTCGAATTCGCTTCATGGCCAGTAACATCAGCTTCCCGATGTCTTCATATTCGATTTGCTCGAGGGCATCCGGAAAAGTAAACCAGCGAATGCCGTTCATCCACTCTTCTTTTTTGATGTCGTTTGTATCGCCTTTGGCCCGCACCAAGTAAATCTGCGTCGTCATCATCACCAAAGTGTTAATCCGGCGATAGCGAAAATGGATTTTGCCGAGCCAGCCGATAACTTCGGTGTTTGCAAGGCCGGCTTCTTCAGCAATTTCGCGCACCGCTGTTTCTTGAGCGGTTTCGCCTTCTTCAATGTGACCTTTAGGGATGGTCCAGCGATTTTTAGCATCCTGTATCAATAAAATTTCTACTTCGCCCTTTTTATTGCGACGAAACACCACGCCCCCGGCCGTCGGTTCGCGGACAATCTCTTGAATCGACGGCTTTTTGCGGCTAAAGTATTTTTTGAACTTATCAAACTTCGGTGTCTGCATCGGCTGGCTCCTTAATAAGCTTGCGGTAGGCCGTACCAAGTACGCCGTTCACAAACTTGCTGGAATTATCAGAGCCAAATGCTTTTGCTAGTTCTACCGCTTCGTTAATCGCAACCTTCGGTGGCACGATTTCTGACAATTCTTTCAGTTCAAAAATTGCCATCCGCAAAATTGTCCGATCAATGCGGGCAATTTGCTCAATTGGCCACTCTGGGGCGATTGGCTGAATGATTGCGTCAAGGTCTTTGCGAGCAGCAAATACGCCGTCCACCAGGCGCTTTACGAAGGTCTTATCTTCAACAGTATCCTCGTAACGCCCAAGGTTACGCTCGAGCACTTCATCGATATCAAGCGTTGAATCGTTTGCTTCCTCACGGAACTCGCTTTCATACAGTGTTTGTAGTGCAATTATTCTACCGAGGTGACGGTTTGATGCCATACATCTGGCTCCTTTTTATATAAAATCTGACTTCTAAAACGAAGCCTATTTGCTTGCAGGTGCAGCTTCTTTAGTTTCTTTTTTTGGTGTAGCAATAGTTTGCTTAAGGGCCAATCGAGATTTGCCGCTTTCACGCTTGGTTGTAAACACCTTCACCGGTGATTTGCCGTTGACCATTCGGGCCAGTTTCAATACAAGGTGGCTTCGTCGCAGGCCAGTCTTGCGCGCACTGGTTTGTTTCTTTGGTTTACCCATGAATAAGAATCCTCTTTAGTTTAAATATAAATCTTACGGCGATTATACGCCAAAAACAGAGATTAGGCAAGAACCGGCATGATTATCACCATCACGCTTATGGACAAATTACCACTTGCACATGCTTTTTACAGTAACACGGTTATTTCTCTACTTCATCTTCAAGCATCACCCATAAGGATGCCTGTTAAGGCGATCAATATCTACAAAACAATATTAACCAACTTGCCCGGTACATACACGATTCGTTTTGGCTGGCTATCTTTGGTGAACTTAACCACTCGCTCGTCTTTGAGCGCCTGCGATCGTATATCTTCTTCGCTGGTTTGTGGAGGAACTGAAAGTGTGGCGCGAACTTTACCGTTTACCTGCACAACAATCGTGATGGTATCAATAGCCAGCTGCTGATCGTCCCAATTGGGCCACGCCGCTGCCTGAATAAGTCCTTCACCACCTAGCTGCTGCCAAAGTTCTTCGGCTAAGTGGGGTGCGAATGGCGCGACAAGCTGCACGAGCTGCTTGATTGCTTGTTCCCAATGTGCACCCGACATACCGTTCAGTTTTTGTTTGTAGAGTTCGTTCACAAATTCCATTAAGGCAGCGATGGCGGTATTGAAACGCAGGCTGCTTATATCATCTGTGACTTTTCGAATCGCTTTATGAAGGGCTTTTGTTACTGCCGCGGCATCACCCGCATCTTTGCCTTCATACGCCTGGTATTCTTGCACCAAGGTCCAAATGCGGTTTAAGAACCGGTAAGCTCCGGCGATCCCACCCGAATCCCAGGCGGCATCCAAGTCAATCGGGCCGATAAACAACAAGTAAGTGCGCAGTGTGTCGGCGCCGTAACCCTGATTAACAATATCGAGCGGATCGATAACGTTACCCTTGCTTTTGCTCATTTTGCTGCCATCTTCGGCATTAATCATGCCATGGTAAACCAGTTTTTTAACTGGTTCTTGGAAGTTGACCAATCCCATATCGTAAAATACCCGCGTCCAAAACCGGACGTACAGCAGGTGCGCTACCGCGTGGTCACCACCAACATAATAGTCAAGCGGCGCCCAGTAGTTCACTTTTTCAGGATTCCAGGCAGCTTCATGGTTTTTAGGGTCGGCGTAGCGCAATAAATACCAACTACTACATGCGAAACCGTCCATAGTGTCGGTTTCGCGAATTGCCGGCTGGCCACACTTAGGACAGGTCGTGTGCGTCCACTCTTCTAGGTTGGCTAGCACCGAACGGCCGTCACCTTTAGGGGTGAAATCGTCAACTTCAGGTAAAATAACTGGTAACTGCTCTTCTGGCACGGCTACCGCACCGTGTTCTTTACAGTGAACAATAGGAATGGGCGCACCCCAGTAACGCTGCCGACTTATTAGCCAATCGCGCATTCGGTAATTTACCGTGGGCGTGCCAACATTTTGTTCCGCCAGCCAAGCTGCAATTTGTTCGCGTGCGTCTTCGGTGCGCGTGCCATCAAATGCGCCAGAATTTATAAGCACCCCTTCGCCATGATACGGCGATACAATATCGTCGCTTGGCTTATCTATTACTTCAACCACTGGCAAATTAAAAGCTTCAGCAAAAGCAAAATCACGCTCATCGTGCGCCGGCACTGCCATAATTGCGCCGGTGCCATAGCCTGGCAAGACATAATCGGCAATCCAAATCGGAATTGCTTCGCCTGTTGCGGGGTTAACAGCCAGGCTACCGGTGGGGACGCCGGTTTTCTCACGGTTAGTGTTCATGCGTTCAATGTCAGATTTTTGTTGAGCGGCGGTGATGTAAGCTTCAGCCACCGCTTTCGCATCGGCCGATAGTAATTTTCGCGCCTGCCGGTGCTCTGGGGCGATAACTAAAAAGGTAGCGCCGAAGATGGTATCTGGCCGAGTGGTAAATACTGTAAGCTTTTCGCTACTGCCTTGCACCTGAAAGTCGATTTCTGCACCCTGCGAACGGCCAATCCAGTTGCGCTGGGCGGCAATGATCTTTTCGGGCCAATCCAGACTATCCAAGCCTTCTAAGAGGTCATCGGCGTAATCGGTAATCTTAAAGAACCACTGCTTCATCGACTTTTTAGTAACCGTACTGCCACAGCGCCAACACTTGCCGCCTTCGACCTGTTCGTTAGCCAACACCGTTTTATCCACTGGGCACCACCATTGGGCGCTTTGTTTTTGATAGGCTAAGCCACGCTCGAATAATTTTGTAAACACCCACTGTGTCCAGCGGTAGTATTCGGGGTCGGAAGTGTTAATTTCGCGCGACCAATCGATGCTTTGCCCCATTCGCTTGACCTGAGTTTTGAAGTTTGCAACGTTAGCAGCTGTTACGTCTGCCGGTTTTTGGTGGGTTTTAATGGCGTAATTTTCGGTGGGCAGGCCAAAAGCATCCCAGCCAATCGGGGCTAGTACATTTTTGCCATGCTCCCGCTGGAAGCGTGCCACTGCATCAACAATAGTGTGTTCAAAAGCGTGCCCAATGTGCATCCCAGCACCACTCGGATACGGAAACATGCACGAAATGTAGAATTTTTGCTTGTCAGATAAATCAGCAGCCGCAAAAGCCCGCTGCGACTCCCAGGCAACTTGCCACTTAGGTTCAATTTCGGAAGGGTTGTAGCGTTTCATTGCCATTTATTATAACAGATGCCACCACTGCATATACCCGCATTGAAGAAGGATTGATGAATCACGCGATATGTGGTTAAATATACTCCGTCCGCTGATTGTGGCTGAATTGTCCAGATATATCTTAAAAAGGAATGGTCATGAGCAAATTTTGGTTTGTTTTTCTTGATTTGCTGTGGCGAATAAGGCGCCTGCCCCGAAACCTATTCGAGCTGTGGCGCCTGCCAAAGGTTAAGGAGGGCGATATTTACATCGACTGTGGAAATCACGTGGTGTATGCACGTCATCGGAGATGGTGAGCCCATCGAGGCTTGGGCCATGGGATTACGACCTCACCAGTGTCTCTCTGCATGATGGATCCGCTCCTCGCAGCTGCTCGACAAAGCACTGTGTCCCGCGAAAGATCTCCCTCGAACATGCCTTGGTATGGCTGGCCATACCGGAAAGGGAGCGCCAAAGAATCCTGGAAAATATCCAGCGCATCCGCGAACAATCTCCAGAGCTCCAGCAAGTATGGAGGTAAGGAGCGCCCCAGCCAATCGGCTGGGGCAGTTTAAATTATTAGGTTACCTTCATTAGATCCCGCGTACATTATTAAAGTCATGATTCAAAAAGTATCCGCGTCAAAAAACAAAATTACACCGTTAAGACCACGAAGAACCTTCACAAGAAATTCCTTGAAATAGGCGCCTCGACTGGCGAACCTAAAGGTAAAACTTATACCGCTATTAAAACTTACTAAACTGTCGCTGCTTAATAGCAAGCCAAGCTGGCGATTGTCGAACGAGGTTGGCTTCGTCGTCGGTAGAATGGAGCAAAATTTTAATCGCTTCTTCGGTAAACACGCCATTTTGCGAACCTTTGGCAAGAATCACCGCACCTTTTTCCATCACGCTGTGCACAAAAGCTCCGGCGTCATATGGGGAAATAAAGCTCCGCACCTGGCAGCCGCGCCGCACCGCTGCCGGCGCTAAGTAGCGCTTCGCCTGCTCGCCCACGGTTACTACCCAGGCAAGTGCGTTAGGGTCGCACATATTACCAACTTTTTCGTGTTCTTGCTGCGATAGTTCGCCCATTTCGTTGATACTGCCTAAAATCGCTATTCGCTGTGGCGCCTGTATTTTGTAGATTGTCTGCAGCGCCGCCACCGCCGCAATCGCGCTTGAATTGTACGAGTCGTCAATCAATATGGTGTTGTTCTGGCCCCTCAGCACGTTCATCCGGCCTTTCACCGGGCGAATTTTCGCGATGCCGCCTTTAATCTCTTCGGCCGTTAAGCCAAGTTTTGCAGCCACCAAGCCAGCCGCCACCGCCGCCTTGGTGTTATGCTCGCCCACCACCTTTAAATTAACGTTGATCTCGCCGACTTCCTGAGTGATTAACTTGCCCGTAAAACCGGTTTCAAAATTGCTATCTTCAATCAGCAAGCGGTATTCCGCTGCACCGCTTAGGCCATAAGTACTGACATTGGCGGTGGTAACCATAGATGCATATTCGCCAGAAATGTCGTCGCGGTTCACGGCAAGCAGCTTGCTGAAGCTAGCCACCGAAAACTCTTCACGCGCGACGGCTTCAATAGTTTTGAAAAACTCCATGTGTTCATTGCTAACCGCCGTCACCACGGCAATATCGGCCTGCAGATAGGTGCCAAAATGGGCAATATCGCCGGGCATGTCGGTGCCCAGTTCTTGCACAATTACGTCAACGTCTTTTTCACCTTTTATACGCAGCCGTGCCGCTTGAAAGACTTTTAGCCAAGCACCGACCGACCGAATTTTGCCCGGATACTCAATGCCCAAAATCGCCAACGGCGCGCTCATATGCATGTTGTGGTTGCCTTCGTGCGTCCGCACCCGAAAACGTTCGGCGAGCACCGTGGCAATTGCCATTTTAGCACTCGTCTTCCCGACACTCCCGACAACTAACACCAACACCGGTTTGTGCTTTTGTAAATATTTTTGCACCAGCTTTTCAAGCCGTTTTTGGATAAATTTTTTAAACATAGTTATGCTTATGATATATGAAAAGCAGGTAAAGCTGAAGCTGTTTGGCAGCCAGTTTAGCGTGCGGTGTCGTCTTTTACTTCGTAAATTAACAGGATATATTCGTTATCTCGAGTTTTGCTGGCGTTTAGCAGTTCAAAGTTATTGCGATCGAACTGCCGAATTACATCGAAGGTATTTTGATGACGAGCCCGCCACAAAAGCAGCGCATCACCTTTTTCAAGGGTAACGGTGCGTTCGCGTCCGTCAATTTCAAAGATGATCGATAACGTGACTTTCATACGGATACGGATGTATCGAGCTTGATCGGTAGTGTCGAAAAGTTGCTCGACGTCGTAGAAGGATTCGTCGATGTTGAGGAGATCGGGGATCATCTTGTGCCGAGGCGGCAACGGTGCAACACTATCATCTGGATTAAAATCAAAGAAAGTACGTGCTCGTGGGGTGTCTAATTTTCTTGTAAATACGAGCAAGTCGTTTCTTCCCATGCTGCGATGAATCAGCTCAAGCGTATATTCAGGGTTACGCAGATTACTTAGCGTCCCACCAAGCAGTAACACGACGTTCATTGCATTACTGCCATCGAAAGAATCTCTTGCGAGTAGATCGTCGAATCTATCCGTGAGAATATCCCGAACATGCCCTTCAAAGTTAACCTTGTCATCAAACCATTCTTTGATGTTTTGCTCAGCAATATCGAGCATTGCCTTACTGTCATCAATCGCTACATAACGATTCAGCAATCCTTGCCGCAATAAGTTAGATAGAAGGCCATGAACAGGCATGGCATTACCAACGCCAAGATCGACTACATTAACACGCTTATTACTGCCTATAAGAGTTGTTATTGAGCTTTGCGCAAGTTCCAAAAGTTTTATTGTACTTGTGAGGGTATTCGGTGTGGTATCGTTAAGCAGCTTCTGCATATACTTATCCCAGAAATCGGCCCCGCCATCAAAATAAGCATACTGCAACGGAATCTCCCGATGCTTCTCAATGTTCGCGATAATATCAAAGATTTCTTCTTCGTTATACAGCTCGTAAAAACGCGCCGACGGCCGAACGGTTTTGCGAGAACGGCTGTTAATAAATTTCTTGCGCTCGCGGGCGAGTTCGTCCATGATTAACTGATTTTTAGCGGTGTTTGCAATGTACACGCGCTGCCCTTCCTGGTGGAGCTGCAGCTCAATCCTGCCTTGTTTGGCAGCGTCGATCCATTTTGCAACTGCGGTCAAAGAGACATGATATTTTTTAGAGACATCGATATTTCGGTAATACTGCATGTGTAAAAAGCGTTCCCACTGAAATTTAAATATTGACCATGATTGAGTAAAAAGTGTATCCTTAAAGTAGCAGCGCTGCTTCTAACGTGCGGACTTCTACACGGCTCGTACGCTAGTTTTCATTTCGTCCCGTTACCTTGGGAAACCAACTGGCCTGTTTAAATTCTCTCAAGGTTAGGCCGGCTTGTAAAGCATTCTTAAATTTTAATTAACAATACTGCCTAAATTTGGCAGTGCAAAGGGGAACTTTGAGATGCAAGATTGTAGCGCCACCCAGACACAAAAAGAACTTATTACAACCGCAACCATTCCGCCGCAGCAAACAACAGTGCTCGATGTTGGGATATTTGAAAGCACCATGCCAGAACCCGAACTTTGCCTTGAATGTTCGTCTAACAGCGTGCAACCTCTACGCATCAGTTTGCTTAAAAGCAATCGCCTGGGTGAATATAGCTTACAATATGAGGTTACAAACCGCAGTAATCGTGGCGTGAGAGTCTCTATATGGGAAGTGCTTAATAGTCGCGCGACACAGACCCGAGCATATATCGAAAATTAGGCCCACAGCTTAGGGATGCGTACATCATTAACACATATCGTTTGTTAACCAGAGCAGGCCTACTCACACAAGATTCGAATAGAACTGCTTTGGTGGAGCATATCGGATTCGAACCGATGACCTCTTCCATGCCATGGAAGCGCGCTAGCCAACTGCGCCAATGCCCCACAATGATAATAATTTCAGTCTACAACATATCCTCGACTATATCAATATACACACATTGTGAATAAAACTCTTGATTTTAATTGTATTTATGATAATGTAGTTCAGTAAGTGTTTGGCAACCTTCGACAGTATCGGGATTCGAGATGCAAACGACGGTTCATCTAGCGGTACCTCACCTCATCAACCACGTCACGCCTGACCCGTGGATCACCAACCTCATGATCGCAGTCTTCGTAGTCTGGGGCGCAGACTTTTTCGCCGATAAAATCCCCGGCGTGAAGGGATTTCAGCGAGCACCACAGATTATTGCACTACTGCTAGTGGCGGTTTCGTTCGACACCCTGTCGGATGTCAAGTTGATTTCAAGTCTTCGTGATCTCTTCATCAAGCTCATTGAGAGTTGGGGGGCTGGCGAGTGGCTCTGGAATATCGGTACAGGCGGGGTCGCACTGGTCATCGCCGCACTCTACGCCCTCCGCTACATGGGTTTGAGCTTTGGCGAGAAGTTGAACTTCCTTCCTAACAAGGGCGCGGAGAACATCTTCTGGGACGGTATTGGGTTCGGCTTGGCGATCTTCGCAGGATCGGTCCTGGCACCCTGGCTTGCGGACGCTATGGAGTTTCTGCGATACTCATTGTTCGCGATCTTCCAGGTACTTATCTTTGGAACGCTGAACCTCCTAGGAAAGGTCGGCTTTACCGCGTAGCCTGTAGCCCTCACCGGTTCAGCCATCCACACCAAAAGCCCGGTGCACAGTTTTTGCTGTGTACCGGGCCTTCTTCATATTTTAATGTAGCTCGCGCGCGCCCACCCGCGGCTCTTTTTTGTTTATGGAAGTTTTTTATATTGATCCGAACGCAAAGAGCCACTTTGCGTACGAGCTCTAGCTGCATTGTACACTAGAACCATAAGCTTTACAAATATTATTAACTTATTCTTAACTAAATTCGCATTGCCCTAGCTATTATTTCATAAATGTGCTTAACTAGTACTGTTCAGAAGCGTCGTATCAGTAGGGCATGTGCGTACAGTTCACTCCTTTTGCGATATGAAACTGGTCGAGTCTGGCATTTGAGAAGTAAAAGGAAAACGTATGGCACAAAAATTGTTTGTAAACAATCTCGCTTGGGAAACCACTAGCGAGAGTTTAGCTGCTCATTTCGCCCCTATGGGTGATATCGAAGAAGCAATCGTTGTTCAGGATCGTGATAGCGGCCGTAGCCGAGGCTACGGCTTTGTTACTTTCAAGAACGACGAAGACGGCAAAAAAGCTGTTGATCAGTTGAATGGTAGCGAACTTGATGGTCGCAACATTAACGTCAACGAAGCTCGCCCACGCGAGGAACGCCCACGCCGCGACTACAGCAGCAACGGCAACCAAAACGGTGGCGGTAGCTTCCGTCAACGCAGCTGGTAAGATAGCTTAAATCTTTCAAAAAAACGCGCTCGCAAAAAGCGCGTTTTTTTGATTACCATGATGTTCTCTAATTCGCTAAAGCAATCCCTCGGTATCGGTTTCATATAATAGCTATAAGGAGCGTACCGTCAGTGTCGAAAGCCTAACTCACTTCTTTACTGTCAGAAATTGGCGCTAGATCAAAATTATGTCGGGGGCCACTATTGACTCTGGGCTTTTTAGTGGACGCTTTGAATTACAGCTGGCACAAATAAGAGCTCCGCACTACTATCTGTTGATCAAGACTCAAGCAGCTCCAAAAAAGCCGCTTCATCGATAATTTTCGTGCCGTACTTCTCGGCTTTGGCAAGTTTGCTAGCTCCGACACTGCCGCCCGCCACAAGATAGGTGGTGTCTTTAGCGACACTGCTTTGGAAGGAACCGCCGAGTTCGCGAATTTTGTCGGCAGCTTCATCCCTGCTCATAGCGCTTAGCGAGCCAGTTATTACAAACGATACGCCGGTAAGCTTACCGGGTTTTGTGTCGGCGACTTGTTGCACAACCACCCCATTCTTCTGGAACTTTTGCAGCAACTTCTGGTTTTCCGGGTCTTCAAACCAGGCAACGATTGACTCTGCCACTACATCGCCAACACCTTCCACCGCCTGTAACTGTTCAAGGGTTGCGGCTTGCAGAGCTGCAAAAGTTTTAAATTCGTTCGCTAGATCAACAGCGGTTTGCGCACCAACATGACGAATACCAAGCGCGTAGAGAAATTTACCAAACGGCGGATTGCGCTTTTCGTTGATAGCGTTTATTAGGTTGGTGGCACTGATTTCGGCAAACCGTTCGAGGCTGAGTACTTGGTCCTTGGTTAGAGCATACAGATCTGCTGGGTCACCAACCAAACCAGCATCAAGCAAAGCCTCAACGTTCTTTTCCCCTAGGCCCGTTATATCCATGGCGCTGCGGCTTGCAAAATGCTGAATATGCCGCAGCATTCGCGCCGGGCAGGCGGGGTTGGGGCAGCGCCAGACCGCTTCGGCTTCTGGCCGGATAAGTTTGGTATCGCACTCGGGGCACTGTGTCGGCATAACAAAGGGTTGCTCAGTGCCGCTGCGTAACTCTACCAGCGGCTGCACCACTTCAGGAATAATATCGCCAGCCTTTCGAACAACTACCGTATCACCAATAAGCACGCCTTTTCGCTCAACTTCGTCTTGGTTGTGCAAGGTGGCCATCTGCACGGTTGAACCAACTACTACTACCGGCTCGAGCATCGCCACCGGTGTCGCGGCACCAGTACGGCCGATGCTGACAAAAATATCTTTAATTCGAGTAGTAGCTTCTTCGGCCGGGTATTTATAGGCAATTGCCCCGCGCGGGTTCTTCCCCACTACCCCAAGTTCGGCGTAGAGCTTGCGGTCGTTGAGTTTTACCACCATGCCATCGGTGTTGTACGGCAAAGTCAGGCGCTTTTTCTCCCAAATCTTTGCAAAATCCATTAGTTCATCGAGCGAATGAAACACTTGGGCTTCTTTATTAATAATGAACCCAAGACCATGAAGGATGTCGTAGGCACGCATGTTGGTAGAGATTTCATCGGGGTTGTCGCGTAGAATATCGTAGGCGCGAAAATACAGCTTGCGCTCGACGGTAATGCGCGGATCGAGTTGACGAATGGTACCAGCTGCTAAGTTGCGCGGATTGGCGTAAGTTTTTTTGCCCTCTTTAGCGAGCTGGGTATTAAGAGCTTCGAAATCTTTTTTATACATCACAATTTCGCCGCGGACTTCGGTCCGGCCACGCCGAAATTGGGCAAATTCTGGTGTTTCGTGGAGTAAAAGCGGCACGCTAGCAATAGTCCGAACGTTACTGGTCACATCTTCACCAATATAGCCATCGCCCCGCGTAACTGCTCGCTGCAGCCTGCCGTCTTGATACACCAGCGAGCACGCCAGACCATCCATTTTAATATCGACAAAAAACTCTACTTTTTCATCCATCATCGGTGCCAAACGGCGAGTGCGCTTGAGCCAAGCTTCAACTTCTTCGCGGTTAAAGACGTCGTTTAGGCTAATCATGCGGCTGGAATGGGCAACTTTTTCAAATTTAGCTATTGGCGCCACACCGACCCGCTGGGTGGGACTATCTGGGGTAATAAGTTCAGGGTATTGTGCTTCAATGGCCTTTAACTCGGCAAATAGCGTGTCGTAGACCGCATCAGAAACTGACGGAGCATCGAGCGCGTGGTATTCGTAAGAATAGCGATGCAGCTGTGCGCGCAGCTTTTCGGCTCGTTCAATAATATCTTTACTCGGCATCAATCAACCTCCTATAAAGTAGATAAATATAGGTCGCACTCCAAACAATTGTAAAAGCGCCAACCACTACCACCGATACCGGCACAAGCGGGAGCCACGAGATGCCTAGTAGGCGGTCTATCAGAATAATCGGAATCAGTAAGAGGGCCCAAAAACAGACAATCATGGCGAGCAGCCACAACAGGCGCAACATTAGCCGCAGCCGCCGGCCAAGCACTAGCTGACCCGCTTCTTTTAACGCCGCAAACGGATACATGCCTGGAATAGTCACTAGCACCATGGCCACCAGCGATGACGTTACCCAGTACAACGACAACACCCCTAGCAGAATAACCGCCAGCCAAAGCATCATGGCTTCTACCCCGCTTTCGCCGATACCGCTTGATTGCGCAACTTGAAGGCCTATAAAGCCGAGTGCCACTGGCAATAGCTGCACAATGATAACCAGGGTAATTAACAAGCTAGGCACAATTGGCGCGCCAGACGAATACAAACCGTCGCGTAGCTTTACCGCGTGCCCGGCAAGTCGCTGCCGCAGCAACCACACCATGGTTAGCCAACAGAGCAGCGATAGCAGTGCGCTATAAATCTGCTGCGCCTCCGATAACGCGCCGCTGTTTAAATCTCCCATTAGGGTCACGCCAAACACGACTAGCGCCTTGGTAAAACCACCAACGTCACCGCCGGTAATTTCCTGGCCGACATCATTCAGGTAAAAGTTAAGTTCGTCGTACGCCTGCTGCGAAATCATGCCCACTGCTAGAATACTGAGCAGTGCATAGACCACCACCACGCCCAGAAACAGCTTTTTGTCTTTAATGAGCACTTGCCACACTTCGCCAGTAAACTTCCAGTAACCAGGCAATTGAAAATCGCGGGCGTAGTCTCGGCGGCGAGTAAGACGAAAGCTTCGGTGCGGCGTCCGCTGCAGGTATTGTTGCCATCGCCCAGTTAGGCGTGATGCTAATCCCGGCTTTTTATTTTTTTCAGTGGTACTAGGCGCCGCCATAGGTGGTAAATTACATTTTTTCCGTCATGGCACGCAGCCGAGCAATGCGATCTTCAATTGGCGGGTGCGTACTAAATAGTTTACCAATAAAGTTACCTTTTAAGGGGTTTGCGAAAAACAAATGGGCGGTTGAGGCATTTTGGCGACGGAGCGTGGCACCTTGGTGTTGAATTTTCTCAAGCGCGCGCGCCAGGCCCTCGGGGTAACGAGTGGTCATAGCACCAGTAGAATCGGCCAGGTATTCTCGTTGGCGAGAAACCGCTAGCTGAATTAACATGGCCACAATCGGCGCCAGAATAATCGCGATTAAACCAAAAATCATGAGCTGCGGCGGTACATTATCGCGGTCGTCACTACTGCTAAACCACATCATGTGAATAAACAAATCAGAAAGCAAGCCGATCGCGCTGACTAAGCCAAACGCAATCATCGACACGCGAATGTCGTAGTTTTTGACGTGGCCAAGCTCGTGCGCCATCACCGCTTCGAGCTCGGTGTCGTCAAGAGCATTTAGGATTCCCGAGGTCGCTGCCACGATTGCATTTTTAGGGTTGCGACCGGTAGCAAAAGCATTTAAAGCCGGATCGTCAATTATAAACACTCTCGGCATTGGCATGCCAGTTGTGATTGCCAGGTTCTCTACAATCCGCCACAACCGCGGGTCGTCGCGCTTTTGGATTTCTTTACCACCCGACATAGCAATCGCCAGCCGTGCTGCGGCAAAGTATTGAATCAGTGCGTAAATTGCCGCTACTACAATAACAATAATTGAAATGTGTGGGTTGCCATAAATAGCACTGGCCAACCACCCGAGCCCCCCGATGAGCAAAAGAAAGCCGGCCATAATAATGACCGTATTTCTTTTATTAGCAGCAATGGCAGAATACATAACTAGTTAGGCCTCTCTTGAAAGAAATGTTAGAAAGAAACTTCAACTGGCTTTTCAACCGAAGCCATGTCATCGACTTCGAAGAATTCTCGGTTTTTAAACCCAAGCCAGCCAGCAAAAAGATTATTTGGGAACAATTGAATTTTGGTATTGAGATCACGGACACCACCGTTATAGAAGCGGCGGGCAGCCTGGATTTTGTCTTCAGTATCAACTAATTCTTGCTGTAGTTGCTGGAAATTCTCGCTAGCCCGTAGTTGTGGGTAGTTTTCAGCTACTGCAAACAAGCTTTTTAGTGCGCCTTCGAATTGGTTTTCAGCTTCGGCTGTTTCTTTAACGCCTTGAGCGTTTAGGGCGTTGGCGCGGGCTTCGGTAACCGCTTCAAACACGCTGCGTTCGTGTTCGGCGTAGCCTTTTACGGTGTTAATAAGGTTCGGAATCAGGTCGAGCCGTCGCTTAAGTTGCACCGTGATATCGCTCCAGGCTTCTTCAACCCGGACATTCAGCTTAACAAGGCTGTTGTAGGTTGCCCATAAGAAGATAATAAAAATCAGTACAATTGCACCGACAACTAGTAATGGAATCATGCTTTCCCTCGCTTTAGATATCGTAATTTATTCTGCTATAAGTATAGCATTTTATCTTGGAATAATACAGGGCTTTGTCCTTAAAAACAAAAGCAAAATAATCTCTGGTAGGCGAGGCGGGACTCGAACCCGCAAGGTTGTTTAGACCAACGGATTTTAAGTCCGTCGCGTATACCAATTCCGCCACTCGCCCGCGGCAATTATCTGGAGGCACCGACCGGGATCGAACCGGTGTACGCGGTTTTGCAGACCGCTGCGTAACCACTCCGCCACGGCGCCCCAAGCAGATATTTGGAATTATACCAACATCGCTAAGTATTTACCAGAAATTACTGTAAGATTTCGAGTTGTGATTTTTCATCCAATGTAAGCTCGGGCGGATACGAGTAGGTTTGCTTGGTCACGCCAATATTGAGCCGTTTGACACTATCTGATTCGGCTGCTTCTCTGTCTTTGTTCACCCCCATAAGCTCGCTGTAGACTGGTAGCTTTGTTGTTTCGTCGATTAAGTAAAAGCCTTTTACCCCGCCGGAATTGCTCGCATTGATGCTGATAAAAGCGTAATCGTACTGGGCATCTGGGTTGTTTTCGGCTTTGAGTTTTTGTATTTCTGCAGCTTTAAAGAAATTTTGGTACAGGGTTTGGTTAACCGATAAGCCATCGCCTTTAGGGGCAAAACTAATCTTACGCACTTTTTTACCCTCAAATGTCTGCTCGCCTTCATCGGTAACCGTAAATAAGTCGGCTTTGATCATTTCTTCTTCCCAAGTTTTGGCCTGTGCGGGCTTTAGGGTTACCGGGAACACACCGTCGTTAATGCGCGCCGGTGCTAAATCAACCACTACAGCCTGGGGATATAGCCCAACACGCTTGCAAGTGACAAACTGCAGGTTCTCGGTTACTCGCGAAAGAGCTAACAGGTCTTGGTTCGCTTCTTGCAAAGTTTTAGCCTCTTCGGACGCGTTGCGGAGGTCGATGTAGTCAGTGCCGTCAATACAGCGACCGAGGGTAAATACGTCTTTTCCAAGGTTTTTATTGGCAAAAACGTTACGGTACTTGCCGGCTGCAACGTCGATCTCGCTCACCGTTGAGGCGACGACCCCAACATTTTTATTAGCCGCAGCATCAGCAGCATTGGCATAGGTTTTTCGGAGCATGGCCACCCGAATTCGCTGCTGCTGGCTGGCGTTCGCTAAGCTTTCGTAGAAGGTTTTCTCGAGATTTGATGACTCGGCCGCTGGCTTGGGCGCGTCATTACGATTAGCTGAAAGAATAGCCACGATAATGCCAACAACCGCCAAAATTGCTACCACAATAGTAAATAAAATCATTCTGTTACGCTGTTTTTGGGGTGAGACCGGCTGCTGATCCATGCATTTGTTCCTTTTCTAAGTTGCTTGTGCTTCACGAGTTATTATAGCAAAATTATGTTTTTAAATGTATACTGTAAGCGAAGCCTCTACCATCTGGATGGGGAAAAATGGCAACAATTGGTTCGCGCGCAGAAAAGCGCGCTTGGACTAAGCGGGAGATGTGGTTTTGGCTTGATCAACTAATCGGCCTGGGGTTGATTGTCGCTTTTTGGTGGCGACAGATTGACGCCTCGCTTGAAGGGCGACCGCCGCTGATTAGCTGGATGTGTTCAGCCGAGGCGGCAATCCTCTGTTTTATCTGGTTGACAATTGAAGCGCGCCGAGTTTCGACCGGCTGGCAACGCAAAGAGATGACGGGGCTGCTCGTCCAGTATAGTGCCATCGTAGCCGGTAACACTACGGTTGTCTGCATTCAGTTCTACCAGCTATTCGTGAGTGGTGGTCGGCTTAAGCCATGGGATGTGACTGTCTTTCAGATCGATCTGATTGGCATGTACATCCTCATCGTGCTCATGACACAGGGGAAGTTGCACCCCAAGTCACCTTGGGCGCGTTGTTGGTATACGGTCGTCCTGAAGGCAACGCCGCAGCTTGTTCAGGCGCTGTGGATCTTCAACAAGAAGGGCGTTATCGACCTTGTCGGTACGATCTTTTTGGTTCTACAGACTCTGTGGCGCTGGAAGGCGCCGCTAGCGGCAATTGTTCGTCAAGACGTGAAGCCAATCACAAAAGCTCAGCCGTTTCCTCGCCGACAGCTCAGGACTATTGTGCAGAAGCTGCGGACGGCGCCAACGAGCGTTAAGGCACTCATGACCGGGTCGTCGCTCGATCTTGCCTCGACACTTCTTGTGTTTTGCGCGGCCTTTGGTACGGCCCTGCATGTCTTCTGAGACGGCTGGTGGTGAATAATCGTTCGCCACCAGCCTCATCTTTTTTAAAAAGCTTTTATTTAATGACAATTTAATCTTGCGGGCGGTATACTACACGGTAAACATAAGACGTAACCGTGCTCAGGCAACAGGCATTGTTACATCTATGTTCGCCGAGGGATATACAGTTAGTGCCAATTGGCGTTAGCAAGCGGCAGCCCTCGGCTTCATGTTTTTAAAACAAAAATTAGCTTTTATTCATAACTTTTCGCCACAAAATACACTTTTCTCGTATAATTATTAAGAATTATTTAATAATTGTGTTCTATTATTAAGCCAAAAGAGCGAAACCTGTATCTATAAAGTTATGAAACTATTAATCGTCGAAGACAACCAGCACCTCTCTGAAAGAATAAAACTTTTGTTTGGTAAAAGTTTTGTTATCGATGTGGTCGAATCAGGCAATGAAGCCCTTAGTAAGGCCGCCTCGGTACAATATGCTGTTATTATTCTTGATCTTGGCTTGCCAGATATATCGGGGAAGAAGGTTTGTGAAAAACTACGGGCCGCCGGCAACCAAGCGGCTATTCTGGTGCTCACCGCTTCAAAAGAACGTAGCGATTGCATTGCACTACTTGAATCAGGCGCCGACGATTATCTCACCAAACCTTTTGACCGCGAAGAATTACAGGCGCGCATCAAAGCGCTCAGTCGTCGCCAAGCTTTTCGGCTAAAGCGAAACATCATTAAACATCGCGACCTGGTGATCGACCTCGATCGCCGGCACGTTGAACGGTCGGGCGTCCCTATTAAGCTCCGACGCAAAGAATTTGACATACTCGAATACCTAATAAATAACCGCGGTCGCGCCGTCACTCGCTCTATGATTCTTAATCATGCCTGGGAAACTACCAAAGATAGCTGGAGCAGCACGGTTGATGTACACATAAAATATTTACGCGACAAGATTGACCGACCATTTGACGCGCCGATAATCAAAACTGCCTATGGTATCGGTTATATGGTCGATGACCCAGCGTAGTATATAATGTAAACTAGAACAGGTTATGGAACAGATTATTACCGCTATTTTGAACGATCCCGAGAAGCGTTCCCCTGAAGCAATCGAAGCTATCCTGGTTGAGCAGGCTGATGGCGGCGAGCCTTGGTTTTAGCACGACCATTAATTTGTAGTTTTAAAATGATAAGCTCACGATTGGAAAAATATTTAAGGCCCGCAACACCACTTCCGCTTGAGCCTGAGCGTGAGCGCACTTTTATTTTTCTTTTGCTTGGCACTTCCGCCTTCACACTGATCGTTTTTATTTTGTTAATCATCGGGGCACTCATCAAAAACGCCACCACCCTCCCCGGTCGCATGGTGATAATTACCATGGCTTCCGCTGCTTTATTCTTAATGTTTACTTTGTGGCGTAAAGCAAAATACCGCCTCGCAGCAACCTTATTGGTGCTCTTTTATGGTGTTATTGCGAGTCTCATCATTATCACCTGGGGCATTGCCACCACTTTTGGCATTTTGCTTCTAAGCGTGACCGTGGTACTGGCAAGCATTTTACTTGGCCCGCGACAATCGTTGTATGCCGCTGGGGCCGCCACATTCGTGTTGATTGGTTTACAAATCGTGATCGATTTTGGTTGGTATACGCCGCTCGAATCAACCGTACGACCCACTGTACTTGGGGAAGTGTTTGGTTATAGTGCAATTTTTGCAGTTTTAGGGCTAGTGTCGTGGTTGTTTGGTAAAAATATGGAAGCATCGCTAAAGAAGGCCAGGGCCGCTGAAGCTGCGCTTTCAAAAGAAAAAGAGTTACTCGAAGTACGAGTTGCCGAACGTACCCTTGAACTTGAAGCGCTGCAATTCCAGGAAATGCAGCAGCTTTACCGGTTTGCCGAAATGGGACAGCTGAGTGCAGCGCTACTTCATGATCTGGCGAATCAGCTAACCGTTTTGACGCTGGACATCGAAGACTTACAGCAACGGGCGCCTCGCTCGGAAGCGGTATCGCGTGCTCGCAATAGCGTTCGGCACCTCGAGCACATGATTGATCGTGTTCGAGCCCAACTACAAGGCGAAAACCCGGAGCGCCGCTTTCATCTTGCCAAGCGAATCAAGGAGACATTGCAGCTACTTAAACAAAAAGCCCACGGAAAGCAGGTTACACTCGAGTTTGAGACTTCAGGAAAAACTTCGACTATGCTCACCGGTGACCCAACCCGTCTGAGCCAAGCAATCGCCATTATTATCACGAATGCTATCGATGCCTACGCAAGAACAAAGTCCCCAAGCAAAAAGGTAGTAAAATTGCAATTATCTGAAGATGCGAATACTTTCTTCATAGCTATTACAGACTGGGGCGCTGGCATTAGCCCTGAGCACAGGCAAAAGATTTTTGAGCCGTTCTTCACCACCAAAGAAACCGGTATGGGTATCGGCTTATTTATTGCGAAACAAATTATCGAGAATCATTTCCACGGATCGCTTGCCCTCGACCCTGCTACCGAATACACAAAGTTTATACTTTCCCTGCCGAAAAGTCCAAAAAAGCAAAATGACCGATGATCAATTAAGTGCGGCGCGTCATTTTCTTGTTTTCACGCCTGTAAGCTCACCGGTTGACGCAGCCGCCCGGCTATTAGCGGGCGACTCACGACCAAACGACGCCCAGACAATTGTCCGGTTTTTAAAGAATGAGAACAGCACAATCGAGACAGCTTTGCTTCTTTTTTTAGTTTTACAGCACACTCGTGCCGAGCTAATTACCGGGGAAATGCTCGCACAGGTTACTCGTTTACTGACTCGCCACGAAGTTACCCCTGGTGGCCCTTACAAAAATACTAACGGGCAGCCGACACTATTAGTTAATTTGCTTACTGCGGCAGCGCTAAATAAGCTCACCATCATTCCGCCATCATTGCTGCGCTACTTAAAAACCACCACACAAAATCATCAGCCTGATTTTGAATCAACCCTTACTAGGTATTTTGTTTCTCGCATGGTTAATGGGGCGCCATTCAGTAGCATCGAGACAGCCCGATTATTCGACTTTCAGCAAAAAGACGGCGGTTTTCCTGCTTTCCAGCACTTCGAAGATGAGCAGCTCTCGCGAATTATAGCTACCAGCCTAGCAATTTTAGTACTCACACCCAAAGACACGCCATCGAATATCACAAAAGACCCTTTTTATGAAACCGTGCAGTCGAGCGTGATGGCACAATTACAGTCACTCCCGTCTTCATCTCGGGCATTGGCCATTCAGGCGGCCGAAAAGATATTCACCGCTGATACAAATCAAGAGATTCTTTTACTGCCACATTTTTTTAATCAATCACTAGCTCACCCGCTCAATCAAGAAGCAATTACTACACTCTGTAAAGCTAACTTTTTTAGTTGGCTGGCTTACACAACATACGATGCCATTCAGGACGACTACACGCACACCAAAGCCCTGCCAATTGCCAATGTCGCGCTGCGGCAAGCGTTAACGCAGTTTAGCCTTTTTGCCCCAACCCAGCGCAGTGAAATTGAACGTTACTTCATTTTGCTTGATGCCGCCAGCAGCTGGGAACTCGCCCATTGCCGCGCCGAAGCGACCGATGCAACTATAGCAATTAAGGCACTTCCGAAGTTCTCTGCCGGCCGCACTCAACTTGCGCACAAATCATTCGTGCATATTCTTGGGCCGCGGCTGATTGCGAAAACTGCGCATTATTCTAATGCCACCCTTAAAAACCTTGAACGCGGCCTGAGCCATTATCTCATTGCGCGCCAATTACAAGATGATGTTTATGACTGGCGAGCAGACATTCGAAAAGGACATCTCAGTTATGTGGTGTGCCATTTACTCAAGAAGCTGGAGCTGACCGCTGGAACATATCAACTGCCCGAGCTGTTAACGGCTATGCAGAAAGAATTTTGGCAAACAGGTGCCGAAGCCCTTGCCACAATACAGCTCAACCATCTTTCAAAAGCGAGAACTTTATTATTTTCCGGTTCAAGCTTGCGTTCACCGTCTCCACTTTTTACGCTTATCGAACAGCTAGAAGCAAACGTAGTGCAAACCCAGCAAAAGTATCGATTACAAAAACAATTTTTGGCGGCCTATAAAAAATGAGTTAGCGCTTTCCAGCTTGCCCCATATCTTCGTCGGCGTCCTCGATGTATTCGCGCATATCTTCGTTGCCATGCCCGGCTTCATCAAGATTCATCTTTTTGAATTCATGGGCAATTTCTGACTCAGGGATGCCCGCCCTATCGGCCAAATTGTCGGTTAATTCGTGCGTGATTTCATCTTTTTTGCTCAGATCAGCGTCTAGATCGTCCTGATAGCCTTTTAATTGTAGGTCGTCGTCATTCATATGATACCTCCTTGTGTACTTCTAGCATACCGCACACTACCAGCTGTTGCCTACCCTTAAACATCCTTAGAAATTTAGAACCGCTCGGCGGAACCGAGCGGCGTAAAGCTGTTAGATTTTAACTTTCCACCTTTCAGCGAGGTGACCCCTCGCCCAGGCCTCAAGCTTCTTATTATCGCCCTTATGGAGCTTATTGAGCTCGGACTCAATCTCTTTTGCTTGGGCAGCCCAGCCGAGGCGGCTCACTACACCATTCGTAACCTTGTCGAGCTTACTCTGGATATCCTTAACGTACCCGATGTACCCCAGCTGCTTCTCAATCAGCTCTTTAAAGCTGGTAACGCGCTTGCTTGTAGCTGGAACTTCGCCAATCAGCACATTTGCACCCTTGGTGATGAACTCTTCAATGCCGCCCATCGGTCGAGAGTCCGCCACCCGGATCATCAAAGTGATACGGTGCTGAGAGGTGATTGCAGGAACGAACCTGAAGCTACGCTCGGCTGCATCCTTGGCGCCAAAGGTCGTGCCAAGAATGAGCGCGCCACTAAACACCTGAGCCGGCAGTGCATAGCTGCGCTTCTGTAGCAACTTGATGAATTCGGAAGCGCTCGCCCATTCAAGCGTCTGGTCAAGCGAATAACCCCTTGGCCGCTGATTCGCCGGCGCATCACGAATAAGCGTTGCCCCACAGTGTCCAAAATCGTGGGAATACGCTGCCGCCGCGCCAACCTGGCGGACGACTAGATATTCCGACCTCGCTCGCGGACCATAGTAAGCATCAAAAAGCGCCAGAAAGTTATCTCGAACCTCCTTAAAATGCGTTGGATTGTGGTCAGGCAGATTAAACAACCGAACCGAATTGTCGGCTGCAGTCTCGAAGAACTTAAGATCGGCCCTGAACACTCCTTCGGGCTTTGCCTGATCATGGCTTGCGCTATACTGATACCCCTTGAGCATTTTTGCAAGGTCAGCCGGCAATTTGTTGCCATAAACCTTATAAACATCGCCGTCAATGAACTGTGGCCACATCGGACCAAGCACTTTTAGATTCATTTGAGGCTCCGTTTCGAATGTACAGATGTTGCCATACAATACTATACGAATTATTTGAATATGTGAATAGTGGCTTCGAGCTTCTTTCCTTTCCCGCCCCTAAATCTCTCGATACCATCCTTAACTGGCAAAAAAACGTGCCCGCCGTTACCGACGAGCACTTTCGGCTGACTTACTTTTCATACACCGCGGTGTACGCCCACACCAGGCAAGCCTTTACATATTCCTTTTGCCCCTCTGAGCCGCTTAGCGAAATTGCGCCACTAAAAAGATCGAGGAGACGATCAATTGTTTTTTGATCCATCCTGCGCATGCGCGGCGACAAACTGTTCTCGGATGAAACAAGATTATACACTTCGGTGCAAACCACCGACCAGTCTAGCTTTTGGTAGTTATCTTCGATTGCTCGCTCGGCACAGGCTTCTGGCGTTATTGGCCCGTTCTTTTGAACCGCCTTCTTTGCAGTCGGGTAGTATTCAAGCAGTTCCCGAAGTAGCATTTTCTGCGCCACATTTCCTCCTCCGCCGATTGTCAAGCCTTTACTAGAGTAGCATTTGCTATGGCTACCGTAAAGATTCTGCCGTTACACGTTATATCTTACGAATCGTGCCTGTGCGCAGTCGCCGGTAAAACTGGGCGCTTTTTCCCAAGGCGTATTCCTAGCCAAATCCAGAAAACCGTTATGAGGCTCACGCCAATCAATACCGGAATTTGGCCAAATTCGTGCAGAGCAATAACCGAACCAGCCGTCACGATACCCCCACCCATGAAGGGTTCGAACGCTAATTGTTTGTAGCCAAACGTTTCGCGGCTATGTGATTTGTTGCTCGGGTCGGCAAGTCGACCAAGCAACAACCCTGTGGCAGTCATACCCATGGACTGCCCCATGTTAGTAAGGCCTTTCTCAAACCAAAAGCTGCTAAACATGCGTGGCGCTAAAACCAAAAAGCCAAACACAATCCAGCCAATCCCCAGGAGTGCGAACGTAATGAATACCGGCAGGTTGCTGCCAATAGCGCTTAACGACACTGTGGCGATGGCGCTGGCTATTAAAATGTCGAGCGCCAAAGTACTAATAATCTCGGCGGTGCGGCGCTGAATCAAGGTTTGTTTGCCAAATTTGCGCAGTATCATTTGGACAATCAGTCCACCAATCATTGCCAGTGGAAAGAGCGGTAAATGCGTGAAGAAGCGAATGTCAGTTATGCCGCCGAGCAACGCAGCTTCAATAATTATCAGTAGCTGCAGTAGCACCCAGCCAATGCCAATAGCGATAGCAAAAGCAGCGACGTTTATCGCAATCGCTCGTGGGGTTGCCCGCAGCTTTCGACCAAAGGTAATTAGATTATAGCCACTGCGAATCATTTGTTGGCGCTGTTTTCGCTGCACCTCTGGGTCGATATAGTTCCCTCCGCCGCGGCGGCTATGCCAGTTCACAAAGAAAATACCAATTATAATTGCTGCAACAATACTCACGGTTGCTAACCCCAAAGCAATATCGGTGCCTTCTTTCCAGCCTAACTGCTCAAAGGTAGGCGCCAAACCGGCAGCCGTACCGTGCCCACCCTCAAAACTGATCTCAATCAGTGCGCCCGCCAGGGGGCTTGTGCCAAAAACCGGGGTCAAAAACAACATAGTCACCAGAATACCCAGCACGTATTGCCCCCAGGCGAGGCTGTTGCCAAAAGCAATCATTGGCCCTGAAACTTTCCAAATTTCTTTGCGGCCAGGAATAACTTTACCTAAAAACAACCCGGCAAATACTACTGTAATTAGGTATTTAGGCCATGTTGCCCAGTAGGCGGTAATCTCCTCGGGGATCGTGCCTAAAACTTGCGGTCCAAAAACCAGCCCCAACACCCCGGCAACTAATGCACTGGGAATAAAGAATTTTTGTAGCACCCCAGAGCCGCGTTTAATAAAACGCGCGACCGCTAGGATGATCACCAAAACAACAATACTTTGAAACAGCGGATGCATTGTTCCTATTATAAACAACCGGCAGGCTTTTTTGGTGCTAAAAAAGCCGTAAGTTTTACAATCAAGCTTTCAGAGGAAACAAACGGATTACTTGTCGTCGTGCGCGGCTTGTAATTGAGCAATATCTAGCTTTTTCATCTGCAGCATTGCCTGCATAACCCGGCCAGCTTTTTCAGCATCGGGGTCGCTCATCAATTGCCCCAGAGCTTTAGGAACAATTTGCCACGACAAGCCAAATTTATCTTTTAGCCAGCCACAGGCTTCGGCCTCGGGTACGGCGCTCAGCTTTTCCCAGTAATAATCTACTTCTTTCTGGGTGTCACAATCGACAAACAGCGAAATAGCTTCGTTAAATTTAAACTGTGGGCCGCCATCAAACGCAATAAATTCATTACCGGCAAGCATAAATGCGCCGTTGGCGACCTTCCCTTCTAAGCCAACCATCGGCCCTTCGAGCGGACCTTCTGGGTAGCGGCTGAGGCTTACTACTTTTGATTCAGCCTTCTTTTCTGGCGCACCATTAAATATTTCGACGTAAAAATTCATCGCCGCTTCGGCGTCTTTTTCGAACCATAAGTATGTTTTGACTTTTTGCATTGCTTCCCCTTTTTTACCTTCTTAGTATACCTAAGATGATTGCAACTTGTCCAAAATTTAAACGGGTAGGCGCAGCACTTATTGATGTGCTGCACCTACCCAACTACCTACAGTTCCTTACCCTGACGATCGGCAGTGGCCACGCGCGGGTAGTTCTTCTTGATACGAACCGTCAACTGCCTGCCAAGGATTTGCACCTCAGGAACATCGATGCAATCGGCGTGCTCTGCTGCCTTGCTAAAGTGACTGACCTTCAAGCAGCCTTCGACAAAGAGCTGCAAAGCCTCGACGGGTCCGACGAGCACCATCGCAACCCGATCGAGCTTGCCATTGCGCTCGTCATCGTCAAGGCAGTCCTGGATTTCGGGCGTGAGGGGATTAATATCTACCTCAAAACCACCGACCCTCCAGCTCTCCCTGCCCATACGCGCATAACTCTCATTCTCGAAAAACTTAACTTCGTCACCGGAAACCCTAAAAAACTTTCCGGAAATGCTCTGCGTACCCATGATCGGCCTCTCTCCTCATTCGGCAGCATACCTTCAGGCTGGCACCTGACTGCGCCCTACCATAGAGACACAAAATGAGGAATAAAGACAACTTGCTCTTATTCCTCATTTCGTATCGGATCCAACTATATCATTAAGTGATGCTTTAATCAACGGCGACTAAGCCGCATGGTACAAGCAGTTAACTCGCTATCGGCGCGTCACCAAACTCAATTTTATTCCCTTCAGGGTCTTGGTAAGCTGCCTTGCGCACGCCGTTACCATATGTTTCTCGTGCGGTTGGCTCGAGGCCTCGTTCGCTGGTTTGGGCTACAAGATCATCAAAATCATCTACAAATACCACATTCATAGTGTGGCCAGCCCGCGTTCTGGTAAGTGCTCGATAGCAATCGAAATGTGCTTGGCAAGCTCCCGCACGGCTTCAGTGCCGCTCGCAACGTAAGTCGGCGGGCAGCCAAACAAGCGTTCATACCAAGCAACTGCTGCCTTGAAGTCACGCACCGGAATGCAAGCGAAAAAATCAATTTATAGCTACCTGGGATTTTTTCATCTTTTGCCATACGCTTAATAACAGTTATCCCTGGCGGTATTCTAGGATATCCCCAGGTTGACAATCGAGTGCTTCGCAAATTGCGGCTAGTGTCGATAGCCGCACGGCCTTAGCTTTACCGTTTTTAAGTATTGAAAGATTCGCCATGGTGATGCCAACTTTTTGGGAAAGCTCGGTTAGGCTCATTTTTCGCCTAGCGAGCATTACATCAAGATTTACTACTATTGCCATAAAGTCGCTACACCGTTAGATCGTTTTCGGACTTAATCGCCACTGCCGACTGAAAAAGCTTTTGAAACAATGCCGCGGCAGTGGCGATGACAAATGAGCCAAAGGTAATCACCAAGCCAAGCACAATCACACCTGGCGCGTCATCTTTATCGGCCACAAAGTAAATGTAAGGCATGCCGGCAGCGTACATAGCGCTGATAATAACTGCGCAGTATTTTATACCTTTTAAGGCTTGTACCGCGGCGTGCGAAAAAGCGATGTTTTTATCAATATATACAAGCAACTTGAGCGCTTGGTAAATAGCAACGAAGAACGGTATCGCTGTAGCATACATCCCAAATAGAATCGGACGGTAATCGCCAGTTTTATCGGTACCAATCGCAAACGGTAGAACAAAGATACACAGCGCCAGCACAATAAGCGCTATAAAAATAACTGTTGCCCTTAAGATGATGGTTGAGCCGCGTTTCATTTTGGAGCCTTTCTTTTAAGTTGTGTTTGTATTTTAACAGTGATTTTATTGATTTACAATAATTATTTATTGATATTCCTATGATAATTTTGGCATAAAAAATCAGCAATTAAATGCTGGGCAGTCTTCATGAAACGAAGACTGCCCAGCCCAAGGTGATAAAGTCTGTCAGCGGTAGGAATAGTTGCAGGGCTGCAATAATGAGGCCGGCAACAAGCACTAAAAGTAGCTTGTTTTGTTTGTCATAGAGGCATTATAACAGCGTTAAGTGGGCAATTAGATTATTAAAGCGATGCCATTAAGAAGGGGCAGGCGCGGTTGATGCTACGCCTGCCCCATTTACTCTTCGTCTACCTACAGCAGAAAGAGATGTCTAGATCGACGTTCTGGATATACGTGAGATTTCTCTGCTTTAGACCTCGAATAGCCGCCTTATAGGCCTCCAAGTCCTGCTCCGTTCGAGCGTTCATAGGTACGAGCTGCTCGACGTCGAGCTTCCCTACGGCTGCGTAGAGGTCAGCTTTAACTCGCTCAGTTGGCTCAAAACCAGGGACAAACTCACCGCTGATAATTTGGCGGTAGTGCCTACCAGTACCGCATCGCTGCATTTTAACAAACAGCACCATTGCACCATAAGGCAGCAGCGGGTTAAAAATCCGCTTCAGTTTTCCGATGATGCCTTTGTAGTCGCTACCTTCCACTATACCCACAAGAACGGCATTTTCCCCGCTCTTGGGCAAGCTGAACCGAATACCCTCAATTTTTCTCAATTCAGGTTCCAGCGCTTTGAGCTTGTTCGGCTTTGTCGCAGGATAAGCAAAGCGGTATCCCGAAGGATTTGATTCCCAGATCACATATGAAGCCCTGAGCATCATCTTCTTCTCCTCTTCTGAGAGACAAGTGCACCTTGAGTATAAACTAATAAGGAATACTAGCCAAGGCATGAGGATAAATTATAAGGATTTACACTAACTTTGGCACTGTAACTTCATCTATCTTTTAAGGAACCTTTTGGTTAGTAAGGGCTTGGTGCCATGCTTTGGTTCTTGAGATAAGTTGTGTTTAGCGACTTAATACACAAAGTATTTAAAGACTGCTTGAAAACATACCATAACTGCGCTATAATCTCCCTAGTATGCGGGTTTAGCTCAGTTGTTAGAGCGCTTCCTTGCCAAGGAAGAGGCCAGGAGTTAGAGTCTCCTAACCCGCACCACGAAAAAAGCCCAGGTTTTCTGGGCTTTTTTCGTGGTGTGAATTTGGGTATTTCTTAGCCATGACCTCATCAAAGACAGCGCCGCGTTAGAGGGTTAGAGACTTTTCAAATGGAAGGCATGCTACGATAGATCTATATGACAAAACAAGACGACAATCCCTGGCGAACCCTCGATAGCAGAATAATGTATCAGAACCCTTGGATGACAGTGCACGAGGACAAAGTACTGACGCCAAGCGGCAAGGAAGGTATTTACGGCTTTATAGAAAGTAAGCCAGGAGTATTTATTATAGCTCTGACTGAGGATAACAAGATTTATCTTATTGAATCGTTCCGCTATCCTACACAAAAATGGCAGTGGGAATTACCTACCGGCGGTATTGAAGAAGGTGCGACACCTTTGGAATCAGCCAAAAACGAGCTTGCCGAAGAACTCGGTATGACTGCTGAAAACTGGATTCGTGTAAACACCTTTGGACCATCTTCCAACGGCTTTATGAATGACGTACAGGAAGTATTTGTAGCCGAAGGACTCCACAGGAGTGAGGAAAAACATTTCGAAGAATTCGAAGCTATCCGTGCAGCCAAAGCTGTAACAGTCGAAGAAATTATGACTATGATCAAAAATGGTAGGCTTACTGATGGTCAAACGCTTGCCGCACTGATGCAGTTTTTTACGTGGCGCGAACATTAATGACACGCGAACATTATTGTCATGAGAATTTCACTTAAGAAAACCGCCCATATAGGCATTATTGCCGGTCTTACAGCCTCACTAATTTATTTGTTAGCACCGCACCCGCGTGGCATAACCGTGTTTATACAGTGCGGAGCATTAATAATCCTGGGTGCGGTAATAAGTTATTTTTCTAGAAAAAAGATACATAATCCATATGCTGTAATTATCTACAGCATGCTAATTGGGTACGGAACAGTACGCGTATTGCCATTCGTCACCACATACTGGCTGATTGCCATAGGTGCTATTATTACGGCCAGCACAGCATTGGCATATTTTTTGTGGCGCCAGTATTTTGCTTTAAAAACCAACTTTGTTGTGAAGTATAGTGGAGCGGTTCTTCTTGTGATTGTTTGGTGGGTAGTTATTCCACTGACGGTTTTGTACTTCATCCGATTATCGTATACTCCTTAGCGATGAATAATTTCAAAGTTGCTCGCTAATATATTAATTACGGATATTAAATCTTGTTAGAATAAAACTATGATTGAAATTGAACGCAAATTCCGTATCTCGCCCGAGCAAAAAGCCGCTATTGAAAAGTATTTCAAAAATAACGGCAGCGACCTCGTGCCAGTCCACCAAATCGATCAAGTCTTTTTGCAAGGCATTAATTCGTTCAAAGATTTTAAGTCTGGTAAGCCAGTTGCTCGGCTCCGTACGGTCGATAATAAAACGCAGTTAACGTATAAAAGGGCAATTAACGATGCCGGCGATACGCTAGAGCATGAGCTTGGCGTAGAATCAGCCGATACAATGCAAAAAATTCTCGAAGAGATGGGCTATCAGCAGGTTACGCTTGTAGATAAAACCAGAATTGAGATGAAACAAGGCAGGCTGACACTTGTTTTGGACGAGGTTGCCCGCCTCGGGAGCTTTTTAGAAATTGAACTATTAGCCGAGCAGGCCGACACGGGCGGCGCGGAAGAGCAAATTCTTCAGTCTGCAGCACAGTTCGGACTAACCGCAGCCAATATCGAGCCAAAGAAGTATGACCAGCTTCTTGGCTCTTTACCTGCATAATGCGCGCGTAATCCGTATAATAGATTCTAGACTTATTGGTGCTAGACTTATTAGTAGAGTATCAATTTTAAAAGGATCTTTTGAAATGTCTAAGTATATCGATGGCTTTGTACTAGTCGTACCAAAAGGCAAAGCTGAAGCGTACAAAAAAATGACCGAAGAAGGACGAGATTCATGGATGAAGCACGGTGCGCTTCAGTATTTTGAGTGCAAAGGGGATGACCTTAAGCAAGAGGAGATGGGCGACGAAAAATCCCGTTCTTTTAGCGAAATGACCGGCGCAGAAGATGGAGACGATGTGTGGTTCTCTTTTATTGTGTTTGAATCCAAGGAACACCGCGATGAGGTAAATAAAAAGGTAATGGACGAGATGGATGAGGCCTACCAAGAACAAAGCGATTTCGTATCGCCGTTTGAAATGAGCAAGCTAGCGCGCGGTGGATTTGAGGTTGTGGTTGAGGCGCAAAAAGCTTGATCGCGGCTCCTGGCGTAGATCTATTTCCTAGCAAATAAAGAACAAGCGGTCACGACACCTGCAGCGCTGGCGGTAATCTTTCTGTTTCGTGACACATAATGGATAGCTCTCGCCTTACTAGGTAAGGCTATTGGCAAACTGTTAACCGCACCCAATTTAGATCAAGAGTTAGAAGCTATTGCTCACCTATTTACTTAACTTGTCGTTTAATTTTTTGCGCTGCTGGTCGTTATATGAGCTTTCACCACGAACAAATTCATCCGCGAAAGCCGCAACGTCAGGCCCGGTGATGTCAATGACTCGCCTGCCATCGGCAGCAGCTTCTTCGAGCATATCTACTAATGACACCGGTGGATCGATCGTTAATATGCCAGATGTGCTCCAGAGATAGTGTTTGATCTTTTTGTAGGCTTCGGCATACTCGGCGGGCAATGCCTTGGCACGTTTTTCAACTGCCCGGTATTTTTTCTTCTCGTTAAGATCGCCGATGATTGTATCGATAATTTTTCCCATTTTAGTTACTCCTTAGTTCATTAATTTTTGATGATACGAAATTCCATTTATCCCAAAAGGTTCGAAGTTCTTTTTGACCAGTCTTAGTGAGACTATAAAACTTACGCGGCGGACCAATTTCTGATGGTTTTTTTTCAATAGCTACAAGCTTGTTTTTCTCAAGCCGCACTAAAATCGTGTAAACTGTCCCCTCAACAATATCGGTGAAGCCGAGCTTCCGCAGCTGCTGAGTGATGTCGTAGCCATACGTTGGTTGTCGGCTAATGACTTCGAGCACACAGCCTTCGAGGACTCCTTTTAGCATTTCTGTAATATTATCCAAGCTAATTTCCTTTTTACTATATAGTATTACTTATTACTACTATATAGTAGCACGTAGTAGTAAATCTTGTCAACTGTTAGCTACTAAAAAACATAAGCAACTTGAATAAAATCTGTATCTGACGCGACCATCCGCTTGAGCAAAGCCATGGCAATTATTCAATATACTAGCCATAACATTGGCGCAAATCACCGAAGATAGTTTACAATAAGCCCAGAACTTAACGAGACCTACACCGAAAATGAGACAACTTTATATAACCCGCGGCATTCCCGGATCCGGCAAGAGCACTTTTATTCAGGAAAACAATCTTGAAGCATATACCGTTTCGCCCGATACCATACGCCTCGTTCTAGGCTCGCCGGTACTTGATACAAAAGGCCGTCTAGTCATGCCGTCTAAAGACGACGCGACGGTTTGGAAACTGCTGCGCGAATCAATTGAAACCCGCATGGCGCGGGGCGAGCTTATTATTATTGATGCCACCCACACTCTGCCCCGCTATTTCCACGATTACGCTAAACTCGCCCGAACCTACCGCTACAAACTTTTTGCGATCGATTTTGCTGACGTTCCGCTTGAAATCTGCAAACAGCGCAATAAAACACGAGCAAGCTATAAGGTGGTCGATGATAAAGTGCTTGAAACTATGCACGCCCGGCTACAGAATTTCACCATTCCAAAAGGTTATACGGTTATAAAACCAGATGAAGTAAAGGCCACCTTAGAATACACTCCAACTGATCTTAGTCAGTACACCCGTATTCATCATATTGGCGACATTCAGGGCTGCTATACGCCGCTGCGGCAATATTTCGACGAACACCCGTTTCGCGATGATGAATACTACATATTTACCGGCGATCTGCTCGATCGCGGCTCAGAGAATGCCGAGGTGCTGACCTACATTTGCGAGCAATTTGTCGATAAACCGAATGTGGCGTTTATTGAGGGCAATCACGACCTCTATATCTGGAAATGGCTGACCCACCAGCCCATCACTTCACGCGAATTTAACGGCCGAACACGCGGTCAGCTAGAAAGCGCCGCCATCGACAAGCCCGCGGTGAGTCGTCTGCTTCGTAGTATGCGCGAATGCTTCTTGTACACCTACCACGAAAAACAGGTGTTAGTATCCCACGCCGGTGTTAGCGCCCTGCCCGAAAATCTCAAGTTGCTCTCGAGTGAACAATATATCCGCGGCGCGGGGTCTTACGGCGAGGTCGGGCTGGTTGACGACGCCTTTGTCGCCAACACCAACAACTCCACTTACCAGGTTCACGGCCACCGCAATCAGCAAAATTACCCTACCCAGTACAATGAGCGTACCTTTAATTTAGAAGGTAAAGTTGAGTTTGGCGGCGATTTACGAGTGGTTCAGCTAAGTAGCGCTGGCTTTAAAGTAGTTGAGATTTCAAACCAGTCATCCGAACTAACCCTTCACCCAGAAAATGCACCGCTAGTGCACCAATTGCGTACCAATCGTTATATAACTGAAAAAACACTGCCTGGCAACATCAGCTCGTTCCACTTTAAACCGGAGGTATTTTACGAAAAAAAATGGACCAAACAAACCATCACCGCCCGCGGTTTATTTGTGAACACTCTCACCAACGAAATTGTCATACGAGCCTACGACAAATTCTTTAATATTAACGAACGCCGCGATACGGAACTGCCAGCACTAAAAGAAAAGCTCGCCTTCCCGGTAAAAGCCTGGGTTAAAGAAAACGGCTACTTGGGGCTGGTAGGCTACGACGCTGTCTCTGGTGATTTAATTTTTGCTTCAAAATCCACCACCGAAAGTGAATTCGCCGGCTGGTTTAAGCAGCTATTTATGAAGCGGTTTGGCAAGCACGAAGCCGCCATCAAGCAGTACCTTGCCCGCCAAAATGCCTGTTTGGTGTTTGAAGTAATGCTTCCCAACCTCGATCCCCACATCATCGATTACACCGAAGATCATTTGGTGCTGCTCGATATCGTAAAAAGGCAGGCCAATTTCGAAGCTTTACCAGATGTAGAACGAGAAAACTTCGCCGCCTCAATAAACGCCGCTTCTAAACGCCTGGCCGCAGAATTCGCGAATTGGGATGAGTTTCAAACGTGGCACGACCACCTCAAAGGCCTAGAGTTCCAGCTTGAAGGGAGTCATGTGGAAGGGTTTGTGATTGAAGACGCTCACCATTTCCTCGTAAAGGTGAAGCTAGACTTTTATAGTTTTTGGAAACAGCTACGAACCGCACTCGAGGCGATTAAAAATGGCAAACAGCCAAAGGTAAAACCAGAATCCGAGTACCCAGAAGCCGCCGAAGAAGTCATTACATTTATGCAGTCGCTGCCACCTGAAGAAATCGCCAAAGATACAATCATTGATATCCGGCGGAAGTTCCTGTTGGCTCAAGAAGACAAAGGTAGCGAATCACCCTAGCGGCTGGTCGTTTTATCCCCAAATTACCTCGCTCAGTACAATTTTATCGTAAGAAGGATGCAATTCTTGCTGGAGAAATTCATCTTTTGTACACCACCGCCACTCTGAAACATGATCAGTTTTTTTGAATGACACTTCAGGCACAGATGCTTTAAAAAATAGGTTCATCCGCGGCACAGCATCAACCACATTGCCAATATCGTAATGCACAATCCGGAAATCTGACGACACTTCGCTTGCGGGTGCGCCTAGTTCCTCCTCAATTTCGCGCATAATTGCCACTTCTATCGTTTCTCCGTGATCCACGCCGCCACCGGGAACTGCCCACCAGCCTTCTGCAGCTTCTTTGATCAATAAAACTTTTTTTGCCTGCACAATCAGCACTCTAGCAGCCACCCGGTAGAGGCAGTCATCAATCTCATTTAGTTTGGGATGTATACGCATGGTTCTATCGTAGCAGAACCTCGCAAAGTCGGTGCAACTCAACGTTTCAGGGCCGCTTTAATTTTAACAACAGTCACATCCATCAATGCTAAAATAGAAATATAAAAAGGAGGTTTTTATGGCAGATAAAGTAACGTGGTTTGAGCTACCGGCCGATGACACTGCGCGAGCAGGCGCGTTTTACGCTACTGTTTTTGGTTGGGATACACCTGACATGGGCGGCGGAAGCATGATGGCCATTACTACCCCTAGCGACGAAGAAGGCGCACCCTTAGCTGCCGGTGCAATTAATGGTGATATATCGCCGCGCAGCCAAGCCTTCGATAAACCCCTTATCGTGATTACTGTCGAAGACATCGAAGCTAAAATTAAAGCCGTTGAAGCCGCCGGTGGCAAGGTGGCATTAGCTCCCGAAAAAATGGAGGGTATGGACCTTATTTGGGCAATCATCACCGACACTGAAGGTAATAATATTGGCGTCGTTCAGGAAGTATAAGCTTAGAGAATACTACTCTAACAGTAATTAAAACTATGAATAACCTAGGCAAAACCTACGCCAACGGACAAAAGATCACCGAGCAAGATGGCGATACTCTTACTTATTTCTTTGAGGATGGCACCATAAAATCTAAAGGTGGCTATATAAACGGTGCTATGCGTGGCAGGTGGATTTTTAACAAGAAGGAAGGTTATTTGTGGCAGGTAGGCTACTTCGATGATCAAGGCAAGCAACATGGCCCGTGGATTATCTTTAACCAGGACGGCTCAATCCAAAAAGAGAAAAGCTTTGACCACGGCAAATTAGTAAAATAAAAAATAGCGAAGTTATTCTAAACAGGTTTACGTACACTTAACCTTAAGCTCTCTGCTCGCCAGCCAAAATGACTACAACGTATACCGGTCCTCATAATTAACCTTCAATTTCGATAATACCGGATTTTTCACATTTTCAAGTACCAACTCAGTTTTTACGTCAGATATTTTGCTCTGTAGGTAGTGGATAATAACTTTTGGGTTTTCGCCGTGCAACAATGCAAACCGAACACAACGTTCTTCGTCGGTAGCATTTTCACATAGTACAGTAAAGCCATGCGCCAGCCCTAATTTACGGATCCGGCCCCGGAGCATCACTCCATGAATTTCAGTGTGATCGGTGCGGATAGCGTAGATATCCCAGCTTAATGACGTTTTCGTATTCATACCTTTATCTTATCCTGTTTGTACCACGGTGAGCGATTTTTACGGGCTTGAGGCGTAGCATAAATTATGCCTCAAGCCCGGCGCTGCTACCAAAAGCGATGGCTTTGGTGAGTGTTCTTAAACCTCAGTCGGTTGCTTACTCCCAGCTATACGCTGCCATAAACATTTCAGCTTGCTCACTAATGTCAAATACCTCGGGGTTATATCGGATGAATCCGATGAGAGATTTAAGCATTATCGCAAAAGTCTCTTCGTCCTTCGCAGTATCCCCGGCGAGGCTATAAACAAGTCGTTGATTATCCCACCCGGATACCACCTCTCTGAGATTCAGCGAAATAATTTTAGCCTTTCGGCCGTGTCGCAGCTCCCAGTTAACCTCTTCGGCGAAAAATTGCATAACCAAAGTGTACAACTGGTCTTTCTCAAAAGCTACTCGTCCATCAGCTTCGGTGCGTCGAGTATGAATCAACACTTCAGTGCCCCTTCTTCAGACATAGCCTCTCTATTGTACCTCGGACTTGATAATTGTATTAATCGATGCAATAATAAAGCGACGCTACTGAAGTAGCTTTAGTTTTTATTGTAAATTACCGCACAAGAAAGGGTTGTCGTGTCCGCTCAGCCAGCTACCACCAAAATTAACCGACCAGTTGCAATCGCTATTTTTTGTCGTGAGTTAAAGGCTGGGGGTGATCCATTTTCAAGTGATTACTACTGGCAGGCCTATCAAGACCTTTTGTTGGCTTTAAAGAAACACGGTGCGGCGGCATATTTAACCACCGATAACAATTCTTACCGTGGATTCGGCCGGTTTCAAGCTGCGTATACCATCGACGCCAAAACTACTCTCGACAACCTTACCAAAGTAGAAGATGTGCAGGTCGATGTCGTTTTCGACCGCGGCGGCTTTATTGGACGCGATGTTTTAACTATTAACCCGCCGATTATCACCAAAATTGCCTCCAGCAAAATTGAAATGTATAAGCACTTCAAAGAGCACCAGCCAAATTCCTACATTGGCCACAACAAAAAACAAGTTGCAAAAGCCGCCGATAAACTACCCAGCGAAAAAGTTGTGGTCAAAGAGCCCGAAGGCAGCGGCGGCAACGAGGTCTATATTGGCGAAAAAGAAGATGTACTGGCCGAATTACCCAATAAGTTTCCGGTGTTAGTGCAGGAATTCATGGATACTTCTACCGGTGTGCCGGGAAAAGTTGAAGGCGTACATGATGTACGACTAGCAATTTGCGGCGGCGAAATTATTAACTACAATATTCGCAGCGCCCAAGAAGGTAAATTACTGGCTAACATAGCTCAGGGCGGCGAAATTATGTATTATGACGTCAGCGAAGCACCCGCCGAGCTTATTGCGCTAGCAAAAAAGATTGATGCTCATTTTAAAGACCTGCCGCGATACTACTCAATCGACTTTATGAATACGCCAGACGGCTGGAAGATGGTAGAACTAAACTCGTATCTTGGGTTAGGACCAGTTTCAAATGGAATACACGCCGAAAGAACGCTTAATCGGCTGGCTGATTACTTAGTAGCCCAAGCCACCCAAGTCGCAAACTCACACTAGCCGAGGGCTTATTTTCATTGCCATAGTACTGGCAAGCTCAAGCTTTCAATAAATTGTGCCGCTGTATGATTCATACCACCAGTATACTTTGTGACGGGCCAGCCATCCCTAGAAATTAAGAATGGCTGGCGCGCAACTTTTATGACTCCAGTGAGACGAATTGAATCACGCCGCTCAGCACCAAGCGATCGATTGGTTGCCTTTGGCAGTTACCCGTTTGCAACATGGTAACCGATGTGAACGGTTTGGTACCGGCTGTGGTTGAAATGGTTACGTGCGGCACACCATACTGGTTTGGCAGCTCAAGGCTATCAACCCGGACGGCTTGGGTGTTGCTATTCCAACAATGTTCGTAGGCTACCACTTCGGTTTGCGTACCGATCCAGCCTTCTACTTCTGCGCGCGGCACGTCGTAGCGTAGCGTCACGTGGTCGCAAAATAACTGCTCGTAACGCTGAGGGCAAGCCTCAAGTAGTACTTTCTTCGAATGCGTATCGAGTTTTAACCATAAAATGCCGTTTGTCTCTGCCATAACTTGCTACTATACACGATTTCTTAAAAAAACTAAAACCAGCACTCAAATTGCCAGCGCTGGTTTTAGTTTTTTAGACGGTATGGGTTATTTCTTTGAAGAAGTAATCGCAATCTTCTTCGGTGATGGTAGTTCTTTAAACGGCACCGTCACTTTTAGGACGCCGTTACTCATATCGGCTTTAATACCATCTTCAAGTGCCCGTTCAGGCAGCTGAATGCGGCGATAAAGCTGCTTGAGCTTTCGCGTACTACATACTTCTTCTTTTTATCTTCTTCCTTTTGGTGGCTTTCGGCCTGAATTACTAAGGCGCCGTTTTCAACGTGCACATCGACGTCTTTTTCGTCGAAGTTAGGAAGGTGGGCTTCCACTACCAACTCTTTATCCTCGTGGGTATACACATCGGTGGTAGGGATGTTCACTCCGCGCGTTGGTGTGAACCAATCATCGCCAAAGAGTTGTTTTTGTAGAGCACTGAGCTCTGCAAATGGATCCCATTTCATAAGATTGCTCATCGTAACCTCCTTTCGTTATTGCCGTAACGTTGTTTTACGAGAAGCAGCTGCTTCTACTATCATTATTATTAATTAGCACTCTCATGTCAAGAGTGCTAATTAATAAAACGGCGATACTGGGCGTATACTAAAAGTGTGGTTGTTTTTATTGATGGGGGTGCTGCATGCGTCTCTCAGAGAGCTCCTACGAGTTCCCTAACCAACCAACAGCTTATAGGGCTGTTCAGGAATCTCTACAAATTTTTTGCCGGGAAACCGGCTGGCGCTTTTACAACCCGATTTCCTTTGATCGGATGCGGAATTCTCGCAGCGAAATAGTTTTTGCGACCTTCAGCATTTGCACTCCACCAAATACATACTTGGTTGAAGTGTATGCTTGTGGCGCAAAAGTCACTATTAGCTGGAAGAGCGTCCCGACGTCAGATGACACGTTTTATGATAGCGTTGCGCTGAATGATCGAATTTTCCAGCTCGAACGGCTCATCGAACAGCACCTCCCAAAATAACCACTCACCCCTGGCCGTTTGCGCGGTCAGGGATTTAATGTGGTCGGCTATGTCTTAATTAGCAGCATAACAAAATTAGACTAGCTTTATCCTAAAGTACTACCAGTAAGCAATTGAGAAAATACAAAATACCTATACGGGTAGCCTCATTGCACAATCGGGAAATACACAAGATTTGTTAAATACTACCTGATCGATTGTCTTATTCTAATCATGTACCTAAGTTCAAAAATTGTAGGATTACCACAGCCGCACCACGCGGCTGTGGTAATCCATTTGCACTCAGCCCTAACCACTACAAAACGACATGCTAGATGGTCACCGGCTGCGTTTATCCATGGCGGGCAAGCGACAAAACGCCGAAGGGCTTTCCGTCCTTCGTAACCGCCTCCCCCGGCGTAACGAGATCAGCGGTTGGGCGCCCGCTTGCCACCGCAGCGGCGAGCGTAATGCCGCCGACGAAAAGCAGTACACCTTCCTTAGGTTCTGGCAAATCTATCGGTGGCCCGAAGCGTCGCTCAATCAACGGCACTAGGATACCATTCAAAATGAGAGGTGCAACCGGGGTATTAAACTCTTTCGCCGCTGCCGGCAATGGCCGGCCAGCCCCATCCACCCGAGGAGGGATTGTAAGCGCGATACTCACCACACCCCGCCTTGCCGCCGCGCCGCGCCCAATAACCACCTCATGATCACCCAGCTCATCCTCTTGCAGGATCACAAGCGAATGAGGAGTGAGGTTGATAATGCGAGACACTGCACTCTCCTTGGTCTACTGTCTGTCCGTCATTTCATGCAACTGTCAACAAGGAATGGATTACTTTAGCACATTGTTTACCATATAATAAAACGAAATAAGTTGCAATAATTTAAGTCTATGCCCCTTACGGTCCTGTCTTTAAAGTGCCGTTCTACAATAACCGCTTGATAGACCTGGGTTTCGTAATTATGCTCTCAGTATATGGTAATCTTTTTGCATTATTAGTCTGCACTTAGTATGAAGATGCATCCCCTCTGTTATTGTCTATCGAACCTCCCACTTGTTCGTCGCACATACATTACCCCAATACCAATACCGATCGCAGCAAACGCTAAAAGTATCGATGCAATAAAGGACACCCCTGTATCGGCAAGTCCACCCGTGCCAGTGTCGGGGGTGTTTGGCATAGGACTTGGCACTGGCGTCGGCGTTGGGGTTGGCGGTAAGTCATTCACCGTAGCCATCACCACGCACGCTGCTCTGAAGTTCGGATCACTCTCATCTGTAATTGGCGATGTTGGGCACTGGCCGCCCGCTACTGTATTTAGCAGCGTTTTGTCTGTCAGTTCGGATTGTGGCTTTATCGTTACCGAGTAGCTTACGGTCACCGCCTGATCAGTGGCGACATCACCCGACCACGTCAGCTGCGAGGCGGTGAAGGTTGGTGCCGGGCCGGCACTAGCAGTCGCATCCTCATTGTAAATGGCGTCATCGAGCACTTGAGCCATATTGTCGGAGATCGAAGGAGCATCTGCTCCGGTAAGGTCAGCCGCACCGGTATTCTCAACGGTAAGGTTGTAGGTGAGCGTGTCTCCAGGCAAAATCTCCTCTGGCGCTATCATGGTTTTTGTCACTATCCATGCCATAATGGCCGTCTGTGTAACACAATCGGCATTGTAGCCAGGATTGGCTGGGTCAAAAATGACAGGATTCGGACAGCCACCGCTAAAGACGCCGTTATTGAGCATGCCATCACCAAGCTCATCAGCTGCTTTAATGGTAACACTGTACTCAATGATTGCCGAATCACCCGCGCTCCCGTCTGCGGCCAAGTCGCCATTCCAAGTGAGTTGTTGGTTTGCAGCGCTGTAGGTGACTGTGCCCGCCGTTGCTGTCGCATCGCCGTTATAGATAGCATCATCAAGCACGCCAGCCAAATTATCTCCAACAGCCACCCCGGTCGCAGCGGCGGCCCCACTGTTATCAACGGTAAATCGATACGTCACGGTTTCACCAGCTTTGGGATTAGCCGTAGGACTCACCACTGTTTTGTTACTGCCAATGTCTGGTTGTGGCAAACGCACAAAACAGTTTGGGTTGGTGGTGGCAGTTGCTGAAGTACAGTTGCTTGCAGGTCCAGTGCCGCTGATGCTATTGATTAAAATACCATCCCCAGCCATCGGATTATTAGCCGTGACCGTATAGGTAATAGTAACCGTCGCCCCCACGGCTACGTCGCCTGTCCAACTGAGGTGAGGGGCGCTGTAGGTTGGTGCTGCACCGTCACTGGCAGTTGCGTTGTTATTGTATGTAGCGTCGTCAATGACATCGGTCATATCGTCAGTCACAGTGATGCCGGTTAATGGTGTTTCGCCCATATTTTCAGCAGTAATAGTATAGGTGAAGGTTTGACCTGGTGTAATTGGCGTGGTTGGCGTTGGGGTAACGGTTTTGCGGTACTCAATGCGCGAATAGGTATTGGTATCCGTCGCCGAGTTATTATCAGTAACGTTTTCAGTCGTGCCGGTTGGTGCAGCTACTGTAGCGGTATTTGAAAGGTTGCCAGTGTACTCCGCTGGAATTGTAATGGTAATACTGTAGGTCACGGAACTGCCGGGAGGTAGTGTGGCAGTGGTATTAATAGCTCCGGCTCCACTTGGCTGGGCGCAGGTAGCGCCGCCGGTTACCACGCCACAAGTCCAACTTGCAGTAGTAATGCCGCTCGGTAGCAGATCTTGAACAGGAGCATTGGTGGCAGTAGTCAAGCTGGTATTCGCACTTGCAACCACGATCGTGTAAGTTGTGCTGGTGCCGGGTGTATAGGCAGTAGTGTCGTCTGTTTTGGAAATAGATAGGTCGATCAGCGGTGCATCAGTGGCGAAGGCAAAGAAGTTACCATTAGCTAGCGTAACGTCTCCTTCCCAATTAGCGCCATTGAGTGTCATTGGGACAATCGTGGCGCCACTAGTAAAGTCGCTATCGGTGTCGACCAGCAGGTAAATCGTGTTTACCTCGGGTGACAACTTAGTGGCAAATGTTGACGAATCATCAGGAACCTGCACCCTTGTCGAGCCAACCGTACCAGTTTTTTGCACCTTAAATGTACGGCCGGTAATCTGTTTGTTTATTGGGGCCCCAGAAGTCGTCCAATCAATATCACCGTTGTTATCACCAAACATCAAAAACGAGTTATTAGCGGCAAAATTATTAGGATTCGATATATTATCAGCCGCAATGGTGCCGTGGCCTATGGTTACCAGACCTTCTGTATTAACCGACTTTGATTGCTTTTGGTTAAGGGCAGAAAGATCGTCGCGCCCAATACCTGTGATGTTATTGTTGTACCCATTATTAGTAGTGGCGCTCCAAAAGGTCGTGGCGCCATCACTGGCAACGTAACTTTGAGGTGAGGTCTGGTCGAGGGTGATGCCATATTTTAGAGCCACATACGAGTTAACGCGATTGAATTCCGCATCAGACAATGCATGGCCGTAATGGATAAACTCACCCATTAAGCCGCTGTAGTTTGCATCACCGACACTCGTTTGATCCCTTTTACCCAACTGCCGGAACGTAGCCGTAATGTTCATATTACAAGTACCCGTTGGTCCACCTGCCCCATTTAGGTAAGCTACGGCACTAGGATACTCGCGCTTATACGAAGTAATACGCGACACGCCTACTGGCGCCGTTACGGTAGATGTCGCTCCGCAAGCACCGCCGTCGCCGCCGCGCCCGACAGATGACGCCCCTGCAGCTGTGCTGGTAGCAAGAAAGTTGCTACCAGCTGAACTCGCGCGGTTGCCGAAATATACGCCATTGGCACTTACATTATGCTGCAGAGCAACTATAGAACTAAAGTTATTGGTGCCTTGTACGCCAAGGGCTGATGTGTATGCCCAGGCAGCGTTGCCAGTAAAGTTCCAGCCAGGGTTGAAGTTCATACCAGCTTCAGAAAATCCGCCGCCCGAACGCACAGCAGTGTTGCCATTACCACTCGAATCGAGCCAAGTGGTGGTCCCGGCGAGACCGTTCAGCGTTCCATCGTTTGCTTTTTGCCACGTAGTCAAGCCGAACACACCACCAGGCGCAGCCCCTAGAAACGCAAAAGTGAAGTAGTCGCCATTGCTAAAATCCCAGTTCACTTCATAATTGCCAGCACCATCGGGCGATAGCGGAACAAGCGTGTCACTAACCGAAAAGGTATCGTCGGTGCTACGTACGAGCACTGGCGCTGTGCCAGCTATTTTAGAAGCTGGAATACGAATTTTCACTGAACCTACGGTACCAGTTTCTTGAACTTTCCAGGCGCGCCCCATGCGCACTTGGTTCGCAGCTCCGCCGCTAAGCACCCCGCTAGCAACTGTAGTGGCTCCATTGTCGCCAAAAGCAAAGAAGGATCTATCGGCAGCAAAATTATTAGGGTTGCTGGCATTATCTGCGGCAATTGTATTACCGTTACCTACAGTTAGAAGACTATCGAGCGTCTCCGCTTTGGATTGTTTTTGGTTTAGCGGGCTTGCATCGTCGCGACCAATGACCGTGATGTTGTTATTGTACGGGGCATTGGCCGTGTTGTTCCAAAAGACCGTGCCGTCACTGGCGACATAGTCAGAAGAAACTAACGTCGCACCGTATTTAGCGGCGGAATATGATTGGACACGTGCCAATTCATCAGTAGTGAGTGCACGGCTATAGTGGACAAATTCACTCATAAAGCCCTGGAAAATTGCTGAGCCTTGCCCTGGTTGCAGTCGCCGACCAAGCATTCGGTTGGCGGCATTAATAGGCATATCACAGGTACCCGTAGTACCTGTAGCGGAGTTTAGGTAAACTGTGGCATTTGGACTTGTCCGCGTGTACGATGCTACAGCCGCTGTTTGAATTGGGGTAGTGGTGGTTGTATTAGCGCTACATGTTCCCCCACCACCTCCACGGCCCAGAAACGCTCCTCCGTTTGTGCCGTAACCGAAACGAAAATTATTATCTGCGCCCCCATTGTTAGAAAATAAGTCATGATTAGATACTGCGGTCGCTTTAAAAGCTACAGATGAACTGAAACTGTTGGCGCCTTCAACACCCAAGGTGCTGCTGTAATCGAGCCATCTCGTACCAGTAAATTGAAAGGCCGGGTTAAAGTTGATGCCACTTGGTACAAAAATCGGCTGATTTGCTGCGACAGCCTGAGTGGCGGTATTGCCATTACCACTCGCGTCACCCCAAGAAGCACCAGTCGCCGTGCCATCGTCTGCCTTCTGCCAGGTCACAAGCCCGCTACTTACCCCGCCAGGCGCAGCGAATACCGACGATGGTACCGACCCTACAAGTGCAAGCGCAGCAAATATAAGAATGCCCAGCATACGAGGCAGCGTAAACACCTTTTGACTGCTTTCCGATCTTATTTTTTTACCTTCGTTACCCTTGCCCATCCGTTGTCCCCTCCGATACAAGTAGCAGCTCACTAACGCTATTCTATTGTTTATGTTCCTTCATTTTCCACTGCGGGTAAGCATAAGCACCTACAATATTTAGATTTTACCATAGCTTACTTAATTAAGGTAGTTTTAACCACAGCCCGCTCGCTTCCTAACGCAAGCATCAATTCTGCTAAAATTATTCGCTCACAGACAGGACGATAAAATCGAGAGTAATAGAAATATCGTCGAGTTTAATACTCGACGATATTTCTATTATATCTTGGTGGCTCCTCCCAGACTCGAACTGGGGACACAAGGCTCTTCAGGCCTCTGCTCTACCAACTGAGCTAAAGAGCCACAACTACCTCAATAAGTAAGGCGACTTCCATCATTTTACCGAAAAACACCTTTTTACTCAAGTAATCTTATAAAAAACAGCCTGTTTTCAAAAAGTTTCTTGAAAACAGGCTGTGCTATGCAGCCCTTAAGCAGGCGTGTCGCTAGCCAAAAAGGCGGCGGTAGGCTTTAACGATCATCTCGTTGGAGTTGCTGACCCACTTATTAAACTCTGTCGTTTCAGCGCGCGAAGTTGAATCGTAGACAAGCCTCATCCGGAAACCGCACGTCACCGGTAGCTTGCTATCCGCCAAAGGGCATACCATGTCGTCTCGCGGCACTGAAAAGACTAGCTTAGACCCTTGATCCACTTTTACTTCCCAGTCTACATCAAGAGGCCACTTTGCGCGGTCACAGTTCTCGCCATGAATTCGCCGCAGTGAGATCGTGACCATCTCATCGCGAACGCCACACGGCACCAACTCCAGCTCTTCCTCCAAACCAAACTCAACACACAAACCAAGTACAGACTTTCTCGATTTGACGAGTGCAACCGCAAGTGCGTTCGCATCCGCAATCAGAAACTTACCATCATTGCGGTAAAGTCTGGACGTCACTTTCCCGTTGGCAATTTCGCGTAGGGCCTTAAACAGTGGCTCCGCGTTGAATTTTACCGATTTCTTGGGAGCTGCCAAATACAAATTGATTTGCAGATCCTGGGTCCTAGCATCAATTGTAATCGAACCAGCCATGCCCGCTCCTTGCTATCGGTTGGGTCCAGCTAGGCTAATCTTATAACTTTCTTAGGTTATGATCAATAGCGCTAAAGAGATCTGCGTTTTTAAGAGTTTGCTTATTATTTCTTACCAAAATGCTTCGCAAAGTCCATCAGCTCTGCCGGCAACACAAAAACGGTTTTCTGCGATGGTTCGGTAGCAATTTTTTCTAAAGTTTGGAGTGTACGAATGCTTACACCGCCTGGCACTTTGCTAAGCATCTCAGCGGCTTCAGCCACCTGCATAGCGGCGGCTTTTTCGCCTTCGGCAGTAATAATAACCGCTCGGCGCTCGCGTTCGGCTTCGGCTTGTTTGGCCATGGCGCGTTTCATATCGTGCGGCAGTTCAATATTCTGGATTTTTACGTTTTCAACGTCAATTCCCCACTGATCGGTTTGGGCATCGACAATCTGCTTAATTTCCTGACTAATCTGCTCGCGTTTACCCAGCAGGTCGTCCATATCAACGTTACCGGCAACATCGCGCAGCGCCGCTTGGGCGAACTGGCTGGTGGCATAAATGTAATTAGTGGTTTCAAGCACCGCTTTTGGGGAGTCTATTACCCGGAAATACACCACAGCGTCAACATTAACCGTCACGTTATCGCGGGTAATAACCTCTTGTTTTGGTACATCGATCGGCGTCGAGCGCATATCCACCCGAATCATTTGCTGAATAAACGGCCACACCACCCGCAGGCCGGGCCGGCGCACACCTGAAAACTTCCCAAGCGTCAGCACCACACCCTGTTGGTACTGGTTAATAATTTTGAGCCCCGCGAGCGCCAGCGCCAAAATTATGATAATTATCCAAATAAATAGTGCGTCCATATATCTCCTTTGTTACTAGTGTAAGGGAAATGAGATAAAAGAAAAAGGCTCCTTTTTGGAGCCTATGGTTTGTTGAGCACCGGTGCGCTTGTGTGAAAAAGCGCACCGGTGCCGATGGGTCGTAGTGAACTACCGCTTCTTCTGCTCGGCCATTGCTGGCCCGCTGAGATATCGCGCCCAATCATTAAGCAACGCTTGATTCTTTTGCCCGAAGCCGTGTAGGTGCCGCTTCGCTAGTTCCTCGCAGAGATTTCTAATGTCATCCAACGCCGGATTCCAGGTTTCCGCTTCACGACAGAGCTTATTCCAGAGCTGAGTGGCAACATTCCGCCGTTCATCGCCAGCGAATGCATGCAAGGCTTCTTTTGAGATTTCGCGTGACTGATTTTGCTGATCATTGTTTCGCTTGGTCATTACCCCACCTCACACTGCGCGTACTGGATGAATATCGGTAGTATAAAATCTAACTCATTAAAAAGCCAATGCGCCCGAGAAATCTCGTAGACGCATTGGCCGGTGCCTAAGCCGCTGCTCGTGCTTCGATAATACCACCAGCGCACAGCAGCTGACGCGCTGCTGCTTCGTTATTAAGCGACAAAGCGAGAGCAATTTGCTTTTCCCCTTCGGTGCTGCGCTCGCAGACCTTGCGGAACAGATAAGTCATTTGAACTAGCTGCTTGCGGTCGGTCATCCAGGCCACAAGCGTGGTAACTTCGTGGTCTGACAGCTCAGCGCCAGTCATTCCAGTCAGTGACCACAAGTAGACCATTGTGCGACACAGCGGCCACGGCGCGCGCGGCGACAGTGCCACCGACAGCCGATCCAGTGCCTTAAGCGCGGCATACCAGCTGGCGTAATGTCGGCAGGTACGCCACAGCATATTACCACCACCACTCCAGATGGCGAGCAGCTGGCTATCGGTGATATACCCGATATTTTCACCAACCTTCTGCTTCAGCACAGCCGAGAGCTGGTCGCTGCTGCGCCGTGGCACCTGCATGTGAGTGAGTAGCAATGCCCGCTCGTAGGTGGTTGCCATTGCCATGCCTTTCTTTAAGGATCTTGTCGAGTCACTTACCACTACTATATCATAAAAACATAAAATATGCTATACTATACGTATGCAACAGCAACCGCTGGCAGAACGCCTTCGCCCCACCACTCTTACTGACGTCATTGGTCAACGCCAGTTGCTTGGTAGTGGCGAAATTTTGCAGCGGATTGTGCGCGATAAATTACCGGTTAACTTAATTTTGTGGGGGCCGCCGGGTAGTGGAAAAACCACCTTAGCACGAATCATCGCCAAAGAGACCGGTGCAGATTTCATTGAACTCAGTGCCGTCACCGCTGGCAAGGCCGATGTCACAAAAGTAGTTGAACGCGCCAAGCTTAATTGGAACCTACGCCAGCGAACAATTTTATTCGTTGATGAAATTCATCGCTTTAATAAGGCCCAGCAGGACGCCTTTTTGCCCCACGTTGAAAGCGGGCTTATTACCCTGATTGGCGCCACCACTGAAAATCCTAGCTTTGAAATTATTACTCCGCTACTAAGTCGCAGCCGCGTACTGGTGCTTGAGCCGTTATCTAAGGATGACCTCATCGCCATTATTAAACGAGCCCTAAAGATTGAAAAGGCCAGCAAGCGTATCACCCCAAAAGCCATTGATTATCTGGCCGAACTAGCCGGCGGTGACGCCCGGATCGCCCTTGGCAACCTGGAACTCGCGCTGCAGCTAGGTGAAAAAATTACGCCTGAAATTGTTAAAACAGCCGCCCAAAAACGGATTCCCGGTTACGACAAAAAAGGCGAGATGCACTACAACGTTATTAGTGCCTTTATCAAAAGCTTGCGCGGCAGCAATGTTGACGCCAGCCTTTATTATCTTGCCCGCATGATCCAGGCCGGCGAAGACCCGAAGTTTATTGCCCGGCGAATGATTATTTTCGCCTCCGAAGATATTGGCCTGGCTGGCAATGGTGCGCTGGGCCTGGCAGTGGCAGCTTTTCAGGCAGTTGAGCGAATTGGTATGCCTGAAGCTCAGTATGTTTTGTTTCACACGGCGACCGCTCTGGCAAAATCTAAAAAATCACGCGCCACTACCAGTGCTATGAGCCGAGCGCTAGAGCTTGCAAAACAGTTCCCGGATGCTCAGGTGCCGCTGCATTTGCGCAATGCCCCCACAAAACTAATGAAAGACCTCGGCTACAATAAAGGTTACAAATGGGAGGCAGATTTTCAGCACGAAAAGGGCTTTTTGCCGGAAGAGCTAAAAAACGCCGTTATTTTTGACAATCGAGAGCCAGTATAATTGCCTAAATTTTCAAGATATGCTTAGATAGTTACGCTCACATCCACCCAAGAGTAAGGACGAAGATGAGCAAGCTAACGCCGGCAATCCAGCAAATCTTCAATACTGATGCCGCACAATTTGCACAAGCAACTGCAACCGCCCGTATTGTGGGGGTCGATGGTATTACAGAAAAGCTCATCCAGCACTCGGCGCGCGTACGGCAGGGCCAGGCAGCACTACACCTCAAGGCAGTCTTCTTGCGCATCGAGCAGGCGCTTTACCAACCGAAGATCATGTCAATCACTCCCGGAACGGCAACTTTCGTCACAACGCATCGCAACCTGGATGTCAACAGCGATCTCATGACCTACGTATTGGGAGCAACGGGCGAAGCTTACTGGCAGGCCGGCCTTAGTCATGACTTGCTGCAGCCACAGGACGCTGTCGCCTTCATGAAGCAACTCCACGCCGCAGGCAACGCGCTGCAGCTGAACCTTCGTGAGCTGCCAGACGATGTTGCAAACCTGCGCGAGTGGGTGCTCAGGAAGCTGGCCAACTTTACGTTGACACACAAGGCAGGTGGGATTCTTCGCGATTTCGTGAACAACACCTGGACACAGCTGGATAATGCGCGCAGGGCAGAGATCATGGACTTCGTCAAGCAGCACGTGACCCCTGCGCTGGCGAGGATGCTGTAGTAACCCGAGGCAGTACTGTCACCACCAGTGTGGCAGTACTGCCTTTACATTTTATACGGAAACTGATTTAATTTAGTGGGTTTACCCTAATACTCTGGAGCTCACATGTCTTTGAGTACTCAGTTCGATAGAGCACCTAGTAGCCGACGCCGAGCGAGAGCGCTTGCGGCAGCCCGGCTGCTTGGAGACAGCGATACATTCACCTTTTTCAAAGAGTTCGCTAAACTTAGCGGTTTCAAAAATGTACAGAAGGATGACTATCTCGGGCATTTTATCTGGTTCGTGCGATCGTGGGAAGACTACGTCATTGACGAGGGACCCCTACAGCACATCAAAGCAGCCGGTGTAAAGTACCACGGATTCCATCGTGATCGAGTACTTGGACGAGTATGGTTGTGGCTTGCCGATTGCTACCTCCGGGCAGCCCATCCTGGTGGACACGACGAGCTTCTCGGATCCGAACTTGATCATCAGCTGTTCGGACGTATGGTAAGGTTTGGCGAGAGTTTTGCCATTGATACACAGATCCTTGCACAAGTAAGGGCAAATCTAGCACAACTTCACGTCCTTGCTAAAGAAAGCCTGAAGAGCATGAAACGAGTGCAGAATCCAGGCCAAACTATGCAGCTATTGTACAATTCTACCTGGTATCGCATCGATCCTGACGCTCGCTTGGCTCAGGCTGACGTACATCGGTTTGTCGTTATGCATCTACCGAACCATGTGAAGTCAGCCTTTGCGCTGAGCTCAGTTAGGTAATAATTTATCTTGGCGGTATCGTTACGGTAATTCGTGACGATACCGCCCTCAATTTAGCTAACAATGTAGAAATTATTTTTTATTGTGCCGTTTGCGTTCGTTCGGATCGAGGTAGCGCTTTCGCAGACGTAGGCTTTTTGGCGTCACTTCAAGCAATTCGTCGTCTTCAATAAAGTCGATCGATTGCTCGAGACTGAGCTGAGTAAACGGCGTGAGCTGCACCGTGCCATCAGAAGAAGAGGTGCGCATGTTTGTCAGTTGCTTGGCTTTGCAAACATTAATATCAAGATCATCTTGGCGGTTATATTGCCCGACAATCATGCCTTGGTACACAGTGGTGCCTGGGCCAATAAACAGAATACCGCGAGCCTCAGCGGCTTCGAGTGCATATGGCGTACTGGTGCCAGCTTCGGTGGCCACCAACGCACCGTTGCGGGTTTTAGGCATTTTTGGCCCTTGTGGTTGGTAGCCGTGCGGCAAACTGTGCATAATTACTGTCCCTTTTGTGGCAGTAAGCAGCAGGTTACGAAGCCCGATAAGTGCGCGCGTCGGTATGATGTAGGTTATGCGTGTCGCACCTTGTGATGTTTGCTCTTGCTTGACTAATTCTGCGCGGCGCTGGCCAAGTTCTTGACTCACTGCGCCTATAAATTCTGGACCTACTTCAATCAGCAGCTCTTCCACGGGTTCTTGTACCACGCCATCTTTTTCAATGGTAACCACTTGTGGCCGGCCAACTTCAAATTCAAAGCCTTCGCGGCGCAGGGTTTCAATCAGCACGCTTAAGTGCAGCTCCCCGCGACCCGAAATTATAAATCCGATGCCGTTTTCTTCGACGCGGAGCGATACGTTGGTTTCAAGCTCTTTCTTTAAACGGTCACCAATTTGACGACTGGTGGTGAATTCACCTTCGCGACCTTTCAGCGGGCTGGTGTTCGGGCCCAAATACATACTTAATGTCGGCGCTTCAACTTCGAGCACCGGTAAGGCTTCGGGGGTGTCGCGATCGGCAATGGTTTCGCCAATATGGGCTTCAGCGATGCCGGTCAGCGCCACGATGTCTCCAGCCACAGCTTCGGTGACTTCCTCTTTGGTAAGCCCGCGATAGGCAAAAATCTTCTCAATTTTAGCGTTGACGGTGGTGCCATCGCGCTTAATAAGCGTAACAGGCTGGTTTTTCTTGGCGATACCGCGTGAAATGCGGCCAACGGCGTATTTTCCTAAAAAGTTATCGTATTGAAGCGAGGTGACAAGCAACTGCAGCGACGCATCGGCTACTACGGTTGGCGCCGGGATATCTTTAACAATTGCTTCAAACAACGGCGTTAAATCTGCCGCCGCTTCAGGATGAGCTGGCACCTCTTGCCAAGCTTTACCCTCGCGACCAATAGCATAGTAAATCGGATAGTGCAGCTGCGAATCATCAACTGCGAGTTCAAGGAATAGATTAGCGATTTCGTCTTCAACTTCGTCAATCCGACGCGAAGGTTTATCAATTTTATTAATCACCACCACTGGCTTCAAGCCCAGTTGTAGGGCTTTTGTGAGCACAAATTTTGTTTGCGGCATGGGGCCTTCTTGCGCGTCGACAATTAGCAGCACGCCATCGGCCATATTAAGTGTTCGTTCAACTTCACCAGAAAAATCAGCGTGCCCCGGGGTATCAATAATATTTATTTTGTAGTCATTCCAGTAGATTGTGGTTTGTTTGGCAGTAATAGTGATGCCGCGCTGGCGTTCTTGGTCACCGCTATCCATAATCAGGTCTTGGCTCATTTCGGCCTGGTTTTCACGGAAGGTGTTGCTTTGCTTTAATAAGCCGTCTACCAGGGTGGTTTTACCGTGGTCAACGTGGGCAATAATGGCAATATTTCGAATCTGTGCTGCGTCTTTCATAAAAATAAGCCCATCTTTATTTTTGGGCAATCCTTTAAGGCTAATAATAACATAAATCGAGGCCAAATGCTAGCAATCACTTTCAAAAATATTTCTTTTCGAGCGGTTCTAATTGAAAACTTGCTATAACAAAATTTTGTGATATTATATAAAACATTGTTCGCACTTTTACAAGTTGACAAGGGAGACAAATATGTCTCATCAGGAATTCGTTATTCCGAAGCTGGCTAGGGTCATCCTCGACACAAAGACACCCGAGCAGCCAACGGTTCAGATCTTCCTCGACCCGGACTACACCGGTGAACTGGAAGCCGGTCTCGAATCTGCTGATTCGCGCCTCTACTTGGTATGCAGTCACGCCTCGGCCGTCAATAACGGCAAACTGGCAGCATTCATCGAGACCGCGCATCACTGGGATTACAACAGCGACGGAAAATTTGATGCCGACCACGTCATTCAGGCACTCGAAGATGCTCTGTGGCAGAGCCGGGAGACGCCAGATGAGTTCGAACGACCGCGCGGGTGGTACAGCGGCACGCTTATGAGGTTGATGCCGAAGCAGCCGGAGCGGCACATCGTCTTCGGCTTTGGGGACATCCGGCGGCACTTCAAGTGGACCGACTACCTGTGGGCTGCGCCTGCGGTTGGGGCCTTCATTTTTCTGGCGCAGCTGCAGCTGCAGCTGCTCCCCTGGATGAAGTACTCGGTCGTCAGCGGCTACCTGGCCCTGACACAGTGGCTGGGGCTTTCTACGCCAATCGCCATTGCGTTGGTGATGGCTACGGTCGTCGTCACTTCGCGCATCCGGAAGCGGAAGCCGGCACAGAAGTCGTCACTGTCGATGTACACCTACGGCTTCTTCAGCAAGGCTGCCGTGTACGAAGAGCAGGCCTTCCGTGAGGGCGCCGAAAACTGGAACCTTCGGCAGCGAGCTATGAGCTGTTTGCTGTTCGGGGCGATTCATATGGTGAACCTTATCTATCCGCTGGCAAGTATCCTTCCCCTCGCCCTTGGCGGAGCTGGGCTGATGTGGTACTACCTTCGATCGCTCAAGAAGACGCCGTTCCGACGGACGGCCGTGTTGGCTGCTGCCGTCAAGCACCGACTGTACAACAAGGTGGCACTGATCTCGATCAGCATCACGCTAGTGCTGTGGTTCGGCTTCAACATCTACAGCCTGGCCTTCCTGTTCGCAGGAGTTGGGCTGCTGGTGATCGACCTCCGCGCCATCCGCAGCCTGGCTCAGCCAACGAGTCAGTTTGAAACCACCTCCCTCAACCGTTAACGAACATAGGCGTATCTTCCTGATACACCCTAGCCTCCCGGGTACCTTTTTGAAAAGGTTGCTCGGGAGGTTTTTAAATACTATTTAATTCTATTTTGTAGCTTTTACTTTATTGGCGTTCACTCTACTCCACCAAATTGCCACCGCGATAAAGCCAATGCCCAGGGTGCCAACAATCCACTCGGGCAGTTCAATATGATATAGCTTCAGTAGCATAATAGCCCCTAAGAAGGCGATCGCCCAGTGTGCTCCGTGTTCGAGGAATACATATTTTGACAGCGTTTTGGCGCGCACCAGATGAATCGTCATGGCCCGCACCCACACTGCACCGGCACCAAGACCCGCCATAATAAGTACGATGCTGCTGGTAATTGCGAAGGCACCAATTACACCATCGAGCGAGAATGAGGCATCAAGAATTTCGAGGTACATGAAAGCTGCAAAGGCCGCGCCACCCACCTTTAGCCCAGAAGATAAGGCAGCTTTTTTGTTCTTTTCAAACATCGCTTCAAGTAACGACAATCCAATGTGCAACGTCATAGCAGCAATTGCGGCGATCAGCACTGCCGTTTGGTATTTAGGGTCAACTGTCAGAAACAGCACAATTGAGGTTAACAGCATCAAGAAAACGGTAATATTATCGAACTTCCCTAAACGCCCAAGCTTAGCTTCAAGGAATTTTAGCCAGTGGGTTTTCTTCTCGTAGTCAATAAAATAACTAAGCGCGATCATGATCAAGAAGGTTCCACCAAACGCACTAATCACCGGCTCAGCCTTCGCTAGTTCGTGTTCGTAGGCGTGGGTATCATTGAGCGCCAGGTGTACTACGCGCCCAAAGTCTAAACCAGCAGTCAGCATAACAATCACGATCGGCAAGGCGAATCGGACCAAAAACACCGCGATAAAAATACCTAGCGTCATGAATAATTTTTGCCACTTTGGCGACATAGTTACGAGCACCTTGCTGTTAACAACGGCGTTATCAGCACTAAAGGTTGTTTCAAGGAGCGTGAGCACTATCACCGTAAATAGCGCGCCCATGCCGCCCCACATAAACGAGGCCACCCAGATTGCTAAAGTAACGGTTGTAGCGAACCAGTAAATTTTGAATAAATCTTTAAATGTCAGTATATCTTGTGTCATAACTTCCCTGCTTATCAGCCTATGATACCGCTATAAACCTCGGCCTGCAAGCGCTTCACGAATTTGGGTAAGTCGACTTGCTGGCGGTGGGTAGTTTCTGCTGGTAAACCATCGCCATTCGCCGCTTTGCTCGTTAAAGAAAACAACTGCAAACGAATCGCATGGCACGCCAGCCACTGCCGAGCTGCCGCAGCTGGCATTGTTAATACTTGCGGTCGGGCCATTGACAAAAGGAATATATAAATATGAATTTCTTGTCACACTCGCAGGGATTGCCATATCGTTATTATTACCAAGACTCACCACTGAGTTTTCGGCAGTTTCACCCGGGCCCTTAAACATGTCGCGGTTTACGTTCACACCAAAGATAGTTGGTGTCACCTCAATTGGATAAGCATTGTTGCTCGCAACATGCAACTCCAGGGCTTGCGCCAAAGAGCGGGCATCAGCTTCACGCTCGGTATCGCGCGCCCGTGCCTGGGCGCCAGAGTAATTCGCCACTCCAATCGTAGCTAAAATACCAATCACAATCACGACTACCAACACCTCAATCAACGTAAAACCGGCCTGTTTCTTTCCCACCCATTTCATATCTATAGAATATAGCGGTCTTTATGGATTAAAGCAATGTTACTATCAGTATCTCTTTACATAATACTCAAAAATTATATAATCCACTTAGGAATACCTCTCCCAGTCTGAAAGAAGGAGCTATGGAGAACGAGAGCACAATGCGCGAGTGCCTCCGTCTGCTCAATCTGCCCGGACATCCTTACCGAGCAAAGCTTCGCGGGCGCGACCTAGGGCTAGGCCGAGGCGAACAGATCGTGTCAGCCGCGGTTGAAACAACCGGATTGCGGCTTGGACGTACCAGCGGCAACGATGTCGTGGTAAGCGATTTCATAAAGTTTGAGCTGCAGAGTGACGGCACGATTGTGGTATGGGGAATGCGCGACGGCAGCGAACGACAGCGGGTGCAGTTGGTACCAGAAGCGCTCACTGAAGAGCTGACACAGGAGCTTGATCATTCGTTTAAGCTGCTCGGGCGACCAAACTTGCAGGAAATTGCACGCCGACAGACGGCTCAAGAGCAGTGCCGAGAGTTGTTGGTTGGTATCACCGATGTGACCTTGCTTGACCTAGCTGATGGCACAGCGAAGATCGAGGTCGTCACGGCGAATGGCAAGCGCACCGTGATTAACCTGCCCATCAGCCAGCTCGCGCCCTAACGGCATCGAATAACGCCCATCCGGAACTCCTGCAACTTCCGGATGGGCGCTTTTAAATTGTTTTTGAAACACCTCCCTGCTTTTAGTTGTATACTAGAAATAAGATAATCAAGGAGACGCGTATGGCCCTAGAAGATAATCTCGCCGAAAAAGCTCACCAAATGATTGACAACACAGCCGAAAAAATGAAAGACACCGCCCAAGCCGCCGAAGAAAAGGTGGACGAGCTAAAAGATAAAAAAGATAAACTAGCCCACGAAGCGGAACAACGAGTTAAAACTGCCGCTGAAGAAGCCAAGAAGGATGTTGAAGACACGCGAAGGTAGTCTTATACGAAGAGGTGTATTTTAAAGGCCCTCCACAAACGGTGTGTGGAGGGCCTGATCAGTCTGCCCAAAAACTCACTGCAAGGTGAATGGAATGTACAGCCGCTCTGGAAGCTGGTCGGTGACCTTAGGCGACCAGACGGCCTCGTATGGCGGTGTCAGTGTCAAACAGCTGCGCTGGTTCAGGCGATCATTGTATCGCCCCACAACCTCGAGCCGAAGCGACCCGCCAAAACTCAGCTTGCTCTTCATGATACCCCAAGTTCGCCCAGACTCATCCTTGGTAGCAAGGTAGTCCCAGGGCGTCTCGTTGGCGCTGTAGTCGTAACTGACTTCGTCAGCCAGATGCACTACTTGGTAGCCCCGCCACCGCAGCGAAGAGTAGTCTTTCCAGAGCATGATATCAAGTTGACGCTTTGGTTGTCCGAGCTCAGCCGATCGCAGCCACAGATCACCTGTAAACTGCTTTAGGCAAATGCAGCTCGTGCCATCCGGCAGTTGGTAGTGCTCTGCCCAGCAGAGCGTGCCCTTCCCGATATCTCCATTCGGCAGCTGAAATGGCTTGGGCGTGCCTTTTTCAACAGCAAACAGAACAGTCATGCTGCTCTCAAGCGACACGACACCGGTCTTTTCACCTTGTCGAACACCGTAGTAGTCATTAAATACCCGGATGTACTCACCGAGTGTCGCCTCAGCTCGAACGTCGACCGTCATGGCCGCGCCTGTTCGCCGACCATAACCGAAGTCGTATGTGGCGCTGGCCGGCAGTGGCGCCGGCTGCAGCACTATAGAAGACCGACTCGTGTTTTTTTGCCACGGCGAACGGCAGGTATAGACCTCTCCTATCTCGTGAAGCCGGTTTGCTACGAACGGCGTTACCTTAGCGCCAAGGTAGCTCACGATACCCACCAGACCCTCAAGCACTTTGCAGCCACCTTTCTTTGGTAGAGTCGATATTTATTATAACAGACAGTTAAATTTGTTTATAGCGCAAGTACATGAGATAGTGATGCAATATTTTGGTATAACGTGCTTTACACTTCTGCGAGCGGCCGCTTGCCAGAGATAAGTAACAAAAAGTCGTTATCCTTGGTTCGGCTCTTGTGCAGGGGGTTAAATCCGGCACCATAGATTAACTTTTCAATCTCAAAATGGCTATAGTGTTTTGCTCGCCATACCGCGAGAGAATCACCTTTGTTTAATTCAATTTTCCAAATCTGACTCATGACCTGCATTTCAATTGTTAATGCATATTTTAACTTAATATGCATTACCCGCGCACGTTCAATCTCGTCGTAGCTCAGAACAATATCATAAAGCGATTTATTGATACCTAGTAAATCGATAACATATTCGCGATGAGGTGGAAGAATATTGCCTAATTGCGTGGCCGAATTAAACTGATCGCGTGTGTTTCTTGAATCTAGCTTTAGGCTGTAAAGAAATAGATCATTGCGCTGCATACTCTTCCTGATAACATCTAGGGCATACTGAGGTGTATTAAAGTTTGACAGCGTTCCACCAAGTAACAGTATGAGGTTAACCGCTCCGCTGGGCGGCTCAGCAATAATATTTGCAAATGGCTCAACACTAATGTCGTAACAGTACCCTTCAAACTTAACGTGGTCACCAAACCAATTTTTGATGTTCCTTTTGGCGATATCAAGCATAGTTGGGCTAATGTCGATTGCAACATAGCGATTTAACTTGTTCTTTTCTAAAAGATGATTGACCACGCTTTTACTTGAGAGTGCGTTACCAACGCCAACATCTATGATATTAACCAAATCATATTCTTCCAGAAGGCTGTCAAGATAACTCATATTTAAATCGAGTAAGTTAATTGTACTGGTAAGGGTGTTGGCCACTTCACCTTCGTGCATCTTACGAGCATATTCATCCCAAGATTCCGCGCCACCATCAAAATAAGCATACTTATGTGGGATCTCCCGATCAGTATCTATTTGCGTAAAGATTTCATGAATCTGTTCCTCAGTATAAACATTATAGAATTCAGGAAGCGGCTTAATAACCTTATGAATATTTCCATTTAAGTATTTCCTACGAGTCTCTAAAAGCTTTTGAATAATTTGTTGATTTCTTGCAGTTTTAGCTATGAAATACCGTCCGTCGTTGTGAACAAGTTCTAAGCCCAGTCCGCCTTCCCGTGAGTTTTGTATCCATCTCGATATAGTACGTGGATTAACCCCAAAAAGATTTGTTAATTCTGATTTTTTATAGTAGCTCATCGATTGTGCTTATACTTACCTGTAAAAACGTTGACATGTGTCCGAAAATGCGTGTATCATCAAATAACAACAAGCATGCTTCTGCAATCACCGTATCATACTCAATGCTAACGGGCAATGGATTGCTAAAACAGCTTGTTAGGACAGGTGCTTAAAAATATTTACCGGGTGATGACGGCCCGTAATGGTAAATATATGTTATGGGGAATCATTTCTATGCATACGCATACCAACTCTGAGGCGCACAACAATGGCGATTTTCACGCTTATGACTTTTTATTGCCGCCTCAAAGCAATAAAGAGATCGCAGTTGGAATTTTCGAACTACCGTTTAAGCCGCCTAGTTATACCGTCGCCCTTTCCTCTGAAGACATGGTAAAAATAATTTATAAAAAGATACCACGCGAGCAAAATGGTGAACTAGTGCTCGCGTTTTATTTTGAAAATTTGTCAACTACAGCGATAAAAGTAACAATAAGGGAAAAAGCGGCTATTTATGAAGGGGTGTCCTGAATTATACGCACCATTAGGCTTCGCCGCCCTGGGCCACAAAGCAGTTGGCACGGTGCAGTGCGAAATATGTAAAAAAGAAATACCTACCAGCCTGGCAACTATCGGTCCGCTTAGTTTTGAACGTCGACAATTATTTGCGTGTGTAGACCATTTAAAAACCAAAACTTTATGGATCAACGGATGGGGTAATTACTTTATCTCACAAAACGATCGAGTACGAGCAATCGGCAAAGCTCCTACAACAAGGTACGCTGAGACTCGCTTATTACGTCATGCTACTGAGGGAGTTATGGACGCAGCACTGCACATTATAGTGCGGATTAGATTTAGTGGAACGATCCTTTACGTAGACAATGCTAAAATCTATTCAACAATATTAAGCCGATGCCTTATTAGACTTCGGAGGCTCCTCGAACGAGAAAAAGCAAATACTTCTGATACGGCAATGAGAAGCGTGCTTGAAGACATGGCGACGAGCATAGCTAAGGTCAAAATCTTGGACACAAATCCAAACCATTCCCATGGAAATAATATTCACTTGATAACACCTTCAATTACAATCCCTTCAGTCAAAGACATAAACACCATATTTCTAATTAATCGCCCGGACAAAAGCATGTGTCAGGAAATATACAATAATTTGAAGCCTGGTTCGTCAATCATTGAATATAGAGGGGCATCTATTTAAATTCGCTCGAGTACAATCTAAAGATATTGCAAAGTTACCACTTCTGTTTGAATGAGTTAATGTACACTATTTCGCGCACTACCCACGCAGGTGTATTGGATATTAATATAAAAGCGTAACACCTCAACGCAACTTGCCCATTGTCGCACAGAAGGCTTCAAAAAGTCAGCACCCATTAGTGCTGACTTTTTGAAATGCTCAAATTGTTGATATGATTATAATCTCTTGGTGGGCGCTGAGGGACTCGAACCCCCGACCCTCTCGGTGTAAACGAGATGCTCTAGCCAACTGAGCTAAGCGCCCTTAAAAGTCTTAATTATTCTAGCAAGGAGTCACTAAAATGTCAAAAATTAAATTACTAGACGTCGTGCGGGTAGGATTTCTGTCTATCTTCAGCGCAATCTGTTGAAAAATATTAGTGCAAGAATGATAATTACAAAGCAAGCAGCCCCAGATAAAGTCATCTGGGGCGCCGGCTCTCATAAATGAGCAGCTGAGTGCCGACATCCGCGACGGGATGGGCTAAGTGTTAGATTTTTACGGCAACATGGCCTCTACTGTCACAGAAGTGACATGTGGCGCGAGGTCGGCCAACCTTGGATACTCCTCGGGCTTAAAATCAAACGCGAGGAGTTCGAATGTGCCGTCGAACTCTTCCAGGAACCTCCTAAAGGCTGCTTCATGATGTTCCCTGTTCTCTTGGTCCTTCGTCGACCATAGAGCCCAAGAAATGAACAAAAGGGCTTCGTGACGGGCTTCGTCCGTAACGCATAGAGCTACTGCGTAGCAGGGGCCATCGCCATACGGGCGGGTGGCGAGTTTTCCATGAAGCTCAGTCAGTTCCACGTTGCTACTCATTTCAGGCCGGGTTGCAAAAAAGGATTATGCAACTTATTAAATAATACCATTTATTAAATGATATGTCAATAACAACCGTTTGTACTTTGGCGCGGCCTGTCTTTGGCCGACAAAGCTTGTATCGTCATGATGACAATTGGTGGGAGCATCCTAGCTTTACTCTAAATCTTGCCGCAATACAAAGATGTATTCTAAAAGCATTTCGGCAGTGGCGTCTTGCAGTATAGCGACGATAACCAAAGAGTTTAAGCCAGATTTGCACACAGAAATAGCAATAAAGAAATGTCCACTTTGTGGAACATTTCTATCCGTCATGATATCCTGGTGCACCACATCGACCTGTCGTGGAACACATTAGAGCCTAGCATAATTCTGATGTACGAAAAAACTAACTGAACTAGGTTGGTCGTATTGCAATGGAAAGATACATCTCCGAGTTTGAGACTGAAAAAGTTTTATATACCAATACCGTCTCCCTAGATGAAGCCCCGCAACAAAGTCCTTGTTTTATTAAGCTATATATGTTATTATAACATTTGTAATTACCCTCAACTTGAAGAGGTAATAGTGAACCAGTCGATTTCCAGCAAGCTCGGGCTCAACGCCGACACGCTGAAGATCATTTTGGATGACATGGCGTCGTCTATGCCCTCCCTGCGTGGTCGTCCCGCCGAAGCTCTCGAATCTCTCCTGAACGAGGTACTCGGAGTACTGACGGGCGACAGCCCGCGCAGTGAATTTCCGCGAACCGAGACGGACCGAGAGGTCTACCGTGTAGCTCGGGCGCGACTTGAGCCGGATCAGCCAAACGAGCTTACCTGCAGGCTCGCCTGGGGATCGCTCTGGTTCGGGAGGCCGCTCACTGCGGCCGCCTAACCTCCACCCCCGTCGCCCCACATCTGTCGCATAACGATAGACCCGGGGCGACGGGTTTATCATGCTAGCAAATCCATTTCGACTGGAGTCCTTTGCTGCCTTAAGTCATTATTTAGATTCGTAATACCCGCAATAAAAATCATAAGCACAGTCCTACCAACCACAGAGGACTTGAACCGGTACAACAGATAATAATTTACTCAAAACAAAAAGTGCCCCACTTTGTGGAACACTCTTCTATCTGTAATAAATTCTTGGTGCGCGAAAGAGGACTTGAACCTCCACGTCCGAATGGACACTAGCACCTGAAGCTAGCGCGTCTACCAATTCCGCCATTCGCGCACAATATTTTTACTATACCCTAGCTGCCACGCAAGTTCAAGCTATTTATAAGGAGAATAATCGTCGGTCACCAGCGGTACCAGCTTCTTTGGATCGAAGCCGGTTTTGGCGCCGGCGTTAAGAATATTGAAAGGATCAAAGGCCTTCTTGACTTGAATAAAGAGCTCGAGTACTTCTTTGGGATATTTCTTGGCGATAAATGGTGCCAATAGCCTTCCTTCGCCAGTAAACACGCCAAAGTCGCCGTCGTGCTGCAGCACCAACGTCAAGTATTCATCAATTAAGCGGAAGATTTTTTGTCGGTCCGTTACGCGGCGCATATCAAGTAGGGCTCGGGCTTGGAAAATGCCTGTTGTCGGGTCACCCCATACGTGCAGGGTGGCGTGCAGCTTTGTACTTAGTTCTTGTACGCCACGGAGATAATTTTCGATTTGTCCTTCGGGGATAGTAATGGTATCGACAAATGGCACTGCGACTCTGCCTTCCGATTCATCAAATGTGAGAGCCGAGAGAGTCCGCTCGTACAAATGTCGCCACGAACGTTGAATGTCGTAGTCATCTGATCGAAAGACGGTGTTGCCTATACGGCTGAGGGCTTTTTCAAGCCGTTTAGCTTTTTTACGGCGCAATCGCTCGTTTGTGTCATCGAATGTAATGAACAACAATGCTTGCGGCAGTTGCTCCATGTCTTCACCTAGCAATCCTTCGTAGGCAATCCCTTGTTGCTGCTGAGCAAATTGTAGTTCTTTATGGCTTAGAAGGGTTACCTCTGCCGGCTCAAGGCTTCGAATGGTTGCAGTGGCATCAAGTGCTGCTTCAAGGCTATCGCAAGCGACAACGGCCGTCTCGATGCCAGGGCTGTATGGCACCAACCGCAAAATAACTTCAGTTACCAGCCCAAGTGTCCCTTGAGAACCAAGCAGTAGCGCAGTGGCATCCAGCGAACCGTCCTTCTGTTTGGTGGCAGCAATATTGTAGCCCAAAGATGATGCCACCCCAGTCAGCTGCTCGTTAATTTGATCGGCTTCATCCGTCAAAATGCCATCAACCGTGCGATAGACTTCACCCTCAAACATAGTCAGGCCTTTTTTCTTGTTGAGCTCTTTCTTACTTAGCCGGCCAGTTTGCATAATATCGCCGTTCGCGAGCACGACTTCGACTTGATCAATCCAAGCGGCCATACCACCGTACTTCCCTACCCGTTTTCCGGCGTAATTACTGGCGAGTGCGCCACCAATCGTGCTACGAGGATCGGCGTCAAGCAGTGGCGGGAAACACAATCCGTGTAAAAACAGCGCCTCAGATAATACCTGCGCCGAAACTCCCGCCTGTACCCGCGCTAATCGCCGTTTGGTATCAACCTCGAGAATACGATTTAAGTGGCGAGACATATCAATCACAATGCCGGCGCCAATTGCCCCACCGGTAGTATCTTGGCCAGCGCCACGCGCCGTCAGCGATAGAACATGGCCTTTTTCAGCTAGCTGCCAGGCAAAACGGGCAATCTTACGAACATCCTGGGTATCTTTAGGAAAGACCACTGCATCAGGCAACTTTTCTAAAATACTTGCATCTTTTGAATAAGTTGCTCGCGCCCTCGGCCCCACAAGCACCTCACCCTGCAGATGCCCCTGTAAATATGTAGCGATTTTATTCATATTTTCGTCTCGTCATATATTCCTTTCATAATACCATAAGCATGTTGTGACGCCTACTATGTGAGTACGGTGAAATATGGCACGAGAGCGGTCTTTAGCTCCCCGAAGTCATCCAAGAACTCCCTTTTTGGGATAAAAAATACCCCACAAAATTTGTGAGATATTTTTTATAAATTCATGGTGCGCGAAAGAGGACTTGAACCTCCACGCCCTAAAACGGGCACTAGCCCCTCAAGCTAGCGCGTCTACCAATTCCGCCATTCGCGCATGAGTAACAAACGATATTGTACAGATTCTTCGTAAAAACTGCAACCCTGTTTACACATCTTTCGGTACGCCCAAAGGCTAAGGAGTCGTGAACCGGAGCCCCTGCTCGACCGTCCAGTACTTTACGCCCCGGAAACGATCAGCAAGATCAACAATTACCGACCTATCGGCAATTGATCGAACATCAGTGGTGGTTGCATAGTGCAACACCGGACGATACAACGCGATTGCCGGAATATCAGCCAGCCATTGTTCGGTAAGTGTTTTGTATTTTTCTGCCCTTAATGGCACCTCGGATCGCAAGCGTGCACTTTCAAGTGCGTCATCAACAATTTGCGAGCTATAATTTGCGAAGTTTAAACCAGTTTGCGAGGCTTGTGACGAATGCCAGTAGGCATAGACGTCCGGGTCAGCACCAATCGCAAATTCGTACAGCAAAACGTCATAGGCACGTGGCTGAAGAACACTTTGCTGCACGTCCTCAGGGTTCATCAGTCGGGTATCGACTTTTACGCCAATCCGGCGCCACTGCCCGGCAAGCTCACTGAGTACCTGGGGGTAATCACCACTTTCTACCGCAACCATCATAATTGAAAGTTCTCGATCTTTTAGAACTCGAACACCTTCGGCATTCTTCTTCCAGCCGGCTTTATCTAGTAATCTCTCGGCCTCGGCGATGTTATGCGCGGGGGGCTTCATACTCATAACGCTGGCGTATTGCTCGCCAATAATTGGGCCATGCAAAGGGAGCGCGCCGCCGACTTTATTAATTATCGCTGCCGTGTCGGTAGCGAGTCGTAGCGCTTGGCGCACTGTCAGGTCTTTTAGAATTGGACCGTCGTTTCTAAACAAAACGTAGGTACCGTTATTAATGGCCAGCGTTTCGGTAACGAAACGAGCTTTATCTAATTTTTTAGTTGTCGCGCTACTTAGGCCGCTCACGGCATTGACTTCGTTGCTCACTAAGGCCGCGTACAGTTGATCGGAATCCTTATAGATATGAAGTTGAAAGCGATCAAGCTGCGGCGCACCGCCAAAATAGTCGCGAAAAGCCCGCAGATGCAAGACTTTTCGCTCCTCGGCGGCATCAATAATTTGCACATTCCTAAAAGCAAATGGTCCGCTGCCTACCGGTGCCTTACTAAAAGCACTTTCGCGTAACAAGCCGGGTTGGACTGTTTTTAATAGATGCTGAGGCACTACCCCAAAGGTCAGGGCGTGCGGAAACGGAGCGTAGGCTTCTGGTAATGTGAATTCAACCGTCTGATTGTTTAGAGCAGCGACATCAATCGATTCCCAGCTCGACCGCAACGGCGACCGCGTTTCCGGATTTTTTATTAGATTGATCGTGAATACCACATCTTCGCTGGTAATCGGCCGGCCATCGTGCCAGACGGCATTTTCACGCAATTTTACCGTGTATATTTTGCCGTCGTGGCTTGCCTGCCACGATTCGGCCAGTTCCCCGCGCAGTTGATTTTTTTCATCGTATGCCAATAACCCCGAAAACAGCAAACGACTGGCGGTAAGCTCAGCCGTGCTAGCAGAAAACAACGGATTTACAATATCAAGCGGCCCTACTACACCTTCGGCATAAGTACCGCCCGGCACCGCCGCTTGAGCGGTGTACGAGCCACGGTACCAGTTAAATTGTAGGCCCGTGGCGCCGATTAAAAGGGCAACAAGCACTAACCAGCCCAACATATGGCGCCGCACTTCGCGGACATTTATCCAGCGCTTTACAAGAAACTTATGCGCATGCCGCAAAGTTGCAAGTTCCAGCTTTCGGGCTTTTTTTCCGAGCTGCTTACGAGAAGGTTTTAAGCGGTGAAATCGGCGCCAACTGCTGGTTTCCTGCGGATCGTCCATAAGAGTATCCTTACGCGAGTAACAACCCTGCTAAGAGTGACAGCACAAAAATAACCGACATAACGATTGTTGCTTCGAACAAGCTTTTATCGATACCGCGACGAGTGGTAAAAAATTCGCCCGAACTGCCAAATCCGGCACCCAAGCTCGCTCCTTGGGTCTGCAAAAGAATAAAAAGTATCATTAAAACTGCCGATACGGCCGTTACACCCTGTAAAATTGCTGTAATATCCATTTAAAACTCCTTCGCTTTACGTAGTTCAAGCAGCCCGCTCAATACGTAATTTATTAAACTCAATATAATACCAGTAAATACCGCCGCCCAAAATGAAATTTCGAAGCCAGGCACCAATAGCAGTGAAATATAGACCAAAAAACCATTGACAATAAGGGTAAATAAGCCCAATGTCAGTAGAATTGCCGGCAACGATAGTATTATTATAATCGGTTTTAGCAGTGTATTGACAATTGAAATGACAAAACCGGCCACAAAGAACATGCCAATCGCGCCAGGTTCATCGTAATTTGCGCCGAATAGGCCTAAAAGCCGTAGCGACAGCCAAAGACCAAATGAACTTAATAGCCACCGCAGCAAAAAAACGAAAAATTGTTTTCTCATAATTTACCCTTCATTATACCACCTAACCTATGCTCGTCGAAAGTTTTGCGCTTAAGTTTACCGGGCCGTCTTCGCTAATATAGATATCGTCTTCAATTCGCACGCCGATTCCTTCTTGACGGCTATAAATTCCCGGCTCTACCGTTATAACCATACCAACCTGAAAATACGCCTGCGCGCCCATACTATCATGAACGTCCAACCCCAGCCCATGACCAACCGCATGAGGAAAATAGGTATAAAAAGCATCGCGATCGCCAGGCTCCATAAGCTTAAGATCAACTAACGCCCGCTCCATAATAGCATCGGCTCGTTCGCGGTAATCTGAAAGCGGCATGCCAGGCTGGCATAACTGTATGATCTCTTTTTGAGCTTCGCGGGTGGCATCGTGAATGTCACGCTGGCGCTTGGTTGGATCGCCCGTAACGTAGGTGCGCGTAATATCGGCAGCGTAGTGTCCGTAGCTGGCGCCGACATCCATTAGTAACAGCTGGCGCTTCTTTAGCGGCTGGTTATTCTTCTCATAATGCAGCGTACAGGCTCTTGATCCGCCAGCGATAATTGGTAAGTAAGCGTGGTGGCAACCTTGTCGACGGAATGTATGGCTAAAATCAGCTTCAACTTCAAATTCATGGCGATAATTTTGTAGTTGGCGGCGCACTTTTTCAAAGCCTTCAAGTGTGATCTTTACGGCTCTTTTAATAGCCTCGAGCTCGAGTGGCTGCTTGATACTACGGATGGTAGCCAACTCCTGGCGACAATCTTGCACGCTATTAAAATGCCGCTCAAGCAGTTGCCGGAATTCGCGCGGTGCTGGGTTTGGTACCAACCCGTGCGTCGGGGGCTGATCGCAAGTATATACCAAGCTGTGCGTTCGGGCCATTTGCCGCAAGATACTCAGCGACGCCGTTTGATCAATGATGTCATCGATCCCGCTGATTGCTACTGCTTCTTCGGCCGTTAAGCAACCACCAAATAATTCTTGTTCACGGCTAATAGTCGGCTGCACTAACCAAGCCTTTCCACGCTTGCCATCAATAATTACCTGCCAGCCTGGTTCGTTTATCCCGGTGAGATACCAAAAATTAGATTCTTGCTCAAAACTTTGACCAATATCATTGATCCGCTGCAGCTGCACATATCCTGTAAGCGCGATAGCAGCACCCCGCAACCTTTCAATGGCCCGCTGACGGTTACCGGCAAAAAAAGATGGTGGGAAGTGTCGGTTCATTCTGTACTAGGCTAGCACATAACATTGGCTGAATGCCAGTATTCGCAGCTATTTTGTGCCCGCAAGCCAATCAATAATCCGCTTGGCTTGACGCTGGCCAACTACCGCAATAATTTGTTCCGGCTTGGCGGTTTTTATACCACGAACGCTGCCAAAAGCCGTCACTATTTTTTTACGCGTTGCCGGCCCAACACCAGGAATGTCGTCTAGTAAACTCTTGGTAGCACCTTGGCGTTTTAGAGTAGAATGATAGCTCACGGCAAAGCGGTGGCTTTCATTCCGAATTCGCTGTAGCAGCTTCACAATATGCGAGTCTTTTGGCAAACGAATTACGAAAAAATCATCACTCTCACCAACAAACGTGCCCACCGGCAGGCTATCGCTCTGGCGCACAAACTCAACGTTCGAGCGTGTTTTATGGACAATAATTTCTTCTTCACGTTTGGCCAGTCCAATCGCAGGAATAGTTAGCGATTTTTCTTCTAGGGCCCGGAGGGCGGCGTCGAGCTGTCCTTTCCCACCATCAATCAGCAGCAAATCAGGCGTCGGCCAATCGAGGTGGCGGCCACTAAAGCGCCGGCTGAGTGTTTCGTGCATATGGGCAAAGTCGTTATTGCCCGGTAGGCGCATTTTGAACTTGCGGTATTCAGCTTTATCGGCCAGTCCATTTGTGGCCACCACCATACTGGCAACGTTATTGGTGCCGCTCATGTGCGAAATATCGTAGCCTTCAATCCGGCGAGGAATTTGCGACAAGTGCAATAATTCCTGCAGCCCAACCAAAGCCTGATCTTTACTAATATCCAAGAATTCCGCATCGCCAAACATAATGCGTCGCTGTAGTTCTTTAAGGTTATTGAGCTTGTTGCGTAGTGCAGCGGCTAGCTCAAAGTTATGCTCGGTGGCGGCGTTTTTCATGTCGCGTTCGAGTTCTTGCATCAAGGCCTTGCGCTCGCCCTTCAAATACCGAATTAACTTGCGCAAACTTTGCTTATAATCGCTCGAGGATACTTTTTGCTCCTCTACGCCAGGACATAACCCAATATGATACTGTAGACACACCCGTTTGGGCATAACAGCATGGGTAGAATACGGAAACACTTTCCGTAAATATTGCAGCGCTTTTCGCACTGCCGCCGCATTATAGTAGGGTCCGTAGTAATCAGCGCCGTCATCAGCTGGGCCTCGAGTGAAACTAACGTAAGGGTAGGCATCCTTCATGTTTATACGAACAAACAACTGACTTTTGTCGTCGCGCAGCAAAATATTAAAACGGGGCTTGTAGCGCTTGACCATCTCGCTTTCTAAAAACAGGGCGTCGATTTCGGATTCGGTGGTAATCCAGTCGGTGTCGTTAATTTCAGCCACCAGAGCCAGGGTTTTGATATCCATGTCGCGTTTGCTCTGGAAGTACTGCCGCACTCGATTTTTAAGCACCGCCGCTTTGCCAACGTAAATAATCTCACCGGTTTTTGACTTATGAAAATAAACGCCCGGTGAGCGCGGAAGAGTTTTTAATTTTTCTTGTAGTTTTTCGTTCACTAGTAAGTATTATACAAATAAAAATGCCCCGATGGGCGAAGAATCTGGGATGTGCCTCTGAACTTCGCGGCGGAAGTTCAGAGGCTATCCGACGAACGAGTGCGCTACTCACTGGTGCTGTTGTCGCGATAGCAGGTAAATACGACAGTACGACCATTCACTTCGACAGTGAAATCAGCCACATCCTGTAAGGCCTCGCTTGGTTGCCACGGCGCGTCAGCCGCGAGGCGCTTGGCGGCCCTATAGGCCAGTTTGGCGGTGGCGTCATCCAGTTCTAGCTTGTCGAACAGCGGACAAGTCATATGGCCATCACTCACACTGGCGCGAACGCCATTGACCGTCTGGATGACCGGCTCGGGGCCGCTGGGCTCTTCTGAAGTGAAGAGCTTGAGCAGCTGCGCCGCCACAGTAGCCAGAACCAAACAAGCCATCAAAAAGACAGCCGTTGCCAAACCACGAGTGCGCTGCATGACGTACCCCTTTCGACGTAAAAACGAAGGTTCGATCGGATATTTAGTACAATATCATGAATTTTGCTTTTTGTAAACCACGTCACAATGGTCATAATATGAGCACCCCCACAGTTCGGAGTGAACTGTGGGGGGTGTTGCTAAAGGGGCTTATGACAGCTAAGCGTCAGCTGCCATCCCGCGTAGTTGATCGTTACGTCGGCTTCGCGCGGCCCAGCCGGCCCAGGCACGAAACTAACATGATTTGCTTCGGCAGTCGCGAGCGCCAGCACCTCCAGAGCCGCTTGCACGCCGAATTCCGGCAGTTGGGGCGAAGTGGGAAGCTGGCAGAACATCGTGCCCTGCCGCACCTGCACGATGCGTCGCCCGAGGAGGGTCAACCCTGTATCGGCTTTTGCCCACTCAATGCCCATGGTGGACAGTCGGACGGCGCCGGCCGTGTTGGGGGTGAATCCCTCCATTCGAAGTTCTCCCACGAAGGCCATTTCGGCTGCGGAAGAGCTCGTGTGCGTTGCCGTTGGCGCTCCGGCAATTCTGGCCGGTTCGTGACTGAACGCAAACAGAACAATCGCGAGCGGCAATAGCGCCAGGGCGGCCAACGAGTGACGCCAGGTCCAACGGGACACGTTTCTCCTTCTCAACAAACGGTCAAAAACTGACTAAATTATTATAACATAATACTTTTATAAAGTAAATATCGTGCGCTTACACAGTCAGGGCGAGCTTGCAAGCCTCCGAACAAACATCGGTCGTTTGCTTGCAATTCTCACAGAGCAAGATCAAGTTGTTACATGCTTTATTAGCACAATTTTCGTAATTACTGGTGCTTGCGCCGCAATGCACACATTCACCAATATCTTTTGCATGATCCGAAAACTTTTGGTTCATCCGGCCATCAAACACATACAACGAACCTTCCCATAGGCCGTCGTCGCCAAATTTCTCGCCGTAACGCACAATGCCGCCATCAATCTGGTAAACATCTTTGAAACCACGCTTTTTCATCATGCTGCTCAGCACTTCACAGCGGATGCCGCCGGTGCAGTAAGTCACCACGGGCTTGTCTTTGATGGCGTCGTATTTTGGATCTTCAAGTTCTTTTTTGAAGTCACGGGTCGTGCGAACATCGGGCACGATGGCGTTCTTAAACTTTCCAACCGCCGCCTCATACGCGTTGCGGCCGTCAAAAAACACCACGTCATCGCCATATTTTTCCACCAGTTCGTGGACTTGCTCGGGCGTAATGTGCTGGCCACCACCAACCACCCCTTTTTCGTTTACTTCAATTTCATCGGCTGCGTCAAAAGCGACAATTTCAGAGCGAACCTTCACGCTTAAGCGGGGGAAATCATCGCGCGAGCCGTCGCTCCACTTAAAGTCAATCCCTTTAAACGCCGGGTGGCTTTTTGTGCTTTTAACATATCTTTTTAAATCTTCAATATCACCGCCCACCGTACCGTTCAAGCCGTGCTTCGAAATTAAAATTCGGCCTTTCAGATTAAGGGATTCACCCAAGGTCTTTTGCCACAGCTTAATCGCCTCTGGGTCGGCCAGCGGGGTAAATTTGTAATACAATAAGATTTTTTGCATCAGACAAAAGTATAGCAAATCGTTAATAATTTGTATATCACGATAAGATATTGCCTGACAGGACTTTTTGTGCCGTCCGTGCCTATAATTCAGATTGCAGTTCAGGCTTCAATCTGTTATGGTAGAAGCAATATGGCTTCATTTTCTCTACAGCCCACTATTCTTGGCATGACTCTAGTGTGCGTCTAAAAGCGCCTGCTTCACTAGTCTTCTGCACATACACCTAATAACAAACCAGTAACAATAATCAAAAAGGATCCTCTATGAAAGAGCGTCGTGTCAAAGACACCTTAAAACTTTTTTGGGAACATGCCCGAGCATATCCGGGATACATTGCGGGTATTTTTACCAGCGTTCCCCTTACGCTATTAATTCAACAATTTATTCCGCCATTAATCGTGGCCGGCATTCTCGACCGCTTAAGCAAAGGCCAGTTCGACAGTGGCGACTTGTGGGGTAGTTTTGGTAATGACATCCTGCTCTACGCCGTGCTGGTACTAGTTGGTAACGCCATAGCTTGGCGAGTGGTGATCTTGCTCATCTGGAAACTCGAGCTGTTGGTGGCCCGCGACCTATCGCAGCGCATCTTTAAACACCTCATGAAGCAGAGTGCGAGTTTTCATGCTAATAACTTTGGTGGCTCGCTGGTGTCGCAAAGCACCAAGCTGGTCAGTGCTTACGTTCGGTTTGCCGATACTACTGTCTTTAATATGACAACACTGATCATGGCCTTCGCCATTACCATCATTATTTTGCTCCCCAAGGCGCCGTTATATGTGGCTGCCCTGCTGGTGTTTTCAGCTATTTTTATGGTCAGCGCCTTCTTTATTACCAAGCCGGTTCGTAAGCTGCACGCCGAAGAAGCCTCGGCCTCGAGCGCTCAAACCGGCATGCTCGCTGATAGCTTAACCAACGTGATGGCAGTCAAAAGTTTTGCCAGTGGCAATATTGAAGCCGAAACGTACGCTAATGCGACCGAAAAAACTCGCCAAGCCGGCCTAAAAGTTATGCGAGCCGTCAGCAAACGCGACACAATCTTTGGTACCATTAACGGTTCGATCATGGCCGTTTCACTTACGATTGCGATTGCCAGCGTGGTGATTTTTAAAAACGGCGACATCGCCACCGTGTTTTTGATCTTGAACTACACCGGCAACCTCACCAATCGGCTGTGGGAATTCAGCACCAGCACCTTGCGGCAATACAATCGCGCCTTTGGCGATGCCAGGGATATGGTGGATATTATTGCTACCGACCCGGCTGTTCAAGACACCCCGTCACCCGAAGTGTCGCGCATTAAAGATGGCGCTATCAACTTTGAGAACATCACTTTTGCCCACGCTGATTCAAAAGATGATATTCTGTTCACCGATTTCTCACTGAAGATCGCCGCCGGTGAAAAAATTGGTCTGGTTGGCCACTCGGGTTCGGGTAAAACAACCTTGACTCGCTTGCTCTTGAGATTTTCCGATCTTGATAAAGGGAGGATCTTGATCGACGGGCAAGACATCGCCAAGATCACCCAAGATGATCTCCGCAGTGCGATCGCTTACGTACCACAAGAACCGCTACTCTTTCACCGCAGTATTCGCGAAAACATTGCCTATGGCAACCCTAGCGCCACCGAAGAACAGCTTGTTGCGGCGGCCAAAAAGGCTCATGCTCACGAGTTTATCTCCCGCTTACCACAAGGCTACGACACTACCGTTGGTGAACGGGGTATAAAATTAAGCGGCGGCCAGCGCCAACGAATTGTGATCGCTCGGGCAATACTAAAAAACGCCCCGATCCTGGTGCTCGATGAAGCCACTAGTGCCCTCGATAGCGAAAGCGAAAAGCTCATCCAAGCCGCCCTGTGGGAGTTAATGAAAGACAGAACCGCCATTGTCATTGCCCACCGTTTAAGTACGATTCAAAAAATGGATCGGATTGTTGTGCTCAATAACGGCACTATTGCGGAAGAAGGCTCGCACAAAGCGCTCATAAACCAAAAGGGCATCTACGCTAGTTTGTGGGAACACCAGTCGGGTGGTTTTATTGAAGAGTGACCCTTAGTTTATATAGTAAATCAGGCGCTACCGTATGATAGCGCCTGAATCTTTACTCTAACCTTAGTGGCTATTAGTCTTTTGCAGGCTGGTTTTGCTGCTTGCCACCGGGTTGATCCTCGGCAGCTTGAGTGTCTTGCGGGGTATCTTCGCCATTTTCGGCAGCAACGTCCGCCGCATCTTCGCCGTCACCAGCTAATGAATCGTTGGCTCGCTGTAAGGCGCCTGGCTCATACACAGTGGCGATTGCTAGCTCTGGATCAGCCGCTAACTCAACACCTTCAGGCAGCGTAATATCGGCCACCGTTAGTTTTTGCCCGGCTTCCGCAAGGTTCTCAATTGAAACCTCAAGTGCTTCAGGAATCGCTGCCGGCCGCGAGCTCACTTCAAGCGCTGTCACTGCTTGCAGCACAACCAAGCCAGCTCGTTCAGCCGGGCTCTCGCCGGCACCAACTAGCCGCACCGGTACTTCGGCGGTAACGGTTTCGTTTTGTTTTACCGCATGAAAAGTCACGTTTTGAATAGTGAAGTGCACCGGATCAAGCGCCACATCTTTAATAAGGGCTAGTTTTTTCTTTCCATCAATCGTAAGATGCACCGGATGGTTTTTGCCAGCTAATCGAATGGCTTTTTGCACCGCTAACAGTGGGCCCTGAACTGGCGTGGCTTTCATGCTGTGGCCATAAATTACCCCAGGCACTTGGCCATCGGCCCGCAGCCGAGCAACCTTTTTACCAATCACCGTGCGTTTTTCGAGCGTCAACGTAACTTCATTGCTTGTCATATAAGGACTCTCCTTCAGTACGTTAGTTTGTCTTTCTATTATAACCTATCGTTCCATGGTAAAATAAAGAGCATGATTCCAGGATTTGAACTCGTACAATTTATTACTGTGTTTGGCGTGCTTGGCGTAGCGGCAATCGTATTTGCAGAATCCGGTCTTTTGATCGGTTTCTTTTTGCCGGGCGATAGCCTGCTATTTACTGCCGGCTTTTTGGCGCACGAAGGCGTGCTTAATATAAATATTCATGCCTTGGTGGCAATTTTATTTGTAGCTGCCGCCTTGGGCGATAGTGTGGGCTACACTTTTGGCAAGCGGGTAGGGCCTAAGATTTTTCGGCGTCCCGATTCGCTGCTCTTTAAAAAGGAAAATGTTGAAAAAGCCGCTGAATTTTATGAAAAACATGGCCCTAAAACGATCGTTATTGCCCGTTTTATTCCGGTAGTGCGAACTTTCGCACCAATTGTTGCCGGTATTAGCAAAATGAACTACAAACAGTTCTTGCTTTTTAACCTGGTGGGAGCGCTGCTTTGGGCAGTAGGTTTAACCTATCTTGGTTATTACGCCGGCGCGTGGTTTGAATCACAGGGCCTTGAAGTCGATCACTACCTCTTGCCTATCATCGCGCTTATTATTTTGATTTCAGTGCTGCCGCCAATCATTCACATCCTGAAGGATGCCTCCCGCCGCAAGGCCATTGTGCAAGCTTCAAAAAATGTCTTGAAAAAGAAAAGCCGCGCTACCGACAAAACAAATCGGTAGCGCTTCCCCGAAAAGCCTACCCCGACTACTGCGTTCTTCCTCGGCCCAATTCGCCTGTCTGTGACCTTATTTTTTGTTCTAGGATATATACCTAAGCCTAATCGCTGCGATACCAGCTAATTCAGCGCAGACGCACAGCTATTGATACGTCTTACTAATAATCTTCTTTGTTTATTTCGCGCTGTACGAGTTCACGGAGCACTTCGGCTTTGGTTTTGCCAGACTTGAACGATGCCCAGCGAAGATAGTTATAAATCGCACGATCGATAAAGAAATTGAACCGCATATCCTTGGTTTCAATGGTGTTATCTTGCAAGAATTTGGCAATAATTTCTTGAAGATTGTCATTGGTGTATTTTTCGGAATAAAGAAAATCCGAGCTCAAGCCAGTATAAAACTCACCGCCGCCCGCTGACTTGCGCTTCAAGACCAGCACTGGTTTCTTTTGCTGCAACGCCATTGCCACCAAGTAACCAGTCGAAAAGCTGGGCGAGGAGGCTTCAGCAATGACGACGTCCGCCTTCGCCAGTGCATTCATGTTGTCATCGTGCAGCTTTTTCCAGTCAATTTCTTTATTTTTATCGCTATCATTCGAGTTAGTTTGTTCTTCTGCTTGCTTTACCCAGTCGAGTGTATAGGTGTGGCCAAGGTCGCAGACAATACGGTTTATACGGCTAAAGTATTTTAGATCATCTTCAAGATTACTACGTGTAGCGATAAAGTGTACTAACATAATTATCCTAATTATATCACTTCGGAGTTAAAAAGCCAAATTGTCGCCTGCAAACGGCGACAACGAACACTTTAAACAACAATAGTACTAATAAAAACGGCGGATTCACTTTACTTTCACCCCCTACCTGTGGCATAATTTCAAAACCATACGCACCTACACCTATTATGCGTATATCATTAACCAATGTTGCTTCGGCGGCTTATGCACATATGGAGGAATGACAGATGTATACAGTTCAGGTGAGCGGTAACTTTCTTAACCACCGGGACATATTGATTAAAATTGAACATCAGCTACACAGTGTTGATATTCAGCGGCCTCACATCTATACCACGACCGACCAAATAGTAACACCCGAGGACCATTATAAGGCAATGGTCGACCTCTACAATGGCATTGCTAGTTGTGCTTTTCATATCATTTATTGTGGCGATAGCGTCGACGAAGCCACCTGCAACCAACTACTATACGCTATGCTCAAGTACCGGCCGGTGATTATCATCGGGAAACCTCGTTTCGAAAGAAATGTTGGTTTCTACGCAAAATCAATCATTAAATCTAAATTAAATAAATTTTATCCCACTAACCTACCGGAACTCGAACAAGAAGAGTTCCGGTATTTATATAAAAAGCTTCCTACCCGGGTTGATTATCAGCTGACGCACACTCAGCAGGTACTAATTCGATCGCGGGTTAAGGCGCAGCTCCACGAACTGTTCATGCAAACTAAGCGCTAAAGCTACAGCAAGGCCTGTAAGTAGCGGCCGGTGTAGGACTGCTTGTTCGATGCAATGTCTTCAGGCGTTCCTTCGGCAACAACCGTACCGCCGTTTAGGCCGCCTTCTGGACCCATATCGATCACGTGATCGGCGCTTTTTACGACATCGAGGTTGTGTTCGATTATCACCATGCTATTTCCAGCAGTTACCAAGGCCTGGAGCACATGCAATAGACGCTTGACGTCAGCCGAGTGTAAGCCAGTGGTGGGCTCATCAAGAATGTATAAGGTTTTACCAGTGGCGCGCCGACTTAGCTCGGTGGCCAGTTTTATACGCTGCGCTTCACCACCGCTAAAAGTGGTGGCTGGCTGCCCCAAAGTAATGTAACCTAAGCCGACCTCAACTAAAGTATCGAGCTTGCGGGCAATGGCTGGGACATTCTTAAAGAATTCAGCCGCCTGCTCAATGGTCATACTTAACACGTCAGCAATTGTTTTTTCTTTATATTTAATTTCGAGTGCCTCACGGTTATAGCGTTTGCCCTTACATTCTTCACAGGTAACATACACGTCTGGCAAAAAATGCATTTCAATTTTTATCACACCATCGCCCTGACAATTTTCACAGCGGCCACCTTTGACGTTAAAGCTAAAACGACCAGCTTTGTAGCCTCGGATGTTAGCTTCGGGAGTAGTTGCAAATAATTCACGAATCGGCGTAAATACCCCGGTGTAAGTTGCTGGGTTTGAGCGCGGCGTTCGGCCAATTGGCGATTGGTCAATAACAATTACTTTATCGAGTTGGTCTAATCCTTCAATATTTTCGTGTTTACCGGCGACTTCGTGCGCCCGGTGCAGACGAGCCGCGAGTTCTTTGGCTAAAATGTCATTAACCAAAGTAGACTTACCCGAACCACTCACGCCACTAACTACCGTCATGACGCCTAGCGGGAAAGCAACATCAATATTCTTTAAGTTGTGTTCTGCCGCGCCGCGAATTACCAGCTTTCGCTTGGCGTTAATCGTGCGCCGCTTTTTAGGCACGGCGATCTTTTCAGTGCCGCTTAGGAACTTACCCGTAATACTATTTGGGTTTTGCGCGACTTCTGCCGGAGTGCCAGCTGCAATCACCTGGCCGCCGTGAATACCCGCACCAGGACCAATATCCAGCAAGTAGTCCGCCTCGCGGATGGTGTCTTCATCGTGCTCAACTACCAAAACGGTATTGCCAATGTCACGCAAATGTTTAAGGGTGGCGATTAATCGGTCGTTATCGCGCTGATGCAGGCCAATGCTTGGCTCGTCGAGCACATACAGCACGCCTTGGAGGCCAGAACCAATTTGGGTAGCGAGGCGAATCCGTTGCGCCTCCCCGCCGCTCAGGGTGTTAGCGGCCCGGGCAAGTTCAAGGTAGGTTAAGCCAACATCGTGCATAAAGCCAAGCCGAGCGGTAATTTCGCGGACGATCTGGCGAGAAATGAACAGTTCTTGCTCGGTAAATGATAGTTTATTCTTAAACATATCAAGCGCGTCATTAACACTCAGGCCGCAAATATCCATAATATTAAAGCCGTGTATCGTAACCGCCAGCACTACTGGCTTTAGGCGAGCTCCACCACAAGCATGACACTTTTTCTCGCGCATAAAGCGTTCGATGTCGCGGCGCATAAATTCGCTATCGGTTTCCTTGTGGCGTCGCTCAAGGTTGGGCACCACGCCTTCATAGGCGGTATCGAAATACCGTCCACCGCCTAAACTTACCCGGTACTTCTGACTGCCTGTTCCATACAAAATTTTCTGCAGCGTATCGTCATCGAACTCTTTTACGGGCGTATGAATGCTAAAACCGTTAGCTTCGCCGACCGCCGCCAGCTTTTTCATGTACCAAGCATCGCTGTTGACACGGTTATAGGGTCGGATGGCACCTTCGGCAATGGTGAGGTTAGGGTTAAATACTAACTCAGGATCGACCTCGAGTCGTGAGCCGAGGCCCGTACAGACCGGACAGGCCCCATGCGGTGCGTTAAAGCTAAACAGCCGCGGTTCAAGCTCGGGAATCATTTCATTTGGGTGATCGATACAGGCGTAGCGCTGGCTATAAGTGTGGAGTGAGTTGTCATCGGCCTCAAGCACTTCAACTGTACCCTCGGCAATTTCAAGCGCTTGCTCTACCGATTGCGTGATTCGGCTGGCAGAATCGGGACTGCTGACCACTCGATCGACCACAAGTTCAATACTGTGTTTATATTTTTTATCGAGCTGCGGCCATTCGTCGAGCGCGTAAATCACGCCGTCAACTCGGGCCCGGGCAAAACCAGCCCGCTGGTATTGTTCCGGAACATGAGCAAATTCGCCCTTTTTATCTTTGACAATTGGGGCTAAGATCATCAAGCGACTGCCTTCGGGGAACTTCAGTACTTCATCAACAATTGCTTGGGGTGTGCGACGGTTAACTTCTTTACCGCAGATTGGGCAGTGCGGCACGCCAATTCGAGCGTATAAAAGACGCAAATAGTCGTAAATTTCGGTCACTGTTGCTACGGTAGAACGTGGGTTGCGGCTAGTGGATTTTTGATCAATACTAATTGCCGGACTTAAGCCGTCGATCTGATCGACATCCGGTTTCTCCATTAGTCCTAAGAATTGCCGCGCATAGCTGCTTAAACTTTCGACGTAACGCCGCTGGCCTTCGGCATAAATAGTATCAAACGCAAGCGAAGATTTACCAGAGCCTGATAGTCCGGTAATTACCACCAATTTGTCACGTGGAATCTCAACGCTAATATCTTTTAAGTTGTGTTCGCGTGCACCTGTAACTTTGATAACCTCTGGCATAACACCTTAGTATAGCATGAAACTGGGGCAAGTTGCTATATAGCTCACGGCAGCAATAGCCTAGGCGCAGGCATTCAAATAAATAGCAGCGGTGCCAGAAAATTAAGAACCCCTCCCATTGCCAAACGGGCAACGGGAGGGGCAAAACTAGGCTGGCCATAGCACAACTTTACCTTGTTGCGAGCACGAGAGACGCACGGGAAAACCTTCGAAGTCCTCCTGAGTACTCTCGCCCTTATTGCGCACGTCTACTCTCAGGATGGTACCAAAGTTACCCTTAGTATCACTCCGATCAAGCCTGACGACCAACGTCACTTCAGAGCCATCGGTTCTTTCAAAACTCAAAACCATTGGTGTTTTGTTTTCACTCAGTTTTCTAATTTTACTGAGCTCAAAGTCTTGCTCGGTTATGACACTGTCCAGCTTAGGCCGGTCCGTTAGTTGCTGCCAAACCACCTGCTTTAGAAATCGACAAAATTGCTGAAGCACTTTAACCTCCAAGGGGTAGAAGACAGCCTTATTATATGGTAATGCTCCAAGCAAATAAAGGCTCGTAGTTTGCTCAATATACTAGTAAATCTTAGGGCTATTCCTCGATTGTGCTTATGGTTGCACATAATTGACATTTGTGCTACGTTGGTGTTAAGAATAACTTAACTTTCTGGGTAATACAGTGAAAAAAGAAAAACTCATCAGAATCGGCTTGAGTGTCGTTGCGGCTGCGGCCACCCTTCAGCCAACCGTTATCCATAGCGTCTTGACGTTCTTTTTGTTTGGTGAAGTTCCAGGTACAACCCTTGTAGTGCCAGCGTGGTTTATGCTGACTGGCTACGTATTGGCCCTAGGTATTTTAGCTCACTGGGCAGCCACCCGAGGGCTATACTTCTTGCTTCAAAAAATGACCGAAACCCAGCGAAAGAAGAAGTGGGTGCGGTCGCTCACTAAGCGTCGTCGTTTTCGCCATAGCGAAATTTCTTAACTTTCTATACCCTATCTCTTGTCTTAACCAGGCTCTATTGGTCAACCGAGACAATACTTTCTGCCCATAAATGGAGCTCTTGCAGCAGAAACTGCTTTTCTTCATCAGATTCTTGAGCTAGTAATTGTAGATTTTTCATAAAGCCTGGCAGTTGCGCCTGGATTCTTTGGCTACGATACTGCTCCCAGCGCGTGCGTTCTTCTTCTGAAAGAATGTGAGGATAGTGGCGGGCCTTATAGCGCACGAGTAGTTCGTGCAATCGTTCATCATCAAAATCGGCAGTTAAAGTTGCCAGTTCGCGAGGGGAAGCGTTACGGATGATTTCGATTTTTCTCTTGTCGCCGTCGGGTGTAAATCCATCATACAGGCGATGTTCGACATCATTCACTTTTGCAAACGGCTGGCGATTAGCAAACACGGCCTTCAGTTTTTCGACTAGTTGTGGATTTTGTTCAAGGAGCCCCAAGTGCTTTTGAATAATCTCAGGCGTCAGCCCAATTCGCTGCCACGCATCACCTTGTTCTAGCACACCCAAAGGCGCAACCGCCGGACAGCGATTATACACCAGTTCTTTTACGGGTAGGGGGATAAAATCAGGTTTTTGGCGCTCCTCACGCGTGGCGTACAGACGTTTTTTTAATTCCTCAACCGGTAGCGACGCAAATAAGGTTGGATCATAGCGCAGATCGTACACCAGAGCGCCACCAGGCCGGGCACTATCGGCAATTGGGTAGGCGACAGTTGTTTTATGGTAGATTGACTCGTATCGGCCGCTGCTATAGACAAACGGTACCGGCCGCTGTGGGTTCACCAAGTTCATTACCGATTTTTTTTCGCGCATACCGAGCAGATAGTCGTAGAGTTTTGGCTGCTTGGTTTTAATTAGTTTCGTGACTGCGATCAGGGCATGCACGTCGCTCATAGCATCGTGAGCTTGCAGATGCTCGAGTTCGTTGGCTTTTGTGAGAAGTTCCAGCCGATTAGTGCCGTTGCCGTTTTCATCAACTGGCCAATTGATACCTTCTGGCCGAAGAGCTCGGGTCATACGCACCACGTCCAGTAAGTCCCAGCGCCCGCGGACATCTTTCCAGCACCATTCGTAGGGGTCGTAAAAATTACGCCACAAGGCATGTCGCACGAACTCATCGTCGAAGCGAATGTTATTAAAACCAACCGTTACCGTTTCGGGCGTAAACACTTCTTCACACAAAAGACGAATGAATTCTAATTCGCTTATCCCTTCTTCGTGAGTTTTTTGCGGTGTTATGCCGGTGACAAGCGTGGCGTGGGGGCTGGGCAAAATTTCGTCGGTAAGTTTTACCAGTACATTGATTGGTTCGCCAATTTGTTCGAGCTCGGGCGTCGTGCGTTGACCAGCAAATTGCATAATCCTGTCGGCGCGAGCGTCGAGTCCGCTGGTTTCAAGATCGTAAAAGAAAAAACTCTTTGCCATGTCCTACTGCTCAAAAAGAGTTAACTGATAGCCAGTATTTTCACCGATTACAATAGTATCATCGCCCTTGGCGCCTGCCCGCCGAAGCTCGTGGCTTATGCCCATCTTGCTCATGATATCCCTTAAACGGTTAACGCCGTGGATGTTACCAAAATCCGTTCGGGCGGCAAAGCGTTCAATTTTTTCACCGGTCACGATGTACCGACCATTTTCGACTCGGACGCGCCATGCTTCAGCTTTTGTCGCTTCGCTTAAGCGAATGACCGGCAGTTCTTCGTAGTCTGGAACGTCCTCGGTTTCTGCCTGGCGGGTTTTTTCAAGCTGGTCTTTTAGTTCGCGCAGAACTTCGGTAACACCGCGATGAGCCTGAGAAGAAATAGCGAATAGCGGCGTTTCCGGTGCAACCACTGCCTGAAGCTCAGACAATTTCCAGTTAATTAATTCGTCATCAAGCCCTTCGGTTTTTGTAAGGGCCACGACTTCCGGTCGTGCAACCAGTTCCGGACTATAAGCTTTGAGCTCATCACGGATGGTTTTATAAGCTGCAGCCACATCGTCCTGATAGGCATCAACTAAATGCAGCAGCACGGCTGTGCGTTCAACGTGGCGCAAGAAAGCATCGCCCAAGCCTTTTCCTTCGCTGGCGCCTTCGATTAATCCAGGGATATCGGCAATCAGAATGCTCGTATCGTCGATATCGGCGACTCCAAGATTGGGGGTCAGCGTTGTAAAAGCATAATCAGCAATTTCCGGCCGAGCGTTACTTACTACACTCAAGAAAGTTGACTTACCGGCGTTTGGAAAACCAACCAAGCCAACATCGGCGAGTAGTTTCAGTTCAAGCGTCGCATCATAAGTTTCACCTTTCTCACCCAGCTCTGCTACCCGCGGCGCCTGCCGCGTCGAGCTTTTGAAATGCGCGTTGCCAAAGCCACCAGCGCCACCTTTGGCGACCACCGCTTCCATGCCAGGAGTATCAAGGTCGACGACCACACTATTATCTGCAGTTCGGCGAACAACTGTCCCGACGGGCACTTTTACTCGCAAACTAGCACCGCTTTTGCCGTGCTTGTTGCGCTTTTGCCCCGATTGGCCACTTTCGGCTTGAAGCTTTTGGTTGTAGCGAAAGCCAGCGAGCGTATTAACGTTTTCGTCGGCCACAAATATAACATTGCCACCTCGACCGCCATCTCCGCCATCTGGGCCGCCTTTATCAATATATTTTTCATGGCGAAAACTGAGGCCACCATTTCCGCCTCTTCCGGCTATCACTACTACTTTGGCTGTATCAACAAACATATATTCCTAGCATACCAGAAACGGCGCCTCTGAGCTAACAGAGACGCCGAAACTGATAATTTTGTGAACAGAATTAATGGATATAGTTGTAAGCCTGCGCCTGGCCAGCCGGAATTGTTCGGAAGCTTTGGACACTCCAGCCTTGGTAGTTCATCTCTGAAACATAGACGCTACCATCCGGGTTCACCCGTTCGACAAAGGCCACGTGGCCATAACCGCCCCAGCCACCAGATGACTGCATAATAGAGCCTACAGCGGGGGTGTTGTTCACCTTGAAACCTGCACTGGCAGCAAAGCCGGCCCACGAAGTCGCGTTGCCCCAGAAGCTACCGATTGGGCGACCAGTTTGCGCACGTCGTTCATAGACCCACCAAGTACAGTAGCCAACATCATATCGGTTGCCAACTGAAGCGCTGGCAGCGAATCCGTTGTAAGCCAGGCCACCACCAGCATTAAAGGTAGTTTGCGGTGGCGTATAGCCGGGGCGTTCGGTTTCGGGCAACACACCTGAAGGGATCATGATTTGCTTACCTGGCGTAAGACCAGTCAGCTCAAGGTCGTTAAACAGTACGATACGTTCTTTATCGGTGCCATACTTCTTGGCTAGCGCTTCAAGCGTATCGCCGCGCTTCACCGTATAAAGAATACCGTCAGTCGCGGGAATAACTAATGATTGCCCGGCGGTTAATGCATCGGTGGTAAGCTTGTTCGCCCAGCGAATAGTATCGGCCGACACACCAAATTTATCAGCCAGTTTAGGCACGGTATCGCCAGTTACGGCGCGGTATTTTTTAGTATTACGCGAGTTAGTCGATGGCTGGACAATTTGCGGTTTAGAGATTAAATCGTCATCGGTTTGGGCTAGTTCGCCCTTCGCGCTTAATGAAATTGATAAGTTAGCAACGTTAGTCGCAACTGGCAATTCAGCGGTTTCGGCCATGGTTGCAGCCATGCTCGTTGCGACAAGCTGGTCAACCGATGGTTTATTGACTTCAATCGACACGCTTGAAGCGCGCTGCGACGCTAACTGCTGGCTCACCGGCGAGCGGTAGCCTTGCGCGACAAAGGTCGCAATTAGCACAAATACTGCCGTATACGTTGCGATAGTGGTAAACTTCTGAGCCCGGCTAGCGCGTTTTTTACGCTTTACTGGTGCTACAGCTATGCCGCTTAGTTGACTTCCGGCATTTACACGCCGTGCAAATAAATTACTAATAGCAATCTCCTGTGACATTATTTGTCACATTACAACCGTTACTTTGTCTTTCTTCTTACAGGTAAGAACAGGATACATTCGACCGTTCGTTATTATTACTATTTAGTGTGTAGTATCCGTACGACATTTGTCGATTGGCCCCGTGGTGAATTCTCTACCTGCTTCACGCAAATATAGCACACTACGAGTGCATTTCTATTGTAGCAACTATTGCTTAAATAGTCAATATATTTTGTAGTATACTAGTTTCGAAAGATCGAACAGTTCTTGATACAGTATTTGCGGGTGTATTCTTCGTGCTCGGCCTCTGTTCTTGAGAAGTAATTAGTGCCATCGTCACCACTAACAAAAAAGAGATAGTCGCCATCTGCTGGGTATGCCACAGCTTTTAACATAGCGATGGTCATGTTTCCAATAGGGCCGGGTGGTAAACCTTTGACTTCGCGGGTATTGTACGGCGAATCAAGGGTGACGCGTGGCTCAACACCAAGTAGCTCGGCGGCATAAATAAATGTCGCATCGGCGCCGAGTGGCATATCTTTTTCGAGACGGCTATAGAATACCTGCGCAACCTGGCTCGCATCGGCTTCGCCAACCTCTTTTTGAATTATTGAACCCAAGGTTATGGCTTGATATAAGGTCAGCTGGCGCTTTTCAAACTCGGGCAAGAGTTTTTCAGTTTGTAGCTTTTGGTAAAAAGTGTCAAACGTCCGCTGAAGTAGAGACGAAGCACTCTGGCCTGACTCAAGCAGATACGAATCCGGGAATATATAGCCTTCTAAAGTGGCTTGAGCTGGCTTACCTGCCAAAAGTGGATGTTGGTACGAAGCGTTGAGAGCTTGGTCGATTTCATCGGCGCTAAATCCAGCCGTCTCAAGTGTTTTCTTGATATCTTTTAACGTTGAACCGGGTAAAATTGTTATCATAAATTGGTCAGTATCACCTGAGGTAAGCTTTTTTATTATGTCCGCTACCGATTGGGCGGGGCTTAATGAATAAGTACCGGCTTGCAGTTTGTGCTTTACTTTTGCAAACTGAGCATAGAGCTGAAAAGCAAAGCTGCTCTTGATAAATCCTTTTGTTTCGAGATTGTCGCCTATTACTTCGGCCGTTTCGCCAGTTTTGACTGTAAATACAGTTTTCTCATTTGCCGCTGGATCACGCGGTTGCAGCGCCTGCTGATACCACAGTGCACAGACAACAATCCCCGCGATCAGCACTGCTAGCAGCCCGATAACGAGCCCCAGCCAAAGGCGCTTCCTCGAGCGTTTTAGACTAAGGCTTGGCTCAGCGGGCCGCTTTTTGGCAAATTTAAGCGCCATCTGATGGATGCACCCCTTCTAGGTAGTCGCCTAGGATTATAGCAGCTGCGTGGGCGTCAATATCGGCCTTAGAGTAGCGTTTTTTATGTGCCGCAAGATATTTCTCAGCGAGCACCGACGTCAACGATTCATCCTGGAACACGACCGGGATATGAAATAACTCGAGTCGTGCAGCAAACGATCTAACTGCTTCCGTTTGAGCCGTTTCCTCGCCCTGCTGATTCCGCGGCAAGCCAATAACCAGCGTGGCTGGCTCAAATTCAGCAAATAGTTCCTTTAAGCGCTCCATCTCTAATCCATCGACATCAATTGCCCCATATGGTACCGGAAACTTAACAGCGGTATCAGCGTGGGCAATACCAATTCTTTTTTCGCCGACATCAAGGGCAATTATAGTATGGGGATTACTGTTCATTGTTTTTGATAACAAATTCAATTGTTATTTTATCGGCACCTGGTGCAGCCGTTACCCAAAACGGTGAGAACCTGACATCGACATTTTCAACACCTGGAATAGTTTCGACAAGCTGCTGAATCTCTCCGAGCCGCTTACCTTGAAGCTGCTGCTTTAATTCGTTTTCTTTGACTTCTGGGCCAATGTGCCCGGCTGCGGTTAAACGAACGCTTAAGTTGCCCGCTTCTTGCTGGAAGCGGCTAAAGCGCACCGTTTTTTCACCGTTTTCATAGATGCGCTGATCGGTTTTACCTTCGAGCTCTTTTTGTAAGAAGTTTTCAAGCAGTGCTTTGACGTCTTTCTTAGCAACAGCCAAAAGGGTGTAGGTTGTTTCAACTGTTAACTTACCGGCGGTGGCTTCCTGACCAACTGCTGGCGAGACTGAGGGTTCGCCAACCGTCGTCACAAAACTGTCTTCAAGCACCACGACGTCGTCGCCAAATCGGGCTTTTATTTCATTTTTGGCATCATTATTATTCTGGTCTTTAATTTTTTCGCGGGCTTGATTGACATCATTTTGAGAAATGATTTTTACGGTGCGCTTAGACCCGCCCGTCATCGAGCCACCACTGGCCGATACACTTTGATTGCTCGAGGTGTAATTTTGTGCCGCTAAATTGTACTCCGAACCAATCGCGGCCGCGGTCACACCAACATTTGCTTGTCCGCCAATAATTGTCCCGTTTTCAATTCGGGCACCTGGCACAGTGACATCGGCGTTACTCTTGAATACCAATCCATTCCCAGAGGTGAATTCTGTTCCGGCTTCAATCACGATTGGGTCACTATTTGAGGCATTGGTTAGCGTCATACTGCCAGATGCCTTTTCGCCAACTTCCTTCGAACCGGTAGCCTGAAAATCGACGGTTTGGGTTTTTCGCAGTTCTTCAGCAAGCGGCTGAATGGCGTTCTTCTCAGGGTCAGTTGGGGTGTCGGTATCAAGCGAAAGAGGAAGATCAATGTTAACAAGAGTGGTTTTAGCCGTAATCGCTACGGTTGCATGGGGTGCAAAAAATATCGCCCACACCAAGAACAATATCAGCAGCAAGCCGCCGCCAATACCCAAGAAAAGCCACTTGCGGAACTTGTCAAAGTTAGGAATTCGACTGGCATTTTTGTTTGCTGACATTTTGGGCGTTGGAGCACCAGATTTTGTCGACGGGGTTTTTTGTAACGACTCAAAGGCAGCTGCCGCTTTGGGGCTTTCGATGCCGGTGGTTGGTGCGGGCTTGGCTGCGGCATCCAGCTCACCCACCGGTAGCTCTTCGCCGTTGATAACTTCTTCGTCGTCAATTTCGAGCGCCGTGATTGGCGCCAGTTCAGGCTTGGATTGTAAGTTTTTGGCTACTGGTATTTTCACCCCAGCAGCTAAGCTTGCCAGTGACTGTTCACTGGTAATAAGTACGAGCCGTTTATCGTCGGCTTGGGCGGCGCGCTGTAATAACTTTAAGTTTACGACACTTTGCAGTACCCCAATTCTTTTAGGTGGTACCAAAGCTACAATTTTGGCCTTAGCCGACTTCACCTTGCCAATAATTGAGGTGATGTCGTCTTCAATATCGATATAAATGACGTCTTTCATATGCGAAGTATTTTGTTCAATTTGTCTTTTATGCTATCGCCCTGACTGCCTACTATGGTATCATATCCGACCCTTAAAAGCCCCATGGCCGTTATAAAGGTGTGGTCGGTGACGTCGCCGGTTTTATCGGTGACCCCCATGACTTCGGCTGGCTTAATATGGTGCACCGACGGCTTTCGGGTGAATGGTAGCTCTTTGTACCAGTCGCTTGATTCCAGCCGCTGCACCAGCTTTGAAAGACTCGAGCCACCCCCACAGAGAAGAATACGGCTTGGAAGATGATCAACCGAGTCAAATTCGCTCAGTGCGAGTTCTACTCCATTAATCCAGACATCGAGGTTTTTATCGAGCGCGGCTTCTATCTTTTTGGCGATTGATGGTTTAATTGCCTCGGTATCAAGATTCACTTTTAATTTTTCAGCATCCTGATACGACACGTCTAGGTCGTGGGCGATGGTTCGGGTAAAACTGCGCCCGCCAATGCCGAACATTTTTGTACCTTCAACGCCGCCATCACTGACTACGGCAATGTCGGTTGTCCCACCGCCGACATCGGCTAGAATAGCGGTAAACGTACTGCTGGCATCGGTGCCAAGCACCGCTCGTGACACCGCAAATGGCTCGGCAGCAACCGCAATCAAATCAAGGTCAAGCTCAGAGGCGGTGCGCTCGAGGGCGCCAATATGCACCATCGGTGCAAAGGCCGTGTAGATCTGGATTGCAACATCACGACCCTGAAAGCCGATTGGATTACTGACTTTATAGCCATCAATATGAATACTAACAATCGCACTGTTGACTAGCTTTACTTCAACATCTTCGTTGCCGGTTTCCCAGGCCACTTGTTTTTGGGCTTTTACTTGGGCGCGTTCTTGAACTTTTTCGATGATGAATTCCATTTCGGCAACATCTAACGCGCGGTCTGGCTGCGGTCGTTTGTAGCGAATGGTATTGGTCATGCCTTTCACGAGCTCGCCAGCGATCCCGATGATCACCCTTTTGGTTTGCACACCTGCTTGGTCTTCGGCTTCAGCGAGAGCTTCTTCGCAGTTTCGTACCACGCCGCCGATATCAGCAATTGCCCCGGAGTGCATATCGCTTAAATCTTGCCTGGAGCGCCCGGCACCGATAATTTCAATTGTGTCGCCGTCGAGTCGAGCGATCAGCGCTTTGACAAATTCGGTGCCGATATCAAGCGCCACGAAGTGATTATCGTTGTTTTCCCCCGAACGCGTAATCGTTTGTTTTAGTTTATCAAATACCATAATTTGGTTTTAGTATACCATAAGCTCAACAAGATAGATACTTGCGAGTTCTGGGGTGGCCGTGCCATACTGGAGATGATCTCGGACTCACCCCTGACTATTTGGAGGAGATGCTCGATGAACATCAAAAAGGTACTTAAATGGACCGCTATTGGATTTGGCTTGTTCATGTTGATCACTCAGCCCGAGGAGAGCGCAGCTGCAGTGGGAACGGTTCTTAGTTGGCTTCGGCTCGGTGCCGAATCAATTATTACTTTTGTCGGGGAGCTGTTCGCTTGAAGGGCTCTGGCCAAGCTGCATTTGGGCCGAGATCACGCCGGAGTCGCCTGCCTATGCTAGGCAACGCGACTCCGGTATTTTCTCAATTTTTGACGATTACTCTTGTTAGCGAGGCGAAAGTATTAGGCTAAAACAGCTTTAATACGGCGAACCCCAGCAGAACTGGCTTCTTCTTTAATTATCTTGAAGCGCTTGCCGTCTTCAAATAGCTGCAAGGTATGCTCGACATGCGGCCCACCGCAAATCTCAAAGCTAAATGGCTTTTTGGCATCATCGGCGATCATTTTGTAAACTTTGACGGTATCGCCGTAACGATCGCCAAATTGGCCAAGCGCCCCCATTTTTAAAGCTTCTTCGGTGGGGTACTCTTGATACGACACCTTGAGATCTTTGGCAATTTGGTCATTTACGATATCTTCAACTTGCTTGAGCTGCTCGGCAGTGACTTTTTCGGGGTGCGAAAAATCAAATCGAAGGCGTTCTTCGGTAATATTACTACCTCGCTGAATAACATGATCGCCAAGTACATCACGCAAGGCTTGGTACATCAAATGGGTTGCGGTATGGTACTTTTTATGCTGCAGAGTCTGGCCACCGAGACCACCCTTAAACACGCCTTTACTAGCGGTTTGCGAGCGCTGGCGCTGTTCTTGCATAGCCCGATCAAAATTACTACGCCAATTGGCTTCCAGCGGTTTGTTCCAATGAAAGGCTTCTTCGATGGTGAGTTCAACCGGGAAGCCGTATGTATCGTACAGCTTAAAGACATCGGAACCGGTGATTTCTTCTTTTTCTTCGGCGAGTTTATTGAATTCTTTTATGCCTTTACGGATTGTCGTTCGAAAGGCCTTTTCTTCGCGCACAAGAATATCAATTATTTCAGTGCGTTTCGCTGCAACTTCCGGGTAATCGTCGTGGTATAGATTTGTAATAACGGGGGTAATTTCGGGTAAGAAATTTTGCTCAATACCAAGATCAAAGGCAAAGCGAATCGCCCGTCGAACCAGGCGCCGCATGACATAGCCCTGCTCCTTGTTGCTCGGTTTGACGCCATCGACTGCCAAGAAGGTGGCGCCGCGCAAGTGATCCGCGATTACCCGCATGGCATTGGTGTGGCTTTCGTACTTCTTGCCCGAAAGCTGCTCGAGTTTTTCGATGATTGGCCACAGCAAGCTAATTTTATAAACGTCAGGGCTATCAATGGCCGCAGCGGCAATTCGCTCAAGCCCACCACCATAGTCGACGTTTAATTTTTCAAGCGGCTCAAAGCTACCGTCGTCGAGGCGGCGATACTGCATGAACACTTGGTTGCCAATTTCCATAAACCGGCCACCATCGCTGGCTGGGTGCGGTAAGCCAACGCTAGTATCGTGGTTTTGTTCGCCGAAATCATAAAAAACTTCGCTATCAGGGCCGCAAGGGTCGCCGATTGGTGTGCTGGCAATGCCGCCGTTGCGACTCCACCAGTTTTCGCCGTCATCGTAAAAGAAAATTCGCTCGCCTTCCTTAATGCCGCGCTTATCACCGTCGGCCTGCGAGCCGATCACAGCAATTTTAGCTTCGATACCCTTTTCAGCAAATAATTTCTGCCAGATCGCTGCAGCTTCGTCATCGCGTGGAATGTTGTGCTCTTTACTACCGATAAAACAGGTAACGTATAATTTGTGTGGGTCAAGCCCAACTTTTTCGGTTAAAAAGGTAAAAAACCAGCGGATTTGGTCTTCTTTAGAGTAATCACCCAAGCTCCAGTTACCAAGCATTTCAAAAAAAGTCGTGTGAGTACGGTCGCCCACTTCTTCGATATCCTGGGCCCGAATACAAGTTTGGCTGTTTACCAACCGAGTGCCTTCGGGGTGAGCTTCGCCAAGCAAATACGGGATCAGCGGCTGCATTCCAGAGCCAGTAAACAAGGTCGTGGCATCATTTTGCGGCACCAGCAGCGCACGCGGAATAACCGCATGGTGTTGCTTTTTAAAAAAATCTAAATAGGCTTTTCGGATATCTTGGGCGTTCATAGTAGCTTTAGTATAACAGATATGGAGCTCAGCAAAAAGCAGCGAATTTTGCATCGCCGCCCGGCCGTTGCAAGAAAAATAGACCTCTAAAGATGAGGTCTATTTACTGCAGTTTATTGTCCTGGGATATGCTGCTTCGCTTCTTCAGCCGTTTGCGTTACTTGCTCTACTTGTTCGGTAACTTGCCCCGGGATGTCTTGCGCTTGTTCGGTGACATTTTGCACTGTGTCTTCGACAGTTTGCTGAATCTGCTCACCAAATAAATTTTGTACCCATTCTTTTATTGCATCAAACATATAACTTCCTCCTTATCAGTTTGTACGGTCGTTGCCGCCTGTACTATCTAGTCTAACACAGAATCGCTGACGATGCCGCTGCCGACTACTCGTTCGCCATCATATAGCACAGCCGATTGCCCAGCGGTAATAGCGCGCTCAGCTTGGGCTAATTTTAGAATTGCCGATCCGTCAGCTGTGGCAGTAAAGGTCGCTTCATGAAGCGACGCCCGATAACGACTGCGAATGGTGTACGTTTTGCCATTTTCGGCAGGTTCGTTGATAAAATGCAGCGAATTTAGCGTTAGCTCACTGCGCCATAGCGAACTGTCATTCAAATCGGTCGTAACGTAAACGATATTTTTTTCAATATCCTTACCAGTAACATAATACGGCAAGCCGCCGCCAACATTTAGGCCGTGACGCTGACCAATGGTATAAAATAGCGCTCCATCGTGCTGGCCAATCACTTTTCCGGTTTGCTTGTCAACTATTGCGCCGGGTTCGGTTTCTACGAATTCACTTAGGAAATCCTTGATACCAACTTCACCGACAAAGCAAATACCCTGAGAGTCCTTCTTGCGAGCCGTCACTAGGCCAAGGCTTTCAGCGATGCGGCGAACCTCCGGTTTTTCGAGTTCACCCACTGGAAACAGAGTTTTCTTGAGTGCCTCTTCGCTAATACGACACAAAAAATATGATTGATCTTTGTTGGCATCAAGGCCCATCAACAGCTCTGCTCGGCCATCAGCCGTATGGCGAACACGAGCATAGTGGCCAGTGGCAATCATATCTGCGCCATCTTCAAGCGCTGTTTCAAGGAACAGTTTAAACTTTACCTCTTGGTTGCACATGATATCTGGGTTAGGCGTGCGACCAAGCTTATATTCTTCGATCATGTAGTCAACAACTTTTTGCTTGTATTCTGCCTGAAAATCGAACACCTTAAAATCAATACCAAGCTGCACCGCTACGCGCTTGGCATCTGCTAGGTCGTCCGCCCACGGGCATTTCATGCCTGGCAAGTCTTGGGTCCAGTTTTTCATATACACGCCCACCACATCATGACCCTGTTCTTTCAACAGGGCTGCCGTTACCGAACTATCGACGCCGCCGCTCATTCCTACGTAGACACGAGCCATTTAGAAGCTACCTCCCAGGTGAAAAATAATGATTTTAGCTAATTCGCTACCCGCCAGCCACCAGCCACGAAGCGTCAACCACCAGGTCGGTGACCAGTGATTATCTTCAGCAACCGGATGATTCAAAACTTCTACTTGCCCGTCAAGCCGTTTTTGAAATTCAAGAGAAGCGCGACGCTGGTGGTACGCGGATGTTACTAGTATTATACGTTTAATATTATTTTTTGCAAACAGGCTCTGGGTTTTGAGCGCATTTTCGGCAGTGGTGCGGGATAATTCTTCAATCAGAATCGCCTGGTCGGGCACGCCGGCTGTAATCGCTTGCTGGCGCATAGCTTCGGCATTACTGGGGCTGGAAGGGTCTTGGGCCGCACCGGCAAACAGTACCCGTGGCGCCCAGCCATTCTGATACAATTTGATGGCTTCGGCGGTACGTGCCGGGGTATCGCCGCCGCTAATTGCGACAATCGCATCTACGGGCGCACACGAACCAACGGTCATGGTCGGTGCGCTATCACATTTGCCTAAATCGTTTGGCGATAAGTAGAGTGAAATAAAAAGCACCACCAACGCACAAAAACCGATCGCCCCACCGATCAACCATTTCATCGCGATAGTTCCTGGCGTACCACCTCAATAATGGCGGTAGCGGCTTTTTTTACCGCGGCTTCATCTGTTTGGCGGCCCAGTGAAAAACGCAAACTGCCATCGGCCAGTTCGGGCGGCAATTGGAGTGCGGTTAAAACATGTGAACGTGTGCCTTTATTGGCGGCGCAAGCCGAACCGGTAGCCACCAGTACACCCTTCATTTCAAGGGCAAACAGCGCCCGTTCGGCATCAAGCCCACGCCAGGCCATGTGCGAGTGGCCCGGCAAACGGTGCTTGCGGTGGCCGGTAATTTCTACATCAGGAAAGGCCTCAAGGATTTTATTTTCCAGCACATCGCGCAGCTGGCTTAAACGCTTAACTTCGCCTTTTCGCTTGTGTTCGGCAATTTCGAGTGCCCGCGCAAAACCAATGGTACCAGCGACGTTTTCAGTACCCGAGCGAATACCGCGCTCCTGCCCGCCGCCATGGATCAACGGCTGTAACCGTACGTGACTAGCTGCCCACAACAAGCCAACTTGCTTTGGGCCGTAACACTTAGCAGCGTTTAAAGTCAGCATATCGAGCCCCAGCCGAGCGACCTGCAGCTCCAGCAATCCGGCGGCCTGTGAAGCATCGCTATGGAAGTAGATTGGCGTTTTTATACCGCGTTTGTAGCGATCTTGGCGCACACCATGAATAACCTGAGCGATATCGCGCAGTGGTTGAACAGTGCCAATTTCGCTGTTGGCCATGGCAATACTAACCAGGCGGGTGTCATCGGTAATAGCCGCGCGAATACTTTCGGGGAGAACAACCCCCTTAGGCGTCGCTTCAACCAGCGTGTGATTATATTGACGCGCCGAAGCCAACACCGCTTGGTGTTCAATAGCGGCCGTCACAACGTGTCCACCGCCAGCTAAAGCCCCCTGAAAAGCAATATTTACCGACTCGGTCGCACCAGCGGTCATAATTATTTCATCGGGTTTGGCGCCAATGATTCTCGCTAGCCGACCCCGGGCGTCTTCGAAGTCACGGCGAACATCGCGCGCCGGCTGATAAGCACTTGATGGGTTATAAAACCGTTCAAAAAGATACGGCTCCATCGCCGCATAGACCTTGGGCTCTAGCGGCGTTGCGGCCGCATAATCGAGATAAATTAGTTCGTTCATCACGCTGCGGTTATTATATCAGGTGCCTGCGCCAATGGCAGCCCCGTATGCGGATCCCGCTTATACACCTCTCTGGTAACCTTTTCGTAATAAAGCCGGGATGCAACAGCTAAATTCTTTAGTTCATCGCCATCAATAAATCCATAAGTGCCGCTATCGTTCACCTTTAAAATACCGTTGGGATGCACTTCGTAGCGGGTAGTTGTGCTATGGTGCTTGCCTTTTTCGGTCCATTCTTCGTGCCATACCCACGTGTGATCATCAAGACAGAAAAATTCTCGGCGGTGGCCTTCAGGAATCGGGCCAAATAATTCACGGCCAATTTCAGATTCAAGCTGAATCAGTTCACGCTCGGTAAGGGTACGTAAAGGGCGGTCGGTTTTTTGTGAATTACCGACAATTAACGACATTGCTTTTTTAAAAATTGTCGCCATAATCGCTCCTTTCGTATGGTGTTATCGCGCGAGGTCGTAGTGTTCTTGCAAGGCACCCGCTCGGCGCAAGAGTTCGGTTCGTTCGGCCACAATAGCGGCCGCATTCCGACCAATTTCTCTAATAAGTTCGTCACGCTGCTCAATTGCTTCAATGCCGGCTTGCGCTTCTTCTATTACTTCTTGTCTTTTGAACTGCTGGCCTTCGGGATTGCCCCCTGGTGTTTCAGACATAAAAAACCTCTCCACATGCCTCTCATTTAGTGGTTGTTTTGTTTTTGGATTGTCTGTTTTAGATAGAAAAAAGATCCGTTGCGTTCTGGCTGGTTGCCTGGGAGAGCTCCTCGAGATTGATAGACCGGAGATTCGCCTGAAATTTGGCAACAAGCGTAACAAACGCTGGCTCATTGATAGTACCACGTTTTGGCACCGGGGTCAAGAAGGGAGCGTCGGTTTCGAGTAACATTTTTTCAAGGGGAATACTGGCGAACATGTTCTTTTGCGCCTCGGATTTTGTAAAGGTGCTAATACCGTTCACACCGATGTATAAGCCGCGTGCAAGCGCTTTTTCAAGATTATCTTTGGTATCGGTAAAACTATGGAGCACGCCGCGAAGTCCGGGGTATTGGTCGAAAATTGGCCAAAAATCAGTAAAAGCCTCGCGCACATGAAAACTGACTGGCAGATTATGCTTTTGGGCGAGTTCGAGGTGCTGGTGCAGTAGCGTTATTTGGGCCTCACGCGGACTGTGCTCGTAAAAGTAATCAAGACCGCACTCACCGATACCCACAATTTTACTCGTATCGTGCGATTCAAAGAGCTTTTGAAGCTCCGCGAAACTATTCGTCACTGCTTCATGCGGGTGAATGCCAACCACTGCCCATACATTGTCTCGCTCTGCCCATTTAATTGCCTGGGTTGAACTTTCAACATCGGTACCTATACACAGTATTTTTTCAACTCCTGCTTGGCGCGCTCGCTGGAACGCCGCCTCGGCATCGATCGGGTAATTAGCTTCGTGAATGTGGCAGTGGGTGTCAACAAATTGCATATCTGCATCATATATAAAAAGAGGCCCGCAGGCAACGAAGAAGTGTGGTGTCTTCTTGTTGCCTGCGAGCGCAGCCATTATTCTTTGAGCAAGTTTAGATAGGCTCGCACACGCTTCAGCCGTTCTTCAGGCGGAAGCTGAGACCAGCCTTGCTCTTTAGCGATACGAAGCATCTTTAGCATTTCCAGCATTTCCGTGCTCGAAAAAGACCGTTCATCGTCGGGTCGGGCCAGCTCTTCAACCTCCCGAAGCGTCATGAAAACATGAATTACCGCCTCAACCCTGTCGGGATCGCGAAAAATGTGCTCATCAGACATATTGCCTCAACCATTCTACTCAACGAATAGTGGTTTTCACATTATACAATATAACCTTAGACTGCCTAGAACTACGCAATTGTTTCCTTGTTATTGCAGTGTGGTGATACGCGGGTATATCGAACGATCTTATAATCTTGAACGAGAGTGATCCAGTTTTTATAAGCCTTATAACTAGTTCGACGTACTGGCAACTCGTGGGTCTTTAGTAAAGTTATAAATCTTCGGAAATAACACCGCTTGTTGCTTCACCACCCCGGTTTCAAACATCTCTTGAATAGCTTTTGCGGTCGTCGGGAGAAATGGCACCAGTAAATCGGCGATTTGAATTAAGCTGCCGGCAGCATACGCTAAAATCTCCGCCAAATGGCTCTCGGCTTCACTATCTTGGCCGCGAGCTTTCGCCACTTCCCACGGCTTAACACTTTCGAGGTAGCCGTTAAGCGAGCGGACTTTGTTCCAGATTTCATCAAAGGCTTTATTAAACTTCAATTCCTGCATAGCTTCGCGGTAGGCCTGAATGTCGTGTTCGGGCTGGGGCAGGTCCCCCAACACGCCTTCCTGATAGCGCAAGACCATACTCGCCACTCGCTGCACTAAGTTGCCGAGCTCGTTACCAAGTTCGTTATTATAGGCCGTCTCAAACTTTTCCCAGGTAAAATCGCCGTCGTCTTGAGTTGCTATGTGCCGAGAAAAATAATAGCGAAAAGCATCAACCCCGTATTTATCGATTACTTCGTTCGGGTCAACCACGTTGCCAATCGATTTGCTCATTTTTACGCCGCCCACATTTATATGGCCGTGCACCAGCAGTTTCTTTGGCAGCGGTACATCGAGCGCCAGTAGCATCGCTGGCCAAATTGCCGCATGAAAACGCAATATATCCTTGCCCACCACCTGCACATCGGCCGGCCAATATTCGCGCCATGTTAGGTTATCTGGGTAGCCAAGCACCGTAAGGTAGTTACTTAAAGCATCAATCCAGACGTAAATTACCTGGCTGTCGTCGCCGGGCACAGCAATGCCCCAACTGAGATTTTTGCGGGGCCGAGAGATGCTGACGTCTTCCAGCCCTTTGTCTATCAGCGCCAGAATTTCTTTTTTACGGTATTCTGGCACAATATCAAACTTGCGGGTTTCGATTGCTTCTTTAATCTTTTCAGCGAAGGCACTGGTTTTGAAGTAGTAATTTTCTTCGCTCAAGCGCTGGTATGGTTGATTGTGATCCGGGCACACGCCATTGGTTTCGGCAGCTTCTTTATCGGTGAAAAAAGCTTCGTGGCCAACACAATACCAACCCTCATAGCTCCCTTTATAAATATAGGGCTCGAGTTTTTGCCAAATATACTGCACCGCTTGAGCGTGGTGCGAATCGGTAGTGCGGATAAAATCGGTAAATTCTGCCCCAACTTTTCGCATTAAGGCTTCAAAATTAACATAGGTGCTATCGGCATAAGCTTTTGGCTCAATACCCAGTTCGGCGGCTTTAGCGGCGATTTTGTTGCCGTGTTCGTCGGTGCCCACCTGAAACCGCACTTCGCGGCCATTTTGGCGTTGGTATCGGCTCCAGATGTCGGCTAGTAAATAATCGAGTGCGTTGCCGATATGCGGCGCGCCGTTTACATAAGGAATTGCAGTGGTGATGTAGGCTTTTTTTGTCATAGGTTCCTTCTAGTGTAGCAAATAATAATATGTGGCAGTAGCGTAGCGAATCAAGCGTACCGGAGCTGTAGGAAGTGCGCTACACTCGCAAACAGCTCGTCCCGCTCTGTGGGAAACACAGAACTTCCTACTGCTCCGGTACCCTCATTCGCTGATCAAAATAATAACTATACTTAAGCAGGCTCACCCTGCTCGCGCATCATAGCCACAATTACAAACCGGCCGCGCTTGGCTTCTTGCTGCTGCAAATATTGACTATGCGAATAGTAGCCTTCGTGCAGAGCCGTATCTACCTCGGCCACCTCGATGTTTTCTGGTAGAATGCCGGCTTCTAAGAACTGCTCTTTATTAACCTCTTGCAAGCTTCGGCCATGAAAAGCATGGAGCGGGTAGGTTTCCGACCCAACCGCCGGACTTAGCCAAACCAAAACGTCTTTCGGATTGCAGCCATGATGTTCTTTTAAAAAGGTAATGTTAGCCTTTGCGCCGCGTTCTTCCGTGCTGTGGCGACCGAGATGCGACACCATTAATACTTGCTGTTTTGGGTCGTACAAAATTGCCCCCACGCAATCAGCCAGCGGTAACAATAAGGCATGGTTTGGCTCGGTCACCGCAAGAGCATCCGATGGCTGACCGTGGGTCTTATGGATTCCATGGCCTTTTTCCGATGCGTCAGCTGTGCGGTACCGTCGGTAATGGTCGCTATCGAATGTCACAATAATCTGCGTAGTGTGTTCTGGCGAAATACCAACCAATTCTAAGAACCGCTGACGATTCTTCGCCAGATCTTCATTTGGATCGCTCGGGACGTTTAAGGTCGGCATGCGGCCATTTGCCCGCGACGACACCTTTGCAATCACTTCATTCGGGAAAATTGTCGGCTGATGTTCGGCAATCATAGGGTTAGTATAGCATTCGATCCCTGAGAAAATAAATCTTGATTTCACTAGCACAAGTGCTGATGCCAGTGTACACTGGCATCAGCACTCTTTAACTGAAGTAAGTATATGTACCATAGTAAAAAGTCAGAAATAATTCATCCGGCGCAATATGAGATTGGATTTTTTCTATGGACACGCGTAAAGCTGCTTGACGTTCTCGATAAAAAAGCCATTGAAGGCTATAACCATATTGCTAGCTCACTGATGCGATCGTTTTGGGTAGATAACGCCAAAGATGAAGCGCATCACATGCCCTACACGGTTGGAGAATGGCTTGGATTGCTTAATGATACGCCTAAGATGGGCTTTGAAATTGGAGCCGCAACGCCCCTACGCTCATATCCTGAAATTGCCGAACGACGGTATAATCAATTGCTCGAATATTATGCTATAAATAAGCCTTACCAAGAAACAGCCTGGTTTTTGTACGAAAAGCTAGCCACACTGAAACAGGCAGATAAAGCCACTCTTGAAAGCTGGGGCGACCTCATATTCGCCTTTAAAGAACATAAAGCAAGTGGCTTTGATGCCCACCTAGCGCCTGGTTTTATTGATGATTTATATACTTGGATAGAATTTTACGAGCAGAGCTCTTCTGAGGCATATACTTTCGGAAAACAGTTCAGAGATAAGTATTCATTCTTTCAGCAGCCATACAAAAACGACAATTACAAGCAACGACACACTCACCTCGCTGTATATGAGTTAAATTTCTTTCTATGGTCCAGAATGAAACTGTGTGACGTTAAGAATATTGACAACTTGCGGTTGTATCGCGGAATTAGTAATGCGCTATGGATGGCCTATCAAGAAAGTAAGCTAAATAATAACGACTTCAAACTGATGCACGACCTGACTGTCGCGTTTGAACTACTCGAAACCTCGCCTTGGCTTGGCTACACCGTTGCCGCCACCATTAGCAGCTATGACTATTACGAAACCATGACACGCATGTACAATACACCGGTCGAGTACATTGATCTTGAGCAACCAATTATTGAGATTGGCCGTTTTCTCTATGAAAAAATATGCAGTCTCACGCCGGAAAGCACCCCGACGATTAAAAGCTTCAACCAGGCAGTAAAAGTCCTGGCAGATACAGGCATCGCGGCCCTTGAAGCAAAGCACCCCGGCTTCTTGCCACAACTTTTGGAGTGGCTTGCTTTACTGGAGCGTGGCGAGACAGACGATAAAATGGCAGATGAACTCCGCGCACAGTATCCCCTGCTATTTACTACAAAGCTTAGCTCAATAAACTAGGCAATCAAACCGTCCTATGACAAAACCGCAAACGCTCAGCTTATATCATGCTCCATACGAAATGGGATTTTTCTTATGGTCAAGGGCTAAGATGGTTGACGCATTCAACAAATCTGCGGCAAAGGGCTATCAGCAAATTGCACACACAGTCCGAAAAGGAGTCTGGGACCACTCACTTATCGATGAAGCGTACGAAATGGCCCATGAAATCTGTATCTGGCTTGGATTAATTGAGGACGCCCCTAAAATGGGCTTTGACTATGGATCAAAGACCAAACGAGATATCTTCCCTGAAATTGTCAATAAACTCTACGTAACTCAAACTGAATATGTTTCATTAAATAACCCCTATCGCGAAACGGCCTGGTTCTTTTATGAGAAATTAAGCATGTTAGGTAGCGCTGACAAAAGGACACTTGAGAGCTGGGGAGATCTTATTTACGTTTTTAAAACTGACTCCAATAACTTTGACTCTCACCTAGCACCGGGTTACATTGACGACCTGTATGCCTGGATAGAACTATACGAACACAACCCAACCAAAGCCTCCATTTTTGGTAGTGAATTGTACCAGAAATATGACTTCTTGCACTTGGTACAGAAATTTGGTAATTCCGTTTTACGAAAAAATCATGCGGCCCATTTTGAAATTCCATTCTTTCTATGGTCACGAGCTAAAATGGTCGATCAAGACAACGAGCCGGCAATACTGGGCTATCAACAGCTTGCGAATACAGTCCACAAAGCCCTTGAGGCTGGGCGACTTTCTGATCAAAATTACAAATTCACCCAAGACCTGGCCGTAGGTCTTGACCTTGTTAATACTTTCCCGTCTATAGGCCAAACCGTCCTCGCAACAATGGATCGGGGAAGTTATTACCAACTTATCGGGCGTTTGTACGACCTGCGGGCGGAGTACATTAATATAAATTTTCCCTATGTCGAAACAGCCCGGTTTTTATTTGAAAAAATAAGGAGTCTCTCTCCTGATGATGTAGATATTATGCAGAGCTTTCAGCAGGTCGTTAAGGCACTCCTACAAGATAAGGACACGGATATTGAACAGGTTTTGCCCGGATATCTAGCCCAGCTTCTTGAGTGGCTTCATAAGCCTGTAGTAGGAAAAGAACTAACCAGTCAAGTTTTGACACTTAAAAAGCTGTATCCTGTCTTGTTTACTAAGAATCCACATTAGCATTGAGCACTTAGTTCGATCTCCGCGGCTGTAAGGTCAGTTACTACTTCATGCAAGCGATTTTTGAGGCGTTGGATCCGCTGGTCGAGGGTCATGTCTTCGCGCAGCTGCGCCCGGGAGGTTTTAGCGGCGCTGGTAAGGTCGCGGATATGCAAGCTACAATCCAGGTCGGCGCAGCACAAAAAGGTCACGCTATGGTAGACACTGGTGGCTTTTTCAAAGGTAATACGCGCAGCGTTGCCGCCAGCTTGCCAGGTGCGGCAAAAATCACAGATCACGGGTTTGGTGCGGCCAGTTTTGTCTTTGATACCGGGCGATAGCTCGTATGCTAGTGCGTATAACCGGTTCTCGATTTCAATTAAAAGCACGCCGCTGTTGCCAGATCTATCTGCAATTGCTAGCAGTTCGCGGTTGTGCCAGTCTTGGGTGGTCATGCTGCCAGTGGCGGCAACGAATTTCACCGTTCGTCGCAGCCGCGGACGAATTGCAGCTCGCTCTAAAACGAGCGTGAAATCATGTGGCGTTAATTGTTTCAAGGTTGATCACTTCTTGGGTGAGTCGCGCCCAGTCATCGAGCGTTAAAGCTTCGGCGCGAGCATCAGGATTAATATTGGCAGCCCGAACTAATGTTTCAATGGTAGGTTTTGGTAGCTGTAAGCCACCAGACAGCGATGAACGTAGCTTCTTGCGCTTAGCTGAAAAGCCAGCTTTAACTACTTTGAAAAAATGCTTGTCGGGAATGTGGGGAAACAGCGGTGCGGAGCGGGTTTGTAAAATCACCACTTGAGAGTCGACTTTCGGCGGTGGCGTAAAAGCGATAGCCGGCACCACAGCGCCTAAGCTAACCTCAGCATATAGCTGCGCGCTGACCGCCAGAATACTCATATCGCCTGGTGCAGCGGCCAGTCGCTCGGCAACTTCTTTTTGGACTAATAACACAATGCGCGACGGCCGGTTCGTAGCGGTTAATAATACCTGGACAATTTTACTAGTGATGTAATAGGGCACATTAGCCACCACTTTGTAATTTTTCGGTAACCGCGATAGGTCATAGCTTAAGATATCACCATGCACCACTTCAAGATTAGCGGCTTTTACCCGCTGGGGTAACTGTTTGGCAAGCTGTGGGTCAAATTCTACCGCTACTACCCTGCCCGCCCGCGCCGTCAGTTGCTTGGTGAGCGCACCCGGGCCAGGGCCAATTTCGAGCACGGTGTCGGCCGTAGTCAGCTCGGCCATGTTGCAAATATGTTCGAGTGCGGTGATGTCGTCAAGCCAGTGCTGACCTAGGGCTTTATTGGGACTAGGGTTCATGACTAGCGGTAAGTATCAGGGAGTTTTGCACCGCACGAAGGCCACGGCGACCAGCCTCGTCGCTGGTAGGTTTCCCAGGCTTTTCTATCTTGCACGGCTGGTGGCGCTTCTGAAGGAATCGTGTAGCCCTCATACCCCGCCCAGGTGCTAACATCGTACTGGTAAGCACCGTAGTAGCCGTTCCCGGTGTTGATTTGGTAGTTTCCGCCCGATTCGCAGGCGCGTAACTGTGCTAACGCAGCAGCAAAGTCGCCGGTAAAGCTTGGTTTTGCACCAACAATTTCGACCTGCTTTTCGGGTTGTTTCGTTACCACACTCTGAATAATCTTGCGTGATACTTCTTTGCCGTTTTTCATAACAATTTCGTAAGTGACCGTTTTCTTACCTGGAACGCCAGGCGTTTTCACTTCGCGGTAGCCCACTTCTCGGTCGGCATCTTGGATTTGTTCAACTTCAAATTGTACTGTCTCTTCTTGAGTCATGGTTTGTTTGCCGTTACGCCAGACTTCAAGATTCATACCAGCGGCTATTTTGGTACTCAGCGGCAGTGACGTATCGTCATTCTTCGCCAGTTTTATACCTTTTTCGGCAAGCATAGCGCCAACCGTATCGGCCTGAGTACGCATGGTCGTCTTTTTACCGTAGAGTTTAATGGTGAATGGAATGGCCCGATCGATGGTCAGTTTTAAGCCGGCACCACCGTCGTCAACCACATCGTCAACCCGGTTAATAGCCGAAATATCTTCATCGTATAACGGAATATTTGCCTGTTCGGCAATCTTTTTAGCGCTCTGGTGGGCGGTCATAACCTTCACTCGACTTTCGCCATCAATAATCGTCACTGGGCGAGCACGGTAAATATTCACCTGATAATTTTTTGCCACCAGCTCAGTTGTGGCGGCAGGTTCAACGCTATCGAGTTCAGAAACGGTAATATCAGCCTTTTTTAAGGCATCGGCAATGGTTTTACCCTTAGTAATGACGACTTTTTCAGTTTCGCCATCATAAATAGTCACCATGCGGCCATCTTTTTGCTGCGGTGTATCAGCAGTGGCTCGAGTGGAAATAAACACACCGAGCAATAAAATTGCCGCACATAAGATTATCAGTATCCGAAACCGGATAAATATATTTTTTACCATAGGAGTTATGAGTTATGTAATACTCGGTTCACCATACGTAATGGTTCGATTATACTAGACCTTGACTAAAATAGCAAGTTATTCTGTGATATATCCCTCCTGACCCCGGTTAAGGGCCAGGAAGGAACTTTGCCACTTTAGCTATCGTCATCCTCAGGCTCTTGATCCGAACCGTTGCTACCTCGCTTGTACTTTACGTCGATTCTAGCCAAAAAGGCACAGAAAGCCTTGATCTGTTCGGGTGAAGTATTCTCGGGGAATTCTACCCAAAGTTCGGACCCACGCGCAGGCTGAGCGGGAACTTTTACTTCGGGATAACGATGATGATGTAGCTCGTTGATAATTTCCTGCCATCTTGGAGATTGCGTGTTTCTGAGACTAGGAAAGCGAAAGTATCCGTCCGACATTTTACGCCTCCAGAGAATTAGTCTACCCGACAGCGATTCATCAACCGTGTAAGCGCAGGTGCGGTCGGCTGACTTTTTCAGAATAACACATCTTGAAAGGAGCGTAATAGTTGCTACTTATCATTATATGTGTTATTATATATTTACTGTGAACAACACAGCTATTCCAGGAGGCACATTTTGTCTTTGTTCGAAATTGTGGCAAGGTCTGGGCTCCTCCTCGCAGGAGCGCTGATCGTCAACGCCATGGTGGCTTACGCCATCGATCACTACGAGAAACGAGAGATTGGTGGTGCGATCGTTTCGTTCGCCTTCACCGCCTTGGCGGTATGGTTTACCTACGAGGCGTACCAACATGCGGCGCGAGGAGGCTCCATCTACCTCGCCGCGCTCACTTTCAACAGCCTGCTTGTCTTGACAAGCGTCGCTGTTTTGGCCTACGTTGGCCGGCGAGCAACTGCGCAGCTCAGGCACATGTTCCACTAAAGCACCCTCCTGGATAAGGGGTACCACGGCACAACAGCCTGGTACCCCTTTCCCTATTTGTTTCTCACAAACGTCTTAGCGGCGCAAATGCCGCATTCAGCTTCTTTGTTCCCCGGCCTTCAAACATTATTTCGAGCGTTGTGCCATCAATCGATTTTATTTCCCCCACACCGAATACCGCGTGCTGAACTTTATCACCAATGGCAATATCTTCGTCGAATTCTTGAACAATTTCTGGTTCACCCCCAAAGCTAGCTCGGGCTGGTTCAAGTGGTGCTGCCGCTAAAGAAGCGGCATCAGAAACATCCGCCAAAAACCGCGAGGGCGGGTTATGCTGGCGATTGCCATACAAAAAGCGCGATGAGGCCGCCAACAGATGCAGCTCCTCGCGGGCGCGGGTCATACCCACATAGCACAGCCGACGCTCTTCCTCCATTTCAGTGGCATCATAGAGTGCTCGTGAATGCGGAAAAATACTTTCTTCCATGCCAATCATAAACACCACTGGGAACTCGAGCCCCTTTGCAGCGTGCAGCGTCATTAAAGTAATGGCGTCGCTTTTTTCGTCTACTGCATCGAGGTCAGAAATCAGGGCTACTTCTTCCAGGAAGCCAGCCAGGCCAAGATCGACGTACTGTCGCGCCACGCCAATTAGTTCTTCAATGTTTTCGATTCGATCTTCAGATTGCGGCGAGCCGTCGTTTATGTAGTTTATGTAGTCAAACCGCTTAAGGGTAAGTTCGATCAAATCCGGTAGCGGCACTTGGTCGAGTTGCTCGCGCAGCTTTTGCAAGCCTTCGCCAAGCTCAAGCAGCGCTGCCCGCGCTTTTGGAGTGACGACGGTGCACAAATTAGCAATACCAAGCGCGGTGATAATATCGGCCGATTGGCTTTGCTGCCAGGTTAAGAACTTCTCTACCGATGTCGGCCCAAGGCCACGCGTCGGCACGTTAACGATTCGTAAAAAGCTGGTGCGATCGGCAGGCTGGTATAACAGGCGTAAGTAGGCGATCACATCTTTTACTTCTTTGCGGTCATAAAATCGAACGCCACCCACAATTTTATACGGGATCCCGTAGCGAATGCAGGCTTCCTCCATTGCCCGGCTTTGGGCGTTGGTGCGATACAGCACGGCATAATCGCTGTAGCGCCTGGCCCGTAGCGACACCGCACTGGCAATCCGGTTCACTACAATTTCGCCTTCATGAGTTTCGCTGCCAGCATAGGCAATTTGCACTGGATAGCCATCGCCAACATCAGTCCAGAGCTTTTTATCTGAGCGCTGGGTATTCTTAGCAATTATTTTGTGGGCGGCATCAAGAATCTGCTTGGTAGAACGATAGTTTTGCTCGAGTTTGACGATCTTTGCCCCAGGGAAATCGCGCTCGAAGTTTAAAATGTTCGTAAAGTCGGCCCCGCGCCAACTATAAATTGACTGCCAGTCGTCCCCCACAACGCAGATGTTTTGCTGCTGATTCACCAAGGCTTTAATGAGCCGATACTGCACGGCGTTAGTATCTTGGTACTCATCAATCAATATGTGTTTGAAATTTGTTTGCCATTTTTGGCGAATTTCAGGAACTTCGCGAAACAAGCGCACCGTTTCAACCAGCAAATCATCAAAGTCCAGCGCCGCCGCCTCTTTGCGAAGCCGTTCGTAGCGCGGGAAAATATCAGCTACTACTTGCTGTAGCGGCAGTCGAGCCGTGCGTGAGAACTCTTCTGCCGTAACGCCATCGTTTTTTGCGCTACTTATCATGCCGCTAATTGAGCGCGGGGTGAATTGCTTCTCGCTAATGCTTAGCTGTTTCATAGCTTGCTTCACCACTGCCAAGCGGTCAGCTTCATCAAAGATCACAAAATTACGCGGCACCCCAATATGCTCGCCTTCACGGCGCAGTAACCGTACGCAAATCGAGTGGAAGGTGCCCATCCAGGGCATGAAGAACCGATCCTCGGCGTTTCGGCCGAGCAGCAAGGCTAAGCGCTCACGCATTTCTTTGGCGGCTTTATTAGTAAAGGTGACGGCCAGAATTGCTTCGGGCTGGACACCTTTTTCGGCGATTAAGTAGGCAATTCGATGGGTTAAAGTTTTGGTTTTGCCCGAACCTGCTCCGGCTAATATTAATAGTGGGCCAACGTCGTGCGCTGCCGCCTCGGCTTGGGCCGGGTTTAATCCGAGTAACAAATTATTCATTACCACTATAGTAGCAGAAGTTCGGTACGGCCGACTAGTTTATTCCCTGTTAAATGCCTTTAGGCATTTATGGAGAAAGCTTTTTGGAATTAATTGAAGCCACCATTCAAATAGTAAAGGCCAACGCCAATTGCAGCGCCCACAAGGAGCAGCAAAAAGATCATCGTAATCCAGAATAGCGCGCCCTTTTTCTTTTTGCCGGCGGGTAGCAGCGGGTGCTGGAACTGATCAACATCAAACATGGCATGCGGAGCCGCATTGTCGTCTGCTGGCTTTGTTTTGTACTGCTGCGGAATTGATAAAGTAGCTGCTGCCGATAGCGCTTGACGCACTGATGGAGAATCGTGCGGTTTAGCTGGTGTGAGTTGAGCGGGAGTATTCTCTGGTGGTAGCGCCGGTGGAGTATCGGGCCGTTCATTGCTGTGCGGATCGCCAGCTTCAATTGCCACCAAATCTTCGCGCAGTTCGGGCGGGAGGGCGTTAGCTGGCCGCTGTCGGTCGTCTTTTCGATTTAGCTCCGAAGTAGCCGGGATGTCGTTAACAGGTTTCTCGGTTGGTTTTTCAGTTGACGTACCGGGGGCAACAAACGCACCGAGCGGACGCTTTTCCACCTTGGCGTCACTGAGGAATGGCGATAGCACCGGGTCGGCTTCGGGAGCTTTAGCGGGGAGGGATTGGTTTGTTGATTCTTGCGGATTGTTATCGGGTTTTTTTCGACGATTTAAGAAATTGAGCGAATCACTCCATTTTGACTCAGGAGTTTCAACCAGTGCTGCTGGTGCGGCCGGCTGCACAGGCGTAACGGTTGGCTTTGGTGGTTGCACGGGTTTCACGACAGGGGTAATTTCGGGAGCCACCAGGCGAGCTGGCTGTTGCGCGACTGGTCGTGGACTAACTGTCTGCTGCGGTGCCGGGTTAGTTGTTTCCGAGCCGCTTTTGGCCATATCCGACGACGGATGCACGACATCCATAAATCTTCCCGCTCGGCGCACCGGCTGAACGGTTGAACGATCGGTCGGCGATACTTGAACCGGAGTACTTCTGCCGGTTATTTTAGGCGGCGTTGCTTCGGTAGTTGGAACTGGGGCAGCAGCGGGCGCTACCGTTGATGTTACTTCCTGAGCGGTAGGTAAAGTGGTGTCAGGCGGAGGGGTAAAAGAAGATGCCTGCGTCTCAGCTTGAGGCATTGGTTGCGGCTGGGGTGCGGTCGCAGAAGCAGGGGATGGCTCGGCTGGCGGTTGCTCTTTTACTGGCTCTGGAACCGGTTGATTTTGAGGGGGCTGAGTCGCGGCCGTGGTTGGAGCCGGTTCTTTAGGTTGCTTTGGCTCATTAGAATTAGAAGTATTCGTCTTGCCTAACAAAGACGATACTGCTCGATCCAGCTCATCAAAATCTATATCGTTGCTCATTGTTCCCCACCTATTTTTCTCATTTCAGCTGCTACCGTATGGCCCGCGGCGGCAATACTCGCAAAAACATCCGCTTGCAAGCTGGCGCCGCCCACTAGTAACCCGTTGATGCCCTTGGTCGCCAAATAATCGCTGGCGTTGTCTTTTGTGACACTACCACCATACAAAACCCGCACTTTTTTAGCAGCGTCATCACCAAATAACGCGGCAACGTTACGCCGGATGTGCTTAACGGCAACTGCCACGTCATCCGGTCGGGCATTTTTACCAGTGCCGATTGCCCACACTGGCTCATAAGCAATGACCACTTCGTCGAGTTCTTCCGAAGTAATATTAGCCAGGCCCCCAATAATTTGATCGTGCAGCACGTGGCTGGTTTCGTTATCTGCCCGTTCAGCGGCCGTTTCGCCCACACAAAGGATCGGCCGAATAGAATTTCTGAGCGCCGCTTGCACTTTTGCTCGGATGTCTTTGTCTGATTCGTTAAAAATATGTCGACGTTCCGAATGCCCAACAATCAGGTACTGCACCAGCCCGCGAAGCATGGCGGCCGAAATTTCACCGGTGTAAGCGCCTTCATCGCGCCAATAGGCGTTTTGGGCGCCAAGCTTAAACTGACGATGGTTCACCTGTAAGCTGAGCGATTGCAGTGTCATGATATTTGGACACAGCACTACCTCGACGTCACGGTGAGTGGGAATAGCCTGACTCAATTTATGCAAATAAACACTCGCTTGATGCGTGTTGAAATGCATTTTCCAATTACCGACAATGAGTGTTTTAGTCATTTATACTGAGTCTCGCAGATATCCGCTTATGTTTATCTAAGTGTACCAAAAACGCTAGCTAGGCGTCTAGTAGTGCTTCAATTCCAGGTAATTTTTGGCCAGCCAAAAGCTCAAGGCTGGCGCTACCGCCGGTAGAAACATGTGAAAAACTACCGCCTTTTTTGGCATCCCAATCGAGCACAAAATCGACCGTATCACCACCGCCAACCACGCTGGTAATGCCCTTGGCTTGGCTCATTTCAAGCGCGACCCGAGCCGAACCGTGAGCGAAAGCTGGTAGTTCAGCGTAGCCTAAGGTACCACTCCAAACGGCGGTTTTGGCAGTACGAATCGCTCGAGCTGCCCGCTCGATACTGGCAGTGCCGAGATCAAGAATTAGTTCGTCCTTGGCTACTGCATCAACTGCCACCACGGTACGCCTGGCGCTATTGGTAATGGCTGGCGCTACGGCGACATCGGTTGGTAAAATTAGCAGTTCGTCAACCTGGGCTTCACCAACTTTTTTAGCGGCCGCCTGGTAAATTTCGTCGAGGGTTTCGGTGAGATCATCTTCGGCCACGCTCTTACCAATTTCAAACCCACGGTAGGCTAAAAAGGTATTGGCCATGGCGCCGCCGATAACTATCCGGTCGGCAACCTCAATAAATCGCTTAATAACCGTGATTTTATCGCTCACTTTTGCACCGCCAAGCACGGCTGTTAATGGCTTTTTAGGGTGTTCCATGACTTCAGTAAGCGTCCGCGCCTCTTTTTCTAGCAGCACACCCGCAACGCTTGGTAGAAATTGCGTGATTGCCGCTGTGCTGGCATGCGCCCGGTGCACCACGCCAAAGCCATCCTGAATAAAATAGTCGGCACTGCTATCACGAGCCAACTGGCGGGCAAACTCGGTGTCGTTGGCTTCCTCGCCTGGGTAAAACCGCAAGTTCTCAAGCAGCAGTATTTCGCCATGGGCGGCATGAAGCGTGGCTTGATGGACTTTATCTCCGATAGCTTGATCAAGAAACGTCACTTCTTTTTTAAGCAGCGCCGCAAGATGTGTGGCTACCGGCTGTAAACTAAATTGTGCATTAAACTGCCCTTTCGGCCGGCCCAAATGGCTACAAATAATTATTGTGCAGTCATGTTCAAGCAAATATTGCAGCGTCGGCAAGCTTTGCACCAAGCGGTAGTCATCGGCAATACTGCCATCAGCTTCAAGCGGCACATTATAATCTGCCCTTAGCAGGACGGTTTTACCTTGCAGTGGTATATCTTTTAGGGTTTTTTTGTTGAACATAGGTCTACCTTTACTGCTAAAAGTTAACCATAAGCGACACAATATCTCAATACATTCCTTGGGAGCGGTATACTAAAGTTATGCATAAAACCAAACACCGGATAGTTGCTGCGCTTATTTTCTTTATTTTATGCACCGTATTTTCTGTTGTACTACTTGGCTACGGCTTTTACTGCGACGACTGGGGCGGTGGCTTACCATCTGACCCACCTATATGTCGCGTTCATAGTTTTTTACAAGCTGGAGAGCCGTTCACTTCCCTAATGCTTTGGGCGGTTAGTATTGGCTTACCCGCAATTATTAGCTACTGGTTTTACAAAAAATAGTACCCGCTATCCCTGACTGATCAATGCAGATAGTTGACATATGACTATAATGATTTATTATATTCTATGTGCTTGATCTGTTGTCAAAACCTTTGGTCAGGGAACGAGGAACGGTGATTGGAAGATTAGCTACCGGACACCATGTCATTGAAAAGGGTTCCCACATTCACCAGGGTACTGAGCGGTACTTACAAGTCGCCCTCAAGCATCTTGGAATGCCAGACAAAACCCCAGAAAGGTTTGTCAAGCAAACAATCGACTTTGGCGAAGTTATTGGTATGGCGACATGCGTGCCGGTTACTTCTTCGGACGTTGTTTTCTTCGCCCGGAGGCCGGGTAGGCAAGGGCTATCGAAGTTCAGCTTCGGGGCGACCTGCCGCAAGACCACCCTCCTAACGGTGGTAGTCAAGCGGGTATACGGAACAGATTATTACCGCTTGCTCACCGCCTACTTCGGCGAAGCAGCACCGGTAGAGCCGTTCAGCCCGATCGCACAAAAAAGCTCAGCGGCACGAGAAGAGTCGCTGGCATTTTGGAACACTCACGCACTCGTTCCAGAGCTACCCAGCCAGTACGGCGAGCCATTTGAACTCGACACCGTAACCAATCGAGTGCCAGAAGGCTGGCAGTAAGCAACCCAGGGCAGGTGAAGTTAACACTTTACCTGCCCACTTTAATACTCTCGCTTTTATGATATAATAACCTTTGCTGATAAAAGTAGTTTGTTGAGTCTGTACCTTACACGTATTCGTTAAGGAAGTGGTCCCATGCGTCGACGCACGCTGCTAGCAGCGGCTATCGGACTCATACTTACCGGCAATGCCCTGGCAACGCGCCTACCAACGACGCGGAACAGGTTTCTACTAGAGGCAAACGGCCCGTCCGATTTTCTAACGGTAGTTGCGGTCGGCATGAAAGCCGATGGCGACTTGAAGACGCAGCAAGTTCGGGCAAGCTTTCGGGCAATTGGCAATGTTGTCGTGGTCACCTATGATCCGGTGCATTTTGACCTCGCAGAAATTGTTGCCCAGCTTGCAGACTACCTCGATGGCATCAGCCTGAACGTCTGGAGCCGCAAGAAGTTGTTGGTTTTTGGCGCTTCAATTGGCGGTCAAGTAGGGCTCAAACTAATCGATGTAATCTCCGAGCACTGGCAGCAAGTGCCGGAACTGTCATTTATAGCGGTTGATGTGCCGGCCGATGCCAGCGACCTCGCCCTAGAAATGCCCGCGCGAGTTGCAGCCGTTGCGTTGTGGCCGGGCCACTTCGAGAATTTTGTGCAGCATCTTTTTACGCGCGACCCCGTCCCCGATTTCCCGCACGATGCAGATAGCAACGATACGGTACGCATGGCTAATAACGCCGCCAGTTACCGGTATCCTTTTTCCAGCGTTTGCGATCAGGTGCGGGCACTGGCCTTTCACCGGACGCCACCCGCGAAGAAATACGTTCAGGTAAACGCAGTGGTGCTCCGTTCAGCACAAGACACGGAGGTGCAGAACAGCGCTACCCAAAAAATGTTGGATGCTTTCGGTCTGAGCTCGGATCGCGCAATTACTGTTCCGGGTACGACCCACATTTCGTTTGCCGAGCACCCGGGTAGGTGGCGCACTGCTATTGATCATGCGCTGGACTTGCTTGGTCTAGCATCCTGAAAACGCCCCGCCTTGCAGTTTGCATGGCGGGGCGCCCTTCTTTTCTTGAGACTTTATTCAAGTACCCGAACGCGAATAGTGTCGGTACCACCAATCAGGCCAGGCTGGCGGCCGCTCACCAGCACAACGGTAACATTTGCCGTTTCACCGAAGTAATTTTTAGCTTTTAATTCTTTTGCCAGTTCGTAGCCTGCCCGTTCGCCATCTTCTCGAAGGAAGCTTTTATTGGCGTACATGAGTGCTAGCTGCTGGGCAACGCGCGGTTCGCTGGTAACGCTAATTATTGGTAGCGACGGCCGGTGAGCGGCGATGCTTTCGGCCGTAACGCCCGACTTGGTTTCGGCGACAATTGCCGTTGCGCCCACTTGGCTAGCCAGCGTGACCGCTGCTGAGCTAATCGCATCCTGCATGTCGGTTCGGTCTTCGCTGTAGTAAACGGGGCGCACGGGTGCGTGTTCTTGGGTGTGTAAAATCACCTTTTTCATGGCTGCTACCGTTTCAAGCGGGTAACGACCGTTGGCGGTTTCGTCGCTTAACATGACTGTATCGGCCCCTTGAATAACAGCGTTGGCAACGTCGCTGACTTCGGCTCGAGTTGGCTCGGGGTTATCGACCATGCTGGCCATCATTTGAGTCGCCACAATGCTTAATTTGCCGTATTTTTGACACAAACCTATGATTTGCCGCTGGACAATCGGCACTACTTCGGCGCCAGCTTCAACGGCTAAGTCACCTCGTGCCACCATCACGCCGTCGCTTGCTTTCACAATCGCTTCGAGTGTTTCTGGCTCGATGGCGGCTTTGGTTTCAACTTTAGCAATGACCTTGGCTTTTGAACCCTTTGATTCTAGGAGCTCACGGAGTCGTTCAATATCGGCCTCGGTTTGCACAAAGCTAAGGGCGACAAAATCTATATCTTGGTGAACACCGTATTCAATATCGGCTAGGTCTTTTTCGGTGAGAATATCGCCGCCAAAATCGGTATCGGGTAGGTTAATACCTTTGCGACTCATAAGGACACCGTCGTTTTCAACCCGCACCCGGATGGCCTGAGCGGATTGCTCCACGCCAACTACCGTCGTCCGAACTTTACCATCAAAAATATATAGCGGTTCGCCCGACTTTACTTTTTCAGCCAGGTTATATTGCACCGGAATGGTGTTGCCGCTATGGGTAGCACCGTAAGCCAAGGTTAGTTCGTCGCCCTGCTTAACATTCGTGACTTCTTTTAATTCACCGAGGCGAATTTTTGGCCCTTGTAGGTCTTGCAGAATGGCTACAGTTTTGCCAACCTTGTTGCTGGCTTCACGAATCCAGGGGATCTGTTGATCGCGCTCTTCGTGGCTACCGTGGCTAAAGTTAAGCCGAAAGCCATTTACCCCACCAATAATAAGCTTCTCAATTGTTTCTCTGTTACTCGTGACTGGCCCGAGAGTTGCCAGGATCTTTGTTCTTTTGAATAGTACGCTCATGATTGTATAAGTATACATCGCTGAGGTGGTAAGAGAAAGCATAATTTTTAAAATATATGATATAATATAGATCGAAGTATACGCACACCAGTGAGGAGCATGTAATGCCCCGACGCGTTCGGTTAAGCCAGGTTCGCGGAAGCGATGGCTGCGGTACCCCCAGTTGCATCAATGGGCGCATCCAGTGTAAGCATAATGCCTCTGGTTCGTGCAACAAGCGCGCGGACGGGAAGCCCTGCCCTGGCGGCCAGCCATGCCCGACCTGCGAACACAACGCTAAAGTTAGCGGTGACAAGAAGTCTTCTAGCTGATTCTTTAGTCTAGCCGTAACACTTCCTTGGGCGGATCAAAGCCGCTCCGCCCAAGGAAGGCAGTTCCCTATTTGAATGGATTATAGAGCTCAAGCTCCGGCGATAGTTCGCCAATCCGAAGCAGTTCGTTATACTTCGCCACCCGATCGGTTCGTGAAAGCGAACCGGTTTTAATTTGGCCAGTACCTAGCCCCACGGCGAGGTACGCGATAGTTACATCCTCGGTTTCGCCTGAACGGTGCGACATGACGGTGTTCCAGCCGGCTTTTTGGGCCATTTGTACCGCTTGGATGGTTTCGGTTAAAGTACCAATTTGGTTGGGCTTAATCAGAATGGCGTTAGCTGCTTTGTCGGTAATCGCTCGCTCAAGCAGCTTGGTATTTGTCACCAATAAATCATCGCCAACCAACTGTGTTTCTGCCCCCATTTCGGCTGTTAATGCTGCCCAGTTCTGCCAATCGTCTTCGGCAAGGCCATCTTCAATCGAAACAATCGGAAACTCTTTCGCCATTTGCTTGTACCAATTAATCAGCTCGGCGGCACTTACTTTTTTGCCTTCAGTAGCCAGGTTGTAACTGCCGTTTTCATATAGCTCACTCGAGGCTACATCAAGCGCGAGCACAATATCGTCGCCCAGCTTGTAGCCGGCTTTTTCAATGGCTTGGCTAATGAGCTCCAGTGGTTCGCGGTTGCCATTTTTAACACTCGGCGCGTAACCACCTTCATCGCCCACGGTCGTGCCGTAGCCGGCCGCTTTAAGCACTTTCGCAAGAGCATGAAATACTTCAGTGCCCATACGCAGTGCATCGGCGAATGTGACAGCGCTTTTAGGAATAATCATATATTCTTGCACATCACTCGACCCCGCGGCGTGCTTGCCACCATTCATGATATTCATCATTGGCATCGGCAAGCATTGGGTATGTGTGCCGGTTATTTGGGCAATATAGGCATGTAGCGGCAGATTTTTTGCCTGAGCAGCAGCTTTTGCCGTTGCCAAACTCACCGCCAGTAGGGCGTTTGCCCCCAGGCGAGCTTTGTTTTCGGTACCATCAAGCTCAAGGAGCCGTTGGTCAATAGCCATTTGGTCATCTGCGGCCACACCTCGTAGCGCATCTGCAATTTCTGTCTGTATATTTTGGACGGCCTTTGTGACGCCTTTACCACCATAAGCGGCATCGCCATCGCGTAGCTCAAGGGCTTCACCGGCACCGGTGCTGGCGCCAGAAGGTACCGCCGCTCGGCCCATGACGCCATTTGCTAAGATTACATCGGCCTCAACGGTCGGATTACCCCGAGAATCTAAGATCTGTCGGGCGCGAATTGTCTGAATATCCATGCTTTTAGCTCCTTTACTCTTCTACTATGGCACAGAAAATGATACGGGTAAATTCTTGAAGCGCGACCGTTAGGGTGATACTATGGCAGTGTTTGGCCCTACAGAGGAGGACGGATGGATCAGGAAGTCCAGCCTGACAATTATGTGATCGAGCCTGGCGGCCCTAAGGCGGTGTACGTTGATGGCGCACACCGCCCCGATCTCACTTGCGTCGACGGTAGCGGGCAGCCTATCGATGGCATAGTGCGAATCAAGAGTCGAGGACAGTTGTTCCCGCGTAACGCCAGGCTGACCTTGCTGCCGCCGGCAGATACAGAGAAGGAGTAAGCCTTGACTCAGGACGGCCCGCCGCCCAGCGACCGGGAGGACGCCGAGCCACCGAACAGTGCGCCTACCGTCAAACGCCGCCCTGGGCCGATCATCGACCCCGAGGCTAAGCCGCTAGGCGAAGATCCTTGGCCCCTTGCGCCGGGGACTTCCATGCACGGCTAGCACCTCCGGCACCCCAGCCTTCTTCAAGGTTTGGGGTGCCTTTACAATTTGCGACCTGGCTCACTTTCAGCCATAATAGGGCCATGAAGAAGAAAACTGGCATGCTTGTTATCAGCCGTCACGCTGAATCTGAATGGAACTTATTAGGTAAATGGACCGGTCTTACCGATGTCGATCTGAGCGAAAAAGGACACGAACAAGCCCGTTTATTAGGCAAAGCCTTGCAGGGTATTACTTTTGACGTGGCTTACCATTCCGAACAGCGGCGCACCCACCAAACGCTCGCGGGCATTCTTGAAGCCCACGGCCAAACCGATCTTGAACGGCGCCAACACGGCGCAATTAACGAGCGCGATTACGGCCATCTTACCGGCAAAAATAAATGGGAAGTCCAAAAAGAAATTGGCGAAGAGGCTTTTAAGGGCATTCGGCGGGGCTGGGATTACCCGGTGCCAGGCGGTGAAACCCTCAAAGACGTCCATGGCCGGGTGGTGCCATTTTTTGACGCTGAAATCATGCCTCAGCTCAAGGCTGGGAAAAATATTCTGCTGGTGGCCCACGGCAATTCAATCCGCGCGCTTATAAAACACCTCGACGACATTGAAGAAGCAGCTATTGCCGATGTTGAAATGCCGCTTGGTCATATTTTGCTGTATCACATTACCTCTGAGGGAAAAGTAGACAAAAAAGAATCGATTAGCCTTGAGATAGATCCTTCAAACGCTTAGTTCAGACAATGTTAAACCGGCTTTAGTTAGTATAGCGTCATTCATTTGACAAACTATGACTTAGATATAATTGTTGTTGACTTTACTTTCATTAAGTGCTATAAATAATAGCGTCAGAATCCACCGATGAAAAGGATATGAGAACATGCCTGAATGGGGATGGGCGGTAGTGCTTCTGTTCGTAGCGGCCATCACGTTTGTGATCGGCCGCCGTCTCATCAAGGGAGGGCGGCCGAAGGCTGTCAAGCCCAAGCGTTCCGTGAGGCCGACGCGCTCTTCCCGACACCCCGACGCATGGCGTTCAGGGCGCGGCGGCGAGCGATCCACGAGGCGCCGACCGCATGATGGCGATGGCCACGGAGCAGCGTCCGAGGTGCATGCCCCTGGTGACTGGCCGTACGATGACGACTACTTCCCCGGAACGCGCGGTGACAGCAGCCGTGACTTCGGTCCGCCGCCCTTCATGCGTGAAGACCGACCCGAGAGGATTCCTCACACGTACCCTGACGTCCACCACGGTGATCGTGAGCGGTCGTACGAAGCGCCCAGCACCTACTACGAACCGCGGGTGAACGAGCCGACGCAGGGCTCAACTGGTCACCATGGTGGCTGGAACCCCGGCGACAGTGGCAGTTCTGGTTCCGGCAACACGTCGAGCCCGCCCACCAGTGGCTCGGACCCGACGTCGAGCTGATCGCGCGTGGGGCTGTAGCAGGCGAATCTGTCTGCTACAGCCCCATTTTTAATAAGTTTTTAATATTTACCAATATCGGATATAATTGCTAGGCGCCGCCCAAGCGGAAGGAAGGCTATGGCCACTGAAGAACCACCTGGCTACGTTGAGGCCGTACGGAACTTCCCGGCCTCAATCATCGGGCAACTGTTTCTTGCAGCCTGTAAGGAAGCGTTCCCTCGTTGGCCAGGCTTGCATCTGGCCGTGCGTGCCGGTAATAGGGAAAAGGTAGAGCGATTGTTGCGCAGCGAGCCAGGTGAAGCAGCCCAAAACTTGCTTCATCTGTGGCGCGAGGCCTACCCAAATCGCTACGACTTCATTCCCGAACCGCAGAAACATCCGGAGAGGAAACAACCATCTGTTTCGGTGGTCGTTTCACCGCTCCCTACGTCCCCTGAACCCCAGTTGGCGTGACAGCATCTTGTGTGGCGAGCATACACTTGCCACACAAGATGCTTTAATTTTTTTAGTTTATTCATTTTGCATTAAAAGAGGTCATACCCGGCAGTCCCGGACATGACCTCGTTTGAGCTTCCTTAGGCAAATGTAATGCCAGTTCGCCAAAGCTTGCCCGCTTGACGGTTATTCACAATCGCCACCCGCAAATCTGTAAGGCTTTGGAATGGATGTGGCCAAAGATCCTCCGGATTCACCCCATCCCAGCGCTCAATCTGCTCTACCTCTGAAAGACTAAGCCCTTCAGGGGCGCTCACGATCAGCAGCATCACCCCGGAATTGCACTGCACGAATGCTCGGAAGCCACCAATCTCGCCGAGATACTCTGGGAATGGAATCCGCAACTGCAGCAATCTCTTCAGAGAAAGATGCAGGTCAAGCGGCACCACCTTCCGCAGCTCGTTCTCGGATCGAAAAACAATCTCCACCTTCTCAAAGCGCTTCATGATCGTCACGCCCTCGGCTCGATGGTAATGATGTTCTCGTGGTCGGTCGCCCACTTGCGGCAGCTGGCCATAATTTCTTCTACATCAAGGGAAAGCGCTCTTTCATCTTGGGTGATACTCACGACAATCCGTCGGTTAGGCTTTTCCCCAGTGATGTCGTAATTAAATACGAGATATGCAAGCTCATCCTCACAATATGTGGCGAATTCCTTTAGGCCAGGCTTGGGCTTCGTGGTGTCGTGCTGCGTTATCGCCTCACCAAACGCCAAACGAATCTCTGGCGGCTCAAGCCCGTACAACGCGTTAAAGCCTTCGTCATCAGCTCGAGCCGACACGTGAAGAAGGGTCGTTGCAGTCATCGCAAGAGAATTCCTTCCAAGCGAATCAAAAACTAACCTGGAACAGGCTTAACTCACACTATACCGATTACCGCAAAAACTTACAACTTCTTGCTTGTCTGATCTTCCTCAAGCTGCGATTGGAACATAGTGTAGTACTCACCTTTTTGGCGCGCCAGCTGAGCGTGCGTCCCGTTTTCTACAATCCGGCCGTGTTTCATTACAATGATCAGGTCGGCCTTTTTAACCGTGCTCAAGCGGTGACTAATGGTAATAACGGTTTTTTTATTGTCTTTTGCGAAAAGGCGAGCAAAAATGCGGGCTTCGGCCAACGCATCAATCGCACTGGTTGGCTCATCCAAAATAACAATTGGCGCATTCCGGTAAAAACTCCTGGCCAGGGCAATTCGCTGCCACTGCCCGCCGGAAAACTCGGTGCCCTTATTGCCATCGGCGTCTTCCATCCAGGGGCTCGGCAAGGTTTTTAGCCCTTGGGGTAATTCGGTGGTAAACTCTGCCGCTTCAGCTTTTTCTAGCGCCCGGCTCAGCTTGGCTTCTTCGAGCGGCTGGCTGACATCACCAAAATAAACATTGTTTTGGATATCGGCAAAAGAATATTTTTGGTACTCTTGCCGTAAAACAGACAGTTGCTTGTGCCACGAAGCAGTCGATACTTGGGTCAAAGGTCGATCATCAATAAGCACCTGCCCTTTAATGGGTTCGTACAGCCCGGTTAGTAGCTTAATGAGAGTTGATTTGCCAGCACCATTTTCGCCGACAATCGCCACATGCTGGCCTTTTTTAATAGTAAAACTAATATCTTGCAGCACAGGCTGCTGCAGTTGTGGGTAATGGAACGACACCTTAGAAAAAGTGATACTTTCAGGCGCCGTGCGTAACTTGAAGCCATCTTTTTTAGCGGTGGGCAGATCCATAAATTTTTGGTAATCAAAAAGGTTTGCCAAGTCTTCATCGAAGGTGCTGATTTGCGACACAAAGGCATTCGCGCCACCAATCGCCCGTGAAATAAGCTGTTGCACGTAAATAAACTGCCCAATTGGCTGAGCCCGGGCAATAATTTGACCGGCGATCCAGAGCAGGGCGCCGAGTTCAGTCGCGGCTTCTAACACGTCGGCCAGTAAACGCTTGCCAATAAACTGGCGTTCATACTGCAGGCGCTCTTTTTCGTCTTTATCGCGTAAACCTGCCCGTAACTGCAGTAGGTGGCGCACCAGCCCGTTAAGCCGTAACTCGGCAATACTACCAGGCTGCAGCAAGTTCCATTCTATATAGGCTTTCGAGCGGCGGACATCGACATTTTTATTCCAGTGCGTCACCTGTGCCCGCGATAATTTAAATTGAATGTAGACGCCGGGAATTACAGCGATGAGAGCAAAAAGTGCGAGCAGCGGTAGGAACAAACTGAGCGCTACCAGTGAAAAAATAAGCGTGACTAACTGCACCAAAATACTCGATAAGCGGTCGAAAATGTAAGCAAAAAATTGGCTGAACTTCTGCGCGCGATCATAAAGATCGGCGGTATCTTTATCGTCGTACTGCCAAAAGTCAAGCGACAAAAAATGCTCGTACATCATATCGCTCACCCGGGCTTCAATCTTGTAGCGCATTACCGCTTGCACATACTGATTAATACTTTGCCAGGCCGTCATAAATAAGCCCAACGCCGCCGTGATGATAATAAAAACAATCGCCTGCTCGCCAGCGGCTTCGTTCCCGGCAAAAGCTTCGGCTAGTTTAGTGGTGGTCGCCGCCGCAAAAAACGTCACTGCAATTGGCAGCGCCGCTTCTATGGCAATTCCTACTAGCTTAAAGCTCACCGCCAGCGGTGCTGTGCGAGCACTTAGCCTGGCCACACCCCATAACGCCCGGATGTATTCTTTAGTCGATAACTTCTTGTCTTTGGCCATTTACCCTGTCTCTCTAAGATTTACGTTCCTTATTTTGTCATATCGGTTCGTTTTTCGCTATCACCAGCCTATGACTCAACAGGTCAATTGCATTATAAACATATTTATGTTATAATGATATAGATTACTGTTTTTCAGTAACGCACTCTACAATCTAGATTTTAGGTGTAGGGGTAGATCTGCCTTTTGTAAAAAAGGAGGCGGTTTTGCCTCTTACACCCCGACGATCCTGGAAGGTTTCAAATGATCACCGAAGAATACGAGGAGGTGCGTACAGCCTTCCTCGAGGCGGTAAGCAAAGAGAAGGTTACTATTGAGCTGCTCCACCGAGCCATGGACTGCATCGACGTTGAGTTTGATCGCACCCCGTCATCGCTTGGCTGGCAATGGATTGCCGACTATCCTGGTCATTTTTTGCAGCTATTGACAGCGAGTGACACGGCGGTAACCGCTTTCTTCAAACGACACTTGCAGAACCCCTTTGTTCAGCGAGTGCTGTACTTTCCCGAGCTCCTTGGCCAAAGTGGCGACACTGCCGAAGAGCGCCTTAAGTTCGTGCGGACCATCTGGCTAGCGGCTGATTCCGCCCCGCACCATCGGTGGCTGCAAAACGCCCTGAAAGTGGGGATTTCGGAAGCAGCGCTGGCTCGGCTGATTCTGGAGAAGCTCGAGAGAAGCCAGGGCTTTAGGGAGGTCTTCGCTCGTAACGGCGGAAGCAGTAGAGTCTCACATGAGGCACTCTACAACCAGGCAAGCGATAGCTGGACAATGGCGCAGCTACATGCCGCCGACGCTTGGCAGCCAAATTATTGGTTACTTTTGTCGAATAGTCACCTGCTGCGGGTAGTGATGTTGCTTGTCGATAGGGCGCCACAACTGTTTTTCAGCGATAGCCGTACTAATGACGGGCCGAATTTTTGCGAGCTGCTCGCGATTCGGCTTGGCGAGGCGCAGGCCCAGCAGCTACTGAACTTGGCGGGCAACCGTCTACAGTCGCTTGAAGGCGTTTCGGAGCGGTTGTTTGCTCGTTTACCGGCGCATCTTCAGCTGGCTGTTTTGAACCGCGTGCCGCTGAACACCCGCTGGATCCTTTGGGCAACGCTGCGGCATTTCGATGTCTTTGGCGACAGCCTGCTCCAGCGAATTGAGCAAGTTGATCACCGAGACTACCTACGGTGGTGGCGCTACCTCGATTTCGAGCCGGAATTTGCGCGGGTTAAGCAACAGCGCCATAAACTGGCAATCGATATCGAGAAGCGGCTGCTTGCGGAGCTCAGAAAGGCAGACTGGAAAACCGGCACACTGCAAGCTCAGGAGCATCGCGGCGAAGTTCAATTGGGGGTACACACCCCGCACAAGCAGTACGTCAATAAATATCAAGAAAGCTACCCGTTCCTTCGATCGTTCGAGCCTCAGGCCGGCGATGAAGTGTTGTTCCATCCTGGCCACGCCGAACGCTTGACGCCAAGCGTCTCGGTGGTGAAATTCTTTCTTGTTAACCGTCCATAGATTGTCGAGTTGCCCGACCCCGCATTTTAAGCGGCTCCGTCGGGCTTACTCCTGGGCAAAGATATCTATATTTTTCCAGGAGTAATAAGATATTAAGACGCCCCTGCTCGTATAAACGAACAGGGACGGGAGAATCAGCCGCAGCTACCCCTCTCGAGCAGGTCGATCATCAAGGAGTTCACCTCAATCAGATGATCGTAACGCGAAAGAGATGGTTTCGCCAGCGTATCCAGGAAGGAGCGAGTGACGCCCTCGAACACTCGGTCGTACCCACTCTTATCCATCTTACTGATCGACTGACGGTGCACTTGCTGCGACTCGTGCTCTGTAATAAGCACCTCGCCCATCTGTACACGCACCACGCAGGTCGCCCGCCAGAACCGCAGTCGAATTTCTTCGGGATACCCCTTATGGTTCGGAGCAAGCCGCCGAGTCCCGACAAACGAGAAGGAGGTTTCCTCCACAGAGCCAACAACATTGTAGTAATCCGGGCCATCAGCCACTCGCCACGCCTGCAGCTTTCCGGAAGGCTGCCAGTGACGAATCAGTCCGAGCTCATGGGTGGCGTGGTCAGCTAGCAAACTGCGGGCGATCTTCCATGACGTATCGGGCGCAGGGTAAGAAAAGTCGAGAGCAATATGGCACAGATCACCATACTTCCGAATCAAACTTGGGAGCTGAGCCGTGGTCCAACTGTACGGCAGGTTAGGATTGTGGCTATCTTCTCGCGGATAACAGCTCATCACCGGAATCTTCCGGCTCTGGGCCGTGCGAATCGCTCGCTCCACCCTTGCCAGATCCTTACGGTTGAGCGCCAGCGGCTTATCACAAAACACTGGCTTACCGGCGGCAATCGCTAGTTCGAGCTGCTCGGCATGCGCCGCATCAACCGATGTGATCATAACCGCATCAACGCCTGGATGTCGCACCAGTTCTTCAGCTGAACCACAAATCACTGCAGCTTCATCACCATGCTCACGCATCGCTCGGAGCATTTTGTCGCGAGCCGGATCGTAAACTGCTGCGACCACATGACCGGCGCTCTTCAGGTGCTTTCCGTGCGAACGAGCAAAGTGACTGCTGGCGTAACCCAGCACACCCATTCGGTATGACACATTTACTCCATTCCTAGGCTTGCTCCAGCATAACAGGTCATTTTTGATTTGAATAGACACACAACCGATAGGCAGGCTCTTTGGCGGGCTGATCGATGTGGTTAGCAATTTTAAACCCTCACCTAGAGGCTAGGCGAGGGTGTCTGCTAATTACGATAGTGCTCGGTAAAGTTCAATAAAGTGTTCCCCAAGCAGATTATCCTGAACAATTGGTGGTTCAAGCATACCAGCATCTTGAATCAAGCTGATAACACCGTGTCGGGCGGTAGCGTTTCCTTGAATAGAAATAACCACTCGGTAGTGCGTGTTCCGGCAATTGATATTAAATACCGCCACGATCGTTGTGGGAAAATTGTAGGGAGACTTAATGACAATATCGCCTTCTTCTCCATTTCGTAGTTCCCACCTATAGCGCCTCGTCAGCGTTAGCACCACCACGAGCAAACTATCTGAATCGTGGTCGCCCAAACCGAATGTTTTATGTTCAGCCTGCATGAAACACCTCCGGAAGGATCAAAAGTACTATATCATAAATTGTTATGATTGTAATCGAGTGGTTATCTCTTCGAATATTGCCCCAGTACGTTGGCTCAACTGAGCAATTTCATAAAAACCAGGCAAGAAATCTGTGGGGATGACACTCGCTAAGGGTGCCCAAAAGCTTTCGCCAAGTTCCGGGCGCATTTCAGTTTGCCGGCCTGGTTGAATATCTCGCGCCTCAAATAAGTGCACTAGCATGTGCCGGTCGATATCGTCGCCTCTCATGACTCGCACGTAAACATCTCCCTTGTGGGCAAGTTCAGCAGTCAAACCGGCTTTTTCAGCTAACTCCAGCGCCGCCATAGCAAACACGCCCTCGCCGTAATGCATCATGCCATGCGGAAAGCTAATAAGCCCCGTGTTCGGCTGGCGGCGCCACCTGGTGAATAAATACTCCCCTTGTTCGTTTTTAGCGATGATTGCATTTAAAATCTGCGGCTGTTTTCGCATCTTCCCCGTCTTCAAGCTCAGCGTACTAACAAACTGCAAGCCTTTTGGCGACAAACGATACACTCTGTCGGTTTTTTCAACCAGGCCCTCCTTCATTATCCCTTTTAGGTGGTACATGAATAGATTGCCTTCAATATCTCTTGGTTTTAATTCACTATAGCGCCGGGTCGGATTTTTTGTTAGTTCTAGTAAAATATGATTTTGGATCCAGTTTGTCATCGTCAAATGTTTTTGAGTCAAAAGGTCCTGCTTATATTAGTCTGTTCCAGCAGCTAGTATAACACTGTACCTTAACAGTACCGATGAGGAAGGCTGAGTGATGAAGCTTCGTTTCACGCCGCCCCAGGATGGCCGGTCCCACACCTACTGCTTGCGCTGTCAGGCAGAAGCGGTGACCGAGAAGCCGTGGCCGCCGCGCGAACAGCGCTACCAGTGCGCCGCGTGCCGCTACAAGAGCAGCCGTGCGCTGATTGTCGACCCGAGCGTGAAGTGGTGGACCAACACGACTGACGAGTACTGGCACGAGACCGCTGGTATCTTTGTGGCCAACGAGCAGGGTGAGTTTTTGTTCTTCGATCGGGTGAAGCACCCGTTCGGCCTCACCGTTCCGGCTGGCCACGTGGATTTCAACGAGAAGCCACTGCAGGCTGGGGTGCGCGAGCTACGCGAAGAGACTAGCATTGTGGCTAGTTCGCTGAGGCCTTGCGTCATCGACAATATTTGGGGTGACGAGTGCCGCCGTGGTGCCGACGTGCACCGCTGGCACATTTTTGCCACGCGGTTGCCGGCTGGCCAGACCGTCAAGGTTGACGCCAGTGAAGGCGCGGCGCCGGTCTGGATGACGCTAGCGGCGGCCCGGCAGGCACCGCTGACACCGGCACTCCGACACATCGTGCGCCACCACAGCCACGCGCTGCTGGCAGCCATCACCTAACCAAACCCTGTCCTGTGTCTCTTTTTAGAGGCACAGGACATTACAATTTCGGGTTGTCTTTTATCCCAGCGGCAGTTTGCTATACTAGTAAAAACAGCATCCAAAACAAACAAGGAGCGCTATGCATCCCTACACGAGCACCGATATCGAAATTATTGCCATAAAAGATCTTCATAAAAACTTTGGGAAAGCAAAAGCCCTTAATGGGCTTGAACTAAGCGTAAAACAAGGCGAAATTCATGGTTTTCTGGGGCCAAATGGCGCCGGCAAATCAACCACTATTCGTATTTTGCTTGGTTTACTTCGAAAAACGCGGGGTACGGTGAGCTTGTTCGGCCGCGATCCGTGGCGTGAAGCCACCGAACTACATCGCCGCTTAGCTTATGTTCCAGGGGATGTCAATTTGTGGCCTAATCTTTCTGGCGGCGAAGCCATAGACTTGCTCGGGACATTACGTGGTAACTTCAACACCATGCGGCGGAACGAGCTGATCGAGCGATTCAAACTTGACCCGACCAAAAAATGCAACGCCTACTCCAAGGGCAATCGCCAAAAAGTTGCCATAATATCGGCTCTGGCATCAGATGTTGATCTGTACATTCTCGACGAGCCGACCTCAGGGCTCGACCCGTTGATGCAATCAATATTTAATGAAGAAATGGCCAAGCTCAAACAGCAAGGAAAAACGGTGCTTCTTTCGAGCCACGTGCTCGCTGAAGTTGAAGCCTTGTGCGATCAAATTACTATTATTAAAGAAGGCCGCACCGTTGAAGCAGGCACGCTGAACGAGCTGCGACAACTGACTCGCACCACTGTTGAAGTGCGCACCGAGCAGCCGATTAGCAAACTGGAAACCATTCCCGGCGCCTTCGATATTGAACAGCGCGGCACCCATGCACGCTTAAAAGTAGAGCCCGCCAGCCTTGACGAAGTAATGCGCCATTTAGCGAAGTTTACCATTACCAGCCTTACCGCCACGCCGCCAACGCTTGAAGAACTGTTTTTGAAGCACTACGGCGAAGGCTCGGAGGATAATTAATGGCAGCTTTTACTGGCCTAGGGAAAGTAATTCGTCTCGCCCTACGCCGCGATCGCTTAAAGCTACCGCTAACCATATTGCTACTCGCAGGGATGTTTTTTGCGCTAACGGCGAGTGTTGTCGAAGTTTACGGCGGCAGCCCAGCCGAACGTGCCGCCTATGCCACAACTTCAGCGGTCAGTACGGTGGCGATCGCTTTTAATGGGCCAGTGCTGGGCGATAGCTTGGGTTCGGTAGCCTTCACGGAAACTTTCACCTTTTTTGCGATTTTTGTGGCGCTCGCGACAACCCTACTGGTTATCCGCCACACCCGCCAGAATGAAGAACATGGGCGGATGGAACTTTTGGGTGCGGCAGTTATCGGCCGGCACGTACCCTTAACAGCGGCACTGGTGATAGCGGCGGGCTTTGCCGTGCTTATAGGCGGTGCGGTGGCGCTTAGTTTTGTCTTACACGGCCTGCCCTTCTCTGGTTCGCTATTGGCTGGAACTGCCATGACTTTTATTAGCCTGTCGTTCGCCGGCATTGCCGCTGTCACCGCTCAGCTTACGCGCACTGCCCGGGCTGCTAATGGCCTGGCTGCCGCCACTATCGGTGCAGCTTTTCTGGTGCGGGCTCTCGGTGATATTCAAGGCGAAGCACAACCTGGCGGCGTCAGTGCCACGAGTGGCTGGTTATCATGGTTATCGCCCATTGGCATTGCTCGTAATGCTCGGCCGTTTGCCGAGAACCAATGGTGGGTTATCGGCATTTTGGTTGCCATATGTATAGCCTTTCTTGCACTTGGCTACTGGCTCGCCTCTCGGCGCGATCTCGGCACTGGGCTTCTGCCAAGCAAATCCGGGCGGGCCACTGCTCGCGGCTATCTTTTAAGTACTTTTGGCCTGGCGTTTAGGTTGCAGCGCGGCATTTGGCTGGGCTGGTGTGTTGGAATCAGCGTTTTAGCTGTGACGCTTGGTGCTGTCGCCGAAGAAGTTGGTAAGTTCTCAGAAAATTCCGAACAAACAGCACAAATTATTGCCGCCCTTGGTGGTACCGCTAGTTTAACCGAGGCCTACCTCTCATTTGCGCTGCTACTGTTTGGCGTGGCCGCTGTCGCGTATTCGATTCAAGCCACGCTTCGTGTGCGATCCGAAGAAGCATCGGGGCATCTGGAAATGCACCTTGCCACGCAGACGCACCGTTCAACAATCTTTATTAGTCACGCTGTACTGGTGGCTATTGGTGCGTTTCTGCTGCTCATTGTGGCCGGAGCTACTGCTGGGCTCACTTATGGCCTTGTAATCGGCGAACCATTGCAGCAAACAGGCGGTCTGTTACTGGCAACGCTAAATTATTTCCCGGCTGTACTGCTATTCGTCGGGCTAACTTTACTGGCCTTGGGCTGGTTCCCCGCGGGAGCTGCGGCCGCTTCCTGGTTATTGTTTGCTGCGAGTTACTTTATCTTACAGTTCAGCCAATTGCTACAGTTCCCAACTTGGGTCGAGCAGTTATCGCCGCTCACTCATATTCCGCAGTTACCGGCCGAACAATTTGCAGCACTACCACTGTTAGTACTCAGCGGGATAGGCATCGCGGCAGGGTTAGCCGGCATCTGGCGCTTTACCTCCCGCGATATGACAACTTAGTTTGACGCAAATACCTCGATCATGTTGCCTTCCGGATCTTTCACCAACACAAATACACCGTTGAGTGATTTCATCGGGATTTTCTCTGATTCCACCGTACCGCCGGCGGCAGTTACTTTGGCGATCGCTTGGTCAAGATCGTCAACTTCGACAAGCACGACTGGTGTGGTAATGCCAGTCGCCTTCTTGACAATACAGCCATTCACCCGCGCTCGCTCCAGCGGGTCAAAATTCTCATCACTTTGTGAATTTAGCGCGACGTTGTAGTCAAAGTCGCTATTATCTTCGGTAGTGAGCGGCTGAATGTCCCAGCCAAATGCTTTATTGTAAAACGCCGTAGCTTTTTCGGTGTCATCAGCGGGTATACTAAACCATGTTACCGGATTCATAAGATTCCTCCTTATTTACCTTTTTATAATAATACCTACAAAATATATCGCAAGAACTTACTTTTTTGTAAGTTTTATAAGTACCGCAGTTGACGAAGCCCCCACCAACTGGCTACTATAAGTATCTGAGCACACCAACAACTCCGAGGAGGAGCTATGGCTAGCCAACTGCCCATCTATCTGACCGGAAGTTACCCCAAATACGGCGGGCCAAGCGCAGAAGATCACCTTCGTGCCATGCTGGCGCTGGTTCACAACCCGCTGGCGCTTGGTGGCGGTGAATGGCGCATCCCCCAGGAAGATAACTGGGTGGTTTGGCAGAGCCGAGAGATTCACCGCGAGCTGACTGGAAGCAGCACGCTTGCCATGGAGGGCAATCGGTACGCCGATTTCGCCATTCGCTTGCTGAAGGGGACCGTACTGACAGCCGTTACAAAGCCAACTGTACCTGTCGACAAGCCTCGGTTGCATTATGGCGACTGGGCGCTCCAAGACCGAAAGGTAGTGGAGGCAGTTATAAAGCAGAGGCAAATCGATGCCACATTCATGCGTGGCGCTCCATCGGCTTTCGGTTTGAGCTTCTTTTCAGGGGTAATTACTCACCTTGAGCTGCTTGAGCGTCGGCTGGCCGAGGAACTCCGGAAGATGCTGACACCCGACAAGCTCAGCGCCACCATCGTACAGTTTGAGCTGCCGGCTGAGCTTGCCCTCATTGCCTACGCACCTGGTCAAGAAGCTAAGCGTAAGTTGGTTCAAAAGTTCGTACAAAGTATCGAACGGGTCATCCGGCAACTTCCCAAGGGTACCCGTATTGCGTTTCATCTGTGCTGGGGCGATTTGAAGCACCGCGCAGTGGTGCCGAAGCCGCTGCAGTCGCTGGAGTCGATCGTACTGTTGATGAACGGCTTGCTTGCACTGCCGGTGTGGCAGCAGGGCTGGCAGTTGGCGGCAATTCACACTCCGCACTGCGATGGCAAAAATGCGCCCGCCGAGGGTCCGCAGACGTACCGAACTTTCAAGCAGTTGGAAATTCCGGCCAATCTTGATTTTTGGATGGCGCTCGGCATTCTTCATCCGAAGCTTTCGCTTGAGCGAACGACAAACCTCACCGGCACGTTGCGCGAGCTACTGCGCGCACAAGGCGTACAGCACTTTGCACTTGCAACCCCCTGCGGCAACGCTCGCGCCAGCAGGAATGAGCTTGAGCGAGTGTACGGCATCGCCCAAGAAGTAAGGGTGTAGCTTTTAGCGGAAGATGATCTTAAAGGTCGTCTTCCGCTCTTTTATTGCTTGCCCCAGATTAAACTGTGCTTTCTAGAGCCCCGCAACTGTTCTTACACATACTTGTGAATGCACAATAATTATGTTATTATATAGATAAGGCACTTTCCCATCATTCGACCGAAAAGAGTAATCAGATGAGCGTCGATCAGCCTGTCTCACAGAAGAAGCGGCTATTTCATGGCCTCCGTCAGCCTAAGCGGCCAAGCCCGCTGTTGGCGCTGGGTTTAGACCTGCTGAACAGCTTTGCAATCGCCCTTCTCTTTGCTGCGCTCGAGAAAACGAGCGGGGACATCGCCACGCTGCGCAACAACAGCGCACCCACTCTGGATGCCTATGAGTTGTTTGCGGTTTGGTTTGCAATCGTGCTGTGGTGTGCGGAAGTCGTGCTCATCGGTGCTAATATCATGGTTATTCGCCAGCGAATGATCGACCGCTTCCAGCTCCACCGAAACCGCACCATGAAATATCGTCTCCGGTAGAACAGAAGATGGCGCTTGTCGACAACGACGATCAACAAGCGCCACGGGAGGCCAAACCAAGCCGGTCGAGCATTGCTCCCGGCTTTTTACTACTACACCCGCCAATCATCGGCAGGTAGAGCTACTTTTTGATGAAATAGTATGCTATCCTAGGCTGCGAGGCCGCACCGCCGCTCACTAGAGACAGGTCTCGCGCAGCCATCGTCCGCACAAACGGAGGTTAAAAGATGACCGAGCTTAATCGCGCCGCCCTTGAAGCTCTTACCAAGGCACAGCAGGCACTCGATGAAGCGGTACAATTAGCACAAATCGCTGCCATTACAATGACGCCCAGCAATATTCGACCCGAAAAACTTAATGATTGGCGAGCGGAGCAGGTTAATCCGACCAAAAACGCCAGTATTAAGGCTGCCACCCAAAAGCGAGATGAGCGCCTGGAGTCGCTCGGCTGGACGCTTACGGAATGGCTACAGCGCTATAAGGCAGCGCAAAAGGGCCGCTGAGCTTAGTCGTTCTCCTGGGTTCTTGCAAATTTTTGCGAGAACCCAGTTTAAATTAAGTTCACAAGAAGCAAAGCAAGCTATCTAAAATCACTGTGGCGATCTCGATAGAATTACGAACCCGGAATTATTAAATCAAAAAAGCCCAGCCTCCATAAGGCGTCCCGTGCAATTAAGAACCCAGCAATACCTATTAGCCAGGCAGTACTGCCAGTCAAATGCCGCGTTGCCCAGCGTTCCATTGCGGCTATTTTTGGCTCTATTTTAGCGCGCATCGCCAGCCGAAGCCCAAATAGAATAAGCGCCGGAAGAATCATGACCACACAATATACTGCTAGAACCCCGATCGCTGTAATCGGCTCGCTATTTGCATTAACTAAAATACCAATGGCCGCCAAATACGGCAGCATCGTCGCTGCCTCTAAAAGTCCCGCCGTCAAGGCTAACCCGATTACGAGCACAGTCGAGGAGTCCGCTGAAGCTAATTTTGTACGTAGCTTGGCAATCTTTCCTTCTTGCTGAGTATCTTTGGGCCGGTTCGGCTTGAAGCTAAGAATTAACAAAGCGGCCCCGACAAATAATTGCAGCCAATTAACCATTTGAGTAGTCGCTGGGGCTGCAAGAAGCGTTTTAAAAAAATCTACCCCATAAAACAATGCCACCCCAAGCAAAAAATAGAAGACGGTAATCGTAATAAGATATATACCTATTGACTTTTGGTTCAAGCGCGAACGACTAAGTAACCACAGCGGAATCAACAGCGTGCCAATACTGGTGCTATCAACCAAAGCCAGCCCGAGAAGTGGCAGAAGAATGTCTAATATCATGAACCTATTATACCGTTCACCGCAACTAGGTCAGCTTGAAAATAACGTCTGTGCATAAAACGAGTAAGAATATGCTTACAAAAATAAAGATGTCCTCAGTTTTATACAAACCGTACGAGAAAGTTTTGTCAAAGCACCACGGATAAAACAAAAGAAAGACCACAAAACTTCGTGGTCTTTCTTGTATAAATAATTTCATGGTGATCCCAAGGGGAATCGAACCCCTGTTGCCGGGATGAAAACCCGGTGTCCTAACCGCTAGACGATGGGACCATCTAACAGGAAGGTATTATAGCAAAAAATAATCTAATAATCAATAAAAAACTCTGCTCGGATGTAACAAATTTCATTACACCCGAACAGAGATAACACTACGACCTCAGCGCTTCACGCACGATAGTAGCCCATGAAGACGACTTAGTGTGTTTTGGCTTAACAAGAGGCGGCAAAGCCTTAACCAATTTAGCAAGCCCGGGATTACCACCATCTGCTGCAACTGTGGTTTTTACGAAGTTCAGTTGTTCATGAACGACCACTACCGACTTCGTTAGCACTTCATAAAGCCGTGGTAAGCGCATCCCAACCAGGAAAGCATCGGGCTCGAGGTCCACGTAAGCCGCGTTTGGTACATAAATCAAACCCGCAATCGCGTTGCGTACCGATGGTTTCAACTGATTTCGAGCTTTCATAACCTCGGGCTTACTGCGGAAATTTGTAGCCGTGAAGCTAACCGGCAGGCTACCCTTAACAAAAGGATCGAGCTCCGAAGACACTTGCAGCCTAAGAACACGATCTCGCGGAATGCTCACCGTGATAACCGTAGTGGTCACTTCTCACTATTCCCTTTTCAGCTCGGTCGTTTCCTGCCTTAAAATTAACAGGCCCTGCTGATAATACGCCTGCTGGCACTCTCTGGCAAGTCTTTGTAAAAGGTATGTCGATATTTACATAGTAAAGAAGTGTTAATTATGGCTCTCTCACTGGAATCCAAAGCGGAAGCAGCACAAATTGCCCAAGGCTCAGACACTTAATTGCGGCAACTGGCTCCAACTTGTCGTATACTGCGAACTGCGCCATTTATGCTGCGCCTTCCAGTCAGATAAGTGTGGCCGCTCGGTGGCGTGCCAAATAGTTTTAGCACCGTACCGTTTATTTAGGGCGTCAACCGAGCGCATCAACCGCACCCGCCGCTCACGCTGGGCATCTGGGCTGGTTAAAGATAGCTGCCACGAAGCAGCGTCCCCCACCCCTAGCAGAGTCACCATAGCTTTATCGTACCCCAGCTCAGCATCATAAATCTGCTCTAAGCCTTCGGTGCTCATGGCGATAATCCGGCCGGTGTCCGCTGTGGCTTCAGGTGCGGTAATTACGGCTCGCACATACTGATATTTGCGCTGCTCGCCGGGTTGGCGCACCCGTAAATAGACCGCCACTCCTTCACAAATTGAGTCCTGCCGCCGTAAAGCTCCGGCTGCCCGGGCTGCAAAAGTTGCCACCGCGCTTTCGAGCTGATGATAGGCTCGCACGGCGTGGCCAAACTGACTCGAGCGCATAATCGTATCCTTACGCTTGCCACTGGTTTCCAGGCCGCTCCAGGCTTCGCCACGCAACTCTTTTGCCGTTGCCAGCCCTTTAATGGTTAGTGATTTTTGAATGAACTTATCCGACAGTTTGGTGATATCGTAGGCACTGCGCACGCCAATATCTTGTAATTTTGGCGCCGTTCGCCAGCCAATCCCCCACACCTCTTCAACGGGCAGCCATTTCAGCAGTGCCTCGCGACTAGCTTCGCTGATAGCCACATGCACACCGCCGGTGCCTTCGGTTTTTTTGGCAAAAGTCGCTGCCGCTTTTGCCAGCGTTTTTGAAGGCGCCACGCCAATCGATACCGGAATGCCAGTTGCCTGCAGCACAGCGGCTCGGGCTTGCAGTGCCCAAGCAGCGTAATCGTTGCCAGCGAGGCTGCTTAATTCCACAAACGATTCGTCAATTGAATAAACTTCAATATTCGGCGCCATGGCCGATAAAACCGCCGTTACTCGCTGCGACATATTGCCATATAGCCCAAAATTGCCCGAAAATACCGCCACGCCGTGAGTCCGGACCACGTCTTTAATCTTGAAAAATGGCACGGCCATCGGTATACCAAGCGCCTTAGCCTCGTTGCTGCGCGCCACCACACAGCCGTCGTTATTACTGAGCACAATCACCGGCCGAGTCGCCAGTTCGGGGCGAAACACGCGCTCGCAGGAAGCGAAGAAGTTATTACAGTCAATCAAAGCGAATACTTTTTGGGCCATACTACCTCTGTTTCCGCATCGGCTGTACCAAATACGTCACGACGCCCCAAACACTGGTTTGCTCGGCTGTTTCTTTTTCGCCACTCGGCAGGCTTAAGAATTCTGTCTGTCGGTCGCGGTGAAACTGCCGAATAACAAAGCTCTCATCAATGATCGCCACCACGGTGTCGTTATTTCTTGGCAGTAGCGCCCTATCAACCACGGCAATTGTGCCGGCGGTCACCCCTACACTTTCGGCAGCTTCGGGAGTCAGACGCCAAAAATACGTGCTGGCTTGGTGCTGCACAATCAATGTATCTAAACTGAGGCCCATCACATCGCTGGTTTCGGCTGGGTTCGGAAAACCAGCGTGATAGACCACTTCACTACCATCTTGCATGTTATATTTATTATACTCTTTTACTATCTATTGGCGTTAGTGCTCCCGGTAATCCAGGCCATTTTCTGGCGGGAGCACACTTTTTTCTCTATCTTTCACCGGAAGATAGAGAAAGCGTTCGGCTAAGAATCGATCATTGCGATCGATTCTTACAGTCTCCCGCCAGAAAACGGCCTGGATTACTGACCCCATCGCAACTAAAAGTAAAAAACACTATAAAATCCTCTTGCATATGAACTATAACCTGCTTATAATTAGCCAATGTGTGCTGGCAGTTATCGTTAGCGTTGTCATCGACAAGAGGCTCGTGCCCGTGACCATTCTAACGATAGTTCATCGACGATCATAGCTATTGACATTGGGTGTTCAATGTGATACTATTTATTAGATCGTGAGGTGATGCCACTATTAAGACATCATGACCGAGGAGTCCTTAACAAATCGGATCATTACACTGCATGTCTTTCGCACACGGCTACCAAGCGAATGTAGCGTGGTGGAGATAACCCTGGCTGTTGCCGCTTGCCACGGTGTTTATCTCTGCCACGCTGCATTCGCAGCCACCCGGATTATTCCGGAATGTATTTTCTGACAATTGCGAAGACTTGCTGTAAAAGGCAGGTCTTTTTTCTTGCACATTTGGACTAACGTTTTGTCGATGAATACATCGTCGCTAAAGCGTTAGTCCAAACCATTCGGAGTAAGGAGAAAGACATGTCTTCAGGTACTCGAAGCCGCGGCCGTCTGGTCGCTGCCTTGCTGTGCTTCGCCATCGCCGCAGTCGCAGCCGTGCTCGGGGTCCACCATCTCTGGCAATGGGCAGCCGGTAACACACCGTCGCCCAGCGGCGCGCAAGCCGCCCTGGTGTCCAGCATCGGGCCGACCCCGACATCCAGCGCAGCACAGTGCCCGAACACGGGCCCGGCCAAGCTGGAGCAGGGGCCAAACCACGAGCTAGTGACCGGCGGTTTGCCCGCGGACAACATCGACGCTGCCAAGCAGAAGCTGTTGGACGCAGCGACCACCAACCCGGTATTCGTGAGCGGCTACGCCTTCGAACGTGGCATCCGTGGCTACATCGATGCCAACACGTTGGTCAAGGATGGCTGCTGGACACCAGAGGGCTACAAGCTATCACTGGAAGTTATCGGTATCATCAAGTCCGGCACCGCCCAATACGGCAACGCCGATCCTGGCCGCCGGAACTCCGGCAGCCAGGACGGTAAACTGGTCGTCTCGGAAACCGCCGGCTTGAATGGTGACCTGAAGTCCGTGCGGATTTACTACCCGGATGGCAGCTTCACTGAGGTATTGGTTCGTTGCTCGAACTTCCTGTTCGAAGGCGACGTGCCGGAGATCCCGCGGGGCAAGACGGACAACCCGCCAACCCCCACCGGACAGACGCCGCAGCCACCGAACCCGCAGCAGCCCGAGTGCCCACCCGGCACGGTAGGGACGCCACCAAACTGCGTGGCGCCGAAGAACTCGGCGCAGCAGCCGGAGAACCGAGGCAACATTCCGCCTCAGGTGCAGCCTGGTGGGCAGAAGCAGACGGCGAGCCCGACGCACGCGCAACCCGTGGAGCCGCCGAACCCGCCGCCGACCTACAACTCGCCGGCACCGCCCGCACCGCCTGCGCCCAGCCCGCGACCGACGCCACCGCCCGTGAACCAAGGGCCGCCTAGTCAGACGCCCGCGCCACCCGGCGACCCGTGCGTCACCAACCCTTCTAGCCCAATTTGCGGCTAGTTCCCAAGGTGCGGCGCGTAAAGACAACGAAGTCGCGCGCCGCACCTTACACCTCTTCTAATTGTCAGAAATTTTACGAGAGGAGTTACTCTTACTAGTATACCTACTAGGGTTGAGCAGCTCCTCTCTCAACCATTTTTTGCATTGTTATGATCTGATTTGTGAAGCCAACATGATGCCTCTAAATTGAAGGGGCTCTTTTATTATTAAAAGTCCCAGGCCGGTAATGCACCAACCTGGGAACTATTGCACTATTCTGCCGCTACACCTGCGCTCCCTGCGGCACAAACTTTGCCGGCAGATACTTAGCGCACAGCACTGCAAACGGCAAAAACAGTACCACATTTGCAAGTAGCGCCCACTGCACGCCAAAATTGCCGCCCAGTCCCACAACCAGCACGCCCACAATGTAGAAAATCATATACACACTGGTGCGTACCGACGCGGCTGTCGACATAATATCCTGAGCGGGCACCTGGGTGTTGAAAATCGGACGCGCAACGGCCGACGACCAACCACCAGCGATAGCAATCAGCCCATACAAGCCAATCGTCCACCAGGTAACGGTGACTGCCAGCAAGGCCATCGAAGCCAACGATAAAAACATCGGCATCACAAACAACCGCTGGATATGCCACTGAAAAACATAGCGCTTCGCCAGCGTCGTCCCGATTAGCACCGCACCTTGTTGTGCGGCCCACATAACGCCAACTACCTCGAGCGGCACGCCCACCAGAAGCAGCAGCGGTGTCTGCACGATAAACAATGTCCGGCACATCTGGATCGAAGTTGCGCCAGCCAGCACGGCCCAGCGCAGCTGTTGGTTTACCATGACCAAACGAACAATACTCGCCATCTCTCTCAGAGCGGTCTTAATATCCCTTTTATCGGAAAAGGTCACCTTGGGTGGGGCGATGTCCTTCAGCAGGGCCGTGACAATCGCTCCAAAAACATATGGCCCGGCACCAAAAATAAATGCCCATGTATAGCCAAAGTTTGCCGCAACAAACCCACCCATCGCCAACAAAACAGCTGCCGATACGGCCGCCAACTGGTGATGCAGTATCAGCTCCTTCGACATATCACGACGCAGCCGTTGGCAATAGGCTGCCACCAAGCCATCGTCTGATCCGCTAATGAGTGACACTCCAATACCAAGCAGTGCTTCAAGTAGCAGCACATCCAGGAAACTATCTACCTGGGTATACGCCAAAAAGCACAGCGCCATCACGATATCAGCTACAACGACACAGCTCTTACGGCTGGTTTTGTCGGCGAGCCAACCGGCAGGGATATCAAAACAGAAGGCAGCCAGCATAAACGTCGCCTGACTCATGCCAATTTGAAATTGGCTGAGGCCGATTCCGCTGAGATACGGCACCATAATCGGTGCCACTGAAAAAGCAGTGGTAATCGCTATCCGTGCTCGAAGCAGCGGCAAACTAACAATTTGCACCTGACTTACCTTTCAGCGGACGAATAGCCGACGCTACTGAACATACCGGAGGATGCTCGCACTGTCAATGAAGTAAAACGAAGAAGTCCCCAGCCCGACCGAAGTCGAACTGGGGACTGATGCACACCGAAGGCTCAGGGGCGCGTGGCGCGCTGGAGCTCGATGAATTCTTAAACTTAAGTTGTCAATTATACTTGCATTTTTGTATTCTTTGTGATATAATCTGGACAGAATTGCTTAAGAAGACGAGCAACGAGAGGAGTCAATAAATGAGGAAACTATTCTCAGTATTTCGGAACATTCCGAAACGAGTAGCCGCTGTGTCGCTAATTGCTGTTGCAGCAATTGTGCCCGCCGCTATTTTTGCCTGGGGCCCAATCGATCGTGCAACTTTCACCGTCGAGAAGCCCGCGCACTATATTACCTTTAACTCAATCACCAACAACCCAACCTACGGTGACGAGCGCAACTTTGTGACTATTAAAGATGCCTCAAACACAGGCTTGGGTGGCTGGGAAGATGAAATTACCGTGCAACCCGGTAAAGAATACCTGGTGCGCATGTACGTTCATAACAACGCTGCCGAGAATTTGAAGCTGGTAGCTGAAAATACCCGTGTGATGGCCAATGTGCCAACCAACACTGGTAAGCAAATCCAAATCGACGGCTTCGTTACCGCCAATAACGCTGAGCCTAAAAAAATTTGGGACCAAGCTATTTTAAGAAGCGCAAGCGACTTTAACCTAGCTTACGTCGCTGGTTCTGCCAAGTTCTACAACAATGTATTTGGCCAAACTGGTGCTAACCTAAGCGATGGCATTGTTACCAGCGCCGGAGCCTTGGTTGGCTACGACAAGCTCGATGGTAAAGTACCTGGTTGTTTTGAATACAGCGGTTACGTTACCTTTAAAGTTAAGGTGCAAGGCAGCCAAACGCCAAGCTTTGAAATGCAGAAAACTGTTCAGAAGCTGGGTGACTACCAAAAATGGGCCAAAGACATCACTGCTCAGCCTGGCGATAAAGTTGAATACCGCATTAAATACAAGAACACTGGCGAAGTACAGCAGGATAACGTAGTCGTGAAGGATATGCTTCCAAACGGCATTACCTACGTACCTGGCACTACTAAGCTTTACACTACCTCGTTCCCTAACGGCAAACAACTGACTGATGATGTTACCAAGGGTGGGGTAAATATCGGTAGCTACTCGCTTAATAGCACAGCTTACGTTATCTTTACCGCTCAAGTTGGCAATAACGCCCAACTGCCTGAATGTGGCCCTAATAAGCTCACCAACAAGGCGACCGTTGAAACCGATCACGGCAGCAAAGACGACAATGCCAATGTTACCGTGCCAAAAGAATGCCAGCCTGAAGAAGGCAAAATCACTTGTGACCTCCTGACCGTTGATAAAATTAGTCGCACCCAGTTCCGCTTTACGACTAAGTACACTACTACGAACGCAACCTTCAAGCAAGTTACCTATGTCGTAACCAAAGACGGCCAAGAAGTTGACCGCTTTACCAGCACCAAAGAAAGCGACGTCTACACTATTAGCGACAAGGGTAACTACAAAGTCAAAGCATTGGTTACCGGTGTAGTAAATGGCAAAGAACAAACTGTTACTGATGCGAAGTGTGAAAAGCCGTTCTCAGTTGATGAAGAACCAGTAAAACCTGTTTACATCTGTGAGAAGCTAACCGCGATCCGCAAAGACGGCACCCGCGATGAATACAGCTTTAACCTAACCGTAAAGACTGGCGGCAACGTCACTGTGCGCGACATTGTGATCGACTTTGGCGACAATCAAAGCGCAACTCGCACCCTTGAAACCTTGCCGGTATCACACAAGTACGGCCAACCTGGCAGCTATGTTGCTACCGCTAAAGTAAACTTCATGGTAGACGGTAAGCTGGTAAAAGATGTAACTGGTAATGGCTGTAAAGTAGAAATAACTGTTGAGCAACCTCCTGTTGTTCCACCACAAAATCCACATAACCCACAACCACAAAAGCCTGGTGTTCCAACCGAGCTACCTGCAACTGGTCCGGAAATGGTAATTGGTGGTATTATCGGCAGTAGCGCCCTTGGCCTCGGAGTACATAGCTACTTCGCAAGCCGCCGCGCCCTGCGCGATGCACTGCACCGCTAAAAGAGTCTGACCGCTCCGGATACTAACCTTATAAAAAGCACCCCTGTAACAAAGGGGTGCTTTTTGGTACAATAATTACATATGACGAAGACAAAGAAGAAACGAGATAAGCCATATACCGGCCCCGATGCTGCCAGCACTAACCCGACGATCCGTCGCTACGAAGCCGTCGAGCGCAGTAAGATCGGTCAGTGGTGGCACGACAAAAAGCGAGTGGTAAAACCAGTTGGCATTGGCGTCGGAGTGTTGGTGGTGCTGATTTGGATTATTGTTGAAGGTATCCGGATTATTTTTTAACTCCTAGACTGCGACCGAAATATGTGGTCACCACAGAAACGCCCACAGGTGGCTAGACTTATCGCCTCTTTTTAAAAGTATTGTAGTAAGATAATTTCTAGCTTACTTATACCGATGATAAGATGAGGCGAATAACAGCGACTACGCACTTTTTATTTTGAGCTACCTGGCCCTATTTCTTCTTGAGAGGCAGTCTAAAGCCAAAAGTGCTCCCCTTCCCTTCCTCGGATTCAAAGATGATACTACCGCCATGAGCGACAATAATTTTCTGGGCCATGAATAAACCAATACCCGTCCCATCTGGCCGCTGTCGCCTGGCGTTTGACGCCCGATAAAACTTGGTAAACAATCGCGGTTTTTCTTTGGCCGGCACCCCAATGCCAGTATCTTTTATACGTAACACAACATTTTTATCGTCTTTTAAGAGCTCGATTTTAATCGAATCGCCGGCATGTGAATAAAAAATGGCGTTATCGATGAGGTTCATAATTACCTGCTGAATTTTATTATGATCAAGCTGCAAAGTAGGAATGGCGCTTGGCGCTTCATACTCAAGCGTTAACTGCCGCGAATCGGCCGTACTGCGAAGCTGTTCTACTTCATCTTTCACCAGCTCTGCCAGATTCACCTCTGATTTTTCGAGGATAAACTTGCCGGTCCGGATACGTGAAACGTTTAAGAAATCGCCAATTAATCGGACCATGCGTTCAGAGCTGGTAAAGGCTTCTTTGAGTAGTTTTTCTTGGGTTGGGTTAAGCTTGCCGGCATCGCCTTCAATCACCATGCTCAAATAGCCTTTGATGCTGGTCAGTGGTGTCCGCAATTGATGCGAGGCCATGCTGACAAATTCGTCCTTTGCGGCATCGAGCTGTTTCAACTTTTGGTTGGTATGGCGTAATTTTTCGGTGGCAATATCGACTTTGGCTTGCAGGGTTTCGTTAAATTTATTGATTTCTGCGAAGCGCAGGCTGTTTTGAATCGCTAAGGCCAGCTCGCTAGCAGCGGTCCGTATCACCTGGATATCTTTGGCATTATAAAAGTTGCCAGATAGTTTTTCGCCGTAATACATAAAGCCAATTAGCTCACGCGAGGTTTCGAGCCGTGCCACCAGAGTAATACCATTCGCTTCAAGCAGTTCGCGTAGTCCACCGTCACCCAGTTCGAGCCGATGCGTCATGATAATTTTAGTTTCTTGTTTTTTGAGTAACCTAAGCAACACAGTTTCATCGGTTACCTCGGGAGCTTTGCCAATTTTATAATAACGCGGCTCGGAATTTTGTACATACACCGACACAAACGACGCCTTAATTGCCGAAGCAATAAATTCGGCCGCTTTGGTTGAAACCCGCTTCAGGTTAATCTCGTAAGTTGTAATGTCACTGAGCGTGTTGAGCACGTCCTGTAGGTCATAATCGTAGCGGTAGAAAATTTTATCAGTTAAGCGGTCGAAAAAACTTTTGAGCGGATGGAAGGTAAAGGCGAGAATAATTGCCAGAGTAATATAGATGATGTTTTGCAGCATATTGAGCTGCTCGCCGCTAAATAATAGAAACGTAACGCCAAACACAGCCGCACCGTACATCACCCCAACTGATATCAAAGACAGCACATAGGCAATTGATTGCGCTAGCGCCCGCCGCACATCAAACAGACCATGGCGAATTATGGCATAGAACACCAAAATTACTAATATTAAAGTAAAGGGCGGCCCTGCCCAGATAAGCTTATAATTTCCAAATAACGGCAATAATAAATTAAACAATACGCCAAACAAACCAGCTGACAGCAAGCCAGCTAATATAAAGCCGAGCTGGGCAGCGATAATTTTCTTTTGGAGGAGCTTCGCCCGCAGATATTTTTTGGCGATAATAAACACCGCTGACACAATACAAGTCATAAAGTAGATTGTATAAGTAGCGTACGGAATAGCAGCCAGCACTACTTCATTACCGCCTGGTTGCAGTACTACTTGGTCAATAAAAAGATTATCGGGGAGCAGCAACAGGACGATTCCAAACAAGGGAATTGCCAAACCAGCCAAAAGCGGCCGATGCGGCTTATGCCCATCAGCATTTGGAAGCGTCAGTGCCAACCCCAGTAGACAGTAGCCGATAATTGCCGCGCTGATGTAATAAATCTTTGCCGAAACAGTGGCCATTTCTGCATCATGTGCACCCAAAAATAATGCAATACCGGCCGACCAGCAGAATACGGCTGTGGCCAGGCCGAAGAAATAACTATGATAGAGGCTTTTGCGACCACTAGCAATCACTACCCCGCCCAAAATCAGGTTCACCAGGCTAACGGTAATAAGTGTCACTACGAATAATGTCTGCATTGAAAGCGTAAATCCTTACGCTTATTATACAGACATTATCCGAAAAAACGGTCAGGAAACGATGATTATACTTCTTGTTCAACCGCCCGCGCGCCAAGTTCAGTCGTTACACGACTGGCGCGTGGCTGTGGTTTTTCAATTGAGACGACTGCGTAAACGCCATCTTCGGGGATATAAGTGGTCACGTTCTCAATCGGAATGCCGGCTTGCTGCACCAGGTCAGAAAGATCTTCGAGCGCCCGTGGGTAAATTTTTGGCCAACCAACAGCACGACGGTTAAACTCGAGCTGCGGGCGATCTTCAAGCATATTGCCGATGACTAAACTGCCACCCGGTGCGACAAGACGGTGCATTTTTTGGAGCATGCTCACCGCCACATCATCGCGGAAATATTCAAAAATCCCTAGACCATCGACCATCTGGGCAGTTTGTTCGCCAAGCTCATCTATAAGCGTATCGCGCACTAACATATCTTTTATGATATTCGACCGGCGAGTAGTGAAATCCCTTCCCGCTTCTAGCCCCTGCTCTTCAGCCAGTGTTTTCGCGAAGGCAAGTGCTTGTGGGTCAAGATCGATAAGCTCAAGTTTTGGCGCTTTTTCTGGCTGCTCGGCCTTGATACGTTCGATTGCCGAGAGCACCGGCACCGCCGCACCGCAAGCAATACTGACCCATTTCATATCGTTAGTTTCTTGTTTTTTGGCAATTTCAAGCGCGATATCGGTCATGATCGCCGCCCGAGACCGAATACCGATCGCGTCGATACTATGTTTAAAAAGCTCACGAGCGCGGTCGTCTATGTGGGCACCGTTTGGCATAACTGCCGATTCGGGCCGCTGCAGCGGGTGAAGCGCAAGTGCCGTCGGCATTAGCGATCCCCATTGGCGCTGACTTTCGGTGCTGTAATGCCACATGGATGCCTTGTTAGCGGGGTCAACAATCGGCATTTTGGTTTCAGGGTCTTGTCTTGGCGCCTGCCACTCTGGATGGCGCTGCAGCTCTACGTCCCAATATTCAAGCGTAGCTTGTATTTCTGCCCGCAACTCAGGATTCTCGGCTTCAAAACCATCGCTAACCTGCACTCGTTCGATACGCATGCCTTTTACTATTTCTGCTTCTGGCGCCGGTTCAACTTCAATGCGCCGAAAGGCCTCGTAATTTGGTTGGTCTGTTAAAAGATTTGGTGACATCCATCGCTCCTTTTAGTTAATCTTGTAGCATTTCAAATCGTAGAGAACAAAAAAACGACCTTTCGGCCGTTCAGACAATCAAAATGCTGTCGGTGTCTCCACCGGACAGTGCAAGTTTTGTTACAAGGCGGTTGCAAAATCGCAGCCGTAGTTGTGATTGTTGTTCCATACTTTTAGTTTACTCTCACCCCACTTAGTTGTGGGATATGTATAATAACACATGTTGGAAATAATTTCAATAGCCTCATGGAAGGTTATCGAAAAAATGGGTTTCTTATACCATAACCATCTTGGCGAAACTAGCAGTAAAAGAGTATAATAAGGTGACTATGCAAGCCCCTACCAAAATTGCCATCATCGAAGACGATCCAGTTATTAGCCAAATGTATCTTATGAAGTTTGAAGCCGATGGCTTTGAAGTACAGCGAGCCGAGAACGGCAAACTTGGGGTAGCACTGGTTGAACAAATGAAACCAGATCTTATACTCCTCGACTTACACATGCCGGTAATGGACGGTGCCGAAGCACTCGAAGAAATCAGGAAACACAGCTGGGGCAAGAAGGTCCCAGTTATCGTCTTGACTAACCTTGGCGCCGAAGAAGCGCCGAAGCGGCTGCATTCATTAGGAATCCACAGCTATATTGTGAAAGCCGAGCTCACACCTCGCCAAGTGGTGCAGCACGTAAAAGAGGCCTTAAAGCTTACTTAATAGCGCTCATCCGAGCCGCACGAATAACGTTATCGAATAAGGCCGTCACCGTTAGCGGCCCCACCCCGCCTTTTTCTGGCGTGATAGTTAGATCGCTCCGCTCGCGAAGATCGGGGCTGACATCACCCTTAATCTTTCCATCCTCCGAGGCAGTGCCGGCATCAACCACCACTGCGCCAATCTGGACCATATCAGAGGTAATCAGCCCCGGAACACCTGCGGCTGAAACAATAATATCGGCTGTAAATAAAACCGAGCGTATATCGGCCGTTTCTTTGGTTACCACTGTGACGTCGCAGCCTGAATTGCGCCACATACGCGCCAGTGGCGCTCCCACCAACCTCCCGGCGCCAACGATAACAATTTTTTTGTGTTTAATTTCAATATTGTAACCGGCCAGCAGCCAGTTGATTGCCATTGGCGTTGCCGGGTCGAGCACAGCGCCTTTGCCGAGAGCATCGACGTCTTTTTCAGGTTCCACGGCATTCACAATCTCGTCGGTTTGAGTAGGATCTTTGAGGGGTAGCTGCACTATGATACCGTGCACCGTGGGGTCGCTATTTAAGGTATCGATCGTTGAGAGCGCTGCCTCTTGCGGGATAGTGTGTACATCCACCGCCACCCCAATATCATCGCCGTACTGCTGCTTCAGTCGCACATATGTCGCCACAACCGGCATGGGGTTAGTCACTATTATTGCTAGGCGCGGCGACACCTGCCACTGCTGCTGCAAGTTGCGCACCTGCTTAGCCTGACGCTCTTTAATGTAACCAGAAAGTTCTGAACCGTTTAGTAATTTCATTCGTAGGTAATTGTAACAGAAAATAGGAGTACTCACCACCGCTGAGTGGCACTAGTTGCTAGCTATTTAAATCCTTGAAACTGCAAGATCACCCGTAATTTACTAAATGTTCTCGTGCAGGATTCGATCGGGAGCAACACCGCCTTCAGATAGATGCCGCTTTGTCGTTGCGATCATTTGTTTTGGACCGGCTATATAATACAGAGTCAGGGGGTCGGCAATTGATGCAAGGACCCCGGTGTCAAGCCGGACTTCGCGATACATAATAGTGAGCGCGGGCATTTTTGACTGCCAAAGTGCGATCTCCTCTTTAAACAAAAAGTTATCTCGTGCAGCATGAATCAAATGAATAGGGTACGGCAATTGTACCGTCGCCGCATGCGACAATAAGCTGCGGAAAGGTGTTATGCCTACGCCACCAGCAATTAAGATATACTGTTGTTCTTCGCGCCAAACAAGCTTACCTTCTATTGAGAAGCCGTTCACTACCGCTCCGGGCTGTAATTTCCAGAGAGCTTGCTTAAATCTACTACTACTATGACGCGTGGTGATACGGATAACCTTCTCGTGCGGAGCCGAGGCAATACTAAAACGCCGCTCATGAAGGTCGTAGCCCACTGGTAATTCCAAGCGGATTGATTGCCCCGCTTGCCAAGCCACCGGCTGTTCGGGGCGAAAAATGAACGATCTAACACTTGGTGTTTCTTGGATGATTCGTTCAAGCCGAAGTAGTATCATTGGTATTCAGTCTGGCGATTGCCTGAGCGTACGCCAGGAGCTCATCGTTGCTGTATTTATGACGACGAAATTCGCGCCACTCACCAGGATGATCGACGCCAGTCATCCAGGGGCAAACACTCCGCACCCAGCGAATATGCGGTGAGACTTCACCGGTTTCTGGATGCACGCGACTATAATGCAGCACCTGGCAATTATGTATCTTACGGCTTGGATCGGCTTTCCAGTTATTCCATTCCTCTGGCGTTGGTTGTTCGAGCGCTAAAAGATTTGCCACCAAAAATACACCATGCGATACCACAATGGCAGTTTTGTTGGGTACTTCGCGGTGCAGCATGGCGTACAGTTCACGGACCCGGGTTTCTGCAACTTCCATAATCGATTCCCCACCCGGCGGCTTCCAGAATAGCGGATCTTTGGCTCGCTTTTCGGCATTTTGCGGGTATTGCCGTTGAAACTGGGCGGTGGTGAGGCCTTCAATATCACCAAAATCGCGTTCGCGCACCAAATATTCCAGCCGCCAGCCATCGCGCAGCGGCAGCTGTAAGTGCCCAGCGGTTTCAATTGAACGCGCATATGGCGAACAATACGTGCGCTCAAAAGTTAGCAATTTGTTGGCAGTCAAAATATGCTTTTTAATCCACTGCCCTGTTACTTGAGCTTGGCGGGCTCCTTCTTCGGTGAGCCGGAATTGATGATCAGGTCGATTGATAAACTCGGCCGTGTATAAACTGTCGTCACCCGCCAGAGCGGCATTCCGAATGGTATTTGCTTCTGACTCACCGTGGCGAACAAGGACAAAATGATATGGCATCGACATATATGCATCATACCAGAAACTACTGTTTTTTGGGGCCAACTAAATCATCAACCGGCTGGGCTTGTTGCCAAAGCAGGTGAAAAAATTGCTTTTGAGCATCTGCTATGTCCTGATTATAAATTTCAATACCAAAAATTTCGCCGCCTCTCCAGTTGTAGTACGAAACCACGTTATCGTAAATGACCGTAGAATAGGTGATCTTAAATAGAGAATCGGGGACATATCGCGCCTGCCAGTTTGCGAGCCGTTCGTTTTGCTGCGAACTATACCACTCGCGCTGGGTGTTTATAAAATTATCGCCAATTATGCCACGAAATACTTGGTTTTTTTCGTTACACCGCCGTACCCATCGTTCAAAAAACTTTCTTTGAGTACGACTTTGCATATTTTCAAATAAAATTGAGTAGTTTGCGGTGCCTTCTTTCGAGCGTGTCTGGTTCCACATCATTTGTTTGACGCCATCGCTCCCCTGGTAGAATTGAACGCGTGCAACCGGCGACGAATGTGAAGCCGAGCGAATAATTGTGTCGATTTTAGCGAAATCTTCTTGGAGCTCAGTAAGCTCTTGCTCTTTTTTACTGATTAAGATTTGGAGATTTGCAATATCCGCCGCCTTAAAGATGTTTCGTTTATAATGGCTTTCAATTTCTATCACCGCCGATCGCTGTATGTCATCCATTAAGCGGTAAATCCGGGTTCGTTCAATACCCGAATAGCGGGCGAGTTCTGAAATTGTTTGCGGACCGTGCGTGTAGAGTGCAAAATAAATATCAGCTATCTCTGGCAGAAGGTCGAGTTTTTTGAAATAGTGCCGAATTAATTCGCGCAAGGGCTGTGGTTTTTCCATATCGAACCTCTCTGGTACGGTTAATAAAACGCGAATTGTGCAGATTTTGCACAACATGTTTTTATGATACGACTCTTAGAGTATTCTTACAAGTGCACAGCGATGTGCAACCGATACTCACACCGAGCATGCTTTTGGCTCATAAGGTAAGGAGCAGAGATGAATCTGGGTTTGTGGGCACCGTTCATTGACGTGACGGGCGTGAAGAGCTGGTATGGCGGCTTCCCGGAAAAGGTGGAAAATGCCCTACGAACGTACACGTTTACGTCGAAAGATTTCGATCCGATTCCGGTAGCTGAATACAACAAACTGCTCAAGGCCGCAGAGGCTTTCGCCGATAAGTCAGTCGCGCGTCTGAAGCTACCGGATCACAACCCCGAACACTTTGAAGACGTGCGTCGTAATGTACTACAGGCTTTCGACAAGCACTACGGCGCTAAGGCAAAGGGAGAGTACCTGGCGGTTCGGCAGATGCTTGAGATCGCCGCCTACTGCCACGACTGCTACCACTGCGGTTCGACCTTGCGAGCAGACGCTGAGCCTGGCAAGCTGCACAAGCCCGAGCTGGGTACGAACGTCTCTACTGAATGGGTGAGCGCCCTTGAGGTAACCGAGTTCGGCCTGGAGCACGGCTTGCCCTGGCCCAAGATCGCCTTCATGGTAGCCGTGATTCTGGCGACTACCTTTGGCGGCAAGGACGCGCAGCAGCGCCGCATTAGTAATGTACCCATCGTGGAGCCGGCGCACCCCATTAGTTGCATGATTCGTGCGGCAGATGTCGCCCTGAAGAGCGACTTTATGAAGTTCATCGTTAAGGGCATCAATGTCAACGTCCGCGAGACGCCATCGAGCGGAAAAGTGGAAAGCTACGATGTGTTCGTTACTAAGCAACTCGGGTTTATTGACCACTACGTGATGCCGACGTTCAAGTCGCTCAATCAGGTAGCGGGAACGAGCCTAACGACAGCACTTGGCTGGGATAAGGTCGCCATGGCCCACAAGAAGAACCTGCAGCGGATGATTGACAACGAGGACCCCGGCTTGATCAGAAAGGTCAAGCAGGAGCTGGCTAAGGTCGGCGTGACGCAGTAACAGCGGCAAAAAAGGCCGTTCGTGCCAAAAACACGAGCGGCCTTCTTAATAAAATTACAACAAACCATTTACGTGGCGTTTGTAAAAGATTATACTTTAGCTAATAGTTAACAAAGGAGCGATATGTTCGAGCTCGTCGCACAATCATATTACACAACAACCGACCTCGATAGCATGCAGTATCAACCGATTCCGCCCGAAATGCTATGGCCAGTTATCATCATCAGTTTAATTACTGTCATCGCCTCGATTGTAGGCCTATGGAAGATTTTCGAAAAAGCCGGACAAAAAGGCTGGAAGGCTATCATTCCTATTTATAACCTGGTGACTTTGTTTCAGATCATTGGCCGCTCACCATGGCTGATTCTTATTTACCTGCTTACTCCAATTCCACTGATTGGAGCGGTTGCAGCGCTTATCCTGACGATTATTACCACTCATGATCTATCACGCTCGTTCGGAAAAGGCGTTGGTATGACTATTCTGAATGTACTCTTCCCGTTCATTGGCTATCCTATCCTCGGATTTGGTGATGCAGTGTATCGTGGGCCAGCAGCTAAAGAAGATGCAGGTACCCCCCCAGCCACTCCGGCACAGCCTACCAACACACCCCCCGCTACGCCAACTGCTTAGGTAATAAACAAATACAAAAAAGAGATTGCGTGCAGCGATCTCTTTTTGTATAAAATCAAAAGAATGTTATAGTAGACTTGTCATTAACCGCTCAACTGTAGGGGCAGCCATGGGACTGTTGAATCTCTCTCCACCGAAGAACATTCGTTTCGTTGATAAGAATGGGAATGTTTTTGCCATTCCAGATAGTTGCTGGCATTTTATTGGGTATAGCTCAACCGATACATCTGATCCTATGCAGAGGTGGCTTGTGATGAAGCCCCGGACCATTTATAGCACCGAAGGTATCGTTATCGCAGACCTTCCGGGGCCAAATTGCGAACTGGTTTTGCACGGCTGGCCCAGGGGAATTCGCGCCCGGACCTACAACGAAGCACGTGGTTACTAACACACCCTGGTGCTGGCTTAAATGCCAGCACCATTTAAATTAGAAGCGGACCTGGAACATTTGACAACTCTTTCCGACTCCCGCATAATCAACCGCGAGTCAGGAGGTTCCTGGCTTTTTTACTAGAGGAGTGGCAGTGGCTCAGATTGTGTACGCCGGCGAACCATTTCCGAGTGAAGTCAACGCAACCGTCTACCTGGCAGGCCCGCTGCCCCGCAGTCATCTTGCACACCAAGAGCCGGCAAACTGGCACGGTGAGATGATGCAGGCACTGCGAACTGCAGGCTTTACGGGTGTAGTGCTTACGCCGCAGCGTCGAAATGGCGAGATGCCGCCAAATTATGACGATCAAAAGGCCTGGGAACTGGCGGCAATGGCCCGAGCTGATGTAATTGTGTTTTGGATTGTGCGGACCGAACACGTTCTAGCCGCCACCACTAACACAGAGCTAGGTTTGTTTGTTGCTCAAGGGCCGCAGCGTATTGTTGTTGGCATCCCTGATGACCCAGCCATTAGTCTGGCGACGGGCTACCAACGATCGCTAGTGCAAGATTACGGGCTGCGAGTGGCAGGAAGCCACAGCCAGGCTGCCCACACAGTGATGGAGGTCATTGGCGGGGGTGCTTGGCGCGAGCAAACTGCAACGCTCATTCCGCTATGCCTGTGGCGCACGAATTTTAGGAACTATTTCGAGCATCAGGCCAAAGCCGGAATCGTGCTTCAAGCACTAGAGGTTGTCGGTGCCCCCACCAATGAACACCAGCGGTGGGCAGTGCGGGGCAGCTGGCACATCACCGCCGAAGACCGGTATGTGGATCGGTTGTGGACCAGTGGCGCACTCGATACGGTAAGTGTTGTGCCGCTTCACCGCGCCGGGCGCGAAACAAGCACGCTCCTCCTTCGGCAACGATCGGCCCAAGCCCGCAACCAGTCTGGTACAGAGCTACGGCCAATTACCGCAGAATGGGAGCCGGGAAGGTCAGCTGTAGAAGTAGCCGTGAAGGCGCTTCTCGATCAGGCAAACATTACGGTGTCTGCCCGACGCCTGCAGCCGCTCGGCGGACCGCGTCAACTAGTAGATACCAGGGAAGTAAGTTGCGCCCAAGTGTTTGCGCTTAATCTTTCCGAAGAAGAACTGCGGACCATTACCGAAAGTGGGCACCACCACCTGGTAGCCACGGCGGCCGGCTGGTACGAAGCCGAGCTTGAAGTAGTGTCGCTGCTGAGCATCGATAAGCTACTGGCTCGCCCAGATCTTTCGCTTGCCACCTACGGAAAGCTTTTGCTGGCAGAGCGATTGCTGTTCGGGTAAGTGTCGGCGTAAGACTGCTACTTCGAGAAGCGCTTAATTTAATATGTCCACACGTTTACACCAGTGTTGCTTAGTGTAAACGTGTGGACTTTAAATCAACCGGTTAAGATACACGGCTGGATAGTGGATGATGGGGATTTTTGATTACCAACCTGTCGCCCTCCAACTTAATACCTGACTGCTGCGTGATACTCTTCACTATGCCGACATGCTTTCCCCCGCCTTCAATCGCGCCGGTAAAGCCAAGGCAGAGTTGTTCGCCAGGCTTAATAATCCGCCGACCTCCAGGTTTCCCCTTGTGTTCCTCGCACCTATTAACGATGTGCTGATGAGTCCCCTTCTCAAGTTCTGGGTGATTCGAGACAACATATACCACGCTCCGTTGACTTGAAACACCCGAGGCAATTATAAATCTATACCGCTCACCTCCAACATCAGTTTCCACAAGAAAGAAACCAGTTTCACGCGCGGTATCAAGTTGATTCATGCTCACCTTCCCCAGTTGAGGTAGTAGTAATATACTATATATCACATAGAAAAGCAATCTCCCTCCCGGTGGTTTTCTCTGACAATCATCTGCGGTAGAATAGTAGAGGAATTCGTCACCACCTTCGAGGAGTAGACATGGAACGTCGGCTGTCGTTAACCAGTGACGAGTTTATGGATTTGAATTTTGACGATCTGCGACTACGACTTGAGGGGAGAGAAGTCCTGATTGTAAGGTTTTCTGCAAGACCAAATCATCTACAGGAGAGAAAGCTCAATGCTGAAGAGGCATTCGTGGCCTTCAAGCGCGAGATGCCCCGCTATACCATTGAAGCATTTATTGCTCGCGTGATTCCCTCTCGACACGAAGAGGTGTAAAATTGGTCGTGCGGTGGTACTGCTTACTACCGCACGACCCTTACTATTCCTGACTATTTTTAAGATCTAACACCTTTTTCACGAATTCTTTTGGATACTTTACGCGCAGTAATTCTGCAGCCTCATCCAGACTGCACCACTGCGAATCGTCGTATTCATCGTTTATTTCATAACCCACATGGGCCGGTACATCACAACTATGCACCGCCATAATCAGGCCGGCATCAACGTCATCATACCGGAAGTAAACATTAGGAAATACCATCATAAACGAGCCGATATTAAATAATTCAATAATTTTAGTTTTTGTTTTAACCTCGCGCCGGAGAGCCACAACCATGTTTTCATTTTCCTCAACCTTGCCGCCGGGCATATCCCAGTAACCGCCAGGGTGGCTGGTTTTTTCTTGCGGTACGTGGAGTAATAATACCTGACCGTAAGTATCACGGATAAAAGCTTTGACGCCAAGTTCAAATGAGTCGCGGGGAGTAGTCATGTAGCCATGATAACAAATTATGACTCAATATTTTTAAGAATTTTTTCAAGATTAATGCCTTTGCCGATAACCGGCTTCCAGATATCGCCAATTTTCTCGAGACGAGGAAGGATTGTCCGAATAGTAAACAATTCTGGCGTCAGTTCGGCAGTAACTTCATCCCAATGGAGTGGTGTTGATACCGAGGCCACATCGGTTGGGCGCACCGCATACGGTGCAGCGAGGGTTTGCCCTTGACGGTTTTGCAAGAAATCAAGGTAAATTTTGTTAGGGCGCTTTTCGGGCATGCGTAGCACGCTTGTTAGCTTCGGTTGGCGTTTATTGACCTCCAGTGCGATAAGATGGGCAAAGTTCTTCACCTGTTCATAGGTGTATTTTGCGCCCATTGGGATAAAAATATGAATACCAGTTTTTCCAGAAGTTTTGGGGTAGGCCGGTATCTTCCATTCATCACACACCTGTTTAACGGTCTGGGCAACAGTAATCACATCTTGAAAAGTGACGCCTTCCGGATCAAGATCAATCACCGCCCAATCCGGGTTATCGAGCTGGCCAACCCGCGAATTCCAGGGGTTAATTTCAATGCTCCCAAGCTGCACGGCATAGAGCAGCGCATCAAGTCCGGTGCCGACCATCCAGTGCAAGTCTTTCTTGTTGGATTCCGAGTAAATATCGACTGATGGCAGCCATTCAGGGAGATGCTCGATGTTCTTTTGGAAGAAAGCTTCACCTTTTATGCCATCAGGTTGCCGTAGCAGCGATAGTGGCCGATCTTTGATATACGGCAGAATAAATGATGCAATCTGGCTGTAATAGTCAATTAAATCGCCTTTAGTATAGCCAGTTTTAGGGAAGAAAACCTTATCGGGATGGGTAATGTGCAGCTCGGGATTGAGTTTGGTGGATGATGTTTTTTTCATAGCGTTTTGCTTCTCCTTAACTAATTCACGGCGAATTGTCTGTGGTTTTTTATCTTCGCGCAGGCCAACAAATCGCGGGTGGCGCATATAGCCATCCTCGGTCCATTCGGTGAAAGCCATTTCACAGACCATTTCCGGCTTCACCCAGTGGACGGGCGCGTTGGGCTTTGGTTCATGCAAAAAGGGCGATGTTTTACGCTCTAGTTTTAAGAGTCGCTGTTGTAGTTCGCGGCGTTGTTCATCAGGAATACCGCCCCCCGAATGACCAACATAGACAAAATCACCATCTTTATACACGCCCACAATCAGCGAACCGAGATATTTTCTACCGCCGCGCGGTTCGGTGAAACCGCCAATCACTACCTCTTGGCGAAGTTGGGTTTTGATTTTGAGCCACTGCGGTCCGCGAGTTTTTTCTTGATAAGCGCTGCTGGCTTTTTTGGCGACGACACCCTCCATGCTGCTGGCTTTGACTTGTTCGAACAGTGCTATTCCTTTGCCGATAATGTGATCGCTGTAATGAATTACTGAATGAGCGGAAATGATGCGTTTTAGTAGATTTTTGCGCTCGATAAGCGGCATCGTTCGAATATCGCGCCCGTTATACCACAAAATATCAAACACATAATAATGAATGTCGCCGATTCGATCGCGGTGCCAACTCTGGAGCCACTCAAAGTGCGCCTGGCCTTTATCGTCGACTACCACAATCTCACCATCAAAAATAACATCGTCGGACAATTGCTGAAGCGCCTCGGCCACTGGCGAGTATTTTTCGAGAAAGTTTTGCCCAGTGCGAGAATATAATTGCACCTGGTTTTTGTGCTTACTGGCAATTGCCCGGTAGCCATCCCATTTAATCTCGAAGAGCCATTCATCGCCATCAAACGGCTCGTCTACCAAAGTGCAGAGCATCGGCTGAACTTGCCAGGGAGATTTTACTGCTGGGTAGCCTTGTAAATCGGGCGCTGTGTGATCGTCTAGTGCTTTACCTGTTCTGACCGAAACATCTTTTAGCAGAATATCTTCGGTAGTTACGAATTCATCATCTTTTTTCACTAGCAGCCAGGCGTTTTCTTCGTCGGCGTGCATTCTAATAAGAGCAAATTCACCGTGTAATTTCTCGCCGTGTAATATAAAGGTGATATGCCCTTGCTTTAATTCTTTCCGGAGCAGCTTTTCAGAGTCGCTGGTTGGCTTTCGTGGCTCATAGGTACCTTCGTCCCAAATAATCACTTCGCCGGCACCATAATTGCCTTTAGGGATTGTGCCTTCGAAGTTGCGATACTCGAAAGGGTGATCTTCTACCATCATAGCTAACCTACGTTCGTGCGGATCAAGCGATGGGCCCTTTGGGACAGCCCAGCTTTTTAACACACCATCAAGTTCCAGCCGAAAATCATAGTGCAACCTTGACGCATGATGTTTTTGGATCACAAAGCGCAATTGTTTAGAATGAGACGCTTTTAGTCTTCCGCGCGGCTCGGGAGTGTCACGAAAGTTTCTTTTTCGAAAATACTTCCCTAGCCCCATAGCTTTATTACTGCTTTAAACTTGCTTTCAAAGCCGATAAAAGGTCGTGGGCGACGGTTTCTTTTGGTTTAGTATCGTGTTTTGGTGGTTTTTTGCCTTTTATTTTGGCTTCAATGATTTCTTCGAGCTCTTCGGTGTAAGTATCGTGATAATCTTCAGGAATAAAGCGCTTAGTTTCCTGGCGCACAAGCTTTAAGGCAACATCAAGTTCTTTTTCACTAATTTTTGTTTGTGGGAATTTTAAATCTGTAGCTTCGCGAATATCGCTCGGAAAACGCATCTGATCAAGCACTAGGGCTTTTCCAACGGGTTTAATAACACCGAGGTGCTGCCGTTCGTGGGCAACATATTTTACAAGAGCTAATTTTTCAGACTCTTCCAGGGCACCGCGTAGTAAGGCGTAAGCTTTCTCGCCACCCTTCACTGGCTCGAGATAATATGGCTTCTCGAAATAGCGGATATCGATTTCACCTTCCTGCACAAATTGCTGGATATCGATAGTTTGCGTTTTTTCAGGGCTGACGCTTTCGAGATCTTTTTTGGTGAGAACGACGTAGCCGCCTTCACGGTACTCGTAACCTTTGACAATATCGTCCCACGCCACCTCCTCGCCATCTTTGCGGCAAACACGCGCAAAACGAATTGGCGAGTGGTCGTCCTTATGAAGCATGTCTAAGTCGATACCCTTACGGGTTTCTGAGCCACTAAACATCCGGACTGGGATGTTTACTAAGCCAAAGCTGATAGAGCCATTCCAGATTGGTCGCATGCATTCATAATAGCAGATGAAGCCTAGTACAAACAATCAAGCTAATGCTTTTATGGCGCATGGTGGCATGTATAATAGCCACCATGCCGATTCCTGCTATCTCGCCTGCCAGCTCGCGGCTGTAATGGTTCCGTGAGTCACAGGTAGCGACTTACCGGTAGCTATATCGATTGTATAGAGGTACGCTGTTTTTGTACGTTCGTCTTCCAGCAAAAGCAGTAACTGTCGCTCATCTGGCGACCACTGCGCGTTTTTGATAATTTGTGTCGGCGATTTTGTAATAGGCAGGTACGAGATATCCCCATTTGGTGCGCTAATACTGATCGCTTCATCGTGCTGGTCTTCATAAAAAACGATGCGATTACTGTTTGGTGCCCACGACGCGCCGTAACTGTCGCCATCAGAAATTACTGTTCGGTGCGTGCCGTCGAGCCAGATAGTGTACACCTCGTTTGCGCTATCTCGAAACAAAAGTTTATGACCGCTTGGCGACCATGCGACAAATGCCTCGCTCTCACTATCGGAAGTAGTAACTAAAGCCCGCTTAAAGTTACTGCTAAGATTGGCAATTACTAACTGCCGTGTTTCGTTTTTGGTCTCGGCATACACCAAACGGCTATTTTCAGGTGACCATGAAGGACTGCTCAAAACTGCTCCTTTAAGCCAGCCGGTTCGATTTTGTAGATTGCCCCCATTAGCATTAACCGTAAAAACTGCTCCATATCGTACCGATCCTTGTTCTTTATGGTGAACAAATGCCAATTGCCGACCATCTGTCGACCAGGCGGGTTCGCTAATTTCACCTCCGGTGCTATCGGCCACGAGCAGATTGTAAGCGCCGTCATGTCGCACACTATAAAGTGAACCCGCCTTCAGATAAGCCAATCGTTTGCCATTTGGCGACCATAGCGGTGAATGTGCACCATCACCCACCAAAAGCTGCTGCGCTTTACCGGTAGGCAGTACACGCCAAATGCCAGTTTTTCCCTGTGAAATTTTTGTAAAGGCGATCTTTCCATTGTCACCTGCATAAGTTGCCGATGCTTGTGGAGCAGCTACCACACCAAGTAGTAACCCTAAAACCGTAAACACACTAAATAACCGAGAAGGTATGCCCATAAGACTCCTCTTTTTACATAACAAAATGATTGATAGTAAGCTCTGTTAACAAAAACTTGTGGGCATTGTAGCACGCCTTCCCCACCTGCAAGGCTTTTTTAGACTTTAAAATTATGTGGTATTATTTACAAAGGCCTAGTTGCTCTATTCCAAGGAGGCTTCAATGGGTTGCAAATTTGTTACACGCGCTCGTCGTGCTACCGATACGGAGTGGTCGTATCAAGTGACTTGTTGTGTTTCGGACACGCGGAATGGCGACAAATGGCCCGTGGAAGCTATCCTGGTCTGTGGCAGACGTCCACAGACAGAATCTACGACCATTCAGGCCGCTAATCTTGAAGAGGCCAAGAAAGAAGCTCTTGAATGGATACGTAGGCTTCTCGCTAGTCAAAGTTACCTTGCCTGCCCAATCCAAAAAGTAACACTAGAGCATGCGGGCAGAATCACGTGGCAAGACTACTGATCGTGGTTGCCTGATCTCCTCTTTTGGAGGTTAGGCATTTTTCACTTTTATAACTTTATAGTATAGTGCTTCTATGCTGACTATCGATCCGGTTACTTCGCAGCTTGTTGCTTCGACGCTACAAAAACTCCGGCAAGTGGCCCCCTCGCTCGTTCGGGGAGCACTAGATATGAGCAATCAGGAGAACCGGGAGTTTGCTAAAACCCCGGACGACCCGGCACAGCATAACCTGTTTTGGCACCAATACGGTATCCTCACACACTCATGGCTGTTTCAGCAGCATTTGCAAACGACGGTGGTAGATTTCTTGCGACAGTGGCGACTGGAAGATGCTGTCACTGCCGCTCTCAGCGAGTCGATCGATGGACGTTCAAAATGGCAACTGCTACAGATCGCCGCCGTGCTGCACGATGTCGGCAAGTTCACGGCTCGCACTTTCAAGGAACGTCCGAGCAGTACTATGGCCTGGCACTTCGGTAAGCACGAGGTGCACTCGGGCAAGCTTATTCGCCAAGGGGTAGTAAAGCAATTCCTTAAGAAAGCCAGTTTTACCGCAGCCCAAATTGAATACATCGCCAGCTGCGCAGAACGGCACTTCAAGCTTGGCGAAATGCGAAATGAAATCAAGAATCATCCAGGTGGTTACTCGATGGCCTTTGCTCGATCGCCGCGACTTGGCCGAGTGATTACTGGTATTCTAAACAGCCCTAGCGATGGACCGTTTGCGCTCGAGATTTTCCTCTGCTTCCTGGCTGATAATCTTAGCAAGGTTCATGGCGATCTCTGCGCCACTGCCAACACCGATGCTGGCATTCAACAGGAGCAGCCGCGTATCAAAAAGGAACTAAAGAATCGCAACCTGCCCCCACAGCTGATCGATGGCGCCCTGCAGATGCCGGTGAACATCGAAGTGAGCCGGCGCGCGCTTGAAATGCGGGCTCCTTCCCACTGACCACTCGCCCATTCCAGAATTAACACTTCCGGAATGGGCGATAACTATTGCTTAAAATAATAAGATGTTATAAAACAAGATAGTGGCTATGACCGTGACTTTTGCGAACGTTAATGGTGGTTACGAATTCACCGGAGGTGAATATGGGAAAACAGGCCTCGGCAGGCATTCAGTTCAGCGGTATGCAACTGCGCTCGGAACCCAAGCTGATATCCTCTGTTTGAGCGAGGTGCACCTCGAGAGTCATACCAGCAGTAAAATGGTTGGTGAGTTTGCACGGAGCCTGGGCTACCGCTATACTGCGGCCACGGCGCTCGACAAAAAGATGCGATCGCACTTGGATAAGCAGTTTTGGCTCGGCATGGGCATCCTGAGTCGATACCCGCTATTGTCGGTCGAAAACTTTGAAATCCAGACGCCCAACCTCACTATCGAGCGCGACGGCACCACCTGGATCATGTTCAATAAGGGCGGCCAGCGAGTTCGGCTGCAAACTCCTGATGGACCAATGGACGTGATTAATTTCTCGTTCCCGCCATTTCATCATTTTAAGCGTCGAGTTGACGAGCCCGAATTTAGTGGTGTTCGCAAAGCACTTGTTAAGCACTTCGCTGTGCGTGATGGCGTCCCGCTGGTTATTACTGGCGACTTTAACAATCTGGGCGTACCGCTTGAACAAGCCTTTCCTGAGGTGTTTACCGCCGGCTTCAGGCAGGCTATTTCGATTAAATCTTCCGTGGTCGGTAAAGCAAGTGATCAAATCGATCATATCCTGATTAAGCCTGCTCAGCTGCGGGTAGTTAGTGCCAGATCTTTTGATATCGGTTCTGACCACTATGCCCTGCAGGTCGAAATGACCCGAAAGTAGCAGCCCTGCTCTCCCCACCTACTTACAAGGGGAGAGCAGTTTTTTACACACCTCGTACACCTCTGTTGTGTTTATCGCCTAAGTCAGCGAAACCTTTAGCAACTCCTGTATACTAACAGTACACATGTTTGATCTCAAAAAGCTCCGAAAACTAATTGAGGCCATCAATACCTACTACGCTTTTGCTGTCCTGCTGTACACTCTCGTGCTGTTCATCGCCGCTAATACTGAAGTATTTGTATGGATTTTTGCTATCGTTACTCCTTTCCTGGCTGGCTGGGGCGGGTATTTATTTTATGATTTTTTAGCTCAAAGAAATCAACGACACGGATTTCGCATACTATCTGATAGCATGAGCTACGAAATTAACTCTAACCACCGCTCGGTACTGCGTTATACAACTAAAATTCGGGCAGATACTAATCATTTAATGGTCTACCCTGTTGGCTACCAGTGGAGCGGGTCTGGCGAAGAAGGCATACCCAAGGTAAGCGGTAAAGGGCAGCAGCTTTTAGCTTTATTTAAGAATAAAACCAGTCGTGGCAGCATGAAACCCGCACCTTACGTCGCCACGACTGTTTCGACTGAAGGCGACTGGCACTACTGGTTCATCGCGCTCAACCCGCCGGTCCATAAAGATGAAGAGATTGAAGTTAAGTATTCCCAAGAATTCCACGATAAAAAAGGCGTTGCTAAACCGTATCTTTACTACTTTGCCCGGACAAAAATGGAGCGGCTTGAATTAAACGTGAAGTTTCCTGCAAATGCACGCCCGCAAGTGGTGACAAGCAGTTATATAAAGCCATCGGAACCCAGCAGGCCCTATACCGTCCCGGGAGCGGTATACAACCCCGAGAGGCAATGGGCGACCTGGGTGATTGAGAAGCCTAAAAAAGGCTACTGCTACCGTATACACTGGCAATAACGTTTTTGTTTGAATTAGGAAGGACGTTATTGTTTTTATTTTGCTATACTTAAGGTGTAATAAGCGTTTTTTGGGGCTTAGCGTGATACTTTTTGTGAAAAAATGTAGACAAAACAACCATAGACGGTTTATAATCCAAAGTGTAGCAAACCTAAACGGAGATGCTCACAAATGGGCGGCGGCGGATTAGCTTAGTAATTATAAAAGAGACCGATAACGGTCTCTTTTTTGTGGTATATTATTTGGCTAGGCTAAACATAGGTAATACACTGGGCAACGGCCTCGCTCAGATTATGCCTACCGTAGATCTGTTGTTACTTTTTCTTTTTGATCTCTTCCCTTAGTTCTTCGATCATCAGCTGGGTCTTAAAGTGTTCTTCGTCTTGCTTTCGAAAAATATACGCCGAGAATCCAGAGATCAACAGTGCTTGAGTAGTTAGCTGTAGCCACTCCGACTGCCAATTCTCGAAGGTGGCGCTCCAGAATTCCGGCCAAAATTCTTCCATCTGGAATATTTGCCCATGCTGTTGACTGGTTTGTTTTGCTGTTTCCAGCTGTGTGACAAATTGCCCAGCCCAACTAGCGAGAAAGAAAATAGTCAGAATAATCACCGCGCCCCAGTTTTTGAGAAAAGTATCTTTGCGCTTGAACTCTTTTTGTAATTCGGCCATATTCCTCCTTGTATTTACTCTGGTATGATGCGCTTGTATCTACCGTATTCGACCGCTACTTTTGCCAATCACCACTATTGCGTCGGTTGCGGCCAGTGAGGTGCCAGTCGTGGGGGTTTGCCGTAGTGAGTTGCTCAAATAACTGCTTGGCTGTGGCAGTGTATAGTTTTTCCTTGGCAACAAAGGCTCGGTTATCTTTCCATTCGTCGTGGAGCACGCCACCTCGCACCGATTGCTCGGCAAGTTCAAAGTCGACATCTAAATTATCGGCGTCTTTGACAATTTTGGCTTCAAGCGATTCGCGAGCTTCGTATTCTTCCCATAGCGCGTAGAATTCTTTTTCAAGCGCCGTGCCCGCCAGCATATCTTTGATCGCAAGCTGTTCGTTGCGCTCGACGTATTGCCGGGCTAAATAATCGACGTCACCGGCCCGGCTTTCGGCAATATCGTGCACCAGTACCATTTTGGCTATCTTACCTGTGTCGACACCTTCTTCGTGCGAAGCGATCATCATGGCGATCCAAAACATCCTGAAATGGTGCTCGGCCAGGTTTGCAAAATCGTAGCGCAAGAACCGCCGCCACATCCGATCGATGAATCGGATACTGCCCATTTCGAATAAAAAATTAATGTCTTGCGGTGAAGGAGTGTTTTTTGTCATATATCTAGTATAGCAGTGTATGGTTGACAGATGTATGCATCGTTACTATATTTATTGAGGCAACCTTTTGCTAAGAGAAAGGCACACTCGTGAGCAACGGTGCGGATAGTATTGCAGCGGCTATGAAACAGCGGTATCCCTCGCTTACAAACGAGGAGGCAGCTGCTGTGGCAAATGCAATCGTCAATCTTGTAGCAAAAAGCATCACTGCAGGGCATGCCATTGTGGGGCTAAGTGAGAGCGACTTTAGGGCGCTACAGGAAGTATCACAACGAGACACGTCGGCTACGATTGACTTTGATAAGCTTTTCAGTTCGGGCTTTTTTGCGAAGCTCCCCGCGAGCATTCGCAAGAAAATGGGTTAGCGTAATTCTTAAAGTGTCAGGGTGCAGGGATTTTCATCCCTGCACCACTTATCAAATTAGGTAGATATTCTTGAGCCTAACATTACCTTCGCGGTTTTGGGAGCGGATCCAGATACTGGCCGCTGAGCCAGCAATGCTTGGGAAACCGCCTCCCCTGTCGAGCTTGTGAATGCTCAGGATTTTGTAGTCCTTAACTTCAGCCAATATGCCACCAACGCCCGCGCGTATTTCGAAATCACGTCGATGCAGTTCACAGTCACCCCTACATGGCCTAGTACCTGGGTTCGTATCATACATTGCCCTCAGGTTGTTGCTAGGGTTTAGCGCGCAGTATTCCTCGGCTATGGGACTACCCCTTTACTCGGAAACGCGAACCATTTTTATCGTACGCCTTGCAAACAGCCATAGCAATTAGCTAAGCGATTAGAAAGAGAAGCTTTTGATTATTTCCCGGCGTGAGATATCGCCTTTAGGGAACATGTCAACTAAAGTAAGGTTCGCGACATGATGGCGCCAACCAGCCGGAAAGTTGGTAGTACCATGCAAGCTAATATGCGGACGATAGCCTTCGCCTAAATAGTGTGGCGCATCAAGCCGAAATGAATTATCTTCAGCGATAGCCAGCAGCTGCAAATGAAGTGCGATGATCGGTTCGCTTGGCTCCACAAGTCGAACGTGGACATTTTGCTTTGGGCCAAACCAGGCTTCACCTGCTGTTTGTATTTCGAATGGAGCTGTTTGTTTGGCTAACGTCTCTATGGTACGTATTATTTTTTCAACTTGCCAATCAGTCGCAAAATTTGAAAGGATAGTAACATGCGGTGGCCAAGCAGCGGAAGCAAAATTATAGCCTTCTGGTTGCGGCTCAAAGAAATGAGCGATGACATATTTTTGTGACATTCTAGTTACTATTTTCCGGTAGGTGTTTTCTTTTTAGCTTTCTTTTTCTTCATGAAGACCCAGAGAATCACCCCGCTTGCTACTACTAAGAGTGCGGCCACGATCAATATAATTCGTAGATTTTGGCCGGTATTGGGTAGATTTTCGCTGTTGGCTGGAGCAATGGCAGGGCCACTTGGGTCAACAAAGGTACCGTTAGTTTTTGCGTCTTCATCGAGACTTGCGCCTTCTTTAACTGTAAAGGTTGCCGTTGTTATGGTAGATCCGCCAATATTGGCCGTACCGTAACTTACATTAGCTATTGTGCTAAATGACTTCACCACCGAGTTAAACTTGCGCCACTCCCATTGGCTTGTGTCGTAAGCTTTGTTCAGATAGAGCGCTACTTGCGCCTGAGCGCCAGGAGCATAGCAGTCAAAGGTATAATCGAAGAGTCCAACCGGATAGGGTCGACCTTGATCCGAAGCCACTGAAGATTGAGGTATGACCTGAAGATTCCTCACCCGTTGGCAGCTGTCGCTAATGACCTCTAGCGTCACGTAACCACCGGTTACGGGGTTTGGAATTGAGGTCACATTACCTTGTTCGCTATCTTTTACTCCATCGCCGTTGCCGTCGCCATTATTTGGCGCACCATCTTCTAGCGCAGAAGCAGCGCCATCAGTATTAACCTTTATAATCACGGTGGTTTCAGTACTTGGATCGGAGGTATTTCCGGCTTGATCTGTTTGGGTGGCGCTGAGCGTATGCGTTCCTTCGGCGAGCGGGGCCGAAACGCAGCTCCAGGTGCCACTACTGGTGACCGTGGCTTTACACAGTACATTACCGTGCTCGTCTTTGACTTCTACTTTGGCATAAGGCTCGCCAGTACCAAGAATATTTGGCGTTTCAATATTCAGCTCTTCGCCATTACTGGGGCTGGTAATAACCGGAGCAGCAGGCGATGTGATATCAATTGTAAAGTTATTGGTGGCGCTTACCCCTGAGGTAGTGCCCGCAGGAGTAGTTTGGGTAGCTACTAAGTTATGTGGCCCCTCAGACAATGGGCTGAGTGGGGTGTACGACCAGTTACCAGCGCTGTCTACCGAAATATCGATCGGCGTACCGCCATCAATTACCAAATGCAGCGTGGCGTTTGGAATGCCAGTCCCGACAATAAACGGCATAGTATCCTGAGTGATTGTGCCGTTTGCAGGAGTTTTAATCACTGGCGGAGCGGGCAGCGATGTATCAATGGTAACAGCATTAGGCGTACTCTCGGGCCCGGTATTTCCAGCCACATCTGTTTGGCTAGCCTTAAAGCTGTGGGCACCACCTGTGAGAGGTGTTGTTGGGGCACACGACCAGGCACCGCTTGTAACCACACTGGTGCAAATAACCGCGCCGGTAGCATCTTCAACAGTTACGGTTGCGCCCTCTTCGCCCGTTCCCGAGAAGGTCGGTGTTGTGTCGTTGGTAGCAGCGCCATCAGCCGGACCAGTTATAACAGGAGCAGGCGGTGGTGTAATATCTATAGTAACGTTTAAAGGTGCAGTTTGCGCAGAGGTGTTCCCGGCTATGTCAACTCCTTGGGTGGTGGTAATTGCCCGGATACCTTCGGCGAGAGCAGTACTGGGTGTAATAACATACACTCCACTGGTGCAGATAGCCGTTGGTGCTATAGCGGCACCATCAACATAAAGCGTCACCGTACGTCCATCCGTACAGGTACCGGCAAACGTTGGCGTGGTGTCATTCGTCAGATCATCACCATTACTCGCGCCGCTATCGGTGGCGGCCAGCATATCGGGCATGCTTGGAAGTGGTTCGGTGGTATCGATTGTAAAAGCCAGCGAAGCGCTTACAGGATCGCCAGCCGTAATAGTGTGATTACCCTCAGCAATGGGTACACTTGGCGTAATAGTGTAACTGCCGCTCGTACAGGTGGCCGTGGGGGCAATTACCGCGCCATCAATTCGTAAGGTGACGGTTTGACCATCTGCACAAATGCCTGTAAAGGTTGGCGTTGTATCGTTAGTAATGTTGTCGGTGTTGCTCGAACCGCTATCGGTCGTCGCCGTCATATCAGGTGGCGGCATGATATCAGTTGAAAAAGTGAAGTAGCTGCCATTTGCAAGCACGCTGTTCGCTTCCCAATCGGTGCCATTTAGGGTCATTAGAGTAGCCGTTGCGCCACTCGAGAAATCTTCGTCCGTATCGACCAACAAATAAACCGCCGTTACTTCACTGGGCAATTTGGTCACCAGGGATGAGCTGTTGCCGGGTACTTGTACCTTCACCGACCCAACGCTCCCTGTATTTTGCACCCTAAATACCCGCCCGAGTTTTTGCTGTCCGGCCGGCGCCCCTGTTGCCGACCAAGCGAGGTTGCCATTATTATCGCCAAATAGCAGAAAGTCTCTATCGTCGGTAAAGTTATTGGAGTTGCTGGCGTTATCAACGGCAATCGTGTTGCCATGCCCGATAGTAACTAACCCAGTAGGATTTTCCGACTTTGATTGTTTTTGATTGAGCATAGAAATGTCGTCGCGACCGATACCGGTTATGTTGTTTTGGTAGGTTGCCGAACCAGTCCAGATAGCCGTGTCATTCGATGCCTTGTAATTAAGTGGCGAACTTGTCGTGCCGAGTGTCATACCATATTTAACTGCCATGTACGATTGCACCCGGTCGCGGTCGGCTGGGCTTAGATCACGGCGAAAGGCGATGACCTCACTTAGGTTACCATCAACAAACCGCGAGTTATGTGCAGCACCAATATAGGTATGACCAGAAGGACTGGTATCAAAATTTACGGTATTAGTTGCGGTGGTAAAATTCGTTAGGCCATTAAACCTCGCCGTCCATTCTCCCGGCTTGCTGAGCTCGTTGTAAATGAGTGGATCATTGACACTTCTGGTCGGGCCACCGGCTGGCGCTGTTCGCGGATCCCAGGCACGACGGACAGTATTACCAAAGCCGGTTAAGATTTCGTTTGAAGAATGATCGTACTGCCAAGTAGTCGCCGAACCACCACCGCCAAACTCATAAGGGTATCCGCCAGATTGGCCCAGCCCTCTTAAAGTTTGCACCATAGAGAATATTTCGCCAGCTTGCGCCCCGGCTAAAAGTTGCTTATTAGTAAAGGCTAAGTAACCGCTATTAAACCGAGCGGTGTTATGAAAGTTAAAGCCTTCGCCGATGGTGGGGACTGTTGGCCCGGCAATATCGTAGTCGGTATGCCACTGAAACACATCGTCCCAAGCCTGAATTGTACCTGCACTGAGTAGCATGTCGTCTGATCGAAGCCAGTACTCAAGTCCGCCAAACACACCCCCCGGTGCTCTTAGTGGCGTTAAAATAGTAGCGTCGTCAATGGTAGCATTTGGTGCACATTCGCGCGTATCTTGACCAATGTAGGTATTGGCGGTAGGCAAGCTAAAAGCGGTCCCGTCATAAGTGTTTGCTGCCGAAGCAGTTGCTGAACTAGCATCTTCTACCCCATTGATATACAGGCGCAAACGATTGCCATCGGCCACTTGTACGATATGCACCCACTGGTTAATCGGGATGGTGCTTGCGGAATCGTATAGTTTACCTACTCCATTAGATTGCCGGTGATGTACCCGTATTTTGCCGGCTCCGTTAACATACAGCATGTACGACCAATTAGGGCTACCATTGTTTCTACCAATGAGATTAGCATAGCTGTTGCCCCCACAGGGGCCATGATATCCCGCATTAAACTTTGCCCAAACTGAAAGTACATAGGTTGGCATGGCATCTAACGCAGCGTTATTGCCAAGATTCACTGTGCTTGCGGCCGCCCCAAGTGCACCGCTACCGTCAAATTGCAGTGCGGCGCCTCCACTACGCCCCGGGCTCACCCATGCTGGACTTCCTGAACCAGTACGAACAATCGTCCCGTGATGGCCCTTTCCGGACGTATCGCTGGCGGTCGAGCCCGTATTTTCATTAAAGTTCCACTGCCCCTCAAGGTTATTGGCCAGATTAGCACCGGCAGCAGGCTGTCCGAGCAAACACAATAGGAGTGCGCTTAACAAAAAGGAGCCGCCCAAGCGCATTGACCTACCGAGTAATAAGTTCTTGTATTTCTCACCCCTCATGCCGCCTCCTGGTAGTTCTGTTTTATACATTTTTATTGCTTGGATTGCCCTAAGCAAAAGCGCGTTTAGCTCATTTTACCATTGGCAGTTTATTATTACAACGAATTATATTCGAACTTATTTTCATTAGAAGATGCTTCGATTGAAGCCTCTGAAATCACTGGGCCAAAAACTACAGCGCTAGTCGTTCCAACTTAGGAACAAAATTAAGGCCCTTCACGAACTGAGAAGCATCGAGATTAGACTGGGGGTCATCAGGAAAAAGCTCCTTCATCGTGTTATAAAAAACAATCCGCCCTACCTTTGCGTACGACAAGGCGGTCAGGCACATCGCACAGGGCTCGCAGCTACAATAGGCGACCGCGCCTTCCAGTTTCCGACTGTTCGTGGCCTTGTTGGCAGCAATAATTGCCTTCACTTCGGCGTGGTGCACCGCAATCTTGTCTGCCCGCTGCGAATTATATGCTTCGGCAATAACTTTACCCTTCTGCACAATAACAACGCCGCAGCCAACCGGCTCTGGAGACGCTTCGGCCAGCGCAATCGCCCGAGCCAGAAACTTTTTATCAGTCGTCATGTTCTTAACAATAGCAAAAATAGTCAACTTAGGTAATAGTAAATGTCTGAACTGGGCCTTGCCAACTGTTCGTATCTAGCACGACCTCATTATATTTCCCGCCGGTAATCGCGCTGATTGTTTCACGCCAAAAATTGATAGCAGGTTTATTTGCCGCTATTTGTGCCACCTCCCATTTTCCAGGAAACTTTTTAAAGACGAGTTGAGCGGCCTTTTGCCCCACTCCGCTTTTTCTGAAGGCTGGTTTTACATAAAACTCGGCTATCGAATGGGCATCTTTTTCTATGATTGTGTGCTTGTTGATTAAAACAAAACCACCGATACTACCATTTACCATAATGAAAAAGGCCGCTCTATCGCTATCCGTAAAATAATTTGGCAAATATTTATAGCTTTTTATGGCACTCTCTGGCGCTTTGGTATAGGGAAGAAGTTCTTTCTGATACTCATAAAGAAGTTCAGACAATACGGCCTCATCACTCTCTCCTGCCGCCTGCAGCTCGACTTTTTGGTTCATGTCTATAGCATAACAAATTACTGCCTCTAAAAAATCTTTTTGTAAATGACTATCGCCCACCGAGTAATTTATGCTAAGGAACTGCCTTGAATTATATTAAAGCTAGTTGCTTACTTTTTATTTCAATTAGCAGCAACTAAGAGGCGCTTTGTAGTTTAATTGCTTGGTCAATATAATATTGCATCTGCGCTTCGTCAAATTCATCGATACTCTTTAAGCGCAAATTTAGTGTTTTATGCCCAGCACCTTCAAGTTGATTGTATTTATCTTGAAACTGACCGCCATCGGTAAATGCAAAGGTGATACCCTGCTTGGTAGGACTAATCGTAATAACAATTCGCTTTAAGCGGTACACCGGTACCCCCGGGTACTTTTCGGTTCCGCCCCTCATTTCTTCTTTTAATTCTGGGTACTTTTCTCGCACCAGTTCGCGAAACTTTGTGACGATCTCCTTATATTGTGGCAAGACTTTTTGTTCAATAAAAATTTCAACGTTGTTCATAATAGCACTATAACAAAATTATTTTAAACTTTTACTCTTAGATTATTATTGCCTGAGGAATGACTGATTTGGAGGGTACAACAAATGAAATTTGCTTATCTTAAAATATTATGATATAATTTAAAAGTGCTGAAATACCAAATCGTGAGGTAGGCAGTTATGAACTTTCTTCAGCTCCTCTTGCACCGCATCATGACGGTGGGTGGAGTACGGTATCGGGGTACGTTTTTCAGCGGCGGTCACTTCCGCCGCGTTTACAGCCGCTACCCGATCGTAGAGCAGACGAAGGAAACCCTCGAGTTCGAAGGCGGAATGAAATTGGAACTGGGCCAGCCCGGCCGAACCAGTGGCGGCCGTTATGGCAAGATTGTTACCCTCAGGGTAGGCTCCGATTCCAATCTCCGCTTCACCGCCATGGATTGCGGCCGCCGATAGTGTCAGAACAATACGGGAAGGGTCGCAACGGTCCGCGACCCTTCCCGTTCACAAACCTTCTCAGCTAAAGACCCGGTAGGGTCATTTTTTAATTAAGTATCGATCAGAATTGATAGCTTTAGCTTACGAAACTAATCCAATGCTCTTTGCAATCACACCAGCTGCTTCATAGGTATCTAATTCTGAGGTATTAATTTTTAAGGGAGTCACGAATGGAATAGAAAAGTTGCTCATATTCTTGGTCATTTTAGCGAGTATCACCGGGTTAGTCAGCTTCTTGTATCGTTTTCGCGATTCATTGCTTACCCGTTCAATTAGATCTTCTCGATTAGCCGATAGTTCTACAAAAACAACTTCGCCCTTGTTCTCTTCTACCGTCTGGATGAAACGCTGAACAGTCGCATCGTCATCCTTTCCTTCATATACATACGTAAATATAAGATCAGTGCCGTGCTTCGAGCAGTAATCAAGAACGTTGAGTCGGATAGTGTCGACGAGTTCGTAGTGATCTGTCACGTTGTCATTGTAAATATCGGCCACCAAGTCTCTGGATAGATGATTATGAAACAGGGCAATACCGGTGCGCTTCGAAAGAACCTCGGCGATGGTTAATTTGCCGACCGCAGGCGGTCCGTATATAAATATCAGTTTCATGTAGTTAAGCCTGATTAGTTGTTGGGATTAAAATTGAGAAGCAGTAATCTCTACGGCTGGTAGCTATGCCGTGGATCGACTTCATAAAGTGCGTTGTCTTTGTTAATATTTGGATTTAAATCGGGATCGTGCTGAATATATTTCGCCCAGCGTTCTTTAAACATGCTCATAGCCGCCCGCATTTCTTTCGTGTCGCGTTTTTTAATTTCACTTGGCAGACCAACGCTGATTGACTCGTGGTGCAACAACTGAACATACGGCGTATACAGATTGTAGTAGCCCTTTTCTCGCAGTCTGAGGCATAGGTCGACATCGTTATAGGTCACGCGGAACTCTTCGTCAAAACCACCAATTTCATCGTAGAGGCTTTTCTTGATCATCATACAAGCTGCAGTAACAGCGGTCATGTTGTGTTTGGTATTTAAGTAAAGATGCTGGTTGGGCGTAAGACCATGGTTGATGGCCATTGAAAACGAATTGGCCGCCACGCCGCCCAAGCCAACACCAATGCCGGCATGCTGCACGTGAACTTTATCTGGGAAAAACAGCAGGCAGCCAACTGCACCGATCTCTTTACGCTGCGCATCGCCAGCCAGCAATTCAAGCCAGTTAGGCGTTATCACTTCGGTGTCGTTATTGAGCATAACTAATAACTCTCCGCGGGCGTGCCGAGCGCCTTCGTTGCAGCTGCGGGCATAACTAAAGGGCTGTTCTGGCCAATCGACAATCTTTAAATTACGATGTTGCGCCTTTAGCTGCTCGTACCACGAAAGTACGCGCTTATCGGTCGAGCCGGTATCGACCAAGATTATTTCAAAATTTTGGTAGGTTGTTTTGGCGTATATCGAAGTAATGCAGCGCTTTACCACCTTATACTGATTCTTGGTTGGAATAACAATTGAAATCAGGGGGTTATTTTCTACCGGATATTCAACCATCCAATAGCCAGGATTTTTTGGATCCCGTTTTACCTGAGCCTCTGGATGGCCTTTTCGTTTTAGGTCATCTTCTATTGCTTTTTTTTGCGCTTCGATGACATAGGGTTTGGTGTCAGTAGATTTGGCGGTCGAGGAATCATGAATTCGCCAGCTGTAAACAATCCGTGGGATATGATGAATTTTTTTAGTGACACCCGTCACCCGGAGAAAGAGATCCCAATCTTGCGCGCCATTGTAGTCCTTTTTTTGACCGCCGAGTTGATCGAGGATGGTTTTGCGGATAGTTGAAAAATGGGTAATGTAATTGACGCTATGCAAGAAGTCCGGGTTCCAATCAGGCTTAAAGAAGGGCGCCTGATAGGCTTTGCGGTTTTCAGTGATTTTATCTTCGTCGGTGTATAAGAAGTCGAGGGTTTTGTCTTTATTGAGCGCTTTGGCGACTTCGTATAGCGCATTTGGCCAGAGAATATCATCGTGATCGAACAGGCTCACAAACTCACCGCTTGCCATCGCGATAGCCTCGTTTGTTGCGCCGGCAATATGTTGGTTTTTTTCTAAAAGCTTGTATTTTATACGTGAATCAAGTTGGGCATATTCTTTGATGATATCGCGCACGCCTTCATCTGGTGAGGCGTCGTCGACCACGCATAATTCCCAATTGTCGTATGCCTGGGCCAACACCGATTCAAAACAGTCGCTTAAAAATTGATGATTGGTGTTGTAAGTCGGAACAATAACAGAGATCAAAGGACGATACGGCAGCGCATCGGCCGCTCGCTTGATTTTAGCAACCTCTACTCCGTCGGGCAGATTATTCTCTAGCCATTTGTCGTAGTTCTTATCCGCAACTGACACTACGCCCAGATGGGGCAAAAGCGCCTTTTTTAACTTGCTTTTGAGCATCGGCGACTTGCCAATAATCTTCTTACTGGTTAGGATTGCGTGGTGTGCAGTTGTCTTTAATACCTTTTTCAAAATACTCCCCATCATTCCTTATTGTATTGCGTAAAGCTGAATTAACTTAAAAAGAATAACCATTAAGCTTTGAACTTTTTCGCTATTTTGTCGACTATTGTTTCCCGCTTTGCATCCCGTAGCTCCCGGGATTCGCTGCGAAGTTCCTCGAGTTCCCCTCGGTAATACTCTGCCATTTTAGCATAATCGGCGATCATCTTTTTATATTGTTCAATCTGATACTCATACCGCCACACGGTATTCTGGGTTTCCTGAAAAGCTAGTTTTGTCCTGAGCACATCGGAGTTCACCACCGAAGCCGAAGCGGTTTTTTTTATTGACACAGCAGCCTTTAGTAGTAGCTTTTTGCCTTCAGCTGCCTTTTGCACAAAACGCTCATAGACCGCGTAATTATGCTGGCTGTAATCGTTTATCTGATCTTCTGTGACCGTTCCCTCAAGGAATTGCTTAATGGTTATGTATTTATAGCCAAGCAGTGCAAAATCGCCTATTGTTTCAGATAAAACTATCGGCACGACGCCATTCCCGAGGTATTCAACCAGTTTGGTCGGGCAGGCAACGCGATTGACGAGCGTATCGTTACGAAGAATAAACCCAAGAGAAGCTTTTTTGTAATACGACAGCACTTCTTTGCTCGTAGCAGACTTTAAAATGACATTTTCAGTGGTGCTGATGCTCGCGAAGGCGTCGTGATCGTGCGATAATACGATGAACTTATGCGTGCTATGAAGCTTTTGCACGGCATCGATCATCATGTCAACATTTTGCCATTTCTGGCCGCCGCCGGCATAAATGACCGTCGATGTATCTTTTTTACTAATTTGCTGCTTAGCAGGTGTGCCGCCGCTACTATACACCGGTAGCACAATCCAGCGTCTGTTCGTTTTTTTAGAGTACTTTTCGTCAAAGTGCCGCACCATCATTTCACTGACGGCGACGAAATATTTGCCATATGTAAACGCTTGCTGTTCGGTGGCGGCCATTACACGGGCGGCTTCAAAGTTATCGCGATATGCTTCTTCTTCAGGGACAACACCGTGTAGGTCAGTAATGATTTTGTGCCCGAGCTCCTGGTAAGAGCTGGCGATCTTATTGGCATTGTACATGCTATGCACATATATGAGGTCTGCCTGAGCCAAAAGTTGCGCTGTTTTTGCAGCATTTTGCGATCCATCCACATAAACGCGCTCTTCATTTTTGAAAATTTCGTCTATTGCTGCGACGCGCTGCAAAAAGCCTTCTTTTTCTTTGTGTTTGCGAGGATCGGGGGCAACAAAAACAATCATTACTTCTCTAGTATATCAGCGATTTGCCTTGCGGTGGTCCCGTCACCGTATGGATTGATTGCATTCGCCATTTTGGCGTAGGCCGCTTGATTCGCGAGGAGTTCTTGGGTCTCACGATAAATTACCTCTCCGTCAGTGCCGACTAATTTGGCCGTGCCCGCCTCGACCCCTTCTTGGCGCTCAGTAACGTTGCGCATTACCAGTACCGGCTTTCCAAGAGTCGGTGCCTCTTCCTGGATCCCGCCGGAATCGGTCAGAACCAGGTAGGCTTTTTCCATTAGCCAAATTAACTGCGGGTAATCAAGCGGCGCTATAAGATGCACGTTCTGCAAATTGCCTAAAATACGGCGGACCGGTTCTTGCACGTTCGGGTTAAGATGAACTGGATATACAATTTCAATATCGCTATTTTCGGTGGCTAGCCGTTTAATCGCATGGCACATGCTTTCAAAACCTTCACCAAAGCTTTCCCGACGGTGCCCGGTTACGAGCAGTAGCTTCTTTGACCAATCGACGCCTTCAAAAACGTTTTTGTAGGTTGATTCGTCATGACTCTTGATAATTTCCAGGCCCAAAAGCAGTGCATCGATAACCGTGTTGCCCACTTTAAATATGTGGTCACTTGGCACTCCTTCCGCAAGGAGCGCCTTTGCCGCCCGTTCGGTCGGCGCAAAATGATAAGTAGCGATTCGGCCGACCATCACCCGGTTCATTTCTTCAGGGAAAGGTGAGTATATATCCCCGCTCCGTAGTCCTGCTTCAAGGTGCCCGACCGTAGTTTGTTTATAGTAACCCGCCAGCGCCCCAACAAAAGCGCTGGTGGTATCGCCTTGGACCAGAATAATATCAGGTTGAAACTCATCAACAACTGGTTCGAGCTTTTCGAGCACTTTAGCGGTTACTCCGAACAGTGTTTGCCCGGGCTGCATGACCGCCAGGTCGTAATCTGGAGTAATGGCAAAGAAATCAAGCACTTGATCAAGCATTTCGCGGTGCTGACCGGTGACGCACACCCGGACATCAAAGCTTTGTTTGCGCGTTTGCAGTTCCTTAATCATCGGCGCCATTTTGATTGCTTCGGGCCGAGTACCGAAGATTAATAACACTTTTTTCATTGCAGCACCTCCGTTAATATTTTCTTCCAATGGGCGTCCCAGTTCTGCTTTTCAAAGGTTTTGGCAATCTCCAAGCCTTTTTCCGCCATCGAGCTTATCTTGCTTCTATCGGTAACCAGAGTCTCTATCGCTTCGACCAAAGCATCCGCCCGTGGATCAATTAATAAACCGTTGTAATTATTGATAATTAGGTTTGGCAGCCCCCCAACGTTTGTCGCCACTACGGCGTTATTCGTCGCCATGCCTTCGAGGCACGAAAGCGAGGTGCCTTCGGAAAACAAGGTGGGAATAAGCACGACATGGCTATCTTCGTAGGCTTTGTGCATATCTTCCATAGCAAATTCATCCTGAAATACCTGGCCCTTGTAAGTGTTCATGAGTGTAGCGACCGCTGCCTTCACCTCTGTATCGTCGGTTTGGCCGACAAGCCGCAACTCAACATCTGAGCGGTTTTTGAGAATTGTATCAAAAGCTTCAAGCGTGATATAAATACCTCGTGCCGGGTACAGCCTCCGCGGGTAAGTGATGGTTAGCTTGCCGGTAAAATCTTTGGTTTTTGGCTTAAAGTTATTTTTATCATAGTAATTAGGCACATAGGTGAGCTTCTTGCCAAAATCATAATCGTAGGTACGCGTCCAGTTAACAAAATTGGTATCAACACAGATAGCTGCCTGGCTATTGTTGAGCGCATCAAAAATATCGTGGTATTCATCTGAGCGATGGGAGTATAAATGTCGATTGCTCGTATCCCAATGAATGCCATGATTAATACCAATCACCGGCAAGCCGCCAAGCTCGCAGGCAAGATCGAGGGGGGATGCAATAATAAGTTCGGCGTCCTGGCACACTTCGCGGTAAGCTTTCGAGATTCCTCGCATGCTGCTGGCATTCGTTTTAACCCCTACAACATCGACGCCCCGGTAGACTTTACTAAAAGGCGTCGTAGCATTCTGGATTATACGCGGCGTGTACCCCATAGCTTTAATGATTAGCGCCAGGTCGAACACATATCGCTCGGCACCGCCCTTATACAGCACTTCGCCTCGCCAATCGTAAAAGTTAACGTTAATAATATCGACGCGTTTCGTGCCAGAAGGCTTGAATAATTCTACTTTTGGCGGTAGCTTTAACCGACCTTCTTCCTTGCCTTCAAGCAAGTAGTGTATAAGCGGGTTAATCCGTAGTTCACGAACATCAGCGTTTGTGGCAAGGTAATATTTTGCATTGAATAACTCACTTGGGTCTCGGCCCTCGTAAGCACCATATTTAACGTAGTGATCGAGCGGATCCATGCCACTTTTTTTGACATCACTGTTATGGCTTAGGTAATACTCGGCGTCAAACAACCCCGATGAAAGCACGAGCTGCTTCATGCGCGCAATTACTGGCTCTGGCACCTCTTTTTCGTGATACCCACGAAGGGCATATACTTCACCGGTCGTTAAGGTTGACTCCCCAGCCGCCATCTTTTTACTAATCAGGCTTGGTGAGAATTTTCCACCAATTCTTCGCGCTCTATTGGCAAACTGTTCTGCCTTTAAAGAAAGGCGATCGATAAAATCCGTTCCTTTTCCGCTCTTCTTGCTGCTTTTTCTTGTCATCTTAACTTGCTATACCCGCTGATTACTTTTGTTGTCCTTGCCCTACCATACACTGCCCTTCTTATTGCATCATTCAACTTTTACGCTAATGCGGGGGTGGGTCAAGGCATGCTTTCTTAGCTTAATGCCTTTTACCGAAAAGTGAGCGGCATTGGTTTTTTGGTAGGCTATAACGCTTTCAGAAGTATAGTACTCCATAATTGCGTCGATGGCATACGTATCATCGTTTAAAATATTTTCCTGAATCACAAATTCAATGACATTCTTGCCTTCTTTTAGTAAAAGCGGCACTTCTTCCTGCCCGCCAGCCCCGGCGGAAATAACCACCACTCCCTGAGAATTGACAATACTTATACTAAAACCAGCCTTCGGAACGGCTACCGCAGATATAATTTCTACTTGCACGGCAAACGGCTCGAGTGCGACAACGGTGTCCTTTGCAATGGTTGGCGTTACCGAAAAGTTGACGCTTTTGAGGCTTTGGTGCTTAATGCCGGATATGCTGGCCTGCTTGGCATTTTCTTTTTCAATATCGTCAGCTATCTCATGGGTAAAGAGGTCGCTATACATCTGTCCAATTTCTCGCGAAGACCCCATTTTTACAATATGGCCGTTTTCAAGTAACACCGCTTTATTACAAAATTTCTCAATGGCCGCCATGTCGTGCGATACCAAAATAACGGTACGTTTTTCGTGTTTTAAACTGCTAAAATAACGATAACATTTCTGCTGAAAAGCTTCGTCACCAACCGCCAGCACTTCATCGAGCAGCAGCACATCACCTTTAGCTCGAATTGCGATCGAAAAAGCTAATCGCACCTGCATGCCGCTCGAGTAATTCTTCAGCCGCTCTTCCATAAAATCGTGTAGCTCAGCAAAGTCAACAATTTCATCGTACATGCTTTCCATTTCGCGTCGCGAAAAACCAAGCAGTGCTCCATTCAAAAAGACATTCTCGCGGCCGGTAAGTTCCGGATTAAATCCCACCCCTAATTCAATAAACGGCACCAGCTTCCCATTAACGTGCACTTGCCCTTCGTCTGGGTTATATATCCCGGCTAAAGTCTTTAATAGTGTGCTTTTACCGCTGCCGTTACGACCAACAATCCCGAAAAAATCGCCTCGGTTCACCGTAAAGGAGATGCTTTTGAGCGGAGTGAATTCGCGGTAGCCTTTTCGGCCCTTCAGAGCATTAATGAGCTTTTGTTTAATGCCACTACTCGATTCAAGTGGAATTTTAAAATGTTTGGTAAGATTTTCAACTATTACCACTGGTTCTGGGGTATCGGCCATCTATATTTCCTCCGCAAAGCGTCGTGAATGTCTTTTAAAGTAAAGCGCCGCGACTAAAGTAACGATCACTACAATAATAAAGGGGATAAAAACTTTCCAGCCGCCCACGTAGTTCCAGACCGTTATCGCATCTTTTTGGGTAACAAGCACATAGCGGATATCCTGCACCACTTGGGCGACGGGGTTCAGCAGAAGCACCGTTGCCGTGGATGCGCTCTCGCTGATCACCATTTGCAGCGGATACAAAATAGGAGTGGCATAAAAGGCCGCTTGCAAAAAAATTTCCCACAAATGCCCGGTGTCGCGGTATTTTACATTGAGGGCTGCTAAAAAGAAAGCAATGCCCAGCGCAAAAATATACAGCTCCGCAATAAGAGGAAAGATAAGCAGCCCCTCTATGCCCACCGGAATACCAGCAATTAAAAGAAAAATAAAAACGACAATTAAGTTCAGGCCAAGATTGATTAGCGAAGAAATCGTACCGGAAATAACAATAATATATTTTGGAAAGTTAATCTTACGAATCAAGGCACCGCGATTAATAATTGACTGAAGGCCATTAGTCGTTGCCTCTGTAAAAAAGCTCCATAGCACCACGCCAAGCAGTAGGTACACTGGGAAGTGTTCAACATCCCGGCCGAGCCGCAAGAACTGATCGAAAACCACATACAAAATTGCAAACAAGAATAGCGGCTTTAATAATGACCAAAGATACCCCAGTGCCGACCCCTGGTATCGTAACTTAAAATCTGTCACCACCAATTCGCGCAGCAAAATACGGTTACGGCGGCTAAATATGTTTGAGATTTTCATATATCTAGCAGACATTATAAGATAGATAGGCTGTTTTGGGTAGTTTAGAACTGAAGATGCCCCTTTAGAATTCTCCTTGCAAATGACCATCGGAATCATCGTTTATGACTTTTAATAAAATAAAGACTCCACGAAGAAGTCTTTTAATAATTTCTGGAGGACCATTGTAGTTGTTATCGCAACTAGAGTCGCTCAACAAACTTACTAAATTGTCGGGTATAATGGTCGACTCTATGTGGAGCCTTATCAAGCGCCCATCGCAATTTATCCAAAGATTCAAGAAGTTGCAGCGTTTCAATCTCTTCACTCATCACTCGGAATTCTTCAAGTGTAACACCATATCCGTCAATAAATGCTTCAAATTCTTGCGACGTCTTGTCGAGGCTTTCGTCAAGTATTACGGAAAAATCATGATGAGGCACGATATGGGCTTCTGCGGAGCCCCAGTCAATGACATAAACGCCTTTATCGTTTGCTATCGTGTTGGCTAAAGAAAAGTCACCATGATTAAGTCCGAATACAAAGTCTTTACGGAGTAGCAGCTTGAGCTTTTCTTTGATATTCTTTATTGAATCATCGTTAATGATGAGCTTAGCTATAAGGTATTCGTCGTCTAGAGCCGCAAGATTAGATCTTATATACACCTGCCAGTCATCAAGGGTACCACTTGTAATATCTTCGATCTTTTCACCAAAACCTCTTACGGGTATTCTATGAATGATGCGCAATACACTACCTAATTCTCTCCATAATCCAGGAGTAGAAACTATCCCTTTACCATTTCCCCCTTCTATATATTCCAGGACCATGAATACCTTGTCATTATATGTTCCAATCATAAATACTCGGGGCCCATTTACCCCAACTTTCGCTGTATACTCATAGCACCAGACTTCTTTTTTGAAACGATCATATTCATTACTGTCATTAAGGCGAAGGATGAACTTACCTGCAGTACTTTCAATTTTGTAGATAATGTTAACTTCACCCTTACCGTTTATAAGTTCGAGATTCGATATTTGGCAGGACAATTCGTGTTCGATAGTCTCTCTTAAACCTGGAGGGAGAATTTGGTTGCTACTCATATCCTTATCATAACAAAAAGACTTCCGAAGAAGTCCTTTTGTAAAATAATATCCTGGAGGGCCAGGTGGGGCTCGAACCCACGACACCCTGCTTAAGAGGCAGGTGCTCTAACCGGCTGAGCTACTGGCCCGGAATAACTAACGAATCGATAGTAGCATTTTTTACTGTTGATTGCAATGGACCGCCCCCGTTTTTCTTGCTACTATACTAGTACTTATCTGGAGCAATTACTTGAATCAAGAAAAACCAACTCAAGAGCCCACCTCACTGGGCGTCGAAGGTCCTCAACCACAAAAATCCACCAAGAAACCCGCCGATACGCTAACGGCAACCTCTTTTATTCTTGGCCTCTTTTCTATTTTCTATTCTGTGTTTGTTATTGGCTTCTTTTTCGCCATTCCTGGCCTGATTGTTGGGCTTATTAATATCAAAAAGACTACTCGCCCAGTGCTCAATACCATCGGGATTGCTTTGAACGCGCTGAGCATAATAGGAGTGACGCTGCTTATCTATTTGTTTATGCAAGGTTATAATTCCACGATTTACCAGGAATTCATCGAGGATTATCCGCCGTCAGAGCAGACAGAGATTCAGGTGCAGGAACTATAGTTAAGGCCCGTTCCTCCTTCTTAAATGCAAGAAGCAGAAACGGGCCGGTCGATGGGACCTCTAGGTTTGGCTAAAACTGGAATGAATTACCGAAATTGTTCATTTGAGCCTGAAGCCAGACCCTCTTGTGGAGATTCGTATCGCTCTGGTGGCGGTTGCTGCTGAATCGCTGCGGGTTATAAGCATTCTTGAAGTCGGCCGGGATCTCCAACCCCTTAAGACCTGGGTACCTCTGAAGAACCCTTGCCCGGCAAAGTGCCACGCGCTTCTCCAGGTCAGACTCGCTTGAGCCAAGTAGATCATCAACGATGGTGGTGCTAAAGTTAGGCTGGCCACTCAGATCGAGCCCAAACATTGCGTAGACAACTTCAGCAAGAGAATACTCTTTCACCTTGCTTCCCTTCGCCTCAAAAATTGGACCTATCAAATATATCGCCTACGCGTACTCTTGTCAACAGATAAGCTCGGGTAGGCCGGCCAAGCGAAGTATCAATTTAGAAGATATGCAGTCGTGAATATTCACCTTGTATGATTATTTATTCAGCCGCTGCTTAGTCATTCCACACCAATCGGGTAATGACCGGCCCTAGCGCCGCACAAATAATCAGCCACACCACAAACGCCACTGCGGCAATTGTGGCTTTATTTTGTTTAATGGGCAAATCATTAAAGAAGCGGTCGCTGCTATAGAATAACCCCGCTGAAAGCACACCGGCCAGCAAGAGATACAGCATATAATGAGCGATTTGGGTAAAGAGCAGTAAGTTAGAACCAGCATACAAAAATAGCAGTGCAAACACCGAAACCAGCTGGGCATTGGCCACCCAGGCCTTCAATAATTGTGCCGTCGCGAGCCCAATTGCCACCGTCGCCCCTAGCTGAACAACTAAGGTTAAGAATGGCAGCACGCCCATCATGCTGTTTGCAATAAACGATTTCACTAGCGCCAGCACCAACCCGGCAATCAAACCTATAAGAAGCACGTATTTTAATGAGTTTTTCATGATTCTAGTATAGCACCTAGTGCGCACAAAAAGCCGCCTCGAAGCGGCTTTTAACTCTCGTGTGGTACGCCTGAAGGGATTCGAACCCCTGGCCTTTGGTACCGGAAACCAACGCTCTATCCAGACTGAGCTACAGGCGCGTATCTATTTCGAAGCTTATCAATAACCACGCCGTTATGCAAGTTGCTATGAAAGTTAGATTTTTAAAAATAAGGTGTCCCAGGCGCATTTCGGGAGATACGCCTGGGACAGGGAGGCCGCTGATTAGCGGCCGGTTCCAATGAGCTGCTTTGCGGGCTCAGGCGCAAACAAGTCGCGTCCACTCGCCCAGGCACTCAGTTCGTTTCCAAAGTACCAATAGGCACCGACGTGCTGAATTACCTTCTCAACCTCCACGCGAGGGAGGTCTTCCGATCCAGCAGTTCTCAAGGCTGAGACGAAGATTATGTCCAGGTTCAAGCCATGTTGGCTGATACCCTCTTCGAGCAGCTGAACGAATTGGTTAGCGAAAGTTACAGTTGGCTTGTGCGCACAGCTAGCTCGCCACTTCAGCCAAGCAGCACGGTTTTCTGACCGTTCAACTTCACTTTGGCCTTTGAAAAGCATCGCTTCTCCAGAGTAGAAAGTCGGAAAATTGGAACTATTTTTAATAATAACACCTAAAGTGTGGCGGTTTCAATAATAACTTGAGCGCATTTCTTCCTCGAATTCTTGAATCTCGCTGACAATATCTGACAAAAATTAACCCTCCCAGCTAGCGTAACTGAGAGGGGTTAATAGAGCTAATATAAAACCTGGTACACCCGGCTGGATTCGAACCAGCGACCACTTGGTTCGAAGCCAAGTACTCTAATCCGCTGAGCTACGGGTGCATACTTCTTTCAATATAACAGATTGAGGGCAAGTTCTCAAGCCGTGGCACTTGAGGGGTCTTGCCTTGTCTATCAACGTTAACGGCTGCATCTTATATTGCAGCCCCGCGTTAACAGACAATCGCGGCTACAACTACGACACGCCGCATTAAGTGTAGCGGTCCTTTTTGAATTAAGTTGCTTTGCTTTCACTCCTTAGCTCAAAACTTGCTTCAAACTCTCCCGTAAATTCCGGCGCCCATTCGGCCACACCCGTTGGCACATCCAGGGCTTCTTGTCGCGCTGGGCTATTGGCAAAGTCAACTGGCTCAATCATTGCGGCGCCGGCATCGCGCAGACTCACCCATTCACCAGTTGGCTGATGTCGAAGATAATACACCATACTGGCGACGCGGCTTTCAGTGGCAGCCAAGCTCACCAAAGCGACTCTATCAACCATCAGTTCAGTTGGATCATCACGTGGCGGAAGTTTTGCAGCTTCGTAGCGCCCTTTCTCAAAACTTTCGGGGTCGGTAATTTCACGTAGAGCAGAAAATATCGCTCCCCGGCCTAAATTTATCCGTAGAATCCGGCCACCATCACCTCTCTTTGACTCTGCTTGCAACCAGTTGGCAATTTCTTCAGCCGCTCGGCCTTCGTGGTGATTGCCGATAATCGCGCCTCGTGCCGTTGGCTCGCTGAGGGCTTGTTTCATTTGCAGCAACTGTTTTGTCACTGACATTTGCCATGCTTGTTCATCTGGTGCCGCTGATTGTTTTTCCATATCAAAAATATTCCAATTTTGCCCACTTAAAATTACTAAAAAACAAGATACACCATAGCGGTGTCGTTTCTAGAAGCATTGTACACCCATTTTGCTATCAAGGTCAAAATACATACTATTTATCTATTTTTGCAATCATTCCAGATATGACGACACCCCCGAAGGAATGTCGTACTTTAACGACATTCACTCCGAGGGCGTTACAGCGCTACGAGGCGGGTAGTTGATTGCACAAGCTACGCAGCGCAACTTCGAAATCAATCAAGGTCTCCCACGACAGGTTGTTATCCTGCGGCTGTTGATGTGCCTGTTGAATCCACCGCAGAGCGATCTCCTTGGCTGCCATCAGTTGAACGCGCGGGATGCCAGCTTCTTCGGGCGACATGTCATGGTTCACGAGCAGACGCAGTACCTTTAGCAAATTGCCGTCGAAAACCATCTGGTAGCCATCGTTTTGGATAGGATGAAAGATCAAACGCGCCTTTGCAGCTGCATCCTGACGAATCCACTCTTCAACCTCAGCATGCGACAGCCCTAGCTGTTCCCATGAAATCCTAAGGAACTCAACCTCTTGTACCAGTCGTTTGGCTTGATGCACCTCTCCTCGCCTGCAAGCATCGATCCGGCCCCGAAGCTGCTTTTGATACCCTCGGAAACATACCTCGAGTGCCGCGATCTCTTCGCCCGGCGCAAACTCCCAAAGTTGGATTTCTCCAAGCACCACCTTTTCTGCCAACCTCTTGGCATCGTAGAGCCCACCGTCCGGTGATTCCTCTTTGGCAAACAGCCAAATCGTTCTCAGGCGATGCACTTCGCCCAGCCGACAGGTCCACGCCCAATCATCCGCGGAACAACCAATTGCTTCCGGAAGATCTCTGCGGGCACGTTGAACGAGTTTCGCCACCTCGATGAGTGATGGCGCGCAATCAATTCGCCCGATCATCACGTACCGGTGTCGCAGCTTAGCTTCTTGCTTCAGCTCCTTCCAGGCAAAAGTAACCAGATGTTCAAGTACTTCGTCTTTGAGTAGCTTAGCGTCCTTATCGGGGTTGAAGAATGCCTTGGCCACCATGTCGGGGCCAATCTGCTTCAATTCAGCCCAATGCTGTGGAATCATGAGCATGCTGATCATGCCAGCGCCCTCTCTCTATCTCTTACGAGGTGACAAAGACTATTCATATTTTATCATTTTTGTGCATTATGTCAATTATAATTGTGATGAGCTTTCGGTATCCCTTAGACTCTGCTGGGTGTAGAATACATTTATGACCTTTCCAGACCAACTTTTACATTACAAGCAAATGCTTGATACCGATATCACCAGACAGAGCCAAGACCTCTTGAAACAAACCGGTAATGAATATGGCAGTTTTTCGCACGATTCCCTGGCCGCGTTTACGAACATCCTATCTCGTGGTGGTAAACGCCTGCGTGGGGCGCTGGTTATGGCAAGCTACGAAATGCTCGGTGGCCGGGATTCGGCCATGATTATTCAGGTTGCGCGAGCAGTTGAAATGATCCATGCTTATCTGCTGATTATTGATGACATTGCTGATAATTCCGCTGTGCGGCGCGGTGGCCCAAGCGCCCACACGCTACTCGCTACGCATCATCAAACAAATCAGCTACAGGGCAATTCGCAGCACTTCGGAACCAGCGCCGCTACCTATGCTGCCCTTATTGGCTTTTACGAAGCAGAAGGCATACTGATGCAACTTGAGCTGCCCGCCACCTTGAAGCTGCAGTTACTCGAACAGTTACGCTCAACGCTCATTACTACTTATCATGGCCAGCTGCTCGATACGTACAACGAAGCCACCGGCACAGAGGATGAAACCAAAGCCCTGCGCGTGAGTGAACTGAAAACTGCTTATTATTCAATCGTGAACCCACTGCAAGTTGGGGCGCTATTGGCCGGCGGCACACCCAATGATTTTTCGCTATTACAAGAGTACGGCCAGCAAGCCGGTATAGCTTTTCAGATTAGTGACGATATTATGGGAATTTTTGGCAACGAAGCCAAAACCGGCAAATCTGCTAAAGATGACCTGCGCGAAGGCAAGCGAACAATTCTTATTACCTACACTTTGACTCATGCTAACGCTCATCAGCGCCAGCAGTTGCTGAGTATTCTAGGCAAAGCAGATGTCACCGATAACGAACTTCTAGCCGCTCGCCAGATTATTGAAGCCACCGGCGGGCTAACGTACGCCAAACAAACCATCCAGATGTATGTTCAAAAAGCTCAGGAAGTACTTAAAACCGCCCCCGCTCATTGGGATAAAGCCAAAATACAATTTTTAACAGATCTAGCGCATTCGCTGGTTGACCGCGAAGTATAAAGAAAGTGTAAATTAACGGCCTAAACGGCGCTCACGGCGCTCGAAGTCATTAATAATTGTTTCAAGTAGTTCGGCTGACATATCTGGCCACAAAACTTCAGGAAAGGCATATTGGGCGTTATCGGCAATTAAGCTCAAAAAACCTGCGCTGTTATGTGGGTCAATCCAACTGCCAGTGCGTAATATAAGATCAACGTTTGGTAAATCGCCCGTCCATGAATGGCGACGCAGGTGTTCGGCGGCTTTAAATAAATCTTTATCAAGCTGCTCGTCACTATTTTGCAAGCTCTGCAAAGCGGCGCCGCGCTCGCGCTGGCCATCATAGCCAATCAGCACTGTTAATTGTCGTTCGGTGTAATGCGCTGTTGCCGAAAGCGACTCTTCTATAGCGGCGATCGTTTTAGGCTTCAAAATTTCGCGCCACTCACCCATTACCTTCACTTGCACCTGATGCTGATGGATAAGCGGATGCGTCGCCAGCTCATGAAATTTTTGGGCAAAGATTGCTTCAATCGCGTTCACCAGCATAGCCGGACGCTTTAATAAGTTATCGTACGAACTGGCCCAAAAGGTGACGTGTGGCACGCCTATTTCAAAGGCGGCTTTAATTATCTCGAAGGTTGTCTCGCTGCCTTTTTTATAAACACTGTCTTCGCTGGAGAGGCCATGTTGCTTTGCCCAGCGACGATTGCCGTCGGGAATAATGGCCAAATGGTTGATCTGTAAGTTGCTCATTAGTGATATTCTACACCTTTTTGGGAGATATTTTTCTTTTTTTGCCAAACTTAGTACCCGTAGGTCTTGCGATGGGTGCTTCCTCACGAGAGACTGTGAAATCGGTTGCAATAACGGATTTCAGCCGAACGCTCATAAAAACTTCCAGTGAAAGTTTTTATGAAAAGAGTGCTCTCGTGAGGAAGCACCCATCGCAAGACCGGCATACACAACAATTGCTGATATACTATCAGTAGATGGATATCCGCAGCCACTTCCCACTCAAAGAACTCACCACTATGCGCCTTGGCGGTGAAGCCAGTGTCGTTATTGAAGTCATCTCGCGCGATGAACTAGTTGAGGCCATCCAAGCCGCAAAAAAACGCCAGCTCCCTTTTTTTGTAATGGGCGGGGGTAGCAATATTATTGCTCGTGATGATGGCTTTAAAGGAGTGCTAATTTTAAATCGAATTCCTGGCTTTGACGTACTCAGCGATGACGGACTCACCGCCATCGTCAAAATTGGCGCTGGCGAAAACTGGGACGAAACCGTTCGAAAGACGGTTGAAATAAACCTCAGCGGCATCGAGGCGATGTCGGCTATCCCGGGAACGGCCGGCGCGACACCGGTGCAGAATGTTGGTGCTTACGGCCAAGAAATCGCCGATACGCTTACCGAACTTGAAGCTTACGATCTTACTACCAATTCGTTTGTTACTTTGCAAAACGCTGATTGTGGGTTCTCGTACCGGCATAGCATTTTTAAGTCTACCGCCGCTCGGCGTTATGTTATCGTGTCTATTACTTTAAAATTACGACGCGTCGCCCTAACCCCGCCCTTTTATGCCAGTTTGCAAAAATATCTCGACGACCATAATATTCACTACTACACGCCGCAAGTCATCCGCGATGCCGTGATTGACATTCGCCGCGAAAAACTGCCTGACCCCAAGCTTTTACCAAACACCGGCTCGTTCTTCAAAAACCCTATTATCGAGCCGTGGCTATACCAAGATCTTCTCAAAACCTACCCCGACATGCCGGCTCACCAAATGGCCGACGGCAACTATAAAGTGCCCGCTGGCTGGCTGATCGAGCAGGCTAATTTAAAAGGCTACAAAAATCATGGCATGCGGACTTACGAAAAAAATGCCTTGGCCATTATCAACGATTCCGCCACATCTTACAAAGACTTAGCCGCTTTTCGCGATGAAATCATCGGCAAAGTTCGTGATACATTCCGGATCACCCTCGAGCAAGAACCCGAGGAGCTGTAGCATTTTTCATCTCATCCAGCCGTAGCCTTGCACATTCCTGCCATCCTGTTTATGCTTAAGGTATTGTGGGCACAAAACAAACAACAGCTGGCTTTACCATTATCGAACTAATAGTTGTGATTGCCATCATTGTTATTCTGGGCACGATAGCTATTATTAACCTTCAAGGGGGCCAGGCAGCCGGCCGCGATATCGAGCGCCAGCAGGATGTTCAGTCAATTGCGAGTCGCTTTGAGGCGTACTATGATGAACGCAATTTTAACCTGCCCTATTTCCCAACGCCTTCTTACCCGCATACCACTCAAATCTCTACTGCCACCAAGGGCCTCAGCCCCGAAGCCTACCGCGCGCCGGGTACTGCCGAGGGCACAAATTCTATTATCATCGCGACAAATACCAACAGTACACCGGGTGGCGTGCTTCCTCAGCCCACCATCCACCAATATGTTTATCAGCCTTTTAACGCCGCGGGCGAATTATGCACTGCCGGTAACGGACCGTGTTTACGTTTTAATATCTTTTGGCGCACCGAAGCTAGTAACCAAGTCGAAAAACTTACCAGTCGCAATCAACAATAATATGACATAATAAACATAACCATTATGAATACACCCCACTCTGGCTTCACCACAATTGAGCTACTCATCTCGCTATTTGTTGCTGCCGCGTTGGTTGGCACGTTTTATCAACTGTTTGCCGCCGCCGATCAAGGCAACCGTGATGCTCGTTTTCGGGCCAGTGCCAGTGCACTTGCCTATTCTAACCTTCGTAAGTACAACACTAAACCAGCTAGTTTTATCTGTAATAATACCACCGATTTAGTCGCTAACAGTTCTGCCCCTGGCCAGGTGATTTCTACCAACACCACCAACAGTAATCACCCTTCTGGGCTGCCCTCGCCGGTAGTAGAAACGATTATTGCCTGGGCGCCAGCAGGCTGTGGCAGCAACAAGCCTGTTTTGATCAATGCTATTGTCACCTACGGCCCACAAGAGAGGAGCATCAGGCATGGCACCTACGTCAATTAAAAAGACTTCTGGTTTCACCTTGGTTGAGCTGGTCATTGTGGTGCCAATTGCCATGCTAACGCTTATGGCCGTGGTAGCAGTGCTGATAAATTTAGTCGCTGATAACGCCAGCGTCCGTGGTGAGCTCAGCGCAATGCACGACACTCAACAAGCGCTTAATACCATTGAAACCGATGCGAGCCTGGCTGCCAAATTTATTACTACCAAAGATGCGCCGTTTAACGACCCTTACGGCCCTAGCGGTAATGGCGGCAGCTGGTCTTTTAATGGCAGCTCGAGCGACATTAATGCCCTGCTTATCCGCGCCTATGCCACCACCGCTAACCCGCTCGATACCACCAAAACCGCCGTCTACATTAACGAACTTGGCTGTTCAAACGATGTTATTTTGTCGAATCCGGCACTTACCACTAATATACTTTACTTTGTGCAGGGAGGTAACTTGTATCGGCGAGTGCTTACCGATACCAGCAAAACAACCTGCGCCCCACAATACCAAAAACAGTCCTGCCCGCCAAATCGCACCACAAATAATACTATTTGCAAGACAGACGACTCGCTGCTGCTATCTGACGTAACGAAATTCAAAGTCGATTATTTCAGCGATCCACTTTCTGGCACGCCCCTCAACACCAGCTCTGGGGCTGCCAGCGTCCTCGACCCGGCAGTTGCAGTGCGGGTCACCATAAAGGTCAGTAAAAGCATTGCCGGGCAAGCCTTTATTCATGAACGCAGCCTATTTATACACAAGCGAAACCTTTAAAGTGCTTGCGCTTATTACAACACTGCGTTATCATTAGTCCATACAAGAACATTACTAACTAGGGGGCATCTACATGACTCTTCAAAATATAAAAGATTACCGCGAACGAGGCTTCACCATCGTTGAACTTTTGATCGTAATTGTGGTGATTGCCATTCTTGCAACATTGGTAATTACTGCTTATAACGGCGTACAGCAGCGCGCACGAGATTCAAAGCGTGATTCAGATGTACGAGCGATTCAAACCGCTGCCGAAGCTTACCAAAGCGAAAAAAGCTTATACCCAACCTTGACTCAGCTCGAGGCCGCTGACAATACGGTTAAGCTTGATTCATCTTTGACCGATAAAATCACCGGCACTCCTCCCACCGACGCCACTAAGGATAATTATGGCTATATCCAATGTACCCATACCACAAAAGGGGTAACGGGGGCGCAAATCACCTATTGGAAAGAAACTGGCACAACAACTGGCCTACACAAGAAGAATTTAGGCGATCTTTCGAGCACTAACTGTACACCATAAGCTGATTGCTATCGCTAATACTAAATTGCACCTCTCGGGGTGCAATTTAGTATGCACCACCGGATGGACGTGAGTAGCTGGAGAGGTCGCCCAGACACTTCAGGCGCGCGGCTACCTGGAGCCAGCGGCTTCACGAAAGAACAATAGACGCTGCCGTCGCCAGGCTCAATAAGCAGGAAGCGGAGTGGGAAAAGACGGCCGATAAACTTCAGCGCCCGTCTTGGCACCGCTAACGGCGCCTCGCATACTGATGAGCGGCATGCTACATCGCCGCTCATCAGCATGCACCACCTTTAATACGGCAACGGAAACTGTCGCACCAACTCGCGCACTTCTTCACGAAGTTTGGCGAGTTTTTTCATATCCGAAGGACTCTGCATAACTTGCAGTAACCATTCCGCAAGCTGCGGCATATGCTCTTCGCGTAGGCCACGGGTAGTTAAAGCTGGTGTCCCAAGCCGAATGCCACTAGGACGGAATGGTGGTAAGGTGTCGCCAGGAATAGAATTTTTATTAAGTGTCAGGCCAATCGCATCGAGCGCTTCTTCGGCGACAGCGCCATCAATTCCAAAACTGGTATGGACATCGGCTAGAATCAGGTGATTATCTGTGCCATTCGTCACCAGCTTGAAGCCGCGTTTCATAAGCTCATCGGCCAAAACTTTGGCATTCTTCACAATTTGGGCAGCGTAATCTTTAAAACCTGGCTGCAGAGCCTCATAAAAACTAACCGCCTTCGCAGCAATCACGTGCATATGCGGGCCGCCTTGCACACCAGGAAAAACCGTGCGGTCAATTATTGTGGGTAAATTCTCGACCGTATATTCAGGTTTTTTTAACGGATTGCCTACAACGCCTCGGCTTAATATCATGCCGCCGCGTGGGCCGCGCAAGGTTTTATGCGTTGTGGTGGTAATAATATGAAAGCCGTAGTCAAACGGGTTATTAGCCACGCCACCAACGATTAATCCGGCAATGTGAGCCATATCGGCCATGAGCACTGCTCCGACCTCGCGGCCAATCTCGGCGAATTTAGCATACTCTAATTCACGGGGATAGGCGCTAAAACCCGCCAAAATGATCTTGGGTTTGTGTTTCAAGGCTAGTTCGCGCAGCGCCACAAAATCAATCTCGCCGGTTTCGACATCTTTCATGCCGTAACGCACAAAGTTGTACTGCTTGGCGAGCACTGTTACCGGGTGCCCGTGAGTTAAGTGCCCGCCATGAGATAAATCCATAGCCAACACGGTATCGCCTGGCTGCAGCCAAGCGTGGTACGCCGCTTCGTTGGCTTGGGCACCCGAATGTGGCTGAACATTAGCGTGATCGGCTTTAAACAACTGCTTTGCCCGTTCGATTGCCAGGTTCTCGATTTTATCGGTATTGATTTGCCCCCCATAATAACGCCGTCCTGGATAGCCTTCGGAATATTTGTTTGTTAGCACACTGCCAAGTGCCGTCAGTACCTCGGTACTGACGTAATTCTCCGACGGGATTAGTTCTAAACCGTCTTGTTGGCGCTGCTTTTCGGCAGCTATAAGTTCAAAAATTGAAGTATCGTTCATAAAAATATCCTATTTACAGATTATACTAATGTGAACGAACAGGCTATAACATAAGTATTAGTATATCATATTGGAGGTCGCCTTTTACTTCTGTGGTGCTTCTATGTCGTTCCTCCTCTTGTCAACTGAACGCGTAGCTTTTTTATTTTTAATTATGTTTGACAAGTGATCCAATGAGCGATAAGATAGGTACTTGTAGTCAAACGGCGCAACAGGAGGTTACGAGTGTCTCTTCCCGAGTACATCATCACGAGACTCCGCGAACAAGCCAAAGAAAAGTGGCCGCAACTTACTGATACCGCCATCGATGAAGCGCTTAAAGCAATCCCCGTCAAGGATTTTTCAGACGCTATCACCGCTGATCGAGCGCTAACTGCAATTCTTATGGCGCAGTACGGTATGCCGCAAAAACCATAATCCTGCCGAGGTGGTGAGTTATCGCAACTCACCACCTTTTACTTGATCTAATCTCATACATGATATATCATAAGAACTATGGAAAAAGATTACAAACTCAAGATCGGTAAACTTATTCAGAAAAACCGCATTAATCGCGGCATGACCCAGCAGGAGCTAGCGCAGGCTCTTGGCACTAGTCAAAGCGCCGTCAACCGCATTGAAAGCGGCGGCCAAAACCTCAGCATGGAAATGTTGGCGCGCATTAGCGACGTTTTAAATAGTGAAATTATTGCCCTTAATCGAGGAACGCTCAATTTTAGAATTAACGGTGGCAAAAAGCTATCCGGCAGTATTGAGGTAAAAACTAGCAAAAACGCAGCTGTCGGCCTACTGTGCGCCGCGCTTTTAAACAAAGGGAAGACGGTCTTCCGCCGCGTCGCCCGCATTGAAGAAGTCAACCGCATAATCGAAGTGCTGCAAAGTATCGGCGTGAAAGTTCGCTGGATTGGTAAATCAAACGACCTCGAGATTATTCCGCCAAAAGTGCTTGACCTCGAGAACATGGATATTGAAGCTGCAAAGCGCACCCGAAGCATTATTATGTTCCTTGGGCCACTCTTGCACCAATACGATTCATTTAAGCTGCCGTTTGCTGGTGGCTGTAGCCTCGGCACGCGGACGGTTGAGCCGCACATGACCGGCCTGGCTCCATTTGGCCTGCACGTTGAAGCCACCTCGGATTATTATGACGCCACCGTTGAACCAACCCGAGTTGAAAAAACGATTCTGCTGACCGAACGTGGCGACACGGTTACCGAAAATGTAATTATGGCGGCCGCCCTTTACGACGGCACCGTCACCATCCGTAACGCCAGTCCTAACTATATGGTGCAGGATGTTTGCTACTTTTTGCAAAAACTTGGCGTAACAATTGAGGGTATCGGCACTACTACCCTCCGTATCACCGGTGTAAAGCATATCGATACCGACGTTGAATATTACCCCAGCGAAGACCCAATTGAAGCCATGAGCTTAATTGCCGCTGGCATTGTTACTGATTCAGAAATTACTATTCAGCGCGTACCGATTGAATTTACCGAAATCGAACTAGCGGTGCTTGAAGGCATGGGCCTCGAATACGAGCGCAGCCCCGAATACACCGCCCGTAACGGCCATGCTCGTTTAGTCGATATTACCCTCAAGCACTCTGAGCTACGCGCACCAAAAGACAAGCTCCACAGTATGCCCTTCCCTGGGGTTAATATGGACAACCTGCCCTTCCTCGGCCTGATTGCCACCGTGGCTCATGGCCGGACCTTACTACACGACTGGTCGTACGAAAACCGCGCCATTTACTTCACCGAGCTTAGCAAATTAAATGCTCGAATTGAGATGGTGGACCCACACCGCGTGTATATTTCAGGCCCCACTAAATGGAAACCAGCTGAGGTAATTGCGCCACCTGCGCTGCGGCCTTCGGTAGTGATTTTGCTTGCCATGCTTGCCGCTCCTGGCGCGTCAATTCTGCGTGATGTTTATTCGATTAACCGCGGTTACGAAGATTTTGCCAACCGGCTGAATAGCCTTGGCGCTGAGATCGAAACTTTCCGCGAGATCTGAGCCTTCAGCTAGTAAAACAGCTCCACCTGCCGTTAGATCGCGGAGCTGTTTTTATGTAGCAGTGATTATTCTTCTTCCGGAAGCTGCAAAGTTGGCCCCGCGTTTGTCCAGGCAATCACCCCAATCTTTTCCGCAAAAACTTTCTGCGAAGCATCAGAGCTCGAAAGCTGGAGCGTGGCGGTGTCTTTTTTATCGGTTATGCGGTAGGCGTAGCGCGTGTCGCCTTGGTCTATAAAAATTTCATCCCCTACCCGCAACTGCCCGAGCCGCGCAAATGGCGACGCTTCGAGCGTTTGCCGTGGAGTAATTTGTAGGCTTAAAGCTGGTGCCGTAACGCGCAGGGAATTGTTGACATCGCCTTCAAAAGTAGCGTGCCGGCTATCTTGTGAAAGCTGAACGTTTATCTTCGGAATATACAGTTGGTCGCCCTCGACACCTGGCGCCACAGTGCGCACTTTTTCAGTGACAGCCTTTTGATTAGCAAATACCCAACCGCCGGCAGCCGGTAACACCGATAAAAAGCCCACGTAGCCGCCAACCACTAAAAATAGCATCATAAAAGTCGCTATTTTTAAGCCTTTTCTTCCCTTTTTGTCCTTAATAATCCCGTACTGATAATGATATTTCATATATAATTTCTGCGTTTTAGGCCACATTAAAAAGCTTTCGCTACAAGCCATCATAGCAAAGTTTGTTTGTAAACTACAGAGCAATGCTGTTGATTATTGTGGTATTATAAGACTCGCCCATAGTAGAGCGAGGAGTTGGCATGACTAAGGCTTTTCAGATACCCAAGACGGTCGTTGAGGTCAAGGTTGAACTAGGAAAGTACGTCTTTTCTCAAAAGCAACAACCGAGCGGCATGGTGCGGTCAGGTCCAAATTACGTCGAGCTTGGCACTCTCATCATCAAGCGTTACAATCGCCAGCTTAAGGCGCTAGCCGAGATTGCACAGCGTGCTGAAGCCGCTCGCAATCCGAGCGCAAGTGTTAGAAGTGAACTCGCTCGAAACGTTAAAGGAGCGGCAAATTTCCTTGCAACCGTAAAGGAGCCCTATATTAGAGAAATGTTCACGCATGGCTTTCGTCTTAACGGCCAGGGACTAGAAAGATTTTTGCTGCTTGTACAAGATGTCTCCAGCAGCGCTCATCAGCCAGATTAATGATCAGCTTAGAGAAAGCACTTAAACTTCCTAGTGGAAGGTGAACCTAGTTCCTCGGGTGCGGCTGTTCTAACTGCCTGTAGCACGGTGTTGTCCGTGCTACAGGCAGCTTTTTATTTTAAATGGCGGTAGTGAAGCAAATCTCACCACCGCCATGCTGCCGGACGCCAAACACGCCGTTATCCAGCGAAGTCACGCGAGTGGTGCGCTTACAGCCCGGCGCCAAATGGGCTGTTAGCTTCATCGACTTCGCGGGCAATAGTCGCCCAGTAGGTCGTCTCCTCTCGATCGATGATCCCGGGCCCGGACCCGCTCGCCACTCGGTAGCCAAGCCGGCGCAGCGCGGGGAATTGCTGGTGCGCGACGGGGTTGTCGCTGACAATCCAGAATTCGCCGACACTGAGTGGCGTACCGTCGAAATGTCTTTTTTCGATAAAGGTAACCAGCCGCTTGACTTCGTCTGGTCCCAAATCGTGGTCCAACAGCACCAGATCGAAATGACTCTTGGTCATTGCCACTGCAGCTGCCACCACAGTGCGAGCGTACACTACCTCATATTCACTAGCGAACCGGATTGTCCTAAGATCGTCAACAACCAATACTTTCAGCGATGTTGTAGCCATTACCACTCCTTAGGTCGTTTTTTAGAATAAAATATAATCTTATTAAAGTCAATAATACTTTGTTGTCATTTCATATTTTTGTGTTATTATAGCAAAGACAGGTGGCATACTACCTATCTGGGATGAAAGGGAGTCAACCATGGCACCGCTGGTGTTATCGATGCCGTCTCACTGCGAAGTGGAGCGTGCTGAAGTTGAGCGCGCAGCCACCGAAATGGTCCAGGCTGCCGCACAAGCTGCAGGATACCTCGTATTTAGGGTGATTGAACTCTCCAGCACTTACGAACTGAATGCTGCCGGTCAAGTGACTTTTGGCGGCAAACTGGTTGTGCGAACTTGCACGAGGCTCGTCCATGAAGTGTGGATGAGCTGCAAAATCATCGAGACCCCCGACGGCTGGACTCAGGCCAGCTGCCGCTTCGATGGCGCCACTAAGCTCTTCGAAGCGCACTGCAGTCTGATTTATCCTGGCCACGTGACAGTCAAGGTGGCGTAAGCCGAACCTTCCACCCCGCCTCCTCTTGCCTGTTGTCCATCCCCCAGATGGCAATAACAGCAAGAGGAGGCGCTTTAACGTTAATTCTGTACCACAATAGCCCCTAGAGCACGACTATGGTCTGTCAACTACATGGATTGGATGAAGCGAACCGTAGAAGTATACGACACCGGTGCCGAAGACCTGGCGGCTTATTTCGGCAGCCTAGGGCCACGCACTGCCGACATCGCTGAGGTCAGCAAAAGCGCTAAAAGCTCCCTCGACCCATGCAGGTTCAGGGAGCTTCATAAATTTGACAAATAAAATTAGCAGCGCCAGCCACTGAAACTGACTGGCGCCATGCTTTCGCCAAGAAGCTTGTAGATTATTTGCTGGCTCGAACTTTATATAAGTTAGCTATTTGCCAGCCTCACCCTGCCTCCAACAACACGCTCCGGCGCGCCCACCACAACAAAGGACCGTACGGTGCCGTCATCGTCGCCGTCATCGAGTTGCGACCTCAGGTTTTCGCCAGTGCTCGTCACAAAAATGTAATCAAAGGGCGGGATCAAGGCTCGCGACGTGCGTTCAAAAGCCGTCATGCTCAGTTGAAGCAGGCCGTTTTCGCAGCTTAGCATAGCGTAAATACTGTAGGTGGTGCCCTGGCTCACTTGAAAAGCTGCTGAACCCTGCGCTGCGAGTTCTTTCATAGCTTCCGAGACGACCTTGCCGGTAAATCGCACCTGCTGCAAGTCCGCCGCGAGCTTAGCGGCATCATAACCACGGCTATCCATCATCAACTCCCTGCTGTCCTTGGCAGGTACCGGTTAATTATACCGGCAGAAGGTGCATATGACTACAGATTATCTACTCTGCAGCGCATCTAGCGCCACACCCATGGCAGCAAATACCTGCCAATCTTGCTGGCTATAAGCTCTAGGGGCCATTTCAAGCTGGTAAATATCCCGAAAACGTGCAGTTTTACGATACTTGCCAACTTTCATCGCGGTTTGGGGATCAATAAAATCAAAATGGTACTTCATAAGTAGTATCATCACTAGTTCAATCAGATCCCCAACAAATGGAATAAAGCTCACCACTCGTCGTATGATCGCTAGAGCTTTACTGCTTTCGGCCACTGTAAATAGCACTTTTTCTTCCGCATCCATCACTTGCCAGGTGCTCACCAGCAGCGATTTCTTAAATTGCTTTCGCAGAACGCCCAGCCTTTTTCGGGCAGCATCTTCAACAAAATAACGACCGTGAATATCTAGAGCTTTTTCGGCCCGTAATGTAAATGCCACAGATTGCTGCGACTCGTCGGTAAAAAAGGTAATCTTTTCGCGAATTGTTACTCGCTTTTGCTGCGCAAAGGCTAATAACTCACCCTTCGTCCCATTGTCCTGGGCGCCAAATACCATGTAGCGGTTTACAAAAGGAGTCAATTTTTGTTCGATAATTATTTTTGGTTCCATGTTCATCTGTCTTTCATCATAGCACGCTCGCGTATCGGCTGCTCGTTTCCCCAAGAAAAATATCCCACCAAATAAGTGAGATATTTTTCTTGGGGCGAATGATGGGGTTCGAACCCACGGCCTCCGGAGCCACAATCCAGCGCTCTAACCTACTGAGCTACATCCGCCATAATTAATACCTGGATATTATACTACATCACCCCTAACAAGTACAGGGTGATCGTACGTCGAAGAAAATGCGATGACAACCCGAAACAACTGATTTAGGAGCTCCGTGGACATTCCTGCTTTATGAAATTTTACCGAATATGGTATACTTTCTTCAGTCATGCGGGTGTCGTATAGTGGCTAATATGCTAGCCTTCCAAGCTTGAGACGCGAGTTCGATTCTCGCCACCCGCACCAGAAATAATTTTGATCTGACAACAGCACTGCGATTGAAGCGGTGCTGTTTGTTTAGTGGTACAATATAGACGCTTACACCGTTTATCGGTATAATTCCAGATATGCCCCGGTAGCTCAGTGGATAGAGCAAGAGACTTCTAAGCTTTTGGCCGTTGGTTCGATTCCAACCCGGGGTACCATAACGCTTATGTTAAAGGGCTTCATTTCGGAAGTCTTTTGTTTGATATATAGTTAAAACATGCCTAAGTTCAAATTCGCTAAACTAGTTCGCGACAAGATAGTTGAGCATCAAATTGCATCTGGCGCGACTCCCATCTACCGTCAGCTAAATCCAAAAGAGCATAAAAATGAGCTAATCAAGAAGATAGTGGAAGAATCCCAAGAGATTCTTCACGCCAAGCCTGAGGAAGTTGCTGCGGAAATAGCGGATGTCCAACAGGCACTTGATGACCTAAAAGAGCAATACGGGCTAACAGACAAAGATATCACAAAAGCTCAAGCTATAAAAAATGAGAAGAACGGAGCATTCAAAAAAGGCTTGTACGTTGATTATGTAGAACTCGATGGCAATAGTAAGTGGGCTGATTATTACCGCAAAAATAGTAGTCGCTATCCTGAGATAAAATAGGCACCTAAGAACTTAGAATGATCTGAGAAGTTTAAGCTTTTGCCAGGAACCGTCCACGCGTCACCACTAAATAAGCGACGCCTACAGCACTAGTGAGTAATCCAAAGATAATTAACACACCGGCCGTTGTCGTGAGCTCCGTGAATACTCCATAAGTAAGAAACCCGATCACAGCGCCGGCTTCCACCCCTAAGCCATTAATCGAGGTAATAGTCGCTCGCGTTTTACCCTGAATCGCGTGCTGCACTTTTGCACCAAACACCGTTATCGACACCTTCACGAGCAGCATAAAGGCGGCAAAGCCAACCAGACCAGCCGGCCCCAGGAACTTGCCCGCCGCAGCTAAGGCAGCTCCCGCCGCGATAAGCAGCACCATAAAACTCACCGGACGCCATTTTTCTAATTTATAGGCAAAGAAATCCATTACAATAACCGGCAAAAATACAAGTAGCGACACAGCCGGAATCAAAACCGTCGAAACATCGCCAGCCTTAATAATCAGCGAGGCATATTCATCAAAGATACGAAACAGCACCCCAACAAACACCCCAAACGCAATGAGTCTTAACAGCGCACGGTTTCCACGTACTTCTGTAATGGCTTGACGTATGATCGTTGCGTACGGCACTGGTTCAATATTGTCCTGTTTCTTTTTGTGAGGCAAAGTAAACGCCATACCACTCGCAAGAATCGTCGCTATAACACTGCTCCATAGCACTCCTTCATACCCCAGCCAGGCAAACACTGGCATCGCCAGCAAAGTGGCGCCCAGCCCAAAGAACATGGCAAAGCTTTCAGAACGCCCAAGCACTTTGGCATATAAGGTCTCTTTTCCGGCGGTTTTTAATTCGTCAAACACCAAAGCTTCAAAGGTGCCCGAACTAAGCGACCGACCGATCCCCCAAAGCGCCAAGCCAAGCAAAAAACCTTCGAATGTTGGCCAAAACACCCATATGCCGTAGCCAATTGCACGAATAATTTGAGCCAGGCCCAGCAAGTTGCGTCGTGAATATTTATCTGCCAAAGCACCGGTTGGCACTTCTGCAAGCAAGATAATAACTGCCCAGATACCAAGCAGCAGCGAAATCTGAAACGTACTCAAGCCGCCGCGTTCGGCAAACATGACATTGTACAAGGGATAAAGCAACATGAACTCGCTAAAAATGCGGTACAAGTAAATCTTAATTAACAAGGCCTTCATAATTAACTATTGTAACGCAGCCTTCACCGGTATACTAGAATAATGAAACGCAAATGGGATACCACAAACGAGGCCGTACAGAAAAAGTGCATTGATGAAGTAATTGCGCGCATTGAAGAAATCGAAGATGGCGCGGTTGGGGTAATCGTAGCGCAAGATATAATCGATATCGTTACCGAGCACTTGGGGCCAGAACTATACAACTTAGGCATCCGCGATGCGAAAAAAGCTATACAAGAGCGGTTACAGGATATTGAAGTCGATTTAGCTATGCTCGAACAACAGCCGTAACCGGCTAGTTGATTGTTACCTCATGCAGCGCGCTGCGCCCCATAGTTCGCAGTGTCGCCTGGCGTTCACTATGCCGGGGTTCATAATTTGGGGCGTAATACGGCCGGATTATGTTTGTGAGCGGCGGCATATGCACGGCGTCCGAGCTAACTTTATTTAAAGCAGCCACGATTGCCTCGATAGTGGCTTCAAAAGGATAATCCCCGCTTGAATATGCTGCGGTCAAATACGCTCCGCCAAATTCAGAAGCATAGGAATGTTGGGCGTCACGGCTGACAAAAGCCGCTTTCACCGGAACGGGCTGGGGTGACGAGTTATGCGTAAAACCGTTCGTGAGGCGATCTTTATTACTCACCACAAGATTAATTTCTAGATCCGCAGGCGACATATGCGTAAATACGTCCTCTAGCGTCTCCCGCATTTGCTGGCCAGACATAATCCAGTCGTCTAAAATGATGCTTTTCACTGTGCTTGGCGCTTTGTCGCCTAGTTCTACCGGTGAAAGAAGCAGGCGGTCACCATATTTTTGTAACTCCTCATCAGTAAAATTACCTAAAACCTGATCAAGAATAAAGCCATCACTTTTATTAGTGCTGACATGTCCCAGGTCAGCCGCTTCGAGCTCGTCAAGCTCGGCATCATCATCCGCGCCATCTGTTGCAAACGTCTTGCTGGTTATGATAAAAATTGACGATTCAGAGTTATCGCGCAGGTAGATTTTCCAGTAGTCGGCAATGGATTTCGTGGCTTCTTGTAATTCTTTTTCGCCGATAAACGATAGGTTCTCGTAGATATCCTCGGCTCTTTTGGCAATCTCGCTGGGTACTTGTGGGTGGGTCATTGCTTCCTCAAGAAGAAGCATAGTTTGTGCGAGCGCTTGTTGTTCGGTGTAGGTACGCACATTAGGCACATTTCCACTGATTGAGGTGTCGGCACCAAGCCCATGTTTCATTTCGGCAGCTGAAAGAATCAGCGTTTGGCGCGTGTTGTCGGCCGCTTGCTCTATAAAGGCTGGTTGGGGCCTCGTGCGTATATTGCGTGAAAGCTGCGCGGTTTCACCCGTGGGAAGAGCATGTTCCATTGTCATTTCAATATATTATAACATATATAACTATGTAGTTCAATATGTAAGAGTTGGTCACCTCTGTGCTTTTGTGGTAAAAACTACCATAAATGAGATTAATCTTGTATAATGACACTACATATTACTCGACGGAGACTCCCAAACATGGAAAAGAACACAAACAATTACCTCGCACTTGGTGGCGGATTTATCCTGCTTGTTGGCCTGGCGCTGCTGGCTATGACCAATGGCTGGCTGGGCTTCGATAAGCAAACCTTTTGGCCAACCTACATTGTGCTTGGTGGTATTTTTATGCTGATTCTGGGCTTTGTTATTCGCCAAGCGATGTCACGAATTGTGCTCACTACTTTAGGAACCCTTGCCACATTAACGGGCGTTTTCTTTTTCTTGTTTTCGTATAACGTTTATGAGTGGAAAGCTATGGAAGTCTTGTGGCCGCTGTTCTTAGCCATTCCCGGTGCGTCGCTGCTTGCTGGCTACTATGCTGGCGGTGAAAAAAAGGTTAAGGCGCTGCTTTTTATTGGCATCGTGCTGCTGGTATTCGGACTCATCTTCCTCGTACTGACCACGCTCAATTCGTCATTTGCAATCGCTAAGCTCTGGCCGCTGTTTATTATTGTTGTTGGCTTAGGCATGTTAATTGCCGGTCGTAGTACTCGACAGTAAAAATATACACTCAATTTATAGGGTGACGGACAAGATACTCTTGCCCGTCACCTTTTTGCTACTCGTCTTCAATAACGCCTCCAGTAGTTTCGAGCAGAATCAGCTCCTTCTGTTGTTGCTTGAGTTCTTCAAGGGCTTCGGGGTCAATCACGCTCATGTAACCATCCCTTACATTCAGCTCGAGGTAGCGAAAATAAAATCATAATACTGATATTATTGCAATATCGCTGTCTTGAAATTAATAGTATACTATTCCATTGACATACTATATCTAGAGAACTATACTTTAAGAATACTATAAGCTAAACAAAGGAGTGAATGGAAAACAAAATTAACAATTTGGTGGCCGAATGGGACGACGTGTATAAAAAGGGACAATTGAGCCTCTGGATACTACTTGCCATCTTTGAAGGGCGTAAATACGCCGCGCAAATTAGTGAATTTATGCAGGATGCCACAGGCGGCAACTTTGAAGTAAAAGAACAAAGCCTTTATCGCGCCCTCCGCCGCTTTAGTGCCATGGGCTTAGTGGCGATAATCATGCAAGATTCACCGCACGGCGGACCAAAGCGTAAATATTACGAACTGACTACTGAAGGCAAGGAGGTACTTGGGCGTTTCATCGCCTTAAATATCACCCCTATGCTGAGCCCGCCAATTAACCAACTATTAAAAACTGCCGCATGGAGCGAAAATCATGAATCAACAGAGCAAACAACCACATAAACTTGGGGTTTTAGCAACTATTACTGGGGTCATTGCCCTTATCACCATTGCCTTAACCGCTATGGAAACATTTGTTGTGTATCCCACCGAAGCCCACCGAGACACCAGCCAACAAATGCGAATGCTGCAAACCGAGGCGACGAGTAGCGGCTCGCCAGGCACCGTACTTGAATCGGCAACTTATAAAGAATTGAGCTCGTCCCCCGAGGCGCAGTATAGCCTGACTGCCGCTGCTATTACCGTTGCAGTGCTGTTTATTGTACGCATTGGAATGATCGGCTTTGTTTATAACTACATAAGAAGCCGGCGTCTCGTAAAGCACGACACGTGGGCCACGGCCCTTGTGATGATGGCCGCCTGGCTCGTGTCGCTACCTGTTGTGACATTTATCGGCGCTCAGTTACTAGGCTATTCGCAATCACCTCTTGAACTGCTTTATTCAGTACTTCTAGGCATTACGCTCGGTACCCTCATTGACTACTTGTTTGCGCGAGTCTTTAAATGGCGCTACAACCGCAAGCACAGCTTTGTGGTAGATTAACTTTTTATAAAGTTAAAGACGAATCTTTTGACTCTAAGCGTAATCCTCCATTATTGTGGAATAAGGCAACATAAAAGGGGAGGCATTATGATTTCGATCACCGGTAATAATTCAGGCGCAGGTAGCAATGGTGCCTTAAGTGCAAATGGCAAGAACAAAAACGACATCCGCCGTAAGCGCATCGGTCAATGATATAAACACCCCTCAAAAGCAAGGGGTGTTACTTGACTAAGTAAACCGCTGCACCAGAAAGCCGGGCCTGCTGGACCCCTTTTTTAAAACTGTACTCAATCAGTTCACCTTCATTATAAACACTGCCTGTCGTAGCAAACTTGAGCTTAGTAGGGCTTATCGGCTGCAATGTTTCATACCAGCCAAAGGGCTCCCAATCATCGGGATCAATAATAATGATTTTGTTATAGAGGTCGATAATCTGCACGGTCGATACTTCATTGATAAATCGGGCGCTAAACTTCCCCGGATGGTGCCCGTCTTGCAAGCTGACTGTTTCAAAGAAGTAATTCACTGCACCTAAGATTCCTAGTGCAATGGCAGTAACTGGCGAGTCTTTGGCGTTGGCTGCGACTGAAACGATTAGTTTTGTGCGTGGGTTGCAAATGGTAGCTGAAACATGCCCGCCCACATGGCCGGTGTGTCCGAATAACGGCTGCCCGCTTTGCTGAAAAAATTCAATGCCAAGACCAAAAGCCGTGCTAGCATCATATCCAGTTTCAAGCTTACTTTGAGTTTTTACCTGTTCTTTAATTGACGCCGCGCCAATGACTTGCTTCTTCAGATAAATATGATCGATGAGCCGGCACATGGCATAAGGAGTCGTGTGTAGCCCTGCCGCAGCTGCTAGAGCGCCAGCTGCCTGCCGCCCAAGGGGCTGCCGTTGGTGGTAAAATGGAAGGCCATAACCCGTGGTTAGTAGTGTTTCAGGTCTAGCGGGATAGTCTGGCCAGCCGTCGATGCCTACCTCGTCCAGTAAGCTACCGAGCAGCTTGGTATATTTTGTATGTGTGACGGCTTCAATTATGCTACCGAGCAACCCATAGCCAACATTAGAATACTTCACCCGTTCGCCAGGTTGAAAAACCAAATCGTGTTTAAGTACTTGTTGCTGTAACTGCTTAGTGCCGAGAGGCGGCGCTTTGGCGAGCCAATGTTCAGCATCATTGCCATTCGCCAGTAAACCCGCGCTGTGTGATAACAAATGGCGGAGGGTGATGCGACGCACGCGTTCATCGCTGTGGGCACCAAGCCACGGCAAGTAGCGTATGGCTAAATCATCAAGCGACAGTTTTCCCTGTTCGGCTAACCGCAATAGTAACACCGCCGTGATCATTTTAGTTTGCGACGCCATACAAAATATATGGTGTGGCGTGAGTAGCTCAGATGGCTCGATGACGGCTCGACCAAAAGCATTTGTAAAAACATTCTCGCCTCGCCACAATACCGCCACGCTCAACCCCACTATATCAACGTGTCGCAGCCGATATTCCAACCACGAATCAAGAAAGGTGGCGGCTTTTTGTCTGCGCAGTTGTCGTAGGGACATAGTTGTTAGTATACCATTTAGGCCGCTGGCATAAACCAGCATTTCGCGCTATACTATAAGCCATGAAACCAACTCTTCTTGCGGTTCGTGCAATCGGTGCTGAGTTTGCTAATCGGATATTTATAACCTCTGCGCTGGTAACGGCTGGCATCTCAATAGTTTTCATTGCGTTAATCGTCTGGCTTACTTCGCTGAGTGCATGGTGGTGGCTACTAGGGGTAATTTTGATTTTCATCATGGCTTTTGCTGTGACCGCCTTGATTGTGGCGAAAGTGATCATTAATTCTGTCCGTCCGACACAAGACCGCACTCAAAAACAACAAACTAAGGCCTTCGTCGATAAACTTCAAGAATTATCAGAAGTGATGCAAACGCCTCATTTTGTGCTGTTGTTTCAAGCGGTACGCGATATCGCCCTTCCCCGCGAGAACGGTTTTATCGCTTCACTTAGTAGCGAAACCACTTCACTCAAGAACGATTTTATTGCATTAACGCGTTCGTTTAAAAAATAATTTGTCAGCGCTCATGAATTTTTGGGCATAATTATCATGGTAAAAAGAAAATATATCATTGATTCTGGTGGAAATGGTGAAACGCTGGTGCTCCTGCACGGTTACTTGGGCTCTTCACGATACTGGGTACGGCTAAAACCACTACTGCTTGAAGCCGGCTACCGAGTCATCACTATCGATTTACTTGGCTTTGGCAACGCCCCCAAACCACGAAGAATCAAGTACGATTACAACGACCATATTCAGCATATCCAGGCTGCTATCGAAAGCCTGCATTTACAGCAGCCATTTACAATTGTCGGGCACTCGATGGGCGCGTTATTAGCGCTACGCTATGCACGGCTTTACCCGCAGCAAGTGAAATCATTAATACTACTTCATCAGCCGTTATTCAAAGACCGTCAAGAAGCGGTTACTTCAATTCGCAGTACCGGGCGATCGTACCGATTCTTGCTTGATTCGCGCTTTAAGCGAATTGGCTGGCTGTTTGTAAAAGCCTTAAATTACCGCCACATCAAAAACCATAGCCCAGCTGCCCGCGAAGGGTCACTTAAAAACGTTATTGAAGCGGCTGAGGGCTTGACTGATTTAACCGCCGTCATCCAACCTGCGCTTTTAGTGGTTGGCCAAAGCGATCGCCAGGAATACGCCGCCAACGCCACCTTGTTTGCATCCACCTTTAGTAAAACCGTCACAGTGCTGACTGTCGATACTGGCCATCACGCACCGTACTTTCAGCCGAAGCAAACTTTTACCTGGCTGGATGAATTTTTAAGTAAAGCTAAATAAATGTCAGCCCTCACGAACCTATAAAAAGGTCTTGGTTTTGGTGGTTTGTTCTTATGATTATCGCCCTTTCCTACCGTTCGATTAGATGACGGCTGTAGCAGAGTTTGCTATACTCGGGGTCGAGTTGTACCAACAATAGGGGTAAATATGGCGACGGCGTTTATCATGGTTGTCGATGGAAAAAGCGACAAGATGGAAACTTTTGTCGAAATTGAGCATTTGAAAGCCTGGAATGAAAAACCTACTTTTGACAGTATCGACTATGTGCAAATTATGGAGAGTCTACCATCCTGGCGACCAATTCCGTATCAGATGATGTATGGAGGGGCACGCGTTTCGAACGAACAAGGCCAGGCCCAAATCTTCGCCCGTACGGTTGAAGCCGCCCTCGCAGCCTATGAGTGGTTGTACAGCTGGTCTGAAACCGACTCGCACTCATAGCTTACACTGTGCTGGCGGGGTTATAATAACGCCGCCAGCACACTAATTTGTAATGATCGTAGTATACTTGCAGTATGATTTATTCTTTTTTCGCTGGCGACATTCTTCGGCCAGAAGACGTGCCCAGTTTGATCTTTATTATCGCTATTTATGCCATACCATCAATTTTATTTGTCATAACGCTAATTATGCTGATCCGCGACGCATTCAAGCGAAAATTTAGGCGCCGCACTCTAATTTTTATGGTTTTGACCGTTATTGGATTACTTATTAATACAATAATTACTAGCTCATATTGACTATTTCGCCCCAAGCGCTCCGGCCAGTACATCACCCAGTACATAGGCCAATCCGGCAGCAATACCACTAAGCAATAAAGTTTCGAGGGCAGCTTTTAGTTGGCTAGTTTTGGTCATTTGTCCTTTTACGATACCGATGGCCATAAAAGCAGCACCGGTGAGGAAACAACTGATCGCGAACAGGGCGGTCTTATCCATTTTCAAGGCAAAAATAGCATCGATCACATAAATCAGCACCGGTACGAATCCGACCACCACGAATGAAACGAAGGTAGCAACGCCATCGCCCAGAGGCGTTTCGCCGCCTTCATGAGTTTCGTCTTTGCTCTTTTTCAGATCGCGTTCCGATTTAGCCGATAAGTAGGCGCTGGCGCCCATTGAAAAGCCATCGGCAATCAGGTTAGCGAAGCCCAAAATTATAATTACCAACGGGCTGAGCTGCGCACCGGCGGCCGCTGCTACGACCGCAAAGGTAGTCACTGTGCCATCGATTGCTCCGTATACTAACTGTCCTAAATATTGTTCAAACTTTTGTTTCACTGCTTTAAAGCCTCCTTTACATCATCTAATGATACCGCAATTACCTCACCTGGCGCTACCTGTCCGGCGAGCATGCGCTTTGCAAACAAATTCTCAACTGTTCGCTGCACAATGCGCCGCATTGGCCTCGCGCCGAGGCGTGGGTCGTAGCCAGCATCTACGAGGTAGCGCTTGGCTTCTTCGGAAACGGTGATGCTCATTTTTTGAAGAGCCAAATTTTTATTGACCCCCACCAATATGAGGTCGACGACTTGCAGTAGTTCATCTTTGGTGAGCGGTCGAAACACCACTATTTCATCGAAACGGTTAAGAAATTCTGGGCGAAAAGCTTGGCTGGTAATCAATTGGTTGATGAAGGGCTCTTCAAATTGTTCGAGCTCATAGCCAGCATCAATGTATTCGCGTATCGTATCGGCGCCGGCGTTGCTGGTGGCAATAATTATAGCATCACGAAAGCTGACCTCGCGGTTGCGCACATCGCGCAAAATGCCTTCATCGAGCAGTTGCAGCAAAGTGGCCAGCACATTCGGGTGGGCTTTTTCAATTTCATCTAACAGCACCACACTAAACGGTTGCTTCAGCACCTGGGCTGTTAAGCTGTGCGGATCTTCGGCGCCATCGGCGATCAAGCGTGCAACATCACCTGGCCCGACATATTCATTCAGATCGAGTCGGACAAGCTGGTTTTCGCCACCGAAATAAACATCGGCCAGGGCTTTTGAGAGCTCGGTCTTTCCTACCCCTGTTGGGCCTAGGAACAAAAAGGTGCCAATCGGGCGGTTCTGGTTGCGCACCCCCGCCCGCGCCCGGCGCAAAGCATTGCTCACTACATTGACCGCCCTGGTTTGGTTAATCATGCGCTGATGAATCAGCTGTTCCATATTCAGTAGGCGTTCGCGTTCTTCGCTGGTATTCGCAACGCCCACCTTAATATTGTACGTTTTTTCAATCGCCGCTTGCACCGATGGCGCTGATACCAGACCGTCATCGGCGTAGCTGGTAGCTGCTTCCAGTAACTTTAGGGAACGCCCGGGCATGGCTAGCTCGTGAATGTACCGCTCGCTTAAGCGGTAGGCTTCTAGTAGCGCCTGGTACATTACCGTGACTTTGTGCTGGAATTCAAGCACGATCAAGTGGTCCTGTAGCACCCGTAAGGTTTCTTCTTTGGTCGCCGGCGCTATCGTCACCCGATTCAGCGCATTCGCTAGCGCCGGATTCCGCTGGGAAATTTGTAGCCAGCGCTGTTCGTCCATGGTAAGAATAATCCTCAGCGCCCTGCCTTCAAGAATTGGCAGCAGGACATTACTAATATCCACCGACCCTACGCCTTCTTCAAAGAATAACTGCGCGTCATCGAGACAGATAATGATGTTTTTGGCTTTGTAGGCTTCTACCAGCAATTGGTTTACCAGCTGCTCTAATTCGCCACGCCCGGGTGCACTTGCAATTAGCGCCGCGGCATCGAGGCTAATAACTTGATGGTAGCGAAGATTGGCCGGAATATGGGCCGCTCCATCGAGTAGCAGCTCGGCAAAGGCATGCACAATCGTTGTTTTGCCGCTCCCGGCTGGCCCGACCAGCGCTACATTCTGCCGCCCACCGGTACTAAATACATCAAGCATTTGTGCTAATGCTTGATCGTGCGCCTCTAGCTGCACCGAGAGTAACCCCCCGCGAGCAATATTGGTGCTGACATTTACTCCGAACCGGGCAAGATACGGCGTGAAGCCAAACGACCAATCACGAGCGATGCCACCGGTTCGACGCGGGGTTTTATGCTTATTAATTAAATCTTGCACGTGGTGGTACCAGCGCACGCCATCAATTACATCGGCTTCATCCAGCTGCATATGCGCCAGCAAGTTGGTCGCCTCGGGGCTTGCCTGCAGCAAACTGACGGCGATCATCGGCGTTGAAATACCGGCGGTTGCGAATTGCTGTTTTAGCGCCATTGCTTTTTGCCAAATAGCTTGCATTTGGCCTGGGTCTTCAGCGGCAAAGTGTTGCAAAAATGCTGGCCCTAGCCCAAAGCGCGCAATCATAAAATGCCCGCCGCTCGCCTGCATGGCTGCTTCAGCGACACTATTAGGAGTCGGCCGTTCGGGTAATAAGCCAAGCAGCTCACTATCCAAGAAAGCGTCAATCGACTGACCTTTTGGATCGGGCGGGATGGCCTGTAGCTCGTGTTTCCACCAAAAAAGCAGCATCACGCCAAGGCTCGAAACTCCCAACAGTAACCACCCAACAGCCATGCTATACAAGAGCATCCCCGCGCCGCCCAAAATTAGTAGTAGCATCAATAATGCGGCGCTGACCCTTACGGGTTTGGTTAACTTACGAGCGAACCGAGCTTTACGAGCACGTAAGCTCGAGTAGTTAAATTTTACCTCCATGGCAGCCACCCCTGGATAAACAACACAACACCTACTACTGGCAATAGTGGTAACAAAGGCCAGATCATGAGTAGTGCCACATTAACAACAACCGCCAACAACAGGGCAAATGCACCGATAATAATCATGAATAATCGCATAATTGCCCCGATAACGCGCGAAAACAGCCGATCAATAAAGGCACGAAACTGCATGTTCAACGACCCATTCACCCGGCCAGCGGAAATTTGCCGAAAAGGCGCAAAGAGCGTTTTTAATAGTAAATCAATCGAAAACAGATCGGCAATGCCAGCCAGCCGCAAGACTGCCTTTTTTAACTGCTGTTTCCACCCCTCGGTATACCACCACAAGAAAAACGCCACCAACATATATGCTTATTGTAGCATGGGTGCGGTATACTGGACGTATTGATATGGCGAAAAAACACATTACTTTACTAGGCAAAGCTGTGCAAAAGGTTGCCGCGCTTCGCGGTGGCGGTTCGGCACTTCCGGGATTAGTGGTCGAGAAACTCGATCCGCACTTTTTAAGTCGCACTCTGCGTTCACTTCCAATGGGGGTGGTGGTTATTAGCGGCACCAACGGCAAAACTACCACGACTAAAATGGTGGTGGCGCTGCTTGAAAGCCAGGGTTTGCGGGTTTTTACCAACCGCACTGGCAGTAACTTTACCAGAGGCGTCGTTGCGGCGTTGCTCCAAGAAATTGATCTCGATGGCCAGCTGCACGCCGATATTGCGGTTCTAGAGCTTGATGAAGCCCACGCCGTACAATTTGTTGCAAGCGTGGCGCCGCGCTACACGCTACTGCTAAATGTTATGCGCGATCAGCTCGACCGGTTTGGCGAAATCGACAACACTGCAAAACTATTGAAAAAAATCGCCGATAGCACCAGCCATGGCTTAGTACTCAATAGCACTGATCCGCGCATTCGAGCCATTGCCGAAACGATTACCGGCAAGCAAATTAACTTTTTCGGCCTCGGAAAAGAAGTGCGGCCGCTGTTCCCTAGTGACGATGAGCTCTATCACACTAAACTCGATACCCCTATCAATAAAAATGAAGTTGAGCTATCAGCAATTTCAGATGATACCGTCACCTTTACCATCGATAAAAAACCGCTACCGGTAAAACTTAAAATTACCGGCGCATACAACTTTTTGAATGCCGCAGCCGCGCTGGCTTTTACCCGGATGATCATTCCTAGCGCTCAGCGCGATGACGCCAAACTCATGGCTGCCCTGCAGCAGGTCACGCCGGCATTTGGTCGCGGCGAAGTGCTGATGGTGAATGGCCAGCCGCTAGAACTAATTTTAGTCAAGAATCCGGCTGGTTTTCGCCTGGCGCTGCAATCGTTCCTGCCCGAAAAAAACGCCACCATGATCGCTATCAACGATAATTATGCCGATGGACGGGATATGTCGTGGCTATGGGACGTCGATTTTAGTTCACTGCGCGAGTCAGGTGTAGCCGTCGTCAGCGGGGTTCGTGCCTACGACATGGCCTTGCGCCTGCAATACGATGAAGTTGAAATCGGCGACGTCGACACCTCACTGGAGGAGGCACTGGCTACTTTACTTGCCAAGCATCCGGAAAAGCCAAAACGCATTTTCTGCACCTACACCGCCATGCTTGCCCTGCGCCGCAAACTGAAAAAACTGACTACTGTGGAGCACATTTCATGAGCAAAAAAACCATCACAATCGTGCAGCTATATCCGCGCGAAATGAATATTTACGGCGACTGGGGTAATGTGCTTACCCTTGGTCGACGCTTGCAGTGGCATGGCTATGCGCCAAAAGTTGTGCCCTACCACCCAGGCACTCCTTTCCCAAAAGAGGCTGATATTATTGTTGGTGGTGGCGGCCAGGATTCGGGCCAGAATAAAGTACAAGACGATTTACTGGCTATTGGCGATAGGCTTCATGCGCTGGCTGATGACCACGTACCGATGCTCGTTATTTGCGGATTATACCAGTTATTTGGCCGCTTTTTCCGTACGGCGAGCGGCGAAACAATTCGCGGCATCGAACTTTTTAAAGCCGAAACTATCGCCGGACCAAAACGCTTGGTGGGCAATATTATTATTGAAACCGATTTTGGCGATGTTATCGGTTATGAAAATCATAGCGGCCTCACAACGCTCGACCACGACCAGCCCGCCTTCGGCCGCGTCCGAAAAGGTGCTGGCAATAATGGCCAAGATAAAACCGAAGGTGCCGCTTACAAAAACGTTATTGGTAGTTATTTGCACGGCTCAATTCTCCCCAAAAACCCCAGTTTAGCTGATGCGATTATCGAAGCGGCGGTGATACGAAAATACGGCGAGTTTCATCCTGAAATTATTGATGACCGCTTTGCAGAGCAGGCGCGAATGGTGGCGGCTAAGCGACCGCGCTAATATTATCATCAATTTTAAGAGGGCCTCGCCGATTGCTGGCAAGACCCCTTGGTTCTAGCTGAGGCGTGTGTTCAATTCGCGGATATACCGCGGCTCAGCTTGCGGATTGCGCGGCCAATATCGCTCGGTATCCAGGTAACGTACAAGCTTCACGCCCATCCCAAGCAGCATCAACTTTTCGGCGATTGCCTCATCTTTGGTCCAGCGTTCGCCGTGCTGATTCAGACAAACCTCACTTAGCGGTAGAGCGCCTCCTTGAATAAAAGCGATAGGCAACTTCGCCAGGTAGATGCGAATTTCAGGGAGCCTGGTGGCAAGCGCCATGGTACTAAACCTGACCTCGCCTCCTGGGCTCATTACCACAACATCACCGCCACGCCCCTTGAAGTTCTCGTACAAGCACTCCTCAAAGCAGGTCTCAACTTCCTCTGCGGTTTCCGTCGTGAGGTCAGTAAATTCCCTACTCATTAGCATCCCTTCTTTAGGAGCCCTTTGCGCGTAAGTATACCATAGAGGCTATATATTGGATAGATCAGTGAGAGTATCATGCACCAAATATTGACAAATATTCTTTAATCTGTTACCTTAGTAAAGTTGTGTTGAGCTAAAACTGCTCAGTCAAAAATAAACAAGAAAGTAAAATAGCGGCATGCCTAACGAAGATACTACCCTTCTGAAATACATTGAATTATGCTGTTTTCTCAGCGCCTATTTTAAGCTAACGGTGCTCCGACGCGACGACGACTGGCAGCGATCGGCAAACGAGATCGTCGAAAATTGCACTTTTAGGTGCGTTGAAACCATCATTCGTCAAATTAGCCAACTTTTAGATGAGCTAAGTGGCGAAGCGTTACTTAGCTGGGTCACTCGGTTTGCAGCTGGCTGGGAATGTCGGTCGCCACAAGACGCGAAGCAGTGCTTGTTTCGCTTGCAGAATGAGCTAGAAGAAGCGATGAGCCGCAGAGAACAGCAACAATCCTACCTACTCGTGGCTTAGGCTTGTCACTAAACAGGGAATTATTAGAAATATCTTAACTCTAAGCTGTCATCTATTGACGCTTACGCTTGTGGCCGATTACAATACAGGGTACATATAAAGGATCCCTGACGTAACTATGAACAAATGGTTCGCACTGCTATTTCTTGTACTGATTGTTCTTAGTGGCGTCGCTTTTATTCTGCCGGCCACCCCAGGAGTAGAAGCAACTTCCGAGCGGGTTAATTTGGCGATCTGTTTGTTGATTTTTTTCACTCAAGCTGCGGCCACCCTCTTTTTCCTCTCAAGCCTACCGGCGTTTAAGAAGCATCTTCGCCGCGCCTACGGCCTGCTCGCGAGCGGCATTTTCTTGCTTGGCTTAGTGCAGTTACAGTTACCGATCAGTAACTTTATTTTCATCGACCCGATCGTTCTTTCGTGGACGGTGGTACTACTGTCTTTCATGAGTTCAACGGTGATGTATTATTCTGCAAAAAGATTCGCCAAGCAGCTGGCATTCTCTTCGCTATGGACTAATGCACTGGTGGTGGCAGTGTTAGCGGCCATACTATTCTTTGCAACTTCATTGCTCCCCCACGATGAACTTGGTATCGAAGAATGGATTGTCGACGGCGTCTTTGGTTTATTTGCGGGCAGCGGCGTTTTTGCTCTTGCCAGTGCCCTTGTAATGCTTAAACTCCGCCACCGTATCAATCCGCGCTATTTTACACCCATTACCTGGCTCAGCTTCGCTTTTATAGCAGTGGCAGTGGCAGGAGTTCATGAACCAATTGTTCGATTGCTTCCCTATTTTAGCCAAGAACAATTTCTTGATTATTTCCTTTACGGTTTTGCTTTGTGGCCACTACTGCTAGCCTCAAGCCTGTTCTTATATGCCAGCATGGCTTTTGCGCGCCTGCGAAAACCCTCGCCACTGTTTCCTGAACATGCAACTCCTGTGCAAGTTGTTGAAACCGTCGCGGCAATGGTCTCAGATTCGCGCGCTATCCAGCCCATCATCGACCGGCTGCGTGAAATAGATAACGTTCGCGCTTACGCCTTAAGCGATCAAGAACGCATCGCTTTAAAAGATATTTACTTACAGCTGGAAATTTACCTCACTACCGAAGAGCCGATTCGAAAGCTTAACCGCGAAGCTTTGCGCGAATCATTGCCCGATGATTTCAGAAGTGCTTTTAAGCTATAGGGTACGCTATACTTTACTGCATGGATATTGCTGCTTTTCAAAAAGAATTTCAACTTGGCGTTGCACACTTAAAACATCATGACCCGATTTTAGGTGCTCATATTGCAACCGGACCGATGCCGACGCTCACACCTCACACTAATTACTACCAAGATCTTGTGAGTGCGATTATTGGCCAACAACTCAGTGTTAAGGCAGCGGCGGCAATTAAAAAACGTTTTCTTGATCTGTTTGATGGTGCCTTTCCAACGCCCGACATGATCTTGACCAAGGACATTACCACTCTTAAGAGTGTCGGCCTTTCTTTACCAAAAGCTAAGTATATTCAAGACTTAGCCCGACGAATTATTGATGGCACGGTTCGGTTCGATACGCTCGACGCCATGACCGACCAGGAAATAATTGCCGTGCTAACCGAGGTAAAGGGTATTGGCGAGTGGACGGTGCACATGTTTTTAATGTTTTGTATGGGGCGATTGGATGTTTTACCGGTTGGCGATCTTGGGATTCGTAATAGCATTAAGCGATTGTATAATCTAGAAACCCTCCCGTCTCCCACAGTCATCAACGAACTGGCCGATAAGAACGGCTGGCACCCCTATTGCTCAATTGCCGCCTTATATTTATGGCAGGGACTCGATAATATGCCTAAATAATCGAGGCTGTTTTGCGCACTTCCCCCAGGGGTCTTATAGACATTTTTGATGAAAGCATCTCCACGCGACTTGTTCATTGGCCCCTTTCTATAAAACTTCTATTTGCCGTGGTGAAACGTCAGTGGTAATCATGACCTCCGGGCGCGGTACCATTGCTAGATCAGCCTGTTCTAGCGGCACTACCGCCGCCCAATAGCGAACACCGAGTTGCCGTAGCTCGGCTTCAGATAGTTGCTGTATGTTCTGCTTCACGGCGTCGTACAGGTCGAGATTAGAGAGAAAACAGTTACCAAAGGGGACCTGTAAGCGCAGTAACTGCCTCCCTTGTTTTCTGTAATTAGAAAGTGGAACATACCCGCCAGTTTTTATGTCTTTCACCGCCGTTTCATTCCCAAGAAAAGTGTAGAGATTGTTGTCGCGGCTAACTCCCCTTTGCTTTAGTTCGGGCGGACAAATGCTATCAAGAAACTCGTCCGTGCGAATAATCGCCGCAGCTTGCCCTTTTTCACCCCGTGAAGTGCAGCGTAAGCCATTTTTAAGCGCATCGGGGAGCAGGTTTTGGGAAATCTCATGATACAACACCATTGCTTTAAGTATACGGCAATTTGCCATAAGCTGTGAGATAATAACCGATATGAACTTCGACAAACAGCGCCTGCAACTCGCCTCTCATACCGTTTTTATCCAGAAAAGCCTCACCGAGAAGCCACTCACCTTTGTGCTCATCCATGGCATTGGTGCTTCGAGCACCTATTTTTTGCCGCTGTTTGCAGCGCTCGCACCTCATTATAACGTTGTGGCTATCGACCTGCCCGGCTATGGTAAAACGCCAACGCCACCCAAAGCCTTAAGCATCCCTGAACTAAGCGCAGTCGTTATTGAGTATCTGCAGCAGGAAAAAATCAGCCAGGCAGTACTTGTTGGCCACTCGATGGGCTGTCAGATTGCTGCGCACATAGCAAAGCAGCGTCCCGGGCTGTGCAAGGCGCTAATTTTACTGGGTCCAACCGTCAATAAATGGGAACGCGGGCGGTTATTACAGGGCTGGCGTTTACTGCAGGACGCCTTCCAAGAGCCACTGCGACTCAATAAAATTCTCATTCGTAGCTATCTTGAAATGGGGCCGCGGCGCTACTGGCAAACCTCACGCTACATGATCGCTGATCGAATCGAGAAAACACTCGACAATGTTGCCATCCCCACCCTGATTATTCGAGGTGATAAAGATACGGTTGTTTCAAAGGCCTGGATGCAGTATCTAGCTTCCCGATTAAAACATGCCGAAATAGTAGAAATACCAGGTGCCGGACATGTGGTGCAGTTTACTAAACCAAAACAGATACTCAATTTGTGCCAAGGTTTTTTGCGGCGACACTAAGTAGGTTCGTTTACTTTGCCTGAAATAGGTCTATAATAAATAGTAGCCAACATAAATGGGGAAACAGGCATGAGATTTCTTTCATCAAAAATACATACAATTATAGGGCTACTTGTGGGGATTGTGCTGTTATTTGCACCACAATTATTCAGTTTTACCAATAACGCCGCGGCTTCAAACGTTGCTCTCTACGTGGGCATCTTTATTATCTTAAGCGAACTTATTACCACCAGTCGCTTCAGCCCATTAAAACTCGTGCCCATGCGCACCCACCTCATTCTCGACTACCTAACCGGTGCCTTTTTGGCAGTGTCGCCGTGGCTGTTTGGTTTCGCCAATGAACCAAGCAACTACTGGCTACCGCACCTGCTTGTCGGTATCTTGGTCATAGGCTACGCCCTTGTTACTAATCCTAACGCCGACACTAACGAACCGACCGTGAGCTAATGGCGCGCACCACGACCGAAGTATTTGAAGATCACTTACAAAAACGCCTGCATGGCGATATCGAAGGTGATGTCACACAGAATTACGCGAAAGATGTGGTATTTCTCACCGGAACCGGTGCTTTCCATGGGCACGAAGGAGTGCGTCAATCCGCGCAACAGTTAGCGGCAATTGTGGGAGAACAAGCCACCTTCGAATACCGGCATACCTTAGTAGACGGCCCGTACGCCTTCTTGGAATGGACAGCGACATCAGGCAAAAAGACAGTTCTTGATGGCGCAGATAGCTTTGTCATTCACGATGGAAAAATTGTCTTTCAATCGATTCACTACTCTACTAATAAAACAAAGCGCGAGAAGCAGTAACGTCAACTTTCATTAAAAAGGGCAAGAGTGGACGGCTCTTGCCCTTTTATGTTCACTACCCAAAAGCGCCGACAAACTGCTGATGCAGAATATCCGTCACATCCCGGGCCGTCATCGTGGCAACGGTAGCTACATCTCCCAGCAATTCTCCGACTGTTCCCTGATAGCCAATCCGCATCGTTAGCTGCTGCGGCTTAATTCGCATGCCATGCAATGCCCGCAACAGCTGTAGCCGCGAAAAGGTATCAAACCGGAAGGGAACAATCAGGGTGCGATTGAAGGCATCAGGGGGCAGCAACTTAATGATCTTTCCCACGCCTTGCTGCCAAGGACGCTTCACCGCATCCATCACGCCCCCAGCCGGGCACAGCACAACACTGCCTTCATCCAAAACGGTGCTCACACAGGCTTGAAGGCTCAGCGCGTTAATTATCCTGATTTCTTCAGCCGACGGCAATCTGCCACGAGCCCGTAGGCGCCAGTAAAGATCACGATTCAGCTTGCGCTTGCGATCTCGAGCCAAGGTGCCTGGAATAACCGGAATCATGGCGGCTAGATCGACTTTAAGCGAGGCCAGGATACGCGCCTGCATCGAAAATGGTTTAGCCACAAGCCGCACGCTTTCTCGGCCGTACTGGCCAAGCACCGCCAAAAACGGCACCAGCTCAACTGCTTGACGATGATCACCGACAAACAGTACACCTCGTGCGTGTTGTCTCAAGCATTCAGTATCTCCAATCACACGCAGGTCGACTTGAATCGCCTCGAACAAGGAGGCCATTCCAGCAGCGAGACTTTTGCCTTCCATTGCTGCCCGCATCCGGCGAATGATCGGCAGCCCAAAACGATACGGCTGGGGCAACACAAACTGTGTCAAACCGCCCAAACTTTCCGACATCATCGTCTCCCATCGTAGAGCTTGCCTTTACTTGTAGCACATGTAGGCCGTTAGTACAAACCTTCGAAGCTTCGTGACTAATGGTGAGATGCTCTTTTTGTTGACATTTATATGATTCTATTATATACTCTAATTGTCTTCGACACTTCAACAGGAGGCGGGCCTTGCAGTCGCCATTAGCTCAGACACCACGCTTCGCTTTCAATGCCGGCATTGACGAAGAAAGTGTGTCACAAGCAATCAATTGGCTGCTCAACAATCAGACGCAGAAGCATCTCACCGTCCTCCTCACAACTCAAGGAGGCAGTGCTTTTCAAGGGCTGGCGCTTCGCGATGCGATCCGTCTGGTTTCACAGAATACAAAGGTATCTGTCGTAACATTGGGTGCCTGTATGTCAGCCGGAATACTGGTCCTGACCGCTGTCCCGCGTGAGAATAGGTTCTCAGGACCGCTGACGCGTTTCTTGATCCACCCACCGAAGACCTGGAACGACAAGCAGAATTTTGCGCACTCCACCTCACGCCCTAGCGACAAAGTACTAAAGACGCAAGAGGCGATGTTTGACCATCACCTTGAAGAGGGATACAACATTCGGGAGATTCTCATCCGCCTACTGCACGAAGATAGCTGCCTCTCGCTTGAAGAGGCGGAAGCGCTTTACAGCAAGGAAAGTTATTTCTCGGCAGCCGAAGCTCTTAAGATGGGGATCATCGGCAGTGTCCTGAGCCACGCCCCGATCCAATCGGACACAACTGGAATCAAACGCCCATGGTGGCGATTCTGGTAACAACCCGCTCGTGAGATTCCCGTCTCTTGGAGCGGGTTTCTCATTTGTAATGTCTTAGGCGTATATATTTGAAAATATGAAGAACGGGCCTGCCAATAACGGCGGGCCCGTTTAAGATTACTTGCGCAAACGCACGGCGACTATGTTCTTATCGCCTTCTGCGAGCCGTTGCAAGGCCTTGAGTGTGTCCTGGACCACTTCTTCCAGCTTGGCTTGGTCTCTCAGCTCGGGTTTAGTAAGAATCAACGAGTCAAAGCTGTACCTTGTCACCCACTTTTCGTCCTCATCCGGTAGAACATAACATATGCCATGAGGCGCATCGAACGCACTGGGCCGTCGTAGCCTTCCCTCGCTATCCAACTTTTCGTTTGGTAACGTAGAGCCAAAATGCGAAAAGTAGTTCTTGAGCGACCCTGCTCCACGTCCCCGAACTTCAATATATCGGCCGGTAATCAACGCTGCTTCCTCCACTAGGTGATTGTCACGCCAGAAGGTCACATTCAATCTATACTGCTCTTGGCATCACTACGGATACCTGAGTTACTTTAGTGAAAACCGCTTTGCAGTATTCCCCGGCAGTAAATTTAGAATCGTCCACCCATCTTCATAAGAAAGAGGGGTGGACGACCGAAGGGCCGCTACTCGTTACGTGGCGCTTCAGTGGCACCGCTAGTGCGGTCAGGGTCAACGGGTGGAGGAGTAACTCCCTCTCCCGTGTTTGATGGCCTCAACCGTCGACCACCCACGTCCCCTGGAGGATCCGCCGGTCGCTGTGGCTTGCAATGACTAAGCGGACGCTTAACATGAGACATAGCCTCTCCATTAAAACAGGTGCTTTCGCACTGGAATGAATTCGTCAGCAAACCACACGAAACACGAGCTAGCGCCTCTATTATACCATGCATTCCACTAAGGGAAAGATTCGAACCTTCTCGTGTTCTACTGATTAATGCGTCCGATCCCGGCGAGGCATTTAGAGCTTCAGTTGCATGGGATACTGTTTGTTATATTCTTAACATGTACTTCTGAGCGAGTAGACGAGCAAAAAAATGGCTTCTACACTGCAAGAGATTGGATTTTTCATGAGCAATGACTCACAGTCGCACGCTAAGGTTACTGCCGAGAACTGGGATGAATTGCGGCAAGCAGGATTTGAATTCTTGAGCAATATTGGGCGAGAGAGTTATGTTTCCGGGCCCGATGAGAATCACTATCCGCGCTATCTAAACGATCTTCGCAAAGAGCATGGGCCAGAAAATGTCAAATTGGGCCACCCTATGAACAAGCTTACAGGCCATCCGGATCCTGACTTCGGGGGTGGCGACCTTCTCGGCGTCTACGCCAAGCGAAGGTAGCCGCATATTCATCCCCGGCGAGCAGTTTCTGGCTGCTCGCCACTTTTTATGTAATTCTGACTATGCGCTCAGCTTAAAGACTATACTTCAGCTGTTCTTAGCCATAGAAAAATGACAGAACATAAAAGCTCTGTCATTTTTCTATGGTCGCAGAGAAGATACTGCTGTCGAACCTATTTTGGAAGCGCTACAATCATTATTGCAAAACCATCAAACGCTGAAGTCTAAGGTGGTCGACCTAAAATCACTGACGGGCAACATGATTAAATCAGAAAGAGCTATGTCGATGGATTTCTTATTGTAAACCTTTAATCAACCCTAGTTTCTGGGTTGAACTTTCTTCTTGCTTTGCGCTGCATAGTTTGAAGATGTTAGATTTGAGGATAAGTAATCGTCATTTAAGATACTAATGAGACTCTTGGCATCTCTCTTATTTTTAATAATCATCTTGCCAGTTTCAGTATTAAGCTCTATATCGAGGTCGTGCGAGTCTTTAAGCTCTTGGAGTTTTATTTGCGAGAGAGTTATGTTATTGTCTTCAAGTTTTTGTAACTTATTTAGTGCAACTTTATCGCCAGCGAGTAATGATTCCAAGGTTGTACCATCTTCAAGTTCGATATTTGCCGCATGCCGAGATTCAATTCCGCCTAATTTTATTGAAGCTATTGCTACTTTTTGTGTTTCATAATCAAATAGCGCTTCAAAATGCCCAGGATGTAAAATATGAATAGTATCTCCAAAATAAACAACATGGTTATCTCGTGACACCTGAAAGTTGGTAGGATGCTCTAGCTTGCCAAAATTTGAACCCGTAAAAAACAAACCAAATTTTCTGCTTTCTTTCAGTATGTGTGCGGGGAATAATCTTTGGAATACAACCATTTCTTGCTCGTTAAACTGGATGCGAAGTGCTAGAGCTGTCACACCATCTAAATTGCCTTCTTCGTTCTGAAACAATTCGAGAGAATCAAGGCTGCCAGACAACTGGTCTTTAACGGACTCAAAAGCAGGCACCTCACTATCCTTGAGCGTCCATAATACGGGATGTTCAGGAGTTTGCTGGGGGTCGTACTCTTGTTTTACTAGACCCTCGTCGGGTCCCAGCGTAATGTAATTGCATATTGGACGTGCAAAGGAGTCAATCAAGCCATCTTCAATGTTTTGGTCGATATTTGTTCGATACAGTGTCTTGTCTTTGGTCATAACAAGTAACTGAACTGTAATCTCGTCAGTTCTAAGGTCTTGGCCACCTAAAGAATTAACGTACTGGAAGATGTCATTTGTCGGATTCAATGTAAAGTCCTTCGGATAAAATGGTTACCTTTATGCCATTGTCGTTTTTGAGGTTATTTTTTGCAAGCATTAGCACTTCATTGTCTTTAACGACTAATTTAAGTACTTTATACCCTAGTATGCTTAGTACTGGATTTAAGTAAATCATATTCGACTGTATATATAAGAAACCAATCATTCCGAATATGAATATATTTGCTATAAGGGCATTATAGTCATCAAACGTGAATCCTACGAAAGGTATCAAATATGTAATCAAGTAGGCTAGTGTATCCTGCATGTTTCTATCTAATACAGTTGGCCTGATTGTAACTGGTGATAGCTTTTTAGCAATTTTCAAAAAGGACAGCACAATGACTATGCCGATAAACGCTAATGCTATGAATAAGAACGATAAATATGGCAGCTCAAGCCATCCGTATTTGAAACTTCCAAGGAGATTATTTTTCCAATGTAAAATTGAAAGCAAAATAAAAAGGGGTGAATACGAACCAAGAAACAGACCAAACCTAGCACTTCTTTTCATTTCAAAACTCTTAACTTTACATTAGCATCCGTACGTCTATATATCTAGTGAGCATTATAGCCACACATTCAGAACTACAGAGCTAGGTAGAAGCGCCTTACAAATCTTTTGGTGGAATCTGAAAAAGCCTATAGTTATGGAGTTATTGTTATAATCAAAACAATGGACGAAAAAAAGAAACCAGAACCAAAGCTGGATACTAAGACCAAAGTAGTTACTATCCCAGGCCAGAAGTCAGCTCAGGACACCTCTAATTGGGATGATAAGGCCTTTGGAACTCCAAGGGGCCGTGACCTCATACCAGCATTAGCCAAAGAAGCGAAAGACCCTAGCCAAATAAAAAATCACATTGACCCTGCATCTCGTAAGAAGAGACCAAGTGCCAAGTAATTTAGATTAACCAATAACTTGTTGAACCTATCTTTAAGAGACTGTTGATGCAGTATAACTTAGGCCGCCACTAAGAATGACAAAATCAATTCTAACTTTTCATCTCGTGTACGCTTTCTTTTTATATCAGACTCCCAAACTACAAGTAATTTCCAGCCATCTTGCATTAAAGCTTCTCGTACTTCTTTGTCCCGCTCGATATTCCGTGCAATCTTCTTTACCCAATAATCATTTGGGCTGCGGTTTTTAAGCACTCTGTCATAATCTTTGCCGTGCCAAAATTCGCTATCAATGAATACAGCTTTCTTCTTTCGAGGTAAAGCAATATCGGGTTTTCCAGACACTTTGCTGTAGTGTTTTTGAAAGTATACTTTGTTTTTGCGCAAGTAGCGGAATACTATCAATTCTGCTTGTGTATTCTTGGAGCGTATACGAGACATAATCTCGCTTCGCTTTTCGGCAGAAAACGTATCCGCCATAGAAGCTAATCTATCCTATGGAATACTTTACCGTAAGGTAGTTTGATATTTGGAACCCAAAACTCCGCACCATCCCATCCCTTTTCTACTTGACCTAGAAGTTTGTAGAGTATGATTACAGATTGGTTTACATTTGACTTGCTTATACTTCTATCAGTTGGTGACAAGAGGGTTCCTGTTCCTCGCTTGATGTCACGACCCCTGCGGATAACTAATTTTGCAGTATTCCCGAATGCTTTGGACGCTTTAACGGATTCTAGTGCATTTATATAGGCATTGACTGACCAATCGTTTGTTAGGTCTGAAGAAAAGGCCTTTAGCACAAGAATCGCATCATCAATAGAGACTTCATACTCACCATCAACGAAAGCATCTACGACGCTGTCAACATTCGCCACGTTATTCTGGTCAGGACGTGGCGGAAAATAATTCACTCCACCTACGATATAGCCGTACTTGCTTTGGTCGATTACAGCTTTACGTGTAGGCTTTATCTTTGGATGTAAAACAAGTTGAATGTCATCGAAAGTTCCTTCTTGAATTTGTTTGATTAGAACCTCGTTGGCTTCATTGATTTCAGAGAACAAATTAAATAGAGCTTCAGGCATGAATACTCTCATTAACAGTGGGTCGCGGTCATATCCAAACATTCGGCAGTGCTGCCAGAAAGTATCCGCTTGAGGAGTTTTAGCTGAACGACAATAATACACGGTTTGAAGACCCTTGAATGTCACGCCTCGCCCCAGGGTATTTCCTCCAATTACTATATTTAACCCTTCTTCAAAGGTTTGCCCAGACGTACCTTCGGGGCCAGAGTTGAGAGTGTGAATAGAAATTACAGGACTACTGTTGATGAATTCAAAAATTTCATTGAATGAACGAATGTCGGGCTTCGTCTGCTGCAAATCAGTCCATGCTGCCTTGAGCCGCTTAGTAAGTTCATCATTTCCCTTGGATGCAAGGACTTCTTTGACGTATGACGTAACTTTTCTACGTATATTTTCATGGTCATCAATTTTAGAGCTTGGATGTACCAAAAATGTGCATACTTTGGCGCTTGCTGACAATGTTACATGGCCTGCTGTAATTAAGTAGGTTTCGATTGCCCGTTTAATGCCATCGGCAATCACGTCGGTCTTTAGAAGTGTATTAAGTTCGTCGTCTTCAGTTACACGGTTAGTGAATGGTTTCGGTTTACTATAGAAGAACTCGCCGCCAAGATAACTTTTTCCAGGAGGAAAATAGTGCGTAAAACTAGGCTTCCATCCCGATTCTTCACTTTGAAGAAAGAGTGCTTGAGGGGTAGCGGTGACCTGTAGGTAGATACTACTGGTAGATAAACGCTGTATTGCCTGAAGGTGAGTATTGATAGTACTCTGTTCAGCTTTATTAACTTTTGTATTTGGACTCGCCGCATCGGCTTCGTCATCCACTATGAAAATAGGGCGTCCTTTACAAGCATCCGAAGCACTTAATATGTTCCGCCAGTTAAGCAGAATTTTATCGTTCTTTTTTAGAATTATCAGAGTAGGGCGACGTTTGCCCGCTTCTGTAAAACGAACTTCGTCCTGCTCACTACAGACAGCAAAGGTATTATCGAGAGCTTCTAGCGCACGTCTGTAAGTTTGTTTTTGTAGTGCAACATTGTCGCTGGTCAGTAATATAAAGACACCAAAAGCATCATCAGCATCGGCAGCACCTGCAATAACGCCAAACATTTGACCTGTTTTTCCACTTTGTACTTGCCCAAATAACAATCCCTGAATATGTTCCTTGTGAGTAAAGGTTTCAACATATTTTGGGATGAGCGCATTTACTGTATTTTTGACGGAATCAACTGCATCTGGTGCATCTTTCGCTAATACTTCAAGGTAACTGTCTAAATGTTTTCCCATTTTAATTTACTCCAAAATCTAGATACCAAACTTGTGAATCTTCTAATTTAGTCATTGTTAATGTCGAACGGCCATATTCAGTTAGTGTATCGTCTGTTACTAAATCGCCAGGTTTCAAAACCCCTGCGTTTTCCAGCCTACCTTTAAGCCAACGACCCAGTATCTTCAGGTCATCTTCTGAACGTAAGTTTTTACTGAAGTCGCCGCTCGTTTTGCACCTGAATGCCCAGCCGTCATCAGTAATGACATCAAATCCGCCTTCATCATTTCGGGGGCTTGCTTGAGGGTATCCAGGGACTGTAGTGATAGTTTTAGGCACAATCAATTCAACTTCATACCAAGGACGTGGCATGACAAATCCCTGTGAATTTTCCCTACCTTTTCCAAAAGCAGTATTGAATCCGCTTTTCTGAGAACCATCCCCCTTAAGCGGTATCTCGAAACTCAATTCTGAAAGTTTTTGCTTTGTTGCTAAAAGCTCTGAGTCGATTAGCTTCAATACTCCTACTTGGTCCTTTAAGAGATTATTTTCAGGTAATGAGGGTTTTATTTCTAGCTCTGAAAGAGGACGGGCAGAAATATCAATTAAATCTTTAATGAATGATTTAATTTCAGGTGCTGTTGCATCGGCATTATTGAACAAATAGTCTGCTTCGTACTGTCTTTGGCCATCAACGATATTAGTGAGGTTAGATGAACCTAAGATGGAACCAAGTAGAGTTTCATTTTTACTAAAAGCTACCAATTTTCCATGAAAAGGAAAAGTAGTAACCATATAAACTTGACCTAGATTATTGTTACGCAATGTTTCATCTAGTGAACGCAAAGCATCTAATTGAGCAACACTCAATCCATCAAAGTAGTGCATTCCAACGCAAAGCTCTAACCTGGGACCGCCGTTAGCTTCTATAATGCTTTTTAAGTCTACGGCAGAGTCAGTAGAGATGTACCCGCTTGCAATATGTATCTGGTCAGAATCCTCTAAAAGGTCTCGAAAAATTTTGGTATATGTTTTGAACTGAGTTCGCAGAGGTGAGAGGTTGGAAAGCAGCAAGGACATACTAATTTGCTGCCATCACTAAGTGCTTGAGTCCCACTAACTCGCTTGTCATAAAGTTTTTATAATCGACTTCTTTTTGGTTCAGCACTACAACACTGTCTGCACTGAATGCAGGCAACAGGTGCATGGCAACTTTATTGGCTGCAACAGGCGGAACCGAATTACCTATCTGCTTCCTGACTTCAGTGATTGTCCCCTCAAAGATGAAGTCATCAGGGTATCCAAACAGTCTTGCTCGTTCACGGTTTGTGAGTGGACGGTTTTCTTCGTAGTGATAGCCCCACGTCCCACCACCTCCGCCAGCGATGATAGTCGTCGATGGTTTATTGCGGTCTAAGCGTCGGTATACGTGACTAATCATTCCTTTTACGTAGTAAGGGCTATCTTTAGGAATAGATGTGAAGTTGCCACCTTCTGGTATCAAAGCAAGCATCTCTTTAGTCTTTTCTTTGATATTTTGGTGTTCGTTATTGAAAGGTACTTTTTCTACACCTTTAAGAGCTTCTCCCGCAGTAACATAACTATCTGCATCATTAGTAGGTTCAGGCTTAGTGTATGTAAAGTCGATATCGTGCCGAACTCCAACGATTAAGACTCGCTCACGAAGCTGCGGTGCGCCGTATTGTGCAAAGTTGTATAAGTTGATGTCTAGCTTATATCCAAGTGCCGCAAAGTCTTCAGAGATTTGCTGAATAGCTTTACCTTTGTTGGCAGTAAGGAGTCCTTTAACGTTTTCCGCTACAAATACTTTTGGCATTTTAGTTTCAACAGCACGTACAAATTGTTTGTAGAGATTTCCTCGGTCTGTTTCTAGGCCGCCACGCTTAGAAACCATAGAGAAATCCTGGCAAGGGAATCCACCAGTGATAATATCTACATCAGGCGTTTGATTAAAATCAATATCAATGATGCTACCTTCGACCATGTGTGGCCCAAAGTTTCTGCTATAAGTTTTACATGCAGCATGTTCAAAATCGTTAGCCCATACAATTTCATATCCCGCTTGCTTAAAACCTAAATCAAGACCGCCGCATCCTGAGAATAGTGATAAAACTTTTGGCTTCCGTGTCTTCATTTTGTACCCCCGCTTATATTGTTTATGCTGTTTTTGTGGTTAATATCGATTATAAATCATATTGCTTAAAAAAGCCGCTATAAAATGGCCGCCCCAGTCTTGTAAATAGCAGTCAATCATTTGATGGCTACATTGTTTCATCTGTTATCTTAATTCTAGCTCTCTCGATTTTCACTGAAACTTTATTTATTTGGTTGGCCATTTTTTAATATGACATGAAGCTATATTTTATATCCTTTCTTTCAAGCCATTGTTTGAATTCACCCTGTGTTTCAAATGTGTCCTTTATAAGCTCTAGAAATGCTTTCTGAGCGTCACCAAACTCTATAGTGACCCAATACTCGTAATCACTGTCTCCACCGTTAGGAGCCGTCTGTGCGGTTCGTTTTCCCATATCAGTCTGTTCGTATATCAGTTCGCCTAATTTATTGATTTCTAGACTTCTGAATCTTTTATCTCCATCAGGAAGGATAATGGTTGGATATTCTAGTGTTGGCATACATAGCTCACTTTCTGTCGCAATAGAAAACGACTCGAACCTTAATGTTTCGAGCCGCAATAGACGTTCTGATGAACCGCTGTCCTCAGTTATATTATAGCAAAATTACCCCCGTTATCCTAGAATATATTCATGTTGGAATTAACTACGAAACAACTTGAAAAGTGGAAAGAAACTTTTGCCAAGGATGGCATTGTTTACGATAATGATGAAGACTACAGAGAAGCGGTGAGTAACTTGGTTGGTTACTTTGATGTACTGATTAGCATAGACCAGGAACAAAAGCGTAAAATGAAGACAGAAGAAAAAACAAGCTACCAAGGAGAATAAAAAATGAAAGATAATACTCAGCCAAAAACTAGCGAAAAATTTTTATTGAAGCCAATGAAGAATGAATCCAAAGAAGAATTCAAGTCACGGCTTAAACTGCTCATGAAGCCGAAGGTTGAGCGGTCTTAGAATTAACGACGGTCTTTAAGAAGGTCACGAATCTCAATTAGTACAGCTAGTATGTCTTTTAGGTATTTGCCCATATCATTTCTCCTTTTGGATTAGTGTCATGACGGCAAACAAAAAACCTGCCGTCAGTGAGCTTGCGCCCTACAACCGTTTCCAGTTGTAACCACTTAGAAGAAGTCCTGACGACAGGTTTATTACTTCTAAGTGGATTTTCGACCATACCTTCTCTTGCGAGTGGCTCTAGGACGAGAGTAGCCAAAGCTATTCACTTTTGATTATATAAGAAAATGCACAACATCAGAGCAGTATCAGTGAAGAATCGAGTTTATCTCTGACTATTTATGTTGAACAAATATGCTCATTCTTATATACTATTGGTAGGAATTGTTAAGTTAAAACAAAATTATGCCAGAATATCTAACCATTAAGCAAGCATCAGAGATACTACAGGTTCACCCTAACACGCTTAGGAACTGGGACAAGAATGGTCTACTAAAGGCGGTTAGGATTGGCGTACGTAAGGACAGGCGATACAAACGACAGGATGTCATGAAACTGCTGAATGAGGGTTCGGATAATGATTGAAAAGAAGGCCAAAAAACCACGTCAACGCAGGGAAAAGGTTTCACTTACTGAAGAACAATATCAAAAGGCCGCCGAAAAACTTGCTGAGAGAAAGAACAAAAATCCTGATGCGTTTGTCCTTCCCGTAAGTAGACGCACCATTGATGACTTAGCCAGCTACTTCGCTGCTGATGACAAAGATACAAAAAGAATTTTACCTTTAGAAAAACGACGTTACGCCATCTATTTACGAAAGTCTACAGATGATGAAGCAAAGCAAGTTCGCTCACTAGACGACCAACGTTCGGAATGCTTAGAACTGGCAAGTAGAATGGGAATTACTGTACGCAGTGAGGATATTTTAGAAGAAAGTGCATCAGCTAAGAAGTCGGGTAATCGGCCGATATTCGATGATATGATTCTTGGTTTTAAGACTGGTAAATATCACGGGCTTATTTCTTGGTCGCCAGACCGAATTTCCAGGAATATGAAAGAAGCGGGCGAAGTTATCGAACTAATTGACCATGAGTATATACAGGACCTTCAATTTAAGACGTATCAGTTTGAAAATAATCCAAATGGAAAGATGCTATTAGGCATACTGTTTGCAACTTCTAAGCAGTACTCGGACAAACTTTCTGTAGACGTTAAGCGAGGTACAGACGGGAATATCAAAGAAGGTAAGTATAACGGTGTAATCAAGAAAGGTTACTACGTCGATGCTAGCAATGGTTTCTTTATTCCTGATAGTTATAACTGGGACCTGTTGCGAGAAGCCGTTAATATGCGCCTGTACCAAAACAAAGATAATGTAGAAATTGCAAAATTTTTGAATGATTCGCTATTGAGCCAACGCAAAAGCCAAGATGAGCCATTTACTAAAGTCTTTGTAGATAAGCAGATGGTGGGTGACATATTCAAAGACTCCTTTTACTTTGGTTTATATAAATACGGCGATAATCTTGCGGACCTTACGGAAGTATCAGATTTTTTACCACTCATTACGCCTGATGAATATCTGGCCCTCAATCACCAAGTAGGAACAGACTTCGGAGTAAAACAAACACGAAGAAAACCAAATTACGATAAACTGGATTTCGGTTTACTAAGGAATAAAGTCGTTTGTGATTTTTGCGACGTGCCAATGCAATTCCAGCATAATCCAATTAAACGAGGTAAGAATACTGGAAAATGGGTTGTTAGCTTTTACTGCCGTAATAAGGCATGCCAACGCTACAAGACGGAAGAAAACAAGGCAAATGGAATCACTCTCAAGAAGAGTATTCGTGCAAAATATATACTTGCTGCGATTGAGTGGGAGCTAAGACACTGCACTAAGCGCAGTAAAAAAGCGTATCAACTTCACGTTGATAAACTGCGTAATAGAATTGCTCAAGATACTGCCATTGCAAGGCGCAAACTTGCAGAAGCCAAAAATGATTTACGCATAAACGAAAAACAGTACATGAAGTATCAGGACTTTCAGGTAAATCAACCCGAAGACTATAAGCGTCACCATCAAGGCAAACTTGAACATCATCAACAGTTAATCAACGTTGCAGAGCATAGCATTAAGAAGCATACACAGGAACTTGAACAATTGAAGGCTGGGCTACCTACAGAAGATGAGTTCTACGAACTCATCGACTTATATCTGTTAAGTATGCTGAACTTCAATGATTTAGTCGAACTTGATGCAATATGCAATGAACTTGTGTCGAACCTACGTGCTGGAAACGATTCTGTATCTGTTATAAAACTAAATCCACCATACAATTTGCTGGTGGATTTAGGTGAAATATCTTCTGGTCGGGGTGAAAGGACTCGAACCTTCGACCTCACGGTCCCAAACCGCGCGCGCTACCAGCTGCGCCACACCCCGATGATGTGAACTGGTAGGATTATAGCTGATTTTAAGGAGTTGCGCAACTCCAGAAGACACAATAATTACGTGCGACGATAGGCTCGGTCTTCTTCTTCCTCTTGGTAGCGGGTTTGCATGTAGTTGCTCATTTGCTGCGCAAAGCGTTCAATGGTACTGAAGCGGGTTTTAAGCTCATGAATGTCATTTTGCAGCGTCACCACCCGTTGGTCGTCATTTTCGTCGTTGACACCACGCGCGATCTGATCCATCTGCGTTTGCATGTTAGAAATAGCCCGGTGGATATCTTGAACATCGCGGGAAATATCATCAATCAGTTGTACTTGTTGGGCGATGCTGCTACTATCGTTTACCAAGCGCTGGGTGTCATTTTGGACACTGCGAATCGCATCTTGTACCGCTCGCTGTACGTCGTTATAAGTAAGATCTGCCATGGCTTTATTATAGCATTATTGCAAGATGAGCAGTTCGCTCTTGCTACAATAGTCTGTCGTCTCCGTCGGCGTAGCGGGGTTGTTGACTTTGTAAGACCTTAGCTATGAATTGCCGCAAGTGATTGCCGGCCAACATAGCCACCGCTTGCTCCTGCGGCAGCCATCTATACGCCTCAATCTCGCTTTCGTCAATTTGCAGGGCGTCCCGTGCTGGTTTAGTAATGCTCGTATGAAACAGAAAATGTAAGAAGTCGCCCTGGCTAACCTTCGAAGTGCCGTAACGTACCCCAGCAAATTGCAGCGCTTCGGGCGCAATAACCAATCCTAGCTCCTCTTTAATTTCGCGAATCGCCCCTTCAAGCGGTGACTCCCAAGCTTCTACCATGCCACCAGGGATATCCCAATGCTTTTTGTAATTCGGTTTTATAACCAACAACTCTCGCCGTTCATCCCATACCAACAGCTTGCTGCTCAGCGGTTTTTTGGGCTGCGCGGCGAGCCAGGCAATTTTCTCTTGTTTGGTGAATTCGCGGGTCATTTCTTATTTAGCAAATTCAATAGCGCGCGTTTCACGGATAACATTTACTTTAATGGTGCCGGGGTAGCTCATGGTGCTTTCGATCTTGGTGGCAATATCTCGGGCGAGCTTGATGGCACTTAAATCATCGATTTGCTCAGATTTAACAATTACTCGAATTTCACGTCCAGCGCTTATGGCATACGACTTCTCGATTCCCTTAAAGCCATTAGCGACATTTTCGAGGTCACGCATACGTTCAGCGAAGTTTTCGGCACTAATATTGCGGGCGCCTGGACGCGCCGCAGATAGTGCATCGCATACCCGCACCACGAGCGCTTCAACTGTTGTTGCCTCAACATCATCGTGATGAGCTTCTATTGCGTGGGCAATGGCTTCACTCATACCATATTTACGCGCCAGTTCGGCACCAATATGGTGATGCTTGCCTTCCATGCGGTGCGTGACGGCTTTGCCAATGTCATGCAGCAGTGTGGCAGTTTTCGCAACCCGCACATTAGCCCCAATGTCCTGGGCAATGATGCCGGCAATGTGCGCCATTTCGGTGCTATGTTTCAGCACATTTTGGCCATAACTGGTACGAAACTTGAGCTCACCGAGCAGTCGTAGTAGCTCTTTCGGAACACCAACCACTCCAACTTCACGGGCGGCATCCTCGCCGGCGCGATCGATTTCTTTATCGATTTGTTTTTGGGCTTTTTCAACTACTTCTTCTATGCGCGCCGGGTGAATGCGGCCGTCTTTCATTAACATTTCAAGCGCCGATCGAGCAATCTGGCGCCGCACGGGGTCAAAGCTCGAGAGCACAATCATGCCTGGCGTATCGTCCACTAAAATATCTACCCCAGTTGCTCGCTGCAAGGCCTGAATGTTACGGCCTTCTTTGCCAATAATCCGGCCTTTCATTTCGTCGTCGTCAAGCCGCAGGGCGGTAACCGTGCGCTCGGCAGTGACGTCGCTGGCCATCCGCTCCATGGCAGTCACCAAAATCGTCTGGGCGCGCTCTTCAGCGTCGTGTTGGGCTTCTGCTTGTAATTTACTTATAAGCCCAGTAAGATCCTGCTGAATGTCCCGTTCGGTCATTTGTAGCAGTTTTTCAGCGGCTTGATCTTTTTTAAGGCCGGCAATTTTTTCAAGTTTTTCTTGTTGGCGAGTGCGAATTTCGCGAATTTCGGCCTTTAAGGCTTCGACTTCGTCTTCTTGCTTGCGTAGCTTTTCGGTACGAATATCGAGCTCCTCAAGCTTACGATCAAGGTTCGCTTCGCGTTCGGCAGTGCGGTCTTCAGCTTTTTTAAGCTCTTTTCGCCGCTGACTCTCTTCTTTGGTGGCGGCTTCGCGCACTTTTAAGGCTTCGCCTTTGGCCTGCAGTACAATGTCGCTGGCTTTTGTTTTAGCTTCCAGAATCAGCGCTTCGACCTTGTGGGCGGCACTCGAGCCGCGCCGCTGCCCCATATACGCTAAAGCCCCTGCGCCAGCAGCCCCGCCAATCACGAGGCCAATGAGTATTTCTATCATAAAAGGATCCTTTCTTCCCCTCCGGATCGTCGTGCTATGTAGTACTTCTTTGAAAACCTATCTGATACTGAAGAATGCCTGAAACGGTTATCGGCAGTTATACATCTCTAAAGATCCGGCACAGTTCAATAAATGTAAAACGTAAAAATAGTTGCGCAAACTACAACATTAACTGTTGGTAGTGTCACTATGTATTGTATGCTTAAATAGCCCCGAAATGCAAACGGCGAGTTATTTTTTAGCCTTGGTAATATGTGGTTCAGCGCCGTATTCTGGAAGTACTAACTTATCGTTTTCGCTGTTTTGCAGACGTTTAAGGCCGTCAGTGGCCCAAGTGTCGCCTCCAGTACCAACTATTGGGATATCACTGGCATAAGCAATAGTATTAGCAACGGTAATACCAATCCGTAGACCCGTAAAACTCCCGGGGCCTTTAAAAACGATAATTCCAGACACGCTGTCCCAATCGGTCCCCGCTTCAGTGAGCTTAGCTTCAATAAAAGCAAGTAGCCCCTTCGCGAGTTCACGCCCAGCTTCCCAGGTATACATGTGGGGTTGGCCGTTTTCGGGCACCAGCTGGATTTCACAGGTTGGAGTATCGGTTTTAATTGCTAAAATCATAGGTTCATCTCAAAATTTTCCATACCACTAAGGCCGACCCGACGGTTGGTTTCGCCGGTGGCGACAATTTTTAAACGAATATGGCTGGTGGGTAAAATGTCGTGCACCACATCGGCCCATTCCACCACGGTAATTGCCCGCGGATTAGCCAGAGATTCGGCAAATTCGTATTCGAGCACTCCCGCATCGGGCAAACGGTAAAAGTCGTAATGATGCAGTTCCAGGCCACTAGGCGCTTGGTACACTCGGCTAATTGTGAAGCTGGGGCTTTGTATGTCTTCAGTGATACCTAGGCCCTCACCAAGCCCTTTGACAAAAGTGGTTTTGCCGGCGCCAACATCACCCACCAGCTCAAGGCAGTCGCCGCCTTTGACATAGTGAGCCAGGTGCTTTCCAAAAGCACGCATCATGCCTTCAGAGATAATACGGATTTCGTGTTGCTTCATATAACTAAATTGATAATACCATGATTTTTTACGGCTCAGATACCCGAGAAGTTGATCTCGGCTATCTGAGCCTGATTTTAGGACCTAATGGAGGCTCTAACTCTTCTGGAACAGAATCCTTAGACACTGCTTCACTCGCTCCTTCAAGCTTCTGGGGTATAGGCGCTGCTCGAGCGCCCTGATTTGCTTGTCTTTTTCGGCAAGTTGCCGCAAAAGTTCTTCTTCAAGCCGTTGCTGCTTCAGTTGGTAGCGTGCAGCGATCTTTAGGCCTTGAACCTGAAGCCGCTTCCGCATACCATCAAGAGCTGCTTCGAGATCATTGATTCGTCGCTCTTGCGGCGAAACCGTAAGACGTGGCATCATTGCCGGCGTTACGCCTGGCGTAGCAGTAGTAGCCTTACTCCTTGGCGCAGGTAGCGGAAAATTGACCTGGCATTCATCCGTTCCTGGCGCGACAACCCAGCAACCATTATTCAGCCGAATTTTACCGTCATCACGCAGACCGGTAAAGGCATGACGCACGAGCTTTTTATGCTCTTGTTCCGTCACGCCTGACCGGCGAGGAATTGCAGTTTCCATTTCCTCCCACAGGTAAATATCTCGAATCCCCCCCTCTCTGCTTGCAATTACTTCAAGCATTGTTTCGTCGAGCCGAACACCCATCTCCTTACCCCGATCATTAGGCGACGAGGACATATATATTTATAACAGAATAAAAATATTTGGTCAATTCAGCGGTGCCTTAAATAAGACACCGCTGAATTTGTTAAAAATGCCCAAGGGAAGAGGAAAAGACTTTATCCTTTACTTCTTTTGGTGTTGCCTTTTGCACGACCAGCCCCAATTGGAAGTCTTCATACCGAAAGCTGCGAACTTCTTCAAAGCCCGGCCAGACTTCGCACTGCGCAACTACACTACCTCCTTCTGGCGCATGGAGAAGCTTAGCATATCGCCAGTCGTCATCACCGTAGTGGAACTTAATATACCCGCCCAACAACTCGTAGAGATCGTTGATGCAGGTGATGCTATTGTCTTGGTTCGGTTGCTTCGCCATGTGCATTCCCGCTTTGTTAGGTATGGTTGGGCGTCATTATGTTCTCACTCATATGGTCTATTCGTCAAGCAAATAAGCGGTCAGAGGCGAACTTGCGCTAATAGCAGAGTAGAACAGCTTCTAACAATGCAAATTGCTACTATTTACTTTTATCAAAATTAATGTTATTATAAAATAAATCGATCTACTCATCGCTTAAAGCGCTAGGAGCGATCTTGCACCTTTCTGCGTCTACCCGAGAACCGGAAGTTTCCATCGAGGAAGCCTGGTCGCGTATCGAGGACCAGGTCTATTTCATGCTCGGCGGTGAAAGCATCAACTACTGGTGGCGCTGCATTCAGCAGACCGTGACCGCCGGGCAGCTCAATCGCGTTTGGGATGAGTGGCCGGAATACGAAAAGTGGCTACACGCCAAGCTGCACGAGAGTCGCGAAAACCGGCTGCTTTACCTGTTGAGCGAACTCACGACCACCGACAACCCGTTCATGGTTGTGCAAATCATGGACAAAATCTCCCGGCCACCCTTCGGCGACCAGCTGCAGGAGCACTTCGGCTTCAGCCAAGAGGGGGTCGAAAAGCTGGAGAAGGTCGCCTGGAAGCGTTGTGGGCCGGCCATGATGGCCCAAATCAAGGATGACATGGCCGAAGGTTCACCGATCCTAGTCGAAGACTCTGTCAAGTGGCTCATCCGAACCATCGAGGAAGGCTTCGACCCCAGCACCTTGCCGCCCGACGACCTCAAGTTGTGCCAGGAGTTGATCAGCGGGAGGATCGAAATATAGGCCCGCACGAAGAAGCAAATAGCCCGCCGAAGGGCACCGCTTCTTCGGCGGGCTATTTGCTTGTCCGTAAAACCACCCCATAACTCATGGTTCATTCTTTTTCACCCTAACCATTAGCATTGTCAGCTAAAATTGCTTATAGTAATAAGTAACTATGAGAATTTCTGACGCCACAATTGAAGCGCTCATTCAATCGAGCGGCTATGTCACGCCGGAGCAGATGGCCGAGCTTAAAGACGAGCAGGCCGCCAATCACCGGCCGCTCCAAGATTTGGTTATTCGTCATGGGCTGCTCACCGACCAACAGCTCACCGAGCTGTACGCCCGCTACGCCGATATTCCGTATATCGAAATCGACCCGCGCGAAGTGCCCAGCGAAGCCCTGCTGCTCATTCCCGAGCGGGTTGCCCGTCAATACAACGCGGTGGTATTTAAAGTGGTTGATGGCGTCCGGTATTTGGCCATGGAAGACCCGGACGATATCCAGGCGGTTAACTTTATTGAAAAACAAATCGGGACCGATGTAAAAATTCATATTGCGACCCACGAAAATATCCTCCAGGTGCTCGATAACTACCGGGCCGATGTTGATAAAGAGCTTAGTAACGTTATTCAGGTCCAAAAAGATGACAGCGACGAAGACGACAATCAGGCCGAGCGTGTCTCGGAAGCCGATATTGCCGAAGATTCGCCAATCGCGAAAACTGTTAACTTGCTGCTTGAATACGCCATTCGTTCGAATGCCTCTGATGTTCATATTGAACCGCGTGAAGAATATGTGCAGGTGCGCTATCGAATTGACGGCGTACTCCAAGAAGCTAATCGGCTGCCACGTAACGTGCTTGATGCGCTGGTGAGCCGCATTAAAATCTTAAGTAACCTCAAGATTGATGAACGACGCGTACCACAGGATGGCCGCTTTAAAATTACTATTTCTGGCCACACTTATGCTCTGCGCGTGTCAACCCTACCGGTAACTGATGGTGAAAAGGTGGCGATGCGTATTTTAGATGAAGACAACTCGGCGTTATCGCTTGAACAGCTAGGTTACTGGGGTCAGGCTCTTACAACCGTTTCTGAAGCTATTACCCAGCCCTATGGTATGGTACTGGTGACCGGCCCAACTGGTTCCGGGAAATCGACCAGCTTATTTAGTATTTTGACGATTCTCAACCGACAAACGGTCAATATTTCTACCATTGAAGACCCTGTGGAATACAAGATTCAAGGCGTCAACCAAACCCAGGTTAACCCAAAGGCGGGCATGAGCTTTGCAGCTGGGCTTCGGGCGCTTTTACGCCAAGACCCAAATATTATTATGGTGGGCGAGATTCGTGACTCCGAAACTGCCAATTTAGCAGTGCAGGCCGCACTCACTGGCCACTTGGTGCTGAGCACCCTGCACACCAACAACGCCTCAACCACTCTTCCCCGCCTGCTTGATATGAATATTGAACCATTCTTAATTGCCAGTACCATTCGTACGGTTGTTGGCCAGCGCTTGGTGCGCAAGCTGTGTCGTAATTGCCGCGTATCGTACAGCCCTAGCAAAGATCAAGCCGCCGAAGTCGCCCGGCTGTTTGGTATTGAAAAATCCCTGGCTACCGTTCATAAGCTTGAAACCGAAGCCGCAAAACAAAATATCGGTAATCTTCCGGCCGATGAACTAAGCTCAAGCTCAACCGCCATCACTCGCCTGTGGAAGGCCTCAGAAGCCGGCTGCGATGAATGCAACCACCTTGGTTACCGCGGCCGTATAGGAATTTACGAAGCTTTGCCGAATTCTGATACAATCCAAAAACTGATTGTGAGTAATGCCACCAGCGCCGTCATTCAAGACCAAGCAATTAAGGACGGGATGGTGACTATGCAGATGGATGGGCTGATTAAAGTGCTTCGCGGTGAAACAACCATCGAAGAAATTTTACAGGCAACCCGAGAGTAAGCTATGGCATTTTTTTCGTATCAAGCGGTAAATAAATCCGGCAGCATTATAAATGGCACGGTCGAAGCGACTGATCGCCCAGGCGCGCTTGAAGCGCTCAGCCGTGAAGGGCTCCGGCCGGTCAGCCTGAAAGAGCAAAGGCAAAAGGCATCATTTGATATTAAACGCCTCTTCAAAAAACGAGTAAAGGCTGACAGCTTAGTGATGTTTACCCGGCAGCTGAGCACCATGGTCAGTGCCGGCGTGCCGCTGTTTCGCGCCCTGACCGGCCTGCAGGCCAACACCGAAGATGCCATGCTCAAAGAAGTACTTGAACAGGTCAGCAAAGATATCCAAGGCGGCTCCACGTTAGCCGATGCATTCGCCAAGCACCCCCAAGTTTTTAGCGATGTCTACATCAATATGACCCGCGCCGGCGAAACGGCTGGTATTCTTGATACCATTTTGAAACGGCTAGCGCTTCAGCAAGAAAAAAACGCTGCCATTCGTAAAAAAGTCCGTAGCGCCATGACCTACCCGATGATCCTTTTGGTCATCACGGTCGGGGCATTCTTTGGCCTGATGATATTTGTCGTACCGCAAATTGGCGCTATCATCAAAGATCTTGGTGGACCCGATGCTGAATTACCACTGATTACCCAAGTGATGCTTGGCCTCAGCGGCTTTATGCAAACCTTCTGGTACTTGATTATCGGGGGTATCGCTGCGATCTTTTTCTTGGTATCGCGCTACATCCAAACACCAACTGGTAAGCGAAAATTTCATCAGCTACTGCTACGGGTACCAATAGTTAAAAATGTCATTAAAAAAGTGGCGTTGGCTCGTTTCGCCCGGACCTTTGCTGCCCTGCTCGGTGCCGGCGTCAGTGTAATCGAATCATTAAAAGTAACTGGTCGGGCAATCGGCAATGTTGTCTACGAAGAAGATGTTGCCCGGGCAATTGACGAAGTCAAAAACGGCAAGCAGCTTTCTGAAGCCCTCAAAAAAAGTAGCCTGTTTCCGCCACTGATTTCCCAAATGCTGGCAGTCGGTGAAGAAACCGGCCAAACTGACACCGTACTTATAAAAGTAGCCGACTTTTATGACGAGGAAGTCGACGCCACCATCGAATCGCTCAGCTCGGTAATTGAGCCGGTCATGATTGTTATTATGGGTGCCATGGTGGGATTAATTGCTGCCAGCGTGATGGGGCCGATTAGTAGCCTGGCCCAAAACATTAAACAGTAAATCATAAGCTTTTTATGCTATACTGGTCGTAATAGCTAGTGGGCATCATGAGTAAATTATTTTACAGGGACAAGCCGATCATTGGTCTCGACTTTAGTCAAACGAGTATTAAAGTCATGGACTGCGACCCGCGCCGTAATAAGGTGTTTGGGTATGGTTCGATTGATCTCGACCCGGTAAAGGCCCAGCAAGCTTTCGACGAGGGTGACAGCGACTACTTAGCTAGCTGCATTGAGCAACTACTAAAAGACAAACTTGTCGGAACCGTTCAGAGCAATCATGCCGTGGTAAGCATCCCAACTGCCCGCACCTATACCCGTTCATTCAGCCTGCCGGCAAGTGCCGAAAAAAACCTCAGCGAGGCCATTACGCTTGAGGCCGAGCAGTATATTCCGGTGCCACTATCACAGCTCTATAGCGATTATGAAATTATCGAGCGTACCAACGAAACTATCTCGGTACTCCTTTGTGCGGTACCACAACGAATTGTCGATGTCTGTTTAGCTGCCTGCAAAGCCGCTGGGCTTCGGGTCATACTGGTTGAGCCGAGCATAAGCGCCGTCGCTCGCTTACTTACTCACACCGAAGAAGGTGGGCTCTCGACGGTAATTGTTGATGTTGGGCCGGCAACCACCGATATTGCCATTCTCGATGGCTCTATTCGGGTGACCGGCGGTATCGCTATCGGAGGCAACACGTTTACGCTTGATATCGCCAAAAAGCTGCATGTCACCCTAGAAAATGCCCATCAGCTTAAAGTACTTCATGGGTTAAACGCCGGGCCACGACAAGCAAAAATCTTAGAGGCGGTCGAACCAAACTTAAAGCGAATCGTCACTGAAGTCCGAAAAGTAATGCGCTATTACACTGAACGCATTGGCGTTGGCAAAAAGATTGAACAAGTAGTGATTGTCGGGGGTGGATCAAATATCCCTGGTCTTGGTGACTACTTTACCAACTCCCTGGTTATGCCGGCGCGAATCGCCAGCCCGTGGCAAATCCTCGATTTTAATACGCTCGAACAGCCGCCGCGTCAGTTTAAGCCGCGCTACATCACTGTCGCGGGGCTAGCGAGCATCGCCCCGGAGGATGTCTGGAAATGATCAACCTCCTCAGCCCAGAAGAAAAACGGCAACTGCGGGCCGCCCGAACCAATGTTTTATTGCTTCGCTACAACATTTTAGTCGCGATTACCATCTTAGCTGTCGGTGGGGTTTTTGGTGTCGGATTCTTTATTACTTTCCAAGAACGTGAACAAGCGCTACAAGAGCAGCGTGATAACCAAGCGCGAACAGCAGATTTCAGCCAGGTCCGACGCGAAGCAGAAGAATTCACGAAGAACCTAGCCACTGCCAAATCTATTTTGTCGCAAGAAATCGTCTACAGCGAACTACTGGTAGCGGTTGCCAAAACACTCCCGCGTGGCACGGTACTGACCGATATCTCCCTGACCCCAGCTAACTTCAACACTCCCTCAACCCTGGCTGCCCGGACAAAAAACTACGATGGCGCACTGCAGCTCAAAGGCACCCTCGAAGCTTCGCCGCTATTTAGCAACGTCAGTATTACCAATATCATCCAAGATAGCACTAACCGAGCGTATCCTGTCAGCGTTCAACTAAATGTTACTTTGCACCCTGAAGGAACCACCCAATGAAACAAGGCATGACAGCGGTGGCGTTTCGCCGGGTGCTGCTTGGGAGCTTGCTATTACTGATTCTTCTTGCAGCACTTGGGTATTACCTGCTCGGTACAATGCTTACCGAGGCTGCGCGTGACTCCATGCAAAAGAAGATCGATGCCACAGTCGGTCGGAGTGACTTAGAGCAACTGCAGCGCATGGAAACGTACTTGCGCGACCACCAAGACATTGTGAAGCGAGCGTCAGAGATTGTCGCCGAATCAAAAGAATACCAGTATCAAAATCAGATCATCGACGATATCAATACTTTTGCTCGGCGCTCAGGTGTAACCGTCACTGGTTTCAGCTTTGATACCAACACCGCGCCAACCACTGGTAGCGGACAAGCCGCCCCCCGGGTAGCACCAGGAGGATTAAAAATCGTCCCGGTCACAATTACCCTACAAAACCCGCTACCTTACACCAACTTTCTTCGCTTTTTAAAATCTATCGAGCAAAATTTAACCAAAATGCAAGTCACCGGCGTGTCGCTGAGCCCTGATACTGAAAACGCGGCACGAATCACCAACCCAACTATCGGCCTTGAGGTATATGTGAGGTAATATGAAAACCAATTTTCTTGCTCCTAATAAATTTAATCGACTCACATCGCCATTCCGTAAGCACCACGCGCTGATCTTTATTTTGTTAGCACTAGCGGTGATGATTATTAGCGTTTATAGCATCAACCAAATCTTAAGCCAACCAGTTGACCAAAACTATAAAGCCGAGGCCGAAGCTAAGTCTTTGCGCACCAACTTTGACCAACAAACAATCGATAAAATCACCGAACTTCGCGGGCGTGGCGATAATTGGGCAAACAACTTACCTGGCGGCCGAATTAACCCGTTCAGTGAATAAGCATACCGAATGATTTAGCTTTCGCTGCTTTTCATATATACTGCTTATAGTATGTTATTCATGGTCCAAAACTTTATTGGCACACCGGTAATGAGCCTGCAAACCGGCACCGAACTGGCAGCAACGAGCCAGCCGGTGATTGATCCACGCCGCTTAGAAATTGTCGCATTTTACCTTGAAGGGTCACTTCTTGATTTTAACCCCGCGCTGCTTCTGGCTGAGGATATTCGCGAGGTAAGCGATATCGGTTTTATTATAAATTCCAGCGAAGAGCTGGTGTCACCGGAAGATATGTTTTCTATGCAAGAAATACTTGATCTTCAGTTTGCACTCGAAGGTATGGCCGTATTCGATGATACCGGCAGCAAGCTCGGTAAGGTAATGACATATAGCGTGAATTCTGCTAACTTTTTAGTCCAGCAATTATACGTACAGCGCCCATTTTTGCAAAATTTGGTCAACACCGAGCTGCTAATCCATCGTTCGCAAATTGTCAATGTGACCAATAAAGCCATTACCGTCCGCTCTACCCGCACACCAATTAAAAACCCGGTTGCTACCGCTCAGGAAAAGCTATTTTATAACCCATTCCGGAGCGGCGAGCCACGGCCGAAACCCGAAGCCTAGCTATCTTCGCTTTCGCGCAAGACTTGTTTAATAGCATCAAAGCTAAACCCCTGACGCGCCAGATACGCCATAAACTTCTGTTCATCCGTATAACGGTGCCGTCGCTTGTCGACAATTCGCCGCAATTCTCCTAGTTCATCAAAGTCATTTTCTTCCAGCGCCTGCTCTATGCTGGCCGCATCCACGCCTTTTTGCCGTAGTTCAAGTGTCAGTTTTCTTTTACTGCTGGGTTTCGTAGCCTGGCGCGAGCGCACCCACGATTCGGCAAAAGCCGTATCGTTTATATAGTTTTTCTCTTCTAGCTTCTTGACGATCTTAGCCGTCATTTCGGGTGGCCACTGCTTCCGGTAGGCATACGTTTCAATCTCTTTGCGGCTGCGCGGTCGTCGAAAAATGTACTCTAATGCGCGCGCGTAGGCTTTACCAAACGCGCTGTCGTCTTTTAGCCCAGCCAGACGTTGTTCGGTAATCTCGAGCCCAACCCTGACACCGCTATCAATCAGCTGGGCTTCACTAAGCGAGAACGAAAACGACCCATCAATAAATATGTTGTAGCGACCTTTGGTTTTTACGGCGCCCTTGATGGCAGTTACTTTAGGCATGCGCTACGCGAAATCCCTGTTTTTTAGAGCGTTGAAGTAAGTTACCTTCGTGCTACACCTCTTCAGCGGCAACTTTTTCGCGGACTTTAGCTTCAATTTCGGCCATAACATCGCTATGTTCTTTAAGGTAGGCCTTGGTAGCTTCACGGCCCTGGCCAATCTTAGCATCGTTATAGTCGAACCAGGCACCAGCCTTACCAACAACTCCGTGCTGCACGGCAAGATCAAGCACATCGCCAGTTTTAGAAATACCTTCGTTGTACATAATGTCAAATTCTGCCACACGGAATGGCGGCGCAATCTTGTTTTTCACGACTTTCACTTTGGTGCGGTTGCCGGTAATATCTTCGCCCACCTTAATCTGGCCAGTACGGCGAATATCGAGCCGCACCGATGCGTAAAACTTTAGAGCATTACCACCAGTAGTGGTTTCTGGGTTACCAAACATCACGCCAATCTTCATGCGAATTTGGTTAATAAAGACAACCGTCGCTTTTGACTTATTAATAATACCGGTCAGCTTGCGGAGTGCCTGACTCATCAGCCGTGCCTGTAGGCCCATGTGGCTATCGCCCATATCACCTTCAATTTCAGCTTGCGGTACCAGTGCCGCCACCGAGTCGACCACAATTAAATCAACCGCGTTTGACCGCACCAAAGTTTCGGTAATTTCGAGTGCTTGTTCACCGTTATCTGGCTGACTCACCAGCAGGTTATCAGTATCAACTCCAAGCCGCTTGGCGTAGCTCGGGTCAAGCGCGTGCTCGGCATCAATAAAGGCCGCCGTGCCACCCTGGCGCTGCACTTCGGCAATAGCATGGAGCGTTAAGGTGGTTTTACCTGAGCTTTCTGGCCCGTAAATTTCAATAATACGCCCTTTGGGGTAGCCGCCGCCCAAAGCAAGGTCCAAGCTCAACGAGCCTGACGGAATTAACTCAACATGCGCCCGGTGCCCTTCACCAAGCTTCATGATCGAGCCGTCGCCGAATTGCTTGGTGATTTGCTCAACTGCTAGCCCCAAGGCCTTCAGCTTACCATCATCAGCACTTGATTCTTTCTTTGCAGTCTTTTTCGTCGTCTCTGCCATTATCCTGTCCTCCTGAAAACCTATTTACTCTTACTTTAATTATACGCGAGAGTACCACGCCTTGGCTACATGCTACAATACCTATATGAAGAATTATGCACGCGGATTTACGGTAGTTGAGCTTTTAGTAATAATTGTGATTACAATTGGCGCTGGCGCGCTGTTTATTATCCAGAAAAATGACCTCGAGATGCTTGCCCGCGACACCCAGCGTAAAACCGCCATTAACGCCATGCACCAGAGCTTAGAAGAAGTATTCTTTAAGGAGCACAAATTTTATCCAGAAAAAATCACCGCCGAAATTCTGCCCTCAGTTGATCCACAGCTACTGACGGATCCCGCTGGTAACAAAATTGGTGATGCAAAAAGCACCTATCGCTATGATCCAACTAATTGTAGCCAAGGAAAGTGCGAAGGTTACACGCTCCGCACTAGCCTCGAAAAAGAAGCTGATTACGTCAAAACGAATCGTTAACTAATCGTCGTTAGGCATCACTGGCCGGCCGTTTTTGAAGGCTTCAACCGCATTGTTCAAAATGGAAATTTGTTTACGCGGGTTAATGGCAAAATGAAAGCGATACGTGGTTTCTTCACCTTCGGTCGATAGCCGGATCGAGCCGTAATCAAGCAAATGCTGCAAAATACCATGTTGACGAAAACTGGCATCTTCGACGTTTTGTAAGCTGATTGTCTGTTCTTTTCGCGAAAACAAACCAGTTTGAATAAACTGAATCACACTTTCGTTAGTCAAGAAGAACTTGTTGCCAAGATAAATAATCGTCCCGACCCAACCGAGCAAGAAGAGTAGAATGATCACTAAAATACCGATGCCCATCATCGCATCGAAGTTAAGCCCCAGCGAATTTAGTAGCTGGGCGCCATCAGGAGTTGTGGCGTGGATGCCAAGCGCTGCAAACAGCGCAATCGCCACTCCTTCGGCTAGCCATACCGACAAAAGACCAATTGGATGACGAGTTATAGCACTGACAACATATTCGCCTTCGCTCAGGTTAAGAAAAGGATATTTGCGTTTTGATTCCTCGTGTTTACGCCGAATCTCCTCGGGTATTACCGGATCTTGCGGCTGCAATGGCCGCGCCATGTAGACGACTTGCGGCGCTGCATCTTGAGCGGTACCAGAGCTTGGTGGATGAGCAAAGAGCGGTCGACCGGCTTGATCATAAGCTACCGGCTGCGCTGCTGGGTCGGGCTGCAGCGGCGCCGATGGTGGCTGAATGTGTGGCGATTGCGGATACTGAGGTGGTTGCTGGTCTTTCTTCATTACCGTTATTATAACAGATCGTGATTCGCACGCGCACAGAGCCCGTCGCTGGGATCCATACAATCTATTGACTACGCAGCCGATTGCGTATCAGGAGCCGATAGGCCAAGATGTGCATAAGCCTTATGGGTCACCTTTCGCCCCCGCGGCGTGCGCTCGAGGAAGCCAATCTGTAGCAGATAGGGCTCGTAAAAGTCTTCAATTGTCGAACGCTCATCACCGGTAATCGCCGCGAGTGTTTCAACACCTACTGGGCCACCCCTGTAATTCTCGATGATCGCTGCGAGAAGATTGCGATCGGCAGTATCAAGGCCAAGCTCGTCAATTTCGAGCAGCTCCAGCGCTTTATGGGCAGTGGGATGATCAATTATGCCGTCACCATTCACATCAGCGTAATCTCGCACCCGCTTAAGAAGACGATTAGCAATCCTTGGAGTAAGCCGGGCCCGAGTCGCGAGGCTGGCCGAAGCCTTCGGATGAATAGCGACACCGAGGATTTCCGCGGCCCGCTCGATAATTTGCTGCACTTCTTGTGGCGTATAAAATTCTAACCGATGAATAATCCCAAACCGATCACGCAAAGGTGCTGCTAACGCGCCAGTTCGTGTTGTAGCACCCACAACAGTAAATTTGGGTAGGTCAAGTCGCACACTATGCGCCGCCGGCCCCTTGCCGATCACAATATCGAGCTTGAAATCTTCCATGGCGCTATAAAGTACCTCTTCAACCGTGCGGCTGAGGCGATGGATCTCATCTATAAACAAGATATCCCCTTCATTTAGATTGGTCAGGATACTTGCGAGGTCGCCTGCCCGCTCGATTGCCGGCCCGGCAGTCACCCGAATCGCCGCTCCCATTTCGTTAGCGATCACCGTGGCCATGGTGGTTTTACCGAGCCCTGGTGGGCCATAAAGCAATACATGATCGATCGGTTCACCACGTTTTTTTGCGGCGGTTATTGCCAGTTGTAAGTTTTTCTTTAAACGTTCTTGCCCGATATATTCGTGAAACCGTTTCGGACGCAAACTTATCTCCAGAATTTCTTCTTCTGGAACCGTTTGATCCACCGTTGTTTGCACAATCCGTTCGATAGCCATAATCATTACAAGTATACAGTAAGTTGGCTAGAAAAACGAAATTGTATTTAAGTTATGGAATAATGGACTAGACTCCCTCAGTTCAGATAGCGCAGCTCGGGAGACTGTGAAAATCGATTACAATAATCGATTTTCAGCCGAACGCTTCTATAAGCTTCCAGTGGAAGGTTATAGAAAAAGAGTGCTCCCGGGCTGTGCTATCTGAGCTGAGGGAGCTCCATGACACCCCCTTTATCTACTGCCGCGCCAGCCGCTTTAAGGCAGTACGAATTTTTTCTTCAACCGAAAGACTCTGATCAATTCCATCCAACGCCTCCGTGGCCTGCCGCAAAGTGTAGCCCAACGCCATCATGGCTTCAAGAGCGTCGTCTTTTTGTGGCCTCAGTTCTGTTATATGCGTGCCGCCGCTTATGCCGACTTTGTCTTTCAAGTCCACCACCACTCGGTCGGCCGTGCGCTTCCCAACGCCACTCGCCCCCTGAATATAAGCGCCGTCGCCAGCTGCAATCGCCGAACGTACCGCCTCGCTACTCCCCAGGCTTAAAATCGCCAGCGCCGCCTTCGGTCCAACACCCTGCACGGTAATTAATAGCTCAAATAACCTCTTCCCGGCAAGGGTAGAAAATCCGTATAATTCTTCGGCCTGTTCGCGTACATGATGATGCGTGTAGAGCTTTGCCGTGTCGTGCAGCTGCAAAGCGTCGTACTCGCCGGCTGGCACCTGCACTTCGTAGCCAACGCCATTAACGTCAATAATAACTGAGCCAATAAATTTTTCTGCAACTTCTCCGTAAACATGGGCAATCATAACTTTAAGTATACCTTATTACGGCCGCGAAGAAGCGCTCCCGCTATATTGACCTTGCCTCACTCGTCGGCACTAAACCTTAACTATTTATTTATAACAAATATATTTTCGAAGCGAATACGACTTAATCATCGTTATTAAGGGCGCCAAAGACCATGTCTCTGGCGCCCTGTTGGAGCAAGCTACCTAAGCCTCCTTACATCGAACGCATCACGAATCATCCATAAGACGGCGTCGTCAAAATCTTCTTGACTACAGGCATCAGCCTTCTGCCAAATCACGAGTGATTCGTTTCTCACAGTTCTTGCGGCACTGATGACAGTGGGAAACGTCTCTATAAGCTCTGCGCACCAGTTCGCGAGAGATTCTTTACTGCTCGTAAAAATTCCCAAAATCGGTATGACGGTGATCGTGAAGGTATCCTTCTGGGTACTGCGTACGACTCGAACAGCGTCTCGATTTATCTGAATTTCTTACCGCCTTTCGTGACCACATTTACTTTGGGGTATTCGGCTCGAGGTATAGCCGATTTCGGCTCAAGTACTAGAGACCAAAGCGATCCCGGAGCATCTGTCCGTGTCGCTCTACCTCCGCTTGGATCACTGGGTCATCTGCCGAACGGTGCGTGACCGCAACCATCATTTCAGCAAATTCAGCCACTGTTTGTGGAGCGTGGTCTTGCCAGCAAGGAGGACGAACTTCGTCCATGCCTGACCGGCCGACATTGGTCTGCAGCAATCGTACCACCCACTCGGCCAGATTGCTCACGCCGCGCCATCCTGTAATCTCTTCGATCAGTGATTCGATTCGTGGCTGAGCTGCACTAATCTTTCGATTGAAGGAGTCGTAGAGGGAACTTTCGTGCGCCAGTGGCGAGTTGTTAGGAGTCACAGCCATACAATAACACAATTATTTTAATTTGCAAAGCTGAAGAATTATCCGTCTTGCGCTAAGATGATCGAGCGACCAGCGAATGCATAATTGCTACCGCCAGGGCGTCCGCGCAGTCGTCTGGTTTTGGCACTTCTGTTAAGTTAAGCTGGATACGTACCATTTCTTGAATTTGTTTTTTTGTCGCCCTGCCATAGCCAGTCATAGTTTGCTTTATTTGAAGAGGAGTGTATTCGGCAATCTGTAGCCCAGCCTGCGCGCCGGCGAGCATCGCCACCCCACGAGCATGAGCCACGCTCATAGCGGTGGTGACGTTTTGTGCAAAGAATAACTTTTCGATTGCCATATATTGCGGGGTAGTGTCGGCAATAATTTCGGTAAGCGATTGGTGGATTTCGAGCAAGCGCTCGTCGAGCGGCTGGTGGACGCGCGTGCGAATCACACCGGCATCCACAAGTTGTAGTTTCTTACCAGCCGCGACTTCTATCACACCAAACCCTAATATACCGGTGCCCGGATCTATCCCAATAATACGCATGTGTTTAGTATAGCTTATTCCTGTGGAGGGCGGCGAAAGATACTGCTCACCCGCCTGAAGGCGCCCGCAATTGGCTGTCGCCACTCGTAGGCAGCATAGCCGAGCGCCCCCACGGCCACCGCGCCGCCAATCCCCCAACCGAGCATATTTTCGGGTTGCGGTGGGGTATCGGTTTTGATTTCTTGGTCGGCAGCCGTCGTTGCTGCGATCTTACGACAACGGTTCGTTTCCGGATGCCGCTCTTGACCAGGCTTACATGGCACTAAAGTTGCTTCCGCTACCGCAATCTTCCGGCACCGATTAGTTTCTGGATTTCTGGCATATCCTGGCCGGCAGTCGGCCGCATCACTCGCCAGCACCGCACTGCGGCAGCGGTTAGTTTCTGGGTGACGGGTTTGGCCAGGCTTACAAGGAGTTAGGACGGCTGTACTCGTGCTAGTCTGTTTTCGACAACGCTTGGTTTCAGGGTGGCGATAGTACCCGGCTTTACAAGCGGCCGTTACTGGTGTTTTAGCAGCTTGAGGCGGTAAAAACAGATTTTTTCCGAGTGGTTGAGGTTCGCCTTTTCGCCAATTTCCAGTGCGAGCGTCGTATGCCCACGATACACCTTTGTCGAGCGAGGGGTGCCCAACCAACGAGTCTCCAAATACCGCCACGCCCTTAATATCCTCCAGCCAAATATAGCCGCCGTTCACGAGCTCAATTGGGGCTGGCTTTTCGGGAGCATTATTATTTTGGACCGCTACCACAATATAAGCGCCAGGTGACAAAATGTATTCTTCTTCATTAGTTATTTCCCTTCCCCAGGTGAAAGTATTTTTTACCGTCGGATTTTGGCCGTGATACCCCGTTCGTAGCCGGTACCGGGCTAGATCGATGGGTTGGCTTGATGTGTTTTGCAACTTAACATAATCGCCGCAGGAAATGGTCACTTCTGCCGGGCTACACTGCCGCGGATTTGCCAATACTTCAATAATTTTGAGGCCTTCGGTTGTCGTTGCTGGCCGGTAGAGCGGTTCGCTGTAAATTTCGGCGTCATCTGTTTTGACCGTATAGTCTTTTGTAAAAATACCGGTGTGCGTTAAAGAAGTTTTTCCGCGCTGCTTGTGCTGCGCCCACTGCCCAGGTAGCGCCGCCCCGGGCACGATGCTTTGACGCACGACTTGTTGATGATCAACTAGCTTCACTTCTTGGAGCACTGGAGACTCAAGCGTCGCCAACTGCGCTTCATCAACCGTAAAACCGGTACTAATTGTGCCGTCGGCATCTCGCTGATAAGCAGTGTATTTTTCGGGGAGCAACCACCCTTGTAGCACTGGTGTTTCAAATTGTAGTTTCTTGCTGGTATCTTCAGCGTCATTTACGACAAGTTTAACTCGCCAGCCAGTAACATTTACCGCCACATCAAGTTGGTTGTAGAGCTCTACAAATTCTAAAGTAGCCTCACCGCCGAAACTGGTTATTACTATTGGTGGTTTGGCAGTAAGGTGGGGTTTGGGCGGGGGAGACACCACCGGAGCCGCGTGTAGTTGCAGCGCACTCAGGACGCACAAAACAACACTTGTCATCGAAGCAAGCAACAGTCGCATAAACACCTCTTTCTGGATTAATGTGGGTTCATTCTGCCCCAGTTAGGCTCGAACTGTCAAGCGAATTATTCGCTTTTACCGTGCTATAAAAGCTGCAACCCTACCGCTTCCCGTGTTTCAAGCAGTAAAAATACTCCCGGAAAGGGAGTATTTTTGGTCACTTTTTTGGTTATCTCTTAGTCGGCAATCTCAAAGTTACTATGTACATTCACCACATCATCAAGATCGTCAAGCGCATCCATTAACTTCATAGCCTTGCGCGCCACTTCAGGGTCGGTCAGTTCAATGGTATTATTTGGGACATATTGTAGCTCGGCCTCTGTTACCGTGAGCCCAGCCGCAGTTACTGTTTCACGAACCTTAGCGAGCTCTTTTGGCTCGGTATACACCACTAGTTCATTATCTTCTTCAACTGCATCTTCAGCGCCAGCATCGAGCACGGTCAGCAGCGCTTCTTCGCCGCTGGCCGCCACCCGAATCACCCCTTTGCGAGTAAACTGAAACATCACACTGCCGGGTTCGGCTACTGAGCCGCCATTTTTGGTTAAGGCGTGGCGCACTTCAGGGAAGGTGCGGTTACGGTTATCGGTAGCGCATTCGATGATAACACCAATGCCACCGGGGCCGTACCCTTCGTAGGTGACTTCTTCCATGGCAGCAGCGTTTTTATCAGCCACGCGGTCGATTGCCCGCTGGATGTTGGCCATGGGCATATTGGCTGCTTTGGCTTTTTCAATTACCAATGCTAGCGCCGAATTGATACTCGGATCAGTACCACTGCGGGCAGCTACGGCAATTTGATTACCGATTTTTGTGAAAATAGCGCCACGCTTAGCATCGTTTGCACCTTTTTGCCGCTTGATCGTAGACCATTTGCTGTGTCCGGACACGTGAACTCCTTGTAACTACTCCGCATATGGTTTTATCGGAGCTTGTAAAATATACTCTTTATCTTATTATACCAAATGGTCGCGCCCTCTGACACTCCTTGTAGTCTTTTTGAGCCAACTAGCCATCAATAATTGAAGCGCTGCGAAAATCATACCCAGTTTTGCGCCATAAAATTAGCAGCAGCCCCAGAATCCCTAGGTAACTCGTTGTAAGCGCAATTTCGCCAAAGGTCACTTCGATTTGTGCGTGCGGCAAACGCGCCACCCATTCAACCACGCCGGTCATGTACTGTAGTAGCGCATTAGCCGGTACCCCCACCCACCCGGCAATTGGTGGCGCCAGCACCCCACCGACGCCGGCTATAAAAGTCAGGAGCATCGCCAGCGGCACGAGCGGCACCACTACCAAATTAGCCGGCAGCGAAACCAGCGACAGCGTACCAAACATGTACAAAATTACCGGCAACGTGAGCACTTGCGCCGAAAAAGTTTCAATCAGCACCTGCTGCCAAAGCCCAGGTGTCTTCTGTTTGTATATCATTTTGGAAAGCATCGGCGCCATAATCAACACTCCCGCAAAAGCCAAGAATGACAAGTACCAGCCAGCATCACCCCAGATAAAAAACGGATTTATCAGCACCGTTACCGCCGCCGAGAATACTAATAGCAGCACCGGATGCATCACTCGGCCGTAATACCAAGCGAGCAAGCTCAAGCCAGCCACGAGCGCTGCCCGAGACATGCTTGGGCTAAAACCTGTTACCAGTACAAAGCTGGCAATCATTCCGGCCGCGGCAATAAACGACAAATATTTCGAATGTCGACTAAAAATCCTCCGGGCGAGCCGCACCAAAATTGTTAAATTATAGCCACTGGCTACCACAATGTGCGTTAAGCCGGCTATCTGCAGCTGCTCATCAAGCTCTGGTGGCAGCGCACTGCGCTGGCCCACCACATACCCGACTCCTAAACTCGCTTGCGGTTCTGGAATAGCATTACGCACCCCAGCCGCAAACCAGTCACGCACTTCTCGGGCGGGGTCGTTCATCACCGGGCGTTCAGCGGCTTGCACGGTTGTGTATGACATCGCCCCCACGAACGCCCCAAAGCCCGCCCGTAACTTTCCGCTTACAATTACATGGTCGCTGCGTTTTATATCCAAAATACTAAGTGCACTTACCCACAGCTTGCCAGGGACTTTTTGGCCATCTACTTCTAGTTCACTGATCCTTAGCTGTTGCTCGCCTCGTTTGCCATATTCTGGATCGTCAGTCACTTTTCCCTGTACAGCGACCTGATGACCCACTAGCTGGGCTAGTTGCTGGACGCCATGCAGTTCACTATTTCCTCGTACCACACCAAGTAGGCTGCCGGCAAACAGCACCAGCAGCACACCTACTGGGGTTCGTAGCACAAAACCAATCCCGCCGCATAGTAGCGCCACACTCAGCGCCCACCCGACATTTAAAGCTAAAAATTGCGACGCCACCACACCAATGAGCACACCAAGCGCACCCCAACCTATTAGAAAAGAAGGGTGGAATTGACGCCGTATGAGAGCTGGCCGCAGCATGCGCCCTAGTGTGACATACTTTACCTCAGAAAATAAATGCTTTTATTACATAAATCTCATAGTACGTTAAATTATACTATTGATAAAATACTATCCATAGGATATAATATCCAAGTTATCGATCCCGCAGGAAGGCGATCATGGCTATCAGTGTCATTAATGACGGCACGCATCTGTTTGACATCCGTGACGTACACGGGCCTATCCAGGCACATGGCGACACGGCCGAAGAGGCGCGTGCCAATCTTGAGCGAAAGGCCTCGGAGTCCGACGTTAGCTTGATCACCTGGTACTCAAACGGCCGCGGTGGCGCTTTTGGCCGCAAATACACGGCAAAGGGTATCGGCTATATTGCTTCCGATAGGCCGATCAAGTTCCAGACGCCCCGTGAGCCGTTTGACTTCCGCCACGCCCCAAAGGGCACCGTCGTCAGGCTGACGTTCACCAACGACCACAAGGTTGATATCCTGTTCACCGGTGATAAGACCCATGGCAGCATGGATGGAATCTTGGTGAAGGTGCTGGACTGCACTGTCACTCACCGAGCACCCATCAAGGCGCATCTGTTTGTTCATGCTATTGCCGGCGCGCGACCCACGCCACGCGAGCTCTTCGATATGACCGCTCAGCACATCGAGCCCGGAATCTACGTTCGACTCGATGATTATTACAACCAGGCAGACGGTCGCTGGAAGGTGGGTTGCAAGATCGCATCGATCGAAGTCAGGGAGAAGTAATTAACACCTCATAACTAGCAGCATGTTAGTTAAGGGTTGGTCCGTAGCGATGCGGATCAACCCTGTTTTTTATGAAATAATGGCCATCTAAAAAGTCCTTCGATTCGTCATAAAATCAAAGGACTTTTTTATAATAATACCTGGAGGAACCACTGGGACTTGAACCCAGGACACCCTGCTTAAAAGGCAGGTGCTCTAACCAGCTGAGCTATGGTTCCATACATAATGCTCAGAAAAGACAATACCATTTTCGAGCCATGTCTGTCAATGCCCGCCCGCGATTTTCACGGTTATTCGTGCTTTTCGCGCCGAGGGCGTTTGAATTTTGGCGTTTTCAGCAAAAAGGTATCGAGCACCGCTAGACTCAGCCCCGCTACCACGATATATGGCCGATAGGTTTCAATAACTAGTGCAAACATTGCGCTTGTGTGGTCGAACTGCAAGGTGGCAGCAAAGTAATTAAACAAAAAGGTCGTGGCCAGCAATGCAAAAATTAACGAACCGATAAATCGCCACAATTTACTAGTGTACATTGGCCCGCTGAATAGCAAGATCACCGGCGGCAGCAATAACAATACCGATCGCACGAGTACTTCTAGCGGTGGTGCAGCAACGTAAATCCCCTGCTGCTCAATCGCTGGCGTTAAGGTGGCCGCCCAACTCTCACTAATTAAAGCACCGGCAGCGAGCGCCAAGCCCAGCACCCCAAACCGCCGTTTGGTAATAAAACTAAACAAAAATAACCCGGCAAGCAGAATTATAAAGAAAAGACTAGCTGACATACCCTTACTATACCGCTAGTGACGCGGGAGTTCAAAGCTCGCCTGTTTGCCAATGGTAATATTTTTGGCGTCAACCGTTCCGGCTGGCACTTCTAGGATATATCGGGCTGGATTTTTCGGCTTAAAAGTACCGGGGTAGGTATCGGGCGAAATGTTTTTGACAATATGCACTACTTTTTTATCTTTGTCGAGCCAAATAACATCAATTGAAAAACGCATGCCCTTCATCCACACACTCCATAGATCGTCTTTATCAAAAACGAACACCATACCTTCGTTGGCTTTCAGCGATGAAACTTTGCTGAGGCCATTAGCGCGTTCTTGCTCGCTGCGAGCAATCTGCGCATCAATCACAGCGTCGCCCACGACCACTCGGGTAGACGACCGCCAATCCATAAACAAAGACCAAACGGCGAACCCCAATAGCAGCAGTACCATGCCTCCAATAACCCACGCTGCTTTTCGTTCCCCGCTTGCCATAGCTCTATTATGCGCCAACTTTGTCTTTTTTATTACGTCTTGGGGCGTTTAATTCAACATAATCAATGATTTTTCCGGCAATGTTACGCCCGGTTACCTGCTCGATGCTTTCGAGCGCCGGTGCTGAATCAAGCCGAAGTACAAACTGTCGTGAAGGCGTTAGCAGCATGTCTACCACGCAGACGCTGAGGCCAATAGCCCGAGCCGCCTTAACCGCTAATTTACGCTCTTGTTCGGTGAGCTTGGCGCTCATGCCATATTCTTGCTTGCCGGAACTTGAAAAGAAACTACGAGCCGAACCTTCGCGCTTGACGCTGGCGACAACCGTACTCCCTACCACCACGGCTCGAACATCCTGAATTTCTTCGGTGGTATTGCCGGCATATTCTTGGATTAAAAGGTCAGCATCACCCATATAAAACGCCTGCAGCACAGAATTTGCTGCCTTTTGGCTTTCTACCAGTACGGCGTGGTTATTGCGCGCTTGGGCAACCTTAATAACCGCCGGGAGCCCTACCCGTTCGAGCAAGTTATCGATCTGGCTTGGTTCGCGGGTAATGATAGTTTTTGGGATGCCCACGCCGGCTTTATTGAGTAACTGTAAGCTACGAAGCACATCGTGTGAACGACCGATAGCCAGCGATTTTGCCGTGGTATAGACGCCCATCATTTCGAATTGCCGTAAAATAGCATTGCCGTACGATGACGCGCTGGGTAAGATGCGCGGAATCACCGCGTTTAAATCATCAAGCGCTTGGCCTTGGTAGATCACCGTTGGGTGTTCGCTGTTGATCTCGACGTGACTCGCCGAAGAACGAATCATCATCACATCGTGGCCGCGTTTTTGCGCCTCTTCTTCAAGCCGCCGTTCGGTGTAGTAGTTAGGCAGGTGGGTCAGAATTCCAATTTTCATATTATCCTACGATTCGATCTTAAAATGCTGCTTTATTTTTGCGACCAACTCTTGGGCCGGTTTGTCGAGGTCGGCGGTTTCTGCACTCATAGTCGCACCCTTTTTGATAATTTTCAAGATACGAGAGCCCCGATTGATCGTATCGCCTTTTTTGAAGCGACTCAAAATAATAACATGGTCTTCGTCGGGCAGATCAACAATCGAGTAGCTGCTTTTCACAAATTCTACGCCCTGCTCGGTCAGCTTGTAAATGCCGCTTTTAATCTCGGTTTTAAGTATTTGCTTGGTTTCGAGTTGGTTACAGAGAATCAGGTAAGAATATTTATCGTCAAGCGAGTTCATGGTCGGCAGTGCGTCGGAATCGTTGACTTCGTAGCGCATATTCGCAAGCTCAAGGATATGCAGCAGCATAAAGGGGATTTTTTGTTTCTCAAACTGCATGTCGCTCAAAACACCGCTATAACCAGTGAGCCGGGCGTTAATTTCGATCGCATAAACTTCATTTTCTGGCGTAATAATTAAATCGATACCAAAAATACCCCGGTAGCCGTGACTCGCTAGCTCCGACCCGACGACAGTGGCGATTTCCTGTGTGCGATGCTTAAGAATTTCCGGATATTGCCCGCCGAGCTCGCCACCCACCCATTTGGTCACTTCGGGTAGGTTAGGGTTACAGAGGTAAGGGCTGTCCACTAGTTGTCGCTGCAAGCCACCGGTAAAAATGCCGTACTTCGTCACACACACCTGGACGCTAAAGGTTTCGCCATCAATAAACTTAGAAACCACTACCGTACCACTGTAAGAAATGGCCTTCAAGTTTCTGACGGCTGCTTCAAATTGGGTGAGGTTTTTAACAATAAACGTCCCTTTTGACCCAGACGATTCAACTTCCTGGACAACAAATTTTTCGCCAAACATCGCCGAAAGCTCAGCGTAAGCATCGGCGTTCAGTTCATCCAGGCGCTTCACTACATGATCCGGCAGGTTAATGAGATCGGCAAATTCATCCCGGAAGTAGCGCTTATGTTCGTAGGCGTGCGCGATTGTAGGTGAGTTCATGATGTACATCAGTGGATTAACCGGGTACGGTGGATCGAGCGGGCCATATAGTACAAATTTGCGCCGTGGGTGCGATTTTACCACCTCGGCAAAGCTTTCAGAAGCAGCCAAGCGCGGATTGGTATGTGCCTCGCCATCTGACTGTAACTGAATGTGTTTGTCGTACAGATCGAAGTCTTTTAACCACTGGTTGTGCGAGTTACCCACCATGAGATAATCGTCAAAATACTGATTTAAATAAATAAAATATGACTGGTCATAATAAACAGAGCCCATCTGCCGGTTACGGTTGTAAGAAATTGCGTTTTCAAGCCAAGCCATATATAAAACCTTCTCTGTATTATGTTGCTGATAACGGCGAATGCTTACTCTAAATTATAACAATAAAGCCGATTCGTCAATTATAGACTTCTTTGCATATTCGTGTTATAATGTTAATAATCTTCAGTTCGCCACAAGGAGGATCGATGCAAATTCGTAACACTCCTGACGTCGTCCGACAGATCCTATGCGTCTACACCGAAAACGGCGAGGACGTCCACCTCACGTGGCACCCGTGCCATAGCGGTATGAGTGGCGAATCCACCCCCGCAAAGCTCGCGGCCGCTAACGTCGATGGCATCCACCTTGCAGACCTCTTCGGTCTCAGCCTCGACATGGTCCTCCAGGCATTGGGTACCGACGAAAAAACGGTCAACGAGCGCTGGCGTAGAGACTACGGCGCCGAGCACGAATTCTCGAAGCTTCGAGTTAGGCGTACCGAAGACACGTTCGAGATCCGCAACATCGCCTAGACGCTAGTCACTCAGATACGGTAAAAGAGGTTATTCGTTACTCTCCAACAATGATTCGCCGCCCGGACGTTTCCGGGCTTTAGTTTTGTCGATTTATCCTAATATTTTTAACTTTTTAGGAGTCTAGAAGTTCACCGACGTGCCGAGCAAAGCTATCTCTCACCTTGGCTCCTATTTCCGGATGCTGCTCTTCGTCTATGAGGCGAGTAAACCTTGAGTTCGATTCAATTAATCGCCAATCAGGAGCTTCGGCACCACGTTCACCGTAGCCAAAATCGACAGAAATATACACCGCGGTCGCTCCGGCAGCCTGTGCTAACCGTCTTGCGGTTTCGGTTGTTGGTGGCGCTAAGCGCTCAAGTAGCGGCTCGGGCTGCACAAAAAACCAACGGGCATGAACGCGATCTTCGGTAAGGCTGGGCTCGTTGTGGCGTGCGACCGGCAAGATTGTGGTGATATCTGATGTCGCATTATAAAACGTATACATCCTCACTTCTTTTACCAGCGGCGAGTAGTTGCGCTCTAAAAACGCCCCTTCATCAGCTGGTGAATACGGCCTTAACCCAGGAAGCGGCTTCGTGAAATCATACTTCGGCTGAAAAATATATCGCTCAGCAGCCTCGCTACCCTCTCCGTTTACCCAAGCTTGAAGCTCGGCCTTCGAAGCGAATGTTTTTATGCCTACCCCGAACGAGCCTTTGATGGGCTTGGCGATAAAAGGGCCATCAGGAATTGCTTCAAGGTACTGCTCGTGTTCGCTCGCCAGAAAGGTGGGAATCGCTTCTGGTAAGTGACCATGGATGTCTTTGTAGGCAGCTAATTTATTCGCACCATACGCCTGGACCTCGGTTTCGTTCACTTGCGGCATACGTAGATCTCGCTGCTTTTGCCCATAGGCTAAAGTGTGACGATCAAGAATAACCCGGCCGAGTTCCAACCCCGAAATTTGCTTAACACCCTCGACAATTAGCTCCTGGTTGTCGTCAAATTCCGGCTGATGAATTATATCGTAACTTTCCTCGCCAGAGCGAACAGCAGCAACACTCAGCGAAATATCATAGTTCGCTAAGTGGCGAGCCAGGCCGGCACGGTCGGATAGCATCGAATCGAGAGCCCATTTTGGCTTGCCATCGCGTAGCTCATCCCCATAGAGAATTGTGGCGGTTCGTTCACTCATATCTAAAACAGGCCGCGTTTTTTATGGCTGCGGAATTCTTCGAGCAGCTCTTTTTGGCGCTTCGAAAGCTTGGTTGGCGTATCAACATGTATCGTAACGATGTGCGAACCACGCCCACCGCCGCGCAGATGTGGCACCCCATGACCCGACAGCTTGAAATCGGTGCCGCTTTGGGTACCGGCAGGAATTTTCATGGTGAGCGGGCCATCGACAGTGTCGACTTCGATCTCTGTCCCCAGCGCCGCATCGACCATCGTCACGTGTTCATCACTTAAAATTAAGTCGCCCTCACGCGTGAAATGTTTGTGTGGGTTTACCCGAACATGCACATACAAATCGCCCTTTCCACCATTAGCAATTGCCTCTCCGCGTTCACGCAGGCGAATAGTGGCGCCGTCATCGATACCGGCGGGGACCTTTAGAGCAATCGTTTGGTGGCGTCGCTCGGTGCCCTTGCCTTTACAAACGGTGCAAACTTTTTCTGGCACCTTACCACGGCCTTCGCAGGTAGAGCACATGGTTGACTGCTGAATTTGCCCAAAAATAGTATTCATGATGCGCATTTGCTGGCCTGAACCCTGGCAGGTTGGGCAGGTTTTCAGGTTATGGCCAGGCTCTACTGTGGTGCCCTTACAGTGCGAACAGGTATCGTCAAGATAAATACTTATGTCTTTTTCGACGCCAAATACCGCTTCTTCAAAACTAACCGTTACATCGGTTTCAACGTCTTGGCCACGCCGAGGGCCTTGTTGCTGCTGGCCACCACCAAAGAAGCTGCCAAAAATGTCGCCAAGGCCCAGATCGCCAAAATCGAAGCGAGCTCCCTGGGCACCACCGAAGCCCTGAAAACCTTCAAACGGATTACCGCCACCAGCACCGGCACTACCACCCACTCCAGCGTGACCAAATTGGTCGTAGCGCTGGCGTTTTGAAGGGTCTTTTAAGACTTCGTAAGCTTCGTTGACCTCTTTGAACTTCTCCTCATTACCGCCCTCTTTATCCGGGTGGTATTGAATCGCCAGCCGCCGAAACGCCTTCTTGATTTCGTCTGGTGAGGCGTTTTTGCTTATGCCTAAAACTTCGTAATAATCTCTTTTACTCATTTATTCCATGATAATCGACTGGCACTCAATATTCAAGAGTGCTAAGATCACGGTATTACCACTCCCGGAATCTAACCGACTCCGGGAGCTAAATCATGCCGCCGTCACATTACTCTCATTTTGTGCGATATCTTGGAAGATATGCCACGCTCCTTTAAAGAAATCTTCCCAGCTTACTTCGGCAGGCTTAGTCACACGACAGCCGCTACTTCCCATGCTTACAATAGTAGCACCGAGGCTCTTCAGTCGCGCCTGTAGCTCAGATTTGCCTTGCTGGGTCAATCGCTTATTGCGATGGTGAGGTCGCCGGTATCGCCGGTGCGATTCTGCAAGCTCACTTCAACGCGCATCGGTAACTCCTTATCGATTGCAAAACGTTGCGTCGGGGTAAAGCGGAATACCGCCGAGTTACCTCGTACAACCCTGCATGCCCGCTACTGTTTGAAAGACAGTGTTAATCTCATCGTCTAGGTCGCTCCAAGCGTAGCCGCCTTCTTGCCGGACCGCGCAGCCAATTGTACTGGTACTTAGCACTTCAGAAATGCCAATAATCCTTTCAATATTACTTGAAAGTACTTGTTGACCTTTTGGGGTAAGTGTCGTGTCACTGGTATAGGCGTACCGCTTAACGCCAGTCTCAACGTCGTATGAACGAGTGATCCAAGCCATGTCCTTCACCTTTCTTTTGGCCAAGATTAAGCATACACCATTATAGTCGCCTGCTCAATCATCTTGCGGATAATACTAATTTATATATACTACTTTAGCCTGTCGGCACGTCCATGAGAAGAGCTTGGCATGTCAGTAGTAAGGTTCCGTGTAGTAGTCAAGACTCGTAATAAAAACCTACGGCATGCATATTTTGAGGTTGGGATTGACGAAAGAAAGCTTCTAGACGCGGAAACTAAGGCTAAAATCCTGGAATCGGCTACGCAGAAGCTACATGATGAGGAGCAAATCTCATCGATTGGAATATGCACCCGATATAGCACGTACCCGGAGGTGTATTACAGGCAAATCGAAGGAAATCATGCCGGAGAGATGGTGTGGGCGCCTCAAGCAGATATTAGCGCTGGGTTTGCTGTCGCGTATGCGGCCAAAAAGCAGCGCAAGCAATAACAAAAATCTCATCTCACGGTTTGAGGCTGTGTAGTACGGCCAAGACCTGTGGTCATTCGTTCGCCGCTTAAAGGTATTAGAAAAAATACCTGCCGGTAACAGAAAGCCTGCACTAGCCACGGCGTCTGTGATTTGCAGGCGCCGATTTTTATTAGTTGACTTATGCGTATAGGTGATGTATATTGTCTTGGCCATACGATGCATGGCAAAGCCACGGCCGCAAAAGTAGTGCGAATTCTTGTTATTCATCGCAATCAAGGAGAAGTGATGGCGACAGCCGAATTCCAAGCAGTTTTCAACAATGGAAAAGTCCTTCGCAGATTCACTGCCGAGGCTACGCCCAAAGCAATTCTAGCTGGCGCAGAGGCTCAGCGCAGAGGAAACCAGACACTATCGTACATCAAGGCGGTAACGAGCTACCACGAAGTCAATTGGCCTAATGTGTGGCAAGCGCCTGTACCAGGTGACCCTACTCCTGAGTGGTCGCGTAAGCTGGAAGAGATTCTTGAACAGGCCCGCGCCGAATACGTTCGCCGCAGTGGCGCATAAGTTATAGTTTGCACCTAAACTAACCTCGCATCGTATAATCAAAGGCAAAAACGCCCTAGCGTAGGTTTTCGCTAGGGCGTCCTTTATTGCTAAATGCTTAGCTATTTTTTCTCGTCAACCACCTCGCCTTCAACCGGCCCGTCAGTTTTGTCTTCAGTTTTGTCCGCTTCTGGCTTCGCATCGTCGGCTGGCTGCTGGTACAATTTGGCGCCAATTGCCTGAATTTTATCAAGCAGTTCTTTGGTGGCAGCTTCCAGTTCTTCTTTGTTATCTGAATCTTTATGTTTCTTGGCAGCTTCTACCGCTTCGGTAATCTCTTGCTTGTCGTTATCTGAAATCTTATCCTTAAACTCATTCGGCATTTTTTCGGCCTGGTAGATAGCGTTTTCTAAGCCGTTGCGGGCGTCGATGGCTTCACGCTTTTTGCGGTCTTCTTCAGCGTGGGCCTCGGCTTCTTTTTGCGCCTTTTCGATATCTTCTTTACTGAGGTTGCCACTGTTTTGAATGGTAATGCTCTGCTCTTTCCCGGTGCCTTTGTCTTTGGCTGTCACGTTCAGAATACCATTGGCATCAATATTGAACGTCACTTCAATTTGCGGCACACCGCGAGGCGCCGGCGCAATGCCATCTAGCTGGAAGATACCGAGCCGTTTGTTATCGGCAGCCATCTGGCGTTCGCCCTGAAGCACCGAGATCTCTACTTGTGGTTGGTTATCTGCTGCAGTTGAGAAGATCTCTGACTTGCTAGTTGGAATGGTGGTGTTGCGTTCGATTAGCTTGGTCATCACGCCACCCATGGTTTCAATGCCAAGGCTCAACGGGGTAACATCAAGCAGCAGCACGTCCTTTACGTCTCCAGCTAGCACACCACCTTGAATTGCCGCGCCAATAGCTACTACTTCGTCTGGGTTAACACCCTTAAGCGGTTCTTTACCGAAGATTTTCTTTACTTTTTCAACCACGGCTGGCATGCGGGTCATACCGCCCACCAATACAATCTCGTCGATGTCACTAGCCGAAAGACCAGCGTCTTTGAGCGCTTTTTCACATGGTTCGGCGGTTTTTTCAACCAAGTCGGCCACTAATTCTTCAAGCTTGGCCCGGGTGAGCTTGTACTCAAAGTGCATTGGGCCATCGGCGTTAGCGGTAAGAAATGGCAGGTTAATATCGGTTTCAGTAGTGCTTGAAAGCTCTTTTTTGGCTTTTTCGGCTTCGTCTTTTAGGCGCTGCATAGCCGCGTTGTCGCCACGGAGGTCAACGCCGTGTTCACTCTTGAAAACATCAAGGAAGTGGTTAACGATGCGGTTATCGAAGTCTTCACCACCAAGATGAGTGTCACCATTGGTTGACTTCACTTCAAATACGCCGTCGCCAAGTTCAAGAATCGAGACGTCAAAGGTACCACCGCCAAGGTCGAAAACGGCAATTTTTTCTTCTTTTTTCTTATCGAGGCCGTAAGCAAGGGCAGCGGCAGTTGGTTCGTTAATAATGCGCTTCACCTCAAGGCCAGCAATTTTACCGGCGTCTTTGGTGGCCTGGCGCTGTGGATCGTCGAAGTAAGCCGGCACAGTAATTACAGCTTCAGTGACTGGTTCGCCTAAGAACGCTTCGGCATCGGCTTTAATTTTACTGAGAATCATGGCTGAGATTTCTTCAGGGCTGTAATCTTTGTCGCCCATTTTTACCCGTACGCCATCGCCGGCCTTGATAATTTCGTAAGGCATAATATCGAGGTCTTTTTGCACCTCTTTATCGCTAAATTTGCGCCCAATCAAGCGCTTCACGCCAAACACGGTGTTTTTAGGATTAGTCACCCGCTGGCGCTGAGCCACCTGGCCGACTAATCGTTGGCCGTTTTTACCAATCGCCACCACGCTTGGCGTTGTGCGGTTGCCTTCGGCGTTGGCGATTACCTCGGGCTTGCCAGCCACCATGTAGGCCACGGCGCTGTTGGTAGTACCAAGGTCAATACCGATAATTTTACCCATACTTTTCCTCCGTTACGATCTATAAAAGCTTCAGATATGTGTTCTATTTTAGCAGTCATCGTTGGTGATTGCTAAGTCTATATGTATTATATGCAAATTAGCACTCTCGTGTCAAGAGTGCTAATAACGCTAGGCTGCCTCTGGGTTTTGCGCCGACCTTTGATCAGGTACAACGATCGCCACGGGCAGCTGCGGATAGCTTCCGTCGGGCATTTCAGCCAAAAAAGCCCGCCAGTGGATGGGTTGCGGCGCAGATACTGCAATCAGCGTATCTGGCGGTAGCACGAATTGCTGCTGTAATCTTTTAGCAAAATCGTTCCAGGTTGGCAGTACGGCACGTTCATCGTGCAGCGCCATATCGTACACTACTGCTGGCTGCTGGATCCGTGTTTGCCAGTAATGGGCTATTTGCTGCAATAGCTCGGTTTGATGTTCGGCAGCACGAACATGCACAATCGCCGGGATAATATTGCGCTCAGCCGTTGATTCAAGGCTGCCAAGTGTCGTCATGAGGCTGATTTCTGCCTGCATATCAATCTCATCGGCGGGAGCAATAATTTCAAACGATGCCGGGTCAAAACGAAACGCATCTGGCCCGTGGACAACATCGCGCTCTGGAAAATGATTAAGAAAAGCTTCCCGGCGAGCTTGGTCTTCGGCTTCGGCGGCCATAGCCAGGGCTTCGGCTTCATCAAGACGCGCCAGTAAGTCGCTGTTATCCTGCCGGAAAGGTCCTTCAGCGCTACCAATCATACCTACTCCTTTGTGACTTTCACCATACTGTGGCGAATGACATTTTTGCCGTACATGTAGCCAGCTTGAAGTTCGGCAGCAATAACTTCTTTGTCGCCTTCGCCCTCTTCGTACTGCACTGCCTCGTGCACTTCTGGGTCAAAGGGCGTGCCGGGCTTGGCTTCAATTCGCTGTAATTGTAAGGCTTCAAGATTTTTCTCAAGCTGCTTCGATAACCCAACAATACCCTGCGCCCATTTATTATCTTTTAGTTCTTTCGGTACGTGCCCGGCAGCGCGTTCGATGGTATCGATAATTGGCAGCAGCTTCATAATTGCTGTGCTTTTACCAATTTCTTTGGCAATTTCTTTTTCGCCGTCTACCCGTTTGCGGTAATTTTCAAAGTCTGCCCTTAGTCGTTGTAGATCGCCGGTGAGCTCGTCAATTTTTTCCTGTAGTTCTTGTTCTTTTTTGGTCGGCTTTGTCTTTGGCATCTGCCCTCCTTTTTTAGCTGTTATAACACTTCTTCTAGCATGGCGCCAGCATGACGTACGAGCTGCATGGTGCGGGCATAGCTTTGACGGGTTGGCCCTAAAATACCGATATAACTGCGGTCAGAAAAAGGCGACCGGAAGCGGCTAATAATCAGCGTGGCGCCCGAAGTTTTACCAATGGGGTTTTCGCTGCCAATATAGACATTTAGCGGTTCGTTTGGTGCGGCCTCGCGTAGCCATGGTTCAAGATTATCGAGTAGTGATGCCACTGCCTGCACATGCTCACCACGAGCAAATTCTGGCTGGCTGAACAGATTGCTAATGCCGCTCATATACATTTGATCGCCAATTGTCGCCAGACCCAAGTTATGGGTGAGCTCGACCAAGCTATCGACGGCGCTTCGAATTGCACGGTCAGCGCGGTCAGCATGGGTAGAGACTCGTCGCTCAATCGCTCTCGTACTGCGATCGAGCTGTGGTTGCTCTTGCTGTAAAGTCAGGCTGTTAACGTATAACCGGTAGCCCTTATCGGTGGGGACCCGCCCGGCGCTGGTGTGCGGCTGCGCAATAAAGCCCATCTCTTCAAGGCGGGCCATTTCTGCCCGAATTGTCGCCGAACTGACACCGAACAACTTTGCCAGGGTAATAGAACCGACGGGTGCGGCAATTTCGGCATATTGCTCGATTATAGCGGCCAAGATTTGCATTTGGCGTTCTGTCATATAGTCTATTTTACTGTTTTTAGCAGTCTAAAGTCAAGAGTGCTAGCAAATGATAAAGGGGCAGAGGCGAATCTTTACTACAAGAATCGCCAGCTGCCCCATGTTTTAAGATAGTCGCCGTTCATGCTTGAACTTTGGCACCTCCTTCAGCGCAGTGCGGAGTGTCCGGATAATCGCGAACCAAGCGACAACCCGAGCACAGCACTTCGCAGCCGATCGAACGCTGCCGCGGTAAACCGCCCCTTGTAGGCAGTCAAAGAACTGCTGACCTTGACCAAAAAACCGCCAAACAGCCATCCGCCCATGCGACGGACGATCCGGCAGGTGTGCAGTGGCGAGCGCAAACTCAACCACCGTGCCATAAAGGTGCGTATCGCCGTAGAATTCGTACACCTCAACGGCAAGTCGTTGTTCTGGTGTGAAATCGAGTCGCTGCTTCAACCGTGACGGCAACCCGAATGCCGAGAGCCATAGACGGTTTTGCCTTACGGCAAAGCCGTGGTCACGGAAAGTCTTCCCCATCAGCGCGTTACGTCGTATAACCTCGTTTACCGCCGCCAGCTCCACACTGGGCCAGCGCGGGAAAAGCGTAATTGCAACGCTGCGGGTTTGACCATTGTCCCTCAAAAGCGCGACCCGATTTCTTGCAGTGTGTCGCAGAACCTCCACCGACGGCGCCGTGTACGAGTCGGTGTGCAGTTCGGTCATCTTATCACCCCAATCGCGCGCGTTGTCGACGCTACCACTATAGCTGCCCTGCTCCTTGCCGTGCAAGCATAGGCAATTACATTTGCAATTGCCAAACAGTACCCCTTAACAATCCCAACCACTTCTCGTACATCTACCCCACCGTAATTTTACGAAATCTGAATGTGTACGAAATAACGCACACGGTTGGTTTTAATTATATCACGCTTATGGTTAAATCGAAAATAACTTTACTTGGATTAAGTTTGGGTAATCAGAAGCGAAGTCACCTGATGTTACTCTATTTGCATCCTGCAGGAGCATTCCGTATACTTTACGCATGAAAGATGTAGCTTCTCACCATCACCTTAACGCCATTAAGCAGTGGCTTGGAAGTGGTGCAATAAATATTTTCGGCCTTCCGTATGCCGGCAAAGACACGCATGGCCGTTCGCTGGCACAATTGTTCGACGCCCCGCTGTTGAGTGGCGGTGAGATTTTGCGTAACAGTGTTGTTTCGCCCGAGCTAAAGCGCCAACTAGATGCCGGTATGCTTGTGCCACAGGACGAATACCTAAACACCGTCACCCCATTCTTAAGCAAGGCCGAGTTCGCCGGCAAACCCCTAATCCTAAGCTCAGTTGGCCGCTGGATTGGCGAAGAAGAAGGCGTGCTGGCCGCCACCGAAGCCAGTGGCCACCCAACCAAGGCAGTGATTTACTTACACCTTGGCGAAGCCGTTATGCGGCAACGATGGACAAAGTCGCAAGCCGAAGGCGATCGCGGTGATCGCGCCGACGATGCCGAGCACGCCATCGCCACCCGTATCCAAGAATTTAACGAAAAAACCATCCCAGTGATCGAGGCTTATCGTCAAAAGGGTTTGCTTATTGAGGTAAATAGCGATGCCGCTAAAGATGAGGTGCTCGAGAATATCCTTGCTCGATTATTCTTAAAAGCTTCACAAGACTAATCGATACGCCAGGCGACCATTCTAGTAAACGCATTAGCGTTCTATCAAACCTTATTGCGATCTGCGCAATTTTCTGATACTATCAGTTAGTCCAAATCTGGTACTTCCTGCGGAGAGTGTGGCATGAAGAACGGACGACTGGTAGCCAGTGACCTGGCGATCTTTGGCGTTTTGTGTGGGTCAACTGGCTTGACTTATGAGCAAATTGCTGTAAAGAGTAAACAGCGCGAGACTGCGGTTAGGCAATTTCGTACAGAGATGAACGAAATCTTTGGCAAAAATGCTAACGCAAGCATCTACGGACTCCAGCGGCACTGTCGCCAGCTCAGCATTTGCGAAAATTGCCAGAAGGCCGTGCCCAAGCCGAGGTTTCGCTTGAAGCAGGATCATGAGCTTGTCCGTCGACTGAACGATATCGAGATCCTGTTTATCGAGCGTTATGTCAACGATCAGGCAGACAATCTACCGGAGGAGTTGGCGACTCGACTCGCCCGTCGCATCGCTGATGCCTGGATCACGGTCGCTCACAATATCGATGAACTCGAGAGTTTCTGCCATCAAAACAACCTCTTCAACCTCTTCGTAAGGTAGCTTTCCGCCCTGGCAACCGCCAGGGCGCCCTATTTTTGCTTCAACAACACGATAAACGCTTCGGCGGGAATTTCAACTTTACCGAATTTCTTGAGGCGTTTTTTACCCTCTTTTTGCTTCGCCCAAAGCTTTTTCTTGCGCGATACGTCACCGCCATACAAATGTCCAGTGACGTTCTTTTTTAAGGCCGGCACGTTTTCTCGGGCGATAACCTTACCGCCAACTGCTGCCTGTAAGCTAACCACAAATAACTGCTTCGGGATCACTTCTTTTAAGCGGGCTGTCATTTCTCGCCCCAGTCGATCGGCCTCGGTGCGGTGCACCATAACGCTTAAAGCATCGGCTCGCTCGCCGGCAATTAAGAAGTCGAGCCGCACCAGTTGATCGGCGCGGTAATCTGCTAATTCGTAATTAAAGCTACCGTAGCCACTAGTGATGCTTTTTAGTTTGTCGTAAAAGTCAGTGAGCATATTAGCCAAGGGTGCCTCAAAGCTAATCAGCGCCAGCTCGCTATCGAGGTAGGTGATGTTCTTCTGATGACCACGGCCATTGATGATTAGCTGCAGCACCCCGCCAATATAGCTTTGCGGCGTAACGATTTCGCCCTTAATCCATGGTTCGCGAATTTCAGCAATTTTCACTACATCGGGTAGTTCGGCCGCCGATTGGATAGTTATCTCCTCACCGCTAATAAGCGTAATCTGGTAGTCGGTTGATGGGTTAGTAATAATGAGCTCAATATTATGCGATCGCTCCAGGCGTTCCTTGACAATTTCCATGTGCAAAAGACCCAAGAAACCAATACGAAAGCCGTGGCCCAGTACCTGGCTGTTTTCAAAGGTATATTGCAGTGCGGCATCGTTGAGGGTGAGCTTTTCGAGTGCATCTTTAAGGGTGGGGTAATCTTCGGCGGCACTGGGAAACACACCAGCGTAGACAAATGGCTTGACTTCTTTGTAGCCGGCGAGCGGTTCAGTTGCGGGAGCCTTGGTGGTGGTGACCGTATCACCAACCCGGGCTTCCGAAACAGATTTTAGGTTAGTGACAATATAGCCGATCTCGCCAGTTTTGAGACTGCTGGTCGGGGTCATTTTTGGCCGCAAAGCGCCCACTTCAAGCGCCAATCCATTCGAGCTTGCTGCCATCATGGTAATTTCTGCACCGGTATTGAGCTGCCCGTCAATCACTCGGACGTACAAAATCACCCCGCGGTATTCATCGTAGACAGAATCAAAAATCAGCGCCCGTGTATCTTTGTTATTCTCCGACTTCGGAGCCGGCACACGCTCGAGCACTGCATCAAGCACCGCTTCAACGCCTTCGCCGGTTTTGGCACTCACCGCCAAGATTTCGCTCGGGTCGCAGCCGAGTAAATCGACGATTTCTTTGCTTACTCGGGGCACATCGGCGGCTGGCAGATCAATTTTATTTAGCACCGGAATAATAGTCAGGTTAGCTTCCATCGCCAGGTACACATTGGCTAGCGTCTGGGCCTGAATGCCCTGAGAAGCATCCACCACCAGTAACGCGCCTTCACAGGCCTGTAAGCTACGGCTGACTTCGTAGCTAAAATCAACGTGCCCAGGTGTATCAATTAAATTAAGTTGTACGCCTTTGTACTGCATGCGCACCGGCTGCAATTTAATGGTAATCCCCTTTTCGCGCTCGAGGTCCATGCTATCAAGTAATTGCGATTTCATATCGCGCTGCTCAACTGTGCCGGTCAGCTCCATTAGCCGGTCGGCTAAGGTACTTTTGCCATGATCAATATGGGCAATAATGCAAAAATTACGGATATCAGAAAGTGTGGTGCTTGTACTCATTCGAAGTTTATTGTACCGTAGATTCCTTGTTTTCGCTACTACTCGGCTTTGAAGATAAGACCAAATCAATTGGCGCTAGTCTTTTGTTGTTGGCGGCTTGGATCGATATTCCTTAAAGAAGAACTGGCGAAGCCGCGATAAGATAGGGTTTACTTCATGCAGCTTCAGTAGTCTAGAGAAGACCACGTAAGCCCCCAGGCTGATAATGCTCACCAGGGCAAACTTCGGAAAGGCCGCCAGGAAGCTTTTATCGCCTGAGTTAAGTTCAAAAATTTTTACACTAATGTATGTCACAATCGCCATCAAGCCAGTGGCAGACATCATCCGAAGCACCGCACTCACGAAATACTTATCAAACAAGTCAGGAATGCGGCGGCTCATGACATAAAACAACACCACTACCTCAATAAATGCCACAATCGACTGCGCCCAAGCCAGGCCCTGCGGCCCCATATCAAAGTGCATAGTGAATAAAATTGCCAGTAGAATATTAAGGCCAATTGTGGCAAACGAAATATACAGCGGCGTTTTGGTATCTTGTTGCGCATAAAAACTACGGGCCGCAATGTGATAAATCGACCGGAAAAGTATAGCGATCGCCAGGACGCCCAAAATACCCGCAATAACGAGTTCGCCACCATTCTTAATAAAGTGCACCAAATAGCCGCGGGTAAAGTAGGTAATAATCGCCACCGGAAGCGCCAACCAAATAATCACTCGTAGCACTGCCTGTAGCTCTTTTTTAAACAGGTCTGGGCGCCCTTGGCTCATTCGTTCGGTCATTTTAGGGAAAGCTGCAGTTGAAATTGCCACGCCAATGAGCGTTACCGGTACCATATGTAGCGTTGTGGCCTGTTGGTAGGCGCGTACGGTTCCGGCCACCATGCGCGATGCCAGGTTGGTTTCGACGATGCTGTTTAAATAATCCATACCTTGGTCGAATGAACGCGCCGGCAGCAACCGCAGCACCTGGCGGAAGCCACGATTCTTCCAGAAAATCTTAAACCGGTAATCAAAGCCAAGGCCAATCAAGCCGATGCTACTGACAATTAACTGCATAATCGAACCAAGCACCACACCGAGCGCCACGCCCATAATGCCGCCTTCAAAAATCTGGTAGCCAAAAATGGTGATGCCGTTTGAAAAGACTGTGATACCAATAATAATACCGATGTTATAAATCGTCGGTGCCAGCGCATAAAACGTAAACCGCCCCACCGCTTGCTGCATACTGGCAATCACCGAAGCAATCGCAAACAAGAAGGGATTAATCGCGATTACCCGCATCATGCTCACCGCTAAGCCCCTACCTTGTTCATCGAGCCCAGGGCCGACCACATATTGCACCAGTGGTTCAGCAAAAATCATGATTAATACACTGGTGATCAGCGTAATAATCGCCATAAAGTTAATCAGGCTGGTGCTGAGTTCCCAGGCAGATTTCTTGTTGCCATTTACTAAGCGGTTATTAAACACCGGTATAAAAGTAACGCTTAGTGCCCCTGAAACGAGCAAAAAGAACATGAAGTCAGGGATAGTAAAGGCGACCGTATAAGCATCGATCCCGACCGGATAGGTATCGAAGTAGGTGCTATTTAATAAGCGGTCCCGAAAGAGGCCAAGGAGTGCCGAAATTAAGCTCGAACTAGCCAGCAGGGCCGCCGCGAGCTGCACCGAGAGGCGCTTATTAGCCTTAGCGACGACGCTTTTGACGCGGCCCATTCGTTTTCGTTCCGGCACGTCTGTTCCTTATGCCTTAGTAAAGTTTTGCTTCTTGTGGTAATTTGGCGTCCTTCAAGAACTTCTTGACGCCTTCTTCATCAATGGTCTCTTCAACCAGCAGGGCTTCAGCCAGCGCCTTCAGTGGGCCGGGATTAGCGCGAATGACTGCTTCAGCACGACGAGCCGCTTCTTTCACAAGCGCTTCAACTTCTTGGTCGATAAGTCGGGCGGTTTCGTCTGAATATGGTCGTTCATGCACCATGCGGTCGAACATCATGCCGCCGTTGTCTTCATGGAACACTTGATCTCGGAGCTTGTCGCCCATACCTTGTTCGAGTACCATGTTGCGGGCAATTTCGGTCGCTTTGCGCAAATCGCTGCCGGCGCCGGTGGTTACTTGATCGTCGCCGTAAATCACTTTTTCGGCAACACGGCCGCCGAGCGCACGAGCCAAGATGTCTTTAAATTCAACGACGCTGGTGTAGTTACGGTCTTCAGGTGGCAAGAACCACGTGACACCGCCGGTACCACCGCGAGGGATAATCGTCACTTTATGTACTGGGTCACTATCAGGGAGTACATGGCCAACAATTGCGTGTCCAGCTTCATGATAAGCGGTGATTTCTTTGTCTTTTTCATTCATTACCTTGGTCTTACGCTCAGGACCGATAGCCACTTTTTCAAAGGCAGCCGTAACGTCATTGTTAGTGATAGTTTTACGGTTATGGCGAGCAGCGATAATTGCCGCTTCGTTAGCAATATTGGCAAGATCAGCGCCGCTACTACCGGCAGTTTTTGCGGCTAAAGCGTCAATATTGACCGATTCATCCATTGGCTTTTTCGCAAAATGCACCTTCAGAATAGCTTCGCGGTCCTTGCGTTCCGGCAAGGTAATACCAACGCGGCGATCAAAGCGACCGGGGCGAAGCAGGGCTGGGTCAAGTACATCTGCTCGGTTGGTGGCGGCAAGAACAATCACATTTGTGCCCGTTTCAAACCCGTCCATTTCTACCAAAATTTGGTTAAGGGTTTGTTCGCGTTCATCATGGCCACCGCCCATACCACTGCCGCGACGGCGCCCAACAGCGTCGATTTCGTCGATGAAAATAATCGCCGGAGCGTTTTTCTTTGCTTTAGCAAACAAGTCGCGCACACGGCTGGCACCAACACCAACAAACATCTCAACAAATTCTGAACCAGAAATACTCATGAAGGGCACCCCAGCTTCTCCGGCGACTGCCCGGGCAAGCATGGTTTTACCGGTTCCCGGAGGCCCAACGAGTAACACACCTTTAGGAATTTTGGCACCAACTGCCTGGAACTTCTTTGGGTGCTTCAAGAAGTCAACCACTTCCTGAAGGTCTTCTTTAGCTTCATTGTTACCAGCGATATCCGAAAATACTACTTTATCTTTTTCGTTGCCATACAAGCGAGCCTTACTGCGGCCAAAGCCCATAGCTTGGTTATTTTGCCCTTGGGCCTGGCGGAACATCAAGAAGAACAAGCCGCCAATCAAAAGTACCGGCAGCAATAAGGAAATAATGTTCCAAGCAGCGGTCCCAGCCGATGAGGGTTCGATGACTTTTACTTCAGCCTTGGCATCTTGACGAAGTCCTTGTTCGTAAATGCTGCTGCCGCCTTCTTTATAAGACTTTTCAGTCGGCTCTTTTTTCCCTTGCGGGGTAATTTTAATGTTATTGCCTTCAATTTCAAGCTTTGCAATTTCACCACTGTTAGCGCGGCGAATTACTTCAGAGAACGACACATCTTTTAGTTGCTGCTGAGGGGCAAAAATGCTAAGTAAGGTCAGTACAATCAGCACCAAGATCGCCCAAAACAACGTTGTACGGACAGCATTGCTTGAGGGTTTCTTTTGAGGTAGTTTTTTCATAGTAAACTATCTAGGATCCTTCCGTTTTTCAATAAGAGAAAATTTGACTCTTATAGCTTATCACGCCTGTGCGCAGCGGACAATAAAGGTTGTGCGCGTAAAAAGTAAGTGACTGCTTGGATTAATGACGAAAGTTGCATGCGCCGAGAACGTTTTCATTGCCACCGCAATCCGATGAAGCTGTGGCCGAGGCGGCGACCAGCCTAATTCGGCCTGAAATACCGCCCGAAGCAGTTCTTCTTGCACCACACCATCGGTCATAATAAACATATAGCGGGCATACTCGCCTTCACCCACCTTTGCTTGCGCCATTAAGCGGTGACTTTCTTGCTCGATTTGAGATTTTAGACCAACCTGTGATGCATGTAGCGCGAGCAGCATATTTTTTTGCTCTAAAGATAAATGGGCTAGCTTTTGACGTAGACGGTTGCGCAAATAGCGCGGCTGGTTATTAGTTTCGTCTTCGCGCCACGTAAGGTTATATTCACGGGCATAGTCTACGAGTTCCGCCTTCCAAAATTCTAACAGTGGCCGAAAAATCGCTTCACTCCTTAGAGCGGCAATACCCCGCCAACCAGTGCCGCGCACGACATTAATGGCCATAGTTTCAAGCACATCGTCGGCATGATGGGCGGTGACAATCTGGGCAGCGTGAGTTTTTGCCACTTCCTGCAAAAAATCGTAACGAGCTTTTCGGGCAATTTCTTCGCTCGCGTTAGCCCCGAGTTCAAAACGCCGTGAAATAAACGGCAGCCCCGCGCTTTTAGCGGCCGCTTCGACAAACTGTGCATCGCGATGAGAGGCCTCTCGAATGCCATGATCGACATGAGCCACAATTACTGTAACCTTCGGGGTTTGCTGTTTTTTAAAGATATCAAGCAACACCATTGAATCCACCCCGCCCGATACAGCCAGCACGTAATTCCCGGGTGGCACCGTTACGGTAATCGGCCTAGTCACCAACCACCACGCCATGCCAAAAAGCGACGTAATTACTAAAGTCTTTGCCAACCCGCCTTATGGCATCCGGGCTTGGCGCCGGGTAGTACCAAGCGGCGTCTTGGTTTTTCTGCCCATCAACCACCACCGTGTAGTAGCTGGCCTCACCCTTCCAAAAACAAGTAGTGTGCGTTTCACTTGGCGTAAAATACTCTTTTTTAATGGTAGCCGGCGGAAAGTACCAGTTGCCCTCAATAAGGATCAGTTCGCTTTTTGGTGCTTCGGCGATTAACTGCCCGTTCCATGTTGCTTTCATTATTACTCCTTCAGGGCTCATATTATAGCGCTTTTTGACAGTCCTTGCAGTAACCTTGCAGTTCAAGCTGATGGGTTTCGAGGGAAAATCCGGCTTCATCAGCCATGGCCTGGATTGTCTGTTCAAGAGCGGTGTTTTCTTTGATGGCCTGTAGCTTTCCACAGCGTAAACAGCAGATATGATGGTGGTGTGCCTGAAAAATTTCGCTTAATTCGAGCTTATACTTCCAGCCAATTGTGATCCGGTGGATCAAGCCGAGCTCTTCGTACAATGCCACTGTGCGGTACACGCTGACACGATCGATGCTGGCACCGACTTTTGCTAATAGCTGGCGCATAAACAGCGGCTCGCTGCCGTAAAGTGCCCGGAACACGGCGAGCCGCGGGGCAGTAACATTATGACGTTTCTCGCGTAAGATTTTCTCTAACAGTCGTTCGGACTCGGTGTGCATAGCAAAATAGTAGCACAAATTGCAACTAATTTGCAAAAATAGCCGCATTCATCTTTACTAAAAGCGTTTGTATATTTAATGAGAGAAAAAACTATGACCGAAACCTTAATCCGTCCAGAAATGCCTGCTCCAAATATTTTCTTTCACGAAGCTTCAGAATCGAGCAGTCACAACCACGACCATCATCACCACGAGAAAGAAGCGCACAACCTAACAATTACCGAACTAGGTTATGAAGAGAACCTCCTCGCCTTAGCTCATCGTACGGCGAAAGTCGCCATTCCGGCTGAATATCTGCCGCCCGAAGCGTATATTAAGAAGCTTGAAGAACGATTTAATTTAGGGACGCTGCGGCACCGGGTGGGCGATGCCTACCCTCAATTAACTCCAGAGCAAGATGCCGCGGTCGTGGTGCGGTTTGCAAATATTTACCGCGATATTGAGGAAGCCTACGGCCCGGAAACAAAGGCCACCCCACAATCTGAAGCGGTACACGATCATCATCACCACGACCACGATCACGACAACTGCGGCCATAACCACGGTATTGTTCATGAAAAACTCGGCCGTTTTGAAAGCTATGCTTTAAGTCGCATCGGTAGTGAACGCGCCAAGCAAATGGCTGCCGTGGCATTTCGAGCTACTTCTTTATTGTTTTGTCCGGGCGACGACATCGCTGCAATTGGCCTGCAAATTTATGGCTCGGTAAGCGGTGAGGCCCACGGCCATAACGAAGGGCAGCATCAGGCAATCTTACCCAATCAATCACGGGTAGTTTTGTCCCGAAGATCATATGTCCGCCCACCCTTACCAGATGAGCCCACTCCGCTCACACCACCAAAACCGTCGCTAAAAAGCCGCGCTACTGCGTTTATCGCTAGCAAAAAACGCACCCTTCGTAATTACCTGCTCGGCGCGCCCGCACCGCACCGTCGTCATCGCCTATAAGCTCGTGAGGTAATTCCAGGGAGTAATGTTAAGTTTTATGGCGTTTTTCTATGCTATTATTAAGCCAAGAAAGCATAAGGAAAACCATGAAACAGGCATATAACACCGCTAACCTACCAAAATTTAAAATCAAGGGAGCCATTTTTTGGCCAATCGTTCTTGTCGTTGCCCTAGCACTTCTGTGTGTACGGACCGTGGACGCTGGCGAAGTCGGCGTTATTACCCGCTTTGGCGAGGTCAGCCGCGAGGTGCAAAGTGGTTTGGCACTGAAACTACCGTGGCCGATTGAAACCATTCACTACATGGATACCCGTATTCAAAAAGAAGAACAAGACGCCAAGGCCGCCACAGCCGACCTTCAAGATGTTAGCGCGACGCTAGCCCTCAACTATGCCATTAACCGCGAAGAAGCTACCCAGTTGTATAAAGAAATTGGCCCGTTATACCAAGCTCGGGTGGTAACGCCAGCTTTGCAAGAATCTTTTAAAGCGGCTACTGCCGAATACACCGCCGTCCAGCTGCTGACAAAGCGGGCCGAGGTAAAACAAAAGACGCTAGCTAAAATTAAAGAGCGCGTGGAGCCGTATGGTATTCGGATTGAAGATGTCAGCATTGTGAACTTTAGCTTTAGCGAAGACTTCAGTCGAGCCATCGAAGCCAAGCAAGTTGCGGCTCAAGAAGCTGAGCGTGCTAAATTTAACCTCGAGCGCGCCAAGCTCGATGCCGAAGCGCAAAACGTGCAAAAGCAATCGCTTAGCCCTGGCCTGCTCCAAAAAATGGCCATCGATAAATGGGATGGTAAAATGCCGCAGTATTTAGGTGGTGGGGCAGTGTTTAATATTCCTCTGCAGCAGTAGAGCATAAAATAACCTTAAAAAGCGGTACTTCTTGAAATGAGCAAAAACACAACACCATCAAAATCAACCCAGTCCAAGCATCGTCGTACTATGATTGTCAGCCTGGCTATTTTATTAGTACTGCTTGTCGCTGGAGGGGTCTTCGCTTACCTCTATTCGCAGTCAAACAACAGGCAAAATAATGGCAATGGTACCCAAACTCCGACACCGCAACCCCAGAAAGAAACGGTAACGCGCGCCATATTCGCCAAAGAAGTCGCCAAAGAAATCAGTGGCGAACGTGAATTACCAGTCTATGAACTGTTTGTGCACGATGAAGGCAAAAATGACATTAGCCTCGGTAAATTTGGCGGCAAAGATAATGAGGTCTCTATTACTGAGGCAAAGCTGAGCCTTAAAGGCGATGCTGTGTATGTTCAAACGGCCAACAAACTGATCGCCGTTGATATCGCCACAAAAGAACAAACCGACATTTGGCAAGCACCTAGCGGCAACAAGGTTGTTACTTTTATCGAGAATACCGATGCCACCAAGCTATATGTCAGCGCCTCGCCCTATTTAGTAAATGGTTCGAGCGACAAGCACACAATTATTGATGAGATCACCCTGTCGGATAACTCTAAGAAAACATTTTTTGGGGGCCAGCACGACGATATCCGCTTTGAAGCCGTCCGGGCAGACGGTAAAATTGTCATAACTGATATCACTTATAGTGAAATGGGCCGCTACAGTGTCTTTGACCCAACAACTAAAAGCTTCACCCTGGCCACTGAAATTGGAGGCTGGACAGTGAGCCGTGATGGCACTAAAGTTGCTCTGCCAGGAAATACCGCTAACGATCCCTGCTCAATGACAGGCAAAGTTGCTACTTCGTTAAACGTTGCCGATCCGCTGACTAAAGCACCTATCTATAGTGCCCAGGCACCGAATGGCAAGCATCTGCTTCCTCTTAAACTTAGCAATACTGGCGACAAGCTCCTCGTTTCAATGTATTCGATAACAAGCGGAGCCGACTGCGACCCAAGCTACTCCGAGAAGCCAACCTATGCCGTTTATTCCAGTGCTAGCAACCCACCAACGCCAGTGGCAAGCATCTACGAAGGCCACCAGCAACTCTTCCCCGATAAACCTTACCTTGAAGCTGGTGAAGAAAATAAAACCTGTTTCTTGAAACTAAATGACAAATCAATCGCCACTCAAACCCAGTGTGATAACCCCTCTTACTTTGTTGCTATCGGTACTAAAAACATCGAGGTAGAAAGTCAATAATTTAAAGAGGGTGCCAGCGTATTGCCAGCACCCTCGTGGCTTGAGGGAGTACTTAATTTATCCTCCAAGCTTGCAACGATGGCGGGAACGACATAACGAACCGTTACATCGTTCTCGCAACTGCTATGGTCGCTTCAATCGCGCGACAACCAGCAGCACCAGTGGCAAGAACAACAGGGCGTTAGCGAGCATCGCCCACTGCACGCCCCAATTGCCGGCTCCATTCACGGCAATCACCACCACAATGTAGAGCAGCTGCCCGAGGCTTCCGCTCACAGAAAAAACCGTAGACTGCATGTCGTCTGGCGTGTGTCGCTGCACAATGGGCGCCATCACCGCTGCGTACCAGCCGCGAGCCAGCCCAAAAACAGCGTACAGGCCAATCGTCCAAAGGTTGGTCTGCCACGCAAGCGTGAGCATCGCCAGTAGGCTAGCCACTGCCGGTACCGCAAACAGTCGTGCGTCGCTCCACCGCTCGGCAACTTTGCCACCCAACCAGGCACCAATGCTCACCATCGCCAAGTTAACCGCCCAGGCAACCCCAATAACTTCGGCCGGCACTCCAGCCAGCAACAGTAGCGGTGTCAGCACCCAAATAATGGCATGGGTGATTTCACGGGCGGTGGCTGCAGCCACGATTGACCAGGCCAAATCTTTATGGCCATGAAGTGCGTACTTGGTAATTCGCGCCATATCACTGAATGCAGCACGAAGCTGACGCTTCAAGCCCTTGACCGGCGTACCGGTTTGCCGCTGGCGGCGTACTCCCACCTCTTTCACGCCCAAAGACAGTACTGCGCCCGCCAGAAAAGGCACCGCCGTAAGTAGCAGCGCCAAGCGCGGGTTCTGTGCACCGATAAACCCACCAGCAATCGCCGCCGCGCCCTCTACTATAGGGCGCCGGGCAGCAATCCATGCCGATTCTTGGCGGTAACTACGCTGCAAATGATCGCAGTAAGCTTTGAGCAGCCCGACGTCAGCACCATGGCTGAACGCAATGCCAATGCCAATAATCACTTCAGCAATGATTATTTCTGTAAAGTTACCCGCCAGTGCATAGAATATAAACCCCGATGCCACCGTTACGTCGCCAAACGCATTCGCTATTTTCCGGCTAAAACGGTCGGCTAGCCAACCAGTTGGAATATTAAACAGGAGCAGCACCAGTGTAAATATCGCCTGGCTGACACCGATCTGCCCTTGGTCAAGGCCAATGCTCGCAAAAAAGCTATTCATCACCGGCATCGAAATGATCGCCGTCGTAATGATCGCTTCGGCGCGTAGCAACTTGAGACTTTGCGCAACTGTCATGATTGTGGTTCTTTCTGCCCTTGGTTGTTATATTTGGCCTTTTAAGGCCAGCAAGACCTCCTTCGTGTTTGAGATTTAATTAAAAACCTCCTTTTTTTGAAGGAGGCTTAGCTTGTCTTAAAAGATGTTTGTTATTTAAGCATGAAGATAAGCCACCTCAGTTGTAATTGTTCGCTGCACGAGCGCGAAAAGATAGCCCATAATGGGTGTCGCGAATACTAACTGATGTGACTTATGTAAATTCATAATTTTATGATTATAACATAGAAGTATGCGTGAGCAAAATCATAGCTACCGGCGGTGTTTATCAACATTCCGGTCCAAGGATTCCTTGGAACATCGCCGACTTCTCTTAGGGCTAGGACCCTTGCCGATTCGCCTTACTGCGACTTCAGACCGAATCGCTTTACCGCTCGTTCATGCGCCTTGGCCGCTTCTTCTTCACGGTTACGAGGTTCGGCTTGGGTTTGTAGCGAAGTGAGTAGTCGCTTAGCCACCACTGCCGTTTCCTTAATTGCCTGATTAAAAGCAGGCTCGTTTACCTGCGACGGATGATGAAAGCCCGATAGCTTTCGCACAAATTGCAAAGCTGCCGCCTCTATTTCTTCGTCAGTAGCTGGTGGATCAAAATTGAATAATACTTTAATGTTTCGGCACATAGTTCCTCTTGTTGTTATGTTTTATTTAATTGTACAGGTAATCGACGTTAAGGTATGTCTGGATTAGAACATTCGTTCAAAGTAACCTCAGAATCATAGCATTTTAGTTAAAATCTTATCTCAACCAGGTGCTTTCAAAATACAGTCCTAGGTCGATTTTCGTCGACCTAGGACTTCATCGCTACCCGGCTTCGGTTGTTTCATCGTCACTTGCCAACTCGTCCGAGCCCACGATAAGATTTTGGCTATACCGCACCACCAAGAGCGCGCTTGGCCACAGATCATCTTGATCAAGTGTAGCCGTCAGTTTACCGGCTTCATCTAGCTGCCACGAAAAGGTCGCACCACGTACCCGAGAGTTCTTCGTTGCGATATAGATCTTATTCTTCATCATCCAACGATCTACCTCAAAGCGCACCCTCACATGGGTCGGCAAATTACAGACACAGAACCCCGTTGCAGCGTCTGGCACCTTTTGGCGACTGAGAATGTATTCGATCACCTTTTCACCACCTTAATGTACGTATAGTCTGGGATTATTATACCAATAAAATTGTAAGATTAACGACAAAGGCACCGCACAATTAGGTACGGTGCCTCAAGATTTTAACCGAGTGTGTTAGTTCTTCTTGTCTTGTTTTTGAGCCATTTCGGTGCCGTAATTAACCTGCAACTTCAATGTTTTGCCGTTTTTTAGGCTCAACTGCTCTTGCGGCAGACCGGTTTTGCCTTCAAAAGTTTTTGCGACAAGTAGGTTGTAGTCGCCTTCAGGCAGGGCAGCCTTGAAGATGCCTTCTTTATCGGCTCGCACCACCCGTACCTGAGTGCCTTGGGCATCAAAGACAAAAATTTTTACTGTGTCATAACTGGGTTTGTTTGGATCACAATCTTTTTGATCTTGGCAGTTGCGCTTGAAGTCAAGATCGACTTCGAATGAGGCGGTGGCCTTCATGTCAGAATCGACATAATTGCCCTTCGTGCCGGCTTGTCCCATGCGGGTTACTAAAAATGCTACAATTGCTACTAAAATTACAACGGCAACGACAATCAAAACCGTTCGCTGCTTTGAGGTATTTTTGACTTGAGGTCGTTTTGTCTCGTGCAGTTTACTCTGTTGTTCCATAATATCCCCTTATTACTTTATAGTTAGCACTTGATAGGCTTAGCCACACCGGAATAACGTCCTACGGGCTTATGCCTAAATTGTAAGAGATTCTACAATAAATAACAACGGTATGTGATAATTGAATCAAGATAACAATTAGTATCGGAGCGAAAAGGCATGGCACAAAAGCGCAATAGTGACAAAAATGATAGCTTAGTTTGGGGAATAATTTTAGTAGCCCTGGGGGTCATTTTTCTACTGCAAGAATTATTTAATATCGAGATTTTTAGCCAAATTTGGCAGTTCTGGCCAGTCGCCTTGATTGTTTTTGGGGTTATACTGATTGTTAATAACCGTCGATCTTGAGCCGAAGCGACAATATGACGATTCTGGTCACTGGCGGCGCAGGCTACATTGGGTCACATACTTCATTAGAGCTACTGCAGTCGGGTCATGAAGTAGTTATTGTAGATAATTTCTCGAACAGCCAGCCCGAGGCAGTGCGGCGTATTGAAGCGCTTACCGGAAAAACCATTCGCGTGTATAGAGGCGATGTTCAAAACAAACCACTGCTCACGCGCCTTTTTAACGATGCCTCGATCGATGCTGTGATTCACTTTGCCGGCCTCAAGGCCGTGGGCGAATCCGTGCAGCAGCCACTGCTGTATTACCAGGTCAATCTTGGGACAACTCTTGCTTTATGTGAGGTCATGCAAGCGCAAGGTGTTAAAAAGCTCCTATTTAGCTCTTCGGCAACCGTGTATGGCACCGCTCCCGGACTTCCCTGGACAGAAAACACACCTACCGGTCGGGGCATTAGTCACCCCTATGGCAAAACCAAGTATTTGATCGAACAGTTCCTAAGTGACCTCGTTGAAAGTGACCCTTCGTGGGCAGTCACGTGCCTAAGATACTTCAACCCGATTGGTGCTCACGAAAGCGGCGACATTGGCGAAGACCCGCGTGGTATTCCAAATAATTTGATGCCGTACATCACCCAAGTGGCGGTTGGAAAGCGCGACAAACTGCACATCTTTGGCGGCGACTACGACACGCCCGACGGCACGGCTATTCGCGATTACATTCATGTGGTTGATGTAGCAAAAGGTCACGTCGCAGCGCTTAAACACTTGCAAAAAGGTATGCACGCATACAATTTAGGCTCAGGAAAAGGCGTTTCGGTGCTTGAAGCCGTGCGAGCATTTGAAAAAGCCTCTGGGCGGGCCGTACCCTACGAGATCGTTGCCCGGCGTCCTGGAGACTTAGCGATGTTTTATGCTGACGCCTCCAAAGCCCAAAAAGAGCTTGGCTGGCGCACCGAAAAGAGTTTTGAAGACGCCTGTCGCGACGCTTGGCGCTGGCAATCGCAGAACCCTGACGGCTTTCGTCCCGTGCCGACTGCGCACTTAAATTCTCACTCAGAATAGTGATACAATAAGCTCATGCAGAAGTATTCAGCGGTGATAGCCGTTCGGCTCGTAATCGGCGGTATAACATTACTGGCGATTATTATGCAGGCGGTATTTCTGCAGCAGCAGGGTGTGTTGAACCTTGTAAACTATCTCAGCTATTTCACAAATTTAAGTAACGTTCTAGCGGCGACAATCTTTATTTTTAGCGCTTTCTATCTTGCAAGAAATCGCGCACCTTCACTGAAGGATGATCTTATCCGCGGAGCAGCTACCCTCTACATGATCATCACTGGCTTAGTCTATCTCACTTTGCTGATCAACGAGGACCTGGGCTTACTGATGCCGTGGGTAAATATTGTTACTCACATAATTATGCCGCTGGCGGCAATTAGCGACTGGCTGTACCGGCCGCCACGCAACTCACTACGCTCAAGCCAAATCTTTCTCTGGCTCATTTTTCCCTGCTTGTATCTTATCTATACACTGGTGCGCGGCGCTGTGGTTGGCTGGTATCCGTATCCGTTCTTAATTCCAAACGGAAACGACTACAGCGTGGTGGCGGTTTATTGCGCGGCGATTCTCGCTGCCTTTTTCGTGGTTGGCTGGTTACTGGTTTTAACTGGCAAGATGCGGCGCACCACGGCTTCACAAAAATAATTAAGGCTCGCCCGGAGCCTAACTGGCCAAACAAAAAAGTAACGAGCCCTGGGAGAATCTTGTTATACTGGTTAAATGCCTGTTCAGACTGTTGCGATTGTGCTCGGTGTTTGTCCGAAAGACAACCAATTGCCGCCTCAGGTGCACGCCTGCCTCGAACGTGCAATCGACCTATTTGATAATCACGAGGTAAACTCAATTGCGGTGCTTGGCGGCATGGGACATGCCGCCAAGCACCAGTCGCGCCCTGAGGCCGAGATGATGAAGGACTTTCTTATCTTGCACGGAGTCGCCAAGCAGCATATCATCACTCGCTCTACACCAGTGACCACCCCCGAAGCTTTGTGGGAAGTACGCAGTCTGCGTGGGCCAGCTGCCAGGTTGATTACTATTCCAGAGAAGCGCGAGCGTATTGCGTATCTGGCGCAGAAGATCGTTGGCGATATTCTGAAACTGAAGGTAGAAGCAATTGATTACATCTTGAAGCCAGGTGATCCCGATGACATTCGGCACGAAGAGTATTTGCTTTATGAAGCAAAAGCTATTCTTGGCGATATGACACCTGGTGATGGAGAAACTTTCAAACAGCGCTATTCATTCAAACATCATGTCTGGACAAGCGTGGTAGAAACGCTTCGGGCTGAAGGCAAGCTGTAATAATGGCCCTCTAGGTATTCACCTAGGGGGCCTAAACTAACGCCGCCAACACTAACCTTAGCGACGCGCTTATCAGCTAGACATCGGAATCAAGTTAAGCTGGTCGCCTGAATGCCACTCGGCCTTCGCTAATTACCCCTTCCAGTGCAGTGTCCCACGCTCCCTTCGTTATACTCTTTCCAGTTGCTTCTTGGATGCCAGTCATGACGTCCGTAATACGCGCCTTGTGGCCATGTTCGGCGCCAAGGTATTTGACAATTGCCGCTTGTGCTTCTGGATCTCATAAACGAACGGGGCATACTTCCTCCGTAGTTGTTGAATGATCTGCTTCATAATACGTGACTCTTTCAACAGCGTAAAGTGAACATTTTCTTTAAGCCGTACGGCATTCTTAATCACTCATTATGCTAAGGGTAAATGAGTATTGACTTTTAAATAAAAAGGTTCTATTATAATCTAGTCTATCCATCCCATCGAGGAGGAATCATGGGAGATTCGTTCGTTGCAGTAAATCAACTGTCGAAACTTAGCCCCGGGCAAGAGTTGCAGCGTGGTGGCGACCGTTACCAAGTGCATCGAATCGTCAACAGCGGCGTCAACTGTCTGGTGGTCGCAGGAAATACCGAACGGCAAATTTTCATTTTGCAGGTTGGTTCTCGAATCATCGAGCTTACGTTTGCGGGTACTGGCGTATGGAGCAAGGACGGCTTCCTCTACGAGCGCAAGCGTTACACATCGAAAGTGGAGGTGATCGATCTGGGGGAGGTTGCAGTCCAGGAATTCCCAACTTTCTGAGTAGTTATTCGGTCTGGTGTTGCGCACTTCCACGCTGGCATGTATACCACCAATACGTTTAGTGCTGGTACGCTCAAGTACCGAAAGTAATGTTGAGCAAAAAGATCCATTGACGATGACTTAAAATAGCAAAAGGCCTTGCTGTCAACACTCTATGCGTTGACAGCAAGGCTTAAATCATGTTCCGACTCCCAATATAAGTATGGATTCTAGTTTTCCTCAGTGCTTCATGGCAGAAATAACCGGACAGCTCACAAATACCGCAAGCTGTCCGGTTTCGGCTAAAAGTTACCGGAGTCCTTCATCCCAGTTTCGCCCTTCGTCCACATTGCGCTGAATAAAGTTCCGGGCGCTGTCGCTGTGAAAATTACCCTTAGGAATAGGAAGAAATTGAATCTTAGCGTGCCCCCGAAGGTGATGCTTGTTCTCGAAGTCTCGCACCTGCTGCAAAGTGAGACTTTCCTCATTTGGAACGACGTATAGCACTACTGTATCAGGGCAATACCATACCGCCCAGGTAAGACTTTCGTCATTCCCCAGTGCAAACGGCAACACGTCACCATCTTCAATAACTGGCCGGCGCGTTCGCGCTGCATCGAATTTCTCGTGGAGTCCTTTTGGCAACACCTCTTTCAGTACCTGGAGGTCAGCTTTCTTAACGATCAGCTTCATGGCTTCAAAGACCCAGCGAGACATTTTCAAGCCCTTCCGTGGCGTCGTAACTTTATTACCATATCGTACTTATAGCGATTTTGCCAGATAGTTTAGGCTTTATGCCTACGCCTACCCTGCCCAATTTTAAAGCACCCTCCCTTACGGAGAGGGTGCCATGACGATCGCCAAGCAATGGCTCCTGGCTATTGTGTCCAGTTTCGCGCTATTATCAAGAACACGCGTTGACTACGCCCCTAGTCCACTGCACCAAAATGATACCGATGCTTTACGCCATCAATCTCGTAGATATTGCACCACGTGGTGCTGGCGTTCGGGTGCTTCGGGCATTCTGGTCGAGGGCCGTTTCGATTCATAGTGCTAATCGTCAGAAACGTACACTCATCTGGGGTAAGCGGATTTTCAGAACACCACCAAGCTTGACCCACGAACACGTCATCCTCTTTCGGATGCCGCTTCATGATTGGCAAGTCAAAAAGCTCTTTCTTTGAGGCAACCATGACTCTCTCCTTTTGGCACCAGACGTTCCCATAGAATACACTTTTTACAATTACGTGTCAAATTGCGCATCCATCTTGGTGGCTTGTAACCCGTACGTTCCACCGTCCTGGATAGTTAACTTACAAAGGCCATTCCATGCTATGCTGTATCGTATGGCTCAATGCGCATTTGCAATAGTAAAAAGAGATGATAAAGTACTGCTGGTACAAATAGCACTGCCGTTTCGCCACGCACACTCGTGGAACTTCCCTGGTGGCGTTATTGAAGACGGCGAAGCGATCGAAGCTGGCCTTGTTCGCGAAGTATTTGAAGAATCGCGCATTCACTGCCGTATAAATCGTTACGTGATACTTTTGCCTTCCCCGCTTCAGGTGATGAAATTTTTATTTATGATGCCACCTTTATTGCCGGCGAGCTACAACCACAAGAAGAAGAGATTTTAGCAGCTCAATGGTTCACGCTTGATGAAGCGTTTGCTTTGCCTTTGGCGTACGATATTGATGCTTATTTAAGGGATCGTTTTTAATAGCCGCTCAACCAACTTCAGTTGCAGAATAGACTGGCTAAAATTTTAAGGAGCCCGTGCATTTATCGCACGGGCTCCGGCTAGCCCCCGAGAAGCAACGCACTTAAAGGGCACTATGCCCTGCGAAACGCCTCCTTTGAAACTCTGATCTTGAAGGTGTCGGGCGAATGGTAGACGAAACCCTGCCGTCCGCAAGCAACCAATACGTAATGCATCGGCAGCAGTACTGGCGACGAGATGACGAAAAGCGAGAAAATGATCAATAGCCAGAGTATCGAGAGTGCGACTGCCACGAAATTAATAAGAATCGCACCAGCACCGTCAACTTTCGCAGTACAGGGTTTTTGCGCTTCCTTGCCACAAAATGTGACCGATGTCCGAGACGTCATTATTCCTCCAGGAAAGTCACGGCGACTCTGGGATGGAGCGTTACTTATTGTAATACCATTACCCTGATTCGTCAATGCAATATCCAAATCATAGATAAGGACCAGACATAATTACCAGCTTCTTACATAAACCCTCGCTGCTCGTAATAGTTTACGTTGCCGGCTAATGTTCGAATATAAAAGAAAACTTACACTTCACCCTGCGGCCGACTAAGCGTCGCCAGCTTTGCAATACCCCACCCAATCAAAGCGTAGACAATAATTGCTACTACCGTGCTGACTTCAAAGGTAAACTGGCCATAAGTCGGCTGGTAACTAAAAATGCCGAAAAATGGAGCAGCAAAGAAACCACTCAATCCATAAATGAAGCTAACGAAGGCATTTGTATCATTAGCCGCAAGCATAAGCAGGATGAGTCGCAGTACTAATAAAGCAATGATGACGCCTGTGATATACCACACCACTCGTTTAAAGATTATCGCGCCCGGCGTACTGGTGCGCTGACTTACCGTTTCACGCTGAACGTTCGTCCCGCCCACGCGGGTGTTTGTTTCTCGCACTTCGGTTGTTTGCTTGTCTTCTTGCATACCCCTCCTTATTTATACGCGCTAGTACTTATTATAGCAGTCGTACCATAAGCCACGGTTATAAAAAGTCACCGCAATGGTGATCCTTGCTAATGCAGGAGGTGGTGCTTTGTGTGAACGCGCGCCCGCGCCATCTCCTTGCCTTCAGCGCCTTCGTAAATTATGATTTTGTCAATATTAAAAGAATCTACAGGTATGTGGTGAGACACGATTACAGTTGCTCAGTTTGTTCTTCGTATAGTAAAAACCAGTGCTTATGTTAAAATAAGGTTAGTGTTATCATAATGTAAGAGTCAAGCATAAGAATAAAGCACTTACTTCCCTATTTCCTGTATGAGCGTGCCATAAGGAGATTTCGTGGGCCTGAAAACAAATACACTCCAAACAAAAAGGTTTTCAACATTGCTGCTAGTAGGAGTCATCAGTATAACGCTTGCTTTATCAGGAGTGTTTACATCTATCGCTTCGGCCGCGAGCCTCGCCTGGCAACCCCAAACACCAGCACAGCTTGAACAGTGGAGGTCAATTACGTGGTCTCCTGAACTGAATTTATTTGTAGCCGTGGCTTCTTCTGGCACCAACCGTGTTATGACCTCACCAGACGGTATAACCTGGACACCACGCACAGCTCCGGCTGGTTTTCTCGCATGGGAAGATGTAACATGGTCGCCAGAGCTTAATCTATTTGTGGCAGTGGCAGCAGCGGTCGGCACCGATCGTGTTATGACCTCCCCTGATGGCATAGCCTGGACACAACGAACTGCTCCGGAAGGAGTGTGGCGGTCAGTGGTATGGTCGGCAGAGCTGGGTCTATTTGTAGCGGTGGCTTCCTTTGGGGCTAATAGTGTCATGACGTCTCCCGACGGTATTACGTGGACTGCCCGCGCCGTGCCACAAGATAACCAATGGTATGATGTAGCGTGGTCACCGACGCAAGGATTTGTGGCAACTGCTGTTACTGGCGCCAACCGTGTTATGACCTCGCCAGACGGTATAACCTGGACACCACGCACCCCTCCCGAAGCAAATAACTGGATAAGTGTCACTTGGTCGGCCAGTCTCGGCCGCTATGTCGCGGTTGCAGCAGTGCTCGGAACAGGCGGTACGAGTCGTGTTATGACTTCATCCGATGGCATAACCTGGACGCTAGGTTCCATAGCCGACGTAGCGTGGCAAGACGTAACGTGGTCGCCTCAGCAGGGTCGCTTTGTCGCCGTAGGATTGGGCGGCACAACGGAAACGTTGCCACATCGCTAGATGGTATCACCTGGACAAACACACCGGGCATTGGTGGTGACCAATGGGTTGCAGTAACTTACTCACCAAGCTTGGATAAATTTGCAGCCGTAGCAATTAGCGGTACCAATCGTGTTATGACGAGCACTATTTAGATATCACTACGAATGCGCTACCGAACACCCTTGTCGGCGGGGCATACTCGCAGAACCTGGCGGCAACCGGCGGCACGACACCACATACTTGGTCTGTAGTGTCTGGGTCTTTGCCACCCGGCCTAACACTCAACCCGGCAACCGGAGAAATAACCGGCATACCAACCGCTGGCGGCTCTTATTCATTTACCGTACAAGCGCAAGACAATTACGCCTATATTGATACTCAAGCACTCTCTATCCAAGTAGTGAGTGTACTGACGACCCCTGTGATGGATCCGGCCTCAGACACCGGCGCTTCAAACGCCGATAATATAACACGTGACAATACGCCGACATTTACCGGCAGCTGTACCAATGGTGAAACTATAACGCTTCATGTCGATGGCGTACCTATTACACCGACGCAAGTTTGTACTGGTGGAGCTTATGCAATTACACCAAGCAGTGCAATTGCTGACGGTAACCACACAGTTAGTGCACATTCAAGTGCCGGATTTGCAAGCCCTGGCAGTGTAAGTTTCACAGTTGATACCGTACCGCCAGCTGCTCCTGTTATTACCGGGCCTAGCAGAACTACTAGCACAACACCAGACATCACTGGTACAGGCGAACCCGATACAACAGTTGTATTAACCGACGAAAATGGCAAAGAGGTCTGCACCACCGTAGTAGATAGTTCTGGTAACTGGAAGTGTCGCATTACAGAACCATTACTTCACGGCGTACATGCTTTGCGCGCCACGCTTACGGATAGAGCAGGCAATATTTCACCTCAAAGTGCTGGCTTTACAATAACAGTTTCCTCTGCTGCGCTCGCGGATACAGGGCAGAATATAGGCATTGTAGCTGTTAGCGCCCTGGGCCTTATACTCCTCGGTGCGACCTTGTGGGCTCGTGACAAAAAGCTGGGTGTCTTCAGGGTAAATTTTTAAAAAGTAGGTAGCTAAGAACTCATAGGCAAGCTCATTACGCAATGTGCAAGTACTGTCGAATAATCAATAAAGTTCTCTTAAAGACTGCGCGCCGAGAAAACGATTCAAGTAGAGCTCTTGAATTTCCCTATTTACCATGAAAAAACGACCACCAAGGTGATCGTCTTTTCATGGTAGCAGCGACTGGGATCGAACCAGTGACCTTAGGCTTATGAGTCCTACGCTCTAACCGACTGAGCTACGCTGCCATATGTATGACAGCGCTGATTATAGCAAAAATTCGTAGCAATTTCTATAGCTGAAACAGCTCTTCTTCAAAACTCTCGAAATCTTCATCGAGGGCTGCGTCGTGACGCTCAATGAATGCCCGGAGTTCATCGTCGCTTCGCTCGCGATCCCAGCTGGCGAGACCAACGATTTCGTTTACTGTCACGGGTTCTATATCGTGTGATGTTTGCATTTTTGTTTGCCGCTTTCCTTTTTTGTTTTATAGTTACAAGTTTTACTCTGTATTATACACGCTTATGCTTAAAAGTCAATTAAATTTATAAAAATTGTATCATTAAAATGTAGAATCTCTGGACTCCGAGCAATAAAAGGGCCCTGGGGAATTACTCCCAGGGCCGCCTGTCAGCACAGATCCCAGACGATGGTCTTCTTGTCCTCCCGAATGGGCAGAATGTCAAACTCGTCCACAAGCTTGTACTGCGCCTGGTACAACGCCGCCTTCTCGCGACGACGCCGCTGCCGGTTACGACGCTGACGCTCATCACCAGCATGCCCGTGCACGTAGTTCTCGCCACCGTAGTGCCGCAGCATACGATGACAGACGCGCCCGTTACACTCGAGGTAGACCGTATCGCGCCGCCGCTCCTTCGGCAGAAGCTCGACCTCCTGGCCGAAGACCTCCCTCAAGAGCTCCATCACCTTAGCGGTGGTGGTATTGGGGCGCCGCTTCACCTGCAGGCGCACCGGCAGTCCAGACTGCGGCACCACCCGGTGCGGCAACTTGGCCTGCGCCAACTCAAGCCGGTCCTTAGTCGCCAGCGCACCATCCGACACCATAACCTCCAGCCACACCGGGCTGGTCCGGCTGGGCTTCCACTTGGAAGAGCGACCACGACGCTTGGTACAACCGTGACTCACGTACCCAGGCTCGGTCCAGTCACGCGACTGCACCTCGTAAGGCCTGGTGTTGTCCGTCCCGGACATTTCTCCGCACCTCCGTTGGCGCCGCCTACTTGGCGGCTTTAGCGGAAGTGCATACATGTAAGCATATGAGCCTCCAGTCTTTTGATCGAGCCTACGGCTAGTAGTTAAAGTAGCATAATTATTATATAAAGACAAATTCATTATAGTGGGCTAGTATTCAGGGGCTCCCTTGCATGGGAGCCCCTTGGGTAGTTACGGATTAGAGATATACCGAAAAATAGCTTCTTCTGCTTCTATAATCTTCTTAAGCGATACGATCTTCAGATTTCTATTGCCACAATCTTCACCTCTGTTATGGATTTTTAGGCAGCCGTAGCAGAAATTCTCAAGCAAGCTCTCCCCCCATTCCCATACAGCCAGCGCCTTCCCCTCTCCCCAAACTATAAAGAGATACCATTTATTATCTCTCATTTCAATTAGCTGCAGCGAGAAGGTACGCTTAATGCGGAAGGAGGTAATTTCTTTCAGACTGTCTCCGGTTTTAATCTCGTCTACTCGTATGGCATACCGATTGCACCTCGAAATGAGATTACGCATAATCCGAAAAGCAAGCACGCGTGCTGTAGGCGCTGCCATGGTGCACCCCTTCATAAAGGCAACCTTATAAACTGTATCTCTGTAGTGATCCTATTATTAGGCTAATAGGCATTTAGCGACGTTCAAGGGTCACCGAGCCATACTTCTATATTAAAACGCCCCTTGCTCGCTACGGCAAGCAAGGGGCACCTCGCGTTTAGCAAGAGGTGTACTGCTTGAGTTCCGCGAGAAGTTCGCTCGGGTTCTCAAGAATCTTTAGCATCAGCGCACGACCTGCCTGGCAAGAGCTGGCAGCATGCAACTCAAGCGTATCGTGCGCCAAGCAGAAGCCATCGACAAGATCGGGCTTCACCTGGCACACCCAGACATGCTTCGGTGCGTCTTCTGAAACAACAAGGGCATAGCAGCGATCCGGCACTACTTCAACCACATCAAAAAAAGTATTGTCGCTAAAGGCATAGGCGACAATAACTTCCTCTGGCAGCTTGCGGTCGCGTACCTGATGAACCGTTGCGCCGTTTGCCCGCCTTTCACTCACAAATTGCTCGAGAGCAATAACACATTCGTCCCTCAATGACATTACGCCACCTTTAGTAGGTTTGTGCCCATCCGTCCAACTTCAAAGCGCCAACATGGTGTTCGACAACCTCATATCCGGCACTTGTCATAGCCATCCTGACGTGATGCAAGTGATCGGGATGAATTAGCAGATTACATTCCGGTAGCTTTGCAACAAGATTTCCTGTCAGCAGTCCCTTGCCGCCGGCAACCGATTCGCCCCTGGACATCACGAAAATCTGCCAGTGTCCAGATGGCTCCTCCAGAAAGCGAAGGAAACCGTAAGGCAAGTTTGTATTCAACTGCCGTTCTTGGTTGGCACGCTGTTGGTATTGTCGCGCTTGAGCGATGTAGTTCGGGGCAATTACCCCTTGTCCCCAATCAACAGACTCTGGGCACACGAGGTGAACAGTCGCCATGTTACTCCGCCCTTCTTGAGTGGCTGTAGTATATCATAATAGCACAATTAGATAAAACGTAAGCGATCATAAGGCCTACAACAACCATAGCCACTTTGACCACAGACTCCTGTTCGTGGTATATATAAATAAGGAGTATTTTACCAAAATAAAAATGTATATCTGGCTGATTGTTGCCCTGGTTGGTTTCGCCGCGTTGCTCCATGCTGGTTTTCAGCTTGGGGTGAGCTTGTTGATGCTGTTGAGTAGTCATTCAATTGGCGCCAAACGACCAGCAACTACCACTGCTAAACTAGTGCTCGCGTATCTACTAGGTGTTGTTGTCACTACTGCTCTGCTTTTTTCTGCCCTTGGCTACTTTGCGACGCTTTTCTTTAGCGCCTACCAGCCGGCAGTAACCTGGTTGATTATAGCCGCCTTGAACGTCACAATTGGTGGGAGCGTGATGTTATTTTACTTCCGTAAGGGCACCGGCACCGAGTTATGGCTACCGCGAAAATTTGCTGAGTACCTTGTGAAGCGCGCAAAAGCCGCTAGGCAAGCCGAGGAAGCCTTTACCTTGGGCGTCATGAGCGTGCTAACAGAGATCGGGTTTATTATTGCCCCTTTAAGCGTTGCCGTCTTGGCGGTCGCGAGCTTAACTGGCTGGGAGCAGTTAGTCGGGCTTATTGGCTACGTACTCCTCGCCAGCCTGCCACTTCTCATTATTGCCGGCTTAATTGGCGCTGGCCACAAAGTTAGTGGCCTACAGCGCTGGCGCGAGCAAAACAAGCGGTTTTTACAGTATGCTGCCGGTAGTGGGTTGGTGGTATTGGGCCTGTATATTTTTATTTCTGAAGTCGTCAGCCAAGTTGCGCTTGAAGGAGTGCCTCTACTATGAATGGCGTCTACGTGTTAAAACGACACCGCCAGCACAGCGAACCGTTCGACCCGGTAAAGCTGCACCAAAGCGTGATGGCAGCCTGTTTATCGGTACGAAGCCTCGAAGGCGAAGCCCACTTAACTGCCGAACAAGTCTGCAGTAAGGTAATTGACTGGCTAGCCACCAAAACAGAAGTTACCTCAGCAGACATCCGGCGCGTGGCAGCCAAAAATTTACACATTTATCACCCTGAAGCGGCCTACTTATATGAACACCATCGAACCATAATTTAAAGGAGACACTATGGCAAAGCACTCATTCGACTACGACCTTATAGTTATCGGCAGCGGCGCTGGCGGTAGTGTAGCGGCTATGCTTGCAGCGCGTAAAGGCAAGCGAGTGGCAATTATTGAAGCCGATGCACTGGGCGGCGATGCGCCTAATTTTGGCGATGTCCCAATGAATGCCCTGCTCCACGCCGCCCGCATTTATGGTGAAGCCAAGGCTGGCCAACAGTTCGGCATTCGTTCAAACACCATAGGCTACAACTACCCTTCTGTTAAAGCTTGGAAAGACCTGGCGGTGTCTCGCGCGGGTGCTGGGGGCAGCCAGCGGTTCTATGAGGCTGAAGGTATTACGGTGTTCGAGGGCACGGCGCATTTTATTAGCCCCCACGAAATCACGGTCAACCGGCGACATATTTCGGCAGCATATTTTATCATTGCCACCGGCACCCACTGGATGACGCCACAAATTGTCGGCCTAGATAAGCTACTCCACCTGACACCGCGAACCGCTATGGAGCTTATCCGACCGCCAAAGTCTATCTTTATTATTGGCGGCGGTGCGACAGGGGTAGAATTTGCACATTTGTTTAGCACTTTCGGCAGTAAGGTGTACATCGCCGATGTCGCCCCGCGATTATTACTAAAGGAAGACGATGAAGTCAGCGAGCTTATCGAACGCGTGTTTGACACTCAAAAAGGCGTCACTACTCTTACGAGCACCCGAGTGGTAAAAGTCGCTCGCGATGGCATTATGAAACGCGTCACTTACCTGCGCGGCGACGCTGAACATTCGGTAAAAGTCGACGAAATTTTGATCGCGGCCGGCAAAGACCCTAACGTTGATATTGGCCTTGAAAACGCCGGCGTCGCCTACACACCAAAAGGCGTCGAGGTGAACGAGTATCTACAAACAAGCGTGAAGCATATTTATGCCGCCGGTGACGTGCTGGGAACACATATGTTTACCCATGTGGCACTGCTAGAAAGCCGGGTGGCGGCGCATAACCTTCTCCACCGCGACAAAGTGACGCCAAACTACAAGGCGGTGCCACGCGTCACACACACCGTGCCCGAAATTGCCTCTGTAGGCCTTAGCGAAGATGATTGCATCAAGCGCGATCTCGCAATCAACAAAGCAACCGTACCGATTAATATCATCGGCCGAGCTAACACCACCAACACTCGCGATGGCTTTGTAAAAATCATTACCGACAAAAAAGGAGTTATATTGGGCGCAACTATCGCCGCACCTTCTGCTGGCGAACTCATTCACGAACTCACCCTAGCGATTCAACACGGCCTCACCGCCCAAGACGTCGCCCTGACCATGCACGCTTTCCCTACTTGGAGCGAGGCGATTCGGGTGGCTTGTAGTAAGCTATAAACTTGACGATTTAATCTTTGAGTGTTATAATTTAATTTGGCAATAGCTTCTGCTCACCCTGAACTTGGAGTGCTAATGTTACTGATGGTAACAACGGGCGCTGGCCTCGCCGAAGTGCGGCGCAAGCTGGGCACAGACAACAAGGTCACCTTCGGTGAAGGTCACCAGTCGGTGACGTTCACAGTCGAGGGCCTGGTGGCCGTCGGCAGCGATGACCTGCCGATCGTACTACCCGGTAGTGGGGGCTGCGACAAGAGTCGCGTCTGGTACGTCTGTGGAAGCAACGAGGGCACCGTGTTCGCGCTCGCTGCCTTCAACCCGAACGGCAAGCTGCTGTGCGCGGCGGTGCTGGAAGACCAAGACGAGCTGGACCCTCGCTTCCAGCTGCACCAGCTCTTCAGAGAAGCGTGCAAGCGGCTGGTCTAGTAGCCCCACGCTCACTCCATCCCGGAGCACCGACTTTTACCTTGTCGGTGCTCCGGGATATCTTTATTTCTGTAATTAACGTCTGTAAACAAAAAAGATCCCGAAAATCTTTCGGAATCTTTCTTGGTAGCGGGGGAAGGATTTGAACCTACGACCTCGTGGTTATGAGCCACGCGAGCTAACCAGACTGCTCCACCCCGCGGTATACATTAGTTAATATAGCACTCCTAGGCTTGAAATGCAAATATTCATAGCCAGCGATGACGGTTATTCTTGCGATACTTGCAAATTACGCTATATGTTTGCTACTATGTAGCTATTACAAAGCTAGATTTGTGATTACAGGGAGATTACTACCAGAGAACGGAGACGCCATGTCCACGCGTGAAAGCCTGCTTGCCCCGCTGAGCCATCAGGAAATTATCGCCAGCCTGTGTCTTCTGGGTATCGCCGGCATCTTGGCGGTCGCTGTCAGCTATGCGGCCTACCGCTGCCGTACCCGCCGTTACTTCTACTAGTCATCCCTACAGCCCCTGGGTCAACGATAACACCCGCATCGCTTGACCCATTTTTATGACTGGCGCGTTTTCTCACTAAAAAAGAAGTTTACCCACTGCTGAAAATTACTCTGCGGCAGATGAGCTGGTGGTTTTTGCTGCTTGGCTTGGGTATCTTTTACGTTATGGTCGGGAAGTAAAATTACTTTTTCTCCAGGCTTTGCTTTATTTAAATGCTCACGAGCCGCGAGCTCGAGATATTCATTACTCTGAAGGTAACGCTGTTGAAAAGCGAGTGTTTGGGTTTCGAGATCAAGCAGTTCAACTTCTTGTTGTTTGATGGTTACTTCTTGCTGCAATATAAAGTTTCGCTGCAATGCCTGCATTGTCCCCCACACCCAACTGAGTGTCAAAAGAATAGCCGCAAGCAAGATTGCGTTTTGCAGGTTCACAAATTTTTGCAACTGTTTTATCATTTTTACTTTTGACCACCGTTAGTTCTATTGTTAATAATACGCTATCGGTCGCGGTCGTTCAACAGCGCCAGCAAAACGCCATTGGTCCAGCCAAAGCCATCCTGCAGCTCGTATTCACCGCCACTGGCGAGATTAGTGGGATCTTCGACGTCGTATTTTTCAACCAGTTTGGTGTTTAACTCGTAAGTTGCAACGTTGGTGGTGATCCAACGTTTTTTAATTTCGTCGGCAAGTTTATGGTGCCCGTAACGGCGAAGCCCAATAATGGTCGTCCATTGCAGTGGTGCCCAGCCATTAGGTGCATCCCACTGCTGGCCGCTATTTACAGGGGTAGTAACCACGCCGCCAAGCCGAAGCAGCTGTTTTTTGATGGCTTGCTGGACTTTCTCGGCTTCGTCGCTTTGCGCAATACCCACATACAACGGAAATACCCCCGCTAGCGTGATAGCGCTGGTTTGCTGGCTGGCAACAAAGTCATAATCGAAGTAAAAGCCGTGCTTCTCCGACCAGCAGTACTTCCGGATCGCTTCTGCCCGGCGTTCGGCCCGCTGCAAAAAGCGCTTCGCCAGGATACTTTGGCGCAAATAGCTGTAAGTATCGGCGATAGTTTTTTCGAGATCGTACAGTAAACAGTTAAGGTCAACCGGGATGATTTCGGTGGTATGAATAGTTTCAAGGGTTTTTCCATCACGGAACCAGCGGCTTGAATAATCCCAACCCGATTCAGCCCCGGCACGCAAATCCAGATACACCCGACTCGCACTGCGGTCGTGTGCCCGATGGGCTGTTTCGACATCTTCTTTATAAGATTCAGGCCGAGGAGTGCGTTTTTTGTCGTAATATCGGTTCAGTATGGCGCCATCTGGCATGCGGACCACCCGGTTTAAAGCCGGATCTTGTTCAGAAAGCTCCTTGGCGCCCTTCATCCAAAAGTTATATTCCTTAAGCAGATACGGTAAATAGCGCACCATCACCGACTTGCCTTTTTCTTCAGCCAGAAGTCGTACCATGGCCGCAAAAAACGGCGGCTGAGAACGGCTCAACAGATAGGTTCGACTAGCGGTAGGAATATAGCCAACTTTGCGGATGAGGAAGGCATAATTTTTAAGCATTCCCTCGATTTCGTCGTAACGACCAGCCGTAGCCAGGCCCAGCATAATAAAGTAGGTGTCCCAGTAAAACTGTTCGCTAAACCGCCCACCAGGCACGATATATGGGTAGGGCAAAGCCATTAATGAACCGCGGTTTTTGTAGGTGGTGCGGCGGAGTACGGTCCAAAGCTCATTGATGTGCTGCTCGGGTGTGTTGGCTGGATTGGCTTCAAATTCGGCTTCTGCTTGGTCGATATACTGCTGGAAATAGCGCTGAACGAATTGTTTAAGATCAAAATCTGGCCGTAGGCGTTGCACTTTATAAATTTTAAGGATCTTACGCAGCCGCGCGCTTGGCACTAGGTCTACAAAAGTTTTGCCGTCCGCGTGCACCCGGCGCAGCTGAACATCTTGAAACAATTCGCCAAGTAATTCGTCTGGCGGTGCATCGGGGCGCGTAAAACCACTGCTCACTTTGGTGAGGTGGGGCTGGAGTTTTTCTTCGAGTGTTTTCTTGAGGGGTTTCTTCTTAAAATTAAACGGAAACATATGCAGCTTCATTATACGTGTTTAGGGGTGCGGACACAAATTGAAATAACTTCGGGGTTCATTAGTAGCGCCAGCCTTCACCTTTTGCTATACTACTACTGTTATTCTTACCGCGGGGGCGTAGCTCAGTGGTTAGAGCAGTCGGCTCATAACCGATTGGTCACTGGTTCAAGTCCAGTCGCCCCCACCATGAAAAAGCACTCATTCTTATGGGTGCTTTTTCTGATGTGGGATCTTATTAGTAGCGTTATGATCCCGATTAGTTTACGATCGCCCATTAGTCTTCTATACTTAAATCATGAAACAACTCCTCTTTGGCGTTTTTGCGCACCCAGATGATGAAGCCTTTGGCCCTTCGGCAACCCTAATGAAGTGGGCGAGCCAGGGCACGGATGTGCATTTACTCTGCTTAACAGATGGTCAGGCCGGCATGAACCCAGATAACGTGCCGGATCTCGGCAAAACCCGAGCCACAGAATGGCACACAGCCGGCAAAGCTATGGGCGCTGCGAGTTTGCACCGTTTTGGGTATCAGGATGGCAGCTTAAATAACAACCTCTACCACGAGATTGCCGATAAAATCAACGCCACGATCACTCAGGTTGCGGCTGAATACAACGAACCGCTTACTATCAATTTTATGTGTTTCGATGAAAATGGCCTTACCGGACACCTTGATCATATCGCCGCAACACGCATCGCCAGCTATGTTTTCTATCGCCTAAAAGCCGAACCGCTACCGAACGTCACAATGGATAGCATCTATTACTACTGTCTATCAAAAGCGCGACAACCCGAAGTATCGACTGGCTATGTATTTATGAATGAAGGGCGAGATACCAACGACGTAACGCATATTGAAGATGTTAGAGACTGGGTAGAAAAGAAATTTGAGATTATGCGACTCCATCACTCCCAGCGAAGCGATGCCCAAGATGCCATGAAGCTTGGCCCAGCAATGCACGAAGAAGATTACTTTTACGTTCGCTCGTAAAACGCGTTTTTGCGTAGAGTTTAAGCAGCAAGATTTTTATGGTAAGCAAGCGTGAACGCAGTGCTGCCATTAGATCGTGTCGCGAGTAAGTGCGGCTCGCCGTGCTTGGCAGTATCGTATTTAACAAATTGGCGGCGCGTGAGATTAGTAGCCGCATGAGGGCGCGGGTCTTGACGACGTTTTTGCAGCCACTCGTCTAGAAAAGTATGGGCTACGGCAGTGAGCTCTGTAAATAGTGGCTGTCGCATAACCGTTTCAGATAAGGCCATGAGCTCGCGACCGTATGCCTGGCAACTGGCTTCATCCTGAAAGCCATAGCTTTCAGCCAGCGCTCCGCCAAAAGCGCCTTCAGTTGCTAGCACCTGCCCACGGCGCTGCATTTGATCGATATGTTCAACAATATGGGCGCTCAGTGGGCCCGCTTGGTCTTCCGGCAAGGCTACCAACGATTGTTCGTTTAATTCGTGGAAACGAAACTGTTCAAATAACGCTGCAGCCTCGCGTTTATATGGCTGATAGTCATCTAAGAATTCGATAAAAGGCGTTAAGCCATCCCGCTCCTGCTCTGCCGCGGCCTCGGCAACGCCACCACCAAGTTCATAATACGGTTTATCCATCAACTCAGCCGTCGTGGCTCGTGCGCCAAGCTGCGCTCGAATTCGAGAAATACGAACCGGCACCACCTCTGGTAGAATCTCGGATTGCTGTTTAACTGTGGGCGCTTCAAATTCGCTGAAATCAAGGGTTAATTGCTCTGACATATTCTTACTATAACACCCATAGAGTCGATCATCACACGCCTATTATCAAAGTGTGCCCAGAGCCAATAAACAGTGGCGTGCGCTGCGCCTGGAATTTAAAATTTCTTATTCCCAACGGAAAACTTTGAACGAAATTGCGTAAATAACCACTGCCCACACCGCGATTATGAGCAGCTCTGGCCCCAGCTGGAACAAATGCTTGCCTTCGGTAGTAATATAGCGAATACCGTCGATAATTGGAGTCAGAGGCAAATATTGCGTAACCGCCTGCAGCCACTCAGGCATCAAGAATCGCGGGAAAAACGAACCACTCAGGAACATCATCGGGAAAGCTACTAAGTTTGAAAGTGGCGCGGCTTGAATCTCATTCTTTGCCCAACCGCCAATCGCCAACCCAAATCCAAGCATTGTTACCATACCCAGCAGCATGAATATCGAGAACGACAGATAGTCGCCACGCATGGTGAAATCGAATAATAGCGCTCCGACTAAGAACATCAAAATTATCGACAGCACGCCGATCAGAACGTAATTTATCATCGTACCAAGCACCAGCTGACTGGCCCGGAGAGGTGTGGCACGTAATCGGCGCAACATACCGGCTTTTTTATCTGAAGGCAGGCCGTTAGCCAGGCCAAAGATGCCTAAACTGAGCAGTGAGAAACCAAGTAATCCCGAAAAAGTGTAGTCGAACTGCGATAAATCGGCCGTTTGCGTAGATTTTTGCTCAACGACAAATGGCTCCACTGCCCCTGTTAACTGGCGGTTGATGCCGTCGAGTACGCCTTGCATTAAAGCGCCGACCGTTTGACCGGTTTGTGCGCTTGAAGCCTCGTAGTAAACGATTAGTTTGCCCGAAGGCAATTTATTCTGCCCGGGAGTACCAAAATTCTCCGGCAGCTCAACAATACTATCAAGTTGGCCACGTCCCATAAGCTCGCGGCCCTGATCAATAGAAGTTACTTTTTGGTCAATTTCGAGACCCTTGTTCTTCTTAAGCTCGCTGACAAATTGCTTTGAAAATGGTGTTTCAGATTTGTTGATAAGCGCAACAGTAAAACTGACGTCGCCGCTATTTTTAAACAGCGACCCAAAAACAAATAAGAATAACAGCGGAAAGAGAAAAGTGAAGAACAGCGCTACCGGGTCGCGGAAGAAACGCCTAATTTGTGTAAGCGCAAATGCCCAAGTTCCTAAGAAATATCGTTTCATGCTTATTCCCTTAATGCCTTCCCTGTTAGGTCAATGAAGACGTCCTCAAGATCGGCTTGCTGGACTTCAATTTCTTTCTTAAATCCGCGGCCTAACAGAGCTTTGATGAGGTTCTTCGGACTATCGAGGGCTATTATCTGCCCGTCGTCCATAATCGCTAACCTGTCACATAAAACTTGGGCTTCTTCCATGTAGTGAGAGGTAAGAATAACGGTGATATCTTTTTTCTGGATTTTTTGAATTAATTCCCACAGATGCCGGCGTGATTGCGGGTCGAGCCCGGTGGTGGGCTCATCAAGAAATAACACTTTTGGCGTGTTAATCAAGGCAGTCGCAATACTAAAGCGTTGTTTTTGACCACCCGACAATCGTTCGACGTAGCTGTCGGCCTTTTCGACCAGCTCTACTTCCTCAAGCAGCGCTAGCGGATCAATTTTAATGCCGTAAAAGCTGGCGAACATTTTGAGCTGCTCTTTCAGGTTGACTTTGTCGTAGAATGAGGCACTTTGCAGCTGAATGCCAATAATTTCTTTAATTCTTTGCGGCTGCTCGGCCACATTAATGCCATCAAGCAACACTTCGCCGCCATCAATTGGCCGCAGTGCCTCTATCATCTCGAGTGTGGTGGTCTTTCCTGCCCCATTTGGCCCTAAAATACCAAATATTTCACCCTTTTTTACCTCAAAAGAAATACCCTTCACAACTTCGGTGCCGTTGTACGACTTCCGGAGATCCTTAACTGTTAGGATACTGTTCATGCTTATGCCAGTATAGCACAGCGCAGTCGGGCGTCAAGAAGTAAAGCGCCATCCAAAAACCCGGCCAGAGCCGGGTCATTTGGCACCTTTTTGTTTGCTACAATCGTATCATACAAAAAGCTTATGTTTCAAATTATTTTTACTTTTCTTCGTTGCGAATTTTGCGAATCGTCAAGAAACCGTTACGAGCGTTTTCAGTTACTTCGTAGCCGGCTGGAAGCTCAGTTGGCTCACCTTTAGCACCCTGTTCGGTTTTGGTGAAGAAGTAAATAGTTTGTGTTTTGTTGCCGCGCAATACCACATCTTTTTTGTGTAAGTAGTAGGTAACGCCCTTTGAGTTTGTGTGCGAGTAAGCTGCCATAAGTGTTTCTCCTCCTTTTTATTGCTTACGAGTTAACCATACTCCGGTTGAGTAAAGGTTGTCAACAAATTATACACTTTGATAGCGGCGATGCAAGAGGAACTTGAGTAAAGCCGCCGCCACAACCCGGATAATAATCGCGATTAATACCAGCAGGCAAAAGAGCACACTCAGGCCAGCTAAATCGGCCGACCACAGGGGTGAAGCAAAGGTATGGCGATAGGCATCGGCTCGGGGTAATTTTAAGCTGGAAAGCGCATCGTTACTTGCCTGTAGGGATCGCACCCGATCAATCACGCACTGTACATAATCGTTCCGGAATGACTCTGTCCCACCCTGCCAGCGTGCCCGGCACTCTACACTGGCTTTTTGGTACACCTGACTACTTGGATTACTGGCATTACTGGCGCTATCGATGACTTTATCGCGGTCGCGTTCGTAGCTATATTGCAGATACACCCCCTGCTGTAAATCGGTGTTCATGTGGCCCGACACAAAAGCTTGTAAATCGGCCAGGGCGGCCCGAATGGCTTGTTTGTCGCCGCGCTTGTCGGCCTCGACGACGGCATCTCGCCGTTCGATCATCCCCAGATTGTTGAGACGCAAAAACGTCGCCGCCAAAAAGGCTGCGATTATGAAAATTATGACCAGTTGCCAGGTTTTTACGCGACGAACTTGCCATAACCGATGAGCGAGTAATTTTTTATTACTCAATGGTTACCCCCACCGCTTTATGCATGTGCTTATTATATAAAACTTAGGCAATTGCTACTAGTAGAAGGTTTCACTGCAGATTTTTACGAGGGGGAATGACGGCGAGATAGTCTGTGTGAAATGCAGGCGTCAGTGTTTCCCACTGCAACGCAGCGAGCTGCTTGCGAGCGCAGAGTGCCTGCATTTCACAGACTATCTCGCTGTCACGAGACTCGTCCAATTACTTTCTGTTACACTAATGCTATGCACATCTACTTCTCCGGAATAAATGGCGTAGCGCTTGGCCCACTCGCTGAAATCGCCCTCGACGCTGGCCACCAAGTCAGCGGTTCCGACCAACAAACTGGCCCGATGACCACCCGCCTTGAGCGTCGCGGTGTCGCTATTTCCACCGATCAAAGTGGCACATATCTCGCCGAGCTACATCGCAAACAGCCAGTTGATTGGCTGGTGCAAACTTCGGCCCTTACTAGCGACCACCCCGAGCTCGCCTTTGCTCGCCAACACGGCATTCGCGTTTCAAAGCGCGATGAGCTATTAAAAGAAATTATTCTGCAAAAGAAACTGAAACTAATCGCTGTTGCCGGCACGCACGGCAAAACCACCACTACCGGCATGTTGGTGTGGCTTTTAAAGCAGCTTGGGCTGCCCGTTAGTTATTCCATTGGCACCACTATCAGTTTTGGCCCGAGTGGTGTTTTTACATCTGATAGCGACTATTTCATCTACGAGTGCGATGAGTTTGATCGTAACTTTTTGCAATTTCACCCTTACCTTTCGCTGATCACCTCAATTGGCTATGACCATCCTGACACTTACCCTACCGCAGACAATTACTACGAGGCATTTCACGACTTTATCGAACAAAGCAACCAAACAATCGCTTGGCAGCGTGATCTTGAAAAAATCCCCACCGCTACGATAACGGCTACTACTGGGCTCCCCGACACCACTGATGTTAGCCACCTCACCCTGGCGGGCCAACACAACCGAGACAATGGCTGGTTGGTGCTCACCGCGGCTGCAAAGTTAACAGGCAAATCAATCGCCGAGCTCACCCCGCTTTTAAACACTTTTCCTGGCACTCACCGTCGGTTTGAGAAGTTAGCCGAGAACTTATACAGCGATTACGGCCACCATCCGGTTGAGATTAAAGCTACTTTACAGATGGCCAGGGAGCTATCTGATCACGTGGTGCTGGTGTATCAGCCGCATCAAAACGTTCGCCAGCATCTCATCAGACACCAATACGAAAACAGCATGAATGCCGCCGAAATGATTTATTGGCTGCCAACTTACCTTTCGCGCGAAGATGCAAGTTTGCCGGTGTTGACTCCAGAAGAATTAAGTAACAATCTCGCCGTGCGCGAACGAGTGGTTATTTCGGACCTCGATGACAGCTTATGGCAACACATTCAAGCCGAGCGTCGTGCGGGTAGTCTGGTGCTGTGCATGGGGGCTGGCTCTATTGATGCGTGGGTGCGGCAACAATTGGCGGCAACGCCCGAACAAAACAAATAGTCAGCCCTTCACCTAAAAAGCGCTGTTCGTAGGTGGTGAGCTGTTTATACAGTGATGGCAAGTCTGATGCATGAAGATCATAGGTTAATTGGTCAATTCGCCAGCCATTTTGCACCAGTTCTTCCAGACTCCAATCGAATAAAGGATGGTTATCGGTTTTAAAATACAGTGCACCCTGTGGTGTAAGAAGCGTTTGGTAAAGTGCCAGAAATCGCCGGTGTGTCAGCCTGTGCTTGGCAGCCCGTTTTTTAGGGAACGGGTCGGGGAAGGTTACCCAAATACTGCTTAATGAATGAGCAGTGAAATCTTCCAGCAGTGCATCGGCAGGCGTGCGGACAAACCGGACATTTGTCAGCCCTTGCTCTTCGGCTTTCCGGGCGCCTTTTTGCAAGCGGTCGGCTTTGACGTCAATGGCAACGAAGCGTTTATCGGGTGTTAACTGGGCCGCCGCCACCGAAAACAAGCCCGTGCCCGCCCCAACTTCAAGCACATCGGGGGAGAAATCTGTAATCTGGCGCCAGCCTTCTGCTTCGTGAGCGAGTGGCGAGTTGTGAAACAGCGCAAAACGATATTTTTTGCGCTTGCGGGTGATAATAAACTCTTTAGGATCGATCATCGGAGTCGCACCACTGCCCCGCTTGGTTCGAGCTTTAAAATCTGCGATGGAGCGCTATCACTCACCTCGCCGCTATCGGTGTAAAAATCAATTTTATCGCCAAAATAGGCTTTGGCCGCTGCAATATTTTTAGCTGGCGGCTGTCCAGCTAAGTTTGCGCTCGGAGCTAGTAACGGCCCAGTGTGGCGCAAAAGCTCCCGCAACTCTGCATCGGCTGGCAAACGATACGCCAACGTGCCGTCAACTTTTGGCAAGTAGCCTGGGGCCGACGGTGCTGGCACCACCACACTCACTGGTCCGGGCCAGGCGGTCTTTAAAACTTCCCTCAGTTGCTCGGGAGGAATATCGAACATATCTCTTTCGTCGCTTATCAGTAAAATACAGGCTTTATTGCGCTCGCGGCCACGCACCGCATACAGCCGCTCGACCGCTGCTTCATGAAAAACCGATGTAACAATGCCGTACAAAGTATCGGTACGCAAGACGCCCACCGCCCCTGTTTTTAGGAGTTCTGTAACTTGAGGATGATTTCTATCTGTAAAATAAGTCATGTTTGTTATACTACCATTATATGAATATTGATTTTATCAGCTGGATTGATAAACGATGGTTTGTGGCGCTGGCGGTAATTGTTATCGCCTGGATAGCGCAGCACTTTGGCGGATTACTGCTTAAAAAGCTCATCGGAAAAACCGTCCGTAGCACAACACTCAATAAGCTCACCCCTGAAGATGTTCGTAAGCGACAAAATACACTTATAAGCGTACTAACCGTCACCTGGCGAATTGTGGTCTATACTATTGCCGGCTTTAGCTTATTCCGGCTCGCCTTTCCGTCGATCGATTTAACGCCTCTCCTTGCAAGCGCTGGTGTGCTCAGTATTGTTATTGGGTTTGGTGCCCAATCGATTGTGAAGGATTTTCTCGCCGGCATTTTTATCATTGCCGAAAACCAGTACCGCGTTGGCGATGTCGTCGATATCGACGGCGCCGCAGGGGTGGTAGAACGTATTACGCTTCGCTGCACGGTTGTTCGCGATATCGATGGCAACGTGCACTATTTATCAAACGGCAATATCATGCACCCGATCAACAAGACCATGGACTATAGTAAAGCATATTTCACCGTCGCTGTCCATCCTGATAGCGACGTCGACGAAGTCGTCAGAGTCATCAACGAAGTCGGCGCTTCACTGGCTCAGGAGGGTAAATGGAAAGATAAGATCATTGAACCGCCACAGTTTATGAATCTTGGTGCTTTTAATGATATCGCCCTGGAAGTAAACGTCGTTGGCACCACCAAACCCGGCACGCAATGGTCGGTAAGTAGTGAAATGAAAAAACGCTTAATCGCCGAGTTCGCACGCCAAGGCATTGAGTTATCGCAGTACTCGACTTTCAGCGTTCCGAAGCGGTAGGTCTTTTACTGTTAGCGCTAGAGCTCGAGATCTAATTTCAACCGCTGATCTTCTAGCGGTGCAACATCAAACGAGCTCAGTTGATTAAACTCGTTAATTTTCTTTTTAAGTTCTTTGGTGAACTCTTCCATTACTTTTGCTGTTAGTGCCCCCTCTGGCTTGAAGGCTGGCGACTTGTCATCTGGGCGTACTTGGCTGCGGGCCTCCTCGTACCCCGGGCGACTTAAATCAAGCTGCGAGGTCCCATCGCGAACGTACACCATGACGCTAAAAGCCGTGAGTAGCAGTGAAACAATAATCGCCCCGATAATCAGCGTAATCAGGCGATAGCGCTGCACTAAATTCGTGGCACGCGGCATCATGAGGCGGCTCCTCCGGTCTTTTTGGTAATTTCTTCAATTATCCTTTGGTACTCAGCAAGCAATCCCGAAAGCTGCTGTATATCTTTTGATAGCTGTCGCCGAAGTTCACGAGTAGCGGTTAATCGATCGTAAAAAGTCACCGGCTGATCCTGGCACTTTACCTGCAAGGTGCTCGATAACGCGTCCTCGTAGGCCGTATAGTGCCGTTTAAAATCGGCAAATGTTCGCTCGATATTAGTCGTGGCCGCTACGAGCGCTGGCGAATCTTGCAAACGATTTAAGGCCGCGCGGCTATTAAATGGTGCGATTAACTTTTCCATAATCGCCTCATACATTGACCCTCGATTAATGCGGGCCGCGGTGTCACTATATTGTAAACGCTGCATGTTCACCTGCGCCTCTAGACAGCTTTGGCGAATGGCGGTAATCTGGCGCTCGGTTAAAGTATCTTGTTGGGCAAATACTTGCGGCACGACAAACACGAGCAGCGCAGCTGCACCCGGAAGCATGATAAAAGGCAGTTTACGTAACATTGCTTGTATTATGAAGAGCCGGAGGTGCATCTGTCAAACCGAGCTTGCCGCCACTAGCCCGCGTGACAATACCTTCTTGCAGTAAAGCAGCGAGGGCTGGCTGAAACCGTTCGTCAGCTCGCACTGCACTCATGAGCTTTACCTCTGTCAGTTGCCCGGCGATCAGCTGCTTAAGAATTCGACCACGCATTTCCCGCATCGATCCTTTAAAAGTCGTTTGTTTTTTATAATGTTTGCTTTGTGATAATCGGCCACCGGCTGTTTGTTTCAAAAAGGTACCGTAATCCATAAGCGCCCAATACCATTCGCGCGGTTGCTGATGGTCGAGTACTTGGGCTGCGATGTGCCGTAATTCCTGATCAGTCACTTGTTCGGGCTGCGTTTCAAAAAAATGATGAAACAGCACGGTGCGGATATTTGTTTCAATAAACACTACTGGCTGCTCAAAAGCATAGGCTAGCACCGCCCCAGCGGTATTGGGCCCAATGCCCGGCAAGCTCACCAGCGCTTCGAATGTTTCGGGAATATTACCGCCGTGTTCGGCTACGATTTGCTGCGCCGCTTGCCACAAAAATTTCGCTCGCCGGTTGTAACCTAATCCGCTCCACGCCGTCAGTACCGTTGAAAGCGGCGCCCGCGCTAAGGCGGTAACATCTGGAAATTGGGTCACAAAGGCGTCAAATTTTGGCCGCACCCGCTCGACTTGCGTTTGCTGCAACATAATTTCGCTTGCCAATACCCAATACGGGGACGGCTGCTCGCGCCATGGCATGGAGCGCTGATTTCTGGCATAATAATCCCAGACGATTGATTGAAATTCTTGTATTTTATGGAGCGGTAAATTCATAAATATGATATAATTATACTATGCAACCTGGCCTTTTCATTGTGACGGGTCCGCCGCGAACAGGCAAGACAGAACAAAGTCGCCGTTTTCTCGAGCGTTACCCAATGGTTCAGTTGATCAGCTGTGATAAAGAGCGCAAAAAGCTCTGGGACGATCATGATAACGTACAAGAAAATTATCCTGAACTCTTCCAGATGATCTGGGACAGCCAGAATTATCCAGACGATATTTCATGGTTTGAAAATGTGGCAAATCGGCCTGGCTACGTTGAAGAGCGCCAGCGCCGCATGCACATTGCGGTGTGGCACATGAGGGTGCGCGCAAAGATTGAAGAGCAGCTCGAAGCCGGACAACCTACCTTAATTGAAGGAGTTGCTGCCTACCCGGAGTTGGTTGCCGCCCTGCCCTACACCTTCCATTACGTAGTGATGGGTACACAAGAAGGGCAAGCGGAACACATGCTCCGCCACGCCCGTGAATCATCTGATTCCCATAACTGGATGAAGACCTGGAGCGAGGAGCGCATCCGACGCTACGCCGAACTTCAGGCTGATATGAGCCGGCGCCTGCAGAAGGAAGCTGAAGCTTTTGGCTTTCCTTACATCGAAATGTCGGTGGGTAACTACACCGAACGACAGGAAGAAGCACTGGAGCTGCTTATGAGCCCGGATAGCTTTTTCCGCGGCCCGCTAACGGCACACTAACCCCTTACCCCCGCTTAGCTGCCATCGACTTGGCGGCCAAGCGGGGTTCGCTATAGCTTTTATAAGTCCCCTTTTTAAATAACAGCCGCAGCACCGTCTCGAGCGCGATACCGCCGACCACTTCACCTTCGTCGTTCACTACCAAGAAGAATCGACCACCACTCGTTGCCGCCAACTGCCCGATGCTTTCTACTGGCTGGTCGCGGTGCACATAACGCATGTCCCTATCCATCGCCTGAGCTGCGGTTGTGCCGGCCGCCGAAATGGTCATAATTTTCTCAGCGTAGAGCAAACCGACTACTTCATTTTCCTGCATAACTGCAAACACCGGCTGCCCCGTACGATACAAAGTATCCAGCGTCATCGGGCCAAGCACTTCATCAGCGCCAACCTGCGCCATGTGCACCAGTGGGGTCATGTGCGACCGTATTTTTTCTTGGTGTAACTGTAGCCGGGTGGTGATAGCGTCTTTTTCTTCGTCGGTTATGTTTCTCGCGTTTTGCGCAATATGGAGCAATTCTTCAACCGACTGCACCGCTAGTTCACGCGCCGTTGCTTTGGGCGCCCACAGGCGAGTTAACAGCCAAACCTGATGGCTGACTTGGGTGATATGCGGCTCGTACTGCTTTAGTAGCTTCTGGGACCACTGCCGCAATAGTTTTTGACGGGCTAGAAGTGGTGAAGCCAGCAAAATAACACTTACTGCCAACCAGACCGTGAGGCCACTGGCGGCCGCACTACCAAGCGCCAGCACCCAAGCGAGGCGAAGGCTGAATCTGCGCAGCGCTCGAACTTTCGGCAGCCGCTTTTCTCGCTCTACAATCGCTGCCGCTGCTGCATCGCCTGCGGCAATACGCCGCCGGAGCTCAAAAGTGCTTAAAGGATCGCTCTTTAGATCAAGCGCCTGCAGTAGTAGCGCCGCCGCACAAAAGATAAGCGCTATAAACAAAAATACTACCATTAAACCAGTCATTACCTTTATTGTAGCCGATAAAGCTAGACGTAGGCTAGAAGTTTGCTATTATTAATACAGTAAGCATAAGGAGTTACCGTGACACGGACGCGTTGGATTATATTCGCGATTATTTGTATCGTTATTTTAGGTGGCCTAGTGATTATTTCAAACAACAACCGCGTTGATGTTTCTAAGCTCAACGAAATGAAGGTGGTCGGCCCCACCGAAGTCTTAAAAGTCGGTGATCATGTTTACGGCAATGATCAGCAAAAAGTGACCCTCATCGAGTATGGTGATTTCCAGTGCCCCGGCTGTGGTTCACTGCACCCAGTTTTGAAGCCAATGATCGAAAAATATAAAGAGCAGCTCACGTTTGTTTTCCGCAACTTCCCGCTCACCAATATTCATCCAAATGCGTTAGCTGCTGCCGCCACGGCTGAAGCCGCTGGCCGGCAAGGTAAATTTTATCAGATGCACGATGCCCTGTATAACACGCAGAGCAACTGGACAAGCTTCAGCGGCGAACAGCGCACAAATTACTTCCAGAACCTAGCAAAACAACTCGGCCTTGATGAAAAGAAGTTTAAAGCCGACCTCACCCACGAAGACGTGACTACCAAAATCCGGCGCGATCAAGCTTTGGGCGGCAAAAGTAAAGTTGATAGCACACCAACCTTATTTATAAACGGCAAGCAACTGGGAGATAACGTCTTGCGTGACGCTACTCAGTTAGAAGAAACTATCAAAAAGGCCATCACCGATAGCGGCCAAAAGCTTCCTGAAGAGCCAAAAGACAAGAAAGAAGATTCTTAAAACCAAAAAAGACCCCGGTGCCTTGGGGTCTTTTTATATTTTTTAGTGAGCTATATACAGCTGCCATTCGGCCGGCACAACATCCACTTCTATTCGTTTGGCGCGCGTCGGCACCTTACGAACGGTGATTGGCATGTGTGTACTCCTTGTTTAGATTAGCGCTTCAGGGAATTCGACCTTTACAAGTTAGCTTTACCCAGAAACACAAAAGAGAGTGTAGCACTAGCTGGTGTACGAGTCAAATGATTCCCTGTTGAAATTGCTCACGCTATAAAGACGATCTTGTCTTAATAGTTGTAATCTTTACTATATTAATGAGGCGGCGGTTCTTTTTAGACTAAAACATGCGTTTCGAACGACCAATAATCACCACCAGTAATGTCACGACGACTGTCGTCCCCACTACTCCGGCAAAGGCAAGCGGCTCGTGCGCGAAAGGAATCGGCACATTCATACCAAACATACCATAAAAGACATTCGGCAAGGTAATTATCACCGTTGCGGCAGTCAAGGTCCGCATGGCCCGGTTTAGGTTGTTGTTGGTGATGGTGGCGTGAGCTTCACGGATGTTAACAATACTTTTCACTAAGTTACGGCACGATTCAATCGATTGCTCGTTATTGAGCAGCAAGTCTTCAACTATTTCTTGGTCTTGATCATAAACCGCCACGTGCTTGCTGACTAGCAGGCGCCTTAGAATTGCGTTGGTCGGCTGTAAACCCGAAAGGAACTCGTTTAACTCATCTTCAATGGTTACGAAGTCAATAAAATCTTGGTTGATTACTTCATGAGTGCGCAGACGGGTCCGAATGGCCTTTATGCGCCGACTGATGTTATTAATGTACACCTCGTATTGATCAACGATCTGCGCCAAAATCTGTAAAAGCAGCTTCATATGCTGGGTAGTAGAAAAATCTACTCTGCCGCCGGTAAACCGCTGTTTTCGCGGAAGGCTATGGAGGGCAACAGTTAATAGCGCCGTTGGGTGCAGTACAAACAATAAGGGTGCGGTGGTGAGCTCAAGGTCATCATTAACGTAGGCATAGCGTACAAAAATGTAGGTTGTATCGCCTTCGCGCTCGAGTCGCGGCATTTCGTCAACGTCAAGCGCATCGCTCATATGACCTTGGTCAAGCGAATAAAGCTCGACTAACGCGTCAATTTCGTCGGTAGTTGGGTTCTCCACACACACCCATGTACCATTGCGCGGTTTTTCGAGCACCTTTAAGTCAGCGCTGTGCACATCTTTGTAATAATAAGTGACCATCTCTCCTTGCAGTATACTTGCTACAGCACGCCGACACAAGTCGGTTATGCTTGGCGTTGGCTTTTATAATATAAGCTGCGAGCTTCGTCGCCGGTTGCGATAACCTGACCATTTGGCGCCATGGCCGTCACCACGGCAGTCCCGATAGCAATTTCGTGCTGAAACCGCAGTGCTGGTTGTTTTTCGACTATTTTTGTTGAAAAAATCCAGGCTTCGTTGCTAGACTGCTGCGTACTGCTTTCGGGTGCCGTATGCTCAATAATTTTTCCGCCCCGGGCTTCGCGACGACAAGCCGGGCAGTAAATACCGCCCTGGGCGGTGCGCTTGGCATCTACCACTCGCCCGCACTTTGGTAGTGGGCAGACCACACACTTGAGCGAATCTACCCGGTAGCCAAGCCGTTCGGCCTGTTGTTCGGTGGAAGTAACTGGCGTTGTGATGCAATCGCCGCTGTAATCTCGACCTTCAGCGCGGGCGTCGGCCCCGGCTTGCTCAAGGCTATCGACGCGCTTGCCGTGCAGCAGGTCGTCTAGCGCCGCCGCGCAGTTGTAGCGCGCATCAGCCAGACGCTGTTTTTGGGTGGCTACGTCGCGCACAGTGGCTATAATTGTCTTGACCTGCTTCATGTGGGCTTCAAAGATTTCTGGCTGCGAACGAATAAACGATAGCGCATCGGCCTCATTAAGCGCCGGCCGGCCAGCATGCCATTGGCCGCCAAGCTGCTCCTCCAGGCTGTCATCGTAACCTTGGCGCAGTGCATCCACCATTGCCTTAGAGACTGTCTGCTTACCAGTTTGTGCTTCCTGACGCACCACTTCAAGGCGCTCGTCGTTAGCGGTAAATACATGGCGCTGCTGCACAATATCTTCCGATCCAAGTCCGTCGGGAATATCGATACCAAGCCGCTGGGCCGCAGCTTGCATAGCCGCATAATTCGAGCCGTCGAGTGAAAAAGAAGTTATTGAAAAGCCGTTCGGCGTATCGGCAGCGTGTTCATAGACTCGCACCAGCATTTTCAGCCGTTCGCGGTTGTAGGCATCGATATGCGTTCGGCCATAGCGCACATCATCGGGGATGGGCGAAAACACCACCATTGTCTCGCCGGGCTGTAAGGTTTCGGCTTGGCGCACCTCTAAGATATCCTGGTAGCGTCGATTTATTTCAAAGGTCAGGTCTGGCCGAGTGGTAGCATACTCGCGAAGATCGACATAGCCTCTTATAAAAATTTCTTCGAGTTGATCGCCAAATTCGGAGTAAAGTTTGTCGTCTTTAAGTTCATAATGAAAAGTGTTCTCCATTGGTATGAATAACCGCTCAGAAAGATCAGTTTCTTCATCGAGCCGTAAACTGGCTTCGTGGCGCGCTTCAAATTCGTGAAAACGCACAAAGTCGCGCTCTTTTTGCGCAGCTACCTTCTCCCTAACATCTTCCCCTACTTCTGCCACTCTTCCATTCTCTTTTTGGCCGAGCAGCATAATCCCTCATATAAAAAGGGAGAGAATATCCTGCTCGGGAACCTCAGTATGGCAGACTGTGTCGGGCTTTCACCGTTGCGGCACAGCTCACGAATTGCACGTGATTCCAGTCTGCCTGAGGATTAACTTTTAACTTGTTTCTTTATTATAACGCTACTGGTAGTGTTTTCTATTGTGTAATTAACACTATTCAATCACGCCAGGGGTATCGGGCATATGGCGCATTGGGCGCTGCTTTACAAAGAAAGCGAGCGGTATTGCAGCAGCCATTAGCGCCGCTGAAGCGAAGAAGATACCGCGTAGTGTTTCGGCAAATGCACCGGTTACTTTATCGCCGAAAGCGGTTTGTTGCTGAACAAATTGCTGCTTCATAATCCCTTTTTGGGCGTCGGGAAGCTGCGCCTGTGCCAAGCCTTGCTCAACACCGATGATAATCCGCTCACGTGACTCGGCAGTGTTCAGCGCCAGCAAAGTGTTGGCGTCAACTTTTTCCACCATTTGGGCCGATTGCGGGTTTTGGCGCAAGGTTTGAATGTAGGCGTCGTTTTTAATTTCACCTAACTGTGCTGCGACGCCTGTTGTTAGCATGGCGCCCAGAATTGCCGTACCAAGCGTTGAACCGAGGCTACGAAACAGCTGCGAAGACGAAGTGGCCGCCCCAAGATCTTTTTGTTCAAATTCGTTTTGGATAACAATATTAATAACAGGGAATGTCAAACCGATACCGAGCCCTGCCATCGCCATGAGTAGCGCCTCTTGCAGATATGTGCTCTCGGCCGTCAGTGTCATTAGAGCGCCAATGCCGATGGTAGCAATCCCCAATCCGGCAATCAACAGTGGCTTATATTTACCCGTTTTTGCAACTAGAAGTCCCGAGGCAATGCTGCTGATTGTTAAAGCGGCAATCATCGGCAGAATCATCAGGCCGGCTTCAGTTGCCCCGGCACCAAACACCTGCTGGTTAAACTGGGTAAGGTAGAGTATCCCGCCCAAGAAAGCTGCACCCGAAAAGAGGGCAATCAACGACATTAAGTTGAAGTTACGCTTTTTAAAGAAGCTCAGCGGTAGAATTGGCTCGGCGGCTCGCCGTTCAGCCAGAATAAAGCCGATCGTCGAAATAATTGCTATCCCGAGTAGTATCAACTGAATAGCACCGCTAGTCAGGCCAGTTGCAGTAATCACATCGGCAAAAATATGTTCAGTATTTTCAACCGATAGCACCAAGGTCGCCAGCGCCAGCCCAATTAAGCCCGCACCGAGGAAATCAATTTTTGGCTTGTGGTCGTGCTTAATGCTTGGGCAGTAGACAGCAATCAGGATAAGCGAAACGATACCAATCGGTATATTAATCCACAACGTCCAGCGCCAATCGGTCGTGAGGCCAAAAATGGTATTGCCATCGGTCAAGAAGCCGCCAAGCACGGGGCCGATTACCGATGCTAAGCTAAAGATACCACCAATGATACCCTGCCACTTACCGCGTTCCTTAGCGTTAAATAAGTCACCAATAATAGTAAAAGCGTTACTCATCACAATACCGCCACCAATACCCTGCAGCGCTCTGAACCAAATTAGCTGGTCCATGCTTTGGGCAGCACCACTAAGGAATGAAGCCAGGGTGAAAATTCCCACACCAACCAATAGCGCCAGCCGTCGGCCAAAGATATCCGACATCTTACCGGCAATTGGCACTGAAATAGTGCTGGTAAGCAGATATGCGGTGATTACCCAGCTGAGGCTACTGAAGCTGTTAAATTCTTCAACAATTTTAGTGAGCGCGGTTGACATAATAGTTTGGTCGAGCGCCACCAAAAACATACCCGACATAACCGCGAGCATGACAATTACTTTTTGTCTAAAATTTATATGATGTAACATAAAGTCCTTTATTTATTACTGTCGTCAGGAGTAACAGCTTGACGCATTTTGTCTAGCTTATCGCTAAGTGCTGTCATGATGCCTCGCACACTATCTTCGGTGCAAATGCCGAGCATTTTGCCTTCTGGCCCGGTGCCGATGACAAATAGTTTATCGCCCGGCTGGATATTCATTTTTTCGCGAGCTTCAACCGGAATCACAATTTGCCCTTTAGCACCGACGGTCACCGTGCCGTAAAAATTAATGTCGTGCATCTGCGCTACTCCTGTCTCTATTTGTTATACATGTTATACAAATCATACCTGATTGTCAATCTATGCACCCGTCCGGCGATTCAGTATTTAATATCTCATGTTACAATTTAAGTACTCGGGCCCCTTACAAAGGAGGAAGTATGAAGCGTAAGCCTGGAGCAATCGGTCCCCGCCGGATTGATGTTGCAGCACCAGCGCCTCGTAATATTCCCCCGATTCCACCGGTGGAGACACCAAAGGAGAAGGTCGAACGCATTAAGCGAGCCGCGCAATGGCCTCATCGATCTTGATTAAGCCTGCGCGCTCTTAAACTGTTTTTCCTCCATAAATCGTGCTCGTGATGTGCGTCCTGTTGTTACAGGGCGCACTACTATATAATAAGAAGATATGATACAACTCACGAACGTTAGCAAAGTCTACGGCAAGGGGGCTACTGCCTTTTATGCCTTGAAAGAAATTAATCTTGAACTGCCAAAGAGTACTAGTGTGGCAATTGTTGGGCGTTCTGGTTCAGGAAAATCAACCCTGATGCACGTTATGAGCGGCCTCGACCGGCCACAAAGCGGCAGTATTGTGATTGATGGCCAAAACATTCTGCAATTTACCCCCAAGCAAATGGATGCCTTCCGTTCGCAGAAGATGGGTTTTATTTTTCAGTCATTTTTTGTGCAGGCCGATGAAACCTGCCTAACCAATGTTAGCTTACCGCTGGAGATTAGCGGAGCCAACCCGAATGACCGTAGCCGCTTAATCGAAGAAGCGCTCGCTAAAGTTGAACTCACCGACAAAAAGCAGGTGAAGGCGCGTGATCTTTCGGGCGGGCAAAAACAGCGCCTGGCGATCGCCCGGGCCATCGTGAATAGTCCTAGTATTATTTTTGCCGATGAACCGACCGGTAACCTTGATTCAACTACCGGTAAAGTAATCGAAGACTTGCTGTTTAGCTTTAATAAACAGCTCGGCTCGACACTAATTATCGTCACCCACGACCCAGAGCTCGCCGCCCGCTGCGACATGCAAGTACACCTACTTGATGGACAGATTGAAAAAATCATCCCCAGCCGGTCACCATCAACCCAAAAGCAAGGAGTAGTTACTAATGCGCTTTAATGACCTGTTAAAACGAAGTTGGCGAAATGTTTTAAAAAACAAAGTCCGCTTTATTCTAACCTCCCTTTCGCTGGCGGTTGGTGCTTTTACTATCTCTTTGACACTGGCAATTACTTCGGCAGCCAGCGAAACTTTTAATAAATCCCTCGGAGTGAATATTCAAAAAGACGTACTGCTCGTCACCGGCAAGGCAGAAGGCGTCCAGAGCGGCCTGCGCACCGAAGACGAGCAGAAAAATCTAAGCAAGAACTACCAAAACTTCACCCTAAAAGATGCCGATGTTGAAAAAATCCGCACCTTCTCGGCAGTTAAAGACGTTGAGCCAGTCTACGAAACAAACATCTCTACCCTTGTAATTGCCGAGGAGCGATTTTCGACATACGCCGTAAACCCCCTAACGCTGCAAGAACAGCCACAGCTCATAAAAGGTGATCGTCAGGATATTGGCACCGACGGTATCTTTTTGCCGGAAAGTTTTGTTGAAAAAGCCGGCTTGACCCCTGAGACTGCTATCGGCCAAAGGGTCACGGTTGGCCGTGAAGAAACGGATTTCTCAACCGGCGAAAGGACGCTGGTATCGGTCGACACCGTAATTAAGGGCATTATTAAATCTGAAGATGACCCAGCCTTCGATGAAGCATTCATTGCAATTGAAGCCAATAACGAACTAGCTAAAAAAGTCGCGGCCTACGAAGAACAGCAGGGCTTGGGCGGCGAACTTACCTATAACGTTATCAATATGCGTGTGCAATCAGATAGCGAAGCCGATGTGACCGCAGGCGTTAAAGCGCTTGAAGATGCCGGCTATAAAGTATATAGCGTTGCTAAAATGAACCAGGAGTTCCTTGATCAGATCAATATCATTCGCCTGTTCTTGTTGGGAATTGGCGGTATCGCGATTCTGGCCGCCGTCTTTGGGGTGGTCAACACTCAATACATGACCGTTTACGAACGCACCCGTGAAATTGGTATCATGAAGGCACTCGGCATGTCGCGCAGTGGTGTTTTGGGGCTGTTTTCACTGGAAGCGGCTTGGATTGGTATTGCCGGCAGTATCATTGGTATAGTACTCTCGGTTCCTGTTATCATTTGGCTGAACGCGCTGGCCGCCGGCAGTGGTTCTGGCGCGCCTGGCGCTATCGTAACCCCGCTTAATGTCCTGATTGTGATTGTATCGCTTGGCGTTATTGCCCTGCTCGCTGGCCTCTTACCAGCCCGACGTGCAGCTAAGCTTGATCCGATCGAAGCCCTTCGGACTGAATAGCATACAACTTTGCCTATTAAAAATCCCTCTCGAGATGAGAGGGATTTTTTGATACTTAACCTTAGGTTATTTTTTCGCGTCGCCGGCGGCTACTTCAGCGCTATTTTTATACTGCTGAAATTGCTCGATAGCTTTTTGGAAGGCGGCTTCGTAGCCATCGACCATCTTGTCGGTCGAGAAGCGTTCTTCAACGTGCTTACGACAGTTTTCCGGCTTGATTCGCTTGACCTTCGCGACGGCTTCGGCCATCTCAGTAACAGAATCAACAATGTAACCGGTTTTCTTATCGGCCACCACTTCCGGCACCGAGCCGCGGCGCATTGCAATCACCGGTGTACCACAAGCCATAGCCTCGGCCATGGTCAGGCCAAACGGCTCCTCCCACTGGATGGGCATCAAGAATGCCTTGGCTTTTTGGAAATACCGAACGGCAGTTTCACGCTCAACGAATCCAAGATACAGAATCTTTTCATTGAGGTGCGGTTTTACGTGTTGATCAAAGTATTCTTGCTGATCGGCGTAAATGGGCCCAAGAATCAGCAACCGGTGATCTGTTTGTTGGGCAACTTGGATTGCTTCTTTCACACCTTTTTGCTGATTAATGCGGCCTGCAAACAGCAGGTAATCGTCTTTTTCTTCGGTCAGTTCGAATACGTCGGTATCGATACCGTTGTAAACCGTTGCCACATACGGCAAATCTGGCGCCGGAATGCGCTGGTTTTCTGAAATCGACACAAAATACTGGCTCGGCGTTTGGTACATCTCAAGCACCTCACGAAACAGCGGATTAATCGGGTCGTGCAAGGTATAGATGACTGGTACATCCGGATACAAATGAACGTACGGCAAAGCCGATTCCGGGTGATGAAAGTGCAAAAGGTCAAATTCACCCTGGCGCGCCCGTTCAAACATTTCACGAACCAGGTAGGCGTCCCACATGCCCGGCACATGGTGAGAGAGCGCGTCAATATTTTTCAGTAGTCCGGCAAATTCTTCATAGTTATGGGCTAGTGGTCGGAGATTTCGTGTCTCTACCTCTGCGCGTAAATGCGTGCCATTTGGCCCAAAATAAGTTACTTCATGTCCACGTTTCGTCAGCTGTTCGCTGATAGCTACTGCAAGATCAATCGGTGCGTACACCATATCAGCAGGACGCGGCGCGGGTATGTACCCTCGAACCATCGTCGCAATCTTCATGCATCCTCCCTTGGCTTAAAGCCTATTGTGCTGCGTCTATTTTAGCACATTTTGCCCGATTATCACCGTGAAAACACCAGTCTTTAAGCATTAGTTAAGAAAGTCGTTCTGTACCGCGAGGTTATAGACGGCTGTTTCAAGCAGTTGCAAACGTGAGACTTTGCGATTGGTGATGGGTAAATAAGGGTCTTTTTCAGGCATGCCATATTCTTGTTGAACGAGCGTACCTAGATCGGAGTAGACTGCTGGTACTTTATCGGTCATAGCTTTTGGCAGTTCAATATCAGCGCTTAAGCCAGCCCGCAGGGTATCGCCATGCTTTTGTAGCACCACCACATGGCTCCCAAACACGTTGTGGTTGGGGTGAAAAGCGTGGTTGCCGCTTTCAATCGTCGCGTAATAATCGGCTACCCCTTGCTGCAACAATTGGTCGTGGCGGTGCATGGCGCCGGCATAGGTTTCTTCAATGGTTTGCGGCTGCTCAGAAACATTGGAGTTGCTTTTTATCCCGCGGACCGTGGTGCGCAAGCCTGCTTTTCTTAGGCCTCGGCTGACCGCCCGAAGCTTAATATCGCTTTCACTCGAAACAAGCACTGTAGGAAGGCGATTAAAGTAATCTATCAGGCGATCAATTTGGCCATCAAGAATAATTGGCCGACAACCGGCTATTTCAAGCGCATATGACATATCTGGAATTGGGTTTAGGAGAAAAATTTCGAGATTATCAGCGTAAGCAAAAGCCATTTCCATTAAGGTGTTGCCACCGATGTAGTTTTTTATGCCGTTTTTGTCTTTGTTAAAAATCAGCACGGCGTCTGAAGTATAGATTTTATCGAGGTGCTGCCGCATGAGCTGGTCTTTCAAGGCGTCGGCCTCGGGGGGCGTTAGCTTAGACCAATCACGGTCTTCGTTCATATCAGGCGTTTCAACCTGGAAACCTTTTGTTTTTAAATAGTCAGCGGTCGCCAACATTTCTTTGCCGTAGGTAATAGAGCCGCAGAGTGAGATTTTCATAGGCTTTATTATAGCAATATCTATCCTTATATCGTTAAGTAACAATTCATTTACAATTTTCTAGTTTTATAGTAAAATAAGCCTGTTACGTGAGTTTTGATACCCGTTATTAGAAATTGCGGGCAGGATTTTTAATAAGGGAGGATCATCCTCCTCGTCTCTTTACGCCCAAAAGGGCAACCAGAGACCGTACCTTAACAAAGGAGTGTTGATGGCACTTTTGCCCGAAGAGCGGAAGGCGCTGCTTGTTCTCGCAGCAGTTGGCCTCGCTGGCGCCGGTGTGTGGGTGCTTTACGAAGCACTCGACGACGACCGCGAACCACAAACTATCTACTGCGTTGATGACCAGAATATGGTTGTCAGCCCTGAAGGCTGTGATGACGACGGCATGGGGTACGGCGGCAGCCATACCTCGATCATTGTTGTCGATGGGCACACCAGTTACGCCCATGGCCACAAGGTAGAAGATAAAAAGATCGCCCGCAAGGTTGCCTGGAACGACAAGGCCGGTCGCGAAAGCATCGGCGTTGCACCGAATGGCAAGCCAGTTGTTGGTACGCGCATGAGCGCAGGCATCGGCAAGGGGCCAAGTGGCGGAAGCAGCGGAGGCTGACATGTGGCGCAAACACGACGCTGAGCCTCGCCAAGGGTGGCGCGCCCAGGTGCATAGCGAGGGGTTGGTCTACAACCACGCCCTCCTGCCCGATGGCAAAATGGTGGATTATTGGCGTGAAGACGCCTACTACGTCCTGTCACCTACTGAAGTTGAAGTCCTGGAAAAGGCGACGGACAGGCTGTACGGAATGTATTACGACCTCACCGAGCACCTGCTTGGTAGGTCGGATATTCGTTCTATTCTCGAGGGCTTGACGGTCCCCTACAAGGCGCTGCCTGAGATCAGGCGAAGCTGGGAAGAAGATTCGCCCAGCGTTTATGGGCGGTTCGATATCCGGTTCGCCGGCGACTGCGAGCTTTCAAAAGCTGACCCAAGCCTGCAGATTCCCAAACTGCTCGAGTTCAACGCCGATACGCCTACCACGCTTTTCGAAGCGTCAGTCGTGCAGTGGAATTGGCTGAATTTCGCCAAGCACATCGGTGAAACGCAGTGGAATAATATGCACGAGATGCTGATTGAGGCCTGGAAACGTCAAGTTGGCGTGTTCGAACGGCAAGTTAATCGCACCGTCGACTGCATCTACTTCGCCTTTTCGACCGAAGATACTTCTGGTGAAGACCTGGTTAACACCGCTTACCTAGCGGAAACAGCTGCTCAGGCTGGGTTCAAGGTTGAGCTGATTTCGGTCGAAAGCCTTGATGTCTTCGATGTCACGGGCGGCAGCTTCTTCTACATGAACAAGCAAGGTAAGGCAATCGACCTTATCTTCAAGCTGTATCCGTGGGAATGGCTAACCGATGTAAAGTACCCGCCCTACCTGAAGCATGGCACGACCTGGATCGAACCGCCGTATAAATTGCTCTGGAGTAATAAGGGCTTCTTGGCCCTGCTCTGGAAGCAGTTTGGCAACGATTCTGAGCTCAGCCAGTACCTCTTGCCCACCTTCTTCGCTGATGAGCAGCATACTCTCACGGACTTCGTGAGAAAGCCGCTACTTAGCCGCGAGGGTGCAAATATCGAAATTGTCCGTAACGGCAAAGCGGTTTTAAGCACGCCGGGCAATTACAGCAAGGGAAACTACATCGTTCAACAGTTCGCTGGGTTGCCCAATTTCCGTTCACCGTTTTCTGGCGACAATCATCACCCAATGCTCGGGGCATGGGTGGTTGACGGCGAATCGGCCGGGTTGGGCATTCGAGAGAGCCCGGGACTCGTCACCGATAACACCAGTTGTTTTGTTCCCCACGTTGTCACCCAGTAAGGAGCAGGTATGTCGACCGTAGACCTTAGTTGGGCCGATGCCGCAGCGGCTGTCAGTTTTCTACTTCAAACGGCGCTCGCCATCCTGATCGTCGGTGGCTTGTGGCTGGTACTCAACAGAATCACCAGCTTCAACGACCACCACGAGATCATGGTGCGGCGGAATTGGCCGTACCTGGTGCAGCGCTTGGGCGTGCTACTGGCACACATCATCGGTGCCACCGCCTGTTTCGACTTTTCTGGACGCATCAGCGGTGTTTTCGTCGCCTTCATGGGCCTGTTGTGGGTGACAGTGGTGCTCGTAGTTGCCTACTTGGTAATCGAACGGTACCTAGGTCGCACGCCCCGCCTGCATGATGCCCACAAGGACAACATGGGCATCAGCATCACCAAGGCAGCCGCCTTCGTGATGGTGGGGCTAATCCTGAACGGTGCGCTGAGTGGTTCGACGCCGAGCACCGAAATCGCCATTAGTGCCACCGTGACGTTCACTGCGCTCGGCCTGATCGCTGCATTCGGTGGCGTTAAGCTGCGCAACTTGCGTGAGCACCAGAACTTGCTGGCCGCGTCCCGCAGCGGCAAGTTGGCAGCCAGTTTCGAGCTGACGGGCGTACTGCTGGCTATGGGCATCCTGCTACGCAACGCCATCGCTGGTGATTTCGTCAGTTGGTCGGCTGCCTTGATCGGCTTCGGATTGACTTTCGTCATCAGCATGGTCCTGCTCTACCCGCTTCGTGCCATTAGTAACCGGGTCATCTTCCATTACTGTTCGGTGAGCGAGGCGCAACGCGAAGACGCCGAAGTTCCGGCCGCAGCGATGGCCGGCGTGCTGGTGGGTGTTGCGGTACTGGTGAGCAGTATCGTCACCCCGATCGTCAACCTCCTCAACTAGCTCAGGTACGTCGCCCCTGTTTTGTCTGTTATTTCAGGCAAGGCAGGGGCGCTTTTCATATTATTGCTTCTCTATTTTTTGAACCTGCACCACGCCAACAATATTATATATTTCATTAGCCGCCGGTGCCGTGAGCGTACCCTGCACCTTTACCTTTTGCCCAACTTCACGTAAATTGCCCACACTCGACTGATCACGGAGGGCATAGTATTTATTTTGAGCCGTTTTTAAGCCAAAAGCACATTCCATGGTTTGCATACCAGAGGTATCTTTGTGTGGTAAGCAAACAACTTCCCCGCTTAGTACCACGCGTTCCCCGGGTGGCGTCGTTCTATCTTCTTCAAAGAACGGCCGGTTAAAGGCACCGCTAATAAATAGCACTGCGGCAATACCGGCAATCACCGCGAGAATGACTGTAAGAATAACAAGATTTTTGTGTGCTGGCTGTTTCATATTTCCACCTATTTATTAAGTACTAGAATACCAATATTCAGCGCGGTTGCATAGCTCGTCCATAGCGCGTACGGCAATAATAGCCAAGCAGCCAGCCGAGAAATACCCCGAAATACCTGCATGGTTACAATAATCAAGAACAGCAGTAGCACGATGACAATCAGCGCCCAGGCCACTTGATGCGCACCGAAGAAGACAATTGGCCAAAGCGCATTACAGATCAGCTGCACTAAAAATACCCCGATCGCCAACCCCTTATTCGCCTGCTGCGTACGAGCCACGAGGTATAAGGCGATGCCTTGCAAAAGATATAGAACAGTCCATACCGGCCCAAACACCCAATTTGGCGGCGTGAACCAGGGCTTACTTAAAGCTTCGTACCAACCGGGGATAGCTGGCGAGGTAAATAAAGAGCCAATTCCAGCCGCTACAAACGGTAAAGCTAGACAACCTAGCAATAATCCGATCCGCTGCGCATCCCCTGTTGGCGAATTCATGTTCCTATTATATCATGAGCTTAAAATGAGCTCAGCAACCGAGGGGAGCCCCCAGGCTGCTGAGCTTCAATCAACCATGCTCAATGGCACACTTTTCTTTGTGCTGCGCCGCAAATGCTGGCCAACAGCTTTGACCGGCGGCATCAAGCAACATTTTGTGCTTTCCGGGCCTGAAGCCGGGAATGTAATTAGCGAAGATACACTGCAGCACCTTAATTCGCCGCTGCTCATGCGGAAATTCCTTTGGCGAACATGCGATCGCCGCGTACCGCACCTGTGGAGATTTATCGGTGCCGTATATCATCTGGCGAAGGAGGTTCAAACGCCCCATCAACGGTACCTGCGTAGGGAGAACAATTTCTTTCAGGCTCGGAAAGCTTGCCTTCAAATACAACCAGTTTTCAGGGGCAGAAGTCGACTGAGTCTCTGTAAAAATTACCTCGGCCGGCACCGAATGCGTTTTTTGGCAGTAGTCTTTCATCAACTCAGCTTCAGAAAAGCAAGCCGATTGAGAGTTTTTGAACGAGCGGGATCCGCAAAAAATCAGCGGCCAGCCGGTTCGATTATGCTCTTCGACAGCTCGATCGATACGCTGCGTAGCGAATGTATGCAGCTCACCCCCTTCATTTACCTTATAGCCAAACACGACAACAGCTTTTGTTACCCGAGAAGCATGCACCGTTATAGTATACCCTAAAATAATAGCTATTTATGAGGCCAGCCGAAGCTGCAGCGGCCACTTCGCGTGGCGCCTCACGAGTTCTGGTTAACGGAACTCAGAATGCGGATGGCGAATCCTTGAGCTTGGGTCATCACTCCAGAAAGGACAGTCGTGATGCAACAAGCGTAGCTCGTCCCATCGAGTAGTGCCGTCGGGGTTAAGGAGCTTCTGGTATTCGCCCGGCTTATACTTTCCGCCCGGAAGATGGTCCGTATAAAACGCAAAGGTGCACTTCATATCATCGAGCAGAAAGGCCTCAAGCGGAAAATCTTTATCGCTTGAAGGGAGCGCGACGTACTCCACCTTCGCCGACCGACCGTAAATCATTTCCTGAAGGAATTTAATTCGCTTCCCAAGCGTTTTTTGGGTAACAATCGTGAATCGCTTCAGGTTTGGAAACCCTGACCGCAAAAAGATCAAACTATCCGGCGTCGAGAGCGAACGCTCTTCCTTAAAGATAACTGCTGCGGGCACCTCCGGGTATGTCTCGAGGCAATACTGCTTCATGGCCGTCGCTTCCGGATATTTTTGCAGATCTTTACGCTTCAGCGGATAATACCCACAAAAAATGATATGCTTTGCTTTACCCTTTTTGTAGAGCCGGACAGCCGCGTCAATCCGTGCCTTGAGCCAATCTGAAAGTTCCCCCTTATCTCCAAGCTGTAGACCAAACACAACAATAGCGTCAGTCACCTCTTCGGAAATGATCACCAAATTAGTGTAGTGATGAGAGGTTAATTTTTTATTAACTTTACCGCAAGCCTAGGTCTTTCAGCTGCTTTTCAGGAATATCCGAAGGAGCCTCCATTAGGAGATCGCGGCTGTCGCCAGTTTTAGGGAAAGCCATGACATCACGAATGCTTGGTTCGTTTTGCAGTATCATCAGCAGCCGTTCAAGGCCCCAGGCAATGCCACCGTGTGGTGGCGCGCCAAAACTAAAGGCTTTAAGCAAGTGGCCAAAGTCGCGATCAATGTTTTCGGGTTTATGGCCAATAATTTCCAGAACTTTTCTAAGGTCGCTTGGTTTGTGGTTACGAATACTCCCCCCGCCAATTTCATACCCGTTGAGCACAATATCGTACTGAGTAGTTAAAATTTCACCAATGTTCTCTTTGTTTTTCAACCATTCACGATGCTCTGGAATAGCCGCACTGAACGGGTTATGGGTAAATGTCCACTCGCCTTCGGCACCATGATGTTCTTGCTTGTTAGTTTTTTCAAAGAAAGGAAAGTCAATAACCCAGGCGAAGGCCAGCAGATTCGGGTCGGTTTTATCTTCACGGAGGTCAGGTCGATCTGTGCCATATTTTTCCATCGCGTCTTTATATGAAATGCGCGGGAAGGGCACTTGCTGAATCCGTTTTTCTGGGTACAGCTGCTCAACTATTGCGATGAGTAACTTTTCGTTCAGCGCCATCACGTCTTCACGCTCAACAAAGCTCATTTCGAGATCCATTTGGGTGAATTCGGCTTGGCGGTCACCGCGAGTGTCTTCGTCGCGGAAACAGCGAGCAATTTGGAAATAGCGCTCGGTGCCACCTACCATCAATAGCTGTTTAAATTGCTGTGGCGATTGCGGCAGCACAAAAAACTTACCGGGGCTTAGCCGCGCCGGCACCACAAATTCGCGGGCGCCTTCAGGGGTGCCTTTGGTGAGATACGGCGTTTCGATTTCCCAAAAGCCCTGTTTGTCCAACTCGTCGCGCACTAATTTTATGACTTGATGGCGCTTTTTCAGGTTTTCCTGCATTCGAGCCGAGCGCATGTCGAGGTAGCGGTACTGCATACGGAGCTCTTCGCCAGTTTCAGCGGCTTTTTCAATTTCAAAAATTGGCGTTTCGGCTTCGTTAAGAATCTCTAGGCTTTCGACTGCTAATTCCACCACCCCAGTCGGAAGGTCGGGATTAACTTGCCGCTCACCGCGCTTTTGCACCTTACCCTTGACGGCAATCACGTATTCACTACGGAGCGTGCTGGCTTTTTCAAATAATTCTTTATCGCCGCCACCCCAAAACACGGCCTGTAGCAAACCACTGCGATCACGGATATCAATAAAAATAAGCTTGCCATGATCACGCCGAGCGTGTACCCAGCCTTTAATTTCAACAATTTCATCAATTCTAGTCGCGGTTTCTGCTGCCCAAATTCTGGCCATAACTTCCTCTTCTTTTGCAATATAGTTTATGTCATTATATCCCTGACAGCGCAACTCTACAAGTAAAGGAGGGCCTCTCTCCTACATTCATAAGAGAGAGGCCATTCAATTTTAGCTGTCGCGTGGTGCGATGATCACCACTTCGGGCGTTTCACCTCTGTTGGTCACCACCGGCTTATTGTAGAAAACTGAGTTACACCAGTTATAGATAACGTCACGAAGCTCTTCTGCGGTAGTGATCACAATATCGCCACCGACTGTTTCAATCGTTATAGCGCCATCGTGGTAATGCTTATAGTCGATAGTCATACCGCCGAGCAGTCGAGCCACCGTACGTTCAATCGCATCCTTCTGCATCTCCTCAAAGAGCACCGCTAAGCGTCCTTCCTCTGCCGAGGCTGTACTTCCAGAACATTATTGGTAATCCGACGGACTGCCCCGTACTGTTCACATTTTGCGTACACTGCTTGGTAGTAGGTCGGGAGGCTGGGGCGTTTAATCGTTTATTCGAAGCTTGCCTGAAATTGTGTTGATTTTCAGGAAATCATCATTACAAAAGACTTTATCTATAGATGCGTTGGCGCCGCTTGCGTGTGCCACGGCAGCCTCAAGAAAGCCGGCATGTTCCTTTTTTACAGAGCGCACGCTTAGCTCCTCTCCAGGCGTCTTCGACCTGTCGATTATATCAGAGGAATTCGTACCTTTCTAGCTCTTAGCGTAAAACTGTGAAAGACGTCGGTAAGATTTTGTCGTGAAGGCAAATAAGGTGACGATAAGACCTATGATGCCAGCGAGTACGAACACCAGGGCAATACCGCGGGCATTACCGCTACCGAGTAGCCAACCGAACATGTCTTTTCCAGCCGTACTATTCATAAACGGCACGATATAGGCTTCGGCGATTGGCCCGATCATAAAGGCAGTAATTGGTGCGGCAGCTGATTCGACGCTTTGTGCAAACCCAAACACGCGCCCTTGTTGCTTAAATGGCACGACTCGCTGGATAACTGTGTGTTCGGCTGCTTCGGCGGCAGGGGTAATAATCATGTAGACAAAGAAACCAACCACTACCAACCAAGCCCATTCACGGATGGTAAAGCCAATACAGACAAGCCAAGCTAGAACATTAATCAAAAGTAAGGTTTTAAGTGGGTTCTTCCCAAGGCCAAATTTCGCTAGAATCAAACCACCAATAATAAAGCCGGTACTCACTATGCCAAGCACAATCCCCCATACCTCAACTGGCATAAGGCTCAGCCCGTAAGCGTCCATCAGCGACATAAACACACCGCCAAGCAGGTTGTTGAAGGTGGCGAAGAAAATCAGCGCCAAAAGCCCAGGCACTACCCGAACCGCAGCAAGGCTGCCCTTGAAATCAATTTTCTTCCCCGCAAGCTCGGGGTCGTGGAAGATTTCTTCTTCTGGGATATCCACAAAGAAAAGATGAATCAACGCAATCGCAGTTAGCACGAAGGCAATGGCTAATGTCCAGCCCATGCCAAGTATGCCAATCGATAGACCACTAAAAACAGAGGTCACCATGAACGCTACACCCGTCACTGAGCCGACCAGGCCATTAGCCTTGGCCCTATCTTCCTTCGGTACCAACAGTGTCACCGTGGTAGAGAGTGCTATGTTTCGCATGTTTTCAACCACTGCACCAACTAGAATCACCAAGATAAAGGCCCAGAATAGCGGCGAGCTGACTACCAAAAGCTGCCCTTCAGGAACCGCCATAAACAGTAGCCCCGCAACAGCATAGGTTCCAACAGTAATAGCACTTGAAAGCAGCATGGCTTGTTTCTTTTTGTGCTTATCGACAAAAGTGCCGAACACCAAGCCACAAATAGCCACGAATAGCATGTACGAACCGCCGATAATTGAAGTAGCGATCAGCGACTTTGTTTCAAGGTATACCCAAAAAGTTAAGGCAAACCACAAAAAGCTTGTTGACACATTTGCAACAAGAGTATTAAGCAGTACTGAGTAAAATTTCTTCATTTGTTTTTTTCCAATCTATAACGTCTAGGTAGTATACCGAATTGAAGTATTTTTTTCAATAGGCATCCCCCTAGAGAAGTCCATTGCGCTTTTCCAGGTGGGCTGAACTTACCAATTGCTACAGGTGGGTTACACTCTGTCGAACACTTTTAATCCTCTCGATATGCTGGATGGTGCTGTCGCAATGCTTGACCAATCGCCTTATCGTCGCCATCTGTAAAGCTTGCAAGTGCTTGCTTGGCAACCTGCAGAGATTGCTGCTCGTGAGCTAGCTCTCTTTGATATGCCCGATCACTCAGCACTCTTTCACTAGTAATGAATGTCATTCTGTAGTCCGGTCCGTACACTTTTCCAAATAGATATTTCACTCTTAGCATGTGCTCATCAGAAGCAATCACATTAATATCTCGCCAATTACGTGGCTGGCATAGCGCCACCTTTGTAAAGTAAGCATTGCTAAGTGTATCCTTGGACAGCGTCTCTTCAATTACCGCCTCGTCAGGCACACCTAGTTCTATAGCATACCGCTTCATTGCAGCAGCTTCCGTACGCTGAGGCTGCGTTTCTAGATGGAATGACCAAGAACCAGACATAACAATTATTGGCGCTTGACCCTGTTTATAAAGCTCGACGGCTTTTTGCACTCGCGCCCGGGGATCGGGCGGTAGCGTTCCATCATGATAGATGCCGCGACCCAGCGTAATAATTACATCTGACATGTCTTTAAGTATACGCAGCCACTAGAGATTTAGCTATCGATAACAAGACTCCTCATTACCCCGCGCGCCATCTGGTGCACTGTAACGAGGCTCACCGGAGCTGGCGCCGGCTTTGGCGTACAGCTTTTCGTAGGCCGCGTAAAGTTCTTGGAATTCAAAACAAGCCGAATCATAGTCGTTCAGTGTGCGGTTTAATTCTTTGTCTTTTTGTTCAAGGGCGGTGGCATTTCTATCGTCCTGGATGATGCGCTCTTTTTCAAGCAGCTCCACGCGCCATGCCTGGTGCTGTTGGCCGACAAAGAAACCAAGGCCAGCCGAGCCCACAATCAGTAACACGGCTATGACAATTGTCAGAATAAGTGCAGATCTATTTTTAAAATTCATACTGTTACTATAGCAGTTTTTTGATAAAACTTGCACCTCACCAAGATCAGTGAGGTGCAAGCCACTTACCTGTTCATGCACCATGCAATCTTCAACTCGCCCGAACCGCCTGCCCCTATTCGAGCTTCAAGTTCGGCGCTAAAGCCAGTATTAAACATTTGTTCCGTGACCAGCGTTGCTTGCACTACAAGACAGCGCTTTTCGGGCTCAGCCCTCTTTACTTTTGCCTGAACCGAGTCTGCACTCCTTAGAACGTCAAGATCCGTGCCAGTAACGACCACTTTAGGGCGTTGAAGGTTAAAGTGTACAAAGCTACCCACGAAGATTTCCGGAGAAAGTGGCGGGTCAACACTTATTACTATTCGTGTAAGATTTCCGCTCCTCGTGGTAGCCATGGCTCCTCCTGGGTGTATACAGCTCTCAGGTGTCAAATTGGTATTTACCAGCCAGAAATAGTATGCACTATAATAGTAGTGGCGCAATACTTGCTTTTTTATTTTAAAGTTATATTATTATCTGGTTACCGAAGCCAACTGAAGGACCTGGAGGTCATCATGGCCAAGATTGGCCGCACTACTGCCTTGCGCACAGCCACGGTATTTCTGAATGCCCCTGGTGTGCTCGGTGTCGATGTCATCGGCTCGGTTGCCCGCGGGCAGAAAGGTAACGATCTTGACCTAGTGGTCGTGGTGACGCCTGTCACCTATGCCACTTACGTGCTGCGACTGCGTGAGAACGTTCCGTCAGACGCTTACGACAACAACCTTTACTTCGACCTGAAGGCAACGCGCCTACTGATTGCACTACAAGTGCTGGGCTTCGGAACGGTACACTACGGCTGGTTACTTGCCGCCACCAAGGGTGTCATGCCCGATGTACACCTGATGCCGGAAAAGTGGCAAACTCAAGCCGAAGCCATTCAGCAGCATCTGCCACACCATGACAGCGAATTCGTCAAGAACATCGCCGGTGATGCCGTCACCTTGGCTATTCACGAAAAGGAGCCCCAGCTAGGGATGCGCCTGCTTGAAGCGCGCTGGCCCTGACCGTCCGCCCCCGGCACGTAGCCGGGGGCTCAAAATTTAAATAATTACAAAGAATGCTTGCTGGCCTGCAGTTTACCGCAGGCCAGCAAGTTTAACACCACTACTTATCTGCGGGCGCTATCAGTCTAAGATCTAGTGACGAGGGAAGTACTCTTCAAGGAGCCTCTGGATCCGCTCGCCAACCATGCCGTCCCGACGATCAAGCAAAGCCAAGTTGACGATTTCCGAATTAGCCAGCTCGCTATTCTTCTTCAGCCTATCTTTAATTGCCTTCAGAACCTCATGCTGTTCGTTCACCCTAAGCCCGTAATCCAGCAGCTCAATTGCCAGTGCGAAGATACGTGGATGTGATTCGTTCACTGCCAGCTTGCATACAGCTTGCGCGACCTCAATCCCATTATGGTTCGGAAGCCGATAGACCGCCTCGATTCGGTGCAGCAACTCTTTTTCCGAGTCAGCCGTCCTGAGTTCGCGAATAACGCTTCCCGGGGCCATATCTGCGTAGCGGACCGCTAGGTCTTTCACACGTTGCTCGTCAAGCTCCATCACAGCCTCCTTGTCGTGGGCCTCTTGATTAAACAGCCTGTAGAACAATAAATCAAGCGCTATCTTTAAAAGACCAGTACCCCACCAGATATCAGCATTACGCTCGCTAGGGCTAGCTTAACAAATTTTTCGCCACGCCTTATGGCGAATTTCGTCCCAATATAGCCGCCCAGGTAATTACCGATTAGCGCTACCGAAGCATGACTCCAGACGATATACCCTTGAGGGAGTACGGTAGCAAAAACCAACAGCGCCTGAACCAGTAGCAGCACGCGCCGGGTGGCGTTCGCTTGGAGTGCGGTAAGACCCATTAGAAACATCAGCGGTAAGAAAAGCAATGTGGCGAGTCCAGTACCGAGCGAGCTAGCAAACAAAATAATAGCGTAGCTACAGTAGCCTGCGATAACCGATTTTCGGCTCCGCGTACCGGGCTGTAATGTTTTCTTATTAATAAATAGCGTCGGCGCCAGTACAATAAGCAGCACTCCGATCACCAGCTCGAAGGCATCGCTATGTACTTTTGGCAGCGCCATCATAGCCAGCAGTGTTACAGGTACCGTTATGGCGAGCAGTGGCCACAAAAATTGCTTATGCAGTAGCTGCTGGCCGCGTATCGCCATCAGCGAACTACCGCCAAGTCCGAGGCTCGCCACCGAAGCACCAGCCGCAATTTGCTGCGGTGTAAAACCAATCAGCAGGTAGTAAGGCGTCATGATAAAGCCACCTCCCCCGCCGCTCATGCCGCTAATAACACTTGAAAATAAGGCGACGACAAACGTCACCACTAATAATAGGTCCATTTTTAGTTCCTTGTTTAATGAATCTCTAGATAAGTAAGGGCAGCGCGTCGCTGACAGTAGGAACTGCCAATAGTTTTCGTATTTAGAAGATTGCGCTAGTATAACTAGCGAGATATATAGATAATATCATAACTAAATAGTAAAGTCAAATTAAAATTATGCTGAAGTAGTGCAGCGCCTTTGCCACGCTTTCATTCAGTATTTTTATACTTATCTAGCGGTATTCCGGATTGTCACTTTTAGCGTTCGTCACTTGCTCCCAGCCATCTGCGGTGTTTCCGACTGCCGGAAAGCCATCCTTATCTTTTAACAGCCTGGCGGTATGCATCAAGTTCCAGGCCATAAAGGTGACATTGCGATTGGTAAAATCGTTAGCAAAACCCACAGGTGTTTTGCCGTCACCTACTGGCTTTCCGTTCCATTCGGTGTCACCATAGCTCGGGCCTGGGCCGGCTTCACCCACCCAGCCGGCATCGGCTTGTGGTGGAATTGTGTAGCCAATGTGCTGCATCGAATACAAAATATCGCGCGACACGTGCTTCACGCCATCCTCATTGCCTGTTACTAAGCAACCGGCAGCCTTGCCGTAATAAATATACTGGCCTTTTTGGTTACGGTCGCCGCTGTAGGCGTACATTCGTTCAATCACCAGTGTCGCCACACTCGATTTTGCCCCCAGCCAAATTGGCGTACCAATTACCAAAATATCCGCAGTTTGGATTTTTTGCTGGATCTCTGGCCAATCATCGGCCTGGCCTTCTTCTTTGCCGTCTTTTATCATGCCAAAGGCAATAGCATGGTCGAGGGCGTATATTTGTTCAACACGCACCCCTTGAGCCTCCATGATATGCGCCGCTTTGTTTATAAGCAGCTGCGTGTGCGATCCCGTTTTGTCCTTTTTGATTGAGCAGTTAATAAATAGAGCCGAAAGGTCGCTGAAGTTCTTTGTTTTGTCCATACTATTCCCCTGTTGTTCACTTTCATAATACTCTTAAATGACACGGCCGACCAGCCTCTATTGACACGGGGTTAAATAATCCGTATGATTTTACGGATATCCCTACAGAGAGTGAGGCGATATGGACTTTAAGAAAGATGGCACTCGGCTTTCCGATTATAGGGTCGAGATGCAGCTCACTACACTCGACATCGGCACTGAACGCTTTCAGGGATCTTCTGCCAACTTTAACACTGAACTCGATAAGTTGCGCCGGAGGGACGAAACCAACACTGACCTACAGAACTTGTGTAAAATCCTCAGTGATCTGTTCCGATGGCAGGTAATTGACAGTTGCAGCATTAATCGCACCGATCTTGCACTTCAGCTTCGCACGGCTTGGCCCAGTGGCGAGCAACTGACTCCCGATCAGGCCCTGCTGCGCTTCACCGGTAGCTTGATCAGCAGCGTCGAAGACCACTTCGGAGAGAAATTTACTGCGGGTGAGCTTGGCCTGCCAAACGGGCCGCGCACATCTAGCCATCAGTCGATTAGCCTTTCGGCTATAAAGCTGCCAAAGCCGAAGCTGGCTAAGCTTGCGGGGCTAGTTAGAAAGGCGTTCGACGAAATCTTCGACTAAGCCCACTGGGGTGGTCGCGACGGCGGCCACCCTCACACTTTTACTAATAGAAATTATTTTGTTACTTTCCAATAACTTCTTCCAAGAATCTCTAGCGTATATCATATTACTTTCTAAATAACGTTGCCAAAACTCTATATAAAACATACAAACTAAAGACGGCGTAGGTAACGTTCAGCCCAATATCGAGCGCCGCTAGCAGCTCGGATTGCGACACCGAACGCAGTGCGGTAACTACACTTATAACTATAAGTGCGCAGAGTATAAAAACAATCAGTTGCCATAAAAATGGACTATGCAGCAAAAACGCAATCCGGTGGTTTTGCATTCGGGAAAGTTTGTCGAATAAAAAGATAGTCAGCAGTGCCACCGCTGCGCCACCTACCGCGAAAAAACCAACTGGATTGACCGAAAAATCCCTCAGCACACCCGGCTGATTTAGTAACCCATTGCCCACCAGCGCCACCACACTGACCACCGCTCCTTCTAACGTAATAAGTACGGCGTAGTACCAACTTTTTTGCCTAAGATTGTTCATTTTCGAGCCTTCCCATAGCGATAAGTAGTTGCGATTTATTGCGCTGGTACAGCTCTTTGATATCGGCGAACCAGCGGTGGGCATTTTGGCTAGTAATAGGGACGTTCCAATCTTTGAAGGCTTCGAGCTTGTTTTCAAGCAGGTTAACCGTTTCAGCCGCAAAATCGGTGACAATTTCTACATTTGCCTTGCCGAACAGCCCTAAATCTACTTGCCCAGATTCAATAGCGTTCATCAACCCTTCAGCGCTAATGAGCGGCGTGGTATCGCCACGTTTTCGGGCACCAATGAGCCGCAACTCTATTTGGCCGGGGTTGCCAAGTTGGGCGCCAGCCGCGAGTCCGGCCAGCAGATTATTCTTTTCGAATTTATTGGGAATCTTAGATACCGGCAGCCCTAACGTCAGGCTTTTAATACGCCTGGCTTCACTGAGCTTTTGGACAACATTTGGGTGCAATAACACCTCGGCCTCGAACTGGTAGCCATCGGTTTTGTAGCGCTGCTGAACGGTGTTAAGGTAGCGCATAAATTGGGCATAGCGCGGCCCACGATGGTTGTATTCAAACGATAAAATTCGGGTTTCGGGCGTGTAAATAAAGTGGGTGACTTCGGTAAATTTTTGGCCATTAGCAAGCGTGAAATCGCTGAGTTGATCGTCGCTGAGCGAGCCGGTGATCATGTGGTTGGTCCGGTAGCGCACTACTTTGCCCTCGTAATGGTCGCTGACTTTCTGGAAGTAGTTCAGGCGATACGAATCTTCATTAGAAATTTCCAAGCTTTTGTCTTCTACTGGTAGTTCAAAAATTTCTTGACAGACTTCCTCAAAAATATGCGGTCGGGCGGCAAAATTATGGTCGTGGGCCGCAATCCTGAAAAAGTGCACTTTATGCTGCGCCATGGGTTGGTCGTCCTCCAGTCACAAGGTAAGTGTTTTGGCTTGTATTCTTTTTATTGTACCATTCTATTGCCTTGGTTAAAGCCGCGCATTGGCATGCTACAATAACCGTAATTTATGAAAGAGTATAGCCCTTTCTCCTCGCTCGCTAACCGTAGCCTTGCCTACCTTAGCTTATTCGTAATTGGGGCAGTTGCAACAGAGATAATACAGAGCCTCACTTCGCGTAGTACGCCCCTCACGGGCTAGGCAATTATATTCTGCATCGCAAGGTCACCAGCCTGAAACGAACAATTATTTATGGAACGCTTACTATCCTAGGCGCGCTGATTCTGGGAGGTGTTTTTGTGTATGTATATAGCGGTAATTCTTGAGAGATTGGCTTATTTCTCTAGCTGATGCGAGGTGCTTTACCGTGTCTTTATCTGGTTAGTAGCTCCTGGACGTATGACGGAAGTTGCATATAGATAAAGCACATCGTCCAGCTAGTTCGCGCTGAGCTAAGTTTTATTGTTGCTTCAGCTAAAACCCACGCTTCTACTAGGTACTTGTTATACTTAAATAATAATTATATAATGCTTTAGTAAACACCGCCACTTTATCCGGAAGGCGAGGTCCATGACTGACAGGCATCCATGGATTGTGCTTCTGGGCTTCTTTCCGCCCATCTACGTCCTTGGTGTTATCCGGTACTGGGGAAGGAGCTGGTGCATGTGGGACGGTGGATTCTTCCCGATTTCTTCCCCACTACCGACGCTCTGGTGGCCGATTAGAATGTACCAGTACAAGAAACTGCGCACTTTCCATATGGTAAACCGTGGGTAAACCGAGCTAGACCAAAAACTAGCGCAAACGCACTGAACACCCGCGCTTTCACGGCTTACGCTCCCACCCCGATGAGTTTGACGACTTGTCGGGGTTTAACTTTTTATAATTAAAGTGCCCTGACCAACCTCTCGATTAGTCAGGGCACATACTACACCTTCGTCAGGTAGAGAAAGTGTTCCCACTCACCATCATCGAACGGCTCAAGGACGAGCTGCCAACGCTGGAGGGGGCACGGCGTGCCATTCTCTTCTCTCAAAAGAGCCAGCTGGCCTTTGTGCATCCACCCCTCAAAAGTATACCTAATTTTAACATGCTGACGCTGCTGAGAGGTATCACTGACTAGTTCGCAGTAGTGTAGTAAGTAATCCTGGCCAGGCTTAAGGTCCTCTGCGCGTTTGATTGTGCCGCTTGGACTCTGGCACGTAGTCTTATGAAGATCCGAGTCTGGCACCATGCACGGACCAATTACCTGACGCGTGTCGGCCATTTCACGCTCTCTCGTAGATGGGCTGTAGTTTTACAATTATATCATACGATTGCTATTGCACCGATCAGCTCGAAAATTAAGAGCCGCCATAGCGGTGTTATCGACTGAACTCGTTGTAAAAGTACCTTGTTTTACAACAAATTATGCTAAGATTTTAGTAAGCATTATCATTTTATAGGGTAAAAGGGTGGGATAAAATGAGTTACAGAAATCAAAAAATGCAAACTAAGAGCTCGCGCTTTCGAATGAAGTTTCTTCGGTCGCCTTTTAAACTGCTCGCTCTCATGGCAGTGGCAGCAGGCACAATAGCAACCCTAGGTAGCTCTCAGGATGCCTATGCCGCGACCTTTACGGTAACCAACACCAATGATGCTGGTGCGGGCTCGCTCCGGCAAGCATTAATTGACTCCAATGCTAACGCCGGTGTTGATACGATCACCTTCAATATTCCTGGTGCTGGTCCTCATGTTATTTCGCCGCTTACTTCTTATTCTATTACCGATAACTCTCACCTAGGTAGTGGCATGGACGGTTCTAACGCGGTCATAGTTGATGGTTGTAGCCAACCGGGCAGTGATTGTAGTAAGTTTCCACTTACTATTAAGGTTCAAGTAGATGCTGCCAATTTACCGGTAGTAGCAAATTCAGGTATTTTTAATCCGGCTGGGGTCGGCTCAACGGTGAAGGGTCTTTCTATTACCGGCGGTGCGGCTAAAGGGTATTCAGCCTTTAGTCAGATCAGGATTGCTTATAATGGACGCTTTGTGTGTCTTGGTGGCTATACGCTCCAGTCTAACTTTATTGGCATAGCTCCAGATGGCAGTGCGAATGGCAACGTCTCTGGGTTAGCGCCTTGTACAAGTGCTACGGCTGCTTACCCTACTCGTGTCGGCGGCCCTAATCCAGGGGAAGGCAATGTCATTGGTAGCAATTCAAACTTTGGCGTGGCTACAAACATACCAGTCTTTGGAGCGGGCCAAACGAATGGTTGGATAATCGAAGGGAACTACTTCGGTCTTGACCCAACCGGCACTCAGTCTCGGCCAAACAGTGGCGGTTCGGTTGTGAGTGGTGCTGATATCGCTGTATCAGGAGCGTATACACACCCGACTAGTGGCGTGAAGGGGGTCATTATCCGTAATAACAAACTGGCCAATAGCAGTAAGCACGGCATGTACCTGTATAGGTCGAGCGGTATGACAATAGAAAATAATGAAATAAAGAATAGTACAATTGCCGGCATTTATGTCTTGGGCTCAGGTATAACTACTGATGGTACGGGCAATCCACCAAATATTGTTCAAACACCCTCGGTTATCCAAAACAATACAATTGCAGGGACAACAGCAGGCCCTGGGGTCGCAGTCGTGAATTCCGGCTCGTTCATGCCAACAAGGGTAACTATCCAAAAGAACAGTATCTTTGACAATAGCGGCCTTGCCATTGATCTTAGCAATGATGACGTGACAGATAACGGTCCAGCCGGGACTTTAAGAACTGGTCCAAATAACCTGATCAATTACCCGGAAATTACTAAGCTAGCTCACGGGTCGCTTGTAGTAGACGGTACTTATGCAGGCATGCCAAACGAGACTTATACACTCGATTTTTACGCGAGCGAGACAGGTCACTCTAGCGGATACGGCTCAGGACAAACCTGGGTTGGGGCAGACACGGTCACGACTGATGCTAGTGGCAACGCCACCTTCCACTTCACACTTAGTAGCACCGTTCAACCGGACTGGGTGGTAAGTGCCACTGCAACCGATACTTTAGGGAATACTTCAGAATTTAGCAGTTCCCTGGTTATGCCCGAGACACCAACGCCTCTTGATCCCGATACCCCTCCAGGACAGCCAGCACCTCTTGATCCCGGCAGCACCCCTCCTGGAGAGCTAGCAAATACTGGGCAAAGCACCACTCTTGTTATTGTGCTAGCCAGCTTATTAATCACAGGTAGTGCAGTAGTCATGACAAAACCAGTTCGAAAGTTTTTTGGCAGAATTTAGCGAAGACACAAGAGCTTTTGGCTTCCCGAAATGCTACCTCTGTTATAGCTTGGGAACATCAGGTATATAGTATTGTAGTAGCCTGGCGCGAACGCTGTGGCAGGCTCAAAATAAAAATGCCCGAGCTAATCTAAAAGATTAGTCGGGCTAGGTGCTACGCCAGGGTCACGTAGGTCTCGTGCATGTACTTACCCTCGGCGGGACCCTTGGGAAAAGGCGCCAGTCCAAGCCACCACGCAGGCAGAGAGAACGCCGATCCATCGGCAAAGCTCATAAGGACTGCCGGATTCTTGTCTTTCCACAACTTTTCGACGGTAAAGAGAATACGCAGGTGCTCGTACTCTCCGTCGGACTGGTAGTTCAGCATATTATCTTCAGTAGGGAGAACTGGCCGACAGATATAGAGCGTGTAGTTGCCGCCAACTTCCAGCCCACCGACCTGTGTCACTTTCGCACGACTATCCGGAGCATCAACCAGCACACCGCCGGGCCGGCACATCTTAACAAAATCGCTATGCGTCACCGGAGCACTCCTTCGCTTTGACGACAATTACAAGTCCCAGTTTACCATAGCGCTACGCGAATTTAACTACTATTGTTCGGCAAAATGCGCGTAATCATTCAACGTCCAAAGACGCCAAGCAAAATCTTCTTCGAAAGCATCTTTGTATTTCAATACTGTAATTGCCGTGTTCTCTATGTGGGCGTGACGCTGAAATTGACGCATTGTTTCGGGCGTTAAGGCATTCGCTAGCGCTACCCGAGCCACCATTGCACGCAGAAAATAGCCATGGGTTACCACCGCGATAGTCGTTTCCGGGCGCGCCAATAAAAAAGCCAAGGCCGCATCGACCCGGGCAACAATGTCGTCGTAGTTTTCGCCGTCGCCGACATGCTTGCCGGGTTCGTACAGCGATGCTTCCCACTCATGCCAGGTGTTATTCGCCCGTTGATTCGTCCAGGGCTGGCCTTCTATTTCGCTTGGTTTTTTTCGTTCAACAAACAAATCTGAACTGATAATTTCCGTATGCGTGGCCTTGGCAATATATTCGGCGGTTTCTATTGCGCGCCGTAAGGGGCTCGAAACAAGAGCCTCAAAGGGTGTTTTTTCGAGCCGAGCGGCGACTACCTGCGCCTGCTGTCGGCCTTTTTCACTTAACGGTGTTTGAAGCGATTGAAAAACTGGCGAAGCGTTATCGACGCTTTGGCCGTGGCGAACGAGGTAGATGGTTTTTGGGGTCGGTTGCATTACTTAAATAATATCAGAGTTTTAAAGCGACAGGCACTACCCGCGTACCTGTCGCTCGGCAGTTATATTAGCTTAGAGGCAATACAAGGTTGGGCAGCAGCTGCGCTATCTCACCGTTCTTAAACTCGCCCCGTTCGCTGTTGAATTCATCAGTGTAAGGGCGACCCTGAATGGCGCGGACGATCGCCCGCCCGATTGTACCGTGCCCAACAACCAGAACACAGTCTGGTTTTAGCTCACGCAGCCATGCAAGCGCTTTACCTGCCCGAATTTGCAGCGCCGCAGTTGGTTCGGCGCCGGGTACGATGTCAAAGTTTTTATCCCATTTCTGCCCAATTACCTCGTTTAGCACGCCCTCACCTTCTCCCCACAACCGTTCATTAAGGAGCGATTGTGGCAGAATTTTGGCCTTGCTGTAGCCAAGTACATCGGCAATTGCTTCGGCACTCTGCCTAGTACGAATCAGCTCAGAGCAGACAATCAGATCGGGCTGCACGCTACGCCGCCTGAGAAGCTCTCCGGCTTCAGTGGCTTGACGCCAGCCTTTTGTGGTTAGTTCAGTCGTTGTTCGACTGCGGATTTTGGCGGCAAGGTCTTCACTTTCACCATGCCGGACGTAGAACAGCTGCTTCATGAGCTTCCCTTCAGCGATGGATGCCTGATTTAGTATAGATTACACAATAAAAGTAGGCAATTTTAGCACTGCCCCGAATAGTTCATAGACTATTGACATATTAAAGCTGTTGTGGTATTATATAACATAAGTAGTTAATTGCACCTTCAAAACAGAATGGGAACGACATGCACACTCTGCGGGAGCTGCGGGAAACGAACGGCCTCACCATCAACGAGCTCGCCGAGCTCACCGGCGTTGCCCCCTGTACCATCACCGGGATCGAGCGGCGCACGTCGCCCTACCGCACGCAACAGGATGTCGCGTGGCGGTTGGCTCAGCTTTTTGAGGTACCGGTGCGGAGGATTTTTGCCCCAGGCGAGGTCTCGCACCTCGGTCGCCCAGCGGGCACCGGCAAGCCCATCGGCAGCAAAGAAACCATCATCCACCACCCCGACATCATCCCAGGATCACTGTCCATCCCATTGGACGTGCGCCTGGGCCGCATCTGCCAGAAGCACTTCATCACCATGCCGCTCAACGGCAGTGGATGCCAGGACTGCAACTAACCTACTCAACACCCCGTAAGACCTTTCCCTGAAAGGCCCCTGCGGGGTCTTTCATTATCTGGCAGACTTGTTCATGGTAGTATGGACAATTAAGTTTTTTTATGATATATTAGTTGTGTCGCCCTGCTCAAAGTTCAAACAGTTTGGAGTGTTGTGAACGTCAAAATTATCGATCCTACGCAGCCTGTCGACTACCAATCGCTGAGTGTTCCAGGCAGCTATGCTTGTAGCGGCTGTGCCAAGTCGGGAATCAAGCTTTGGCGCAGTACCGGCAGCTCACTCGCAGGCATGACGCTCATCTGCATCACCTGCATCGGTAAAGTCGCCAACATTGACGTTTCCCAAGTTCGCGATGATGGCACCTGTCCGGGCCGGCATGGCACTTTTACTGATCAGATTGACTTGTACGTACCCGCAGTACCTGCCCGCGAAAACGACGGGTTCTACGGCTACACCGGCATCGATCGCCACGGATACGCCTGGTGGCGGCGCCTTCCGCTGGGCAGGTAAGTGCTTTAAGCGCCAAAAGGCGCACCCAGGGCGCCCCCGACCACCATCGGGAGCGCCCGCTTCATTCCCTTTTGGCAATTTGACCCTTTATAATTGACAGATATTATTATTTAGTTTTAAATACATTAGTCACATGCCAGAAAACACGAGGGAGCCAAAGATGGTGGCAAATCCGGAAGCTAAGCGCAGTGGCTACACGCTCACTCTGACACTGGAAGAATCTATTGGTCTTGGTATCTTCAGGGCAAATAGCCAGAACTATAGCGCTGAAATTAAGAAGCTGCAAGCTCGTGATGCAGAATTTGCGCCACTGTGCCTTGTTCTTGAGGATCTTTTCACGGCTGGTGTTATTGTCGCCTGTGAGATTAGTTACGGCCGGAAGCTTATCTTTAGGCTTTCTGAATTCGATGATAAAGGTCATAAGTTTTTGTCGGACGGTGCAATTAACAGATTCAAAGAAACCTTCCGCGCAAGCGTCAAGGAGCATGCCGAGATTGATCTTGGTCTAGATGTCACCTACGCCGACCACGGAACGCTCAAGCGACCCCGGCGAGGTTCTGGCGCTAGCAGCTTCAACCCCTGGAAGTGGCTTGAAGCCGTTCTAAAGGCACTGAAGGCGGATTGGGACTAAGAAACGGGGTGGCCGGTCATCGCTAGAGCCGGTCACCCTTTAAAATGAACTTATTTCACGTAAACTAGACGCTATTCAATAAGATAATTCACCTATTTATTTCTTGTAGATAAATACGTATCATGAGAGAGATGACCACACACCACTTACGGCTCGCTACTGAACCCTTTACTGCTATTCTTCGTGGTGATAAGACAATTGAATCCCGACTATACGACGAAAAGCGCCAAATAATTCAACTTGGCGATACCATTATTTTTACGCATCGCGCACATCCCGAGCAGACCATTGCCGTCAGGGTGGTTGGCTTACTTCGTTATCAAACCTTTTACGATTTATTTCGTCATAACCCACCCGGTAAGTTTGGCGGAATGTCACCCGCACAGTTAGAAAAACAAATTGATGAATTCTACAGTCTTGAAGAACAGCACAGATACGGCGTGGTGGGAATAGAGTTTGAGCTGCTTGCTCAATACTAACAATCAAATCATTACACATCATTCTCCCCTGTAAGCATGCTATACTAGTAACAATTTACTAATCCAGAATAAGTAGTTTACACGCCATCAGCAGACAAGGAGACAGAGAATTACAATGGGCACCGTTCAGCCCCGAACACCAAGTGGATTTCCTGAATATTTGCCTCAGGAACAGCTTGAATTTAACCGTTTGCTTGCGATTATCCGCGACACATACGAACGCTACGGCTTTTCACCAATCGATACCCCCGATTTAGAGCTTTCGGAAGTGCTGCTCACCAAAAGTGGCGGCGAAACCGAACAGCAGGTTTATCGTTTCCAAAAAGGCAGCAACGACCTCACCATGCGGTTCGACTTAACCGTGCCGTTAGCGCGCTATACCGCTCAGCATGAAGGCCAGCTGATTTTTCCTTTTCGACGCTATCACATTGGCAAGGTTCACCGTGGCGAACGGGCACAAGCTGGCCGATTCCGCGAGTTTTACCAGTGCGATATTGATATTATTGGCTCAGAAAGCCCAATTGTTGATGCTGAATTCCCGGCGGTGATTAACGAGATCTTTGAGCAGTTTAACTTTGGTGAATTTACCATTCGGATCAATAACCGCCTGGTGCTCAACGGCTTTTTTGAAGGAATTGGGCTAGCTGAAACCTCAAAAGAAGTGCTGCGCATAATTGATAAAATTGAAAAAATCTCGCGCGAGGAGTTAGTTCAGGAACTGCATAAACTAGGTCTTAGCAATGAACAAACCGAGGCCGTGCTGGACTTCACTGCTATTTCAGGCACCAATGACGAAATCTTATCGCAGCTGCAAGACATGGAAATAAGCGCTGCACAATTTAAAGACGGCCTTGCAAAGCTTACCCAAGTAGTCAAAGCGCTGCGCGTCATGCAAGTCCCTGAACGGCGGTTCCAGATTGATTTAAAAATCGCCCGTGGGTTAGATTACTACACCGGCACCGTCTATGAAACAACCCTCAACGACTACCCCGAGCTTGGCAGCGTTTGTTCGGGCGGACGATATGACAACCTTGCCAGCCACTACACCAACACCAAACTCCCGGGTGTAGGAATTTCGATTGGCTTGTCGCGGCTTTTCTACAAGCTGCGCGAGCTTGGGGTTATTAACGCTGAAACGATGAGCCCGGCAAGTATTGTGGTCATGCCGCTGAGCGAGCAGCAGGTACCAACCAGCCTAACCGTGGCACACAACTTACGAACAGCAGGTCACGCCGTTGTGCTTTACAGCGAGCCAAATGCTATTAAAAAGAAGCTGCGTTACGCTGATCGAATGGGTTTTACTTGGGCGGTTATTATTGGGGATCAGGAAGTGAGTAGTGGCACGGTCTCGCTTAAGCAACTAGCTGCGGGTACGTCAGAAGTCGTGGCTATGAACGACCTTGTCGCCAGAATTGAAGCTGAAGACTAGTCTTTTTTCAGCCGCATCTCTATGTAAACTTCTGGAAATCGAAGAAGCGCTCGGATTGCCCGAGCGCTTCTTCGATTTTTTAGTAGTGTGCTCGTAAACGCTTTACTGCGATTACGCCACTACCCACAAGTAGTAAGGCTGCAATCAAGACGCCCATTACGCTCTGGCCGGTATCTGCAAGGCCGCCAGGTGTATTCGTGCCGGTACCAGGCGTACCAGAGCCGGGAGGCGTGTCGCCGACAATTTCAGCCACCGTGACGGTTATAGCAGCTGGGTTTGACACCGCGCCATCGACATCTGCTACTAGGTAATTAACTGGGGTTGTAGTGCCGACAAACCCGGCCCCAGGGGTAAAAGTGATGGTGCCGTCGGGATTAACCTGCCAGACGCCTTCGCCAGCTACTGTTAGGGTCATAACTTCAGCATCAGTGGCCGGATCAATTAAGCGCACGCTAGCTGGATCGAGAGCCGGTCCCTCAGTAGTGTCGTTCGCCAGCACGTTAATGATGACTGGTTGACCAACTGTGACGGTTACGGTGTTATCGATTGCCGTTGGGTTGGCTAGGGCTGCAAGGCTAAATTCCGAAGTATTGTTGCTCGCATCGGTAGCGGTTGCAGACACCACTCCACCCGTAGGAAGGGTGCCAGGGAAGGTGAATTCATAAGCTACCAAGCCGCTTGCATCCGTGGTTACCGTGCCTGATCCTACGTAGGTCTGCCCTTCACCGTAGCCAGAAGCATCCGCGGCAGTATTTACGTAAAAGTCTAGATTGTAAGTTTGGTTGGCAGCGCCTTCATATGTGCCACCGACTATTACCGAACCACGAGTGACAGAGGTGATAACCGGAAAGTCAATGAAGGTATTCGGTCCTACATCGGCATCGGGTGCGCCATCGTTCGCAGTGACATCATTCGAGCCAAGATCGATCCCAAGGCCTTGGTTGTCGTGGATACTATTACCGCGAACGCTAACCGCTGTGCTTGCATCGCTGGCACTCAACCCAACCCCTACGCCAACGCCGCCGTTGGCATGTATGTGGTTTGCTTGGCCTGCGGCGATACCACCAATAGTGACATTATTACTGCTCATCAGCGATATACCATCGCTGGCATTAGTGGCGATGGTGTTGTCGTGGAGCGTTGCATTATTCACGCTGGTGCCAACAATACCGTAGTCATTATTGTTAATATCGTTGCCCGTAATGGTAAGGTTGTTCGAGCTGGTCAGCTCCAGACCATTTTGCACCGATGAAGTGACAGCGTTGTTAGTAATTTGCACAGCAGACCCGCTACTCACCGCTATACCAGCGTTCGTGTTAGAACTGGCAGTATTACCGTCAATAGTTGCATTCGAAGCCGAACCAGTAATACGGACGCCGTACTGTCCGTTATCGTTAATCTGGTTGCCTAAAACGTCGGTATTTACCGCCAGCGCACCCGTCACATTTATGCCGTTCGCTCCGTTATCAGAAATGGTATTTGCTTCTGCCGCTGCGGCACCGCCTATGGTGATATCGGGCGAATCGGTAATGAGAATACCATTTTGGGTATTACCGGTAATGGTATTGCCTGTCATGGTGACTGGCCCGACAAACTCTGGGCTGACAATTGCCCCGCGCGAGAAGGTCATGCCCTGTGTACCGTTATTACGAACGGTGTTGTTCTGCACGAGCAAATTAATGCTTTGGATTCTAAATTCCATACCAAAGCCGGTGTTGTGGGCGACCGTGTTATTCCGGACGATGGCATTGTTTGTGCCCGTAATGCTGAGACCGTTACCGTTTGGACGCGGCTGAGTGCCGGTTGGGTCAAGTCCGACAATGTTATTTTCAATTATCAGATCATCCATCGGCTGCACGGGTGAAAACCCACCACCGCTGTTTGTAATTAGGGCTGTCCCGGTGTTGCTGCTGATGACATTATTTGACACCCGATCGTTATCGCCACCAGATATACCACCGAGGCTATTTATGAGCCCGACTCCTAGAGCATTGGGTGCTGCCGTACCGTCTGGCATGAGACCGATGTAATTATACTCAGCAACTAAATTATTAGGATGCCAAAACTGACCATCCATTGCGGTACGATGGCCTCGAATCGCCGCTACTTGGGAGTTTGTAATTGATAGCCCGCGTATGGTCATGCCGCCGTCTCGGGTTCTGATTACACCGAAAACCCCTGAGTTGGTTACATTGACATTTACTCCGTTTATTTGCACTTTCAAGGTCAAGGGGAAGGCGCTACAGATTGATCCTGGTTGGCTACAGCCATCGATAATGATCGAATGGGAGGCATGGGTAGTATTCCCTAGAAGTGGTAAGGCAGTAACCGGCGTAATAACATGAGGGCCGGCGCCTGGAATATTAAAGGTGATGGTATGACTACCAGCTACCGCGTTGGCATCGGTAATCGCCTGCCTCAAGGAGCCAGCACCGGTATCGTTAGTATTAGTAACAGTAAAGGTTGCTGCGCTGGCTGGCTGGCTACTCAGCGCCGCTATGCCTAAAATTGCCATCGCGAGCCCAAGTGTGAGCCCTACGACACTCATTCGTTTTATTATTGCCGCTTTTTGCATTTGCTTTTACCTTTTTATGCCCTATTTCTTCCATTTTATGCTAATGCTTATATATTTACAACAGCTTCGGTTTTTGACGGTCTTCTGCAGCTAGTAATCGTCTGGCCTGCTATGCTAGATGCATGGCTTTTAACCATTACGCCAAAGTAAAGCGCATTCTAAAGCAACAGTCGCCAGGTTGGTACATTAAACGCATTCCCTCCCCAACCACCACCAAAGCCTTTAACGGCGAGGTCAAAACTTACCCGTATTACTACCGCCTATACGACGCCGATCATCAACCGATTAAATACGGTAAATTTCAGCAGCTCGACCGATTGGCCAAAGCTTTGCAAACTTCGGTGTCCGACTTGCCGGTACTTGATGACTACTAATGCTTGCTCGACTGTAAGTCGTGTATAAACTCATCAATCACTTCCTTGGACACCCCGGGCATGCAAATTATATGACTCCAGTTATCTTGACTTGCCAACTGAAACTTCTTGCGCACTTCTGTGGGTGGATCTGCTAACCAGATAGTCAAAGATTGCGGATTGCCGACTATCTGCGGCACTTAAAGAATAGGGCCTTCATAGTTACCCTCCAGTATTATATGAATTTATATATTGCTTATGTGTAGCAGCTAGACGCTTTACTCCCCATGAAGCCCCTTTTTCTTTCGCGCCTTTCAAAGTAATGTCGATATCACAACAGTCTCACTATAATATTATGAAATTTTAATTAACTTTATCTTAAATCTCCCGAGAGGCGACATATGCGCCATCACTTAACACCGGTATACTACTTTAATTCCTAGGTTTTATTCGGGCAAATGGTAAAACAGCAAATACCAACACAAACGCAAGACTGACGGCAAACCCGCACATAATGGAGGGAATACCGGCAATGGTTGACGGGTCTATACTATTTACTAACGTGGTCGGTACCATAAATAATGCGTAGCCAATAATCAGCATCTGCAAAGAACGTTTTACTCGTGGGGTTGCGGTTTTTGCAAGCCTTGCCGCGTAGCCAATTGCGGCCAGTAGAAGCCCATAGTAGTAAAGGGCGTACGCCCACATTGTGCCAGGGGATTGTTCAAAAATCACGTAGTTACCGAGACAAGCTTCGGTCGCGATGCTATTCGTCGCAAACAAAAAGAACCCGCTAAACCCAGCCCCTAGTAGGTAAGCCGCAAGATACGGCCAGCGTCGGACATCACCCGCCAGGCGTGCGATCAGATGAATACCTAAAGGCGGCAACAGCGTAATCGCCACATAGCCAAGTCGCGCCCATTCAGCGCTATTTAACCCCCACGCACCTTCACAAACGTTGAATTCGGCTAACTGAAAAGCGGCTAAACAGATAAGTATTGCCGACGCTAGGCGGGTAATTGAGTTCAATTTATATCGCCAAATAGTATACGCCGCTAGGCCAATTTCAATAATAAAAGTCGCCAGCATAACTGGCGGCGAGAAACAGTAGAGTTTGTTTTGTTTTAAGTATTTCATTGTGGAGTTCATTATACGACCATAGTGAGAAAAAGCTAGTTTTGGCCACTGCCTGCCCTGCCTATACCCCCTCGACTGCTAACTACCGGTCTGGAAACTATTTCTTGAAGCTGCTATAGTCGCTACGGGTTTATGGATCTCATGCTTTAAAAATGCTGATTATCAGAAAGGCATGGCTATGGCTGCCACATCGAAGGGTCGCTTGACACTCGATACGACAATCGAGGAGGAATGTACGCACTATCAGAACGCCTCCCGGGCTCAATGGCAGTATTGGTAGAGTTTGTTAAATCATCAGAAGATCTGTTTACTGAGTTGGTTGTATTGGACGAGAAACGCCTTTACGGAGAGAGTATCTGGAAGCTTTATGAGCGCTGCGGGCGCGATATTGAACGCTTCAGGTATCACGTTCGAATTGAACTCCCAATCAAGAAACGGGCAAGCTTACGATCGGCGGTCCCTACACGGATCGTTTCCCGGATAAAACATCGTTCTGGCGCAAGCGACACTTTGGCCGCCCGGGTTCGTTTTGGGCACTTGAGAATCCGCCTGAACGCGTAGACTACGATTACCCAATCGTATAAAGCTGCGACGAGGTGAATCCCCTATATGTACAGTGGATTCACCTCGCCATATTTATTAGAAATTATTAAGACTTATTAAACTATTTCTAGTGTTTACAAACCTGGATACCGTTGTCCAACCCGCTCTAAGAACTGGTTTTTATGGCCGGGTAAAAGGCTTAACGAGCGGTTGTTCAGCCCTCAACCTGACCATAGTTTTACGGACAACCAGGCGTTGTTAGTATAGCAAAGCTTACCTCCGGAACAAAGTCATTCTTCAGCTGCCGCGGGATAGGTTATATTTTCGCCATCGACAACGGCAAATGAGGTCAAGCTATGTTCTTTAGTGTTTGAAGAGTTAATAATATCAATTACGTGAATGTTTCTTACCGTTAAGGCATCGCCAATCAAGGACCGGTGGCACAGCTTCGGCACACATAATAGCGCTGGGCCGTTCTTTGCTGGCAGTAATCAGAGCAGTGATGCCTTCTTTAAAATCGTCTGTTTGCATGTAATCGGCATAGTTGCGGAAGGATTTATTGCGCCAAGCAGTATTTACTGACTGCTTTGCAGCCGGCCGTAGCCCACCCAGCTGTTTCATGTAGCGATACGTAATGCCGTGGTTGGGGAGCTGTTTTTCAAGCTCCGTTTGTTCGTACTGCGGATTATGCCGCGAGCGCGGAATAGTCCGCACATCGATGAGCTGCGTGATGCCGTGTGATTTGAGCAGCTTAACAAACTCTGCAAACGGCCGCGTCGAATGCCCAATGGTGAATAGTTGGTGCATAGTTTTATGATACCAGGGCAGAGGCCGATCCTAAATGAAATTAGTCTTTCATGACTTGATCATAACTTCGCTTTCTCAAAAAGTATCCTAGCCATTGTGCTTTCCCTGAACTAGATGATCCTTTAGGGCAAGTAACTTGGTTTTTCGCATACCTATAACAAAAATAAAAATAACTCGTTCACCACCATATCAAAATTTTAAGAAATTCGATCTTGCTAAATGCCCTGGCTCTACACGCCAAACTACCGCGGGCCATGAAAAAACCACCTTCTATGAGGTGGCCTTTTCATGGCTCCGGCGACTGGGCTCGAACCAGTGACCTATTGGTTAACAGCCAACCGCTCTACCACTGAGCTACGCCGGAATACAGTGCATATTATACCGGTAATGAGGCCGCTTGGTCAACTGGTATCTTCTTTAGTTTTAATGGTTTTTATTTGTTCGCGCCAGAAGCGTTTGACAGCGGCGATCGGCGCCAAAAGCCAATGGGTTTTATAGAGAAAAATTGCCGTTGCAACCATGCCTAGAAATAAGCTCAGAATAATTAAGCGGTACTGGCCGTTTCGGGCGTTTTCGGTGAGGTATTTTACGACATCGGGTGGAATATTATCAATAAAGCGCTGGATGCTTAGGCCATTGCGCGATGTCACCACCAGCAGCAAACCAGCCAATGCAATAAATGGCAAGAAAAATAGCACTCCCAACCCCGCCACCGCCGGCATAGCAATTGCCAAATACTGGTTAGCAATTGCCGGCGAGAAGGCCACTAACACCAATAAATACCACATCGCCGCGTCAAATATTGGCAAACGCCGCGTCAGGATACCGGTTATCGCCAAAGCTGCAACCACCAGCACGGTAGGATGAATCCACCGCACAAACTCTGGCGAAAAGATGATGTTTAGGAGCGGCGCGTTTGCAAACGACTTATACAAAAAGACATTTTGCATAATCCCCGCCTGCCCTTCCGCCCAAAATGGTACAAAACTGAGCAGGAAAACCGCCACTGGCACGCCAGCCATAAACAGCTTAATCTTAAGTGTCGCGCCGCGAATAAACAACCACAGTGGCAGCACAAAAAACAAATGCTTAATACAAAGCGACACCCCAATGAGTAGCGCGGCGTACACATGGCGACGCTGGAATTGCCTTACTGAGTCGTCCGGCATTATTGCCAGCCCTAATAGCCCCACCAGTAGCGCCAGATTGTCAAACTGGTTATGGTAGCCAGTGATGACAATCGACACAGGATTCAGAAAAAAGACTACGAACGCCGCCAGGCCAAATTTCTTCTTTAATAAAAGGGCAATGCCAATATCCGTCAGTGTCAGCACAGCCACGATGAAAAGCCGAAAAAACTCAGGATTATTAAACAGCGTAGCTAGCCAGCCAAAAAAACCCAATAAACTAAACCAAACCGGGCCGTAATTGTAGCGAGCAGTTTCGGCGTAGACATTCCCGCCGCTGAGCATAATGTCACGAACAATCGTGTAGGATTGGAAGTCGAAATTATGACCGAACTGCATAGCAATAAACCGCAGCGCGATTCCGCCCAGCAGCGTTACCCCGATAAGCGTCCAGACAAATGGCTTGCTGGGCGTAAATGGTATGAGTCGCCTAAGTTTTTCCATACACTACCTTGGTAGTATAGCTGGTTTTTATATGCAGTTCTACCTCTATGAGCTCTATAGAGTTTCGTAAAAACCGGCTTCGTGGATATTTGCTAAAAATACGAGCATAAAAATGGCTCACAAGCGAAAAAACAATAACGGCTGTTACGCCGTTATTGTTTTTTTGGTTTGACCTTTGTTATGCCTGCTTGCGCTTTCTGATATATAACCCTGTGCCAATGAGCAGGGCGGCGGCTCCAATTGGGAGAAGCAGATTCATGCCCGTATTAGGAAGTGCCGGAATTGGCGAAGGCGATACGACCGTATGGGTTGTCAAACACTCGGGCTCTTCGCCGGTAAAGCAGTTGCTAAACGGTCCGGTCACCACGTTCCTTAGCACTGCGTCCAGCGGAGCATCTTGATTTACCCGGACGGCGTATGATACCGTCACTGACTGGCCGATCGGAATGTCACCAGTATAGGTAAGTAGGTTATTGTTGCGCACTGCCAAACCTGGGCCATCAACGTTCGGGCTACCAACAAATGTGGCGTGGTTGAGCACTTGGTCGAGCTTGTCATCGAAGGTAAACGCCGTGAGATCAACCGCTCCCGTGTTACGGATAGTGACTGTATAGGTAATCGTGTCACCGGGCTTCACTTTACTACTATCTGCTGGGTTCGCTGTCTTCGTCATCTCAAAGTTCTCAATGTAGCGTGTGGTGGAACAATCCGTATCAGCAGCCGCCGCGAACGGCGCAGCCATTGCTACTGTGCAGTTTGGCGGACCACTGAGAGCGTTAACGAGCATGCCATCGTTGAAGTCGCCGGCAGCGTTTGTCGTGACGCTGTACTTGATAGTTGCAGTTTGCCCGACGTTTAGGTCGTTTGACCAGGTCAGTAGTGGCGCGGTGTAAGCTGGTGTACCGAGAGTAGCCGTGACGTCGTTATTATAGGCGGCGTCGTCGATTACTTCGGTCAGATCATCCTCGATAGCCGGTGCGTCAGCGCCGGTCAAATTAGCGGTACCGGTATTTCGAATGGTAAGGGTGTAGGTTACCGTAGCGCCGGGTTTGAGCGAGCCAGTTGGGGTTGCTTTCTTAATGCCAATCCATTCTTTTATAGGGATGATCGAGACACAGTCTGGATTAAAGTTTGGATCACTTGGGTTGGTGATAGCTGGATTTGGACACTGGCCGCCCACCACTGCGTTTCGTAGTGCGCCGTCACCGGCCGCACTGGCCGGATTTACCGTTACTGAATAGCTCACGGTCACGGTTTGTCCGACCGCTATGTTGCCGGTCCAGGTGAGGGTTGGCGCGGCGAAGGAGACTGATCCGATACCGCCAGAGTTGGCATCGTTGTTGTAGGTGGCATCGTCAAGCACGCCGCCGAGGTTGTCGCTTACCGACTTGCCGCTGAGCGGAACGCTGCCGAGATTCTCGATCGTGAGCGTGTAACCAACGGTGTCGCCAGCAGTAACAGCGCCGGTGGCGGCGGACGTTTTAATAACCTTCCAGGCTTCAATTGGGTGTATCGTGACACAATCTGGATTGTAATTCGGGTCGGCCGGGTTTGTGATGGCTGGATCCGGACAGTTCGGTGAGCCGGTGATGGCATTCCTGAGTGCGCCGTCGCCCAGGTTATCGAGGTCATTTATGGTAACCGAGTAGCTTATAGTGCTCACCTGCCCAACGTTGAGGTCGTTAGACCACGAAAGGGTTGGTGCGGCGTAGGCCGGGGTCCCGATGGTGGCAGTCTGGTCATTATTGAAAGTAGAGTCGTCGAGGGCAGCTGACAAATCGTCCGAAACAGCTGGTGCGTCGGCACCGGTCAGGTTTGCCGTACCTGTGTTCTCGACAATTATTGTGTAGTTGACTACCTGGCCAGGTAAGCGTACCGTGCCTGAGGCGGGTGTGGCGGTCTTGGTGCTTATCCACTCTTTTACAGGGATGATCGTGATACAGTCTGGATTGTAGTTTGGATCGGTTGGGTCAGTGATGGCTGGGTCGGGGCACTGGCCGCCCACCACTGCGTTTCGTAGTGCGCCGTCACCGGCCGCACTGGCCGGATTTACAGTTACCGAATAGGTCACGGTTGCTGTTTGACCGACGTTCAGGTTACCCGTCCAGGTGAGGGTTGGCACGGCATAGATGGGGACACCGATACTTGCAGCTTGGTCATTGTTGAATGTGGCGTCGTCTAATACACCACTAAGGTTGTCGCTAGTACTAATACCGCTTAGGTTGGCACTCCCAGTATTCTCAATCGTCAGAGTATAAGTGACGACATCCCCTGCTTCGACCACCCCTGTCGCATCGCTGGTTTTTACCACTGTCCAGGCTTCAATAGGAGTAATGGTCACACAGTCGGGGTTAAAGGCTGGGTCGACTGGGTCGGTGATGGCTGGGCTTGGGCAATTTGGGGAACCAGTGATGCTATTCACCATATTTCCGTTACCAAGTGCATCGGCAGCTTTGACGGTCATGGTGTAGCTGAATGTATGCGTTTCGCTAACTTGCAGATCGCCTGTCCAGCTAAGGGTTGGCGCGGCGTAACTTACTCCGGTTGCTGGCGATGGATTGTTGTTGTAGGTGGCGTCATCGAGATCATCTGTAAGGTTGTCGGCGACGCTAACACCAGTCAAATCTGTTTGGCCGGTATTTTCGACTGTTACCGAATACGTTAAGCTGTCGCCAGGCTGCGCGTTGCCGGTTGGGCTGACTGTTTTACGTGCTACCCAAGCTTCGACAGGAGTGACCGTCACGCAGTCTGGGTCATAGTCTGGATGTGCCGGGTCATAAATTGGCGGATTCGGACAGCCGGGTGCAATCAGGCCGTTCTCTAGGATACCATCACCAAGGTCTTCTGGTCCGTTCAGGGTGACAGTGTATTCGATGGTGGCGGTATCTCCGGCGCTGCCCGCCGCTGCTAGGTTGCCGGTCCAGGTTATTTGTTGACTTGTTGCGTTATAGGTAGCAGAACCAATATCGGCAGTTTCACTACCCGCATTGTAGGTGGCATCGTCGAGTACACCCGCTAAGCTATCGCCGATTATAACGCCACCTGCTGCCGCACCGCCATTGTTTGCCACGGTAAAGCGGTAGGTTACTACATCACCAGCTTTCGGATTAGTAGGGCTGACAAGCGTCTTTATACTGGTGACATTTGGTTGTGGAATTCGGACGAAACAGGCAGGATCGGAGGTTGTGGTGAGTGCCGTACAGTTACTAGCTGGGCCGGTACCGATAATGTTATTGAACAGCACTGCGTCGCCGGTAATCGGATTGTTGGTGGTGACTGTGTAGGTTATCGTCATTGTTCCACCTGGCACTAAGTCGCCTGTCCAGCTAAGGTTTGGCGCGGCATAGCTCACGCTGCCACTGGTTGCAGTCGCATCGTTGTTGTAGGTGGCGTCGTCAATCACCTGCGTCATATCATCGGTAATAGTGAGTCCGGTAAGGGGCGTTGTGCCGACATTTTCTGCCGTTATGCTGTAGGTGAAAGTTTGACCGGGAGTTAGTGGGCCGATTGGTGCCGGAGTGACCGCCTTGCGGTACTGTACCCGGGCAATTTGCACTGGATAATCCTCTACCTCACCACCGATAACCTGACCGACTGGGCTTGGGTTGGCGACTGCACCACTCAGAAGACGGAAGCGGGCAAAGGTATCGGCGGTTACCGTGCCAGCCGGGAAGATTAGCGCGTAGTCGGCAGTGCCCGAATTAGCCGGAATAGTGACGACTACCCTTTCGCTTGCTTCAAAAACACCATCTCCATTAAGGTCAATCCAACCAGCAAGCGTGGCGGGTTCGCTTGTGGTATTAGTAGCCGAAATTGTCACAGTGCTAGAAACACCTGGAGTAATAACAATTGGGCTAGCAAGGCCGTCATCGGCACTGTCGGCACCAGCATCCGCCGATACAGGGGCGGTTGACTCGAAGGTAATGTTAGAGCCGATGGTGAGGCCAGGCAGGGTGGCATGGCTTGTAGTGCCCGTCCCGTAACTTGCCGGTGCATCAGCGAAATCTCTCACGAGTTGGTCGATATCTATGGCCTGGTTATTAGTCGTGTCAATTTCAGTGATAGTGCTCGGGGCAATAATATTTACACGGTTGGTCAGATCGCCGGTCTGCCCCGCAGGAATCGCCATGGTAAGCGTATATGTGACTGTAGCGCCAACCGGCAAATCTGCCGTGGTATTAATGGCACCTGTACCGCTGGCCGCACCACAAACGCCACCGCCAGTGGGACTGCCGCAGGTCCAGCTAGCAGTTGTCACGCCTGCCGGTAAGGTATCGATGATGCTGGCGCCGGTGACTGGGTAAGGGCCATTATTTGTCGCTACAATTGTGTAAATGTTGTTCGTGCCTGGGTTGTAGGTGGCCTTATTGTCGGTCTTAGTGATGGCAAGGTCGGCACGAAGCTTCTCGTTGGTGAAGGTACAGGTGATCACTCCGCCTGGTGTCGTCGTGGCGCTCGCGGGAATAGTGAAGGTGCGGCCACTGCGTGAACCGACTGGAAAACTATTGGAAGTACAGGCTATACTTGCTAAATCCCATCCTGGTGCATCAGCTTCGGTGATTGTAACAGCTTGACCAAAGGTAGCAATGGTAAAGGCTTGGGCTCCGGCAGTAGCCGTATCACCATCTACTTGGGTCGCCGTGCCTTGAGCGGTGGTGGTAACGGCACCACTAGTTTGAGTGGTATTTGTCAGTGTAAAGTTAAATGGACCACCTACCCCGTTATTTGAGGTTTTGTTAAGGATGATAGTCGCTGGTGCTGGCGTGTTTGTCACAGTACAGGTAAACGAGGAGCTAGCGGTGATTTGCGCGGCCGTTATGGTATAGGTTGAGCCGCTGCGGCTGCCAACGGTACTACCCGAAGCATTGGTGCAGGTAAAGTTACTCAGGGTCCAATCAGCTGGTAGTGAAGCTTCAGTGATAGTTACATCAGCGGTACGGCTAGCCACCGTAAAAGGCTGCGTGCCGGCAGTGCTGGTGTTGCCGTCAACTTGAGTTGGCGTCGCAGCAGCACTGGTTGTCACTGACCCACTTGCTTGAGTGGTATTAGTGAGCGTGAAGTTGAATGGTCCGCCGCCCATGCCGTTGGTGGTTTTTGTTAGAGTTATCGTAGCTGGCAGCAGCCTGGCCGCATAATCCTCTACTTCACCACCCGCCGCGTAGCCTGTTGGTGATGGGCTGGCTACCGTACCCGAGAATAAGCGGAAGCGAGCAAAGGTGTCGGCAGTGGGCGTACCAGCTGGAAATACCACCGGATACGTGGCAGTGCCGGAATTAGCTGGGATACTTACCACAACTCGTTCGCCCGCATCAAATACGCCATTATTGTTTAAATCGAGCCAACCGGCCAAGGTTGCCGGCTGAGCGGTTGTATTAGTCACCGACACATTCACTGTGGTTGGTTGCCCAGATGTTATTTCAATTGGCCCGCTGACTGCATCTTCGTCGGCGAGGCTGGTGGTGTCATCAGCTGCCGCATCGGCCGACGGCTGACCGTTGGTTTCAGTATCCACAATCGCCCCCAAGCGGAGTCCGGCTGTGGTTGCATGGTTAGCGCCATTATTTGCCGAATCTGTCCCATAGCTACTCGGCGCATCGCCGTAGTCAATGTTTTGTGTGTCGGTAAACAAACAAGCAATATCTGAGGCAACGCGCACATTGGCACCAGGTATGGTTACCGTGCTGCCCGATAGCGTTCCGATCGTTCCAGGGTTGCCCGTCTCGGCGGCATTTCTATCGGTACATACTGCTGAACTTAAGTTCCAGCCCGTCGGTACTACCTCGCTCAGGACGATGTTCGAACCAACAGTGCCCGCAAACTGCATCGCCGATGATACTGGCGTGTTTGGCGCAGTTGTCGTCAGGCTGGTGTTCGCAACAGCCGCGCGGGTGCCGTTCACGACATTGGTTTGATTAAAAGTAAAGGTGCCGGTATTTGGACTGCTGGTTTTTTGCACAGTGATACAGCTCGGCAAGGTAAGGAGACGAATCGAACCGTTGTCGGTTGGCCAGAAGTCTGAGCCAGTAAGCGTAATCGTCCGGATCAGGTCGGTCGAATTACCAACAAGCAAACCATTTTCTGGTGGATTGAAGTTAGCGACGCTTTTCGAAATTACTCCGGTTGTATTGTTGTAGAGCAAAGTTCCATTGCCAGGCGCCATTCTCAGGTCGGCACGGTTAGCGGTCGTTCCTGTACCGGACAATGTAACAGTTATAGTTGGGTTATACGCTGCGTCGGTAGCGGCGCCGACATGAGCAATCTGTAAGGCAATCAAATTAGCCGGGATAGGCTGTGAAAAAGTGAGTGTGTAGGTAAAGGTTCTTGAATCTCGACTGCCAAAATTCCATTGACCAACGAGAGCCGTCGTGTGGTCGATACCCGCCAGGTCAACAATGGTAGCATTGCCAGCTACTCCAACCCATCCCATACTTGTGCCGTTGGCAGTAGCCGTAAATGTGTAAGGATTGTAAGCGAATGCTGTTCCAAAATTTGCGCCAACGTTTCTAACCGAACAAGCAGATGATGACGGTGGTGGACTTTGCGTGTCGACATCAGTATCAGAGTTATTATCTAGAATGCTTTCTTGAACGCCAGTTGGGGCGGTCACTGTTGCGGTATTAGACAGCGTGCCAGCATAGCTCGATGGCACCGACAAAGTCAAGGTATACATAACAGATGCGCCAACCGGCAGATCGGCAGTAGTATTGATCGCGCCTGTGCCGCTCGCTTGATCGCAGACACCACCACCTGTGGCATTGCCACAAGTCCAATTAGCGGTAGTGATGCCACTCGGGAGATTGTCAACAATAACCGCATTACTTACCGCATCAGGACCGTTGTTAGTCACAACAATTTCGTAGGTAGTATTTGCGCCAGCGCTATAGGTTGCACTGCCGTCATCTTTATTTATGGCCAGGTCCACTTCACGTGGCGCATTTGTCGCCGTACAACTAAATGATGGGCTAGCGATTAAGGCGGCACTCGGAATAGTATAGGCATTTCCCGCTAAGCTCCCTACCGTACTGCCGGCTAGGTTTGTACAGGTAAAGCTAGCTAACTTCCAGCTACTTGGCAAGGAAGATTCTGTAATCACCACATCCTGGTTAAAGTCGAGTACTTTAAAAGGCTGATTGCCCGCTACGAGCGGATCACTGTCTGCTTGTGTTGGCGTATTTGCAGCTGTGGTAGTCACGCTCGCCGTCGATACACTGGTATTTGTCAGAGTGAAATCAAATGGTCCGCCGGCAGCTCCGTCGGTTGTTTTGTACAAACTAATTATCGGCGGAGCTTGTAAGTCAGTGTCACTAGCTGAGTTATCTGTCGTATCAGGGTCAATAGTACCAGTCGCTGGTGTTACCGTAGCTGTGTTCGTCAGAGCCCCTGTACGAGTAGCTGGTATTGTGAGCGTTATTTTATAAGTAACCTGGCTACCGATTGGCAAATTTACAGTGGCGTTTAAAGCGCCCGTGCCGCTCGGGGCACCACAACTAGCGCCTAAAGTTGCATCTCCGCACGTCCAGCTGGCGGCTGTAATGCCGCTGGGAAGTGGGTCGGTAACACTCGCGTTCAAAGCTTCAAACGGTCCATTATTGCTCACCACAACATCGTAGGTTACTGTGTCACCAGGAATATATTCTGTTCGGCCATCGTCCTTAGTAATGGCGAGGTCAGCTTGGATAACATCATTAGTGAATGTACATGCAAAGTTTTCGCCTGCGGCATCGACTTCATCGGCCGGAATAGTAAAGGTAGTGCCAACTAAACTTCCGACAGGATTACCATTCGAGATACAACTAACCCCATCCAGCCTCCAGCCAGCCGGCAACGAAGACTCAGTGATCGTAATGTCTTCATTAAACGACGCCACTACGTAAGGTTGCGTGCCAGCGGTACCAGCATCTCCGTCTACCTGAACAGGACTATTAGCCGCAGTAGTGGTAGCCGTACCGTCAGTTTGAACAGTATTTACTAGCGTAAAGCCAAACGGTCCACCAAAACCATTAGTCGTCACCTTGTTTAAGGTTAACGTAGCTGGCGTCGGCGCGTTGACTACTTCGCAATCAAACGCCAAGCTAGTCGCAATTTCCGCTGCGGTGATAGTATACGTATTGCCGCTCAAACTCCCTACTATTGTGCCGTTCCTATCCGTACAAATGAAGCTCTCGAGAGTCCAGTTAGATGACGAAGCTTCAGCAATCGTCACGTCAGCGTCTGTATCACTAACAGTGAACGCTTGTACGCCTGCAGAGCCGGTGTCGCCATCAACTTGCGTCGGGCTATTGCCTTCCGTAGTCGTCACTGCCCCGGTTGTTTGCGTGGTGTTAGTCAAGGTGAAATCAAATGGTCCACCTTCTACGTCATTGGTTACTTTATTAAGCACAATCGTGGTAGGAGGGGGTGTGTCGGTATCGGTATCACTGTTATTTTCTGTGGTGGAATCAGTAATGCCCTCGGGCGGAGCAACTGTTGCGGTATTAACCAAGTTGCCCGTAAATGTCTCGGGAACGGGTACGGTAAAGGTGTAGGTAACCGACGCGCCAACCGGCAAATCAACAATTTCACTGAGTGGCCCTATGCCACTTGGTTGATCGCATATACCACCGCCAATTGCATTGCCACACATCCAACTGGCATCATCAATCCCAGCAGGCAAATCATCTGTTACCAGAGCATCTTCGACATTGAGCGGCCCATTATTACTCACGATAATCGAGTAGGTTACGTCCGTGCCAGGAGTAAATGTGGTATTTCCATCATCCTTGTTAATCGCGAGGTCTGTTGTTGGTGCATTAGTATAAGTACAGTCAAAGGCCTGCCCGCTTACTACCTGTGACCCGGGAATGGTATACGTATTGCCGCTGCGACTACCTACAGCAACGTCGCTACTATTCACGCATGTAATATCGCTAACGCTCCACCCAGCAGGAAGTGCGGATTCCGTAATCGTTACATCGGTATTCAACGTCCCAATGGTGAATGGTTGCACTCCTGCAGTACCCGAATTACCGTCAACATCTACAGACGTTCCAGCTTCAGTGGTTGTTGCGGTACCGGTTGTTTGTGTGGTATTGGTCAAAGTAAAGCCGAATGGACCACCAGCCGATCCCGTGGTGACCTTGTGCAACACGAGCGTTCCTGGCAATGTATACACCAGCGCGCCCGTTGCTCTATCGTTTGCCGTGCTGAAGTCATTGTTGGTTGCATCAGTATCACCGTCTGGAACTGTGCGGCCAAGCGCCAAACTAGCATTATAAGATCCTGGAGCAGTCGGAGAGTTGACGATAACAGGGATATTGAAGCTGACTGTGCCACCATTGGCACCTGGTGAAGCCGCGGCGGCAAGTGGCGTTGGATTAAGTACGCATGTCACAATTGTCCGAGCGGTATTTGCTGTACAGTTAGCCGGTAGTGTTGCGCCAGCCGTCCAGCCACTTGGTAGTGTTGCAACCAGCGTAAACCCGTCATTGGTGTCTGTTGCGCCAGGGCCCTTGTTCGTTGCGGTCAATCTGACAGTCTGAGATTGCCCGTACAGTGTGTAGGGTGAGGTTGGCATCGTCATGGATACAGCAATATCTGGTCGGCCGGTAATAGTCATTGAACACGCAGCATCCTGCTCGTTAGCCAGTGTGAGGCCAGTCAGGCAGTTGCCTGTTGCTACATAAGTGTTCGTGGCAATGCCGGTAGGCCGCTGGCTAATAGCGGCTCGGTAGTTAGTGCCCGGCTCTACGTATACTTCATTGGGTGCGTGAAATATATTTGTATTAGCTGCGGTAGATGCATGGGGGGTCTTACCCGCTCCCGACCAGCCGCCGGCATTAATAAGTGCTGTTCCTTGGTTTAGGTTCATCTTCCATCCGGTTCCACCAAGCGTCTTTGACCAGGCAAAATCACTAAAGAGCATTACTGATGAAAAACGGGCCTGCTCGATTGTTCCACAACGAATAGCTATCCCGTCATAGCCTTCTCCACCGCCTTGTAGTACATAGCCCGAAACTAATGTTGTCGCCGTGTTCGCACAAAATGGCCCACGATAGGTATGCGCTGCCAAATTAGTTTCACGTGCTCCAACATCCACATTGGCGCCTGTCGCAGTATTTACTCGTATCCAGTCATTGGCATTCAGAATGAGCGGACGACAGACTATCCTGATGGCTGATGTCCATTGCTCACCAGTACCTGCAAATCGATCCCATCCACCCATCTGCTGGACAGCCTGGCCTGCAGGACAGTAGCCATTCTGCACACCCCCACCCAATGCGTATGCAATGCCTGTAACCGCTGGAGTACCGGCAGCTGTTGTACGAGTCAAGGTAACGGTTGTACCATTAGTAGTAATCCGCGAACAGTACAACCCAATGTTCGTGGTCATGCCTCTGGTAGTAGAGTTAGGAGAACTAAGTGATTTATCGATATGCTTGGCACCCGTGAACACTGTTCCCGCAGGGCACGAGAATAGTGTCGTGCCGCTTCGGTTTTCACCAACGATTCCTGCGTTAGTACCCGCTGGCTGCGTACCTACCCCCCCTTGGGCTTGAACATCTACAAACTTTGTAATAAGAATGGTGCTTGAAATAATTAGCGCTATTGCAGCAAACGATAAGACAAGGCCCCAGATTCGTCTTTGACCTATTCTTAAGCCGGTTAGTTCACCATGCGAAGTGTTACGTTCTAATCGGCTCAATTTGACCTTCCCACGCATTTTTTGTTGCCCCTTTTATAGTTACACGTTTGCTATTTTTTATTAAAAGCGCATATGCTTTGATTGTAGATGACTGTATTCATTATGACAACAATTAATTTTTTCTTTACTCAAGGGTGATTTTAGTGGTCACGCTGTCTATCGCTTGACCGTCTTTCCCCTGCAAATACACCTTCAGCTCACCTTTTTTCTGAATTTGCCCGCTTGTATTAATATTTAAATTACGCGAGAAATGATTGTCTTTTCCAGGGGAAATGCTACCTAGGCCAAGTACTTTCTTATCTTCGGTGCTGACGATGTAATATAAGTTAGCATCAGCTTGTGGTTTAAATTTGCCACTAATTGAATCGCCATTCTTTAAAAGTTTATTTGCCGCCAGCTGCTGCAGTTCGATCATGCCTTTCTGGCTTTTAAGGTTTGCGTTTTGGGGTGTTGTTTGCGATTGAACTATAAAGAAGGTTATGGCGGCAACCACCACTATAAGTAGAATACCTATTATTAATATTTTTTTCTTTGGTATCGATGTAGGCCGTGACTTCACTACTTACCTCCATTTATTCTGTAATTACGTCTGTTCTGTAAAGTTTTACTGCCTATAAATCCTACTCCGCTACCTATGAGTAGCAGTGCGCCGAGTATGATTACACCAATTGCTTGACCTGTTGGCGCAAGTGGATTACTTAAGGTCGGGCCGTTAGGATCGGTGAATGTGCCATTTGCCGCTGCGTCTTCGTCGAGCTCGCCACCTTCGACCACTGTATAGGTCACCGTGGTTACGGCAGTTGTGCCGATGGTGGGCGCAGCGTAGCCGACAATTGGCTGCATGGTACTAAACTGCTGCGTGACCGAATTGTACTTGCGCCATTCCCACACACTCGTGTCGTACAATTTGTTGAGGAAGATTTTTACGGTTGCCTGCTCGCCAGCTGTGTAACAGTCGAACGAGTAATCGAATAGGCCGATTGGGTAGGTGCGTCCATCGTCGGATTTTGGTAGGCTCGATTGAGCCACGGTGGTAAAGTGCCTGGTTAATGGGCAGCTGTTCCCAATGATTTCCAGCGTGGTATAGCCACCGGTGATTGGGTTAGGAATCGAGGTGACATTTCCTTGCTCGCTATCGAGAATGCCGTCATCATTACCGTCCCCACCGTTTGGTGCGCCGTCTTCGACGGCAGCTGGAGCGGTGTCGGTATCAACAGCGACGGCGACATGCAGCGCCGGACTATCCACCGAAACATTGCCAACAGTATCCGTTTGGGTGGCAATTAGCTTGTGCTTGCCTTCTGGCAGTGGCGCACTATCGCAAGACCAATTACCAGCACTATCAACGGTAGTTTTGCATAACACGTTACCATGTTCATCCCGCACAGTCACGGTGGCACCAGCTTCTCCGGTGCCGGTTACTGTTGGGGTGGTATCAGTCAGTTCTGAATTATCTGCCGGTCCGGTAATAACTGGGGCCGGTGGCGGCGTGGTAGCAATTGTGACAGTTACGGCATTTGATGGCGGCGATGTGTTACCCGCGGCATCAGTTTGAGTTGCGGTAATTGTTCGAAGCCCGTCTGCAAGTGGTGTTGTTGGTGTGCAGGTCCACTTACCGTCGCTCCCCACCGTGATGGGGTTGCCTTCGCTACAAGTAATTGATGCGTCATCGACTTTGACTGTTACTTTTGCACCCGGCTCGCCCGTACCCGTAATGGTCGGCGTGTTATCTTTGGTAGTGGCGCCGGCCGCAGGGCCAGTGATAGCTGGGGCAGCCGGAGCGGTCGTATCGTAGGTGACTTGATTTGTTGTCCCGGTGCTTGCGGTGTTGCCGTTACCGCTCACGTCTTGTACAGCGCCCGCTGGCAATGTCATAACTGCGGTATCGCCATCGGTCATGCCCGAAATAGTCACCGTCCAGGTAGTTGGGCTATTTTGTATCACGTTAGCTACAGTGCCCGTGCTTCCTGCGATAACAAAATCACTCGCCGTTAGCGTTGCCGGATTAATTGGTTCTGTGAATGTCACGGTGAAGTCAGCGGAGTTAACATTCGTAATTGCCGCCTGCCCGGCTGCTCGGCCGATAGTAACGGCTGGTGCGGCAGTGTCGATAATAACACTGGTTGGCGCCGATTGTGGCGATACATTACCTGCAACATCAGACTGAGCGGCTGTAAAGCTGTGCGGACCTTCAGCAAGGGCCGTGGTAGCCGTGCAGCTCCAGTTGCCGCCGATGCCTACTACCGCCGTACATACTATGTTCCCTTTTTCATCTGTCACGGTTACGGTGGCGCCTATTTCACCGGTACCACTAATCGTTGGGGTGGTGTCGCTTATGCTACTGCCGTCAGCCGGCGTAGTGATGGCAGGGGCTGGCGGTGCCACCGTATCAATCGTAAAGCTCAGCGCCGGGCTTTGTGGGCTTTCAATGCCAGCAGCACTAACTTGACTGACAGTAATGGTATGCACGCCGTTAGTTTGTGCAGGTATGGTTACTGTGTAAGTGCCGGTGGTACACGGCTGACTGATAGCAAACGGCCCGTCAATGTATAGTTTAACGGTCATGCCCGGCGTACAAGCGCCGGTAAAGTCTGGGGTGGTGTCTTTGGTGATATTGTCAGTGTTGCTGACACCGGAATCGGTAGCGGCGGTCATATCGGGGGTTGCGGGGGTTGATGGCATGGTTGTGTCAATGGTGAATGGCAAAGCCGGGCTTTGTGGCGACGTAACACCAGCGACATTAGTTGCGGTAACGGTGAGACTATGAGTGCCGCTAGCTATTGGTGCGGTTGGCGTAATGGTGTATGTCCCGCCGCTACAGACTTGCGTCGGAGCAATGGTCGCACCGTTGAGGTATAGCGTAATGGTATCGCCGCTTGTACAAGTGCCGGTGAAGGTTGGTGTCGGATTACTCGTAATATTATCGGTGTTACTCGCGCCGGTATCGGTGGCAGCGGTCATATCGGGCGCAGAAAGCGCGGCCGGTGCGGTTGTCAGAATAGTAATATTTAGCGCCGGGCTGGGGCTTGATGTATTCCCTGCTGGGTCGGTAAATGTGGCGGTTATGACGTGCCCTCCTGCTGTTAGCGTGGTGGCAGTAATGACATAGGTCCCACTTGGCGGACAAGTTTGGCTGCCAACTTGTGTGCCGTCGCTGTACAGCTTGACCGTATCGCCGGGCGTACAGCTACCGGTAAAGTCTGGGGTAGTATCACTTGTAATGTTATCTGTGCTACTTGCACCCGTATCGGTTGTTGGCGTCATATCAGGCGCAGCAGTTATTGATGGCGCCACGGTATCAATTGTGATATTCACCCAATTAGATTCAACCGAAACATTCCCGGTCGCATCTTCTTGAGTGGCCTTAAAGGTATGCGGGCCATCTGCGAGCGGCGTGGTGGGCGTACATGTCCAGTTGCCGCCGCTCATGACCGCCGTACAGACGACATTATTGAGCTCATCCGTCACTGTTACCGTCGCGCCATTCTCACCTGTACCATTAACTGTTGGTGTATTGTCGTTTGTCACTGTCCAGTCGGCCGGACCGGTTATAACGGGTGGATTTGGTGGTGTATTGTCATAAGTCACACTATTATCGGTGCTGGTACTCGTAGTGTTGCCATTACCGGCGGTGTCGGTTGCTTTATTAGCGAGCAAACTAACCGTGACGGTATCGCCACTGGTCATACCAGTAACTGTTACTTCCCATGTTGTCGTATTTATCTGCGTAAAGCTGGTGACGGTACCCGTGGTGCCAGCTATCGTGAAGTCATCGGCCGTTACAGTCGCGGCCTGCATTGGTTCTGAGAAGACAACCGTGAAGGCAGCGCTATCGATATTGGTCGGATCTGGCTGACCAGTCTTTTGATTGACCGTGACAGACGGAGCGGCCGTATCTATGGTCAGGGCGTCAGTTTGGTTGTCAACTGGGTTAATAATGCTGCCAGTGGTATCGTTGACGGTAATGTTATAGCTGCCGTCCGGAAGCGTATCTGGAACGACCAGGCTCCACGTGCCACTGCTATCGCACACCACCCCTGTGTAACTATGGTTTTCCGGGCCACTAAGACCAATGGTTAAATCGTGGCCAGGAGCACATTGACCGGTGAGGGTTGGGGTGTTGTCGTTGGTAATTTGGGGCACGATATTTGGCGGTGGTACTTCGTAAAGCACGCTGTTGTCGGTGCTCGTGCTGGCAGTGTTGTCGTTACCAGCGCTGTCTTTCACTTTGCCTGCATCGAGACTGGCTGTCACTGTGGTGCCATTAGCCATGCCCTTCACTTCAACTTCCCAAGTTGTGGCATTTAGTTGTGTAAAGGCGGCTATGTACGTGCTCGTACTCGAGGGCGCGGTGCCAATGGTTAAATCGCTCGGGCTAAAGGTGCTCGGATCGATCGGCTTATCAAAGACAATCGTAAATTTAATACTATTTGATGCTGTTGGGTCAGGCTGGTCAACTTTTTGATTGACTGTTACCCCAGGGGCAGTAGTATCAATCGTAAAAGTATTTGTATTGCTTGCTGGCGAGGTGTTGCCAGCTGCATCGGTTTGAGTGGCGTACACCGTGTGATCCCCGCTGGTCATATCACCGCTTGGTGTGTATGTCCAGTTACCGCTCGCATCAGAGGTCAGACTAATAGGAGCGCCGCCATCAATTATTAAGTGTACGGTTGTATTTGGTTCAGCGGTTCCGGTAAAAGTTGGGGTCGCATCGTTTGTCGTACTCCCATTTGCTGGCGTCGTCACAACTGGTGCTGCCGGGATGGCCGTGTCAATTTTGATATCTACCTGGTTTGACGGTGACGATGTGTTGCCAGCGACATCTGTCTGGGTAGCTCTGAGGGTATGTGGACCGTCAGGAATGGCACTACTCGGCGTGCAGCTCCACACACCACCTGAAACAACTGCCGTACATAGAGTTGCTCCGTTTTCATCTGTTACAGTTACCGTGGCACCGTTTTCACCAGTACCGCTGACTGCTGGCGTGCTGTCGTTGGTGTTGGTGTTGTTTGCAGGGCTGGTAATAGCTGGCGCTGGTGGCGCAACCGTGTCAATTGTAATATTCAAACCAGAGCTTTGGGCAGAGGTGTTGCCGGCAACATCGGTTAGCTGCACCGTAACCTCGTGTGCACCATCGCTGAGTGATGTGCCTGCTGAAATTGTATACGTGCCGCCACTACATACTTGGCTGCCAACCGCACCGCCGTCAATCAGCAGTGTCACCGTATCGCCATTCGTACAGCTACCAGTGAAGTCAGGTAGGTTATTTTTGGTAATGTTATCTGCGTTACTCGACCCAGTGTCAGTTGCCGACGTCATGTCTGGCGCCGCAGGTATAGCGGGTAGGGCTGTATCGATGGTGAACGGCAGCGATGGGCTCTGCGGCGAGACGTTACCCGCTTGGTCGGTCACGGTAGCGGTGATTGTGTGATCGCCATGAGCGATCGGCGATGCCGGTGTGATCAGGTACACGCCACCCGCGCACAGTGCCGTCGGCGTGATCGCCACTCCATCAATAGAGAGCGTCACCGTCTCGCCATTGGTACAGACGCCAGTGAAATCAGGCGTTGTATCGCGCGTGATGTTATCGGTGTTGCTCGAACCGGTATCGGTCGCAGGCGTCATATCTGGAGCTGCTGGTGCTGCTGGTGGAGTGGTATCGATCGTGACATTGACTAATGAAGATTGCGGTGAGGTGTTGCCCGCCACATCGGTTTGTGTTGCTTTATAGGTGTGGTTGCCTTCAGTTTGTGGAACGGTAGGCGTACAGCTCCAACTACCACCACTGACGACCGCCGAGCAAAGTGCGACATTATTTTCATCCGTTACGGTCACCGCTGCACCATCTTCACCCGTACCCGTAACTGTTGGGGTGGTGTCGTTAGTAACTGACCCCGAAGTTGGGCTGGCAATAACTGGGGCTGGCGGCGCAATGGTGTCAATTACAATAGTGAGTCCTGAGCTTTGAGCCGACACATTACCGGCAATATCAGTACTCGTGACTGTTACTACGTGATTACCTTCTGCTAAGTTGGATAGCGGGGCTATAGTGTAGGTTCCGCCCGAACAAAGCTGCGTGCCAATCGGTGCTCCATCTATTAACAAGGTGATGCTTTCGCCTATGGTACAGCTACCGGTAAAGTCCGGTCGCGGGTTTTTAGTGATATTGTCTGAGCTGCTTATTCCAGTGTCAGTTGCCGCGGTCATATCTGGTACGTCTGGCGCTACCGGCGCGGTAGTATCGATAGTAAATGGTAAGGTGGCACTGACGAGACCACTCGAGAACTGGCTCGCGACCGTATGATTCCCGTTAGGTATGGCGGTGGTTGGCGTGATCATATAGCTGCCACTCGAGCATACCTGCACCGGGGCAACTGCCGTACCGTTAATAATCAGCGTCACCGCCTCTCCATCGATACAGGTGCCCGTGAAGGTTGGGGTGGTGTCATTGGTAATGTCATCTGCATTAGAAACGCCACTGTCAGTTGCCGGCGTCATATCGGGAGCGGGTGGGATTTCGGTGGCAAAAGTGAAGTATTGGTTACCGAGTGTCGTGTTGGCTTCCCAGTTAGTGCCGTTCAGAGTCATCGGTATTTCAGTCGCCCCAAAGCTAAAGTCGCCATCAGCATCGGTAAGCAAGTACACCAGGCCGCGTTCACCTGATAACCGAGTGGCTAATGATGAGCTATTATCTGGTGCTTGTACTTTGACGGAACCAACAGTTCCCGTCGTCGCCGCCTTAAATATTCGGCCCATCCTGAAGCGATCGGTCGGCGCACCAGTTGCTGTCCAGGTGAGCGCACCGTTATCATCGCCAAACATCAGGAATGATTTATCAGCGCTAAAGTTATTAGTATTAGCAGCATTGTCAGTGGCAATAGTGTTACCATTACCAATTGTCACGAGCCCTCCGGTATGAATAGACTTGGACTGCTTTTGATTGAGAACCGATACGTCATCGCGGCCAATACCAGTGATGCGGTGCTTGTAGGTAGCATTAGCAGTGGCGTCCCACACCTTGGTAGTGCCGTCGCTTGCCAGATAATTAAGCGGTGATGTTTGATTGAGCGTAATACCGTATTTTATGCCCAGGTATGAATCGACTTGCTGCGCCTGTGTCGCGGTCAGCGCCTTCCGATAAACGATTACTTCAGGAATCTTCCCATTAAATACCCTGTTGGTCAGGCTCTGCGAAGTCCGTCCACCTATTTCAAACAAGTTTCCGTCGGCACCAACACCACAAGAAGTCCCGACTTTTTCCTGCCGGCCATCAAGCCAAGTACTACCCCCTAGGTTGTTGTTCGCGACATAGGTACCCCGGGCAATGTGAAAACCGGCAGTCGATGAAACAGTCGCCGCCGTGCCACAGCCAGAACCATCCAGGTTGTAGGTGGCATTGCTATAATAGAGTAAGCCGCGGCCAGTGGCTGAAGTCGCCCAGCCACCATTGGTCGTAAAGATACCACTAAGTACATCGCCGGGCGTTCCTTCGGGTGTTGCTACGGAAAAGATATTTAAGTCGGGCGATGTATTCCAGTTGGCGCTGGCGTTCCCTTTAAGCGTTTTGCCTGCCGCGCCGCTAAAATCAACGCTCGGGTTAAAGTTGACCGAACCAGGCACTCTTAGAATGTCGTTTGATACCGCGATAGCCCCTGTATCCGTGGTTGAGGCGCGCGCTTGGCCAGTTACAAATTCGTTGCCACTTTTATCATTCCACTGCTGCACCTGATTACTGGCGTTAACCTGCAGGCCGTCGTCTGCCTTCAGCCACAATGCCTCGCCAAAAACGCCGCCTGGTGCTTGGCAGACCGTCGTTGTGGCAGTAACGTTATCGAGGTAAATATCGACGCTATCTGTAGCAGTTGAGGTATCGGTGTATGAAATCACCGTTGATTCACTTGAGGCGGTGAAGGTTATTGAATCGCTCACAACCGTGCCAGCGGTTGCAGAAGCAGTCGTTGTTTTGGAGGTCAGCGTAGCGGAAGTCAGCCCGTCTTTCGCCGCCGCCAGTAGCCGCATCGTACCCGCGCCACCGCCGCCACGAGTAACGCTATAACTCAGCTTATATGCACGGCCAGGAATAGTTTGGATTGTCTGACTGAACACTCCGTTTGGCGTAAGATTACCGCCATTAAATACAACTACACCAGAACCGTAACCAATATTCCCCTGCCTGTCCCAGCCGCTAAGATCAGTCGCGAACGTGCCATTAGTAATTAAGTTGGTCGTGGTATCACAGGCGATCGGTGGCGAGGCAAAAGTAAAATAACTATCATCAGCCAGATTTACGGTTGCTTGCCAGTTAGTTCCGCTTTGCGTCAGCGGCACGATCGTTGCCCCGCTGGTAAAATCACCGTCCGCATCCACCAGCAAGACCGGCGCGGCGACGGCACTCGGCAGCTTTCCTCTATCTACCAATAGCTGCACATTTCCCACATCACCGTTATTTTCTTCAACCCTCCACTCACGCTGCAGGCGGCTATAGCCGGCTGGACTATCGGTTGCAGTCAAGCCAGCCGCGGCTCCGTTATCGCTAATCGCCAAAAACTGTTTATCGTTTGTAAAGCTGTTGGTATTACTGGCGTTATCTGCTGCAGATGTGCCGTGACTTATTGCCACCATGCCCGTAGGGGCAGCCGGTTGAGATTGCTTTTGATTGAGTGCCGAGCCATCATCGCGTCCGATCACCGTAATATCGTTCTTGTACGCGCCGCTGTCGCTTGCGTCCCACGGCACAATTACTCCATCACTCGCCAAATAATCCTGCGCGGTGGTTTGGTCGAGTGACGTCCCGTATTTCATAGATGCATAGGAGTTTACTTGTTGCAGTTCTATTGCACTAAGAGTGCGGGTATAGGTGATGACCTCAGAAGTTACCGTATGGGGCATTTCCGGAATAGTATTGTCGCGTGCGCCTATACGAATGAAATCGTTGTTGAAGGTTACCGCAAGCGATGCGGTGTTCGAAAAGCCGCCATTCATATAAAAACTAAAGTTATTGGCACCACCATTACCGCGCGTAAGTGCTGCGATTCTTGGAATATTTGCGCCAGGATACGAGCCAGTTGCACCGACCGAGCCTACATTTGTCGCACCGACTGCTGGAGTGCCCGCGGCGCTAATGCTCCATACCATATCGTTGGTCTCGACACCTGGTTGTGACAAGTATGCGTCAACTGTGTTATTGCTTAATCGACTACTCACATGAAAGAACGTAAAAGGATTCGTGCCGTTGGCACCCAGATTGTTCGCGTAGTCCATTCGATCATCGACACCGTCAAACCGCAGACCAGGGTTATAGTTAATGGCATTGACATTTGAGCCTGTAATGGCTGCTGGTTGAAGACCTGCCGTCGCTTGAGAAGCGGTGTTACCGTTACCACTCGAATCTGGCCAGCTAGCGCCCGTAACCGTGCCACCATCAGCCTTTTGCCAGGTTCGTAACCCATTCACCACACCGCCCGGCGCCGCTATAAGGCTGGCGAAGGTAAAGTTATCGCCGTTATTTAGGTCAATAGTTGCTTCAAGGTTGGTGCCATTGACGGTCAGAGGAATTAAGTCATCATCGCTTGTAAATGTCGCATCGGCGCTGCGAACCAACACTGGGTTTGAGCCTTTTAATAATGAAGCTGGCACGCGAATTTTCACGGCGCCAACCGAGCCCGTTTCTTGCACCTTCCATCCGCGCGACAAGCGAGTAAGCGACGAGCCGCCAATCTTATTTGCCTGAGTTGTAGGGCCATTGTTGTGTCCCCAGACTAAGAAACTTTTATCAGCACTAAAATTATTCGTATTAGCAGCGTTGGTAGCGGCAATATCACCATGACCGATGGTGACAACGTTACCGGTGTTACTGCTGGCCGATTGTTTTTGGTTCAGCTCCGAGGCATCATCGCGGCCAATACCGGCAATATCTGTTTTGTAACTCGTATTCGCAGTCGCATCCCAAATAACTCCGCTCGCTGAATCCAGGTAATCTGTGGCGATTGTTTGATCAAGCGTTATACCGTTTCGAATGGCTAGATAACTATGGATGCGCTGCTGCTCATTGGCGGTTAGCGGCTTAAGATAGGCGATGACGTCCGAAAATTCTTCGGTGGACGTATCTGCGACACTTGTACCGCCTACATGATACGGAAAATTTTGGCCGGTGAAGCTCGAATAATTGACATCGCTCGTTACAACTTTGCCATCTTTCAAAATAGCCTGATTTATACCGGGAATCGTCTGCCCGGTAGTTGTGCTAGCATTATAGGTTTTTAGTTCAAATTTATTGAGCGTTATCGTCCCCGCTGGGACACTCAGGCGTTGAGTGGCGCTAGTCGAGCCAGCATCCCAATACACAATACTGTCGCCAAATGGCTGATAAATACCCAATCGATAGGTGCTCGCATCGGTACCTTGTTGGTGAAAATCTGGTGAACCATTACCAATGGCTGTTTTATTCGAAACAAAATAGAAATTAGCGTTACTAAACGTACCAGTGCCATCTAGCGATGTACCACTAAAAAAGGCGCCCGAGCCTGTTACAACGGTCGGGTTAAAATTGATACCATTTGTCTTTAAGGTTGGGCTTCCGGTTGCGCTGGCATTTTTGCCACTGCCACTCTGGTCTTGCCACGAAGTAACAGCGCAGCCATTTGTTGTACAGTTTGTGCCTGCGTCAGCCCGCAGCCACAATGTCGCGCCGGTCACCCCGCCTGGCGCACCGCCGATCGCCCTGGCAAGCTGCGAGCTCTGTAGAGCTACAAACACACCCAAGACTATGCAGAGCAAAAACATTCCGAGCAAAGTGAGCTGAGGAACACTTTTCGCTACCAAAGCTCCAGCAGACCAGTGCTTAGTGCTGCGGCTGTTCGCGTTAGATCTACCCCTCATAGCCCATCCTTACTGCTTTCGTGAGATTTTTTCACTATATTTATATTAAAAGCGTATATGCTTTAATTGTAGTATATTCTACAAACGACAACAAGGTTAAAGTCCTTAACTTTAAGTTAAGTTTAGTGACAATTCTTTCCATCCTCTTGTGATGTAGCTACTCTTTAGTTTATAGTCATAGCGTCCGTTTCGCCCGAATGGCAGGAGGAGTTATGTCCAAAGCCCGGAGCCCGCTTCATCCGAAGGCACTTGTGACAGATGAGCTTACGGAGGGGCGAAAAGTTATTTGGTACAATGTCTACCATGGCGTTTTCGGTACGTATGAAGTTGTCCTTGTTCCCGTAAATATTAGAGACAGGGATGCAAAGATTATCCTGCGCAATCTGAAAACTGGCACAGAGGAATCATTTTCCCCTACCAGTATGGGCGTGATCGCCACTCCCATTGGCAGCTGGAATGATGGAAACATCATTATCGACGCCAATGATAAGAGTGATCTGCCAACGAAGACTCGACCTAAGCCGAATCCTGACGACTACTTGGACTCCGGTATTTAGTTTGGACGATTGACCACCCCCTGTAGCGCTACTTTGGCGTTACAGGGGCTTATAATTTCGCGACGGCGCCATGCGCGCTTAAGTCCGCCACACCCGTACGGTCAGAAACACCATCCGCACGTTGAAGTTGGCGGCCTCCGGGCCGTCTTCTTCTTTATTTAGCCCCTAGGCCGCTAACCCCATTGAACCAAGCAGCACACTTCTCTATAATAAGAAAACCTTGTAACTGTCGCCCAAAGGAGTGCGCGGTGGAGCTTACCCCAGCAAGTGTTGAAGTATTTCAAGAAGGTCAAATCGAGGTAAAGTATCCCAAGCAGAATCGCCTTTACCGAGGACAGATCAGTAAGCTCTGGATTGACGGCGCTGAACTGATCGTAGAATATGAGTGGAAAGCAAAGGGCGAAGGGTACCCCATTACCCGAAGCTGGGTGCTGGTTCCAGCGGAAGCCTCAACGCCCGAGAAGATCTACTTCGCATGTTACACGATTAAACGCCTTGAAAAAGGTATTGTGCGCCTCACTTCCAGGCAACGCGAGATCGTATGCCTTTTTCCAAAGGGCGTCTCTCCGCTTGCTCACGGTGATGTGAAGCCCTGGTAATTCACCGCAATTCGCCCCGCAAGTAGCAGCACACTCGTGTAGGCTGCTGCGATCATTGCGGGGCCTACACTTTATTTACCTATGAGCCTGGGCGATTTGAGATTTTCTTATAACCACGGTATTATAAGAACACAACAAGGGGGTATAGGGTGTATGAAGTTAATTAGCTATGTCTTTCCGATTTATAACGAGTCAGAAAACATTGACGTGTTATACGACACCATGGCAAAACTTCTGAAAAAACACACAAAGTACCGCTACGAACTTATTTTTATAAACGACGGCAGCAGAGACGATTCGCTCGAAAAGTTGCTTGCCCTCCACAAAAAAGACAAACGTGTCAGTGTGATTGAATTTTCGCGCAACTTTGGCCACCAAATTGCCGTTAGCGCTGGCATCGACCACGCCCGCGGCGACGCGATTATCATTATGGATAGCGACATGCAAGACCCGCCTCACGTCAGCTTTGAGCTGATTGAAAAGTGGGAAGAAGGCTACGAAGTAGTCTACGCACAGCGCCGCACCCGCAAAGATACCTTGTTTAAGCGCTTGACCGCCAACGTATTTTACCGCACACTGCACCGCCTAGCAGATATTGAAATTCCTCGAAATACCGGTGATTTCCGCCTAATTGACCGCAAAGTCGCTGAAGAGCTCAAAAAATTTAAAGAACACCACCGTTTCCTGCGTGGTATGGTGAGCTTTGTCGGCTTTAAACAAACCGCCGTGCAATTCGACCGCGATGCCCGCCACGCAGGCGAAACCGGCTATCCACTTAAAAAAATGCTTAAATTCGCCGCCGATGGCATTTTTAGCTTCTCAACCGCACCGCTGAAGCTGATATCGCGGCTTGGCTATACGATCGCCCTACTTAGCTTTATTGGTGCTGTCTATGCTTTAATTATGAAGTTTTTCTTCCCACAGGTTACCGTAGAAGGCTGGACGTTTATTGTAATTTCGGTGCTGTTTATTGGCGGTGTGCAGTTAATTATGCTGGGTGTGCTGGGTAGTTACATCGGCCGTATCTATACCGAAGCCCGTCACCGCCCACTGTACATGACTCGTCAGGTATACCGCACCGATGAAGAATAGTTCGCTACTACAAAAACACCGACACTTTTTACTCTACGGGCTTATCGGCGGCTCGGGGGCGACACTCGATTTCTTGCTTTTTCTGTTGCTGTTTAACGTCTTCGGAGTTCCGGCAGCCATCGCCACCACGCTGTCTGTTTTTTGCGGCATCACCAATAACTTTATACTGAATGCGGTGTTTAATTTCAAAACCCGCGATCATTTGCTTGTTCGATATGGCTTCTTTTTAAGTGTGGGGATTTTTGGGTTACTGCTTAGTATTATAGTAATTGCGCTTGGCAGTGCCATTGGCATACACCCAAACATTTCAAAGCTTATTTCAATTCCACTGGTAGTGGTTTTGCAGTACTTTTTAAATAAGCATTTATCGTTTCAAAATTCGCCACACAAGCTGTTATCTCAGATTAAAACCCGTTTTACCAAGAAAGGAACAAGCGAATGAGCGACAAACAATCGGTAGTAATTATTGGCGGTGGCTACACTGGCCTGGTGGCAGCCCTCCGACTTGCCCAAGCGGGCAAAAAGGTAACTATTTTAGAAAAAGGCGCCGTTTTAGGCGGGCTCGCCAGCGATTTCACCATCGAAAGCGCGTCGATTGAGCGAGCATACCATCATCTATTTAAAACCGATACGCATATTATTAATCTCGCTCAAGAGCTCGGAATTGGCGATAAACTGCTCTGGCACGATAGTTCGGTGTCGTTATATTACAACCACCAACTCTACCCTTTTAAGGGCGCCCTCGATTTAATTAAGTTTAGCCCGCTATCTTTTTGGAACCGGATTCGGGCTGGGTTGGTGGTGCTTTATTTGCAGCGGACCAACAACTGGCAAAAATTCCAGCACATCACCGCTTACGACTGGATGAAAAAGGCTGCCGGCGATCAAGTGACCGAAGTGATTTGGGAACCACTTTTAAAGGGAAAATTTGACACCTTTTACAATAAAGTATCGATGGCCTGGCTGTGGGCGCGGGTGCACATTCGGGCGCAATCGCGCGAGGCGGACGGCGAAAAACTAGGCTACTTTGAAGGCGGCTTTCAAACCTTTACCAACGCGCTAGTCGCCAAGCTGAAAGAACTTGGCGTAACGATTCACACCAGCGCCGACATTTCTGGTATCTCTTCAAAGGACAATCAGGTGGTAATTTCATTTGCCGATGGCACAACCAAAAACTTCGAAGATTGCATTGCCACCGTACCTTCGCACGTATTTGCCAAACTAATTGAAAAGGCCAATGTCGACCAAACCTACTTAACACAGTTGCACAGTATTAATTATCTGGGCGCTCGCCTGCTCATTTTTTCGTCTGAACAAGATATTAGCCCGTACTACTGGCATAATATCAACGATCTTGAACTGCCGTTCTTGGTATTTATTCATCACACCAAACTAATAGACAAGCGTTATTACAATGGTAAATATGTTTACTACATCGCAACTTACGTCCCGCACGATCACCAGTTATTCACCTGCGACGATTTGGAGCTTGAAGGGTTATGGTTCGGCTCGCTTAAAAAGATTTTTCCTGCCTTCGACACTGGCCAGATTCGTGAAAGGCACTTTTTCCGCTTTGCCAATGCCCAACACATTGTAGATACCGACTACGCAAGCAAAATTCCTGCTAATATCACGCCGCTCCCGCATGTATATTTATCTAACTTTTCGCAAATCTACCCCGAAGATCGCGGCACTAACTATGCTGTTCGCGAGGGGGAGAAGATTGCTAAGTTGGTGCAAAATTCGTAGTTGTGCCTAAGTAGTGCGCATTCTCCATCTTTTGGATGAGGTATAATAACAACTTATGAAACATTACAACTACATCTTACTTGATTGGGACGGTAACCTTGCGCAAACCTTGAACGTCTGGCTTGATGCGCTAGATATTGTGCTGCAGAAACGAGGCTTTACTTTCACTCGCGAGCAACTCATGAAAGCGACCGGCGGCGTATCGGTGTTTCTGGCAACACATACTTCACTACCTGAAACTGAAGGAGAAGGAGTTTTACTTGAAGCAATTGAGATAGTTAAGGAACACTTGCCGCAGGTCGAATTGTACCCGGATGCGTTTGAGGTGCTGCACGACTTACAGAAAGCCGGGAAACACTTGGCCCTGGTAACTTCTTCAACACGAGCAATTGTACTGCCTGTTCTACAGCGGTTCGGGCTTGATATTTTATTTGAAGCGATTGTTTGTTTTGATGATGTCACGCAGCCAAAACCCCATCCCGAGCCACTCCAAAAGGCGTTAAAGCTCATGGGCGGCACTGAGGCCGAGGCAATCATGATTGGCGATACCAGCAGTGATATTAAAGCTGCCGAGAATGCCGGGGTTGATTCAGTATTATTCTATCCGCTTGAGCACCAGCAGCTATATAGCCTTGAGGCCCTACTAGCGCACAAGCCAACTTATGTAGTCAGTGATTTCCGGGAAGTGACCAAAATCGCGACTGGTGAATATGTCGCTGCCGTAAAGCCTAATCCGCCGACCAAAAAGTAATAAAAATGTCTCGACCTTGGCGGACACATCCGCCTTGGTCGAGACAGGTCTTGCAAAACTAACGCCACGAAGCCTTGTGGAGCAAGTTCTCCACCCTCCCCCGGCTCATGGTCGCATAGTCCCCATCAAACACAACCGCAAATACCAGTACCCCTCGCGAAGGGAATCGCCAGATATACAGCCGGTCAGCAGTGGCTCCACCTCGCGGACCGTTCTGGCTATTATGGAAATTGCAACCCTTCAGGATCTGGATCTGCGCCCTTTCCCCGCCGAAATCTACTTCGCCCGCACTTTCCAGGTGCCCGAACATCATATCATTATGGAGTTTGGGCGAATAGCAATCAAAACCACGGGCTTTATCGTTCGGATCACCGTACGGCTCCATATTCTCGGGGCCGCTTGTGTTCACCACAACGATCACATCGCAAGACGGCGGCAGGTCGTGGCTGTTGCATGGTGCTTCAAACAACACCGTCCGCGACCTGGTGGCAAGTTCCGGGTTCCTCGAAACCTCCCATTCCGGCTCGAGTGGCAGCAGCATGCCATAAATGTCCGTCGTGGGGACAGATGGCTTCAGGCTGGCCATGTACTGCTCAAGGCTGGCCTTTACTTCCTGCTGCACCTCGGGATGATTCACCAGACGTCCGTGTTCGCACGGCGCATCCGAAATTAGCGGCAGCACCACAAAGCCAGTGCAGCTAATCACCTTAGCGCCGTCGCCGCGGCCGGTGTTCGTAGAAGCAGCCAGTGCCGACGGAACCCTCACCATCGTGTCGGAGTCGAGCGACTCACCCGTCAGGGTTACCGGACCAATCTGCATCTGCGGCGTAACGTTACCAGCAATTGCCTTCACCGTCACACTGCCCGGAAGCGGCGGTAGCTCTTTCAGCTCCTTCGAACCCACGCTCAAGCCACCAAAGGCAAGCGCGGAAGCACAATTGGACTGATTAATCAGCTCCCGGTACACCAGCCCCAAGAGGAAAGCATTCTGGCAATAAGCCCGAATTGCAGCGGTGACCACATTGCCCAACTCGCTACCCTTAAACGGCGTGGCAATGGTGACCATGTGGTCCACTTTATCTGGTACCTGAGCCGCTGCGTACTGCGCCGCCAAGCCGCCCATTGAATGGGCAACAATAGCTACCTTGCCTGGTCCGCCATTCTGCTTTGAAGCATCGGCCAGGCACGAGATAGTGGCGGCAAGCTTGGGACCAATGTTCTCGTTGGTTACCCAGAGGCCAGCGTGTGGCGAGTAATCGAAAGGCACTGCATGCATACCTTTGCTCTTCATAGTACTGAGAGCCGAGCTTGGGTTAGAAACATCCCCCCAAACATCCTCATTTCCTAGAAATCCATGAGCAAAAAGCACAGGCAGCTCTTTCTGCATTCCATTAGTATATTGCGCGCAGTCTACTGGACTTGCAGCAAGTGCGCCATTTTCCTGAACCGTGACAATCAGGCTAATAGTGAAAAGTGTAGATGCAACCAGTTTGCGCATAAGTGACACTTCAGCCTCCAGAAGTCCAATTACTCCGAAGATACTTCAGCCAGCGAACGTTGAAGCCTACAACGCCACCTCCTGTTAGGTTCACCCCTCATGGGGTTGTCGAAACTATAGCATAAGGTGCCTTGTCCTACAAGTATGCTATGATGTTGCCATGGCACTCTCCGCAGCAGATAAAAGATTTTACTCAGTACTGGCAGCGATAGCTGTGTTATTGGTGGGTTGGGCAATATGGTTACAGATTATGCCTCATCCTTTGGGGGATAAGTTGGAGTATGTAGGGAAAGAGGATTATGGGAGTTGGTTGCCTTTGAGTAGTACGAGGCCGGCGAGTTTGTATCGGTATGAGACTAGTTTAAATGAGGAAGAATTAGCCCAATATTTTAACCGACACACCAGGGCCGAGCGATCAGAATGGAACTTCGGAAAACAAACAATAGTTTATAAGAATATAGCGACTAATCAAAGCTTTGTAATCTTTTTCTATAATAAGAATGACGCCAAAAGAGCCCTGGGCATAAATACGGAGATGAATATAGTTGTCATCCCCGATCGTCACTATGAAGCAGCAAAGAACTCACTCAGATAAACGCTTCTACAATGTACTCCAAGTGATAGTTGTACTGTTATCTGCTTGGGCAATATGGTTACAGATTATGCCTCATCCTTTGGGGGATAAGTTGGAGTATGTAGGGAAAGAGGATTATGGGAGTTGGTTGCCTTTGAGTAGTACGAGGCCGGCGAGCATTTATTACTATGCTACAGATATGACTCCAGAAGAAGTTGAGGCGTATTTTAGGAAGGCTAAGCCGCACCACCCGATCGACCATTCTCAGTGGGCAACACGGATATGGCTTAAACATGGTGAAGATTTTCTCTTAATCAAGTATTATACTCCTGAAGATATCCGTCAGCACGATAATATTCCTAAGCTAAATGATTCAAGAAGTGTTGTCGGTATTGCAAGCGAACAATACGACGTTGCAAGAAGGGCGCTAAAATAATCTACTTATACTGCCATGGCACTCTCCGCAGCAGATAAAAGATTTTACTCAGTACTGGCAGCGATAGCTGTGTTATTGGTGGGTTGGGCAATATGGTTACAGATTATGCCTCATCCTTTGGGGGATAAGTTGGAGTATGTAGGGAAAGAGGATTATGGGAGTTGGTTGCCTTTGAGTAGTACGAGGCCGGCGAGTGAATATTTCTATGCGACGAATTTAAGTAAGGAGGAGGTTCCCAATTATTTTAGAGGTGCGAGGCTAGAACGCCCAATTGAGGTTGCAGGTTCAGATTATAGGATTTGGCTCGGGAAAGACAACACCACAATTCTTTTACGATATTATCAAGATGAACTCATACTCAAAAAGTACTCTCAAGGTAAAAAAGGGGTCATAGGAATAAGCAGTCTCAAGTATGATAGCCTGAAAGATGCGCTTAACGAATGAGTCGTTGAACGATGGCACTCTCCGTAGCAGACAAAAGATTTTATTCACTACTTATTGCCACAATCATACCACCACCTACTAATTGACCATGTACCCAGAATAAGCTGGCTCCTCGCTGACTGCATCAACGGAGAGCCAAGGTAAAGCCTAGCCGCACATTACTCGGCTAGACTATTCGTACGAAAAACGCCTGCCCTTAATCTCTTCATCCGTAGTAGGCTGAACGATCAAGCCCGAAGCGAGCCGTTTGTCAGTGATACCTAATGTTCGATGAACGCCCTGTGGACTCACTTCACTATTGATGACGTAGCCTACGCCTCCCTCCTGAAAAGGGACCGGCCTTGAATCATCACGCACACGACCATAGGTCCACGTCTTTCCCCTGTCCTCGCTGTACTTAATGACTTCGCCACGATATTTGGCAAGCTGTTCAACGGACGTAATGTCAGTCATGGCCCCTCATCTTGTTGGATGACCGTGTAATATAATACCATACATTATAGGTCACTACACCGTGACAATATTGACAGATCTATCTAATATTATTATAATTGTATAATCCCATTGCCTTTCTCGGCATTGGCAGCACCGTCATAACTCCTCTTGGAGGACTGCATGTCCGTTACTTCACATGACCCCGACACCGCTAGGTTCTTTTTCGCGGCAGTCTCTGATGTGGCTTACGGCGGGAGTGTTCTCTACCGTTCGGATCAGAGCCGGGTCGAAACGACCTATCGCGGGCCGTTCCATGCTTTCCCCAATGCTGCGGAAGCGCCCGAAGTAGGTTTTTCCGACCTTCAGTTCGGTGCTTTCTACTGGGAGTGTGCGTCACTTCCGCCTGGTCGCTATTGGCACATCAACCAGAGTGTATCCGATGGAACGCTGGACCTGGTAGAGATTAGCAGATCCGGCCAGGGCAGGATTCGAATGGTTGCCTGGATTTACTCCGAAACGCACCTCAGCGACGTACTCCGAAAGCTGGGAAGCGACAATGTGCCGCTCTGGGTGCAGGAGCGTTTTTTGGGTAGCATGATTACACAAGGATTCGCCGAGCTAGTAGAGCTGTCTGGGCGAGCGCCGATCGATAGCCTTTACTCAGGCTGTTTTACCCAGCTTTCGCAGGAAGGTACGTGGCTATATAGTGACGGCAAGCGAACGATTTTCGTCGACTTGATCGAGGGTGGCATTAGCGATAACATCGCCCTGCCTCGTCGTACCAAGAAGGCACTTCGGACGCCACCAGCACACCGAACCCAGCGACAGCATCGTCTCATCGCGCGCATCAAGCCTGGCCCACTGCAGCACTGGAGCGGTGGTTTCCGTGTAAACGATTCGCTCGAGCTAGTGCCGTTTGACGACGACCTGCAGGCCACACTCAACCAGATGTCAGCCCTGTTCGATGGGCAAAAGCTGATTGATCCCGATAACTTCTTCGGTGGCATCAAATACGTCATTCTCAGTCAGCTGCTGGTTCGTGGCCGTCTCTCGTACGCAGCGGCCTACGAACAAGCGGCAGAATTGATTGGGTGTGATCATCGACTCAGAATGCCGGTAGGAAGCTATCGGTACGATCTGGTGTTTCACGAGGCCTGGGAGGATATCGCCTTTGAGGTTCGCCGTGCGGCGGCTACTCAAGTAGTCTAACCTACAGTTTTGACGGTGAGGTCCCCGCTGCATTTCGGCGGGGCCTCTTCATGTCTGGACTTTTTTGTTAAGAGCTCTCTAGTTTAGCATGCACTGCGAGCAGCCTCGTTTTAAAAGCTCGATGGGCGTCATCCAGCCCAAGCACATGCAACGCGCCAACTAATACAAACAGGTTATCGATTTGCTTGCTCGTAGGCCGCAGTTCAGCCGCCCGAAACCGAGCATCAATCAGCGCTAGTAGCCAGCGGGCATCAGTTTCTTTAATTGGTGCAGCTTTTGGCGCCGCTGTTACCCCACCCGAGCGTATCACCTCGAGTGAGCGCGCTGAATTATCTCGTTTACGCAAGAACCCTCTAGCGATCAGCCCATCGATGTGCGTCGCCACCGTTGATACCGATTTATACCGCAGCGCATTCATAATTTCACGGTAGCTTGGCCCGTAGCCGTTGGTTTTTATAAAGCCATCAATAAATTGCAGCAGTTCATGCTGCTTTTTGGTTGGTCGATTCTTGTCCATACTCCCCTCCTTTTGCACTGGCAAGGGCGATTGCTGCCAGCCCCCACCACAACAAACTTATCGTGTCATCCGCCCAAACAGGTAGAAAAATACCAATCACCGCCAGGCCCACGCCGCTCGCACATAACCCTAATGCCAGCCAGTCGTGCCGCTGTCGGTATAACCGCCAGATCACCATACCAAAAATCATCAAGAACAACCCCACACCTAGCCAGCCCGATTCGTGGGCCACAAATAAGTAATGGTTCTCAATAATTACCGGCTCATCGGTGAATAGTGATGCCGAACCGGTCGAACCTGGCCCAGCGCCCAGCGGCTGCTGAATCATGCGGCGAAGGCCATCAGCCAGCGATTCAATATGACCTTCGTTAGAGCTAATTGGGCTCTTCCCTTCTGGGTCTTCATGTAAAATGACGTGCTGCACAAACGACGTCTCGCGGGCAGCAAAAATTCCTAAGGCAAGCACCGCTAACGTACCCGCCATTACCGCTAAAGCCCGGAACGCCGTTTTTCGCGGCAGCGATAGTAGCAACAAACTGCCGAGTGCCACCACTGCTGCCACCAAAGCACTTCGGGCATAACTAGCATAAATAATACATACACTTGCTACGAGCGTCACCATAAACCAGGTTCTTCGGGTAGTTGATGCAAAAAATTGTCGGGCTTTTATACCCGCCGCCGCCAGCAAGCTCATCACCATCACCCCAAAGGCCCCCAGTGGGTTAGGGCCGCGGAAGGTGCCGTTTATCCGGATGTAATCGGGGTTGTTGTCTACCGTTAAATACGGCGCAATGGTTGCTTTGCTATAGCCGATATAAGCGAGAATATCTTTTGGTAAGACAAAAATTTGCAGCACCGCAAAACCGAGCGATAGCGTCGATACCCCAAATGCCACCCATAAAAAGCGCTGCCGCCAGGCTAAACTCCAGCGTACGGCAATATATACCAGCACGAAAAACAGCAAATAACGCAGATCAATCGCCAGGCCAGCCAGTAGCGCCGCCGGAGGTGGCTGAAAAATCGGCAGCAACAACAAGTGTAAACCTGCGTAGCCAGTGATCAGTAAGAACAGCTTGTCTCGGCGTAATTCCTGGTGTAACTTATGGCGAACAACCAGCCACAGCCCTATCAAAAAAAGAAAGAATAAAATAATCTCTTTCCACGATTTTATGAGCAATTCTTGTTCGGGAAATAACATGCCTAGCCACACACTAAGCGGCGCGTGCATCAACACACCGCCAAACACCAGGGCGAGCAGCCCGGCATATAAAGAGAAAAGTTTGTTTTGCATAAGTAGTATCTACAAGTGTACCGCCGATAGTCGGATTTATCAAAAAAGTACTTGCCAGATGAAGGGTACGGGGTATATGATGACGGCACTTTCAAATTTAAACAGGAGTACCTCTGATGACAGAGAGTCTATTTCGTGCGGATCAAACAACCGATTACGCCGCCAAAGAAGGTGGCCCGGTAATTGTGGTGGCCATTGCCTTCGTGCTGGCGCTTGGCGGCTTAACAGCGGCGGCAATTTTCTTGTGCGGCTGGAACCGCATTCGAAACGTCAGCATTAACTGGTTCAATGGCACTGCCACTATTGTATGCCGCTAAACCAGCAACTGGTTGCAGCCTGTCCACTTCTCCTCCCCCGGGACAGGCTGCAGCTGCACCCTTCTATCACCTTAACTGAAAACTATTTTCTTGATACCGAACTTGGCGCCCAGCATCAGTATCATGCCAGTGGCCGTTATGTTCTGCGGTTACTGCAAAATGGCATTGAGTTCTCAGTTTTGCAGCAAAGAACCAAGCGGCGCGGCATCTCGGACAGTCAGTTATTAGAACTATTAGGATTTCTTAACAAAACCGGTCTGCTCGTACGCCATTCGGGAGTTTTTGATAACCTCTTACGAGGGGGTATTTATGCGCGAGACGTGTTATTAGGCGTACGGCATGCTCGGTTTGGGCGGCGCACCAGTGCCACGCCCACCAAGCTGCTTATCGAATGTATTCGTACCACAAGATTAGTTGCAGGAATCGCAACACTTTACTCTCTCCTGCTCTTTGGCGTGCTTGATAATCCACTGCCAGCTTTAACCCCGCTCCTAGCAATTTGTATTGTCATTTTCAGTATCTACCTGCACGAACTATGTCATATACTAATAGTACGTCGACATACGCAGCAGCTAATTATTGCGCGTGGCGGCAGTAGTCTTGGCGTTATACATAAAAAGCTACCTCATAAAGCCGAGTTACTTTCTGCGGCGGCCGGGCCGCTTGGCACCCTGTTGTTTTGCTCTATGCTATCGCTGTTATTATGGCTTTACGGATCAGTACTGCTCGCGGGAGTGTCGCTGGCTATCGGCCTAGTGCACCTGGGAAGTTTTCTCCCTCACTATAGCGACGGCGCAATTTTATTTAGAAACCTAAGAAAGAAAGTATCATGACTAAAGCGGCAATCTCAATTTCCCACCTACTTATTGCCAGAAGCAAGGATTTTAACCTATCGATCGACCAACTGACGATAAATCACGGCGGTATTGTCTGCGTAGTAGGGCCAAACGGCAGTGGCAAAACTACCTTGATTGAATGCGCCGTGGGCTTACTCTCACCACAAAAAGGTAGCTTACTACTTGAAGGACAGGCTATTACCCATAACTTAAAGCCATTGAAGACGAAGCTCGGATACATTCCTGATGACGAAGCGTGGTTTATTAAAGAATTAACTGCGCGGGAATATTTTGAAGTATTGGTGCATATTTATCGTGAAGCAGGCGTCCGAGCAGACATGCAGCGAAACAGCGCTCGGCTAGCCGAACAGCTTAATTTTACCCAGTTCGAAACACCGCTCGAACACTTGAGCCATGGCAACAAAAAGAAAGTACAAATTATTGCAGGTTTGATGCACGAGCCGCCGGTGATTATAATTGACGAGCTGCGCAATGGCCTGGATCCGTTGGCAATTATCGCGGCCGAAAAAATCATCACCGAGCGCGCACAAGCTGGTGCCGCTATCCTCGCAGCAACTCACGATTTGTGGTGGGCCGAACGTATGGCCCAACAAATTGCCATTCTAATTAACGGTCGCTTGCAGCTATTTGATACGGTGAAAAACGTTGTCAAGCAGCACGGCTCGTTAGAAGCTATGTTCATAAAAATGACTAACACCAGCTCGCAATGAACCTCTACCTCGCTTCTATAATCGCTACCTTTGGCCGTCGTTATCTGTGGCGGCTATTAGGGTTGGTTGCGAGTGCTGGCTGCATGGGATTAATTGGCTTTTTAGCTGTAAAAGATATGCCTATCATGAGCCCCGAGCCAGTTTGGCCCTTGATAGCTAGTGGCGCATTTGCTACCCAATGCTTAATACTGCTGACTTTAGTTGCGGCCAGCGGTGTGCTAAAAGAAAACCGCGACACCGTCATTCGACTACTCCATGTGCTCCCAACCAATAAGTGGCAGAAGTGGGCGGTCCGACTATTCCCGAGCGTCGTCATGGGCCTGTTGATGCTTATCTGTATTGCGCCAGTACTGCTAGTAGTGCTGGGTAATTTTGGCATTTCACCGCTGTTTAGTATCGTGGCGCTAATACTTGGGCTTTTAAGTGCCCTCGGTCTTTACACAGCCCTGCCCCATAAATATTTCTATATCCATATTATGCTTGGTATCGGCGCAGTCTGGGGTCAGTTCTCGCTTGTTCAAACCTTAACTAATCTCACGCTTGCCGAACCGGTACGGCTGCAATCACTCATATGGTTTTGTGCCTTGCAAGTAGTACTAGTGACAGCCTTGTTTTATAGCAGTACCTACACAACAATCTATACCCCTGTTTCGCGTCAATTTAGTCAAACTTTTGGGCGATTCCTTCCGCGCGGTGCTTGGTTGATCAAAAAAGTACTCCGGGCTTCAAATACGAAAGCCAGCTTACTTGCTGCCTTTGGCATAAGCCTGGTGGTGGCCTACATCAGCAGTCGGCAAGGCCACACTGACCCTGGCTTACTTACTTTTGTAGCTGCCTTCATGATTGCCGCCGTCTGTTCGGATATCCGCTCGAGCGCACGCCGCAATTTACCGGCTGAAATAACGGCGCTAAAGGGCACCAGCTATTTTGTCGTCACCCAATTGTTAAGCGTGGTACCTTTATGCGCGCTGGTGGTTTCACCCCTTATTATTACCGTCGTACCGCAGCTACCACTACTTGAAAGTATTGCCTTTATTACGCAGTTGCTTCTTAGTACGGCAATTGGGCTGTTCGCTGGCACCCTGATTATGCCACAAAAGCGGGATATTGCCGGGCAATTTTTAGCTGCCTTACTCTGTATTGTTTTGCTGTACGCATTGCCTGAATTTACTTTTATCGCCTCCTTCGACATTACTACCCGAATGATCAGCGACCTCGTATGGTACGCGGCACTGGCAGCTGCCAGTTTTTACCTTGAGAGAAAACGTAATAATTATACATGGAAAGGATGAACTCTATGTTTGAACGACGCAACAATATATATGTCAAAGCTATTGGCTTAAGCTTATTGGGCGGGGCACTGCTGTGGCTGCTGCTGGTTATTCTTACGGCGGCCAGTGCCGATAAGAATCCCTCGCTACCGCATGTTGATCACGTGACGCTCGGTCCACTCCTGCTAGCAACCATCACTCGTGCCGTCGCCGCAGGCGGAACCACGGTCACTTTCGGTGTCGAGATCGGCTCGCTCTTCTTCTTTTTAGCAGCACTAGTGATTGGGGTGGTGATCAGTATTATTCTTTCGCGACACTCGCAGTAAAACGCTATCCTCAGCGGTACTTCTTGCTTTCTAGTCGTTCCTGCGTGCAAAATATTCCTCTGTTTCGCGCATAAAAATTTCCGCTGTTTTTGGCCCGATACCGTACAATTTCTGTAGGCGTTTAGAGAGTTCTTCTTCGTTAGCGCTGCTTTCAAGCAGTAAATACAGTGATCCATCGTATTGATTCACCAGTTGCTCAAGACAGGTGCGTAACGCCTTGGTCATCACGTGCTGGTATCTGGTGTAGCCACCGCTATGAAACAGGCTTACCAGCTGTCGATCAGACAACTGAAGAATCGCCCAAGGAACATCGAGCTTGCGCGCTATAAATAACTTCCAGGTCTTTACCGCCACCGATGGTTGAATTGGCTTACCCAGCAAGAAGGTTAACAAAAACCAGCGAAACATATCGTCTTCAGAAGCTAATACGTCTAGATCGAAATCAGCTGCGTGGTGCTGGGGTTTATTACGCCGCGCTTTCGCTGAAATATTCTGTTTCTTTATGGCCATCTTCTTCTTAGTATACGCCGAATTACCCGAAGAGTTTCGTTGTGTCCTCACTTATTCGTATTTCTTTAACTCCTTGTTAGGTAGCAGCGTGCAAGAAACAACTTCATGTCACAGTCATGCCTCTTATCTAATTGTCTATTTTTCAGCATCTCTCTACTTTTATGGTATGCTATACCAGTTCCTGCAGTGCAGTATTAAGGAGGGTTCATGGCTACAATCAATCAACGCGATGCCGGCACTTTCATCAAGAACCTGAGACACAGTTTTGATTTGACTATTGTTGGACATATGCTTGTTCCGAGTACTGATCCTGCAGACCGCAGGTCGGTGCTAGTGGTTGATAATAGCAATAGCCCTGTGCCACGCGATAATGTCCTCAGGCTGGTACACAATGCCTTTCTAGATCAGCAAATTGCGGTGCCGCCTTTTGAATCAGAGCCATTCTCGGAACTGCTGACTGTTGAGGAATGGGGACTGCTGCTTTTCGTGCGCAAACTACGGCTTGTCCATGCACACACAGATCACCACGTTTATACTTGGGGTGAACGTCCCGAGTAACTCACTGCCTGGGCGCGCTTTATATCTGCGCCCAGTTGTAAAAAAGTAGCCGGGTCGGGGTGCTGCTCTGCAAGCTTAAGTCCGCCGAACAAAAACTGTACGAGTTGCTCTCAGCGCACTCCAGAAGTTCCGGACGAACCCCTAATTGCATCTTACTTCGACATTTAGCCTCCCTCAATACTAAGACCTCTGACCATCACCGAATAGCCCCCGCCCTCTCAATGAGTATCTTCGAGAAGGCGGGAATTTTACTACTTTAACATGATCACTCTTATTGTACTAAGTACAGCGGCATGGAAACGACGATCAATTAAGTTATCTGCCAGCTGGGCTAAATATCATTGCAAATCTTGAAGTCCGCATGTGCCGCATTGGCAAGCACTATAAAATTAGGACTTGACGGAGAATAAAGAACTTCGATAGTCCCCTGCTTTGCTTGAGTGTACAAACTAATACGCTCTTTTTGAGTACCGCCATGTATGCGTATACTACTTAGGTTGTCTTTTCCATCCACTTGCGTGTTTACCATCAGATAGAGGGTGGTGGCCCTTGTGACGTCATTCGTCGGGTATTCGCGCATTGTGTAACGTCCACCGTTAGAATCATAAGCTAAGGAAATGTTATTCACCCTCGCTCGCGTGATTTTACCTTCTGAGCGGACTTTTTCACAGTTCGCTTGCATCTCTAGAGCCCTGCCGACTTCCGAGTTTAGGGAGATTGCAAGAACAATAATAGCGATACCGGTAACTGTGTATTTAACTAAGTTGAATAATTTACGCGATAGTGATGGTCCACTCTGCCAGTCCGCCAGTATTCGATCTACATCACTTCGATCCTTTTCTTGCACGATCTGCTGATTTGCAACCGCGTCACGGATACTGACAAGAATATCCTGGAAATGATGGCGATGGAACTTATTACCATATAACTCAAGTTGATTTCCTTGAATATCTTTGAGGAAAATTTTATATGGCCGCCGTGTGCTTTTCGTAAGCACAGGCGCTGGCTCAACGGAAACAAGTTGTGATAGGTCAATACTAACGCGGCGCCCGATACGCGTTTGTGTGAGTAATTGTCCTGTGAGCGTCAGGCGCTCATAAACACCCAACAATACAAGGATCCAAATAATATCACCTACTGTAAGAAGCACAAGAAAACCAATCTCTAGGTTCTCTATATTTGGCCACATACCCTTTAGTGCCCACCCGACTATTGAGAGGATAGCAGCGAGGATTGCCCCTATTACTGCCAGCCAAGTCCAAGACGTATAGCTTACTGCAGTTTTACTGACGTTATTTTTGTTCATATGATTATCTACTAAAGTATTGTTACAGCTCTAAGGCGTTAGTCTACCGCAAAAGACAATATTGGTGTTACTAGAATTATACTACTCAGAAGACGTCAAGCATAGTAAAGAATTCGTATGTTAATTTAGAAAAAAGAATCAGATTATTTTCAAGTAAGATAATGGTCAAATAATTGATATTCAAATAATCCGCCAGAACATAGGAAGAGCAGTTTTATGTCCCGTACATAGTACTGTTTGAGACCAGCTTATCCGTTTAGTCCTTGATCTTTGCTGGATTTTGGCAGTAGTTGGGGCGACATATCCGTAAAAGCTCTACTAGCTTATCGTAAGAGACAGCCACAACTTCTCCTTTAGTCGCAGAGTCATCCTCAATTAATACTACTACCCTGAATTACGCAGCGTTCAAATTTGATTTCGTACACACTCTTATATAAATTACTTCATCAATTACAGCTAAGACAGCACTGTTACTTGACTAATGCGTAATTATTTTGTATGATATTTTAAACTCGAGTGTAAATAGACAGCGAGTATACCTTCTCTGCTCACACGACAGGTTCAGGAGTAGTCATGTACCATGCTTTGGTCCGTCGCGGCGATGAATGGGTGTCATTCGGGGTTCACGTACCGTCAACGCAATGGACGGCCGCCTTTAGTACGCTTCAGGCCGTGTTTGGCGCAGACAGTACAGCTTACACGTACCTTTCCGATGCAAGTGTCGTGCAAAATATGGCGGCATTGAAGGACTGGATGGAGGAAGATGTCAAGCTTGCAAACCAAGTGCAGGCAGGTTTTGACAGTGGTCAAGTAATTGACCAGTCGAACAATAACCCGTTGGCGCATGGTATCTCACAACTTCGAGCTCCTTAATCAAAGGTAACCTCATGCAATAGGCTCGTCCTAGATCCTACACATTTGTCAGCGTGAACGACTCACGCGAAACCTTGGCCGTCAGTGGATTGCGAAAGCAACACCACGGGCCTTTTTAATAGTCTTGCAATTATTCCAAACTGCAAGCTATGAGTAGTGGCAAGATGGAGATCTCTCCGCTGCCTTTTTAGCGTATTTATTTTGAACAAAATTAAACGGGCAGTGCAGAGAATAATCTCGTGCACTGCCCTACTTCAGCTATCGGCCGAGGTATTACTGAAGCTTGCTCAGTGTAGCTCGAAGATCACTACAGTACGCGCATTTAGCGTTAAGGAGTGACGGAAGCTTCGCCAAGTACTCTCGATACTGCCGATTAAACGCCGGGATAGTAAAGGCACCATAAATTGCTGACGATCGTTTCCGATCGTATTCCGGCAACTGGGGAACCATGCCTGGAAGAAGGTGTGGAAGCCAGTTTGCGCTGCGCATGACAGGCGCAGGTGCAACGATCTGTACATCGCGTTCCAGTCGCACCTTAATACTTTCACGCTCATGCGGCTCCACCACTAGATAGCCATGACCTCGCCCTCCAATTTCAATTTGCGAACAAGCTCCGCGCGTATGCACGTGGGTCTTCGGATCGAGCCATCCAGCGTTACCGACGGCATTAAAGGAACAGCCTTCCAACAAGATAACCGCACCACTGATGCTTCGCTTTACTTTGAGCGAAGCGTTTGGGCCCTTAAGGTTGATGTTCGAGTCTGGCTTCACATGACCGTTAATCTGTACTCTCAGATTTTTTGCCGCACCTTGTAGTGAAGCGTTCACGCATACATCGCCTTCAATGAGTACGCTTGTTGCTGCTGGCGGAATATTCACCACCTGACCACTTGCGACTTCATTAATCTTCAGATCCCACCGCGTCATGATGCCTCCATGCTATGCGGAACCAGTATAGTATATACTACAATTATAAAAGAAGCAATTCGTCTAATTACCCTCATTATCGACACATGAGTGGTCTCTATTACAAAAGATTTTAATGGCGTTCGAAGCTGGTGCGATACCCTGATATAATTCTTCCTTTGCACGTTCTAATTCTTCTTTTCTTGATAAACGTCTTATAAAAGAATACCTACTAGCGTAAATACTAAGCTAACCAATACTGCGATTTGAAGCGCTATCAGACAGATCTATTCGATAGAGGCGAAGGCAATCGTGACTTTCTAATCTCAATTTGAAAAGGACTGCTTCGCCAGGTCATATGACCTGACAAAGCAGTCTCGTTACAGCGTGTTACCGTGGACGAAAGAAGCGTTGCCGCTTTCGTGCCACCTTAAAGCCCCCATAATTATCGCTGTCATAAATCTTACGGGGATCATACTGAGGATCGCCTGGATACTCGACTTCAGTATAAGCCCCGCCTTCTGCCAGCAACAGGCGAATCTGCCGAGTGAGCTCGTTAAATGCTTGCTGATCCTTCTTCGCCTGATTAGTGTCAACAATAACAATAATTTCATCGTCATCATAGACGACAATGAAGTCACTTACACAAGAATCAACTTTACTGTGAAGATCTGCAATTCTCCTACTGAGACTTGGCGTCCTCCTAAAAAGCCCTGTGCGCATAATATATAGCGCCAGCACCTTGCGGTTAGGATCAATAAGAGTAGCGATGTTACCCTTAACATCTGCCATAGCGATGCCTTTCTAGATGGTAGTGGGGCCTGTTCTAGTCTATCAGAATAAATGAACTTTTTACAAAATGGCGCGTTGCCATTAAGTTCAGTAAAATACGGTAGATTAAGAGCGATATTAGCTCTAGTCATCGTTGCTGGCTTGACTGAATTCACCTTCTCCATGATGGAGTATGCCCGGTCACATAATAAATCAAGCTAGGTACTACGGCTGAATATGTGGCACATTCCAATTGAAGCGGGTGGACTAAATTATACAAATAACCCTTAACGTTACCGATTTCATTCAGCTCCTATCAAACAATATCCTGTCGAATAACCCACTTTGATGGTAATTTGTATGTATTGACGATTTTACGCATGTATTTCATAATGCCAATAGCCATCCAGCTCGAGAAAAGGAATTAGAAAGTGAAGCTGACGCCTGAAATTGCCGCACGCTATGCGAGTGGTCAAATCGAGGTACAGAACCCGCGAAAGGATTATATTTTCCGCGGCGAAATCAAAACCGCTACCGTGGAAGGCAGCGGGGGTGGTGCAACCTTTAAAGCAACACTCAAGTGGATGGCGAAGGGGCTCGGCCGGCCAGTACCGAGCCGATGGGTAAATGATACAGACCTAACCTATGAGGCGGGTCTTCTCATCTACGCAGTTAGCGATATGGGAGATGGTCGCATGCGCCTGGTGTCGAGTATTGTTGGCGAGATCACTATTCTATACCCTCCTGGTGGAAGTAAGCTCGACCCTTCGCGAGTTGAAGGCTTGAACCTAGGGTAACCATCTACACAATTAATTCAAGCTCTCGGTCGCACGTAGTATGTGCGGCCGGGAGCTTGAAAGCAAATCCCAGTAATTATTAATCTATAAAAGCTTAAATTTTATCGTGCTATTAATTTTTTCAATGTCTTAATTTCAATCTCAGATTGCCAAACTGATAAATGTTGTATCTGAGTAAGGCATCATTTAAATCAGACGGAATACTCGGTCATTATAAACACCCATTAGCGATATGTTATCGTTAATGGGTGCTGGGGCAGGCTAGCTAAGTTCGATCAGTTTATGTTTTCCAAATAGCTCCTGTATAACTTTTGGACCATGCCGTTGGATGCGCTCAACAGTGTCTCGTACTATCTTCGAGCCTGAAAATACCCCGCCGGCTTTCAGTGCATCTGCAATTTGTAGTATTGCCCGATGCATATCTAGCGGTCTGAGATAGTCGAGTAGCTCAAGACAAAGCACGAAGTAGTTATCCCGATTTTCCCACCATGTAATATGTACCAAACTTACAGGCAAATCTGGTTTGATAATCGCCACACGGCGAATTGCTTCGAGAGCCGCCATTCGTTCTTTGCCAGATAGCTTGCTCATTTGCTCCTTAACATCTGCCGGATAAAAGGTAGTCCGCATAAACCTCTCTGTAAAAAGCTCCACAAGCTTCTCGTGCGAGACGGTCACAACTTCTCCTTTGTCGCAGAATCATCTTCAATTAAATATTACTGATGTCAAATGCGCAATATCCAAAATTAATTTCGTATACCCACTTATCTCACCCCTGAATGGCACCAGGCGCACCAAATGGGAATTTAAAACAATACTGCACCAAGTATTGTGATCGTTCGCTTGCCCGTAAGAAGGGCTATTAATTTATTTCATGGTTTTATATTTTTCCTGCTTTTATTATTAAGAATAGGACCTATGGAGTATAGGCATCTCTAATCATAGTTGACTTACAATAGTTTTTTATGTATAATATTATTTACTGATGCTTCACTGCCTGAGGAGATATCGCAAATGCGTACGTCCACGGTAAACGGCATCGAGTTCCCGGACACCAGCTTCGTAAGTCACGTGCCCTCCCTGTACTGGGACTGGCTGGTGAACAACTCGAGCAGGCATGCACCTAAGCCCAGCGTGCCCGACGGCGCCTCGCCGTATGAGGCTCTGCAGCACTGTGCTGAGCACATGCTCGATAGACGTTTCGAGATGCAGGTGATCGCCAGGCTGCTGGACCCGGCCAGCGTCAGAACCAGCAAGGATGCGCTGCTCGAAGCTGACGATAACGGCTTCGAGATGCTGAGCGTCACTGGCCTCGGCCACTCTGTCAAGCTGGTCATCAACCACGAAGATGACACGTCGGCAACGCACAGGGTTCAGTTGTTCTGCGGTGCCAACGCTACACCCATCTTCGAACTCCACGCGCACAGTGACATCGGATACCTACGCCTGCTGCTGGCCGAGGTGACCGGTAGGACCAGGGGTTGCGTTCGACACTGACAATCTGTTCGGGATGCCTCTTTTCTCACGTTGAGGAAGGGGGCATTCTTTTAGATTAAGTTTCAGATCTATTCTCTGAACTAAAATAAATGTATTACTAGCTAATCCTCCTGACCAGATGTCGAAGCAAAAAATACGTTAAGGGTACCGTATAGAAATTTAGATAAGAAGATAGCGGTCCTCCGGTGTCTTCTATTTTAGATATTCTATGGCTTTTCTGCATGCGTTAGAATGCTTTGTGCTTCCGACCAAAAATACACTGCTATAATTTTGTATTCACACAAGTTTATATATCTAATAAATGACTTGCAGACAACCATGCATATAGTTTCAGTTTTCATACATATAATTTGGTTCTAGATCGCGACTCGTAAAATAAACAATAAGACTGGGCTAAGCCTTACATATATCCTAAGGCTATAATCGATGTCACATTGCATTAGTAAGAGCACAATCTTCCTTTTACGCAGGCCTTCACTATATTCATCTGATTCTGTTATGCAAATTCCTCAACGATAGATGACGCCATGTAGCCTAGTTGATTAGAGCATCTCTACCCGCTTGTAGATCTTGATTAAGTACTGGTAGTATAACTCTCCATTTGGTCATCTCGTCTCTGATTTCCGCTTAAAACCAATTCGATGTACTGCACCCTACTAATCTCATACTAGTTCCAAGAGCATTATAATACTTATATTCAGTACTAATAGTTGACAATATAGATTTTTTATGGTAAGATTAATTATCGTCTACTGACGCGTGTCTGCGAAATGCACGACACTACATTGCACCTCTCCCCCACTCGGAGGTTAATCATGGCCAAGCTCACCGTGCGACTCCCGCGAACCACCACCGGCTCCGAACTGATGTCAGCCGTCAAGGCTGTCGCAGAGCAGCGCGCGAGGTTCTACTCCAGCCAGTCCTTCGACGATGGCGACATCTACCAGATTGGCCAGAGGTCTAGCGACCCTGTGAGCCAGATCATGGTCGCTCCTTCTCGCGAGGAGCAGTTCATTCGGTTGGAAATGTCCTACGACACCGTCGTGGTGATGAACCACAAGTGGCCCGTCGGCGAGACGCGCATGGTGGACTACGAGGACTGGAACAGCGCAGAGATCGAGACCGTGCGGCAGTTCGCTGACGCACTCACCCGGCACCTGTCAGGCACCACCGAAGAGAAGCTCTCCTCGGTCTGGCCACAAGAGGTTGTCGTCTGTGCGCTCTGTGGGCACATCGTGACGCGCGACTTCGACAGGCTGAACTGCCCCACCGACGGCAAGAACCCGCCGACCCGCACGGTCATGGTGGCGCCTGTCACCAACTAACCACCTAGAGAGTGGTGCACTAGCCCCGAGCGTTTCGACGCTCGGGGCCGCTCTATATTATCTTTACATAAAATCTGCCACATGCCATTACAGAATGAATCTATGCTTGATCGCGTCAAAAATCTAAAGCATGCGCCGATCATAGAAACTATAGTACTCTTTTCTTGTTACAATGATATGATCTCTGACTGGGATACCTATCACTATTCCAGCTGCAACTAACTGTTGGGTTGCTACTATATCTCCGTCACTTGGAATTGGATCACCTGAAGGATGGTTATGGGCAACAACCACCGAAGCGGCTCGATCTTCTAAACATCTCCCAAATATTTCTCTGGGATGGATCATGGTAGCATTCAATAAGCCAATCGTAACTACATGTCGAGCAATAATCTTATCGACACTATTTAACGATATGCATATCAAATATTCTTGTTGTTTATTCCGGATGAACTTCAAATGCGGAAGCATACCGTCAACTGGCAAGCGGACATTATTCATAAATGATCACCTGGCCTTTCGGTGGCATCCAACTAGTCAGCATATGAAGTTTCTCACGCTCGAATTGGTAAGTTATAAAAATTATCTGGCAGTCTGGCGGGTTACGGACAAAGTCATCCGCTGTTGCAAAAGATATACCAAGCTCGAGTGTGTCCATAGGCGGTTTCGCTGTAAATTTGAGCTGCTGCATCCAATCTAATTTGACCTTAATTATGCGCTTCTTTTCTGAGTCAAGGGTGCTCGCCTTTTCACTTTTCATTCTGCGAATAAGCCCTAGCCATTGCTTTCGCGTTGATGCAAGAGTTTTGCTTGGCGCCAGGGCAACTACGGCGATTTTTCCTTGATATGGGAACTCAGCAGCATCCTCTGCTAGTTTTTTAGATAATGAAGTTTTAATTATTGAATATCTTTTTATCACTAAGCCATGCATGAATTATCCTTAACACTGAAGCCGTACTAGTAGTACGATAATCATAATTCATCATACATTATTATCTTAACCTTGACTAGTAGTCCCTGTTACTGTTAGTACGGATTCCGTAATCTAGAGGTAATGAGTAGACCAACACAAGAGAGTAAATATCTTGCATCTTTTGGCAAGAGGATAGCGAAGTTGAGACGGGAGCAGGGCATGACACAGGAACAGCTCTCTTCAAAAACAGGTTTAGCGGTTGATTCCATTGGTGCGATCGAACAAGGTCGGCGATGGGCACGGCTAACAACACTGCACAAGCTTGCCGAAGGCTTAAACGTTTCTATAGACGCGCTGTTTAAAGGCCTCTGAATATCGCTTATCAGGCAATGATAAAATGGATATATGCCAGTCGAATTCACAGCAATATCAGGAGACTAAATAATGCAGGTTAAAAAGATGGCTCAAATTGACAAGCATAGCTTGAAGCGTTCTCTAATAACGCACAGAAGAAAAACTACTGTTATATCATTACTTTTTTTGATTATTTTAATCATAATGATTTACATAATTAGTCAACCTGAAAGGTCAGTTGCAAATTTCTGTAAAGTCGCCGTAGAAAATAAATCAAGTTTACAAAGTGGCGCAAATCACGAAGAATCATTGAGTGCATATAGTAAATTAGAAGCCGTTTCTCCTGACGATATTAGACCAGATATAACAACTATCCGTAAAGGTTATGAGATCATCCTTGACGATCCATCCAAAACTTTAGAGACAGGATTTGGAACTATATCTTCTGAAGGCCGCCGGACAGACTATATAAACAAGAATTGTCCAGATTTTTAAAGCGTTTATGCTTATCAAGAAATAATTTTGATTATTTTTCTAGTCTGTTATAATGTCCCTGAACATAATCATTCACAGGGGACATTTAAGGATGAGGCTAAAACTTGTAACTATATCCGTGACCGTAATTGCACTTGCAACTGTATTACTAAATGGTGAAGTAGCTTATGCTGCTGATGCCGCTGCTCAAGCAGAGAATTTCATAAAAGAGATAGTCAAAACTGCCATAGGGATTGTAGGTGCAGTAGCAGTAGCGTTTGTAGTGTATGGGGGCTTTAAATACGTCACCAGCACTGGCAAGCCAGATAAGCTGGAAGAGGCTAAAAGCACATTAAAGTATGCAGGTATTGGGCTGGTAATTGTTTTAGCGGCCTACACACTCGTAGATTTCGTGGCGGGTATCGCCCGCTCGTCATTCGGAGGGTAGCAAGTGTTTCAACATCTCCTTCAGCTAGCAAATGCCGAAGCCGCCACTGAAGCTTCACGATCTGGCGTCTCTCCAGTCTTTAACACCATGTCGGTCATAGCTGGTATTGTTTGTCTTTTGTTTGTAGTCGTTGGCGGTTATTTTTACATAACCAGTAGTGGCAATCCTGAAAAGATAGAACGAGCCAAGAAAACACTTCGTAATTCTTTTATAGGATTTGTTATTGTCTTAGGCGCAACTTCGATAGTTGGGTTAATGCAAAATGCATACCAAGCAAAGCCAGTCCAAGAACAACAAGTTACAGAAAATCCACCAATCAAGCCACACGAGGGTAACGCACTGAAAGATATGGTCAATGCAGCGATTACAGGCTTCGTTAAGTCGTCAGTGGAATCCATAGGAAAAGCCAATCATAGATACCCTCAAGCAGTTCACTAGTGCCACGCCTCTCATGGCGCAAAACGGTGCGGTATTTAATTTATGGATGGTAATAGTGGCCATTGCTGATGTGCTCCTATTGCTCGTCGTTGCGGCACTCGGCTTTAAAATCATGAGCGCCTCCGCACTTGGGCTTGATGAAGTTGATCTTCGGACATTTATGCCACAGCTGGTTATCACGTTTATTGTTGCTAATCTATCCATTTTTATAATCGACGCCGTTATAACCGTCTCAAATGCAATGGTACAAGCTCTCCTTCTAGGCATGTCGAACGAAATCATCTGGACATCAATCCTTGGTATGATCACCTCAGCTTCAACCTTATCGATCGGCATCCTCCTGCTTCTTGCCTTTCTTATAGTATTGACGCTCGTCCTGCTCATCTACTACTTAAAGCGGATTGTCATTTTATACCTAGGTGCTGTATTATCACCGCTGGTCGTACTGCTTTGGCTCTTACCGAGTTTCCGCGACTTCTCTATAGCGGCGGCGAAACGCTACCTCACCGTCATTTTTGTCTTGTTTGTCCATCTGGTTATTTTGATGCTCGCAGTCTCCGTTTTCGCCGGTATCTTCAAGGCGGATAATAATCCGTTTATGTCGGCACTGGTTGGTATTGCCACTATCCTCGTGCTCATTGCCTCTGGTCGAGAAATAGATAAAATGGCCATCATTAGCTCAGGCAATAATTCTCTTAGAAGGCTTGGCGGTACTTTTGTTCGAAGCGCCAGCCATATGGCAGCTACCGCAAAGCAGAATCCAGGATTTATGAGGAATACACCCGACAGTGGTCGCATACCTGCTCCTATGCCTGCTTTTGCAGGGTCGGCTCGGATTATTAGTAATGCCTCTCCGGATACTATCGCTGGCAGCGCAGCTCAGGCATTTAAAAACCGTTCTCAGGAGATGACAATTCAAAAGCCGACTCCTGCCGTAAATATAGCCACCACCCCCATAAGCCCTCCGTCAAACAGCAAGGGTATACGCGAATCAATAAATAAGAGTGACAAAAAGTAATGCGTGTTTCTATTGTCCCCGCTCAAATTACCACTGTCGAAGATAAAATCGTTGGCAATTTAAGTGTCCAACAGTCCGCGCTCATTGGCATTCCGACTCTATTGTCTTTTTTGCTCGCCGTATCTTTCCCGCCATCTGGTCAGGTTGTCGGCTATAAGCTGGTTATTGCAGGAATAGCTTTAGGTACCGGCTGCCTATTAGCTATCCGAATCAGAGATCGAATCATTGCCCAGTGGCTACTGTTACTTGTCAGATATCTGTCTCGTCCGAGGTATTACGTTTACGACAAGAATAGTTTGTACTTACGCTCAAATAAGTTGCTGCTAGTAGCACCTGAGCAACCGAATCCTAATACGGTTTCATCGACAACATTAAAGCTGCAAGAAAAAACTCTCGGAGAAAAAGAGCGAGTACGACTTGAGAGTCTCGCGCATAGTACTGATGCACATTTAAAGTTTGTGGTGGGCAGAAAGGAAGAATGAATGTTCGCATTAAAGAAGTTCGTTAAGAAAGGCTCATCCAGACATCAAATTGCAATTGAAGGGGTTGAAGATGGCATCTTATCACTTCCCAATCGTGAATACAGGGTGATCATTGAAACATCGTCGATTAACTTTCATCTTATGAGCCAGGCGGAGCAGGATGTGACAATTGATATCTATCGGGCATTTCTTAATTCACTATCCTTCCCTATCCAAATCCTTGAACGAGTACGGCAATTAGATATTGATGACTACGATAAAATTTTTGAACAAAAGCAAGCAACTGAGCAGGTGCTGATATATAAGTCGCAAATAGCGAACTACAGGCAATACGTTAAAAGCTTAGTGAAAACCAACAAAATTCTTTCTCGCCGCTTTTATTTGATTATTCCCTATACGGCCAACGGAAAGGAAACCATGGAAGTAGTGCGCGAACAGCTAGTCAACCGTCTAACGATAGTTGAGCGCGGACTTGGCAATGTTGGTATCAAATGCCGTGCCCTCAGTAGCCTTCAAATTCTTGATTTGTTTTACGCTTCGTACAATCCAAAAGAAGCGAAGTTGCAACCGATTACCGAACGAACCTTAGCATTACTTAATCAGAATTACTTTTAGAGGGTAGTTATGAAACTTAAAGTCGTGAATCCACTAAATACGATCAAGCATATAAAACAAACGCGCGCAGACCAAGCTAAAGTCCATACTCTGGATTTTGGCGAACAAGATCCAATGGACTTTATTTCCTATGCTGGTATGGAGGAGGCACCAGATCATTTGGTCATCGATGGACAGTACCGTCGAACGCTATTTCTGGCCGGCTATCCGTTTACGGCTGAAGCCGGTTGGTTAGATTCTCTCACGCATGTAAATCATAATATTGACGTCTCCTATTTTATTGATCAGGCAGATTCCAATGCAGCACTGAAGAAACTTGAAACCAAGATTACACAGCTCGAATCACAAAAACGAGCAAAACTAAAAGACGGCGGCATAATCGGTGCTGAAATAATTGATCCACTCGAAGCAGCCGAGGAGTTACGGAATGCTATCCGCCGTGGACAGCAGCGCTTATTCCACGTGTCTATTTACGCCACAATACTAGCCGACACTCTCGATGATCTAAATGACCTTACCGACATGCTCAAGTCTGCTCTCAGCGCGCGACTGTTTATTGTTAAAACTGCGCAGTATCAGCAAGTCGAAGGATTGCAGTCGACCTTACCGCGAGCTGAAGATGCCTTAAAACAAAAACGGAACCTCGACAGCGACACGGCCGCCCTCACTTTCCCGTTCGTGTCATCCGAATTAGTCCAACCGAACGGCATCCTCTATGGTGTCAATAAGTCAAATAACTCGCTGGTCATTATTGACCGCTTTTCCCTTCATAACGCGAACAGTATTACTTTCGCTACATCTGGTAGTGGCAAAAGCTATACGAGTAAGGTTGAGATTCTGCGTCAATTGATGCAAGGCACAAAAGTAATCGTGATCGATCCGGAACGAGAGTATGAAAACTTAGCCCATTCAGTCAATGGAACATATATCAAGCTCTCCCCTGACTCAGCACAGAAGTTGAATCCATTCGATATGGCCACCACTTCACGAAATAAGGAAGACATCTCTGCTCACGCCCAAGATTTGATTGATGTCATCGCCCTGATGGTTGATGGTTTAGACGCTGCCGAAAAGGCTGCGCTAGATAAAGCGATATTGGTCGTGTATAAGAAAGTAAAGTTTCCGAAACTGCAAAACTTATTTGATGAACTGAAGAAACAAAAAGAAACCAGCCTTTGTAAGCGCCTGGAGCGCTTTGTTACCGGAACACTGGCAGACGTATTTAATTGCCAGACCAACATCGCACTCGATAATCGTCTAGTGGTATTCGACATCAAAGATTTACCCGAATCAATGCGAAAGATCATGATGATGATCGTTGCTAACTTTGTACAGAACACCGTCAAACTGCGACCGGAACGACGACTCCTAGTAATTGATGAAGGCTGGTTACTATTGCAGCACCATGAGAGTTCGCGTTTTCTCGCTGGACTTGTTCGGCGGGCACGGAAGTATTACTTAGGTGTATCAATCATATCGCAGCACCCCAATGACTTTCTGGCCAATCCTGATGGTCAGGCGATTGCCGCTCAAAGTTCACTGCGAATTTTGATGCACCAGGACGAAACCACCATAGAACAAGTCGCCCGAGAGTTCCGGCTCAGTGACTTTGAAAAAGATCTATTGGTTTCTGCGAGCCGCGGCGATGCGCTCATTATTGCCGATCAGCATCATGTTTCACTGCAAGTAACCGCTTCTGAAGCTGAGCATCCGCTTATTACCACGAACCCACTTGAAGTGCACCGTCAGGAGTCATAGCTAGTGCAGTTTGCGAGAATCGGCTCTATTGCCTGGTCCTTTCGCCGAGAACTGAGCGCTTCATTCGGTGTAATGGCAGTGCTTGTCCTACTACCTATCTTCGCCACCCTTGGCTTACTTAATAATAATTCCCGGGCTGTATCTGACGCTATCATCTCAGTAAATCCCGTCACACATAAGGTTGAAGTACGGGGGCCAAGTGGAAAAGTAATAGCAGTTATTGATGCGACGACCACCTGGCCGATGCGAGGTGTTATTACCCAGGAATTTGGTGTACCGAATCTACCATATCAGAAAGCGCACTCAGGCATAGACATCGATGGTGGATTAGGGAAACCGATCAGTGCGGTTATGGCTGGCACGGTGAGTCACGCTGGTGGCAATTCAGAATCTTGCGGCAGCCACTGCGTGCATGTTGATCACGGGCACAATATTACTTCCGTTTACGCTCATATGCGGTCACATTTTGTGAAGGTCGGGCAGAAAGTGAAACCGGGAGATGCGTTAGGCGAGCAGGGTGAAGAAGGTTGGGCGGATGGCGATCACCTCCATTTTGAAATTCGCGTTGGCGGTATTCCCGTCAATCCACGATCCTTTTTGATTGGCAATCCCCAGCCTGAGGTGCGCGAATGATAGAATTCACAAGAACACTAGGCAGCCAAGAGACAATCATTTTTTACGCTCTCATCGGGGCGTTCGTCTGCCTCGGTGTTTTCGGATTTGCGCTTTGGGTACGGCTATCTGATCTAAAACGAATATTTAGCCAGAAAAAGGTATTTATCGAAGTCACACCACCACGTACGGTTAGTAAATCACCTGAAGCCATGGAGCAATTATTTAATTTGGTGAGCACACTGAGCTCAACGAAGCGTTTCCGTCACCGTGTCTTGCGCCGTAATACCGTTTTCTCACTTGAGATAATCGCCAGTAAATCGAATGGTATTCGTTATGTTATTGGCACAAGTGAGCGGGAGGCGGCTGCGATTGAGCGTAGCATTCTCGCCTACCTGAGTGATGCGAAGCTTTCACGTATTGATGATCCACTGCAAAAACGCGGTCAGCATACTCTAGTTAAAGAGTTTAAACAAACAAAACACTATGCACTGCCGATTCGAACTATCGACTCCTTTGAAAAACACGATCCAATTGCCTTTATTGCAACTTCGATGAACGAACTGGCTGAGGGTGAACAAATGGCTCTGCAGCTTGTGATTGCTCCAGCTCGGATTCGCAATATGGCGGCAATTGTCCAGCGCTATTTTGAATTTTATAAAGTTTCGGAAGCGACACACAATAAAGGCTATGGCATGCTGTTTCGTACAGACTTACGCGTACGAGTCGTGGCGCAATCTCCTCAGAGTAAAATAAGGCACATGCACGCAATCGAATCAACTATGCGTGCTTTTGACATCCCCAAAGTCCAAACCCTGAAAGCCCGTTATAATTTTCCCGAGAATATTCGCGGCCAGTACCGGGAATGGTGCTTCGTGCATCGAATGCCAGCTATAATCCACAAGAATTCCAATATATTCTCATCCTTGGAACTTGCGAATATCTATCACTTCCCTGCTAACCAAAACCGAACCGAAAACATCAATAAGTCACTGAGCCGAACACTGCCCGCACCATTATCGCTTCGCGGTACGAACGACTTCAGTGTTATTCTCGGTCAGACAAATCATTTCGGTGAGAAATATAAAATAGGCCTGACAACTGAAGAACGAGCACGTCACGCACTTTACATCGGAAAAACTGGCAGCGGTAAAACGACCATGCTGGAGTATGAGATTATTCAGGATATTAACAATGGTCATGGCGTTATTTTTATTGACCCACACGGCGATGCGGCAGAAGATATCCTGAAGCGAATTCCCGAAAGTAGAATTGACGATGTCATTTATTTTAACCCCGATGATATCGACTATCCAGTTGCGCTCAATATGCTCGAGATTCCGGAAGAAGTAACCGGCAATGAATTACTGCGCCAGAAAGATTTAGTTACTGAAACCCTTATTACGGTATTCCGTAAAGTCTTCTCCGACGGCGACGATAGCGGCAGCAGAGTGGAAGCAGCCTTACGGAATACAATCCAGACAGCATTAACATTAAAAGATCCGACAATCTTTACTCTCTACAAGCTTATTAACGATCCAGTATTTCGAAAGAAAGCTGTCTTGAAACTTGAAGACCAAAATCTACGCGATTACTGGGTGCACGAAGTTGGCGCAGCGGGTGCAATGCAGCGCGTTAAAATGATGCAAGGTGTGACAACAAAACTGAGCCGGTTTATCTTTGCTCCTTACGCTGAACGTATTATGAACTATCCAAAGTCTTCCATCGATTTCAATGACGTGCTGGCATCAAAAAAGATACTGATCTGCAATCTTGCAAAAGGTAAAATTGGCGAAGATACATCGCAACTATTTGGCGTAATGCTACTTGCAAAAATACAAATGGCAGCTCTCGCACGGGCGAATATGAAGAAGGAAGATAGGACACCGGTCTATATCTATATCGATGAATTCCAAAACTTTGCTACTCCATCATTTGTTGAGATGCTCGCCGAAGCTCGTAAGTACGGCATCAGCATGAATATGGCGCAGCAAACACTCTCCCAGCAGCACGATGAAAAAATGATCAGCACTATCGTGGCAAACTCAGGCACTATTGTGCTATTTCAGACAGCGAGCTTAGATGATCGCCGACACCTCGGTCACTTATTTGAGCCAAGTATTGATATTAGTGAAATACAAAACTTACCGGCGTTTAATTTCTACGTTCGACTTAATGCTATAAAATCTCAGGAGCCGGTATCGGGTCAAACAATACAGCTTGATGGAAGCGGTGAACTCCAGACAGCTAAGAAAATCATTCTTTCTTCGCGGGAGCGCTATGGCCGTAAGTACGAGATTACTAAGTAATCCGAAGTTAAACTCGAAAACTATCAAATCTCGATCGCTATTCCAGAGATAATCATAGAACTCTATTTTTGTACTCGAAAAGGTTGAATGTTTCACCTCCTTGATGACAAAACAGTGAGTACATTCTAGCATGGAGAAGAGATGAGTATTTTAGAAGAGATCGAGATTAAAAAAGACGACAAAGGCGTCGTCGGTTTTTACGCCCCTCGTAAATATTACATGATTGAAGGAATCTTTGATAACTTAGGAGAATTCCATGCTATCTGGGAGGACGCGATTGCAGCAATTGAGAATAATACACCCTGGGAAGTACACGGTGATGAACACTCTGTAGTGTTCAAAGGGGAAGAAGTCATTTTTTCTTCTCAATTTAGAAACGATGAAACAGTACGCCTTCCAAAAACTGAAGCTAAAGAACTATTTGAAAAATATTTGAGTCTTTCTAAAGATTAATTAGCAATAGACTAAGCTCCTGAATATGCTTTTAATTTGAGAAGATCTTCGTTAAATAGTTGGAATATCTCCCATTCTCCAGCGAAAGGAATGCAGCTTATACAGGATTGCGGGTGCAGAGATTTTTTACCGTTGCCCTCAAGCGTGAGTTGGGTGTATGCTCTGTGAAAATGTTGCTGCTCTTAATAGACCTACGAACAAGTTAGATATTCCAGCGATTGCCTCGTGGCTGCATGAGCGTGTCGAAAAAGAGTCAAGTATCAAACAGCCTCAGAGGTACCGGACGTCGTTTCGTTGATCTGCCTGTCATATACTCCTCGCTCTTCGAACTTCATGCTTACCACTCCAAGATTGTCGAATCAACAATCTATCTATCATCAACCAATGCTTAGGCCTCGCAATGGGGCGGCGTGCGTGCTAATATAAATCTTGGTAATTGAGTGCTATCTTTATTTGGAGCAGCTATGTCCCTTCCCCGGGAATATCAAGAACTGGCTAAGATGTTTGGTGTCACCCGAAAGGCTGGCCAAACCGATGAAGAGTTTATGCGATGGCTTGACAATCTTCGCGGCCACACTGGACTCCTCAGGAAAGCTACCGAGTGGCAGGTTCCAATTACTAATGGAATGACAAGCGCGGATCTAAGAGAAGCAATTCAGCAGCAGTTGCTAGAGTTGCTTAAGGAGCGTGGCTTTGCTCCTAAGGTTAAGGTAAAACTGCCTAATACCAATAATCCAGAACGAATTGTCGAAATCCGAGAAATTGATGTCAAGTCCGGAAAAAACCCAGGAATCACCGTTAAGTTTTGGACAATTAGTCCTTGGACAAAAGCCGATAATCGCGGGCGCGCAAACCATGAACCCGCCGAAGTTGTGCTTAAGACTGGCACCGTTCTTAGTTAAAGTCAGCCTCTAAAAGCTGTATAGCACCATCCCCAATTATTCATTATTCGGAATCATTAAAGTCCGATGTTGAGTAGGAGGGGTTTATTTTTTTAAAATATCCTTAACGACGACGTCGAGTATATCGGCACGCTATACGACAAATTTGATGAAGAAAGTCTGGAGATCAGAGATGCCGGACCAACCGGTGTGCTAGGTAAGCTAGCCGATGCCCGGGAAGTACTCCAATTGGCGAAGCTCACAGGTATAGCCCTAACCAAATTGAAGATAAACGAGCATAAAAATTTAATGAACGGGGCGGCTTTGATGATAGAGCTTCCTTAGAAAGACGGACGAAGCCTAACTTTCCTTGAATTCTGCATCCAACTTCACGACCTATATATGCCTTCTAGCTCACGCAGCTGTGACCAGCTATGCAATTATATAAGAGGAACTTCGCTATTGTGCATGCCTTTCTTTTCTATCCAGCTTTCATTTGTTAAATGGTCGAATCCTCTCTCTCCAGCCAAGATTACTTCAACAGCGGAAAGAAGTCCAAAATTTAGGCTTCTTTTTGTTTTACATGATTTTGCCATCTTCAAAGATTTGGAATCGGTTCGGATCTTTGTTGCTAATAACCAAAAGCTCTACACGCAACACAGGCGGCCGGATTTATCCTAATCTTCAAGCCCACTGTTCGGTATTTTGAGAATGGCAAAGAAACCATTAAAGGTAACGTTGACGCCGAACTTGTACTCCATGCTGCTGCAATTGAGTACCCAAATTATGACAAAGCAATTATTGTCAGCGGCGACGGGGATTTCGCTTGCCTTATAGATTTTCTCGAAGAAAATAACAAGCTGCTCCACGTTTTTACGCCTAATAGTAAATACTCTAAGCTATTGCGGCCCTATTCTAAATATATTGTAGAGCTTAGTCAGCTAAAATCATCTCTTGAATATCAAAAGACCGGCATCGGCGGTCGGTCGAAACCTTAGGCCTATCCGGTCATGGTGATGTCGCCATTATAGCAGGTATCATTACATATTGTCAAATATCAATAATTATTTCTTGGTAGGTAGAAATGTCAGGTTCAATACATGTGTATTCCATTGCTTACTGTATATCAGAGTGCGATCCAAACGATTTAACGCGCTCAGCCGTTCTAACGATTTTAGCGTTTTATAATGTAATTAGACTTTACAGATAATACGGATATTTTGTATAGTGTAGTTATGTATATAACAAGAAAAGTAGAAACAGAACTGTCAAAACTCCTAGAAGACGATAAAATCGTGATTCTTCTTGGGGCGAGACAAGTCGGGAAAACAACTCTCACGGAGCCATTTGTTCGAGAAAGGGGAGGTGTTTCACTTAATTGCGACATCGAGATAGACCGGGCGCGTATTCTTGCAGCTGGTTCTTTAAGCCCCGCTGATGCCATGGCCTCCTTAGGAAACCCGTCGCTAATCGTGATTGATGAGGCACAAAACCTGCCCGAAGTGGGACGAATCGTTAAGGGTTGGTATGATGCTAAAGTCAGAGCAAAGATCGTATTGCTTGGGTCTTCGAGCCTAGATCTATTAGACCAAACTGCTGAGCCCTTGACTGGCAGAAACGAAAAGCTTCATCTTACCCCGCTCCTTTTCTCAGAAGTTATTCGGAACCAATCTTGGTATTCGCCCCAGTTCACGGCAAAACACCTTCAAGAGCATTTCTCGAGCCAAATTATGGCTCTAATGTTGCAACAGATGACATTCGGAAGCTATCCCGAGGCGATCAAGAGTCTCGACAAGGAGCGCTATTTACTTAACCTGACTTCCGACTATTTGCTGCGTGACGTGCTGCAAAGCGGCCTTATTAAGTCCCCTGACCCTATTCGACGACTACTCCTTCTACTTGCTCAGAGGATTGGTAGTGAGGTGAGCATAAACACACTTGCGAGTGATCTTAATATCGCTCGTCCAACAGTAGAAAATTACATTGAACTACTTGAGCGATCGTATGTTATTTTCAGAGTGAATCCATATAGTACAAATCGGGCCAAGGAGATTACGAAAAGCTCCAAAATTTACTTCTGGGACATGGGTATTCGCAATGCTCTTTTGAAGGATTTTGCCGTAACACCTACTAGGCAGGATATTGGTGACCTATTCGAGAACTGGGTCGTAATTGAAATTGCCAAGCATAATCTTATGCTGAATAATGGCCGCCTCGACGTGCTGTTTTGGCGCAACACCGATAAGCGAGAGGTGGATATAATTTTGCGTGGGACCAACACCTTAAAAGCTTACGAAACAAAATGGAACAAGGCGAATGCTACTCCATCAACAAAGGCGTTTACAAGTGCGTATGGTGTACCAGTTGAAGTGGTGACAAAGGATACGATACTACCTTTACTTTGGGAGGATGAGAAGTAATGAATTACCCCGGACGTTAGTGCATCCGGGGGTAATCCGTCTAAGTGGGCTTTCAGGCATTGCGCAGTTACTGTCAGCGACGGGTCTGCACGCAGGCGACCGCAACAAACATCATCCCCACGCTGACAATATAAAATTACAGATCAATTATTCCCTTTCTCGTCCCGCACACTCGAACTAGCACTAGCCGGTGCTGGTCGTGATGCAGGGATACGAAAAGAAGTTTTTCAGTCAGCATCTTACGGGATATTTTTGTTGTTCGGTTTATTAAAGATGGCGGCCGAGACGAGGATGCGTTTGAAAAGATCGGCCTTAGTAAACAAGCTATGATGATGCACGGAAAAAATATAGCCGTTTAACAAAGGCGGCGCTGTAGTGATAGCTGACACGTTCTTTTTAGACAATAATGTCTGGAACAACTTGATCGAATCTAATCAGTTTACCGAGGAGCAGCTGGGGCAAGCCCGGCAGAGCTTGGTTGAAGGTGTCCAACAGAGAGAATGGGAAGTAGTATGCAGCTTGCCAGTGTTGCAAGAGGCCATGAGAACGCACCGAGAGAATCCACTGAAGTATGAGGCCATGAAGAAGCTGATTTTTGATGTCGTTGGCAATAAATGGCTTTTTCCCCTCAATGAACGGTACGTCGCTGAGTTATATAACGGGGGTAGATTGCCGCACACTACAAGATACATCAGCCGCGACAAACGCCGGCAGATAGAGCGTTTAGTCAACAGTAAAAAAGATATTTTCGACATTGGCGAAGCCGCTTATAAAGAAGGTTTGACATTCAAAAGGAGCAAGAAGCTTTAAGAAAAAAGTCTATACCGATCTAGGCTCTGTCGATGGTAGACCGCCGAAAAAAACTGCGCAGGCATATAAGAAATGGTTCGCAGATTCAGACAGCCGCGACCTTGAGGGTTGGGTTTAAAGTACTTGAAGGGGGAGTGAAGAGAAAGATATTTCCCATTTCAAAAATCCGAGACTTCCGGCCGTCATACTCGAACAGTCCGTCTGCTTGGCGTAGATTTTCGTCAAGCTAAGGTACTGCTGAACTTAGGGCACAAACGATCGATCAAAGACTCTGACCCTGTTGACGCTGATATTTACGGCTGCAGCCCCTATTACGATTTGCTGGTGACCGAAGACGGTCAATTTAGAGACGCTATCGAAATGGTTAATAGTGGGAAGTTCCGCGTGTACGGCTTCAAGCAGCTTATGGGAATGCTTGGGGTAAATAGTTTAGATTAATTATTTTGCGTCGTTTTTGCAAAAAAATCTAAAACTTTTGAAGAGTATAATTAGGAGTAAGGGTGTGAGAGAAACAAAACAAAAGGAAGATCATGAGTTGGGAAATAGAATATTACAAAACAAGCACCGGTAATGAAGTTGTTAAAGATTTTATTGATAAGTTGCCAAAAATACCAAGTACAAAGCTTGGACGACAATTAGACCTTCTAGAAGAATTCGGTAGTGATCTTGGCATGCCTCATGTAAAATCACTAGGAGATGGGCTCCTGGAGCTTCGTGTTCGAGGCAAACAAGAGGTAAGAGTATTCTATGCGTTTGTAGTCGGGCGGAAGATCATTCTACTACATGGATTCATTAAAAAGACCCAGGAAACGCCTAAAAAAGAGCTAGATATTGCTCGAAGGAGGCAGTCAGAAGTGATGTAATGTAACTTTTATGTTGCATTACATGTTGACATAGTGTAACTTATAAGTTACACTTCAATCAGGAGAAGTGATTATGACAACCTGGAAAGAACACAAGAAAGAACTACTCAAAGACCCTGAGTACAAAGCAGCGTATGATGCCCTTGAGCCCGAGTATCAGCTTGCACGCGAGATCATCAAAGCACGCCTCAGCAAGAAGCTTACACAGACGGAACTTGCAGAGCGTGCAGGCGTGAGCCGTATGGTTGTCGCACGAATTGAGAGCGGCACCTCAAACCCAACGCTTGAAACTGTCAGCAAAGTTGCGAGCGCGCTTGGCAAGGAGCTGAAGCTCGTTGGCACTCACTAGAGCTGCATGATAAGATAAAAACGCTACGGTACGTTAATGACCACTAAAAGCGAAGTGGCAATAGCCGTAACAGGCGGTTATTTTTGTCTCTAAAACCACCGTATTTAGGACACCAAAGGCCTTATAAAGTGAAAACCCCGCTATCTGCGAGGCTCTCACTGAGCATTTCACGCAGACAACGGGATGCCTCGGGGTCGTTCCGGAGGACTCGATTCAGCGCCTGTAACGCTCTCTTCCGCTGGAGCCAGCGGAATTCTTCGCCACCAAGCGTTTGATGTGGGGATCGATGCCCCGGATGGAGAGGAATGCGTCATCGTTAAAGATGGGCACATGGAGCGCCGGGCTGCCCTTCCTGTCTTCACTCTCGTACTTCGACAAGTAGAGTAGGGTGTGGTGACCCACATCACTCTTGCGGGGGTCAAGCTTTCCGTTCGCCTCCACAATGATATGAAGGGGGGGACGCTCATTTTCCAGACCAAACATCCCCGTGACGCACACAACTCGGCCAAATTGCAAGAAAGAAAAGTCGTGATAGTGGGTAGGAACACCCCCCTGGTTCATGTAGCCCTTCAGCCATGTGATGTACTCGTCAAGAACTGCGGATCTGAAATTCCCGTACATGCTTACTCCGTTCGTAGAGATACAATTTCATAATACTACATATATCTGAAATTCGTCAAGATCTTCTATGCTATTTGTCTCAAAAACCTTCGTTTTATAGACATATCTCATATATCATCCATCTAAAATTGCCTTCTCCTTAAATGTTTGTCCATAAACTCGTCTATAAAACAATATCCATAAACTTTACATTTATATGAGCTTTGAGGTATATGATATTGGTTACGCCCGTCTCGACTATCGATCAAGCATTAGATTTACAAAATGAGGCGCTCTTAAAAGCAGGCTGCGAGAAAGTATTCAGTGGCACAGCTAGTGGGTCTAAAGTTGATCGCAAAGGACTAGCCAAAGCGCTTGATCACTTACGCGAGGAGATGCCGGTCGTATGGCGGTTAGACCAATTGGGTCGCTTTAAGCAGCTTATTGAGCTAACAAACAACCTACTGATCGAGGAATAGTTTTATGATTATGCCACTAACGTCAGGGGGTTTGATGACTGCCGCGGATATTAAAGACCGCCTGCAGGAGATGGCCAAGAAAAATGGCATTACTATTGGTGATCTTATGCGAATGTCGGCAATGCAAATTCTAAACAAAGGAATCACTATTGAGCCGACCCCAGAGCCGTCTGGCTATCTGATGAATGCAATCCGAGAGAGTGAAAAGGATTTGACTGAGGGTAACACCACTAGCGTCAAGTCTACCGACGAACTTACTAATCACTTTCAAAAATTAAAGCGATAGCCGGATGCAGTTAGAGTTTTCAAAAGAGTTTGATAGGCAATTCATGCAGAAATAGAAAGGCGCCGGGATCACCGACGCCTTTTGTGGCAGCAATTCCTGGCACTAGTTGTCGTTACCCCTAGATCAAACGAAATAGTTCCTCGACAACGTTTAGTGACGGTACTCCAGAAGCCTTCGCCTTCTCCATCCGCTAGCGAACAGTGCTTACCCTAACAGTCCTGGATTACGCACGACGACTGGACAAATGGCACCTCACCAGGATGCACGGTTACTCCCTTTGGTCTTTGCGCTTAAAACAGAAGGTGGAAGGGGTTCTCAGGCTTCGTGCGGCGAAAGTCTTCTTCCTGCTGCTTACACCAGGAATCGCCCGTATCGCCGTATTGGGCCACAATATCACATGCCCTGTAAAAGTGAGAGCCGACGACTCCCCAGCCATCACCGACCAAACAAGGAATGTTCAGCTTTGCAGCAACTTCGCGAACAATTGCTGACACTGAATGGTCTGCGCCACCGGTCACAATCTTTAGCTTGTCATATCCAGACTTACGCAGCAGCTCTGGATCTAGAAAACGTTCCAAAACACTTCGATATGCGACCTTGCCTCCTTTTGATTGATCCTTCCCGTTGGAGTGAGTTCGCTGATAAATCCAAGGACCAACGTCTTCACAATAAGCTCCATTCGGGATGAACACCGTAACGTATAAATTATATACTATTATTTTATTATTGTCTAAGAAGCTAGAAGTAATCATGTGCAGCCTAGTCAATACCAAGATGCTTTCCAATAGTTGTGCAACATAAAATAGCCAGACTTATCGGTAGTAAGATTTATTCTTGTCTTAACAAATAATCCATCGATACCCAACCTATCTTTTGTCGCTATAATCTGTTATTTAAATATTGCATTATCCTCTCTTATTATATATACATATATAGAGAAAGACTCTAATGGCAGATTTTAATCATAATAACTAGCTCAGAGAAAACAGGACCAAAGTACCGAAGAAAGCTAAATAAAGAACAGTTTGCTGTTTTACGTTTACTTTATAGATTTAGATTTGCCAGTAGCGCGCAGGTAGCGAAGTACCAGCAAAAGCCACACAGCAAATCTATTCAAAACCGTTTGAAAATACTCGAGGATCAGGGATATATTGCAAAGCGTTATGATAAATCGTATAAGCTAAGAGGCAAACCTGCAGCCTATTACCTACTGCCATACGGTGCCCGGGCGGTACTGAGCGCAGAAAATATAAATACCGCCTCACCACTTTTTGTTGTCCACCTCTATAAAGCCAAGCACGTGTCTGAAGACTTTATTCAACACTGTCTAAATATTGTGAATGTCTTTCTTGCGTTACATGAGCTCTACGGCAACCGGCTCACTTTCTTCTCTAAAATAGACCTGAAGTCCCAAGAACTTGAGGACCTCCCACAGCCACTCCCTGACGCGTATTTCTATATTGAAAGTGCCGAGGAGCGTAAAGAGTACTTTTTAAATATTTTCGCAGATAGCCAGCCCTTCTTTGTGCTTGTACGACGAATTAAGAAATATTTGGAATATGCCGGAAGTAGCGAACGGCCAGCTACCACTCTCCCCACCGTTCTAATGATTGTCGAAAACAGTAGCATCCACAAGCGACTGCGGAAGCGACTTACGAAGGAGGTACGCAGCTCATACGAAGAAGTGGAATTTGCGACGACTATACTAGGCAATTTATTTACTTCCAATTCCCTCGGTAAAGTATGGTTACCAATTGACGAGACATTGGATAGTTTTGAAGATCGAAAGGCAGTACGGTTAGAAGATCTGTAAGTCACTACTTATAAATCATCTGTATCCACTTTCAAAAGAACCCGCCACATAGGAGCTCCGGTTTCAAAAGCATTGAGGTATAAAAATCCCGCTTATCATTCACCGATAAGCGGGAGTCAAACGAGGCTTCAGTGCCGTAAGGCTAGAAGCGGATCCCTAGTATGGAATTTTTAAATCTTCTCTACTCTTACTGCTGCAGTCGTGCATCTAGCTTTTTCATGAGGTCTTCGATTGGAGAGAGACGCCCGTGCTTCACATCTTCAAGTGCTTGCTCAAACTGTTCACGGAGTGATGGTTTTTCCGCCCATAGGCTATAAATCTCGACTGTTGTTACGACTGATTCCAGATCATGAACAGACATAAGAACTGCGGCATCGGCACCATGCTTCGTAATGCGGTGCCTAGTATGCATCTGCTCTACTTCATCGACGAGCTTAGACAATTTATTACGTGCTTCTGCAATACCGTATCGCTCGGTCATGTATTTATTGTAGCATGACAGCATTCCATACTTTTTACTGTAGCGCTATTGAGTTTGTTGACAATACTTATATTAAGGGTTATAGTATAATAATTCCTACCCAAAAAGGGAGTGGCTGTGGAGCAGGACATCCTGGACAGCATTGCCGAGCCCTGCCCCGACTGGGAGGGTAAAGAGGTCTTAGTGACCCTTTACCACCTCTACCCCGGAGTAGCCTCAGCGGTACCGTCGAGCAGGAAGGAAGACGTCGAGGGGTTCCTCGGAACGCTGCGGTGCTTCGAGGACGAGAAGCGCTTCGAGGTGCACGAAGGCGGTGAACTCATCGCCGAGATCCACGCCGTGTACCGCATCGAGGCCGAAGACGGACGACTTTTCATCGAAGGCTGGGTCGGCGACCCGACCAACCACAAGTGGTCGAAGTGGGTCGTAGAAGAGATCCGTTGAGTTATCTCTGGGAGGATAGGGCCGGCATTGCCGGTCCTTCTCATTACCACAAGATTAATATAGCTCCTGTCTGCTTACTAGTTAGGCCCTCACCGGGCTATCATCTTCTCAATAGTATTTAAATTCCTGTTCGTAGTAATAGCTTTGTATCTTGACTTAGAAATTATCTTATTAAACACGGTGTTACTATCGCTTCCTTTTGGCGCCTGCCAGTACACTACCTGATCACCAGCAGCTATGCGCTCGACCGAAGGATCGAGCTCACTCGCATAGTGCACCAATTCCTCTACCGTTGCTTGCGAGCCGCAGAAGATTGCATAGCGATGCTTATCGGTGGCATCGCCAAATGGCCAGGCCGCCACAACCGAAGCGAGCTTTTCTTTTAGAAAAATGAGAACATGGGCCGAATACTTAAATCGTTCGGTCAAAGCTTTTTCAACACCTTCTTTAAGTTCCCCACTCGCTAGGTTTGACGAAAGGGTGACATTCCCCGATTGTAAATAGGTTTTTATATCCTGAACCGGCAAACTTTGCAGACACTGCCGCAGCTCGTTCATCGGTACACGAATCCCTCCCACATTCACGCCGCGTAAAAATATTGCATATTCTCTCATTACTACTAAGAATATCGTACTCATCGCTATCTTGCCAGGAGACCCGCATGCTTATCGATGCTTCGTTCCCGCAAAGCTTTGTCGACCAAAAGCACAACCTTGCACACCAAACAAGCTTACGCTAAAGTTGTAATAACAATATTTACTTTGGGGGCATATGGGCAAGTATAAAGGTTTTACGATCGTCGAGCTACTAATTGTCATCGTGGTAATCAGTATCCTTGCCGTCATCACCATGACCGCCTTTAACGGCATACAAGCAAGTGCCCGCGATACTGAACGCCGAACAGATATAAGACAGCTAGCGCAGCAGCTTGAAGTGTATCATAGCGACAATGGCTTTTATCCTTTATTTTCACAACTGAGCAGTAGTTCATGGCGTGCCGCTAATATGCCGAGTGTTAAGGACGGCCTCGTGACTCCGCCGGGTAGAGCCACACCCGGGATCTTCAATGTTACCTCCCCCACCATCAGTCAGTATGGATATTATACCGTCAATTCTTGTGTCAATGGCCAATGCGCAAAGTACCGACTGCTTTGGAGAAGTGAGGTAACCAATCAGATTGAAACCCACATCGGTGCTACTGGCCTGTAATTTATCCTCACTGTGCGCCGCCAATTCTGCTGACGAATGGAGTTTACGATACGGGAACGACACCTTCAGAAGGCCGTAATGTTGCCAGGCAATTGCCAGGTTCTCGGTGGTTTGGCGTCGAAGGCTACCATTCAGTCTATCTCTTCGGCAGTAACCGCTGTGCACGTGGCGTGGTTCATAACTACTTCACAGCTGGAAGTCTGCCTCCAAGTAACTTCGTCTGTCGTAGAGACGACCGGTAACTACCGGTTCGCTACTTAGTCCTAACGGCTAGCTGCGAACGGCCCGGACCAAAAATCGTGTTCGGGCCATTTTATTGACCTAAAAAGAAACCTGGAATCATTGACTCCAGGTTTCTGTTCAGGTGGCAATTTAAAATTATCTGCCGTAGCAAGCTTCTAGTCCATACGTAACGCGACTATACCTCCGACGCTTCAGATGCAAGGTTCATTTTTCCGACGTTTAGCTGCCATGATGTGCCATATTTGTCGTTAAACCAGGCGTATTTTTCACTAAAGCCGTAATCGTCCAAAGGAAGCATTAGATCGCCGCCTTCAGATAGTTTTTCGTACAGCTCATCAATTTCTTCAACGCTATCGCATTCAACGAAAATTGACACTGCTGGCGAAGCGTTCCACACGTGCTGTTCGTTGTTTTCAGAGGCGAAAAACTCTTGACCATTCAGGGTAAATTGTGCAAATTTCACCATACCCTTGTCGCCGCCGTATTCACCTTCTTTGTAGTGAAGAAGACTGTCGAGCTTCGAGTTTTTAAATACTGAAACATAAAACTTGACCGCTTCTTCAGCTTTACCAGCTTTGTCGTTTACAAAAGTAATATAGGTTGTCATTTTTCCCATAATTATCTCCTTATCTTATTATTTACTTGGGTGTGCTAACCGATTACATGGTAGGCTTACCCTTTCCTTTCTATTAGCTGAATCAGGTTGCCGCAGGTGTCATCGAGTATCGCGATTTTAACGCTATCCATCTGCGTCGGCTTCACCACAAATTCCACACCCAGCGCAGTGAGCCGTTGGTATTCATCGTCAATATTGCTGACACCAAACATGGCCGCCGGAATGCCCTCTTCTGAAAGGCCCCTTTTGTAATCCTGGATAGCCTGGTTTTCACTTGGCTCAAGCAGGAGCTCGGTTCCCTCAGGATCGTCCGGTGAAACGACCGTTATCCACTTATGTTCTCCCATGGAGGTGTTATATTTTTTAATGAAACCAAGCTTTTCAGTATAGAATTCGAGCGCCTTATCTTGGTCGTCAACAAAAATACTCGTCAGAATAATTTTTATTCGGGCTGGTTTAGACGGCTGCATTTTGATCGTTGGTTTATTGTTTAGAATTAGAAAGCGATACTTCCCGCGACGCTCAGACCGAAGCAGCCCTGCGCTCTCTAAGATACCGACGTGCTTCACAATCGCTGGCCGCGACATAGTTAGCTTGTGCTTCATAGCCAGCCGAACCGTCAGCTCGTACAGAGTTTGTTCTTCACGTTCAGTGAACTCATCTAAAATAAGCCTTCTGGTTGGATCGGCTAATGCTTTAAATACTGCATCTTTGCTCATAACACATAGTATATATAACCATATGGTTTCATGTCAAGAGATATATGCCTTTCTTTTAGCGGCTGCGCATGTGAATAACGACAATTGCGTGAGCACTAAGAGCGTAGCACGAAAAGCCCGCCCGAAAAAAGCGAGCTTCCTGCGTTACAGGTCGCAGGACTTGGGCTTTTTGCGGACGGGGAACTAGATGGATAGCGGGCCTACTCTCCAGACAATAACGGCGCCGTTCAAATGGCCCAAACCCTCGATCTGGATGCCATCCACACCTTCAGTGAAGATGAAGCTGGCCGGTTCGCCTTCGGAGTCGATAAGCCATTCGTAAGTCCCTTCTGGCATACGCTCCCGAATCTCGGTAGCGTTGAACCAAACCTTCTGACTGCGGCGGGTCGTCCCCGTGCTGACAGCCAGCAGAATTCGATCGTCTCGCTCCTCCATCATGTCGAAGAACAGATTTACTGCTCGTACGATCTTTTGGGTGTCAGGGTCGAAGAACGAATGGATCATGAAAGGACCGGTGCACACGTGTGCTTCCATCACGAGCACCTCTCAGTGGACAGTGATAACTTATATATTATAATATTACTATACTATAATGTCAATATGCATTTACTAAAAATTAGCTCCCCCCCTTGCTAACGCATTTTCTCAATGCAACAGAGCCGATCCCAACAAGGCCTTGAATAGATACATATAATTACTTAATTGAGAATAATGGCATAAAACATGGTGAGGTATATACAAGTCAATGCCTTAATCTTTGGAAATGCTGCCTGCGTAATCTGACAATCAACCCTTTCCTAGTTATTAAATGTGGCTTCATTGATTTCTGTTATATAATGTCTTTATCCTTCCCGATCTGAGGAGAGTATCGTGACCGTTGATGAACTGCTTGCCAATGCGCGGAAAGCTGAAGAGATCCGCGCGCTGCCTGCTACGGCCGCGCGTGGTGCTGAGGCATATTTCCAGGCTTACTATTTTGTCGCAGTTGACAATCCAAACGAAACCCCAATTACACTCCGGATCATGGCAGATGAGTACCTTTCGATGACTGCGTCTCCGCCTTTAAGCAATGAGGAAGAAGAGGCCTCGGAACTTGCCAGATTTATTCTTAGGCGCCTGAATCCAAGGTGATAAACGAGCCTCGTCATGTTATGACGAGGCTCTTTAATTTAATACCCCTTCGCCGCATCTCGACTCTCGGTCAAGTGAGCGAAGCTCTTGAACTGCTACTAGATTTTTTACCAATCTCATCATGTTCATCAAATTATAGTCTGCTATTAAACAAAAAAATATCCTCGCACCCGGCTAGCATACAACTAGTCGGATGCGAGGATTCAGATGTTACCGCAGGTTGCCGGGAACCTTGGTGAAGTCGGGGTCAGTCGCGTAGCGCGTCGGCTCGTCGGTCGTTTCAGCCGCCTTACTGCCGGGTGCTTCCCCTTCGCTTGCACCGGGCCAGTTGGGCGAACCTATCAGGTACGAAGGGTCAGTGGCGTTAGCCATAATAATGCGCTCCCTACAAATCGTGGATAGATTGCGTGCGAACGTAATGCGCTTATTAGTATACGCTACAGTACTTCGGTGTCAAGCGAGGCAACTGCTGGAGCCTTGCTATAAAACCCCCAAAAAATCCTATTACAAAACTATGCAACCATATGCGCGTAGGCGGTCGGGAATGTAGTTGCGCCACTCGAATACCCAAATCAAAAAGCGGTAATTTGACTATTAGGCTCAAGCAGCATATAGTAAACGCGTTCGCCTCTCATGAGAAGGAGTACCAATGTCCAAAGTGGGCAATGTGGTGGCAATCTTTCCTCTTCCCAGAAAAGATCGCCGAAAGACCGACTATGCGCTACGTGGCCATCTTGACGCCTCACAGATTGAGAGCCTCGATGGGCTACTCAGGCGAAGGCTCGGGGGCAACGCACTAAGCGCTCTTGCATGTCAAGCAAATCACTTGTTGGTTCTAGCAGATAATGGCAAGGCTGACGCCATCGAAGGAAAAGAATTTCCTCTTCTCAGCGCGCTTCGCGACGTTTTATCGGTAACGGCCGACTACAGCGGTGTTATTCAAAGTATTGAGAAGGGTTCGGGTAAGTTCCGCGTTTCGCTTGTGCTGCTGGGAGGACATACTGCGGAGCAACAAATGCACGCAAGCAATCGCCTTACTCGAGTTGAAGGTCTTAGCTCGCCAGGCTTGTACACTGGCTCCTCAACGCTCGCTTTCGACGTTAGCGGTAACCCGAAGAGTAGAATGAAAGCACTGCTTGATGGCCTGCTAAAGGTGGGCATTGCCGCTACGGTCATGCCGTAGCCAGATAGACACGACGCTTCAGCTAAGTCCTGCCCCAACTTAAAATTACAGCGTGACGCAGTAAGATGAACTTTATCTTACTGCGTCACGCTATTCATTTATTTATCCACAAGCATCCAGTGTGCTTACAAAACTGTTAATGAGCTCCCACTTTATACTGAGGCATACCCTCAACTCGTTACCGTAAATAGAATACTTTTAGCTGTAATCATTCCTAACAGTTGCCAAATTGAAGGTGCAGTTTACAACGAAACTGCACCATAGCCAGATCACTTCTTATTGTTATGGCCCTTGTAGCCTCGCTCCACCAAAAGAGCATGAGCTTCTCTGACTGCTGGCGGAATGGTTTGAGCGACTTGCATACCCGTTCGAGTGTATGCGTCTACTCGTTCAATATTGCCGATAAGCCGAGCGGAAATGTATGCGTCGCCTAGCTCGTCGAGGGCTTTTTCTAAAGTCGTCGCCTCATGATAGCGACAAAAGAAATCTACCTTCTTACCCTTCCACTGCGCCAATGCCGTAGCCCTAAAGCGTTTAGTCATGTAAGGTATATGTACCAGAATAACCGAACGGATCGTATGGCCTTTCAAAAGCGCTTGCGACAGGGTAATGTTTTCACCGGTATGCCGTGCGCTTCGTTCGCGGATTATCGCGCTTTCAGGTACGCCTGCCCTTAGGGCAATCTCTGCCATCCGATCGGCTTCAACCGCCGCAAGATTCTTACTGTAGCCTCCCGAAAACACGATTCGCGGTGCCCAGCCGTGCAAGAACAATCTTGCAGCCTCACGCGCAACATTCATATCCTTGCAGCCGCCTGCAATAATAACATCGGCTTTTCTCAGCGGCGACTGCTCAGATAGATAGTCCCAAAGGATTTGCAGAAGTACTTTATCTTGACGAGGCAACATGCCTAAACGCCCTTTCTATTCGTGACAACAAGTCTACTTAACTATATTACGGTTAGCCACTAGCAACAAATTAAAAGTTTTTGGAAAAGACTTTGACGGTTCCTAATTAATCTCCACTAGCTAAGTTTCAAGCATACCAAACGAAAGGTGCACGCGATTTAGTTTCTCTTAGCGGAACACATTAGGTCAAAAATTATTGAGTCAAAAAAATTTGCTTATAGTCAAAGTTATTTTTAGCTACTATACCAACGTACCTTGCAAGCACGAGAGAAAAGGTGACATCATGAAGGTTGTTGTTGAAGGACGCGACCCCGGCTATGAGTTTGACTGCACGAGTTGCCGCTCGAAACTGATCGCCGAGCCGCAGGACATCAGGGTCGGCTACTTCGGCGCCAACTACGGCGGCGATCAGCCGGAACGCTCCTACTACACTGAGTGCGTGGTGTGCGGCCAGACCCGCCGCATCTCGGCAAGCCGTCTGAGCAAGGCCGCGCGCGACCAGGCTGACGCCCGGGAGAATAAGCCCGAGTAGGTAACGCCCTTGCCAACTGCAAACGCTAGCTCCACTGCAAGCTAAGAGGTACTCGCCCTGCATTTCCATTTAGGAGGTGCAGGGCTTTATCAAGAAGGTTATTCCGTTATAATAGTTTTTAGCGATCACTCGAGAACTTAAGGATGCTCATGAAGTTGAATGGCCGGGATGGCAGTACGGGAATATAACCTTTGAGGATGAGGTTGAAGTTAATGTTGAGGAGATGCGTGAACTGCTCGATGATGGCCAGAAGGAGTCCGCAAGCTAGGCTACTCAAACTTTAGCAGAACAAATCTACTTCTCGTCATATCCTATGCGACCACTACCAGTAATTATACTAATCACAGTTTCTTTCGATATATCACCATTCGTTACAGATAAACATATCTTGTGCAAACTCTTGTATCAAGGTATGACACATATTCTACCGATTCAAGTAGATCGGAGTCGTCTCCTGTGTAAGCCTTTTTCCGCAGTCGTGGCTCTGTCTCATAGTCATGATTTATGATTAAAATACATTTTTCGGCCCCAAGCTTTGATTTCCTGATAAAGTGGTTAGTAGCTTGGCCGGTTCGTTCTGGACAACTAAATATCGGACCATTTGCTATTGAGCCAATCAATGAAGCTGATCTAGCGGTGAGCGGACAAGGAACGGATGACGACTTTGCCAATATGACTCTCGATTTTGGCTTTACGTGTAGTGCGCTTGCTAGTACGGGCACGAGCCAAATACAGATAGCATTAATTGCGGCTGGCTTCATAACTACGGCAAGCGCAGCAACACTTTATGCTACGAAGAAGACCGTTTTTAACTCATAACAGGATAGCTGTAGAGCATTCGGTAAGAGTTGTTTCTTTACTTCGCTCGTCAAAATGACTCAAAATAAACCGCTTATGTTCGTAAAAATAATGATATAATTAAAGTCAAGCTAAGCATAAGAAACAAGGGCTTATATGCCAGTGTGGGCTGAAAATAAGAGAGGGCAATAAAGAACATGCGCAGACCAATAGAGCGGTTACACCTTTTTATAACTAATGTGTGCGGCAGATATCTGCCCATAAAAGCACTCCGGCAAAACCCAGGGAGATTACGCAAGTCAAAGGCTTGGTACGCTGCAGGAATTACGGCGCTTGTAGCAACATTCACACTCAGCTCTTTCCTTATCGGTCCAGCCATGGCAGCCACTAACACTACCCTCAAATGGACACCGCAAACGGCCAGTGCTACAGCAATATGGAATTCGGTAGTCTGGTCACCGGAGCTCAATATATTTGTGGCTGCAGCCGTTGGTGCCACAAATAACGTAATGAGGTCGACAGACGGTATTACTTGGACGACACATTCTACGCCTGTAGCAACTAATATTCGCGACGTGGTATGGGCAGCAAGTATTGGTAAGTTCGTAGCAGTCACGCCAACCGGTCTGACTTTTTCGAGTACCGATGGGGCTACCTGGGTGAGCGAGGGTGCCATACCTACACCCCAACAGTGGTGGGAAACGATTACTTGGTCTCCCGAGCTGGGAATGTTAGTCGCAATTAGCTGTGGTATCGGTGGAACTGGTTGTAATAATAACCCCGCAAACCGCGTCGCTACTTCTACAGACGGCGGTGCTACCTGGACGACGCACCCAGACGCTGGAGACTTCCAATACTGGTTTGTAGACTGGTCTTCGGAACTGGGGCTATTCGTGGCAACAGCACAAAATGGCGGCACGCAAGGGGTGATGACCAGCCCCGATGGTATTAACTGGACCCCACGAACGACTCCTGTTGGTGCATGGTGGGGTCTTACTTATTCCCCGGATCTCAACTTATATGTGGTGGTCGGAACAGATGGCAAGATTATGACCTCGCCGGATGCCATTACATGGACACAGCGCACCGCTCCTGTAGCGAACCAATGGCGATCCGTCGCCTGGTCTCCCGAGCTTAGTCTTTTTGTAGCCGTAGGTAACACCGGTACAAACCGCATCATGACCTCACCAGACGGCATCAACTGGACAGCTAGGCCTGCCGTCAACAACAATACATGGAAAGATATTACATGGTCTCCCGCACGCCATGCCTTTGTGGCAGTTGGTGATACCGGCGGTGCCAGTCAAGTAATGACGGGTGCGATGGTAACTGCGACCACCACCTCCGCAACAAGTATTACAGGTTCAACAGCCACTTTACGGGGTGATTACCTCGATAATTACCCCGGCGCTAGCGTTTTCTTCCGCTACCGCGTGGCAGGTTCAGGCGGAGCCTTTACGAGTACTCCAATCCAAAGTGCCCCAGCGCAGGGATCTTTCAGCGCGAATATTACCGGCCTTAGTCCAAATACAACTTATGAATATACCGTAGTTGTGCAATGGCCGAGTGCTACCGGCACCCAAGAAATACAAGGCGGCTTCGAGCAATTTACCACTCTCTTTTCACAAGTCCACTACCGCAAAACGGTTAGCCCTGTAGTTACGAGTATTACCCCTGGCCAAACCTTCACCTATACCGTAGCTGTCGAAAATGTCGGCACCACGCCGCTTACTGGCCTTTCATTCACTGATGATTTAAGTGATGTTGTGGATGATGCAGTATACAACAATAATGTGACCTCTGGCGGCACCGGAACTGCCTCATGGAATGGATCCAACGAGATAAACTGGAATGGGAACTTGGCCATTGGCCAAACGGCTACCATTACCTATTCATTTACCATGAATGATCCGGTTACCGGTAACGGTACCCTAAGGAACAGTGTCGTCGGTACAGGCGCAGGTTCTAACTGTACTGCAAATCCAGCGGTTGACCCAGAATGTATGACGGTCTCACCTCTCCCTGTTATTTCAAGTCAAAAAACTCTTGTTGGCCCTGCAAACCCTAAAGCGGGTGACACGGTAGATTACCAATTCACGATCACTAACACGGGCGGTGCGGCGGCAACTGGCGTTGCAGTGGCAGATAACCTTGTTGGCGTACTCGACGATGCAACTTATAATAACGACGCAAGTGCATCAACGGGTACCATTACCTACGATGCTGGGAGTAAGCGAGTTATCTGGAATGGCGACCTTGCCGCTAGCGGTAGCCCTGGGGATAGTGTCACCGTGAGCTACTCGGTGGATGTAAATGGTGCTGATAATCTAGGCGATGCCATGCTAAATAATGCGCTCATTACCTCTGATTGTCCGAATCCTGCAATTTTTAACCCAGCCACGCCTGGTTACGAAGCAAATTGTGTCACCAGTACGCCAGTTGCCGCCTGGACAGCAGTTAAGACAACCGCAGCAGCAAATGGCATTAAGCTGGGGGAAACCGCCAATTATACAATTACTGTTACTAATACCGGTGCAGTAAACTTAACTGGCGCAAGTGCTCCTGCTCTAGATGATGATCTGACTGATGTTATTGACGATGCTGACTTTGATAGCGCTAATGCCCAAGCAACGATTGGAACTGTAAGCTACGCCAGCCTAACTCTTCACTGGACAGGTAATCTAAATGCCGGCCAAACAGCCACAATTACCTACGGCGCTACAGTGAAGCCACAGGGGAGTCTTGGCAATGCAAGTTTGGCAAACGCCATAGGTGCAGGTCCAATGAACTGTCCAGTAACACCTACCGCTAACCCTAGCGACCCTAGTTTTAATGCCAGTTGTGCTACCTTAACCTCAATTGACACTACTGATCCTGGTACTGGTCCTGGTGGTCCTACGACACCTCCAAACGGCTCATCGTCAGGTGGCTTAGCCGATACCGGCCAAAATATTCTTTGGATTATTCTCGGCGTAGTCATACTACTTGCAGGCGGAATCGTTGGGCTATTTGGCCGCAATATTCGAAAACTACTTAAAAGCAACTAACGGAGCTCCGATTAAATAGCGTAGTCTATGAAACAAAAGCTAACTACATATTCTATACTCGCTTTTGTCTCAGCTACGATCTGGGCGGTGTTAGGCGTATCCCAGACTGCATATGCAGCAACCTTTACGGTGACGAACACTAATGACACTGGCGCGGGCTCATTACGACAGGCGATAACCGATGCGAACGCTACTGTTGGATCGCACGCCATCACCTTTAGCATTCTAGGTGCTGGACCGCATGTTATAACACCGGCAACTGCACTGCCTTCACTGGGCTTTGGTGCTGGGACAACACCGCGCTCAATTATGATTGATGGGTGTAGCCAGCCTGGATCTGTATGTGAGAGCTTTCCGTTGACTTTAAAAATACAGATTAACGGTGTGAATGCCAGTACATCAACGACTGGAATATTTGGAATAAACAAAACAGACGGGGGCATGACTATACGTGGTCTCTCGTTGACCAACTCCCAGGGGTGGGCGATCGCGGCAAATAGAACTGCCTATAATGGTCAATTTTGGAATCCCGATAACTTCGTGGCTGAATACAACTACATCGGCTTAAAACCAGATGGGACAGCTGCGCCTAATGCCAATGGTATTCGGCTAATAGGAGCGGTTGGTGGTACTCAAGGTGGAGACGGAGATAGAGTTTCAAATAATGTCATAGGCGCTAATACTGGGGCTGCACTTATAACTAACGGCGCTGCCAGCGTTTTTACGGCCATACAGCCGATGGATAACTTGATCATAGAAAATAATATCGTCGGGCTTGATCCTACCGGAACCCAAGCTAGAACTAATGGCAATGGTGTAAATGTCAGCGGAACTAATGGGGCTATTGTGCGCAATAACCAGATAGTAGGCAGCACGGGATATGGTTTGGATGTTCGTGCGCAAAGTATGAACTTGCTAATAGAAAACAACACGATCCAAAGCAATGGCACGAACGGTATAAGTTTTGCGAAAGGCACTATCGCTAACCCCACGTTCGTTGGCCCAGTGACACTGTACGGCAATACGGTTACAGCTAACGCCCAGACCGGCATACTAGCTACTGATGCACCCGGTATTACTATTGGCGGAACCGGTACAGGGCAAGCAAATAACATTTCAAATAATGGCAACACGGGTGTATTGATGACTGGAGCACTTACGAACAGTGGCAGCATAAGAGGCAATACAATGAGTTCGAACAACGGGGCGGGAGTATCAATCAGCGGGGCGTCGACTATCCAGGTAACAAATAACAATATCAACTCTACTGTCGATGCAGGGGTAGTTTTGAACAGTGCGACTAATCTTACCTTAAATGGCAACAGCATTCAGAATAATGGTATTGGTATTAGGGGTCAGACAGTGACAAGCTCAACAATGCGCGCTAATACGATTGCTAACAACGCACTTGGCGGGATCCTCCTTGATACAAATACGAATAACGTTACCATCGGAAACTTTGTTGGGCAAGAAAACCATATACATGACAATGGCGGTCCGGGGATTGCCGTAGGAGGTAACAATACAGACACTACAGCAAGCGTAAGAATCCGTATGAATACTATTTATAACAATGCTGGTCTTGGCATTGACTTAGGATCAAATGGTGTCACCCCGAACGATAGTGGCGACGGCGACACTGGTCCAAATAAGCTGATCAACTTCCCGGTCATACAGTCAGTCGCCAGAGGTTCGGTAAAAGTAAAAGGTACGTATACCGGCACAGCTAGTCAAGGCTTTATTCTTGACTTTTACCTAAACAGCAGTCCAGACGCATCGGGGTATGGAGAAGGTCAGACGTACATCGGTTCAACCACAGTTACTACCGATATACTCGGTCAGGCTACGTATGGCCTTACGTTTCCTGGCACAATTCCACCTGTCGGCGTAGTATCTGTGACGGCTACCGATTTTAGTGGCAACACATCGGAATTTAGTAGAAGTGCATATGTGAACCCCATCGCTAACGATAGTAACTCAACGACGACATCCGGCCAGACCACGACATTCAATGTGTTAGATAATGATGAAACAGAGAGTCCAGGATTTGATCTATCTAGTGTCCGCTTAATTGACCCTGCATCTAATAACGAAGTTAAGGATCTTGTTGTGGACGGACAAGGAACGTGGCACGTTAATACTGATGGCACGATCGCCTTTACGGCGCTAGCCAGTTTTATTGGTATTACGTCACCCGTTAATTATGTGGTAACCGATGTGAGCGGAATGAAGTCAGAGCCAGCCGCTTTATCGGTGACAGTAAATGCGCCCTCGGCTGCATCAACCTCAAATACAGGGGGCGGACTGGCTAACACTGGTCAGAATATACTAGTCCTATCCTCGCTCGCGGGAGTACTGTTGCTTGCCGGTGTCGGGGTGTTATTTAGAAAAAGAATAATAAAGCTACGAAAGCTTAAATTCAAAAATGAGAAGAAAGGTAGGGACCGGATCTACTATTTAGAAACAATGATGCAGCATGAAACGAAGCAAACCAATAGGCAGTTCAAATTAAATAGCCGGAATACACTTATCTACAGTGCATTCCGGCATTTCCTACTTTACGCTCTGAACGGCAACCTCAAGGCCTTTGCGCCCAAGTGCATAGCATTGCGCCTCATTGCCAACTCTTACAACTCCCTGGCAAGACATGATGCGCTTAAGCAATGCCTTCTTAATATCTTGTTGCAACCGTGGTGTATTCTCGATTCGCCACAGGAGCTTGCCCAGCTCCGTATCGGCATTCGCCGTCAACTCATCTGAAGCAACAAGGCCGCCGATAGGAGGGTCAAGGTACACAAATAGCACGTAATACTTCACCTTCTCCACACTAGGGATTGCTGCTACTGTTAGATCGAAACGACTTGCGGTCGCATTAGCAGGCTGCCCTTGAATTGCAGCAGGACAACTCGGCGGCACAAGTGCGTGGCCTCTATTATCGCGCATTGGTGCTCCAAACCAGGGTTGTGCTCTATATGTCATGGGACGCCTCAGTTAAAGTACTGCGGCACCGGCTTCTACTTAAAGACCACATGCGTATGGATGGTCCGGTGCAGTTACTTAGCGAACTGCACCGGACCTACTTGAATGGAAAGCCTTGCTCTTGGCAGTAATTGTAACCTAGAGCTGACCGGCCGACTAACCGCAAATGCAGCGACTAGCTCTTTAGTACCGTTGACCTAAACTTTACCCCAGCAGCAGCAAGCCGACCACTCAACCGTGGAGTATGCGCTGCGCCAGTGGCGTAAAGGAGTACCGATCGATCTCCTGACCGATTTCCGGTCGTCATGTCAATGGCAATATCCCCGAGCCGGGCCAGCATCTTACTGTTGCGGGCTACCTGTTCCTGCTCTTTTTTAGAAGCCGCATCTGTCGAAGATGCCTCGGCTTTCGCCTGGATGGCTTCCCATTCGCTTTCCGTAACTTCAGCGGTATGCACCTCTACCCGATGCAGTAGAGCTCGAGCTGCGACATACGCTAGGTTATTGATAACGCGCTCAGAGCGCCCCTCCTCAAGAAGCTCCAGCAGCTGCGGCTGCAACTCATCCGGTGGTAGAGCCTGGGTTGCCTCAGCAGATACAGGAATAATACTTGGAATGGACGGTGGTTCATCAAGGCTAACAAAGCCCGTGGGCTCAATCGCCAGCACGTCTCCGCGTCGGGCGTCTAGTGCGTCAACAACCTCCTTGAGCTTCTGGTAATCACCCTCGCTGATCTGATCCACGCGCTTTTTTGCCTGGATGCCGTGCACGACACCATAAAGCCGAAGATCAACGGCATTGAGGGCGGAAACTTGCTGACGAGAGAGCGAGAACTCATCATTAGACCGTTCCATGCCTACAAGTATGGTGCTTAATTAATTATTTAACAAGTTAGCTTTGATTCTTACTATGTTTGCTTTTTGCATATGGTTATCAAAACCGATTTAACAGTAGCTCTTCTAGTGGCAGTACCTAATCCTGGAAGGTTTTTGTGTTCGGCTGTAGCTCGCTGTGCATACAAAATATAATAGTATATATTTATATAGACGGAGATTAGAAAGTTTTCTGAGAGGAACAGACATGCCGAGCTTTGACTTCCCTAGTGCGGAAGAAATTGCGAGCCAGCGCCGATCAAGTGAAGACTTCCAAAGTCAAGTTCAGGGCTTTCTAGCTCAAGTCAAGAGGGATATGGTCTCTCGTAAGGGCGATAGCAATGTTGCGGGATACTTGCTCTTTCCGCCCGGCACCAGCCCGGATGTTCGGGAAGCGGTTTGTGATGCCATCAACGCCGTCAATGGCGGCCAAGATTGGGACGCACAACTGTCGACCGACGAAGGCCAGCCGGTACTGATTGTGCACAAGCGTCAGGGCTGACAAACTTATCCGTAACGCTCTTCACTACTGCCGGGGATTCAGAAGCGATTCTGGATCCCCGGCATACACAATATATGAATAGTAACGCGGGAACGCCTCCTTCGCCCTTATCAAACCCCTCACTCCGGCTATAGTGCACTTTCCTAGATCTTTAGTTCATCTCTTGGTTAGACCTACTAAGTCTCAGCGTCATTATAGAACATGCATTGTCGACCTATTATAGATACGCCCTGCTTTAACATGCCTATATTCCGGGGATAAGACTTTAAGCAGTTATAATACTTTGCAAATCAAAAAGAAGCCCCCACTGGGTGTGGGGGTTTGCCAAAACAACCTAAATGCGAAGGTACTTACTCGATGAAAATATCATAGCCTTTACCGGGATCTCCCGCATCAACATACCTCAGCTCAACTTCAGTTCCCTTTTGGAGCCGCAGTGGGTGGTCATGAACTATAAAAAGTTCTCGAGTAACCCACTTACCTGGTAGTTGTTCGACTGACATACGTATTTTAGTCATTCCGGCTGTTTCGACGCTCACATCGCTAATGACTAATGCCTTCATGCTTCAGTCCTTTACGGTAACGAAAATAATGTCAACCAAACCATACTATCATACCAGCCTGAAAACTATGGTATTAACTAATAACTTTAAGACCACACAGTAAGCGTGTGCATCCATACAAGAGCCTTGGAGCGTCATGCATATCTCGCTTGTTCTTCTAGGAAACCGGCTGCAGAGCAGCAAATGAGAGCGAGTAATTGCATTACCCAGGTCGAAGGCGTTCGATTAGGCACTTCTTAGCTCTGGCAGGGAAGCTCGACTCGCATTGAACGGCACGCGTCTCCTGTCTCTCCGCGCCAATCCAGGCGCTGGAGGACGGAGATACAACTTTTTGCAACACTTTACACCCTGAAAGGCGTTTAAATACTTAGGTAGTTATTCTCCGCAAAGTTCAAATGGCAAATTTAAACGAGCCGTTCTCAGATATATTCCAAGAACGGCCCAGCGCCTTAAGCGGAAGCAGGCATGAGGAAGCGATAGTGTTCCCATGTGTTACCATCTGACTTCAGGCCGAGCTCCCACAGATCATGAACCCAGCCTCGGCGCCGCGCTACCTCCACATCAAAGACGGCATTGCCGGCACTGTCAAGACCGCGAAAGATCATGCCCGACCGCACAACATGGTACCAGGTCTCCTTTTCTGGGGGCAGCGCAATGCGAATCCCGTGGTCGGTGCAAAAGTGCAGTTCGTACGTCCTGCCTTCGACAAGCTCGGAAAGAGCCTTGACAGCACCAGCAGGTAACGCCGGCTTGGCGAGCGTCCTCTGATCAAACTTATCACCATTGAGCGGACACAGGCCTGCTCGGTTCTCTCGATACACTGGACCTTCTCTCCTGGTCGGCGAGCTAATACTTATATTCTATCATAACGTTTAGGATTGCCATTTTACACCTTGAGACGACCCTCCTGGTACCTCGCTGCACTGAACCACCAAACCGGTGCCAAACTCTTGCTTGTGCCTACTATCAATGCTCGCATTCCTTAAAATTGCAATCTTAATTTATTATGATAGAATTAGTTTATTCTGCTCTCAGAGCTGAAGAAGTCCTAGCAGTATCCTCCTTGGGAGACTTTGTGCGTGAACTTAAGAAATTCCCGGAACTTCCTGAGCTTCTTGAACTTCTCGCTGCCAATGATCTTAGCCGCTATACCATTGTTCGCCACGGCTATCGGGTGGCCCGTATTGCTGGAGATGATGTCACCGATGGCCCATTCATTTATGAAGGCGGTGACGACTTCGACTTCTTGCAGGACCGCCTCGCTGCAGCTGCAGAAAGTCGTGTCGATAACCATGAATGCTACGAGATCATGGCTCCTGACGGAAACATTTTCTGCATCTGGTTCCGCGACTGGAGGGTGACTGTCGGCAAGGCCATCATGCCCTACTAGACGATCCCGGTGTGTGCCGGCTTTATGCACACACCGGGTCCACACTGAAATTAACGACACCCCTAATCAGACCGTTATTTAGATACCCGTTCATTTTTTGCCATGAGCTTAACAACTATTAATGATTATTAGTTGTTATAAAAAGAAAAAAGTTATATTATAATGTGTCCCCTATTGACAAGGTGAGTGGCATGGGCCTAAAGGTAATTAGTGTCGAATCGCAGGGCCGCTTTGCGCGTGTAAGCTTCTCTGATAACCATAGGATAACTTTTTACGAGAACACCGGCGGTTGGGGAATGCCCACCTGCCTTGAGCGTGTACTGCTCAAGGATGGCGAAGAGATGGTAGTAGAATTTGTCTCACCGTATCAATATCCGATTAATCACCGTCCTTTTGGTTTTCGAGTTCTAAAGGATGGTTATCGCGAGCGTTTGATAGCATACTGGACTCTCGCCCTTAGTCACGCTATCAAGGGCAAGGCTTCCGATGAAACGCTCGCCGATACCTGGCGAACCATCATTTTGGGCGGCCAGGAATTAGAGGATATTAAATCGGGCAAGTAGACGATCTTAACCCTTAATTAATTCTCACGAGTGATAGTTCACTCGTGAGAATATTTATTTCCCTTTGCAACGATGGTAGTAAATGTTATTATCTAAGCGCTATTCGACTTAGAGCGGAGAGAAATTATGCCCACACCGGGTACGAGTGTCGAGCAACCGAGTGGTGGATTGCCGGATAATTTTGTCGTGGTACATGCGCTAGAAAGCCTGCGTCGTCGCGACGTATTTTTCATCGGAGAGGCTAGTTACACCGTGAAGGCTTGCTATTCATCTTCCGATAAGTCTGGGTCGACATTGCTACAGGCGGTCGACAAACGTCAAAGGTCGCTTTGGCTGTTGCAGCATGCACGTAATATCTGGCACATCGCAAGGGAAAGCTATTTCGACTTTAACGAGACGAATCGTACCATTCGTACCTCTAAAGCGACGTTTGGTCCAGCAGGTGATCCGGTTACTATTTTCGATGTCGTCGTTCAGCCTTACCAAAGTGATAGGTTCCTGATTGCAATTAGACCAATCAGTATCCTTGCAAGAGCACTTGATTCCGGCTTGTATCGCGGAACGCAGGTAGCCATCAGCTTGCGTGACAGTATGTGATCTTAGGCGGACAGGCGAACCCTGTCCGCTGTTAAAAAGCGTATTCCAACTTTGACTCCCACATAAAGTCGCCTTGTCCCGATAGAAACATGCAAATAATAGCGCTCTTACCCGTACCTTCACGCTATAGCCGTCTAGGAATGTGCAGGCCTTTACTAGTAGTATCTACATAATTTCTAAACTCCATCAAAAAATTGTATAATGCAGCCCACGTGAAACCTCTTACTGACTATTCTTAGCAGTTCTTTATGGTATACTATCCCCTAGCCTACCCTATGAGAGAGGCACTGATGAAGGCATCGATTTCTGCAAGCGGCATCCTAAAGGTCGTACTAACGGGTACTGTCCCCTTCCGCATCCAGAAAAGGACAGATTGTGGTAATGCGTTTGAGATTCCCGACGTCCCTTCAGTGACGTACCTAGAAATTACTCGCAAAGATGAAGGTTGTACGCTTGTGTTTGATCTTTGTTGGCGAGAAGGACCAGGGATTGGTCGCTGGGTTAAGCCTATTGAAGTTCTGCTCCTTCGACCTACGTGGTACGACGGAGAGATCGAGGATCGGTGCAAGCCCACAGCAACCAATTAGTACTATTTTTGTATTGGCCTCGATAACTCAGCGCTGCGACGGCTAATAAGTAATCAGGGCATAGAGTATCGTAAGCAACTAAGGTAGTTGCGGGGCGTACCGCTTATGGGGCGCCCCTTCTCTTTATGCAAATTTGAAATAGATGGGTATCTATCCGAACTTATAGCCTACCAGGCATAACACTATTCCTATTTATTGATTTCTTTGGAACAAAACTAAGCTCAATTCACTTGCTATAGTACCCGTGAGCGGTAGAAAGTAGATCATTACTGATGAAAGAGATTTGACCTTAGCCTAATACAGTGTTATTTTATAGTAGTTGCCAAGACCGCTAGGAGGTCAGACTATGTCGTTGAATTTTGGGTCGATCTACTATATGTTTCACGAGCTGGATGCTCGCGCTATACGAGACAGCCTTGTACCAAAGATTCTTCGATCTACCTTTGCTCAGCTTATGCTTGGGCACCCAGATGAAGAGTTTTTTGGCAAAGTTGAGGGTATTACCTATAAGTTGAATAACCAAGGCCGCAGAGATCGTATGTCTGCGCTACTAATCGAGCGCGCCCATCCATTTACGCGCACGGAGATTGAAACGCGAGAGGCTGAGTTTTTGCGCCTGCCCGGTTTTCACCATCCTAGAAAGCTCGTTCCCTATGGCTGCGGAGATGATAGACTTAACGAAGCCCTGCTTGACCGCTGCTACTCAGATAATGAAACATGGCAGCAGGTAACTGGATAGACAAGCGTTTACGCCCCGTAGTTTTACTCCGGGGCGGCTATTCTTTACAGGTCGCTAATATATGCATTTGATCGCCATGCTGACGTTAATAAGTTAGGTAGTGTATAGAAACCATCAATTAGTCCCTGCCTTTGACGCGCATTGTCTTTTGGTGCGTTTCGATCGAAGCTCAAAGCAAGTTTCGCGAGTGAGGAACTTCTGGTTAAACTCGTGATGGTAGATTTCATGCATTTATTGTAATGCGGGGGTAATATAGCGTCAGTGTAGTAGTCAAGCTAAATGCTTGACGAACGTAAAAAATTATGTTAATATTAAGTTATATTAACTAGACCCTAGCGCAAGGATTGTACGCTGAGGAAAGAGTAACCCGCCTTTTCCTCATCGTATAACACGGTGACTCTGACTGGTGGCGGTAGTCAAGCCAGAGTATCCTTTTACCGCATCTGGAGATGGTTCGAATGGGTAAAACCGGTAAGACCTTCTACGCTAATGACCGCACCTCGCACTTCATCACGAACGGCAAGTGGGTACTTGAGGGCGTTAGCTGCGCCCCGGGCTACCATCAGTGGTTCATTGGGGCTCACGAGGGACTCCAGCGCATCGAGATCGAACTTCTTTACGGCCAGACGTCCAAGGTCGTCTGGGTCGGTGAGCAGCCCTTCGGAATTCTCCGGTGGGACAAGACGGATGGGGCGTGGCTCCCGACGGGTGGCATTTCTTTTGAGTCCGCCAAGCAGGTCAACAACGGCCAGCTTGGCCACCTGACGCCGATCCCCAAGCTCGCGCGTGTGCACGAGCTGGGCGAGAAGGTTGCTTGGAGTCGCGTGTCCGACCTCGTCGAACTGTCTGGCTACCGCTTCGCGGAGATCGTCGAGCGGTTCTGGCCGTTTGTCGACCGCAGCTACCAGCCGTGGCACCCCTTCCCCGCTACGCTCAAGATGGTTCTCGTCAGCAGCGCTGACGAGATCAGGACGCAACAGCGGAAGATCGAGGAGTTCACGCAGAAGGACTTGCTGGACAAGCTCCAGAACAACTCGTCCTTCTACAACAACGCGTGGATCCCGGCATCGCTGGGTCGCACCATCCTCCGACTGATCGCCCTCGGCTACGAACCGATCGGGGCGACCAGCACCTGATTCATCAGGCACCCCCGCAAACAACTTCAACCCGAAAGGGTGAAGGCCTCGCTTGCGGGGTTTTCACTTTCAGTTAATTTACAGGTAAAGCTTGGTCGTACAAATTTTTCATGCGTAAGAAAGTATATGTCTGCGCGTAATACCGTCAGTGAGCAATTGTTATGTGTAAAAATGTAGGATTCTAAATCATAGTAAAAGCACCCATTGGTGATAGAAATATCACCAATGGGTGCCGAAGTGCAACTACCTAAGGAAGCTCACTAGCTTATGCTTTTTGCAGAGCTCCTGTGTAATTTGCGGGCCACTGCGCTGTATGCGCTCGACAGTCTCTCGTACCCTCTTAGAACTTGCGAGTACTCCGCTGGACTTCAGTTTATCTACAATCTCTAGCATCATTCTATCTCTATCTTCAGGCTTGAGGTAGTCGAATAGCTCAAGACAAAGCACGAAGTAATTATCCCTGCTTTCCCACCACGCACTGAATACAAGATTTGAAGGCAGGTCTTGCTTGATAATCACCACTCGACGAATTGCTTCGAGAGCGGCGATTCGCTCCTTGCCAGATAGTTTACTCATTTGCTCCTTGATGTCTACAGGATAGACGGTAGCACGAGTAAACCTTTCAGTAAAAAGCTCAACAAGCTTTTCGTGCGAGACGGCCATGGCCCCTCCTTTGTCGCAGAGTCAGACTTCGTTAGCGGCGATCAAGCCAGAGCTTAGCGCCAGCAAGGTCATGTAGCGGATCGTAAGCAGTCCCCCATTTCCACTTGCCTTCGGCGCTAGGAGAGACCTCCAGGGTCACCTTATGATACCCACGCTCGTGGATCTCGTTGTACTTATTCCTGCTCTTTTCCTTGCTACTCTGGAGCGCAGTGGCGTGACGCTCGGTCCACATGGCTGCCTCGTTTGTAGGGATAAGATAACCGCCGAATCGGCGTCCAGCATAAGGACCTTCATACACTCCGCCCGACCAGTCGATGAACACTACGCGATTGAGCGCTCCAGGCCCGAAACGTGCCAAAAGGGCTACCATTAGCGATCGAGAGTCGATACGGATCATCGAAGATGGGCTGAACGATACTGAGCGGCCACCCGGCCCAAACCATCCTTGTGTTCCATCGAAGTACATATTGTCACTCGGACGAGCAGTCACCAAAGGCTCCTAGTTGAACTAGATTGAAATGGTGCTATCTTCTAGAAGTAAAGCATCTAGCGCAATAAGCACTATAACATAACTATCCAGGTTATCACTAAGGCGAGGGTTGTGCTTCGTGGTACAATATCGGTTGGTTAGGTACGTTCGAGGTAAGCGGAATGTTAATATAAGCCCTTTCGGCAAATGAGCCGCACACATTAGGGAGCTGTCATGAATAACTACGATCTTACCCTAGGTTATGTCCGGAGGATTGTAACGGCAGTTGGTCCTGTAGAGACAGCAGAAGATGTGAGGTACTTGCGATCAAAGCCGGGCACAGAGCAAGCAAAGCTTCACGGTTTTCTCCTTCGGGAACGCGAATCACTGCAAAACGAAGTACGCACTTCAAAATGTCTTCAACCTCAAGTGTCAACCCTCGTACATTCACTTATCTTGATTGAACTACTACTCACAACCAGCGCGCCGGTTAGCTTGATGGCTGTCAACAGCGCTGACCCAGGAAATGACAAGCGACACCGTAATGTGTTTCTTGATGCAGCTGCCGCGGCCCTCGTTCGATTGTCGGGTGGACTGCTTGAAGTAGTTGAACGGCTATGACTGTCCTTATACTTAAAGTCGAAGCTTGACATTGAAACTCCCATAATCGACAATCCTCAAAGCATCACTACTCAAGTTAGGGAGCTTTCGTGGAAGAAAAAGAGCGAGAGGCAGCGCTCGATCGTTTGCTGGCAGCAACAAACAGAATCAGCGATCCAGGTGAACTAGCAAAGCTTGCTCGTGATGCTGAACTGCTTGCTGATTTCGAAGCCAGCATGAAGAAAGCTCGAGAGCTAGCGAGTCGGACACGTAAGCGGAAAGCTGATACTGCACTCGTCAATTACGACGATGCGCTTGCATTCGGACGTCAGATTGGCTTGACTCAGCAGCGGATGTCGCGATTTTGGTCTAGTCTTCATAGAAGGGGCCGTTTCATGAGAGGCAACAGCAAAGATAGTTACCAAGCCGCTGAAATCAGCATAAAAGAGCTTCGCCAGAAGCTCCATACGTTCTCGGGGCTATCAGAATCAGAACGTATGATTCTCGAAGTTTGGTTGCTGAATCTTTAAGGCGATAGGCATTCCGCTCTCTTGGCTCATCACTATGACCTGAGGGAGGTAGCGGTACATACCATAGAACCAGCCTATGCTGGTTCTATGGTATTTTTAAAGCGCCATCCTTTTTCCGAGTAGCTTTCAGCGACCGAAGATCTATACAAGTGCAGCATCTTCTTGATACCACTGGAAATCATAGCTAAGATACTGCGCCGCATCTCATGCATTCTTCAGTTCAGCGCCTTCTTACGTATAATTAAGCCATGAGTACAAATAAGATGATTGGCAACTTTGCTGGTAAGCCCAAGACCCAAGCTTTCTTATCGAGCATAGCGGCGTATGTCCAGGAGCTTGGCCCTAGTAAGCAGGAAGTGAAAGCCCAGGTTAGCTACTCGGTTAACCGTAAGTTCTTGTGGCTATGGGCTTATGAGAAAACCGCCGATGGGATGCTCTATCTAACTGTTTGTCTTGATAAGAAAATAGACGATCCGCACTTTCATTACGTCAAACAGGTCAGCAAAAACAGGTGGAACCACCACGTTGAGGTTACCTCTTGGCAAATAGTAAACAGCGACTGGCTGCATCGGCTTATTGACGCAGGTTACGAGTTTGCGCAAAAGTAAAGGTCAAGCACCCTAGTTTTGCCTGAACAGTGACGGTTTACGCAATCAGGGTTTGCCTCTTTAAGAGGAGCGAGGGATTTCTAGCTTGCCCGATTCAATGAGTGAGCGAAAATTCCACAGCCCTGGCTTTTCAGTTTTGTAGCTCCAGTAGAACCAACCCGCGGCGTTCTCGTATGCTGCGAGTTGCGTTTGCAGGTGCCGCTGAGTGATGGCTTCCCGCTGATCTGGCGCTTTGTTTTTCATTGTCTCGCCACGCATCACGCCGCTCCACTCCCCCACAATAACGGACTGGTCTCGAGCAAGCTTGGCGAGCAGCTCGCGCCACCGCTCAATTTTTCCTAGGTACCAATCAGCCGACATGAACCCCGAGAACAACGTGCTCATATGGTACAGATGTACGTCCATGACTACCGGATGGCTGCGCCGCTTTAGCCCACCCGACATCAGGCGCGGGGTAAACGCATCACTAAAGACAACTCGCGTGTGTGGTCGCAGCACCTGGCTTAGGCGGTCGTAGGCTTTTCGGTAATAGTCACGCAGTTTGAACTGAAACAGCCCAAGTTTTGGCTCGTTGGTAATCTGCAACCCCCAGAAGTATGGATTGTCGCGATAGCGGCGGGCGATTTGCTCCAATATATCAAGTGAGCTGCGGCGAAGCGAATGCTGCCGTAACCACCCAGCTTTCCCCTTTCGGCCACTGTGGTCGCGCCCATTTTGTGAACCCGGCAGGCCATGTACGTCTATAATAGTGTGCAGTTTGTAGCGCTCAGCCATCTCCATCGCCCAGTCAAGATAGCGGACCGCTCGTAAGTACGGCGCGTCACCTTCTAGCACCCAATATCCCACGGGGATACGTAGGGCATTCACACTGTGTTCGTGCAACCACTTAAAGTCACTCTCGGTTATAAATGTCTGACGATGCTTTTCGAGTTTCTGCTCGGCATACGGCGTTGCCATGAATGTAAACTCATCCACGGCGTCTGTCCCGGCAAACAGGGATGGCGTCATCCACCGCTCCAGCAGCAGCCAACCACCGAGATTGACGCCGCGGAGTTTCTGAATTGGAAGCTTACTACTCATGTATATACTATTTTACCACCGCAACTGTTGGCGGACAGAAGCAATCGGATATAATAGTTTCACGTCCATTTATATTGAGTCGTCAAGCAGTGAGGCACCAGGTTTTGGTTCTGGCATAGGGGTTCGGGGGATCCCCTTCTCTCCTTTGTTTACCTTACCGTATAATAAGTGGATGAAAGAAGTTATTATTGTTCGACATGGAAACTGGAATCTTGTGGATGATCAGTTAACCGAGCAGGTCAAAACTCGCTGTATTGAACTTAAGCCAAGACTAGGTTCTTTCGCTATTGCGATAAGTTCGCCATTTGGTCGTACCCAAGAAACCGCACGCTTGCTCAGCGGACTTGAGCCAAGTGTCGATGAGCGTGCCGGCATACTAAAATCTCCACCTGAGTTTAGCCAGCGTGTCGCCAAACTACGTAAAACAGATCCGTTCGGGGTGGCAGGTGCAATTATTTCCATCCCTGAATTACGTGAACCACTTCGTGGACAAGGCCAACATCTCGTAGATTTAACAAGAGAGACACTCAGCCAGCTTTCTGATGACCAACGCGCACTTATCGTCTCCCATGACGGAACTATAGCTGCAGCCGAAAAAGTACTTACCGAAGCTTCCTTTGACGAGATTGACCATACATACGGCGAATTAGAGGGCTTTCGTATTGACGAAACTATGCAAATAACACGGCTATGAGTTGTCTTCATTAATCAGCTCTCGTATTTCTTGAAGTTCTATTTTAACTTTATGTAAATCATCCATTTCAAAAGTTTGGAATGGGTTTTTCTTTTCAATGATGAAATAGTATTATTCAATGATATTAATTATTTCGTTGGCTATCTTTTCTATGGACTGCGCAGCATCAGTGATTGTTGCACCTCAGCAGCTTATATTTCATGGATACTTGTGAATTAAGTTTTAACACATGTCTTAGCTCATACTCAGCTTTTGCTCCGCTCGACTTGTTCATCCCAGTATGATAATTTTTCGTCCGCATCATAGGCTTCATAACCCTGCGCTCTAGTTCTTTTTGTTACGACACTGTTTTGCCGCACAGAATAGCTTTAGTAGGATAGCTATCGTATACTAAAGCATACATGAAAACTCTCCTATTGAAGATCGTATCTATCCTTACTGTAGCCGCATTTTTATTTACCCCAGTAGCAAAAGCACAGGATACCAGCATACTTACAGATTATGTACACAATCAGTTTAGTACTTCTGGTGTCCGTACTGGTGCAGTGGTCATAACGAGAGATGACAATATCACTGAGCTCATCACTGTAGGAGATGGCGTATCGGGGTCGACGGCATTCGGCTTAGGCTCGATCAGCAAATCCTTTACTGCTCTCGCAATTATGCAGTTATATGATAAAGGCCTGATCTCTCTTGAGGCCCCGGTTCAGACGTATGTACCCGAATTCAGACTGGCGGATACTACGGCGACAAGTAAGATTACTGTCAGGCAACTTCTCAATCAGACAAGTGGGCTTCCTACTCAAGCTGGGTATTTAGGTCTCTACAATCGCTCTATTTCATTAGCAGGAAGTCTCAAAACGCTCAATGAGGTCGAACTCGTTTCAGAACCGGGCAAGGAGTTCAATTACTCGAATAGCAACTATACTATTCTAGGCTTAATCATAGAACGGGTAGCGGGAGTTTCGTATGGAGACTATATGCAGGAGCATATTTTTGCCCCTCTGGCTATGAGCCATACTTTTACAGATACCCGAATTGCAAAGAATAACGGCATGGCTAAAGGTTATACTAATTGGTTTGGCTTAAAGATTCCATTTGAAGATACACTAGCTCCAGCAGTGATCCCCGAAGGGGGTATTATAAGCAGTGCAGAAGACATGTCTCATTATATGATCGCGCTGCTCAATGATGGTGTCTTTCGAGGGACTCGAATTCTTTCTTCAAGTAGCATAGCGCATTTACTCGCACCCACAGTTAATACGCCGAATATCAGCATGCTAAATGTTAACGCATATGCGATGGGGTGGGGCGTAGGTACTATCGGCAACACTAAAATCATTTCTCACGATGGAGACACGCAAAATTTTCATGCAAATATCGGATTACTTCCCGAAGAGAAGAAGGGCATAGCGGTGCTTGTGGGTGAGAATGCTACGCTTCTAGGGTTAAGTGATACGTATAAAAGCGTTACTAGCTATATAGTAGAGGGCAAAATACCAACTATCAGTCATACTTTTAGGATATTTTATCTCGTGTTCGATGTGATTGTTATAGTAAGTACCCTCCTCGCTATATATAGCTTCTGGCGCTTGCGTTCTTGGCGTAAACAACTCGAGAGAAAATTTAAGAACAATCAGTTAGTCAAAAGAATGGTACTAAGTATTGCTATCGATGTATTCCTGGCAACCGTTCTGCTTTGTATCATTTTCGTATCAGGCTTTCCATTTGTTATCTTGATGTACGGATTACCAGATATCACAGTATGGGTACTGGGCTTAGCTTTTGTATTCATAGCTCGTGCTACGGTGAAAGCCTTCATCACCCTGCGCAGATGAAGCATAGTTTTGTTCGAACTTTTATTACTACCCTAGCAGGCAGGCCCACTGATGCTACGTTTTGATAATTATATGAGTTTGATTTTAGATGACAAGTGAATCTGATATTATCGAACCAATGATAGATTCTTGAGAATCATACATCCCCCAGCTTCTCATAATTCCTATCCTTGTGCATATATGCGCAATTGTAGCTCTTTTTGGCCTTATATCATTTTCACCCATCTTGGACTTATCTGACACTGCTCTGATGAGGTTCAGCCAAAACGGGCTAGGGCACCTGCTCGATCTTCAAGTGACTATGCCGTGAACCACGACCGGCACCAAGGCCACTGTCTCACTAGCCATGCTGCCGGCGTCGCGAATCCCGATCACTCACAATCAGAATTCACTCTTTTACGTTTTTGACATCAGCTGTTTGCGAAATTCTCCCGGCGCTAAATTATTGGTACGAGTGAAAAGGCGAGAAAATGACGCGGTATCCTGGTAGCCAATGCGATCGCAAATCTGCTGAATTGTAAAATTACTCGAAGATAGTAGTTGTTTAGCAGCCTCGAGCCGAATGACTTGCAGCCATTTGCCAGGTGTTATGTTAAGTTCCTGAAGACATTTTCGGGCGAATGTTCGCTCAGATACACCTAACATGCGGGCAAGTACACTAATGTTGCATGCCGCGAGATCCTGCATCGCAATACCTTTGATTTTACTCTCAAAGGTATTGCGCGAACTATCTTGATCTACGACATAGGGACTTTGAAATTCTCTGACTGGGGGTAGAACAAGTAGCTTTCGTATGAGCTGCTCTTGAGATGAAAATCCCATATCAATAAGCAGACGGCTGATGAGCTCTAGTCCGGAAAATGCTGCAGCACCTGTGTAAATACGACCACTCTTTATGACCATCTGTGAAGTGTTCCAGTGAACCTGCGGAAAGCGTCGCGTCACCTCTTCTTTAAGCCACCATGAAATTGTGGCGGCTTTCCCGTCAAGCAGACCATTGCTGGCAAGCAAATAAGCGGCTCCGCATGATGCCGCAATATAGGCGTTGTCATTAAGCGCTTGTGATACCAGTCTTTTAACTCGAACTGCCTCTTGCTCGAGGAGATGAAGCGTTCGTTCTCTCTCTGACTCGATACCTGCCAAAACTATCAGAACATCGATCTTTCGTGATGGCGTAGTACGTGTGGCAAACTGGATACCAGATTTAGATATCGCGTTAGTTTCGTGGCTAATGTACTCGTAGGTGAAACTAGTGCCGGTTACGTCGTTTGCAGCCTGTAAAACTTCAGCAATAGTGGCGGCAAGTGCGGCATAAAAATTTGATGGTATATAAACAGCGAAGTGCATTTATGTCTATATTAGCATATATATTGTCATTATAGACAATTTACTGAAAGTTTGAGCTTATATACAGTAGGGATAGTTAATAAAACACAGGAGTCTCATGAAATCAAATAAAGACGCTGTGCCCAAAAATAAGCGCAAGTTTTTACAGCTGGCCTTGTTGGCGTTCGCACAGTTTATTATCGCTGTTGATTACAATATTATGTACGTAGCACTGCCAGATATTGGGCAGGCACTTCACTTTACCGCGGCCTCCTTGCAATGGATAGTGAGCGCCTACGCCATCGGGTTTGGTGGCTTTTTGCTGCTTGGTGGGCGTGCTGCTGATAAACTAGGTCATCGACGAATCTTTTTGCTCGGCCTAGGACTGTTCGGCGTTGCCTCACTTGTGGGAGGGTTTGCAACTGATGGGGGTCTCCTTATCGCAGCAAGATTTGTGCAGGGTATTGGTGCAGCGCTCCTTACTCCGGCAACCCTATCGCTTATTAGCACGACGTTCACAGAAGGCGGAGAGCGTAATAAGGCCTTGGCAATTTGGGGCGCCGCTGGGAGTGGAGGGCTAGCGGCTGGAGCAGTACTTGGTGGAGTATTAACAAGTTGGCTTGGATGGCAGTGGGTATTGTTTGTAATGGTGCCGATGGCGCTGGCGGCTGCTATAGGTGCGATTCGTTGGCTAGCCTCAGATGTTATTACTGAGCGAAGTAGGCAAGGCTTTGATGCGTTAGGCGCTATCCTCGCAACAGGGGGGTCAATGAGTCTTGTCTTCGCACTTATCCAGGGACCAGAAGTAGGTTGGCTGGCATTCCAGACACTCGCTGCGTTATTGCTGAGCGCACTGCTTATGACCCTGCTTGTCTATCTTGAGAGAACAGCTAAACACCCTCTTATTCCTCTCGATTTATTCCGTAACAAAAGCGTCCTAACTTCGATTGCAGTTATCTTGGTATTCCAGGCAACGCTTGGTGGCGCGTATTATCTATTGACAATCTTTCTGCAAACCATCTTAGGATATGATGCACTTCAAGCCGGCGTTGCGTTTTTACCAATCACCCTTGTTTCTATGGTGTCTTCACTTAAAATTACACCCTACCTTTTACAGAAATATGGTATGAAGCTTACTTTGTTTATGGGCATGCTAGTGACGGGACTTGGCTTGCTGCTTCTAACTTGGGGTATGCAGCTCAATGGTACACTTTGGCTGTTGCTGCCAGGTTTAATAGTGTGGGGACTGGGCAGTGGAACGACTTTTCCAACAATGTTTATTGCGGCCGCGTCGGGAGTCAAACCTAGCGAGCAAGGTGTAGCCTCGGCGTTAGCTTCCACCTCGCAGCAAATCGGAGGAGCTATTGGCCTTGCACTGCTTATTGCCATAGCTACTGCCCATGTTCCCTCTTTTGACACAACTACTCAGTCAACGATTCTCGCGGGGATTCACCTTGCCGGTGTTATCGCAGGGTTACTCACCGCGCTCGGCGCACTTCTAGCCTGGATTATAAAGTCCAAATAGGTTCACTTACTGCATGAGCCTCAATGGCCAGCCGTCCATGCATGACTATCATAGAATAGATTGTGCTCAGTGGAGTTAGGCACCAAGCTTTGTCGGCCAATTGGCGTAAATAGTTTCGCCAGCATACAGAACTCCTAGTAATAAGCCAATGGTGACTCTATCAAAACGGCCATCGCCCTGATTGTTTTCATCTGTGGAGCGCATAATTTTAAGATTAAAGCGCTGTTCGAAATAGCGGTAAAAGCGCTCTACTATCTGTCTATCTTCCTGGGAGGGCATGCGTAACACTGGTACAGCAGGACAGAATCCAGCCTTGCGCCAAGGTCCATTTTCTAGCGACGGATGATTGTACTCATACATCCGTGGATCATGATTGGCCATTCTGAGAATCGGATTTCTTCCTGGCATAAATTCAGATGTGTTGTGGAGCGACAGGCCCTCGAATAATTCAAATTCCTGGTCTATGGAGAAATTGGCATACAGAGTGCGCAGTGCATCAGACTTCATGGAAGCAGGCCACGAAAGCTGATCGATAGTCTCCACAGCTTTTCGCATAAGTTTTTCTTTTGTAGGAAATTCTTTTGTTATTAAAGTATGTGAGTGTCCTAGTTGGGTAAGTGTTTCGATAATTCGCCAACTGGTGTCTGCAGCGACTACCTCCCATCCTGCGCGGGCGTCACGCACAAGCTTGGTCTGAGCGTAATTTTTTAAAAATTCATTTGCACCCTCAAATGCTAGCCATAGACTGTGTCGAGGATGATCTTGGTTGCCGCTTATTTCATCAAAGACTTTGTTCGAATGAGTCATGAATTGGTTGAATAGACTATGAATGCCCCGGGCAGCACTTCCTCTATGTGGAGGACAAGCATCTTCAAAAGAAAAGCTGTATACACGTGAGAGTGGCGGGTCGAGGCGATCGGTCCTCTCTAGTACAGGCGTAACGTGATGCAAAAGCTCAGTAAAAGTAACCGTACTCATTGCGGCGAAGGTAATCTGGCGAAGCGTGCGCGCGATCTTCAATCCTGTTTCTTCTGGATTAAGCTCAAGGGCGTAAGACCAGCGTGCTCGAAGTTTTTCCTCAAAGTCGATTAGAATTTCGATACTCTGTTCTTGGTTATCAAGTATTTCTTGGCCAATCCGCGTGATCTCTCCATCTTTCAATGGTGCTATTTCTCTTCTAATTTCTTCCTCAGGATGCAGGCTAACAGGACAATGCTCGATAGATGGTCTTATACTCATGCTAATAAGTATACGGCCGTATAAGTAATTCATTACTTACTTACTATCTGCCTAAGTTATTAGGCATCTATTTTATTAAAATCTTTAATAGTTCGAGTAAGCTAGGCTAGAAAGTGTTAATAGCTACGGATAGAGATTTAATAGGATTATTTGACGACTATTATATAAAAGAATATAGTATATAACGTTCGAAGAGTTCCAGCTACTCTACAACACGAGAAGTGGACAAGAAGTGGGACAAGGCAGCAGGGAAATCTCAGGGCCTAAAATCGTAGTGATTCGTAACCGAGATAATCGCTACGGTGAGAACTATAAGCGGGTCCCCGTAAACGAGTTGTTGCTCGAACAGCGCGCAGGATCCATGGAAATCGTCTGCTGCATGGAAGGGTTGACACTTTCTACCACCAGCGGCGGCAACAAGTTCAAAAATGGCGTAGGCTTCAAGTACACTTGGGGCTGCGAAGTGCTTGTCGACGTCTTCCCACGTGGACAGGAAGCCAAGTATGCTCAGTGGCAAAGGGACATAACAGAGCCAACCTCCTTCATCACGGGTATTAACTCCCCCGTGCTCACTTCCCGAACCGCTCGCGCCTATCCCAGTGGGGTTCATCGTGTTAGCGAGGGTGCCGACTATACCGAGATCTTGTCGGAATCAGATCTCCAGACCTACCTTAAGACTCATTTGCCACTTCTTGGCGTAGCCGAAAAAGATGTGACTGTTGTAATTCGCCGCATCGAGAAGCTCATTCGTGAAGGTAAGGCCGAGGCCTTGAGGAGGGCTCAGCTGCTGGAGCAAAAACGCGTCAAGCGACGTTCTTAGAGAGCACCAATCGAGGGGCGGTAAATACTCCGCTCCTCGACAGAAAGAAATTATTCAAAATCCTGGAAATAATTGCGCTTAACACCCTGCGGATAGTGAGGCTATGTAGTAGTTCACACAATCTCACTATCTGCTTTATTTTACCTATGAACCATTCTCTTCTCGACTGGGAAACTAATATCAAAACGTAGGTGACCCGATCTTAGTCCACATACCCATCGCCATAAACTGTAATTGTACCTGCGTGATGACCGGCAGTCCTGTCTCGATATAGCCAGAGTTCATCGCCTGTCTTATGCTTTATCGACTGATGATGTAATCTACTATATTAAGTGTCATTTTATGATATAATATGAAGTATACTTCATCGGACGGGAAGAGGGAGATCTGTATGAACATCCATATGGAGCAACATTTCGGAGATGGAGACTACTGGAGTATGACGTTTATCTCGAAAGGATTTGAGTTCACCGAAGATGACCTAATTGCCGTGCAGTATGCAGTTTGGTTCCCTGGAGTTCTCAAACATAAGCCACCGCAGCGTGACTTGCAGAATCGTCCTAGCGGTTCCTACCACGTCGCATGGAGTCGCAGCGATGGGCTACGTCGTACAAATCGACTCTTCGTCAGCTGCACACAAGGACAACAGCCTGGTCCAACCGTACGGGTATATCGGGTCCTAGCTCAGCGCTATCCGGATGCGCATTTCACCATGCGCGATTACCACTTGCGACAGGAACTCAACAAGCAAGGTTTGAACATTGTCACACCTTAAGGACAGGCATCAGCAGTAAGTGTTCCAGCGCCGGGTTTCGGCGCTGGAACACCATTCTTGTATATTAATCTAGTTGTTACAGCGGTGTCTTACCTCTGTTTTGCAAAGTGACTTTATGATCTGACAGCCCTGTGTCATAATTGGGGACGTCCTGATATTTACACGAGGAGCTGAGATGGCAAAGAAGGCTTTGGGCGCTAAGCTCAATACCGAGATCCGTAATTTGGTAAACATTGACAGTATTCAGGATCATTATTATCGCGAGTGGGCGTTGAGTTCCGAAGGCGCTCACTCGGTAAGTAGCGAGACAATAGGACTAGGGGGTTACGAAAGTTTCCTCCTAGTCCTATCTCCTTTCGCCATTAGACCTTTAACAAAGCAGCTGCTCTCTTTTGCAGCTATTTATACTGCTTGCTATACTACATAACGGTAACGTGCCTGCTGAATAGAACCGGTGGTAACAGTGTCTACAATTCGCGTATTCGCAACCTCCCTAAGTAATCCGAAGATCATTCTCGCAGAAAAAACGATGACGGCACAGGAGGCAGTTAATCTGATTACCGAGCTTCAAAGGTTCATTGTTCCCCCTCATCTCAGTGCAGATTAAGGCAATCCCAGCGCTTCGGGCTGTTGATGGCCAGGGATCTGGGAAGTACCGGCCTTAGCGACAAACTAGATCGCACTAGTGCCCGGCTCGAGGGAGCACGTGTATTCAACTACACATTTGAGCCTGCGGACAACGACGATACCGATTTCAGGCGTCTCCTTGCGCTGGTGAGGCGACAGTACGACGAGTAGTTCATAGTGGCTGGGCTGGCTGTTGCGTGACACAGCCAGCTCTTTAAATAGCCATCTCATACCTGCACGATCCACATCTTACGATAATAACTCGCACATTGCCTTGACATCGGCGACACAGAGTAATTAATCTTATATACTAAAAAGGTCCCATTGCTTAGGAGGTATGGTCTAATGAAAGCCTCACGCAAAGCTAGCGCCTCGCTGTTCGCACTTACCCTAGCTACAGGAGCAGGCTGCACGGCACAACAACCATCCGAGTCGCAGCAACCGACAAGCACGTTGCCCACCTCAACAAGCTCTGCGAGCAGCGAGCCGGCCACCAACGGTTATAGCTACGGTTACGGTACGTATTATGTGGCAAGCCGCCTTAACGTACCGCCGAACTGGGGTAATGCCAAAACCTGGTACGCCAGCGCTCAGGCAAGCGGCTACAGTACCGGTGATGTGCCCAAAAAGGGCGCCATTGCCTGGACCGATCGCGGCCCGCTTGGCCAAGTGGCTATTGTCGAAGATGTCAGTGCCGATGGCACACAGGTGTCTATCAGTGAGATGAATGGAAAGGATGGCTGGAATCGAGTGACGCGTCGGGCTGCACTCGCTAATTCATTCAAGTACATCTACCCGCGATAGGAGGAATCGTCCTCGGTTAACCGGCCGAGGACGTTATTATTTAACTTGATATAATAATCTATTATGCTATAATCTATTAGACATCAGCTACACCGTCAGCAAGAGATATTCAACAATTTTGGAGTGATCATGCGAGTTGAGGTTCGGGTTATCGATGACGCTGACAAGGTCATCAAAGAGGACTCGATGTCCTTGTATGACACCGCAGTTTGCGTGGTGAGCAAGACAGATGGGGCCGATAACCAAGTAAGCGTCACCATTTTCGAACCGCACGCTATCGACTCCCACCCGGATACACTTCGGGAAATCGGCGGACTCGTCGTCAGGCAGGCTACTGGAAAGTAAGGTACAGTGTCTCCAGCGCTCGCCGCTTTACCGGCGAGCGCTCACTATTTAGCTGAGATGTAGTTTCGTTGGGGTCTATAGGACTTACGCGATCTTTGCTACCTTGATACCTCCTGCTCTAGCTTGGCCTTCGTGGGAGGCTCCTTGTTGTCATCTCGATGCTCAATGATCTCCCATCTACCGAAGCCATAAGGGTAACCTTACATCATCGCCAATATAGTCGGCAATTTTCTCGTCCACCGACAAGATCCCTCGACGCTAAGCACCGAGCATGCCGGTAGCTTCCCGCGTCTAGTACTTTCCTGAGTTTCATATTATAATTATAGAAATTCATGAAAAATAACATTAACCTTAGAAATATAGGCATAGCGGTACTGATTGTTTTAGCGCCACTAGCTGCATGCGCCCTTGCCATGATAGGTTTAATGACACTTTTGATGGTGGGGCTTTTGACGCCAATTTGGGTATCTTTAGTAATATTTGCTGCTCTGTTTATCCGGAAGAAGGATAGAACAACGTAAAGTCGACGGCCGACGACTATGACCCGGTTGTTCTGGCACGCGGTGCGCTAGAGCCGAGACTGCCGTCGGCAGAGTACGCGGTGATGTTCGCTCGGTCGACGACCCACACGAACGTCTACGATGTTTGAGTACAGACACAGACGACGCGTATACCTTAGGTACTTGCATTTGCTCTGCTACCTCTTTCTAGCGAACGGACAAAGATTGTTGTGGTTGGCGGTTAATGCTACGCCTACGGCTCACTAGCAGGGTGATGCGGTCGGAAATGGAGGACATCTGTGCGCAAGTATCATGATAAACTATTAAAGATATACTGTTCACCGGGCGTAAGGAGGGTTGTATGGATCTTGCTAATATGAGCGCGAATCCAGATTTCTTGTCGCGAAAGATCGCCGATCTCGAACCGTTGTTTGACTTGGCTAAACTGTGTCGTAGGGCACTAATACAGATAACTGGCATAGACAATCCGCTGGTGGCGTTTAAAAAAGCACAGAGCGATAAGGTTGCTCAATGCGAACTTGAGACATATATCGAGGCAATTACAGAGCTCGCTGCAGGCATTGGTCGTGAGCTTAACGGCCACTACCAACTAACTGCCAGCAAGGCAGAGCGGATATACCTAGAGGTGCGGGCATTTATCAGAAGTCTGAAGGAACAGCTTAAAGAGCGTTCTCAGACGTACACAACTCCGCCACCACAAGTCGGTTCAAGAGTGAGCATCTGGACTGTATCGGGAGGGCTCCCGACACTGGGTCGTAGCCGACCATAATCCATAGGGCGTCTCGTTCACGTATCTTATCCCCACTCCGCTAGAAGAGATCATTGTATCCTTAGCGGATGTGGGGATCTTTTTGGTACGCAAAACTTTAACGTGATGTGCCTAGTGATTTCTTCGGCTGTTAAGCCGTATAGTGCTCGAAGATCATTCGTTGCTCGTATGTCCGCTATTCAGCAGCAATTCTTTGGGTCCAGCTAGAGTAGTCTCCTTTGCCTCTTCAAAAATCTTATTACGATTTCTTGTGTATGTTCTTCTGAGTGGAGCTTGAGATCAAGAACAAAAAGGTGCGCCATTACTACCAAACCGAAGCCGACCACCTATTAGATCGCAGCTACTACCATTTCATTTTAGAGAGCGAACTTATCCAGCCAAGTCTTGTGTCTTGCAAAGATAGACTCGGTGATGAGGGCAAGGAGGAGAAACGCTCAAAAGTTACATGCTCGAAGTTTTTGATCCGACCTTACCGCGCTATCGCATAAAGAAACGCTTAGGGAATTACGTGAAGTACCTAGATGACCAGGACTACGCCTGGAAAGAACAAACCGTCACAGAGAAGCTCCCGATTGTCTTATTCGTCTGCCCGCGAACAACTAATCTTATTTATGCCAAACGCAGAACACGGAAACTTATTGCGGATGCTTGGGAATGGAAGGATGAGGAGGAGGCGTGACCTCAGATAGGGTTTACGACGGTGGAGAAGCTAAGGCAGTCCGGGGTGTTTGCTGCGGAGGTTTGGGAGGAGGCGTGAGTAATCGCCGTGCTGGCGTGTATCACCTGAGTCTCAAAACCCCATGAAAACCGCAAAAGCAGAGGCTAGTAATTGAGCTTACTCACTTTGGCAAAAGTATACTTGTAGCCTTTAGGCTGTTGTGTATACGATTTAAGACCAAGGCTCTATCTGCTTGACTTATTAATATAAATATGATATATTAAAACAAGCCTCGTGCTCCATGCACGTTGGAGCACGTTCACAGTTGGTCAGTCAACCAGAGATGGAGTTACCATGACCACGTCGGTATCCGCCGTCGCCGCACTGGAGAACCTGGTCGAGTCCGGGGCGTTCGCGTCTCAGGCCGCGGCCGACATCGACCGCATGTTCCGTCACGGTGACAGGGGAACCTTCTACTCGAAGACCCTGGCCACCGAGGGGCGCGCCGCGGCCGAGCGTCAGCTCACCGAGTGGGACAAGCGGCAGCACCGCACCCTCTATGCGTCCTGCGTCGAGCCCGTCGCCCGCGGCATCGTCGCCCTGGCCAAGGCCAAGGACGACAGCCTCGTCGACATCACGGCGTGCACAACCCACGTGGACACCAGGATCAACGGTGAGAACGGCCCGCGCAGCAAGTTCATCGTCTTCAACACCCAGGCCCCTGGATACGGCAGCATGCAGCCGACAGGGAGTTACACCTTCGGCCCCTCCGGGGAGCTCGGCCTCCGGGCCGTGATCCTCGAAACGGGCTACGGTTACGACGGGTGGCCCAAGGCCGAACTCGGCCTCGTTCTGCCAGCGTGGGGAACAGGTCAACGCGCCCCCAAGCCGGGTGATCTTGTCATCGCCAAGCTCGACACCATAGGATACAGTCGCGGTGCCCACTACAACGCTTACGTCTACACGGACCAGGGTACCGCTGAGGATTTCACCGACGCCGACGCCTTCCTGAGACACCTGCTCGGCATGAAGTCGATCGAGGGCAAGGTCGGCGTCATGCAAGCCGGCATCAGCATCGGCCAGGCGATGGGGTTCCCGGGCGCCGAGGACTACCTCGCCGCCAAGCTCCCCGAGCTGGGCAACTACTTCACGGCTCTGGCTGAGAAGCTCTCCACCCCGCACACGCACTGACAGAACGGAACGTGTCTCCCGTCCCTCCGCGCCAATTCAGGCGTTGGAGGGACGGCCGACACAACTTTGATATAGTTTTACACCCGGACGGGTGTTTTTTAATGCTTAAATTCGTTCAAGTTTGTGATTCGAATACGACGAGTGGGACTACTGATCACCCGTAAGACCTAGCTAGACCGTAAAAGTGCTCCTGCGCTCATGTGTTAGTCTGGTAGCTGGCTGCTCAAATGATAGCTCTATCCCGCGAGTTCAATATCTGCATCACTGCTCTACCCGGCCCGCCGCGTTTTTCTTTTGCAGGAAACTCTGACGGCCCGTGGAAACGAGCCGGTACAGAAATGGCCCCTTGGTTGGGGCCTTTATCTTTTTATTAGCATGTCAGTAATTCAGAAAAGAGAAGGGAGCTATGTTAACAGAGGTGAAAGAGCTCAAAATTCAGACTCTTTTGTATCTACAATAATCTCGGGCTTGCGCCGGCGCGCATAAAAAGGCTGACTCGGTAATAACAGTAGCGTCATAAATATATAAAGCGCCAGCATGACTGCAGGGTATGCTGCAGTAGTAAAGGTAAAGTTAGTGATAGCAAATAGCCCAAGCATACAACGCACCACGCTTATTGGGTAAGTTATAAACGTTTCCTCATGAGGTCTTGTAAGCGATTTACGAATCGTCGGTATAAAAGCCAGAATATCTGCAATAATAACCAGCGAAATTGAAATCAGCAGCTCCTCAGTGAAATAACACAGCGCAACAGCCGGAAGCGCAAATGCCAAGCAGAGTTTATCTATAAGGGTTACCTTGGCCGAACCCTGCTTTAGCGATAATACTAGTATAATCAGATTAATAAGCGTCGTCACACCGGTCACCCAAGCCCCTGGCCCAGCGTGTTCAGCTACCTGACTAATAAAAACTACCCCTGTTATAAGTGTCCAGATTAACCAGCTGAATATGTGCGGTTTGCATTTTCCCCGAGCCGTATCGATAATGTACGGTAAAAAAGCAATAATATTCATCACAACGGCAATACCGCCGACCAACAATTTATAGTCCACCCTGAAAAATCCCTCCTTGAGGTTTGTTACATATTATTTTTGAGCAAAAGCAAATAGTAGTTACGGAAGATTCACATCAATTAAAAGATTATGTTGAGTGCCCACCTTCTCACATATTGCTTCTTCCATGATAACCTACGCATCGTGTATGTCAAAGCGTGAAAAGAAGTTATACTCTATTAACAACAAAAAGCGCGCTGCCTGCGCGTCGATGAAAGTTGGTGTGCCGGCACCTGGATCTCCGCCAGGTGCCGGCTGTTGAGTGGATTCGGGGGAATTCAGATTTGCTCGCACCTCTCGAACTCTAACGTTCGATTGAAAGTGGTGGTTGCGACGCGAATAGTCACCCGCTCGCCACCCGAGATGTTGCGCAAGCTGGTTGCACTCAGGGCGATCTCCCCGTTCTGGTCGCGCACCGGCTGACCATTCTCGTCGAGAATCGGATTGATTTCACCGTCAATGATGGCTCCGCTGCCACCGCGGTAGGGCGCGCTCATGTCGAACTCGCCTTTGCCGAGACCAGTGCCCGCCAGCTCGTAGTCGTACGTCCCCTCCTGGTTCAGCGCGCAGCGCACCGTGATGCGCCCGCCATTCGCCTGGATGAACTGCTTGATGTTTGGGTCTGACGGCTCGGTCACTTGAACCGATCCGGTAGCGGAAGCCGTCACGTCAGCGGTGTGATCCGCCGGCGTACCGATGCACGCCGAAAGCGCCAGCAACAGCAAGAGCGCAACTGCTCGTCGCATAATCCTCAAAGCTCCAATGGTAGTAAGTTCATATCCACATGGACACACATGCACAATAAAGCTGTGCAATCTTAATATTATAGCATATTATTGTATATAATGCAATAATCCTTACTTTGCAGTTGTTTGTAAACCTACAGGCTTGTTTAAAGGTGTCCGCAAAAAGTTTATACAAGTGATCGGAAAGCCGTTGGAAGTGTTTGGGCTAAAGGTAACTTTTTAACAGTTATAATAAAGATAATGGATGACCCAAATACTACAAGCAAGAAATTTGAAGACGCCCTTGCTAACCTGCAATACATTCTAATCGCCCGCCGTGTACAGGCCAGTGATGAGCCTATGCGACTTACCTGGAGGCACTTCGATCTTATGGCTTTTGTTAAGGCTGAGGGTTCTGCCGTGCCATCGGTCATTAGTGAGAAGCTAGGGATGTCACGTTCAAGTACTTCAAAATACTTAAAGAGCTTAGAAGAGAAAGGTCTGTTAGAAAAAACCGCATCAGGCACCGATCGCCGCTCACATTCCGTAATACTAACCGCACAGGCCAATGATATCCTTGAGAATATTTATGCTGGGCAACGTGAGAACGCCCGCCTAGCTATGACTGCGCTTTCACCCAAAGACGCCAAGCTGTTCGCTGTGCTTGCCGCAAAAATTACCGCCGCCCTAGATGATGACAGCCTCCGCACGGTATGATATAGTTTCCTATAGGAAATTAATTTCATAAGGAGGGCTATGAAGCGAATTCTTATAACTGGCGCAGCAAACGGTATTGGCAAGGTGACCGCCCAGAAGGCACGTGATGCAGGCTATAAAGTTATTGGTCTCGACAAAATACAAGTGGACGAATCCCTGCCGGACTATGCGGGCATTGAATGGGTTCAGGCCGATCTAAAAGTACCTGAACAGGTTGAAAAAGTCGTACGCAATCTGCAAGCTTCGCAGCTGTTTGCACTTATCAATAACGCCGCCGAAATTCTTGGCTCGCCTTGGGAGGAGTTTAACTTTGACGAATGGCATCAAGCGATCGAAGCTAACCTGACTGCCCCGCTCCGGTTAAGCCATGGTCTGCGTAGAAACTTTGTCAAAGGCGGTTCGATTATCAACGTCTCAAGCCAAGGCGGGCGCCATGCGGCATATGCCAGTATTCCCTATACCCTTACGAAAGCAGCGCAGGTAAACTTGACACAATCGCTTGCAGCCAACTTCGGCCCGCAGGGCGTGCGCGTGAATACCGTGCTACCAGGCTGGGTTAACACCGAGAGCGCCAAACCGTATATCCCACCGGTTGCCGCTAAAATAACACCACTTGGTAGAAATGCCGAGCCCGACGAAATCGCCGACGCAATCTTGTGGCTGCTGTCCGACCAGGCACGGTTTGTGAACGGTACACAGCTGGTTGTAGACGGCGGCTATGATGCCGTTGATTACTCTATGTACCAACTTGATAAGATGATGCAGGAAAGTTAAGCGAATAAGACACGCTTTTACTGCTATTAGCGAAGATAATCTCATATTATACGCGGGACTCCTGGAATAAAAGCAGGAGTCCCGCCACCATAGTGCCTTCATGAAAGAATGCACTCTTCAATCTTTCGCAGCCGATCACTGCCGGTGCTACCGATCCATTCGCGCAACTTTAGGGCGACCTCAAATGCCTCAACAACATCCTCACCGCGTCGAAGCCGACAAGTGACTACCCTGCCCTGCATAACTGCTCGTCGAAGATGCTTCATTCGCAAATGGGTATCGATCGGGCCACCCTCGTAGGAACGTAACGACACAAGCACCACAATGCTGCCGCAGCTTGCGGCCATCTCGGCCTCTCGAAGCGTACCATCTTTGCCATCAAGGCAGAGAAGAATATCGGGGAGTGCTCCGACGAGCCTCTCACGCTCCTTATAGTTAGCGCCGCCGATAATCGTGCGTTGACGTGGCCCAACATGATCTTTTGCAAGAGCACTAATCGGCGTACAGCCAAGCGTAGGAACTCTAAATTGACTGGCGATGTCGGCATTCGCCTGCAGTGCGCCTACACCCGTCCCGCCATCAGTTGTAAGAATAGGGAGTGCGTTCTTGTGCTTCAGGTAGGCATACAGTTGCCTGAGTACAGCTCTGTCTATGCTGTAATCATCGCTCGACATGGCAGTCGCAAAACCAGAACAGCCCAGTATCCACCCCTTCGTCATCTGCTGCTGCAACCACGTAACTGCTTCACGAAGCGGTCGGGCATTTACACGATGCCGACGCAGCGGCTTTAGCAGTGGCTCAGGAGCATACGCCATTTGAAGCGTTTTTTGCGTGTGTTGGCTGAGCGCCACTTCACGGATACCATGCTCAGGATGAGTATAATGAACACCAAGCCCAATCGTAGTCATGGAGCACCTTCCGTCCTCGTTGTGACCGTTCGTTAGTATACCATAGACACGCCCATTAATTTCATCTGTCTCGCTTAATCATGATGAGGGGTCGTTAGTATAAGCGAGACTGCGGTACAAATCATGAGCCCCGCATAATCTGCATTCCTATTTATTGCTTTACAGATAGCTTCGACTTAACTTACAGAGCTTTTGTATACTCCTTGCTACTTCTACGGCGGCGTAAGTTGAGTCATTGACTCTTCATAGAAGATAGTCTACTGTATCAGCAGTGCACATTCTGACTGTGGAGGCATTATGGCTCTCGATATCCAGACTGACACCTCTCAGGCTATGCTGCTTGTGTTTGGTCAATCGGCTTACGGAGCTGTCGCGGTTATTTATCAGCATTCACCAAACGAGGTGGTTACTTACAGAACCGCATTCGAATTCCTTAATACAATTGGTGAACGAGGCGGCATTGATTCCATCCCGCTTGAAGAACACGAGATCATCAAGCTTCAACCCCGAATCTTGCAGCTATTGATCGACAAGCTGGCATCTAACGTATCTTTTAAGGATACTATCACTGAGCTTTCGCGCTTGGTTAAGACGAGTAGTACAAAGGATGACAGCCAGTCTGCTGCTGTTACAAACAGCGGTAGAGCACGGAACAGAGATGCCTGTCCTGCCTTGAATAAATGGCCTTACGGGAAGAGCTAGGAAAGAAAGGGCGAGCAAAGAAAAGAACTTCAATTGCTCGCCCGTTATTATATGTATCCGTCAATAAGTACCTGCCGCTCTCGTAGCATAGGTTTCTGTTCATGAACATACCTGCTACTATTGATCTAGGCGCATCTTTCTACTTGAAAGGGCCGTCATGCAACTAGTAGAAGCGGATTTGAAGCTCTTCGATAACGGGTACTTCATGATTCACGATCAGAAATTTAAAATTATGATAGTCGGCCGTATTGACCGCTTGGCACTTCGCGATGACCCTCAGTACGGGCCGGTCGTAGATATATTTTATCAGTGGCGCGCCTCTACTATTCACTCCGATGAGTGGCCGAAGCATTTTGAGAGGCCCCGCCATAGCGCATCACCAGATATGATTTTGCTCAGCCACAATCAATTTAGTTGGGGTGAAAACGGTCAACTTATGTATTTTGACCCTACTAGTGGCGCGCTGGGTATCTTCTCTCGTCCGAATGATCCTATTTTTGATGAAACTGTGGTACCAGAACGTTTTCGTAGCTACTAGCTGCCCGCCCGAACGCCCTCTCAGCGTTCGGGCTCTTAAATTAACACACTAATTCAGTCTTTAGTAGCCTATAAACGCCATGACAAGGTAGGCTCAAACGCTCATGTACATATTAACCACCGCAAGTGCTCTCGGATAGGGGCTCTAAGTCGCTGAATCTTTCCTGCACCTGCTGATTCGTTGGCTTGTCTTTTTGTACAAATAGCACCACATTGCCAATTAAATTGTTGATACGAGTTAACTTTTCTTGCGACGTTTCCTTGCCATGCGCGCTTTCGTGATTGTGGCTTTCACTGGCATGAGCGTGAGCTTTGGGGAAGATCTTATCTATCCAGCTAAGTCCGGTTTCTTTAGGGCTAAAAGCAGGAAAATTGCTAGCTGTGCCAAAAAATTGCTCTAAATCTTGAGTTTTCCAGTCGTTAAAACTTTTTTCTTGATAGCCATTTTCGTCGCCTGTATACACATAAAACGAAGTGTCGTTTGGCACTGCAGGCAACAGATTTCCGTGAATACTTACCTTTTGGATATCGAATACATTGTCTAGCCTATAGCCGAGGGCTTTATCGATACCACCAATATAGTCCCACCCATAATATTTCATTACCATACCGCCGGTCATGCCCGCCCAGTGAATGTGCACCAGTTGGTCTTGGTTGTCGTGAAAGTGTATGGGTTCTTTGGGTAGATTGGCGCTACACTGGCCTTTGACGTAATCTTGTTGGTACTTACTTGCAGCAAAGTTTTCAGCTTTGCCATTTACCAAAACTTGCATACGAAAATGGTAGTGTTCTAATTGTGGGTTACGGATCGCAGCAGGTGACGAAAAAAAGATATAGGTCACGTAGAACAGTGGAATTAACAGCAAGGCCGCAGCGATTGCCAAGGCTAGTTTTATAGGCTTCTTTAAGCCCCGCTTCAATTTCGGTGTTGCAGGTTTAGCTTTTTCCGCTTTGCTTTTCTGGTCGTCTTTTTCTTGGGTTGTTTTTTCCAGTTTCATTATGCTCTCTCGTTTTAACCGCCAGTTAGACATAAACCTTACTAGGAAGCTCGCTCATTTTTTTCAACCCAGGCCTTGCCCACTATTTCTTTCTACCGCTAAAATACTTTGTCGCGTAATAGACACAGGCGACCACTGAAATAATTAGGAGTGGCACGCGCCCTACAGGGCTCTCGTTCGGGTGGTTAACATACTCTATAACAAATAGCGCGCTGAGAAAAAGTGAAAGAGCGGCGAAGATGAGCATCATTCTTTTGGCGTTTTTGATCTGCGGGGATGGTTGATTCATAGCTACCTCAATAAAACCTTATTTTGAACATTAGCGATACACACAGATACTCTAGGTAACTTTAGGGTATCGGCCACGTACAGCCAGTATACCATAAGAGGTGAGATATGCTGATCGTGCGAATTTATTGACTAATTTAATAATAGATGCTATAGTACTTCAGTCATTCGACCACATTGTCGCTAGGAGCGCTAGCATGAGAAAGACCTTGCCCGCCGGAAAGCAGGCCAGATTCAGCATTTCTCAGGGTCACGGAGTTCTGGAATGCAACTGGCGGTTGAATGAGGGCGCCAATTACTACCTCAGCCTTTCTTGCAACTTTACCGACATCCCCAATGATGGTGACCCCTGGGGGATTGTCGAGCAGATTGCTCGGCTGGCACGCCTGGAAGACTCTGGCGTTACCTCCATTAGTGTCCACGACCGTAGCTTGACTGTCAGTTTCAATTCCACGATTACCCGCGAGGAAAGGGGCCAGATGCTAGTCAAGGCCCTGCGCGCAGCCTGCTTCGGGAGGCCAACAGCCAAATCACGGTCCGTTGACAACTTGGCCGGTGCGATCAACCCTGATCGCACCGGCCTTCGCAATTTCATACACCTTCGCAATATTCGAGGCTTTGCACAGCAGAGTCCATACGCTATACTACAGTTGCTGTCTTAACTTCAATCTGAGGTGAACGATGCAAATTAAACTCTGTGAGTTTAATCCCGATACTGGCCGGAACAAGCAGCATATTAAGCTTGAAGGTAGCAAAATCGCGGTAGATGCAGTAATGAGGCTTTTTGTGTCGTTTGATCTTACGCCAGAGGAGGCAGCCGCTCTGCGAAGATATACTACTGCGGCTTTTAGTTCCAAGCTTAAAGGGTTCGGCGCCCAAGCTTCTGTATCTGGGGACCTCGACGTCGTTGACGTTCATGTAACGATGGACTGCTGGAAAGACCAGCGGTCACTTCAGGACATTGTCAAGGACAAGCTCAACCAGATACGCTCTGCGCTCGAGCAAGCCTGCAAGCCAAGCTAGTCTTGCTCCCGTCCTGTCATCCATGTGATGGCAGGACGCTTTTTTAATCAAACCTCAAAACTTAATGTCAATCCATTTAGTACTGAGGTTTCTGCTGGATTTTTACGCATCCAGCACAGCGTATGATGGTTAGCCTCTTAAAAAAGCTTGGCCGTGACCGTGAGTTAGGCCGCCGCAGACTTCTGAGCCACAATGCCTAGTGCTTCATGAAACGATCGCCAGTAGAGCCCGGTGTAAGGAGCATCCTCCTCGGTAACCGGTACCTCCAACTTGAGGCGCCAGGTCCCATCCCCTTGCTTTTCGGCCTCTAGGCTACTTCCGGAGGTCATCGATTCGTAGAACACGTACTTGACATCTTCCGCACGCAAGATGTACCAGCCACCACCATCCTTCTCTTCTTGGAAGAAAAGTGGGTTGCGACCTTCCTCAAACTCCCAATTCCTGCCACCCCAAGAATGTGTAGCCATAAAAAGATGAGGAACGCCAACGAGCTTGTTGTCCTGCAGGAACCTATCTACCTCTGGTCGAATATATCCACCAATATTGCAGGTATACTTGACCGCGGCGGCGACAGTCTCGAACGACACGTCCTTAACACTCTTCTGTAGTCGAGTGGTGACTTCCACGACACAACCTTTCCTTGCCTACATCTTGACGGATTAACTTCTTGAATTCATCGTATAGAACAATACTTAAAACGCCCGGCTAATCCATGGACTAGCCGGGTCGCGTATTATGCCAGCGTCAGGTACGTCTCGTGGCCTTCGGGATGGTACTCCATCTCATCATCTGGATCATCCCCGAGAAGCTCTACGGGCAGGCAAGCATGAAGAATGTAAGACTGGCCAATCACTAGCTGACGCACACTCTTCACCTGCGTACGCGGGTCTGGCCCGCTCACAAGCACACCACCCTCCTGGCACTGTTTAATCACTCCGACCTTTGACTCGGACATCTGAAACCTTTCGGTTGTGCCTGCAACACTATCCCTCAACTAAGTTCGGTCCTACAAGTAGCCTGGGGCATCTACAGCCGCACATTTATTACCAAACCGGAAGCTGTGCACTTCCGGTTTGGTCGCCACACCGCAACTAAAACGCTTGCGTTACTCGGGCTAATGTAATCGTTACCCCAGTAGATTCTTCAGCGCTTCCCCGCGTATGCCAATCGCCGCCAGCGCCGAGGGCAAGGTAATGTTGTAGTAACCCCTAGCAAGACGCTCAGCATGCTTCACTGAAGTCAACTTAATCCACTTGTAGCTAAGCAGCTCCTCCTAGTTCACAATAATTTTCGGCTTCACAGTACAGAGCCCGAGAATCGGCACCACGGTAATCTTAGCACCGGGCGTCCATGTCCGGTTTTCGACGGTGGGCTGACCAGCATAGAATGCCACCAGCCTGAACTGATGGCGAGTAAAACCACACTCGGTTTCAAACTCTTCCTTCAGGGTATAGGCAATGGGGTCATCATACCACGGCCTGTCGATATAGCCAGAAACACCGCTGAAGCTGCCTACTTCACCGTGGCCACTGGCCCGCTCTACCAGCAGAATCTCTGCGTCCTTGCTGGGTCCATGCTCCGCTACTTCCTGTGGTGAGCGACGTGGATCATACAGCAGTGTGGCGTTCAGCGCGAAAGCATGTGGAGCATCCTTGTAATTTACTCCCGGCCCACCCTCATAGAGCGGCAAGCCTCGTGTCTTTTTGATCGCTTCGGCTGAAAAGGTTTTCACAAAACCTGCATCCGGGTAAATGATCACGAGGCACAGTATACCGCGATTTTACCGCAAAATAAATCTTTATCACTAAAATAAATAAGCCACCAGCAGCAACCCGATGGTCACTACTGGTGGATGGAGCTACCGCTTGTTACGAATCAAGTACTGGTAGCCGTGCTGACTATGTGCAAAAAACAGCATCTGGTCGAATCGGTTCAACTCTTTGCTCAAGGGCTTCAGTGCCTCAACCAGGTTTCCTAGGCCCCTAAGCTTACCGTGAAGCTGAACGTCCACGATAATATCCTCTTCATATTTCTGACGGGTAACAGTAACGTAACTGCTCGCTGGTGCAAAAGGCTCTTGGATAAGCTTTAGAACGACGTCACTGAGTGCATTGGCGTAGCTACTAGAAACAGAAATGTTATCAGGGCAGCGGAAGTTCTCTTCTCCCAGCTTCTCCCGCACTCCCGCAAGACCTTCATGAAGCATGACACGTCCTGTCATTTGAAGCCTCCGTCGATGCACAACTTCAGCTGAAGAGTTCAGCCAGCTTTAAGTATAGCATGATTGCAAAAGCAATATTTATGTGATTATCTGCATCTGTTTCCTACCGAGAAAACCGTGGCTAGCAACGACGTCAGGATTTGATGACACGACTCGCTACTTACTGCTGCTGAGGCGTACGAGCCCATACCCAATTCCTCGTGACAGTGGTACAATACGAACGCCGAGCTAAGGAGCTGTCATGAGTAAAACTTCCCCGATTCACTCGATCGACTACGCACTGGCGCTTTATGGCGTCACGCAACGACAAGTCGAGAGAGCATCAGGCATGGATCAGTCTACAATTTCTCGACGAGCGAAGCTACCAATAGAGGAGGTGCCCTGCGACGAACTGCTAAAAATCACCGCTGCAATCACGCAGATCGCACGCGAAAACACACCGGCTGCTGAAGTAAGTTTTCACATTGAAGTAGTGACCGACAAAAATGGAGGGGCAAAGGTCAAAAGCGTGACGTCTACAATGCACCTCCTCTGATACTACCTCTTAGATTTCTTTGAGTTAACTGAGAAGCCGCCACCGAGGACTCATGGTTCATCCTTGAGTCCTCTTAAATTTCCGCCACAACTCATCTGCTATAAATGCTATAATCACCATATATGCCCTCACGCAACGCCAAGCTATATAGTATTCTTTTGATTCTGGCTGATGTTATTACCCTGTTTGGGGCTTTTATGCTGGCGTATGTGCTGCGCACCCAATTTGATAGCCGACCACTGGTGAATGAAGTCTACGCTATTGATTTTATGCTGACCTTTCTGGTGGTGGCACCGCTGTGGATTATCGCTTTTGCTAGCCTAGGGTTGTACAGTAGCCAAATTCGTATGCGGCGCTTAAGCGAGATTGGCAAGCTATTTATTGGTTCGTTTATCGGCATTTTAATCGTCCTCGGCTACGCTTTTGTAATTGACGAAGCCGTATTTCCGGCTCGCCTGGTGGCAGTCTACGCTCTGTTTGGCTCCTTTATTCTGCTAGTGGTTGAGCGGCAGCTGTTTCACTGGGTGCGCTCGCAACTGTTTCGCTTTGGCTGGGGCATCAGCCGAGTGCTCATTATTGGCTCGTCCGAAACCGTCCGCGATATCGCCGAGAATATCAGCGACACCAAAAAATCTGGCTTTAAAGTAGTAGCGATTGCCGGGCCGAAGAATATCGTGCCCGAACAGCTCGAGCTCAAGCACTTTTCATCGGTATTAAGCGCCTTGAAATCGGTCGATAGTTTGGGTGTAACCACAATTATCCAAACCGATCTTTTTGAGGACCCTGAAAAAAACAAAAAAATCCTCGATGCCGCCCAAACCCGCCACATAAACTACAGTTTTATTCCTGGCGAAAGCGAATTTTACTCTGGTAAAAATACGGTGGATGTCTTCTTAGGCTACCCGATGATTTCCGTCTCACAAACGCCCTTGGTCGGCTGGGGCGAAGTGGTGAAGCGAATTTTTGATATCGTGCTGACAACGGTAGTCATAGTTTTGCTCTCACCAGTATTTTTAGTGCTCATACTCCTGCAAAAGATTTTTAACCCTGGGCCAGTTTTTTACAAAAGCAAACGCCTCACCCGTTATTCGCAACCCTTTTACTTGTTTAAGTTCCGCAGCATGGGCGCTGCCTATGGTAACAAAGACGCCCTGACTGTTTTTAAAGAAATGGGTCGGCCGGACTTAGTAAAAGAGTATAAAGTCTACCGGAAAGTCAAAAACGACCCACGGATTACCGCTTTTGGGCGGTTTTTGCGCCGCAGCTCGTTAGATGAGTTACCTCAGTTATTTAATGTGCTAAAGGGCGACTTAAGCCTGGTCGGCCCGCGGGCGATTTTGCCTGAAGAAATTAGCTTATTTAAAAAACAGGGCGCGCTGCTCCATAGCGTAAAATCTGGCGTTACCGGGTTATGGCAAGTATCGGGCCGCAATAACCTCACCTTCGACCAGCGGGTTGAGCTCGAGCTGTATTATGCCCAAAACTGGAGCTTTTGGCTGGATATTAAAATTTTGTTCAAAACCATTAAAGTAATTTTCACCCGCGACGGAGCGCTGTAATGCCAAATAAACCGAAAATTGCAATTGTCCACGACTGGCTAACCACTATGGGTGGGGCCGAGAAAACTGTTCTGGCGCTGCACGAAGCTTTCCCGGATGCCCCAATTTACACTTCGGTCTATACACCCAGCACCATGCCGGCCTACAAAGGCTTAGATATTCGCACCACCTGGCTACAAAAGCTGCCAAGTTGGCTCACAAAGGTACATAAGTTCTTCCCGGTGCTGCGGGTATGGGCCTTCCGTTCACTCGACCTCAGTGCCTTCGATATTATAATCGTCAGCTCCAGCGCTGAAAGCAAACAAATCAAAAAGCACCCCGGGCAAACGGTTATTTGCTACTGCCATACCCCAATTCGCTACTACTGGAGCCATTATCACGAATACAAGCGAAATCCTGGCTTTGGCAAACTAAACTGGCTTATTCGGTTACTGATGCCCCTTTTGGTGCCACCACTCAAGAAAGCCGACTATAAAGCCGCTCAAAATATGGACATTATGATCGCTAATTCTAGCGAGGTGCAGAGTCGCATAAAAAAGTATTACCAGCGCACCGCCACAGTTGTGCACCCGCCGGTCGAAGTTGACCGCTTCACCAATCAGGCGCTTAACAAAAATCGCCATGGTTTTGTGATCGTCGGGCGGCAAGTGCTCTATAAACGAGTTGATTTAGCGGTCGCCGCCTGCACCGAGTTAGCCCTACCGCTCACCGTTTATGGTAACGGTAGCGAACACGAGCGGCTTAAGAAAATCGCCGGCCCGACCATCACCTTCATTACCAACGCTTCAGACAAAGAAGTTGCCGCTGGCCTCGGAAAAGCTGAAGCCTTTATCTTTCCGGCCGAAGAAGATTTTGGCATCGTGCAAGTTGAAGCCCTGGCTGCCGGCACCCCTGTTATTGGCTTTAACAAAGGCGGCACCACCGAAATCGTCGAAGACGGGGTCAGTGGGGTGCTATTCAACGAGCAAACCGTTGAGTCGCTCAAGCAAGCCATCGCCCGCTTCCAAACCATGGAGTTTCTACCTGCGACCCTCCACCGCAAAGCAAAACGGTTTCATAAAACCTTGTTCATTAGTAAAATGCAGAAAATCGTCGCCGATCAGCTTAATAAACGCTAGCTATTAAAACGCTTTGAGACATCACCAACTTTTTGGCTCATGTCTTTGCGGGCCACCAATACTCCATTTGGCGTATTGACCACCACCACGTTATCGAGGCCGATCACCGCGACTGGCTTGTCTTCTTCGTTACGGATATAGGCATTTTCGACTTCTTCGGTTTCTACTAAGCCTTTGACGAAATTGTTCCGCTGGTCGCGCTCCGAGGCCGAATGGGCGTCTTTAAATGAGCCCAGATCCACCCAGTCGAAGGTTGCCGGTACGACGAGCAGGTTTGTGGTTCGCTCGAGCAGAGCGTAATCGATGGCCATATTCTCAAAACTTAAGTACGCCTGTTGGTATGCTTCAGGGGTAGTCGCTGCTAAAAGTCGCTGGTAGTTATCGTGCCACTCCGGTGAAAACTCACGGAAAGCCGCCACAAACGTTGCAATCGAAGCCACAAAATACCCACAGTTCCACAAATAGCGGCCACTGGCAACGTAACTTTTCGCCATATCAAATTCTGGCTTTTCTTTAAAAGCGACCACTTGGTGGACAAATTGATGATCGTCGACGGCGCCGTCTCGTTCAATATAGCCAAATCCGGTAGCCGGGTAGGTTGGTTCAATACCTATCAGCGTCAGGCGCTTGTGGTCGGTAGTAGCTTTGGCGGCCGCCTCAAAAGACCGCTGAAAGCCTTCGATATCCCGAATCGCGTGATCAGCGTGCAAAAAAGCAATTGGCTCGTTGTTATCGTGTCGCGACTGCAAGTATTCTAGCCCGGCCACCATGCAACCAGCAGTTCCGCGGCGAGCTGGTTCAATAATAAAAGCGTCATCTGGAAGTTCAGGTAACTGCCGCTTAACGTGCTCAGCGTGGCCCGCTTCGGTAATCACATACAATTTATCGAGTGGCGCTAAAGTTTTGGCTCGGGCAACAGCGCTTTGTAGCAAGCTTTCGTCGCCCTTCATCTTTAACAAATGTTTTGGATATTCAGGGGTTGAAAGCGGCCAAAGGCGCGAACCTGAGCCACCGGCATTAATAACAGCAATCATGCTAAGGGATACCTCCTTTATTTGTCGCGCTGGATGCGGCTGACTAATGGGATAATAATTTTTTCTGGGGTAAATGAACTGTGCGCTAGCGCTGCGGCTTCCTGCTGTAAGCGACTGACCATGTCTGGGTCGTCAGCTAACGAATCGAGGGCATTTGCCAAAGCCTCCGCATCACCCGGTGGCACCAGCAGCGAGCCTTTTTGTAATAGACGACGCTGTGGTGGCGTATCAGAGGTGACCATTACCGTACCCATGGCAGCACCTTGGTAGATCTTGTTCGGCACCACTTTTTGAGCTTTTTCGGTGGTGCCAAAAATACCCAAACAGATGTCGTGGCTGGCGACAAAAGCCGGAAGCTTTTCTCGCTCAACCCATGGCAGCCAGGTTACCTTGACGTGACGTGGCGCACTAGCCAGTATAGCACGAACTTCTGGTTCGTCTTGTCCGCCGCCAACGAGCGTTACTTCTATCGGTTTGGTGACTAGCGTCAGAGCCTTGGCGATGGTCGGCGTCCCCTGTAGTGGCGTAAATAATCCAAAAAAAATAGCTTTTATCGGCGTATGCACTGCGCGGCGCGAGAGGCTTTTTTGCACAGTAAACCAATCGAGTGGCGCACCAACATACACCACTAAACCTCGGTGTTTGTACTGGCGCGGCAAGGCTTCAAAATGCTCTTCGGTATCGACAATAATAATATTCGAGCGCTTTAAAGCCGACATATCAAGCCATTCAATCAGTTTGGTTTTCAGGCCTTTTTTGACGCCGCGGTCTTTGGCTGTGCCTAAGCCGCTGATCATATAATCGAGCGCAATCGGCACCTTACGGAATAAAATCCGCGCCAGGCGAATATCAAACAGCCCCAAGTGCCCTACCAATACCATATCGGCATGTGGCAAGTGCCGCGCTTTAAAAATCAGTTTCGACCAGGAATACAGCAAGCGCCACGCCAGTAGCGGCAAACGCCAAGGCTGCTTAAGCATCGCCACTCTGGCTGCGGTATTGACGCCAAGTGGCACATTGCATTCGATCACCTCAATATGGTGAGCTTTAAGTCCGTCTATCAACACTTGGACGCGCGGTGACGCCTTAACGTCGTAGGTGCCAAAGACAATTACTCGTGGAGCGGTTGCGGTCGGGCTAGCCATGGTTTACCTCTGACTGTAGCCGCTTATTCCAGACTAGATATTTGAATAACGCGGTCATCGATGGTCCGTCTACCAGCTGGTTATCGGTAATTAATTCCATAATTTCGGGCACTGAAAAGAAAGCAGCGTCGGTAATGCCTTCTTCTGCTTGTTCGTGCTGATCGGTAACCACTAGCCTTCGGGCCACAAAAGTTTCGCCGATGCCCGTCGACATGCCATTTGCAATCGCAAAACTACCGATATTGTGCCACGAATCAGCCGTATAACCGGTTTCTTCTTGTAGCTCACGCTGCGCGGCCAGCAGTGGCGGTTCACTCTCTTCTACCGAGCCGGCCGGAATCTCCCACCCTGCTCGGTCGGTCGGATACCGGTGAAGTTTGACCAATAGAATCTTTTTATCTGCACTTTCAGGGACAATAAACACCGCTGGTTGGTCTTCGACGACAAAATACTCTCCTGCCTCGCCGTCTGGGCGAACTACTTCGTCGCGTCGCACCTTATACCACGGGTTTTCATGGACATAACTACTTCTGACTGTTTTCCAGGTACTCATATATTCCATCATAACAGATGCGGTCTATTCGGTACTGAGTAAACGAGCCCCGAGTGCGCAATGCACACCCAGGGCTCGAGGTCACGAGAATATCATGCCTGTTGGGGTGGACGTCGTCTGCCAGGTGTTACCCTCTCTGTCACGACAACTGAATGTAAATCTTCCGTTCTTTAGCTCTCCAACTTGCGTCACGAAAATTTCACAACTCCCTGGCATAGCGAGGGAATTAATCTCTAGCCACTTCTGGGTATCTTGTGCAAAACAAACTGTGCTATGGGACACTGGATCATACTTCCGATTTGCAATTACTGCAGTGCTGTCGTTCGACATTGTTTCTCCAGGTCGAGGGAATTTTTGCCCTTTAATTATATCGGGAAGACCGTCGAGGTCAACAGTTGATCTGTTATGCCTTCTTTTACATACCTAGCCCTCGACCAATTTCTATATTCGCAAAATCGCTTCTTTTTATCGTAGAATACAACAGGCGGTATTCCACGGATATTACTGGAGCAGATGTGCGGCGAGAACAGCTTGCCTTTCGTCATCAATCCGATGTTGGACTGCTTGAGCTTTGCGTGGTTCTCTTCGATACAGCGATTGCCGCGTATCTCGACGATTTCTCTCAAATGCAGGGAATTTTCGAACAGAATCTTACACACGCTGCAAGCATTCTTGAGAATGATGGCACAGCGCCACCCAGGCGCGTTCTTCTCCTTCGTGAAAAGTTGCTTTTCACGCTAGATGGACCAGTAGTAGTGCAGTTTGCAGGAGCGATTGCAGGGCCTGTATCAACAAAAGCAATCGACACAGTGGTTGAGGGGATGCTTAATATGCTAGATATCTAGTGTTTGTTCTCCTCATCTTGAAGACTGTCCACACCCCAAAAACATCCCCTCTGGAGTGCAGCAAACATGACCGACCACAATGTCTTCTATATTGAAATCGAACGGTCGCCCTTTGCAAGCATGAAGGCGGAGCTGCTGAAGCGGCATCGTAAAACCCTTGCAGCGCTTGCGCACGATGATCCGTGGCTTGCGTTTGATTATCTTTGCGAAAAAGTAGCCGCCTACTCCGTGACAATCTACAAACGAGGCAAGCCTCTCGTTACAGCTGGTATGGATGGGTATGAAGCAGCTCGAGGCATGGCTATCTCTGTATTGCAGCGACGTGCCCCTGACGTGTGCCGGAAACCGCTTACAATGGCTGTTCGCGTTGAACGCCCTCGCACCCTAAAAGAAGTCCTGCAGGGTAAGAAAATGGTTTTTGACGAAGTCTGCACTTTTACGGTGCCGGTTCAGCGCTAGTGCTTTTACCCCCTCTCTTACTTTTACGTAGGAGAGGGGCTTAACTTGAGCTATGCTATTTACTTCCTGGTCTGCCATGTTAATGTCTTTTCCTGACCTCACAAGGGACACAGCTTGATGGCGCCGCACAGATATGATATAGTTTCGCCATCGGGCAAAGTCTGGACTACCGATGCACCTATTGACCAGAAGGGAGTGCTGCCTATGTCAAAATTGACACTTTCCGCTCTCATCAAACAGCGTGGTTTTGAGCTCGCAGACCTTTATCTGTCTGAGCTAGAAGTCTTTAAGGGCCGTGTTACTGCCAATGTCGGTACCTATGTTATCGATACTGTGCAGTTGACCTATGCTGCCGATGCGCCGCCGCACATTGTTCTTGATACCACTCACCTTGTAAGCGAGGTGGAGGCTCAAGAGGAATACGATGCCGGCGCCAGCAGTGCAATGGTTGATGCGATGCAACTTATGCCTCAAGCTGCAACAATAGTGCTCGCTTCTCCTGATAACACTTTGTGGTTTAGGATCCCAGAAGATGACGAAAATACCTGCTGGTGTATCCACAGTCCATACCACCCAGTCCTGCCAGGCCATATCGTACCCCAACTGGATTAACTCTACAACAGGGTGCTGCAACTCAATTGCGGCACCCTGTCAACATTTAACTTACCCTATCTAGAGAATTGACTTCATACGCCACCCCAACGCCGCTCCTTAATGTAGTTTTTTCGGTAGCGCCGGAGGCACTGTTGGCTGACACGGAGACCATGTCTGCCGGAATTAGACGATGCGACATAACTATTCGATAAAATTATCCGACTGATGCGCCCATAATTCAGCATACAACCCTTTTCGCTTCACTAGTTCCTGGTGTGAACCGTCTTCAACTACATTGCCGTCTTTTAGTACCAGTATTCGATCCATCTTGCGGATGGTGGATAAGCGGTGCGCTACCACAATCGTCGTTCGGCCAACCATTAATGTGTCGAGCGCCTTGGTGATCAGCTTTTCTGAAGTTGAATCAAGTGAACTGGTGGCTTCATCTAAGATAATAATTGGCGCGTCCTTTAAAATCGCCCGAGCTAGCGCAATTCGTTGTCGCTGCCCGCCAGAAAGCTTAACGCCGCGCTCGCCGACCATTGTGTCGTAGCCTTGAGATAACTCTCGTATAAAATCATCGGCCGAAGCCAGCTTCGCCGCCTTGATTACTTCGTCTCGGCTAGCTTCGGGCTTACCGTAGGCAATATTTTCAAATATCGACCGGTGAAATAGTAGCGGCTCTTGAGGCACATAGGCAATATTTCTCCGTAGATCTTCTTGAGTAATCGCGCTAATATCCTGTCCGTCTATAGTAATGGTACCTTTTTGGATATCCATGAAGCGTAATAGCAACTTCGTGAGAGTTGTTTTGCCACTGCCACTTGGCCCCACCAATCCTACCTTCTGCCCAGCCGGAATTGTCAGGTTAAAATCTTTAAGTAATATCTTTTTCTTCGGTGCGTCGTCGTAGCGAAATTGCACGCTATTAAAGCCGACTTCACCTTTATGAATGCGGCTCGTTTCAGGCTGTTCTGGATCGCGGACTTCATGCGGCTGCATTATTATACCGGTCATTTCGGAGGCATCAGCCAGGGCTTCTTCTAGCCGATCCATGAAACGGCCGAAGCCCCACAGCTGCGAGATCAACTGCGACAGATAGAGCTGAATGAGCACCACTTCGCCAATGCTGATCGCTCCGGATAACGCAAACTGCACCGACAGATACAGCACTGCCATATTTAGAAGAATAATCACCGCCGATTTATACATCCGGATCCGTTCACTCATGCGGGTGGATGTAAGGCGCAGATCGTGACGGCGCTGGCTCAGCTTGATAAAATGACTGGTTTCTTCTTTTGAACGAGCGAACGAGCGCACCGTCAAGGTGTTACTGATGCTATCCGCCAGCCGGGCGGTGACCTCAGATTGCGATGCCGATGCCTGGCGAGAATAGCGCATCTTCTTGCGGTGTAGCCACACCAAAGAGGCACAAAACAACACCGTCCAGATAGAAAAAATGATGGCGATTTGCCAGTTCACAAAAAACAGAATGATAAGAATCGCTATGTATTGCCGAGCCAACATACCAAAGTCACCTAGCATGGTTTCGAGGGTGCGTTGGTAAGCCGCCGTTAACCGGTTAACTTTTGCGACCAAGGCGCCGCCAAAGTTGTCGGCAAAAAACGCCAGGCTATGTTCTTGTAATTTCTTGAAGCTTAGGACTTCAAGGTCGCGCACACCTTTGGGTTCAAGGCGAATGTAGGTTTGCATCATCAAACGCCCAGCTAAAAAGTAAATGATCCGAATAGCCGCAAAGGCAAATAGTAACGGTGTGAAGTCGTGGATAGTCAGCTTTGAAATATCGGTGCTTGTTAGTTTATCAACCACCAAGCTCACCAATAGCGGCCCGGCAATTGCGTCGGCTAAAATAAAAATCGTCGCGCCGATTTCTGACCAAATTAATAGCCACTTATAGCGCCACGTTATCCGCCAGAATAATTTCAGGGTTTCGCGTGACATATGAAGTATTGTACCATTATTTACTTCCAAGATCGCTCGTTCCGATACTGACAAAAAAGTAATATATTATATAGTAAAAAAGAGCCAAGCCGCGACAGGGGAACAGATATGACTATCGGAGCTCCGGAGCTCAAAGCAATTGAAGCAGTCATGAGTGGTAAACAATCGCTTGAAAAAGCCATGGCAACATATTCGCCCTGGCAACGTACCGTAACAGCCGTCGCCATACTGCATTTGGCGGGTGAAACCTATTTTTACCGCAACGAATATGGTCCGACCCTACGAGTAATTGCAGCCTATCATGGCATCCCCATCGGCAAGTTGCCGCGCGATGACTACGATTACCCGTGCCAACCTGCGTGGTGCGAAGCAGTTGATGTCACGAAAATGGTGACTCTAAGCCGAAATCGTGGCCTGCATCAAAGCCAACATGGCAAGGGGACTGAACTTGAGCTTACTCCGCAACCAGCGCTAGAAGCATTTTGTGACAATGCCAGCTACGTGCAGCGAGCTAAAACTTTGCTCACAAATGCTCGTAAATCGGCTGCGGATTTCAAGATAGCCTACGACGAAATGTTCGAGCGAAGGCGTCAACAGTATCTGAGATTCCAACGAGCCCTTGAAGCTGCCGGCCTGGAGGGCGTCGAAAGTATTCCCCATCAAGACATCGCCGATCTGCGCTCTAAGCTATTGATGGTAGTCAGTATAATTGATGCGCACTTTCCTAAGAGTCGTTAAATGCCTCGCGCACTCCTCGGAGTGCGCTTCTTTACAGCATATTTTACTTCAGATTATTAAAGATAGACGCCCCGGCTCAATGAAGAGCTGGGGCGTTTGTTGCTACCGCCGGTATGTACCGAGGAACTGGTCAATACCACCATCGTCACTGTAGTCGGTGATGTATCGCTCTTTTGCGAAATGTCCCCGTACGGCATCGACAAAAGCATCGCGTCCAGCTTGCTCAGTAGATCGTGCCACCGCTACTGATCGATCTCCAGAAACAACAACCTTGCTAACAAGCCCGTGCTTCTCCAGCTGGTACGCAAGTTGTGCCTCAGCGTCGGCAAAGGATTTACCGTTCGCTGGTCGAAACCAGATGTAGAAATGACGAAAACCAGGCTCGTCAGCAGCAAGTCTATTAATGATCTCGGCAGCCGAAGGCGTGACATTGGACATTCGCATTTGGTTCGGAGTGAAATTAACCGCCGCAGTTGAAACTGTATCCAGCCACAAACACATTTTCCTCATGGCATCCTCGCGTGTCGAAGACAATATAACTCTCTGCTTATACACTATTTTATATTTTTATGCAACTTATCCACATTTTTGCTGCTCCCGCAAAAAGAGCACCCAGTAATAAAAACAGCATTATTGCCAAAACCTAAAGGTCATTATGCGCTACAATAAACATATATGAATATGCTTATCACTGGTGGCGCGGGGTTCATTGGGGCGAACTTTGTGCACTACACCGTTACTAACCACCCCGAATACACTGTGACCGTTATCGATAAACTCACCTATGCCGGACACCTTGAAAACCTAGCGCCAGTACAGGATAAAATTACTTTTGTACAGGGCGACATCTGCGACCGCGAGCTGATGGATAAACTGGTGGGTGAAACTGATGTGGTGGTGCACTTTGCCGCCGAATCGCACAACGATAATTCACTGCGCGACCCCTGGCCATTCGTTGAAACTAACCTAATTGGGACCGCTACCATCCTTGAAGCAGTTCGTAAGCACAATAAGCGCCTGCATCACATCTCTACCGATGAAGTCTACGGTGATCTTGAACTAAATGACCCGTCAAAATTCACCGAAAAAACCCAGCACAACCCCTCAAGCCCCTATTCCAGCACCAAAGCTGGCTCGGACTTACTCGTAAAAGCCTGGGTTCGGTCGTTTGGCATTAAAGCTACTTTAAGTAACTGTTCCAACAACTACGGCCCCTACCAACACATCGAAAAGTTTATCCCACGCCAAATTACCAACGTGCTTTCGGGCATCCGGCCTAAGCTTTACGGCACCGGCGAGCAAGTCCGCGATTGGATTCACGTTGACGACCACAATGCCGCCGTGCACACCATTCTCGAAAAAGGCAAAATTGGCGAACTCTACCTGATTGGCGCCGATGGTGAAGAGAACAATAAATACGTAGTGGAAACCATTCTCGAACTCATGGGCCAGCCAAAAGATGCCTACGATCACGTCAACGACCGCCCCGGTCACGATCAGCGCTACGCTATTGATTCAACCAAACTACGCACCGAACTCGGCTGGCAACCGAAGTACACCAACCTCCGTGAGGGTCTACAAGCAACAATCGACTGGTACCGTCAGCACGAAGACTGGTGGAAATCAGAAAAAGAAGCCGTTGAAGCCGCCTATAAGGCGCAGGGGCAGTAGATATGGAAACCTGGCAGCCAGTATCTCAAGAAGTGACCGCTCGCGCCACCAGCATTCCTGGCCTGTTTGAATTCCAGCTCGATGTGCGCGGCGATAACCGCGGCTGGTTTAAAGAGAACTATCAGCGACAAAAACTACAGGCCGCGCTCGATACCATTGCAACTGAAAACCGCCAAGCTTTTGATAATTTTACCGTTATCCAAAACAATATCTCTTATAACAAACAAGCCGGCGTCACCCGCGGTATTCATGCCGAGCCGTGGGACAAATATATTTCGGTGGTACACGGCGAGGCCTTTGCCGCCATTGTTGATCTGCGTCCCGGCGATACTTTCGGTAACCTTGAAGCTTTTCACCTCACCCCAAACACGGCTATCTTCGTGCCAAATGGCTGTGGCAACTCGTTCCAGGCCCTCACCGATGACTTAGTTTACGCTTATTTGGTCAACGCCCACTGGTCGCCCGACGCTGAATACATGTTTGTTAATTTGCGCGATTCAGAACTCGCGATTGACTGGCCTATTCCCATCACCGACGATTTAATTTCAGCTAAAGATAAAGCCCACCCAACACTTGCTGAGGTGCGCGCCACACTGGAGGTATAGCTATGGATGACAGCCGTTTCTTAATTATTGGGGCGTATGGGCAGCTTGGCAAAGCTCTTTCAGAGCGCTTCCCAAACGCCCAAAAAACCGACCGCGACACCTTAGATATCACCGATAAAACCGCTCTTGAAGCCTTTAACTGGGAAGATGTTGACGTCATTTTAAACGCCTCGGCTTTTACCAACGTTGATGGCGCTGAAACTCCCGAAGGCCGGGTAGCAGCTTGGCAGATTAACGCCCAGGCCGTGGGGTATTTAACGCGCATTGCAGCACAGCACGATATCACACTGGTGCACGTTTCTACCGAATACGTGTTTGACGGCACTAAAACACCCCATACAGAGAACGAACCAGTTTCACCACTCGGTATTTACGGCCAAAGCAAAGCTGCTGGCGATATTATTGCTGGCGTCGCACCAAAACACTATATTCTGCGGACCACCTGGCTCATTGGCGAAGGCAAAAACTTTGTTCGCACCATGATTGGCCTGGCCGAAAAGAATATTTCGCCCACCGTCGTAAGCGACCAGGTTGGCCGCCTGACTTTTACCCCAACCTTAGTTGAGGCAATTGAGAAACTCCTTGCAGTAAAGGCCCCTTACGGCATCTATAACGTCACCAACAGCGGTGAGCCCGCCAGCTGGGCCGAGATCACTCGCACTATTTTCACAATTATGGGCCGAAACGATCTAACCGTGACTGATACCTCCACCGAAGCTTATTTCAAAGATAAACCCGGTATGGCAGCGCGGCCGTTGCAAAGTGCGCTTGATCTGACTAAAATACAATCTGTTGGCGTCGTGCTGCGCGATTGGCGCGACGATCTTACTCGTTACATTGAATCACAACCAAAGGAGTAGCCTATGAAAGGGATAATCTTAGCCGGTGGGTCGGGTACGCGGCTGTACCCAATTACGAAAGCAACAATCAAACAGCTGGTGCCGGTCTATGATAAACCGATGATCTACTACCCGCTCTCCACCTTAATGAGCGCCGGAATTCGCGACATCTTGATTATCTCTACCCCTAAAGACCTCCCGCGTTTCGAAGAACTACTCGGCAGCGGCGAACAAATTGGCTGTAATTTCACCTACAAAGTCCAGGAAAAGCCACGCGGCCTGGCCGATGCCTACATTGTGGGCGCAGATTTTATCGGTAGCGATAAAGTCGCCATGATCCTCGGCGATAACCTGTTTTACGGGGCTAATATGGGCGAAAAACTAAAACAATACGCCGATGTTGACGGTGCAGTTGGTTTTGCCGCGCCCGTAAAAGATCCGCAGCGCTATGGTGTTTACGAATTCGACGACCAGATGAACGTGCTTTCGATCGAAGAAAAACCTGAAAAACCAAAATCGCATTACGCTAACTCTGGCCTGTATTTCACCGATAACAATGTCGTTGAAATTGCCAAGAACGTCAAGCCAAGTGCCCGTGGCGAAGTTGAAATCACCGAAGTTCTTGATGCCTACCGCCGCATAGGCAAGCTGAAAGTGTCGCTGCTCGATCGTGGCACCGCCTGGCTCGACACCGGCACTTTTGACGCCATGCTCGACGCCAGCAACTTTGTGGATGTCGTCGAAAAGCGCACCGGCCAAAAAATCGGCTGCATTGAAGAGATTGCCTGGCGCGAAGGCTTTATTTCAGACGAACAACTGCACACCCTGGCCGATCCTCTGAAAAAAAGCGGCTACGGTACTTACCTACTCGACCTCTTAAAGCATAACTAGGAGCACCGCTTATGACCCCCGACCTTTCAACTATTACTATTCTTGGTACTGGCTACGTTGGTATTTCGAGCGCCGCGATTATGGCTGCCGCTGGCTACACGGTTTATTTAGTCGACGTTATTCCTGAGCGGCTGGAGAGTATTCGCCAGGGCAAAGCTTTCTTTTACGAAGAAGGCTTAGACCCGCTGATCGCTGATGGCGTGGCAAAAAACAAGATTATCCCGACTGAATCGTATGCCGAATCAGTCGCGAAAAGCGATGTGGTGTTTTCGTGCGTTGGCACCCCCGACAACCCCGATGGCAGCAGTAACCTCAGCTACGTTTTTGCCGCCGCCGAAGAAGCCAGCCAATACCTAAAGCCTGGTAGTGTATTCGTACAAAAAAGCACCGTTCCGGTGGGCACCGGCGAAAAAGTTGAAGTCGCCATGGCCAAAAGCGGCAAAACCATTCGCTATGTTTCAAACCCAGAATTTCTGCGCGAAAGCACAGCTGTGTACGATACGCTCTGGTTCGACCGCATCGTCCTTGGCGGCAGTGATGCAGAAGCCCTTGAAAAAGTCATGGCTATTTACCGCACCATTGCCCAACACCGTGACAGCATTGCCGAGCTAGCCGGTATTTCGGGGCCAAAAGACAGCCCTGAAGGCCAATACATTACCACCACCCGCAACAGCGCCGAATTAGTAAAAGTCAGCGCCAACGCCTTCCTCGCCCTTAAAATTTCGTTCGCCAATTCGATCGCTAAGCTGGCCGACGCCGCTGGTGCCGATATTACCGAAGTCATGAACGCCGTCGGTGCCGACCCGCGAATCGGCCGGGCATTCTTGAACGCTGGCCGCGGCTACGGGGGCGGTTGTTTTCCGAAAGACGTCAGCGGCTTAATTAACAGCGCCCGCGAGTTTGGCGTGGATATGGAAATCATGCAAGCTGCCAGCCACTTAAACGATTCGATGCCTGGCTATATAGCAGAAAAACTAAAGCAACAGCTCGGCAACAACTTAGCAGGCAAAAAAATCGCCGTGCTTGGCTTATCCTTCAAAGCTGGTACGAGCGACACGCGGCGTTCGTCGGCCATCGCCCTCGCTAACATCCTGGCCAAAGAAAAAGCTGCGGTACATGCTTACGACCCTGAAGCCAACAAAGAAGCCAAACCCGAACTAGACAGCTCCATCACTCTGCATAATTCCACCGTCACCACTGCCGAAAAAGCTGACGCCATTCTAGTAGCTACCGACTGGAAGCACTTCACCCAGCTTTCGGCTGTCGACTATAGCCAATTCGCGCCTGGTGCGGTTTTTGTAGACTGCATGAACCGTTTTGTTTCTGAAGACTTCAAGGCAGCCGGCATGGCGTACATTGGAGTTGGTCGCTCATAGTCAGAAATGCAGAGACTAAAAATATCCTTCCGTCGCTTCGCATATTCTTCAATGGTTTAGGATCTTGATAAGCCAAGAGTTGTGCTATAAAGAAGGCCTTGGCAAAAATCGCCAAGGCCTTTTTGGGGTTGCCTACTTTTGGTTCGTCTCAACCCGACGCTGAACCGCTGCCGCGAGATCTTCGTCCGTCAGCGAAACGCCAGGGAGCGTCATACCCTTGCCATCAAGCCAAAAGCTTCCCGACTCAATGTCCTTTGCACTTACATTCTTGACCGTAAGAGTTACCCTCTTCAGTCGGTGAGAATCACCAATAGCCGTTCCCTCGCCTGGGGTGAGGTCACCCAACACGTTCTGGGTGGCTTTTGAAATCCAGCCCTCATCCATTTCAGGCGCAGCAGCCTTAACAGCAGCGAGAACTCGTGCATGCGTTACTGGCTTCGACTTGCCCATGAAATTGCTCCTATCTCTGGAGGGACAACCTATCTATTCTACCTTTTCCCCTATAAACGTACAAGTCAAACTGTGACAAGCGCTAAACTTCTTATGGCGCCAGCTGTCACAATCCTGGATATAGTCCAATTAGCCTCAATTAACGTATTTTGCGCGGCTTAGCTTTTACTATATAATTAAGGTAACTATGAAAGTTATCATCCAAATCCCTTGCCTTAACGAAGAGGCAACCCTACCGCTTGTGTTTGAAAAGATGCCAAAGAAAATTGATGGCGTTGATGTATTAGAATACCTGGTTGTCGATGACGGCTCTACTGATAAAACAGTTGAAGTTGCGAAAAAGCTAGGCGTACATCATATTGTGCGACACGCCCGAAATATGGGTCTCGCTCGTTCATTTCACGATGGCGTGTCGTATGCCCTGGCGCAGGGCGCTGATATTGTCGTTAACACCGATGGCGACAACCAGTACCCGCAAGATCGCATCCCTGATTTAGTCAAGCCGATCCTGGAAGGCAAAGCTGATATCGTCATTGGCGACCGCCAAACCAGCACTATTGCCCACTTTTCACCGCTCAAAAAAGCCTTGCAGCGTTTTGGCAGCTACATCGTCAATAAAGCCGCCGGCACAAATATCCCTGATGCCGCCAGTGGTTTCAGGGCCTACTCACGCGGTTCGCTTATGCGGATGAATATTATTACCCAGTTTAGTTACTGCATGGAAACTATCATTCAGGCCGGCAACAAGCGGATGGCCATTACCAGCATCCCAATTACCACCAATGCGAAAACTCGCGAATCGCGGCTGTTTAAATCGATGCGCCAACACGTCATGAAGTCTGGTGCCGCTATTGTGCGAGCCTACCTAATGTACAAGCCGCACGTCATATTTACGACCCTTGGCGTGACGCTGCTTGCCCTCGGGTTAATTCCGTTCGTGCGCTACTTTTACCTGATCGTCAACGGCAGTGATGGTAGCCACGTGCAGTCGTTAATTGTCGGTACCACTCTACTGATCGCTTCCTTTTTATCGTTTGTGCTAGGCATTGTGGCGGATATTATCCGCACCAACCGAATTCTAACCGAAGAGACTCTCGAGCATCTAAAACACATCCGGTTCGATAAGTAGCACCGTGGCAAGGGCATCGTTCTGGCAACGGGTCAGTCAATGGTACTTGCCAAATATTCCCGATTTAGTTCGACGCAAACTCATATCTGGTATTGTTGCCGTCGCTGTATTGTTCAGTGCGGCAGCGTTTTTGCACGCCTTACTGATTCCGCCGCTAGCAACGGGCGATGAAGCCCTGCACCTCGATTACGTGGTAGATGTTTCGCAGCTTCAACTGCCGCGGTTTTTTGATGGAGCGCACTTTAAAGTACCGGGCGCCTATACCCCACCGGTGCAGTGGGTCTCCCAGCATCCACCTTTGTATTATATGATCTTGGCGCCCTTTGTTGCGCTAGCAGATAGCTTTGGATCGCCAGGCGTAATGGTGTTCGTTGGAAGAATGCTATCACTTATCATTGGGCTTTTGGCGCTACTCGCCATTCCGCCGATTTTAGCCCGTTGGCGCCAGTCACCTCGGGTCATTCTTGGCGCAACACTGCTCGGGAGCGTGGTCAGCATGCATATCGGCACCAGCTCAGCTATTTATAATGACCCACTCGCAACGCTGCTTTCGGTTGTGACCGTTGGCTTGGCTGGCTACATACTGCTCGAAGGGCCAACCAGGCGGCGGGTAGGCTTATTAGCGCTGCTAGCTGCGCTTGGGCTTTTCACGCGAGCAACGATGCTCGTTAACGTTATGGTCGCCTGTTTGACACTGGTCATTGCCTACCCACTCCACCGCCAACAATTAGGTACCTCTATAAAAGCCAGCCTTTTAAAAGGCATTGGCGCCGCTACCCTTACGGCCGGACTTAGCTTGGTTATCGCTGGCTGGTACTATGTTCGAAATTATACCTACAGCGGCTCATTTGTTGGTAGTCAAACCGAGTGGGCAATAGAGCATCTTAATCGGCAGTATTTCACTTTTGGAAACGTGCTCAGCAGGCCTGATTTTATTCAGCAGTACTTCGCTGGATTTAGTAGTAGCCAGATTATTATTCTTAGCTGTTTCGTACTGTTTGCAGCTGGCATAATCGGTACTATCCTTTGGTCGCGGCGGCATCGAACGCACCACGAAAAACGCTTCTTACTGCTGATTGGCCTAATTGTCCTTCACTCAATCGGTATCGTGCTGCTACTAGCGCAACACATCATGAATGGTGGCGCTAACAATTATCGCTATCTCTTGCCTGCACTGTTAGCAACTGTCTTTCTTCCTGCCCTTGGCGCCCATTATCTTCGCTGGCCAGGCAAAATACTCTATCTGGTAGTCTTCTTTGGTGGCCTCTGGACGGTGCTGTATTCAATTTTTAAAGCCGAAACCGGTAAGCTCGCCGTCTACACCAACGGTTCATTCGATTTTACGATGCCACGCTCGCTGCGTGAGCTGTTGATTGTGGGTGGTCTTGCCGTTATCTGCCTGAGTGTCGTTTGGGTATTTCTGAGTTTTTATAGAATCCGCAAGGCCCAGTTCCAGCAAAAACGGTCTATTTTAAGCGTTCCTTCACGACTTTTTTAAGCAGTGTTTTTATATGTGCATCTACCGGAATAAGCGGTGACTTTGGCAAATGAGTTTCGTCTCGCTGCAGAATAAGATATGTTACTATACCACCACCCTGTGAGCCAACCAGCAGGCCAGCAACCAGCAAGCTTACTTTTAACCATTGCGCCCGTAAAATTATAGCGATAGCCTGCAGGCTAAAAGCTACGATGAATAGCAGCACTGGCAAACTATAGCGGCCTTGCACTGCAACCGGAAAGGCTAGCTGCACGTATTCTTGATAATTCCTGATCCAAAGCACTAGAAGATAACCAATTACAATAATTAATATCAGGAAGCTCGCTGGGGTATTGAATACGCGCCAGCCAACCAGTAAAAGCGCCGCCAGGCTAATAAACAGAAATGCCCACAGTGCAATCCGTAATACCGGCAGCCCGGGCGATATTCCGTACCTATTTGATCGCGGATCTTGGTCGAGGCCGGCAATCAATAGGCTATTGACCATTTCGGGCAGCCAATAGTCTTTGGTGTATTCAATTCGGTTGACAATCGGCGACGGGCTCGTCAATTGCTTCTTTCGAAGCTCGTAGTTCCTGGCCCAAGGCACATATTGCTGGCATTCTCCAACGCTCCGCACTTTTTCGCACGGCGCTTCTAAGCTCTTATATACCAGCGCGTTCACGCCAAACCGCTCGAAAAATAACCCTATCCCAATAACAAGCGGCACAATCAGCAAAATGCGCTTCACTACAGAAAGCGCCCGGTAACCTTCGCCGATTGAAGTTATAATTTTTCTGCGTTTGTATAGTGTCCAAACTAATGCCCCGAGTACCCCAATAAAGAAAATTGGCAGAAACGAAAACTTTACCAGGCTGGTGAGCAAACCGGTAGTCACTAAAGCGCCGCCGTTAACAAAGCTGTTGCCCATACCTTTTATGAACCGCACCAGATAATACGCGAACACCGCCGAACCGAGTATTTGCAGCGTGTCATAACTGACATGGCCGGCGATATAGCTCACCAGAGGAATAAGCGAGAACAATAGGATGGCTACATTCGTCGTGGCTCGACTAAGGCCCAGCGCCAGAAGCGTTTTACGGTAAAATAACAAACTGGCGGCAACAAAGGCTGTCGAGATCACCCGCACGGTAACAATCGCCAGTAAACTGTCGCCGGTCAGCAGTTTCGCTACGCGATAAGGAAAACTCATGAGGTAATGATACAGATACGATCCGTACCGAGTAATATCCCCGAACACCGCTGACTCAGGGCTTTGGGCCGTAATAAGCGGCCCCCACTGCTGCGCGTATATCTCGATAATTCCCACGTGGTAAGGTTCGTCAAAGATAAGCGGGTAGCTGGCGGTGATGGCGACCCATATTGCCTGCAACCAAAAAAGGCCGACAACGGCCGCAAAGAACTGCCAGCTGCCGAGTAGTGCGATACAGCGTTTGGTAAACGGAGGCTTAGAAGCGATCATTTCATATAGTGTACCACTGTTTGAAGAAATTCGTTAGCTTGGCGCATTGCCGGCCAGTGCCAGTCGGTTTCGCTATAAAAAATATAGGTTAACGCGCCCGACCCGAATACGCCCGCGACAATCAGCCCTGTTGCAATAACTGCCTTTATACTACGTCGCTTCAGGACCCTACTGGCTGCCAGCACAATCAGTGCCAGCAGAAACGGCAGCAGTGGAATAAAATACCGTCCCTGAATAGCCACCGGTACCGCAAAAAGGCTATATTCGCTATAATTACGCCACCACAGCGCAATGGTATAAATCGCCCCACCGGCAAGTATAAATAGGAGTGGTAGATGGTACTTTAATTGTCGCCGAAAAAGCCACACCAACACCGCTCCGCCAAGCAATATACTCCAGCCAATACACCGCAGGACCGGGTGGCCGGCTGCCGCATGGAGATTCTGCGGCGTGCCCTGGTGCAGCGCTAATGCGCCCGTAGGCGGATAGGCCGCGGTAATGAAAAGATCATTAATAATCTGCGGCAACCAGTTAACAACAGTGTAGAGCAGTGGGTTGTTCACCGCTTTTGGCTCTATTTTCTGCTGAGCCAGCAATGTGTCATTTCGGGCCCACGGACTGTACTGCAAGCAAGTTTCGCGACTTTGCACCTGGCTACAATCTGGTGTGAGTGAGTGGTAGCGCAACAAGTTGCCACCGTACCGTTCGGCAAATAAGCCAAAACTTATAACCAGCAGCACAATAAGCACCCCTTTTACCCCGAAGCGTAACTTCTTAAAACTATCTATAAAATCTGTAAAAATCTTTGTTTTATGCTGGCGTACCAATACCACCCCAGCAATCAGTAAAAAGACCGCAAAGATCGGCAACATCGTAAACTTCACCAAAGTAGCCAGCATACCAAGCGACACCAGCCCCAATAGCCATCCCGCCCAGTCTTCTTTTTGGATGGCTCTTAGCAGGCAGTAGGCCATCGCCGGAACAAGTAGCAGCGTAACCGGATCGTAACTCACATGCGCCGAAACAAAAGGCACCAGTGGCGTTGCGACAAATAATAATAGAGTAAAATGCACCACCGCTCGAGGCAGCTTTGCAAGCAGCAACACCCAGCGATACATAAATAGTGCCGCAACTACCGTGGCAACACTTAAAAGACGGAGCAGAATCGTCAATGTCTGAATATCAGAAGTAAAAAGCTTTGCCAATCGGTAGGGAAAACTAGCTAAATAATGATACAGGTACGAATTATAGCGGGTAATATCCCCGTAAACCGCCGCTTCGGGTGGCTGAACGGCTATAAACGGCGATAACTGCCGCGAGTATATATCAATAATTCCCAAGTGATATTCTTCGTCGAAGATCATTGGATACGTCACCGATACCGCCAACCAAACTGCGCTGATACAAAAAACGAGCACCACTCCATAAAAAAAATAACGGTGCGCTATGATACCCGGTACCCGCGCCGTCCAGAGCCGCCAGAAAGATGCTACACTATTCATATATCTTTATTCAGTATAGCAAGTCGTTTAATTATAAAGGCACCTCCATGCGCGAAAAAATAACCGCTCTTATACGTTCAAAAAAGGTTCGAACTACCGCCGGCATTGCCATTTTAGTGCTATCATTAGCAGCTTTCAGTTTTTATGCCGTCACCCATCCTGAGCTGTTTCAGCATCTTACTTCGGTCAGACTTCCTGAGGCCGCCGGCATACTGGCACTCTATTTTGTGTTTTTGTTTGCCACCGCCAGCATTTTGCACGTTAATGTACAGATGTGTAAGGCGGTTATTGGCCGAAAAGAAGGCTTTCTGCTGACTATTTACTCCACGATTGTAAACTTTTTTGGTCCTTTACAGAGCGGCCCGGGTTTTCGGGCAATCTATCTAAAAAAGAAACTCGGTATCAAACTACGCGATTATGGCCTCGCAACCGTCTACTACTACCTGTTTTTTGCGATTTTTAGCGCTATTTTTTTGTTGCTTGGCGTGCTCGAACCGATGGCGATTGTCTTTGCCGTAGCCGGATTAGTTGGGCTGGCCTTTTTATTTATTATCTGGCGCAAGCGGACCGGTAAAAAAGCTCCTTCTGGCTCACCAAAATTATTCTTACAGCTGGCCGTAGTGACGCTATTACAGGTCACAGTGGTGGCGATTATTTACTTTATCGAACTCCGCTCAATCGATAGCTCCATTTCACTGCAACAGGCTTTCACCTACACCGGGGCGGCTAATTTCGCCCTGTTTGCTGCTCTCACGCCAGGTTCAATTGGTATTCGAGAATCGTTCTTGCTGTTTTCACAGCAACTTCACGGCATCGACAGCCAGACCGTCATTGCTGCTAGCGTCATCGATCGGGCGTTTTACTTTATTTTCTTGGGCCTTCTGTTTCTTATTGCTACTTCGCTCCATGCCAAAGACAAATTGCAACTTCGATCGAAAAATAACGAATAATCGTACCGCTGCTTGTTGTGCACTTTTCAAGAAAGGTCTATAATTAACATAAGCAATAAAATAGGTCCGTCATGAAAAGCCTCAAAAAACCAAAATCACACAAAAAAACCATCATTCTTCTTGCACTACTAATTGTTCTAGCTGGCGCAGGTACCGCGTATGCGGCCATGCAAAAAATTGGCCCTTTCAGCTCACCTTCGAGCACCGCCACTGAATCAACCGAGCCGGCCCAAAACGATATTAACACCAGCCCGCCGACCGACGACCAAATTGATGCCGGCGAACAAACTGCTACCGACAAAGAGCCGCAAAAGCCTTCACCTACTCCCCCCGATAACAGCGAACCTGGTACCAGCAAACGCCAAGCCCAAGTTACTATCGATTCGGTGAATCAAACCGGCACCACCTTGCGCATTCGTGCCTCGATCAACACCATCGATGCCGATAGTAAATGTACCGCCACCCTTACGCGCGTCAGCACCACAGCCTTTACCGAGACCGTTGACACCCAGACCATGCCTAGCTACTCTATGTGCAAAGGCTTTAACATCCCTGTTGCCAATCTCGAAAAAGGCGCCTGGAAACTAACCATCAGTTACGAAAGCAAAAATTTTAAAGGTGAAACCACCCAGGAGGTGAGCGTGCAATGAAACGATTAGCCTCAATAAGGCTTGTTTTATTCGGTATATTATTCTTAGCTGCTGCGTCACTACTGACGCAGTCTTCAGCATCAGCCGCTGGCTCAACCGCTGGCTTCAAGGCCGGCCGGATTATTGATGATTCTACATTTACTAATGCAAACAGCATGTCGGCCGCACAAATTCAGCATTTTCTCAACAGTAAAGTACCGCACTGCGACACCAATGGCACCCAACCCTCCGAATACGGTGGCGGCACAAGGGCACAATATGGTCGTTCGCGCGGCAACCCGCCGCCATTCATTTGCTTGAAAGATTACAGAGAAAGCACCAAAAGCGCCGCCCAGATTATTAAAGAGGTAGCAGTGCAGTACCAAATAAACCCGCAAGTCTTAATTGTGCTGCTACAAAAAGAACAAGGCCTCATTACCGATAGCTGGCCCTGGAAAGTGCAATACCGCAGCGCCACTGGCTACGGCTGCCCTGATACCGCCCCTTGCGACCGCGAGTACTATGGTTTTTCTAACCAAGTACGCTGGGCGGCTAAAATGTTCCGTGCCATTATGAATGACGACCCAAATTGGTATGTTCGTTACACTGTCGGTAGCAATCGCATCTACTACAATCCTAATGCCGCCTGTGGCAGTAGCATGGTAAACATTGAAAACCGAGCGACGGCTGCACTGTATAATTACACGCCCTATCAGCCAAACCGCTCTGCCCTCGCCGCTGGCTATGGCCAGGGTGATAGCTGTGGTGCCTACGGTAATCGCAATTTCTACTTGTATTTCAAAGATTGGTTTGGTGCCACTACCGGCTCCGATACACCGTTCTTTACGGTGGCTGGCCGCGGCGGCATCTATATCACCGGTGCGAGTAACACCTATTATTACTTGGTCAACAATAACCAACTAAAAGATTACGGCTACGGCAGCCTGTTTGGCCGCATTAAAAGCATTTCTCCTCAAGCTTTTGCCGGACTCACTCCAAAAGGCGCCCTGCCAGACATAGCTCGGTTTGAAGGCGATGAGATTTATGCCATTAGCCAATCGGGCAAGCATAAGTTTAGTTCGGCTGCTCAGTATGCTCAGTACGGCTTCCGGATGGGCCAAGAAGCAAGTTTACCAAAAGAGCTTGCCAGTTGGTATGCCGCCCGATCAGAAATGCAGAATGTGCTTCGCCAGCACGATCGACCGGAGGTATTCTTTGTCCAGGACGGCAAGAAGCGTCATATCTCGTCGCGTCAGGCCTTTGAAACCCTTGGCTCCCCGGCTTACGTCTCGCGGGCTTCAGTCACGCTCTCGAGCCGTTTTGCTACCGCCCTCTCGACCGGTGCACCCATTTTAACCGCTAGTACGCTGGTTGCTGCAACAGATACAGCAGCCTACCACTGGTGGAATGGTACCGGACGCCAGGCAATTGCGCCAAAAATTATTCACGAAGCCGAGAAGCCAGTTGACTACGCGGCGCCAGCTAAAATCGTCGATCAACTGCCCGCAGCTGCGACCGCGCCCATCGATAACTACGTTCGCGACGCCGCCGGTAAATACTATCTGCTCTCAGGAAAATACAAAATCCATCTTTCCCCTGCCGACGTCACTAAGCTTGGTGTCGCCGGTAGCAACTATAAGCTATCTGACGACGTCTTCCTGGCAGCTTTCACTAATGTAGTACCAACCAATAAACCTATCCGAATTAACAAAAGCAGTAAGATTTACCTCTACGTCGATGGTGCTTTCCGGCACGTTTATTCACAAGCCGATCTCGCCAGTTACGGTTTTAGGACTGGTGATGCCATTAATTTAACGACCGAAGTAACTAAGCTCTATACTGTCAGCGAGCAACCGTTGCTTGCTGAAGGGAGTCTCATACGCAGCAACCGTGCCCCAGAGGTATACCTGATAAACAATGGCAAAAAACACCATGTCACCTCTGTAGCTCAACTAAAAAACTTTGGTAAAACCATGGGCGATGTCCGCAGCGTCACACCCGAAGCGGCCAACGCCTACCCTACCAGCTCACCGCTCGCCTATTGGCTAAAAGATACCTCTGGCGCAGTGTGGTTTATCCAAAACGGAAAACGCTACAGTGTGAGCGCGCCAATGCTTCTGCCCGAGCGTTACGCCGTTGCAACCACTCACCTCACTGCCATAGCCGATAGCACGCTCACAAAACTTGCGATCGCCGGTCAGCTAGACCAATTCGTCCGTAGTCACGGCGATAAAAAGGTCTACGTTATCGAACACGGCAAAAAGCGCCACGTAGAATCATGGGCTGCCTTACGTAAACACTACGGGGACGATAAAATAGCGCGAATCTTAGACGTATCCGCTGATTTTGTACAGCCTATCCCAACCGGTACGCCGGTACGCTAGTCATGTAACTTGTTCGCTGACGTATCATAAGCTACACAAAAGACCCCGGCTTCTCATCTGCAGCAATTAGGTATAAGATAGACGTAACTGTATGAATAGAGTCGTCGTTGTTATCCCCAGCTGGAACGGTGCTGCTGAGCTGCCGAGTGCCATTGAATCAATCTTGAGTCAAAGCTTGACCGACTTTACTTTGGTAATTGTAGATAACGCCTCCAGCGACGATTCGCCGCAAATTATTAAGGAATTCGCACAAAAAGATAAGCGAATTAAAGCTATCTATAACGATAAAAACTATGGCTTTACCGGTGGCGTGAACGCCGGGCTCGCTTACGCCATTAAACATAAAGCCACTTATGCTGCCCTATTTAATAACGACGCCGTCGCCGATAAAGACTGGCTGAAGCATTTAGTAGCCTTTCTAGATGACCACCCGGCTTACGGCATGGCGGCCTGCAAACTACTCCACGCCGACGGCAAAACTTTTGATAGCACTGGCGATCAGTATTCGATTTGGGGCTTACCGTACCCGCGCGGCCGCGACGAGCCAACCAGCACCAAATACGATCACTCAACCGAGATTTTTGGCGCTTCAGGCGGCGCCAGCATCTACCGGATTGCCATGCTAGAAAAGATTGGCCTGTTTGATGAAGATATTTTTGCCTACTACGAAGATATCGATATCAGCTTCCGCGCTCAGCTAGCTGGCTGGAAAGTTGCCTATGTGCCTGAGGCCATAGTCTACCACGAGCAGGGCACCACTAGCGCTAAATTAAAAGATTTTACGGTTTATCAGGCTTTTAAGAACTTCCCGATTGTGGCTGTGAGGAACATCCCCAAAGGTCTCGGCCGCACCATTTGGCCGCGGTTTTTACTGGCTTACGCCGCTTTTTTTGCCAGTGCCATCAAGCGTGGTAAAGGCCTAGCTGCCCTTAAGGGAATTGGTAAATTCCTGACTTTACTTCCTAAAAAACTCCGCGAGCGGCGCCAGATTCAAGCCTCCCGCACTGTTAGCCTTGACTATATCGATTCACTACTGCTTCACGACTTACCGCCCGACCAAAAGAAGCTACTGGCGCTGCGCGCTAAATGGTGGAAACTGCGAGGTAGAGCGTGAAACGAATTGTCATCGACGCCCGGATCATAAACTCTACCACCGGCCGCTACGTTGAACGCTTGGTCGAACACTTACAAGCTATCGACACTGAAAATCACTACATTATTTTGGTACCCGAAAAAGATAAAGACTATTGGCAGCCAAAAGCGCCAAATTTTGAAGTACAAATTGCTAACTTCAAAAACTATAGCTTGGGCGAACAAATCGGTTTTGCCAAGCTCCTCTACCAGCTCAAGGCCGATCTAATCCATTTTTGCATGCCGCAGCAACCGCTGTTTTACTTTCGGCGCCATGTCACCACGGTGCACGACTTAATTTTGCTCCGGACATATAATTCAGATAAAAACTGGCTGGTGTTCCACCTAAAACAACTGGTGGGGCGGGTGGTATTTTTTGTGATAGGCCGCACCTCAAGGCACATTCTGGTGCCAACACAGTACACCAAGCAGGACTACCAAAGCTTCGCCAAAATTCCAGCCAGCAAAATTACCGTCACCTATGAAGCCAGCGACATCGCCACCACCAAAAAAACTGCCATTGATCTCCCCTTCAAGCAATTTTTACTGTATGTTGGCCAGCAAAGCGACTATAAAAACGTTCGCGGGTTAATTCAGGCGCACCAGGTGCTGCGGACACAAAAGCCAGAGCTCGGCCTGGTAATTGTGGGGGCACTAAACGAAGCTGCCCGCCGCAACAAGGCTTGGGTCGAACAGCATAACTTTCAGGGCGTGCATTTTACCGGCTTTGTCAGTAATGAGGAGCTTGCTTGGTTATATGGCCATTGCACCACCTATGTTTTCCCCTCGTTTATGGAAGGCTTTGGCCTGCCTGGGCTCGAAGCTATGGCTTTTGGCGCGCCGGTGGCCAGCAGTAACGCCACCTGCTTACCCGAAGTCTATGGCTCAGCCGCGCACTACTTTAACCCGCACAGCAGCCATGATATGGCCCAAAAAATTGCCGAAATTATCGATCAGCCCGAACTGCGCCAGGCACTAATTGCCGCCGGAAAACAGCAGGTACAGAAATATTCCTGGCACAAGATGGCCCAAGAGACGCATCAGGTCTATCTGCGCGCCCTCACCGATAAATAAGAAACTAATCTTCTTTGATAAAAATAACAATATGCCGGTCGCGGCCTTCGCCTTCGGAACGGGTTGAGACATCACCATACTCACTAACCGCGTGATGCACCACCCGGCGATCGGCGGCGTTCATTGGCGCTAACGGGAGCGGCTGTTTTGAATCGCGCACGGTTTTTACCCAGTCTTCTACTCGCTGAGCCAGACGATCGGCGCGTTGACGCTTATATTGTGCAACATCGATATTCACCCGATGCAAGGCCGCCTCTTTGTTACGCAGCGTTGTCGAAACCAGCAGCTGCATACTGCGCAAGGTTTCGCCGCGCTGGCCAATCAGGAAGCCGTTAAGATGGCTCGAGGGGACGCTTAATTCAATGACCTCATCGTCGTGCGTTGCCGTCACATCAACATTTAGCCCAAAAAACGATAAAATATCTTCTAAATACTTCTTGGCAAATACTACTGACGCTTCAGTGTCCATACTACCTCCGTTTACGTGATTTTGCGGTGGTCTTCTTCTTACTCTTTGCTACAACAGTCGCCTCAGTGGCGTTGGCTTCCCGGGTTTTTGCCGGCGTGGCTTTTTTGGCGACCGCCTTCTTTGGTGTGTTTTCTGCGCTATCGGCAATAGCTTCCATTTCGGTAACATCCTTTGAAAGCACCATATGCTGCTGAATAATTGCCACAAAGCTGGTGGCGGCATAGTATAGCACCAGCGCACCCGGCAGGTAGAGGGCCACAAAGAACAACAGAATCGGCAGCACCATAATCATCCGACCACTCATAATTGCCGTTACTTCCGACTGATCGACGTCTTTGCCGGCAGCGGAGTCTTTAAGAATTTCACGCAATTTCTTCTTCGAGCTCTGCTGCGGCAGCAACTGCTTCGATTGGATAAACTGCAAAACCGCTGCTACCACCGCTAAAATTACCAGCGGTACGTACACCGCGTTATTACCAATGGCGTGTTTAGTGAGGTCGATAAACCCAAGCAATGTTTCATTCAATTTTTCAGGATGAGCGATAATCGCCCCAATTGGGCCAAGTTTTTCAACGAAATCGTAGGCATAGGTGGCAATCTGCTGGCGCTCAACCGTAATAATCTGAATCACCCGAAACAGTGCAAAAAAGATTGGTAACTGGACAATTAATAGGCCAATTGAACTGAAGGGCTTAATGCCCCGCTCTTTATACAGCTCCATCATCATCTGAGCTTCAAGCGCCCGGTTGCCTTTGGCTTTTTGCTTGATCTTCTTCGTTTCGGGCTGTACTTGGCGCATCAACTTGGTTTGGTGCAGTTGCTTTTTAATCAGCGGCCACATCACCAAGCGCACCAGCACCGTAAAGATAATTAAGGCAATGCCAAGATCGTTACCTGGTGTAATGCTATAAATCGTCAGCAGCACATTGAAAATCGGCTGCACAATAAGCGTGTCGAAAATACTCATAATAAACTTTAGTGTTTACTCCTTATACTTCCCTACAGCATAGCAGATTTTGAGCGTCAGAGCGAGAGGATTAGTGCCAACAATTTATAGTTGACATATCGGACCATACGTGTTATTATGCCTGTCAGTACCCCTAGGATTAGCGTGCCGCTACCCTATGGGTTTGTTCATTTCGGATCGAGACAACGAGGAGTCAATGATGGCCACCAAGGGCGGCAGCACCGAGCCGAAGTCGGCGGAAGAGCACGCCAACGATCGTGAAACCGCGAAGAGCAAGAAGAGGCGCAAGGCTGGTCGCTTCAGCACCGGAAATCTGGTGCGTGACATCGAACAGGACAAGCGCAACGCTGTCTTTGACACGGCACTGGAATGCCTGGACATTTTCCCCGGACTCGACATCGAGGACGTCAAGGCACTGCTCGACGCCTACTGCAACATCTGGGACATCAGCCTGATCGAGCAGGTCGAACGGCGCTTCGACGAGGAGCACCTGCTGCACCTCCGGATGGCCTTCGCTTGGGCGCGCCTGCAGCCTGACCACTACGGGACCCGCATCGCGGCGTTCAAGATGGACTGGTTCCAGGAAGCAAAGCAGCTGGCCCACAAGATGGGCAGGCTGCGGTTCGAGAAGCAGAAGGCGGCAGCCCTCGAAGCAGCCAAGCGACGCGAGGCTGAAAAGAAGGAAGCCGCGCTCCGCCCGGTCTGTGACCGGGCCACCGAGCTCGCCGAGGCATGGGCAAGCACGCGGGCCGAGACCGACCCCACGGGTCAGTCCTGGCCGAAGTACGAACAGGCTGTCATCGAAGACGGCAACGCCCTGATCGAGCACTACCTCTTCGGAAACGAAGAGGAGGTCACCGAGCTGGAAGCTCGGCTGTCTGAGGACTTCACTAGCCACATCCGAAAGTTCGTGACGGTGGCAGTACTCGAGGCCAGGCTGATCATCCCGGCGCTGCCCCGCAACAACCAGTGGTACAGCGAAACGGTAACGAGCCAGGCCCGGCAGTTCATCCGGGATGAGAGGAGGCGTCAGCGCGCTGCGCAAGCCGCCAAGCCCCAGCTCGCCACCGTCTCCTGATCCACTCCGCCCTGTGGCACGAGTCGTCTACCTGACGCTCGTGTCACAGGGCACTTTTCGTTTTGACTATTTGTCAGACGTACCCTCTATCAAATTTATCTACAGTACTTATTGGCAAGTAGGAATAGTGTCCTAGAAATAAACTCTTAATAACTACACAATACCCGCCTGTTCCAAAAGCGATACCACCTGGACTTTTAATTCTGGCGCGGGCATAACCAGCGCCTCTGGCGAATACACCGTTAGGGCGATATCGTATGGCTCCTTAATGCGCGGCAGTTCCAAGCGAATAACTTCATAGATCCGTCGCCGCACCCGATTGCGCTTGACCGCCGATTTTATAACCTTCTTGCCAATAATTACCGCCACCCGCGGTCGTTTGCGGTGCGGATTTTTTGAATATTTTAAAGTCAGCGTCCGGTTGCGCTCGGTTTTGCCGTGTTTATATACATATCGTAAGCTGCCGTGGCCGTGGAATCGGTAAGGTTGGGATAACATAAATCACTTCTAATGATGGCATAAAGTCGAATAATTGCCTACCATGAAGCGTATGGCTACGCATCTCAAGGCGACACAAAATGCCGCCTAGAACACGCTGGCCTGCCTTACTGCAAAAATCAACAACCCATCAAAAGAGAGAAGCCCTAAGCCACGTGCGACAATGGTAGAATAGCTGCAACAAAAAACCGCCATCGGGCGGTGATTTGCTATCTTAGATGCTGATCTTTAGGCGATTCTTCAGCCGGCGGGCTTTCAGTACCATGCGACCAGCTTTAGTTGCCATACGTGCACGGAAGCCGTGAACACGTGCGCGTCGGCGCGAGTGTGGTTGGTGAGTTCTTTTTGGCATATCTTTCCTAGCTTACTGACCTGTCGGTGTTTTGGCAAGTCAAACTTGAATTAACTTTAGATTCATGCATTAGTATTGCAGACTTTTCCACATAATGCAAGGGGTTATCCACAGATTAACAGGGGTAGCACAAAAATGTGTATAACTCCCCCGTCTTTTATGATCTTTTCTACATCATGTTGCAGGTTGTGGAAAACTTTTGAGTTGCGTACAATTTTAAGGAGAACAGTTAGTTATTGACGAGGGTAGAAATCGGGGTATGCATTCCTTATGGCAGACAGTATTAGGCGAAATTGAACTCTCCGTATCACGGGGCACTTTTGTGACCTGGTTTAAAAACACGGAGCTGATTGAACATACCGAAGATGGCGAGATTGTGATTGGCGTCCCAAATATTTTTGCCAAACGACAATTTGAAGTGAAATTTAACGATCTTATCAGTGAAATCCTGCAAAAAAACAATATTGAAGCCCGGTCAATTAGCTACGAAATCCAAACCCAAAAAAAGAAGTCGCTCCAAACTGTAGCCACTGAAAAAGTCCAAAGCATCGCTGCTACCGCTCCAGCACGTCCAGCCGCCCCCAACGCCGGCAATGGGCTTAATCCACGCTACACTTTTGATTCGTATATTGTTGGCTCAAGCAACGACCTTGCGTATACTGCCTGCCAAGCGGTCGCCAAGCACCCGGGCGAAAAATACAACCCGATTTTTATTTATGGCGGCGTCGGCCTTGGTAAAACCCACCTAATTCAAGCGGTTGGCAACGAAATCGCCCGCCGCGACCCTGGCGCCCGAATTTTGTACGTCAGCACCGAAACCTTCGTCAATGAATTCCTTGAGTACATTCGCTTTAAAAAGAAGGGTTTTTCTGATCGCTACCGCAATATTGACGTGCTAATTATCGACGATATCCAGTTCATCGCCCGCAAGGAAAAAACCCAGGAAGAATTCTTCCACACCTTTAACGCCCTGCACCAAGCGAACAAGCAGATCATTATTAGTTCGGATAAGCCGCCAAAAAGCATCCCGACCCTTACCGAACGACTCCGCAGCCGCTTTGAATGGGGCATGTCGATTGATATCCAGATGCCCGACTTCGAAACCCGCTGCGCTATTCTGGAAACTAAAGCCTCAATGGCCAATATGGAGTTGCCGCGCGAAACAGTGGAATACTTAGCCAGCAACATCAAAACCAACATCCGCGAGCTCGAAGGCGCCCTCAACCAGCTGCTGGCCTTTTGTGAAATGCGCGGCATTACTCCTGACCTTCAAACCGCTGAAGGTTTGCTCGGTGACGTCCGCCAAACCCGGCCACACCACCTGACTGCCAAGCAGATCATCGAGCGCACCGCCAAGCACTTCCAGGTGGAACCGCGCGATATCATGAGCCCTAAGCGCGACAAACACATTGTGGTACCGCGCCAAATTGCCATGTATTTGCTTCGTAGCGAGCTACATTTAAGCTTTCCTAAAATTGCCGTCGAGCTTGGCCGCAAAGATCACACCACCGCGATTCATTCGGTAGAAAAAATTGAAAAAGCCATCAAGCTCGACTACCTCATTCGTGAGCAGGTGGCCGATATCCGTGAGAAATTGTATGTTTAAAACCTGTGAACAACTTGTGAAAAGGCCAGCGGAAAAGCCTGTGGGCGAGCTTGCACAGCTTTTCCAGAGCCAAGTACACCACCCTCGCCAAACTGCCGGTTTTCCTCATTTCAGCCATTACTCCACAACCTATACCCCGCTCCCACCCACAGCTCTATACACAACCAAAAATACCCGTTTCACCCTGTTTTCCGCCCCTTTTTCCGCACTTTCCACACTCCCTACTATGACTACTACGTATTTATATAAATTAGTAATACAATAATAGAAGAAGGCTAATGACCCATCATGAAACTGACCGTCACCCAGGAAAATCTTACTAAAGCACTCACTGCCGTGGGGCGGGTTGCCAGTGGCAAAACGCCCTTACCAATTTTGAATAACATTTTGCTGCGCACCGACAGCAACCGCTTAGTGGTAGCGGCCACCAATTTAGAAATCGCCATTACTGAGCATATTGGTGCCAAAATTGAACAAAACGGTGCCGTCACTGTACCGGCTCGCTTGATGACTGAATTTATTAGTAACCTACCAAAGGGCAATGTGGAACTTGTTGCTGACGGCGCGCACCTAAAAATAACCGCAGGTCGCTATAGCTCGATGATCCACGGCATGGAAGCGGATGAATTTCCCGAGCTTCCCACCATTTCTGAAGCGATTAGTTTTGACATTCCCCTCGAAACCTTTAAGCGCGCCGTTACCCAAACGGTACTAGCGGCTTCCGGGGATGCCACCCGGCCGATTCTTACCGGTGTCTACGCCCATACTTACGAAGGGCAGCTGTATTTTGTGGCCAGCGATGGCTATCGGCTGGCCGAGCGCCGGATTCAACCGGTAGCTGGCGAACTGGCGGCAATTATTCCGGCCAGCACCCTGCAAGATGTCCTGCGGGTGGCGCCAGAAAGTAGCGCCAGCGTGTCGTTGCTCTTCGATGATACCCAGGTGCGGTTCCGGATGAATGAAGTCGAGGTGACCAGCCGGCTGATTGACGGCACCTTCCTTGATTACCGCCAATTGATTCCGAAAACCACTGAGCACACCGTAGAACTCGAAAAAGCCGATTTCACCCGAATTACTAAAATCGCCAGCCTGTTTGCCCGCGAAAGCGGCGGCAGCGTGGTGGTAAAAACCGATAGCACCAAACAGGCCCTGTCGATGCACTCTATCGCCTCGCAGCTGGGCGAGAACACTTCAGAAGCCGCTGGTAAGGTGGTTGGCGACGGCGAAGTCACCCTTAATTCACGTTATCTGCTCGAAGCCTTAAACTGCATCGATAGCGCTGATGTGCGCTTTGCTTTTGGCGGCAAGCTGGCACCTTGCGTGTTAACGGCCATTTCGGACGACCCCGACTACCAGCACATTATTATGCCCATGAAGAGCTAAGATGTTTCGCCGGCTGCAGCTCTCGTATTTTCGGTCGTATACTGATGCCGCGGTCGATTTTTCCCCTGCTGTAACAATAATTAGTGGCCCAAACGGCAGCGGCAAAACCAATATCCTTGAGGCGCTGTACGTGCTCTCTCGCGGCAGCTCGTTTCGCGCTAGCGACAGCGAACTATTGCAATTTGGTGCCCAGTGGTGGCGACTGGCGGCAATCACTACTGAGGGTGATCGGAAAATCGCTTTTGACGCCCGCAAAGACACGAGCCGAAAACAGGTAGAAATTGAAGGCCATAAAAAACAGCGCTTGGCGGCCAGCCAAAGGTTACCGCTGGTATTATTTGAGCCCAATGATCTGCGGCTACTGACCGGTTCACCAGCCCGCCGCCGTGACTTTATTAACCTATCGATCGCCCAGCTCGAACCGCACTACGGTACCCAGCTCAATAAATACGAGCGAGCGCTCAAACAGCGCAACAATTTGCTAAAGGCCGAAACTATACGTGACGATGAACTGTTTGTCTGGAATATGTTGCTGGCCGAACTGGGCGCGGCAATTGTCACGGCGCGGCACCAGCATATTGCGCGGCTGGAGGCTCGGTTAACTGAGGTCTACCGCTCAATCGCTCAAAATAACGACACCATTACTATTAGCTACTCTCAAAGCCCGCAGAGCCATCCACAGCAGTATTTGCTTGATCGTCTGCACGCCCATGCCGAGCGCGACCGTTTATACGGCTTCACTAGCGTCGGCCCGCACCGAGATGATATCCTGTTCCAGTTTAACGGCTCACCGGCCACAGCCGTCGCCTCACGCGGCGAGACGCGTAGTATTGTACTGGCGTTGAAGTTGATTGAAATCGCTTTGGTAAAAGAATTACTTGGCAAAAAACCGCTGCTGCTGCTCGATGATGTTTTTAGCGAACTCGATAGCATCCGCCGAAAAGCCCTGGTGTCGGTTGGGCGAGATATCCAAACGGTTATCACCACCACCGACGCCGACATTAGCCAGGAATTCGGGCCGGAAGTCCGGCATATCACCTTGCCGCTTTAGTAGTCGAAAATAAGTCGTGGATTGTGTTTGAGTAATCCGTCGTTGCGTAGCCGCTGGGTGACGACATATTCCGCTCGCTGTACTTCGCTTGGTTCAGCGATCATGCGTCCGGTGCGGTGATCAGAAATCACGCTGACTGCCAGGCGGACGTAAATATGGCTATCGCTGTAGTCCATTAGTCGGATTGGCAGCGATCGATCGGCGTAGGGCAGCTTGTCTTCTAGGCGGGTAGCTGGCCGGGCTGTTTCTTCAATCATGTAGGTGTGGGTGGTGTCGCCCGAGCCGTTTCGGACATAGGTGTTAAAGAGGACTTGCGGCCCCATAGCCTGAACATTACCGAGGCGCAAGTTTTTGCTGGCAAATACCAGCCGGGTTTCGTGGGTGCCGGTGTCGTAGCGGTAGAGTTTGTCGCCGCGGACGTATACTAGGCTTTCGCCGTTATCGACGCTAGTGATATCGGGGCTTACTAATGTTGCTTTGACGCGGTCGCCATCGCGCTCCAAGCGGTAAAGTTTTTCATCGCTCACCGCGAACAACGTACCGTCTTTGATCATGAAAAGATTGTCGACCCCGGCGAGGCCATCTATAGGTAGGCTATAGCTTGGGTTTTTGTGCTGGCCAGCGGTGTCGAATACTTCAAGGGTAGGCAAAATTGCTTTTTCTTTATGCTCTGTTGCTTCGTGGCTGTCTGGTGGGTGTGAGGTCGGGCCAAAGTAACAAGCTATTTGACTGGTGTTCATAGAACAGAGTGATACATCAAAGCTTGGATTAATCTTTATTTTGCGCTGCAACTGAACTGTATTGGTGCCATTCTTAAGGTCGCCATAATAAAATAACTCCCCTCTTTGGCGGTTTAAGATAGCAAAGCCAGGGTGATCTTTGCTGGTTTTATTAGTAATAAGTAGTAGGTCACGCTCAGCGTCGTCGGGTGCATTTATTGGCAGGTGAGCGACAGTAGCCAGTGGTGCGCCAGGTTCGCGGTATTCTAAACTAAAATTGCCTGATTCGTCACTAAAAGTCAGATTACCGTCGCGGTAACGCACGAAATTGAACTGTTGCACGGGGCTGTCGTCGACTATACTCACCCGCCATGGCCCATTGTTTGGCCGGTTAAATTTAAGGACTCGTTGCAGGTTGGTGCAATTATAGCTAAAAACACCATAATTATTCACAATCTCACAGCCTGAGCCTTCGGCGCCAATTTTTTCTACGGACCGTTGTTTCTTAGGCTTCACCACGATATCTGTCGCGCCGAAAAGAGGCAAGCTTTTAATTGGGGTGACTGTTTCGGTGTCTTCACCAGTAGTGACGAGCTGTGCGGCGCCACGTGGCACTAAGCTGTAACCGAATAGTGTTGTAATAGCTTTTTCTTCGCCGCTTGTTTCAAGGGCTTTAGTGGTGAGCTTACTGGCTGTAATGCCTGTCTCGGGTTGCAAGGTAATGCGCACCAGCGCGTACTGGACAATTAACGATAATATAGTCAGCACAAAAACCACTAAAATTCCGGCAACAATCCAAAACTGCACCGATTTTCCAGCAATCGTAACTTTGCCATTATTATCAACTTGCATTATACCCTCACCTCGTTCGACTTTAATTCTTCGTACAGCTTATCAATCAATGGTACTAAGCGCTTATCTCGAGTTGACTCTCGGCCGTCTGGACTTTGATCTATATGAAGATGAGGAAGTGAGCCATCGCCCTTATCAGTACACCGCGGCTCGCCAATTTCTGCTATTTTTTGGCCAGCTTGAACAGTGTCACCTTCTTTTATGGTCACATTTTGTACGTGAATATACCAGTACTGTGCGTTATCCTCGCCAATAAGCTGGAAAATGTAACAACCTTGATGGCCACGATATACGGATAAATTCTCAATTTTCCCTTTATAAATTGCGATAACTGGCTTCCCTACGGTGGCCCCAGCATTGCCGCCCGGCGAGTCTTTGTGGAATAAGTCGAATGCAGGCGTTCCGTCATGGTGACAAATGCTTGAGCATGGCCAGCGATAGCCGTTCGAAATGTCTTCTTTTGGAATGCCGCCTACTGGGAATGCATAACCTTCAGCGTTAACATTGCCACCATCTCCACATGAAAGATTACTCGCACCACCATTTGGGCCACCCGCTTCATTTCGAGGATTAAGAGGGTCAACAAAGCGATTACCTTCTGCTAGGTACGCCTGTTTAAAGTCGCTGGCAATCAACCAAAAGCCCATTTTGACATAATCGGAGTTTTCATTACGCGGGAAGGTGTTCAGTGTTTGGCCATCAGGAGCGCCGCTGCCGTTATACTTGGCCATGAAGTACATCAGGCTAGCTTTATCGGGTGCCATGCTGCGGTAGAAGGGTAAGCTGCTGTAAGCCGTTTGCGGATCGCCTGTGTAGCCGGGTAGAATCGGCAAGCCCGCCGAGCCTTCTTGGTGCTTGAAGGCGGCAATAACGGCAATTTCAGGGTTGTTGCGATCGGCTAGAGTGTAGCCAGGCATCATACTCTGCCAAGTCGGTACAATAAACTGCCACGGGCCAGCAGCGCCGGCGTGTGACACACCCCAGTCTTTATCGTACGGTGGCCATTCGCGGTTTTCTACCCATAAGGTTGCGGCCACTAGTCGCGGGTCAACTTTCGGGAAGTCAGGGATATGCTTGGCGATCAAGCTACGCCACGGTTCGGGTACGTTGGCGATGCTTTCGGCACCCGGTCCGCCACCACTGCCTGGGCCGCAGACGCTGGACGATTTATCGTACCAGACGTTATTGGTTTCGGTGTAAAAGTCGGAGGTAGATTGTGCAAAAGCAATACTCTGCAACGACGGCGCTACCAGTGCGGCGCAGGCTACTGCAAGTAGACACTGTTTAATTCGTAAATAAAAGTATTTCATTACGGTGCGTTATTTCCTACGTCAATATGAAGGTGATTGCAAGTATCCTCAAAATAATTTATTCCAGAAGGTAGATTAATGGAACCCATACACTGTTTCTCGCCGATGCCGCCACCTTGTGGCAAGAACTTAGCGATATGCTCACTAAATTCTCTCGCGATATTCCCTGCCTGATTATTATTACGGATATCACTTAGCTCTATGCCATTTATAGCATTTAAGTCCACTGCCCTCCCGGTGTAATGCCGTGAAGAACTACCGTGATCGCCATTCGTGGTGTAGCCTATCCTAAATTTATAGCTTTGAGCAGCCTGTAATAGTGCGCGCATCATCGATGTGGACATAGGAGTCGTCGTTCCTATATGCTCCACTTTGGCAGGTTCGCCCTTCGCCGTCGCTTCAAATGAAGCCCGAGCCGCCGCTCCCTCAAAACTAATATTATTGAATTCAATATTCTTGTGCTCTAAAATCTGCTGTGCCAGCGACTTGGCATCACCGCTAATGTTGGTGCCGCCGCCTCCACCGCCACTGCTTGAGGCGCCAATGCCAAGCTTGTCTTCGGCGGCGTCTTTGCGGCTTTGGTCATCGTTTTCGTAGCCTAAGAATATGCGGAAGTACCGGTATTTCACCTCTTTGCTCAAGCAAATGCCAGAGCCTTTATCGGCAACATCGATCCCCGACCCGTCTTCGGTGACTGGCACATCAACCGAATCCATGCAGATTTCTTTAAATTCTTTTAGCTCGTCGTTGTGGGCGCCGGTATCGCCATTGACGTAGCGGTTATCAATCATCCATTTATCAACTGCGCCGGGGTTCCACTTCGGGTCGTCGGTTAATAGTTCGCCATCCGGGCCAGCGATGTTACCGCAAACCGCAGTGGTTGCGAGATTGAGCTTTTTGTTGGCTTCGTCGTGACACAAATCGCCGCGGTAGGGGTCAACTGCTTCTTGGGCGTACGCCGAACTGGTCAGCAGGCTTGGTACTGCGCCTAATCCGTTGCTCACGAGCCCGGCCCCCTGCCCGGCCAGGGCCATAAGGTTCGGGTTTTGGGTTAGGGTCGATAAGAACGGCGTTAAGGCCATCGCCATGCGGTTCGTGAAGCTCATGGGGTTTTCCCAATTAAGCACACCGGCTTCTTTAGCTTCTATCTCGCGAACGGCCGCAATAGTGCGCTGCTCGTCTTTGGTGGAAGCTTCAATCGCAGCTACTTCTTCATTAGTCAGGAACTTCATGCCGCTCGACTTTCCGACTTCCGCGCCGAGGCCTGCTAGTCCGGCGACCAAAGCATTACCGGCACCAAAACCGCCTTCGGGGTCTTTTTCAGGGTCAGGGGCGACGGTTCCGGCGAGTACTTGTATTAAGTACGGCGTCGCAAACTGAGCCACTAAGCCCATAGCGACACCTTTCGCAGCGCCAACAGCCGCCCCAAAGGCCACGCCGCCAACGCCGCCGGTAAGGATCGATGAAATAATACCCCCCATAATCAGCCCAATCTGCCCAATAGGCGAACCAACTGCCTTGCAGACCGACGGCGATACCTGGCCCATGTTCAAGAAACCGGCTAACCGGTCGAGCGCTTGGCGCATCCCGCCACCGACCGTGAAGCGTTGAATTGCTTCTTGATTTGGTACTTTGCCTTCGTTAATTAAGGTAACGGCCAAAGAATCCGACACCGTTTTGCCCTTCGATTCTGGCTTGGTGCTTTGGCGTAATAATATGCCAGCCAACACGCTCGCGCCCACCAAAGTGATGGCGTTAGCCTTCAGCTGGTCACCACCTACCAGGAATAGTGAGGCATACTGCATTAACTGAGCCGCTGCGTAAACCTTCATGGCCAGCGTGAGCGTACGGATCACCTGATACAGCGAACAATACGCATCAACCCCGGCCAGGGCACCGAGCAAAGCGCCTTTCGCCCCGCCCTTCACGCCGCTGGCAACGGTATTACCAAGCTTGGTGAGGGTTTCGCTATCGCCATTCAGCAGCCCAGATGGATCTGGCAATGAACCTGGCGGAACGCCACTTTCGACCGCCTCCTTGCTTAAAGCCTCGGCACTCGAAACCAGCTCGGCGCCAACTCCTTCAAGCTGATCAACATTGAGCCGCGGCTTCCCTTCTTGGTTATACTGACTTTCATCAATATTCGCCCGGCCAGCATCGGCGTTGCCTCGTGAGTAAAGATGCTGGCGAATTTTTTTAATCACGCCTTCGCGGTCTTTCTCTTCGCCAGTGACCCCGCGCCGATTGACCCCAAGTTTCCCGACCAGCTTCGACACCACCGATTTTGAACGCAAATTAAAGGACAGCGGCGTCATAACCTTGCCATAGCGCGATCGAAAACCGGGGTCGGTGCGGAAGGAGCTTTCAAAATTACCGCCATCAATCGTTTTCTGCTTCTTGGTGAACGGATCCTCAAAACTCATCGAGGTAACGAAAGTCTTTTGGGGGCTGCCGCGAGTTTCGGTTTTTACGTCAAAACCGGCGTTTTTTAATTTCTCGAGCTCTTTATCGGTGACACCTTGGTTGTGTCGGCAGCGCCATTTGTTGTCGGTACAGCCGTTTTTATCGCCAAAGTAGATCTGCTTCATCAGTTTGCTCGCCCGTCGGCCGACGCCAATTTCTTGGTATTTGGTCATCCAGCGGGTGCCCATTTCTTTTAAGTGCAAGAAAATACCGGCTGGCGCAAAAAAGACAAACAGATAGACTAAAATGGCGATAATTATGACGGCAACAGCGCCGATGCCCGTGCCTTTCTTGTGCTTTCGAAGAAAGGCTAAAGCCCGCCCCCACGGCCCGGCGGCCGATAAGGCGGCATTGGTGGCGGCATTTGCCATAGTATTAGCGGCAGCGCCGGCGCCAGTGCGTTCGCTTTTTGCGGCGCTATCAACGGTGGCAGCACCAGTCGCCGCGCCATTTTCTCGGTCACGGGCGGAGGTCCCGCCACCGCCAGCAGTACCGGGCGTCCGGTTAAATTCGTCCTGGGCCAGCCGCTCGGCTGGGTCAAGTTCGGCATCGGGTCGGTTAAGTGTGGCGTTTGGCATACCTGCTTATATCCCCGGTAAGGTTAGACGGTCCCTAAATAATCAGCCCCAAAATTTTGGTCGGTCGCAGTACTAGCGCCACGGCTCGGGCTGGTCGATACTAATCCGTGTTCGGTTTGGCTGGCGATAATTTGTAAATGTACGTGGTTTTGGCCGGCAAAGAACAACCCTTGGCCAACCGGGAAGTTTGCCAGGCGTTTCTTTTCTTCTTCGGTCAGTTTAAATACGTCCGATAATACATCCACTGCGCTCGACGATTGCTTTAACAGTAGCTGCATGCTCGAGTTGGCCACAATCGCCCGGCCCATTTTACTGCCCATAAAGTCTTCGACGTCTTGGGTGATGGTGGTCAGACCCAGCTGGTATTTCCGGGCTCGCTTTGCCAGGCTAAACAAGAAGTTCGCTGAGTCGTCGTATTTCATCAGCTGCCAGGCTTCATCGACAATTAGCATACGCTTTCGTTGTTCGGTACGGGTCTTGTTCCAGATGTGCGACAGCACGATGTACATCGCTACTGGCCGGAGTTCATCCTCGAGGTCGCGAATGTTAAACACCACCATATTGTTATTAATATCAATATTTGACGGTTGCGAAAAAATCCCCGCAAACGTACCGGTGGTGTATTTTCGCAGCCGCTGTGCCAACTGCGGACCAGAGCCGCCCATGTGCAGCAAGGTTTCGTACATGTCGTTGATGGTCGGGGCTGGTGAATGGTGGGTTAGCGGGTCGCTGGTGATGCCGGCCCGGGCGTAGGTGTCAATTAGCGCTTGGTCAAGATCGGCTTCTTCTGCCGGGCTTAAACCAGTTGTCAGGGTGCCATTAGCGGCGGTTTGGGCGCCACCCAGCATTAGTCGCAGCAGCCCATGGAGCGTCACCAAGTTTGCCCGCAAAGCGTCATCGGCATCATCGCTATCGATTACCTGCGGCAGGTCAAACGGGTTGATGCGGGTTTCAGAATTTAAGCTCAGGCGAACATAACTACCGCCCACCGCTTCGGATAGCTTTTGGTACTCGTTTTCCGGGTCAATAATAATAACATCGGTGCCGGTCATCATGCTGCGCAGCGCTTCCAGCTTCACTGCAAACGACTTACCAGCACCCGACTTCGCAAATACCACCATGTTGGCGTTTTCCAGGCTAAAGCGGTCAAAAATCACCAGGCCGTTGTTGTGCATGTTCACGCCGTACAAAATGCCTTTTTCTTGGGTTAAATCGGCACTAGTGAACGGAAAGCTGGTCGAAATCGCCCCAGTGTTCATATTGCGGCGAATCTGCAGCTGATCGGACATCTGTGGGAAGGTGCTGTTCATGCCCTGTTCTTGCTGGCTGGAAGCAACTTTACTAAAGACTAATTGCTGGCCAAGAATAGTTTCAATCTTGTGCTGCACAAAGTTCAGTTCGTCCAGGCTATCAGCGTACATCGTAATATACAGGCCATAGCGGAAGAAGCGCTCGGCGCCCACCTGTAGCTGGTTGCGCAGTTCTTCGGCGTCCTGGATGGCCGCTTCCAGCTGCGGGTCGCGCACTCGGCCTTTTTCGGCGTTGATATTCAGGCTGGCTTCCAGCTGGGTGACTTTTTTGCGCAGGTTATTTAACACCACCTGGCTTTCGACCGGGTAAATGAACATGCTAATATCGATCACCTCATCGATATTAATAATCGAACTCAACCAGCCGGTGTAAATTTGTCGCGGATAGGCATAAACATACAGTGTGCGGGCATAGCGCGTTCCTAGCCTGAAATAACTAGTGTTAATTTCAATACTACTTGGGGCAATTAGGTCGCGAAGGGTGGTAATGCCCTTTAAAAACTCCTGTTCGATCTCTTGCTGCTCGCGGGCGCGTTGTTGCGCGGCGATATCAATCGGATCTTTTTTCTTTTTTCCGCCAAACAAACCCATACTAGAACTCCCCTCCTAAGGTGTGCGGCCGTGGTGCTTCGCCATCGCCTTTTTGGACAAAAGTGCTGGTGAGGTTTTCAAAATCGCCAATTGGCTCGCGCACGGCTGTATCGGGGTTATACACGTTGTAATACAGCTCGCCAAGTTCCTTAGTACTCAGTTGCACCGAGCGAATACCAATCTGAAACAACCCGCTCAATACCGCATTCACGCGATTTTTAATTTCGTCTTGGGCTTTATCGTAGGTGGCTTGGTCGATCCGAACGGTGGTGCGCTGTTGGGGTACAAACAGGTTTGATAGTAGGTTCTTGCTGTTATTGACGGCGCTGCTAATATCTCCCGATGGATAGTACGGCACCACCACAAAGAAGCTTTTATCCATAATATTAGCTTCTTCAGACAGCGCGGCGATAAAATCGATGTAATCGTCCATTAATACCCCAAGGAGCATATTATCCTGCGAGCGCCGAATGTTCGACAGCCGCTCGATATACGGGCCAATATCTACCCGCTGCGAGCGGATAAAAATCTGCACCGGAAAGTACAATGAATTCAAGAAACTTTGGTAAGAATACTCGACCCCTTCGCGCTCGCGCGAGCTCATAAGGTCGAAGTTAATCGATTTACAAGCAATAACCGCCCGAAAACTGCCGTCATTCATCACCACCATGCCGTCGCGAATCTCGGAAATCAGCAGGGTATTTTGGGTACTATTAGGGTTGCGCTTGACTGGCGGTGCTGCATTTTGGGTATTAGAAGTAGGGGCCGGACCGGCTGGATTTTGTTGGGATGGTGACGATGGTTGCATGTAGTATGACCTCTGCTATTTCTGTTTAGAATCCTGCTTATCGCAAGGAAATAACGACCTCTTCCCCATTCTGCTTTTCTTGCAGACGGTGCGCCTCGTGGGCAATTGTGCTAATAGATAAGTCAGGATTAGTAGCTAACTTCATTATATCAGGCGATAGCTGTTCTTCGCTAGGGGGTGCGGCTGGTTGTGGTTGGCTTGGTGCAGCTGGTTCGGCGCTTTTTGGCGGCGCAGCGGGCGCGGTGCCGAGTGGCTGCACCACGTGCTGATGAATTGTCGGGTACGGGTTAAACTGCGGAATGGCGCCAGGTTCGTCGGCGGCCGGTGCTGGCGTGTTAGGCTGCTGGCTAGTTTGCGCTGGCGCGGCTTGCGTGGCGCCAGTTGTTTTGCCGGCAGTAAATTGGTCGTAAGGGTTACCCGGAACGGCTGGTTGCTGTTGGGCTTCCCGCGAGACCTGCTGCATCCGGGCGCGCATTTCTTCTTTGCGGGCGGCATCGCTCTGTTCAATCAAAGAATTAAACGACTGCGATACGCCGGCTGTTTCGTCCATCATGTCAGTGGCTTCTTCGGCTTCCAGGGCAATATCTTCCACCAGCGACGAATTGCCTGCCGCATCCCCTACCCCACGCGATGCCCAGCCGCGGGTGTCCATCAACTGCGCCAAGTACGACAACCGGTTAACGGCTTCGTTCTCGCTAATGCCTTTGGTGCGCTGTTCTTCAATCCGCCGCGGTGCAGTAATTTGCACTAGTGACATCGTGCCATCTGGGTCCCACATGCGTTTTTTTGGCTTCAAAAAGAATTGCACCAGTGCCGCCAGGTACGTTTCCATTGGCTGGTCCTTTTTAAGAGGTAGTGCCAGTGCACCAAAAGCAATAATCACCGGCAGCGGGATGGCTATTAAGAAAATTGAAATCTGGGCCAACCCCCAAGCAATCGCCCCAGCGATGACCGCAATAATAAGGTAAATAAACTGTCTGAAGCTAAACGGCCCCAGCAGCTTATCTTCTGCTTCAACATCTTGCGGAACTTTATAGACTGCCATACGTTACCTATTGCCCACCCGAAGCGCTTTTTGTGCGCGATGAGATATATTTCACTCTTTTTAGTGTAGAGGATTGTCGGGCAAAAAGCAAAATGCTGAATTAGTGCCTAAATATTAAATATATCTTAACTTTATAAGCAGACAACGACTTACATATGTTGATATCCAAACTTCTGTGGCCTCAAATTCCAAAGGGAAGAAGATAGCGATGGCTGCTTCTACATGAGGAACCGGCGGAAGTGCATGGACAAATGATGTCACTGAGAAAATTGCGGTACTACCTCCGGCGGCACCTTCTGGAAAAGTTACAAGCAGAGGTAAATGACCAAACGGCCTTGGCGTTTTCTTGTCACGCGGGCCTTATAGTAATCGTAGCACTGATTGTATAAACCCCGCGTCCCCATGCCCCGCTACTTGTCAAACTCTTTAGGAACAGTAACTTTAAGGTCGCTAGCTGATTTTTTGATCGCCCTGCGCGATTCCTGGGTAAGGGTAGTTTTAGCGTTCTTGTTAACTGAGAGTGCATCAAGTGCTCTTTCGAAGGCGGCCTTAGCAGCTGCCTGTTTGCCCGCATCTTTAATGCCACCTATATATGTACCAATTAACTCGATTTGATCTGGTTTTTGCGATAAGAGATATTGCTGACTCATATTTTCTCTAATCTTATTATTACGGATGTTCTGACCCTCCTTATCTGCTTCGTAATCTGTTTTTCCTTGCTGTCGACTATTTGCGTAAACTGCCGCATGATAGAACAGAGGTTGAGCTTCAGTGCGAATCTTGGAAGAGCTCCGGATTGCTTTGGCTGCGAGCAACCGATTCTCATTGCTCTCCTTAGTGCCTGATTGATTAAAAATCATTTGTAACTTATCAGACGCGCCGATTTCGCCTAACTGTTTCATTGCCGCAAGCTTTGCAAACTGATTATTTTTGTTCTTATCGTTTTTGATAAACTTGACCAGTTGTTCCTTGTCGTTCGTAATCCCAAGCTGCTCAAGCTGGTCTGTCGCCAGTTTGATCTCTTCTGCCTCAAATGTATTACCCATGCGTGATCGCAAATAACGTGCCCGTGCCTGTGAGCGTGGAGTCACTCCCCCAAGCGTCCCGGTACCAATACGCCGGCCAACATTAACCACCTTGCCAAATCCAGTGGCGCGGGGGTCGTAGTTTGAGGCAATTTCGCCTTTTCCAAGGTTTGTAGCATCTTGGCGTCGCTTACGGATATTATCAACCCAGCCCTTGCCTTTATTGTTAGTCCATACACCAAAGCGCTCGCCAATACCGCCTGCCACCCTTAAGACTATCGGCGTTGCGCCGGCTGGTGCGGCTAAGATAATTACTACCGCTATCGGGGTCACCCAGGTGCCGTCATCGGCGCCGCCAATGCCATAAACAGCTATAACTTTTGCGACAAAAATTGCGCCGTGGAAAAGCCCCGGCAGGATAATGCCGAGTAACAGCATTCCCCTCGATCCCTTCCACCACACTTTTGTAAAACCAGAAGTACCTGGGAATAGCACCCCTAAAAATGCCAAGGCAGAAGTGGCAACTGCGAGCGTTATTATCAAATGACGTATTACTATGACCACAAATCCGGTAGCAAAAGCACCAGTAACTGCCAGCAAAATGCCAAGCAGTGCCAGCCCAATCGCTGGACCAAGCGGAGTAAACATAAGTGCAATGATGGCGCCGGCAGCTACGCCATAAAATGCCCCCATGCCAATTTCCGCGCCAGTGCCCCACTCGTCTTTGTCGGGAATGGCCCTAATGCCTATATCAACAATTCCCGATATGCCCGAGCCAATTATATTGGTGACGTCAATCGCTGCGGCGCAAATAAAGTACGAGACATTCACTAGAATTGCTGCGGCAACTAATCGTGGGAGGATGGTTTTAATGCCATAACTTGAAAGCCCCATCGATGTCGCCTGCGAGAAAATAATAATCAAGAATGATAATACAAAGATAAAGTTTGCAATATTACGAATCAACGACCATACCACATACAGCGGGTCGTTAGGGTCGAACGATAGCGGCTTCAGCACCAATAAGTCTTCTATTATATCCACAATCACCCCATTGGCCGCTACCAGCCCCTGCACCAGTGGGCACAAAATCCAACCCAACAAGCCGCCCGAGCAGGCGGCATCGTCGGTGTTGTTACCGGTACCTGGGGCGGGTTCATCAACCTTGCCATCGCCATTTGGGTCGTTGGCCGGCGGCGGATTAGTTGAATTGTATATCGTTAACGGTGCTGAGCGGTCCATGCCAATATAGGCCGGGTTGCCTGGACCCGGGTCGTTGGTGGCTCGCTTGTTACACGAATCAATGTACTGTTGACGATCATCTGGATCGAGCTGAATACCTTCAATGTTGTCTTTGACCCCTGGGATAATGACGCCAATTGTGCCCACGTGCACAGTATTGCCGGCAATGCTCAGTGTTACCCAGTACCAACAGTCACTAAAGGGATACTTAACATTTGTGTTTTCGCCACCGACTTTATATAGAAAAGTTTTGGTGGAATATATAGTGTGCGGTCCGCGCCCGGGTGCCGGTTGAAAAGAGACAACATTGTCGCCATATACACCCCCGGTTCCGGTAATGGTGGTCGTTGGGCCTTTGCTTTCATTTTTATAGTACTTTTCACCGGCTGCATGGGCGATATCGCCACCGCCAAAGGTACTAAAAAGAAGTGTCGCTGCAAAAGCGACCACCGCACCCAAGAAATAGCGCCGTAAGCCTGTGAACATCTTACGCTTATTTTATATCAAGTTGAGATAAACGACAATTAGTCAAACAATAAATTATTGCTTTTAACTTTTCACTGCCCTCTTCCCGGCAGGCCGATAGATAAATTAGTGTTGCAATAGTATAAAGGGTGTTACATAATTAATCATAAAGATAATGAAAAATATGAAAAAAACACGCCTTAATTCATTGCTAACACCATTGTTTCTCGCTATTGCGTTAGCCGTGAGCGCAGTTACCAGCGTTATTCAAGCTCAACCAGCGGCGGCGGCACAGTGTGGGCCAATACAAACGGCTTTTGATTTCGGTTGCACAAACGTCGACCCAAATGCGGGCGATAGCCGTAATCCTATCTTTCATATAATAATTGTCGCCATTAACTTCATGGCGGTTGGGCTTGGCATAGTAGTGCTATTCTTTATTATTTGGGGTTCACTGATGTACGTTACCTCAAATGGCGAAGCTGCCAAGGCGCAAAAGGGCATTAGTTATATCACTAATGCCGTGCTGGCCTTGGTGCTATTTATGGCCATGTACGCTGTGGCTAACTTCCTCATTCCAGGAGGAATCTTTACCTAATAAGGATATTACAGACATGTTTAAAAGATTATTACTCCTCATTGGCCTCGCTGGCACGCTTCTCACTGGTACTGCTGTTTCACAAACAGTCAGCGCTGCACCACTTCCCGCTTCGCAAGTCGCCCAGATAAACAACCCCAGCTGTGCGCCAATCTTCCTTACCTTTCCGGTCTGGTACCGAGGGCTGCCTGGTGGTGACCAATGCAAGCCGCAGATAACAAAAATCAGCGATGTGTGGGTAATTGCCCTCAACGTCACAGAAATGCTATTGCAAGCGGTGGCTTACGCGGCGGTTGGTTATATTATCTGGGGTGGTATCCGCTACAGCATTAGTGCGGGTGATCCGGGCAAAATTACCGCTGCCAAGAATACCATTACTAATGCAGTGATCGGCTTTGTTATCGCCCTCTCATCAATTGGTATTGTTAATTTTGTTGCGGGGTTAATCTAATAGTATGGAAAAGCTTACTTACCTTGTCGCTCAGTTCACTATCCCGAGCAACCAAGTGAACGTGCCGCAAATTACCGCCGGCAACCTAGTTGAAGCCATCTTGCAAGGTACCTTCTTTATTGTTGGTATTATTGCGGTAATTATGATTATTATTGGCGGCTACCAGTACACTACCTCAAATGGCGATCCGGCGGGTGCAGCCCGAGCCCGCAAGACCATCATTTACGCCATCGTGGGCATGGTTATTTCGTTATTTGCCTTTGTGATTATGCAATTTATACGCGGAGTATTTTAGGAGGAGATTATGAAAAAATACTTAAAAAATCTAGGCTTTTCGCTGCTGGCGGTGGTGGGCGCAGTGCTCTTAATTGCTCCGCCCGCCTCGGCAATTGACCCCTTCGATCAAGCTTGCCAGTCAAATGCCCAATCGGCAATTTGCCGTTCGTCTAATGATTCACTGCCCTCACTCATCCAGAATATTATTAATGTCCTGATTTTCTTAATCGGTGCTATATCCGTCATTATGATCGTCATTGGTGGCTTGCGCTATACAACTTCTGGTGGCGATTCGAGTGCGGTAACCGGCGCCAAAAATACCATTCTTTATGCCATAATTGGCTTAGTAGTAGCTATTTCGGCCTATGGAATTGTAAACTTCGTGTTAGCAAATATTTAAAGGAGAAACTATGAAAAAACTTCGCGTTGTTATCGCTAGTATCGCAGTAATGATCGGGCTTATCGCCCCGCTGACGCCGCAATTAGCCTACGCTCAACAGCCAACTGACCCGAGAGGACAGGCGCAAAGTGGTGTGAACGCTATTGGCGGAGAAGGTCGGAATGATTTTCCGACTATTCTGCGCAACATCATAAATATTATGCTGTTCATTATTGGTGCTATCGCTGTACTGATGATTGTGATTGGTGGGTTGCGCTACGTAACCTCGGGCGGTGACTCTGCTTCGGTAACCGGCGCTAAAAACACTGTGCTGTACGCAGTGATTGGCTTAATCGTCGCCATTATGGCCTACGGCATCGTTAACTTCATTCTCGATTCAATTACATAAGAATTAGCACTATACTTTAGTAAAAATAATGATATAATTCCCATATAAGGAGAAGCAAATAATGCAAAAAACAATCAAAAAAGCATTACAAGCGTTGCTATTTGTGCCACTACTCGCTTTAGGTGCGAGCACAGTAGTTCCAGCGACTAATGTTGGTGCGCAAGCGGCTCAGCCGTGTGACCAAAACAATCTATCAATCGGTTCGGGTGCCTCTTGTGCCCGCGGTAACGACCAAGGCGAAGACCTATTTAGTGAAAGCGGCATCTTCCGCACCATCACTAACATCTTGCTCTTCTTGGTTGGTGCGATCTCGGTGATTATGTTGATTATCGGTGGTATTCGCTACGTAGTATCAAACGGTGACCAAAACGCTGTCACAAGCGCCAAGAACACCATCCTATACGCGATTATCGGTATCATTGTTGCCTTCCTAGCATACGCAGCCGTCAACTTTGTGACGACTCAGTTGGTACAAGGTAGCAACTAGTAGCTTTCTTACGCAACTACTAAAATCCGCCCCTCTCGGGCGGATTTTTAGTTGCCTTTAGTCCATCTAATAACAAAACTCCCCTGTTTAACCAAGGGAGTTTTGTTATTAGATGAATCTATCTTTACTGAATCTGAATCTTGCGGGCTTGTTCTTGCTTCACCTTCGTAAAGCTAATGGTCAGTACGCCGTCTTTTAGCACGGCTTCTACCTCTTCTTCCTTTACGGGTACGGGCAGTGCCAGGGTGCGGCTAAACTCGCCCCAGTAGCATTCTTGAATGTGCCACTGAGTTGCTTCGGTGTCGTCGCCGCTCGAAAGCGTGCCGCTGATGGTAAGGATGCCATCAGAAATACTCACATCAAGGTCTTGCTTGTTAACGCCGGCGGTCCGGGCTTTAATAACCAGCCGTTCGGCCGTTTCATAAACGTCAACTGCCAGCTGTCCTGGCATAGTAGCTGAGTCGTCTTCTTCCCACGCTGTATCTTCTGGTTGTTGTTGCACCGCTGCTGGTGCGTCGTTGTCGTCGTTTAAAAAAGCAGCCGCAAGTTCTTCTTCAATCAACAAATCATCATTTTGCTTATGTCCTCTCGCCATAGGTCTCCTCCACTTCAAATATAGGCTCAATTGACAGTTATCCTGGCTCTTAGTATAGCTGAAAAATACGATATAATGCAACAAATAGCACGTATTGAGGTAAAAAATACAATGTTTGAAACGTTTATTTCAGGATTTGCACCGCACCGCTGTTACAATTGCCGAAAAATTGGGTCGTTATTATGCCTAAGTTGTGAAGAAAACATCGATAGATATGTAAAAAATGACTGCATTTTGTGCGCAAAACCGGCAGCTAATGGCATTTGTGCGGCTTGCGCTAACGGAACAATTACCCAAATAATTGTCGTATCCGAACGCAAAGGCTCTATTAAGCAGCTGCTCAATGGCTACAAATTTCATCGTCAGCGCGCTGCCGGCATCCATTGCGCACGGCTTTTGGCTCGAACGCTTCCCCAACTTCCCACTAATAGTTATATTGTTCCCATCCCGACTGCTGCGCGACACATTAGGCAACGTGGCTACGACCACACACTTCTTATCGCCAAGCAACTCGGTGGATTATTGAATACTTCAGTTACTCCCCTTTTACAGCGCCACCACGATAAAACTCAAGTTGGCGCTTCAAAGGCAGAACGCTTAGTACAGGCCGCTAACGCCTTCTCTACCACCGCAACGCTCGACCCTAAAGCGCACTATATTCTTATCGACGACATCATCACGACCGGCGCTACTGTGCGCGCTGCGGCTCGGGTGCTCGCACAGGCCGGAGCGCGTACCATTACCATTGCCGCCGTTGCTCACCAAAACCTCGACGAATCGCCCGATCTCTGGTAGAATAAACCATGCCTGGAGAGGTGACCGAGCGGTTGAAGGTAACGGTCTTGAAAACCGTCGTGCCAGCAATGGTACCGTGGGTTCGAATCCCACCCTCTCCGCCAGAAATTATTTATATACCCTCAAGTATTGTGAGGGTATATTTTTTATAAAACGGCACTCACCCGCTTCCCCTCGGCCTGATTTTATGTTACAATTCCTCGAGCACGGAGGAGTACCCAAGTGGCTGAAGGGGACGGTTTGCTAAATCGTTAGATCGGGGCAACCTGGTGCGAGGGTTCGAATCCCTCCTCCTCCGCCATGAACTTATTTACAAAAAACACCTATAGGTGTTTTTTGTTTGACATTTTTCTTTATCAATCTATAGTTAATTTAGCCAATTCGACTCTTGAAGGAGCGGCAGTGCTCACGCTGATTACAGATCCAACGATTCGCCTTAGTATCAGGAACGAAGATGCAGTCAAAAGCATTCGCCAAATTAAGACTGGGCGTGTTGAGAAGGGTGAAACGGTTGAGTTCCCCTTTTGGGTCAATGAAACCCACCGGTGTGATGTCTGGCAGGCACTCTATACTTCAGACTCCGTGATGCTTCTTGCTGGCTATGTTACATATAACGCTAGCAACACTAATTGTATCGTGTTTTATGCGGAGCTAATTGACGATGAATGGCGTGCTGGCAAATGCTACTACAAAACTCGTGACGAGCGTGTTATTCATGAAGAAATGAGCGAGGAAGTTGCGCTGAGGCATATTGCTGAGCTTCGGGCCGCGAGCAAGTAGCATTGCACGGTGGGTATCCTCCGGGTGCCCATCGTGATTATTTCAAAACTTAGTTGTTTTTTTAAAATTTTCATTATACAATTTGGGGACAGCGAACACTTCAGTGGGTGTTCAGGCGCCCACGCCAGAAGCGTGAGCTTGTTCATTCCACACTACTCTTTAGGGGAGGTGAGAGGCCATGCCCAAGAAGCAGTTGACCTCGAATCACGGGGCGCGCAAGAAGCGCGTCCGTATTGTCATCTTTACGGTGGCGGCACTGGGGGCAATGATCTTCGGTGCGGCTGCAGGTGCCACGATGTATGTCGTTTCTACCGGTCAGGGTGCCACGGCGACGAGCACGCACTCGTCGCTGCCGACGGCTAGGACGACACCGGCAACTACTCAGGCAGCAGTGGCTTCTGCCTCCCCTAGTGCGCCCACGACTACCATCGTGATGCGTACTGAGGTGATCGAGACTAATCCCTGTAAACTGGTGGACGCTCAAGATGTTTTTGGCGCGTTCATCAGGCAGCAGTCGCTGTTTCAGCGGATTAGCCCTGAAGGGGCACCGCCACAAGGGCCAGCGCAGCAACGGGTGTGCGAATACCAGTCGTTGTCTCATTTGGTGAAGATCACGACACTGATGGACAACGGTCAGCACTTCGCGCAGGCCAAGGCTGCTGCACAAGGCCAGCGGTGGTTCTGGGATGCAGCGACCGACAAGAAGTTCGCGGCCGAGGCTGAAGCTTTGGGCGACGACGCTTTCCGGACGCTGAATATGCTTTACTTCAGGGTGAAGGCCGTCACGGCGGTGGTGAGCATCACTCCACCCACCGGGATGACCGAGTCGCTGACGGATCATGGCACGCCGCTCGCCAAGATCGGTAGCCTGATCGCGAAGCGAATCTATACCTTGAAGTAAAGGGCGCCCTACAAGGGCGCGCGGTGGTACCAGGGAGCGCAAGGTGAACAGCCTTCCTCCCTGGTACTACAACTAAAACCGCAGTAGAGTGCGGTTTTTTAGGTATAAAATGGAAACCCACCGTTCGCAGATTAAGGCGATGACTAGACTTCAAGGCTAAGCAAATGATTGAGAAGTCGCCGTGATGATGAAAAAGGTAACAGCCCTGCCCAAAAACAATCACTTGAAAAGAACTAAAATATACGATATAGTGTACTCGTTTTGGATGATAGTTGCACTGGCAAGTTTTCGGTTTTCTAGACAACGGGGAAAAACGATGGCTGAGAATAAGAAGTGCAATGACAGCAAGCCGCACCCCATGCACCCTTGGACGGAGAGGAAGAGGGGCCGGCCTGATAAAAGCTTCAACTGCCCTGGCGTACCGGGCACCATCAAAAGGTAGCCTAGCTATGTAATCACGTCTCGCAACTATTGTCCAAAACAAATCGCCAGTTCATGCTGCTACTGTGGCATGGACTGGTCTTTTTATTGCTATCTCTTTAGACCTGTAAATCTTGTCGAAGCAAATAACAAAATACAGGTGAAAGAAGAATATTGACATTATTAATTATTTGTGATTTAATTAAATAAATCGTTCGCTGACCTTGTCCGAGCGATCGGACAGAGACAATTTGGAGAAGAAGCATATGGACAGGGCATTTGCTGCTATTGCCGCCATCGAGGTGCTAGCCTTTCTCGGACTCTGCGCCGGAAGCAGCCGAACGCTGAGCCGTGGCAAGCAGGTCGGCCTGCTCTTTACGGCAGGTGCACTCAGCTACCTCGGACCCGTGTTCTCAGGACTGATGGACTCGATCAACCTCGATGCGTGGCGGATCAATCTCCTCTGGGGGTCAGTCCGCGAAACTGTACTGACCACCAACATGGACGTCTACTCGCCCAGCTCCGCTGTCGCGCTCTTCACGATCGCAATGTTCAACTTCGGCTGGCCGCTGGGCATCGTGCTGATCGGCCTCTGCTACTTGCAGGCTGCTCACCGCAAGTTCAAGGCTACTCGCCAGTCCGTCGCATGGCAGCCTTCTCGTTTCGGGTTCGCCTGGAAGCTCCCTGCCTTGACCAAGGCGAAGCGCCGGCCTCGATCGGCGCCCGTCGAGGACTTCCCCGGCCAGCGTCATGGTGACGCCCCGCCGGCTCCTGTCGACGGCATCCGCGCCTCTCGCTAGTCTCATCCGTCCGCGGATACCTCCTCTCCTCACCGGAGTCGAGGTATCCGCCCTACCCTAAGCGCTCACGATATTGAGCTTTTAGGGAAGGAGCCCGAGAGCTATTCTTCGCTTGACGCTAATGCTATACTTACATATATGCAACCGAATGGGCAGCGAAACTACTGGCAGCCACAAGCTGATAACACTGAGGGGGATCTCCAGCCGCAACGGCCGGTCGCTTCGAGGCCGGTGCCGCCACGTACGGAGCCAATGCCTGCTGCACCACCTCCAGAACCGCAAGCGCCACTAGTCAGCCCTACCCCACCTTTGGTCACTCCTGCTGCGCCAGTGAACGCTGAGCAGCCACCGCTGCAATCTGTACCCGAAGCTACTGCACCTACCCTTGAGCTAGAGCTTGATGATATAGTCGACGATGTCGCTGACCCTCTCTTCGACGAGCCCGCTTCCGAGACCAATCTCAGCTGGGAAGCAGCCGATTTTATCCATCACGAAAAAGACGCCGCCTGGTTTGGTATTTTTGCGCTGGTGGTCATAGCGATGGTGCTATTTGTGCTGTTTGTTCTTAAAGATTACGTACTATTGGCGCTGGTAGTCGCTATGGCAATTGCCCTCTTCGCTTTTGCGCGGCGGCCAGCCCGAGTGGTGCGCTACACCCTTACGCCCCAAGGAATTCATATTGGCCAGGTGTTTCACGCCTTGTCAGAATTTCGGGCTTTTGGGGTGGTCCGTGATGGTGATTTTTACGCCATTATGCTGATGCCAGTAAAGCGGATTGCACTCGCAACTTTTGTGTATTTCCCTGAAGAGAAAGGCGAGCAAATTGTCGACATGCTTGGCGCCTATTTGCCAATGGAGCCAGTGAAGCTTGATATTGTGGATATCGCCATTCGCAAGATTCGACTTTAAAATTACAACTTTATTTTTGATCTTTTGCTGAAATATAAAGATTGTTTCCCAAAAACAGAGTAACATCTGAGTCTGATGCCGAAATCAAGGGGCGCATTTTATAAGATTTTGACAATTTAGGGGAAAACAGTACTTGCCTACCCACCCAACATTTGCTACAATGCCATTTGTTCTACCTACGCATCCCCTGCGCAGATAGAAAGCACTTTATAGTTACAAGGCGTAACCGCACAGAGTTTCTCTGTGCGGTTACGATATGCACCCGTAGCTCAGCTGGATAGAGCGTTGGCTTGCGGAGCCAGAGGCCATAGGTTCGAATCCTGTCGGGTGTACCATGTGAGAAAAGACTGCCTAAAGCGGTCTTTTTTCTTTCAGCGATTGTTTACCCAGACTTAACACGCAAAGGCAAACGGCCTGCCGATTATTGACACCATAATAATTATATGATATTATCTAGATTATCTTTCCAAAGTGGATAGATCAAGACATTCGGCTATGCGAGGAGTGCCAGTGGAGTTCAACGGCAGCGAAAAGGCTATCATCGAGGCCAGTGCCGAGGCAATCGTGGCTGGCCGGGATACTATCGACAAGCCCAATTTGTTTGTTCTTAATTCAGCGTTCCAGCGACGCGAAGGAAGTGATGCGATCGTCGCCGCACTTATCAAAAATGTCGAACAGTGCAGTGGCGGCAAGTACACGATTCGCAAAGCTGATCCGGCACTCTTCGATGTGTCATCGAAGGGCATTAGCCTCTGCCTTGTGCGATGCATCGTGGACACGCCCGAAGGGTTGGTGACTGAACTCGATGACAGCATGCTACTTATCGGTTTTGGTCCGTACAGCAACGGTCTCAAAATCGGGGCCAAACGAGCATCGCGCGAGAAGGTACTGGAACACCGCGCAAGCGCTGCCAAGATGGCTCGCGATCGACAGCGCCGTCAGAACGCAGAGCAAGCTGTCGAGACGTTCCTGGGCAAGCTTACTAGCGCCCTCAGGCAGCGCACCTCGCAGCATGGCGACCCCGAACTTTCGGAAGAACTGCACCGAAAGCTCAAGTTCAGGGACAAACTGACGCTCGAAGAGGTGGCCTACTTCGCTGCCACCATGGGCGTCACCATCGAGTCACTTGTTAGTGCCTGAGCCACTTTTGATCACTTTGGAAAGGGAACCCGTAGCTGCAGGCTTGCTTGCGGCTCGGGTTCTTTTTCTATTTGAATACACAATACAGTTTCGACTTCTATTCGTCTCATCAGATAAGGAGCATACCTTATGACTGCAAAGCAGAAGATAGGAGAACTTGAGCCTGATGGGTGGCTCGTCATCTGCTATTGCAGCCGAGCCGAAGCCCGAGGACGCTAGCTGGTATACTGCACGCCGTTTACAGTTACCGAACCGTTGTGGATATCGCGCTTAACCTTGCCTAGCACGCTTGCAAGAACGACCTCGGCGCCACTTGAAACGTCGAGGTTGGCATTGCCCGTGATTACGCCGCCATGAACGAACTGGCTGTTGCTGCTAAGATCCGCCTTTACAGTGGTGGTAAAACCTTCAGTGACTGCGACGTTAGCGCCACTCGACAGATCGAGCTTAAGCTTGCCACTGGCCGTGTCAATCATGGCCCAGGAGTCGCACGACAAGTCGCAAGTAAGCGAACTAATGTGTTGAGCCACAATGCTCGCCGGGCCGAAGCCCTTCACTTTCAGCTTTCCGCCAAGCGTTCCATGGACGCCGATTGCACCAATGGTGTTACAGATAGACGCCGCCATGTGCGGCGGCACGACCACCGCAAGTGTGATCGGGCGGCTCAGATCGATCTGTCGACCATCGACAAACAAGTCTTCATCCGAAGAGGCGAATGTCCTACCCGAAGTGGTTGTGCTGCAGCCGACGACGACCCCACTACCAGCAAAGTGAAGAGTTTTGAAACGACGGCTTGATAGCGAAATGCTGTCGTTGAGCAGACCGAAGCTGCCCTTGATCGACAGCGTTTCGCCTCGAGCTTCGAACGTGAGACTCTTGAGGAGCTCCTCATCACCGTAACCATGTAGGTATGCATGAGTGGCTTTGTCGTCCACGATGATGGCGATCTGGCCGAGCATCTCTTCGATCTTGATTTCGGTGACATCGTCGAGACCGCTGCTGAGGGGTCGGTTGATGAGCGGCGCTGCAGGTAGTGCGCAGTTCGCCAGCTCCGAGGCCGTCTTGAGCAGATCAGCAAGCAACCGGTGCATGTGTCTTCCTATCTTCTGCTGTTAAGGTTCGAGAACCATCTCTGAACTTAAAATATATATTAAAACTTTTAATATAAAATGTCAATAAAAATTGCGGGGGCTTTGCCAAAGAATAGCAAAGCCTCCCCGCTTTAAGCCGTGACCCTAGTCGATGGGGGCATCACGACCATCCGGATCGTCACCCCGGCCTTCATCGGCCTCGATGATCTCATCCCGACTCGGGCCTTCAGGTTTGTCGTGGTGTGCAAGCATAGCCTGCTCCCTTCTTCGCGTGCGAACAAGACGCTTCCACTGTACTACAAGCGTGCCGTATTCGTAAAGAACTAAAACGTAGCGTCGCTAAAACCCAAAGCCCGCTGCCACAACCGCGAGCCGCCATAAAGTAGCAGCGCCACCACAATCAAACTACCACTCAGCACAAGCAATTGCGTGCCGATCGCGGGCAAGGCTTGCTCGGTGAGCGGGGCAAAAAAGGCGGTGGTTGTTGCCGGTAAACCAACAAACAAGAAGCCAAAATCAAGAAAAGTACCAACTAGTAGCAAGGCGGCACCAAACAGTGCTGTTACAAGCATACTCACACCGATTCGAACAGCGAGTTTTCGGAGCGCCAGATGTCTTTCGCGACTTAAGAACACTACGCCAATTCCCGAGAGCACTGCAACCAATAGCGCACCGCCAGCTACCGTCGGCAGCGCCTGCACCAGCGCTGGAACCCGATTGACCATCAGCGCAGTATCAATTGAAACAGCCGATGGGCTATGAAATGCATCGCTCAATTCCACGTTTTTAGTGGCAATTTCTTCGGCCAATTGTTGGTCGGTTGGGCCGATAGGACGGCACTGGAGATTATTAAAATTAATTGGCAAGCCGGTACCGCTTGGGCAATTAGGTAGCTGCGCCAATTGCGACTGCAGCTCAGGAACCAGTTGGCGGATAAATGCCTGTTGTTGAACGTCAAGCGTGGCAGTAGCTGGCGGCGTGGTTGTTTTACCTTCTAGCCAGTCGTAGGCGGCATCAATCGCCTGCTCGGTTTGCTTTTGAGTGTTTTGGGTTGAAAAGGTTTTATCAAGGGCTTCATCAACCGGCTGCAGTAACCCTGGGTTAAGCGCGCCAAATCGCGTATGGATATCTTGGCGTATGCCGATTGTGGAATCGGTGATGTTTTGGTAGGCATTGCCTTTTTCAAGCCAAGTTTTCACATTTTCACGCTGCAACACTGTCAGCTGCACAGTGATAAGTGTCACAAAAATGCCAAGGCTCATAGCGCAGAGGCCCATAAGCAAACGACTCGGGAAGGAGAGAGGTTGTTTCATACTCCTATTGTAGCGGTTTTTAGGTGATAGCGAAATGGAGCGCGCCATTGCCGATTTCTCTCGAAGAAACGCACAAAATGTGCTATCGTAAAAAGCAATGGAGAGGTGCAAGAGTGGTTGAATTGGCCGCTCTCGAAAAGCGGTGTGCTAGCAATAGTACCGTGGGTTCGAATCCCACCCTCTCCGCCATGGAGGAATTATATGCAAGAATCTATCTTTACGAAAATTATTAAGGGCGAAATCCCGGTTCACAAACTGTACGAAGACGATCACACCTTGGTTTTTCTCGATAACAACCCCGTTCGCTTAGGCCATACGCTGGTGATCTCAAAAAAACAAATCGACCAATACATCGATTTGCCCGACGAAGACTACCTCGCCCTCTGGAAAACAGTCAAAAAAGTCGCCGCTAAACTCCGCGCAACCATGGACAAAGAACGGGTGGGCATTATGGTTAAGGGCATTGATGTCCCGCACACCCATGTGCATCTTATCCCCTTTGACGCTGGTGAAAGTTTTGACAAAGACGAGCACTCGCCGCAGCTGACAACCGAGCAGTACCAGCAGCTGGCAGAAAAATTACGACTCAGTTAAATGGCCATAGAAATTATTTCGGTGGGAAAACCGCACGATAGTGTATTTAAGGATGCCATTTTTCGCTACGAGAAGCGCCTGCAGAAGCCTTTCACCCTAAAGTGGTCACTGATACCGCCTTCGTCTCACGCGGCCACCAGGGCGGTTGAGGAAGAGTCTGAGCGAATAGTCCGCCGCTTGGCGCCTAAAGCAATTGTTATTTTGCTGGATGAACGTGGGCAGCAGCTTGACTCCCCTGCCCTAGCCCGGCAGCTTGAGGTCTATCTTTTACGTGGCCAGCCAATAGTGTTTATTATTGGTGGCGCTTACGGCGTATCCGATGCCGTGCGCCAGCGAGCCGATTTTACCTGGGCGCTTTCGAAGCTGGTGTTTCCGCATCAAATTGTTCGGCTGCTATTGGTCGAGCAGTTGTACCGAGCGCAGAGTATATTGAAGAATCAGGCTTATCATCATCAGTAGGCCAAATCGAAAGCACTGGATGATGCTTTGCAGCTATTTGAGCCGCGGTAAACTGGGGGGTCTCATTGCATCAATTTGGGTTGACACACGCCGCCTAAACGTTCAAAAATGATGCAGCTTGATTCGTCTCTAGTTTCTGGAGGGCTAGATGAAGAGCAAAGTGCAGCGTCTTTCTGACGATGAGATCAAGAATGGCCTTATGTGGCTTACGGAGAATCATGCGTTTAGCGCGCTGCCTGCAGAAATGTGGGAAGCCGCTCACACTGCCCTACTCCGGCAGAAAAAGAAGCAGTATAGCAGTGAGGATGCGGTGATGGCGGTGGTACGAGCTTTCGGGAAGGCCGACTTGGACGATGTGTTCAAGCTGCGAGTGACGCCCATGCAGGTGTGCTGGTTGCTGGCCTGCTTGTTGCCGGCAAGCGACGTGCTCGCGGCTGCAAAGGCCAGGGTTTGCCCGGTGCCATATGCCCGACAGTTGCAGCGGCCTTGATGGCAATGAGGGCACTTAAGTGGCTTGATATTCAGAAGATGGATATCAAGCCACGTTTTATGTCCAAGATAGTACTGGGGGTATGCTCATGACCCCAATCGCTTTTTAGGCAAGAACCTCTCCCACGAGAACACCTAATTGACATTTCTAACTATTTGTGCTAATGTTTATCTATTACCAAACAAAACAAAAATATGCAAAAAAGCTTTATCTCGTACCTCACTGCCACGCTAAGTATTATTCTCGGACTAGGAGTCATCGCTAGCGGTGCTCATTCGAAGGATGTTGTAATGCACGCTACAAACATTGAACGATTCCAGGCTGATAACTTAAGTAAACACATTACTGACGAAACTTCTCAAACGCAATCGCACGCGAAAGTGCACGCTGAACTCCATAACCATATAGAAAAACAGAATCTTAAAAGCATGGTAAAACAGGTCAGCGACCAGGCGCCACAAGCCGATGTGCGATCATTGAAACGAGTAAAGCCACCGCTTAAAAAACAGCTTGTTTCGACCAGGCATACTCGTCGGTTGACGCATTTACTCCAGCTTTTTGCCCGACACGCCTTAAAGCACGTCTAGCTCTTGTTGTAATCGCTCTGCAAACCGCCGCTGTTCTTCAAGCTGCTCGCGGGTTTCGTTGACAATTCTTTCTGGGGCGTTTTTGACGTAGCCTTCATTTGCGAGGCGGCCTTCCATGGCGGCGATCATCCGGCGAGTTTCTGCCAGTCGTTGCTCGAGTTTGGTTTGGTGTTCGTACAGCACTTCTTCGGTAGTGTCGAGCCAAGCCTCGCGGTTTGGTACAGCCAAGCGCACGCCACGAGGCGCGTCAATTCTTATGACCGCTTTTAATCGGGCAAGATGCATAATCAGATCGGCATTATCGGCGATCAAGCTGTCGTTACCATATAGCAGGGTTTGCTTGCCGCCGGGTAGTTCTTTGGCCACAAATCGGGCTTCGGCGACTAATTTTTGTAGTTGGGTAAATGCTGCAGCCGCAATTTCGTCGTAGGCTGCTGGGGTTGGCCACGGAGCGTTAATCAGCAGCTGCTTTTCCCAGGCCAAAGTCTCCCAGATCGTCTCTGTAACGAACGGCACAAAAGGATGTGCTAATTGCAGCATGGTTTCAAGTACCCAAGCCAGTATACTCGGGTTGTTTTGCTTCTTGCTAGCTTCAATATACCAATCCGCCACGTCATCCCAGATCGTGTGATAAGCCACCTCGGCGGCTTCGGCAAACCGGTGGTGTTTTAGGTGGTCAGCAATAGTGGTAGCTGCGGAATTGAGCTGCTGAACAACCCAATGGTCGGCAATTGACATAGCCTTTGGGCCACGATTGACATAGTCGTCCCCTACCCTATCTTCAATGAAACGCGCAATATTCCATAGTTTATTGCAGAAGTTACGGGCGGCCACAACTTTGGCCGGCGAAAAGGCCTGGTTTTGGCCAGCACTTCGCGAGCTCACGATACCAAGACGCAAGGCATCTGAACCGTACTGGGAAATTATCTCCATCGGGTTGACGACGTTGCCTTTGCTTTTGCTCATTTTTTGGCCGTGCTCATCAAGTACTAACCCATGCAGGTACACCGTTTTGAAGGGCACTTTGTCAGTAACGTACAGCCCGAGCATGATCATGCGTGATATCCACGAGTTTAAGATGTCATGGCCGGTTTCGAGCATATCTGCTGGGTAAAAACGGCTTAACTCACCATTTTCGAGGTAGTCGGTGGTGATGAACGGCCACTGGCCCGAACTAAACCAGGTGTCAAAAGTATCTTCTTCACGCTTGTAAGTTTTGCCGTCAACAATGATTTTTTCTTCGGAAACTCGTGGGTCAAAGATCCAATCATCGGGGTCGTTAATGTTCTGAAAGGCTGGAATCGGGATGCCCCAAGGAATTTGGCGGCTGAGGTTCCAGTCGCGGATGTTCTCGTAATATTGCATCAGTGCCTGGCCTTTGCTCTCGGGGATAAAAGCAATATCACCGTTGGCTACCGCTTCTTTTGCCCGCGCGGCAAGCGGCGTAACCTTAAGGAACCACTGATCTTTTAACAGGGGTTGAATAATCGTGCCACACTTGTAGCAGTGGCCAACGCTGCGCTCGTGATCAATCTCCCCTCTTCTTAACTCAGCCGCTTCAAGGGCATCGAGCACCTTTTCACGTGCTTCAAGCACCGTTAACCCATTGAACTGCTCGGGAATATCACCGGTCATGAGGCCATCGTAGCCGATGACCTGGCGCTGCTCTAGGTAGTGCCGCTCCCCTATTTCAAAGTCGGTTGGGTCGTGGGCAGGGGTTATTTTAACCGCACCTGTACCGAAGTTAGGGTCAATGGCTGAGTCGGCAATTATTGGGATCTCGCGGTTAGTGAGTGGTAAGAGTACGCGTGTGCCGATTAAATCTTTGTAGCGAGGATCCTCGGGGTGAACTGCCACCGCGACGTCGCCAAGTAAGGTTTCTGGGCGTGTAGTAGCAACGATAATCTCCCCTATTTTATCAAGTAATGGGTAGGCAATTTTCCAGAGTTTCCCCTTTTCTACTGCGTGCTCAACCTCGATGTCAGCAAAGCTGGTTTGGTGTTTGGTGCAATAATTAACAATTCGTTCACCTCTGTAAATTAGGCCGTCGTCCCACAGTTTTTTAAACGTGCCGTAAACGGTATCGATCACCTTTTTATCAAGTGTGAAAACCAGATGCTCCCAACTGGCGCTGGCACCAAGCGCTCGTACCTGGAGCTCCATACCGCCACGATGTTCATTTACAAAATCCCATACTTGGCCATAGAGCTGGTCACGGGAGTAATCGAAGCGGCTTTTCCCCTGTTTTTCAAGCAATCGTTCGTAGACAACCCAGGTTTCAAACCCTGCATGGTCGGCGCCAGGAATATATACTGCGTCTCTTCCCTGCATTCGGTGAAAACGAGTCAAGATGTCCTCAAGGGCAATAGTTAAGGCGTGGCCAATATGCAAATTCCCATTGGCATTTGGCGGCGGCATGATAATACTGTACGGCTCACCCTCCCCTTTGGGTGTGAAGGCATTAGCGGACTCCCACAGGGCGTAAATTTCTGGCTCGTATTGTTGAGGCTCGTAGGTTTTTGGTAATTTCATCAGTGCTTTTCTTCTAGTTATAGGTGTTACTTTTCGCATGAAAACAATTAAAAACCACTATACTTCACGTGAAGCATTGTGTTTCCTCTCCCACGGGTTTTGTTTCCACACTGTTTGTGTTATGCGGCTATTATAGCACTATCTGACCGAGGGATAAAAGCAATATAGGAGGAATCTGAAGCAAGATATCCTCGAAATTAGAAAAGCCCATTCCAGCGTGTATGAGCTTTTGAAGTAGAGCCCAGCGGAGTTTTAGGCCCAGGCAGTATGGGCCATCGACAGGCTTGGGATGACTTCGAGCTGGTGTGGTGAAGTAGGGGAGTGTTTTTGGGCGTAGTAATAGGCGAGCGTGGCGATCATGGCGGCGTTATCGGTGCAGAGGTTCGGATCGGCATAATTGACACTGAGCGGTAGGCGCTGGCTGAGCTGCCGGCGAAGCTCTTGGTTGGCAGCAACACCACCGGCAATGACTACCGATTTCGGTTGAAATTGTTTGTAAGCTAGCTCGGCTTTATCAACTAAGGTCTCAATTGCTACTTGTTGGAAGCTGGCGGCAAAATTATTGCGTGTGGGCTCGTCTAAGCGCTCTGCAAGCTTGAAAGATGGAAAATCGTATCCAACACCAACCTCGGCCTGCACCCGCCTTAAAACGGCTGTTTTAAGGCCAGAGAAGCTAAAATCGTAGGTATTTTTGAGCTTGGCTTTTGGAAAAGCGTAAGCAAGCGGGTCGCCCTTAAGAGCAGCTTTGGCAATACTTGGTCCGCCAGGGTAGGGGAGGCCGATTATCTTCGCCACTTTATCGAAGGCTTCACCAACGGCATCGTCTTGAGTTTGGCCGAGCAGCTGGTAATTACCGTGATCTTTAAAGAGCACCAGCTGACTATGGCCACCACTAACAATTAGCGCTAACATGGGGAATTCGGGTGCGGTTTCAAGTAAAAAATTAGCGTACACGTGACCTTCAACGTGATGGATAGGGTAGAGTGGCTTGTTTTTAATAAGGGCGAGCGTGCGAGCGGTAAGGGTGCCGATAAGTAAGCTGCCAACCAAGCCCGGAGCGTGGGTGACGGCGATAGCGTCAATATCGTTCCAGCTGGTGTTTCCCTGCTGCAGGGCGGCTTCAACGACTGGCAGCATAACTTCAATGTGGCTGCGGGCGGCGACCTCGGGTACGACGCCCCCAAACGCCCGGTGAATATCGATTTGGCTTTGCACGATATTACTAATAAGCGTTCGGCCATTATCAACAATGGCCGCCGCTGTTTCATCGCAACTGCTTTCTATCCCAAGAATCCTCATTTGCACTAAATTATACAATAGAACGCGGTTTTATTCTAGCGGCGAGTGCCGTAATACGGATCAAATTTAAAGGTGGGTGCCAAGCGTTGCTTGAACACCCACCAGGAAGGCGGTTAGGCCGTTTGCAGTAAGCGCAGGCCGGCAATCAGGGTGAAGCCGACTGTCAGTAGCGTAAGAAGTAGTACCGGCAACGCACCCGAGAGCACTTCGCCTAAAAGTGAACTTTCGAGTTTTGTGCTGACACCCGGGACGCTTCTGGCGGCTCGAACTCCATATTTCATTAGGCGGCGGAAAGGCAGCCAACGGGGAAGGTGGGCGGCGCAGTAGGGGAGGGGGGTCCTGAATGCGGCATGGCGAGGGTATAATCTTGCCAGGCTACACAGAGCAAGCTGGGCTATAAGAAGCCAGAGGTAAAGTTGCAATCATTCCTCCTTGGTGAGGCCTTATCTAACCGTCCTTAAGTATAAAATAAAACATTATGCTCGCTGAGTCAATGGCATATAGTTGCACTGCTTGCCACAAAGTCTTAAGAATGATATAGTAATCGAGCTTAAGGCATCGGTAGTGAGCCGTGAAACTGGGGTAGCTATGACGCGTAAGCCGAAAGCACTGGACGGTCAGCTCAGGAAGATCTTAAACAATATCGAGCACGCCGTGAGAGATGGTAATGATGATGAAGTACGGCGACGTTGGGGTAATGTTAAAAACAAGTATTTTAAAGAAATGATTGCCCCACACCTTAGTGACCAAGCGAAGGAAACACTTGGCCTAGAGCTATAGTTGTTAAACTTTCCGACCGCAAGGAAGCAGAACTGCTTTTTTCTTGCGGTTTTTAAATACAAGCAAAACACGTTCTCAGCGGTTTATGTGTCACAATAAACTAACATAGTTCGCATCGAGCAGTTAACTGAAAGTATCTTAATCTCACTAATTTAAATGGCAAATGCCCCACTCATCACGCGGGGCGTTTGCCGTGTTTGCGTGAGAGAGGGGCGTGTTACTCGGTGAAGAGGGATTCCTCATCGAGCACTTGATCGAACATCGGCATGACTTCAGCCCTGAAAGACCGTACGCCTTCGCTAGACACACCGTGGTCACTCGGCCTCTTGAGGGCCTGGGGCAACCACTTCTCGAGCTCTTCCCTGACTCTTAGCAGTTCTCCCGGTTTGATACCAGCCTCTTCCAGGGTGACTCCCTGGACAAGTGCTTGGAGCACCCCGTAGATGTTGAGGTAGATCGTCTGCGGGTCGTAGCCGTACTGAGGTAGCGGTCGACAGACGCTGAACTTGTGTTGCGCTTGACTTACCCAGCGTTCATGCTGCCATTGGCTCATATCTTCAGCGGTAATGCCGAGGTCCTCGGGCAACAGGCAGTAGTCTTGCAAGTATGTCATGAGCTTGTCTACCAAGCTGTGGCTACCTTCCTCGCGTGCACAGTACACGGTGACGTCGGCGTCGCAGAGATGCTTGAGGCATTCCTTGTAGATCGACTTGGCGATCAGCTTGGGGTAGTTGGTGGTGATGTATCTCTCGATATCCCACTTCCTAAAAGTGAAGAGACTGAGCCGGTTGCCTCCCGTGGTCAACTCTTCACCGCGCAGTCCGCGGTGAACTACCAGCAAGAAAGCTGACTTCTCGAAGAAGTCGACAATTTCTTGCCGCAGTTGATCGGGGGTAGGGCGAATGCCGGCCGCCCAGACAAACGCCATCAGTCGCAGGAACAACCGCGATTGCGACTGCTCCTTTTCCTGGTAAGCATTTGTGGCCAGCTGCCACAGCCAGCGCTTGTCCTTCATGAACTGCCAAAGGTAGGCGAGCTCCGAGGGGCGCATGTCTGGGACGCGGTTGGCGTAGGTGTTGAACAGGTCTGCGGTCGACCTTTGCCGACCGGTCATGGATGGTTCGATGTGAATGAGCGAGAATGTCATGGCTATTACTTTCTACGAGAAAGGTTTCATGAATACTCTTTCATGATTATATCATTACAAGAACAATTAGTCAATAGCAATTAGAGATTACGACCGCGGCACCGAAACAAATCGGTGCCGCGATGAATAACGATCAGCTGTGCGGCTTAAGCGTGACGAGCATGATGCGCTTCATGAAGTTATCGGACAGTCTGCGACCGCTGGAGTTACCGGGCGGCTTAGCGCTAAAGTAGGTGACCTCTACGGTATTCATGCTGGTGCGCGTTACCCGACAATCATTTGGCTGTTGCTCATCCCTGACAACCAGCAGTCGGTTGATTGTGCTAATGGCTTGCCCCTTCGGTCCGGTTTCATTCTTAATTGCGCCCCCCGATATCCAGGCGGACTTGCCGATGGGAAGATCCTGCAGGAACACAGCCACCACTCCTTGTCTCGAAAAAACTTACCGGTTAATTAAATCAAAGCTAGCCAATGGGCGCAAGGAGCTATCTAGAGGATAGCGACTAGTTCAATATCAAAAACTAAATCCGAATTTGCTGGAATGTTTGGAGCAGGGGACTGCGAGCCATAGGCTTGCACGGCCGGAATAATTAGCCGCCGCAAGCCGCCAATTTTCATGCCGGGTACGCCGACGCGCCAGCCTTCAATGACCTGGTCAAGACTAAAAGTGATGGCCTCGCCAAAATCGTGTGAACTTTGAAAAATAATGCCATTTGCGGCTAGGGCGCCGGTGTAATGGGCGGTGATGGTGGCGCCTTCGGGTGCCGTTTCGCCGTTGCCTTCGTGGCGGTCGATGATACGCAGTTCGGTAACTTTAGGGATAGGAACAAAATCTGCTAGTTGTGTGCCTTCAAGGCGAGGTGTGTTTGGATTCATGGTTTTAGTGTAGCAGGAGCTGGTGTCTAGAGCCAACCAATAAGCTATGTCCGTAAGCCGCAATATGGTGACGGCGATACTTGTTAATTGGAAATAGTAATGTATACTAGGCCGAATGCGTATGGTGCGCAGACCGTGAACTCACGGTATGTAGAGGGGTAGTCCTTTGCGACACAGAATGACGGCGATGTTCGTCGCTCTTCTTATGATGGTGGGCTTGTTCGTTACTACGCCTGCCGCGTCTGCAATCGTCACGCCAACCGCGATACAACAGCTCCCCTATACTTGGAACGGCCCGAAGGCCGGGTCGTTTGTGAAGGCAGAATGTGCACTCGGTCGTGTCAGTTTGTACGGTCGGGGCCTCGGCACCGGTATGTACGGCACGGCACAAAAGGGAGGTTCGTTCAGGTGGATGTCGCTTCAGGGCGGCACCTTCGCTTGGAGCGGCGTCGCGACCACACACTACACACTCGTTCTGCAAACAAAGAATTGGACGGGTGTTGCCGAGTGGCGGCTGGAAATCTCCAACTGCGCCGTTACGCGAATTACCAACAAGTGGACAAGCACTGACTTGATTCAGGCTGTCGTTTCGGTGAGCTGCGCACAGGGTGCTGACGGTCTGCTAAAGGTCGACATTACCGGAGGTGGTCACGGAAGGGGCAATCTCACGATCAATCAACTTGGCGTGAGGATGGGTGGTTCGCACGACTTGGACGGTTCGCCGTTTGCGATTTCGAATGTGGTCACTCGCGACGCCACGATTCAACTCACATTGACGGCGTCACGTTGGAACAATGGGCAATCCTGGACCAACCTACTGCGCGGATGCGAACCAGTCAGGGGTCGGGCGTTTACAGAAGGTAACCCAGAGGACTATTCAGTGGTGACGATTGTCTGTGCCTCGGCCGGCAACGGCCACCGTACGGTGGAATTTGCCGGTGAGTACGTTGGCAATGGCAGTTTCGGCTACTTGAACCCGAATGGTAGTTCTGGCTCCGGCCCCGTGAATTCTGATCGCAACGGCTCGTTCAAGATGGAGGGCCGATACCCTGATCAGTCGAGCGTCGCCAACTGGCTTCAGACCGATGGCTGGCACAGTAGTCAGCGTACTACCTTCACGGTGATGCTGCCGAGCTGTGCAGTTGCAACTTCCTAAGCCCGTTTGCCGCAGTTCCTGACCGAAGCTTCATGGCTTCAACCAGGGGCTGCGGCTCTATTTTTTATTAAGCATGAACTTATAGTTATTTTTTGCTATAGTGGCTTGTAGTATGGAAGATCTGAAAAAAAGGGCGAGGCAATTATTGCCAACAAAGGCGGTGTGGCTGGCTGAAGAAGCCTACCGGTGGGGGAGAGTGTATGCCGTATCAGCAAAGTATGGTAATCCGGCCCGTAGCTTACGGGTGATTGCCGTCACCGGTACTAACGGCAAAACGACCACCGCTAACTATTTAAACGAAATTCTAAAAGCCGCCGGCCACCGCACCGCGATGTTTACCACCGCGGTGATTGAAGTCGCGGGGCAACGACAGCTAAACGACCTAAACGCCACTGTTGCTTCAACCGAGCGCATGCAGCAGTTTTTCCGTGACGCCAAACAAGCGAAGGTGGATTTTGTGGTGCTCGAGATAACCAGCCACGCACTACACCAGCACAAGTTGGCGACGGTGCCAATTGAGTGCGCCATCATGACTAATCTTACCCAAGATCACTTGGATTACCACAAAACCATGGATGCCTACGCCGAAGCCAAGGGTATGTTGTTTGCGAAAAAACCGCGGTTTATTGTGCTGAACCGCGACGACCAATGGTTTGAATTCTTTGATAAATATGAACCCGGCGAGCACAAAATTAACTACGGTACCAGTGAAAACGCTGAATTTCGAATTACTAAAGTGAAATTATTCAAAAAGGGCAGCGAAGTACATATTGAGGCTGATCACCAAACAAAGATGGATCTGGCGACGGCGCTTCCGGGAAAGTTTAATGTGTATAATCTTACGGCCGCAGCTGCTGCGGCCTACATGTTAGGCATAGATTTAACGGCTATCAAGGAAGGCGCGGCGCAGCTTACGGCTATTCCGGGACGGTTTGAACGCCCAGTTGAGGGATTGACTTACGAAGTGATTGTCGATTATGCTCATACGCCCGATGCTTTGACCCAGCTGCTTGAAGCGGTGCGGAATTTGACCAAGGGCCGCGTGATTTTAGTGTTTGGTGCTACGGGCGACCGCGATAAAGGCAAGCGGCCGATTATGGGTGAAATCGCGGCTAAGCACGCCGATCGAATCTTTCTAACCGATGAAGAAAGCTACAACGAAGATCCAAGCACAATTCGACAAATGGTCATGGAGGGTATTGTTGCCGGCAAGGGAAGCGGGAAAACTGAAGAAATTGCTGACCGACGCGCTGCAATTGAAAAAGCGCTGTCGATTGCGCGACGCGACGACACGGTAGTAATTACCGGCATGGGACACGAACAGTTCCGGATTGTCAACGGTGAACGACTACCGTGGAATGATAGCGAAGTAGTGAGGAAAATTATAAAAACTAAATAAAAAGCCTCGACCCTACTGCAAGGGCCGAGGGGTGTTCACTTCGGTTCGTACCAGACTTCAGCTGATGCATTTGATAAGAAATGTCCAGTACTACGAGCTGGTCCGAAGCACAGCATGACCCTTGAACCATGCGCATTTCGACAATGTACATAAAAATAGGTCTGATCGTCTTGTGTGCGTTCTCTAACCTCTTCAGGGGTGACAATTACTGTCGCGTTATCCAAAACCGCTTCGAGCAGGAAGTCATATTTAAGATTGAGCAAAATTGCACGATGCAGGTTGGCCTTGATCTGATTAAAAATCCTTTCAGGATTCCCCGCGATTACATACTGTTTGTCGTAGCCCATGCCCGTCCCTTATTATGAAAAGCGTCCTACACCTCTGATGATATAGAGGTGTAGGACGATGGCCGGAGTGTTGGCGCTTATGCGGCGTCTTGCGTGGAAGTTGCGCCGCCGTCACGCTTTAGTGCCGATTAGCCGACCAAGAGTGGAATCTTCTCACCCGGCTTCACCTGCCGAGCCAGAGGCAGGGCAACCCGAACTGGCTTGCCATCCACCGTGGCGCCGGTGAACTCGATATTGTTACCCGTAGCGTCTTGACCGGTAACCGTAAGCCTCAGGTTGCCCTTGTCCGTGGGGACAGAGCACTCGCTATTCCTCCTCCGGAGCGCGCCTTCAAGCGTGCACCGAAGATCGTGAGCACTGATACGGGGAATATACTCGTCCGCCATGATAGCCTTCCTCTTGTTGAGCAGGTTGAACGAATATGAGTATATCATACATATATTAAAACTTTATAAAAATCTATAGAGTAACAAAAAGTAGGCCCGGCGATCCAACTACGGATCGCCGGGCGGGTGTATGCTCCGATCGCTAAATCTTGGCCGGCGAGACAATCAGGTTGTCTTCCGACACCGGCAGCCCTGCCTCCTGGAGCTTGCCGAGGATGAAGGTCAATGGTCGCTCAGTGTCAGGCACATCGATGGTGCCCGAGTACGTCTGGTCGTCCGCATCCACAGTGATGAATTGCCAGGATCGAAGGCCGTTCCTGGGTGAAATTCGCGGTACGCGCCGACTCACCATCTCGCTTCCGGCGAAAATGATGAGCTCGCGCGTGGTAGGAACTTCGACTTCAACTTCAGTGCTGGTCAACGGTTCACCTTTACGGAAATGGCGCCACAAGTATGGTCGCCAAAGGGGTAGTGGAGTACATTCGGACGTTCACAATAGCGCCCGAAGCGGTGTGGCCGATGTAGTGCGTCATGTCCGGTTCGGACGAGACTTCATCGACCATGAAATGCAGTGTCTTGCCTTCAGGGCGCAGTGTACAGAAACTCTTGCGCTGTCCGGCGAGCCACAGCTTAGCCTTATCGAGTAGACCAAGCTGGACTTCAAACTTTTCCATATCGGCCTCCCGTAAGACTGTATAGATAGTAAAATATTATTCTACTACTGTCAATAGATTAGTAATAAAAATGAATTATTGCTAGAATAACTGCTGGCAACTCTACAAAAGGAGGTGATTACTATGCGTCAACCCTAGGGGGTGATGCATGGTGTCGTTTTCTCGCAACCGCGAGACGCCAATCTTCGTGGATATCGCTCGGCTTCGGGTGAGCCATAAAAAGTTGCGGAAGCTGAGTGAGGCAAAAATCCGCCAGTATTTGCACGATTATGAAAGAGGTGATGACTTCCCGCCGATTGTCGTAGAAGATTGCGGCGAGTTTTACACGGTTCGTGACGGCCGCCACCGCTATCAGGCGCAGCTGCGGGCCGGGTTCGAACAGGTGTTGGTAGTCGCCTACTAAATCAAGGTGGTCCAGTTACATGGGCCACCTTCTAAATATCTGTCCGCTACTCAAGTAAAATGTGCGAATAAGGTACAATAGAATCATACTGAGAAGGAGGGAAGAATGAATCCAGAAATTTTCAAAGCGTATGATGTCCGTGGCCGAGTTGGTTCTGAATTGACCGTTGAAGTGTGTTGGAATATTGGCAAGGCGCTAGCAGACTTTTTACCTAACGATGGCGCAGTGGCAGTGGGGTATGATATGCGGCCCGATTCAAAACAGCTCGCCGAAGCCGTGATAGAAGGCGTGCGCCTACAGGGGCGCGATGTTATAAATATTGGTTTGGTGAGCACCGACATGATTTATTTTGCAGTTGGGAAGCTTGGCCTAGCGGGTGGGGCAATGGTCACCGCAAGCCATAATCCTGGCGATTACAATGGCATCAAGCTGTGCCGGGAAGAGGCGAAGCCAATTGGTATTGAAACCGGTTTGCTTGAAATTCGCGATGCCGCTATGGCTGGTAATTTTGTGCCAGCGGCCGAAAAAGGCAATCTTACAGACAAAGACGTCCGTGAAGAGTGGGTGCAGCACGTTTTGAGCTTTGTTGAGGTGAGTAAATGGCCGCAGTATCATATTGCGATCGACGCCGGGAACGGTATGCTAGGAGCAATTGCGCCGGTGCTCGAGCCACATGTGCCCTTAAAGATTGAGCGTATGTACTTTGAACTTGACGGCACTTTTCCGAACCATATCGCCAACCCGTTGGAACCGAAAAATATTATCGATTTACAACAAAAAATCCGCAGTGAGGCCCTCGATTTCGGCATTGCTTTTGATGGTGACGGCGACCGCGCGGTGTTGGTAGATGAAACCGGCGAACCAGTGAGCGGCACGGTAATGACCGCGATTTTAGCCAAATATTTCTTAAGCCGCCACCCGAACGCCACGATTTTATATAATGCCATTTGTGGCCGGATTGTCCCTGAGACAGTGGAAGCTAATAGCGGCACGGCGATTCGCACCAAAGTGGGGCACAGCTACATTAAAGCCAAAATGCGCGAACACGATGCGGTATTTGCTGGTGAACACAGCAGCCACTATTATTTCCGCGATAACTGGTCGGCCGATAGCGGCCTCTTGGCTGCCATGATTGCTATTGAAGTGCTGGCGCAAAGCGGCAAAAAACTGAGCCAGCTTGCGGCCGAATTTAAAAAATACGTGGCAATTCCTGAGACTAACTTTGAGGTGGCCGATAAAACAGCGGTGCTAGAAAGCTTAAAACAGACCTTTACCGATGGCCAGAAAGACGAGTTGGATGGCTTGACGGTAAATTACAGCAACGCTTGGTTTAATGTGCGCGGCAGTAACACCGAGCCGCTCATTCGGTTAAACGCTGAAGCTACCACTGTAGATGAGCTTGAAGAGTTAGTCGCACGGGTGCGCGCAGTGATTGAAAAAGCTTAGAAATAAAAAGAACCCGTTTGAAGGGTTTCTTGTGGGGTAGGGTGATGGGGTGGTGACGACGGTTGTCGTCACCACCCCATGCACGTCAGTTTACACGAAGGCGTGAACCTTCTCTTGCGTCGACGCCACACGCTTGCGGTTGGACTTGCGGCGCACGGGCTGCGCGTTCAGCGCCGCGACGAACCAGGGGTAGTGCTCGAAGAGGTGGGTGGTCGCTTCACGCTTGGCGATCTGCGCCAGCAGGCTGGGCAGGTCGTTGATGACCTCCCGAGCTTGTGCGGTGAGGTTGCCCTGCGGGTAGGTGTCACCCGATGCCAACATGGCATCGGCGACGGCACGCACCTGGCTGAGCGTTTCCGCGCTCCAGCCCTGCTCCTGCTTCATGCCGGTGATGGCGCCGTGGAACTTCTTGCGGGTCAACTCCATGTCCGGCGAGGTGCCGGACTGGTTGTCCTGCGGCACGGTCACGGCCTGAGCGACCGGTGCTGGTGTGGGCTGGCTGGTCTTCTTGGCCAGGCCCTTGGCGATTCGATTGAACCAGCTGTGTCGCATCACCGGGAAGCTCGTCTTCGGCAGACCGTGTTCGACAGCCAGCCGGACGAACTGCTCCGGAAGCTCGCGGATGACGGTTGCCGCCTTGGCGTTGACATCGACGGGAAGCGTCCGGCTTCCACTCTTGAGCATCTGCTTCAGCCACTCGGTGGCCCGACTACAGTCGGAGTTGTCGGTCAGCTTGGCGCAGATGAACTCCTTCAGTTTGTTCAGCACGACCGCCGTGCCATCTTCGACCTTCTCGGCCTGCGGGTTGACGGGGTTGTTGCCACGCTTGCTCTTACCCACGGAGGGCCTCCTAGTGAGTGAATTGTCTGACGTACGGACCGGGTAGTGCCAAGAAGCAGCTACCAGGTAACAGTGGTCATAATATAACAATAATTTCTAAAAGTCAATATTATATTAAAATAACTTGAAACTCCAGAGGAAGCGTTAGGTGAGCAGAGAAAGGCAGCGACTAGATCAATCTACTCTTTAATCACCTTATGGTAATAATGATCCTCATAACTCAAACGAATGATATTCTTGTAGCCTTTTGATTTTATTTCCTGGTATATTTTATTCTCGTCGAATGTTTCATTTTTATTGAAGATCTTAGACCTGTTTTCATCAGTATGGAGTGGATTGAAACCTTGGTCAGCTGAAGCTTGTCGGGCTGTAGCTTCTCATGAGCTAACGGATAGATACTGTAGTGATGATAGATGCCAGATATCCTATCTCGCGATCCTGCCCAAGTGACTCCGATTACTGATTCAGAGAATGAATTCCAGCCAGCTAGGCTGTAAGCCTTTTTTAGGTGTTGGTCGAGAGCAGTGATTGAGTCATTAGACCCGAATACGAGCAACTTTTTAAATAGCACTCTTACTAATTTGATCAATGCCAATCCCAACATAAATTGTTTTTACCCAGCAGGTGTTAACTGTTGATTCAGCAATCTTTTGAGCTGTTAGTGGCGTGGCAGTAGTGAAAAGTATATTCGCGAGTTGTTCAGAGCGTTGAGAGGCTCTTTTGCTTTCATCTGCACCAAGAGCGACGAATTGGGCGCGCGTGATGGGATAGTAAGGAGCGTCTTCTTGGGCGATTGGCTTGTTGGCAATCGCGACGTAAAGATAGAAGAGACCTATAAGCACTAGGGGGAACGCGATGATAGAATAGGCAATTTTATGTTTTTTGAAAGCCGCCCAGAATTTATGCATGATTGTATTGTAACTGCTTTAGGTTAATTTAAAAACCCTTTGCGCTCACAGGGAGCGCAAAGGGGGATGCTCTTCAGCGCCGACCTTTACAGGTTGGCTAGCAACAGCTAATCAACCATGAAGATAAAGGGGAATTGTTAAATATTGTATGATATGATATAACATATAAGTCAACGCCTAACAATCTGGCAAGAAGGAGTCGTCTCATGCAGAAGACTGCCGTCGCCGCGCCTGCCGACGAGCCCCAGCCCCACCGCAACCTCGCTGCCGCGCTTCGCCAGGTGGCAGACGTGCGGAAGAGTTGGGCGTCCGCCCTGTACTCGGCGCTTGCGTTGGGCCTCGACTGGAGTCTCCGCCGCGCTGGTGGCGAGGGCACCCTGGGTAAGTGACACCCGCCCTGCTGGTTCTTTCAACTTGGAAGAACCAGCAGGGCACACATCTACAGAAATTATGAACGCCTTGTCCTATATTAAAGGACAAGGCGTTTTTTAGCGCGTTAGCTCAGGGCAACTTGGCCCCGGGAATTGATTGTCAGCCGCTGACACTTCATTACTTGAGGCTGGTGAAGGCGGAGATTATCGTTACCGTTGTGGGTTTTGGTAGACTGCAGTTGCGGCAGCCAAGAGCTCCTTGGCCGCTGCAAGGTTGCCGCCCACCACTGTTCGCTGCCTGGCTTTTCCTTGCTGTTTGCATCCAGGCTGATGAAACTGAATAGCCGCGCATGCGCTTCAAGTACGATAGCGCCGTTCTTGGGCACGTCGTTGCTGAAGAGTGGATCGACAAACAAGGCAATGCTCGCCAGATAGTGCCGCTGCTCGTGGAGATAGCCGAGCAGCAGGTAGGCAGATTCGTGGCGCATCACCGGGGCCAGAGCAACTTCCCCTGCGCTTTGCCACGCGGTGTGCATGCGACCAAACCAGTTGGTGAGATCACTGGGGCTTAGCTCGGGTAGAAATGGATTGAGATCCGGGCTGGCACTGTTTCCTGCTGCCACTTCACGAAGCCACTTTGGTGCGTATCCCATGCTTGCCGCCGGCTTAAACTTCCCCAGCGTCCTTAGCGAGAACGACATTACTCCTCTTTCGGAAAAAGCAAAGTGAATGATGGACAATTGGTAGCATACGGTACTAAGTGGTAAAAAACAAGCATAAAATTGCCTCGAAAGTCCGGAGCTTTCGAGGCAGGATGTGATCGTCACCTTGCGAGCATTGAAATCCGCGGTGGGTTAGGCAAGAGAACCGGGCGACGCTTTTCGGCAACTTCGAGCAACCGCCAGTTATCGGCCGGGTGGCGCCGGAGGTCCATTTGTGGTAGCAGCGGCGATTCAGGCTGCGCCAGTACTGCCTTCCACCAGGCCGGTTGGCCAGGTCTTTCGCTGTACATACCAGGATTCTTCACGCCGAACAACCGAAAAGTCATCCTTGGAAGCTCCAGTGTCAGATGCGATGGGTTCTCCACCAAGAAAACTACCTGGAGGAGCCGCTGCATCCCCTCGGCATTAAAACCGAAGAGAATGCTAGCAGCTTGAAAAGCTGGGTTGCTAGGGTATTGCCATCTGAATCGATCCATGGTTTCAAAAATTGCACGTTGCTCCTGAAACCACTGGTCGACAATTCTTAGCGTGAGCGCAGACGTCCCCACGGGGTTGAGCAGCGCTTGGTTTGTTTGCGCTCGGCGGTGAGCCGGCATTTTCTCTAGTGCGATCCGGAGGCCCATTGGAGCGTACAAATGACTAGTGACATAGCTGAAATCTTGCAGTGTCTCCAGCGTAAAGTCGCTCATCACTACTCCTTAGATTGGCTGACCTTAGCCACATTATATCACTTGATACTAGCTCACGGTATAATGATTTGTTCTTGACATCATTGAAAAGATCCGTATACTACAAAAGTTAAACGAGCGAAGGAGTGTCGTGCGGCCAAAGATTATGCCCAATTGGGTGTCTAATCCAGACTCGTTTCAATCTCGAACAATAACGTTTCAGAATATGCTCCGTGGAGTCAGTGAGCGCATCGCTTTACACATTCCCGAAGCCAATCAGGAGCGCCTGGTTGGTGCGGTCGGTGCCTATTTAGCAACGCTCGCCAAGGAACACAGCTACATGCCCCTCAAGTGCAATATTGGGCAAACCTATCTGCAGTGGGAGGGTAAGTGGTTTCCGGTTGAATTTGTTGGCGCCGCTACTCCTTATAACAAGGCAAAAAAGCCGACGCGTGATGGCGTTCTGCTTGCACGCCTGATGTCGCAGATGTTGCGGAAGTTTTCGAGTGACGAAAGTGCTGTCCGAAGAGCCAAGACCGACGCCATTAAACTGCTTGAAGATGAATACGATCTTGCGATCGCGCCTGCAGAGGTGCATGGCAAGGTTAGTGAAGACCCCAAGCATAAGGGATGCCTGACCGGCTCCTTTGTGTGGCAGCAATATCTCCATAGTTTTACCGTTAACCTCCGAGCGGCTGGCGGCCTAAGGCAGCTCTGGTAGCATACATCTTCCTCTTTAAAAGGAGTGGGGCGGTGATCGCCGTCCCACTCCGCAACAAACTAGAAGTACATTTTTTAGCACTCACCACTTGCAAGTGCTAATTTTTTTGTTTACAATAAAGGCACATTGATAAAAGTTAACTTAAACGGGGAGTTTCAGTAGTATGGACACACCTATCTCGCCTCTTGGTGACCGAGTGGTTGCCGTAAAAGAGGCCGCACAGACCAAAACCGCTAGTGGCCTATATCTTCCGGATAATGCAAAAGAGAAGGCCGTTGCGGCAGTTGTAAAAGCAGTTGGACCTGAGGTAAAGCAGGTCAAGGTGGGCGATCGGATCATCTATAAAGAGTACAGTACGACCGAACTAAAGATCGACAACACTGAATATTTAGTAGTGAAAGAAGAGGATGTACTTGCGACCCTCGCGTAAGTAACGGAGATACATATATATGGCAAAAAAAGTTTTTTATGACGACGATGCTCGCCAGCGCGTACTGGGCGGTGCCAAAGCACTCTACGATGCTGTAAAAGTAACAATGGGTCCAAAAGGCCGCAATGTGGTGATTGGTAAAAGTTACGGCCACCCAACGGTCACCCACGATGGCGTCACCGTAGCTGAAAGTGTTGACCTCCCAGATACCGATGACGAAACTTTGGGCTACAAAGTCGGTGCTGAACTTATTAAGCAAGCAGCCACCAAAATGAACAAGGCAGCCGGCGACGGTACCACCACGGTAACGGTGCTGACTTACAATATTTTGAAGGAAGCCAACCGCCTGATTGCCGCTGGTCATAATCCAATGGAACTCAAAAAAGGTGTTGAAGCTGCCGCTGCTGAAGTGCTAACCGCACTTGAGGGCATGGCTGAAAAAATTGGCGATAACAAAAGCCGGATTGCCGAAGTGGCAACTATTTCAGCCGGCGATGCCGCCATTGGCGAACTGATTGCCGATGTGATGGAAAAAGTTGGCGGCGAAAGCGTTATTACGGTTGAGGAAGGCCAAGGTCTCAGCATGGAAGCCGAAGTAGTAGAAGGCTTCACCTTTGACCGCGGCTACGTGAGCACCTACATGGTCACCGATACCAACCGCATGGAAGCCGTCTACGAAAAACCAGCTATCATTGTGACCGATAAAAAAGTAGCCAGCGTACAAGAATTCTTACCAATTTTGGAAAAACTAGCCCAAGCTGGTAAGAAAGACGTTGTGTTGATTGCTGAAGATGTTGAAGGCGAAGCGCTTGGTATTTTGGTTTTGAACAAGCTAAAGGGCACCTTTAACACCGTTGCCGTGAAGGCGCCGTCGTTTGGTGATCGCCGCAAAGAAATTCTTCAAGACATCGCGGTACTTACTGGCGCGACCCTTATTACCGAAGAGCAAGGCTACACCTTTGAAAATGTTGACCTCAGTGTCGTTGGCTCGGCTCGTAAGGTAATTGTTGGAAAAGACAACACCACTATTATTTCGGGTACCGGCAGTGTAGCCGATGTCCAAAACCGAATTGCCGAAATCAAGGCCCAGGCTCAAAACGCTAAAAGTGAATACGACAAAGAACAATTTGAAAAGCGAGCTGCTGCCCTTGAAGGCAAAGTTGCCGTTATTAAGGTTGGTGGTGCCTCTGAAACTGAAATCGAAGAGAAGAAATTCCGCTTTGACGATGCTGTGGCTGCTACCAAAGCCGCTCTCGCCGAAGGTATCGTGCCAGGCGGTGGCGTGACGCTGCTCGAACTTGCTAAAAAAATTGAAATTAGCGGTGCCGATTCAGTGGCTGCTGGCCGCGGCATTCTTAAGGAAGCTTTACGACAGCCGTTCCGCCAGATTGTTTCAAACGCTGGCTTAAACGCCGAAGCGCTGCTGGCTCAAGTTGAAGCCGCCGAAGCTGGCATGGGTATTAACGTCAACACCCCTGAAAAAGGCCTGGTAAACATCAAGGAAGCTGGCGTGGTTGACCCAATTTTGGTCACCAAGCAGGCTATCCGCAGCGCTGCCTCAATCGCCTCAACGGCCATGACAATGGGCGCTCTGGTTGTTGACATTCCAGAAAAAGAAGCTGCAGCACCAGCCATGGGCGGTGGCGGCATGCCCGGCATGGGAATGATGTAAGGGTACATTTCACGTAGAAAATAAAGAGGAGCTCTGAGAAAGGGTTCCTTTTTATATTGCTCATAAACAATATATATGTAATAATACCGGTGAGCAGAGCGACAGGTCGGAAGCAAAGAACCTACCCCAAGGTGCTACTATAATTCCTGTCGGAGCTCTTAATGGTGGCTGAACAAGGAGTAAGCTGCCAACTCATGACCGAGGAGGAAGTCGTGAGTAATGAGGAAACCGCTGAGCTGCTCGAAAAGATCTCTTCTTGTGCGGCAGAAGCAGCGGGTGTGCTCCCGCAGGTTATTGTGACCAGACAGCGCGAGATTACCTTGTACACCTTTACACTGACTGCGGTTCAGATGATGCAGTTGTGTCGTGTCGAGCGCTTTGGCGAGTCGGACAACGGCGTCAATCGCAAGTTTCATAGCAATCATGCGTGGCGGATTGCTGAAGCGATGCTTCAGCCGAGTACGACTTTTGCTACGAATCCAGTCGGCGCGCTGATTGGCAACTGGCAGTTTGAAGATGGACGGCTCACTTATGGGCCGGGGGATTACATTACGCTTGACGATGGACAGCATCGTCGAGCCGCCCTCGAGATTCTGAACGAGACAGAGAGGGAACGATGGGAGTTCATTGTCACGGTAACCCAAGGCGTGCCATATAGCACGCGGCTGCGGCTGTTCTTGCAGCAAACAAAGGGACGATCCGTTGACGCACGTTTGAAGCTTGCAATGCAGGCAGAAATTGGTGACTGGAACAGCGAAGCGGAAAAGCTCGCTTACCAGTTGTGCCGTGAGCTTAACACTGATCCTCGTTCGCCGCTCAAGGGAATGATCCTAATGAGCGAGACCGAGGTACGGCCGTACGAAAGTAAGCATCGGCCCTCGGGTATTAACGTCAAGGGCCTTCACACAACTTTTACGTCGATGCTCTCGAAGAGGAGTCCACTCAGCCAGCTGTCTTCAGAGAAGCGGTTGGAGGTGATTAAGAACGTTGTGCGCGCTGCCAATGCAGTCTGGCCGACTTCGTGGGCGTCGTCCAAGCATGTTTTGACAACGGCAAAGGGAATCAATGCCGTTTGTAAGCTTATCGTTGTTGGTCGTTCATTCCGAGCGGCTGTTGGTAGCGACTTCTCGTACGAGAACTTGGTGCGTGTCTTGACCTATGCCCAAAGTTTCAATTGGACCGCAAAGCGTGCTATTCACGAAACCGAACGGGCAATGACTGAACGTCTTGACACCGCCATCTATCGGGGTCAGGAGCGTGCTACTCAAGCTATGCAGAACATTTCAGTAGAGTAGTACTAGCTATCCCGCATTGCAGCCAGCGATGCGGGATTTTTAATTACGCTGCTTGCTGCGGAGCACTCGAGAAATAATCAATTTCTTTAATAACATCCAGCAGGGCTTGGGCGCGTCGGGATTCGTCTTTGATGGCTTTGGCGGCTTCGTGGGCGGCGCCGAGCAAGCTTTGATCGTCGGTGGAGCGAATAATTAAAAGGAGGGTATCAAACTTTTCTTCGGCTGGTAGGTTTAATTTTGGCGCAAGTGGGCGCAGTTGCTCAAGGGCTTCACGCTTAATTGCATCAAGATTAGTAGCGGAAGTAGGGGTAGACGGTGCTGGGCTTGTAGCCGGCTTTCCGTTTGCCGCAGCGGGTTGTGCCGGAGTGGCCGCTGCCGGTGCTGGTTGATTAGCAGGCGTTTCCCCGGTTTTAGGCGGGGTCACGACTGTTGGTGTTGGGAGCGGCGATTCTTCAAAATCAAGATCATCTAAATCTTTCACTGGTGATTTTTTGTTTGTTCCTGAGAGCACTTTTGCTAATTCCTGATCATCACTAATTTGCTGGTTGTTGTCCATACCCACCTCTAGTTACCTAAAAAGTTTATGCTTCTTACACACTACTGTATCATAAGAATATAGAAAAAGTGAATAGCCTGAAGGAGACAGTGTATGCTTGATGATCTAAATGTTATTTCACAGCGCGACCCTAAAAATGCCCTGGGCGTGGCGGCCGAAGAATGGCAGCAGCTCACCGCCGAAGCGATTGTAGAGAACCAGCCTGCTAACTTTACACCGGCACAAATTGTTATTGCCGGGATGGGTGGCTCGGCGCTGGCAGCGGGCATGGCCAAGAATTGGCTTGAACTGCCGGTGCCGTTTGAAATATGCCGACGCTACGAATTGCCGCATTATGTCAGTGAACAGACTTTGGTTATTGCCAGCAGCTATTCGGGCAACACCGAAGAAACATTAAGTGCGCTTAAAAACGCTCGCCTGCGCGGGGCACAAATTGCCGTTTTGGCCTCTGGCGGCAGGTTAGTTGAAATCGCCCGCGAACGACAGTATCCACTAGTGGTGTTACCAAAAGGGCTGGAACCACGCATGGCAGTACTGTATAACTTACGCGCGCTTGTAAAATTGTTCGGTCAGTATCGTCTCGCTGCTGACGCTTATGCAGAAATTGCCGCCACCAGCGACTGGCTGAAATCTGAAATTAGCAATTGGCTAAAAGATATCCCTACCGAAGATAATCTTGCCAAACAGCTGGCTCTCAAGGCTGTCGGTAAAACCCCGGTAATTTATGCTGGGGCGCTGATGGCGCCAATTGCATACAAATGGAAAATTAGTTTCAACGAAAATGCTAAAAACGTTGCCTTTTGGAATGAGCTCCCAGAATTTAACCATAATGAATTTATTGGCTGGACCAGTCATCCGGTTGAAAAACCTTTTGCGGTGTTTGATTTAGTGTCGTCGTTCGAGCATCCGCAGGTACAAAAACGGTTTATGATCTCCGATAGTTTACTGAGTGGCAAGCGCCCGCACGCAATCACTGTGCCATTAAACGGTGAGAGCCCGCTTGCCCAAATGCTGTGGGGGAGTGTGCTTGGAGATTTTGTGAGTATTTACACTGCGATTTTGAATAATGTTGATCCGACACCAGTGGCGCTGATCGAAAAACTGAAGATAGCGCTAACAGACTAGTTCTGGTCATCAACATCTTGATTTTTTTTGAAACTCATTTATAGTTATTCTTGCCTAAGTAACTCGATTTTGAAAGGCATTCCAAGATGTCGATTTATGAGCTCATTGTCTCGAACGAGGACTACCTTGAGCTTGACGCAGCGGTCACAAGAGCCTGTGGTAAGAAGCTGGATCAGCTCGCGAGCGAAAAGCCTAATACGCGACGCTGTGCATTTGAGGTTATTCATAAATTCATGCAAGATTTCGAGGGGGAAGAAACTGAGGTAAGAGATACTGATGGTGCTGTAATTGCGGCGACAAGCGCGGATGGCAAAGACGCTGCTCAAGAAGCTGCCTCTTACGGTATGGACCAGCTGTTTGCTGCCGCGACGTCGGTTAAGATCGCAACTTACCCGGAGTCTAAGCATAATGCTGTTATAAACGGTGACTACAGGTCTTGTAAAACGAAGGTTTCATTTCCTGTATAGTTAGTGCAAATGCAGTTATCTGTGACCTCTACAGATAGCTGCACTTTTTATTTCTGTGTATTAATGATGTTGTCGGAGTGCTACGATTGGGTCCTTGCGTGCTGCGCGGAATGCCGGAAAGAGGCCGAAAACCACCCCAACAACTAACGAAACGCCCATAGCCAAGCCAAATATCCCCCACGAGAAGGCTGGGTGGAATGGCAAAAAGAGACTGATTCCGTAAGCGACGATGTAAGCCAGGAGAAAACCAAAAACGCCACCCGTCAGGCTCATAATTAATGATTCAATCAGAAACTGCGAGAAAACATGCCGGTTACTGGCGCCAATTGATTTACGAATGCCGATTTCGCGCGTGCGTTCGGCTACGCCAACTAGCATGCTGTTCATGATACCGATGCCACCGACGATGAGTGAAATGCTTGCAACGACCGCAACCATCGAAGTCAGCACTTGAAAGAAACTACTGGAGACATCGGCTGCCTCTTTACCACCTAGAACCGCAAAATCCTCTTCACCATCATGATTTTTCAGTAGCGCTTCGGTGAGAGTCTTTTTTATTGCTGGTAGTTCGGCGGCGCTTTTGGCTTTAACGGTGAGTTGTTGAATTTGAGCAATGCCTTGGTTAAAGCCCTTCCCAGCATCAAGGCTCACAATTGCGGCCATATCGAAGTTTATGCCGTTGATCCCAATGGGGTTTTTTATCTTTTTAAGCACCCCAATAATGGTAAAATCTTGCCCTTTTAGTTTCAGGCGTTGCCCGATGGTTTGATCAGTGCCAAAAAGGGCCACCGATAAGCTTTCACCGATGACTACTGTGTCACGGGCGGTAGTACCATCCAAAAACTGCCCTTGGGCGGCATTGATTTTAAGTGTTGAAGCGAGTTCTGGGGTGGTCGCGACGATAAAAGCGTCTTTGGCGCTTGCTTCTCCCTTTTTAATACTGCCATTAATAAGCATGAGCGGGGCCGCTGCCGCAACACCCGGTTGTTTGCGAGTGGTTTCAAGGTCATTTTCGGTAAGGGTAGTGGCGGCATAGGAAGACAAAGGATTATAGTCGATAGCGCCGGTGGCATTATGGCGGGTAACCTTCCCCGGACGAATAACCAGGATGTTTTGATCAAGGTGCTTCACTTGGGTCGCAACGGCTTGTTTTGCGCCTTCGCCCAGAGCCAGCACCATGGTTATTGAAGCTATGCCAATTATGATACCAAGCGTTGTCAGTGCGGTGCGCACGCGGGTACTTCGAAGACTTTCGAGCGCGATCCGAATGTTCGTCGAGAGTATCATGCTTTAGTGTCCTCTGGCTGTTTCTCGGCTTTAGATTTCTTTTTCTTACTCTTCACCTTTTTCTTACTTGCTACTTCTAGTTCTTCTAGTTTTGGCTCTTCCTGCGGAGCGGTTTCTGGGGTAACCTCTGGTTCTGGTGTGGGTTCGGGCTGCTCAGGTACTGAGTTCGGCTCGGAGTCGTTTCGCACAGTAATCTGAATTTTTCCCAGTGGTCGCTTTTCGGTGGGGTCGGGCTCAGGCTCTGGGTGTTTGGTATCGCTGGCGATTTGGCCATCAAGCATTTGAATGACGC